>Ga0335071_10000001_pt1 | contig 881419 bp, 707 predicted proteins | sample Lox_Sample_15_FD_206724 | JGI IMG/M metagenome (GOLD analysis project Ga0335071, IMG submission 206724) | Soil microbial communities from Loxahatchee National Wildlife Refuge, Florida, United States - Lox_Sample_1.5 | ecosystem: Environmental > Terrestrial > Soil > Wetlands | place: USA...
ATCCAATCAAACCACTGAGCAACTTCGTTCATCTTGGTCTCCAGCCGCTGCGGTTGCAAATGTTCATTCAGGTTGCTTGAGGTGCTGCCCGCTGACAGGATCCAAATGCCGGCATTCCGCAGGTGGCAGATATTCGCGGCGGTCCCATTGTCATTCTGCAGCCATTCGCAGATTCCTGGCTGTTTCTTCAGGCCGAACATTTGCATGAGAGAAGGCCTCCGCAAGTCCCCCTCAAGCAGCAACACCCTCGCGTCCGATCCGTCGGCAAGCGCACAGGCAAGATTGGCTGAGATCATGCTTTTCCCTTCTTGCGGAATCGTGCTGGTAATCAGCAATTTCTTCAGCGGTCGATTCTGACGCATATCTCTTAATCGCACGCCCAGAAGGCGAATAGCCTCTGCGGCGGGACTTTCCCGGTCGGTCAGAAAGACTAGCCGGCTCTGCGGAGGTATCGAACACTCAAGAGACGGAAAGCGGCTCAGAACATCGGGGTGTTCCATTGCGGGGACGCCTTCTGCCTCGTTCAACGAACTTAGATCCGGCCATGAAATCGGCGGGGCGCCGCGTTCAGCACGCATTTCAGTCGCCGCCGTGCTCACTTCCTCGGGTTCCGTATGAGTCGCCGTTGCGTTCAAGCTCGCGATTGCCGCGCGTTCCGCCCGCTTCAGTAATTCGGGCCCTTGCGGCAGGGCAGCAGTGTCAACGCCCGACCGCTCGTTCTCCGATCGCTGCAATGCGTCAAATATTCGGCTCATAGTTTTTCCTTTTCAACAAGGGATCGAATAATCTACGTGGGCTGCGCCGTTGGAACAAAAGGATCCAATCGGAATTCGGTCGCGACATCTTCCACGACTCGCGCCGACACCGTTTGCGACTGCCGGGCATAAGCGCTGATCAGTGCGTTTTCGCAGATGGTGTTGATCAGGCGCGGAAATCCTCGCGAATACGAGTACACCTGGTCGATTGCCTGCGCGGAGAAGATCGGCGGCTGGCTTGAGTCCGCGCCAGCAATCCGTAGACGCTGCTCGATGTACTCCTGAGTCTGCTTCGCGCTGAGCGCTCCGAGTTGTGTTCTGAGGGCAATGCGCTGTTTCAATTGCCGTAGTTCCACTGAATCCAGCTTCTTGTCAAGCTCCGGTTGGCCCGCCAGAATGATTTGAACCAGTTTATCTTCTGACGTTTCCAGGTTCGACAGCAGCCGAAGTTCCTCCAGCGTGTCAGCCGACAGATCGTGCGCTTCGTCAACAATCACCACCGTGGTCAATTGCTTGGAACCGCGCGAGACCAGGAACTTACTCAGATCGAGCAACATCTCGCACTTGTTCTTTCCTGATGCTGGAAGCCCGAAATCGGAAAGCACGTATTGCAGAAAGTCCGTAGGTTCTAGTCGGCTGTTGAACAGATACGCATAGGCAATATCCTTGCTGTTTTCCAGAAGCCGTAACAGACATCGGAGCAGCAATGTTTTGCCCGTCCCCACCTCTCCTGTTACCACCACGAATCCCTTGTGCCGGCGCACACCGTAGTAAAGCGCGGCCAGCGCCTCGTTGTGCCGAGGCGTGGGCACAAAGCAGTGCGGATCGGGAGTTAGATCGAACGGATTGCGCTTGAGTCGGAAAAAGGCTTTGTACATTTGGTTTAGGGCCTAACTGTGAAGAAAACTGAAGAGCGAACCGATAAGAATCGTGCCCACGACCACGACCGATGTGACCCATCCCAAAGCGAGTCGTTTCTTCGCGCTCCTTTTGTCGCTCTGGCTTACAATCTCTGGTATCTCCGCGAACACTGCAATGGGAAGAAGCGCTTTGATGTCCTGCTCACTGTAAAGGCGGTCGTCCAGGAATTCAAGGCCGCCCGCGACAATCAAGCCCAGAGCCAATCCCACCACCAGCCCGATGCCGCAGAACTTGAGGCGATTCGGAAAGTCCGGCCGGGAGGGATAGCTCGGAGGATCGAGCATTGTAAATCGCTCACCTTGCTGCATCTCTTCCATGCTTGTGGCCATTTCCGACTGCTCTTTCTTTCGCAATAAGTCGTCATAGTTGGCTTTTGATTGGTCGTAGCCGCGAGTGATATCGGTAAGTTCCTGTTCCGTTGCCGGTTCAAGGTTCAGTCTCCCCTGGTATTCACTGATCCTTGCTTTCAGGTTCTCGATTGAACTCTCGCGATTCTTGATTTCAACCTGGTTGGCCTGCAGTTGTCCCTGAATTTGGCGGCCCGCCGCACTTAGTTCGGGATCAATTCCGCCAGTCGTGGACGGGCTATCGTCCTGTTGCGGTACGGGTACCTTCCTTGACTTCGTCGCCGCGACCAGACTTTCTCGCATCGCCTCAGTCTTCGCAATCTGGTCCTTCAGTCTTTGCACGTCTGGATAGCGGTCTGTATAGCGGGAACTCAGATCCGCGAGCTGCGCTCGCAGCTTGTCGAGCTGATCGTCGATCGTCGCGAGGTCTGTCGGCGTGGAGGCTCCGGACTGGCCCCCGCTCGGCCGAATCTTTACCTGCGTCGCCTTCTCCTGTTCCAGAAGCGTTTCGAGATAGGCGCGTTGCTGCCTTGCGGAGTTCAATGCATCCTGCTCGCTCTGAAGTTGTGATTGCAGCCCCGCCAGGATTTGGAGGTTGCCGGCTTCTTGCGTTGGCAAAGCCCCTTCATGCTGGCTTTGGAATTCCCTGACCTTTGCCTCTTGTTCCGAAAGTGTCTCGCGTGCATCCTCTAATTGCTTTTCGAGAAAGTCTGTCGTTCCTTCAGACTCTTCCCGGCGTACTTTCAGGTTCTCATTAATGAACAGCCGGGTAAGTTCCGAGGTAACTTCCTGCGCAAGACCAGGAGTTCGAGCTTCATAGGAAATCGTGAAGGACGAGATGTTCTGCCTCGCGGGGTCCCTCACCATTTCGATACCGATATCTTTGCGCATGATCGCAACCTTCTGATCATCGGTCATGCTCGATCGATCTCCGCCATAGAGGTGAAGTTTCTGGATGATGACAAGTAACCGGGTTCGACTAAGAATCTGTTCCGTCATGCTCTGTAAGCGGGTCTGCAGGTCGTCGTTGATGTTTGGCACGACGTAATTCTGCGGCATCGTCGGCTGTTCCACCAAGATCAGCGTACTCGACTTATACGAAGGCGGCAGAATCCAGCTTGATCCCCAGACCAGCAGCCATCCCAGAAACAGCGGCAGAAGAAACTGCAGATGGCGGCGCTTGACGATCCCTAGAATCCGCTGGATGTCGAGTCCGTTCGCTTTTTGTTCTTCCGAGTCTTCTAGCATGATCATCTCCCCAGGGGTTTTCTAAACTCGTACCTGACGTCCACATATTCCTGGTTACAATCCGGACTCTCCGTCACGATTGTGACACCGGGATAGTTCTGGTGAAGGCGATCGTATCCAAAATCCATCGCGAAGCGCTCACCAAAGTCGTGATGGACCGATGCCTGCCCGGAGATCGTGGTCCCGCCGGAGTAGAGACTCAGCTGAGGCGTCAAGTTGCTTGAGGTGATATAGGTCGCTGACAACGCCACATCCCAAGTGCGGGCAAGTTTCCAGCCGCCGGTGGCCCCCACACCACTTGCGTTGAATGCGCCGAACAACCCCTGACCCGACGTCACAACGCGTGTGTAACTTGCCGCAACATTGAACCGTTCGGTCTGCCACCCCAGGCTTACCACCCCTGAAGGCGACCAGCTTGAAAAGGTTGCTGCCTGCGGCAGAATCACGTCGACTCGTTCGACTCCTCCTGACACAGAGAGCGAGATCGTCGGCTTGAAGTAGTAACTATAAAAGGGAAGCATAGATTGTGTAGTGGTCGTGGCTTGCTGGCTTGAGACGCTGGCTACAGTCCGCGTGAATTGATAGGTGACCCCGAGGTACTGAGTCCGGGCAAGCCGTCGATTGTAGAACGCATTCACTCCGATTCCTTTTGAGTTTGAAATACCCGCCGACGGCGACAGGCCCGGAAAGTTGGTGATCGAGTAGATCCCGCCAGCTCCGATCATTCCGTCTCTTCCGAATTGGTAGCTCAGGTCCGCGCGCGCTGTGTTGGTCAATTGTTCTGCGAAGGGAGCAATTACCGTTGCGATCGGATTCTCTGTTGAGCCGGAGACCGATACCGCAGTGTATGTTGAAGACTGATCGAATACATTGGACGTCCTGTAAAACGCATCCTGAAGGCCAATGCTCCATGCGGGAGACAAGCGGTAACGAAAGTCCGTTGAAGCGGCTTGATTGATCGAATCGAGAACCGTAGTTGGTTCATAGAAGACGAAGCTCGGACTGTAGGTAATTGAATCTTGCTGTCGCGGCGTCGATCGAGTCAGTTGAAAATTCGGAAGGATTGAAATCGTTGTATCGCTCACGGGGGCTGAAGTCTGGCTCGGGAACAGGTTGCTTACATAGGCTGTATTCGCTGTCACTCCGGCAAGAAAGTAATTGGATTGCTTCTCGCTGCCTATCTCTGTTGAATACCTGTCTCCACTCGCAGGCGGCGGAGTCTGCATCTCGGTGTCGCCGCCAAGATTCGTACCGCCTGTTGCACCAGGCGCGACCTGCGCGATCCCAGGCAATTGCGCCAGGAATACAACGAAGATACCGATTCGAGCTAACATGGAAAGCCTCTAGGGCACGACGATCGTGTCATGTGGCATCACCCTGATGTTTTGCGCTACGTTTTTGCCCTTGATGAACGAAGAGTAGTTGAACCGGATCTTGGATTCTTCTCCATTCGCCTTTGGACGAAGAATATAGATACCTTTCTTCTTTGCGAACGTTCCCAGCCCGCCGGCCATGGCAATCGCGTCCACAACTGATGTCGCCGCCGTTAGAGGGTAAGAGCCCGGTTTGCCCACTTGTCCAAGGATATTGAAGGTCTGGCTCTTAATCTCCTGAACGATGACGGCCACTTGGGGATCGGTAATAAAGCTCCGCAGGGTCGCGGTGATGTCCTCGTCAAGTTCCGCGGGGGTTCTTCCGGCGGCTTGCATTTCCCCCACTAACGGCAGGGAAATCTTCCCATCTGACCGCACAGTCACTTGCCGAGTAAGGTTGGGTTCATTCCAGACATTGATCGACAGAATGTCATCGGCGCCAATGACATAGTCATCTCCCTGACTGTGCTTTGCGGGCGGGGTCGGCGGCGAATTAGAATCTGCTCCTGCTTTCGCCGTATCCTGAAGCGGCGAAGAAGTCTGGCTCCAGGAGTTTGAGGAAAACCCGACGGCTACCAGAAGCGTAAGCGATACTGCGATGGTGGCTCGCTGCTGTCTCACAGATTGCCTCAGTCTTTTTGCATACGTTGATTGCGACGATGGTGCTCGATTGTTCATTAATTACTCTCTTGAGTTCGAGTCCTTCTACTGGAAAGCGAGAATCATGGATTCCTAACTTACACCCCAATGCACCGGGATCTATCAAGTTCCGAGGGCGGTCTGACTACGCTAAGACTGTCCGGTCGGATCGTGTTGGACTCAAATCTGTGCTCTGACTCGCGCGGATTGCTCGCGCATGGTTCCACATCCCAAGCGTGGACTTCAACCGCAACCGCCTGCGCCAGCATGTCCACCGACAAAACAAGACGCAGCAGATTCTTCTTGCGCGTCAGGATTCCTTCCACTCCCTCAAGTGGACCGCGCACGACGCGTACGCGCATTCCACATTTAAGAAAGGGATGTGGCTCGACTTTGAGTGAGCCATCAACCGCTTTCTGAATCGCTGCAATTTCTTCGTCCGGAATCATCGCGACTTGTTCGCCGCGATAAAGAATCATGTGGATTCCCGGCGTGGTTACAACTTGCAGCTTGCGATCGATCCCGCCGCGAACGAAAACGTAACAAGGAAACAACGGCAGCGACAGCACCTTGGACCTGTCTTTCCAGCGCCGCGTCGAATCATAAAGCGGCAGGAAAGTCTCGAAGCCCTTCGCGGTCAGCGTGTCCGCAACAACCTTCTCATGCTGATGACGGGTGTAAACCGCCCACCAGGGTGCGACGTTGCGCATATCGGATTCGAAGGTCTGCTCGGTCTGCATTTCTAAATTCCCTTGCTCTTTGCGTTGCCCTGACGAACGCGAACCTGGACGTAGCTTCGCCCTGTGAGTCACATCAACGACCTGAGGACTCCGCGTGAGTTACCTTTTCCCCCCTACTTACGGGCCTTAAAAGCGAGAGAAATTATCGCAGTGGAACGGGGGACAAATACTGTGCCTTCATCATCATGGCCCGTGCAGTCAGAGACAATGCCTCTATTGTGCTAGCGCTTCCTCTCTCGGTAACACGTTCAAGCTTCCCCAGGTAACGCGTCGCTTTGAAACTCATCCCGCTTTCTTCACTTTCTGCCGATCGAAAGTGGCTCTTGCACCCGACACGAACAGCACATCCGAAAACAAAACTGCAAGACTTATCTCTCAACCTGTTTCCCAAAATCGCTTGCGCCTTCGAACTGCAATTCTCAAAACTCAACCTGACCATCTCCGCGCTTTGCCCATCGGTGGCTTCAGCGGCCCTTAATGCCTAATGCGTCTGCGGAGGCCCCTTATGACTCCTGCGCCTTTGCGGAATGCCTACACTGCGCAGTCCTGAAACCAGTGCCCGGTAGCTCATCTTCAGCTCTTCCGCAGTCTTTCGACGGTTCCAGCGGTTCGCCTGCAACGCCTTTAAAATCAATGCACTGGTGACTCCTGAAACCCCGCGCTCCGTGGCGCCGCTCCGGGACGATTTTCGAGTCACCCGGTCCGCTGATCCCTCCAGCGTCTCAATCCGGCGCCGAAGCTCCGTCACGAGAGGCTCATCATCGCCAAGAATGATGGCCCGCGAAATCCAATTCTTCAGTTCAAGTAAGTTGCCGGGCCAATTCCACTGCTTCAGCAAGTGAATCGTGTCTGCGCTTAGTTTCGGTGCGCTCCTTTGAAACTGTCGAGATAATTTCTCGAGAAAGTACTCGCACAGCCGCGGCAGATCGCTCTTCCTCTCCCGCAGCGGCGACAGCTGCAGTGACACGGCTGCAATGTGATCAAAGAGCGCAGCGCGAAAACTGCCGGAAGCAACCGCCTCGCCCAAATCAACGTTCGTCGCACACACCACTCGCGCCCTGGCTTTGCGCTCTTCGCGCCCGCCCACTTTCACAAAGGATCCATCGCGCAGTAGCCGCAGCAACTTATCCTGCAGCTCCAAACCCATATTGCCAATCTCACTCAGGAACAGCGTGCCGCCAACTGCAGCCTCAACCAGGCCGACCCGGCCTTCAGGCGCTTTCGGCAAAGCTCCTTTTTCGTAGCCAAACAGCTCCCTTTCCTGAAGACCCAGCGGAACTGCCGCGCAGCTCAGCCTCACAAACGGACCATTGCGTCGAGTGGAATGCGCGTGAAGAAACCGTGCAATCAATTCCTTGCCCGTGCCGCTCTCGCCCTGGATGAGAACCGACTGGTCGCCCAGGCGGACTCGTTCGATCCGGTCCCGCACTGCACGCATTGCCGCCGTGCTGCCAAACAGAACACCTTCCCCCGGCAGGTCGGCCGGATCAACACGAAGGCTATCGTCTAGATTGATGGGCATAGAGTTAGGTGAAAACCGCGGGGACGGTGCCTCGTATGTTGCACTCCGGCAGCCAAACCCTCGGACCTATCGAAAAGCTGGCTGAAGCTTCTAAGTGATTGAGTGTATAGTAGTTTATAACTCGACGACGAAATTAACGGATGCCTTCGCCGTCATAAAGTTGCAAAGTTTTGCATATTTTGTACCACCTATGTGCATAATTCTGGCTTCATCGATGAAAACCGTTCAAGACACCGAAAAGTGCGCCAGGAATTATCAGTCGGTCTAAACGGCACTCTCCGTCGCCGATTGGGCCTTTTTGCGATGCTGTTGGGGCTCTCCAGCGTCCCACGGCCGCAGATGATGTTGCTGAATTTTGTAGAGCAGTCCCCGGTAGCTCATGTTCAGATACTGTGCCGCGCGGCGCCGATTCCATCCGAAGGTTTCCAGGGCGCTCAGGATCATCTTCGCTTCGGTGCGCGCCTTCACGTCGCGAACAATGGATCGAATGCCTACGCAAGGAGCCGACGCATCGGCGAGCGAACTCTGCGATTCGGCGTCGCCCGACGCCGCGGCCTTCGATTCCAGTTCGCGCGTAGCGGCATCGGCATCGCGCATCACGATCGTCCGCGTCACAAAGTTTCGCAACTCTCGCAGGTTTCCCTTCCAATCGTAGAGCAGTGCCGCATCCATCAATCTTGAAGAAAGACTCGCGCCGAATCCGGCAGTCAATTCCGCGGGAGAACGGCGAATGAACTCTTCTATGAGGTAGGGAATCTCTTCGCGCCGCTCGCGCAGCGGCGGAACCTTGATGGTGAAGACGCTCAACCTGTAGTAAAGATCCTCGCGGAATTTCTTTGAAAGCAGCGCGTCTTCCATCAATACATTGGTGGCCGCAAGAACTCGCACATCGATTCGGGTCGATTCCTGCGCTCCGAGCCTGGAGAATTGACCATCCTGCAGCACCTGCAGCAGCTTTGCCTGCATTTGCACGCCAATCTCTCCAATCTCATCAAGCAACAGAGTGCCGCGGTTTGCCTGCTCGAATTTACCCGCCCTGTCGTTGATGGCGCCAGTGAATGCTCCCTGGCGATGACCGAATAGCTCGCTCTCCAGCAAGTCCGCCGGCAGCGCCGCGCAATTCACCTTCAGGAACTTCTCGCGCCACCGCGCGGAGTTCTTGTGAATCAACTGTGCGATCACTTCCTTGCCAGTGCCGCTTTCGCCAAGGATCAGCACGTTGACGTCGACGTCCGCGAGCAATTTCACTTGCCGATGGATTTCCAGCATCTGCGGCGAAGCAGCCAGGAAGAAGTTGCTGCCGCCAAGCTCCTCGAGGTAAGGCATGGCAGGCATGTCTGCGGGAATCTGGGGAACCAACTGCTCGTGCGCCTCGAGATGCGAGCCTACAAAATCGGCGGACGTGGAGCTATGCAGACCGTCCGATGACTTCACAGGTGCCATCGAGTCCACCGCGGCCTCAATGTCTTCGCGGGTCAACGGCATGGTCAGCACGTTCTGAATGCCAAGTTCAGCAGCCTGCCGGCGCGCCTGCTGCTCGCTTAATTTGGTAATCAGGCAAACGCGATCCCGCCCCACAAAGCTCAAGATCGTGCCGATCTCCGATGTGGCCGGCGCTTGCGCGCTCGATAATTCGCAAAAGATGAGATCTGGGTCGAGTCCGTTACTCAGCAGCGCATGAGCCTGCGGGCTCCCCGCCGCTTCAATCACCCTGTGGCCAGCGCTCTCCAGAACCAATTTCACCGTGGAACGCGCTTTGGCGTTCTGAATCTTTGTCAGCACCAGAAGAAACGGTTTCACCAAGGCCTCTTTCTCAAAATCCAGTCTTGCAAATGAAAAAACACTTCATCACGTCTCCTGCGAAACATGATGTCTTGCGCATCAGCGATTACGATTTATGCAAAGGGCCCTTCAGTTGAGAGAAGCGGGCTTTGGGGACAACTGATCGATCTTGCGAAAGGAAAAAACTAGGCCTTTAAAAGCGGGATTAAGCCTGTTGCGTGGCTCTACTCTACCCACCGTAGGAGGAATCTTTGTTGATCACAGCGTCAGGCTATCGTTAATCTCTGCCTCCGCCCCATATCATCCACCCTGCTCAGAAAACCGAAATCCACTTGGAATTCTGAGAAGTCTGGCTTGATCCCCAAAGCGGTTTGATCAAACGACGCTGACTATTTCAAGAATTACGTGCGCATCCTGACGATAGGAGAGAAGGCGTTAAGAGTCAACGGCACAATGGTCATTGGCTCTGCGCCTGAGTAACCCCCATTCGTAACCCTGCCTGTTATCGTTTTTAACAATACTCGAACTTGTATTTTACGATGCTGGATTATCGGATCGAACTGGTACCCGCTCGCCTCAACTTCAGCCGATTTGAAACAGAGTGGGTAATGGAATCCTCGCGATAACTTCCTGCGAATCAACCTACTCAATCACGCAGCCGACCTTATCCACACTCATCCACAGCCCTTCGCCTTGCCAGACTTGCCTGTACCGAGAATCTGCCCCAGAAACATAAACATTAGGCGTCAACCAGCCTGCGGATTTCGTCGTATTCTGTAGGAAAAGTAGTGCAGTAAATAGGAAAACCCGGAGCCATAAGATGAAGACGTTTACCCTCGATGAGGCCCAATCTCTGCTCCCGGTGCTGGAATCCCTTCTGAAGCGCGCCATCGCAGGCAGGCAATCCGCAGAGTCTGTCGAGTCCGCCCTCAACGGGCTGGCGCAGCGTATCTTTCTCTCCGGCGGCATGAAGATCGATCCCGCAAGCGTCGCCCGCCAGCGCGCCGAGTTGGAGCAGCTCCTGAAACAAGTGCAGGAAAGCGTGACCGAAATCGACGCGATCGGGGTTCAGGTGAAGGATCTCGACACCGGCCTGCTCGACTTTCCTTGCCGCGTTGATGATCAAGTCGTCCTCCTATGCTGGCGCATGGGCGAACCCGCTATTGCGTACTGGCACACGACGGAAGCGGGCTTTCAAGGGCGCCAGCCCGTCGACGAATCGTTCCGGCGCCGTGCCTCCTCCGGCGGACGTCCCAACTAGAATCTTCTCTGCGCTGTCTAGGTAGTCGAAGTCTCCTTAGTCTATGGGCCCGACCGCACCGGCTCTATGATGAATCTATGTGCGGACGATTTGCGCGCAGATCCACGCGCGAAGTTCTTGCTCAACTTTTCGGCGTCGACCTCGACGATCTTCCACCTTTCCCTGCCAGTTACAACGTTGCGCCGCAAAGCGTGCAGCCCGTCGTACGTTCAGGCCCGCAGTCTCAATCGCGTGAGATCGCGCTCATGCGCTGGGGACTGATCCCAGCCTGGGCGAAAGACGCGAAGATCGGCTACTCAACCATCAACGCGCGCGCGGAAGAAGCTGCAAACAAGCCTGCTTTCCGTGATGCGCTGCGCAAGCGCCGCTGCCTCATTCCAGCCGACGCGTTTTACGAGTGGACCAAGCACGACCCCAAAAAAAAGCAGCCGCATGCCTTCGCCCTCAAAAGCGGAGCGCCTTTCGCCTTCGCCGGCCTTTGGGAACGCTGGCGCCCCAAAGAAGGCGAGCCGCTCGAAACATTCACCATCCTCACCACCGACGCCAATGAGCTGCTCGAGCCTGTCCACAATCGCATGCCCGTCATACTCAAGCCCGCCGATTACGCACGGTGGCTTGAAGAAGCGACCCCGGATCGGCTCCCAATCGATCTGCTGCGGCCATATCCACCGGAAGAAATGACTTCCTGGAAAGTGAGCGATCGTGTCGGCAATGTCCGCAATAATGATTTAGATCTTCTCACCGCTCGCGAATGATCCGCTAAAGAGATTTCAACACCGTCTGCGCCTTCAATCTGTCTGGTAAGAATACGGTTGGCCGAATGCACATTGCTTCGCCATGCGCGGGGTGCTGATGGCATCGAGGCGCTGCTTGGAACGAACGTTCTGCTTGAGCAGGTGAGCCCTGGCTTTCCGAGCCAGGTCAGCGGCTTTCTCGTGCGTGCGGTTGACGGTAGATAAATTGGCGCCCTGCTCAACAAGGTCTAAGACTGCGGCGCCGGCTGTGCCGCCCTCGATAGGCATCTTATGGGCCTAGCCAGGAAGCTGAGACTTTGGAAATGTGTGGACATCAAGTGTTTTTGATTGAGGATTTCCCTCGTCGATATGGCTTTGGGATGACCTTGTGGGAGCAAGTGAAAGGGGTGTGGAAAACGCTCAAGAAACAACCACACGTCGGCGAATTGCTGTGTTAGAAATTATTCCTCAGTCTTCATGGCTAATTATTGCAGTCTGCATCCACGTGCTTGCCCGCATCATTCCCTCCCTCGCAAGCATTATGCAGTTCGCCACCCTGAAATACCTAGCGGAGGCAATCTCAATGGTCGAGGGAAGAATGAGCGTTCCTTTTTGCCAAGAGCGGCTTGATACCTGGGAATCGATCGCTCGGTACCTTGGGCAAAGCTCTCGCGTTGTCCAGCAATGGCATCGCGAGTATGGTCTTCCAATTCACCCTCTCGGCGTGGAGACGAGCACGATCTTCGCCTATGCCGATGAGTTGGATCGCTGGCGGAGAGACCACAATCGGGTTCCGAAGAGCCTTCTTCCTTTGGAACAGTCCACGCAGGAGATGCCATGGCATGTCCTGCATGTTCGTTCGAATTTTGAAAGACGTGTGGCGCAGCATCTCGCGGTACGCTCCGTGGAGCAATACGTGCCGCTTTACAGGGAGCGAGTAAAGTGGACAGACAGAACCGTCGTCACAGAGCGTCCGCTTTTCTCTGGGTACGTCTTTGCCCGATTTCTGCCTGATTCCAGGATCACAGTCATAAGCACGCCGGGTGTCGTGCGGTCGCTGGGTGATGAGGGCGGGAATCTGGTGAGCAGCGCGGATCTCGATAAGATCCGCGAGGGGCTGGCCAGCGGACTCTTGTTGCGTCCTCACATCAACGTTTCTGTCGGGGCAAGGGTACGAATCCGAGCAGGAATTTTTGAAGGCGTTGAGGGAGTTGTGACGGATCTCCGCCAGCAATGCAAGGTGATCATTGCGCTTGCCGCGGTACAGCAGTGCTTTTCGCTTGAGGTCGAGCTGGGAGATATTGAAGTTCTGAAGAAGCCGCCCGTCAGGGCCAACCTTTCTCAGAGCGATGCATATGGGTATTGGAATTTGCAAACCAAGAAGCCGTAAGGGGTCACATTCTTTCCCATTGCCGGCAACGCAAGTCGATCCGCTCCTTGATTAGCGACTGAACGCAAAAAAGGCCACGCAATCCTGTTCAGGGTATGCCATGGCCTTTTTATTCTTGACGATTATTTGCTGGACTTCTCAACGGCGGGCGTTTCTAATGATCGCCAATTCGGGATTCTCGGAGCAGAAGCACGCGGTTCCGCGGATCGGCGTTATGAGGAGATCAGTCGTGAGTTCCGACAACGTTCCTTTCTGGGGAAAATTCGGGTAGGGTCGCGCACGTATTTTTTCCAATTCCCTCTCTTCGAAAAACCTTCAACACGGTCAAGCCGATAATCCTGAGATCCAACCACAGGCTCCGGTGATCAACGTACCAGGCATCGAGAATGAGCTTCATTTCCCAATTGAGCTCGTTGCGGCCGTTGACCTGAGCCCATCCGGTCATTCCCGGCTTCACTTCGTGCCGTCGGCTCCGGCACGCGTGGCAGGGCGGCAAATATTCATGCAGGAGCGGACGAGGACCCACCAAACCCATGTCACCGCGAAGGACGTTCCACAATTGAGGCAACTCATCAAGACTCCAGGCCCGCAGAAATTTGCCGAGCCGAGTGATGCGGAGTGAGTCATCCAAGAGTGCTCCACGGGTGTCGCAGTCGTCGGTCATCGTCCGAAATTTAAAAATTGTGAATGGCTTTTCCTTGAAGCCAATCCTCGTCTGGCGAAGCAACACCGGGTTTCCCAACCGCAGCCAGATTAAGAAGGCCACTACCAACAAGAGCGGCGACAAGAGACAAAGTGCAAAACCAGCAAGACTGCGTTCCATGATGCTCTTGAACATCGCGATTCGAGAGTTGCGGGCATTCAAACGGAGGATCCCTTGATCCTGGGGGGACCGTACCTGCGAGCAGTGCCAGGCCAATAGATTGCGCCACAAATCTTCGCGGTGAAAATTCTTCTCGACCCAGCTTCTTCCTGCCGCGCTCAGCGTTGAGCGCAATGCCGCGTCACCCAACAACCGGTCGAGCGCTGAGGCGAGAGAGCCAGTGTCACCTATCGGGACACGCAAGCCGGTTTCGCCGTCCACGATTGCGTCCACGGCGCCAGTAGCATTCGTGGTGACTACCGGGATGCCGGCGTACTGGGCTTCGAGAACGACCGTCGGAAGACCCTCTCGATACGTAGGCAATGCCATCACATCCATGGCCGGGTAGAAATGCTCTACGTTGTCCACGAATCCGGTATGAATTACGGCGGGGTTGGCCGCGATCTGCGCCCGCAGCGCGCCCGGAACAGGATCACCGGTCTCAAAGTCGCCCACAAGCAGGAGACGCAGATCGGGAAATCGGCTCTGTAACCACGTGAAAGCCTCGTAGAGTTCACGAATCCCCTTGTCGCGCGTCAGTCGCCCGACAAAGCCGATGACGGGAGCGCCGGCGGGAATGCGCAGTTCGCATCGCACTTGTTTTGCTTCGGCTTCGGCTTGTGCGCCAATAGCATATCGCTCCATTGCGATTCCGTCGGATGAGCCATTGCCAATCACGAAACAGCGATCCGCGGGCGCCAGTCTCAGCGCGACGGTACGCGCGAGCAAACTTGGGCTCACACAGCGAACAGTCTGCGCCGCGTGACATGCAGTCCATTCCGCGCCCATGAGGATCCCGCGCTTGATTCCCGTGGTCGTTTCCAACCGCAAGCCGTGCAGAGAATACTGCACATTGGGCACACCGGCCAGGCGCGCAGCGAGGCACCCAAGCAAGCCTCCTTTCGGAGTGCCGGCCACTACGATGTCAGGTCGGATACGCCGGAACAGCCGCCACAAGCGCCACAGTGAACGCAAATCGCGCGCAGGAGAGATCTCGCGTTCCATCGGTAGAGGCCACGTCTCAATCCCGTGATGTCGCAGAGCCTCCAGGCGCGGGCCTGGGTTGCAAATCGCGTGCGCTTCAAATCCGTTCGCGGCCAGGAATGCGCTCTGCCCTTCAAATTGAATGATGGAGCGGTCGGTTGCGACGACAAACGCAATGCGTGGCCTCAACTCGTTCAAGGCGAAGCTGCTCATGCGGGCACGCTCTCCATTCCTTCCAAGCACCGCCATGCGGTTGTGCGCGCCGCGTCTCTCACTTCGCGCCACTGCTCCTTTTCATGGCGGGAGATCGGCGGAATGCGGTGCCTCAACACGCGATGATTCAAACCGGTTCCCAGCGCGAAGGCATCCAGCGTGAGTTTCAGTGCCTGCCCTCCCACCTCCGCCATGGCGTTCAAGTAAGCTCCGCCGGTTTGCGAATATTCGATGACGAATAGAGAGTGATTCCAGCGTGTCGCAGCAAGTTTACGCAGCGAGAGCGAAGCCTCACTGACGCCCAAAACGATCTCTTGCAGGTTTGCAAACCGGCTCTGCCTGTGGGCGCGAAACAACAGGTCCCAGTCTTCCATGCGCACGGCATCCTCGCGGTAGGGATGGTGACGGAACCAATCTGTGCGCCCAAGCCACGTCGGATGGGCCATGGGAAAACGGGAATACGGCCGCGCACAGATGCGCTCGTGTTCCAGGGGGGGGTGCCGCACGCCAATTGCTTCTCCGTTGCCATCGATGACGGCAACGGCGCCGGCGACCAGATCTATTTCAGGGTGGTTTCGAAGAAAGTCCACCTGCTGCTGCAACCGATCGGGGTAGGCGGTGTCGTCGCCGTCCATGCGTGCGAAAAAGGTGCTTCTACTCTGCCGCACGATCTCAATGAGGCGCGCGGGCAGTCCGCGATTGGTTTTGCCCACGATGAGGCGAATGCGCGGATCGGCGAATCTTCGCACCACGTCATGCGTTCCATCGCGCGAACCGTCATCGAACACAACCAGCTCCCAGTCCTCGAGGGTCTGGTTCAGGATGGACGCGATGGATTCGGCAACCGTTGCGCGGCAGTTGTACACCGGCATGCCGATGGTTACGAGCGGATTCTTTTTCACGGAGCCTGTCAGGACTTGCTTTTGGGGCTTGTTCATCTGCGGCGAACTACGGGCCGATCACCTTCACGCCGCGGGAACGATGTTCCAGCCGTCGGGAAACATTTCGAGTGGGAATCGCTTTTCTCCCCGATTCCAAACCGAGGGGACATAAACGGCCTTGCGAGCGAACTCTCCAAGCCAAGCGGCCCACCATCCAAACGTGCTGTTAGCAAGTACAAAGTGCTTGCACAACCTCATAAGGTAGAAACTTTTCAAAGTATCCTGTTCCTCGATTACTTTCACCGCGCAGTTTGTCGTAACGAGTTGCAATGCGTTTTCTCGTGCCCAATCAAGATCGTCGCTGAAGAGGTACGCGTTGACAGGACCGCGTTCGCGAGCGAGCGTGGCTAATGCGCGCCGGTAATAGCTGATACCACACGCGCCGTAATAATCGGCCACGGCGCGGCGGGTTTTCGTGCGATCCGCACATACTCCGAGAAGCCGGCGGGCGTGAACGCACACTGAGTTGGCGAAGTAGATTTCGCTTACGATTGCCGGGTCGACACCTGCGGGGATGGCCTTGAAAGCGAGCTCTTCTTTGAGGGCCTCTTCCAAGCCAAGGAAATAGCGGGGACTTTGGCAATAGGCATCGAGCACCGTGGGCCCTGAAACTCGCAGTCGTTGAATTGACGGGCTGTAGTATCTTCCCAATAGTTTGAGCCGCAGGATCTCACGGCGCCGGAGGAGGCGGCTTCGCAACTCAGCACGGAGCCCGCGCCCCGATGAATCCGCCTCCAGAACGATGTTGCTTAGCGCAAATGCGCCAAGCGCGTAAGAGCGCCCATTAGGATCGTTCTCGAAGCCCGACTTTGTGTCGAGCATGAGGGGTACGCCGGATCGGGAGGCCAGGCTTCGTCCCGCCGCATACTGAAAGAGCTGATTTCCCAGCCCCCCGCGTAGCTTGACGATGACTGAGGGAGTATTTCGAATCACGTCGACCCTCTCGGGGACGGGTTGGCAAACGCGCGCATTACAGGAGCTGTCAACCAAGTCCACGCAGGATCCTAAACGGCTCCAACTGGGCGACGATCGGCTCTCGACGGGTAAATCGCCACTAGCTGCGGTGCCGTTTGGTTGGGTGAAACGTCGAGGATCAATATCCCTCGCGCTGCCGAGTTGCGCGTGGGCCGAAGGGCAAGCGCGAGGCAGAGTGCGTAAAACGCGATGAACTGTCCCATCGCCGGAACCGGATACAGCGTCTCCTGAGCAATTGATGCCACCAAGATGGCCAGGGTACCGAATATCATTGGCCGTGATTCCGGGCCCGCACGGCGAAGTTGGCGGAATATCTCTGCGAACGCAAACGCGAAAGCGGCGAGTCCCACTATGCCCGTTTCGTTAAGAATCTGAAGGTACATCATATGCGCGTTGCCAGTCTCTTCGACCGCGGTTCCAAATCCTCCGCCTGTCAGCCAGCGCAGGGGTTTCTCATTTAGGTATTGGATCTGGCCAAGCCAGAGTTGATCCCGTTCTCCGGGATCCTCTTCATCAAACGGGTTGATAGCGGAGACGCGGTCGAGCGCGGGGCGCATCACATCCGGCGCCGATGGCGCCAGCCCCGTGGTAAGCGCTGCGACCGCGAGGAAGATCCAGGCAAACGCGGCGAGTACTCGCGGACGGCGAATGAAGAGCGCCGCCAGGAACAGCAAGCTCCCCGCAAAGACCGCACGGCATCCGCTGATAAGGATTGCGGCCTCGGCGATAAAAACCAGTGCAGCCCTTGTGAAATTGCGCGCCTTGGGCTCCAGGAACAGGTATAGAACCAGCAAAAGCAAAACTTGCGAAGAGCTGTAGGCATGGTTAAAGCCGATTGTCCCGTATCCGAAGGCCCCGTTAGCGCTGGCATAGTAAGCCCAGGGGCCGGCCACGGAGAGGCTTTTGGGAAGGTGGCCTGCGTAGGCGGAAGCCGGGACAATACTCAGATATTCGAGGAAGAGGGCAGCACAAACGACCAAAAGTGCCGCGACCGTTGTCAAAGCGAGAATTTTCCGTCGGGGGATAGTCAAATCAATCTGCGATGCGAATGCAAACGTGACGATCGCCTGCACGATTCGATACAGTTGATATTCGCCGAATTCGGCGGCCCTCCCCGTTTCAGTCAGGTAGAGGATTGGCATCGCCCGGCATAGGATCACATAGGAGCAAGTGCACGCGGCCAGGAGAGCGACAAGCAGCACAAGGATGCGCTTGTTTGCCTTGTTCCGAATCTGGCCTGCTCCCATGAACCTCCGGGCGAGCACAATAGGAACGATTGCCGCGATCACCAGGTCGCCGGCGGTTGGCCACGTGGCCCAGGACGGCCCTACAGTAAATAGAGGGACTGCATATGCCTGGGAGAGCACGAAGAGGCAAAGAAGAATAAAGTCGAGGTGCTCGAGTTTGCCTTGCATGCTTTTCAAGCTCGAAACCCAGTGCCGCTAGTCAACCAGCTTTTGCACTTGAGGGCGGGGGGTGGTGCGAATGGACGCGGCTCCAGTGACCGCCGTCGATCGCTTGCTGGAGCGGGTCGCGCGCAGCACTTTTGTGTAGAACCGGGCGAGCTGATTCGCCGAATTCTCACGGGAGAACTGCGAAGCCCAGCCCTCGGATGGTGAAATGCGTCTCTCGTCATTCAGATAACTCGCGAGCGTCGTCGCGAACTTCCGATGGTTTCCCGGTTCGACTAGGGTGCTTCCGTTACATCCAACGAGGGCCTCTTCAATCGCGGGAATAGCGGAAGCGACGACGGGGATTCCGGCCATTCTGGCCTCGAGAACCGCAATTCCGAGCCCTTCGTACTGTGAAGGGAGACAGAACACGTCGAATGCCGGTAGGATCCGTTCGACGTCGGTGCGTGCGCCCAGAAATCGGACGTGGGCCGAAAGTCCGCTGGATACGACTTTCCTCTCGATCGCGCGCCTCAATGGACCGTCCCCGACGAGGACAAGGAATGCGTTGGGAAGTTGGCCACGCAACAACTTGAGGATTTCGATCAGCCCCTTGTGGTTCTTCGCTGAAACAAAGCGGCCGATGTGGCCGACGACGGCTGCGTCATCAGGGACCCCAAGCGATCGTCTCAGCCCTGGGCTCCTGGTTTGAGCCTTATATCTCCCGGTCTCAATCCCACATGCGATCACTTCGTTAGCGAAGGATCCTCTCAGGCGTGGCGCACTCGCCAGGGCGGCTTTGGAGCAAGCCAGTAGCGCGTTCGCATGCTTTCGGACGAGGCTTCTACCCACCGTGCGACGGAGGAGGGTGCCAAGCGACAATCGTCGGCCATCATTCGTAGCGTGGAAGTGGGCTATCCGTCCGATGACGCCCTCGGTCCGGGCATGCCGCAATAACCATCCGGAGAGATTGAACATGTGACAGTGGACAATGTCATATTGCCCGGCATGGATCAGTTGGCGGAGTGCTCGACCCCCCATCACCTCGCCGAGACTCGGAGGGACTGCCGAAACGCGGCAGCCGAGGGCTTGCACTTCTTCGCCGCGCCGTCCGATGTCGTTTCCCCAACACGCGAATTCCAAAGAGTATTCGTCTCTGGGCAGGACCTTCGCGACGTCAATCAGCCACCAAGCAGTGCCTCCAGGGTCAAACGGCTCACATATGTGAAGAATGCGAACAGGCATTTTGCACTTGCTTCCTAAGTTGACGACCGAGGGCCGCATGCTGCGGCAGCCCGTCGTCTCCGGAGATTTTGTTTGAGGTTTCTCTACGAGTGCGGGACGGCGGCGCTTTCATCGATGAAGGAAACGCTGTCCGCGGCGAGTTGCGGAACGCGCAAAGCGGGAAGCAGGATAAGGATAGAGCCCGCTAGTTGGATTACCGTGGCAAGAATGAGAGCGAACGCCCCACCTTCGATGCCGTGCGCCGGGACCCAGAAGTAGCACGCGGCGGCCGATAGCAGCAAAACCACCGCAAACAACGCCGGCTGCGGCTTGAGAATGCGCGCCGCGGTCATGCCATATCCAAGGATCGACGCCACAAAGCCGATCGCGGCGGCAATCATGAGGAGCGTGAATACGCCCGAGTAGCTCTCGTAGTCAGCCCGGTACAGTAACCGAAGAAGCGGCTTGCCCGCCAGGATCGCGGCGAGGATGCCAGCGATGCCAGGAACTGCCGCGGCCCCGCAAAGCCTGAACAGAAGCGATCGAAAACCTCGGACGTCGCCCGACGCGTGGCGCGAAGCGAGCTTTGGCGTTGCGGACTGGCCGATGGCGTTGATGACCAGATTCCCGGCCACCATAAGGTATGCGATGGCCGCGAAGAAGCCCAATGCGCGCGGGCCGGCTAAATGCTCAATGAAGTAGCGAGGAACATTGATATTCAGGGAGATCAGCATCATGGTGATACCGAGGGGCAGCGAAAGCCGCGTGATTCGGACCAACGTGTCCCTGGAAAAACGGGGAAGAGATGGGTGGCGGCATTCAGGCGCAGGACTCGCACCGGCAAATCTCCGCGCAAGCGAGAAGTCGTAGGTGACCAGCACCAGGCTCCAGGCGATGGCCAATGCTGCGGCGCCCATCACCAGTGAGCGCGTCAGGGCCATTGTGAGAGCGAAGGCGGCGAGCGAGATGACACCCTTGAGCACCATGGAGCGCGCGATGAGGTCCATTCTTTCCTGCCGCTGTACGACGCCATAGACCGCGTCACTGATGGATTCAGCGCCCTTGGCGCAACCCACAATGACGATCACGGCCGCGATCCAGACCGGGTAACGGGACCATGCGGCGAACCCGGCAATGACCAGGAGGGCTAGTGCCGTTGAAAGGGTTCTCAGGCCCATGTAATCGCCGAAGGCGAACTGGTGAGCCATATCTGTCGCTTCAACGGCTCGAAGCTGAAGATTCGTGAACATGAAAACCGGAGCGGCGACGGCGAGCGCAAGGGCGAATCGGCCGAGCATTTCAGGAGAGCCCAGCTTTGCCAACGCGATGAGCATGCCCCACTGGCATGCGGCATAAATTACGTTTCCGGCGAACGTCCAGGCGACATTGATCCGCAATGAGCGCTCGGCGGCGAGTGGCGCCTCGCCTCGGAGCCGTTGTTCTTCACGATGGACAGCAAGCGGCAAGATTACAGGCAATGACATGGGTCGTGTGGTCCGATTCCGCGCAGTTTTGGCCGGGCCGCTGATTCGCTGAGCCGCTCACTGCGGGGGCTCTTAAGCCTGTTTAAGCTCAGTTCCGTGGCATCCCGGACTTGTAATAGTTTGCATAATGCTTCTGGTAATAACTGGAGTACTGGTATCCGCCGGCTGAGGTGTCGTGGCTTACGCGATTGAGGACGACGCCGACAATGTTTGCGCGAAGACGACGCAGGGCTGCGATAACCTCGGCGACGGCCCGGCGCTTGGTTTCTCCAGCGCGGCTGACAAGAAGCACGCCGTCGGCAGCGGCAGCCATCTGGAGGCACTCCGCGAAGCCCAGGAGCGGGGGCGAGTCAAGAATCACCAGGTCGTACTTCTTGGCAAATTCATCGAGCAGAGTGGAAAGCCGGGGACCGATCAAGTCAGCGGCGCGATGAGAGCCCAGGCCCGCGGGAATAAGGCTCAAGTTAGTCGTGCCCTCGATTGGGATGACCACTTCCTCCCAGGAGAACTCGCCGGTGAGAACGTTGGAGAGCCCGGTGTGAGGGTTGAGGCCGAATTTGGAGTGCAGGCTCGGGTGCCGCAAATCGCCATCAACAAGCAGGGTCTTTTTGCCACGGTCAGCATTGGCCATTGCAAGGTGAGCCGCCAGCGTGGTCTTGCCCTCGCCTGGAGTGGCGCTGGTAAGAACGATGGAGTGGAGGCGACTATCGAAGTCTGACAGCAGAATGGTGTTGCGAAGACTTCGTATCGCTTCGTCGAAGCTCGAAACGCCACCGTAGTAGTCCTTGCGGTGACCGTTATGGCCGTTCCTCGGCACGAGTGTGGCTGGAGCGACTTCCGATGTTTTCCTTGGCAACTGAGCACCGGCGCGATCAACCGGCAAGGTAGCAATGACATCGGCGCCGAGGAATCGGCTGGCCTCGTCAGCATCGCGAAGGGTGGTATCGAGCGAGTCGAGGAGAATGGCCCCGCCAATTGCGAGAAGACAGGAAAACAGGAACGCCAACACAAGATTGAGCGTCATGTTTGGAAAAACTGGCTTCAGAGAGGGTCGCGCAACATCGGCAATGCGAATATTGTTGTTCTGAAAGCCGGCGTTGATGTCGGCCTCTCGAATCTTCTTAATCAGCTCGTCGTAGAGCGCCTTATCGGCATCGGCTTCCTGCTTCAGTTGCTGATACTGAAAGGACTTGGCATTGACGCGGTCCCACTCGGCCTTGGTCTCGTTGACAGATGCCTGAAGCATCTGTTCGCGGTTCAGGCTTTCCTGGTACTGAGTCTGCACTCTTTCGGCAATGCTGCGACGGGTATCATCGAACTGCTTTTCGACCTCCGCAAGCTCAGAAGCGGCTTTGCGATATTCGGGGTGATTGGTGCCGTAGGTGGCTTTTACCACCGCGAAGCGCTGGCGAGCTTGATCGAGCGTGTCGTAGAGCTTAATCAGCGTGTCTCCCTGAGAAGATGCCTCGGCGGCTTCAAGGGAGCCGGACTTAATCGCATTCCACGACGCTTCCGCGCGAACGCGATCGGCTTGCGCGGCGGTGTAGTCGGTGTTCAGTTGGAGGAGCCGCGCCGACAGAATGTTCGTTTTCTCTTCGGGATTGATGACGTCAAGGTCCTTCTCGAACTGGGCAAGCGCGAGGTTGGATCGCTCCATCTTCGCCTTTAACTCATCGAGTTGCTTCTCCATGAATGTCGACATTCCCGCCGCGGAGCGTATACGCAGATCGTATGTTTGGAGCAAGTAGGAATCAGCGATCGCATTCGCGACGTCGGCGGCAAGATGCGCGTCAGGGGAGCGATAACTGATGAGGAGCAGATAGGTATTCGGCGAGCGGGTGACTCTCAACCGCTTAAGAGTGATCGGCGCCGAGGCGAGAAGTTGTTCGCGTTCGTCGGAGGCACTGCTCGTCTGGCCTTCCAGGCTCAGGAGATGGTACTGTTCAGCGACGGGACGCAGGACGGCGTCGGATTGAATAAGCTTGATCTGCGTAGCGAGGAATTGATCGGCGTCGTTCGGGGCGACGAATCGGGTCGAGTCCTCTCCGACAACTTCAGAGGGCGCCTGACGATCCACATTCACAGTCGCGGTAGATTGATAAATTCGTTGCAACCTGGCAGAAACGATTAGGGTGGCAATCACGCATGTCGCAACCGCGGCGACGATCTTCCAGATGTGCCGGCGGAAGATCCAGAGATAGTGCGACAAAGGTACGGTCGGGCCGGCCGCTTCAACTTCCTCGTGCAGGGTAATGGGAGCATAGTAAGCGGGCGGCGTACCGCGACTTCGCAGGTCCGGGGGAAGAACTTCTGTCAATTTCAGTTGTTTAGGCATGGGTCCTCTTCAGGTGGCCTATTTTGTTCCGTAATAAATAAAGGCGGCGCCGAGAGCGGTGCCGATCCCCAGAGATGTTTCGAGGGTTTTCAAGCTGGCCTTAGCCCCGGTCGCGCTTGGGACATATAGGATGTCGCCTGCCTCAAGCGCAACATCCGGCGTCTTGCGATCCATGATCTTCTTGAGTTCAATGGGTATTTCTTTTCGGCCTTGACCGGCATCGTCCGCACGATAGATGTAAGCTTCGTGGGAAGAAAAGCTATCCAAGCCCTCCGATAGAGCAAGTGCCTTCAAGACGCTACTCTCGGACCCGTCCGTTATGTAGAAGGCGCCAGACTTTTTTACGTCCCCAACAATAAAGATCCGCCCGGCTTCCGGCACGCGAATCACTTCGCCGCCTTGCAAGCTCTCGTTCAACGAGAGATTCATTCCGTCGAGGAGGCCGCGGACCGGAATGCGCTGCACCAGCGTTGCCGGTTTGCCGTCCGCATCCGGCGTCTGACGGCTCACGAGGATTTCCGAGCCGGCATTTTCAGTAAGCCCCTGGGCCCGGGAGATCGCATCGAGGAGAGTCACGTTTCCCGTAGCCTGAAACGTGACAGGCATTTTTACCGCGCCGACCACAGTGATCGGGTGGCTCTGGTATTCAACGATCGAAACGGTCACAACGGGATCTACGAGAACATGATCCTGGGTCAAAGCGTCCGCAATGACTTTCTCCAAATCTGTAGGATAAAGTCCTGCTGCATGGAGAGGTTGATTAACCATCGGCAGCGTGATATTACCTCCTGAGCTCACGCGCACCGTTCGGGTAAGCTCAGGAGCGTCGTAAACCGTGACGCCAATCAAATCGTCGTTACCGATCCTGGCCATCGGGAGATTCGAAACGTCACTGAGTGTTGTAGCCCCCGCTCCCTCATGGAACGGGGCAGGCTCTTGCTGTGCAGAAGCCGCGGCTGCTGCTGCAATTGCCAGAAGTGTAAATGTCATTTTTCTCATAGAAGCTCCGTGGTGATTGAGGTATGCGGACGAGCAGTTATCGGAGGACGGGGTTGAAGCCTGTGCGGCATTCATTCCATGACGGTCATTGGGTCGTTGGCCGCTCCGTGGATAGGACCTGATTCCTTATTTCGTCGACCCGCCGATTGAGAATCTCCATTTGTGCCTGGACGGCGCCCGTGGGGTCGGTCAACAGCCGCTCATGGGCAGTGAGGCAGAGGAACAGGCGCATCGCGTTACGCGCAAGGTCGGAAAGGCTGTGAGCGCCAGTTACCGCCGAAAGACGGCAGAGCCCGTCATATTCTTCCTGCGACAGCCTGATGCTGATCATCCGCGAACGCGGCTTCAGGACTTTCATATTGTTGATTGCTGAAAGGCACGCCTCAAGCGGCGGCGATGGATTTTGGGTAAGCTTCGCACTCTTCAGTCCCAGCAAGGTGGAATCCTGAGAGATGCCTGAATTTCCTCTGGAGCCATGTTTCCGAACTTAGAGTTCGGACCGGGGGACGGTGCTCGAGTCTTGCCTCACACGGGGCGGTGCAAAGGACTCTAGCACAAATTCGCGACAGGAGAAAATGAAAAATGTAAGTCATGTGAATGACGAAAGTATGTCTGAAGTTTGCTCAAAGGTAACCATCTTCGCTCAGCGCCGATGCGGGGGTCGGACGCGTGGTATGTGAGGCGAAATGATTGCACCGTCGGTTCTTTGCGACTAGCGGCAATTGGGGAAGTTTTGGAATCCGCGCCGCAAGAGAACGGCACTGGTTGTGGAAAAACCCAGAGCAGCACGGATTGGAGCATTGAACCGAGAACTCGGGGTCACAAATGCGTGCCCTGCCTTTTTTTCGGATGGGGACTGTGAGGAATGGACGTCGAGTGTGGTCGCGAACGAAAGCTCAGCGACTTGCCGAGGATTTACTGGCCTCGGCTCCGACGATTGCAGCAACCGCACCGCCGCCACCGATCCCAGCTCCAATCAGCACTTTTGTCTGTGTGGTCATTCCAGTGCTGCCTTTTGCGCCGCCGCTGAGATCGATCGATGTAACGATGACCTGGGTGAGGCCTGAGGAAGTGGGAGCAGTCTGAAGGAACCCGGATACATCGACTGTCTTGCCCTTGAATTTCTTAAGTTCTTCTCCAGTGACCAGCTCGTACTTGACGCCCTTGTCAGTTGTCAGGAAGAAATTGCCATCTTCATAGGACACCTTTCCGCTGACTCCGATAAAGGAAGACCCTTGGGGCGCAGTGGCAGTCTGTACTGCGGGAAACGAGATGGCAGCACCACCAGAGACGTTGGCGGCCGCAAGACTCGCCTCATCGACAACTCGAAAATCGCCGGCTATTGCTGCAACGTCAACGGTATTCGATGGGCCTAACGAGACAACGCCAAAAGAATTCGGTTCGCTGGGAATCACGCGCAGGCCATGAGCTTCGAGGGTGAATGGTGCACTGAGTGTCTTTAACTGGCTTCTGCCTTCGAGCAAAACAAGACGATCGCCGTACACCATGCCGTGTGTGTTGATCGCCAGCACGATCTCGGTGCCGTTGTCGAGCCGCAACGTTGCGGTGGCTTGCCCGGTCTCTACGGTTGTGCCGTCGAAAAGCGTTCCGTTGCCCCACACCGAGTAACCGTCGACGCGAATGTCTCCGCGAGCACTGATGGTGCCGATCGAACTTGTTGCCGCCGATACGGATGCGCAAGAGAAGGTAACGAAAATCATCGCAAGCAGACAGCTCTTCCTGGCCATTTTTCGCTCCTCCCCGGTGGATTCACACTCTGCCCGAATATCCGTCACTTATACGCCAAGAAGGATCTGCTTTTCAAGGATCTTGTTGCTCGCACTGTGTATGACACGTGACATACAAGAGGGCACGATGAGTTTCCAATTTCGTTTTCGGGCTTCAGCACAGACACCGAGAATGTGCGAGGGCATCTTCCTGAAAGTTAAGCTCGATTTGGCGCATGTCTTTCAGGATTCGAAACCAAGTGGTACGCTGGAGGGCCGTGACCCGTCATCAGACCAAGCTGTTCGCGATCGCGTGCCGAACCATCATTGCGGGAATCTGTGTCTACGGGATCTGGTGCTCTTGGAGGCTGGCGAGGGCGGACTATTTGTTTCGGCTGAATACAGCGGAGTCGGTTCGCGCGGCCATCCGCCTGGAGCCCGACTCGTGGGAATACTATATGCGCCTCGCGCTCCTCGATGATGCGCATGCGCAGCAGCTCCTCGAATCGGCAGTCAAGCTTGACCCTTACAACGCGGAGGCCGACATCGAACTTAGTCTGCGACATGAAGGCGCCGGCGACTATCGCAATGCCGAAAAGCTGTTGCTGGACGCGTTTGCGATTGACCGCACCTACCTGCCCCGTTGGAGTTTGGCCAACTTCTATTTTCGCCGCAACAACCTTCCGGCATTCTGGGCATGGGCACGGGTCGCCGCAGAGATGCCGTCGGACAACATGCGGCCTCTGTTCGAACTATGCTGGCGCCTATCGCCCGATCCCAACCAGATTGAGCGAAGGATTGTGAACAACAATCCCGAACTCATTCGGCAGTATCTCGATTTCCTTCTCGCCAAAGAACAATTGCCAGCTGCAGCCGAAGTTGCTGATCGCCTAACCGAAGTCGGAGATCCAGAGACAGATGACAAAGAAATGTTTTCGGTTATTGATAGGCTGATCGCGGCGAGCGAGGGAGACAAGGCGAAAGATGTCTGGAGCGTCCTGGTCGACAAGCATTGGGTCGTCGCCGATCGGGGTGTGCCAAACAATCCGAACTTCGCCCGTGACCCGCAGCCTGTCGGCTTCGATTGGACGATCCCCTCATACACAGGTTTGCATTCCTGGCCAGGTCCATCCGGTCTGGAAACGGAGTTCTCAGGAAGCCAGCCGGAAAACTGTACGATTGCCGAACAGGCTATTGTTCTTCCGCCCGGCAATTACGAAATGCAGTACTCCTACCGAACGAACGGGATTCCTTTGGAAACGGGTCTCCGGTGGCAGATCATGGCAGCAGGGTCTGAAATGGCGCTAACGGAGTCTCCCGATCTTTCGAGCGAGACAATGAGCCGTGGGAATGTGGAGTTTTCCATCCCTCCGGACCGACCGCTCGTTCATCTCCGCCTTCAGTATCGGCGCACGCTCGGCACTCCCAAGATTTCGGGCACTCTCGTCATATCGTCTGTCCAAATTCACGCTCGGCCAAGTTGAAGTTTTCGGCGCTTGAATTCCACTTCTTGAGGCGAATGATCTGGATCTGGAGGAGTTGCAACTCCCTTTTGGCGCCGATCGGAATTCCGAGCCATGTAAAGGAGGCCCAGCATCGCAAACATCCACCCGGAAACCGCAGGACGAGGGAAAGGATAATCCACACAGGCATGGAGCATGACTGCTGCCAAGCCAAGACCCCACGGATGTTTTATCGCCACCGGGACGGCAGCGGCAAAAGGGATGAACACAAGAAGGAGAAAGGGAATTCCGCCATCGGCAGCAAATTCTGCCCAGTCGTTATGAGCATGGTTGACGTAAAAGGGAAAGTCCTCAATCGCATGCTGCTGGTAGACCTCCGGAAATGTTCCTAATCCGTAGCCCATGAGCGGTCGATGCCTCGCCATGTCAACGGCTGAAAGCATGTACTCGAGCCTTCCTTCATGTGGATTGTTTTGTTGAAAGCGCTCCCAGATTCGGTGCCATCCAACGACAGATGTGAAGATCGCCGCAAGAAGAGGCACCATTACCAAGGCGGCCGCAGACGAGTGGAATAGCCGCCCGAGGTTTTGATGTCTGTGTTGAATCACCCCGATCGCCAGCATTGCCAATAGCTCAGCCGTGCAAAGGATAGCGCCGGCGCGCGAGGCAGCGCCGATCACCGAGGCATAGAGTACGCCTCCGATGAGGGCATATCCCCATGAGCGCCGTCCATCGTACATCGCTCGCCAAAGGGCAATCGGCAGGGAAACCTCAATGAATTGCGCGTAGTTGTTGTGGTTGGGGAATGTTGCATATACATCCGGATAACCCGTTGAGAAGATCCACAGAACGCGTCCTGCTGAGGTGAACAGCTGAGTGAGGCAAAGTACAGCCATCACTGTCGAAAAGCACAAAAAAGTCACAAGCATGATTTCACGGGCCGCGCGAGTGCGAGCGACCATCTGCGAAAGGAAAAATACTGCAGCCAGGGCTCCCCAACGCAGGACAGCTTCGCGGGTTTCCATGGTCGAGGCTGTGGTGTGCGCCAAGATTTGGACCACACCCCAGGCGGGAATGAAATACACGAGCCACGGTGCTACACCGTCGGCGAGGTTCTCGCTGTCTCCTCGGACCCCACAAAGCAGATATGTTGCAGTGAAAGCAAAAACACCAATTTGAAAGGATTCAACCGGCCAGGACGCCTGCACGAAGACCGCGGAAGTACTAAAGATGAGTAGGAGAATAAGCGCCGCACCAGCAGCGATCAAAGGCCAGCGACCTTTTGCCCGTCCAGGGCGCCCGTGCCCTGCGATTGCGAGATCGCGCATGGCGAACATTCGGTCCATTCTACTTCAGTGTTTCGATTGCCAAAGAAAGGCGGTGTGCGATCAAGTGATTTCCGCCCGGCATTCTCCGCTCCATTTTCTGAGATTGGATGGGCCAACTTGCTAATTCCGGGATTGCGCTTCAGAGCCAGAGATGTGCTGCGAATGACTGCGCTCAAAAATTCATTTCCACCTAATCAATGGCTGCATTCGCCTGCGCAACAATGCGCTCACTCAATGACGCATCAATATCATTTCGCTGCTTAGGCCCCGTCGCATTGCTTCCCATCAGGATGAGCTACCTCGTTCTGCACCCAGTCATCTAATTGAATGGATGCCGAGTCTCCGATCGATTGGCCGCGGAGGCTCTCCGGCAAGACGTTCGATTATATTTTCCGCGCAGCTACCGCTCACCTCATCGGTGAGTTGTTTACGCTGAGCGAGGCGCGCCTGCACCAGATTCGCATTCATTTAGGCGCTACCACATAAAACTTAAGGAGAATTTAGATATGAGAATCAAAGCCGCATTCGCACTCTCAGTCGCCTTCACCACCTGCGCACTTGTTTACCCTAGCTTCGCCAGCGCGCGGAACATGGCGAACGATTCTAAGGGTGACCCGGGTGCAACTCCCGCTGCTTCCGCTGATGCCGAGGGCGCTGCTTCGCAGATGGTCCCGGCAGAAGCCGTCCTGAAGAATGCGATCGACGCCAAAAAGGTCCACCAGGGTGACGAGTTCAAAGCCACTCTGAGTCAGTCGGTTCAGCTGAAGAATGGAACAGAGCTACCCCGCGACACCGTGCTGGTCGGAACCATCGCTACCGACAATATGCAGTCTGGAGGAACCTCCACTCTGGCGCTTCGCTTTACCAAGGCACAACTGAAAGACGGAAAAGTCATCCCGATCCAGGCCGACATTATGGGAATTGCCGGTCCCAACGGTGCCGAACCCACCGAGTCCTACAACACCAGCTTCGCAATCTCGCCGTGGGATGGAACAACCACTCGCGTCGATGAACCCGGCGCAGTCTCAGGATTCGATTTTCACGGTCGCATCGGCGGCCAATATTCCGGCCAGTTTGTCTCGACAAAGAAGGACAACGTGAAGCTCGCACCCGGCAGCCAGATCGCCTTGGCTATCGCAGCCCGGCCGGCGTAACACAAAGCGTCTCCCGCGCCCTCGCACGGCCGGTCATGTGCATACCCTGCCTCGGGACGGCGAGGTATGCGCATGATGGCCCGGGAGCGACTCCCGCGCCCGCCCGCATGCATGCGCGCTCAGCGATGCCCGCCCCGGCCCGCGCTCAACCGCGCCCCGTCCCACCCACGCCCCGGCAGAGCTCACCTGAACCCCATGAGCGAATTCCATTTTCGGGCGTCTTTCTTGCAGGTACTTGCCGCCGGCCGCACACTCGCAGCCGCAAGACAGATTCGCCTGCCGAGCGGTACCCTCTTAGCAGTTGTTTTTTCAAAACTTTTTCTCGATCTTGACGAATTCTTTTCCGCTTCTCCGTCAGGCCAATTGCGGGGCGGATTCTTCCGATGGCTGATCTGATCGGCTTCAGGCAGTGCGCGAGGAATGACATGAAGACCGTGCGTTGGATTGCACCTTTACTGGTACTTGCCGCGCTCGCGGCCGGTTGCAAAGGCTTCTGGGACCTCCCCGCCGGCAGCGGAACCGGAACCGGCACCACCCCCACCACAGATTCCAGCGGCGTCTTCTACGTCCTCAACCAGACCACCAAGCAGATCGCCGGCTTCAAAATCTCGTCTGGCACTCTCGACAACATTTCCGGCAGCCCCTATAACTTGCCTGCCGCGCCCACTTCCATTGCCATCGATCCGGTGAACGGAGCATTCCTTTACGTCGGGACCATCAACGGCATCTATCTCTACTCCATCGCATCCGGGGGCGCACTCACGCTGGCCAACAACAGCAACCCCATCTCCGACGACATTCCGGCCGCCATGCTCATCAGCGGCTCCTGGCTCGTCGATGCATTCTCGACCGCAACCAACAGCCCTCAAATCGATGCAATTCCGATCGATCCCTCTACTGGCGCCTATACCGGTTCGGGAGGCGCGCCGCCCAGCCAGATCTTCTCCAGCATCACCAACGCTGCCGTCAAGCAGATGGTTCTGTCTCAGGACGGCGCGAATCTCTTTGTCGCTCTTGGCACTGGAGGCTCCATCGTCGTTCCCTTCACTTCCTCCAGCAACTCCAACCCGCTCGCAGCGACTGCGACAACCATCCCGCTCGCCAACTCCGGCGGCGGCGCGCTCTCCGTGGCCGTCGACCCCACCAACCGCGTCTTCTACATCGGTGAAACCGACGTCAACGGCTCGGGCGGCCTGCGCGTCTTCAACTACAGCTCTCTCGGAACCGCAGTTCCCCGCACCACGCCCACGCAGATCACCGGCTCCCCCATCGCCACGGGCGGGCTCTCGCCTCTCGCCATTCTTCCCCTCTCCAACGGCGAATACGTCTACGTCGCCAACGGCCAGGGCAACACCACAGCAGGCAACGTCGCCTGGTTCCCCATCACCGCCTCAGGAACCGCGTACTCCATCGCGGCGGGAAAGACCATCGCCGCCGGCGTCTATCCCGATGGTCTCGCCGAAGACAGCAGCGGCAATTTCGTGCTCGCGGTCGCATCCGGCGGAACGACCTCGAGCGCCAATCCCGATCTCGATGCCTTTACCATTAGCTCTGGCGTGCTCACTTCCGCCATCCAGGCCAAAACCGGAACCGATCCCGTCGGCGCCATCGCCATCGCACCGCTGCCGTAAAAGCAGTCGTCAGTTCACAGTTCATAGTTCGCAGTTGCCTGGGACCCGAAGTCTGTGAACTGCGAACCAAGAACTGCGAACTGCTTCGCGCGCTTCAGCGCGCAACAATGCTATCCTCATCTTGAACGCCACACGCTGTGTTCACGCGCCTCACAATCCTCTCCGCCCCCTCATTTCGGCGACCAAGCCTCGAACTCCGCCGGCATTCCCGCCGCGCATCTCCCGCGCTCTTCGCGGTCCTCTCGTGTTTCGCGTTCCTCGCCGGCTGCTCGCGCTTCCGCCACGAGCACCACGAAATGGTCTACGTTTCGGTCCGCGCCAGCTACCTGCACGATCGCGTCGCCGCTGTCTCCAACCGCGTCTGCGAAGTCACCAACGGCGAGCCGCTCCAGGTGCTCGAGCACGGCAAGCGCTTCCTGCGCGTAAGCACGCCCGACAATCAAACCGGCTGGATCGAAGAGCACGCCGTCATCGATGAAAAAACCTACGACCAATTCGCCGGCCTCAGCCGCCAGCACAAGGACGATGCTGCCGCCGGAACCGCTACTCTGCGCGACGACCTCGCCATGCACCTGCTTCCCGGACGCGATACGCCGCGCTTCTATCTACTCGAAGCCAACTCTAAGGTCCAGCTTCTCGTCCGCGCGTCCGCCCTCAGGAATTCAGCCTCTCCGTTCGCGCTCGCGCTGGTTCCTGCACCCGTCGCGGCCAAACCCACGCAGCCCCGCAAGCCGCCTGCAAAGCCATCGTCGCCCGCTCCTCCGTCAACCGCCGCAGGCGCGCCCAATGCGCCTCAGCCTGAACCTCCACCGATGGAAGACTGGTGGCTCGCGCGCGATCCCCAGGGCCGCGTCGGCTGGCTGCTCGCAAGCCGCCTCGATCTCGACGTGCCAGACGACGTCGCGCAGTACGCCGAGGGCCAGCGCATCGTCGGCGCGTGGGTCCTCACCAAGGTTGCCGACCAGGACTCCGGCGCGCCCAATCATCAGGTCCCCGAATACCTCACCGTCCTCGACCCGCTCAAATACGGCCTGCCGTTCGACTTCGACGAGGTGCGCGTATTCACGTGGAGCGTCAAGCACCATCGCTACGAGACCGGATTCCGCCTGCATCCCATTCAGGGCTATTTACCGGTGCGCGTCTTCACCGTCAACACGCCAAAGGGAACCGTTCCCGCATTCAGTTTCGAGATTGCAGGTTCCGGCGACATTCGCACCGATCCCGCCACAGGCATCACGCGTCCAGCCTCTCCGCGCGCCATCAACTACGAGATGATCGACACGCAGGTGAAGCGCATCGGCCCCGACATGGCGCCGATCCCCATCACGCGCGAGCCGGGTGAGAGAAAGCCGGAGGCTAAGAAGAAGGCGGTAAGGGGAAGGAAATAGGGCGCAACGAAGGATCTGCGGCTGTTCTTTCTTGTCGTTCTCTCTGCCGCGGCCCGCTCGGATTTCGGCTTGACGGGTTTGGGCCACTTCGCTACACTGTGTAACGTTATGCCTTGTAACATTTCCAGAAGAGCCGCTGTCCTGCTGATATGCGTGCTGGGTATCCTTCTGCCTCCGGTTGCAGGGCCAGAAACCGCGCAAGCTCGTCCAACTCTGGACCAGGTGATCTCCGAGGCGGTTCAGGCGATGGGTGGCGAGGACAACATTCACAATCTACAAAGCCTCGTGTTCAGAGGATTCCACTATGAAGGCAGTTACAAGGAAGAGTTCGCGGGGTCGAGGACTGGCAAATCGGTGATGACACGGATGCGTCCTAACCTGCGCGTGGTGGGCTGCCGGCCTGAGATTGAGGGATGTGAGGGCAAGTGGGGCGGGATCGTGGAAGGCTTCGACGGCGAAAAGGGATGGGAGTTGAACTGGCCGAAACAGCGGCTGATTTTCGCAGTGAACAAAGCCGAGCGGGCCCTCAAGTGTGGCGCAGCTTTCGACCCCTGGTTTGTGGATTACAAACAACGTGGATATCGCGCTGCATATCTTGGCGAACAGACACTGCTCGGGACTCTTGGCATCGCAGTCAGCGTGACGCGAGATGATTGCCAGCAAACGACAACGTACTACTTCGATCCGGCGACACACATTTTGCTTATGCAGCGCGCCACTCTTCCGGTGCATGCGCGTGGCGATGCAGTGGATACGGTCGAGGTAATGCGGGAGACCACACTGGTGAATGGCGTTCGAATTCCCAGCCGGGTGGAGGAGATCAATCTACAGACGGGCGACGTGCTTGGCGGAGCGGAATGGACGTCGATCGTCGCGAATAGCGTAACCGATGCAAAGATCTTCGAAGCGCCCGAAGTGCACCCGCAAGGCATTACGGCCGTGGTGCTCAAGATGCTGTCCGCGTCGCAGCACGACGCGAGCACAGCGCAGATGATGGAAATCTATAAGGAGTATCGCCGCACTGCCGGCAAAAACGAGGATGTGAGCTACGACATGAATTGGCTGGCCTATGAGCTTCTGAAGGTAGACAAGTATGGCCAGGCAGAAACCGTTTTTCGCCAGATCATTGCAGAGAATCCGAATTCGGCGCGCGCATATGAAAATCTGGCAGAGCTCTATTTGCAGAAGAACGATTCCGCGCAGGCGAAGGAAGCCTTGCAGCACGCGATCGCACTGGGCTCGACCGATCCCGATTCGAAGAAGAAGCTTGAACGACTGAACGAGCAGCAGCAAAGGATCAAGTGACGTGTTCCCCACCGCTACCACGTAGGATCACGCCCCCGGCTTCCCGGTGCCCCCGCTGGCATATCCGGAATCCGAAGTGCCGGAGTCCACGGTGGTCGCGTCGATCTTGTCCATCAGCAGCGATCCCAGGCTCTCAAGAATCCCCTGATTCCCGCCGCCGCCGAGCACAAGAATCTTCGGCACGAAAGCGACGTTGCCCACGGATAGCGCCTTGACGGCATTCACCAGCGCTGTCGGCCCCTTGCCAAGCGCTCCCACCTGCCGCTCGTAAGCTTCTGCGTTGGCCAGGCCGACCGCGCGCACTTCCGCGCCTTTCGCGGTTCCGGTTTGCTCAATGTAGGCGGCCTCGCCCTGCGCCTCTTTCATGCGAGCTTCGGTGCGGTTGGTCTGAATGTCCACGCCCACTTTTGACTTGGCAAGGTCGACCTGCATGTCGGCAGTGCCGCGTGCTTTTTCTGTCTCGATGCGCTGGTCCTGCGCCTGCTTCTGCATCTTGAATGTTTCCACTTCCTGGTGCGCGACTTCGCGCTGCGTGAGAACCGTAACCAGCTGCTCCGGATAAATGACGTCCTGGATATAAACTCCGCGCGTCTCGATCTCGTACTCGGCAAGCTTCCCCTGGATGTAGGTGAATGCCTGTTCCTGAACGTTCTGGCGCGTCTGAATGAACGTGATGGCTTCCATGCCGCCGATGCGATCGCGAAACAGATTGCCGACGGCGGCCTGGAGAACTTCGTTCACGAGATTCTCCATGGAACCAACCATGGAGATGACGCGAGGCGCGTTGGTGTCGGGAACGTGAATGAGAACCTGGAGATCGATGCTGAAGACGAAGCCTTCGTTGCTCTTGGCAATAATGGGCTCGAGGCGCGCGTCGAGGCCATGAGCGCCGGTGACGTCTTTTGCCCAATCGAGCTTGATGATGGATGTGAGAACGAGCTTGGCGTCGTAGATGCGCGGATTAATCGGGTATTTTCCGGTTCTAAGCGACTCTTGCCAGATGCCCTGATGGCCAGGGCGGACCAGCGAGCCAAACTTGAAGTTCGCTCCCGATGTGTCTTGCGTTGGCAGGCCGACATAGGCCTTGATCACGGCGACTTGTCCCTGCTCGACAACCAGCATGGGCACCTGCTCCACGCGGACAAGAAATGGGTTGAGGTTATACGCGCCATAGAGAAGCGGATCGTGCTGAAGGCCGATCTTTCCACCTGATTGAAGGAACTTCTGGAAGTCCTGATAGTTGTTGTGCTGATCGTTTTTGCTGCCGAGGATAAGGCTCATCAGCTCGAAGTCAGTGACGCCCTGTTTGGCTTCGAGGTCGCGGACGTCGTTGAATTCGCCGAGACGGCTGGCAATGGCGCCGGCCGGCAACGGCTCGCCGTCGAGTGCAGTCACGACTCCAATCATGTCGACGACTTTGCCTCCGTCGCCGGTTGGCTTGGGCGCGATGCGCGTGACATCGAGCTGCCAATCCTCAAGGCCGAAGGCGCGGAAGTCGAGTTTGTTGTAGGCGGCGAGCTTTTTATATTCGGTGGACACCGGCACGCCGAAGACCTGCGGCTTGGTGATGACGAGGAAGGCGATGGGATGAAGCGGCGCCAGAGTGCCGGGAGAGAGGACCGGACGCTGCACGCCCTTCTCTCCGTTCTTTGCAACGAAGGTCCGTAGATCGGCAAAGTTGCCGAAAGCCGGATCGTACCGCGCCGACTTGGCGCCGATGGGCGTGGGCTTTCCGACCTGCGCAATTACAACGCCGATTTGCCCGGCAGGGACCTGCACCCAGGGATGCTTGGTAACTGCGTAGAACGGTTTGAACTTGAAGCGCAAACCGGGCATGAGAAGGTCGGCCTGGTAGCCGGCTTCGTCCTGGAATGCTACAGGGTTGTCGCCGGGCAATTTGTTGCCGAACCTTTTGCGCACGAGTCCCACCTGGGTGGGGCCGATGCTGTAGACCGATGCGGATATTGGGACGAAGACGAGCAGCAACACCAACACGATGAGAAGAAGCAGGAGCGGAATCATGGCGGCACCTTATGACAACAGAGCGTTGAAATGTCTTGGCTGAAGTCGCTTGAATTGTACCGCCGAAGGCGAGACCGCAATGTCAATCGGGGATTTCGATTTCGCGGTGGAAATGCCGAGTACGCCATCCTCGCTTTGCCAGGGTTGGGAGGCACGCCAGATGCCGGCACAGCATGGCGTCATCCACCACTCCTCGTCGGCGCCCCGTCGCCCCGCCCGACAACCCATTGAATACTCTCAACTTATCTACATCTGTCCGAGTCAAACGCCCTTGGCTGCTGCATCACTTTCGTGCACCCTTCCGTTGCACCCATCCCTGCCCCCAACGAACCACGCCCTGACGCCAATGCGCCATTTTCCATCGTTGTTCAGCGGAGCTATCGTCCTCTCCTAAGCTTGATTGCGCTCATCGAAGGCGCAACAAAGCGCGTGGAGACTTCCCTTTATGGTTGACTTGCTTCTTGCCTTGGCCTTCGTTGCGATGATTTTGTCGCCGCCGATCCTGGCGACGCGCCATCGCACCCGAACCCACAGGCGCAATCACTGAAAGGTCGCGCTCCCCTGGGGGTTCCAATGGTTGCCTTGATCTTCGAACTCGCTCTGATCGCGGCCGGAATCATGCCGCTGATTGCCACCACGCTCGAGCCCGCCCGCATAGAAAATCGCAGCTACTGCGGCCGCCTCGGCAACGCCCGCAGGAGCCGGTAGAGCCCGTTTTCGGCCCCGTCCCCAACGTCTCCACTCGGCTCCTGACCCGCTCGCTCCCTGCTCCCTCGTTCCCTGTCTCAGGTGATCCATATCACATCGAATTTGACCCCTCGCCCTCACACTCGTATCGTTAGACTTGGATCACAAATGAAGCCCCAATTCCAATCCCTTCGCATTGGCATCGCAGTCGCCGTCATCCTGGGCACGGTGGCCTGGCTCGCCTTTACCGGCTACAAGTCCAATAAGAGCTACTACGTAACCATCGCCGAGCTGGGCACGATGGGCGACAAGGCCTACCACAACAATCTTCGCGTGGAGGGATTCGTTCAGCCCGGCTCCATTGAGCAGGTTGGAACCCATGTCGACTTCGTCCTGAACGAGTACGAAAGCCACTCGCCTAAGGCCGCGACCGGAAAATTGCTCAAGGTCAGCTATAAGGGAACCGAGCCGCCGCCCGACACGTTCAAGGACGACTCGCAGGCTCTTGCTGAAGGCACCTACGGACGCGACGGCGTCTTCCACGCCAATGTGCTGCAGGCGAAGTGTGCCAGCAAATATGCTCCGCAGCAACCCGGAGCGGCGCCCTCGACCCAGCCAGTGTCGAAGCCAAACACCGCATCGGCACCTCCGGTTGCGCCTCCCGCGTCGCCACAAACCGCTTCAAACTGATCGAATGACGATGAACGCATCCGAAGCCGGCGGCTCAACCCGCAGCCCGCGGCCCGCGAATCCGCGCGTCGCCACAGCGCAAGCCCCCAACGCGACACTTGACCAGGTTTCAAAGCTCTTCGGCAGCTTTGCCGCTCTGCGCCAGGTCACGCTCTCGTTCGAGCCCGGCCGCTGCTACGTTCTACTCGGCGAAAACGGAGCCGGCAAATCAACTCTGCTGCGCATCATCGCTGGTCTTCTTCGCCCTACCCATGGAACCGTTACCGTCTTCGGCGCCACGCAGCCGCATGAGGCTCGCGCACGCATCGGATACATGAGCCATGCGGCCATGCTTTATGACGAACTAACCGCCCAGGAGAATCTTCGCTACTTTGCCAGTCTCTATCCCGGCCGCCCTTGTCTCGCCCCCGCCGAAGCGCTGCGCGAGGTGGGTCTCGATCCCGAGCTCAATCGCCCCTTCGGCCAATACTCTCAGGGCATGCGGCAGCGCACCTCGCTCGCACGCGTTCTCCTCTCCGTTCCCGAGCTCCTCCTGCTCGACGAGCCATTTTCAAACATGGATGTGGAAAGCGCGCGCCAGATGGTTGCTCTACTTTCAGGCTTTCGCCAGTCCGATCGCACCATCATCCTTACCACGCATCAGCGCGAGCTCGCCGCTCCCATCGCCGACTTCATCGTCACCCTCCACGCCGGCCGCGTGGCATCCGTCGATCAGGGATTTCCGTGGACAGGCTCCCGCCCGCCCGCCGCGGAGAAGGGAGGCGCCAACCGATGAAAACCAACGGCGCGCGCTTCCTCGAGTCGCTCAACATTCCCTTCGAACTCCGCGAGTACGAAGTCGATCCCGATGACCTGACGGCGATTACCGTCGCAAAGAAGATTGGCATGCCTGCCGAGCAGGTGTTTAAAACGCTTCTGACCACCGATGGCGCGCGCGAATATGTCTTTGCCGTTGTCCCCGGAGATGCCGAACTCGACTTCAAGAAGCTTGCGCGACTCGCGGGCTGGCGCAGGGCCGAGATGGCTCCGCTCAAAGACGTGCAGCCGCTCACCGGATACATCCGCGGCGGCGTGACGATCTTCGGAGCCAAAAAGCCGTGGCCCGTTTTCGTCGACGAGACTGCGATCCTGTTCGATCGCATCAGCGTTTCGGCCGGCACGCGCGGCACCCAGCTGATCCTCACGCCCGACGATTATCTTCGCGCCGCGGCAGCGATCGGCGAGACCGTTCAAACCGCGGACCTGACAAAAGATGCCGTAGCGCACGCGTCAAGCGGGCACGAGCCGCACCGCGAGGGCCACCGCCCGGAGCGTCAGCCATGACCCGCGCCCTCTTCACGCATCTCATGAAGGATCTCCGCATCGAGTGGCGCACTCTCGACGCGATGATCTCCATGATTTTTTTCTCTGGGCTCGTCGTCGTGCTTTTCTCAATTGCCTTTGATCCGCGCGGAGCGTTCTCGCAGCAGATTGCCGGCGGCGTCCTTTGCGTAGCCACCATGTTCGCGTCGGTCAGCGCGCTCAATCAGGCGTGGGCACGCGAAATCCGCCACCAGGTGATGGACGCGCAGCGCATGGTACCTGCGCCCGGCGCGGAGCTCTATCTGGCCAAGACCATCGCCAATTTTCTCTTCGTGTCGATTGTTCAAATCGTTCTCGCGCCGTTCTTTTTCATCTTCTATAACCTTCACGTTGCCGGCCAAGCCTGGCAGTTGGCGCTTGTGCTGCCACTCGGCACATGGGCCCTCGTCGTCAACGGAGTCTTCTTCGCCGCGCTCTCCATCGGCAGCCGCAATCGCGAGTTTCTGCTCTCGCTAATCCTTTTCCCCATATTCATCCCCGCACTGCTCGCCATGGTCCAGGCCGTCACCTCCATCCTTACCGGCGACAGCGATCCCGGCCTCTGGATCAAAATGCTTTGGGGCTACGACATCATCTTCACCACCGCAAGCCTGCTGCTCTTCGATGTGATCTTCCACGCGGATTAGCGTGGCTCTGTCGTAAGCTCCAGAATCTGTCGCTCAAAAGTCGTGCCAATTGGGCTTGCAGCTACCACCTTCGTGTGAAGTATCAGTCGTGCAAAATCGGTGTAGACTATATTCCGATTTTCAAAATGGGCAGTTCCGGCATTTTTAGGCTTGAACAGGTTCCGCTTTGATTCGTCTGCCGGTTGGGTTGGTGTCGTCTGTGCACGCGCCGGCGGCGATTGTGCACCGGGCCCCAGAAAGGAATGAGAGGCCTTGCAACGATGAGCCCTGCGGAAATGCTGCGGAACGCGGCTGCGAAAGACGAGCGGGTAACCCACCTGTCGGCGCTGCTCGACAGCACCCACGACATCATCTTTTCCTTGGATCGCGACCTTGCCCTGGTCGCCTATAACCAGGCCTTCGCCGATCACATTCTGCAAACATGGGGAATTCAGGCCGCTCCAGGCATGAACCCGTTCGACCTGCCATCCCGCCAGCGCGCTGAAGCTTGGCATACTCTCCTGTCGCGCGCCCTAAACAAAGGTGCGTTCCTCACTGAAGTTGAATTTGCCGATGGCCGCTGGGTTGAAGCCAGCCTCAATCCTGTCCACGCTAATGGCGGCGTCATCGGGGTTTCCGTCTTTGCAAGAGACATCACCGAGCGCAAGCTCGCCGACGTATCGTTGCGCGAAGCCGAGAGCGCCTTACGCGAAAGCGAAGAGCTCTTCCGCAGTTTCTTCCAGTTGCCGCTGGTTGGGTTCTCCATTGTGCACCCCGGCAAGCCCGGGATTATTGCCAACGAGCGGCTCTGCCAGATGTTCGGCTACTCAGCGGATGAGCTCAGCGTGATGTCTTGGAACGACATCACGCATCCTGACGACCTCACAAAGAGTTTCACGCAATTCGATCAGCTCGTTGCCGGGCAGATTCGAAGTTATTCGCTTGAGAAGCGCTATATCCGCAAAGATGGCAGCATCCTGTGGGCCAGCGTTGCCGTGGGCTGCGTGAAGAATCCTGATGGAACGGTCAAGCAGGTGTGCGGTTACCTTGAAGACATTTCTGAACGCCGAGCCGCTGAAGAGGCCGTGCGGAAAGCCGAGCATGAGTACCGCCAGATTTTCGAGCAGGCGCCGGAAGGAATCTTCAAGACCACGCCCGGGGGGAAAGCTCTTTCGGTAAACCCTGCAGGCGCAAACATACTTGGTTTCTCGTCCGCTGAGGAAGTCGTCGGTGCAGTTGCCGATTGTGCTCATCAGGTGTGGATGTATCCCGAAGACCGGGTCGGTTTTGTGGTCGAACTCGAGGAGCGAGGCGAAATTCACGACCTGATCTGCCAGCTCAAGCGCAAAGACGGAAGCCCGGTCTGGGTGGCCGTGTCGGCGCGTCGCGTGGCGGGAGAAGACGGAAAGGCGCTCTACTACCAGGGGTATTTCGCCGATGTTTCAGAAAAAAAGCGGCTTGAGACCGAATTGAACGAGCACCTGCGCGAAGTGAAGGTGCTGAGCGAGATGAACAAGGCGCTGCTCAATGCAAAGGCGGAAGAGGATCTGCTGAAGGAATACTGCCGGATCGCAGTTGAAACCGGCGGATACTCGATGGCGTGGGTTGGCTTTGCCAAAGAGACGCCTGAGAAAATTGTGGTGCCGGTCGCATGGTTCGGGCACGAAGACGGCTACCTGTCTGACATTAAAGTCACGTGGGACGGCGGAGAGTTTTCGCATGGGCCCACAGGCCGCGCGTGCATCACTGAAAAGATCCAGGTGGCGAAGGATTTTGAGGCCGATCCATCCCTTGCGCCGTTTTGGCCGAAGGCGGCCAAGAGGGGATTTAAAGCATCGATTGCCATTCCCTTTCGGCCAACTCCCGACTCGATCGCTGTCCTCACCATTTATGGCTCCACGCGGAATGCGTGGACTGCTTCCGAGCGCCGCCTGATGGACCAGGTTGCTTCCGCGCTCGGCTACGGCGTGCGCACGCTGCGCGACTCCGTCGCCAAGGAGCGATACCAGCGCGATCTCCACCACAGCCTCGAACAAACCATTCAGGTCATTGCCGATACTGTCGATCGCCGCGATCCTTACACAGCCGGCCACCAGATTCGCGTTGCCGACCTCAGCGTGCATATCGCGCGGAAGCTCGGTCTTACTGAAGAGCGTGTACACGGACTCCGCCTTGCGGCCAGCATCCACGATTTGGGCAAGGTGGGTATCCCCGTCGAGATCCTCACCAAGCCCGGCCGGCTCTCGCCGCTCCAGTTAGACCTGGTCAAAGAGCACGTCGAAATCGGATACGAGATCATCAAGGATGTGCGGTTCCCGTGGCCGATTGCCGACATCGTTCGCCAACACCACGAACGCTTGAATGGGTCCGGCTATCCGCTTGGCCTCTCGGGAGACGCCATCCTGCTTGAATCGCGGATACTCGCGGTCGCAGATGTCGTCGAGGCCATGGCGACCCATCGGCCTTACAGGCCAAGCCGTGGCATCGATGCAGCGCTCGAAGAGGTCGATAAAGGTCGCGGTACGCTCTACGATTCCGATGCCGTCGATGCTTGCATCCGCGTCTTTCACGACGAGGGATATCAACTTCCGGGGTGATCCGGTCCAGGGACTCAGCTGCCGTTCGGCTACGACATCGTCTTCACCGTGGCGAGTTTGCTGCTGTTCGACGTGATCTTCCACGCGGATTAGCAAACCCGCCAATGAGAATCCCACATGGTAGCATTGCGCAATGCGTATCGGTGTCACTATCCCCGCACCGGTCGGACACCTAAATGCAATGACAGCTCTTGCTCGCCGCCTGCAGTCGCGCGGTCACGACGTCATCTGCATCGGTACCCCCGACGCTCAAAAAGGTGTTACAGCCGCAGGTCTCTCGTTTGAGGAGTACGGCGCCCGTCAATTTCCGCTCGGGTCCTATGCGGAGCGCGCAAAGATTCTCAGCACGCTCACCGGCGACGCCGGCGTGGCCTATACATTTCAGTGGATCGGCGATGGCTGCCGGGCGGAGTTGAATGAGGTGCCGGCCCTCCTCGAGCATCTCCATGTTGACGGTCTGGTCATCGACCAGATTCATCCAGGGGCTTCGGTTGCGGCGATCGGAAGCGGAACAAAGTACGTGAATATCTCCTGCACGCCGCTGACGGATCTCACGGGCGTCACTCCGCACTGGCTGTTTCCATGGCCGCATGAAAACAGCGAAGCAGCACGCGAGCGCAACCGCGCCGGAGTAGCTGGATTCTTGAAGGTGATGAGCGGCATTCAGGCCATGTCGCTCGAACACCTTGAGAGCAAAGGCATCTATCCGGACACGAGCGATCCCTACTGGCGAACTTCGAAGCTCGCCTACCTCTCGCAGATACCGGCTGCATTCGATTTTCCCGGTGATCACTATCCCGCTCACTTCCACCGCACCGGACCTTTTCACGATGGCGCTGGACGCCAGCCCGTACCGTTTCCATGGGAGCGGCTGACGGGAGCGCCGCTCATTTATGCTTCCATGGGCACGCTTCAGAATGGTCAGGCGGAGACGTTTCGCGCGATCCTGGCGGCAACTGAACGGCCCGGTTGCCAGGTTGTGTTATCGGTTGGCATGAACACTCCGCCGGGGAGTCTCACGCTAGCCCGGCCCGACACGATTGTCGTTCAGCGCGCTCCGCAATTGGAGCTGTTGCAACGAGCGTCGTTGTGCGTTACCCACGCTGGCATGAATACAACACTCGAAGCGTTAGCGCAGGGAGTTCCTTTGGTGGCAATTCCCATCACGAATGACCAGCCGGGTGTGGCGGCGCGCATTCTCGCCAGCGGAACGGGCTTGTTCCTGCCCTTGGCGCAGTTGAATGCGCAGGCTCTGCGCGGCCTTGTCGACGAAGTGCTCCAGAAGCCCTCGTACCGTGAGCGGGCGCTCGCAATGAAAGCAGCGATTGCCGAGGTGGACGGACTGACGATGGCTGCCGAGTTGATTGAGAAGGCGTTCGATCAGGAAAGCTAGCGCCTCACCCCGCGCGCGCCGCAATCCAATCCGTCTCTTCGCCGTTATCGCGGGCGGTCTCCGCGCCGGTTTCCATCGTGCGCAGAATTCCTCGCATCCGCTCGAACTCCGGCCGCCCGCTGAGCGGCTGCAGCCGCGGATCGGCAAGCAACTGAAAAAACCAAGGGCAGCGCCGTTCGTTTGCAATGCGCAGTACGTCAAGCGCAGCTTCGTCCTCTTCCATCGCCACATACGTCGCGGCATCGAAGCTATTCATCACGAATCGCTCCCGGCCCAACCATTGCAGCCTTTCGAGCAGAGTCCGCGCTTCCTCTTTCCGTCCCGCGCAGGCCAGTGCATAGGCATGAACCGACATCGCCGCATCGAAGTGCGCCAATCGTGAAGCGAGCGCGCGCGCCAATTCCACAGCCCGGGCCGCTTCGCCGTTCCAGCCAAGAATCATCGCGCCATACAAATGCGCCATTGCGCACTCGGTGAACTGCGAAATCGCCCTGCGAACCTGATCCACGCTCTCTTCAGCTTGTCCTGCAAGATGCAGCGCCCACGCCAGCTCCGCCTGCAGCCAGGGAGAATATGGATCGATCTGAATCGCCGCGCGCAACTCGTCGAGCGCTGGCTCAAACTGCCGCCGGCTCAGCAGAAACTTGAGTCTCAGCCGCGTCACCCATTCATCGTGCGGCAGGTGCGCGGAGCGTGCGAACGCATCGAGAGCCGCGCCCAGATCGCGATCCACATGAAAGCGGATCCAGGCCAGCGGGACCCAAAGCAAATCCTCTGACGCAGGAGAAATCTGCGCCGCTCGGCGAACCATGCTTGCAGACACAGACGCCGGCATAAATCCGTAGATCGCCTGCGCTACACACAGATGCGCCAGGTCGGTGCGCGCGGCAACAAGGGAAGAATCGAGCTCGATAGCCCGTTGCAGCAGGCCCACTGCATCCTGCATGTGGTGCCGCTCGTGCATCTGCCACTCATGATGTGCGCGCAGATAGAGCTCATGCGCCTCGCCACGAAACGGTGAGCCTCCGTCCTCAACATCGCGCGCCGCAACGGCTGCGATCGAAAGACCTTCCCGATTCATGCGGCTGCTGACCCGGTGGACCAACTCCCATTCAAGCTGTGCAATTTGCTTGCGTTCCACCATCAAATCGTCGATCCAGAGCTCGCACCCGTCGGCAACCCGTGTCATGGCAGCTCGCAACCGCAGCCGCTCAGGAGTTGCATTGAGCGTGCCGCACAAAACCAGATCCGCATTGAGCATCCTGCCAATTTCAAGCGGCGCGGTTCCGCGCCGTGCCAGCGCGGCGATCGAGTCGCGCGCCACCGCCTTAGCCACCGCGAGTTCCCCGCCGCACAATGCAGTCGCCGTTTCTTCCGCGATTGCTGAACCCAGGTAGTTTGCGACTCCGTATCCCACCGTGAATGGAAGAACCGCCAGCCGCGGCAGTGCGCTGTCCACTTCCGCATCGCGCCTGTGCACCGCGGTGACGAATCGATATCCGCGCTTGTAGACGCACTCGATGCAGTCGGCGGGCTGCAGCTTTCCGCAGAGTGAAGCGATGCACTTCGCAACCACATCGCTCGAAACACGCTTGTCGCCCCATGCCGCGCGCTTCAGCTCCAGCGGGCTCACCGTCTCGCCCGCCCGCGCGAGCAGCAAACGCAGAACTGCCGTTTCTTCAGTTGATAGGAGGACAGTGCTTTCGCCGCGCAGAAGCCGCCCATCCGGCTCCAGCCTGAACCCGGAAAACACATACCGGGCAGACTGCGTTTCCGCAAGCGTCGGCGACGAATGGTTCATAGAAAACTACGCAGTTCCGTGGAAGCCTACCGCTGCCGAAAACCTGAATCGAGTTTCTGATTCCGTCGATTCACTGCCACAGTCGGCAACGGAGATTCACACCGCAATCATCCTGGGAGGCAAGTGACCAAGGCAAAGATGGCCCATTTCCACTCAACACGCAAGTCTGCCCTGAGCCGCGTCCGCGGCAACAAAGGCCTGATCCACACGGTTAATAAATCGATTATGCTCCCAAGCCGGACGCAGACAGCGTCTTTCTTCGGCATCTTTCAGGCTGGAAGTAATCCGCGGCAGGTTACCGCGCAAGCGGCAGATCGGCGCCGCCAATTGCGGCGCAACCTCGGTTTTCGCAAGATCCACTAGCGGTTAGCTGTTGCCTCCCAGTTCTCGCACGATGAGCTGAAGGCTGAAGGCTGACGCCTGAGGACTGGATTTCAAGTTTTCCCGCAAAGCACGCTAGGGCTAGAAGCTGCTTCTACCTGCCGATCACCTTCGCCAGCGTCGCGCCAATTTCCGCCGGCGACACAACGACGTGAATCCCGGCCGCCGTCATGGCCTTCATCTTGTCGGCCGCCGTTCCCTGGCCTCCGCTGATGATCGCACCCGCGTGTCCCATGCGCCGGCCCGGGGGCGCAGTCTGTCCCGCGATGAATCCCACTACCGGCTTCTTCACATTCTGCTTTACGAACTCCGCCGCCGCTTCTTCCGCCGAACCGCCAATCTCGCCGATCATGATGATCGCTTCCGTGCCGGGATCGTCATTCAGCAGGCGCAGCGCGTCGATGTGCGTGGTGCCGATGATCGGATCGCCGCCGATGCCGATCGCCGTCGACTGCCCGATTCCGCGCTGCGTCAATTGGTGCACCGCCTCATAGGTCAGCGTGCCCGAGCGCGAAACAATTCCGATCGATCCTTCCTTGTGAATCCGCCCCGGCATGATTCCGATCTTCGCCTTGCCCGGCGAAATCACGCCCGGGCAGTTGGGCCCGATCAGCCGCGACTTCGACGTCTTGAGCTTCGCCCACACTTTCACCATGTCCAGCGTCGGGATGCCCTCGGTGATGCAGACGATCAGCGGAATCCCCGCGTCTTCGGCCTCGAGAATCGCATCGGCCGCAAACGGTGGCGGCACAAAAATCATGGTCGCGTTCGCGCCCGTCTTCGCCACGGCGTCCGCAACGGTGTTGAACACGGGCCAGCCTTCGTGCGTCGTTCCGCCTTTGCCGGGCGTGACTCCGCCAACCACCTTGGTTCCGTACTCCGCGCACCCTTTGGCGTGGAACGTGCCTTCCTTGCCCGTGATGCCCTGCACGATCAGCCGCGTATTGTTATCAACCAGCACCGACATGGTTATGCTCCTGCCGCAGCGGCGACGACAAGCTCGGCTGCTTCTTTCATCGTTGCGCCTACCTGGAAATTCAATCCCGACTCTTTCAGAATCTTGCGGCCCTCTTCCACGTTGGTGCCTTCGAGACGCAGCACAATCGGTACCTTTACGTGCAGATTCCGCGCCGCCGCCACAACGCCCGTCGCCAGGCGATCGACGCGCAGAATGCCGCCGAAGATGTTGATGAAGATCGCTTTCACATTCTTGTCAGAGAGCAGGATCTCGAACGCGTGCTCGATCTGCTCCTGCGTTGCGCCGCCGCCCACATCCAGAAAATTTGCAGGGCTGCCCCCCGCATACTGAATAATGTCCATCGTCGCCATCGCCAGGCCCGCGCCGTTCACCATGCAGGCAATCGTCCCGTCGAGCTTGATGTAATTCAGCGCGTACTTGCTCGCCTCCACTTCCAGCGGATCTTCCTCAGCAATGTCGCGCAGCGCCTTGATGTCCGGATGCCGGAACAGCGCGTTGTCGTCGAACGTGATCTTGGCGTCGAGCGCAAAAAGCTTGCCGTCCTTCGTGGTGATGAACGGATTGATCTCGACGAGCGACGCGTCGGTCTCAATGAACGCGTTGTAGAGACTTTGAAAGAAAGTAACTGCCTGGTTGATCTGCGCCGGTTTCAGGCCCAGCGCAAACGCCAGCTTGCGCGCCTGCCACGCGCCGAATCCAACCGCCGGATCGATCGTCTCTTTGAAAATCGCTTCGGGCGTTTTCGCGGCGACCTCTTCAATTTCCATGCCGCCTGCCTGCGACGCCATAAACACCAGCTTGCCCGTCGCGCGGTCGAGCACGATGCCGAGATAAAGCTCGCGTTCGATGTCGGCCGTCTCTTCCAGCAGCAGCCGCTGCACTTTCTGCCCCTGCGGGCCAGTCTGGTGCGTCACCAGCGTCATGCCCAGGATGTTTTTGCTGTGCAGCTCCGCATCCTCGCGCGTCTTGGCCACTTTCACGCCGCCGCCTTTGCCGCGGCCGCCTGCGTGAATCTGCGCCTTCACCACCACTCCCGGCGCACCCTCGGCGAACAGCTTGCGCGCAACCGCGACCGCCTCTTCGAAGGTGGCTGCTTCTTCACCTTTGGGCACGGCAACGCCATACTTCGCCAGGATGCCCTTTGCCTGATATTCGTGAATTTTCAAATGGATTGGACCTCAGACATTTCCCAGATTACCACGCAGATTCCGGCTGCAATTTCACCATTTAGTGCGCGCTGCAAGCGCTGTTTTCGCCCAAAACCCTCCGCTCTGCAATACTCGAAGCATGTCTTTGGTGCCCCAATGTCTTTGGTAAAAGACCTGCTCAAGCCGCTGGCTGAGGATGGTGCAGCGCTCACGCGCGAGCAGGCGGCCGCAGTGCTTGAGGAAATTCTGGCCGGCGGCGTGCCTGAGGTTGAAACAGCCGCTCTGCTTGCCGTCCTCGCCACGCGTGGCGAGCAGGCTCCCGAGCTGGCCGGCTTTGTCGACGTCATGCGCAGGAACTCCGTTCCTTTACCTTTTGGAGAAGAGGAGAGGGAGACCCTCGTCGACTGCGTCGGCACCGGCGGAGGTGGTCCGCAGACCTTCAACATCTCATGCGGGGCCGCGCTGGTCGCCGCAGCCGCAGGAGCGCGCGTGGCCAAGCACGGCAACCGAGCCGTCACTTCGCGCTGCGGTGCCGCCGACGTTCTTGAGGCTCTCGGAGTTCCCATCGAGCTCACGCCCGAACTGGCTGTCGAATGCCTGCGCGAAACCGGATTCGTCTTTCTCTACGCGCCGCTCTATCACCCGGCCATGAAGGCTCTAGGCCCGCTTCGCCGCGCGCTGGGATTTCGAACGATTTTCAATTTAGTCGGTCCACTCACCAATCCCGCGCACGCAAAAACGCAGGTCATCGGCGTGCTCGCTCCCAGTCGCGTGCTTCTCGTTGGCCGCACGCTTGCCATGCTCGGGGCCAAACGCGCCTTCGTCGTCCACGGGACGGATGGGATCGATGAGCTCACGACCACGAGCGAATCCGTCGTGGCGCGCGTTGAAGAATCGGAATCCGGCCAGCCCGAGCTTAAAGCCGCGCGCGTTACGCCGGAGATGGCCGGCCTTCCCCGCGCCACCATCGATCAATTCACCGGCGGCGACATCTCAACCAACAAAGAACTACTCTACGACGTCATCACCGGCATCAAGGGCGCGCGCCGCGATGTGGTCCTGCTCAATGCTGCCGCGGTCCTCGTCGCCGCCAGCCTCGCCGGCGATCTGAAAGAGGGTGTGGCTCTCGGCGCCGATGCCATCGATTCCGGCCAGGCCGCCGCGACGCTCGCGAAGCTGCAGCAATTCGGCGAAAAATTCGCCACGAAACATTAGAGCTGCGGAGCCCGAAAACTAGGCCCCACTGCTTCGCCTTACAGCAGCCCCGACCCTCCCGCTAGCCGCCGAGACAGCAGCCACGAAAACAGCGCGATCCCCAGCGCCATTGCTACCCAGCCGACGTCTTGCAGGTGAGCGTTCGCCACCGGCCAGTGCACAAGCGCCGGCGAAAACGCCTGCAAGGTTGCCGCGGAATTTCCTCGCGCAACTGTAGAGATCGCCCGCACCAGTTCAAATCCGCACCAGCCGAGAACCACGGCCACAAGCACGATGCCGGGCAGCGCGCGCAGCCACGGAAAGGGAATTGGCTTTGGGGTCACGGCCTCTTCGCGCACGCGCTCCATCGTCGCCGCCAGGAACCCTGAAGAAGGAATCAGCTCGTCTTCGATCGCCAAGATCTCATCGATTGCGCCGAACGTTTTCTCGGAATTCGTCTTCGGCTTCATTACATTGCCTCCTTCTCCGGCCCGATTGCCGGCCCCATCGCCGGCGCGCTCTCTTCGTTCAGGTGCGGAAATCTCTTCTTGAGCAGATCGCGACCGCGCGCCAGGCGCGCTTTTACCGTACCTTCCGGAAGTTTCATGGTCCGCGCCGCCTGGGCCACATCCATCTCGTGAAAGTAGTAAAGCAGCACCGCCTCGCGATAGCGAGGCGGCAGCGCCAGCACGGCCCGCCGCACCCGGTCGTCGCTCTGCTGCTTCGCCAGCCCGTGAAATTGCAGCGCAGGCCCCGCCGGCTCGGCCACGTCTTCAAGCGGCACATCGACCGTGGGAATCCGCGCGAGCTCGGTGCGAAACACATTCGCCGCCAGCGCAAACAACCACGTGGAAAAGCTCGATTCGCGCCGCCATCCCGCCAACCCGCGCCACGCACGGATGAAAGCCTCCTGCGCCATCTCCTCGGCACGTCCGCGGTCGCGGCAGTAGCGCCAAGCCATATTTACCAGCGGCCCCTGCCAGCGGCGAACAATGCCTTCGAAGGCCTGAACCTCGCCGGCCAGCACTCGATTCACATCGGCCAGGTCTTCCTCGGCGCTCGTCACCGCTCGCATCTTGATACGCGTGCCTCTCGAAACAGTGTGACCGCTCCCGGCCCGCCACGGTTGCAATTTCTTAAGAGAATCTTCCTTCAAAGATAATGCAACCGAATTCAGAGCCCTCCTGTCGTACCAGTCGCAAGGGGAGATTCCCCAGCAAGGAGGAAGTCATGTGGAATGGTCCGGAAATGTTCGGGGTTCTTATTCCGATTGTTGCCATTGTGGCGACGTTCACGTTCGTAACGGTGGTCCATTGGGTCGATAGCCAGCGCAAGGAACGCGATGCCTATTACAAGGCGGAAACGTTGCGCCGCATCACTGAAGCTCCAGGCGAAGGCGCCAAGGCGGCCGTCGAACTGATGCGGGCCGACGAACGGCTGAAACGTTCCAAAGCGCGCGAAGGACTGAAGATCACCGGCCTCGTCAACCTAGGCGCTGGAATCGGCGTTATGGTGTTTCTTCATGAGTTGTTAAAAGGGACCGCGATCTATCTTTGCGGGTTGATTCCTGCTCTCATCGGCGTCGGTTTCCTTGTGTACGTGTATCTGCTCGCCGCGCCGATCGAATAAGCACTGTCGGCCTTGCAGCTCAAGCGCGAGCTTTCCCGGTCGTGCCTGCGTCGCCTCTATAGAGGGCCATCCGAGCAAATGGAGGGATCTCTGGCAGATTGTCGCCGGCTCGCCGGGCATGCGGCGCTTGAGCCTCGAACATCGTTGGAAATCCCCCACTCGCTCGGCGCACAGCTTTTTCCTGACGTGTGTCCGGAACCGAACAGAAGATTGCATGAATGGACAGGCCCAGATAGACAGTCTGCTTCGCACATTGTGCTATGCCCTGTTTTTGCAATAGTTTCAGCCTGCTTCATCGCCGCGCTTCTATGGCCATTGAATTGCTCGCGGCAACCTCAGGCAAAGATCCAGTCGAGGAGGGCACATGGGCTATTTCGAGAGGATTCGCGATATCGTCTCTGAGCCGGCCAGTCCTGAGATACTCAGGCGGCGTGCAGAGGCTGGATGGCAAATGGTTGCAATCGAATGGCGGCGCGAATTGCCCCCCGGTGAGGCGCCAAGCGAAGGCGAGTTCGAAGTTCCCTACGGCCTGCGCATCTCTAGCGATTGCATGCAGCTCGAGGCCGATCCGGTCGAACATCAGGTATTGATGGTGATTATGGAAGGCGTGGCGATGGACGCTTCCTATGAGGAGATCGCGAGCCGCCTCAACGAGCAGGGCTACCGCATGCGGAACGGCGGACACTGGAATCGGGTCACAGTCTTCGCGATGATTCCGCGACTCATTGATGTTGGGCCGAGTCTCTTTTCGTCAAAGGAATGGGTGGAACGCAGCCGCCACCTCCAGGGACCACGACTCACGGCAGATGCCGACCAGCCTGCAACGCGACCACGAGCATGACGCAGCCCTCCCCTGGGTGTAATGCTGCGATCTGGTTAGGATCTGGTCTCAAGGAATGAACGTACCCGGCCTTTGCTGAAGCAGTGAGGGGTGAAGGCAAATCAAGAGCAGGAAGTCGCGTCGCTCAATTCAGCAGTTGATCGATTCGTCCAGGCCCCGGAATATCGCGTCATAATCTGCTGGTTTCGGCGTTTGACTTGCCGGCCACCAACTACGACAATAGAAGAGTTGTCCCGCCCAACGTGGGCCTGTGGCGCAGCTGGGAGCGCGCTTCCATGGCATGGAAGAGGTCGTCGGTTCGATCCCGACCAGGTCCACCAATCCTTTCAAATTGCATCGCCGTAGAGGTCCTTCGCCCGTCTCGGGCTCAGGATTTCGCCTGCGGTCTAGGACGCCCGCAAAACAGCTCAAGTTCGATCCCGACCAAGTCCACTAAATAATTATTTCAAGATCAATTACTTAGAGGAATCGATTCGGAACTGCCCAGAGCGACCTGGTATCAATTTGTGTCCGTTTTGCATTTTGCGCACGGGCCGGCGTTTTTTTGCGCGGAGTTTTGCCGTGATCTCATCTCATCATGAGGAGACAATCAATGAAGGTGCTGTTTTCGATTTCACGCCTGCTGCTCGGCGCGGTGATGGTTTTCGCCGGCGCCAATCACGTTTTCAAATTCATTCCTCAGAGCCCGATGCCCGCCGGTGTGGCCGGCCAGTTGCTTGAGGGCATGATCGGCTCGGGCTATATGTCCTTTATCGGAGCTTGCGAGATCATCGGTGGGCTTTTGCTTCTGGTCAACCGCTTTGTGCCGCTGGCTCTTACGCTGTTGGCCGCAATCATCGTTAACATCATTGTCGTCGATATTCTGGTGATGCCGAAAGCGCTGCTGGTGGCGGCTTTCCTTACCATCCTTTGGATTCTCACAGCAAGTCGCGTTCGCACGGCGTTTTTGGCGCTGCTTCGGCAGCGCGTTGTGGAATAACGCAGGCTCGGTGTTTCGCTTTGTTTGTCTGGGCATCGTTACAATCCCAATAAGGGATGATTCAGTACCTCTATCTCCGCCGTGTGGACTATGCCGACGCTCTTCGCGTGCAGGAAGAGCTTGTCGGCTTGCGCCAGGAGAGCCGGATCGGCAATGTGCTGTTGCTGCTGGAGCATCCGCCGGTGCTGACGTTAGGCCGCAATGCAACACGCGCAAACATCTTGGCTTCGGATGATCTGCTCGCGGCGCGCGGTGTTACGGTTCACGAGATCAACCGCGGCGGAGATGTGACGTATCACGGCCCGGGCCAGCTTATCGGCTATCCGATCTTCGACCTGCGCAGCATGCACAATGCGAAAGGCAATCGCCTGGGCCCTGTCGATTTTGTGCGCCAAATGGAAGAGGCGTTGATTTACTTGTGCGGCGACTTCGGCGTCGAAGCCGGGCGCATCTGCGGATTGACGGGAGTGTGGTGCGGGCTTCACGCCGCGAATGCGGCGGGAAGCCCGGCTCCTGATCAGGCGTCATGCTCGTCCAAAAAACAAGTGCCGGGAGGCCGCAAGATCGCCGCCATCGGCATTCACGTGGCTCGCGGTGTCACCTCGCACGGATTTGCGTTCAACGTCAGCACCGATTTGCGCGACTTCGCGCTGATCAATCCGTGCGGCATCACGGACCGGCCAGTGACGAGTCTCGAAAGGGAAGTCGCCGATCCGAAGTCGCTGCCCAGCTTGGAATCGCTCGCCCACATGGCCGCCCGCCATTTTGGCGCGGTATTCAATGAGGCGGTTGAATTTGTCGAGGACCTTGCCGCGTTTCGAGCAGGACACATCCAGCAAGTTTTCGCGTAGCCCCGGCAGTCGAACGGCATAGCCGCCGCCCAACCATCATCGCGTCCGGGATTTATAATCCGGCAGGAGCCGGGCTCGCGCAGCGCCGCAGTTTCGCCGCTTGCCGGACCGCGAAGAGAGGAACGCATGCCGACCGAAGTCATCATGCCCCAACTGGGCGAGTCGATCTTCGAGGGCACAATTACCAAATGGCTCAAAGCGGTCGGCGACACCGTGGCCGTGGATGAGCCACTCTTCGAGATTTCGACCGACAAGGTGGACGCGGAGATTCCTTCGCCGGTTGCCGGGGTGCTCGCGGAGATTCGCTTTCCCGAAGGCGCGACCATTGAAGTAAACACCGTGGTCGCAGTGATCGGCGACGCGGGCGCAAAGGTTTCCGCGCCCGCAGCGGCCGCGAAGACCCCACAACCGCAAGCGGCTGCGAAGGCGTCGTCATCCGCCGCACAGATCCACGTCCAAGAGCCCGCCACGCCGCAGGCGTCGTCCGGTGGCCGCATCCGCTCTTCTCCGCTGGCGCGGCGTATTGCCAAAGAGCACGGAATCGAGATCGAACGAGTGAAAGGCACCGGTTCCGGCGGCCGCATCGGCAAGGACGATGTTTTGCGCGCGGCAAACTCCGCATCGGCACAGTCATCCGTCCAAAAGTCCGCCCCACCGCAGGTGGCGCAGGTGGCGCCAGTGGCGCAGGCGTCGCCGCCAGAGCTTGAAAGTCTGCCTGCCGAGCTGGTTCCTCTCACGCGCATGAGGGCCATCATTGCCGAGCGCATGCTTGAGAGCCGCCGCATCAGTCCGCACGTCCACACGGTTTACAAGGTGGACATGACGCGCATTTCGCGCCTGCGCGAGCAGCGTAAAGCCGCATTCGACGCGCGCAACGGCGTGAAGCTCACGTTCATGCCGTTCATCGCGGCCGCTGCGGTGGGTGCGTTGCGGCGCTGCCCCATCGTGAATGCGTCGCTCGAAAACACTAGCCAGGGCCTGGCGATCCGCTATCACCGGTCAATCGATCTTGGCATCGCAGTCGCGCTCGATTGGGGCCTGATCGTTCCTGTCATCCGCCACGCCGAGCAGCGCAGCTTTGTCGATCTTGCGCACTCTATCGCCGATCTCGCGTTGCGCGCGCGCTCGAAAAAGCTCTCGCCCGACGAGGTTGGCGGATCGACCTTTACGCTCACCAATGCCGGCGCGTTTGGGGGCGAGTTTGGGATGCCGATCATCAACCAGCCCGAGTCGGCGATCCTGGCGGTTGGCGGACTGCGCAAGGAGCCGGCTGTACTGACCGATACCGAGGGCAACGATACGATTGCGATTCGGTCGATGCAGTATTTTTGCCTCGGCTTCGATCATCGACTGATCGACGGCGCCGACGGCGGCAAGTTCATGCTGGAATTCAAAAAGACGCTCGAAAGCTGGAACCAGGAGATCGGGTAAGCAAGGCTTCCACAAGCCTGGTTTGCGGTCCGAGTATAATTTGATCGATGAAACGAGGGGTCAAGATCGCGATCGCTATTCTGCTGCTGGTCATCGTGGCAGCGGTCTTGATTTCCCCGGCGGTCGATCTTGCGCCGACCGCCTTGCGTGCGGCCATCTGGAGTTCGGCGCTCTTTGCCTCGATCGTTGCCATCGCATTGGCTTTTGCCGGGTTCCGCCCGGCATCGTCTGCTGAACGCGTGCTGATGCGGCCGTTTCGTCTCTTGCTCAAATTAATACCTGTCACCGATCTGGCCTGCGTCAGACTCTGCTAGAGCCCTCGCCTCTTCGCGCCAATCTATCAATCGAAAGATGCGTTGCACTGCGCAACACAGGACTTCATATCCTGTGTAACTCGATTTCGATGAGGGGCATGATGCAGAGACTTATATCCAATGGGGCCCCGCGGGCCATACAGCAAACGTTATCTGATTTCCTGAAGAGAGTATCGCAAGCAAGCACGCGCGCACTCATCCTGAATTTCGATGGTCTACTGGAGCATTACCCCAATTCAGGCGAACGTGTAGAACCGGGCAGCGAAGAATTGGCTGTTTTGCGCAAGCTCAGACAAGATACCGACATCCGGCTCGTCGTCATCACGGGAAGACCCGCCGCCAGAGTGGCACAGTGGCTGGGCTTGCCCGGCACCGATATCTGGGGCTGTCATGGACTTGAGCGGCTGCGAGCTGACGGTGCGGTCGACAAGGCAGAGGTCCCAGCGGAAACTCTCGATGCCATTGGAGAGGCTACAGGCCAGTTGCTGAGCGATGGCCTCGGCCCATTCGCTGAAAGCAAATATGCATCGATTGCGATTCATTGGCGAGGGCAGGAGGAAGAAGCGGGCCGCCTCACGCGGCGTGTCCTTCACGCCTGGTCGACGATCAAGAATCGGAAGGGCGTTCTGCTTGTGCCCTTTGATAGCGGCCTGGAGATTATGGCGAGCGCAAGGAACCGCGGCGATGTTGTTCAAACGGTCTTGTCGGAGATCGGATCCGACTCCGCTGTTGCCTACCTTGGTGGCGAGACTAACGACGAAGACGGGTTCGCAGCGCTGCGCGGGCGCGGGTTGAATGTTCTGGTGCGGGAGCAATACCGAAGGAGTCTTGCCGATGTTTGGGTGCGGCCGCGCGCCGAGGTGAGGGATTTTCTGAACAGCTGGATTGCGGAATGCAAGACATCGGTTCCCGGTTGACTCGTCGCGCGATTATGAGTCGCCTAAGGAGTTTGCCGATTGCCGGTAAGCTGCGAGTGCGTCGTGCAGCCGGTTAAACATGCGCTCCGTCCCGATCAGCTCTGTTACGTGATGCCGATTGAGGTCGGAGCGCAGGTCCCACGGCACGCGCGCAAAGGCGAGCTCTACGCCCGCTTCAGCGAGGCTTTGCTTCAATCCCTGCACAATGCGCGCCGCAGTGTAATCGATGTGCGTCATCGCCTCGGCATCCACAACAACCCACTTCACGCAGGTCGGCATCGGCTGCACGATCTTCGTTAGTTCTTCAAGAAAGCGTCCGGCGTTGGCGTAGAAGAGCTCAGCGCCAAAGCGGTAAAGCACGAGGCCGGGTTCTGTGACCACGTGCGATGCGGCCGGTTCAAGCCGCCAGCTTCCGTCCGGGTTCGCCTGCAGCACGCCGCTGTGCGGGTGATAGTCGTGGCGAACAACTCGCGCCAGAGAAACCAACATCGCCAACAGGATTCCCTCTTCTACGCCGACGAGAACGACGACCGCCGCGGTCATCAGGGCCAGCGCGTATTCCTGAGGGCTTTCAGACCGGATGTTGCGCAGCTCGGCGACGTTGATTAGGCGCAGCGCGACGAGGAATACGAGCACGCCGAGCACACAGGTAGGCAAATATTGCAGCGGCCGAGTAAGAAACAGAAGCACGATGCAGACGACGATTGCCGTGGCGACCTGCGCCATCTGGCTTCGGCCGCCGGCATCTTCCATCATCGCGGTTTGCGTGGGACTGCCGTTCACCACAAATCCGCCGCTCAGGGCCGCGGCAGCGTTCGCAGCCGAAAGACCGTAGAGATCGATATTCTCGTCGACTTTTTCGTAATGCTTTGCTGCGTAGATTCGAGCGGTAGCCGCGCTCTGCGTAATGATCATGACGGCGCAGGACGCTGAGACCGTGAGGAGCAGCTCGATTTCCTTGCGCGTCATCTCGCGCAGGCTGAGCAACGCCGATAGGCCGAAGTGAGGCAAGCCGCCAGCGACCGGACCGATGGTAGCAATTCCATGGCCGGCAAAGTTAAATGCGGCGCTGGCAGCAATGGCGGCAGCAACAGCCACCAGCGCTCCGGGAATTTTTGGAAGGAAATGGCGCAAGAGCAAAACAAAGGCCAGCACCGAGACAGAGAGCAGAACTGTAGGCAGGTTTGCTTGCGGCAAACCGCGACCAACTTCCCAAAGCTGTACCACCGGCCGATGCGAATCCACGGGTACGCCAAACATCTCGCTCAGAACGGAGATTCCCACCTGGAAGCCGACACCGGTAAGAAAACCGACGAGGACGGTCCGCGAAAGAAAATCGGCGATAAAACCGAGGCGCAGCAGGCGTGCCAGCAGCAGAATAAGCGCCGTGAGGACAGCTACGATACACGCGAGGGCGATATAGGGGGCGCTTGACGGGGTTGCTGTGCCTGAGACTCCGTCCGCGAAAATTGCCGCGGTGGCCGAATCGGCGGCAACAACGAGATAGCGCGATGATCCGAAAGCGGCGAACGCCACCAGCGGCAGCAGCAGCGAATAGAGTCCCGTCACCACGGGCATTCCCGCAATTTTGCTGTAGCCCAGCACCTGTGGGATGTCCATCGCGGCCATCGCCACGCCGGCGAGTGCGTCGCGCAGAGCGCCAGTGCGCTGGATTGGCCGTAAGCCTCGGAACAGATTCACCGCGCCGACACTCCTCTTTCTGCCGTCAATGCAAATTCGATTCCGGTTTCACTGAGACTACTACGCGGCCGATGCTATTCGGTCCAGGCTTTCGCCCGCCCCACGGCCCGCTGCCAGCGCGCGCGCCGCTCGGAGCGTTCGGTTGCGTCCATCTTTGGCTCGAAACGCGTGTCACCTTTGCGCCCGGCGCGCAGAGCATCGGGATTCGGCCAGAATCCGGTCGCGAGTCCGGCAAGATACGCCGCGCCCAGCGCGGTTGTTTCCGTTACGCGAGGCCGAACCACGGGAACGCCCAGCAGATCGGCCTGAAATTGCATCAACAGATTGTTGACGGCAGCGCCGCCATCAACGCGCAGCGCCTGCAACGGCCGGCCGGTTTCGCTATGCACCGCTTCGAGCACGTCGACCACCTGGTATGCGATTGCTTCAAGCGCCGCGCGTGCAATGTGCCCTGGACCGGTATCGCGGCGAAGGCCGATCAACATGCCTGCCGCGTGGGCGTCCCAGTGCGGAGCGCCGAGGCCGACAAACGCGGGCACGAAAACCACGCCGCCTGTGTTTGGCACGCTGGCTGCGAGCGCTTCCACGTCGGCGGACGCGCCGATGAGCTTCAAGTTATCGCGCAGCCATTGCACCACCGCGCCGCCGATAAAGATGCTGCCTTCGAACGCATACTCAAGCCGCTGGTGCGCACTGGCGGCGATGGTGGTGATGAGCTTGTGCTTCGAGCGCACGAAGGTTGTGCCGATGTTCTGCAGCAGGAAGCATCCGGTTCCGTAGGTGTTTTTGGCCTCGCCCTCGCTCCAGCACAGTTGGCCGAAGAGCGCAGCCTGCTGGTCGCCGGCGATGCCCGCAACTGTAATGCCGCCCAGGCCGAGCGTGGTCGTCACTTCGCCCACGCGCTCGCTGGACCACACAACTTCCGGCAGCATGCTCGCGGGGATTTCAAAAAGCTTCAACAGCTCGGCGTCCCACTCTCCTTTCACGACGTTGAAGAGCAGCGTCCTCGACGCGTTGGTCACATCGGTCACGTGTTTCTGGCCGCTGGTCAGGTGCCAGATGAGCCAGCTATCGACGGTGCCGAAGGCGAGCTCGCCACGCTCGGCCCGAGCACGAGCGCCGTCGACGTGATCGAGAATCCATTTCACTTTGGTCGCGGAAAAATATGGATCGATGACCAAGCCGGTTTTTGCGGAAATCGTTTCCGCGTTTCCGAGATCTTCGAGCTGCTTGCAGAAGAAGGCGGTGCGGCGATCCTGCCAAACGATCGCGGGGTGAATTGCCTTGCCCGTCGCGCGATCCCACACAATGACGGTTTCGCGCTGGTTGGTGATTCCGATGGCTGCTACATCGCGTGGGCGGGCGTTTGCTTTGGCCAGTGCTTCCACGGCGCAGAAGAGCTGGCTGGTCAGAATCTCCGTCGGATCGTGCTCCACCCAGCCGGCTTGCGGATAGAACTGCTGGAACTCTTTCTGCGCGACGGCAATGATTGCGCCCGCCTGGTCAAACAGAATCGCGCGCGAACTCGTTGTTCCCTGATCAAGCGCCAACACATACGCCATGACCTTCACCCTTCTCCCGTCGAGACGATCGCGCCGAGCGAGCGGCGGTTACCGCACCTTACCCGCCTGTTTCTCCAGCACCACGTTCGACAGCACCGCCGTGTCCACCGTCTCCGGCTGGTGCGAGCAGAAGCCGATGCCGACATAGAACGGCGCGTCGAGATGCAGCTTGATCGGTGGGCCGAACTGGTGCATCGGCTCGCCATCGAGGCTCATCCAGATGGAAAACTCATCGCCGTGCTTTTCAATCCCGATCCGCTTCGCGCTGATCGTGACGAGGCTGTCCGGGCTCGCGCCGCCCGGCCGGCCGCGCCCGCCGACGCGAAACTCCATGTCGGTCACGCGCGTATCTTTTTCGGGCCGCCACGCAAGGTGCACCATTCCGGCGCCGTGCTCGGCGACCATCGCAGCTTTCGAGTCGTCGTCGAGACTCTGACGAATCATCAGCACGGCTTTGCGATCGCCGTAACCATTCGGATCGGGGAAATTAATATCGGCAGCGAGCGAGACGTCGCCCGACATCTTCTTCCACAGAAATCGAAATTCATCGCGCGTGTACCAGATGTTGTAGCCCGCTGAATGGATCGTGTACTGACCGGTCGCGGCATCGAAGCTTGCGCTGCCGGGAACCAGAGCGCTGCCCACGTCCGATTGGCCATCGAAAATACCGATGGGCGCATCGAAATTTGTACTCGGCCGGTGGAAATCTGCCGGCGGCGCAACTTGCTGGTGCGTTGCCGAGCCCGGAAGCGCCCAATCGGGCACGGGCGGCAGAGGATTTGAAGGCGGCGTTTGCGCGAGCAGGCCGAGCGATGCGATGAACATCGCTGATGCAGCCAGAATCGCGAAAGAATCGAGGAGCCGATTCGCATTACGGAATCTCATGGCAACCAACTCTAGCAGACCGCTTGGGCTGCAATCCATCCCGGATCAAGAGGACCTCGTGTTGTACCATTCGATTGGATCGATGCCGGCAAGGCAGCCTTGAAAAAGCCCCGAAGAAAGCTCTGAATGATGACCCCTATATCCTCTCCAACTTTGCTGGTTCTGGCTGCCGGAATGGGCAGCCGCTATGGCGGGCTCAAGCAAATCGATCCCGTCGGCCCCGCCGGCGAAACCATCATCGACTACTCCATCTTCGACGCTCTCCGTGCAGGCTTCGGCAAGCTCGTCTTCGTCATCCGCAAAGACATCGAGCAGCAATTCCGCGAGATCGTGGGCGCGCGATTTGAGAAGCGCGTCGCGGTCGAGTACGTTTTTCAGGGGCTCGAGGACATTCCGCCGCGGTTCACAGTTCCTGCCGGCCGCACCAAGCCGTGGGGCACAACGCAGGCGATTCTGTTGGCTGCGGATGCGATCCACGAGCCTTTCGCCGCCATCAACGCCGACGATTTCTATGGCGCGGACGGATATCGCGCGCTGGCAGGACACTTGACCTCCGGCTCGCAGGACTACTCCATGGTCGGCTTTGTCCTGCGCAACACGCTTTCAGATTTCGGCTCCGTAGCGCGTGGGGTCTGCCAGGTTTCGCCCGATGGCTATCTTGAGCACATCGTGGAGATGACGAAGATTGAGCGCGATGGCAATGGCGCGCGCAACACTGACGTTTCAGGCACGGTAACAAAGCTCTCCGGCGACGAACCGGTTTCGATGAACATGTGGGGATTCACTCCGCAGGTCTTCGACCAGTTGCGAGAGGATTTTGAGAAATTTCTCGAAGGGAATGCGACGGACCTGAAATCGGAGTGTTACATTCCCAACACGGTGGGAGGACTCGTTCGTTCCGGCAAGGCGCGCGTGAAAGTGCTGCGGTCGCGCGATTCATGGTTCGGCGTGACCTATCGGGAGGACCGCCCGCGTGTTGTAGAGAGCATTCGCCGCCTGATTGCGGATGGGTCCTATCCTGATAGTCTCTGGTCATGAGCGAACGGCCCGACGCATACGCCGCAGCGGGCAAATTCGAGTTTCGCGGCGAAATCCTGGACCTAAAGCCGCACGGAAGCGGCCACATTAATGACACGTTTCTGGTGACGTGCCAATCGGCGGGCGCGACTTCTCGCTACGTTCTTCAGCACATCAATCGGCATGTCTTCCACGATCCCGTTGCCGTGATGCAGAATATCGAGCGGGTGACGGCACACCTGGCTAAGCAAGCTGCGGGCGAGCCTGACAGCGCACGCCGCACATTGCACCTGGTCCCTGCACGCGACGGCCTGCACTGGCACATTGATGCGCATGGCGAGACCTGGCGCGCATACCGATTCATTGAAAATGCGCGCACTTATGAGACTGCCACCTCGACCGCGCAGGCATATCAGGCCGCGCGTGCGTTTGGGCGCTTCCAGCAGCAGCTGGCGAATCTGCCGCCGCCGCGATTGAACGAAACCATTCCCGACTTCCATAACACGCCCAAACGTGTCGCAGCATTGGAAGCGGCGATCGCAGCGGACGCGGCCAGCCGCGTTTCGCTTGCCAGGCCCGAAATTGAATTTGCGCAGTCCCGCGCGGCGATTGCCGGCGTGCTGTTCAGTGCGAACGTGCCGGAGCGCATCACTCATAACGACACGAAATTCAACAATGTGCTACTCGATGACAAAACGGGCGAAGCCGTCTGCGTCATCGATCTCGACACTGTGATGCCCGGCCTGGCGCCCTACGATTTTGGCGACATGGTGCGCACCACAACGAGCCCTGCGAACGAAGACGAACAGGATCTCTCCAAGGTGACCATGCAGTTCGCGATGTTCGAGGCCCTGGTGCGCGGATATCTTGAAACGGCAGGAGCGTTCCTCACGGGCGCGGAAAAAGAGCTGCTTGCGTTTTCAGGCAAGCTGATTACTTTTGAGATCGGGATTCGGTTCCTGACCGATTATCTTGCCGGCGACACGTACTTCAAGGTGCATCGCGAAGGGCACAACCTCGATCGTTGCCGCACGCAGTTCAAGCTCGTGGAATCGATCGAGCAGCAAGAGGAAAAGATGAACCGGCTGGTTACGTCGCTTGGATGAGCCGGGCCCCTGGTGCGCCGGTGGACCTACACGTTGCCAGCCGGAACGTGTAGACGAGGGAACTTATTGACTCTGGCCAGGAATCTGCGGAGACGTGTGTCCGATTCTTCCGAGGTCCACTCCGAATTTCGGGTCGTGTTCCGTTCCTTCCACATGAATGGGAACCAACGAGCCGGCTCCGCCTTTTTTGAAGAGTCCATCAACCGGTTTCAGCAAAAATCCCTTCCAGCCGCCCACCATTTTCGAAACCGTCGCTTCGGTTCGCGCGGTGCCGTGAAAATCCAGTGTGCCGCCATTCACACCATACTTCCCTTTGAGTTTGATCTCCGCGCCCGGTACAAGGTATTCGAGGCTTGAAAAAGCGATGACTCCTTTGTCCATCGTGAAGTTCCCTTCGAATGCTGAACGGGCATCGTCGCCGGCGGTCTTCGCTTCTTTCGCTTCGCCTTGCCCGCGCATGCTCAGGTCGGTCACCTCGTGCTGAATTTTGTCACTCGTGAATGCCGCATCCTCAAGCAGGAAGTGTCCATCGAGCTTCAACTTGTCTGTCACGGCGTCGGTTCCCGGTGGAATCTCAAGCTTCGTCTTTAAAGCCAGCGTTCCCGTCAGCAGCGGCGTGCCGTTGCTGCTCGTCAAGCGCAGAAAATCTTCCATCCGTCCCTCAGGGATGTTTACGTTGAGCGCAATCTCGTGCCCGCCCGGTTCAACTGTTCCGTTGGGCAGAGTCTTGGGTTGGACGCCAACGATTTCACCTGCCGCGGTAAAGTGCGATTGGCCAAGCGTGGCGCGAACCGGATGCAGCCATGTGTCGCCATTCGTGCCGTCGACCGTTGCATGAAAGGTTGTCTCGAGCGGCATCGGCGTGCCGAAGTGCGTCAGGCTGAAGTTCGCTGTGTGGGTCTGGCCATCCACCTCCAGGTTGCGCAGCACGCCCGTGTAGTTGCCGGTTGAATCCAGTGTTCCCGCAATCCCGTTAAAGACCCCAAGATCGGCGTGCTCAAAGCGGTATTCGCCGGTGATGGGAGTCTCTCCGGGGTCATCCACAGACCAGGGGCCAAAGCTGCCCGAAGTCAGGACGAGGCCGGCGGGCCGCGGGTTGGTGAGGTTGGCGTCGAAGTGCATCGGATTGTCTTCGCTTACGTGCGTCACCTTCACCTGGGCAATGTCAAACTCAAGCGGTAGCTTGTCGGGCTTGCTGGTCTCAATGGTCAAATGCGCGTTTTTGCAAAGAATGGTCTCGACGACAACCTGCACCAGCGGCGGCTGATTCTGTTGGTGCTGCGCACTGTCCGGTGACTCGTCGCGGTGCGCATGGGGCGGCTTGGGCGGAATGTCGATATCGAGCCCGGTCAACTGAACTGCGGCGATTTTGATGGGCTCACCAGGTTTGTAATGGAGATGAGCGTGAAAGCGGAAATCCTGCAACCGGATAAGAGGCTTCGAGTTGTCGGTGCCGGATTCTTCGGCCATGCGGGCTGGAGGCCAGATGCGCAGGCCTTTGCCTTCGGCCCATACTCCATTGCTCAGGCGGACACGAAAGCTATCGAGCTCAACGTGCGCATGGAAGTGCTCTTCGAGCTTTTGAACGATCGCGGCCCGCAACATGGGCTCGGCCCGGCGGATGGCCACTGTGATGGCAATGCCAAGTACAACGAGCGTGAGCACAACTGCCGCTGCAACCCACTTGAGCCATGTGTGCTTGCGCCCTTTCGCCGTTCGCCTTACTGCCACCGCCCACCCTTACCTGCGATCATTCTCGCAGGCCCTCCGCACCCCGTAAGTGGATCCGCTGCCTCGTTTGACGCTGTTCGTGGCGCTCGAGTGCGTCGGCGAGTAAGGTTGCCGCGGTCCGCTCCTGCCTGCCGGTTCCTTTCACCTTCAACTCGCTCTCTTTTGTTCCTTGCCGCCAAATGCCGTAGACTTCTTGTCACTGATGCAAGCGTTGATTGAAAATCTCGTAAAGCTCCAATTCATCGAACTCGACCGCGCCCGTCTTAATCAAGAGATGCGCGCGCTGCCCTCCGAGATCGCTCAGGCCGAGTCAGCGCTCGCCGCTGCCCAGCGCCAGTCAGCCGATCTTTCAGCCGCGCTTGGCCGCGAAGAGACAGTGCGGACCAAGCTTGACCGCGAAATCGATACGCACCGCAAGAAGGCCGCCCGCTTCCGCGTCCAGCTCGATTCTGTAACCACGCCGGAGCAGGCGGCGGCCATCGAGCATGAGATTCAATTCTCAACGGCCGAAGCCGATCGCCTTGAAAACGAGGAATACGCGAGCCTGGAGCGCACCGAGGCGCATGAAGCCGCCCTTTCCGCGGCGCGCGCCCGGGTGGAAGAGCTTGCCGCCGAAGTGGAATCGGTTCGTGCGAGCGTGGCAGCGCGCCAGCGGGAACTGAACGCCAGATTGGGCGATTTGGATGGTGAGCGGAGCACGGTTCGCGGCGCCATCGATTCCGATTGGCTGGCACGCTTCGATCGCATCGCAAAGGCTCGCGGTACCGGAATAGCCCGCGCGGAAAATCAACAATGCACCGGATGCAGCATGGGCATACGGCCGCAAGTCTGGAACCAGCTGCGCGAAGGCGAACTGCTGACCTGCGACAGTTGCAGCCGCCTCCTCTACTGGGACCCGGCAATTGCCGCGGCACCCAAAGCGCCGCAACCGGAGATGATTCCCGGCGCCGGACGCGCTCCGCGCAAACCCCGCGAGGCCGGCGCATAGTGTCTCCTTGGCCTGCTACCCTTTTTTAAGAGAACTTTTCGAGGAATGCCCCAGTGCAACGCATTTGTGTCGATATGGACGAGGTCATAGCCGACACGCTCGCCGAGCATCTGCGCCGCTACAACGAGGCATTCGACGAGTCTGTCACCGCGGAAGACCTGGCAGGCAAAGGCTTGTGGGAGATCGCGCCGCAGGATCGCCAGACCGAGTTGCGCGCTTTTCTCGATGCGGAAGATTTTTTCGAGGTGCTCGACGTAATTCCTGGCGCGCAGGCGGTTCTCAAGGACCTAAGCCAACGCTTTGAAATCTTTATTGCCACGCAGGCCATGGCGGTTCCCAATTCACTCGGCCCCAAGTACCGATGGCTGCAGCGGCACTTTTCGTTTATCCCGCCCACACATTACGTTTTCTGCGGCAACAAAAGCATCCTGCGCGCAGACTTTCTCATTGACGACCAGCCCAGGAATCTGCAGCGCTTCGAGGGAACGGGGCTGCTCTACACCGCGCCGCACAATCTAACGGCGACGGGATTCGCCCGAGTGAACAACTGGCGCGAAGTGGCAGATTACTTCTCCGGGATTGCTTCCGAATCCTGAAACGGCGCCAGGGCCCGGCCGAAGTTTATTGCGCCGGCGCAAACCGTAAAAGCAAGCCGGGTCGCATGTTGGCCTTGAACTTCGATACCATAAACTTTGACAGTGTCCGGGTTCATTTCGAAGGCGCCAATCACGCGCCGCCGTTTTCTCGTCACGAGCGCGTTTGCAGGCGCGGGTCTGGCGCTTTACGGCACCGAAATCGAGCGCCACTGGATCGAGGTCACGCGCCACGAAGTGTTCCTGCCAAGCCTGTCGCAGGCCTTCGACGGCTATAAGATCGCGCAACTAAGTGACATCCACATGGACGATTACACTGAGCCGTTCTTCGTACGCGACGCGGTCCATCACATCAACAGCTTGAACCCCGATTTGGTGTTTCTGACGGGCGACTTTGTCAGCCATGGTCTGCTGCCTAGAAAGTGGACAATTCCCACGGCGTGGCAATGCGCGAATTTGCTCAATGAGCTCAATTGCAGTCTGCGCTATGCGATTCTCGGTAATCACGATGTCCAGGTGAGCCGGCAAGAAGTAACCGAGGCGCTTCGCGCCAATGCGATTACTGTGCTCGAGAATGCTTACTTGCCGATTGAACGTGCGGACGCCCGGTTCTGGCTCGCTGGTCTCGACGACGTTCTGGAAGGCAGACCGGATCCTCGTGTAACCATTCCCGCTTCCATTCGCAACGTCCCGCACGAGCCGGTCATTTTGCTTTGCCATGAACCTGATTACGTCGACGATCTTCTGGCGACGCCCGAGAGCGCCGCGATCTCACTCATGCTTTCCGGCCATACGCACGGCGGCCAAGTGCGCGTGCCGTTTGCAGGATCGCTGATCGTGCCCACAATGGGGCAAAAGTATGTCGAGGGTTGGTTTCGCTTTGGGAATCTGCAACTCTACGTGAATCGAGGGCTGGGCACAATCGGAGTGCCTGTGCGATTCGACTGCCCGCCAGAGATCACACTTTTCACGTTGCGCGCCTCACAGAATCGAAGTTAGAGCAGGCGCGGCCTGGATGCTAATCGTGGGTGATCGTCATTCGCCCGCGATTGTCATGCCATCGATGCGCAGGGTCGGCGAAGCCACCGATCCCCTGAATTCAAGGTCGCTGCCGATGGCTGTCACATTGCGCAGCATCTCGGCCAGATTGCCGGCGATCGTCACTTCTTCAACGGCGTGCGTCAGGATGCCGTTCTCGATCCAAAGGCCCGTTGCGCCGCGAGAGTAGTCGCCAGTGACGAGATTTGTGCCGAAGCCCATGAGGCCAGTCACGTAGAGTCCGGCCGGAATGTCCGCGATGATTTGCTCGGCTGTAAGCGTTCCCGGCTGAAGAAAAAGATTGCCGCAGCCGATTCCCGGCGCGCCCGCCAATCCTCGCGCTGCGTTGTGGGTTGACTTCATGCCGAGCTTGCGTGCGGTGTAGGTGTTCAGCAGGTAGTTACGCAACACGCCATTTTCAACCACCATCGTGCGCTGAGACGCCAGGCCTTCATCGTCGAAGGGCGAGGTCCCAAAGCCTCCCGCTCCGTTGGGCAACAGCATGGTGTTGTCGTCCACGATGGTGATGTTCGCCGCGGCGATGGTTTCTCCCAGCTTGCCCGCCAGAAACGACGCGCTGCGCCAGATGGCGTCGCCTGAGGCAGCTTCAAAAACCGAGCCGATCAGAGTGCGCGCGGTCTCCGGAGCAAAGACGACGGGAGCGCGTTGCGTGGCCACGCGCCGCGCGCCGAGCCTGCGCAGGGTTCGCCTGGCTGCTTCGGCGCCGATGGATTCCGGCGATTCGAGATTTTTGAGCCGCCGCGCGCTCGACCACCAGCCGTCGCGCTGCATTTTTCCGTTGACATCCGTCGCCAGCGGCGCTGCGGCAATGCCCGCATAGCTGGTGCGATAGCTGCCCATAAATCCGCGCGAATTGGCCATCGCTTTGCGGCCCGTTGTGGCGTCGAAGCTGCCGCCATCGGAGTTTGTAATGCGCGGGTCGGCGGCGAGCGCCGCAGCTTCAGCGCGCCGTGCCCACTCAATGCGCTCCGTTCCTTCAAGCGAGTACACGTCTTCGAAGTAGAGATGCAGATCGCCGTCGACCTTGCCGAATTCCCCGGCATCCGGCAATCCTGCGAACGGATCTTCTTCGGTCAGCTTGGCCAGCGCCAGCGCGCCTTCAACAAGCTGCCGGATTCCGCCGGCTGTCAGATCGCTGGTCGAGGCCGACCCCGATCGCTTGCCCAGGAACACACGTAATCCCAAACCGCGCGAGCCCGATTCTTTCAGCGTTTCCACCTCGCCCATGCGCACGTTCACACTGAATTCGTCGCCTTCGCGCGCCACAGCCTCGGCGTCAGTTGCACCGGCTTTCATGGCCTGTGCAACAACGTCCGCGACGAGGGATTCGAGGTCGATTGCGTTTTCTTTGGTTTGGGCGGTTGCTTGAGGCATGTTCCCAAGCTATCAAAGCTTGTCGGGTAGAGGAATTTGCAGGCGAGAGTCCAAGAGACCGGAAGAACAACGCCCTACGCTGTCAACCGCTCCAGCTGGTCGGGCTTGACGATGGTCAGGCTGGTGCCCTTGATGGTGATCCACTGATCCCGGCGGAACTGGTTCAGCAGTCGCGTCACGGTTTCGCGCGAAGTGCCCGCCATGTTGGCGATCTCCTCGTGCGTAAGCGCCATGGTGAAGCGAATCTCTGGCTTGCCGTTGGCGGATTGACGTCCCCAGTCGAGCAGCAGCCGAGCCAAGCGCCCCGCCGCAGAGCCTGAAAGCGCCAGCCGCTTGGCATCGTGGAAGACGGTGAGGTATTCGCCGCTGAGCGATTGCGCCGCATGCATCGATGCGATGCCGTGCCGGCCCAGGAATTCAACGAATTCCTGCTTGCGCACCGTTTTCACCTGGCAGGGCTCGATAGCTTCGGCAGTCACTTCGTGGGGCACGTTAGCCAGCACAGCGCTCAACCCCATCACATCGCCGGGGCCGGCAATCTTCAGGATCATCGTCTTGCCGTCCCGCGAAGTGGAGGAGATTTTGACTTGGCCGAAGCAGATCACAAAGACATTGCGCGCCGCGTCGCCCTCTGAGAAAAGCTTGGCGCCTCGGGCGTGACTCATCATGATGCCGATTTGGTCGTAATCCGCCAGCGCCTCCGGCGTGAGATTGCAAAACATCCGCAGATGCCGATGTTCACAATTGAGGCAATCTTCCGGGGCGTGATGCGCGTGATGTGAGGCCATAGCTATACCGTTGTGGGCTAGAAGCTACCAAAAGTATAGCGCAAATCACGATCCGGGACGCCATGCAATCCCCGGGACAGAAATGAGGCCTGGTGTTTAAGCCTGGGCGGGGAGGGTGCACCTACGCACTGGTTCTTCCGTTGCTGTGGCGGCGGGACGGGGTGACGCGTGTGAGACAGGAAGTAATGTAAGCTCTCGACACCTCGCGCGCGAGCTCTTCGAGCAGCTTCATTTGCAACGGAGGATAGGTGTCAAATGCGCGGCGCAGCGCCTCGATGGGCACCAGCAGCATCTTGCCTGACCCAACAGCATTCAGCGTGTAGGTGTGATGCTGGTCTCCAAGGACGGCAGCCAGCTCCAGCAGATCGCCTGGCCGTGCAGATCCCAGCGTAACGCGCATCTGAAAGCGCTCTGCCTTGCGCACGAAGTCACCGGAAACCACAACATAGAGTCCTTTGCAGACCTCGTGCTGTCGAAAGACCACTTGTCCAGCTTCGAAATCGAGACATCGCGTCTCCACGCTTAGAAGGCTCCTGGCGTCGTTGGGGCACTCCAACAGTTCCGCGAGTGGCCGTGCTGCTGCTGCGGCCAGGCGCTCGAAGCGCGTATCGGAGTGATTGCTTACCATTTCCTCGCCTTATTTTTGGTTGCCAGGCCCGCAAATGGGGGAAGCGAACCGAAACGGATATTTCGGCGAATCGACGTATGCAGACCCGCTCCTGCGCAGCATTGCGCCGGAAGCGAGTCCGAGGATCTCGATTTGATTTTGCTTGGACAAAACGGTGCGGTTCTCCTTTCACCCGCCCATTTTCCTTGGCCAGTCGCGGCCCGGCTACAGTGCCCCTGCGAGAACTTCTTCCGGCCGTTCCTGTGCGCCGACGCGAGGGATTTCTGGAGGAACGCAAAGAACCGGCACGCGCGAAGCGGAAAGCAAGGCAAAGGCCGAGCCATGAGGCCCTGGGGTTCCACTGGTACGTTTCACTCCAGCCACAAGAATGCAGGGGTGGAATTCTGCAATGGCTTCCTGAATCGCCTCTCCCAGGTCGCCGTCCTTTACGATGCAATGGACCGGAGCCTCATTGAGCAGCCAACCGGAGCCGCCGCTGGGCGCGTGGTGCGGGCGCGGCGGAAGGTTGACACCAAACTCCTTTGGCGTGGCTGCGCAAGGATCCTTGCCTGAGTGGGCTTCCGCCGCAGTGCGCACATGAAGCAAGAGCAGCGGCCGTCCGAAGGTCACGGCCAGCGAATATGCAGTTGCCGCAGCGGGTGCGGCAGCGCTGTTGCGTTCCACGGCCAGCAGAACCGGACCACCCGGAGCCGGGCGTTTCGGGCCCGCGTTCCAATCTGCGGCCACGGCCAGCACGGGACACGGCGCCAGCCTCACGAGCTGTTCCGCGATTGCACCAACCACGACCGGACCGGCACCCTCCATCCCCTTTGTGCCGATGACGATCAGGCCGGCCTCGTACTGGCGCGCGACGTCGACCAGCATCTCTGCGACCGCCCCTTGCCGCACTTCGGAGTGGCTGTGAATGCCCTCGCGCAGCAACTCGCCCGCCAGATCGTTCAGCACCATGCGCGCTTTCGCGGTCAGGTGGTTCACCACGCTGCCGGGTAGCCCGTCAACTGCTGCATATTCCATGGGATCGAGCCCATGAGCCAGTACGATTCTCGCTCCATAATGGCTGGCCAGCTTGCGTGCATATTCCAGAGCGCCCTCGGCCTGGCCATCAAGGCCCGTCGCCACCACAATGGTTTTCAATCCTTGATCGAAACTCATAGCTCACTCACCTCCGGGGAATGTGGCTAACTTATTCACTGGACTTCGAGTGTGCGCTTTTGAAGAACCGACGGGCAGTGACATTATTCACCCGTAGAAGTGATCCATGTCACAGGGCAAATCGTGGTTTGCAGGGAAAACTCCGCCGCTCGTCAGACCCCGAGAAGGCCTCAGCGGGACGCCTGACGGCCGACGTTGGCCTCAAGTGCCTCGGTACCTGGTGCGATCCTGGCAACGGTCGGATTGGTCGTTCCTGCCAGAACCGCCATCGTGTCTGGCGAAAGAACCTCGGGACGCTGCCGGATGAGCGGATAGCGCCCAAAAATCAAGTAATCGGCGAGCACGCCGGCGGCAACATACGGATCGAGCAGAGCCAGCGGAATCACATCGCCGGAAAACACCAGCGAGCCTGCCACGCTCTTGCTGCGACCGCTCTCGCGCCGATAGCCGGGAATCTGCGGAATCTGCATCAGCTGCAAATGAAGTTCAGGATGCCTCCGCGCATACTGTTCAAGCTGGTACGCGGTCTGCCGGGGCATGGTGATTCCTGCATCCGGAAGCAGGCGGCGCTTGAACGCGCCGGGGAAATAAAAGTTCAAGATGCCCGAGGCAAAGTCAGCGCAATTCCTGGTGATGAAGTTAAAATGCCCGATGTTCTTGCTGTCGTTCATGCGCGCGATGAGCGCGTCGTCCTGCTGTTCTGTAGTTTCAAACCTGAAGACGTAAATGCGGCGCTCATAGGCCGCGCCTACAAGCTGATTCCATCCGGGCATCACGCGCCCGCCGGGCGGCACATCGCCACCCAAAACCATCAAGTGCGCGTCGTGATAGGCCTGGCGCAATGCAGCCACGGTTTTGTGATCGACGCGTGAAGGAACCGACGAAGGATCGTCGACCGCGTAGAGATGGGGCAGAAGGGGGATCGCGAGCCAGTCGCGGCCTTTCACGCCCTCGTACCGAGAAATTACGGTGCCCAGTTCGCCGGAGCCACACCGGCGCAGCTGCGTGGGTGTGTCGGCGCAGATGCGCGCGAAGTAAAGCGCAACGTGACCCGATGGTGACAGAACACTGGAAAAGCCGGCGGCATCTTCAAGAAGCAGGGCCGCCTGCGCCGACGCGCGAGGGCCCAAGCCTGCGGCCAGCACGCAAAAGCTCGCCCAAAACCAGAAAAAAACGCGGGGAAACCGCATCGCGGCATCAACCTCCCGGAGCCCGGGGAATTCTAGACCTCTTACTGATTGCCGGGGGGGATTAAGCCATTTCCTTTATAAGACAAGACACGGCCAGACTCAAGAGGTTGCGGTTGCGCACCCGTGCTTGAAGAATTTTCGAGGGGAGCCATGTTTTCCGGATTAAGGACTTCAGCCTGTTTCAGCGGGAGGGGATACCGGCCGAAGGCCAGATAATCCGCGACCAGGCCGGCGGCGATGATCGGATTGACGACTGCAATAGGAATCACATAACCACTCACAGTGAGCGAGCCTGCAACGCTCTTTCCTACCCTGCTCGGGAGCCGGTAGCCGGAAACCTGAGGAATCTCCAGCACTGTTAAGCCCATCTCCGGATGCCTATGCGCGTAGCGCACAAGCTCGAATGCCACTTGGCGGGGGCTTTCGATTCCCGCATCGGGCACAAAGTGCCGCCTGAAAGTGTGCGGGAAGTAGAAATTCAGGACCTGGCTGGTAAAGTCGGCACAATTGTTGAAAAGAATGTTGAAGTGGGAGCGATTTTTTCGACCGTTCATCCAAGCGATGAATGCGTCGTCCTGGGCCTCGCGGGTCTCAAACCGGAATGCGAAGATGCGCCGTTCATAGGAAGCGCCGACCAGTTGATTCCAGCCTCTTTTCGTGCGGCTGCCTTCGGGGACGTCTTCCAAGCTCGTGAGGTGGGTTTCGAAGTAGCGGCTGCGCATCTGCTGCACAGAGTCGGGATCCACATGGGCGGGAACCTGAAATGCATGGTCAACGGAATAGAGATACGGGATCGGCGGCATAGCCAACCAATCGTAGCCTCCGATTCCCTTGTAGCGGGAGATCACCACCCCCCGCTCACCGGGGTTGCAGCGGCGCAACTCAGTGGGAGATGCCGCGCAGATGCGCGCGAAATAAATCGCGTCGTGGCCAGTAGGATCGAGCGCGCGTGAGAAGCCGTCGGCGTCTTCCATCAAAAGAGCCGCCTGCGCTTTGGCGCGGACACATAACACGGGTCCGAGCGCCAATCCGATGCAAAGCCAAGAAAGAAAGCGGGGAATGCGCATACGACGGAAGCGCCTCCGATACCCCAGTTAGATTCATTTTCGGCCCAATAAGTCGCACTCAGGGCCTATGCTTCGCTGGAATGACGGCCAGTCCGGTGATCGCTCCCCTATACATCGGGTGGCCCGATGCGCTAACGTGGGCGCGTCATGAAATCACTGCGGTTACACCCAATTCTCCTGGCTTTCACTTCTGTCCTCATCGCTCTTACCCTTTTCACCGCAGCCGGCCTTGCGGCCCATGCCCAGGCTCCGGCGCCCGATTCGCCCGCCATTGAAGCTCAGGCGCACAGCATGATTTCGAAGTTGACGCTTGAGCAGAAGATCGAGCTTCTTGGAGGCGTTGACAACATGTTCACGCGACCGATGCCCGTGATCAATCTGCCTCGCTTCAAAATGTCCGACGCATCGCTCGGAGTGCGCACGTGGGGACCGACGACCGCCTATGCCGGCGGTGTTGCGCTTGCTGCTACCTGGGATACCGACTTTGCGCGCAAGCTCGGCGAAGGCCTGGGCCGCGACGCACGCGCGCGCAGCGTGAACTTCCTGCTCGGTCCCGGCGTCAATATCGCGCGCTCGCCTGTCAGCGGGCGTAACTTCGAATACCTTTCCGAAGATCCGTTCCTGAACTCCGCACTCGTGGTGCCGTTTATTGAGGGCGTGCAGTCGATGGGCGTGGCCGCAACCGTCAAGCATTACGCACTCAACGATCAGGAATTCAATCGCCACGACGCCAGCGCCGATATTGACGAGCGCACCATGCGCGAAATCTATCTGCCCGCCTTCGAGGCCGCCGTCACCAAGGCTCACGTCGACGCGGTGATGAACTCCTACAACCTTGTCAACGGCGTTCACTCTACGCAGAACGATTTCCTGAACCTGAAAGTGCTCAAAGGAGAATGGGGTTTCCAGGGCGTTCTCATGTCCGATTGGGACGCGACCTACGATGGCGTAGCCGCCGTGAACAACGGTCTCGATCTCGAAATGCCTAGCCCCAAATTCATGAACGCGAAGAATCTCGTTCCCGCGGTGCAAGGCGGCCAGGTGAAAGAGGCCACCATCGACGAGCATCTTCTGCGTCTGTTCCGCACCGAGCTTCGCTACGGCTGGACGGATCGCCCGCAGTTCGATCCCGCAGATTCAACGTATTCCGTTGCCGATCGCGCGGTCGCGCTTCAAGGCGCGCTCGAAAGCATTACGCTGCTTAAAAATGACGGGAATCTTCTCCCGCTCGATCCTGCCAAGATCAAGAACATCGCCATCATCGGCCCCGATGCGTATCCGGCCGAAACCGGTGGCGGTGGATCGTCTGAAGCGCACGCGTTCGAACCGGTCAGCATTCTCACCGGCATCGCAAACCTGCTCGGCCCAAGCGCGCACGTCTTCTATAGCCAGGGCATTCCCGATTCGCCCGACCAGATGAAAGCCATTGCCGACGCGGATGTCGTCGTTGTGTCCGTCGGCTTCGATCCCAAGACCGAGCGCGAGGGCGCCGACCGCACCTTCACGCTGCCACCGGGCCAGGACGGGCTCGTCGAGCAAGTTGCCGCGGCCAATCCTCGGACCATCGTTACGCTCACCGGCGGCGGAGGCATGGATGTTACTCGCTGGCTCGACAAGGTTCCCGTCCTGCTCCATACCTGGTATCCCGGGCAGGAAGGCGGCACGGCCGTGGCGCAGATTCTCTTCGGGCAGCATGACCCCGAAGGCAAACTTCCAGTGAGCTTCGACCGCGCATGGGACGACAATCCTTCAGCAAAGTGGTACTACGGCGACCCGAAGAACAATACGACCCTTCACACCATCGGCGCAGACGGCCAGCCCAAGGATTACACCGTCGAGCACATCCAATATGGCGACAAGCTGATGGTTGGCTATCGCTACTGGACCACCACGGGCAAGCATCCGCTGTTTCCGTTCGGCTTCGGTCTCAGCTACACAACGTTTAAGTTTTCGAACCTGCAGGTTCCCGCCAAGGCTAAATCCGGTTCGACGGTTGACGTGAGCTTCGATGTCGCCAACACCGGCAGCGTGGCCGGCGCTGAAGTGGCACAGCTCTATGTCTCCGATCCATCGGCGCAGGTTGGCCGTCCCGAGCGTGAGCTGAAAGGGTTTGCGAAGGTCCGTCTCGATCCGGGCGCGACGCAGCACGTGACGATCAGCCTCGATGCGCGCGCCTTCAGTTATTGGGATGAGCCTGCGCAACGCTGGATTATTGATCCTGGCAAGTTCGTGATTCGCGTCGGCGACTCCAGCGAAAACACGCCGCTCACCGCCGACATCGATCTGCATTAAACGCACCAATCTCGCAAGAAAACCAACGCGGTCATCCTGGGCGTCGATCATCCGACGCTGCGGATGGCCGAAGTCGAAGGACCTGAATTTCAACTTCGCAGACCCAGGCCAAAGGAGAATTCATTCATGCTCAATCGCTGCTTCCCCATTCTTGCTGCCGCCGTTCTCGTCTTTGCCGTTGCGCCTTCTCCCGCCCAATCCGCGCCCGCGCCGCAATGGGTCGGGACATGGTCCACCGCGCCCATGCTCGCAGATGGCGGCTTCAACGTTCGCCCCTTCAGCGCCACCACTCTGCGCGAGATCGTCCACATCTCCGTGGGCGGTGCCGAGATTCGCGTGCGCTTCAGTAACGCGCTGGGAACCGATCCCCTCGCCATCAGCGACGCGCATGTGGCACTGAGCGCCGGCAATGCGGCCATTCAGAAAGATTCCGATCACGCCATCACCTTCGGCGGAATGTCCGCTGTCAGCATCCCGCCCGGCGCCGAGCTGTTCTCCGATCCCATTGCGCTCGCCGTGCAGCCGCTCTCCGATCTCGCGATCAGCTTCTATCTGCCGTCGCAGGTGATGCGCGCGGAGACGTACCACAACTTCGGCGACCAGGACAATTTCATTGCCGCCGGTGATGTCTCCACCGCGCCGGACATGCCCGACGCAACGAAAGTCTCCTCGTGGTACTTCCTCGATGGAGTTGATGTCCGGGCAGTCGAGGGTTCGCGCGCTATCGTTGCTCTCGGTGACTCCATTACCGACGGTGCGCACGCCACGCACAACGCCAATCTGCGCTGGCCCGACGATCTGGCCGCGCGCCTGAACGCCGATCCCAAGCTGAAAAACGTCTCGGTGCTGAACGAAGGCATCGGCGGCAATCGCGTGCTGAATGAAGTGGCCGGTCCGAGCGCACTCTCGCGTCTCGATCGTGACGTGCTCTCCCAGAGCGATGTGCGTTACGTTGTCGTGCTCGAAAGCATCAACGACATTGGGCGCCTGGCGCGCCTTACCAATCCGTACGACGACGTCACGGCCCAGATGCTGGAGATGGGATTGAAGCAGATTGCCGACCAGGCGCACGAGCACGGAATCAAGGCTATTGGCGCGACGCTCACGCCTTATGGCGGCGCCGGCTACTCCTCCGACAAGGGCGAGCAGGTCCGCGAAGACGTGAACACCTGGATCCGCACCAGCGGCGTCTTCGATGCTGTGGCAGATTTCGACAAGGCGACCCAGGACCCTGCAAATCCGAAGCAGTTCAACCCGGCATACGACTGCGGCGATCATCTGCATCCGAACGATGCTGGCTACAAGGCCATGGCCGATTCCATTGATCTCGCAATCTTCGGCAAGTGATGGATTCATCTCAGAGATGAAGCGCAATCGAGCTCAATGAGAACGGGCGACGCTCGCACCGCCTGCGCGCGGATGTTTTGCTTCCGCAGTCTGGTTTTGCGGCGATGTGCCGTCAGTATTTTGCGCCATCAGCAGTTTCTCCGCGCCGGTCAGCGCTAGGTCCGGTGAAATCTCCCTGAAATGCGTTTTCACATCGTCTTCTTCGTCGGAGATGTCCTTGAAAAGGAGCGCGCGTCCCGCGACGTGAACATGCGTCTCCGTAATCTGCCAGACGCCGTTGCCTACCTCGCGCCGTTCTACGTCGAATGTGCCCCCGGCTTTCAATTCCCCAAGCAATCCCCAGCCGAACTTCACGTCGTGGATCATGCGGCCCTGCAGGCCGGCAATGCGATGCTGCTTGTCGTCGACCGTCATGTTGCCTTCCATCGCGGCAAACACGCGCGCCTCATAGCTGGGCGGGTTGAACTGAGGATTCGGCGCAAAATGCAGCACCGTCCTGCCATTCTGGTCGCTAAGCTTTGTCCAGATAAATGCCTGCGGCAGCATGCTCAGCATCTGCCGCGCCTGCTCGTCATCGTGATGCCCGCTCTTCCGCTGCCTGGCTTGCGCGGCCGGATCGTCAACGTAGCTGTTCATCTCTTGCCGCTGGTCCTGAGCGCTGAGCCGATTGCCATTTTCCTTCAGGACTCGTTTCAGATCGCCGTGGCCAGTCTCGGCAACCCACTGCTCAAGCGTTTCGCCCGGCTTGCGGTAAACGTCGAAGAAAAGCCATCGCGAATGGTCATTTTCATCGGCCGCAAGCTCAGTCTTCACAGCCTGCTGCACAATCTGTTTCGCCTGCTGGCCGCGCAGAGCGGGCACCAACACGATTGCTGCAAATCCCAAAACTCCAAGTTCGCGCCATACGCGGCGCATGGCCCACCCCCTGCATCGGGCACCCGGAATGCATTGGTGCATTCGAAACCCCGGCCCAACCAGTAGGATGCGGAAGCGGCCACGGAGGAAATCCGGCGGCTATCATCGACCCATGAAACGAATTGGGAAGCGCGTCCTTCTCTCCTGGAGCAGCGGCAAAGACAGCGCATGGGCCCTGCATGTGTTACGCCGCGACCCGGCGATCGAACTCTGCGGCCTGCTCACCACGCTCAATGCGGAATTCGATCGCGTGGCTATGCACGGCGTGCGCCGCACGGTGCTTGAAGCGCAGGCCGAGGCTGCCGGGCTTCCGCTCTGGACGGTCCCGCTACCCTGGCCCTGCTCGAATGAGATCTACGAACAGCGCATGGCCGAGGTCTGCGCCCGCGCCGTCGCTGAGAAGATCGATGCTGTGGCTTTTGGAGATTTGTTTCTTGAGGACGTCAGGGATTATCGCATCAAACAGCTCGCACCAACCGGCCTTGAGCCACTCTTCCCGCTCTGGAAGATTCCTACCGATGAGCTCGCGCGCTCGATGATTGCCGGCGGCCTGCGTGCGCGTATTTCATGCATCGATACGCAGAAACTGCCAGCCAGCTTTTCCGGCCGCGAATTCGATGAAGGTTTGTTGCGCGACCTGCCGCCTGATGCCGATCCCTGCGCCGAACGGGGCGAGTTCCACACCTGCGCCTATGCAGGGCCCATGTTTCGCGCGCCACTTCCGCTTGAGACCGGAGAAATCGTGACGCGCGATGGATTCGTTTTCGCGGACCTCGCACTCACGAGCGCTGAAGCTGTCAGCGCCTAGTTTCTCAGCCCGCGCAGCGCCGGATACAACTTTCTCCAGCGCGCGTAGCCGGCTTTGTACGCAGCCACGTCGGAAGGATCAGGCTCGATCCGCTCGGCCACTTGAATAGCTTGCGCGCAAGCCTCATCGAGATTCTTCCAATGCGTTGCCCCAACGCCGGCCATCAATGCGCAGCCAAATGCGCCACCCTCTTCGGCTACCAGAATCTCAACCGCATGCGCGTAGACGGCTGCCTGAATTTTTCGCCATAGCTTTCCGCGTGCACCGCCGCCGCCCAGGCGAATGCCGGTGACCGGGATTCCCAACTCACGAAACAGAGTGAACGTATCTTGCAGCGAGTAGGCAACGCCTTCCTGCACTGCGCGCACAAAGTGCGCCCCGGTGTGCTGCACGCCGATGCCCGCAAACGCCGCGCGCACCTCGGGATCGAGATGCGGCGTGCGCTCGCCAAGCAAGTAAGGCGCCCACTCCAATCCATCGCAGCACGGCGCAATTTTCTCCGCGCCGTCGCTCAGCGCATCGTAGCTCTGGCCGGCAAAGAAAGCTCCGCGCAGCCAGTTCAAGCTGAGTCCGGCGCTCTGCGTCACTCCCATCACATGCCAGCGGCCGGGCACGGCATGGCAGAAGGTGTGAATACGGCCTTTGGGATCTTTGGTCGGCTCTGCGGTCGCGGCGAAGACCACGCCTGAAGTTCCGATGGTGGCCGAAACGCTGCCCGGCTGCAGAATGCCCATGCCTACGGCTCCCGCGCCCTGGTCGCCGGCGCCCGCGGCCACCGGTGTGCCGGCCTTCAATCCCGTGAGCCCCGCGGCCTTCTCGCTGATCCGCGCGCAAATCTCCGGCGATTCGTACACCTTCGGCAGCCAGCTCATGGGAATACCTGCCGCATCGGCCACTTCGCGTGACCACTGCCGGTGCGTGACGTCCAGCAGCAGCGTTCCACTAGCCTCCTGCACGTCGATCGCATATTCACCGGTCAGCCGGTAGCGAACATAATCCTTGGGGCACATCACGTGGCGAATCTTTGCGAAGATCTCCGGCTGATGTGTTTTCACCCACAGCAGCTTGGTCAGCGTAAAGTTGGGCAGCGCGGGATTGCAGGTAAGCTCGATCAGGCGCTCGTAGCCGATCTTTTCGGTCAGCCAATCGCACTCAGGTTGCGTGCGCGTGTCGCACCAGATGAGCGCCGGCCGCAGCACGGCTCCGTTTTCATCGAGCATCACAGCGCCATGCATTTGTCCGGTCAGCGCAATGGCTGCAATCGGCTCGCGGGGCTCCACGGTTGTTGCCAGCGCGCCCCGAATCGCATCCTGGGCTGCGCGCCACCAGTCGTCCGGATCCTGCTCGGCCCATCCCGGATGCTCAGCGCGAAATGGCGCATGCTCGGCCGAAGCAGCTCCCACCAGCTTGCCCTTTTCGTCCACCACAACCGCGCGCGTTCCGCCCGTTCCCACATCCATGCCCAGGAACCACATTGCCGTTCTCCTCGCCATAATTCGATTTGCTGCAGACCCCGCAGCATAGCAGCTTTCGTGGGGCAGAGAAAAGCGGAGCGGCTGCGCGGAACGCCCACTGCCGGCAGCCGGAGGAGGATGTATTACCGGTCGGCTGTCTGCCCTAATTTGTGCTCGGCGTTGCCGCCGCGGCCAAAACCTGCGCCGCATCCAGCGTGACAGGGCTGTCGAGCACCATCTGGAACTGCCAGCCCGCAGCATAGAGCATGAAATCGGTGCTGTTCGCGTGGTGATGGGCTCCAGCCACGGCCAAAATCACCAAAGCCGCCGTTCCTCCGAGCGAGATTCCAATAATGAGGCCCATCGGCGGACCGACGTGCGGCGGTGGTGGCGCTTGAGTGGGGGGCAATCCGACCTGCCCCTCACCCATCGCCAAGTGCATCCCCGGCAGCCTCGGCGGCACAAGCTCAGCCACCTCGTTCGCCGACAAGCTGTCATTAGGCGGCAAAAGCAGGGCCTGCGTGTTCTCGCCATTCAGCGCAATGGAGTACCCGTTTGAGAACACCAGGCGCGTGAAGTGCGCAAGGAACGATGGCGGCTGGCCGCCACCTGGATGCGGCGTGACGCGGACCACGGTGCCGTCGACAAAGGTTCCGGCAGGAATCGCAAGTTGCGTCCCGATGGTCACAGGAAAAGCAACTTCCGCCCGCACCGAGTCTCCAGCTTTGGTCGATTTGCTCTTCACCGCGCTCATCAGCGTCAGCTGAATCGCCGTTCCTGCCGGAACCGTAATTGTTTGCCCCGTGGGCGCCGGCAATGCCTGGCCACCCGGAGCTGGAGAAACTTGTCCTGAAGTGGGCGCGCTCTGTGCCGGAGCGCTTTGCGCCGCGGGTGTGGGCATTGGTGTTGCGGAGATCGGCGTCTGGCCGAGTGCGAGTGAAGCAATCATAACTGCGGTCACGGATTCTGCGAGCATAAGATCGAACTCCTTCAAGGAAACAATTCAATCGGAAAAATGCCGCGGTCTTAGCGTGACGCCACGGGTTGAGGATTTTGACTGGATTGTTTCGTAGAGACTGGCGCACAGGAAATCACGAGGGGTTTGGCTGGGCAAGTATAGCCGGCATCGCCCGCCGTGCCGGGGGTCCCGGGGATCACGGTATCCGGCGTTGCCGGGGTTCCCGGGATTACGATGTCGGGCATTCCCGGTCCTCCGGGAATCGTGGTGTCTGGCGTACCCGGTGATCCCGGGATCACTGTATCGGGTGTTCCCGGCGTGCCCGGACTGCCGGCGACATCGCGGCAAAGAGTGGCCGACTGCAGTTGTCCCGGCGCCGGCATGCGCGACAGCGGAATCGATTGCGCAACTTGCTTTCCATCCAGCACCAGCGGCGCGCCAAGCGTCATCTCCACTTCATCGCCATTGTCGAGCAGCAAATCGTTTGCCGTTGTCGCCTGAACCGTGATCGCTATGAAAGTCTCGCCCGCCCGCGGCGGCTGCTGCGGCTCCGGCGACGCGCTTGCGCTTCCCGGCAACTCGACTGTATAGCCGCTGGCAAAAATGATTTTCGTAAACAGGACATCGATCTCGGCGTGATTAAGCTTGCGTGTCGGCTTCGTGATGCTTTCGATCGTTCCTTCAACGTAGGTGCCGGCGGGAACTGCCATTCTGCTGTTGGCGACCACAGGAAACGAGGTCTGCGCGTACAGCGTATCGCCAACCTTGGCGGACTGCGCCCATTCAGGGCGCGTCACAACCAGTTCCACAGGGGTTCCTGCGGGAACGATGACGGACGCTTGAGGGCTTGCAAGGGAGGGCTGCGGAAGCGCGGGAGAATTCTGACCTGCGGGAGTTGTTGCCGCCAAGCCAGGACTTTGAACTGCCGCGGCACTTAATGTTGAACCAAGCAAAGAAACCAAGATAAATGCAATGCGGCTCACGATACCACCTCCGCCTACTGCGGTATCAACCCTGTTGGACGGATGGGCGCTCGGGAAAGTTGATCCTGGTTTGCCGTTTGGGCGCGTATGCCGCCGTAGAATCTCAGTGAACACGTGTGCTTGTGACGGGCGCCACGAGGTAACCGCGGTTCGTGCCGAGCGAATCCCAACCCGGAGAAAAGGGAGCGAATAAATTCGCGTCAGGCGGCTGGGCGTCGATCCCCTTTGAACCCTCAGACGCGAAGGCCGCGCTGGCTCAGACGCCGCAGTCGGCTGCAGTCTTCGCGCTGTATGGAGCGGATGCCCGCGGCGAGCCTTACATTGGCCGCACGCCAAATCTTCGCTCCAGGTTGGCCCGCCTCCTCGAGCCTTCAGAAAAGCATCCGCGCCGCCTGCAGCTTGCCGGCCTGGTTCGCCGCATCGAATGGAAGCTCACCGGCTCCGAATTTGAATCGCTGCTCGCGCAGTTTTCACTTTTTGAGGAGTTCTTCGGCGCGAAGGCAGTGGAACGCATGCACCTGCGCCCTCCGGCATTCATCCGTTATCTCGGCAGCAATCCCTATCCGCGCATCACGGTCACGAATCGGCCCAGCCTGCGCGAATCCGATTGGGCCTACGGGCCGTTTCCTTCGCGCGCGGCCGCCGAACGATTCTCAGACGAGATGCTGAAGCTGTTTCTGCTGCGCCGCTGCACATTCGAGCTCGCTCCCGACCCGAGCTATCCCGGTTGCGTCTATTCCGAGATGAAGATGTGTCTTGCGCCATGCTTCAAGGGCTGTACCGACGAGCGCTACGCGGAAGAGTCGTCGGCCGTGCAGCGGTTTCTGGCAACGCGGGGCGAAAGCATGCTTGCAACTCTGCGCGCCGAGCGCGATCGCGCGTCGGCAAACCTTGAATTTGAGGCTGCCGCCGGATTTCATGCGCAGGTGCAGAACGTTGAGGCGGTGCGCGCGATGGCCGCTGAGATTGTTCGCCCGTTGAGCCGTCTTCGCGCTGTCGTCTTGCAGGCGTCAACCGATCCCGGCGAGGTGGCCGTATTCCTTTACGAAGGTGGCCGCTTGCGAGGCCCTGCTGGGTTCTCGACCGTCGGGATGAGAATTCAGAACGAACAGTCGGGCTCGACCTCGCTGTTCGCGCAGCCGCTGGCGATTGAAGCAGTGCCGGAAGAGCAGGGAGCAGGAGAACAAGGGAGCGAGGGAGCGGAAAGACAGGGACTGAGGGAGCAAGGGAGCAACAAGGCCGTGCGGAACATGCTCGAGTCGCGGATTGAAGGTGTGCTCGGAGAGCTTTCTGCTTCGGCTGCGCCGCCCTCGTCAACCGTCCGCCAGGCACATCTCGCGCTGCTCAAGCGCTGGTACTACCGGCCTGAAGCCAAGCGCTCCGGGGAAATCTGTTTCCCCGACGCAGAAGACCACTGGCCGCTGAAATCGATCTTGCGAAGCATCGGTCGCGTAGCTGCAAAATCCGCTGCAGCTCACGCGGCCGCCTTCACCAAAACGCCTGAATCGCACGAGCCCAGTTAGCGCTTTCGCACTCCCTCCGCCAATTCGCGTCCTGCGCGCGCCGCGTGGCGCGGCCAGCATCCCACGGGCTATCATTCGTTCCAGCGTTTTCCGGGTCCATGCCGGAATCATCAAGCGGAGAATTCTGTGCGAAAGTTGCTAACGATTCTGCTCCTGGCATTGCCTGGCGCTCTATACGGGCAGAACGGACTCAGCGGACCCATTGTCAGAGTTCCTGATAGCCAGTGCATCTACTGGCTTGGTGACAAGGCCGGCTGGACCCCTGCCGATGCCGACCCGAGCGACGCCCGGCCCTACAGCGAATACCACATGACAGGCGACGCAACCGTGGTTTGGGTGCGCTGCCGCGGGTCCATCGACATGGCCGGAATCCAGAATCCTGCGCTCGTGATCGGTTCCAATACCGCTGGGAGCAAAGAGGTGTATTTTGATCGCCAGCCGGTGAAGAAACTGGAGAAGTACCCGCTCTTCCCAATCTCCGCCGTCGCCAAAGGTTCTATACACACCATCGATGTGCGCACAGCTCAGTATCCGCTTCCGCCCGGCGATACGCCTGGCCGTCCGGTATATGTCTATGTCACCGACGTCCCATTCACTGAGCAGCTCATCGAGGCTCAACGCGGCGAAAACATCAGGGACCTGGTGCCTGCGTATTCTGGTTATCTTGTCATCGGCGGCGCGGGACTTTTTCTGCTGGGACTCTTCTTCTTCGATCGTTCGCAAAAAGCTGCGTTCTGGTTGGGACTCTACTGCGCGGCCGTGGGCATCACGCGCCTGAGCATGATGGGTTCTTATTTTTTTGACAACTACCCCAGCTACCTGCAGGCCACGCTCTTCGGGGTTTCGATGTTTGAGTCATGGGCACTGGTTCGCGTGAACTTTGCCCTGGGCCAGCGGCGGGTTCCCGCCGTTTACTGGGTGGTTTTTGCCGCATGGGTATTCATCTTTGTTGGGTCGGTATTACCGGTTCTACTCCCAGTTCGAGCTGCACTTCCGCTTTCGCTCTTTGTCCAGGTCACTTGCTTCAAGCCCATCTGGTGCATCTGGACGTTTGCCTGCACGGCGCCGTTCGTTGCGTTCTGGCCCTGGACGGATTTGCGAGGGCGCATGCGCGTCGTCGCTGGGCTCTGCGCCGTCTGGGCGATCATTGAGGGGTGGTTCCAGCTCCAGCAAGTGATCTTCAACCGCGAAACCTGGCGAGGCGCGGTGCAAGACTTGATGTCACTCGCAATTGTTTGTGTGATTGTCGCCCTCTTCGGCCACATCTTCTATCAGCAACGGATCGCGGCCGACGAGCGCGCCGAAATGCGCGGCGAGCTGACTGCGGCCCGCCAAGTGCAGCACTTGCTGGTCCCGGACAAGATGCAGGTCGCGCCCGGCATCACCGTCAGCTCGGCCTTCCTGCCCGCGCACGAAGTTGGCGGCGACTTTTACCTTTGCCGCGCGTTGCCCAGTGGTGCGCAGCGCGTGCTGCTCGGAGACGTCAGCGGCAAAGGCGTGGCCGCCGCTCTCACGTCCGCACTGCTGCTCGGCGCCGCCGATCGCTGCGACCACCTGCGTCCGCCCCTCGTTCTGAAGGAGCTGAACGCAGCGTTGCGCAACAGCGGCATCGGTGGATTCACCACCTGCCTATGCGCCGATCTGCTTCCCGATGGAAAGCTCTTGATCGCGAACGCCGGCCAGCTTCCGCCCTATCGCAACGGCCGCGAGATCGATCTTCCCTCCGGCCTTCCGCTCGGCGTTGAAGCAGCACCCGAATACACTGAGTCGTCTTTGCAACTGGCACCGGGCGATTCGCTTACATTCCTGTCTGACGGAGTTGTGGAAGCCCGCAACGCCGTGGGCGAGCTCTTCGGCTTCGAGCGCACGCGTCAGATGAGCTCGCGCGCCGCCGATCAGATCGCCAATGCAGCCGTCGAGTTCGGCCAGCAGGACGACATCACGGTGCTCACCTTGCACCTGGCCGCGGCGCCTGCACCCGCATAAGTGGTTGCGATGGAGCGCATCTCCATGATGAACTCTGAGCGGCTATTCGTTGTTGTTGCCTTTTGCGCGGTATTCTCCGCCCCGACTTTGGTTGCAGCGCCTGTCTGTGACGTGAGCGCGATGATCCCTAAAGATGCTCGAGTGTTCGCGGATCCCGGCGATTCGAACCGCTGGCGGGAGTTCCAAAATACTGAAGATATTCCTGGCGATGACTCAGATGCCGGGCAGTCGGCTCAATTCTGGAAAGACGAAAAAGGCGCAGCGTCGGCCGATATTGTCGAGGCAACGGAGGACTTCGTAATCGATACGCGGTATTGTTTTGCTCGATCGGGAAAGCTTGAGCATATCGGTTTTGAGGTTCGGACAGCGTGGGGCTGGGGGTACCGATTACGAGGCTCAATTAACGGCGGCGTTTTGCACCGAGAGTCCTCAGAGTTTTTCGGTACTAAAGACGAAAAACCAATTCCCAGGCCCAGTGACGCATCGGACATCTCTGAGGTACTGAAGCCGACACTTTACTTAACAACGGGAAAGCTCCCATTCGCTTCGTTGCTATCACGTATTCCGAGGCCACGGCAGAAATAACCCGCAAGCATTAGCCCCTGATACACTGTCCCCGCAAGGAGTTGCGCGCAGATTTCGTGGCCGATCTGCTGCCGATCTCACCATGGTTGAACTTTTACCCTCGATCCTCTCCGCCGACTTCGCCCACCTGGCCGACCAGGTGGCTGCGGCCGAGCGCGGTGGAGGCACCACCATCCACGTCGACATCATGGATGGCCACTTCGTCCCCAACATCACCATTGGTCCTCCTGTGGTGGCCAGCCTGCGCAAGTTCACGCGCCTGCCGCTCGATTGCCACCTGATGATCGAGAATCCCAACGAGTTCATCCCGGCCTTTGCCGATGCCGGCGCGAACTGGTGCAGCGTCCACTATGAAGCCTGCACCCACCTGCACCGCTCGCTCGAGCTGATCCTTCATCACGGCATGAAGCCAGGTGTCGTCATCAACCCGGCCACGCGCGTTGATCTGCTCATCGATATTCTTCCCATGGTGCACCACGTGCTGGTCATGAGCGTGAATCCCGGATTCGGCGGGCAGGAGTTTATCCCTTTCGCCCTGAACAAGATCCGTCGCCTCGTCGAGATCCGCAACGATCTCGATCTCGACTTCAAAATCGAAGTCGACGGCGGCGTAGCTCACGACACTGTCGCCGCCATCGTCCAAGCCGGAGCGGAGTTGCTCGTGGCCGGCAACGCGGTCTTCGGTGCCGGAGAGCCGGAGCGCGATGCGCGCGCCTTGCTCGCCGCGGCCCGCGAGTTTGAAGATCGGATCATCGTCAGCAAAGTGGCCGCGGGAAAGAGTAAAATTCACTAAAACGAGTTCGCAAGCAGCGGATGGCCCACCCCCGGGTCTTCCTTTCAATGAGGTGGTATGAAGCGGTTGTCTCCGAGATTTTTAACCCTTGCCATTCTGGCTTTATTTTCCGTTGGCGTTTTAGCCAAAGCGCAGAACCAGACTTCAACCCAGAACCAGGACGACGTCCATCATCCGCGGTCCAGGGCGAAGAAGAGCAAGAAGGCCTATGACCTGAACGCCAACCCACTGGCCGGGGTCCAATCCAGGCAGCCCGACAAGGAACTCTACGACAAGGCCATGGTGGCCATGAAGAAAGGCCGCTACGACGTAGCCCGCCTCGACCTGCAGACCCTGCTCAACACCTATCCCGAATCGGAATACCGCATGCGCGCCAAGCTGTCGGTCGGCGACACCTGGTTCAAAGAAGGTGGCTCGGCCGCCCTCACGCAGGCCGAAGCCGAATACGAGGACTTCATCACCTTCTTTCCCAATGTGCCCGAAGCCGCCGAAGCCAAGATGAAGGTTGCTGACATCTACTACGAGCAGATGGAAAAGCCCGACCGCGACTTCACCAACGCGCAACAGGCAGAGCGCGAATACCGGGAGATGATCAACATGTTTCCCGACTCGAGCTTGATTCCGCGCGCCAAGCAGCGGTTGCGCGACGTGCAGGAGGTTCTGGCCGAGCGCGAGTTCCAGATTGGCAGCTATTACGAGAGCCGCGATGACTATATTGCCGCCATTGCCCGCTTGGACACAGTCGCGGATTCATACCCTCTCTATTCGAAGAGCGATCAGGTGCTCATCGATATCGGCGATGCTTACGCCGGCGAAGCGCGTGCCATTGAAATGGCTCAGGGCTTGAACGGCGCCGTAAAAGAGCGCATGCGGTCCGCATATGAAGACAAAGCGGCGGCCGCTTATGCAAAAGTCATCACGCGCTATCCCATGGCGCCCCACGTTGAAGACGCGCGTGACCGCTTGGTGGCTATGAATCGCCCGGTTCCCGAGCCTACGCAAGCAGCCATTGCCGAAAGCGACGCCGAAGAACGCAGCCGCCAGCCATTGCACTTTACTGACAGCCTGCTCGGCATCATCAAGCATGGGCCCACCGTGGTTGAGGCTGTGCACGTTGGCGAGCCCACACTTGACGATCCCAAGCGCACGCTGGCTCCCGACGTCACGGCCCAGAACAAGGCCGTGTTCACCGATGCCCTGAATCAGGGCAAGCCCGCAGCTCCTGCGCCGGCTGTAACGCCGACCGGTCCCAACGAGCCGCCGCGCAGCGACCAGCCCTCTAACGCGCCGCTGCAGATGCAGGCGCCCGGTGAGGGCACCGGCGTCGGCGTAGAAGTGGTCAATGCACCCAATGGCGGTGCGGCTCCCAGCAACACCGTCGCAGCCGATCCTAACGCGCTGGTAAAGCCCGTGGGCCCCACGAACAATGTGCTGCCGGCGGCTGAAAAGCCCGCGGAAGCGCCTCTGCAGGTGAACGACATCAAGCCCGGCGAGAATCCCGCGCAGCCAACCACCGAAACCAAGTCGAACGGCAAGACCAAAAAGCCCAAGGCTGATTTGAGCGATGAGTCCTCCAGCAAGAAGAAAAAGAAGAAGGGGCTCGACAAGCTGAATCCATTCTGAGCTGGGCAGAAATCCAATCGGCTGAATTCCTCGGGGCCGCCTCAAGGGCGGCCCTTCTCATGCGTGCCCTACAATCGAATTCTGCTGCCATGACGCTGCATGTCGAAAAGGTCGGTCTGGAAGCAATCCTGCCTCTGCGGGCGCTTTTTCTCAAGGAGGCAAACTGCCAAATCCGCTACAACGCCGTCCACGAGCGCGGTTGGTCCGATTCCTACCTGATTTCGCTCGATGGTCGCACCGCCGGGTACGGCTCTATCAAAGGCCGCGAAATTCCCGATCGAGACACGGTGTTCGAGTTTTTCGTGATGCCCAACTTCAGAGAAGATTCGAAAGAAATCTTCCGAGGGCTGCTATTGGCCGCGCGCCCCAAATTCATTGATTGCCAGAGCAACACCCCGGTGTTCCCGTCTTTGATTGAAGATTTCGCGCACGGCATCCATGCCGATGTTGTTCTGTTCGCGGACGATCACGTGACTGATTTAGCCGTTCGCGGAGCCGTGGCGCGCGTGCGGCACGAGAACGACCGGATTTTTTCGCACACCGCCGAACCAGTGGGCTCGCACGTGATCGAACTCAACGGAGAGGTGGTGGCGACCGGCGGCTTTTTGACGTACTACAATCCGCCGTTTGCGGACCTTTACATGGAAGTGCATGCGGAGTTCCGGCGCAGGGGCATCGGCAGTTTTCTGGTCCAGGAGTTGAAACGCGAGTGCTACCTGGCGGGCCATGTTCCGGCGGCGCGTACCGGCGTGGAGAACAAGGCCTCTCGTGCCACGCTCGCGAAAGCAGGCTTGCGAGAATGCGGCATGATGCTGGTGGGAGAGCTCGACCCGCAAGGGCTGTAATGAACTTGCAACGGCTGTAATAAATCTTGATCGGCTGTAATGGCGGACAAGCGAAAAGTCCGGCCCCTTTTGTCTCGCGGAACGAGCCCACTGTCACGCATGGAATTGGCGTATGATCGTGCGTTGCGTCCTATGAATCGAGCGAGGCATTCTATGGCTGCCAGGTTCATATCTGCCTTGTTTTCTTTTCTCGCCTTTTCGTCGTTGTCTTTGGCACAGGCGCCAATCACGGTGACGCCGTGTGACCTCGTCAATGCACCCCACACATATTCAGGAAAACTTGTTGAGGTGCGTGCGCGCGTGAACCTCGCCTTCGAAGATTTCTCGCTTGCTCAGCCCGGCTGCGAAGACAAATACCCAGGTGTCTGGCTCATGTATGGCGGAGACGAACCGACACCCACGATGTCTACGGTTAACGATCAATCCCGTAAGCCCGGATCCGTAATGCGCGTGAACGGCATTCCGATTCCTCTGGTTCATGATGAGGCTCTAAAGCTGTTCCGAAAACGGCTGGGCGCTCTGCGGACCGGCCCCATTGGTGACCGCCCCTGCTACGACTGCTACCTCTACCGCGTAACCGCGACAATCAAGGGCGTGTTCTTCGCAGCGCAAACACCCGTTCAGCCGTTTGCGGGTTACGGCCATCTTGGATGTTGCCATCTGCTGGCGATTGAACAGGTGAGCGATGTCCAGGCTGAAAGAACTCCCATTCCCATGGGAGGCACATTTAAGTGCGAGTCCGAAACCAAAACTCTGGACGCCGTTGAAGCCCAGCGCCTGAACGCACTCGACAAGCCGTGCCCGGGCGTGTCGTTCAGGCAGTGCCAGGACCTGAGGTTCGAAGAAATCGCCGCGGCCGCCAAGCTCTGGAATGATCCGCTCAAGTTGCAAGACGGGACACTCAATGTTGGAGAAATAGCAGGGAAAACTTCAAACGAATCGTGGGAATCCAACGACAAGTTGAAAGCATATACAGTGACAATCGAGCTGGACGACCCTGACAAAACCGAGAGCAAAGCAACCGGCGGTTCGATCACACGCGAAACCTGCAAATCGACGGTGTCGCCATTGCCGATGTCGGCAGTCGTCAACTGTCGAAACCTCTGGTCGGAATTCCGTTCAAAGAAAGATGACGTCGAAGTGGTCGCTCGCCGAGTTGCGACAGGCGAAGAAAGTTGGCGAGTCGGGCCGACTGCGGGTGCTTCTCTGAAAGCGCTCAACGAAGCCGCGGCGATCTGGGGAATCACATTATCGAGGGAGTTTCTGCCAGTCGACTGCGAGAAGTCGATGGTCATTGAGGGTGACCAATTTGCATGGTGTCACTGGATGGCGAAGGATGGGATGCAATCCTTCAGCGTGCAGGTCACTCGCTTTGGATACCTTCGCCACGGCCGTCAATGGGCCTCTGTGCCCTGGGTTCTGACTCGGGGAAACGGTCTGGTTTGCAGTGTCGAACCCTGACATGCGGCAACGATACGCCCCGCGTGCTTTACGCTAGAAGAATGCATCCGTTTGAACCCCCAGCAGGCCAACGAGCCCGCCCTGCCGAGCCAAACCCATGAACATCGAGGCCCTGCCCAAACACTTTGATACCCAGGCCGCAGAGATCGCCTGGCAAGCACGCTGGAGCGAGCTGGGCGTCTATCGCTACGCGGCCGCCGGCCCCGGCCAGCCCCGTTTCGCCATCGATACTCCTCCGCCCACCGTCTCCGGTTCGCTGCACGTGGGCCACGTCTTCTCTTACACGCAGACCGATCTCGTGGCGCGCTTCCATCGCATGTGCGGCAAAAGCGTCTTTTACCCCATGGGGTGGGACGACAATGGCCTGCCCACCGAACGCCGCGTCCAGAACTATTTCCATGTGCGCTGCAACCCTAGCCTGAAATACGAACCGAACCTCGAACTCACGCCCCAGGAGAAGATCGATCCCAAATCGCCGCCGCGCGAGATCTCCCGCAGCAACTTCATTGAGCTCTGCCTGCGCCTCACGCAGGAAGACGAAAAATCATTCAAGGATCTCTGGGGCCGTCTCGGCCTCTCCGTCGATTGGAAGCAGGAATACTCCACCATCGATCCGCGTTGCCAGCGCGCAGCCCAACGCAGTTTTCTCGATCTCTGGCGCAAGGGTCACATCTATAGTGTTGAAGCGCCGACCATGTGGGACGTCGACTTCCAAACTGCCGTTGCCCAGGCCGAAGTCGAAGACCGCAACGTCGCTGGGGCTTTCCATCACGTCCGCTTTGGCGTCGAAGGCAGCCCGGAAATCTTCACCATCGCGACAACGCGGCCCGAGCTGCTGCCCGCCTGCGTGGGCGTCACCGCGCACCCCGACGACGCGCGCTACAAGCATCTCTTTGGCAAGCGCGCCCTAACGCCGCTTTTCGGCGTTCCTGTGCCCATCTTTCCCTCCGAGCTCGCCGATCCTGAAAAAGGCACCGGCATCCTGATGGTCTGCACCTTCGGCGACGCCACCGACGTCCGCTGGTGGCGCGAACAGAATCTCGCCAATCGCCAGATCCTCGGCCGCAACGGCCGCCTGCTCGCGATCGAATTCGGTGACGGCAATTGGCCCTCCATCGATCCCGCGCGCGCCAACACTCTCTACGCTGAGGTTTCCGGCCGCAACGTGAAGCAGGCGCGGCGCATCATCGTCGAACAGCTCCGCCAACCCGACGAGCCGGTTCTGCACGGCGAGCCGCCGCTCGAACGTGAGCCCGCGCCCCTCGAGCATCCGGTTAAATTCTTCGAGAAGGGCGATCAGCCGCTCGAGTTCATCACCACGCGTCAGTTCTTCGTTCGCCTGCTCAACAAAAAGCCCATGCTGATCGACGCGGGCGACCGCATCCAGTGGCATCCGGAGTTCATGCGCCACCGCTATCGCATCTGGACCGAGAATCTCGCCTTCGATTGGGCCATCTCGCGCCAGCGCTACTTCGGCGTGCCGTTTCCGGTCTGGTATCCCATCAACGCGGCCGGCGAAATCGATTACGACCATCCGATCGTCGCCGACGAATCTCGCCTACCGCTCGATCCGGCTGACGCAACGCCGCCGAACTTTACTGAAGCTCTGCGTGGCAAGCCGGGCGGCTTCATCGCCGAATCCGACGTCTTCGACACCTGGTTCACTTCCTCGCTCACGCCCATGATTGCGAGCGGCTGGGGCGAAGACCCCGATCGCTTCCAGTCGCTTTTCCCGATGGACCTGCGTCCGCAGAGCCACGAGATCATTCGCACCTGGGCGTTCTACACCGTCGCCAAGGCCTTGCTCCACGAAGGCCAGATTCCATGGAAGAACGTCGCCATCTCCGGCTGGATTCTCGACCCCGATCGCAAGAAAATGTCCAAGAGCAAGGGCAACGTCATCACGCCCATGCACCTGCTCGACGAGTACGGTTCGGATGCAGTCAGATATTGGGCCGCCGGCGCACAGCTTGGCGCTGACACCGCCTTCGACGTGAACGTTCTTAAGGTCGGCAAGAGGCTCGTCACGAAGCTCTTCAACGCTTCCAAATTTGTCCTGGGAAAAGAAGGCGCTCCCGGCCCCATCACCTACCCCATGGATCGCGTCTTCCTCGTCAAGCTTCGCCAGCTTGTGCGCAATGCCACGCGCCACTTTGAAAACTACGAACACCAACAGGCGCTGGCCGAGACCGAGCGCTTCTTCTGGACAGCATTCACCGATTCCTACATCGAAATGAGCCGTGCCCGGACGCTCGGCGTCTACGGCCCCGAGGCACAGGGCTCCGCGCTCGCCACGCTTCGCATCGCGCTCAGCGTCTTCCTGCGCCTCTTCGCGCCGTTCCTGCCCTACATCACCGACGAAGTCTGGTCATGGTCCTGCGCCGCTGAAACCGGGAGCGCCAGCATTCACGCCGCCGCGTGGCCCTCCGATTCCGACTTCCCCGACCTCAACGACGCTGTCGGCGAAGGCGTCTTCGATGTTGCCGTGGAGGCACTCTACGCGATTAATAAGAGCCGGGCAGGCGCCGGCGTCTCCTCCGCGCGCGAAATCAAGACCGCCACGCTGGCCGCGAAATCTGAGGTCTTTACCCTCCTTAAGGCAGCGTGCGAAGATATTCGACTGGCGGTCCGCGCCAACGAATTGCTCGCCGTGGAAGAGCCGCAACTCGACGGAACCGGAATCGAAGTCCGCCAAATCGAGTTCGTCTCTGCCGAAGCGACCGGGGTCGCCGCCGAAAAAAGTTGACGCTGTAAACTTCGCACAAACGAGCTAAAAGCTAAGAGCTAATAGCTGTTTTCCGAAGGAAAACACATGGACTGGAAAAGCCACCGCATCGACGCGCTGCTAGAGCAGGCCCTGCTTGAGGATCAGGCTCCGCATGACGCCACCACGCATCTCACCATCGATGCCAATCTCCACGCCGCCGGCTCCATCATCGCGCGCGAAGAACTCGTCGTCGCAGGCCTTGGCGCCATTCCGCGCATGTTTGAGATTTACGCTCGTCTCGACCGCAGCCCCGAAGCGCAAACCCGATTCGAAGTCATCAGCCATCCTGAAATTTTCGACGGCGTCCGCGTCCATGCCGGCCAGGTGCTTGCGGTCATTCGCCATAATGCCCGCGTCCTTCTCAGTTGCGAGCGCGTCCTGTTGAATCTTCTCCAACACATGAGCGGCATCGCAACGCTTACGCGCCAATTTGCCGACGTCATTCAGGGAACGCATGCGCGCGTTCTTGATACACGCAAAACAGTGCCCGGCCTGCGCGCCCTAGAGAAGTACGCCGTCCTCTGCGGCGGAGGCACCAATCATCGCATCGATCTTGCCTCCGGAATTCTAATCAAGAACAATCACATCGCGCTCGGCGGCGGCATCGCCCGCGTGCTTCCCCGCGCCCTTGCGCAACGCAAGCCCGGCCAACGCGTGCAGGTCGAGGTCCGCACCGCGCAGGAGCTTGAAGAGGCTCTCGCTCACGGCGCCGAAGCCATTCTCTTTGACCACATGTCGCCCGCTGAAGTCCGCCATTCCGTCGAGAGAATCAAAGCCATCACCAAGGCCGAGCCCAATCGCTGGATTCCCACCGAGGCGTCCGGCGGCATCGTGCTCGACACCATTCGCGCCTACGCCGAAACCGGCGTCGACTTCATCAGCGTCGGGGCGCTCACTAACTCCGCCCGCGTCGCCGACATCTCCATGACCATCGCGGCAGAGCGCTGACCCGGCCGATGTACGATCTCCCCGCTCTCCAAGCCTCGCTCGCCGGAACGATCTTCGCCGGCAAGCTCCACTTCACCAGCGTCACCGGATCCACCAACGCCGACGCTCTCGCCGCTGCCCGCGAAGGCGCGTCGCACGGATCCGTCTTTCTCGCCGGCGAGCAAACCGCCGGCCGTGGCCGCGGCAATCACAGTTGGATCTCCACCGCCGGCGATGGCCTCTATGTCAGCATTCTTGTTCGCCCGGAGGTTCCTGCCGCGCGCCTGCCGCTTTTGCCGCTCGCCGCAGGCCTCGCCGCCGCCGATGCCATTCACTCCGTCTCCGGTTTGAGCGTCGATCTCCGCTGGCCCAACGATCTCCTCATTGGCCCGCGAAAGTGCGGAGGCATTCTCGTCGAGGCACTCCCTCCATCCAAAGCTCCGCTCCATGCAATGGCAGTGGTGATCGGAGTGGGGATTAATGTGCATCAGCGCCAGTTTCCCGCCGATCTTGCTACGCCGGCCACGTCGCTCGACCTTGAAGCCGGCAAAAACATCTCGCGACAATCTCTCCTTGTTGCCCTGCTAAAATCTTTGGAGCGTGAGGCTTCCATGCTCGCTAATGAGGCTGCGGCCAAACAGATTCCGGCGCGCGTCGAACAGGCGTCCACGTGGATTCGCGGCCGCAGCGTCGAGGTTCACGGCCCGCAAGCGTGCACGGGCGTAACGGCCGGGCTCGATGAAGATGGCTTTTTGCGAGTACAAACCGCCGGCGGCCTCGTCACCGTGCAAACCGGCGGGCTGCGGGAGACAAGCAGCCAATAGCCAATGCCAGTAGTTGGGAGCGCGAAAGAAAAAATGCTGCTCGCACTCGATGTCGGCAACACCAATACGACGCTCGGCCTTTACAAGCTCGACGGAACAGAGCCCGCGCTGGCCGCGAACTGGCGCGTCACCACGCACCGCGCGCAAACCGTCGACGAGTACGGCGTTTTCTTCGTCAACCTCTTCGAGATGCACGGCATGGCCCCCAGCCAGGTTACGGACATCATCATCGCGTCCGTCGTGCCGCCCGTCGACTCCACCCTCCGCCAGGTTTGCGAAACCTACTTCAAGGTCGAGCCGCTCTTTGTCGAGCCTGGCATCAAGACCGGCATGACGCTGCTCATCGATCACCCCACCGAGCTCGGCGCCGATCGCATTTGCGATTGCATTGCCGCCTTCGAGAAGTATGGCGGCCCGTGCATCGTCGTCGACTTTGGCACGGCCACAAAGTTTGAAGTGATCTCCGCGCGCGGCGAGTATCTCGGCGGCGCCATCGCCCCCGGCCTCGGCCTCAGCGCCGACGCGCTCTTCAACCGCGCCGCTCGCTTGAGCCGTGTTGATATCAAGCGGCCCGCGAAAGTTATCGGCACCAACACCGTGGGCCACCTGCAAAGCGGCCTCTATTTCGGCTACATCGGCCTCGTCGACGGCATCCTTTCGCGCATCCTTGCGGAGCTCGAATCCTCGCCGGGCTACGATGCTTCCAAGCCGCCGCGCATCGTCGCCAGCGGAGGCCTCGCGCGCATGATCGCTCCCGACTCTCGCTACATCCAGGAGATCGACGACCTGCTCACGCTCGACGGCCTGCGCATCCTCTTCGAGCGCAACCGCGCCACCCGCCCTCGCGGGCGAAACCGCTAACCACGTCAGATCAGGAAATCTTCCAGTGCGGCTTCTCATACCATGACTAGGTGCCGGAGGTCCCGACAACCTTCCATTTCTAAAAAGATGCATTACGCACTAGAAATCCTGATGAGTTTCTTGTGGTAATTCGGTGCTTGGCGCGAAGCGACTTCCGAGTAGCCAACTGTCCACCCGAACTAAACGCTCAATGGGCGAACCCGGTATGCTCGCTGGTGTCACTGATCGGCATTGATGACAACGGATGTATGGCCAATATCAAAGAAGACATCGATAAAAGCGCTGATTGGATCGCAAACGCACTAAACAGTTCCGGCTACCGCGCCGATTTTGCCCCTCGAAGCCTGTGGGAGATTGACCGCTTCTTTGAGGAGCACAGCCAGGATGGCACGGCCAAGCCCGGCGGCTTGCTTTCGAGCGGTCTGGGTCAGCGCATTTTCGCGCTCGGCTCTTACATAGGAGAAGTTGCTCGTCGAGAACTCGGGGGTAGGTGGGGTGGCGACGACAACGACCCGGAAGCTGAAATCAACGTGGAGTTACTGCTGCCTGACGGAACCCGCTGCTGGCCAGTGCAACGCGCGATGAAACGATTCAAGAATGGCGAGGAGGACGGGATCGCCGCATGGGGAGCTGGCCTAGGCTTGGCGGTTGGCGCACCTCCAGGGTTTCCGCAAGAACCCCCACGACAAGGCTTTTTCAAGCGACTCTTCAGGTGATGGAGTTAGGTAGTCCCCCTCACAGCCCCGACAAAATCTCCTGCGCTGCCGGTACATGCTCGCGCAAACTCTCCGCCGTCAGCTCATCGGCGCGCCGCAGATCAGGAAACAAACCCGCCCACAACCCCGCCACCGCCAGCGCGCCCACTCCGCCAATTACCGTCGCGCGCACAGCGCCCCACCATTGTGCCGTCAGCCCGCTCTCAAACTCGCCCAATTCATTCGACGCGCCGATAAACAGCGAATTCACCGCGCTCACCCGCCCGCGCATCGCCGGCGGCGTGGCAAGTTGTAAAAGTGATCCGCGAATGATCACGCTGATCGTGTCTGCAGCGCCCGCAATGGCCAGCGACCCGAGCGAAAGCCACAGCGTGTGCGACAGCCCGAACACCACCGTCGCCACGCCGAAGATCGCTACACACACAAACAGCCACCGCCCCGCGCGCCTGTGCAGCGGAAACCGCGCCATGATCAGCGACATCGTTACCGCGCCGGCGGCTGGCGCAGCGCGCAGCATGCCCAGCCCGCGCGGACCCTGGTGCAGAATCTCGTGCGCGAAAATCGGCATCAGCGCCACCGCGCCGCCCAGCAGCACCACAAACAAATCCAGCGAGAACGATCCCAGCAGAATCCGCGCGCGCCACACATATTTGAAGCCCGCGAACAACACCTTCATTGAAAGTTCGCGGTGCTCCATGCGTCCCGGCCGCACGCGCAAGGAAGCCACCAGTGCCAGAAACCAAACCACCGTCACCAGCGCGAACACATACACAATCCCCGCGCCTTCCAGCCGCCAGCCTGCCATAAAACCCGCCGGCGGCAGCGTGAACAGCAATCCGCCGAGCGCCGGCCCGGTGATGTTGGCCAATTGAAAAATCGCGCCGCCCCACGTCACCGCGTTCACAAAATGCACTTCCGGCACAAGGTGCGGAATCAGCGCCGAGCTTGCCGGCGACGAAAACGCGCGTCCTGTTCCGATGACAAACAGCACCGCATAAATCGCCAGAATGTTTTGCGTGTTGTTGCGCGCGAGCTCGACCAGAGCGCCGGTGCAGAACACCTGCAGCGTGTAGCAGGTCAGAATGACGCGCCTGCGGTCAAACCGGTCCGCCACGTGGCCGGCGGGAAGAAGAAAAATCAGCCCCGGCAGAAACAACGCCAAGCCGGTATAACCCAGATCGATGGCGCGATGCGTGATCGAATACACCTGCCACGCCACCGCAACCGACTGCGCTTCCGCGCCCAGAATCACGGCCACGCGCGCCAGTTGATACCGCCTGAAGTCGCGCGAAGCAAACGCCTCCAGCCCGCGCCGCGGCTGCCCGGAACCATCTGAGTTGTGTGGGGAATCCGGCGTCATCGTCTGTCTTCAGGGTACATTGCCGCGCGCTGCGGCACTTCGGGAGCGCGCGCCCCGGCGCACCGTGTCATGAAACAATAAATCCGTAAACGCCATGACCGACGAAACTCTCTCGCCCTCCGAATCCACTCCCGACACGCCTGAAGCCGCTCCGGAATCTGCTCCCGCCGAGGCCAAAGAGTCGACGGAGCCTATCAAAACTCCGCAGACAGTCGCCAAAGAAGCCCCTATCTCCGAAGGCGCAGCAAAAAATGAGCCGGAGCCGGCCGAGCCCGCCCCCGCCAGTGACAAGGCCTCGGTGTTCGACGAATCCACATCTGCCTCATTTGTAGAAGACCAAGACCTGGACGGTCAGTCCTCGTTTGCCGATGCGTTGCAGGCATTCGAGCGCTCGCACACCCATCGCGCAGAAGCCAAACAGCTAGAAGGCACCGTCGTCTCGCTCACCGCCGATCAGGTTGTCCTCGACGTGGGCTACAAGATGGAAGGCGTTCTGCCGCGCTCGGCCTTTGCCGACAACGCTGAAGGCGTCAAAGCGGGCGACGCCTTTCCTGTATCCATCACTGGCCGCAATGAAGAAGGCTACTACCAACTTTCGCGCCACCGCGTCGCGCAGCCGCGCGACTGGTCCGCCCTCGAAGCTGCATTCGCCAGCAAAACCGCTGTCGCCGGAACCGTCACCGCCGTTATCAAGGGCGGCCTCAGCGTCGATGTCGGTGTCCGCGCCTTCATGCCGGCCAGCCGCAGCGGCACGCGCGACGCTGCCGAGCTCGAAGCGCTGGTCGGCCAGGAGATCACTTGCCGCATCACCAAGCTCGACGTCGCCGATGAAGATGTGGTCGTCGACCGCCGCGTCGTTCTCGAAGAGGAGGCTCGTGGCGAACTTGCCGGCCGCCGCGCCGCGCTCAAACCCGGTGACACGGTCCAGGGAACCGTTCGCACCATCATGCCTTATGGCGCCTTCGTCGAAATCGAGCCAGGGCTCGACGGTCTTCTCCACATCTCCGACATTTCGCGCGCCCGCGTGGCCAAACCTGAAGACGTGCTCTCCGTCGGCGAGCAGCTGACTCTTCGCGTGCTGAAGATCGATCCCGAGACCAACAAAATATCGCTCGGCCTCAAGCAGCTTCAGCCCGAGCCGTGGGAAACCGCCGCCGAGCGCTATGTGCCCGGCCAGCGCATCGCCGGCGATGTCACGCGCCTCACCGACTTCGGCGCTTTCGTTGAGCTTGAGCCCGGCCTTGAAGGCCTCATTCACATCTCGGAAATGTCGTGGGCCAAAAAAGTTCGCCACCCATCGGACCTGCTCAAGCAGGGCGACCGCGTTGACGCCGTCGTGCTCTCCGTCAAGCCGCCGGCAGGCTCGGAGCAGGGCCGCATCGCGCTCGGCCTCAAGCAGACTCTCGCCGATCCCTGGTCCGAGGCCAACAAGAAATTCCCCGTTGGCTCACAGGTCGAGGGCCCCGTCACAAAAATCATGAACTTCGGCGCGTTCGTTCAAATTGCCGAGGGTGTCGAAGGCCTGGTTCACGTCAGCGAAATCGTCGCCGACCGGCGCATCAATCATCCGCGCGACGTTTTGCGCGAGGGGCAGATTGTCAAAGCTGTCGTGCTCGCAGTCGATCCTGAAAAGCGCCAGATCAAGCTCTCGATCAAGCAGCTCATTCCCACCAGCATTGACGAATACATCGCCGAGCACAAAGTCGGCGACCAGGTCTCGGGCCGGGTCGTTGAGCTCACTGCGAATGGCGCGATCGTCGAACTCGGCGAAGGCATCCGCGGCACCTGCGGGGCGGCAGCCGCGGCTTCGCCGCATAAGCCGTTGGGGGCCGGGGCGCAATCAAGCAGAACGGCGCAATCTTCCGCCCCGGACCTCTCGCAGCTTTCTTCTATGCTCAAAGCCCGCTGGAAAGGCAATGCTCCAGCGCCGTCCGCCGCGCCCGAGCCGTTGGCCGAAGGCCAGATCCGCACCTTCAAAATCACAAGCCTCGTCGCCGACAGCAAAAAAATCGACGTGGAACTCGCCTGATCTGACCAATGCGGAAACAGAAAACTTGAAGCGAGTTGTCTTAGCGCTTCGCTCGCCTCACTTCGGCAGCGGAATCCGATGTACCACCTGATCGGCCGTCAGCACCAGCAACATCTTTTCTTTGCCGCTCAGAATCCGTCCCAGCCGCACCGGCGATCCCATCGTGAAGCGCTGCAGCTCCTTGCCCGTGCTCTCGTCCACCAGCAAAATCTCATCTTCGCGATTCACCGCAGCAATCAGCCCCGCCGCCGAATCGGTCGCGAGTGGCATGCCGAAAAACTCGCCTACGCTGGCGCCGCTATCGAGCCGGTAGATGTCTGTGTTGTCATGCTCGCCATGCACCAGCACAAACTCGCCATCGACCCATGCATATCGCTCGTCGTGCCAGCCCTCCGAAAGATCTACCTCGGGCAATGCCACCTGTTCCATCGGAGCTCCGGTGTCGGCGGTCACGGTTTCAATCAGCAATCCCTTCTTGTGGTTGTTCAGCGCCTTTGCTTCGTCCTGAGCCTTGGCATATTTCTTCACCTCGCTCTTCGCGGTGTCGCTACTTAAATCCCATGCCAGCGCCAGACGATTTCCGCTCGCCGGCCAAACCGCCGGCGTCACTTCGTTGTAATCGCGTGACCACACAACAGCCTGCGTATCCATCCGCTTCACTTCCAGCGTTGCGTGGTAAGCAGTCGAATGGTCGCCGCCAATTGGCTTAAAGCGATATTGCAGATCGCCATATTGCTTGTCTTTGTCTTCAAATTTCCCCAGCGATTTCGCGGTAAGTGCCGGCAAGCTGAATTCAACCTCGGTTGCATCCATGTCATCGGACTTCGGAAGTTGCGCGAAAACCTGATTGGATTCGCCAACCCAAAGATTCCGCATCGGCCGAAGGAATCGCATTTGCTTTCCTGTGGAGAGATCCCACACCGTGGCGCGCATGCGCAAAGAAGCGATCAGATACTTTCCGTCTGGAGAGAAGTCCGCTGCCCGCGGAAATGGCAGCTTTCCCAGGGGGAGAGGAATCTTGATACTGTCGTTGCTCGCCAGCGAGCCCAGGAACAGACTTCCATCCGGCTCCTCCGCCGCCACCGATTTCTCCCACACGTCCATCGTGGGCAGCTTCCACCCGGCCAGAATCTTATTGGCAACTGGATCCATAATGGCGGCCGCATAATCCTTCACTGGCCCGATAATCAGCAGCGATCCTTTTGTGACACCGCGAAAACCCTGGTCTCCTATGTTCGATTCGCCGAGCGGCTTCCCATCGGGAAAGCTCAGAATGCGCGCTTTAAACATGCTTTTGGAAATGTCCGGCTCGGCGGCAAAAACCTGATCGGCCGCGATGAATGCGATGCGGCCTGTGTTCGGCTCCTTCAACTTTCCGCCCACGCTGATGGGAGCTCTCTTTTCCAGGTCATATGCCCACACGCGCTCACCGATCACGATCATCAGATAATGCCCGTCGGGCGACGCTTCCATTGTTGCAATGTCCTCGCCAAACAAGGCCTGCAGTGCGAAGACGATCGTCTGGTAAGACCACGCGTAAACATCTCTTTCGAAGAACTTCGGCTTCTCGAAGAATGGCGTTCCCGTTTCAACATCGATCAGCCGCAAACCCACGTGAAAGCCCGATTCGTCGATCTTCGAATTCAGGCAGGCAAGTGTTTTGCCGTCGGGCGACAGCAATGTTTGGTTGCAGCCGTCATAGACAACGATCTCCTTCGCCTCGTCGCGCTGACCTTTAGCCACGTTCCATCGCTCCACGCGCAGATTGCTGTCGCTAAACACAACGCTTGTCGAATCCGGCGTAAAGTGCGCGGCGTTCACGTCAGGCGCATCGATTTGAAACAGCACGCGCGGCGGGGTGACATTCAAGACAGTGATGCTCGCTTCGTCCTGCGCCAAAACGGACTTTCCGTCGGGACTGAAAGTGATGTGCCACAAATTGGGCCGCATCGGCGGATCCAGCTTGAGCGGCTGGTCGCCGGTTGCTGACGCAGCCGCCTCTTGTACACGCTCCGTCATCTGCTGCTGTTGCCAGGCAAGAAACTCCTTGCTCGCCGAGGCTTGCCTCGCGGCGCAACCGGCGGGGAGCGCAGTGACCAACTTTGTCGCCTCGCGAAAGCGCTTCTGATCCTCATTCGTCACTCCGAAAACATCGCTTAACCAGTTTCCGGTCTTGCCTTTATTCATCGTGATCTGGTTGAAGAATGCGGGAAAACTGGCCGGGGCATAGCCCGCGCGCACCATCGCAAAGATGGCTACGTGGTCGGCCACCACCTCTTCCGGCGTTTCCTTTTCTTCGCCCTCCTTCTCCTTGGTGGGAGTGTTGAAGAGCTGGTGAACTTTCGCAAAAATATCTGCGCGATCTCCAACCTCCGTAATGCCCATGCGGATCCTCAAAAGGCGAGTCATCGCGATTGCCGTCTGGTGCGTCGACAAATGGCCCAACTCATGAGCGAGCACGCCCGCCAGCTCGTCCTCGTTCTTTATCGCCGCAATCAGTTTGCGGCTCACATAAACGCGCCCTCCAGCAATCGAAAACGCATTCACCTCGCCGGATTCGTAAATGCGGAAGGTATAGTGGATCCCGGTCGGCGGCAGCGTCTTCAGCAGTTTCTCGCCGATGCGCGAAAGCTCGTCGTCGCCGGCAGCCGGCGCAATTCGCAGGTCCGGCTCCGCAAGCTCGGCCAGTGCATCGCCCAGGTCCTGTTCCTGGCGGTCGTTAAAAATGTTGGGCGCGTTGGTGGCGAATTGTGGAGGATCGATCGTGCAGGATGCTTGATCGGATGTCTGACCAGAAAGTGCTTCAGGCCAAATAAAGATTGCCAATGCTGCGAACAGGCTCGTTGCGCAGATCTTCACGGGGGGCCTCGGATTTGGCTTTTTGATTCGCCGCAAAGGATAGCACAGAAGTGGAAATCAGTAAGCGTTGGCCCGCACGGCACGCGGGCGCCGGTCCCACTGGCGGCAGCGCGGTTAAGTCTCCGAGGCGATCTTCTATAAATACACTTGATCCACGTAGCACCAGCGCCAGTCTTCGCCGCGCTCAGCACTCTGGATCAGGGGATGTGTCGTTGCATGAAAGTGCGCACGCGCGTGCCGGTTCTTCGATGAGTCGCAGCACCCCACGTGCCCGCACTCAAGACACATACGCAGATGGACCCATGTATCGCCCATCTTCAGGCACTCTTCGCAGCCCTTCGTCTTCGGCTTCACGCCCTTCTTGATCGTTCCCATGTGCGTGCATTGCGCTGTCATCTTTCGACCTCCGTCCGGGGAAAAGTCCTTGGTCTAAATGCGAAACTCTCAGTTCTTAATTCGCAGTTCTCTGTTCGCATCCTGCGATCCCAGGTATTTGTGGTCCCTATTCCCAATTCCCTGTAGTCACCGACCCGCCCACCCCAAACCATCCGTGCCATTCCCGGTTGCAATGTTCCGTTCTACCGTCCATGTCGCCAAGTCGATCTCGGCAACTTCATTGCTGCCAACGCACGAAACGTAGGCTACCTTCCCGTCCGGCCGCACCAGCACTTCCTGTGGTCTGTTGCCAACATCCACCGCGCGCGCCAGCTTCATCGCTCTCAGGTCGATCACGTCTACCTTGTTCTCGTCCGGCAGCGCCACCAGCAGCCAGTGCCCATCTTTTGTCACCGCGCTGCCGTAGCCAAGCCCGTCAATTTTGACCCATTTCGCCACCTTCTCGGTCGCCGTGTCGATCACCGCCATGCGCGGCGCGGTCTGGTCGGCGGTAAACACCCACCGATCGTCGTTTGAGATCGCGATCCGTTGCACGTTGCCCGAGACGGGAATCACCGCGATCGTCTTGCGTGCCTTCATGTCGAGCACGCTCACTGATCCCGGTCCCACATTCGCCGTGTAGCCGCGTAGCCCGTCGTGCGAAATCGCCAGCATGTGGCTCTCCGCCTGACTCGTCGGAATCTTATCCACAATCTTCAGCGTCTTCGGGTCGATGATGGTTACCGCGTGGTCCAGCTCCGTAGTCACATAGAGCAATCCGTCCTTTGGCCCCATCACTGCGCAGTGTGGCCGCACACCGTGGTCGAACTCGACATTGCCAATCACCTTTTGCGCGGCCACATCGATCACAACGATGTTCTTCCCATCGGTTCCAGGCTTGCCCACTCCGGAGTTCCCATAAATCGGCACAAATCCCAGCCGCCCATCCGGCGTTCCTGCCACCTCGTGGCCGGTGGTGCCGTTCTCCGCCACGTTTGCAATCACTTTTCCCGCCTCGGGATCGACAATCGCAAGGCTCCGGTCGCCCTTCTGCGCCACTAGAAGTTTTCCTGTTTGCGCTTGCGGCGCAACAGCGCCAGCCGCCAACAGGGTCACAACACAAATCTGCCAATAAGCTTTCAACTGTGACCTCCCCATCACTTCAACAGCTTCGACTATCCATGCTGCGCCCACGGATCGTAGGTTCCAACGCTCCACGTATGTCCCTCGGGATCGCTCACAGCGAACTCGCGGCTGCCGTAACTCATTTCTTCGAGCGGCCGAACGATTGTCGCTTTTGCCGCCTGCGCCCGCGCGTACACCGCATCCGCATCGGGAACCACGAGGTAGGCGCTGCTCGTCTCCGCTCCTCCCAGTTCTCCAGGCGATCTGAATCTGCGCCCATGCTCGTCGTCTTTCATTGAGCCGAGCATAATCATTCCTCCGCCGAGCGCGAGCTCTGCATGCTCAATCGTCCCGTCCTTGCCTTCGTACACGGCGTGGCGCGTAAATCCCAGCACGCTCGTCAGCCATTCAATCGCGGCTCGAGCGTCGCGGTAGCGAAATGCGGGGATCACACTGCTGCGGGACTCAGCCATGGGGAAGCCTCCGCGCCAAGGTTAGCTCTTCATCGGGTTCACGCGCAACGGCGCCAGATTGTGCGGCAACTCGTCAGATCCAAGATGAAAGGATGAGGAAGACACGTTAATGAGACCCGTAATGCATGGCCAGCAAGATGGTGCAGATTCCGAATATGGTTTCGAAAGTTGCCGGGATCGCAACCACAAGAAAGACGATCCGCGCCCACCCTCTATGAGTGCGGTTTGCGCCGATCACACCGATGAGAGCCACTGCGGCGAATACAGATATGCGCACAATCGCGGCGCGAGTTTCGGGCACGATCAGCATGATGGCTCGATTCTAGCTCCCGGCAATCAGGTGTCTATACCCCGGCGAATTATTCTTCCCACATGCCTTTGCCCCGGCACGACCCACAGCTGGTCCAAATTGGCGAGGCCCGGCTGCTTGACACCGTCGACGCCGCACTGGCCGATGCTGCGCGCCGCGCCGGGGACCTGCTCGCTTGCCGCATCGGCTGCACGCAGTGCTGCCACGGAGCCTTCGCCATCAACGCGCTTGACGCTGCGCGCCTCCGCCAAGGCATGTCGTTCTTGCGGGTCGAGAATCCCGTGCTTGCCGCCGCAATTGAGCGCCGCGCGCGGGCCTGGATCGCCGAGCACGCTCCAGCCTTCCCCGGCGATCCGGAGACCGGCGCGCTCGGCAGGTCGGAATTGGATCAGGCTCGCTTTGAGGACTTCGATAATGATGCCGCCTGTCCTGCGCTCGACCCCGCAACCGGGCGTTGCGATGTTTACGAGTGGCGACCCATGACCTGCCGCGTCTTCGGGCCGCCCGTTCGCGCGAGGGACGAAAACGGCGCCGAAGGCTTGGGCCATTGCGAGCTCTGCTTCATCGGCGCAAGCCAGGAACAGATTGCTGCCTGCGAGATGACGGTCCCGCATGCGCTCGAAGCGGAACTGCTTGAGAAAGTCGGTTCGCAGGACGAAACCGTCGTCGCCTTCGCGCTCATTCCGTAGCCGACGCTCACGCTTCACGGCAATCGATTAACCACCGTCGCGCCCCACTCTTCGGGGCTCACGTCGCGTGCGTGTGTGGCAAAAATCCATCTGTGCCCGTCCAGATCCTCCACGCCATACTGCCGTTCGCCATAAACCGTTTCGTGCAGCTCCTCCCAGATCATCGCGCCCTCCGCGCGCGTCCTCGCAAAGTGCGTGTCCACATTCGGAACGACGATCGTCACCATCTGCGTGTTCCATCCAGCAACGGCCGGGCTTTGCCTCTTGTCGCGCGGGCCGGAGATCATGATCACCGCGCCGCCCAGGAACATCTGGATCCCGGCAACCGGCTGCCCGTAGCGGAAATGCTCCTTGAATCCGAACACGCGCTTCAGCCACTCGCACGCCTCGGTTATGTCGCGGTAAGTCAGGTGGGGAAGCACAGCGGAAACCGGCACCGAACGGTTATTCATGGCGACAGTATGCATCGGCCCTCACGTGGAATCAATTGCAAACGCGGATTCGATTCCTTGGTCATGCAGTCAGTCGATTTGAAGGGTACGGGCTTCAGCCCGTACATAGCCGAGCAAAATGGATCGGGGCTTTAGCCCCCGAGGGAAGTCTTTCGCAAACTGGTCCACCGCCCGCCATGATTCAGCCTCCGTCCCTTGCCGTAAACTGTTCTTTGCCGGCCCCAATGACATCGCGCCCTTGCTGGGTTGAGATTCGCACTCGCGCTCTCGAGGAAAACTTCCGCTTCCTCGCGCGCCTCGCCGCCCCCCACGCCGAGTTGCTCGCCATCGTCAAGGCCAACGCCTACGGCCATTCGCTCGCGCTATGCGCTCCCGCAGTGGTTCGCGCAGGGGCCAAGTGGCTTGGGGTTACCAGTGTTGAAGAAGGCATTGCCGCCCGCGCGCTGTGCCCAAATGCGCGCGTGCTGATCATCGGCGGCGTCTTTCCCGGCCAGGCCGCAGCCGCCATTCAGTTTCAGCTCACTCCTGTGGCGTGGGAGCAGTGGCAGCTCGACGAGCTGGTCTCGGCTGCTCGCGCTGCGGGCTCGCAGCAGGGCTCGATCCCGGTTCATCTTGAAATCGACACCGGCATGAGCCGCCAGGGCGCGAGCCCCAGCGATCTCGCACAGATTTTCGCGCGCTTTGGCCCCGGTTCACCGTTGCGGCTTGAAGGCGTGATGACGCATCTCTGCGCGGCCGACGAAGCCGACAATCAAGTCACAAACGATCAGCTTGCCCGCCTGGATGAAACTGCCGGCCGCATCTCTGCCGCGGGCCTCTTCGCGGAGTGGCTCAACGTCGGCGCCTCCGCCTCGCTGCTCTCGGGCCAGGCTCGCGTCATCTCCGACCTCGCCGCGCGCCATGGCATGAAGGCAATGCTGCGTCCCGGGCTGGCGCTTTATGGATTGATCCCGCGCTTCGATCCTGCCTTCGGCCCCGGCAATGCCACGCCCGCCGGCCCGCTCGCCGCCTCAGCGCCTCCCGCCGAGCCGCCTTCTCTCGCCGCAGCCCGAGCCGCGCTTCAGCCCGTCCTCACCTGGAAGGCCTCGGTCGCCAGTGTGCGTTCCGTCGCTGCCGGCGCAACCATCGGCTACAACGCAACCTTCGTTGCCACCGAGCCCATGCGCGTCGCTCTCGTCTCCGCAGGTTACGGCGACGGCCTCACGCGTTCACTCGGCAATCGATTTGAGTTTCTGGTGCGCGGCCAGCGCGCGCCGCTCATCGGCCGCGTCAGCATGGATCAGATTGTTCTCGACGTCACCGAGATTCCCGGCGTCGCGCACGGCGACGAAGTCGTCCTCATCGGCACACAGGGCAGCGAAACGATTACGGCCTTCGACCACGCCGATGCCGCTGGCACGATCCCCTGGGAAATCTTCACCCGCATCGCGCCCCGCGTCCCGCGGATCCCCGTGTGAACACGCTGGGAAAGTCGACGTCGGACCGCGTCGAGGCTATACCGACCGGAAGGCAGTCGCAGCATCAAGCATTTTCTTCTCTTTAAAAGCCGCGCGGAGGAGAACAAAAGTGCAAAAGACGATCGCAGCAGCTAAGTAAATGGAAAGGGATAAGTCCGCTACTTTAGGGAACATCATTCTTGTAGACAAGTCCCAGGGATACTGAAAGAACGCGACGCCTACACCAAGGAAGAAACCTAACTTCGCGCGCGGGAAACAACCCCTTAGATGAAATACAAACCCTCCGATCGCGGTGAGTAGCCCGGCTGTCCCACCCACGATTAAAGCAAACAATCCACTTTCGATGCAGGCTTGCGCGAACGCTTTATTCAAGTGACTGGTCATGTCTTTATCGACGTCGTGGAGCAAATAGGTCGAGACGGCGCCCACAAGGACAGCTGAACAGAAGATTCCCAGGATCAAGAAGAGTATGGGGCGGCGCATGGCGTTTGCGCAGGAGTATACCGCAAATGCATTGCACTCGATGCAAGGACTGCGATACGGCGCGACGAAGTTCCAAGCGCACAAGTATTTTTCTGCGTTGCGCCCAGTCTACCCCGCCACCTTCTCCGGCGCCGGCGCGCACAATCCTGCCGCGCATTGCACCGCGTCAATCATCGCCGGAATTCCGATGCAAGAGTTCAGCAGCATGTGATAAAGCCCGCGCGAGCACCACTCCCGCTGGTAGAACTTTCGGATCACCGCTGCGCGCCTGCGGTCGAACGCAGCCAGTTGTTCCTCGGCCTCGTTCGCCTGCTCGGGAAACTTGTGCGCGAACCAGTTCTTCTTCGCGCTCACCGTCGCATACACAAAAATATGAAAGCAGCCGGGCTTTCCGGCCAGCTCGCATGCCGCCCCGCGCCCCACCAGCACGCAGTTGCCTTCATGCGCCGCATCCAGAATTTCCTTGCGGATCAGCTCCAGCATGCGTTCCGAGTCGAGGATCTTCTCATCCTCGGTGGTCGCGGGCGCATATACCGGATCGCGCCAGAACATTTTGCCGTAGCGGTAATACCAGGGATCGAGCCGCTCGTCGAGCTTCGCGGCAAGCTTTGGATCTACGCCCGCCATGCGTGCTGCGCCTTCGACCAACTCCGAATCCATCAGGCGCCAGCCGAGATGCTTCGCAAGATCGTGCGCAAACTCCCCGCCGCGCGAACCGTACTCACGCTCCACGGTGATCACTTTCACCGGTGCATGCACCATTGCCGCGATCGACCCCCCCGGGGAAATGAATCCCACGCCAAGGAGCATAACTCCATTTGCATTTAAAGACAAAAAAAGGCCGCGGGAGCCATGGGTGCTCCCGCAGCCTGGGGCGGTCCCTCAAATCATGGAACCGCTCCATTTTCGCTTTGTGGCGCTACTGCGTAACCGGCTGTTGTGGCAGCGTCTTATTGCTCTTCAGATGCGGCGCGTTTGCTGCCGGCGCGTTAGGAGCCTTCGGAGCGGCCGGAGGGGTGGCCGGAAATGCCGCCCCCTTCTTGATGTGCAGATCGCCGTTGCTCGTATTTAGCTGAATGTGCGCGGCGCCCGATCCGATTTTTCCGTTCACGGTCTTGTTCTCATCGCCGCTGATCGTCAGCTCGTAATCGGAGACGATGTCGCCATTGTGCGTTTGCCCGTCTAACGTTGCCGAGGCATCGGGCGGCAGTGTCAGCTCGATATCGCCCTTGTCGTTCTTGGCGTCAACGCTATAGCTTCCAGCAGGCGCTACGCTGATGGTTCCGTTGCTGCCTTGAACAACGATGTCACCGTAGATCTCGCTCAGGTCGATGTCCTTGGAACGTGTCGTCACGTGCACCGGCCCCTTTGCGTCGGTTACGCGCAGGCTATCGGAGTCCATCGTCATGTCTCCGTGTAAGGCGCCAATCTGCACGTCGGTCCTGGATGTGTGAAGACCCACCTGGGCGGAGGCGTTTTCAATGTGCGCCTCGCCGTAGATGTCTCCGTTCAGCGAAATACGCCCTTGAACTTCAGACAGCGTCACGTCGTTGATGTCGCCGTTGGCGGTGATATCGCCATTGATCTGGTGCGCTGAGAAGTCGTGCTTGTCGTTGGAGAGATGCATCGTGACTGAGCCAGTGACATCATCAAGGTGCGTATCGCCATGGCCGGCAGTCACATCGATCCCCGCTCCAAGCCCCGAAGCGGTCACATCGCCCTTTCCCGCGCTCACTTCCACCTTGGCTGTTCGCGGCACCGTAACAGTCAGATTTACGCGGCCATGGTCATTGCCGTTCGATTTGACGATGACAGACGCTCCGCTAACGGTTATGTGCGCCGCTTCGCTGTCGAAGACCTTGCTCGCTTCAGAATCGGTGTCGGCATATGCCATCTCGTGCGCCTGCACCTGAACGTTGGGCTGGTCGGCGGCCGTAATGCTGACGTCGCCGCGCGGGTTCTGGATCACAATCGATCCATTGGCAGGAATCGTCGCGTTTAGAGCTTGCTGGTCAAGGTCGTGCTCGGGCATGCCCCAGAAGTTGAAGAAGTCGTTGTTTCCATTCCAACCACCGAAGAATGGCCCCATATGATGCCATCCGGCGGCGCACAGCCCGAGAAACGCCAGCAAAAACAGAATTCCAACGAAGCTGCCGCCACGGCGCACCGGTGTTTCGCGCCGCATATCCATCGCCCACTCAGCAAGCAGCGCCAGCCCCGCGGCGATCAATAGCAACGGCCACCAGCGGCCATACCAATCCCAGAATGATCCCGCATCGATGTGTCCTGTGGCCAGAAGCAGGGCAATTACACCCACGCAAATCAAAATCACTGGGCCTACGACGGAAGGCACGCGCGGTCCGTATGCGCCCGCGTAGTTCGCCTTCCATGCGTGACGCTGGGCGCGCCATGCATCGCGCTGCGCTCGCCAGGCTGCGCGCTGTTGCTCGCGATACGCGCGCCACTGCATTTTCGGATCGTATGGCGGGGGGGGCGTTCCGCCGCCCGGAGGCATGTTCGGAGGCGTGCTCATGATTGCCCTCCATGAATTTCGTCACCAAAAGGCTCATGTTCGCTCGGCATGTTTCCCGTGCCGCGCGTCGGCTGCGAACCCGTCGCCGAAGTTTGTCCAGTAACCGTCCCCGCTCCCGTGTTCTGCCACGGCGTGCCCGGAGGCGGCGGATAGCCTTCTGACGCCAGCGCCGCGCGCTCAGCCAGCAACAGCAATCCCAGCAGAATCAGAATCAGCGGCCAGCTTTGGCCCCAGCCCAGAATGTTTGCCTGCGACAACAGCGCCATCACGCCAATCAGCAGCAAAATTGCAGGCCCACGCAAACGGCGAATCAGAATATAGCGGCTCATTGTTGGCCTCCCTGCGAATTTACCTTGGTGTCGTTCAGGCGTCGCACGATCAGCCACACTCCCAGCCCGATCAACAGAACCGGCCATGCAAACTCAAACACCCGACCTGAGAACCAGTCGAACCGTCCCATCAGAAACAGCACACCCAGGGCAATCAGAATCACAGCGCCAATCGGCTCGCGCCGCTGCCAATGGGGCGGCGGCACTGGCGGAACATCGGGCAGCGGATAACCCGGCGGCACTGTTGAGCCGGGCCCGGTCGGACCCGTGTAGCCCGGCCCCTGATAGGTCGCCTGGAATGGCGGTTCATTCGGCGCCTGATACGGAGCCTGGTATGGAGCCTGATACGAACTCGCCGGCCCCGCTCCGGGCTGCGCGCCAGTTGCTGGTCCAGGACCCGGTCCCATTCGTCCGCCGGCGCCGAACCAGCTGGTTACTTCATTCAATCCCAGTGGATCGGGCAATGGTTCGCCGTCGCGCCGCGCCTTCGCCGTGTGGTAGGCCTCGAACACCTGGTAGCACACCCAGCCGGCGATAAAGAGCCCAAAGATTCCGTACACATGGGCTGCGCTCACCAGCACCGCAAAGACCAAAATATGAATCAGGCCCTTGATCATTTGGCCGTTGTACATGGCGCCCACGCCGGGAATGAGCCCCAGCAGTGCCGCCAGCACCGGATTTGGGCCGCCCATGGACGGCGCCACGAATGGCGGCTGCGCACCGTGCCAAGCCGTCCAGCACGGCTCGCAGAAAATCTGACCACCCGCCCCAGTCTTCACGCATTGCTGGCACAGCGGCTTGCCGCAGTTCTGGCAAAAAGCCGTCGCGCTCACACCACTATGATTTACGCAATCCATAACCTGCTCCCTTCCCGAGCACTCCTTACGGAGCTGTTGGATCGCCCTCTTTTGCTCTGCAAGTGATACGAAGTGTCCACCAGTTCATTGTTGTTGGTATATGCCGGCCTTACGATCGAGTTGTCCGGCTGTTGCCGAGGGTCCAGGCGGCCACCCCCGCCGTTTCCGGGATTCTGTTTTGTCTCTCCCGGAGTTACCGGCTTTTGCTGTTTCTGGTTCTGGTCGCTCCCCGGCGTTCCGTTGTCATTGCTTTCGCTCTGTTCCCGCAACTGCCGCACTCGCGATTCCACCTCGTACACGAACCGCAAGTGGTCGTAGTAGCGCACGATCGGAACTGAAGCCATGTTCAACTGCCGCTCCATATACGACCGCATCGCCACCGGCCGCAGATCGGCCAGGCGCAGTGTTGAAAGCCGCACTCCGGTCAGGTTCAACGTCAGCGCGATCGAAAAGAATGCCATCGCTGCTGTCATCAGCAGCCTCGGCTGCATCGCTTGCCGCGTCCGAGCGAAAAAGCCCGGCTGTTGCCACACGGGCGGCACGAATGCCGGTACCGTTCTCGACCCGGCGAACGCCGGAATCGGTTGATGCGCAGAGTGACCCGGTCCGGTATGCGCCAGAATCTTTTCGAGCAAACCCGCGGGAGCCTCCGGTTCAGGCGACAAAAACTCGAGCCACTCGCGACCCTTCCGCGCTTCTTCATACAGCGCTGCGCAAAATGGGCATGAGGCCTTGTGCTCCAAAAACTCGGCTTCGTCCTCCGGCCGCAACGTCCCATCCAGAGCGTCCGCCAGCAGCGTCTCCCACGCGCCGCATGCTGGAGAATTCGGAAATTGTGTCCGCTCTGTCATGGCTACATCACCTCCTGTTGATTACGCTCCAGCAGCCTTGCAAGTTCCGCACGGCCCCGGCTGATGCGCGATTTCACGGTTCCTTCGGGAATCGCCAGCACCTGCGCAATCTCTTTATAATCAAGGTCTTGCAAATCTCTCAGAATGACGGCCTCGCGCAGTTCCACGCTCACCTTGGCGAGCGCTCCCTGGACCATGTGGGCCAGTTCCTTGCGCGCTGCGAAGTCATGGGGCGAGGGTCCCTGCGCCACCAGCCGGTCAGAGGGCTTCAGCTCTTCCGTCTGGTCCCATCCATCGTCCAATGAGCCCGTAGCTCTTTGATTGCGTGTGCGCCTGAAGTTATCCACCAGCAGGTTCCGCGTCATGGTGGTAATCCACACCGGCAGGCTGCCACGCGTGGCGTCAAAGCTGCTCAGATTCGAGTAAATTTTCAGGAATACGTCCTGCGTCAGGTCCTCGGCGTCGGCGGCGTTGCCCGTAAACCGGTAGCACAGCCCATATACACGCTTCTGGTGCGTGCGGACCATCTCAGCCCATGCGCCCGAGTCACCATCCATGCAGCGGTGGACGATTTGCGCCCAGTCTTGCTCCAGCGGTCTCACCTCCGCTCGCGCTGCCAGTTGTGTGCGTCCCCGACCATCGTCACCAAGTGTGCGGCGCACCGCAAGTGCCGGCGTCACAGCCGCTTCGGAATGCCGCTGAACCTGCGGCCGTTTCCTTGCCGCTTCCCGGCGGTCGGCGCGCGCCATTCCAGCGCCCCAAACTGCCCCGCTCCAGCTTAATGCACCCACGCACTCCATGAATCGTTCATACGGAATTCACAAGGCATTAGTTCCTTTAGCGAAACCGATCCCCGGCCGGCTCATCACCGGGAACCAATCCTGCCCCAGCGCAAGAAAACCGCCCGATCCGCAACTCCGCACCGTACACTGGGCAACAGCGGAGGTCGAACCGTGGAAGATTGGAAATTTGTCGAGAAGGATCCCTCGGAAGCCCTGGCCAAACTGCACTTCTTCTCCATCAAGAAAAAGCATGCCTCGGGCGAAGTGGAAGCGCGCATCACCGTTAAGGAATTTGCCTCGGCAAAGACTTCAGATATGAAGTTCTTCGCCCAGGTCGATGTTGCGCTGAATCAGAAGACCGCAAGTTTCCATCCTTGCGGCTGGCACGAAACCCTGATGGGCGCGCTGACGGAGTGCCTCAGAAATCTGCGCAAGTTTGACTACGAAGATGCCGAGTTGCCTGCTCTGCCTGCCTGCGACCCGCCGCACTGAGGTTGCGCTTCCAGAACTTGTGAGTTCTGAGCTAAGGTGTTCCCTGATAGGACTCTGCAGATGGTCGAGCGAGGCTTCGTTTGTCGCACGTGCGGTCAATCTCATATCGAACTGCCATTCAGCTTCGCCGCAGACTTTCCCGACATGTATGCGAGTATGGCGAAACCTGATCGCGATGCGCGCGCGCTCATTTCCTCAGATCAGTGCATCATCGACGATGCCTGGTTCTTCATAAGAGGTTGTTTGGAAATCCCCATCAGCGATTCCAGCGAGGTTTTTATCTGGGGCCTCTGGGCGTCGGTGAACGAAAAGGGGTTTGATGAAATCTCGGCGTCTTGGGAAGAGACGGGCCGGGAGATAAACAGGGGGCCATTCAAGGCGCGGCTCGCAAACTCGCTCACTTTATACCCAGAGACTCTTAATTTAAAGATGCGGATCGTCATTCAACCGAAGGGGACGCGCCCACTCTTTGTGCTGGAAGAAGAACACCCAATCGCCAATGCACAGCGCGATGGGATTTCGCGGCTCGATGCAATGGAACTTTCTGCGGCGTTGCTTCATTCCCAGGGCTCTTGGTCCAAGGCGCATCAATAAACTCAGTCCGGCTTCATGAACCATATTTCGACTACTGAGCCGGCGGAGGATTCCGCCGCTGAGCCCACCCGCCTACTCCGGCGCGTATCCCTGCCCGAACTCCGGGTCCACCGGGTTCTCGAACATCGATGCATCGCGCGTCACAATCGTCAGCCCTGAAGGCGTCACGAAATAGCGCCGCTTGTCTTCCACCGGGTCGTAGCCAATCACGGTGCCCTCGGGAATGTGCACATCGCGATCGATGATTGCCCGCCGGATTCTGCAATGCCGGCCGATATTCACGTGCGAAAAAATTATGCTCGCGTCCACATCCGAATACGAGTTCACGCGCACGTCCTGCGATAGCACAGAGTTGTACACCGATGCGCCCGAAATAATCACGCCCGCGGTGATGATTGAATTCACGGCCATGCCCGACCGACCAGGCTCGCCGAACACAAACTTCGCCGGCGGATACTGGCGTTGCCGCGTGCGGATCGGCCAACTCTTGTCGTACAAGTTGAACACCGGCGACACCGAGCACAAATCCATGTTGGCTTCGTAATAGGCGTCCAGCGTCCCCACGTCACGCCAGTAGAGAGCTTCCTTCTTGTTCTCGTCCACAAAGCTGTAGGCGACAATTTTCTGCTTGCCCAACAGGTTGGGCAGAATGTTGTGTCCAAAGTCATGCTTGGAATCCGGATCGTCCGCATCCGCGATCAGCGCCCGCAGCAGCGTCTCCGTATTGAAGATGTAAACCCCCATCGACGCATCCACGGTGTTGGGATTGAAGGGCGAGCGGAACGGCGTCGACGCGGGCTTTTCCTGAAAACCGCGCACCTCTCCGTTATGGCCCACCTCCACTACGCCGAAGCGCGACACTTCGTCCGGAGCAACCGGCAAGGTCGCCATCGTCAAGTCGGCGTTGGTCTCCTTGTGATGCGCCAGCATGCGGCTGTAGTCCATTTTGTAGATGTGGTCGCCGGCAAGGATCAGCACGTGCTTCGGTTGCTCGCTGCCGATCGAGTAGATGTTCTGGTACACCGCGTCCGCCGTACCCATATACCAGTTCGTGCCGGTTCTCTGCATGGGCGGCATCAGCTCGAAGAACTCGCCGAGCTCCTGGGCCACCACGCCCGTCCAGCCTTCGCGAATGTGCCGGTTCAGGCTCAGGGCTTTGTATTGCGTTAGGATGTAGACCCGCCGCAGCCCGGAGTTGATGCAGTTTGAAAGCGTGATGTCGATGATGCGGTAGTGCCCGCCGAAGGGAACCGCCGGCTTGGCCCGGTCGCGCGTCAACGGAAACAGCCGCTCCCCCGCCCCGCCCGCAAGCAATACGCCCAGTGTGTCTTTCATATCCATAAGGCTACCTGCTTCACGTCAACGCCGGCTAGTTATTCCTTGGCGCGCCCGTGAGCTCCGGCCTTCCATCGATGTCACGATCTTAAACGACGGCCTTTCAGGCGGGATTCTCCCTTCCACGCCATTGAACGCAGGAGAATACCACAGTTACCAATCAAATTTGCACTACCGCCCTATTCTTGATGTTGCCGTGTGCCGAACGGTTGGCCCCATGATGTTTCTGTCAATTTTTATGGTCGCCGCCAGGATGCAGGCTCTGACCATGACAAGGCTAATGGCTGACAGCTAACAGCTGCTTTCCCTACCAGCCCGACTTCCAGTTCTTCGTCTTGTCGTTCGACCGCTTGATGGATGTGAACTTGTATTCCAGCCCGACCGAGATGGCAAAGTTCACGTCATATTGAGCGTAGCTCAAAGAAGAATGAGGCGCATCGCTGAAGGTGTAGTGCGTCATCACCGCGTCGGGTGTAATGCGAAACACCCAGTGTTCGTTGCGGTTCAGGTCGAAATTCCCGCCGATGATCCCCGCGGGAGCGATCTGGTTATAGTAAAAGCCCACCACCTCAGGCGCCTCTCCCCGCAGATCCTTCTGGAAGTTCCCGTAAACCCCGCCGAACATGGCGTGAGCAATCATTGCCCCGTGCTTGTTATGCGGCCCCAGCCACTCCGCTCCGCCAACGAAGAAATACTGCTTTACCACCGGGCCGCGGATGACGATGAAGCTGCCGTCGGGTGCTGTGGTCTCATTCGGCGCCGTTCCGCTCGTCCCGATATAACCGCGACCTGACGCCACGATGCCCCAGTTCCGCGTCAGCCAGTAGGAGCCTTCCATGTCCAGGCCGCCAAGGTTCGACCCCTGGAGCAGCGTCGGCCCCGCCTTCATGTGGTCGTAAGCGAATCCCAATGACATGTCATAGCGATTGTCGTAGCGAACCTTCGCCAGCGGATCAACGGCCATGTATACCCCGTACTCGGTGGAGGGCGTTGTCTGCTCTCCGGCCGACTGCGAGGAGGAGGTCGAAGAGGACGAGCCTTGCCCTGAGGTCGGCTGCTGGGAGGCGGGTTGCTGGGAGTTCGGCTGGGAATTGGAATCCTGCGCCCCGGCGGGCCTCGCCGCGCACACACACAGCGCGAAAACAACGGCAATTGTTGCAGATAACCTGACTTGGAGATGCATCACAAACAAGCTTACAGGACCGCCCCGAGGGCGGACAACGCGTCTGAACTGCATTCTTTCTTAGACTGGCAAACGAAATAGCTGATAGCCAGGAATCGGGATAAGCCCCACTGCCGCGCACCGCCCGCCATTCACCCTCCACGATTCACGACCCACGAGCCACGAGTTACAGTTCGCCGTTCATCGTTGGTCGTTCACCGCACCTGGCATGTCTCCATCCACCGCGACCACACCAAATAATGAATAGTCTTTGCGATCTCTTTCGCCGTCATCACTCCACTCGCCCAGGGCCCCTCCGGCTGCAGTGCCGGCGCGGCGTGCGTCCTCCATTTCAGCGGCAGCCGGCTCAAGATCAGCCCTGCTCGCTGCAAGTGGCTCGCCTGCGAAATCACTTCCGCCGACTCCCAACCGTGCTTGCGCATGATCCTGAGCGAGTTGCATGTATTCTCCATCGTGTCCAGCGCCGATTTCTCCTCCACAATTGCGTCCGCCGGGATCCCCTGCGCTTCCGCCACCCGCGCCATCACCTCGGCCTCAACAAACCTGTTGCGTGCCGCGCCTCCGGTGAAGATCATTCTGGGAGCCACGCCCCGCTCATATTCATTCACCGCCTCGGTCACGCGTGCCACTTCCGCCGGCGTCGGATTCCCGTCCGCATCTGCCGGCGCCCCCAGCACCATCAGCACGTCAAAGTGATCCTGCTCCGTGTTTCCTTTGGGAGCCACTGCCCGCGTAATCGCCGCCCAAATCAGCAGCGCCGCCACGATTGCCCCTCCAGCCCAAACCGCGTGCCCTTTCCATCCCCATTGCTGCCGCCGGATGCGCAGTCGCCTCGCGCCCGTTTTTCGGGATCCTCTCCGCTGTCCTATTCCCGCTGCGCCCAAAGAAAAGCCCTCCAATCCTTCACTCTATCGCGCCCTGCAATCATTGCCCCGCGCCGCAGGCGTTCGCAGCGGCGAATTCGTTAGCCCGCGCTTGAGCGTGGGGAACACCGCCGGGATTCTCGCGGAGTCCTGTAGGGACGGCGCGAATCCATTTCTCATCCGCAAGAATCTGCATCAGACCCTTTGAGTTCGACCTCAACAAGGAGATTCATACATGGCAACGAAAAAGAAATCATCGTCCAAGAGTTCGCGTTCTCATTCCAAGAGCAGCAAAAAAAGAAAATACAGCCCAAAGGCGGGCAAGCAGGTGGAGACCGAGATGCGCGAAATGAAGCGCGGCAAGCTCAAGAGCGGACGCAGCGGCAAGAAGGTCACGAGCCGCAAGCAGGCGATTGCCATTGGCCTTTCAGAGGCGCGTAAGAAAGGCGCAAAGGTCCCGCGCAAGAAAAAATCCTAGCGCACCCGGACCCCAGCGCCAGTCCGGAGCGCTCACCTATTTGGTTCCAGGCGCTGGACTTGGGATTGTTGCCGCAGGCAGGCATTTTTCAGCCCGCGAAACGCTACCTAAGTGAGACTTTTAACATCCAATAGGCGACAGGAGGTATCTGGAGATGCGTATCTGGACGCGTATTTGTTTTGGGCTCTTGGGCGTTGCGCTTTTCACCCCGGTTTTTGTGGCCGCCCAGCAAAAACCATCGTCGAGCGATCAGGTCCAAAAATCTTCGCCGGGCGATCAAGTTTTTGTGCCTGGCTCACCTGACGAAAACCAACTGGCGAAGGAAGTTCGCCACAACCTGCTGATGCTCCCGTACTACTCGATCTTTGACGATCTTTCGTTCACAGTGAATGGCAGCGTAGTAACGTTGCAAGGCGCGTGCCCGCCCGAGGCTCCGTGGGACATTAAGTCCGACGCTGAAGCTGCGGTGAAGAGGGTGAAGGGGGTCACGCAGGTCATCAACAACATCAAGCTTCTTCCGTTGTCTCCCAACGATTGGCAGATTCGCCGCGCTGAAGAGCATGCCATCTACGGCGATCCCGACCTGGGAACGCGCTATGGGTATCAGGCACTGCCCTCGATTCACATCATTGTCGATAATGGGCACGTGACACTGACTGGCGTTGTCGATAGTAACTTCGACAAGACCCTGATCAACACGCGCGCCAACACGGTGCCGGGCGTGTTCTCGGTGGATAACGATCTGATCGTCGCCAATCAGGGAAAGAAGGAAAACGTCTCGAGCACAAAGTAACTTAGCGGTGCGATTGCCGGCATAACTCAATCGGCCAGTGGACTGATCTGATCAGCTCACTGGCCGATGTTCTTCTGACTCCACTCTAACCAATTACCACTAACTGCTCACCGCTGCGAACTGTGAACTACGAACTGTGAGCTGGCTTTACGGATACATCCGGTTCAGCATTCTCGGGAATGGAATCGTTTCGCGGACATGGTCGAGCGCGCACACCCACGAGACCAGGCGTTCAATGCCCATGCCGAAACCCGAATGCGGCACGCTGCCGTAGCGCCGCAGGTCGAGATACCACTCGAACGCCGCGCGCGGTAGTTTGTGCTGGTCAATACGTGCGCTCAGTAGCTCGTAGCTCGATACGCGCTGCGACCCGCCAATGATTTCGCCGTAACCCTCGGGCGCCAGTACGTCCACGCAGAGCGCATAGCGCGGATCCTTCGGATCGGGCTCCATGTAAAACGCCTTCACATCCGCCGGGTAGCGATGCACCATTACCGGCCGGTCGTACTGCAAGCTCAGCCACGTCTCATCCGGCGAGCCGAAATCGTTGCCATACTCAAACGGCGCTTCCAGTTTCCCATCCTTATGCGCCTGGTTCAGCATCTCCGCCGCCTCGTCGTATCTCAAACGCGGAAACGGCGCCTTGATGGCTTCGAGCTTCGCCACGTCGCGGCCGATCACTGCGAGTTCCGGCGCGCGATTCTTCAACACGCTCTGCACGATGTACGAAATGTAATTCTCTGCAAGCTCCATCAGGCCGTCGAGCTCGAGAAACGCTACTTCCGGCTCAACCATCCAGAACTCCGTCAGGTGCCGCCGCGTCTTCGACTTCTCCGCGCGGAACGTCGGTCCGAAACTGTAAACCTTGCCCAGCGCCAGCGCCGTCGATTCGACGTATAACTGCCCGCTCTGCGTCAGGTACGCGGGATCGCCGAAGTAGTCCACCGGAAACAAAGTCGACGTGCCTTCGCACGCGGCCGGCGTGAGAATCGGCGGATCAGTGCGGATAAATCCGTTGCTGTCGAAGTACTCGGCCGCGGCCCGCATGATCTCCGCGCGAATGCGCAAAATCGCAGACTGGCGCGGCGAGCGCACCCACAAGTGGCGCCGCTCCTGAAGAAAATCCACGCCGTGCTCTTTCAGCGTGATCGGGTAGGGATCGGACTCCGGCACGCGCTGCACCACTTCGATGTTCTCGACATCCAGCTCATATCCGCCCGGCGCGCGCTTGTCCGCACGCACCTTTCCGGTCACAATCACGCTCGATTCCTGCGTCAGCCCTTTCAGCCGCTCAAACACTTCGGGCGACACGCTCTTCACGTGTGCGACGCCCTGGATCGACCCCGTTCCATCGCGAAAGATCGGGAACAGCAGCTTGCCGCTTTCGCGCGAGTTATAGAGCCATCCGTGCAGCGTGACGGATTGCCCTTCGTGCGACCCGATCCCGGCTATGGTGGTCGATGGCGCGGCGCTCTTTGCAGCTTCGTTTAGGTTTTTGCCGGTGTCTTCCGCAGTCTCTTCAGGCATGTCTTTATAGGCTTTCTGGGCGGCTGGCTCATCCCGCCGGACACTCCAGAATAACGCCGATGCCGGTGCCCCGGTTGACCTTCCCGGCAGGCCTGCTTATGATGCTCGCAAAGCCCCGGCCCCCGGAAAACACTCCGCCCCCCAGAAAACTGAGCCACCATGCCCATCTGCGCGAAATGCGGCCAACCCCTGAAAGATGGTGCGAGCTTTTGCAGCAACTGCGGAGCTGCCGTCGCGCGCTGTCCCCGATGCGGCCAGCTTCTCAAGGATGGCGCATCGTTTTGCAGTCAGTGCGGCGCTGCTGCCGCTGAAGTTCCAGGCGCGTCCGCTTCAGCCCAGCCGCCGGAACCCAATGCCACCTGGGCGGCCGCGTCTCCGGTCATGGTCAGGCTCACGCTTTCCCGGCCTTTCTTTGCCAAAGCGGCGCCCTTCCTGGCGGTCTCATTCACCGAAACCATCCTCATCGACGGGGTTGAAATCCGCACCATCGAAATGGGCGAAACCCTCGATTTTCCGGTTCTGCCCGGTCAGCACACCATCCAACTCGTTCACTCCAAGCGGTCGTTTGCCACTCTCGGCATGACCTTTTCGCATACGTCCGACCCGGTTGAGTTCGTCGCCCAACCAGGATCGCTGCCCGTCGTGGTCGGCGAATTCGATATGCTCCTGGAGAAATACGACCTTGCGCTGCAAGGCTACTTTCCGCTGGCCTGATTTGAGCTGAAGGACCATCCTACCCCTCTTCCGTTTGCGTAATCAAATACCGTTCATACCCGATCTCGCCGATCTGGTGAACCTGCGCCTCCAGCCAATCCACGTGGCCTTCTTCATCCTTCAGCAGCTTCATAAACAAGTCGCGCGATCCGTTGTCGCCGTTCTCCACGCACACCTTGATCGATCGGTTATACGAGGCCACCGCCTCGTGTTCCAGGTTCAAATCCGACTCGATCATCTCTTTCACTGATTTCCCAATCGAAAGCCCCATCGGTTTCATCTCCGGCGTGCCATCGAGAAAGATGATCCGCTCCATCAGCAGCTCGGCATGCTTCATCTCGTCGATCGATTGCTTCTTGATGTACTGCGAGTACTTTTTGTATCCCCAGTTTTCCGACATCTCCGCATGCAGAAAGTACTGGTTGATCGCCGTCAACTCGTCGCGCAGAGCTGCGTTCAGCTCCGCAAGAACTTTGGCATTTCCTTTCATGTGGCCCTCTCGCGTTGGAAAAAATGAAGTCCCGCCGGAAACTCCCCACTATGGGTGACGAGTGTCGCGGCGGACTCTCCAGAATAACGCGGGTGGAACCGCGGGGGTGAGCGGTGAACGGTGCACGGTGGTGCGGAGTGCCGTGCGGCCGCGAGGAGTGCTGACACGGGAGCAGGCGCGCCGGGCGACGGGGGCGGATGGGCCCCGAAGGCGGAAGCGATGACAGCGAGGAGCCGGGGCGAAAAGTTACTACAAAATTATGGTTAATTTTCAGGTAAACTTGCACCAAAGTTGGTGCATCTATTTCTGATTCTAAAAGACTTATATATATACCAAATGTGCACTCCCCCCAAGAAAAACGAGGGCATGTATTTTTTGCTTTGGCGCGATATATGTACCGATCAGTAAACACAAATTGCCGGCAGAGAAGCGCATCGCGGCGCGGGCCCGCGGGAAGTCGGTTGAGTTTCAGCATGAGTCCATTGTGCGCCTTTTGGGGATAATTACCGGCAAACTTGAGATGCAGGGACAGAGGGACGTAGGGATCAGGGAACAAAGAAGTTAGAGCCGGCGCGCAGATTTTATTTTGGGCGGAGGGGGTTGACAAGGAAACAGGGAGCGAGGGAGCAAGCGAGCGAGAAAGCGGAAGTGGGGCTGGCGTAGCAGCGGGGTTAGCGGAGCTAGAAAGGGACGTCGGAGCCGGAGGCGGCGAGAGGCAATCGATTACTTCCGGGGAAGGTCCAGCAGCACCACATCGGAGCGATCCTGCTCCCGTTCGAGAACAACGTCACGGCCGTCTGGGGAAATATCGAAGTCGCTCACGTCGAAATCGGGAGGGAGGCTGGTTAACTGCCGCTCGGCACCGGTCTTAATGTCGAGGAGCCAGAGATCCTTGTGTCGAATCTCGCCGCGAAGGAAGACGAGTGCGCGCCCTCCGGACAGGAAGGCCAGGTGTCGAGCTCCGCGAGTGAGAGTGAGGGCCGGCAGCGGAAACGGCGCCGCGTCGGCCGTAGCCGCTTTCACCGAATATGTGGTGCCGATATCGGGTCCCGAGTAAATGACGAAACGGCCGTCGGGTGACGTTGCGGGATCGGCGGAGTTTTCGCGGACAAAAGTAACAGGAGCTCCGCCGTTGACCGGCACACGGAAGAGGTGTGGAACGCCGCGATCATTCGCGGCCGAGAGAAGCGACCGGCCGTCGGGCATCCATGCCGGATCGCCCTCAAGGTCGAGTGAGTCAGCTACGATGCGCGCGTTGGCACCGTCGATGTTGATGAGGTATAAGAGCGATCGTCCGTTCATCCGCGCGGAGAATGCGATCGACTGTCCATCAGGCGCGATGACCGGACCGCCGAGGACCTGGGCTCCATTTCCACTCCACAACTCCGTGGCCGTACCGTTAGCAAGCTTCCAGATGCTGTCGCCCGCGCCGGTGGAAGTAACGTAGAGAAGGGAATCGGGACCGAGATGCGGCGCGAATCCCGTGCCGGTGGACAGCGGAATTTGGACAGGCGCCGAGACATCCTTGGGGGGATTGTCGATGCGAAGGCGCCAGAGCGTTCTTTTTGGACGAGCGCGAGTGACAACCAGACGGCGCCCGTCAGCGCTGGCCGCGAGCGAGGTGTAACGATCAAGGCTTGAGGTGAGACGGTGGGGGATGCGGTGTTCGACGTCTACGCTATAGAGCCACAGCCCGGAACCACCGGTGTCGCTTGCGAGGAAGACCAACGTGCGCCGATCCAACAGGACCGGATGGCTCACTCGCCCGTTGATTGAAGTGATCCGCTCAGGAGATCCTCCAGTTGGGCGAATGCGCCAGATATCCAATTTATCGGGAAGGGTGCCACGGACAAGATAGAGAAATGCCCCGTCAGGCGACCACAACGGAAAGTGGCCATGGAACCCGGCGGGAGCGGTAAGAATGGGCTTGTCCGGTGATCGCGGGCCGCCGTCGGAAACGAACAGTGGATCGCCCGGGCCCGGGGTGTGGTAAGCGAGCCGCGAGCCATCATGCGACCAGTCGAACTCGGCCACGCCTTCGAGGTACGGCCTGGGTTCGCCGCCCAGGGTAGGCGCAGCCGAGATTGCAATATCGTCGCCATCGGAGCCGCCGGGCTTGCCAACCCAAAACGTGACAAGCGATCCATCGGGCGAGAAACCCAGCGTTCGAATGAAAGGATTGACGAGATCGGGAACTTTGCCGTGAGTGAGGTTGTGGAACTCGCCGGAGCCGACCTGGGTGACCCAAACGTCCATTTGACCGTCGCGGTCTGACAGGAACGCCACGAATTGGCCATCGCGGGAGATGGCGGCAGCCTGCTCCGTGCCGTCGAAATCTGCAACCATTTGCAACTTGGCGTTGGCGAGTGGATCTCGCCAGAAGAACTCCGTCCTTTGCAGCCAAAGCGCTGCGCCGATTGCGATTGCGGCGACTGCGGCCAGCACGGGAAGAACGAAAGTCCACCGGAGAACGGTCGATTTGGCCGGTAGCGGCTGCGCGGCGGGGCTGGGCGATATCTCAACCTTGCCACTCTCCTGCTCGGTTCGAAGATTCCGGCCGCGCATCCACGAATCGAGTTCCGCCCGAGAAGCGTAGACCGAACCTACCCTGTCATGCAGGTGGCGGTGGACAGGCATCCCCTCCCGCTTCTCCCAGCGCTGGACCGTGGTGACATCGCGCCGGAGGTATGCCGCAATTTCCTTCCACGAATCCAGTCGATCTTCTCGCGATACCTGGGAAGGCGGAGGCGGTGAACCAAGCGATGGTTCGGCCATGGCGTCCTCCTGGTTGGCCCGCAGTGATGACGATCCCCGGAGTCAAGATTGTAACCCAGCCCCGGAATGGCACGGTAAAAGACGGTATTGGACGGCAACCGGTGAAACGACGGCACTTCCGCGCTTTACCGCTTGAGGACACAGGCAATGGTGCTCCATGGTGAGCGTAAGAAGTTAATGCGCCAAATGGAGGTGTTTCATGAAAAACAAAATCGTGACTTCGACGGTCCGCGCACTATCGGTCGCCTTGCTGGTTTCGAGCATCTGCGCTTTTGCCCAAGAGCGAAGACCGGTGCACTTCAGCGGATTGATCAACGATTATTCGCCAGCGACAGTTAAAGGCGGTCCATGGGAGATGCATGGTCAATGGACATTGGACGTCCGCCCAGAGTCAAGCACGGCTGACTTCTCAGCCGATATGACGATGTCCGGCTACGGAAGGACCTCGACAAACGCTGTCGATCCGACACAGCCCGGCGTGAACCCTCACACCCACGATATCCGGTTGACGAACGTGACGGTAACCTGGGACATGACAGGCTGCCCCGCATACGCGCCTCCGCTCACGACAACGGGCTTTCAGATCAATGGCACCGTCAGTGTATTGACGGGAAATGGAAGCATTGCACCGTTCGAAACGGATCCGCCCTCATCGACATTGCAGGTGTGCGTGACGGGAGGAAGCGATATTCAGTATTCGGTGACGAATTCGAATATTACGCTGACGTTCGGAGGTCCCGCGACGACGCATTTCGGAACGCAGGCCATCCATGGCGTCGTTCGAAAGGCGTCGGCCGACCCGTTCGGGATCGATGAAAGATATCGATAAGACCCCCCTATTAGAGCGTGTTTCATCAACAGCGTTTGTGGCAGGCGAAGCTCATGGGACCCGGCTCGTTGCCGGGTCCCACATTTGCCGGACCCATCATTCCGGATTTATGAAACACGCTGTAACAACCCATTGGGACATCGAGCTCCCCGTTATTTTTTCGGGCGTTTGTAGAAGGGCAGCGGGACTTGTTTGCCGCGGACTTTGTTGCCGCGGACGTCGACGAGGACGTCGGAGCCGGAGGCGGCGACCGATGCGTTGATGAGCGCCATGGCGATGTTGGTCTTGAGGAAGGGCGCGGGCGAGCCGGACGTCACTGTCCCGATGCGCTCTTCCGAAAGGGAAAACACCGGGTAGGTGTCGCGGGCGATGCCGCGCTCGACCATCTCGAGGCCGACGATTTTGCGCTTCGGTCCGCCCGATTGCTGGACGGCAAGCAGAGCGTCGCGGCCAATGAAATCTCCCTTATCGAGTTTCAGCCAGCGATCGAGGCCCGCTTCGAAGACGTTGATGTCCTCTGAGATTTCGTGGCCATAGAGGCTCATGCCGGCTTCGAGGCGCAGAGTGTTGCGCGCGCCGAGGCCGCAGGGACGAATGCCGAAGTCCTTGCCGGCGTCGAGCAACGCGTTCCAGAGCGCGAAGGTTGTGGCTTCGTCGGAGGCGACGTAGAGCTCGAAGCCGTCTTCGCCGGAGTAGCCGGTGCGCGCGATGAGCGTGTTGGCGATGCCGGCGACCGTTCCCCAGGTGAAGTGATAGTTCTTGATGGCGGCGAGATCGACTTTGGTGAGCTTGGCGAGAGTGTCGAGCGCGCGCGGGCCTTGCAGCGCGAGTTGAGAGTAGTAAGGCGAGTAGTTGGAGAGGTGAATGCCGTGCGTGCCGGCGGTGTGCTGCTTGATCCAGGCATAGTCCTTGTCTGTGGTGCCGGCGTTGACGACGAGCAGGTAGTCATTGGGGCTGAGGCGATGGACGAGAATGTCGTCGACAAATGCGCCGGCGGGCGTGAGCAGCGCGGAGTAGTGCGCCTGGCCGTCGACGAGGCGCGACGCGTCGTTCATGGTGATGTGCTGGATTGCGGCGAGAGCGTTGGGGCCGCGGAACTGGATTTCGCCCATGTGGGAGACGTCGAAGAGTCCGACGGCGGTGCGGACGGCGAGGTGCTCGCCGATGAGGCCGACGCAGAGACCGTCGCCAGTGGGCGGATATTCGACGGGCATGTCCCAGCCGCCGAAGTCGACCATTTTGGCTTTGAGGGCGCGGTGCGTGGCATTGAGGGCGGTCTTCTTGAGGGTCGGTGCGGGCGTGACGGAGGGGGCGGAGCTGGCCATTTCGCAATCCTTTGGGGCAGCGTAAGCTACAACCTTAACGATAGGGATGTGATGGGGAAGGGGTCAAACAGGAGTGGGGAGGTTGGCCGGCCGGTGAGTCTGCGCAGATCGATTCCGTGGTGGATGGTTGGATTTCGCGCGCTGGCGGGGCCGTCCATTGCTGTGCTGGCAATGCGAATGCCGCGGCCGCAGTTGTGGCTTGGCGGGCTGATTGCGGCGGGAACTGTGTCGGATATTTATGACGGGATTTTGGCGCGGCGATGGAGGACTGAGACAGCGGCGCTGCGCGTTGCGGATTCGAGCGCGGATATTGTTTTCTGGCTGGGGATTTTGACAGCGGCAATTGTGCGCCACGGCGCAGAGCTGCGGGCGCGGCTGGGGCTGGTGATTGTGGTGCTTGTGTTCGAGGCGATTCACTTAAGCTTCGGCTGGCTGAAGTTTGGGAGAATGCCGAGCTTCCATACGTACAGCGCGAAGCTCTGGGGAGCGCTGTTGGCCGCTGCGGCAATTGCTCTGCTCGGATTTGACCGGTGGGCGTGGCTGGTGACAGTGAGCCTGCTTTGGGGCATCGCTTGCGAGGCAGAGAGTTTGACAATTGCGATCGTGCTGCCGGAGTGGACTTATAACGTGAAAACGCTGCGAAGGGCGATTGCCTTGCGGCGCGAGATGTTGGCGGCGCGCGAGACGCAGGCTTCGGTGCGGTGAATCGTATGAATCCAGTGCGCGGCGTAGTGATGATGGTTGCGGCGGTGGTGGCGTTCTGGAAGGGCTGGGAGATTCATCGCGGAGAGACGGCGGTGCTGGCGTATGGGCTGGGCGCGATGGCTCTGGCGCTGGGCGTGTGGCATTTGACACGGGGGCGGAGGGAAGTCCCGATGGCGCGGCGGCGACATTGAGGGCTGCGGGAGTGCCGGGGAGACGCCGGCGGGTTGAGCGCAGGGTGCAGCGCCGGATCCAAAGTGAAATATAAGGTTTATTTTTATACACTTGCAGCTCCGGCCAACATAATAGTTCGCGACTCGAATAAATTGGTGATATTCTGGAGTTTAGGGGCAATTCTTGCAGATGGCAACGCTGCGCGAAAAACTCGCCGATCGAAGCCGCTTCCTGGTGGCGTCGGAGCTGGTTTCGGTGCGCGGGTCGATGGCCGGAGTGAACGCGAAGAAGGCGCGCGACTTTGCGACGGACCTGACGGGGTGCCCGGAGATCGACTGGATTTCGATTACCGACAATGCGGGCGGCAATCCGCAACTGGCGCCGCTGGTGCTGGGGCGTCCGATTTTGTATGCGGGCAAAGAAGTGGTGATTCACCTGACCTGCAAGGACCTGAACCGGAATGGCCTGGAGAGCGAAGCCTGGATGCTGAACAGCGAAGGCTTCAACAACATTCTGGCGATGACGGGCGACTACCCGGTGGCGGGGAATGAGGGGCTGGCGAGGCCGGTGTTCGACATCGATTCCGTTGGGCTGATTTCGCTACTGAACAAGATGAACGGCGGCCTGGGCGCGGAGACGGCGACCGGCCGGACATTGCAACTCGAAAAGACGCAGTTCTGTATTGGCGCGGTGACGACGAACTTTAAAGTGCGCGAGGGCGAGGTGATTCCGCAGTACCAAAAGCTTGAGAAGAAGGTGGAGTGCGGCGCGCGGTTCATCATCAATCAGATTGGATTCGACTCGCGGAAGGTGAGCGAACTGCGCTGCTACATGGACGCGCATGGAATGAGGGAGACGCCGCTGATTGGGAACGTGTATGTGCTGAGCGCGCGCGTGGCCGATTTGTTTCATGAGGGCAGGATTCCGGGCGTGGTTGTGAGCGATGCGCTGTGGCAGCTTTGCCGTACGCAAGCTGCGTCGCCCGATCGCGGGAAGGCATTTTTTGCGGAGCTCGCGGCGAAGCAGATTGCGGTGTATCGCGGGCTCGGATTTCGCGGCGTGTACCTGGGCGGAGTGCACAACCTGGCGGCAATTGAGCGGATTTTGGAGATTGAACGAAGTTTTGCGCCGGAGGATTGGAAGCAATTCGCGCGTGAGATCAAGTTCTCGCGGCCGGGCGAGTTTTTCTATTATGCCGAGGATCCCGCGACGGGCCTGGCGAATCCGCAGGTTGAGACGCCGCGGACGAAGACGCCCTCGAAGCACGTGACGGCGGTTTACCAGATATCGAAGCTGTCGCACGAGGCGATGTTTATTCCGGGGACGCCGTTTGCGCGGTGGGGCGCGAAGGCGTGCGCGCACGCGAAGGATCCGATGCAGGGGCCGAAGGTGCTCCGCACTCTGGAGCATGTGAGCAAGGCGATCTTGTACCAGTGCAAAGACTGCGGCGACTGCTCACTGCCCGACATCGCATATCTTTGCCCCGAATCGCAGTGCGCGAAGAACCAGCGGAACGGGCCGTGCGGCGGCACGCGCGAAGGCCGCTGCGAAGTGGATGGATACGGCGACTGCATCTGGCTGCGCGCCTATGAACGGCTGAAGCACGACGGCCGCGAGGCGAAGCTGCTCGACCACGTGCCGGTGGTGCAGAACCAGGGACTGCGCGGAACGTCGGCGTGGGCCAATCTTTGGCTGGGCCGCGATCACAGTTCAAAACACGAAGCCGCGAAGCAAGAAGCGGCGAACCCGATTCCGGAGTTGCAAAAGCAATGAATATAAAGCTCAATATTGTCGGCGAATTGATGAACAACTCGTATGCCCGCGCGCGCAAGGCTTTCACTGCGCGCGATCCCGGCGGCTACGCGCAACTGGCCAAATTGCAAGCCGATTTGGGCGCGGATTATCTGACGCTGAATATCGACGGCACGCAGCGCATTCAGGTGCGGCGGCAGGAGATGCTGGATTTTTTGCCGGAGGTGATTCCGGCGATCCAGGAAGCGACGTCGACGCCGATCGCTTTCGACAATCCTTCTGTCGATTACCACAAGGTTGCGCTGGCGCACTACGACCGCAAGAAGAGCGGGCCGCCGATTTTGAATTCGCTGGCCGCCTCGCGCGAGCGGTTGGACGAGATGGTGGATTTGGTGAAGCACTACGACACGCTGGCCGTGGTGATGGCCTCGGAGACATTTGTGCCGGGGGGGACGTCGCAGTGCTTGAATCCGCAGGACTCGTATCGGGCGGCGAAACAGTTTGTAGAGCTGCTGGCGACGAAGGCGGGACGGAGAAACGATCAGATCATTATCGATACGGGGCTGGCGCCGGTGGGCGCGGACACTTACGGACTGGTGAATATTGGCCTCGATGCGATGCGGCTGATCTCGGCAGACCCTGACCTGAAGGGCGTGCATTTGATTGTGGGCCTTTCGAATTTTGCATGGGGTACGCCGAAAGAAGTGCGTGAGGACCTGGAGAAGGCCTACCTGACGCTGGGAATGGATGCGGGACTGGACTTCGCGCTGGCTAATCCGGAGAAGTCGCCGGCCCCGTTGCCGCATGGGCACCCGATGGTGGCGAAGTTACGCGAGGCGCTGGAGCAGGGCCGCCGCGGCGATGGGGAATCCGCTGAAATGTGCGGCTTCCGCCAGGCAGAGGCCATTCTGAATATTTGCAGAGAGGTTGAGGCCGTCGACTTTTAGGCGCGGCTCCGAATCATGAATCTGAACGCTCTCATTTCTCCCGCGGTCGGCGAACGGCGGATCTGGCTGCGTGTGGGGACGCTCGTGGACGGCGTGAGCACGGCGCCGGTGCATCGCGCGAATGTTGTTTACGACAGCAAGGGGATTCTTTTTGCGGGCGCAGATTTGCCTCCGCGGGATTTGCTGCGGGCCACGCGAACGGAGCCGGATCACGAGTTGCCGCAGTTCACGCTGCTGCCGGGATTGACGGACGCGCACACGCATCATTTCCTCGAAGGCGGCGAACTCGATCCGGATAAGCGTACAGAGTTTTTGAAGCAGACGCCTGCGCAGTTGACGGAGCATGCGCGCCGGCGGCTGGAAAAGCTGGTGCGTCTGGGCGTGACGGCCACGCGCGATTGCGGCGACAAAGATGGCGTGGGTTTAGCGCTAAGCAGGCTGAATGAGAGCGCAGATCGGCCGCACATGCCGTATGTCGACAGCCCCGGCGCTGCAATTCATCATCGCGGGCGCTATGGCAGTTTTATGGCTGAGCCGTTTGAGGACTGCCTGACGGCGCGGCAATGCGTGGAGGCGCGGGTTAAGGCGGGCGCTGACCGCATCAAGCTGATTCCGACGGGCATTATCAATTTCAAAAAAGGCGCGGTGACCGCGGCGCCGCAGATGAGCGCAGAGCGGATCGCGGAGTTTGTTGCGGCGGCGAAGGAGTTTGGCAAGCAGACGATGGCGCACGCATCCGGCGATCGCGGCATTGAGAACGTGATCGAGGGCGGCGTGGACTCGATTGAGCACGGATTTTTTGTGCGCGACGATCAGCTCGCAGAAATGCGCGACAAGCAGATTGCGTGGGTGCCGACGTTTGCGCCGGTGCAGCGGCAGGTGGATCACGCGGATTGGATGGGCTGGGACGCGGAGATCGTGGGAAACCTGAGGAAAATTCTCGACGCGCACGCTGCGAGTCTGGTAAAAGCGCATGCAATGGGCGTGCAGGTGATCGCGGGCGCCGATGCAGGTTCTTATGGCGTTGCACATGGTCTGGGCCTGCTTTACGAATTGGAATTGATGCAGCGCGCGGGGCTTTCGCCGCTGGCTGTGATCAACTCGGCCACGGGAGCCGGATCGAAGCGGCTGGCGTTCAAAGAAAAATTCGGGCAGATCAAGGCAGGATTCCGCAGCCGATTCATCATCGCGCACCATTCTCCGCTGGAGGATGTGGGGAATCTGCGCAAGGAAAAGATTGTGGTGTTTGATGGGGCAGTGTTTGCCGGAGGCGGAGACGTGGACGCGACGGGGCTCTAGCAAAAGATGCGGCGCGCGAACGGTTCTCACGGAATCTTTGCTGAGCGAAGAGATCGGGCGAAACCGCGGCTGCTATTTGCGGCGTGCACGCCAGAATGAGCTGACGCCGAGGTAAAGAAAAACCAGTGCTGCGCCGATCGTGAAGTCGCGCGAGACTCTTCCGATGCCTGACCAGTTTTGCCAGAGGCGCAGCGCGAAGAGAGCCGCGAATAAAAGGAAGAACGTGCCGGTGGCTTCGAGCCACACGATGCCGCCGACGCGGCGGAAGGGGCGCAGGAATCCGCCGATGCCTTTGCTGACGTTGCGGCCGGTTTCAGCGGCAACGCGGCCCATTTCCGCTGTGTCGCGCCCGGGAGCCTGAGTCTGAGGGCGAATGGAAGCGACCGATCGAGCGGGCGGAGTTGGCCGCGATTCAGGCGCGGCGCTGGGTTGGGCGGCGGCAGCTGACGACGCTTTGGCGTGAGCCGCAGTGGCACCCGGCTGCGCGGTTCCCGCGACGCGCTGACCCGCGATTCGCCCGGCGACGCGAATGCCGATGCCCAATGCGCGGCCGATGTTTCGCGGTTCCATACCGTTTATGATGGTAGCAGCGGATTACCCAACATTTCGCGGTTGCGCGCAGCTCGGCTGCGGGTCTTGGGTTGCTCTCAGTGCCGATTGGAATTAAGGTAGAGAGATTCCGCGGTGCGGCCCGCACGCCATGGGGGTGCGCCGGCAGCGCTTGCGATCATGGAGGTAAGCTGTGACATCTCGTCTGCGTGAACTGATTCAGCAATTGGGCGAGGCCATCCATGAATCGGTGATTGAGAGCGAGCAGATTGCCGCCGTGGTGCAGGATATTCGCAAACACGGGTTCGATGTGCTGCTGATGCTCGAGGCGACCATCGGACTGAACGACGTGACCTCGCAACCGAAGGGCGAAAAGCAGGGCGAGCTCCCGAGCGAAGCCGGCGCGGAACCGGGGACGTTTACGCCCAACGATTTGCACTTTCTGCGCTCGTTGCGGATTTCGGTTGAAGGCGAGCCCGACGAGAACGCGACAGATGTGAAGTAGGGCCTGGGTTCGTTTGACCCCCATTCATCAGATTGATAAGATGAGAGTGCGGGGTGGAGCAGCCCGGTAGCTCGTTGGGCTCATAACCCAAAGGTCGCTGGTTCAAATCCAGCCCCCGCAACCAATTAGCTCTGAAGAGCATAGAGAAGGCCGCCAGGAGCGGCCTTTTCTATTTGGCTGGGTGCATAGAAAGCCGAGTTCCGTCGAGAGGTGCCGGGGAACGGGCTGAGAGTGGTTTTGGCTGCCGGAACTGGTTTACGGAGTTGGGTTATGCCAGCTGCCGTCGGCGGCGATGAATGCGTCGGCTTGCTTCGGTCCCCAGGTGCCGCGCTTGTAGGGGCGAACGCGGTGATGGTGCTTGAGAACTCGATTGACCACTTGCCATGCGGCTTCAACCGCGTCCTCACGAGTAAAGAGCGCGCCGTCGCCCTTCATGGCGTCGCCAAGAAGCCGTTCGTAAGGCGTTTCTTCTCCGGGCTGCTCATCGGATAGGGAAAGCTCACGGTCTTCGCCGATGAATTCTTCACCTGCCAGCTTGACGCGCGCCGCGAGAGCGATGACCGCGGTAGGCGAAAGACGAAAGCGCAGGTAATTCGATCGGCTATCGGCGCTTACTGCGTCGGCAAAAAGTTTTTGCGGCGGCGGCTTCAGCTCCACCACGATTTCTGTCGCGGTGATTGGAAGATATTTGCCGGAGCGGAGATACCATGGCACGCCCTCCCAGCGCCATGAGTCGATGAAGAGACGCACGGCGCAATAGGTTTCGACGTCGGAGCGCTTGGCCACATCCGGCTCCTGGCGGTAGCCGGCATATTGGCCGCGAACCATGTCATCGGCCTTGAGCGGGCACATGGCTTGAAAGACCTTGGCTTTTTCGGTTTGCACTGCGCCATAGTTCTGGCCGGCGGGCGGTTCCATGGCGAGGAGCGCGACGATTTGGAAGAGGTGATTCTGGATGACGTCGCGCAGGCAGCCGGCTGTTTCGTAAAATGCGCCGCGCTTTCCTACACCGAAATTCTCAGCCAGGGTGATTTGAACGCTGGCCACGTAGTTGCGATTCCATATTGGCTCGAGAAACGAGTTGGCGAAGCGGAAATAGAGGATGTTCATAATCGCTTCCTTGCCGAGGAAGTGATCGATGCGGAAGATGGAGTCCTCAGGAAACACCGAGTGGGCAACACGGTTGAGCTCGCGCGCTGAAGCGAGATCGCGGCCGAAGGGCTTCTCGACAATGACGCGCGCATTCGCAGCCAGATTTGCGGCGCCGAGACCCTTGATGACCGTTCCAAACAGCGCGGGCGGAATAGCGAGATAGTACGCGGGACGGCGCGCGTTGCCCAGCGCCCGCTTGATGCCCGCGAACGTATTGCTGTCTGTGTAGTCTCCGCTCACGTACTTGAGCAACGAGAGAAGCCGCCTAAGCGCGCGCTTGTCATCGATTCCGCCGGCCCGCCTGATGCTGTCGGTGGCGCGCCGGTGCAACCGCTCCAAGCTCCATTTGGGGAAGGCGACTCCGATGACCGGAACCTTGAGTGTGCCGCGCTTGACCATGGCATAGAGCGCGGGAAAGATCATTTTGTGCGCCAGGTCGCCGGTGACGCCGAAGACGACGAGAGCGTCGGATTCCGCATGAGCCATCAAGCGCCTTCCTTCTGCGCGGATTTCTCCTGGTGGCCGCCGAACTGGAATCGCAGCGCGGATAAGAGCTTGTCAGCGAAGGTGTCTTCGCCGCGCGAACTGAAGCGCTCATAGAGCGCCGCGCTGAGGACCGGCGCGGGAACGGATTCGTCGATCGCGGCGGTGATGGTCCAGCGTCCTTCACCGGAGTCGGACACGCGGCCCGCGAACTTTGCCAGATCCGGACTGTCGAGCAGTGAGATGGCGGCAAGATCGAGGAGCCAGGATGCGATGACGCTGCCGCGGCGCCACACCTCGGTGATGTCGGCGAGATTCAGGTCATATTGGTAGACCTCGGGATGGCGCAGCGGAGTGGTTTCGGCATCGACCGTGTCCTGCTTCTTGCCGACATTGGCATGCTGGAGAATGTTCAGCCCTTCGGCGTAGGCGGCCATGATGCCGTATTCGATTCCGTTGTGCACCATTTTCACGAAGTGCCCGGCGCCATTGGGACCGCAATGCAAGTAGCCGTGCTCGGCGGTGCCGCCGACTTTTTCGCGGCCGGGCGTGCGGGGAGCTGAATCGATGGACGGCGCCAACGCGGAAAAAATTGGATCGAGGCGTTGAACGACGTCCTTTTCGCCGCCGATCATGAGGCAATAGCCGCGCTCGGCGCCCCACACTCCGCCGCTGGTCCCGGCGTCGACATAGTGGATGCCTTTCTGTTTCAGCTCAGCAGCACGGACAAGGTCATCGCGATAATAGGAGTTGCCGCCGTCGATGATGACGTCGTCTGCCTGGAGCAGAGGAACCAGGTCTTTGATGGTCGCATCGACCACGCCCGCGGGCACCATCATCCAGATGGCGCGAGGCGTTTGCATTTTTTTCACGAAATCTTCAAGCGTATTGGCGCCGACCGCGCCATCCTTGGCGATTGACTGCACGGCGTCAGGATGAATGTCGTAGACAACGCAGCGGTGGCCGGCCCGCATTAAACGACGGACCATGTTGTTTCCCATCCTGCCCAAGCCGATCATGCCCAGTTCCATAGTTTCCCTCCCGATACGAAGTTTGATGAGCGCGAGAAAAGGCGGATGCACCCGGGGCTCGTGCGGAAGTACGCATTGTGCCGCGATTACTGCGTCTTCTCTTCCTTGGTGACGATGAAGAAACTGCGCACGTCAGCCTGGCCGAACGAGGTGGTCATGGCCACGTCGGCTGCATCGCGGCCAGTTGCCATCAGGACGCGGCCAATGGGAAGCCGTTTCGACCCTCTGAACTTGAGGATATAGGCATTGGAAGCGGTGGCGACCCAGCGATACGAAAGACGGGCCTGAAATGGGAGCGCCCTGTTTTGCCAGAAGCAAAAGCCGGGGAAAAGGATGTATAAGATTGAGTGACTTATCCGCTTAGCTACACGTAGAATCACTTTGTAGACAATCCCCCCACTTAAGGACACCGGTCATGATGCCGGATCAGGACAGTTTTTGGGACGAACTGCTCGCCTACATTGAGGCGCACAGCGTGGTGACTGTCGTGGGGCCGGAGCTGGTCGTCGTGGAGCATGACGGGCGGCGCGAACCCTACCATCGGCTGCTGGCGCGCGAGCTTGCGAATCGGCTGAAGGTCGGCGACCTGGGCAATGGCGCGTCGGGCGAAGCGGCGACGCTCGACCAGGTGGTGGGCGCTTACCTGGCGAAGCCGGGCAGCCGGCGGCAATCGATTTATCGCGAGCTGGGCGACCTGGCCGCGAAGCTCACAGTGAAAATCCCTGAGCCGCTGATGCAGTTGGCGGCGATCCGCGATTTGAATCTGTTTGCGAGCTTCTGCACCGACAATCTGCTGGCGCAGGCGATCAACACTGTGCGTTTCGGCGGACGCGCGGAGACGAAGGAGCTGGCCTTCAATCCCAGCGAGGCCGGAGATTTACCGGATGGGGCGCGCGATGTGCCGGTGGTTTACGGATTGTTTGGAAAGATGTCTGTTCTGCCGAAGTACGTGATTGCGGAAGAAGACGAATTGGAGTGGGTGACTGCGCTGCAGATTCCTGAGAAGCGGCCAGAGCGGCTGTTCGACGAGCTTGGACACAACCATTTGCTGTTTCTAGGCTGCAGGTTTCCCGATTGGCTGGCGCGTTTTATTTTGCGCACGGCGAAGAACAGCAAGCTTTCGGCGGAGCGAGGCTTCTCAGAATATTTGATTGACGCCGATGCGCAGTCGAATACGCCGCTGGTCGAATTCCTGACGAGCTTCAGCCGCGAGACTGTGGTATTGCCGGCGGATCCGGTTGAGTTTGTGGCGGAGCTTTCGCGGCGTTGGCAGCAGCGGCAAGGCGGCGAAGCGGCGGAAAAGGCGCCGGAGCCGGGGCCGATGCCAGAGACGATGCCGCCGGGAAGCTTGTTCATCAGCTATGCCAGCGAAGACCGGCCGGCCGCGCTGCGGCTTGCGGCAGAGTTGCAGGAGGCCGGGCTGCCAGTGTGGCTGGATCGGCAGCAACTGGACTGGGGCAGCGACTACACTGCGCGCATTCGGACGGCAATTCAGCAGTGCGCGTTGTTTGTGCCGGTGTTGTCGCGCACGGCCGAACAGCGGACGGGATTCTTCCGCAAGGAATGGGCGTGGGCGAGCGAGCGCAATCTCGACTTCACCGGCAGCACGCTTGCATTTTTGTGCCCGCTGGTGATCGATGACACTCCGGTGGTGACAAGCCCGGAGATTCCGCCGGCGTTCAAGCTGGTGCACATTGAGCAGGCCCCCGACGGAACTCTGCAGAGCCATCAGGCAGAAGCCATTGTGAAAGCCTTCAACGCCATGCGCGCGCGCATGCAGGGCAGGCCATGATCGAGCGTCCGACCATTGACGCGGAACGGCCGTGGCCGGGGCTATTGCCGTTTGGCGAAGACTCGCGCATGTATTTCCACGGGCGCGAGGCGGAGACGGATGAGCTTTTCAGGCTGATTGAACGCGAACCGCTGACGGTTCTGTTCGGACAATCGGGATTGGGAAAGTCATCGCTGCTGAATGCAGGCGTGTTTCCGAATTTGCGGCGCGCCGGTTATCTGCCGGTGTATTTGCGCCTCAGCCTGGATGCGGGGTCGCCGGCGCTCATCGATCAGGTGTGGCAGGCCCTCGCCGCTGCGTGCACGGATCACGAAGTAACGGCGAGCGCGGCGCTGCCGGGTGACGGATTTTGGCAATATCTGCATCGGCCCGGGACACAGTTCCTGAATCCGCGCGGGCGGCCGGTTGTGCCGGTGCTGGCCTTCGATCAGTTTGAGGAAATTTTCACGCTGGGCCGGCAAACTCCAGAGCAAACCGCGCGCACGCAATTGCTGCTGCAGCAACTGGGCGAGCTGATTGAGAATCGGTTGCCACCATCGCTCGAGCGCGAGCTCACCGTGCATCCGGAGTTACTCGATCAGTTCGATCTGCTGCGCCAGAACATCAAGATGGTCTTCACATTCCGCGAAGACTATCTGGCCGAATTCGAGAGCTTGAAGACCGTTATCCGGCCCATCATGCAGAACCGCATGCGGCTGACGCCGATGCGCGGCGATCGCGCGGCGGCGGCGATTGAGCAGGCGGGCGGCGGATTGTTGAGCGCGAGCGTGGCGGCGCGCATTGTTCGCTTCGTTGGCGGAGCCGCGAGGGGCGACCGCGAGCCGCTTAAGGACATCGCCATTGAGCCGGCGCTCTTGTCGTTGGTTTGCCGCGAGCTGAACGAACAACGCATTGCGCGCGGGCAGGCGGAGATCAGCGCCGACCTGATCCAGGGCGAGAACACGCAGCAGATTATTGCGCAGTTTTATAACCAGGGATTCTCGGGGCTGGACGTAAGGGTTCGCTACTTCGTCGAAGATCGGCTGCTGACGGCTGCGGGCTTTCGCGACAGTTGCGCGCTCGACAACGCACTGGCCGAGCCCGGCGTGAGCGATGCATCGATTCAAACGCTGGTCGATCGGCGCATTCTTCGCCGCGAAGAGCGCGGTGGATTGGTGCGCATCGAGCTGATCCACGATGTGCTGGCGCTGGTGGCGAAAGAGAGCCGCGACGCGCGGCATGAGGCATCGGCACTTGAAGCCGCGCGACAGTTGCTGGCGAAACACCGGCGGCGCCAGAAGATCGTGATGGCGTGGGCCGTGGTGCTGATTGCGTGCCTGATCGGGGTTTCGTGGCTGGCGCTGATGGCAAGCCGCGGCAAAAAAGAAGCTGTGAACGCGCAGCGCCAGGCCGACCAGCAGGCAAAGGTGGCTCTGGAGCAAAAGCAAGTCGCACAAGAGGAGAGCGTGAAAGAGCGCCAGGCAGAAAGTCTCGCCGTGCAAAAGCAGGCGCAGCTGGCCGTGGCGTTGCAAAAAGCGGACGAGGCCACGCGCGACGCCAAGAGCGAGTCTGACGCGAGAGAAAAGCAACGCTGGCAGGCGGTTGTGTGGGCTGCGGCAGCCGACGAGCAGCTTGATAATCACGGCTCGGGCGAACAACTGCGCGCATGCGTCGACTCAACCAATCGCCTGGCCGACGATCCGGCCAAGGCCACGCCGGATTACATGTTTGGCGTGTGGCATGTGGATCAGGGAGTCTCATCGACCGACGTGGCGTGGAATAGCGACGGCACATGCGTGAACAGACATATTTACCAGAATGGCGTTGAGCTTGATTTGAAGCATGACGTTTGCACATGGAAATACAAGCCGGTTGCGGGACACGACGATGAATTCGAGGTGGATTGGGCTTCGAAGATCCTGGGGCCGCTTTATCCCAAGCAGCTGGTGTTCAAAATCAAGAGCCGCACGCGAATGCGCAACATCAACATCGGCGAGGGCTACGACGCATTTCGCATTATCTGTCCTGCCGAAGAGTTGACGATCCGGCAGAGCGAGCTGAAAGCGCTACAACAGAAGGCCAGCGAGAATCCCGGCAATGCGGATGATCAATTTGCGCTTGCCGACGGATTCGACAAGCTGGGGGTTGTCTCAGAGGCGCAGGGCGATTATACGAATGCGTCGAAGGATTTTAATCAGGAGCTCAGCCTTTGCAAACCGTTGGCGCAGCGAAAGCCGGGAGGGCCGGAGTGCCTGAACAGAATTGCGCAATCGTTCGATGGGCTCGGGGGCTTGGAATTCAATCAGGCGACCTCATTCGATCAGGGAGGCGACGCCAAGGGCAGCACGCTACAGGCGTACGCGGCGATCGCATCGTACGAGGACGATCTGGCGACTCGCCTGCTACTGCTTGAGCTGGCGCCCACGGACGTGGATGCGCAGGTGAACGTAGCGCTGGCATCGAATCATCTCGGCGTGACGATGTATTGGATTGGGCGAGCGACGGATGGGGTGGATGCGATTCGCACATCGGCCCAGGAACTCGAAAAGATCATCGACGCGCACCACGGAACCCCGACGATCCGGGAGAATCTGCTTTGGGTTCTTTACAACCTGAGCCAGCGGTCGAACGTCGGGACCGAGTCAAAGGATTCCCTGAGCAAGGCGCTCGAAATCGCGAATGAGCTGGAGCGCGAGGGCGATGCCCCCGACGATATGCGCCCTGTGATTCAGATTCTTAAGGACGCGAAGCCCAGGTGAGACCCGCGGCCGTCGTTCGCCGTGCGGATTTCAATTCACGTTGCAGGGCTCGGCGCGCGTCCCCGACGTTGCCACGCCATACTGATTTTTTCCTGAGATCGTCTGGTCGTCGCCGGAAAGCGTAACGCTGTCGACAGGGGCGGGCCAGGTAAGCGTATAGATTCCGCGCGCGGCATCGACGGTTTGCCAGGTTCCCGAGAATGTTGCGGCCGAGAAAGATCCATCGGCGGATACAACAAGCGGAACGGCATTGGACATGGTCCAGGTGCCAATGAGGCCGAGTCCACCCGGCGGGCGCGTGGCGGATACGGGGTATCCGTACTGATTCCTTCCGCTAAAGGATCGCTGGTCATGCTTGATGGTGACGGTGTCAATGGCCACAGGCCAGGTGAAGGTGTACGCGCGCTGTGCTGCGTCTACCAAGCGCCAGTGTCCCGTGAATGGGCCGCCTTGGATGACGCCGTCCGAATGAATCAACACCGATCCGTTGTTAAACCAGTGATAGCAGCCGACGATGGGATCGGCCGCGTTGGGTGCGGGGCTAGGCGTGATTCCCAACGGATTGGGAGACGGATTCACAGCGACTGGTCCCGGCGGTTTTTGCCTGAGCAAGATGACTCCAAGAACAATTGCTGCCACAACGGCGGCCGCGGCGATGCCGATCCAAAGTCCTTTCGGCGATGCTTTGCCAGCGGGCAGCACTGCAGGCGCGTGGGTCGCGGCGGGCCGCATCACTGACGAAAAGGCCGAAGAGACGCCTCCAGAAGCCGGCTTTGCCGCTTGCGCGGCCGCCGCGCCGACCGGCGCGATCAGTTTCTGAACCGTCTTCACCAGTTCATCCAGGTGCTTTTCGAGCGGCGGCGTCATGGCATCGAGCCAGTGAACCGAGCCGATGAAATAGTCGAGCGACTTGCCTGGCGGAACATCTTCGATGCGAAAGGGAAGGATAGGGACGCCGTTGCTGACCGCGCGCTCAACTTCTTTGGGAATGTGGCCCGACGAATTCGCGTTCGCCGAAAGCACAAGCACCATCACCCTTGCGGCGTGAATTGCCTCGATGATGGATTCACCATAAGACGTGCCGGCCACGATGTCGCGCGGAGCGATCCAGCAGCGAATGCCGGCCGCTTCAAGCCGCGCGCACACAGCGTCTGCGACAGGCTTGTCTTTCGAGGAGTGGCTAACGAAGACGTCGAACGACAAGGGCGAGAACTCCTTGAAGGTGCGATTTGTTCTTTGGATTTTGCCGGATTACGCGGGGACACGGAAATCATAGCATCCGTTCAATCAGACGGCCGGCGGGCAAGATTGGACTGGACGCAGGAGAAACGCGCAGGACAAACGCGCGAATCGGCAGAAGACTCCGGCGGAAAAGGGGCGAGAACCGCGCCCTGATCGGAACAATCTATTGACCATATTCAAATGGTGATCCCAGGTTCCTGGTGCGTGAGTGACCTCGAGCATGCGCCGGTGGGGCTCATACGAATTTTTGCTTGACACCAGAAAAACGGTGTTCTAAAAGTGGCATCATGCTCCGGTTCTTCCCTATGCTAGCCGGAGTTCCCGAAAACTGATCCCGAGCCCGCAAACCGAGCTGAAGCTATGCTGCGCTTATCTCAGCAGGCCCGCCTTTTGAATTTCCGCAGGCGTTTCGAGGATGGTACGGCCCGGGTGGAGCGCGGATACGCGGACTGCGCCTGATGGGCTAAGCACGACGGCCACGAGTGCGAATCAGAATCCCAGAGGAGGGTGACATGCGAAGGATGGCGGTATTGAGCGTGTTTTGTATTTCGATTGCGGCGCTTGCTGCGCAGACGCAAAACAACAAGGCCAAGGCACCCACGCCGCTCACGAATATGGCGGCCAACATGACGCCACTTAACGTGCAGACCGGCCTTTGGCAGATGACGGAGACGGTGACGTGGGTGGGGCTCCCGCCGCAAATGCAGTCGGCGATGAACAGCGGCGTCCCCATCAATTACCAATCGTGTGTGAAGCAGGCGGACCTGAGCAGCAATCCATGGGGACATGGAAATGGGCATTCGTGTCATTGGACCACGCTGAGTTCCAATGGCACCGACATGACGATCGAGGGAGACAACTGCGATTTCGGCAATCAGAATGGCTGGGTCGCAAGCGTCAAGGGGGCAATCCACGTCAGCGATCCGCAACACGGCACGGGAACGATGGACGTGACTGTGAGCGCGAACGGCCAAACCATGCAAGGCCATGCGACCTACACGGGGGTGTGGTCGTCAGCAACCTGCCCCGCTGACCTGAATTGAAGCGCACATACCAAAGGTGACCCAGAATCGGGACGTGATTCGTCTCATTGCCACTTTTGGCCGCCTTGGAACATGGGGCCTTCGTGGAGAAAGCCCGGATTTCGGGGTACACTGGAAGCTGGCAGGAGGACCGGGCGGTCGCTGCCGCAAGTCCTTGCGCAAGCTTGGCTTCGCGGGAGAGGAAAGTCCGAACTCCGCAGGGCAGTGTGCCGGATAACGTCCGGGACGCGGGCTTCAAAGCCCGTGGACGGCAAAACCGGTTCCTGAGTTGGTGTTTCCCGAAGCCGCTGCATTTGAGTGGCTCTTTCCCCCAGGAAAGAGCCACCGAGTACGACTTCTAAAAGGGCTACATCAACTCAGGAACCGGTCTAGTGCCACAGAAAACAAACCGCCACTGCGTGGGGCAGCCCTTTGGGTGGGGCCACTGGAATATCAAAGGATCTCATCCAAAGGGCTGCCCCACGCAGTGGTAAGGGTGAAAAGGTGCGGTAAGAGCGCACCGCGCCGGCAGTAATGCCGGCGGCAGGGTAAACCCCACACGGAGCAAGACCAAATAGGGAGGGAAGCGTGGATCCGGAGCAAGATCCGCGCACGGTGCCGGCCCGGCGCCGCAAGGCTGCTCCAGAAGATGGCCGAAACCTCCGGGTAGGTCGCTGATGAGCGCTCGCGGTAACGCGGCGCCTAGAGGAATGACCGCATAAACAGAATTCGGCTTACGAGTCCTTTTGCCGAATAAAGACGGCCCCGCTCAGGAGAACACCTGACGGGGCCGATCATTTGGGGAGCCAAGCACCGGGGCGGTAGGATCTTGTTAAGTGCTGGGAGAGCGTCCGCTCAGGCAGACTTTCCGAGCGCGAGTTCGGCAAACTGGTGAGCCTCAGTGATTCGCTCCGAATACTGGCGAATCTTCTCGTAAACTCCGATCACAGTCTCTTCCACGCACACGCAGTAAACCTGAATGTCCCCGTCCTGGGGGTTTTCCAAGGCACCGCGCTGAATGTTAAAGATGCTGCGTGCGCCCTCAAGCACGTCCTCGTGGGCCAGCCGCCCCTTTGGGTGGTGCGATTTGGCGATGGTTCGGGCCGAGGCAAGAAGCGCTTCAGCTTCTTTGGGGTTGCACTTGTGCTCCCAAGTGTCCCATAGGCCGTTTACGAATTGTTCGGCAAAGACAATAATCTTCATGAGTTAACATCCAAGGTTAAGATTTTCATTGTTTGTTCGGGGCCCTGGATAACTGTCGGTCGAATCGAGTGTAGGGCACCATTTCCGGTGCATCAATGCGACAAAAGGGTCATTCGATGGGATCGAAACGCCGGTCCAGCCTAAAAGGACGAGTCCGGGCCTAAGAACCTCGGCCATCTCGGCTGCTAGCATCAATTTCATGCTGCGAGTCAAGCTTTTAGATCCTGGCGCGCGCCTGCCGGCTGTCGCACACCCCGGCGAAGACCTCGGCTACGACCTGTTTGCCCTTGAAGCCGTCGTCCTGGCGCCCCGAGCCACCGCAAGGGTGCGGACGGGCATCGCCGTCGAAGCCCGCGACCCGCGAACAGGCACGCCGCTGGGTCTGCTGGTGCGTGACCGCTCATCAATGGCCGCGCGAGGTGTTGCCACAACCGGCGGCGTCATCGATGCCGGCTATCGCGGCGAAGTTCTCGTCCTCATGACCAACCTCGGCGACTCGCCCGTCGAGCTCAAGGCCGGCGAGAAGATCGCGCAGATGGTTCCCGTGTCCGTCCTGACCGGCCTGGTGCAGGAGGTCGAAAGCCTGGAAGGCTCGGCGCGTGCAGAAAAAGGCTTCGGCAGTTCCGGCCGCTGAGCACTGCGCGGATAAACAACAAGGAAAATTGGATCGAGGCGCTCGATAAGCACGCAGCCGAGGAACCTCGATTCCCGCCGATGCGTATCATAAAGAAAACGGATCATGCCGCTTCGAGAAGCCTTCAAACTCGCACTGCAATCGCTATGGGGCAATAAGATGCGCACCATTCTCACGCTCATCGGCGTGGTGATGGGCGTGGCCTCGGTGATTATGGTCATCACGCTGGTGAACGGCGCGAATCGCTACGTGGCTACAAAGCTCTCGGGCTATGGAGCCGATGTCTTTCAGGTGTCGCGCCAGGCGAGCGTCATCTTCAACGCCCAGGACTACTTCCGCTACCAGAAGCGCAAAATCATCCGGATCGAGGACTACGATGCGGTCCGCGACAACTGCACCGATTGCAGTGAAGTGGGCGCGGCGCTGGACAAGTCGACCAACGTCTTTTACAACGGCCACTCCAGCAACAACACCGATGTGCGCGGATATACATGGACCATGCTGGGGCTCGCCAATGTCAATATCGCTGAGGGCCGAGGCTTTACGCCCGCCGACGAGGACCACGGCACGCACGACGCGATCGTTGGCTACGACATTGTGGACAACATTCTGGGGCCCGGCGATCCCATCGGCAAAGAAATTCGCGTTGACGGAAATCCCTACACCATCGTTGGCGTAGGCGAGCGCCAGGGAAATACGCTGGGCCAGTCGCAGGACAACTGGGTTGCCGTGCCCATCAGCACTTACCAGCAGACCTACGGCTACAACGATTCCATCGAGATCTTCGCCCGCGTGGCCGGGGGGGCGCAGGCCATGGAGCGTGCAGAGGACCAGGTGCGAGTGCTGATGCGCACGCGGCGTCACGATGCGCCGGGATCGGCCGATGATTTTGAGATCAACACCAACGACACGTTCCTCGATATCTGGCGGCAGATCAGCTCGCTCTTCGCGAGCGTTGTGCTGGGCCTCGCATCCATCGCCCTCGTGGTAGGCGGCGTGGTCATCATGAACATCATGCTTGTCAGCGTCACGGAGCGCACGCGCGAAATCGGCGTGCGCAAGGCTCTCGGCGCAAAACAGCGCGATGTGCTGCTGCAGTTCCTCATTGAAAGCGCTTTAATGGCCGTCATCGGCGGTGTAGGTGGCGTGGGAGGCGGTGTTGCGGTAGCCGAATTGATCACGATTGCCGTTGGTTTCCCGGCTAGCGTAACTGTGTGGTCCGTTTTTCTTGGGCTGTTTCTCGCCGCCTCGGTGGGCATTTTCTTTGGCGTCTATCCGGCAAGCAAAGCCGCCAAGCTCGATCCGGTGGTGGCGCTCCGCGCTGAGATGTGATGAAAGTGGTGAGTGGTGAGTGGCTAGTGGTTCGTGGGTTCGGTGAGTATTTCGCGATTTGTGATAAGTGCCATGCATCGGCAGAGATGTGGAGGACTGGATGGCCGTAAGAACGTTTCGCGACCTTCTCGTTTGGCAGCGTGCGATCCAACTTGCAACTGCGGTCTACCGCTTGACGAGCGCATTTCCAAAGGAAGAGATCTATGGCTTGACGGGCCAGATGCGGCGAGCAGCAGTCTCAGCTGGTTCAAATATTGCGGAAGGCCAAGGGCGCTTGACCACCGGAGAGTTCCGACATTTTCTTGGCATGGCGAGGGGTTCGAATCTAGAGTTGCAGACTCAAATTGAGGTCGCCCGCGCGTTGAAGTTTGGTGACGCTGGTCTCTTGAAAGAAGTGGAGGAGTTGTCGTTCGAAGTTGGAAAGATGATTAACGGACTGCTAGCGAAGACAAAGTCCTGAAATCAGCCCAGATTTCTAAACACTAGCCACTCACCACTCGTAACTTGCTCACAGATCGAAGCACCCATGCCCTCAACGACCCAAACCCGCGAATCCGTCAAGATGGCGCTGGACACGCTGCGATCGAACAAGTTGCGTTCGGGCCTCACCATCCTGGGCATCGTGATTGGCGTCGGCACCGTCATCACCATTTCGTCGGTCATCAACGGGCTCAACAATCGCGTGTCGGAGTGGGTGAGCACGCTCGGCTCGAATGTGATCTGGGTCTTCCAGTTTCCGGTCATCGGCGTCAGGCCCACCGCGGAGCTGCTGGCGCGCAAAAAGATGACTCTTGAAGATGTTCTTGCGCTGCGGCAATTGCCGCATGTCGTGGCCGCGGACGGCGGAATCCAGCATGTGAAATCCGTCTTCCGCGTGGGCGATGTGGATGTGAAGTATGGCGGAAAGAAAGTTGCCGGAACCATCCTCGGCGGCGACACGGCTGAAGTGGCCGACGTGAACGATCTTGACATGCTTCAGGGACGCGTCTGGACCGACGAGGAAGACGCGCGCGGCGCGCACGTGGTGGTTCTGGGCCACGACACATGGGAAGAACTCTTCGGCGACCAGCCCGCGATCGGCAAGGAAGTGGCGATCGAGTCGGGCCTCTACACCGTGATTGGTGTCCTGGACAAACGCAAGCAGCCCTTCGGCAGCGGCAAGAACCCGAACGATAATATGGCCGTCTTTCCATTGCACACTTTTCACGACCTGCACCCTGAAGACAAAGATATGTGGGTGGCCGTGAAATACGACGACCCCAAAAACAAGGCGCAGGTGCAGGAAGAGATTCGCGAGCTGCTGCGGATTCGCCGCAAGGTGCGCGTCGACAAACCCGACGATTTTGAGATTTTCGGGCCGGACTCGCTCAGCAAGTTGTGGGATCAAGTTACTGGGGGCCTTGTGATCTTCATGATCGCTGTCTCCAGCGTGGGCCTAATGGTTGGCGGAGTTGGCGTGATGAACATCATGCTGGTCAGCGTGACCGAGCGGACTCGCGAAATAGGCGTGCGCAAAGCCATCGGCGCCACCAAACGCACCATCCTCACGCAATTCACCACGGAAGCGGTCACGCTCTGCGCGCTCGGCGGCGTCGTGGGAGTGCTGGCGGGGGCAGTCATTACCTGGATCGTTTATTTTCTTCCCATCGGGTTGCCGGCTTCTCTTTCCACCACCTGGGTCATCACCGGTCTCAGCGCGTCCTGCGCGATTGGGCTCCTGTTCGGAATCTACCCCGCGTGGAAAGCGGCCAACCTCGACCCGATTGAAGCGCTAAGGTACGAGTAATCCAGTTCGCAGTTCATAGTTCGCAGTTCGGAGTTGTCAAGCTGCGCCCAAATCATCGAAGCCGCGCCAGCTAGAATCGGTGAACTGCGAATGACGAACTGCAAGCTGTAACCTATGAACTGCGAACTTAGAACTACGAACTGAGAGCTGATGCGAAGAACCGGCCAGACCAGCGAATCCATCAAGATGGCGCTGGATACATTGCGGACCAACAAGCTGCGCTCGGGGCTCACGATTCTCGGCATTGTCATCGGAGTCTCAACCGTCATCGCGATTTCGTCGGTCGTCAACGGCATCGATCGCCGCGTTTCCGGCTTCATTGACTCGCTGGGCTCGAACGTCTACTGGATCGGGCGGCTGCCGATCATCAACGTGCGGCCGACGGCCGAGATGCTGGCGCGCCGCATGTTGACCGTTGACGACGCGCGCGCCCTGCGCTCGCTGCCCCACGTTATTACCACCGACGCCGAGGGCGTTTATACCAAAAGCTTTCAGGTTGGCGATGTCAGCGCGCGATACGGGGGCAAAAAAGTTGCCGGCACGATCCTGGTGGGAGACTTCCCGGAGGTGATGGAAGTTACCGACCTCACGCTGCTGCAAGGGCGCATGTTTACGGATGGTGAAGACGCCCGCGCTGCGCACGTGTGTGTGCTGGGCCACGACACCTGGCAGGAACTGTTCGGCGATCAGCCGGCGGTGGGCAAGGATATCGCGGTCGAGTCGGGTCTCTACACCGTGATCGGCGTGCTCGACAAGCGCAAGCAGCCGTTCGGGAGCGGAAAGAATCCGCGCGACAACATCATCATCTTTCCTTTTGGAACCTTTCACAATCTGCATCCCGAGATCACCGATCTCACGCTAATTGTGAAATACGATAGCCCCACGAACAAAGACCTGGTGCAAGAAGAGATTCGCGAGCTGCTGCGCATCCGCCGAAAAGTCCGCGTCGACAAGCCGGACGATTTCGAGATCTTCGGACCCGATTCGCTGACGAAACTTTGGGGCCAGCTTACCGATGGCCTGGTCGCCTTCATGATTGCCGTCTCCAGTGTGGGCCTGATGGTGGGCGGCGTGGGCGTGATGAATATCATGCTGGTGAGCGTGACGGAGCGAACGCGCGAAATCGGCGTGCGCAAAGCGATCGGCGCAACTCGGCACACCATTCTGACGCAATTCACCGTGGAAGCTGTCACGCTATGTTCCGTGGGCGGAGCTTTGGGCGTTCTCGTGGGCGCCGTCATCACCTGGATCGTTTATTTTCTTCCCATCGGATTGCCGGCGACGGTTTCTACCACCTGGGTGATTGTCGGCTTAGGCGCCTCCTGCGCCATCGGCTTGCTCTTTGGGATTTATCCCGCATGGAAGGCCGCGAATCTCGACCCAATTGAGGCGCTGCGGTACGAGTAAGGCAGTTCGTAGCTCGCAGTTCTTAGTTCTCAGTGCGCGTCTCATTCAAGCTTTACGATGTTTCGACCTCGGGCAAGATGCCGGTCATCAAGCTGCCAACTCCGAACTATGAACTGCGAACTTGCAGCCTTCAGCATCCGCTACACTTGTCGTGATGATGCCGCACGCACTGGCGCAGGCCGTGGAGATCGTAACAACGGCGCTCACCGTCGCCGGTCTCGGTTATTTTCTCGCTGTCATCGTCGCCACTCGCGTCTTCCTCCATGAGCGCCGCAAGCCTTGCCCGCAGTTTGCGTCCGCCGTCAGCATTCTCAAATCGCTCAAAGGCCTTGACCCCGGCATGTTGGATGCTTTTCGCAGCCACTGCCGGCAGAACTACGCGGGCCAGTTCGAATTGCTCTTCGGCGTTGGTTCGCTGAACGATCCCGCCGTGGCTGCTGTCAAGCAGCTGCAGGCCGAATTTCCTGATGTCCCGATCCGCCTGATCGAATGCCCGCAATCGCTCGGCACAAACGGCAAGGTCAGCACGCTGGCGCAACTGGCGGCGCACGCGCGCTACGATTTTCTCCTCATTAACGATTCCGACATTACCGTTGGCCCGCATTATCTTGAACGCGTGATGTGCTGCTTCGCGGATCCCACGCCGGGCAAGCGAGGCGGCAAGAAGACGCACGAAGTCGGCATGGTCACTGCCCTCTACCGCGGCAAAGCGCATGGCACGCTGCCTTCAAGGCTTGAAGCTTTGGCCATCTCAACGCAATTCGCGCCCGGCGTGCTGCTTTCGAAAATGATCGAAGGTGGCATGCATTACGGCCTGGGCTCAACGCTCGCCATGCGCCGCGATGCGCTTGAGAAAATCGGCGGCCTGCTCGCCGTCGTCGATCACCTTGCCGACGACTACGAACTCGGCGCGCGCATCGCGCACGCCGGTTACCGCGTCGTGCTCAGCTCCGCAGTCGTTGAGACCTCGGTGCCTGCGTACAAATGGCGGGAGTTCTTCGACCATCAGCTTCGCTGGCTGCGTACGGTGCGCTGCTCTCGACCCGCAGGCTATGCCGGCCTCATCTTTACGCATGGCTTCGCATGGGCGCTCATCAACCTGCTCGCCAGCGGGCTAAGCCCTATAGCCATGTGGCTTCTGGCGCTGAGCTTTTTCCTGCGCCTCGGGCAGGCCATGACCGTCGGCTCCGCTGCGCTCGGCGACCACGAGACACTCGCCAATCTTTGGCTTCTGCCTGCGCTCGATGTAATCGCGATGGGACTGTGGGTGGCTGGGTTTGCTTCGAACACGATTGTGTGGCGCGGCCTGCGCTTTACGCTGAAAGATGGGAAGCTGGCAAAGGTCTAGCTAATCTGCCGCTGCCAGCGCGTCCGCTTGCTCCGCGGCCCGCATTGCCGTGGTATCGATGCTGAGGCACTCGCCAAGTTCGTTAAAACCCTTCTCCCAGCGCGGCCGATCTTCCTCCGCCAGCGAAGTTAGCGCGTAGCTTGAGGTGTGCAATATTTCATTCCAGATATTCTGCGCCTGCCACAGATTCAGATCAAAGGGCAGTTCAGAGAGCGCCCGAGCTAGCGCCAACGCCCGTTCCAGTTTCTCCACCGAGCCAGACGACATTTGCAAATCGACCATCGCGCGTTTCATGCGCTGGTCCGCGTAGTAGGAGAGCGACGCCGATTCCAGTTGTACCTGGTCCGCTTTGGCGAGCGATAAGAACGAACGCATCTGCGCAAGATCGATAGGCTCACCCTCAAGCGTGCGCCGCAATCCGGCATTGATCGCGAATCCCGCGGCCAGGGCCAGCGCGGGCGGCTTGGGCAGGTTCGCCTGCGATAGATAGTGCAGCAGGCTCGCGTGATCCTGATAAATCGTCGTCAGCGAAGTCTCGATGTCGGAAAGCGTGGTGTTGAGAATCACGCCAATGATGCGGCGCTGATCGTCGCTGAACAGCGACGTAAGCGAGTAGTTGGCATGGCCATAGTAGCGATCGATCAGCCGGATAACCTCGGGAAAATCAGCACGCTGCACCTGTCCCGCTGTCTCGGCGGCAAAATCCTCAAAGGCGCGTGAATCCGCATCGTCATAGGGTTTTACGGCAGCGGTAATGTTCTGGTCGCCGAAGTGAAGCACGGCGAACGAGAAGCTCCTTGCCTGGCCTGTGATGGCGCTGGCTACATGCGCGCGACCCAGCGACAATCGCCCGCGCCCGGACGTAAAAATCTCGTTGGAGATGCGGCTGATGCGATAGCAATAGAGATCGGTTTCGTCGGCAAACGAGGAGAATACGGAGCTGATGGCATAATGCGCGGCCACCTGTTCCAGGCTCAGTTGCATCGATTCCACACTCTTTTTGTAAATGCGCGCTCCGTCGCCGGCCTGGGGCACGTTCGAGTGCGCCTCGGCCAACTTGGTCAGGAATTTAGGCTCGAGCGCCGCAGCTTGCTTGCCAAACAGTTGCCGCGCAAGCTGCAACACGCGCGCTGCGTACGCGATCACCTGCACCGTCTCGATGCCCGAGATGTCGTCGAAGAACCAGCCGCAACTGGTGTACATTAGCATCGCGTGGCGTTGCATCTCCATCAACTCAAGAGCGCACACTCGCTCCGTAACCGAAAGCTGATGCGTCTGGTGCTCCGCAAAAAATCGGTCCACGGGCGCCGTCTCGCGGTCGAGTACTACCTGGATGTAGGCGTCGCGCGCTGCCCACACATCCTTGAATAACTTGCCGCCCTCAGCTTCGGTCAGCGGGACCAGCGCGTCGCGCAATTCGTCGAGAGCTTCGCGCAACGGCTTGCGCCACTCCTGATTCCATCCCGGCTTGCCGCCGTTGCAGCCGCAGTTGGAACGCCAACGCTCGACGCCGTGCACGCAGCTCCATGAAGTGTTGTCGACGATCTCGCACTCAAACTTGGGCGGATACTGCGCAAGGAAGCAACCGTAGTTGGTGAGCTTCACCGTTTTGTCCTGCTCAATGAGCCGCAGCGCATACGCCAGCGCCATTTCGCCGTACTTGTGATGATGACCGTATGACTCGCCGTCGGTCGCGAGATGCACCAATTGCGGCTCCGGGGTATCTTTGAATGCGGCCTTCAGCCGCCCCGCGAAATTGTCGCCCGAATCAAGCAGCCCCTCGAATGCGACCGCGCGTGAATCCGGGCCGTCATAGAAAAACACTGCAATCGATGCGCCCGATGGGAATCGCTGCAGGTAAGGATGCGTTGTGACCACGCTCGCGTTTGGCGTGTCAGTCCACTCCGCTTTGTCGTCCCCGATTGGGCGAATCCGTTTGCACTGGTGCGGCGCCATCACCGTGAATTTGATTCCGTTCAACGCCAGCGCCTCGAGGGTCGCAGTGTCGGCCGCGGTCTCAGGCAGCCACATGCCCTCAGGCTTCACGCCAAAGCTGCTTTCGTAGTCCGCAATTCCCCACCGGATCTGCGTGTGCCGGTCGCGTTCGTTCGCCAACGGCAAAATCATGTGGTTGTAAACCTGCGCCATGGCCGAGCTGTGCGTGTGGTAGCGCTGGCGGCTGCGGTTCTCGCCGTCCAGGATCATGGCTACCGTTCGCGGCGCATTCTCCCTGAGCCAGCTAAGCAGCGTGGGGCCAAAATTAAAACTCATGCGCGCGTAGTTGTTCACGATGCGCGTGATCTGATTCTTGGCGTTCACGACGCGTGCCGCGCCATTGGGGGCATAGCACTCGGCGCACACGCGTTCGTTCCAATCGTGGTAGGGGGCGGCCGAGTCCTGAGTCTCTACCGTCTCCAGCCAGGGATTCTCGCGGGGCGGCTGATAAAAATGGCCATGAATGCAGACGAAACGCTTTCCAGCAGGCATGTAAGATCCCGATGCGGCGCGAGCGCTCTCTGCCACCCGCTCTGGCTATTTTACGGCTAAGGCGTTGCTGCTAACGAGCCGAGCGCCCGGTTGGCGCAGTCTTCTTTGCCAAATCGCAGGCGCGCCACATGTACCAGCTCGCGACCGAGCGATAAGGGGCCCAGCGCTGCGCCCGGCGAAAGATCACGTCGGGCTTGGGAAGATCGGCGGCTTCAAGGGGGCGCGATTTTGGAATGCGCTGAAACGTGAGCGCGAAGCCCTTGCGCACGCCGTAGTCGGTTACCGGCAGCACGTTGGGCCGTCCCAGCCGGAAGATGAGAAGCATTTCAACCGTCCATGAGCCGATGCCGCGCACTTCGGTCAGCCGCTCGACAATATCGGCGTCAGACATTTTCAGAATGGCTGCGTGCGATGGCACGGTGCCGTCAATGGTGCGCGCAGCCAGGTCGCGCAGCGCTTTGATTTTGTTGCCGGAGACGCCGGCTGCCCGCAGCGGCTCATCCGGAGTGTCGATGAGCAGCTGCGGCGTTGGATCGCCGCCGAAGTATTCGCGCACACGACGATGAATGGTTGCCGCGGCCTTGCCGTGCAATTGCTGATAAAGGATCGATTCCAGCAGCGATTCGAACGGAGAAACGGAATCGTCGATCCGCAGCGTGAACGGCCCTGCACGGTCGATCAGCGCAGCAAGCTTTGCGTCGTTCGCCCGCAAATGCCTGATGGCAGCCGCGGTGTTGAATGGAAGTTTGCGCCTGCGGCCATCGTGAATCATTCAAGGAGTGTATCGCAGGCATTCGAATGCGCTTGTGGGGCCTAGTGATGGCGCAACAGGAAACCTCCCGCGTCCACGTAGCGATGCGGGAGGCCTGGGCCCTGCTAACTACTGTGTCGTAACGCCGGTGGTGTGCACAATCGTGATTTGCGTCTCGCCGTTGTGTTCATCGGCCGACTGCGAAACCGTCACAGCAACGGAGTTCGACCCGCTCTGCATGGAAATCATGCCCCCACTGCCACTCGCCATGATCTGCGCGTTCGCGCCTGCCTGGTCTTTATAGAACGCCATCACTTTATCCGGCGGATCGGGCGTAAGGAAATTCGCGGTCACCATCGATTTGCCACCAAGCGTCAGGCGCACGCCGCCTTTTTCCTGCGTCGCTCCCGGATAAATGGCAATCCCCAGATCGCTTGCCGTGAAGCTTTGGTCCGGATTCTCTGTGATGGTGCCCTTCGGCGTGTTGATGCTGATAGCTCCGTTCACATCCTTATGCACGGACTTCGCCACCCGGTAAATGCCATAACCGACAATCGCTGCGCCAATGGCGCCCAGGCCAATAAGCACAGCCAGGATGATGAGGATGACCTTGAGCGCGCTCGGTCCCGACTTCGGTGGAGGCGCGCCGACCGGCGGCACAGGCTGAAACGAAGCAGGTGGAGGAGGAGGCTGAGGAACAGGAGTGTAAGTGGGATCGGACATGGTCACATCCTTTGAAGCAGGCGTTGGAATTGTGAGTTTTGACCTGGAGGATTTTAGAACCGCTCCAATATACCTGATTCCACCTGAATTAAGTAACCGGTATTTTCTGGCAATGGGCCGAGTATTCCGGTTTTAACTTGGGAACCTATTCCCGATTCGCAGTTAGCCGTGCGGGGGGACCACTCTACCGGACAATTGATGCCCACCGGCTTTACCATCAGAGGATACAAAGCGGCCGACTCAGGAGACCGCTTCGTAACTCAGGAGCTTCCACCATGAAGATGCGGCCGGGAACGCAAACCGGATTTCTCTTGTGCGGCAAGGAATGGACCGACGGCGAAGCGCTTGAAGTGCGTTCGCCCTGGGACCAGGGGCTGGTGGGCCGAGTCACCGTGGCCACTCGCGCCGACGCGCGCCAGGCCTTGAATCACGCCGTGGTCAGCCTGCGCCGCACCCGCCTGTTGCCGCGCTGGAAGCGCCGTGAGATTCTCGAAGACATTGCCGCTGCACTCATTGAACAGAAAGAACGCTTCGCCCAGCTGATCGTCGCCGAAGCTGCGAAGCCCGTCCGCATGGCGCGCACTGAAGTCGATCGCGCCGTGCTCACGTTCAAAACCGCTGCCGAAGAAGCCGTGCGCATCGGCGGCGAAAGCGTTCCCCTCGATTTAACCGAAGGGAATGAGGGACGGTGGGGCCTGGTGCAGCGTTTTGGTGTCGGCCCGGTTCTGGCAATCACGCCTTTTAACTTTCCCTTGAATCTCGTGGCCCACAAAGTTGCGCCGGCCATAGCTGCCGGATGCCCCGTAATCGTGAAGCCCGCGCCGCAAACGCCCTTCACAGCATTGGCGCTCGGTGAAGTCATCCTGAAGGCTGGCTGGCCCGAGGAAGCGCTCGCCATCCTCACGCTGGCCGACGTGGACACAGCATGGCTCGCCGAAAAAGAAGATCGCATCAAGCTCGTCAGCTTTACCGGCTCAGCTAAAGTCGGTTGGGAGCTGAAAGCGCACTCCGGCCGCAAGCGCGTCCTGCTTGAGCTGGGCGGAAACGCCGCGCTCATCATTCATAGCGATTGGAAGAATCTTGACGATGCTGCTTTGCGCACCGCTCATGCCGCTTTCGGTTTCGCTGGCCAGTCATGCATCAGCGTGCAGCGCGTATTTGTGGAGCGGAGTATCTTTCAGACTTTCGTCTGGAAGGTAGTCGACGTTGCGGAGAAAATGGCCATCGGGGACCCATCGAATGAAGCCACCGAACTGGGGCCCATGATCCGCCTCAGTGAGGCAGAGCGCGTGGAAGAGTGGGTGAAGGAAGCCGTCGAAGGCGGGGCTAAACTTGTGGCCGGCGGCGAACGCAAGGGATCTACATTTACGCCGACGATTCTGACCGCAACCAAGGCGGGCATGAAAGTTCGCGACGAAGAGGTTTTTGGGCCGGTGCTGCTCATCGAGCCCTACGACGACTTTGAAGACGCGGTGGCAGAAGTGAACCACTCGAAGTATGGACTGCAGGCGGGGCTCTTGACGCGCGACTCCGGCCGCATCCTGCACGCCTTCCGTGAGCTTGAAGTGGGCGCGCTGATCGTTGGAGACACGCCGAACTGGCGCCTTGATCCGATGCCTTACGGCGGCGTCAAAGATTCGGGTCTGGGACGCGAAGGCATCCGCTGGGCCATCGAGGAGATGACCGAGCCGCGCATGCTGGTCATGGCTTCACAAGGATAGCGCGGCCGCGACGCCCACTGCGGCAGCTCCCTTGGAGCGTGGCACCGGCTCGGGACTCGACTACTTTTTCTTGGCTCGCACTGCCGCCCAGCGCTTGCGCTGAGCATCTGCGATCCGCTTGCGCGCTTCAGCACTTAGCACGCGCTTCTTCCGCGGTTTCGCTTTGCCCGCCGCCCCGGTTGCTTTGCGTCCGGCGGCCGCACCTGTTGAACCAAGGTTGGCCAGCAACGCCCGCGCCTGTTTGAGTCTCGAAATCTCAGAGTCTATTTGAGCAAGAATGTTCTCGATAGCCATGGATTCAGCATAACTCAGGGAACTAATCTCCGCATAGCTTCAGGCAAAGGTTTTTTCTTTCACTTAGAAGGTAACAACACCGATCAAACCGTCATTGAGGGGAGTTACTTTGGAGATCAGCAATTAAGGTACCGATCCTTCATTGTTGCTGATGGCTTGCATCCGGCTTAAGTTGGATTGCAGCATCAAAGATTGCGCCCAGCGCGCTGCCGGAACTTCTCTGCGGCCAAAACAAAGCGGCGGGAAGTGCGATGTGCCCTTCCCGCCGACTTAGTCTTCTTTCTCCATTTTCCCGGTCAAAACAGCCAACTTAGCTGCCCAGATACATGACATGCACATAAGTGCCCAGCCGCACATTGTAGGCAATGTAGCCCTAAGCCGTCACCGCCGCCGGCGCGCGCCGCCATGAATAAAGCGGAAACCGGTTGGCTAACTCCGCTACCTCGCCGCGAATGCGCTCGAGCGCGGCATCGTCATTGCGCTGCTCCAGTGCTTTCGCGATCCACGCAGCAATCGTCCGCATCTCGGCTTCTTTCATTCCGCGAGTGGTAAGAGCCGGCGTGCCCACGCGAATGCCCGAAGGCTTCAGCGGCGGATTTGTATCCCACGGGATCGAGTTCTTGTTTACCGTGATGCCGGCCTTGCCAAGCGCCAGCTCCGCTTCCGAACCAAGAATGCCCTTCTCGAACACGTCCACCAGCAGCAGGTGGTTGTCGGTTCCACCGGAGACCAGCCTGTAGCCTGCCGCGCGCAGCGCTTCGCCCAGCACTTTGGCGTTGGCCACAATCTGCGCTGCGTAAGTGCGGAACTCGGGCCGCAGCGCCTCAGCAAGCGCAACCGCTTTGGCCGCCACAATGTGCATCAGCGGACCACCCTGCTGGCCCGGGAACACTGATTTATCAACAGCGGTCGCCAGATCCTGCGTGCAAATAATCAAGCCCGCACGGGGACCGCGCAGAGTCTTGTGCGTGGTCGTGGTCGTAATCTGCGCGTGCGGCACCGGCGAAGGATGTACTCCGCCCGCAACCAGGCCGGCGATATGCGCCATGTCGAAGATGTAAACCGCGCCCACCTTGTCGGCAATCGCTCGCATGCGCGCAAAATCCCACAGCCGCGGATACGCGCTGGCGCCGCCGATAAGCACCTTCGGCTTTTCGGCAAGCGCAACCGCTTCCATCTCGTCGTAGTCGATGGTCTCGGTATCTTTGCGAACATGATAGAAAGTTGTCCGGTAAAGCTTGCCGCTGAAGCTTAGCCGATGCCCATGCGTCAAATGACCGCCGTGCGACAAGTCCAGACCCAGAATCGTATCGCCCGGCTGCAGCACCGCCGCATAGGCCGAAGCGTTGGCCTGCGAGCCAGAATGCGGCTGCACATTTATGTGCTCGCCGCCGAAAAGCTGCCGCGCGCGGTCGCGCGCAAGGTTCTCAACCACGTCAGCGTACTCGCACCCGCCGTAGTAGCGGCGACCCGGGTAACCCTCGGCATACTTATTCGTGAAGACAGAGCCAGCCGCCTCCAGCACAGCTTCCGACACAAAGTTTTCGCTGGCGATCATCTCCAGGCCTTCGTGCTGGCGCAGAGTTTCCTGGTCAAGAGCGGCTGCAACTTCGGGGTCAACCTGGGCGAGGGGGAGAGACATGCGGTCCGTCATACTTCGAATTTTAGCCTGTTCTCCCTCTGCGGAGTAGAGCGTTTCCGTCCCGCCCAAGGTGCAAATCCCTTAAACTGAATTCGGCATCAACATCGCGCGAGGTTCCAGTGAACTTCCCTGTCAGGCTTGCACTGATTTTCGCTTGCACTCTAGCCACCCCGCTCCCGGCGCCAGCTCAGGTTGCCGGCCCGGCGCCGTCTGCTCCTGTTAACATCGACGCGGCCATTTTGGCCAAAGCCAACTCCGGCGACGCGGCCGCACAAGTACAGGTTGGTGAGCAGTATGCGCATGCCGGAGCTACCGAGCATTACAAATCTGTCGCCGCCCAGGACTATCAGCAGGCTGCGGCGTGGTATCTGAAGGCCGCCAATCAGAAATCCGTAGATGGAGAGATGCATCTCGCCGCGCTCTATCGCGATGGGGGCAACGGATTCGACCGCGACATGGAGCAGGCAGCAGCCTGGTATCTGAAAGCCGCGAACCATGGCAACGTCCTGGCGCAGGGAACGCTCGGTGTCCTCTACTCCATGGGCCAGGGCGTCGAGCGCGACGACGTTGAAGCCTACTTCTGGCTCGATATCGCCGCCTCATCAAAAGGCCCGAACCAGGAAAAGTACGCCGCAACCCGACAGATGATCGGCGAACGCATCACCGCCGATGAGCTGACCGCCGTGCAGGATCGCGTGGCCGCATGGCTGGCCGCGCACCCGCAGTCCAATTCCTCCAAATAAAGAAATCCGGCGTCTGACACGTGCCTGCAACAAAAGTTGCAGAGCCGCGGAAGAATCTTTAGCTGTGAGTTGCTTGTGACCATCGAGACCCCATTTCGCACGCGGTAAATCCAGAAAAAGCACAACTACTTTTCCTAACCTGTGTCTGGTGGTGACATGGGCCGGCAATCAAAATTCAAAGGCCCGTGGAGAAAACCATGAAGCGCACACTCTTTTTGCTTGCTGTGGCCGCCCTCGTCTCTTCGGGCTCGGCCTTTGCTCAACAGAGCCAACCATCCACGCAGCCCAATCAACCCGCACCGACCGTCAACGACCGCCGAGAGAATCAGCAGGATCGCATTGCCAACGGCGTCGATTCCGGCCAGCTGACTGCGGGTGAAACCAAAAATCTTGAATCGCGTGAATCGAATTTGAACCGCGAGGTCCGCGACGACCGCTCCGCCGACGGTGGCAAGCTGACGCAGCAAGAGCGGCAGCAAATCAACCATCAGCAAAACAATCTGAGCCGTTCCATTTATCAGGACAAGCACAATGCCAACACGGCGCATTATGGCAACAACGAGGTCGGCCAACGCTGCGAAAACCAGCAGGACCGCATCGCAAACGGCATCCGCAACGGCTCGATGAGCGCCGGCGAAGCTGCCCGCACTGAAAATCGTGAGCAGGGCATTAACCAGCAGATTCATGCTGATCGCTCTGCCAACGGCGGACGCCTGACCGCGCAGGAACATCGGCAGATCAACCGCGAGCAGAACGGCGCCAGCCGCCAGATCTATCGCCAGAAGCACAATGGAAGGTAACTCGCCTGAGGGAGCCGCCGCACCTCTCTCCGAAACACTCCGCGGGATGCCGCCCGGTATGCTGGTTGCATGACCTGGTCGCGTATCCCGCGGTTTGCGTTTTGGCTAGTGGCCATAGCGTCTCTTTGTTCGCTTCCTGCCCGTGCGCAAACTCCGGGCGATGAAGTCGCCATCACTCCCGCGCAAGTCGTCGCGGGATCCCCGGAGTTGATTCGCGTGCAGGTACCTGCAGGCGCAACCGTGAGCGGCGATTGGCATGTGGGCGCGCCGCCGGCTCGTAACCTGCAGTTTTTCCGGGGCAGTGCCGCCGATGAGTGGTTCGCGCTCGCAGGGGTCGACGTCGAAGCTCAGACCGGCGCTTCCATGCTGCAAATCAAGGCGCACACTCCGGCCGGCTCTTCAATCGACTTCATCCGCAATGTCGAGATTCTTCCCGCGCATTACCGCACGAGCACTCTCACCGTTGCCCCAAAGTTCGTCGAGCCCGGCCCCGACGAGATGACTCGAATCAAGGCCGAGCGCGCACTTAAAGATAAGATCTTCGCTTCGAGCGCCCCAGAGCCGCTGTGGTCAGGAAACTTTCGCGCGCCGGTCCGCGCTGCGCCTACCGATAGCTTCGGCACCCGCCGCACTTTCAACGGAAAGCTCGCCAGCATTCATGAAGGCATGGACTTCCGGGCCGCGCCCGGCACGCCAGTTCACGCCGCCAATAGCGGCATCGTTGTGCTGGCGCGCCCGCTTTATTACGAAGGCAATTGCGTGGTCATCGATCATGGCCTGGGGCTCTTCACCATCTCAATGCATCTGAGCCGCATCGACGTGCACGAAGGCGACCACATCGCCAAAGGCCAGCTACTCGGGCTCAGCGGCGCGACGGGCCGCGTGACTGGCCCGCATCTGCACTGGGCGGTACGCTTGCAAAACGCCTATCTCGACCCCGCCAAGATGCTGCGAATGAACTTGAGCGGCGTGCACTAGCGCGTCCGCAGGCGAGCACGCAATTAAAACCGCGAAGTCCGCACCCCGCCGCCAATCTTGACACCGCGCCCGCAATCGTCTGTACTGTTGCGCATGTTCTCGTTCAAGGCTTTATCCCTCACTGCTATTCTTGCCGCGTCTCTTGCTATTTGCCTTCGGGCACAGGATTCGCCGACCTCTGCACCCGCCGCGCCCTCCGCTCCCGCGCAACCGCTCAAACCCTCGCGCCTCCTCGCAAAAGAAATGTGGATCAAAGTTCCCGGCGCATTCCCCAACGGCCTTGACGCGCTGGAAGTGTCAATGGATCTTCCGGGAAAGCATCCGCTGGTGGTTCTCACCCACGGCACATCCAACGAACCCGACCAGAGAGAACACGTCACTCCCTGGGCGCAGTTTCCTCAGGCAGAGTGGTTCGCCGAGCGTGGCTACGTCGCGATCGTCGTGGTCCGCAGGGGATATGGCCGCTCAGGCGGCCAGCAGGACTCGATGAATGGCGGCTGCGGTGGCCGCACGGGGACCTTCTATCAAACCGGCGAAGCCAGCGCCGACGATCTGCGCGCCGTGATGGATTTCGCTCGCAGTCTGCCTGAGGTCGATGCGGATACGATCGTAAGCGCCGGCCACTCCACCGGCGGATTTGCGCAGGTGGCGCTCTCGGCCAATCCGCCGAAAGGATTGAAAGCCGCCATCAGCTTCGCCGGTGGCCGGGGTGGCGACGGCCACGAGCACAATTGCAACCTCAGCGGCGTGATCGACGCGTTTCATGACTTCGGCAAGGAAGCGCACAAGCATGGCGATCTGCCCATGTTGTGGATCTATGCCGAAAACGACCATTGGTTTCCGCCCGCGATGGCGCAGCAATTCGACGCGGCATATAAAAAGGGCGGCGCGACGGACCAATTCGTCCTCGCTCCGCCGGATGGGGACGAAGGGCATCGCTTGATTTATCACGTCGCGGCCTGGTCCGATACGGTCAGCGCATTCCTGAAGGCGCAGAATCTTTTGCCGCTGGGCGATACCGTGCTGCCCAGCCCCGAGCCGCCCAACATTCCCATGCCAGCCGGGTTTACGAATGCGGAAGCCTGGCGGCGCTTTTTGCTGGCTCCGCCCTACAAGGCACTCGCGGTCAATGACAGCGGTCAGGAATTCATCTCTGCCGCCGGATTCGACCAGTCGCGGGCGGACGACGCCGCAATCGATCGATGCAAGAAAGCTGCAGGCAGCACGCATTGCACAATTGTTGCTCGCACGCCGGGCGAAAAGTAATCCGCTTCGGCCGCGCATCTCAGCGCGGCTGCGCTTCCTGTTCCAGCATTGCCGACGCACTCGGCGCCGCTGCCTTCTCCGCGCGCAGCGCTTTGTACGCGCGATAAACAAACCACCCCAGATACCAGCCGTCGATATATTTGAACGGCGTTTCACCGGTCGTATAGTGACCGCACGGCAACACGCGGACTTCGTGGTTCAAGGTCGTGCGCCGCGCCGCCTCAACCACCTGCAGCGAGTACTCCAGCGGAAATGTCAGATCGTATTTCGCATAAACAAACAGAACGCGTTTCTGCGGCCCGCCCGCTTCCTCGCTCACGTATCGCTTGTAATAGCTGACCGGGCTAACGGCCGCCCACAGCGCGCGCAATCGTTCCTGCGTCAAACCCGCCGCTTCCACGCCCGCGCGAATGTGCCGCGTGCTTTGCCCGGCCCACACCACGTCTCCGAATGCCGTCGACGCGTGATTGAACGCATTCACCCTCAGCCGCGCATCGTGCGCACTGGCCAAAAATCCGTAGCACGAACCGAGGCTCGTGCCGAGCACGCCGAAATGCTCGTAGCCCTGCTCCTCGAGCCAGTCGAGGCAGCAACGAATATCCACCACCGCCTGCCGCGCAGCCGAAAGCGTGCGCCCGATGTTCGCGCTCACCGCATAATCCGAGCGCTCGAGCTCCGCCGGCCGGCGAATGTCGTGGTACGGCTTCGAGAGCCGAAGCGCCGACACGCCCATGCGATTAAACAACCGGCACAGCGCGTTGTGTCCCAGCCCGTCGGCGTTCCACTGCGGCAACACAACAATGGCCTGCTTCGGGCGCGCTGGATCCTTGTGCGCCGGCGCTGGAAACCAACGCGCGTTCACCTGGTCGTTTTCGGGGTAGGGCGTGCGCTCAGGCGATGTGAAACGCAAAAACTGTGCCTTTTCGAGCGTGCCGTCGAGCGCCCGCTGCTTCAGCTCCGCATCTTTCTGGAGCGTCTCAGGCCGTACGTTGGTCGGGAACAGCTCCGGATGCCGCTCTTCCAGTCGGAAATCCGTGGGCCGTTCGTAGCCGAAAAAAACGTCGCTGTGCTGGATGAGAATTTCGTTGATCCGCCGCATCGCGGCTTCTGCCGCCACCGGATCGCCGGCTGCGCCCGGATCAGGCACCGCATCGCCAAATCCATGCGCCTCAAGGAACGGAGCAATCCACTCAAAGCCCCACTCCAGCGGACGCACGACGCGGTTTTCGTCGCGCGTGCTTAGCCGCGTCTCCCACGCATACATCTTGCGCGCATACCAACCAGTTCTCATGAATTGATATCAATTTTATCAGCGTGAATGCGGTCGAGGCAGCGCCGCAATGAGACGCCCGGCGCATTCGATCTTGTTTTTGGATGTGGGCAGCGACCTAGGTGCTCGCCTTGCGCGCCGCCCGCACCAGCGCAAAGTATTCCGCTGCAAACCAACCGATGCTCAACAGCAGAATTACGGCGATGATGGTTTGCGAAATCGCGCAATACAAGCACCACACGCCCAGCCCGTACTGCTCGATCATGGACAGGCGAAAGGCAAACAGAAATCCGATGAACGCCGCAAGAAAGGTTGCAAAGCGCAGCCGCATGAAGCTGAGAATCCCCAGCACCAGGTAGCCGGCAATGCCGATGGCCGCAACCGGGATATTGGCAATCACTGCAAACGAGCTGTGATTCACGATGCCACAATCCCAATGCTCGTTGATGTCGCACGGCGCGGTGCCGGTTGAGTAGTGCAGTTGCAGCGCGAGCGCGGAAACGACAACTCCGGCAACGGCGAGAACCAAAATCACATAGCGCATGGCAGGTGAGGAAACGGTCGGATTTGCTTCAACCTGATTCTATCGGACCGGCCTCCGCAGCCCGCGTCTTGCTTGAGCGCCTGGCCTGCGCTGTACGATGAAGCCATGAATCAGGCTGCGGACAACAGCACGCGGGAAAACGTGGAGCGGCCTGTCAACAGCTCCGCGCGAATCGCCTTCTTCGGCGGAAGTTTTGACCCGCCTCACCTCGGCCACCTGGCCATTGCGCGTGCAGCCCGCGACGCCTTCCACTTGGACTCGGTGCTGTTCGCGCCCGTCGGCGCGCAACCGCTAAAGCCGGAGGGATCGGGCGCGCGCTTTGAAGATCGCCTGGCCATGACGCGCCTCGCCATCGAAGGCGAGCCCGGCTTCGCCATCTCACTCGCCGATGCGCCCAAATCTGCAGGCGCGGAGCGTGGCGCCGCTCCCGAACCCAATTACACGCTCAACACGCTCCACAGCCTGCGCACGGCCTTCCCGCCTGAGACAGCGCTTTACTGCCTGATGGGCGCGGACTCCTTCTTCGGACTGCGCCACTGGCATCGTGCCGCGGAGATTCCCTTCGCGGCATCGCTCATCGTTGCCTCCCGCCCCGGTCAGCTGCTCGATGGATTGAAGGAGGCGCTGCCACCGGGCCTCACCCTCGAACCATCAACGGTCGCCGGCCGCGAGGAATCCGGAATCATGGTCCGCTCTTACACGCTTCTGGGTCCCGCCGGCAAACGCGCGCCGTTTTTTGTTCTTCCCGATCTCGACGTCGCAATCAGCGCGTCCGCCATTCGCGACGCCATCAACAGCGCCTCCCAATCGGGATCGACCGTCGCGGAAGCCTCGCTCCGCACCATGCTGCCGGCCGCCGTCGCCGACTACATCCGCTCACACGGCCTCTACCGCTGAGCGATTCAACTTTCTGGCCGGCTCTCTTGCCTCCCCGTTCTCTGCTTCCCTTTTGCCTAATCCCTGTTCCCTATTTCCTAATCCCTGCTCCCTGCACTACCATGACCTTGGAGACGCCACCCACCGAATGAGCACATCGCCGGCGCAGAAACACACGCGCACCCCATCACAAGCACAAATTCTGGTGCAGGCCGCTGCAGCGGTTTGCGAAGAAAAGAAAGGCCAGGACACACGCATCCTCGAGCTCGATCCAGTCGACTCCGGCCTCTCTGACTTTTTCCTCGTCACCTCAGCTACTAACCAGCGGCAGGCCGTCGCCATTGCCGACGAGATCGAGCTGCGCCTGAAGCACAACTTCGGCGCTTACGCCAATTCCGTTGAAGGCCGCCGCAATGGCGAATGGATCCTGCTCGACTACGTCGACTTTGTGATTCACGTTTTCCTCGCCGAGAAGCGCGCCTTCTACGACATCGAACGCCTGCGCAAGTCGGCGCGTCCGCTCACGCCGTCGGAGTTCGACGCCGAGCTGAAAGCTGCTCTGGCCGCAAAAACGCGGGCGGTCCGCGGCATAAAGACTAAAAAGGGCGGGAAGCTAGATTCTGAAACAGCGATCAGGCGGAAGACGCCGGCAAAGACGCGACCGCGCGCCGGAAAGTCGGCCGGACCTTCGAAACATAGAATCCTGAAACGCGCGAAGCCTAAGAAGACCAGGAAAAGTCGATGAGTATTCCGTGACGCGACGACTTTTCCGATTCGAGGCTATTGTTTTAGGTTAGCTGCCATGGCCCGGACCTCTTTGGCTCGACTTGCATTTCCCGTTGCCTGGCAGGCATCAGCCAGGACCGCGTAAAGCTCTGCGTTGGGCGGCTGAAGCGAAATCTGTTCCTCCAATAAATGCACCACGGCCTTAGGGTTGCCATTCTTGTTCAGTGCCTGAGCGATGGCGAGCAGTGTTGCTGGATTCGCCGCAGTCTTCGCAAAAATCGGCTGTTCGTTCAACGCCGCCAGCTGATCGATCATTTGTTTTCGCATCAGCAAAGCTACGAGGTTATCCATGGGACGCATATCGCCGCTGCCCTCAGACAGCGCCCGCTCGTAGCTTGCCTGCGCATCGATGTCATCTCCCTGTGCTTCCGCGGAAAGGCCACGCTTGAGGTCTTCCACTGCTTCCCCGCCGGGATCCGCCGGACCGTAGGCGGTCCAGGTGTCGATATATTCGTTCGCGGGCGTCACGTGCAGGTTGAACGTAGCATATGCCGTCTTCTGCTCGCCCTCGCGCGCTGCGCTTAGTACAACCTGGTAGACGCCCGGCTCGAGTTCCGAAGTATCGATGGTATGGCCTGTGAGCAGGTTGCCGGCCTGATCGTGATTGCTTGCGTCTACCACTTCATTGCTCTGAACGGCGTCGTTGCGGGAAGAAGCGATGGAACCGAACACGTAATGCAAATCAACCTTCTCAGACGTCTGCGAGGATGACGCTCCAGGACCAAGCCATAGCTGGAAGACCAGCGGTAGCTTGTCGCCTTGGCGAATGTACACATTCTGCGCACCAAGGGGAGTAAAGCGAAGGTGGGCAGTACTGAATGGGAGCTGGTTTTGCGGGTCGGGGACTCCTGCCGGACGCCGATATGCCAGAATTCCGGAAAATGCAACAGGATCGTTTTTTGTCGCGGGCACACTGATCGCCGTACGGAGCCTGGTAGCCGATTTGGTTACATCGTTCGTGAGCGTCACCACCAATGAGTAATTCCCGGGCGCAAGGGGAAGGGTGGCTTCAGCAGCAAACCTCTTTTTGCTGGCGACATCGACTTCCGCCGGTGTGAGATTCGCGGTCATCCGGTCTTCCTGCGAATACGCCGGCTTCCCCGCGGCGGTCAGGACGTCGCTGCGCAAAGTCAGGTCGTAATAGTTGGTGCCATCTTTGCGAGTGCCAACGATGCTCGGGTCGGCGAACTTCATGTTGAACAAGTAACTCAGCTTGATTCGCCCACGATCGTCGCGGAAACACACGTAGCTCAGTGATGCTGACTCACCGCCAAGGAACACGCTTGTTGTCACCCGCTCGCGCGCCCGGTTCTGGTCCAGTTTCTCCTGTGTGATTGGATTGTCCGGCAAACTGGCGATTTCGCCGAGTAGCAAGTCGGATGACATGCTCGGCTCATAGGTGTCCGCCCCCAGATCGACTGGCTCGCCGGGGATCAACGAAACTGCTGTTGTCGCAACCTCATCGCCCAAAGATTTGCGGAGGGTGTCTAAACTCCGCTTCTGATCGTTCATGGCCTCGAGCGTTGCAACCAGCCTGACGGGTCCGTCAGAAATCGGAGAGTAAAGGGTGAAGTCCTCGGAGTTGCTGCGCTTGTAGAAAAGCAGATTGAAAAATGGGGGCAGCGCAAGGCTCGGCGATTGATAGAACCAGATCTCCATCGGCCGCACGTTGCGCGCGGAGAGATACGTCACTACTTGTTTGGGCGGGCCGAGGATGATGTACATCCGCCCCCTGTCGGTTCGCCAGCCGTCGTCTCTTCCAATGGTGCCGTAGTGCTCATTGGCATAGGCGAGTCGTTTGTAATGCTCGTCCTTGTAAGAATTGATCGATGAACCAGGATCGGGGTTGCGGATCCGCCAGAAGGTATCGATAAAGGCGTCCCTCTCCGCATCAGTGTTGAGGGTCAGGAATTCCTTCTTCTCGCTGCCGGAGATGATGTAATTGACTTCTGCGTTGAGCCAATGGCGGTAGTGAGGGGGAAGATCCTTTGCGTGGTCGGCCGCGAATGCAGAATGCAGGATACAGGCGGAAAACAGAACGCATGCCAGATTGCGCGCGAAGTGCGACTTCAAATTAAAACCCTCTAAGAAAATCAAAAGGGGAGAGAGTGGGCACTCTCTCCCCTCTGGTTAGATTCTAGCAAGAGCTAGAATTCCAGCCGAATCGTCGCACGGGCATAGAACGGACCCTGGAAACCGGTCGGCCGCCCATAGTCCTTATTGAGCAGCGGGGTTGCGCCGACCACTGGTACGACGTTTGCCGGCTGCTGCGTGTACTCAACCTTGCCGGTGATGGGCTGCGAGTCAGTAACGTTGAGAGCGTCCAGCGCCAACTTCAGGACCGTCCGTTCGTGAATGGGCAACGAGTATTCACCCTTGAGGTCGAGTTGAAGGGTGGCCGGGGTGCGGCCGGCAGCGCCGCGTCCACCGAGCGGAACCTCGCCCTGGTTGAGATAAGCCGGATGATCGCCAAGGAAGCTGAGCGGAACACCGGTTTGCCCGCGAAGGGCAATGCCAGTGGTAAGCCCCTTCAGGTCGTGGATCACCGGGCTGCTTCTATCCACTGTGTAGCTCAGGAACATGTTTGAGACGATACGGCGATCGGTGCTGAGGTAGCCCGGCCGGAATTGGTCGCCCAGTAGGTTCAGTTGCCCAGCGGTGAAGTCGAACAGCGAGCTGATTCCAGGATCCGACTGGCCGTTGTCATTCCGATAGGCGCCTTCGTAGTTGCCCCACAGATTGCCGAAACGGAAGTTGACGGCAGCCAACCAGTGATTGCTGTAGCGCTTGTCAAGTTCGAGTTCCAGCGCCTGGTACTTGCGCTCGGGATTGATGAAGCCGTCAGCCTTGCCGTCGCCTGGCCCGTTGTCCATGGTCGCCAGGTTCAGGAAGCAAGCACCACCGAGTGGAGTATTGTTGCCGTCGACAAAGATACCGCCGGCAGCGAAGTAGGTGTCATTGCCCGCAGTGCAACCTGGGACAACCGGAAGATAGTTTGACTTGGTCAGGCCGCCGGGTTGAGACATCGGTACGGCTTCTGCCGTGTTGAATTGCGCCTGCGTATATGTCAATTCCTGATCGTTGACTGCGATATCGGTCTTGGAAGATGGATTCGCAATGCCGCCGGTGTAGTTGCCGCCGATCGTGGAGCCTTCGGGCGACTGCGAGCCGATGTCTTCAATGACGCGATCCAGATTGCGCTGAACGTAACGCGCTTTGGCGACGAAGCCGTTCTTGATCTCGCGCTCAAAGCCGACAACGTACTCGCTTTCGTACTCAGACTTCGTGCCCGGAATGATGCCTTCACCGGTTGAGGACGAGAAGTTCGGCGAGCCGAAGGTATGAACGGCGTCGGACGTGTCGGTGTATTTGGGCATGCCGTTCAGATTGTGTGCATCATCTGGAACCACCACGAGCGCCCCATTCTGGATGGTCGGCGCAAACACGTAGGCGGTATCGTCCTGCTCGTTGCCGAGCTGACGGTTGGCGGCATCAAGCGGCATGGCCCAAACGTTCAGCCCGTAGTTGATGAAGATTTTGCCTTTGCGGTCGCCGAAAGGATCGATGTTGAGACCTAGGCGTGGCGACCAGTTTCCGCCGAAGACATAACTCAATACCGATCCAGCGACGCGTTCCTGCTCCCAGCGAAGGCCGCCGTCGATCGTCATGAAGCGGTTCAGCGCCCAGGTGTCTTCCCCGTAGGCCGCGTGGTAGCGTTCAATCGAGTTGACGTAAAGGCCAACATAGGTGCCGCGATAGATGGAGGCATAAACGCGCATGCCGTTCCACACCGGGCACTGCGAGCAGGTAGCGTCCGAAAGGTTATTGGCATTGGTGCCGGTAACCGTGAAGATCGCATTGCTCATCGAGCCTGCTGGCGCCCTGATGTTCGAGAACAACGAGGTCAGCGTCGTGCCTGCAGCATTCTTGTCGGGAAGCGTAAAGAGGGCGCCCGAACGCTCCGGTGTATACAGGAACTTCGTGTGATCGTAGCTGTAGCCGACTGCGACCGTATGCTCACCGAGGAAATGAAACGTCTTTTGCGTATTCGCGAGCAGGCTGTAGGTGCCTTCACGAGACCCCACGAAGGCGCCAAAGCCAGTGTTTACCTGACCTCCGGGTGAGGGCAGCAGTTCAGCTGACTGGTCGAGGATCTGGTAGTTCTGGAGGGCTGGTGTCTCGACGAAGTGATCGTAGTTGTAGGTGTAGGAAACATCGGCAACCCACGATGGTGTGATTGTGTAACTGAGGCGCGCCAATGAGTCACGCGAGCCCCACTGATAGCTGCTCTCTGACGACACGATGTTTGAAGTCGACAGCGTGGAGGGGACCACATTGTGCTTCGACGGATCACCGAAGCTGGCAATCTCAAGCTGTAACTTCTGCATGGGGTTGAATGTGAGCTTGCCAGCCCAGCTCAGTGTCGTTGTGTCATATGGCCAAGGGCCATGCGTCACCACCGGCGGTCCTGAAGCTGGTGCGCCAGAGTATGTGAAGAACGGATTGGCAATGTTGATGTTCTGATCGAGCGAAGGGTTAAACGCCCCGAAGAAGAAGATCTTGTCCTTGAAGCCCGGGATATAACCACCGAGCTCTGCGGCGAGATCGTAGTGCGGACTGGAGAGCGTGCCGCTCGGCTTGGTTTGAATGTAGCCATATTGGTAGAACTCTTTGCGGGCTGCATACCACGCGCCGGGATTCATGTAAGCGCCAAGCGCTCCATGGAAGGTGTCGGACCCCGATTTCGTGACAATCTGGACGATGCCGCCCTGGGCCTTGCCATATTGAGGAGCGAAGCCATAGGACTTCACATCCACTTCCTGAATGAAAGCCAGGTTGATGCCGGTGCCGAGCGATCCGTGTTGCGAGTTAAAGGTGCCGAGGCTGCCGTAAGCCTGGTCGGTGACGGTGACACCATCAACGACGTATAGATTCTCAAGGCCTGAAGAACCGCCGATAGAGGGGTTCGACGTGCCAGGGCCCACTTGGTTTGCAACGCCTGCCACCTGGCCGCCAGCTACGCCAGGCGCCGCGTAAAAGATCGCGCTGACGGCGCGAGGCAGCGGGACATTGTTATAGAAAGCACTTGTCAGGTTGGTGTCGACCGCCGTCGATTGTGTGTCGATGCTGACGGCCGATGCTGAAACCTCGACTGTCTCTTGCGCGCTACCGATCGTCAATGTGACGTTCAGCAGCGACGATACGCCGACCACAACCTCGTTGTGGAGAGATTTCACCGTCTTGAAGCCGCTTTTGTCCACCTTAACTTCGTAATAACCCGGGACCAGGTCGGTGAATGCGTAGTGGCCCATGTTGTCGGTGACCATCGTGCGCGAGCCCTGGGGGCCCGTGATGGTGACCGTAGCGCCGGTCACAACAGCCGAGCTTGAATCAACCACAGTTCCATTCAAGCCGCCGAAAACCGCTCCCGATTGCTGCGCCACCGACATCACCGGTAGCAACAACAGCAACCCGGCAAGAACGGAAAGTGTCCTGAGTAGATTCCTCATCGTAACTCCTCCGAAATGCGTTTGAAACATAAAGTCCCTCGATTCAAGTCTTGCTTTTTTCAAAATCTTCTCGCTGATGCGGTTTCGATCGCCGGCGGGATGCGAACGAAATTCGTCCCCGTGTTTTTCACCGAGATGGCAGCTTTGGGAATCGCCGCCGCCGCGGATTCGTCCTCAATAAAGGCGAGATAAAGTGAAATTTCTGAAAATTCCGACACATCATGGCGTGCGTGCACACCTTCTGCCCGCTGGATTTTCATCCAGTAACCTGGTAGAAACTTTGAGCGTATTAAGGCAATTCACTTGCCATTCATGAACATGGGTCGCCCTCAATCCAAAAGCCTGAAAACAAATGACATTTGGTTCTACAACGTCCGTTGCAGTCGACTACAACCTATGAGAATCTGTAGTCAATGACCACATTATCGTAAAATATGTAGTTTTCGACCTGACCACTGCTTGCGGACGGTAGCTCGGACGGCCTCCCGAAACCCGGAATGTGTAAAACGCCGCCTGCGCAAGTGCGAATCTCGCGATCTTTAACTCCTAGAGTTTCTTGTGCGCAAAACAAAAAGGGCGCCCCGTTGGGAACGCCCTTGATTTCAGGTTCAGGCCGTTGTTTAGAAGTTGATCTTGGCTACAATTCGCGCTGTCCGGCCCGGCTCCGGGTCACCGTTGTAGTCGGATGAGTCATCCACTGCGCTGACCGTGCCAAAGTACAGACCATCGGTGAAGTTCCCGTCCGGCGGGGCGAAGTTTGCATGATTGAATACGTTCGCTGCCTGCAACATAATCTGCACGTTGCGTGCCGAGTCGTGACCGAGCGGCAGGTTCTTGTAGACACTGAGGTCGGTGTAGTTGTAGCCAGGGCCATGGAAGAAGTTGCGCTTCACATTGCCGAAGGTGCCGACCGTTTCCTGAGTGAAGTTCGAACCGTCAAACCCTGAATTGAGCCCATCGGAGTTCAGCATTCTCGGGTTGAATTCCTTGATGTTGAAATTGCTCAGGTTTGGCTCGTCAGGGCAGCCATAGTAGACCCACAAGTCGCAATACAAGGATCGATACGTACCCTCATCGAGGATCGTAACCGGAAATCCGGTCTGGAGAACCGTTATGCCGGCCACATGCCAATCGCCCAGAATCTCCTTGATTGCGAAGTTCTCATTCATCGCTTGCAAAAGAGGAACTTTGTAGTCATACGACGCCACAACACGATGACGCGCATCGAAGTCGGAGTCGCCGTAGTTCAAGTGCTGGAACCCCGGAACATTGTTCATGCCGCGGCCGTTGAAACCGGAGCTCTCAAGCCCCGAGGCATTGTCCAGCGAGTGAGCGTATGTGTACGCAAAGGTGAAATACAACCCATGCCACGAGTTGTTCACCAGGCTCAGCTGGAAGGAGTTGTAGTTCGATGAGCCCCTGGTCGCCAGGGCGCCGACGTCAAGATAGTCCGGAATGCCATCGATGGTCGCCGGCTGCGAGGTGTTCTGCGGGAAGAACAGGTGTTGCTGCGCGCGACCGGCGGAGCTGGTGCAACCCGCTTCCGCGCCCGTGTTCGTCAGGCAAGCCGCGTGACCGGCCGCCGTAATGGGATCGGCATCGTAGGTTGTCGCCAGCCGGTGGCCCACTGAACCAACATAACCAAACTGCAACACCATGTTGCCTGGCAGCTGCCGCTGGATATTCAGATTGAAGTTATACACGTAGGGCGTGGAGTAGTGTGGATCGATGGAACTCGTGTCAAGCCCAACGTAACTGGGCCAGTCCAGGGGGGTGCCTGCGGCAGGTCTCACGTAGGGAAACACATTGGCTTCCGTTCCGCCACCTGCGACATCCGAGAACGGATCAAGGAATCCAGGGCTTCCCCCGAAATCCGCGGCGCCATGAGATTCCAAGAAGTTCGGAATATCCCCCAGGTTCTGCAACTGCCCTTCCTGCGCATCGCGGTTGTAGTAGAGCCCGATGCCGCCACGAATCGAGAGCTTGTGCGCTCCTGCGCCGCCGATCAGACCTTCTGGGCCTCCACTCGGCGACCATGCGAAACCTAACCGCGGTCCGAAATGGGTGTATTTGGTTGTCGCGCCGCCCTGTGTGTTGCACCCCGGATCCCCAGGGAAAAGCAAACCCGGGAATCCGCCCGGGAAGACCTTCGAAGTTTGGCTGCTCAAGTAGAAGCAGGTAATCCCCAAACCCTTGAACTGCACATTGGAGTTGGGCGTCTCCACGTCCCAGGCGATGCCGTAGTTGAGGGTCAGATCGTTGTTCACGTGCCAGCTATCCTGCGCGAATGCGTAATCTTCCCACGCGATGGTGTCGATGAAGCCGCCAGACGTTTGGGCATAGCTGTCCGGAATGCCAAGCAGAAAATCGATTCCAGGGTCGCCTGAACTGTAGGCTCCGGCTCCGCCGTAAGAAAAGTCGCCGTTGTTGTCGGCGGAGTAGGGGTTGCTCACGCGGAACTGCTCGACGTTCACGCCAAATTTCAAATCGTGGTTGCCCGCGATGTGGCTTAAGTTGTCGCTGTATGTAAGATTTGTGTCCTTGCGGGGCTGCGGCCCTTCATAGCTGAAGCCGATCGTGAAAAGGCCAGTCAAGTCCATGTTGGGTATGCCCGACTGCACATTCTGCGGGTGAATGTTGAAGCCGAGGCTCGCAGGGTCAACCACCTTCGCGGGCTCAACTGCTGCGAAATTGAAGCGATAATAACCTGCGCGCAGAACGTTCAGCGTGTTCGGGCTGAACATGTGTGTTTCCTGCGCCGCGAACAGCTTAAAGTGCTCCGCGTTAATCATGCCGAAGCCCGGAAGCGTGGAGCCGCCAAAGGGCAGGGTGCGCGTCGACGGGCTCGATTGAAAGATGCCCGTGCCATAGATCGAATCATGATCGCTGATGTGGTAATCGACACGCAGCACACCCTGATCCTGCGCACTGGTATTCGCCGTTGGGAAATTAAAGTAAGGAGCCATCGCCGTGCCCGCGTTTCCGCTCGGAACATACTTTTGCGCCAGCTTCAACGCAACAGAATTGAAACTTGAAGTATTGATAACGACCGGAGAACCGACCGGGAAACAATCGTCCCAGTTTGGCAGTTCTGTTTCTGGTCCGCAGGTCGCCCCGGGATTCGCAACGCCCGTTCCGGTCCCGACCACGATGGGAAACGGAATGGCGTTATCAGTGAGCCCGGCATTTATATTCGTGTCGCCGTTCGCTACATTCTGCTCGTTGCTGAAGTTTCCACCCGGATTCGTCGAGGTCGGCAGAATCCCACTCTGAAACACTGGCGTCTGCACGATCGCTCCCGTCCTGGCGCGGCTGCCCTGGTACGCGGCGAATCCGAACAATCTGTTCTTGATAACAGGCCCGCCCAGCGTGCCGCCGAAGAGATTCTGGTGGTAGGGAGTCCGTTCACCCGGTAGCGCAAAGTAGCCGGGGAGATTCATGAATGTGTCGCGATAGAACTCAAAGCCGCTTCCGTGGATCTGGTTCGTCCCCGGCTTCACCACTTCATTGATCACCGAACCGCTATTGCGCCCAAACTCCGGATTGATTGTGCTGGAGACAATGTTCTCTTCCTGCAATGCGTCTGGGTTGACCGCCAGGCCTTCGTCCTGCAGCGGGCCGTCGTTGTTGTCGATCCCCTCCAGCATGTACGCGTTGCTCTGCGTCTGGTTGCCGTTCACCGAGTAGGAGCCCATGCGGTCAGACGATTCCACAACGCCGGGCGCCAGCCTCTCCATCGCCGCCGCATCGCGGCCGAGCATGGGCAGGTTCTCAAGCTGGCTGGCAGGAACCACCTGTTCCAATTGCGTGTTTGCAGTTTCCACCTGCACCGCCGATGAACTCACCGTCACCGTCTGCGACTGTGTTCCTACCGCAAGCGTGGCGCTCTCTTCAAGGTTCGCGTTCACCGTCAGCATGATGTCGGTCTTCGCAACTTTCTGGAAGCCGGGAGCTTCGATCGTCACCGTGTACGGGCCCCCGATCTGCAGTGACGGGAAAATGAAAAACCCGCTCTGATTCGAGGTGGTCTCCGCTGAGATGCCCGTGGCCGTGTTCAGGGCCGTCACTTTGGCATTGGGAAGCAGCGCTCCGCTCGGATCGGTGACCGTGCCGTGAATCGAAGCCGTGGTCACCTGCGCCTGGATAACCGGAAGGTTCACAAACGTGAGAGAGCCAACCACCATCAAAACAAACGCCAAAAACGCAGGCTGAAAACGAGAAATGCGCATCCTACATCCTCCAAATCAGCTGGGAAAGTTTAAGTCGCGATGGAAGCCCCCAACTGCCGGCTCCTCTCTCTTTCGTTTCTTCTTTTGCTGCGGCCATTCCACATCGATCAGTGTCGAAATGGGCGAGGTGTGTTTGGGAGAGTTGAAAGATCGAATGTTCCGGACCGCTCAGGTCCCGTAATTCATCCCCGATGGGCGTCCCCGGAACAATTTCCTAATTTCCATACTGCACGCGGCGGGCCATTCACCCCAACCCAAACCCCCTTAGCACCTTGTTAAAAGAAAACAAACGAGTTGTACATCACCTATATGTGTCACATTCAGAACCCCCATCAGCGCGATCTCGCCCTCACGCCTATGAATTCTCATATAAATATGCGCTCATAATCCATAAACTAAAGGTTAAGTCTCGGATTACGAGAAGGATACGGCGTCTTTCCATCGCAAAAAAAGCTCTCGTTTGCGTTATTCTCCCCTCTATGAACATCACGCTTGCCCAGGTCGGTGCCGGTCCCCGCTCACGAGACCCATTCGATGGTGCAGTGCGGGACTATCTGAAGCGTTCCATTGGGATTGCGCGGTGCGGTGCCGAATCCTTCCAGACTGAGGCGGCATTCTTCGATTGGCTTGGCCGCCAAAAGGGGCGAACGGATCCGGCCCTGCTGATGCTCGACGCGCGCGGCCGCCAGATCAGCTCCGAGGCTCTGGCCGAATGGTTCGCTGCCTGCCGCGCCGGCGGAACTCAGCTGGTCGTTTTCGCCGTCGGCCCTCCCGACGGCTGGTCAGAAGAAGCTCGCTCCGACGCAAAACGCCGCGGCGCTCTGCTCTCGCTAGGGCCTATGACCCTCGCGCATCAACTAGCCCGCCTCGTGATGGCAGAACAGATCTATCGCGCATGTACAATTCTCACGGGCCATCCGTACCACAAGGGGCATTGAGCCAGTTCTCAGTTCGAAGTTCGCAGTTCTCAGAAAAAACGCGAACACGGGCAGCAACCTGCTTCGCTCCGCAACTGTGAACCGTGAACTAAGAACTCTGAACTGGGAACTAAGAGCTATGGACTCCGAGCCGTCATCACGCAAAGGCCTGATCCTCATCAACACCGGTCCCGGGAAAGGCAAAACCACCGCTGCGCTGGGCACAGCATTGCGCGCCGTCGGATGCGGCATGAAGGTGCTCATCCTCCAGTTCATCAAAGGCTCATGGCACTATGGTGAGCTCGACGCAGCGGAAGCTCTCGCGCCCAACCTCGTCCTGAAGCAAATGGGCCGCGGCTTTGTGAAGATTGGCGGGGCCGAGGCTGACCCCGAAGACATTCGCCTCGTCAAGGCCGCATGGGAAGAGGCGCGCGCCGCAATCAACTCAGGCGAGTGGGACCTCATCGTCCTCGACGAAATCAACTACGCCATCAGCTACGGAATGCTCGATCCGGCGGAAGTCGCCGCGGCTCTTAAGGAAAAACCCGAGATGGTGCACGTGATTCTCACCGGCCGCAACGCGCATCCTTCGCTCGTCGAATTGGCCGACACCGTCACCGAGATGCGCGAGGTGAAACACGCCTATCAAAAAGGGATCCTCGCCCAGCGCGGAATTGAATACTAACCAGCGCGAAACCGACTCCTGAGGTAAAACCATGCCGCAAGCGAACCATCATCGCTGGATTGACATCGAGCCCGAACCACTCAACCCGCTCATCACGCGGCAATATGTCGTTGGCACGAACACAATGCTTGCCCGTATCGTCCTGAAGAAAGATGCGCGCGTTCCCATGCATCATCATTTCCACGAGCAGATCAGCCACGTGGTCGAAGGTGCGCTGAATTTCTTTATCGACGGCAAGGAAGTTGCCGTGCGCGCAGGTGGAATTCTCTGCATTCCGCCCGACATCCCCCATGAGGTCATCGCGATTGAAGACTCCGTCGCTCTCGACATCTTCAATCCGCCGCGCCAGGACTGGATCGATGGGGACGACGCATACCTCCGCGGCGGTGAAGCGGAAACGTCGCAGAATGGATCAAAACGTTCGGAACTTTAGAAATGGCGACTAGCCAATCACTCCGCTCGAAGCGATTTCATCGGATCGATCGAAGCGGCGCGGCGCGCCGGCAGGTAACACGAGATGAGTGCCACAGAACCCAGGAAGAGAGCGACGGAAACAAAAGTAAGAGGATCGTCGGCCTTGATCCCGTAGAGGAGCCCGGCCAGCAGGCGCGTCGCCGCGAACGACATCGCAAGCCCGATCAGGATACCGATCCCACTAAGGCGCATTCCTTGTTTCAGAATCAGGCGTACCACGCCGCGCCGGTCAGCTCCAAGGGCCATGCGCACCCCAATCTCATTGGTGCGCTGGCTGACGGAGTAAGACACTGTTCCCGATAGCCCGACCGTCGCCAGCAACAGAGCCACGCATCCAAACACCGCCAGCAGCACTCCAGTTGTATGCGCCGCGAACAACGGCAGTGCCATATACTGCGAAATCGTCTCCATTTCCATGGGCACAACATTGGGATCGAGACTTTGAATCACATGGCGAATCTCGCCGAGTGCAGCCTCCTCACCTGTCCGTGTGCGCACAACCAGAAACTCCTGCGGTTGCGAGCGAAGCGGAAGGTACATGAAATCCAGCGGGTCTTCACCCAGACTGCGGTACTTTCCGGTTTTGACCACGCCAACGATCTCCACCGTTTGTTTGTCATCTTTGAAGTGCTGGCCGATGGGATTCTGTCCCGGCCAGTAGTGCGTTGCCATGGCTTGATTGACAATCACTTTCCCCGAGTTCGGTTGGATATCCTGCGCCGAAAATTCGCGACCGGCCAGCACCGGTGTACCCATGGTTTTGAAGTAGTCCGGCGCGACAGAAGCGACCTGCAGTGGAATAAAGTCTTCCCCCGGAGGCGGGTTGACTCCTTGTATATGAATACAGTGAACCGTGCGACTTGTTCCGAGCGGCAGATAGTCCGAAAGGCTCGCGGAACTCAGTCCCGGCAACGCACGCACGCGTTCCAGCAATTCCTGATAGAACTGGCGATCCTGCGCTTGTGTATAGCCAAGGCTGCCGGGGTCAAGGCGCGCAACGGCAATGTCATGCGTGCTGAATCCCGGATCGATGGAGCGAGCGTTAAAGAGGCTTCTGACGCAAAGTCCCGCGCTGATCAGCAATACGAGGCAAACCGTGATTTGCGCAATCACGATGCTGCCGCGCAATTGCGAGCGCCGCGGACCTGCGATTTGTCTATCATCCTTCAGTGCAGGAATCAGGCCGCGCCTCGTGCTGCGCAGTACAGGAATGACGCCAAAGGCAATCCCACTCAAAAGCGAGGCAACAAAAGCGAATGTAAGAACATGCCAGTCGAGCGGAGCATCAATCGAAACCGGGATCGTGGCGGGCTTTAGACTCAGCAATTCAGGAATGGACCAATACGCAACCAGTAGCCCACCGGCACCGCCGATCATTGAGAGCATCAGGCATTCAGTCAGTCCCTGGCGAATGATTCTGAACCTGCTCGCACCCAGGGCGGAGCGGACTGCGAGTTCTCGCCGTCGCGTTGCCGTGCGGGCCAGCACAAGATTCGCAGCATTGGCGCACGCAATCAAGAGCACCAGACCCACCGCAGCCATCAGCAAGCCTGTGAATGCTGCCACGTAGCCGCGAAAGGGGCCTGGCACAATCTCGAGCGGAGTCGCGATCGCATCCATGCCTGCCGCATTTGGATCGGAAGCGTAAGCATTGCGGATAAGTACGGTCAGGTCCGCCTGCGCTTCGCTCCTTGAGACTCCAGGCTTCAATCGCCCCACTCCAAACAGCCAGTGTGAATTTTTGCTGCCCATCAGGGTTGGATCGTGAATCAGGGTCGGCGTCATGGCGAGAGTGGTCCAGAAATCGTGTCTCAGACCGATAATGACGCCCGCGAAGCTTTCGGGCGCCACGCCGATAACGGTATAGCTGCCGCCATTTAAGACAAGCACGCGCCCCAGCACCGAACGGTCTCCGCCAAGCTCACGCTGCCAGAATGAATGGCTGATCACAACGGTAGGTGCGCCACCTTTACCTTCGTCGGGCTGGAAAAAGCGCCCCAGCGCGGGCTCAACGCCCAGCACGGAAAAGAGGTTACTTGAAACCAGTTGGCCATAAACGATCTGTCCGCCACCACCGTGGCTCCAACTAACGACGTGTGGATCCCCATCGAACGCCGCAAAGCCGGAAAGGCTGCGGTTGTGGTCGCGAAGATCGACGTACCCCGGATAACTCAAATTCGAATACGCTTCGATCCCTGAAGCTTTCGCATTGTGCGTCATCACCTCTATGAGCTGTCCGCCGTCGGCCACCGCAGGCGGCCTCAGCAGCAGCGCATTCACAAACGTGAAAATAGTGGTGTTCGCTCCCAGACCCACCGTGAGCGACAGGATCACAGTAAATGAGAAACCGGGAGATTTCTTCAGTTGGCGCAGCGAATAGCGCACGTCGGCCCAGATGGACTCGAGTGTCGTCCATTGCCAAACCTCGCGGCTTCGCTCTTCCAGAACAGTGAGATTCCCAAACGCTCGCCGCGCAGCTTGCTCGGCTTCTTGGTGGCTCGACCCCTCACTGACCAATTGCTCCACGCGCTCTTCAATGTGCAGGCGCATTTCCTCATTCAAATCTTCGAAGAGCTTGCGGCGGCGGAAAATGGCTGGAATCCAGCTCATAGGAAACTCTCTTTAATTGGCAATGGATGTGCCTTGATCGAGGACCAGCGAAATACCTTCGAGCATGCGCTCAAAGCTGGAAATCTGCTTCTCCAGATGGCGCAGACCCGATGCTGTGATCTGATAGGTTCTCACCCGGCGATTCGTGGTCGAGATGCCCCACTCGGCCTTCACCAGCTTCGCTTTCAGCAACCGCTGCAGCGCAGGATAGAGCGAGCCCTCTTCCACTTGCAGCAGGTTGTTTGACCGTTGCTGAATGTGGAGCACGAGCGCGTAGCCGTGAGCTGGCTGGCGACGAAGCGACTCGAGGATCATCATCTCAAGCGCGCCGGGAAACAAATCACGCGTATTGGCTTCTGCCATAGGCTTGTTCGCTACAGGCATAGACTAAACAGGTATAGGATGGTTGTCAAGGCTAAAGTCCTGGCCATTTTTCCGCGACATCTGAACGGATCATGTCGGCCATCACAGCACGTTGTCACTGTGCGGCGGCACAAAGGTTTTACCGGCTCGCTGCATCTGTTTGCGACCAGCATTTCAGCCCATCCATATACAATTAGCTTCGGTATGTCGTGGTTTAAACGCGAAAATGGCGAGTTCTCCACGGGGCCCGGTGGTCCCGAAGGAGAGAACGGCCCCGAGTCGGGCGCCCGAAATGTCCGCACCGAGGGCCTATGGGTCAAATGTCCCGGCTGCCGCCAACCCATCTACCGTCAGGACCTTGAAGCGAATCTGCTGGTCTGTCCCAAGTGCCAGCACCATTTCAAGCTCAGCGCCCGGGAGCGCATTGACACGCTTCTCGAGCCCGGCTATACGCTCGTCGACGCCGGCCTGCGCTCCACCGATCCTTTGAACTTCACTGACATCAAGCCCTATAAGCAGCGCCTGCGCAACGCGCGTCAGGAAACTGGCCTCGACGACGCAATCCTGAACGCGCTGGGAAATATCGGCCCCCATGAAGTCGTGTTGAGTGCCATGGAGTACGGTTTTATCGGCGGGTCGATGGGCGCCGTAGTCGGCGAAACCATTGCGCGTGCAGTCGATCGCGCCCGCGAAACGCAGAAGCCTCTCATTATCGTCGCTGCTTCAGGCGGGGCGCGCATGATGGAAGGCGTCGTGAGCCTGATGCAAATGGCCAAAATCTCCACCGCGCTGGCTCAGCTCGACGACGCGCGCGTGCCCTACATCTGCATCCTCACCGACCCGACCACTGGCGGCGTCACCGCCAGCTTCGCCATGCTGGGCGACCTGAATATCGCCGAGCCCGGCGCATTGATCGGCTTCGCCGGCCCCCGCGTCATCGAGCAGACCATCCGGCAAAAACTTCCAGAGGGATTTCAGCGCTCCGAGTTCCTGCTTGAAAAAGGCTTCCTCGACGCCGTCGTGCATCGCCACGCGCTCAAGGCTTATTTGATCCGCGCCCTCAACTTCCTCAAAACCCCCGCCGCGGCGTAGCGGACGAGCTTGGCGCTCGATCCGCCACTCCATGCGTGCCTTGTCCTAACTTGTTACGGCGGGAACCGAAGTTCTCAACGCGGACTGAGCTAAAAGCTCCACACCAGCCCGCTCGTGATCCGCGCAAAGTTGTTCGGAATCCCCGGCGTGCGCACCGGCACAAGCTCTTGCGCGTTGTTCAGAAGCTGGAAATTCGTGTATTGATAGTCACCCTCCACCCGAATCGCAACCCGGCGCGACACCGGCGTATCGACCCCGCCGCCAAGAATCCCAGCGAATGAAGCAGTCTCGCCCGGTGTGTGGTTCGGTCCCCAATCTCTCGTCAGGTCGCCGGAGTTCGGCGCCATCAGCCCCTCAGCAAAAATGGTTTCTCTGCCGATCCGTTTGTAGAACTGCGCGCCGGCTGCAATGAACAACGAGTTCTGTGATGCTCCCGTGTTCGTTCCCAGGTATTGTGAAACATCGACTTTGAAGCGAATGAAGCGCCACGCCTGCAGTCCGAAAGAGGCATTCCACCCATTCAACGGATGGCGCGCCCCGGGCAGCCCATTGAATGAGTTGGAGAGAAATGCGTACCCGCCATAGAGCTGAAGCTTCGGTGGCTTTTGCGATGGGCCATCGGTTTGCGCGCGGATGCCTGCGGCGGGCAGCAACAGCACTAGGAGCAGCGTCAGTCGTGGGGTCATGAAGAGCCTGAACAAAAGCGCTCCCGCAAATTTGCCAGGATCAGATGCGCATCGGCATCAGCACGTAGCGGTACTTGAACTCGGCGTCAGGATCTTCGGGCCGCATCTGGCCGGCCGACTGCGCGTCTTTAAACTCAAGCCGCACCTCGCCCGCATTATCCAGCGCCTTCAGGAAGTCCAGAATGTAGCCAGAGTTGAATCCGACCGTGATTGCCTCCGATGAATACGGCGTATCGATCGTATCTTCGCTCTCGCCTGTCTCGGTGGAATTCGCGCTCACCTTCAGCTCGTTGTCTTCAAGCTTCATCCGGATCGCTCCCGAGCGCTCGTCGGCGAACTGAGCCACGCGCTGGATGGCCGCAGAGAGCTCGCTCGACCGCACCACTGCGAATTTCGTATTGTCGCGCGGCATCACCGCTTCGAAGTTCGGGAACTGCCCGGTCAGCTTGCGGCTTGAAAGCGTGCGGTGCCCCACGCGGAAAAACAGCGTGTGCTCGTCATCGGCAAACTCAACCTTTTCTGCTTCTGAATTCGCCAAAAGCAGTTGCAGCTCCTGCAGCGCTTTTCTTGGAATCAGCACGCGCTTTTCTCCGCTGATGCCTTCAAGCGTCTCGCCCGGCTTTTCGACGAACGACAACCTGTGTCCATCGGTCGCCACCATCGCCATGGACTCAGCTTTCAGCACCAGCAGCGCGCCGTTCAGCGTGTAGCGCGACTCCTCATTCGAAATCGCAAAGATCGTTCGCGCAATCAGCGTACGCAGCGATGCAAGCGAAATGCTTGTGGCCGCGATCGTCGGAAACTCGGGCACCTGCGGGTAATTCGCCCTCGCCATGCCCACCATCTTCGTGTTCGATCGCCCGCTGCGAATCTGCACCCAGTGGTTCTCAAGCAGCTTGATTGAAATGTCTCCGTCAGGCAGCAGCTTGATGTAGTCGTACAGTTTGCGCGCGGGAATTGTGCATGACCCCGGTTTCTTCACCTTCACCGGCGCGCTCGTCCTGATCGCCTGGTCCAGATCCGTCGCGGTAATGTTCAGCTTGTCTTCGTCCGCTTCGAGCAGAAAATTGGAGAGGATCGGGATCGTGGTCTTCCGCTCCACCACGCTCTGCGTCGCTGTAAGTTCCTTCACCAGATCCTGGCGGCTTACGCTAATCTCCATTGCTGCCCCCTCGGCTGATCCCCCGACCCGCTTCTCGATCTCGGCTTCCGCACTCGGCATACGCCCACCCCTGCCCGCTCGAGCCGCGCCCTATGCCCCAACTCTATAACAGCTTGCGGCTCATCGGAAACGGCACTTTTTCTTCCTCCCGATTGTATTCACCCTTGAAACCATGCGCTCGTGGAAAACATGGTCCATTCTGTGAATTCTGTGTACTGCGCCTGAGCCTGCGTCATCTGCGAAGCGCCCGTTCCCATCCATCTGCCCACACGTTCACTTCGTGCGCTGGCGCTCTGTTCTACGGAGGGGTCTTTGTAGATGAGAAGAGAGATAAATAAAGCAGTAGTACCCGTAGTTCGATTCGGAAAAGTGGGAATCAGCGCAAAGTCACTTCATAGGAGCAGCTTGCCCACTGTCCGCGTTTTCTAAAACCCGACATGCCTGCTCGAACAAGCCGGAAATCAAGTCGCTCTCCCTCGAAAGCCGCTCCTCTTTCCCACGCCTCCCACATGTGCTCGCAAATCCCCTGTGGATCGTATTCACGTTGTGTGGACCCTGCGTCGAACGCCCAACGACGCAGCAACATCCGCCGATCGTTTCTTGCACAATCACGCAGGTGCTCTTGGAGGGCGCCCTAGTCCCTCGTCCGCCGCAGCGGAAGGAACGACGAAGGATTCAAGCTCACCGGTCGACACCGACGATCAATGAGACTCCTCTTCCACGCGGCTCTTATACTGGCTCTTCGGGTACCGCGCGGCATCCATGTCCTACACAACAGCCATCGCCCAACTCAACTCTCTCGTCCCGGAGCTCTACGCGCCCGCCGGAAAGTCCCAGCGCCGCTTCTCCATCGACGAAATTCGCATCCTTCTCGACGCGCTCGGCAATCCGCACCTGCATTTTCCGTCGCTCCTCATCGCCGGCACCAACGGCAAAGGTTCCACTGCATCCACTCTCGCGTCGATCCTGATTGAAGCTGGCCTGGCCACCGGCCTCTACACATCGCCCCACCTTGAGCGCCCCAATGAGCGCGTCCGCCTCGGCCGAAACGAAATCTCCGACGACGACTTTGCGCGCCTCTACTTCCAGGTCCACGATGCAGGCCAGCAACTCCTGCTCTCGGGTCGCCTGCCCCAGCTCCCTAGCTACTTTGAAATCCTCACCGCGCTTGCCTTCCTCTACTTTGCCGAGAACAAAGTCGACATCGCAGTCCTCGAAGTCGGCATGGGCGGCCGCCTCGACGCCACCAACATCGTCGCCCCGCTCCTCTCCATCGTCACCGACATCTCGCTCGACCACATGGAGTGGCTCGGTCCTACCATCTCCGCCATCGCGCGCGAGAAAGCCGGAATCCTGCGCCCGGGCGGCACCATGATCACTCTTCCGCAGCATCCCGAGGCCAACCAGGTTCTCGGCGAAGTTGCCACAGAGCTCAACGTCCGCGCGGTAAGCGCAGTTCCCTACCTGCCGGCCACCCCAACCAGCGGCATCTATCGCGTCGCTGCCATGGGCGCCACCATCACAGTCGATTCCCCGCTTGCCGGTGCTCACCAGCAACGCAACATCGCACTCGCCATCGCCGCTGCAATTGAGCTGCGCGAGCGCCACAAGTTTCCCGTAACTCCCGCCATCATTGAAAGAGGAATTCACTCCACGCGCTGGCCCGGCCGCCTGGAACGAATTCAGACGAACGCCGGCATTCAAGAAAACGCCCTCGAATGGATCCTCGACGTCGCGCACAATCCGGCCGGCGCCTGGGCTCTCCGCGCCGCTCTGCGCCCCATTCTCGAAACCCGCTCGCCGCGCATCCTCGTCTTCAGTTGCCTGCGCGACAAACCTCTCAACGAGATGGCGCAGATCCTCTTCCCACTTTTCGATCAGATCATCGTCTCTCCCATCCATAACCCGCGCGCCGCAACTCTCCACGATCTGCTCACCGCTGCCGCGGCCACAGGCACGCCCGCCCTCGCCGCAGACTCGGTCAGTGATGCGCTCCGCCTGGCGCGTGAACACATTACGCAAAACTGCGCAACAGCCGTCGCAGTCGTCTCCGGCTCCGTCTACCTCGTCGGCGAAGCCCGCACGCTGCTTCTCTCGGGAGCCGGCCCGCAATCATGACCACGCGACCCAACCCGCTGCCCCGTTTCTACGTCTGGCTCACATATGGTTTGCTGGGCCCGCTCATGCTCATCCTCACAGCGGTCTGCGCCTCCACTGCGTTTCTTGTTTCCGTCGTCGACAAGAAAGGCCGTGTGCAGCATTGGATCGCGCACTTCTGGGGCCGCACCATGGTCCGCCTCTCGCTCTCCCGCCTCAAAATCGAAGGCCAGGAAAACTTCCACAAATTTCCCGTCGCGGTCTACGTCTCCAACCACACGTCCTACATGGACACACCTGTCATCTTCGGCGCGCTTCCCTTCCAGTTCCGCATCCTCGCCAAAAAAGATCTCTGGGGCTGGCCCATGATCGGCTGGTATCTCAACCGCTCCGGCCAAATGCCCATTGACCTCGCCAACCCGCACGCCACGCTCTCCTCGCTCGGCGGAGCGGTCAAGGCTTTGCGCTCCGGTATGCCCTTGTTCGTCTTCCCCGAAGGCGGCCGCACGTCCGACGGCGAGCTGCGCCCGTTTCTTCCCGGTGCGGCGTACCTCGCTATTCGCGCACAGGTCCCCATCGTTCCCATCGCACTCTCGGGCGTCTACGATCTCTTGCCCATTCACACCAAACACTTCTTTCCCTGCCGCCTAACCGTGCGCGTCGGCGAGCCTATCGAAACCAAAGGAATGAACGTGCGCCAGAACGGAGAATTGACCGAGCGCGTGCGCAACGCGATCGAAGACATGCGCATCAAGCCCGCGCCATCCAATTCCGAATCGCCCGCGCCCGTTGTCTAAAACTCCCATCGCATTTTGCCGCGCCCATCCGGCGCACGCCTGCATCCAAACGAGAAAGATCTCGGAGGAATCTGGATGATCGTCGAAATGCGAACCTACAAGCTCAAGCCGGGCAAGCGCGCGGAATTTCTCGAAGTCTTCCGCTCGAAATCGATGCCCGCCCACGCGGAGATCGGGATGAAGATTCTCGGCCCGTGGCTCTCAATCGATGACCCCGATACTTTCTTCTTCATGCGAGGATTCCCCGATATCGAGTCACGCGATCCGATGAAGGCGAAGTTCTACGAAGGCGAACTTTGGAAAAGCGAGCTTGAGCAGCGTCTGATGCCAATGATCGAAAAGTACGACGTCGTACTCGTCGATGATTCCGAGGGGCTGCTGCGCTGGTAAGTTCGCGCGGGCTTTACACTGTCCCCATGCCCCCGCGCATCGCCATCCCCGAACCAACCGGCGACGATCCGGAATACAACGCGCGCGCACTGCCGCAATACGTCGCCGCTGTCGAGAAAGCCGGCGCTGAACCTGTCGTCATCCCACTCAACGCTGCACGCGAACACGTTGCCAAACTTCTCGCAAGCATCGACGGCGTTCTTCTCCCCGGCAGCGGCCACGACGTCGATCCCGCACTCTACGGCGAAACTCCCGCGCCGGAAACCGCACCGAACGATCCCGCTCGCGCCATCGCCGACGAGCTTCTTCTCGCCGACGCATTCAACCATCGCAAGCCCGTCCTCACCATCTGCCACGGCACGCAAACACTGAACGTCTGGCGCGGCGGGTCTTTGATCCAAGACCTGAAAACGCCCGTGAATCATAAGCCCGGACGCGAAATCGTCAACGCGCATCCCGTGCGCATCGCACCCGAATCACGACTCACAAAAATTCTCTCCGCCGCCGGCGAACAAGATGCGCACGTGAACTCCAGTCATCATCAGGCCATTCGCGAAATCGGAAAAGGTCTACGCGTCACCGCAACTTCACCAAACGACGATGTTGTCGAAGCCATCGAATTGGCATCGCCAACCGCCAGCTCAGAGAATCGTGCCGCGCACGAACATTTCGTCATTGGTGTCCAATGGCATCCCGAGCGCACCTACGAGCAAAGCGAATTTTCGCGCGCAATTTTTTCAGCGTTCGTCCAGGCCGCGAGCGCTTGGCAGCAAAAAGAAAGATCGTAGCGGATCCGCCCCCGCCCCACCCTTCTACACTGTCTCCATGGACGTCAGTCCTACGCCGCCCAGCCTCAACGAGCTGCTGAAATCCGCCGGCCTGCCGCCACTCGCCCCCGAAACATCTGCCAAATTCGACGCCTATCTTTCGCTCTTTGTTCGCTGGAACGAGCGCCTCAACCTCAGCTCCGTCCGCGAACCCGAAGAGATAATAAAGCGCCATTTCATTGAATCGATTGCAGTTGCACTCGCGCTTCCCCCGGCAATCCCGACCCTACTCGACTTCGGCTCCGGCGGCGGCCTACCCGGAATCCCCATCGCGCTCAGCCGTCCGCATATTGCCGTCACCTTGGCCGAATCCCATGCCAAGAAAGCCGCATTCCTCCAGGAAGCCGCCCGCGTCCTCGGAATCAATGCGAATGTGCATCCCGGCCGCGCCGAGACGCTTCAGTCCGTTTTCGATTGCGTCGTCCTGCGTGCCGTCGACAAGATGCCCGAGGCTGTCCGGGCCGCAACCAAGCTTATCGTACCCGCGGGCTATCTCGCTCTGATGACTACAGATGCCGGCCTCGCAGAGCTCCAATCCGCCGCCGGCACACACTTCCGCTGGGATCCGCCGGTTCGCCTGCCAAACAGCGATTCCCGCATTCTCGCTCTCGGAATCAGTTCGCGAGCTTGATCTCCACCAGCTTGCGCACTGCGGCCAGATCTCCGGGTTTCCGGACCATCACTCGAATGCCTGTCCCCTCGGCATAGCGCCTGGCTTCGGAGATTTCTGTCAGGATGGTTTTCGGCAGTCCACTGGCCAGCGCCGCAGCAACTGCCTTGTCTCCAAGAACGAAGCTGGTGCGGAAGCATCCCTCGCATGGACCGAGATAGAGAATCGTCCTCTTCTTGAGCGAGGGCCGAAGACCCCAACCATATTTTTGGGGGGAGATTGAATGCCAATCTCCGATAGCGATTCCCTTCTTTTCGAGCCAAGCTATCAGCTCTGTCCAGGAATCGACCGCATGACCCAGCGTGGAGGCTATTTCCTTTTCACTAGGAGGGTTAGTTTGCCCGATAAACGCGTTTGGGAGATCCATTCTTACCTTCTTTCTGGACTCCGGCCCAAGTGTACTCCTGGTCAGCTAACAAGATGTTGTCAAGACCCTCCGCCCGAAATAAATCTGCCGCCCTCCCGTAACTCCTTCATTCCTTGCTCCCTATTCCCTTGCTCTCTTCTTCTCCAAGTTTGCCGGTAATTTCGTGCTCATCGTGCATAATAGACCCAAATGAACTGGAAGCCGGGCTCTGACTCCCAAATAGGAACAGGGCTGTCGGCTCACCATTTAAAAAGAATTGCAGTTTTTTTTGACCCCCATCGAGAGTCAATTCTATAAACCGTTTTTAATCAATATTTTGACATTCTCTCGTCGACCAAATTTGACCAATTTCGACGATTTTATGAGCAATCTTTCAAAATCGCATCGATCTGGCAGGTGCGTCGGCCAACCGTGTGACACTCAATGGCCGCGACTGGGCGGACGAACCTGGGGAATTGACCTTGGTTGCACTTTGTTCCACGTGGGACGACCGGCGACAGATCGGGCCCATGAGAGTGTTCCACGTGGAACACAGTCAGCACTACCGTCCGCTCGAGCCTCTTGTTCCACGTGGAACAAATGCCCAGATCGGGAAAGGTCCCAAAGCGAAACGTTGCCAAATTCTTCCTTGCTGCCGCGATGCTTCTCCGGGACTTTTCCACCGCATTCCCTTTTTGTCGTCGAAATCTGCCTCTTAGCCCCACTCGCCCCAATCCCCTTCCACCCAAATGATTTCGCCGCCACTGCCCGGCACGCTCCAAAGGCCGCTTTCCACAACTTTGCCCGGTTCTCCACATTGCAAGCGCAAACATAGATCGGCCCTCTCGTTTTACTCTGAAATGCCATGGGCAAGTTCGTCGGACTCGTCAATCAGAAAGGCGGAGTGGGCAAAACCACCACCGCGATCAACCTTGCCGCTTGCCTTGCCCTCGAAGGCCTCAAAATCCTCCTCGTCGATTGCGATCCCCAGGCCAACGCCTCCTCGGGCCTAGGCCTGCAGCGAGACGACGCCCGCCGCTCCGTCTACGACGTCCTGATGGGCGAAAGCAGCGCCGACCAAGTCATCTTGCCCACCGAAATCGACACGCTTTCCCTGCTTCCCGGCTCCAAAAACCTAATAGGCGCAACCATTGAGCTCGCTTCCCTCGAAGATCGCGCCCTCTGCCTGCGCAAAAGCCTCGAACCTATCAAGGGCAACTACGACCTCATCTTCCTCGACTGCCCGCCCGCGCTCGATCTGCTCACTCTCAACGTTCTTTCCGCTGCGGAAACTCTCATTGTTCCCATGCAAGCCGAATACTTCGCTCTCGAGGGCATCTCCGAGCTCATTTCGACTCTCGAGCGCGTTCGCGCTGCCTACAATCCCGACCTCGCCATCGAAGGCGTCCTGCTCACCATGTACGACGATCGCACCAACCTCGCCCAACAGGTCACGCAGACCCTTCGCGATCACTTCCGCGAGATCATCTATCGCACCGTCATTCCACGCAACGTCCGCCTGGCTGAAGCCCCCAGCCACGGCAAGCCTGTCGTGCTTTACGACGCTCGTTCGCGCGGTGCCGAAGCCTACTTTGAGATGGCTTGGGAGTTCCTGGCCCGCAACCAAATGGAAAGTCCGAGAGCTGCCGAGCGAAAAGCTGCTGGTGGCGAAGGGCGCCCCCGCACCAAGGGGACCTTTTGGCCCTATTCCTGACCGGCCTAACTTACACGAACTTCGCGGCGATTTGCCGCAATCGGCCCGTTTTCACCCCAGATTTTGAGGAACCAGCACTATGAACCAAACCGCTATCGACCCCAAACGCCGCGCCCTCGGCAAAGGCCTAGATTCCTTGCTGCCTCGCGCTCCGCAAGCCGCGCCCGTCACCCCACTCGAGGCTGATGGAGGCAAACCGCGCGAGATCTCTCTCGACCTCATCGATCACAATCCCTATCAGACCCGCTCCGCCGTAAACGAGGAGCAGCTCGCCGAACTCGCCGCCTCCATCACTGCCAACGGTGTGGTTCAGCCGGTGCTGGTTCGTCCGCTTGCCGGCGGCCGCTTCCAGCTCATTGCCGGCGAGCGCCGTTGGCGCGCATCCAAACTCGCCGGCAATGCCACAGTGCCTGCAATACTGCGCCAGGTCTCCGACGAACAGGCCATGGAGATCACGATCGTCGAGAATCTCCAGCGCGCCGACCTCAATCCCATGGAGCAGGCTCGCGCCTTCGAGCGCCTCTCACGCGAGTTCCACATGACCCAGGAGCAGATGGCGCAGCGCACCGGCAAAGACCGCGCCACCGTCTCCAACTTTCTGCGTCTACTCAAACTCCCCACATCGGTCCAGTCCCGCGTGGAATCCGGAGTGCTTTCCTTCGGCCACGCCCGCGCCCTTCTCGCCCTGCCGGACTTCGAACAGATGGAAAGCGCTGCCCAGCGCGTTGCCAATAATTCGCTTTCTGTTCGCCAGACAGAGAGTCTTGTGCAGGAGCTCATCGACCCAAGCCGCAAGGCCAAAAAGGCCCCCAAACCCGAGCCGCCTGTCGACGCCAACGTTCGCGACGCCCAGGAGCGGCTGCAGCGCGCCCTCGGCCTCAAAGTCACCATCGAAGATCGCAACGGCCGCGGCAAAGTCATCATCGAGTATGCCCGCCTGGAAGATTTCGACGCCCTCATGGAACGTTTTGCGGCAGAGTAGGCGACGCGTGCAATGAATTCGCTTTGGATGGAGTCAGAACCCGAATGATCAGGGCTTCCGCATTGATTCTTTGTGCCGCGCTGGCTGCGAGCCCCGCTCAAACGCCGGCGCCATCTCCTACTGATCGCCCCGTCTCCATCCACGTCGATCTCACAAAGCCCATCGGCGGATACAAGCCGATTACCAGCTGGTTCGGCTATGACGAATCGAACTACACAACAACGCAGCGCGGCAGGGAACTGCTGCGCGAGCTTCACGACCTGAGCCCGGTACCCGTCTACATTCGCGCGCATCACCTGCTCACCTCAGGCAACGGCGTCCCCGAGCTTAAGTGGAGCTCCTCGAACGTCTTCTCGCTCGATGCGAAAGGCAATCCTGTCTATGACTTCACCATCACCGACCAGACCTTCGACGCCTATGCGCAAGCCGGCGTTCGCCCCATGGTCGAGCTCGGATTCATGCCTCGCGATCTGGCCGCCGCCGTTCCCGGCATCACGGAATACCAGCTCCACTATCCCAAGCCAACCATGGGCGGCGCATCCAACAATCCGCCCAAAGACTACAAACTGTGGGGCGAACTTGTCCGACATTTCGTTGCGCATCTTGTCGAGCGCTACGGGCGCGCGCGAGTGAGCACCTGGTACTTCGAAGTGTGGAATGAGCCCGACATCATTTACTGGCATGGCACGCCGCAGGAGTACTTCAAGCTCTACGACTACGCGGCGGCAGGAGTGCGTGCGGCATTACCTGATGCGAAGGTCGGCGGTCCGGCAAGCACCGGGCCCGGGGGAGCGAAATCGATGGCGTTCCTCGAAAACTTTCTCCGCCACTGCTCGCGCGATAAAAGCGCCGCCGACGGCAAGCCCATTCCGCTCGACTTCATTTCTTTCCATCCCAAGGGCCACACTACGCTCATCAATGGCCAGGTCCGCATGGGAATCTCCAACGAACTCCAGGCCGCGCAAACCGGCTTCCACATTGTCGCCGGCTTTCCGCAGTACCGTCGCCTTCCCATCATCCTCAGCGAAGCCGATCCCGAAGGTTGCGCAGCTTGCTCTATGAAGGACAATCCCGCCAACGCCTACCGCAATGGACCGCTCTACGCCAGCTACACGGCCACAGCAATCAAGGCGCTCTTTGAACTGCAGGATGCAGCGAAGGTCAATCTCATCGGCATGCTCTCCTGGTCCTTCGAATTCGAGAATCAAAACTACTTCGCCGGATTCCGCACGCTCGCGACCAACGGCATCGACAAGTCCATCCTGAATCTTTTCCGCATGGCCGGCCTCATGTCGGGCGAGCGCGTTGCGACCACCAGCTCGGGACAGGTTCTGCTCAGTGAAATGGTCCAGACAGGCGTCCGCCAGATGTCCGACGTTGATGCGCTTTCGACACACGCCGACAGGGAAGCAGCTGTCATGGTCTGGAATTACCACGACGAAGACCTTCCCGCGCCCGCCGCCCATGTACAAATCACCGTCAACGGAATCCCGTCCGCCGTGAAAAGGGTTTTGCTCGAGCATTACCGCATCGACGACACGCACAGCAACGCCTACACCGTATGGAAGGAAATGGGCTCGCCGCAGGCGCCCACGCCCGAGCAATACGCCCAGCTAAAAGCAGCCGGCCAATTGCAGCTTCTAGTTTCGCCGACCTGGCTCGATGTCGATGATGGGAAGGTCACCATCGAGACCAATCTCCCCCGCCAGGCCGTTTCGCTGCTGCGCCTCAAATGGTAGCGGCGAGCCCTCGCAGGCGCAGGGTCCAGCGAACGATCCGCCCAGTGTTCCAGCGAACGATTCGGCCATTGCTTTGCCGCTTCGATAGATTTATCCTTCATTTCTACTCGCGGCTCCTCTCCGCATAGGCGAGGAGCCCGTCTTTTCTGGCCGAAACAGGCCTTCGCGGAGTCACTTCATGGCCGTCCAACCCGTAACCTCGAACAACGGCGCGTCCCGCCCCACATCGCATACTGTTCAATCCATCCCGGTCGTCCTGAATGGCCGAACGCTCGAGCCGAACCACCGCATTCCGCTCAATCTCGATTGGGTAGAGGGTGTGCGCGTCAACACGAGCGCTGTCGAACGGCGCGCGGCCACCCACGTTTCGCGGCGCACCGTGAAGAAGGAAACCCAGGCCGCATGGCTGCTGCGCGCTATTGCCTGCATGGACCTGACGACCCTCAGCGGTGACGACTCCGCCGACCGCGTCCGCCGCCTCTGCGCCAAGGCGCGCAATCCGCTGCAGCGCCACATCGTTGAAGGCCTCGGCATCGAAGATTTGCATCTGACCGTCGGCGCAGTCTGCGTCTATCACGCGTTTGTTGAGACGGCCGTCAAAGCGCTCGAAGGCTCCGGCATTCCCGTCGCCGCTGTCTCCGCCGGATTTCCCGCGGGCCTTTCGCCGCTCGCCGAGCGCGTCGAAGAGATCCATCGCAGCGTTGAAGCCGGCGCGCAGGAAATCGACATCGTCATCACCCGCGCCCACGTCTTCAACGGCGAGTGGCAAGCTCTCTACGATGAAGTGGCTGCATTCAAAGAAGCCTGCGGGCCAAACGCGCACCTCAAGGCGATTCTCGGTACGGGCGACCTGATGACTCTGCGCAACGTCGCGCGCGCCAGTTGGGTGGCGATGATGGCGGGCGCGGACTTCATCAAGACTTCCACCGGAAAGGAATCCGTCAACGCCACGTTGCCTGTCTCTCTCGTCATGGTCCGCTGCATTCGCGATTACGCTGAGCGCACTGGCAGCGCGGTCGGCTTCAAGCCCGCCGGCGGCATTCGGACAGCGCGCCAGGCCACGGATTGGCTGGCGCTCATGAAGGACGAGCTCGGACGCCCGTGGCTTGAGCCGTCACTCTTTCGGTTCGGCGCCAGTGGAATGTTGGGCGATATCGAGCGCCAGCTGGAGCATCATTTAACTGGGCGCTACTCGGCCACGTACCGTCACCCGATTGCTTGAGGAACCCACATGGGAAGCATCACCGAAAAGTTCTACACCATGGAGTACGGCGCCGCGCCGGAAGATCCCAAAGAAGTGACGCAGTGGCTCGATCGGCACCATCGTCGCTTCAATGAATTCATCGGCGGCACATGGGTTGCGCCCGCGAGCGGCGAGTACCAGACCACCAGCGATCCTTCCACCGGCGAAACGCTCGCCGAAGTCGCCAAGGGCAACACCGACGACGTTGAAGCTGCCGTCTCCGCAGCCCGCAAGGCTCTTCCCGCTTGGCAGGCCCTCAGCGGCCACGAACGCGCGCGCTATCTCTACGCACTCGCCCGCCAGGTGCAAAAACATTCCCGCCGCCTCGCCGTTCTCGAAACCATGGACAACGGCAAGCCCATCCGCGAGAGCCGCGACATCGATATTCCCCTCGTCGCGCGCCACTTTTACCATCACGCCGGCTGGGCGCAGCTACTTGAATCCGAATTTCCCAACTATCAGGCGTGCGGCGTTGTCGGCCAGATTATTCCGTGGAACTTTCCGCTGCTGATGTTCGCTTGGAAAGTAGCTCCGGCACTGGCCGCCGGAAACACCGTCGTCATCAAGCCCGCCAAATATACCCCGCTCACCGCGCTCGCATTTGCCGAACTCGCCATGGAAGTCGGCCTGCCTCCCGGCGTGCTCAACGTGCTCACCTGCGACGCGAAAACCGGCCAGGCGCTCATCGAGCATCCCGGCATCGACAAGGTCGCATTCACAGGATCGACGGAGGTTGGCCGCACCATCCGCAAAGCCACCGCCAACTCGATCAAAAAGTTGTCGCTCGAACTCGGCGGCAAATCGCCCTTCGTTGTTTTCGACGATGCCGATCTCGACTCCGCGGTCGAAGGTCTCGTCGACGCCATCTGGTTCAACCAGGGCCAGGTCTGCTGCGCGGGCTCGCGCCTTCTGGTGCAAGAGCGCGTTGCTGAAACGCTCTACGCGAAAGTCCGCGCGCGCATGGAATCTCTGCGCGTCGGACCGCCGCTCGACAAAGCCATCGACATCGGCGCCATCGTGTCGCCGGTGCAGCTTGAATCCATCCGCAAAATGGTCGATGCAGGCGTGGCCGAAGGCGCACGCTGCTGGCAGCCGAGCAATCCGCTACCGGAGAAGGGCTGCTTCTTCCCGCCCACGCTCCTCACCGACGTGCATCCCGGATCGACAGTCGTCCAGGAAGAAATCTTCGGCCCCGTCCTCGTCGCCATGACGTTCCGCACCCCCGCCGAAGCGGCTGAGCTCGCCAACAACACTATCTACGGCCTCGCCGCCAGCATCTGGAGCGAGAACATCAATGTCGCGCTCGATCTCGCCTCGCAGGTCAAGGCTGGAGTCGTCTGGGTCAACTGCACCAATCAGTTCGACGCGGCCTGCGGTTTTGGCGGCTATCGCGAATCGGGCTACGGCCGCGAAGGCGGACGCGAGGGCATGCTCGAGTACCTCACGCCGAAGTGGCTGCACTCACTGCCTGCGGCTGCCGAGAAAGCCGCGAAGATAGAAGCGCCCGACGAAGAGGAGGGTTTCACACCGGCGGACGGACCTATCGACCGCACGGTGAAGCAATACATCGGCGGCAAGCAGGCGCGTCCCGATAGTGGTTATTCATTCCAGGTCCAAGGCCTGAACGGCCAGTTCCTCGGCGAAGCGCCGCTAGGGAACCGCAAAGACATTCGCAATGCCGTCGAAGCCGCACGCAACGCGGCCGGCTGGGCCAGAACCTCCGCGCACAATCGCGCGCAAATCCTCTACTTTCTCGCCGAAAACATGATTCAGCGCCGCGACGAGATCGCGCATCGACTTGCGCGCACGGTCGGAGAAGATCAGGCCGCCGTTGAAGTCGATCTCTCCATCCAGCGCATTTTCACCTACGCCGCTTGGGCCGACAAGTACGATGGCCTAGTCCACAATCCTCCTGGCCGCAACATCGCCATCGCGATGAACGAGGCTGTCGGCGCCATCGGAATTCTCGCGCCCAGCGAAGCTCCGCTGCTCGGCCTGCTTTCACTGGTGCTGCCTGCAATCGCTGTCGGCAACACTGTCGTCGCAGTGCCTTCCGACCGCTATCCGCTCATCATCGGCGATCTCTATCAGTTGCTCGACACCAGTGACATGCCAGCCGGCGTTGTGAATCTTGTCGCGGGCCGGCCGAATGAATTGCTAAAGACCCTCGCCGAGCACGATGGCATCGAGGCCATCTGGTGTTTCCGCTCAAATGAAGAAGCTGACTTCGCGCGCGCAGCATCGATCGGCAACATGAAGCAGGTATGGACCAACGACGGACACGAGTACGACTGGTTCAATCCCGCGCAGGCCGAGGGCCGCTGGTTCCTGCAGCACGCCACGCAAGTCAAAAACATCTGGGTTCCCTACGGCGAATAATCCCCACGATGGGGGCGCCTTGCCCGCGGTCACGCGCCGCGGTTAGCAATGGGGGATCGCGTAGCGCCCGTTCGCAAACCTCGCCGCGCACCCGTCCCATCGCCCAATGGGACCGATTCAGTAGTGCGACCATTGACATCAATGGGCTAACATTTCGACATGCGCCCATCGCTTGTGGAACTCATCGCAGAATGGTCTGTGAATCGGAACCCACTGAACTGAAGGTTGGATAAGAAGGAAACGGACATTCACATCGCTCCGCTGTGAACCACGAAGTGTGCAAGAATCCAGAAAGGCAAAATGAACACCACAGTGCATACAGAGGTCTTTTTGAAAACCGCGCCTGTCGCCGGGCCAGAAAAAGAACCCAGGTCAATTTCGGAGGCCGGTGTACGAGAATCGCTTCTCGAGGATCTCGCATTAAAGACGCTTTATCTCTCAGGTCCATTCTCGGTTCTCGATCTCTCGCAAAGAATTCGGCTCGGCTACGAAATAGCGGAGGAACTGTTTCGCCGGCTTCGCTCGAAACTCCTGGTAGAGGTCAGGGGAATGAGCGGGACCGTGGCCGAAATTGCCATAACGTCTCAAGGCAGAGCGCGAGCCTTGGAATTGCTCGCCCAGAGCCACTATGCGGGAGCTGCGCCTGTCACTCTGGCTAGCTACGTTCAGCAGGTTCGGAAGCAGAGCGTTCGCAATGTGAAGGTTCAACAGGAGGATGTCGAGCAGGCCTTTGCGCACCTGGTAATGGACCCCAGGACCTTGGCGCAATTCGGAACCGCAATCAACTCCGGGGCCGGAATCTTCCTTTATGGTCCGCCAGGCGTTGGCAAAACCGCCGCCGCCGAAACCTTGTCGCGCGTGCTTGCCAAGGATGGGATATGGATTCCCTATGCGCTCGAGGTCGACGGCCAAATCATTACTGTCTTCGATCCGGCGATCCATAAGCGAATCGAGGAACCGGAATCTGAGAATCGAGACGAGCGTTGGGTGCGCTGCCATCGACCTGCGGTTACTGTCGGTGGAGAGTTGACGATCGAAATGCTGGATCTGCAGTTCAATCCGATTTCAAAATGCTACGACGGGCCACCCCAGATGAAAGCCAACAATGGGGTCCTGATCATCGATGATTTCGGCCGGCAGCGGATTCCGCCCGATGAATTGCTGAATCGCTGGGTTGTTCCGCTTGATCGCGGGATCGAGTTTCTGACTTTGGTTGGCGGAATGAAGATTGAGATCCCTTTTGAAATGCTGGTCGTATTCGCGTCGAACATCGATCCGGCCAAAGTGATGGATCCCGCGTTCCTGCGGAGGATCCAAACGAAAATCAGACTGGGCGCGATTTCCGACGAGCAGTTCTGCGAGATATTCAGCCGCTATGCCAGTGACCATGGTCTGGAAGCCGACTCTGACCTGCTCAGTGAGTTGATCGTCGTCATTCGCGATACTCTGCAGCAGGAGCTGCGGGCGTGCTATCCACGGGATCTTGTGAACCAGGTCTTGTGGGCCGCTCAATACGAAAACCGGCCGCCGCAACTCGATCGCGTCGCCTTGATGCGTGCCATCGATGCGTATTTTCTGTCAAAGTCCTGAGCAGGCAGCAGCGAAATGCGGCGCAGGCGTCGGTCGCGCCGCACCGAGGCCCAGCACTTAATTCTTCGGCTTTTTCTCGCTCCCTCTTCCCGGATTGCTGGCATGCACAAGCTCCGGCGTTGACACTGCGGCCAGCGTCATCTTCTGCTCGTCGGTCGCGATGCGGTGGTACCGATGGAACGGCGGCAGCGTAACCGATTGCCCTGTTTTGAGCGCCGTCTCGATCCCCTCAAGCACTCTCACATCGGCGTAACCTTCTTCGCCGTCGGGTTCGGGACGGTCGCCGCTCAGAATGCAGTCGGAAAAATATTTCATCTCTCCGCCAAAATGATCGGTATTTTTGAATGACTGCTCTTGAGATTTGTCGCCAATGGTGACTTTTTGCCAAAGCCCTTTTCCGAACGTGTACGAGGGATTCATCTCCAACGTGCCCTCGGTGCCCACCACAACAAACGAGTTCGATGGGTTTCCGTAGTAGGAGAGATTGAACTGCGCAAGCCGGTTCTCAGGAAAACGAAGTGTTGCCGCAACGGTATCGAAGAAATCCTGCTTGAATCCCGACTCGGGATGTTTCACTCCGACCGCGGAAACAACTTCCACCGGCTCATCTTCGAAAACGTAGCGCGCGGCATTCACCGGATACGGCCCCATATCGAAAACCGGCCCAGCCAGCTCTCCGTTTTGCGCGCGGTGGTTCGACGGGTCCACAAGCTGGCTGAACGTGGATGCGAAGAGAATGAGCTCTCCTAGCATTCCCGATCGAATCTTTTCAATCGTGTCCAACGTTGCGGGCTCAAAGTGCAGCCGATAAGCGACCATGAGCTTTGCCACCGATGCATGCTCCGCATCCAGAATCTGCCGGCATTTCTCGGTTGACACCTCAAGCGGCTTCTCCACCAGCACATGAATGCCGACTTTCAGCGCGGGCAGAATGAACTCGGCGTGCCGCCAGTTTGGAGTGGCCAGATAGATCGCGTCGAATGTCTCGGAATGCAGCGCCTCTTCAAACTGCTCGTAACTGAAAAGAGCGCTGATGCCATACTTATCTCCCAACTCCTTCGCCTTCATGTCATCCGAGGTGACCAACGCCGTAATCTCAGAGTTACCTGTATGCTCGACGCCCGGCATCATGTCTTCCTGTGCAATGTCGCCCAAACCAACAATCGCATACCGAACTTTGCGCTCGGTTTCCACTCCCAGCAGCTCTTTGATTCCCATCGATAAAACTCCTAAATAGATTTCTATGAGATGAAGTTCCCATCCCGCCTGACGAATCGTTCTTTAAATACGAATGAGCGCAATGGCCGATTCCGGATCGATCTGCTTTTCCAAATGCCGCGGATTCTCGGTAATCACAAGCTCGCACGTCGGCCGGACAATTGCTTTCAGTAAATGCCCGCCATGGGCTGTCCCATCGCGGCGACCGACGACCAGGTGTGCATGAATCTGGGGCTCGCCATCCTTCAGCGCGACGTCGCCAATCAGCGATAGCAGCTCGACCTGCTCATCAAGCTTCACCGCTGTCTCGTATTTCTTTGTCTCCCAGTTGAACCAGCCAAGTTCCGCGTGCATTAAGGCGCCGATGGCTTTAAAACTGCTCCCCGCCAGCTTTTCTCTTTTGGCGAACTCCTCAAGAGACTTCAGGATCTCCTCGCCGGTATCGAGAATGACCACGTATGTCTTTGGAGCATCGGCAACTTGCTTCGAGCGCATCGCGCCCTCCTCCACTCTCCGATGCAGAAAACAGCGGGCAAGTTCGCTTTCCGTGCCGCACGCGCCTTTGCTGAACTTGAAAGCAGCCTGATCCAAATCAAGAACGTGTCCGCTGCTCGCAACATCAGATTTTGGCCGTTGGTCTCTGTGCGCGCCCATATACCGCAACCAGCAACACCAAAAACGCCGGCAACGCTCCCACGGCCGGCCTGGCGTAGCGGAAGAGCAGCCCAGTTGCCGCCGCCGAAACCAAATACGCGCCGAGAATACTGGCTTGCATCAACATGCGCTCTTCATACTCCACCTTCTTTTGGCTCAGCTTTCGCTGCTCGCGACTCAAAAGGCGCGTAAGCCCCCTGACAAGCTGAGTCCATGTACCGGTGATGTAAGTGGTCACAATTCCAGGAATCTTGAGTTGCAGCATGGCGCCGCTTTGAATGCCAATTGCCAGAGCCACTGTTGCAAGCAGAGCGTTCAAGACCGGCGTCGATCCGGGAGGTGTCGGGCCTCGACCCGCCAAAGCCCATCCAATTGCGGCCGCGATAAAAAGCACCGATTCCAGCGCCAGCGCATTGCACACGGCACGAGACCACGACCCTCCCTCGCGAGCATTGCGCGTGATGAATGCCGCAAGGGCGGCTCCCACCGCATAACAGGCGAGCGATATACCTGGATGCAACAAGTCGCCGTGCAAAAACACAGCGATACCAAGCAGCACGGTATTGCCCGTCATGTTGGCGACAAAAGCGTGTCCGAGCCCGAAGTAACTCCAACCATCGGCCGAGCCGGCAGCGGCCGCGAGAAGCAAAAGCAGCACGTCGCCATGGTTGGGCCCGGAACCGTGGCCGCGGCTCTCATGTTCCTTGCTCTCTGACGGAGTACCCACGAATCACCGCTGAATATCGCGGCGCAGGGTTTCATAACCAGCTTGCCGCCGCCGCGCTACTGCCTCGGATGCACGATTCATCGCGAGAGGAAACTTCTGTCGCTGACATCGCACCGCAGCGGCTGCCATTCTTTCGGGACGCACATAGCGGGTTGCCGCTGTTTGCCCGTCTTGCATCCAACTTGGAATGAGCGTGGAACAAAACTTGACAGTCGTCATTACCGGCGCCTCCGCGGGCCTCGGTCGCGCAATAGCGGCAGAATTTGGCAAGGTTGGCGCACGAGTCGGCCTCATCGCGCGAGATCGCGCCGCCCTCGATGCAGCCTCCGCTGAAGTCGAACAGAATGGGGGGACGGCGGCCAACTACGGCGCCGACGTCAGTGACGATCAGGCGGTGGAAGCCGCTGCCACATATTTCGAAGAGCGTCTCGGCCCCATCGACGTTTGGGTGAACAACGCGATGGTATCAGTGTTTTCGCCAATCAAAGAGATGCAGGCCGCGGAATTCCGCCGCGTCACCGAGGTCAACTACCTGGGTTACATCCACGGCACGCTCGCCGCTTTGCGGCGAATGCTCCCACGGGACCACGGCCGCATCATCCAGGTTGGCTCCGCTCTGGCATACCGCAGCATTCCGTTGCAGGCAGCCTATTGCGGCACGAAGCATGCCATTGTCGGATTTACCGATTCACTGCGCTGCGAGCTGATCCATGATGCAAGCCGCGTGAAAGCAGTCGTGGTGCACATGCCAGCGATGAATACTCCGCAATTCACCTGGGTAAAAAGCCGCATGCCCAACCTTCCGCAGCCCGTTCCGCCAATCTACGAGCCTGAGGTCGGAGCGAAAGTCGTTGTGCACGCGGCGCTCACGCGCTCGCCGCATCGCGAATACTGGGTCGGCAGCTCCACGCTCAAGGCAATCGTTGGCCAAAGAATCTTCCCCGGATTGCTCGATCGCTATCTCGGAAAGACCGGTTACAAAGCGCAGCAGCGCGATATTCCCGACTCACCTGACCGCGCGAACAATATCTTTCAGCCCGTCCCCACTTCTCTCGGTGCTCATGGCCCTTTCGACCAGAGCTCGCGGCCCTTCAGTCTTGAAGCCGAAGTCTCAAAGCATCGCGGCTGGTTTCTGTTCGGATGCGGCATCCTTGGCGCCACTCTGTTAGCTCGAAGACTCGCGCATCGCTAAGCAATTCGCGGGTTTCCCTTGAATCGCGTATACGGCGGACTTAGATCGTAGCGGATTCTGGGCTCGCTCTGGTGGCGCTGGTTCGAATAGAAGATCGCATCGCCCTGTCCGATCAAATAATCCGCCGTGCGCGCTGCCAGCGCCTGGATCGTCAAGCCGGGATTCGCCGAGCCTTGAGTCGGCAAAATGCTTCCATCGCAAATAAAGAGATTAGGAATGTCGTGCGTCCTTCCAAACTTGTCAACCACCGATGTTGCCAGATCTTTTCCCATCCGCGCCGCGCCCACCAGGTGCGCAAATCGCGACTCCTGCACTACCTTCTCCGCGCCCGCAGCCCACATGATCTCTTGCACCTTGTTTTTCCCAAACTCAATCAGCTTCTTATCGTTTTCATGCAAGTTGAAGGTCACCTTCGCCACGCGCAGCCCATATTGATCTTTCTCCTCCGCGAGCTCCACGCGATTGTCTTCCCATGGCAGAATCTCGCCGAGCACTCCGATGGTCGCCCAATGGTTATAGTCCATCATCACTTTTCTCAGGCCCCAACCCCACGCGCCCATCGCCGCAACCATCTGCTTCGCAAAAGCCACGGGAAGCGGCCCCACAGTCTGCACCGCGAACCCTCGCGCAAATCCACGCTTCGGATCGGTCTCATAAAACTCTTCTGAGAGCGCATGGGCCGGCGGCGCTTTGTAAAGACGAATCAGTTCATCGAATCGTCCCGCGATTACGTTGCCCGCCTGCGCCATCAGATATTTGCCCAGCGTTCCGCTTGAATTCGCAAGCCCATGCGGATGACTCGGGCAAGCCGAGTTCAGCAGCAGCCGCGGAGTTTCAATGGCATACCCCGAAACGATCACGGCGCGGCATTTTTGGAAGTGCTGCCTGCCGTCGCGGTCGAAATATTCCACTCCATCCACGCGTCCGTCCGCGCGCACACTGATGCGCGATACCATCGCATGGGCGCGAATTTCGACACCGTGCGTAATTGCATCCGGCACATGCGTAATCAAGGTGCTCGCTTTAGCACCCACTTTGCATCCCTGCAGGCAGAAACCGCGATAGATGCAATGCGGCCGGTCTCCATGCGACGCAGAAAGAATTGCCACAGGGCCGCCCGCGACCGATCGAATCCCCAGCTTCGTGCATCCGCGCACCAGCACGTCTCCAACTCCGCCCAGCGGATGCGGCCCGTAAGGATGTCCGTGCGGATCGCCCCACGGAAACCACGCCGGCCCGGCAACCGGAATCTCTCGCTCCAACAGCTCGTAGTAAGGCTTCAAATCCCAATACGACATCGGCCAGTCGGCGCCCACGCCGTCTTCTGTGTACACACGAAAATCCGAAGGATGAAAGCGCGGCGTAAATGCCGCCCAATGCACCGATCCACCACCAACGCCTTTTCCGGAGTTGTTTGCGCCTAGAGCAAGCGGATGCGTTCCGCCGGTAATTCGCAAATCGTTCCAATACAATTCGTGCGATCCCTTCTCGTCGCTCACCCAGTCCTTCTCTGTATCCCAGAAGGGACCGGCCTCGAGCGCGACAACGCGAAACCCCGCGCGCGCCAGCCGCTGCACCAGCACACCTCCTGCACTGCCCACCCCCACAATGCAATAATCCACGGTTTCGGATTCACGAAATTGACGCGTCTGCGCGGGGAGCGTCTGCATGGGCCCCAGTCGATGCGCCATCAGTGGGTCCCTCCATGGCCGTGCAACGATCCATGTTCCGGCGGTGCGCCTTCTTCGTCGAGCACAGAAACTGCGTCGACCGGCGCGTTCCATTCATAACGCTGTTCGTCTTTCTCCCACGGCTCCGGAAGCCCATTTTCCAGCCGCATGTATCCGCGCGGATAGGCCGGCCCGCCAAATCCAATCTCATCCCACGCCCATGGGTGCGAATAATACGCAGTCACGCAATCTTCCATCAGCAGCGCCCAGAATCGATGCACCGGCATTCGTTTCCACGTCTCATGTTCCGGGTTGGGCTCTCCATCGTGCAGCGATTTCAGAATCAGTTCCTGCCGATGCACGGTCAGCTCAGTGAACGGCTGGTCGTAACGCTGGCGCGCCATTTCGTCGATGGCCTTGATGCCGATCCTGTACGCTTCCCGATCCGGCGGCATCTCCTCGTAGCGGAACCCATTCAGTTCATTTTTGTAGAGCCGCTCGTCGATCGCCGGCAGAATCGGAATTGTCCGCGCCTCCGACCGATCGTCCTGGGGCACCAGTCTGTCGATCACAGCGCTCAGCACCGCCGCTTCTTCCGGAGAAAAGAAGCGGATCGGCGGAATCTTTTCGACGCGCCCGCTGACAACTTTCTGCGTCGCCTCGTCCCAGCTCTTCTTTTGTCCCATAGTGCTGTAGCCGGGGTAATAACCGGGTTGATCGAGGTCTTTCAGCTCGCCGCCGGTCGAACGGAATGGAAACGACTTTCGGCTCATCTCCGCTCCCGGCGCAGCAGGCTCGCCAACAGTCCAAGGAATCCGCACGCGGCAAACAGCAGCGGTGCGAAGATCGGCGGCCCATAGATCGCGTTATAGAGTGGCTTCTTCAAACCTCCCGGCCGTCGCACAATTCCGCGCGCATGATAAAAGAAACCCACTGCGCCGTCGACGAGCGCCAGCGCCGATGCAGCGGGCAGCGCAGTTTTCGCAAGTCGCCGGCTTCTGATCGCTCCCGCTGCCGCAGCCATCAGCAACGGCGTCAGCAGAACCGGAGTCCACTGCGCCTTAAAGCGAAAGTTTGTTTTGTAGTGCGAATAGAGCGCTTCGAATCCGCTGAAAAATGCCCATGCAATCGTCAAGGCCGAAAGATGCTTTTGAAATCTTCCATAGCGTAGGTCCGTCCGCCAATCTGCACGCGACGGAATAACCTCGCCAACAGCCTCGCGAATCCTCTCATCCGGTTTCCGCAAGTCTTCTTCGCGCCGAAGGTACGACGCCATCAAGCCGAGATAGGCGCTGGTCCCGAACAGCAGCGGCGCAAAAATCGGCGGCCCCATCACAATATTGGTGACCGGAAGCCTCCATCCACCTGGCTTGCGCGCCACGCCGCGAATGTGAAAGAAGAATCCGATGATTCCATCGGCCAGCGTCACAATGCTCACCCAGCGCAGCAGCGTCCGCGCGCACGCCCGGCTGAAAATTCCCAACAATCCCGACCCTGCAAGCGCGCCGCTCAAAATCACCGGCGTATACATCACTGGGTTGCTGTAGCTGCCTTTGTAGTGCTCATATCCGACCTCGAGCCCGCTGGCCACGCTTGTAGTTGCGACAACCAGGCACAGACTGCGCTGAAAACAACCCTTCCGGATGTGCTCGAGGATCGAAACCGCGGCGTCACTCGCCGGCGCTGGCAAATTATGCTTTGCGTCACGCTCGAGCTCGGTTGTCAGCGCATCACTCACTCCATCTCTCCCTCATGCGGTAAAACCGTCTCGCGCCCGTTGTGCGAGCAATTGAAAATCAGCAAGCGATCCACAAATTTCCAGCTCTGTTGATGCGGGTCGCAAATCATCGGCCGACCTTCACTGCGAATCGCTTTGCGTCCTTCCTCTTGAAAACCAGGCCCAGCCCGGGACGCGACCGGTCCGGGATCAGTTGCCCATCCACCGGCGCGATAAAGCCATCGAACAGCATTCGCTCAATCCGCGCGTGGTCGTGGAAATACTCAACATGGCGAAAACCCGCAATCGCGCAACCCACGTGCATGTGCAATGACGGCGCGCAGTGCGCGGAAATTGGGCAACCGAAACTCGCCGCGATTGCCGCGCCCTCCAGGAATCCTGTGAACCCCTTGCACCGCGTCGCATCCAGTTGCAAAACGTCCACCGCTTCGGCCTTAAGCATGCGCCTAAAGTAAAAGCTGTCGTAGCCATACTCCCCGGCAGCGATGTCCATACCGCCCGGAGCACGATCGCGTATGCGCCGAAGATCGGCCAGGTGATCGGAACTCACCGGCTCTTCAAACCACGTCACGCCATAATCAACAAAGCGTTCCGCAGACTTGAGAGCCTCGCGCGCGCTGTAAGCTCCGTTTGCATCCACAAACAGCTCAGTCTCGGCGCCGATCGCCCCGCGCGCGACGCGAACCCGATCAAGATCCTTCTCCGGCTCGGCGCCGATCTTCATCTTCACCCGCGGGATGCCTTCAGAAACCCATCCGGAAAGTTGCCCGGTAAGCTGCTGATTGGAATACGTCGTGAATCCGCCGCTGCCATATGCGGCCACGCTCGGTTTGGCTTGTCCCAGCAAATCCGAAACGGAGCACCGCAGAATCTTCGCCTTCAAATCCCAAAGCGCAATATCCAGCGCCGAAATCGCCATCGACGCAATGCCCCGGCTGCCGTCGTTTCGCACCTGCTCGACCATCGACTCGTGGATCGCAGGCAAATCGAGTGCAGCCCGGTCCTTCAGGCATTTTTCTCCCAGTTCCTCTGCTACAACCGCTGTAGCTTTGTTCCCGTAGGTGTATCCGATCCCAATCTCGCCGCCCGCGTGTACTTCGGCCAACACCAGCGTCGTCGAATTCCACTTGAATGTTCCGTCGCCCTCCGGCGCATCTGTCGGTATCGTGTAGGCCGAGACGTCGACTCTCTTGATCGGATTCTCAACTCGCTTCATGGGAAGACGGCTTCGCAATCTGCGCCGAAAAGAGCAAAGCCGCCGGACCTTTGCTCATCACGAAGATCCTTCCGGCTTCAACTGCTTGGTTGGACGCCTTCTCGCCGCATATGGGTTTCTCGCGCCGTCGCATCGTCTCAGTTCCCAGGCCAGGCGGCGCTGCAGTTCGCATTTCGTCCATGAACGCCTGCGATGAGCAACTCGGAATTGGCATCAGGCGTCCTAACCTACGTTGGCCTCACCAGCCTCGAAGCCGCAGGCATGTCTGCTCGCAATTTCGAGAACGAAACTCCTGCTCCCCAAATCCTGGCAAAGTTTACGAGCTCATTCGCGCCGCAGAAATCAAAATCGGTCCCGAAAGGTGACCTGCGCGCTGACATCGCGCTGTCAAAACTGTGCATCTTTCGATGAGAGAAAGGCGGATTACCAAATGCCGGAAGAAGAGACAATGAAACGCGCTCGCCGAGACCTCAAAGAAGGGAAATCCCCCTCGACTGCTGCCGGAGAATTTGTCCACGAGGAGATTGAGCACGTTCGCGAAGGGAAGCATGGAGCACGCTCGCCACAACAGGCCATCGCGATCGGTCTGAGCAAGGCGCGGCGCGCGGGTGTTCCTTTGCCGCCGCCCAAAAAAGGCAAGACCAAAGAAAGTACAAGAAAGAGTGCTAAGCGCGAATACGAGGCCGGACAATCGAAAACCAAAGACTCGCCGTCTCGCCGAGCCTCACGCGCCCGCGAGCGAGTGCTCCAAAAGGAATCGCATACAACCGCTTCCCACGCGGCTCTTTCCCGGCAATCCCGGAGGTCTTCGCGTGAGCGCGGCGCAGAGGACCGTCACCGCGCAGCAAAAAGGGCTGTGAGGACCAAAGGTAAATCGGGGTTGCGCCGGGCAGCAAAGAAGGCCGCAAAGACGCGTGCACGTGGAGAAAACCGTGCGTCGCGCTAGCCAGCCTCATCGTCGGATGCCGTCGTGGCGCGTTTGTCTATTGACCCTGACGTTCATAGCAGTCCTGTGGATTGTTTTCGTAGGCGGAACTCGAGTCGATGAGATGATTGTCGGCTTTGGCGTCATCCTCCTGTCGAGCGCCTTCCTTTATCAGGTCTGGCGGACAGAAACCCTTAAGATCCGACTTGCACCGCAGGATGTTGCCCAGGGATGGTCGGTTCCTTGGCAAGTCTTCACCGATATCTGCCAGATCATTGCGGTCCTCGCCGCAACTGTTTTTCGCCACAAGCGAACGGGTTCGTTCTATCGCGTGGTTAGATTCCGAACGAGCAAATCGGATCCTCGACTTATCGGGCGGCGAGTGCTCGCCACCTTCTACACAACCATGGCGCCCAATTCCATCGTCATCGGAATTGATCCCGATCAGAATCGAATGCTCTTCCATCACTTGAAGCGCACTGGCATTCCGAAAATGACTCAGGCACTGGGCGCGCGACCCGGGGCAGCCCCATGAACAATTGGTTGCTCGCGGCGGCGGCAGTATCGGCTTGCCTCATCCCGTGCGCCGATATGTGCCTGAGGGGTAAGCCCGAAGGACGCCTGGTGGGTCTCGAAATGGGCAGCTTGATTGTCACGATCGCCTTGGTGCTGTTCACCATCGGGTTCGGACGAATGCCATTCATTGACATGCCTCTGGCGTTGGCTGTGATGTCTTTCGGAGGAGATCTGGTCTTCGCCCGTTTTCTCGGGAAGCATTTATGACAATTGGAGTCGCGACTGACAACGTTTTATTGATTCTCGTGGTCTTGTTCTGCTGGCTTGGGGTCCTCGGCATGTGGCGCATGAAAGAGCCCGTGCAGGCGTTGCACTATCTCTCGCTACCCGCAACCGGGGCAGCAGTTTTGCTAGCCTTCGCCATCCTGCTCTCCCAAGGCCTCAGCCAGGTGTTTTGGAAGGTTTTACTGATCGCAATGATTCTCTGGGCGTTCAATTCCGTTGTTACCCATGCCACAGCCCGCGCGTTTCGAGCGCGGCAACTTGGCCATTGGCAGCCGCTTGATGGCGATCCGATGGAAATGGTTGATGAGGAGAGCAAGAAGTGACGTGGATCGGAGCGGGATTGCTCTTGTTGGTTGCGGTTACCGGGTTTGGCGTCGTAAGAACTCGCGACGTTACCAGCCAGGTGATTGCGTTGAGCTTCTATGGAGTGCTTATGGCACTCGTATTCTTTTTCTTCCAGGCGCCCGATGTCGCCCTCTCACAGATTACTGTCGGCGCGGTGGCGCTGCCTCTTATGGTGATGCTTGCGATTTCGCGCATGAAGTTTCGCACAGCCGCGCGTGAAAACAAGGGAGAGCGCGATGCGTGAAAAAGTTCGGACGCGGGTCTTCTTCATTTTCGGGGGCATCTTTCTCTTCTTTTTCTGTTATTCCGCCATCGATCTTCCACCGTGGGGAAGCTATCGCGGCCCCTACGGCGATGTCATCGCGCGAGTGAGCGTTTACGAACGCCACGCTACAGACTCCGTGAACGCCATCAACTACGATTACCGCGCGTTTGACACCCTTGGGGAAGAGTTCATCCTCTTCGCCGCGGTTCTGGGAGTCATGATGCTTCTCCGGCGCGACGAAGATGAATCGACGCGGGACGTTGTCAAGGTCGAGGATCGGCATCCTCTCAGCACTACGGTCCGCGCCGCGGCGATGCCGGCGATTGCGCTTACGGTGGTCTTCGGCTTCTATATCGGCTTACATGGGCAGTTAACTCCCGGCGGCGGCTTTCAGGCCGGCGTAATCCTCGCTTCCGTTCCGTTTCTCCTCTACGTATGCGAGAACACCGAATCATTCCGGCGCATCACCTCGCATACAACTGTTGAAGCGATTGAAGCGCTCGGCGCCGGCTCCTATGCGCTCATTGGCCTTGCCTCCTTAGTCCTGGGTATGCCGTTCCTGAGCAATTTTCTTCCCCTCGGAACCACCGGAGGTGTCTTTTCGTCTGGCACGATCGCTCTCATCAGCGCATGTATCGGGCTCGAGGTTACCGCAGCATTTCTGCTGGTTGGTTACGCCTATCTCGAAGAAATTATCACCGGAGAGATACCTGAGGACTAATGCCATGCCAAACGCTCTCCACCTTTTTCCGTACTTTGTTTCTGGCTGGCTCTTCTTCTGCGGACTCTATGGTCTTGTAACTAGCAGGCATCTCGTGCATTCGGTAATGTGCCTCGCGGTTCTGCAAAGCTCCACTTACACCCTGCTGCTCGGGATCGGTTATCGAGTTGGTGGCGCGGCGCCCATCTTTGCCGACATTCCCCCAGGCACCGTCACCGTCGACCCCATTGTCCAGGCCCTCATGCTCACTGACGTGGTCGTTGAGGCCGTCGTGGTCGCTCTTTTGCTTGCCATGGTGGTTAAGGCTCACGAGAAGTCCGGCACGGTATCTCCTGACGAGCTGAGAACCCTCCGAGGCTGACAAATGAGCGCGCCTTCGCCGCTTACGCCGCTGCCGGTTGCTGTGCCATTGGTCGGGGCAGCCCTGATCGCGTGTTTTCGCAAATGGCTTAATCGCACCATGGCCGACGCTCTCGGAGTTTTCTTTGCAGTGGCAACCCTCGCAATTTCGTGTTCGCTTCTGGCGCGGGCTGTGCACGGCAACAGCGTTTATTGGTTCGGGAACTGGGTCCCGCGCGGCGCCATCGTGTTGGGAATTGGATTTGTTGCCGACCCCATCGGCGTTGGTCTGGCGGTCGTGGCCTCAACGTTGACCTTGTTCAGTCTTGTTTACGCATGGCGTTTGACCGACTCCGGATCCAATCACTTCCAGCCGCTCATACTGATTTTTCTTGCGGCAATGTGCGGATTCAGCCTGACGGTCGACGTGTTCAACCTTTTTGTGTTTTTTGAGCTGATGAGTACCGCGGCGTTTGCCCTTTGCGGCCTCAAGACGAGGGAGCCCGCCCCGCTGCAAGGCTCATTCAACTTTGCGGTAACAAATACCATTGCGGCATTCCTGATATTGACCAGCATCGGGCTTTTGTATTCCGTTACCGGCGCACTCAACATGGCGCAAATCGGACTCGCCCTCGGCACGCGCCACGATCCGCTGGTTCTCTTCGCATTCGCGCTTTTGATCTGCGGCTTCTTCGTCAAGGCGGCCATCGTTCCCTTCCATCTTTGGCTGCCCGATGCACATGCCGTTGCGCCCACCCCGGTCTGCGTCCTGTTCTCCGGCATGATGGTACAGCTGGGATTATTTGCGGTTGCGCGCCTGCGTTTCACGATCTTTGCGCAAACGTTCGCAGGCCACGAGGCCTCGTTGCGGCTGATCCTGCTCTCTCTCGGTGTGGCAACAGTCCTGGTCGGCGGATTGATGTGCTACGCCGAGCATCATTTGAAGCGCATGCTAGCCTTTTCCACGATTTGTCACGCGGGCATTATGTTGCTCGCGCTGGGTCTTGGCACTCCACTGGCGTTGGCCGGAATGTTTGTTTATCTACTGGCCCACGCGTTCATCAAGGGCGGCCTTTTTTTCACAGCAGGCTTGTTGCTCCATCGCCTCCGCGCCATCGGTGAACGAGCGCTGTTTGCGAAAGGCAAGGAGTTGCGTTGGACAGCGGCGCTCTGGTTCCTCGGAGCGCTTGGTCTTGCTGCTGCGCCACCATTCCTCTTAATGACAGGAGAAGCAGGAATCTCCAAAGCTGCGGAGGAAATCGGCACGCCGTGGATTTCGTGCGTGTGCGTCTTTGGCGGAATGATCACAGCTGCCGCAGTGTTGCGCATTGGCATGCACACATTTTTTGGCTGGGGCAGCCAACCGGCCACGGACGAGCCCGCGGAGGTTGGAGAACTGCCGGAAACTGCCAAAGAAGATCGGCGCACATATTGGTATCAATTTGCACCGGCAGCCGTTTGCATCTTGGTCCCGTTCGCCCTGGCTGTAATACCAGGATGGCAGCATGTCCTTCGCGACGCCTGCGCAGTTTTCAGTTCGCAAGCCACCATGCTCCATTTGGTTTATACGGGCGCTGCAGTTTCGGGCCATTTGTCCGGCTGGCAGCCGGCGTTGAAAACTTCGGCGCTGCGTGGCTTCTCCGCATTTGTTCTCGCAGCATTGTTGGCATCCACATCCATTTTCAAATTGCGGCTCAAACGGAATATGCGGTTTGGAGCATTCCTCGAATCGGGCTTGAGGCCGCTGCGCATCTTCCAATCCGGACACCCGGGCGATTACGTGCTGTGGTTGACAATCGGGCTGGCAAGCCTCAGCGCCGCTAGCGTCCTGCTGTTGAGACGGTGAGTCGATTCCGCCGCGATCTGCGAGAGCGAGAGCACGTCTGCACGTCGTAGCTGGTCGTCATTTCACTTGCCGATGCAGAAGGTCGAAAAGATCAGGTTCAAGATATCGTCCGACGTCGTTTGTCCGGTTAGGGAGTCCAGCGCCCACAGAGCGCGATAAAGATCGAGCAGGATCATCTCGTGAGGAATGCTGCTCGCGTTCGCTTTGCTTGCATCTGCCAGCGCCGATAGCGCAGTGGCGACGGCTTGGTGCTGCCTCAGATTTGTTAGCATTCCGGGCTCCGCCGCAGCTCCGCCCGTAGCCAACTCTAGAATCCGCTCCCGCAGAGCAGCAATCCCTTCGCCCGTCATCGCCGAAGTCGAAATCGCAATCATTCCTTTAAATGCCGGTTCCGCAATCGGCTTGGGCTTCTTCCCGCTCGCCAGCAGATCGTGCTTGTTGAGCGCAATCACAACGGGCCGCCCCTCAACTGCGTCGAGCAGGCGCCGGTCTTCATCGTTCAACGGTTGTGTCGCATCCAGAACCAAAAGCACCAGCCCCGCGTCAGCCAACGCCTCGTGGCTGCGACGGATTCCAAGCTGCTCGGCCTCCTGGAGCGCCTCATGTCCGCCCTCACGGAATCCCGCCGTATCCACAAGTTCAATCGGAATGCCTCCCAGCGAGATCCGCTCGCTCACCAGATCGCGTGTCGTGCCCGGCGAAGCAGTGACAATGGCGCGGTCTCGTTCCACAAAGCGGTTGAACAGCGAGCTCTTGCCCACGTTCGGCCGGCCAACAATGGCCATCGTCAATCCATCGTGCACAATCCGACCGCGGGCAAATGACGCTTCCATCGCGGCCAGCGGCGTCACTATCTCGTCAATTCGCCGTCCGATCTCCGTCGCCGGCGTCACATCCACGTCGTCTTCGGCAAAGTCGATCCCCGCTTCGAGCAGCGCGATCAACTCAACCAAGTCCTGCTTGGCCGGCGCAGCTCGGCGGCTCAGCGCCCCTCCCATCTGGCTCGCCGCTTGTCGCGCTTGCGTCAGCGTTTGCGCATCGATCAGGTCGCGCACTGCTTCGGCTTGGGTCAAATCAAGGCGCCCCGCCAAAAATGCTCTTTCGGTAAATTCGCCCGGCTCAGCCAGTCGCGCACCAAGCTCCATCGCACGCCGAAGCAACAACTCCAGCACGACAGGTGAACCATGCGCGGCGATTTCAACGACATCTTCTCCGGTGTACGAATGCGGCCCCTTGAACAAAGTCACCAGAGCCTCATCGATGCGCTTGCGATTCGCGTCTTCCGGATCGAGAACATCTGCAAATCTCGCCCGCCCGTGCTCGAGCGATTGGTGCGGCGGTGCTAGCTGTGTTGCAATCGCCACAGCTTGCGGCCCGCTCACGCGCACAATTCCAATCCCGCCGCGCCCAGGCGGCGTTGAGATTGCGGCGATCGTGTCGCTTGCAGCTTCCTTCTCACTCATCGGTGCACTCAGTGTAGTTCCTCATGTGGTCCGCCGCGTCGCAGCCCTAATCTCGCTTCACGTTGATCCCCGTGAATGATCTCCCGAAACCACTCGATCATTTCCGTCCGCATTCAACACAGCCCGTGGCAATCGGTTCGAACTTTGTTCTAGAATTTAGGTGGGAACAGCATTCTCCGCGTTCTCTCTCGATCCGGCCGTGAATCCACCTTGGCGCTCCGGCCTGAAAATCTCGGCCTGGAAATCTCTATCGATTCGAGGTGAAACCGATGAGAACTGCACGTCTGGCAATGATCAAGTTCTTCGCGCTGCTGTTTCTTCTTCCCGGCCTCGCAGGTCTCATCGTCTCTGCAATGATCTCGACACATTACCTCGATACCATGCCCCGGTGGCCCGCGCCGGAAGTGAACCGCGTCGTGCCCCGCGGCATTCACGGAACCACGGTCTACCAGACCCCCGCCGAGGACCGCGAGCTGAATCTGATTGAATTCTCATCGGTCGGCGTCTTCCTCGTCGGACTCGCTCTTGGAGTCATCTATCTCGAGCAGTGGGGAGCGCTCCAGAGCCGTCTGGCCGAAGAGGAAAACGAACTCGTCGGCGATCCTCGATAGCCTGCCTGCGAATCCGCGCTAGGCCGTCCGCTAACCAGTGATGGCCCTCCATCGCGATCCTCTACAATGAGCCGATGCCGGAACTACCTGAGGTGGAAACGATTGCGCGCGGCGTCAACAAGCGCATTCGCGGCGATCGTATCGTTCAGGTCTGGTTCAGCCGGGCTCCTCAAACCTTCAAAACTCCACGCAAGCTGCAGGCCGAGGGCCTTACCGGTCGCACCATACTGGCAGTTCACCGCACCGGCAAGCACATTGTCTTCGAGTTAAGCCGATCCGCCTCTGAGATCGATGCCCAATGGATTGTCCATCTCGGCATGACCGGCCGTCTCCTCGTCTCCTCGCCCGATTTTCCTGTTCCCGCTCACACCCACGCACGATTGTTCCTCGAAAGCGGCCGCGAGCTGCGCTTCGTCGATCCGCGAAGATTTGGCCGCCTCGAATTTCGTGATCTCAATCGGCGCTCCGCATTCGCAGCTCCAGGCGATGATCCGCTCGCCATTGGTGAACCCGAATTCGCAGCCCTTTTCCGCGGACGGCGTTCGCCCATCAAGGCGGCTCTGCTCAATCAGTCTTTGCTGGCCGGCGTCGGCAACATCTACGCCGACGAAAGCTTGTTTCACTCCAACATTCGGCCACGGCGTCGCGCCAACCGGCTCACCCGTCTTGAACTGGAACGTCTCCGACTCGCGCTCTGCGAGGTCCTCAATCACGCCATTCGGTTGGGGGGCTCCTCGGTTTCCGACTATGTAGACGCCGACGGCGAGCGCGGCTTTTTTCAGCTCGAGCACTGCGTCTATCAGCGAACCGGCGAGCCCTGCCGTCGCTGCGGAACCCCCATCCGACGCATTCTCCTGGCCGGACGCGGAACGCACTACTGCCCCAACTGCCAGCGGTGATTCCGCTCGAGCAGACCGCGCCCGCAGCCTTCTATGCTTTTTTGAAGAATCTTCGCCTTTTTGCTTCCAGAATCCAAACAAAATCGCAATGCCGCGTCCGCTAAGTCATTGCAAATAAACATCACTGTGAACGGTACATCGATTGCTACCTCATGGGTGCCAGTGATGTATGGCAGCCTGCCGGAAACGGCCGAGCGAGCCAAATCAGCACCGGGTACCCGGCAGAGCAACCGCCAATGAGCGGCCCTGATGAGGGGATAAGCCAGCCGGGGAGCCCGCAACTCGGAGCGGAGCGATCAGCCTGCTCCCCAAAACCGCTGGGAGGCCAGTGACCAGCGCAGGGCCCCCAACCCTTTCTTGAAACGCCGCCCAAAAGGGGCGGCGTTTCGTGCTTCAGGGCTTGTTTCCCATCGCCTGTTGCGTCACGCCAACGCCGGACCGAAAGTTTCGCATCGTATTACTTAAGGCGGTTCCTCCTCCGGCTCCCCCTTGCCACCGGTTATCCTTCCCTGTACTATCGGAGTTGCCTATCAAGCGGCTGACGCAGGCCACCCGGGTATGGGGAGAGCACGCTCGCCGCAGAGCCAGCACATCATCGTCCAGTTCCGATTGCGATCGACTGCGTGCGATGAAGGCTCTCATAGGAAAGGGCATTCTCCGAGAAAAGCAAAAGCTGCGCCAGGAACGATTCGGCGATCGGATGGAGTTGATTGGCGGCTCCCGCATTGCAAGCAGCAATCGCATTCTCAAAGGGGCTCAAGTTTTTTTGAGGCAAAGTGGCTGACGCGCGGACCCGGTTTTACAAGTCTCGCTCAGCATTTCGGTCTTCCCGCAGTCGAGGTTTTTGTTCCTCGTCAACGTAAAGACCTCGCGAGCAAGGAACGGTCTGCGCCAGTTCAAGAATCGAGCAGCGAGTAGGATCGATCTGCACCGCCTCCCGGCACAATTCGGAGAGCATCGGCGGATGGCTATTCAGCGGCTCAACCAAGAGTAAAACGCAACTCAATACAGCGAAAGCAAGCATCAGGAAGCATACGCATTATGACAACAGAACCGACGCAGCCCCAGCCTGAACAGGGGCCAGCTCCTGACAACGGTCAGGTGCAGTCGCATGGGCATCGGCGCCGTCGCCGCCGCCGCAAGAACAAGTCCAGTCAGCAGGCTGGGATGCAGGGGCAGCAGCCCCAGGCACAGATGCAGGACGCGCAGCAACCGCAGTCGCCGCATCAATCCCACCCCGGCCAGCATAAGCCCCAGCATCATCACCAGGGCCGCAAGAAGAAGAAATTCTTCCAGAAAAACTCGGGTCCTCCGGCGCAGCCCGGCAACAGTATCAACGGTTCGCAGCAAGGCAAGCGCAGAGGTCGCCAGAAGGGCCCGCGCGCGTTTGTTGGCCCCATGGACCACAGCTACCGCGCCGTGAACGGAAATGTCGCCGATGGACCGCCATCTACGATTCCCACCGCGGGCAACGGCCATAGCAGCGGTTACTATCCCGACGTTTATTCTGCGCAACCGCCCGCACCCGTCCGCGAAGATGCGCCCACCCGTATCTTCTGCTTCATCGAGGATCTCTTTTTCCTGGCCAAGATTCAGGAAACCGCGCGCAAGCTCGGCGTGAAAGTGGAATTCATCAAGGGCGAAAACAAAGACGCCATCACGCGCATTCTTGAAGCTGGCGAAAATGAAAAGCCGGCGCTGGTGGTCTTTGACCTGAACAATCTCAACGCCAAGCCCATGACGTTGATCCCGAAGTTCAAGTCGAAGTTCAAAAAGGCCGTCTCGATCATCGGCTTCCTCAATCACCTGCAGGGCGACCTGAAGATGAAGGCGGTCGAGGCGGGATGCGATTCCGTGATGCCGCGCTCGGCCTTCTCGCAGAGCCTGCCGATTCTTCTCCGGCGCTATGGCGTGGAAGAGGAAGAGGAAATTTCGCAGCAGCCGGCGTTCTAAATACAGCCAATAGTGAGTAGCCAATAGCCAACAAGGACCTGCCGGCTATTGGCTATTTGCTATTGGCTGCTTTACCCTGGCGGCCACATCATCTGGCGCCCACCCATCACATGCAGGTGGAGATGGTCAACCGTCTGGCCCCCATCGTCACCGGAATTGACGATCACGCGGTAGCCATTTGCCAATCCCTTTTGGCGCGCAATCTCGGCAGCTGCCCACATCAGGTGGCCGAGCAGCGGCCGATGTTCGTCTACCGCCTCGGCAAGTGACGCAATGTGCTCGCGAGGAACCACGAGCACATGAACCGGCGACTTGGGGTTGATGTCGGCGAACGCATAAACCAGATCGTCCTGATAAACGGCCGTCGACGGAATTTCACCCGACGCGATCTTGCAGAATAAACAACTCATGGCGTGACCAGTTTACATTCAGGCCGCTCCGGTTAAGGTCGCACTCAGCATAAAATGACGGCATGGCCACTCCTTCTCCGTTCCGCGTCGTTCACACGGTCTGCTCGCATGACTGTCCGGATTCGTGCGCGGTGCTGGTAACGGTGAACGACGAGGACCGCGCCGTCAAAGTCGAAGGCGACCCGTCGCAACCGGTTACACGCGGATTTCTTTGCGGCAAAGTCGCTAAATATCTCGATCGCGTCTACGCGCCCGATCGGGTTCTCTACCCGCTCCGCCGCAAGCCCGGCGCTCCCAAGGGCCCGCTACCACGCGGCCGCGAGCACGAATCGTTCGAGCGCATCAGTTGGGACGAAGCGCTGGATGCAATTGCCGCGCGGCTCAAACAGATCGCCGATCGCTACGGCCCCGAATCCATTCTGCCCTACAGTTACGCGGGCACCATCGGCGTTCTCGGCTATGGTTCGATGGATCGCCGCTTCTTTCATCGCCTCGGCGCGAGCCAGCTCGACCGCACCATTTGCTCTGAGGCCGGCGGGCAGGCGTGGAATCTTGTCTATGGCAAAAAGTACGGCACGCCCACCGAAGATGTTCGCCTGGCGAAGCTCATCATTGCGTGGGGCGCAAACATTCACGGCAACAACATTCATTTGTGGCCTTTTGTTGAAGAGGCTCGGCGCAATGGCGCGAAGCTCATCGTCATCGATCCCTACCGCACTCGCACCGCAGCGGTAGCCGACTGGCACATCGCCATCCGTCCCGGCACTGACGTTGCGCTCGCGCTTGGCATGATGAACGTCATCCTGAACGAGGGCCTTGAAGATCGCGCCTATATCGGCGAAATGACGCATGGCTTCGAGCAGCTGGCCGAACGCGCGCGCGAATACACTCCAGACCGCGTCGCTGCGTGGACGGGAATGCTCGCCGAAGATATCGAACAGCTTGCGCGCAAGTATGCCACCACGCGGCCGGCAATGATCCGCCTGAACTACGGCGTGCAGCGCTGCCAGAACGGCGGCGCGGCGGTGCGCGCCATCGCCATGCTGCCCGCGCTTACCGGCGCGTGGAAACATCGCGGCGGCGGCCAGCTTTCAACCTCAGGCGCGTTTCAGTGGAACAAAACAGCCGTCGAGCGTCCGGACCTTGCGCTCGCTTCGCCCATCGGCCGCCTTGCCCGCGTGGTGAATATGTCGGAACTTGGACGCGCGCTGATGGAGCTGGGACAAGACAGCGAGCAAGGGAACGATGGAGCAGGGAAGCAAAACGGTCCCGCAGTGCACGCGCTGTTCGTCTACAACTCCAATCCTGGTGCGGTTGCGCCCAACCATAACGCCGTTTGCCGCGGACTGATGCGCGACGATCTCTTCACAGTGGTGCATGAGCAGTTCTTTACCGACACCACTGACTACGCCGACTACATTCTGCCGGCGACAACTTTTCTTGAGCACACTGACGTGCAGGGGGCGTACGGCCACTACTTCGTGCAGCTTTCAAAACAAGCCATCGCTCCGCTCGGCGAAGCGCGCTCAAACGTGTGGCTCTTCGGCCAGCTCGCACAGCGCATGGGATTCACCGAAGCCTGCTTCCGCGACACACCGGAAGACATCATCCGGCAGGCGCTCGCGATCGGCCCTGACGGCCACTCGACGAACGCGAACATGGAGCACATGACGTTTGAGGATCTGGAACGCGACGGGCACATTCCACTCGCGTTTCATTCCAATCCAGACGAGCAGCCGTTTCTCCCTTACACATCAGGGACGTGCGCCACGCCTTCAGGCAAAATCGAATTCTTCTCTGAGACGCTGGCCACTGCGGGGCAGGATGGTCTTCCGGGATTTAATCCGCCAACCGAATCGCGCTGGGGCGAGGCGGCGAAAAAGTATCCTCTGGAACTGCTGGGGCGCAAGAACGACAACTACATGAACTCGACCTTCGCCAACCTGCCGGGCCACCGCAAGATGGAAGCGCGCACCAGCCAGCGGCTCGAGATGCACCCCGCCGACGCCGAAGCCCGTCGCATTATCGATGGCGAGCGCGTGCGCGTCTTCAACGCTCGCGGTTCGCTGGAGCTGACGGCGATGCTGAACCCGAGTCTGCCTGCCGGCGTGGTGGCCGCCCGGCTGGATTGGGCCAAGCTGCACCCGGACAGCGTGAACATCAACGCGCTCACCAGCGAAAACCTGACCGACATCGGCGGCGGGGCCACGTTCTATTCTACGCTGGTGGAAGTGGCGAAGCTTTAGCCAGCGCGGGGGTACGCCCCGATTTTGTTGTCAAATGGTTTGTTGTCAGTCACCTATGCCTCGAATCATTTGGGGCGCGCCGGCTGCGCGCTCGGACCATGTTAGAGTTTTGGCGTGACCCGTGCGGCCACTGTCTCCCAAAAATGCAAATAAGAAGGCGGAGGTGGATGAGATGAAAAAGGAGAGTCTGAGTTTCAGGGTTTTTGAAGCGCGAGACGGCTTATCGCCAGTTCGGCTGCTGGGCAGCACGAGCAAAAAAGAGGAGCACGAATTCGGCAGCGCGCAGATATCCACTCATGCAGGACCGATCTTCAACGTGGCTCCAGCTGGCGAGGACGGGATTTTCCTGATGCCTTTCGGTCACGCCGCGTTTAAGGAAAAAAGCGTTCTGGCCGCCAAGGACTTCGAACTCGTGTGCGAGAAGAGTGGCCAGGGAGTGATCGTCCGATTTGCCAAACGCGATAGCAAGTAGCAGATAAAGATCCACGCTGCACGGGAACAAGCCTGAAGCGCGGCATTGTGCTCGCGGATTTTCCAGCCGTGAACCGCCGGTATATCTCGCTCCTTGTTTTCCGGATAGGTGACGGGACGTGATCCGCTATCCGTGCGGATTCATCGCTCATGGCCGCTGCGAAGCAAGAATGTCTTCTGAACCGACAGGCCTTTTACCCGCGCTTGCGGGCGCGCTCGCGCTGCAGCTCTCGATAGATTTCACTCTTTGACCGGCCGAGTTCGCGCGCCAGTCGCTTGAGCGCTTCTTTTTCATCGATGCCCGCTTCTGCCATCATGCGGGCGACGCGGGCGGCGATGGTCTGCTGCGCGTTGAACGCGTCCGATGCTGCGGCCGCAGAAGAAGCGCGCGCGGGAAGCTCAACGAGCAGCGTGATTTCGCCGCGAATGCGGTCGCGGCCGGCCAGCTCGCTGCGAATTTCGGCAACGGTCCCGCGCAAAAACTCTTCGTGAATCTTGGTGAGCTCGCGTGCGACCACTGCGTGAACCAGTCCTCCCCAGACGCTCTCGATGTCCGACAGGGTATCGAGCAGACGATGCGGCGCCTCATAAAAGATCAGCGTGCGTGTGGTCTCGCGCGGCTGCGCTGCGAGATTTTCGAGTTTGGTGCGCCGCGCTCCCGCCTTCTCGGGCAGAAATCCGAGAAACTCGAATTCATCGGCGGGCAAGCCGGAGGCGATGAGTGCGCTGACAGCGGCGTTGGCGCCGGGGATAGGATAGACGGGAACACCGGCGGCGATGGCCTCGCGCACAAGCCACGCGCCGGGGTCGCTGACGCCGGGTGTGCCTGCGTCCGACACAAGAGCGATCGCCTTCGCCGTCCCGGCTTTCAACTCTTGGATTAGTTCTTTGGCTCGGGAATGTTCGTTGTGCTCGTGGCAACTAACGGTTTTTTTCTCGATTTGGAAATGATTAAGGAGTTTTTGCGTCTGGCGCGTGTCTTCGCAGGCAATCCGATCCACGGAGCGGAGAACTTCAAGGGCCCGCAGCGTGATGTCGCCCAGGTTGCCGATGGGCGTGGCGACGAGGTAGAGACCGGGGGTGAGTGGTGCGGTTTCAGCGGACATGATTGCTCAATAGTTCAGTGTTCGTAGTTCGCAGTCGCGGATTCAAGGGGAGTCTCAGCAGCCCTCTCTTCGGCATTTCTGGCGACGCTGAGCCAGATTGATGGTGGCCGCGGAGAAACTGCGAACTGTGAACTAAGAACTGCGAACTGTCGTTCTACTCTTCCGCTTCCTGCCGTTCGATCCGTCTCTGCTCGGCCAGGAGCGACATGGAGCTCATCAGGTTCTGCACACTGACGATGCCGACAACTTTCCCGCTTTCGGTGATGGGAATGAGCGCGAGGCCGTGGCCGGCGGTGAGGCGACGAATTGTGGTGCCGAGCGTGTCCTCTGGCCGTGCCACTTGAAACGCGCGCGACATGACGGACTGCACGTAGCCGTTGCCTTCGCTGCGCAGCGCCTCAAGAATGCGCTGGCGCGACACGATGCCCACAAGCTGCGGGCCGCGGACCACGGGAAAATCTTCCTGCAGCGAATGCACGCAGCGATAGAGCGCGTCAGCCAACGTGTCAGAAGGCGAGAGCGTGGCGAAGTCGGTAAGCATTACCTCGCGCATGCGCACCGTGTCGACGACGGACTGGAAGAAGACGCCCTGATCTTCAATCTGCGCGCCGATCATGATGAAGAAGCCGGCGAGGATGAGCCAGGGTTCCTGCGCGAGCATGCCGCCCAGGATCGCAGCCAGCGACAGCACCTGGCCGACACCAGAGACAGCGCGACCGGCGGGCCCGGAGCCGTGGCTTTGCGCAAACTTGTTGCGGAGCAGGCGCCCGCAGTCGAGTGGATACGCGGGGAAGAAGTGCAGCAGGCCAAGCGACGCCTGCATCCAGACGAGGCTGCGGAGTAAATGTCCGCCGGTGATGAAGGGATGAACGAACAAGGGCACATTGCCGCCTGCGCCCAGGATGATTCCCGCAGCCGTGAGCGCCGCGCCGAGATTCGCAAGCGGCCCGGCGAGCGCCAGAACAAATTGACCACTGCCGCTGTTCGCCGTCTCCTGGCTTTCGGGTGTGGCATAGGCAAACAGGCCGCCAATGGGCAATAGCAGCACCGCGCGCAGCTTGAGGCCGAGCCACGCTGCAGCCAGCAGGCGAGCGGTTTCGCGCACGGCAACCGCCGCGATCAGAACCAGAAACAGCGCGAGGGCGCGTCCCCAGCCGTCTGCGCCGCTGATGGCGAATAGCACCAGGACCAGCAGGGGGAAAAAGATGTGGACGCGCATCTCCACGCCCAACCAACGCCCCAGCGGAATGGACCAGCCGCGCATAAAACGATTGTAGAGGAACGGCGGCGAGCGGCTGTCAGCAAGTTCGTGCAAGTGCGGCGGCCTGCGTCATCCGGCGAGAGTCAATCGTCTGATAAAGTGGAGACTCGAATTCAGGCCTTTTGGAGGGCGACATGACACGCAAACTGCTTTTGCTGCTGAGCACGCTGGCCGTTGCCGCCGGAGGATTGGCCGCGCTGAATGCGAACGCGGCGGCTTTGGGGGCGCAGGTCCAGCCTTTTCAGCCGCAGCAAGCGCCATCGTCGCCGGCGCTGGTCGGCACGTGGTCTGCGACGGTGAACTGGAATATGCCGTCGGGGATCATGATCACCACGAGCTTCACGGCCAACGGCCAGGTGCAATCGACGACGCAGAATCGCATGGGAATGAGCTTTATGCTCACCGGCGTTTACCAGTACAACGCGGCGCAAGGCACGTTGAGCTACACGTGGCGCGACTACTCACCGAAACAGATTTGCGCCGGCGGCAATTGCACACCAGCTCCGGTGCCTGCGCCCTTAGGCGTGGCGAACACCAGCCGCATCCGGTTCCTGAACGCGAACCAGTTTGTGGCCACATCGAACGGCGACTCCACAACCTACATCCGCACCAACGGCGCGGGCATGCCGACGAGGTAACGGCAGCTTTCGGCTATCAGCCCTCAGCCGTCAGCTTTTTCGTGCAGGTGCGCGTGTTTGCGGTCCGCAGCAAAGGCGCGGGAAGGTGGCGAGCCGGCTTCGATATGCTGGTGGTCGATGCGCATCATCGCCGGAACACTTCGATCGCGCACCCTGGCCGCACCGCCGGGAACGAGCACCCGGCCCACCAGCGACCGCCTGCGCGAAACGCTTTTCAATGTGCTTGCGCCGCGCATCGCGGACGCGGTGTTTCTCGATCTCTATGCCGGCTCAGGCGCCGTGGGGTTTGAGGCGCTGAGCCGTGGAGCCCGGCGGGTTACATTCGTTGAGCGCGCGCCGGCAGCGCTGAGAGTGCTCGAAGCAAATCTGGCGCGGCTAGGAATCAATGAAGGCGTGCGGGTTGAAGGAAAAAGCGTGAGCGCATTTCTGCGTTCCGCGGCTTATGCCAGTCAAAGCCAGGAAAAAAATCCAGAGCCAGAAAAGAATCCTATGCAAGAACAAAGTCCAAAACAAGGACGGTACGAAGTACTCTTCCTCGATCCTCCGTATGATGCAACCCTTGAGTATGCGGCCACATTGAGCCTGCTCGGCGGTGCAGCGCAGGCGATTCTGGCGCCGGGCGCGACCGTCGTTGCCGAGCACCGGCGCAAGTTTCTTCTGGAAGAGCGCTACGGCGCCCTGAGGCGGACGCGACTGCTCGAGCAAGGGGACGCGGCGCTGAGCTTTTATGCGCTTTCGGCCTGATCCGAAGCCATTTCACAAGAAGCTCAAAGCGCTGATCCGCTCCCGAAACGCATCGCTCGCACCTTGACCTGTGAGCCGGGTCACTTTCAACCGCATTGACAGCGGAGGAAAGTAGATGAAAAATGGCGGGGCGAAAGATTTCGAGCCGCAATGTTCGTTCTATTCATGCGCCACTCGTGTGGGCATTGGGGGGAAACGTGAGAAACACGGTGAAATTGCAGGTGTTGGGAGTCGTCGCAGCTTTAGCATCCGGGCTGTGGATGGCCGGCTGTAAATCGGCGCCAGATCTAACGCAGGCCCAGGCATTGACGATGATTCAGGCCAAATACGACCAGACTCCCGCGGCGCCGGTGAGCATTACCGTGAACGACACCGGTATGCAGCAGGGCGACAACGCAAAATACTGGACCGAAACCAAAAGGTATCCCAATGGATATTGGGGCGACTTTACGCTGACACCCGATGGGAAGAAGGTGCTGACCCTATCCGGCGGCGGCGACGTAATCAAATGGCGGCCCGATAGCCCGACGGATACGCATTTCGTGATCGTGATACAGTCCGTGGCGACGAATCATCCGAAAGTGCGCGACGTAGGCGACATTCAATCGATCGGCGATACCAAGACCGCGATCTTTACTGAGGACGTAAACCTTGACGGACTTCCGCAGCCGCTCGCGGATATTGCGCACAACCCCGGAAACAAGCTAAGCGCAACGCGCACGGCCACATTTGTCCTCACAAACGGGGCGTGGACGCTGCAATCGATTGAATAGGGTTATTGGGGCGGTGCGCTGGGCGGAACTTGTGGCGATTGGCTGCGCGGAACGACAGGCGTTCCGCCGCCCTGTCCGCCAAAAACATTTACGTTGGCGGCCAAAAAAGCTCCGTCTTTCAGCGCGCCATCCACGCGCACTGTATCGCCCACCTGGATGTCGGCAAGCGTGATAGGATCGCGGCGCTTGCGGAACTCGGTGTTCTCGTCCGCAACCACCGTGTGTGGAGCGTTATCGAGCGCGCCCGCCAGCGTGATCTTCGTGCCGTCAATCGCGGTCACCTTTCCCATCAGCCAGGTCTTGCCGAAGTTGGCTTCCATGGCCCGAATCTGGTCCACCGTCTGCTGATCCATCAGCGCCACGGCCCGCGCGTTCACGGTTTTCGTTGAGGCGTCGGTTTCGCCCATCACGTTGATCATGTCGCCGGTCTTGATGTCGGCTGCGCTGATCTGCTGCGGCGGATTGCCGCCACCGTAACCCATTCCGCGGCGTCCCTCGCCACCCGGTTCGCCGCCGCCCTGCTGGCCGTTCTGGTCGGCGCCTGGTCCCTGGCTGGATCCCGGGCCGCCGCTTCTCGCTTGGCGCTTGAACATCCGCGTATCCGCGGTGAAGCGAACCGTGTAAACGTCGCCCGCTTCGGTTTTGATGGTGTAGTGGTCCGCCGCAACCGCGGTTACAGTCCCCATCAGGCCGCGGCCCATCATGCCCATTCCCTGGCCGCCGCCAAAGCTGCCGCGCCCGCCACGGTGGCCGCCGTATTGGCTATAACCGCCGCCGGAACCGGGATTCCCGTTCTGACGTGCACTTTGGCCCGCGCTTTGCCCATCATTCTGGCTCGGACTTTGACCCGCAGGCGCAGGGCTGGATTCCTGCGCGCAGGCAGCAGCGGTGAATGCGGCAGCGATCACCAATGACGAAAACATGCGGATACTCATTGCATCTCCCGGAAAGCCGGCAGACCGGCCGTTCAAATAGACGCTGGATATGAGCTGACAGTCGACGGCGCGTCCCATTGCGGGCGCGAATTCGGCGGCTTACTGGCTGCGCTTTTCCTCTTGAATCAACTGTTTGAAGGCTGGATTGGAGCGCAGGCTGGCGAACTCCTCGTCATTTGCCACTTTTTTGCGTGTGGTAAAACCCTCGTCGAGGGCAAGGCGCAGATATTGCAGCGCGCAATCGGAGTAACCGGCGCGCGCGCATCCGGCCGCCATGTAGTAGTTCATTGCGCCCCGCGCCTGGATCGAGGACGGATCGTCCACCGAGGGAGTCCCGTGATTGGAAAAGACATCCGGGTCAATCGCGAGCGCCTGCTGGTAAGCCTGCCAGCCCTTGTTGTATTTGTGTTGCGCCAGCAGGTTGGTGCCAAGATTCTTGAGCACGATGGCGGATTTTGGGTCGAGCTTCAGCGCCCGGCGATAGTAGCGGTCCGCCTGCCCATACTCCTTCAGCGACGCATACACGGTGCCCAGATTGTTCAGCACCTGAGGATCCGTCGGATCGAGATGCAGTGACTCGTTGTAGCAACGTGCGGCCTGCCTGGAGTTGAACATCATTTGATAGGCGATGCCCATTTTGTTCCAGATTGCCGCCGTCATCACGGGCGCTTTCGCGTAGGCCTCAATGGCTGCCTGATAGCGCTGCCGGGCTTCGAAGGAGTCGCCCAATTGCTCGGCGGTTGGCGGCGGGTGAGGCGCAGGCGGGGTGGCAGATGGCGCAGGCGTGGGGGGCATTGCTGCAGCCGGAGCAGCTTGTGCCGCAGGCGGGGCGGTTTGCGGCTGAGGCGGAGCGACTTGCGGCTGAGACGGAGCGGGTGCCTGGCCCGGCAACCCGCGCGGGATCGCCAGATAAAGCGCAACCAGCGCCGCGATCAAGATCCGGGTTTTACCGAGCCGCGCCATGCATTCTCCTGCCATTTCGCCAACCGGACTGGAAGCCTCCCACAAATCTCTGGCAGGGATTAAACCACCATTCACAGTCAAATACCAGTACCGCTACTAGGATTAACGGTTAAACAGACGCTAGCCAGCGGGTCGTTAACGGGTGAACGAAGATTGCGTAAGCCGGCGCCTCATGGCTGTTCAGGGGCTGGGCAAATGGCGTGCCGACGAAGGACTTTCGACAAAAAGGCGTCGAATCGCGCGTGGACGGCATCAAACTGTTTTACACTCACCGGATGCGCGGGGGGACCTTGAGCACCAGCACAATTTCAAGCGCGGGCGCGGCGATTCTCAACCGTTTCAATAACGTGCGCCGCAGAACAACGGCCCTGTGCGAGCCGCTCTCGGCAGAGGACATGATGGTGCAGTCGTGCCCAGAGGCGTCGCCCGCAAAGTGGCACCTGGCACACACCGCATGGTTCTTTGAGTCGTTCGTTCTGCGCGAGTTCCTTCCCGGCTATCGGCTTTTCAACCAGGATTTTCCGTGGCTGTTCAACAGCTATTACGAAGGTTTCTCAGCATTCCCTGAAAAGCGGCTTCGCTCATCGTTTTCGCGCCCCGGCCTCGATGAGATTCTGCGTTATCGCGAACATGTTGATGCCGCCATCGAGCGCCTGTTTGAGCGCGAGCCGGATGCGGAGGCGCTGCGCCGCATCGAGCTCGGCGCCAACCACGAGGAGCAGCACCAGGAACTGCTGCTTACCGACATTTTGAATGCATTCTTTACCAATCCGCTGAGGCCGAAGTACCGGGAGCAAGAGAGCGAGGGAGCGAGCGAGCCGAAGGACCGAGAGCAAGGGAGAGAGGGAGCGAGGGAGCCGCTTCGGTTCAGGCAGTTCGAGGGTGGGCTAAAAGAAGCAGGGCATGCGGGAGACAGCTTCTGCTTCGACAATGAGCTGCCGCGCCATCGTGTGTGGCTGGAGCCGTTTTCGCTGGCCGACAGGTTGGTTACCTGCGGCGAGTATGCGGAATTCATGGCAGACGGTGGCTATCGCAAGCCGGAGCTGTGGCTCTCGGCGGGATGGGATGCTGTGAAGGCGAACGGCTGGCGGGCGCCGCTCTACTGGACCGAGACTGACGGTACATGGAGCGTGTTCACGCTGCGCGGAGAACAGTCGCTCGAAGATTTGAAAGACGTTCCGGTCAGCCAGGTCAGTTATTACGAAGCGGACGCCTACGCGCGGTGGGCTGGCCATCGGCTGCCTACGGAGTTCGAGTGGGAGTCGGCCGTCGAAGGCCAGCCAGTCGAGGGAAATCTGCTCGATTCCGGAGCCCTGACACCGATCCCTTCCACGAATCTCATCCAAAACCAAGACGCCACGAAGTGGTACGGGGATTGTTGGGTGTGGACGAGCAGCGCATACCTCGGCTATCCCGGCTTCAAGCCTCTCGATGGCGCGCTGGGCGAGTACAACGGCAAATTCATGAGCGGGCAAATGGTATTGCGCGGCGGATCGTGCGTCACCCCCGCCCCACACATCCGCGCAACCTATCGCAACTTCTTTTCCCCCGAAACCAGATGGCAGTTTTCCGGCATTCGGCTGGCGACATAAACCTCCCAGCCGCCATCCAACTGAGGGCCAATGACCGCAGCCGCAGCTTCCCCTGTCCCAATTCTTCAAGTCGATGAACGCGTAGCCACAGCAGTCCGCACAGGCCTGGCCTGCCGGCCTAAATGGATACCCGCATGGCTGTTTTACGATCGCGCCGGCTCTCGCCTGTTCGAGGCCATCACCGAGCTCGACGAGTACTACCTGACGCGAACCGAGCGCTCAATTCTTGCTCAGCACTGCGGCGAGATTGTGGCGCGCGCCGGCGAGCGGGCGGTGCTGCGCATTGCCGAGCTGGGCGCGGGGTCGGCCGAAAAAACGCGACTGCTTTTGCGCGCCGCAGTGCGTCGCCAGGGGTCCGTTCTCTACGAGCCGATCGACGTTTCATCGAGCGCGCTAACGGCGGCAAAAAGACGCATCGAGCGCGAGATGAATGTGGTTGCCGTTGCGCCGCGCGTAATGGATTACACCGACGGCGACGCGCGCAGGCTGCATTTGGCCGGCAAGACGCCCGATGAAAAACGCCTCGTGCTCTATATCGGCTCCAGCATCGGAAACTTTGAGCCAACCGAAGCGGAAAAGTTGCTGCACCGCGTGCGCGCTGGGCTCGACAGCGGCGACTCCATGCTGCTGGGCGTCGACCTGGTGAAGGACGAAGCTATGCTGGTGGCGGCATACGACGATGCCGAAGGCGTGACGGCTGCGTTCAACAAAAATGTCCTGGTGCGCCTGAACCGCGAGCTCGATGCCGACTTCGACGTGGACACATTTGCGCATCGCGCAGTGTGGAACCAGGCCGATTCACGCGTGGAGATGCACCTGGTCAGTGCCGTTCCTCAACAGGTGCGCCTTGAAGCGCTGGACATGACCGTGGACTTCGCAGCCGGCGAGAGCATTCACACCGAAAGCAGCTACAAGTATCGTCCCGGGCAGGCCGAAGCGCTGCTGGAGCGGACCGGCTTCAGCCCCGATGCCACGTGGACCGACGCGCGCGGGTGGTTTGCCGTGTGTCTGGGGCGCGCGAGGTGATGCGGCTCTCCGATCGCGCTTGCCAAGCGCCAATCGAAGAACCGCACGCGACCTAGCTTCCGGACGAATCGTCGACCGGGGTGTCATCCACAGGCGCATCCTCAACAGGCGCCTCATCCGCTGGTGCTTCGTCGGCAGGGGTGTCCATCGGCTCACCGACGGAATCGCCGTACTCACCCGACTCGGCGGAGGCATCTGCGCTCTGCTCCTCGCTGGCGGCTGCGTCGCCATAGAGTTGCGCGTCTGCCGCATCCGTGTCTGGATTCCCCGTCGGGTCGTTGAGGTAACTTTCAGCAGTCTGCTGATCTTCCTGCGCAGTTTGCTGATCGGAGGCAGCCCAGCTTTCGTCCAGCTGTGCCGTCCACGTTTCGTCGGTCGAGTCGGGTCCGCCTTCGCCGGCCACTGTTTCCGATTGCTGATAGGCCTGTTGCGAATCGCTGTACGCGGCCTGGTAGTCGCCCGACTGCACGTCCTGCTGTTCCTGCTGCTCTTCCTGCTGCAGAGTGTCCTGATCGGTGGCCAGTTGCGATGTGTCAGTTGAGCCGGTCGAATCGGGATCAGTCGCGGTAGTCGCGTCGGAGCCGACAACGCCTCCCGCCGTTGGATCGTCGGCAGTGGACGCTGTGGGATCTGTCGGATCGGTGCCGTCGGGTGAACCCGGATCGGACGTGCTGATCGGGTCGACCGAACCCATTGGCTCCGGATCGCCTGCGGATCCGATCGACGGATCGGTCGGGTCGGAATAGCTGCCGGTGGGGTCGACGGAACCATCAGGGCCCTGATCGCCCGGGCCATCGCCGCCCGTGGTTGAAATGGGATCGACGGAAGCGGGCGGATCGCCGGGATCGGTGCCCGCAGTCGGGTCAGTTCCGGCAGTGGGATCGGCGTTCGGGTCCGCGCCCGTATCCACGGCGTCAGGATCGACGACGAACACTTCGGTCTCGCCGTCGGGCGCTTCTTCAACCACCACGACTTCGGGGTCGGTGCTTGCAGTGGTGTCGGTGCCGGGCTCGAAAATCTCGACTACCTCCTCCGGAGCGGTGTTGGAAGGAGCATCCGGTGAAGCGGCTGCGTCTGGGACAATCACGACAACTTCATTGGGATCGTCTGGCATAAATTAATCCTCTCGTTTCTTTTGGGGTCACCTGGCTTGCTTATGCGGGCTTGCAGGGCTTTGAGGCCGCGAGACCGGTTTTGCTTTCGCGCTTGGATGCGGTGCAGCGGCGGCTGGTTTGGCCGCGGCGGGCGCTGTTGGTTTTGTGAATGCAGCCGGCGGGGGGGCGACCGGTTTGGCCGGCGCGGAGGAGGACGCCGGCGAAGGAGTTGGGTTGCTTCTCGCTGCGGCTTGAGCGGCCGCTTGTGAACCCGGCGCCTGAGAAGCGGGCGCTTGCGAAGCGGGTTTGGGCCGCAGCGTGAAAACGTTCTGGCACTTCGGGCAGCGTACGTTCAGCGAGGGCTTGCCGCGAAGAACAGCGAGCGGAATGCGCATCGGGGTCTGGCATTTGTTGCAGAGCACGCGGACAGAATCTGCGGGCGGCGCGGGCCCTGCTGCCGGTGCTGGTCGAGTTGGTGCGGGACCTCGACCCATCACGGAGCCGAGACTCACTGCGGGGCGGTGAGCCGCTTGCGCTGGGCCCATGCCGGGCAGAACGGCCGATTGCGGCGGCGGTGAGAGCCGCTTGCGCACAGGCTGGATCGTTGCGCTCCAACGCATCAGTTCGGTTTCGCGGCCCGCCTGGCCCATCAGCCGCAGGCGCCGCGTGGTGTACATCGACGAGCTGGTCGTCATCTCAGTGAAGCGCGTCATCTGGTCGTCGCTCGCGTCTTCCTGCCGCATCCATTCGTCGATGTTCACCTGCTTCAGCAAGCGTGCCGATTTGATTGACCATGCCAGCAGCACGCGGCGCGCGGCAATCTCGTCGCCGATGGCGAGCAGGCCGGCACGGTCGGCGGTGATATCCGCCTGGCGCGCCCACGCCATCAGAGGCAGGTCGACTGCGTCCTGGAGCCACTTGGTAGGGCTCAGGCTGATCGCGTTCAGCACACCGTTTGAGAGGATGCCGTGCGTGCTCGTGTCGCCAACCAGGAAGCGGGTGACGGTCTTCCAAAGCGCATGGCCCGCGCGGCAGTGGCCCATCTCGCGCGCCAGCACAAAAAGCAGATCGTCATTCTGGAAGTTGTTCAGGATGGCCGTGCCGAGAACGATGAAGGCACTGCTGTCGGTGCCGTAGGTGTAGGTGTTCCAGAGCGAATCACCGGAGATATAGACGTCGGGCATTTTGGGCAGGCCCAGAATGCGCGCGGCCAGAACGGCGCGAATCCAGATGTCGGGGAACTGCCGGGGCCCAAGGCGAATGCCGTTGAACGTAGATTCGATCCAGGGCCGACCGACCTTGTCTGACACTGATTTGACGGCCGAGTGCAAAGCGGAGATACTCTGCAGCTTGTTCATGGCCTGGCCGTCCTGCGCCCACAAAAAGACCGAGCGATCGAGCGTGTAGCCGGGATAAAGCGGGCGAAGCCACGCGCACTCCGGGCATACTGAGACGTCTTCTCCCAGCCCTGCGCCCGTGTTGCCGCAAACTTTGCAGGGCGCCCCTTGATTTTGCGGTGCGGGCGCTGCAGGCGAAGGCGATGGAATTGCACCGGGAGGAATGGGCGGAACGGACGCCCCCGCAGTCGGCTGCCATTGCGGGGCAGCGGGCGGCTGCACGGCGGTCGCGGGTGCTGATTGCCACTGCGGCGCAGCTGTCGGTTGAGCGGGTGCGGCATTTACCGGCTGCCACCCTCCGCCCGCCACGGCGCCCCCCGTGGGATTGGCTGACGCAGGCTGAGCCGGCGAGGATGCCGCTACCAGAACCGTCCCGCAGAGTGTGCAGAAGCGCGAGCCGGGCACTCCGGGGCCATGTCCCTGCGGACAAATCAGCGGTGGAGCTACGGTCGCCATAGGAACTCCCAGTCCGGGTGCGCTTGAAGAGATTTCAAGGCCCGGCAAACTAAAACTCCGCCAACATGAGGGACTTTGCGGAGAACTTCGGATCGTTTATCTGACGGCCGCACGCATCAATGGGACGAGGCGGAAACGTCATCAATCATCGGCGGGAGGGAGCCGTGCAAATACTCTACCCGGTTTGGGCGGGGAGTAGAAATAAAAATTCGCGATTGCGGCCCGGCGGCAATTCGTCCCATGAAAACGACGGTTCATCGTTGTCCGACAGGAAGGTTCGTCGCTGCCGCCCCGGCCTACTTCGGCGTCGCAATCCGCACCAGCAGCACATCGTGGCTGGCTATCTCAATCGGCATCGCGTCGCTGAGAGTGATTGCCTTGCCGGTCCAAAGATCTACCCCTTTTTGCGGACCGTGCAGTCCCAGCTTCGCCAGGCTCAGTTGAAACGGATGCGTGGAATAGCGATCTGGCCCGGCGTTTACCATAGCGATGGCAATGGCCCCGCCGGAAAGTCGCCGGGTCCACACGTCGACTTCGCCCTCGGAGTAGGCGCGCGTGGCTTCGCGACCCAGCCGATCCTGATCGATGGCGATCACGTCGCGATTGGTAAGAATGTCGCGGACCTCGGGCGTCATGTTCGGCAGGTCGTTTCCAGCGAGCAGCGGCGCGGCCAGCATGGCCCACATGGAGAAGTGTGTGCGGTTCTCCGCCGACGAAAGCTTTCCATTGCCCACTTCCAGCATGTCAGGGTCGTTCCAATGGCCCGGTCCGGCGTAGCGGGCCAGCCCGGCCTGCTCATTCAGGATCGAGTAGATGCTCTGCCAGTTGGGCTGAATGTCGCCCGTGGTCCGCCACAGGTTCGCGCCCACCGACGGGCCCCATTCCCACACCGCATCCCATCCGTACTGGCAAAGCGAGTAGACGATGGGCCGGCCGGTAGCCTTCAGCGCCTTGTCCATTTTCTGGTAGGCAGCCACCATCGTGCGCATCTGCGCGGCCTTGTCGTCCGGCGCCTGCGCCTGCATCACTGCGGGAATAAAGCTGCACAGGTCGTACTTCAGGTAGTCGACGCCCCACGAAGCATACAGCTGGGCGTCCTGTGCCTCGTGATCGAGCGATCCCTCGAAGCCCGCGCAGGTCTTTGGTCCCGGCGAAGAATAAATGCCCAGCTTCAATCCCTTCGAATGGACATAATCAGCGAGCGCTTTCATGTCGGGGAATTTCGCATTCGAGTGCAGCACGCCGTCGGCATCGCGCTCACCCTCCCACGTGTCGTCGATATTCACGTAGACGTAGCCCGCGTCCCTCATGCCGCTCGATACAAGCTGGTCGGCAGCATTGCGAATATCTTTGTCAGTCACGTTGCGATGGAAGAAATTCCAACTATTCCAGCCCATGGCCGGCGTGAGCGCCACCTGGGGTGGCGCGGAACGTTCGACGAGTTTTTTCGGGGTCTTCGGGCCGTTCTGTGCCCCGGCAATCAGCGATCCAAGAACAAATACGCCAACGGACAAAAACCGAAATGCATGCACGATAGGAATCTCCACGAATGTTTTCAGCGCAATCGTATCTCTCCGCGGTTGCGAGGAGCAACCGGCGCCGCGCATCGCTGTCGCTCGGCAAAGCATTCACCGCGCCAAATGCGAGATACTTGAAGCAATGCCGTTCACTATCTCACACGCTGCGGCCATGTGGCCTCTTCAGCGCTCGCGCCTTGAAATGTCGGCCCTCATTATTGGCTGCTTTTCGCCCGACTTTGCCTATTTTTTCTTTTTCGGCCCTTACGGCCACTTTGCCCACACGATCAAAGGCGCATTCGTGCTGGATTTACCGCTGTGTCTGATCGTATATCTGCTTTTTCATGCTTTCATCAAGCAGCCGTTCACAATGCTCCTGCCCAGGGGATTTCGCGCGCGGATCGAGCCCAAAGCAATGGGTTTCTCTTTCTGGCCACTATCCCGCATTGCATTGATCGTCTTATCCATCCTGATTGGAATCGGCACGCACATTTTGTGGGATTCGTTCACGCATCAATTTTATTGGCCCTATCGGCATCTGAGTTTCCTCAGCGACCCAGGGTATTTTCCGATCCAGGGGCAGGTTCCCACCTATAAAGCGCTGCAAAACTGGAGCAGCATCTTTGGTCTGGTGGTCGTCGCCCTGTGGATCGCGGTGTGGTATCGCTCGACCACGCCGCGCCCGCTTCCTGCCACGGAGCCCTATTCGCCGCGGCCCGCGCGCGTCATCCGGTTCGTCGTGCCGGCGCTGGCTTTCATGTTCGCGCTGCTTCTGGCATTTGCGAATGACGGCATTCCGCACATCGAATTCCGGTCCATGCTGCATTTCTGGCTGTCCGCGGGGATCGCAACCATCACGTTTCTGGGGGTTGGTTTACTGATCTGCGGCGTAATCTTCCGCCCACGCATCGCTTCCGAAGTAAGAGCCTGAACCCGACGATAGCTCCTTCAGAAAGCCACTTTCGCCGACGGCCAACCTCGCAGGCGGCCACTTTCGCAAACGACTAGTGTCATCTCTGAGAAAACTCGGCTGTTCTTCGGTCGGCCCAAATGCCAGGTCAAGCTTCTTCAGGCTTCTGCTCCCGATGGCGCGTGAGCAGGTAGTAGACCAGCGGCGTGATCACAAGGCTCAGCACCATCGAAATCGTCAGGCCGCCAATGACGGCGATGGCCAGCGGCTGCAGCATCTCTGAGCCAGCACCCAGCGCGAAGGCCAGCGGCAACATGCCGCAAACCGCGGCGAGTGCCGTCATCACGATGGGACGCAGGCGGCGCTGTGCAGCGTGCAGCATGGCGTCGTGTGCCGAGGCTCCCTGCGCGCGATAGCGCTCATCGGCATCGAGCAGCAGAATTCCGTTCTTGGCCACGATCCCGACCACCATGATGAGTCCCATGAACGAGGCCACATTGAATGTGGGTTTGGTGATAAGCAGCGCCAGGATCACGCCCGAGATCGACAACACCGATGAGGATAGGATGGCAATCGGCGCGGGGAAATTGCGGAACTCGGTGAGCAACACCCCGAAAACCAGGGCCAGCGCAAGCACCAGCACTCTTAGCAGGTCGCCGAAGGATTTCTGCTGCTGTTGATAGGTGCCGCCGTACTCCACGCGAACCGATGCGGGAAGATGCATCGCCTTGACGGCCTGCTCCACCTTGGCCATCACTCCGCCCAGGTTCGAGCCTTCCAGGTCGGCTGTCACCTCCACCAGGCGCTGCAAATTTTCACGCGCGATCTCGTTCTGGGGCGGCAACTGCTGAATCTGTGCCAGCGATCCCAGCGACGCGGTGTGGCCCGATGCGCTGTTGAACACCGTGTTTTCAATCGCGTCCAGTGAAGTTCGATGCTCCTCGGAGAGGCGAACGCGGATGGTGTAAGCGCGTTCGTTCGCGACTACCGGGTTGGCAGGGATTCCATCCAGGATCGAGGTGGCGTCATCGGACACCTCCGCAGGCGTAAAGCCGAGCCGCGAGGCCAGCGTGGGATCGACCTCGAAGTTGGTGGCTGGGCCGCTAACCGTGTTGTCGATTCCATTCGCAACATCCACCACGCCGGGGATCGGGGTGATCGCATTGGCCACGCGAGGACCCAGCTGATTCAGCAGTGCAGCGTCAGGGGAGAAGATCTTGATCTGGATCGGCTCCGGCGCATTCGACAAGTCGTTAATGTTGTCTTGCAGAACCTGCGTCAACTCGACGTCCAGCTCGGGCTCGGCGGCTTTGATGCGCGCGCGCGCCTCGTCCATCACATCCCACACCGATCTACTGCGGCTTGACTTCAACTTGACGGTGAAATCGCCGGTATTGGCTTCAGTGACGGCGGCGAGGCCCAACTGCAATCCAGTGCGACGCGAAGTGTTTTCGACTTCCGGAATCGAATGGAGAATGCGCGTTACATCCTTAAGGACGCGATCGGTCTCTGCAAGTGAACTACCAGCCGGCATCACATAGTCGAGGATGAATCCGCCCTCGTCCATGTCCGGCAGCAGATTTGTACCGAGCTGCGAGTATCCGAACCATGTGGCAAGAATCAGCAGCACGCAGATGCCGCCAACCCAGAGCGGCTTGGCGAGCGCCCACTCCAGAACTTTTCTGTGGATCTCGAGAATCCTCGACAGCAGCCCGCCTTCTTGTGCGGGTTCGGCACCGAGATCGAAATCAAGATCGCCCTCGCGATCAGTTTCGTGTCCCGCGTCGTTCCCGGCATCGCCCGACGCCGGCGCGGTGCGCTCGCGCAGCAGCACAAAGCTCAAACCGGGCGTCCACGTAAGAGCCAGAGCCAGCGAAGTGAGCAGCGCCGCCGTCATGGTAATCGCCAGCGCGCGGAAAAAAATGCCGGTCACGCCGGTGACCGAGATCAGCGGCAGAAACACAACGACCGGCGTAATCGTGGACCCGAGCAGCGGAATCGTCAGTTCCTTAATGGCCTTGCGCACAGCCTCCATGCGATGCTCCCCGTGGTCGCGATGCATCACAATGTTTTCCACCACCACGATTGCATCGTCGATCACGAGGCCGATGGCGGCCGCCAGGCCACCGAGGGTCATCAGGTTAAAGCTCTCGCCAATCACCCAGAGCACGAGGATGGTGATCGAAATCGTTACCGGAATCACGAGCCCGGCGATCAATGCCGATCTCCAGTCGCGCAAGAACAGGAACAGGATTATGCACGCCAGCCCGAGCCCGATCGCGATGGCATCGCGCACGCTGCCAATGGCGTCGCGCACCAATTGCGACTGGTCGTAAAAAAGCTCGAGCTTCACGCCGGGGGGCAGGGTCTTCTGCAGGTCTGCCACCTCGGCAGCAACAGCGTCTGCCACGGACACGGCATTGCTTGAAGGCTGTCGCGTGATGCTGAGTAAAACCGCGGTCTTCCCGTTCGCAGTTACCGTGGTATAGACAGGCATTGTCGAAGGTTCCACAGTGGCCACGTCGCTTAAATGCACGGGAACGCCGCTGGGCGTGGTTTTCACCACGAGCTGGCGCAGGCCGTCGAGATCGTGCACCTGTGCGCCCACCAGGCCAAGGATCAGCTCGTGATTGGCCTGATAGAGTCCCGGCGATTCAACAATGTTCGAAGTGTTGATGCCGTTCACCAGGTCGCTGATGGTGACGCCTGCGTTCTGCATCAAGGCCAGGTTGGGAACCACGCCATACTCGGGCACCTGCCCGCCCTGCACAATTACCGTCGCCACTCCGCTGATGCGGTTCAGAGGCGGCTTCAACTGGTAGGTCGCCATCTCCCAAAGCTGCGTTTGCGGAACCGTGTCGGACGTGAGGCTGTAGCCGAGGACCGGGAATGTGGCGAACGTGAGCCGGTTGGTGGTGATGCGCGCCGTTGCCGGAAGCGTTTGCTGCGTCTGCGCCAGAGCCGCATTCACCAACTGCAGCGACTGCATCATGTCCACGTTCCAGTCAAAGAACAGGTCCACTTCAGCCGAGCCGCGGCTGGTGGTGGAGTGCACGCTCTGAAGACCGGGAACGGAATTCACCGCGTCCTCGATGGGCCGGGTGATGGTCACTTCCATTTGTTCAACCGGCATCACGCCGTTGTCCACGCCGATAATCACTCGGGGAAAATTGGTATCCGGAAAAACCGAGATCGGCACCTTGAAGGCCATGTAGACGCCGGCCACCATCAGCAAGGTGGCGAAAAAGAAGATGGTGCGTGTGGATCGCGCGAGCCAGAAGGGCTTAGGCGCGGGGGCGGCCGGATCGCCAGGCATCAGTCCGATCCTCCGCTCTCTTTCGGGGCCGGGCCGATCTTTACTTTCGTTCCTTCATCAATACCGTATGCGCCGCCGGTAATGACGAGATCGCTGGGCGCAAGCCCGCTGAGGATTTGCACGTCGGTGCCGTCGTTGATGCCCAGCGTGACCGGCTTGCTTTGCGCCGCGCCGTCGTTATCCACCATCACGGATTTGGAGCCGTCTTCGGCCGTCAGGATCGCGGAGTTAGGAATCTTCAAGGCCTGGTCCACAGTCCTTCCGGTTAGCAGCACCTTCACAGGCGCGCCCACTTTCAGCTTGCCATCCTTGTTGTCGACCTTTACCCACACTTCGACGGTGGTTGACCCGGGATCGAGCGCGGGGCTGACCATTGCAACCTTGGCGGCAACCGGATTGTCGATGCCGGGCACGCGCAAGGTCGCCGCGTTGCCCACCTTCAATCGCTGCGCTTCGCTGTGCGCGATGTGCATCTTTGCCAGCAAAACGCTGGTGTCCATCACGGTAATCAGCGGAGAACCTGCCGCGGCCGTTTCGCCCGCGAAGAGCGGCCGTTCAGTGACCACGCCGTTGATGGGACTGTGAATCTGAGAGAAGTTCACCTGCGCCTCGGCGCCGTTGTATTTGCCTTCAGCGGACGTGAGTTGTCCTTGCGCCGCCTTCAGCGCGGCCTCGCGGGTCACCTTTTGCATCGATTCCAGATGCTTTTTTGCCGCGTCGTATGCAGCCTGCGCCTGCACGAGGGCGGCTTTTGCCGTGTCCAGGTCGCGGCCCGGAATCGCGCCTTCATCGAAGAGTTTCTGGCGGCTGCTCACGATGCTCTGGTTCAAATCGAAATTGGCCTTGGCCGAGGCCAGATCCGATTCCGCCTTCAACATGTCTTCAGGAACCTGCGCTTTTGTCGCCGTGTTATATGCTGCTTGGGCCGCTTCAAGCGAACCTTTGTTGTCTTCAGCCGCGGCGGCTAGGTCGGCATTCTCCAGCGTCACGAGCAGCTCGCCCGCCCGCACCTTCTCTCCGCGCTGCACATAAAACTTCTTCACCGGAGCTGTGATTCTGGATTCAATGGCAGCCTGCGCAATCGGCGCCAGAATCGCGTCCGCAGTGATCTGCTCTGAAATCGGTCCCTGCTCGGGATGCTCCGCCTGCACCGTCACCTGCGTTTCAGGCGCGGCGGCCTTCTTGCAACCGGGCAAGAACGCCAGCGGCAGCGCGGCAGCCGCCAGCAGGACGAGCAGCGGCGAAACGCGCGCCAGCTGGGTTGTGTTGTGCTTCTGTTTCGCTCTTTCGTTCATCGCCGGTTCACTGTTCACTGGTCCCTGGCCTCTGCTGTTCACAACGTTCCCGTCAGAGTTTGCAGCGTGGCTCGCGCCGTCTCATAGCGTACGCGCCCATCTTCGCGAGCGTCTTCCGTGCTGACGTAAGTATTCTCCGCGTCCACCACCTCAAGCACCGTGGCCTCGCCATCGGTGTAGCGCAGCTTGGTCAAGCGCAGGCTCTCGGCTGCGTCGCTCACGCTCTGGTCGAGCGATGCCAGTTGGTCGCGCGCGGCGTTGGCTTCGGAATACGCTTCTTCAAGCTGGGCAACAAGTCGCCTTTGCGTGGTGCTCAACGCCACCTGTGCCGCGCCGCGGCGAATCTCGCTCTGCTTTACCTTGTTCTCGCTGGCGAACCAATCCCAGAGAGGCAGGTTCACGGTAAAGCTTGTAGAGTAGCCGAGATTTCGCGCCTTCGTGCCATCGGCGATAAGCGGGCCGTTCACTGCGAACTGATTGGCGTCGATGCCGTAGGTAAAGTTAAGGCCGACAGTGGGCAGCAAGGCGCCCCATGCAGCTTGCACATCGGCGTTGCTCGCGGAAAGCGAAGCGAGGGCGCTCTTCAGTTCGGGATTGTTCTTCGCGGCAGCCTGCTCAACATCCGCTTGCGAGGGCAGGGTGGGTGCGGCCTGCGGTGCGCTCAGCGTATATTGCGTGCGCGGATCGGAAAACAACAGCACGGCCAAATCCAGGCGGGCCTTTTCCGCTGCCACCTGCGCGTCTTCAAGATCGCGTTCGCGCTGCTGCTGGGTCAATTGCGCTTTGAGCACGTCGGCATGAGCAGCCTCGCGCGCCTGCTCGCGCTCCACCGTCATTCGTGTAAAGCTGTCGGCCTCCTGGCGCGCCTGCTCGGCTGCAGCAAGCTTGTGATCCGCCGCGAGAGACGCATAAAAAAGGCCGGTGACGGCAACCACGAGGCCACGGCGCGCAATCTCTTGCTCGGCCCTGGCTATGGCCGCCTCGGCGTCTGCTCGACGCAAGGCCGCCGCGCCCGCCAGGCTGAACGTCTCATCCACAATTCCCTGCGCAATGTACTCGCGGGGCCGCGAGTCGTTGGAAACGAATTTTGGCAAAGGAGCCGAAGCCTGGCCTGCATCGCCCTCGGAGTAGATTCCGTTGGGCTGAGTGTAGATATCGTCGCCGTAAAAGCGTGCATTGGGCAGCAAGCCTGCGCGGGCAATGGATCGATCGAGATTTGCGGACTGGCCGGCAGCTTTGGCCGCAACATAGGCCGGCTCGCTCGCCTGTGCCAGTCGAATCGCATCGTCCAGCGTAATCACCACGGGTTTGCCTGCGTCGGCCGCAGCCACCTTGTCTTGCGCCTGAACTTCAGGCATATGAGCCGCGCACAACACCAGAAGCGAACAGACCGCCGCTAGGGAGCCGTGAAGCAGCCGGCCTTCGGCGCGACGAAATCTGCAGCGGGTCGCCACTCACAGAAGAATACAATCCCTCGGCCAAAGCAGCAGAGCCTCGAATCTCTCGGCCCCGGCAAATGGGTTTTGGCGGATTGGCTCCCTGTGCCGCCCCCCGCTCTGCGATACTTGTCTGTTATGCCTATCGACGACCTGCAGCAGGCTGCCCAGAAAATAGCCGCATTCCTCAATAACCTGAACAAGTTGGGCGGGCTGCGCCTCAAATACCGCATCAGCGCGTCAGACGGCGTCGGCGAAGACCAGCCGCGCCAGATATCAGTTGAACTGGCCGGGCCTGACGTGCCGCTGGTCATCCAGCACAACGGCGAGTTGCTGAGGGCGCTTGAAACGCTGGCCGCGCAAATGCTGCGCCTCGATCACCATGAGCACCACATGATCAGCTTTGACGCCGGCAACTTCAAGGCTCTGCGCGCCGAGGAACTGCGGCTCGCTGCGGAAGCCGCCGCGGAAAAAGTGCGCCAGACCGGCGTGCCCTATAGTTTTCCGCCCATGAACAGCCGTGAGCGCCGCATGCTGCATCTTGTTTGCCGGTCGCTGCAGGGGGTTGAGACGGCGAGCGTGGGCGAAGGCTCAAATCGCTTTCTTGTTGTCTATCCCGAAGGCAAGACCAATCTGCCAGTGGCGCCGCAGTTCAAGCCGCGCGGCTTCGGGCGCGACCGGCGCTAGAGAAGCGGGGATCAGGCAACAGGCCACGGAATCACCTGTCCACGGTAGACGGTGAGCAGTCGATCGTAGCGCACGTTTCGGAAACACTCATCCATGAGAAACGCAATTGCACTCTTCGTTCTTGCGGTAAGCGCCGTCGCGCTCAGCGCGCAAAAGCGCCTTGTGCTTGTCGATCAGGATGGCGCGGGCCCCGGCGGATCGGATCAAATGTCGATGCTCGCGCTGCTTCAAGCGCCCGACGTTCAGGTTCTCGGCATCACGATGGTGACCGGCGACGCGTGGCGCGACGAAGAGACGCTGCACACGCTGCGCATGCTCGAACTCACCGGCCACACCGATGTTCCCGTGGTGCGTGGCGCGGTTTTTCCCCTCGTCCGCAATCAGGAAGACACGAGCATTCAGGAAGCCATCGATGGCAAAGCGCCGTGGCTGGGGGCGTGGGGTGGAGTGACGGCGACGGCGGCGGGGCCCGTGAAGCCGCAGTCGCACGGCCCCCACGAAATTCCTCCCATGCCCGAAGGCCTGCCCGCCGCAAAGCCGCTCGATGAAGACGCTGCGCACTTCCTCATTCGCCAGGTGCGCGCGCATCCGCATCAGGTGACCATTTACGCTGCTGGGCCGCTCACCAACATCGCGCTCGCCATCTCCATCGATGCCGAATTTGCCTCGCTCACCAAAGGAATTGTGATCATGGGCGGCAGCCTCAATCCGCAATCGAGCGACATTGAAGCATCCGATCCACGCCACGAGTTCAACTTCTGGTTCGATCCCGAGGCCGCGCACATTGTGTTGCGTGCCGATTGGCCGCGCCTGGACGTAACCACGGAAGACGTTTCTCTCAAAACTCAATTCACCCAGGAGATGCTCGACGCGATTTCCAAATCGCAGACACCCGCCGCGCGCTACATCGCCGCATGGAGCCAGCGCCGCACGTCGATGTGGGATGAGCTCGAAGCCTGCGCGTGGATCGATCCGGCGATCATTACGCGCGAAGTGGATGTCTACATGGATGTCGACCTGAGCCACGGCCCCAGCTATGGCGATACGCTGGCATGGCCCGCGGCGCTGAAGCCCACCGACGGTGTGCGCATGGTCCACGCGCAAATGGACCTGGACCTCGCGCGATTTCAAAAAGAATTCATCGACCTGATGACGCAGAACAGCTCAAAATAAGAGTTCCGACTGGAAACTCTCCGTTGAGGTGCCTGCGTGGCGCAATCGATTCTTAGTAGCTGCAAGCTTGTGGCGTTCGTCGCCACTACCAATCCTGACAAGGCCCGCGCGTTTTACGAAGGAGCTTTAGGCCTCAAGCTGATTCAGGATCAACAGCCGTTTGCTCACGTCTTCGACGCCAACGGAACTATGCTGCGAGTAACCACCGTGCGCGAACACAACCCCGCGCCCTTCACCGTGCTGGGGTGGGATGTGCAGTCGATTGAGAACACAGTGCAGAAATTAGCGGCGGCGGGAGTAGAACTCGAGCGCTATCCCGGCGTCAATGATGGCGATCCGAATGGGATTTGGAATGCACCCAGCGGCGCGCGCATCGCATGGTTCAAAGATCCGGATGGAAATGTATTGAGCGTGACGCAGTTTTAGAGCGGCTTTATCTTTCGTCCGCCGGCGTCCCACGTCAAGTTGCTCGCATCAATTGGCCGAGTGGTCATCTCCGTTATTGTGCTTGTATTTGACGATAGTCTCGTTCAGCCGATCGGGATCGACGGAGACTTGGACCACATTCAGTTCCTTGCCCTCGAGATCGAGAATGAAGAGACACATGTGCTTGCCTTCGGGGCGAGAGAAGATGAACGTTTGCTCGCCACCATGGCGGCTGGTCTCGCGAATCATGCGGTTCCATCCCTGGCCCAGCTTCTCCTCCACGAGCCGGTTCAAATCATCGCCGTCCACGGGCGCTGAGAATTGCTCGAACTCGGCAACATGCACTCCGCCCACGCCGCCATGTGTGGCCACACCCGCAACCACGCTGGCCAGCCCCATCAGTGGAATGCGCATGGCGTGCTGGTGATAGTGCGACTCGATGGAATCGACCACGCCGTCGAAGCCGCCTTCGCCGGCTGCGTGCACAACCCACCACGGAGCGGTCGCAAGCACGCACAGCGCGGCACAGCCAACAGGAATCCAAAAATGCCGGTTCCCAGGGAACTTCATTGGTCGCCTCCCTCTCTTCTACTTCTCACCCTTGTCACCTTTGTCGCCCTTCTCTCCCTTGTTGTCCTTCGTGGCCTTGCTCTTCTGTCCCAAATCCACGTCGCCAAGCTTGCCGAGCCCGCTCAATCCTTGAAGCTCAGACAATTGATCCATGCGGATGGGCCCGAGAATCAGCACGATGGTCAGCTCCTTCGGCTCTGCATCCAGCACAAAAATTCCGTGCGGCTCACCGTTCACCAGCTTCACCAGTACGTCTGTAGTCTCGGCGCCGTTATGCTCGCGCGTGTGCACCATGGGCGACCACTCCGGGCCTCCGAAGGACTCGCGCAGCTTGCCAATCTCGTCCATCGAGTATTGGCCTTCCTTGTCGAACTCATAACTGCGCACGTAGACGCCGTCCAGGCCGTTGATCAGCTGCTGCACCGCGGCTTGATCTTTGTCGTTCTTGTCCATAAACTTCGCGGCGAAGCCGAGCATGTCTTTGCCAAGCGTGACCTCGGTGACGTCAGAAGCGCGCGCAGCCAGCTCCTTTTCTACGGGCGAGGGCAGCGGCAGGGCCGATTGCGCCAGCACCGGCGCGGCCAGCATTGCAGTTGCAAAAAGTACGATTCCGATGCGGTTTTTCATGGCGTATTCCCTTTCCTAGTGCTTGTTGTCCTGCTCCGCGAGCTGCGCGCCAACGTGGTCGAGCGCGCGATTGGTAATGCGCAATGCCGTGAACACCTGCTGCTTGGCCTCTTCGCCCCGGCGGCGCTCGTCGGCGTAGTGAGTAAAAACTGCTCCGCCGGCCACGGCTGCAACTACGAGCGATGCGGCCAGCCGTTCGAGCCAAACCATGCGCGTTTGCCGCCGCCGCGTTGGGAATGCGAGCGTCGGTCGTCGCACGTTGCGCCGCTCCATCACGATGCGCTTCAGGCTTGCCGGCGCGTGTCGGCGTTCCAGCGCCGCGCGCAACTCGCGTTCGAATTCGCGCGCCAGCTTATCCGTGGCTTCGTGATCGACTTCACGATTTTTCCCGTCCATCGCCTCAAACTCCACGCACATACTCCTTCAGGTGAATCGCGGCCTTGGCCCTCAGCAGCTTCAGTCCGCGCTGCAAATTGCTCTTCACCGTGGCCAGCGGCGCGTCAAGCGTGGCCGCAATCTCTTCCGGCGTCAGGTCCTCCTGGTAGCGCAGAACCAGCGCCGCGCGTTGCGCCTCGGGTAGCGTGGCCAGCAGCCGCTCCACGCGATCGCCCAAGGGCGACGTTCGCTCTTCTTCAAGCGCCCCGTGAGCTTCCTCAAGCTCGGCCCACAGGTTGTTGCCCCGGCTTCGGCGTCGCCGCAGCGCGTCGGTCGCGCGGCTCATGGTCACCCGCCGCAGCCAGAACATTGCGTGCTGCGCGCTTTCAATCTTGGCGAGATTGCGATCGAGCTCCAGAAAAACATCCTGCGCAATCTCTTCGGCCAGGCCGCGGTCGCCGGTCATACGCAGCGCCAGAGAAAACACCATCGACTGGTGCTCGTCAAAAAGCCGCTCGAAATCCGGAAGCTGTTCGAAGCTGGGCTGCCAGTCAGTGGCCATAAACTCGCTGCTACTTTCAAATCCGCACGGGAGCGCGGATCGGGATGCAGAAAGTTACGCATTCGCGCCGGAAAAGTTCAGAGCGTAGTTAGCGGAGCTGACTGTGTTGGCGGAGCTGGAAGAACCGCGAGCCGGCTTCTGGCCTAGACTGATCGGTATGCGATGCAGATGGCTGATCGCGGGGATTGTGGCGGCCTGTGCCGCGGCGCACGCGCAATTTCAGATGCAGAACTCCAACACCACAGCCGATTTGCGCGGCATCGACAACGTAGGTGGAGGCGTGGCGTGGGCCTCGGGTACGAACGGCACGGTTCTGCGCACCGAAGACGGCGGATACATGTGGCAGTCGTGTTCCATGCCGCCCGGCGCGGAGCATCTGGATTTTCGCGGCATCCGGGCCTTTGGCGCGAACACGGCGATCGTGATGTCGAGCGGCAAAGGCGATTTGTCGCGGTTATACAAGACGACGGACGGGTGCAGCAGCTGGACGCTGGTGTTCACGAATCCGGACAAGGATGGGTTTTGGGATGCCTTCTTCGCAGGTCGCGAAGGTGACGAAGAGCCGGAACTGCTCGTCTTAGGCGATCCCATCGACGGCCGATTTGCCACGTTCCAGTCGATCGAGGATGGAAAACAGTTGAAGAAATTCGATGCAGGCGGCCTAGAGGCAGCTCCGGGAGAGACGCTATTTGCTGCTAGCAACTCTTCAATGGCGATTAACCTGGATCGGCTTACTGGAATCTTCGGCACTGGCGGTGCGAACGGATCGCGGATCTTTGTGATGTGCTCCTCTTGCGAAGGAGACGACGGATGGAGATCCGTTCGATTGAAGCACTTCGCGACCGGTGCATCCGCGGGTGTATTTTCGGTGGCAAACCTTGATCGCGTGTGGGTCGCAGTGGGTGGCGACTACCTGAAGCCATCAGAGGGCACAGCGAATAGCGCCTTTAGCGTCGATGACGGCGCAACATGGAATCTGTCTAGTGGATTTCCGCACGGCTACCGCTCCGCCGTCGCCTACGACGCCGATGCAAAGACCTGGATCACCGTCGGTCCCAACGGCACTGACATCTCCACCGACGACGGCAAAAACTGGCGCGCGCTCCATCCCGACCCCGCGATGCACGACGCGCCCGACGCCGACAAAAACTGGAACGCGCTATCTCTGCCCTTCGTTGTGGGCCCGCACGGGCGCATCGGCAAGCTGGATTCAACCGCACTCGCGCCACCACCCCGCCCTGACCACTAACCACCGATCACCGACCGCCGTTCACTGTTTTTAAAACAAGTCTGGAATCGCGTTAAACGCGATGCGCGTGGGCGCGGCTTTGTATGCGGTCAACATCGCCGCCGGCGCCAGGGTGCTCATGCCGTACTTGTCGTTGATCTGATCCATCGTCGCGTTCAGGCGCGTGCGGCTTTGCTCTTCTTCGAGCCCATCGAACAGCGCCAGCGTGTGCAGCCGATCGGGAATCAGATTGTTGAGCTGCACGCCGATGAAGTACGGATGCTCGTACTCGCCGCCCGACGGCCGCGACTCCCAAAGCCGCCGCAGCGCAGCGATGAGCGTCTGATTGTCCTGGCACTCGTGCAGCTTGATCTCGCTGCGCCATCCCCGGGTAGGCGCGCCGAAGCGCGAAACCGGCATATTCTGGCCTCGCGGCACCGCGAAACCAATCGCCAATCCAATGTGGCTGGCCCACAATCCACCCGCGCGCAGCCGCATCGCCGCTTTGTGCAGCAGCTTGTGCGCCACGCTCCACGCTCCTTCAGCCGTCCGCATCTCCGGCGCCAGCACGTGCGAGTGGCTGATTGACTTCTGATGCTCCAGCTCGCTCATCTCGAAGTCTTCGCCCTCGAGCCAGTGAAACAGCCGCTCACCCCACACCGATCCCCAAATCTCGCCGGTCTTTTCGCGGTCGAGCGCAAGCAGATCGTCCATCGTCCGAATGCCTTTTTCGTTCAGGCGTTTCTCGGTCTGCGCGCCGATTCCGGGCAGATCGCGTAGCGTAAGCTGGCGCAGCGCTTCAGGCAGAATGTCGAGCGGCAGCGCCACCAGTCCATCGGGCTTCTCCATGTCGCTGGCTACTTTTGCGAGATAGCGGTTGGTCGCGAGCCCCACCGAGCTGCGCAGGCACTCGCCGACTTTCTCGCGGATCGTCCGCTTTACTCGCATGCCAAGATCCAGTGCCGCGCGCAAAGGCCGTTCGCGGCCCATCAGCCTGCACGCCATCTCGTCGATGGAGCAAACCGCCGTCACCGGCACGCAGCTTTCAACGGCTTCAACAACGCGGTGGTGATATTCGGTGTAGATCTCGTGGCGGCCTTCGACCAGAACAATCTCAGGGCACATGCGTTTGGCGTCGGCAACAATCGTTCCCGTGCGTACGCCAAAAGCCTTCGCTTCGTAGCTGGCGGCAATGCAGCATGTAGTGTCGGCCATCATGGGCACAACACCGACCGGGCGTCCGCGCAGCTCGGGCCGCACTTGCTGTTCAACCGACGCAAAGTAGGAGTTCAGATCGACAAAAAGCCAGTTCAGCAGCGCTTCACGCACGGGCGCGCCGGCTGCCGACGACTCCTCTTCCGGCTCCGGCTGTGCTTTCTTAGGCGAGAACCGCAGGCCCGCAAGCTCCTCCGGCCACTCATCGGGAGCGGGCGTAAAAGCCGGATTGGCTTGGGCAGCCATTTTTTTCCCGGCTCCTATTTTCGCCTTTTCTTTGCCATCCTGCAAGCCAAATCTCTAGAACCGCCTGGAAATCTGCATCGAAAGAATTAGGCACTGTCCGAAAAGTGCCAATTTACGTCCAAGATGACAAAAATGTAAGATGATATGGTTCTCCGACTTTAAAACGGGCCCAATCGTCCATCAGGACGGGAGTAGAAGATGCACACCCTGGCACATTGGATCGCGGTGAATGGAAGTATATTTGCCGTGCTCGTCACGTTGGGGGTAGCGGTTTTACTCGTGGCATGTCTCGAGTGCACGCACTGCCCCAAGAGCAAAAAGGACGAGTTATTCAATCGCCACGAAGTCTAGCGGGATTTATTTTCCCGCCTCAGCCGGTGGCACCGGCTTCAAATAGACCTCAAATTGTCCCAAAATCCGGCGATACAGTTGCGTCTGCGCTTCGGGACCCGCGAGTGAATGCGTCTTGCGCGGAAAAATCTGCAAATCGTAGGGAATTCCGCTATCAATGAACCTCTGCACAAGCTGCACGGTGTTTTCAAAATGCACGTTGTCGTCGCCGGTTCCCTGCGCCAAAAGCAGCCGCCCCTTCAAGTCCGCCGCTGCATTCACGATGGAAAAATCGCGATAACCGTCAGGATCGTCGGCAGGCAAGCCCAGATAGCGTTCGGTATAAATCGAATCGTAGTCGCGCCAATCGGTGACGGGAGCAACGGCGACGCCGGCGCGGAAACGCGGCGAATGCGTCATGGCATAGATGGTGAACGTGCCGCCCCAGCTCCAGCCCCACCAGCCCAGGCGCCGCGGATCGAGCTGCGTGTACTTATTCAGCATCGCGTCGATTACGGTCAGCTGATCCTCAAGTTGCACAGGGCCAAAGTTGCGATATGCCGCTTGCGCGAACGCGCGGCCCCGGCTGCCCATGCCGCGATTGTCGGCGTGGAGCACGGCGAATCCATGCTGTGCCAGAAGCTCATCGAACAGTAGACGATTGCTCCATTGATTCATCACCGTCTGGTCGTGCGGCCCTCCATAGGGATTCACAACTAGCGGCGCGCTGGCTGGTTGTATCGCACTCTCGGGAAGCAGCAGAGTGGCATAGAGTGCGGTTCCGTCGTGTGCATTCACTGAAAGAACCGTGGGCGCGCGCAGGTGGTAGGAGTCGAGCGCGTGCGTCTGCCAAAAAACGCGGCACGAGCCGCCCGATTGGGATGAAGCATCGCCGATGTGGCAGACGCGAACTGTCGGCGGAGTCATGCGCGTCGAGTATTCATCAGTAAAAGTGCTGCCGTCTGGCGAGAACGTAGCGACGTGGAAGCCGGCACCCGCGCTCAGTTGCTTCTTCGCGCCCGTGAAGCTCACCTGCCAAATCTGCTGCTCCAGCGGATTGCCTTCGTTCGACGCGTAGTCCACAAATCCGCGATCCACGTCTACCGCGTACACTCCGGCCACTTCGAAATCGCCGCTTGTCAGTTGGCGGTCGAGCCTGGCGTCGGCGGCAAGCGGCCTCGCCTTCTGGTAGCGGTAAAGATAAATATGATTGTGCCCGTCGCTCCAACTGGTGAGCACAATGGCTCCGCCGCTCACAGTCACGTCGTAGTTTTCATCCAGAAAATTGTCGTCGCTAATCTCCAGCATCTGGCGCGTCTCGCCGCTATCGGGATCGGCAAAGATCACCGCAAGGTGTTTGTGATCGCGCGTCAGGGTCTCAGCCCAAATCGTCTTGTTATCGACCCAGCCGAATCGCGGCACGTAGTCGTCGCCGCCTCGGAACGGAAGCCGCACCCACGTCGTCTTGCCGCCATGCACGGGCACCACGCCCAGGTGCACTTCGGGATTGGGATCGCCCGGCTGCGGATAGCGCTGCCACGCCACCGTCGCATGATTGGGAATCCAGTCAGCGAGCGGATAGCGCGGCACGTCGCTGTCGTTCATTTGAAGATAGGCAATCTTCTTTGAGTCGGGCGACCAGAAGTAATTGCTGCGCACATCGAGCTCTTCCTCATACACCCAGTCGACTTCTCCATTCAGGAACTCTTGATCGCCTTCACTCGACGGCTTTGGCGCCGGCGCAAGGGCAAGTGTCGGCGTGCCCAATTCGCGCAGCGGAATCACCGCTAATCCGTGATCTTTGATGAGCGAGACCGACATGCCATCGGGAGAGAATTTCGGATCGTCACCCGAAAGCAGGTCGGAATCGCCAATTTCGACTCCGACGCCGTTGCGCAGGTCGTAAAGCCACAGTCGCCCGTTGGAGTCGAACAGAATGTGCGTGCCGTCCGGTGCCCAGATGTAACTCGCCAGGCCGTAGCGTTGGCGATGATCGCGGTCTCGCTCGGAGCTGTTGCTGCCGTTCAGATTGTCCATTTTGGCCGCGCTTACCAGCACATGCGTTTTGCCGGTTGCGGGATCCACGTCCATCAACTCGCCGCCGTCGAGATAGGTCAGATGCTTTCCGTCAGGCGACCAGGTCAATTGCTCCGGCGGCTCTCCAATGATCGGGCCGTGCGCGAAGATTTCATCCACTGTCAGCGGCTTTTCCTGCGCGCACAGCGGCAGAACGGCCAGCGCGAATGCCGAAAACAGAATGGCGCCTTTTCGCATGGAAGGCCTCTCCTTGAGGAGGAGTCCGGCCCCTGAACGCGGACTTGGAGAGCAATTACGAAGGAGGCGGGCCGGTAAATCCGGAAGACTCAGTGTAAATCACTGCGATTGGCCGCTGCCGCCCCGATTGTCCACGCGGCTTGCTCGGGCGAGGCCAAGAGGCTTGACAAGTGCGGCAGACTCGCATTACAGTCGCTTATCGATATATCGATCATCGAGCATCTATGCCAAAACGAAAACTCGATCCCTTGCCCGCAGCCGCATTTCAGATTCTGCTTGCACTTACCGACGGTGATCGTCACGGTTACAGCATCATGCGCCAGGTTGAAGAGCAGACCAGCGGTAAGATGCGCCTCGGACCTGGAACCTTGTACAGCTCGATTCAGGCCATGCTGGAAGCAGAGCTGATCGAAGAGGCCACGCGGCGGGGCGATGTGGAACCCGGACATGAAAGACGCCGATACTACCGGTTGACGGCCGCTGGACGTAAACGGGCACGATCGGAGGCGGAGAGACTGGCTGACGTTTTACGCGTGGCGCGCGCCAGAAAAATTCTGAGGGGGGACTATGTCTGAAAAGGTATGCGCCCTGCTTCTGCGCCTTTATCCCGCGGAGTTTCGTGAAGCCTATGGGGACGAGGCGATTCAGCTGATTCACGATCGAGCGCGTGACGAACAAGGGATGTGGGCAAAGCTGCGGCTCTGGATAGACCTCGCAGCTGACCTCGCAACAGTCCTGCCGCGCGCACATCGCCGCGCCGCTCCGGTGCGGGCCACAGTTTCGCCGCAGAGCATCGGCGTGGCTCCGCGATTCCACGTTCTCCAGCCGGCAACTCCGCGCCTGAGTGCAGTTGCCTATGGGGGAATCTTGTCTGCCGTTGCATTTGGAGCGCTGTTCCTCTGGTTTGGCTACAGCAGAAACTACCGCGAGCTTCACACGTGGCAAGGTCCCACCAAGCACGACCTCATTGCACTTTCCTTTTCCGGGCGGCATTCGAACGTGCGGAGAGAATCTGAAATGCCCCTCGCCGCGGTTGCGAACCCTGAAAGGAAGATCGAAGTCTCCGGCCGACCAGCGCACACTCTGCTCTCCTCATGGCAAGGCGGGTCAGAGCCAAGCGGATTTCACGCCATGGGACTTTTGCCGGGTGGGCCACAATCATCAGTCGAGCCGCAATCTGCGCAGCCGAATGTGCAAGCCGCAACCGCAGCTATGATCGAGGCGTCCAGCAGCCACGATGTTGTGATGCTCGGTGAAGTCCACGGCGACAAGCAGGAATACCAGTGGCTGAATCAGCTCGTGATGAACCGGGAATTCAGCCGACGAGTGGATGACATCGTTGTGGAATTCGGCAACTCGCTCTATCAGAAGTCAGTCGATCGCTACATTGGGGGCCAGGAGGTTCCGATTGAGCAGGTCGAAAAGGCGTGGCGCAACATGATTGGGGCCGTCGGTCCTCCTTCGCCCCTTTATGGGGAGTTTTACGCGGCTGTTCGCGCCGCGAACATGAAGAACCGCGGAAAACACCAGATGCGCATCGTCCTCGGCGACCCATACGGCGATTGGGAAAAGATAAAGGATGCGGAGGACCTCGGTCCGTACCTTGCTCACCGCGATGAGTGGTATGCGCAGGTGGTGAAGGACGAGGTTCTCGCGAAGAAACACCACGCACTCCTGATCATGGGCTCAGGCCACTTCCTCCGGCGGAATGGCCCTGCTCTCGTAGAAAGTACAATTCGCGCGGCCGGGGCAGATCCTTACCTGATTGTCATGGGGACAAACGCGGTTGGCGGCTACGACAATCTGGATCAACGCTTCGACTCATGGCCGATCCCCGCGATTATAGCGCTGGCCGGCAATTGGGTCGGCGATCTCCCAGCGATGCCGGTTGTCAGCGGTGGCACGGCTCCCGCCACCCCATTGAAGTTGTCTGCGGCGGCGGATGCGCTGCTTTATGTTGGCTCGCGCGACTCACTCGTCGAAGTGCGCATGCCGGGCGCGGAACTGGATGGCACGCCCTACGGAAACGAGATCGCCCGTCGTCTCGCAATCCAAATGGGCCATCCGGCGCATCTCGTTTTCGGTCAAACAGAAGTGCCACAGTTCCCTCGGCCTCAGCCGCCGCCACAGCCAACGAGCGGAGCCCGGCCTCCACTTCTGCCGATGCCGAAGAGCATTCACGATCCGCTGCCTCCCCGCCCGCCGTCGCAATAATCCGTCGTTTCCTGCGGGTTGCGGTGCGACGCGATGTGAGACTGCGCGGTTTGTTGCCCCGAGGGTCGACAGTGTATGTTCCGCTGTATGCAGTGGGCAACTCCTGAAGAACGGCGTGCGATTGGCCAGGCACGGCGCAAGCAAGTGGGCCGCCACCAGCACGAAGCACTGCACCCCAAAGCGCGGCCGGCTTCGGCACTGGAACTAGTAGCGCGATCGATGCGCGGGCGCGTGCCGGCGCTCATCCAACTCAAATACCAACTCATGGCCGAGTCGCCGTTCGGATACTTTCGCGGCGCGGCGCCGGTGATGGCCGCGGACCTTGCGCAACTTCCATCGACTGGAATCGTGAGCCAGCTCTGCGGCGATGCGCATGTCCGCAACCTCGGCGCATTTGCATCGCCCGATGGGCGGCTGGTCTTCGACCTGAATGACTTCGATGAGACTATTCGCGGTCCCTTCGAGTGGGACCTGAAACGCATGGCGGCTTCGCTGATGCTGGGCGGACGCGCGGCAGGGCATAAGGATGGCTCGGCTCGGAAGGCAGCCGAAGCCTGCGTTGCGCGCTACTCCGAGCAGATGCGCACGTTTACCCGCATGACACAGCTTGAAGTAAACCGCTTTCAGGTGCACCGCATCGATTTGGCGAAACCGGTGCACGACGCGCTGAGCAAGGCGGAGCGCGCCACGCCGCAACATACGCTGGAACAGTTGACCATGCCGGTTTCGTCGCGAACGGGTTCGGCGAAGCCAGGTTCGTCGAGATCGGGCTCTTCAGGCCAGGGCGCGCGCCGGCGCTTCAGGGAAATCAAGCCGATGCTCACGCGCGTCACCGGTTCGCGCGCAGCATCGGTGGTGGCATCGTTGGGGCCGTATCGCGAAATGCTCGAGCCGCAGCGCCAGCACCTACTCGACTTTTATCGCCCTGTCGATGTTGCCTTCAAAGTGGTCGGCACCGGTTCGGTAGGCTTGCGCGATTACGTCATTTATATGGAGGGCAACGGTCCCGCCGATCCGCTTTTTTTGCAAATCAAGGAAGAGGTCACGTCGGCCTACGCGCCCTATTTACCCGATGCTCATCCGCCTGCGCACAACGGCCGGCGCACGGCCGAGGGGCAGAAGTACATGCAGATCCAGACCGACCCGTTTCTCGGCTGGACGCACATCGGCAATCGCCAGTATCTGGTTCGTCAGCTCAACGATCACAAAGGATCCATCGCAATCGAAGATCTTGTTGGCGTAAACCTGAAGGCCTATGCGGAAGTTTGCGGCGAGCTGCTGGCACGGGGCCACGCGCGCTCAGGCGACGCGCAGATCATCGCCGGCTACATCGGCACGGGTGAAGCGTTCGCTGAAGCCATCGCCGAGTTTGGGATTGCCTACGCCGATCAGACGGCAAAGGATTGGGAAGAGCTGAAGCGGTCTGGGCGCGCGAAAGGTGCGAAGCGCTGAAGGCGCGCCAGGCGTACAATCGCTCCAAATTAAGAATGCAAATCGTTGTTGGGTCAGTCGAGGGCATTCGTGTGCCCGCCAACGACGTTTTTGCACCAGAGGACGGAATCGCCATGAAAGACCAAGCGAACGACATCCCGCAGCAGCGGACGGCAAGAATGGCCGGAATCTTCTACCTCGCGTACCTCATTTTGTATCCCATTGCCGCAACGATCCAGGGCAAACGAATCAATTGGAACAACGCCACGGCAACGGCCGGCGCCATCGCGACGTCGCAGGAAATGTTCCGCGCCGGAGTCGCGATGGAATTGGTCGCCGCGTTGCTGTTCCTGCTTGCGGCCTGGGCTCTTTACTCGTTGCTCAAGAATGTCGATCGGGATCTTGCGCTGCTTTTTCTTGTGTTGAATGCGACCGGCGTCGCCATCGAGTGTGTCGGCGCAATGATGCACTATGCGGCGCTGACACTTTCCACCGGCGCGAGCTGGATCACCGGGATGAAGCCTGATGAGCTGCAGGCGCTGGCATTGATTTTTCTGAAAGTGAGCGCCAGCAGCAGCCTTGTCGACGTGCTTTTCTATGGGGCGTGGGTGATTCCTCTTGGCTATCTCGTCATCCAATCGCGGTTCCTGCCAAAGGTGCTGGGAATCCTGCTGATTTGCGATGGCGTGGCGCTGATGATCTGTTTCGTTCAACTTTGGCTGCTTCCCGGACATGAGAAGTGGACGTACCCGCTCTACCCCGTGATGTTGGCGGCCGAAGCCGGTCTGGCGTTGTGGCTGTTGATCAAGGGAGTGAAAGTGCGCGAGGCAATGCCGGCAATCGCCGCCTGAGCGGCTGTCGCGGCCTGAGGGGTCGCGATCTGACCGGCTGGCACGGACCGCGGCTCGCCCCAGCGTTCAGCGGTGGTAGACGTCGTACCCACGCAGGTGCGCGGTCACTGTGAATTCGCCCATCAGCGTCTGCATCGTTGCATCGCGGTTCGGCGTCGGGTCCGCCCTGATCTGCAAATCGCGCTTCACAATCAGCCAGCGAATGTTCTGCGTCCGCGCCAGGGCCGCAGTTTCGGCCGGCGAATAGGGATCGGTTGTGGGATCGAATAAGAGCACCGGAAACTTCGGCACTCGTCCAGTGGCGAAGTAAAACGGATCTTCGCCGGGAATCAGGATCAGCCCATCGTTCTGCGGAATGTTTGCCGCGGCATAACGCAGCAGCTCGTCGAATTCATCGAGATACAGACCGGGTGTGCTCATGCCTTCGAGCGCCGGAAACGCCGAGTGCGCGATCGGCGCGGCAGGCAGGTCCACGTAGGAAAGCCGCTCCTCGCTTGCAGTGTAGAAGCCTCCGCAGACCATCAGCGTGACGCAGATAACGGCGGCGAGCGCAGGTACCAGCCATCGCGACTCAGCACGCGCTGCGAGCGGAGCCAGCACTGCGAGCAAGTCCGCGACGAGCAGCGCCGGCAGCGGCCAGATCGCGTAGGTCGAGCCCCATAGCTGCTGCGACATGAATGTGCCCGCAACGGCAGCCAGCACAATCAGCGGAAACATCGCACGCAGCGAGGGCCGTCGCCGCATGCCCACCTGATTCACAATTGCTGCAACGCCCGACACCACGAGCACCAGCGGCCATAACGCCAACAGGCTGTCGCCGCGCGAATCGGCGTCGTCATAGATAACGAGTGACGCGATTGTAGAAACAAACGGCGCGGCCAGCAACACGAACGCCGCAATCTGCGCCCACCGAAATCTTCGAGCCGCAAACAGTAGCCCCAACGCCGCCGCGACGCAAGGCAAAGTCCACATAAGCGCGGGATCGCGAAACACGGCCGTCATCGCATCGAGAGCCGGCAAACGCCGCTCGCCCGCAAAGGTGATCGTCCAGTAAAAATAATTGCGAATGCCCGCCGTCCAGTGCAGCGCCAGCAACGCTGCCACCAAAGTGGCGCAAACGCCGGCAAGAATCGCCGCTAGCGCCCGCAGATCGCCCTGCGCCGCAGAATCCTCGTCGCGCCGCATCGCCGCCGAAATAAGCGCCACCAAAACCGCCACAACACTCGCCGCCAAAAACGGCAATCCCATGTTCTGCTTCGTGAAGAGCGGCAGGTATAGCGCCACTCCGGCGACCAATCCGCGCACCACACTCCGCTTCGCCTCCGCGCGCTGCATCAGCCACAGCGCAACCAGAATACAGAAAGCGCAATCGCCATCGTATTCAGGAATCGGGACGATGCTGTAGATGCCGAGCACGGTAAGCGGCGCTGCCACAAGCAATGCCAACATCGATTCCGCCGTCCACGCGCCTCGCCGAGCCCGCGTATGTGCCGTCGCCGCTCGCCCGCACAACATGCCGAGGGCGATTCGCCACGTCAGCACCGTCGCCAGCCCACCTGCAACGGCGGCATAAACCACGTGATGGAAGAAGACTCGGCCTGTGAGCCGGATGATTGCTGCCTGAACAAGAAATGTCAGCGGAGGATGAACGAAAGGGAAATCCCGATACGGCATCTGGCCATGCGCGAATCGTATGGCGCTGTCGAGCACGTAGCTCGTGTCCCAAAAGACCGCAACATGCGCGTTCTGCCACAGCACCACACATGCCGTCGCAGCGAACAACACAACTCCGGCGATGAACTCGCTGAGGCGCGGCGCCAATCGCGCCGGTTCGCTAGCGGATATTTCGGAGCGCAGCCCTGAGTGCTTGAGCGCCGTAACCTCGGCAGCCGTGTCTACCATCCGCGGCGGTAGTAGTAAGGAGTGCAATAGGGCATCGAGAATATCGCCATCATCAACGCCACTACCCAGCCGATTAGCGTCCAGCCAAGAAAAAGATTCAGAAACAGAATCCCTACGGAATTGTGCGTGTGCCGCACAGCCGCGATGATCGCAGGAAGGAAATAAAGGCCGATGCCGAAAAGGAGGAAGTGCATAGAACCCCCGGTCGTACTCGATGAATTGTTACGGGAATTCTAACGCCGAAGTTCCCGAATTTCGCCGCCCAGAGCCCCTAATCACCTGAAAATGCGGTGCATATTTTCGTTGCGCAGCGAATCGTCGGGTGCGTATACTCCCGTCGTTCTTCAAAATCCCCCAAGGAGCGCACTATGGGAAAGATCAATGTAGGCCGCCTGATCCTGGGCGGAATCGTTGCGGGCATCGCCATCGATCTGATTGATTATTTCGTTGACGGCGTCTGGCTTGCGAAGCCCTGGGCCGATGGAATGGCTCTGCTTGGCCATCCCGGATTCTCACAGGTCCAGATCATCCTGTTCAATGTGATCGGGATTCTGACCGGGATCGCGGCCATCTGGGTTTATGCGGCGATCCGGCCGCGTTTCGGCGCCGGCATGATGACCGCGTTCTGGGCTGGCGTGGCTGTTTGGGTGATCGGCATACTGCTGCCAAACACGGCCATGATGCATGTAACGCACCTGTTCTCGAATCACCTGACGTTGTATACGACTCTAGGTGGATTTGTTGAGGTCGTAGTTGGAACCATCGCCGGCGCGTCAGTCTACCGCGAAGCCTGACAAAGCCTGACTTCGACGCCAGGCCGGCGAAAGCCGACACAGGCAGGGCTCGCCCCGAATCTGTGAGCGGGCCCAAATTGTCATCTCAAGCCCTTCCCCCACTCCGAGCCCAAAACGAGCCCGCCGACGCCGCGGCGTCCCTCTACAATTGATTCCGTATGCCAACCGTCGTTCGCTCCCACGCGAAGATCAACCTGGGACTGTTCCTGGGCCCGCCGCGAGCTGACGGCTTCCACGCGCTGGCGACAGTCTACCAAACGCTGGAAATGCATGATTTGGTGACGGTTACGGCAAAAAAAGCGCCGGAAACCGCGATCCGGATCAGCTCAAACGACCCCCGTGTGCCGACCGACGAACGCAACACGGCGTACAAGATGGTAGCTCGGGCGATGAGCCATTTTGGCAACGCAGCCGACGTTGAAATCCATATTAATAAACGACTTCCGGTTCAGGGCGGCCTGGGCGCTGGTTCGGGAAACGCCGTGGCTGCGTTGGTGGGCCTCGACGCGGAGCTTGGCACTCAATTCCGAGGCCTTTTCACTCAGAAACTCGAGATCCCGGCCTCAGTCGGCTCTGATGTGCCGTTGTTTCTCGTGGGTGGGGCAGTCCTGGGCGTCGATCGCGGGCAGGAGGTCTACCCCTTGCCCGACGTTGAGCCCACCTGGTGCGTCGTGGTCGTGCCCGAGATCGGCATCTCCACTCCGCAGGCGTTTCGCGATTGGGACGCGCTTTGCGCCGCCGAAGGTTTGACCCCGGAAGCAGGTACCGATAGACTAAAGATGTTGAGCCGAAACTACGCCAGCGCCTTTCGGGGAGAGATTCCCGAAGGCGGGTTTGGACGAGGCTCTTCCGGTGTCTTCTCTTTGGGAGAAGACCTGGCCGGACCGCAAGAGACGACACACGGGTCTGGGCTTGTCCGCACCGGGATCATGAGCTGGATCGAGAACGACTTCGAGCGCATTCTGTTTCCCCAGCATCCCTCCCTTCAAGCGATCAAGCGCCTTCTTGCGGCCACGGGCACACCGGAAGCAGCCATTTTTGCGTCCCTGTCGGGTTCCGGTTCGGCGCTCTTCGGGTTGTACCTGACCCGTGGAGATGCGGAAGCGGCGGTGGCTCGGATTGGCGCCAAAGTCGGAGAGCTTGAAGTGCGGAGCACCACGATCACGCGCACTCTGCCGCGACGAGAATATTGGGAACAGATGTTGAAAAGAGTTGATTGACAGTCGAACCTTGGGCAAGCGAGACTCTCCCACGGCTGACCGTCATGCTGGGCGATCGTTCAATGGTAGGACAATGCCCTTTGGAGGCATTTATCCAGGTTCGAATCCTGGTCGCCCAGCCAGGAAGACAGCTTTTAGCTGATAGCTATTAGCTCAAACAGGAACGCAGCCATAGCCAACCAGCATGGAGGTGCTCTCACCATGGAAGCGGCAACGTCGACAGTAGTTCTCGAAAAGCAGCCGGGCGAAACCGGTCCGGAGAAAACAGAAAGCAGCAAGGACTCGCCGAAGAGCGGGTCCGGAACCGGCTCGGGGGGCGACGGCAAGCACAAGGACGCGAAACCGTCTCCGCAGCCCGAGCGCAAGAAGGCCGCGAAGCTCAGTGAAGATAAGCGCTTCAAGCTTTTCAGCGGCACGGCGAATCCCAGGCTCGCTCAACTCATCGCTGAGGATATCGGCGTGAAGGTTGGCGAAGCCAAGATGCAGCGTTTCGCCGACGGCGAAGTTTACTTCCAGCTGCTTGAGAATGTGCGCGGCGTGGATGTTTTTGTGGTGCAGCCCACCTGCTATCCGGTGGATCAGCACCTGGTTGAGTTATTGATCATGATCGATGCACTCAAAAGAGCTTCGGCGGCACGGATCACTGCGGTGGTTCCTTACTACGGCTATGCGCGCCAGGACCGCAAAGATCGCCCGCGCGTTGCCATAAGCGCCAAGCTGATTGCCGATCTGCTGACGACTGCCGGCGCCAATCGCGCGCTTTTCGTCGACCTGCACGCGGCGCAGATTCAGGGCTTCTTCAATATTCCTGTCGACCACATATTCGCCAGTCCCGTGCTCGTGAGTCACTTCAAGGAGCTCAAGCTGCCCAACCTGACGGTGGTTTCGCCGGACGCGGGCGGCGTGGAACGCGCGCGCCATTTTGCGCAGAAGATGGAAGTGCCGCTGGCCATCGTGGACAAACGCCGCACCGACATCAACGTAGCCGAGGTGATGCACGTGGTCGGCGATGTCAACGGCAAAACCTGCCTCATCATCGACGACATTATCGACACGGCAGGAACGCTGGTAAAGACGGTCGACGCGTTGTTCGCTTCCGGCGCAAAGGCCGTGTACGCCTGCGCCAGCCACGCCGTGCTTTCCGGCCCGGCCATCGATCGAATCGCGAACTCGCGGCTGGAGCAGTTGGTCGTCACCGACACCATTCCATTACGAGAGGCGGCGCACAAGCTGCCCAAGATCAAAGTGCTCTCGATTGCCGGATTGCTCGGCACCGCGATCGAGAACATTCATTTGGAGACCAGCGTGAGTACGTTGTTTAGTTAACGGACAAGTTCGTAGTTCGCAGTTCGTAGATTTGGTGACCGGGAACTGTGAACTAAGAACTACGAACTATAAACTGCCGGCCAGATGCCGGCCCAACAAAGGGAGCGGAGCCACTCCGTGCCCGATCTTAAGAAGAAACGAGAAAACGAGAAATGCCAGAAGTTGTCGTAGCGAAGCCCCGCGAGGGCAAATTCAACAAGAACGCCGCGCGCCGCGTGCGCGCCGCAGGCAGGATTCCGGCCGTGCTTTATGGCTCGGGACACGATCCCGTCGCCGTCGAGGTCGATCCCAAGCAAATTTCGCGGATCCTTTATTCGGAAAGCGGCCCCAACACGATTTTGGATGTCGAAGTTTCGGGCCAGCCCGCAACCAAGGCCATGATCGTTGACTTCCAGCGCGAGCCGATCAAGGACAAGCTCATTCACATCGACCTGAAGCGCATTGCGCTCGACAAGGTTCTGCAAGTGCGTGTGCGCGTCAAGCTGCTGGGCGTTCCGATCGGCGTAAAAGCCGAAGGCGGAGTTCTCGACCAGGTGCTGCGCGAAGTCGAAATCGAGTGCTTGCCGGCGGATATTCCCGGGCATATCGATGTGGATGTGAGCGAGCTCGGCATGCACCAGGTGCTGCGCGTCAGCGGCCTGCCGCACTCCGACAAGATCAAGTACCTGACCTCAGAAGATGCCACCGTGGCGCACGTTGTAACCATCCGCGAGGAAGTGGTTGCCACGCCTGAAGCGGTGGAGGGCGCGGTTGCGGTGCCGGGTGCGGCTCCTGCTGCGGGTGAAGCAGGTGCGGCTCCGGGCGAGCCTGAAGTCATCAAGAAGGGCAAGGGCGAGGCTGAGGCGCCAGCGGCCAAGAAGCCCGAGGCGAAGAAGTAAGCCTTGCCTGAAGAAAGCGAGACCGGCGCAACGCGTGGCCCTTTCCTGATTGTGGGCCTCGGCAATCCCGGTCTCGAGTATCTGTGGACCCCGCATAACGCGGGCTTCATGGCCATCGACCGCATCGCTCAACAGGAGGGCGTTGTGGTCCAGAACCGGCGCTGCCGGGCTACCACCGCGACCTGCCGCATAGCGGGGCGCCAAGTGGTTCTGGCCAAGCCGGAGACGTTTATGAACATGAGCGGCATTGCAGTCTCCGCTCTGGTTCGAGAGTTTGAAGTGAACCCAGCGCGGGACCTGCTCGTGATCTATGACGAGCTCGACCTGGTGCTGGGAACCTTCAAGATCAGAGAGCGAGGATCACCGGCGGGGCACAACGGAGCCCGCAGCGTGACCGATGCTCTGGCAACGCAAGAGTGGTTGCGATTGCGTATCGGCGTGGGGCCGAATCTGCCTCCCGAAGCCGTTGCGGCAGCAGGCGGCAAAAGGCCGGGCAGAGATTATCTGCTTTCGCCCATGCGCAAAGCAGATTTGACGGTGCTGGACGAGGTGCTGGACAAGGTGGCGACAGCCACGCGGCGCATTCTCGAAGGTGGTCCGGGTCCGGCGATGAACGAGTTTAACCGCAAGGAAGAGAAAGAAAGGGAACAGGGATCGGGGAACGGGGAACAGGATTAGGGTTTGGAACCGAAGCAAACTGTGAACTGCGAACTAAGAACTGCGAACTGGGAACTGCTTGTTGTGAGCGAAGGCCAGACGCCTTCGCAGAAAAGGAACACTGATGTCGCGTTTGTATGAAGTGATGTTTATCATTCGTCCCGATGTGGACGACGAAGAAGCCGAGAAGCTCATTACAGGCTTCACCTCTACGGTTACAAACGGTGGAGGCGTGGTGAAGTCGGTGGAGAAGCTGGGCCGCCGCAAGCTGGCCTACATGGTGCGCAAGTTTAACGATGGCAACTACGTGCTGCTGACCATTGAGGCTGGCGGTCCCGTGGTTCTTGAGCTTGAGCGCCGCCTGCGCGTCACCGAGCCGGTGATCAAGTTCATCACCGTGCGCGTGGACGAGGAAGAGAAGCGCTTGGCCAAGGTGAAGGCTGCTCGCGGCGTGCGCCGCAAGCCGGCCGAAACGGCGCCCGCTGCCGCACCCGCGGCTGCTGAAGCCGCAGCGTCGGAGCCCGCCGAGCCGGCCCCCGCCAGCGCCTAGAAACAGGGAGCGAGGGAGCAAGGGACCAGGGAATAGAAAAGCACGATCCGCAGGCTCGAAGATTGTCTTTCTGATCCCTGAATCCTGAACCCTGAACCCTTTTGAGAATTCATCCGGCGTGGCCGGAACAGTCAGAGAGAGCAGAGGAAACAAAATGGCAGAAGAGAATCAGGCAAGGGCGTCCTCATCGGACGCAGCTCCGCAACATTCATCCGGACCGGGCGGTCAATCCGGACCAGGTTCAGGCCCCCGCGGCCCGGGCCGTGGACCCGGCGGTCCCGGCGGCCGCGGAAAGTTTTTCCGCCGCAAAAAAGTTTGCAAGTTCTGCACGGAAAAGATCGATGCGATCCCGTATCGCGACGTGCGGCTGTTGCAGGGCTTTGTCGCCGAGCGCGGCAAGATTGTTCCGCGCCGGTTGACCGGCGTTTGCACCACGCACCAGCGCCGCCTCACGCGCGCCATCAAGCAGGCGCGCAACATCGCGCTGTTGCCGTTCGCAACCAGGCACTAGAGCGGTGGATCAATCGCGACTTGAAAGGGCACGGCTTCAGCCGTGTCGCGTACAGGAGCATCAACAGCGGGGCTTTAGCCCCGGTGGACGTTTTTGAACCGGCTTCGACCACGCCACCGTGCGTCCACCAATGATGGGAGAGTTTTTATGGAAGTGATTCTGAAAGAAGATGTAGCCGACCTGGGCTTTCGCGGAGAAGTTGTGAAGGTGGCCGACGGCTACGCGCGCAACTATCTGTTGCCGCGCAAGCTGGCCATGCAGGCCACCGCGGCCAACAAAGCCGTGATCGAACAGATGAAGGCCTCTGCCGCGCAGCGTTCCGCCAGCGAAAAGGCGCAGGCCGAACAGCTTGCTGCCACGCTCGATCCGCTCGTGCTCAGCTTCACGCGCAAATCGGGCGAAGGTGGCCATCTCTTTGGTTCCGTCACCTCGTCCGACATCGCCGCGGAGCTTGCTGCGCAAGGCCACGAGGTCGATCGCCGCAAGATTCAGCTGGGCGATCCGCTCAAGAGCACAGGCGACTTCAAGGTGGCCATCCGGCTGCATCGCGAAGTCACGGCGCGCGTAACGGTGAAGGTGCACGCAGAGGAAACTGAGGAAGACAAGGCCGCAGCCGCCGCTGCAGCCGCACCCTCCGAAGAAGCATCTGAGCCCGCCGCGGAAGAAGCGACAGCCGAGTAACGCACCATAAAAAACTCGCGCCTCCTGCTGGGTCTCCGGCAGGAGGCGTCGTGCGTCAACCGCAAAATCCCTATGACGGAAACAGCGAGCCCGATGCGGCACGAATCGGCGCCAGCCTGCTGCGCCTGCGCGCCGGCTGCTGCACGGCTGAGCCCAGCAAGCCCGCAATCTCGCGCAGCTCGGCGCGAGCGCGGCCAATCGCCGCTGCCACTGCGTCCAGCCGCTTGCCTTCGTCTGCGTTCAGTGGCAACGCCTTCTGCGCATCGTGCTTCTTGCGGTCGCCCTTGCGCTGGTCGTGGCTCGAACCCGGGCGGCCCAGAACCGTGCGCGCTCCTGAAAGCGTGTAGCCCTCGGCGTGGACCAGCCGCTTGATCTCCATCGCCATTTCCACGTCGCGGCGGCGATAGAGCCGCTGCCCGGTTCCGCTCTTATTTGGCTTCAGTTGGGGAAACTGCGACTCCCAGAATCTGAGGACGTAAGTCTCCACGCCGCACAGTTCCGCAACATCTCCGATCTTGAAGTAAAGGCGATCCGGAATCTGCGGCGGCGAGTAAGCGCGCTTGCGGTTCGGTTGTGTAGCCATAAGTATTCGGCGAGGGGAATCGTATAGGGGAGCCCTCACACTAGACGAAGTATAGGCCACAGCATTCTGAATTTGCGAAGCAAAATCGGGCCGGGAACCAATCTTTGCAGAGGAAAACGAGGCGAAATTATGCTGGTTTTTTCGGGTTTTCTATCGGGAGCAGTTTTGAAGGGGCACGGCCGGGGAACCCACGCGTTGCGTGGGTCGCGTGCCAATGAAACCGCCAAAACCATTGCGGCTTTAGCCGCTGAGGGAAGTCTTATCCTGGTTCGCCCCCTCGTTTTTTCAAGTCGCGCTCAACGCGCCACCCGCTGCGGCACGCGCGCTCGTTGTTGCCTCGCGGACAGTTGAGCCCTGCGGAGCCGCGCGCAAATACTGTTTGGGCCAGCTCGTCTGCTCGCCCAGTGCGGCAGCCGCATGCACCGCAAAGTAAGGATCGCGCAGCATCCCTCGCGCCAGCAGCACGATGTCGGCCTCGCCATTGGCGATAATCTTGTTCGCCTGCTCCGGCTCGGTGATCAGCCCAACCGCGGCGGTCGCAATGCCCGCCTCGCGACGAATCCGCGCGGCAAATTCGACCTGGTAGCCCGGCGCCGCGGGAATCTTCGCGTTCGGCACAAGCCCGCCCGAGGACGCATCCACAAGATCCACGCCGTGTTCGCGGAGCTTCTTCGCAAGCTCCACCGACTCGTCGGCATTCCATCCGCCCTCAGCCCAATCCGTCGCAGAGATGCGGATAAACAGCGGCAGCCGCTCTGGCCACTCGCGGCGAACCGCGTCCGCAACCTCAAGAACCAGGCGAATCCGATTCTCAAAGCTGCCGCCGTACTTGTCGGTCCGCTGATTCGCCAGCGGCGACAGAAACTCATGCAGCAGGTAGCCATGCGCAGCATGAATCTCAACGAAATCGAAACCGGCCTCATGCGCCCTGCGCGCCGCCTGGCGAAAGCCTTCGACAATGCGCCGGATGCCCGCTTCGTCGAGCGCCACCGGCATGGGATAATCCGGCGAAAATGCAATCGCGCTCGGAGCGACGGCCTGCCAGCCGCCCTCTGTCGGAGCAACAAGTGCCGGCCCCGCCTCAAATGGAGACCTCGTGCTCGCCTTTCGCCCTGCGTGTGCCAGCTGAATGCCCGCGCGCGCGCCCTGCGTGCGGATAAACTCCGCAATGCGCCGCAGGTTCGCCACGTGCTCGTCTTTGTAAATTCCCAGGTCTGCGGCCGAGATGCGGCCTTCGGGCAGGACAGCCGTGGCCTCGGTCGACACCAGCCCAGCTCCGCCCTGCGCGCGGCTGCCCAGGTGTACAAGGTGCCAGTCGTTGGCAAAACCGTCCACGCTCGAGTACTGGCACATAGGCGAAACGCCAATGCGATTGCGAAACTCAATTGAACGAAGCTTGAAGGGAGAAAAAAGCGGAGTCGTCATGTCGTTCTTAGGATGCGCACAACGCAAAAGCGATTCAAGACAGCCGCCGTTCGCCGTCTGATCGCTGACAGCCGCGGCCTGACGGCTGAAGGCTGAGCGCTGAGCCTGAAGCTGCCGGATTCTACTGCTTCTTCAGCACCGCCGCGCTCTTCTCGTCGAAAAGAATCGCGTTCTCAAGCTTGCGGAAGTCGGCTGCCTTCTCCGGCGGAAGCTCCACCTGCCGCACCACATACTCGCGTTCATAGTGCAGCACGTTGCCCTTGGCCGTAGTCGAAGAGTGGTAGCTGGCAAAATCCATGTCCACATTCACCGGGTCCGGTGTCTCATCCACCACATAGCCGGGCGGCAGGGTGATGTCGAAGCTGTCGCGCCAGTCGCCGGTTGCTGTCAGATCGATTGGCACCTGTCGAGGCTTGTCGTCGAACGGGATCGCCAGGTCATCCACAACACGCGGACGCACCAGCAGCAGCGGGCCAGCCTGGTGCGCGTAGTTGGGTACGCTCACCTTGTAGTGGAACTCAAGAGGTTTGGCCAGCGACGTCGCTTGCACAAATTGGAACGAGGTCAACGTCACATCGGGCAAATCCTGCCCAATGTACTTTTCCCAGAACTTGAGGCGCTCCTTATCGTCGGTGTATTTCAGCATCCACCTGAAATCCGCGCCTTCCGAACCTGTGTGCAGCGTATCGACGCTTCCGGTGAGAGAGCCATCGGCCGAGAGCGCAAACGTGCCCTTTTCATCCGTGCCATTCGAGTCTGGAGCGAGAACCGGAAGTGGGATCAATTGGCTCTCAACGCCCGCGGAAAGAATCCCGTAGCTGCCCTGCAGATAGTAAGGCAAATTTCCCACCGGCGTGTGCTCATTCGTCGGATCGAAGATCAAATACCTCTTGCCGTTCTTCCCCGTCGCAATGGCCATGAGGCGCGGATCGTTCACACCGTCCGGTATCTCGATCGCGGTGATCATGTGGTTGCCATAAAGAGAGGGCGCCTCAGGGTCGACCACGCCGCGACGATCATCTACAAGAACGTAATCAGCCTGGATGCCCACCGCCTGCAGCATGGAAATCAGCAAGGTGGTCTTGTCTTTGCAGTCTCCATAGCGATTGCGAAAGATGTCGCCTGCGAAGTGGGATTGGAAGCCCCCGATTCCGCGTTCCACCACGAAGTAGCGGACATTCTTCTGGATATATTCGGTAATGTCGGTGAGCTTGGTGAAGAAGTCGGTGGCGCCCGCCACCAGCTGCTGCGATTCCGCAGTGATCTCGGGGGAAGGATCGGCGCGGTGCGACTCGATATTCGTATACCAGAGCCCCAGAGCATGCCACTCGCTCTCAACCCCGGCAACCGCGGCATCGCCCCACTCAACGTACATCCGTGCGTCCAGCGCCTCCGGCTCCAGGCTCGCCTTCACGTCGCGAAGATCCAGGGCGGGCATATCTTTAATCTCCCACCGCCAGTGATTCGGCGCCACCTCCACGGGCTTTACGGGCGGGAAGCGATGCCATGATTCGGAGAAATTGAGGCCCGGTGGAAGATCGATCTCGAGCGCCTCAAGCGCGAACGGGACCCTTTCCTGGATCTCCCAATCCATTTCGTGGTCCCAGGGAGCCCGGAGTTCTTCCGATTCGCAGAAGACGGTTGCGCCCACGTCCGTGGCAGGAGGATGGACGACGCGCGCCTTATGGGTGTCGAGCAGAATCGGAGTTACGATACCCTCCTCGCCGGCTCCGTGGTCGAAGAAATCTGTGTCCTTGGCCTGGTATTGCCGGCCATCGGCTCCCAGCGTCCACGCCTTGAAGTAATTGATCTTTTCATCCACGTCGTACCATACGGCGCAAACCTGGTCGCGCGCCTGAGGCTGGAGAATCCTGATCGCCTGCCGTTTGCGCTCTACGGCTCTTCCCTGCGCATCAACTGCTTCAAGGTACTCGCGGAAAAGAATCACGGTGGGCGCATCCTTCACGCCGGCCGGAGTCGGCGTTTTCGCCGCATCCACGGCCCACTCCGGCAGCAAATTGTCCTTGTCTTTGCCCGCGGCAGAATTGGAGCCGAAGAGCATCATTCCACAGCACGCTGCGACAATCAGAAAACGAGAAGTGCCGCTGCTTCTACGCATCAGTTCCCCTTTCCCGTCGCCGTGGTCGCCACCACCGGTGATTTGCTCAACACCAGCTGCTGCTGATCTGCCGCCGCCACTTTTTGGTAGAACCCGCGCAGGTCTTGGTACTCATCAGGCTTCGCAAGGGTGAACCCGACCAGCAACGTTTGCCGAACCGTAATTTGGCCGGGTTGCGACACGCTCTTCACAATCAGCGCCGCGTGGTTGGGCCAGGCAATCGTCCCGTCCTGCAGTCCGCCTTCCATGGTCACGCCGTCGGGCAGGTGGTAGGTGATCTCGTCGGTCACGCGCCTCCCGTAGTGCATATCCACCGGGATCACGCGCTTTTCTTCCTTCACAAACGGAATCGTTTGTCGACTTTCAAAAAAGAAACCCGGAACGATCATGCGCTTCGCCGTGGCTGTTCCCAGTGCACCATTCACACTGACCACGGCCATCAAGTCCGCATAAGGGTCGTTCAAGCCGAGGAAATGGTCCACATGCGCTTCCACACCCTCGGGCGTGCGTCCTGCCAGCTCTTCGCTGTCGAATTCCTTCTTCAACTCACTGTCGTCTTCTTCAAGCGCCCTTTGCCGCCAGTGCAGCGCCGCCTGCCCGTTCATCACGATGTTGATCCGCCCCGTCACTCCCCCTTGTGCGTCGACGAACACGTCGCCCATCCGTTGGGTGACGTTGTCTTTGTATTGCTGTTCCGGGGTCGAGATGAGGGACGGTCCCTGGGCGCTCTGGCCGACTCCGCCCGCGCTTGAATGCTTCCAGCTCACCGTTTGGAACGGGCACATCTTCTCACCGGGATCGAGCAGGATTTCTTTGCCTCCGGTGCTCAATGCGACCAGGGTGGAGTCAAGCTGATAGAGGCTCAGATACGCTACGTCAAAGAGGTTCCGGTCGCGGTCGACAACCTTGACCGCATAGGCCGTCAATCCTGCAGCGCGAAGCATCGCCAGGTAAAGCATCGCGATGTCTTCGCTCGAGCCGCTCTTTTGCTCCCAGGTATCTTTCGCGTTCTTGATCTCCTTGACCTTCAGTTGCTTCATCTCCGACTCGCTCTTCCTGCGAGAGAAGTCCGTGTTGTCGAGAGCCTGCACCGCGATGTACAACTTCTTCGCCTTGTCCAGATCGCTGTCTGTCGGAGCGATTAAACCGGCCACTGCATCTTTGAGAGACTTCGATGGCTCGGCAAACTGATCCACGCCTTTTGACCAGATCTTCACCTCATCCAGCCAAAAGGTGTGGCTGTCAGTCGCCGCGGTGTAGTAAAAGCCCACGCGATAAAGCAGACTATCGATCGGCGGCATCCACTCTTCATCAGGCTGGGGTGGAATGTCCGTCATGTTAAGCGTGAATTTTCCTCCAACGCTATTTACCACCGAGACGCCCGCAGGAAGCTGCGGCCACCACAAAAGACGCCTGATGATCCGGCCATATGAGTCGGCCATTTCAATGACCGTGTTGGCCGTAAACTCGTAGCGTGCTTTGTGAACAAAATACGGTTGCTGGATTCTCCAATCTGGGGACGAATACCAGTTATCGTCATAATGAATCTCGTAGTAGTACTCCAGAACGCTGCCGACTTCGACGCTCGGCAATGTGAAGACTTTCTTGTTGGCCTGCCGATCGCCGCTCTTCGCAATCAACAGGTCTTCCGGCTTCCCGACCAGCGGAATAATCGTGCCATCCGGATGAATCGTGCGGCCCTTGATGTCGGTGACCTTCCAATTACCTTGCAAATAGGGAAGCTCAACCGTGGCCAGCTCCTTGCCCTTTTCGGTCAGCACTTTGATCCTCTGGTAAAAACTCTCGTAGTGCAGAGGATCGTTTTCCATCTCCTTCACTTCGAGATACACCGCGGACGCGCCCGGCGCTGCGGGATCGGCAGTCATCTTCAGCTCGTCTGGATTGGGCGGCTGGAATTGTGCGTGAATGGAAACGGGTGAAACCGCGGCAAGAAGCAGAACTGCGCTGCCAAGAAGAATCGATTTAGTCATCGGGTTTGGCCCTGGATTCTGAAGTGCGACCATTCTACGCCGGAATCTTTCGTCCGCGACAAAAAGTAACCGGCTCGCAGCGTGGCAGCCAAACCGGAGTAACCAACGCGCGGCTCCAAATCCATAACCGCGCAACATCCTGCAATTGCAACCCCGTTCGAGATCGGACTGCGCATCCGCGTCAATGCACCACAGCGACCGGGCCTGTGGGCGCGGAGGGTGTGGGCCCGGCCTGCGCAGACGGATTCAAGCTGACAACCAGCTGTGCCTGGTCTGCCGCGGCAACTTTCTGGTAGAACCCGCGTAAATCCTGGTACTCCTCGGGCTTGGCGAATGTGAACCCGATCGACATTGTTTGCGCGACCGTGATCTGGCCGGGCTGCGACGCGCTTTTCGCAACCAGCAGCGCGTGCCCCTGCCACGCGATGTTTGCATCCTGCGGTGCGCCTTCAACCGTGGCCCCATCAGGCAGGTGATAGGTGATCTCGTCGGTTACGCGGCGGCCGTAGTGCATGTCCACGCCAGTCTCGCGCTTTTCCTCCTTGACAAAGGGAACACGGCTGCGCGTCTCAAGGAAAAACCCGGGAAGTATCAGCCGCTTGGCTGTAACTGCACCCGCCGAGCCTTTCAATGTCACTACGGCCATCAGGTTCGAATAAGGATCGCTCGTGCCAAGGAAGTGGTCGACATGCGCCTCCACGCCTTCCGGCACCACACCCTCCAACTCCTCGCGATCGAACTCCTTCTTCAATTCGCTCTCGTCCTCGCTCAACGACCTTTGCCGCCAGTGGAGCGCCGCCTGGCCAACCATCACAATGTTGATGCGCCCCGTCACTCCACCCTGCGCGTCGATGAAGACATCGCCCATTCGACTCGTCATGTTGTCTTTGTAGAGCTGCTGGGGAGTGATCGAGTACTGGATTCCCTGGTCGCTCTCTGACAGGCCGCCGGCACTCGAATGCCGCCAGCTTACCGTCTGAAACGGGCACATTTTTTCGCCGGGATCGAGAAGAATCTCCTTACCCCCGGTCACCAGGCCCACCAGCGTTGAGTCGAGCTGATCCATGTTAAAGAATGTGGGATCAAAGAGCGCCCGATCGCGATCGACCACCTTCAGCGGATAGGCTGTAAGGCCGGCAGCGCGCAGCATCGCCAGGTAAAGCATGGCGATGTCTTCGCTGGAACCGCTCTTCTGGGTCCACGTGTCGCCGGCATTCTTCGATGCCTTGATCTTTAGCTCTTTCAATTCCGAACTGCTTTTTGTGCGGGAGTAGTCGGTATTATCGAGCGCCTGCACCGCGTCGTAGAGCTTCTTTGCCTTGTCAAGGTCGCTGTCGCCGGCGGCAACGAGCCCGCCTACTGCGCTGCGAATCTCCGCCGAGGGTTCGGCAAATTTGTCAACTTCCTTCGCCCACAGCTTGCCCTCTTCCGCCCAGAATTTGTTCGTGTCATCCGTGAAGCAGTAATAGAACCGCACCTTATAAAGAAAACTCTCGATGGGCGGCATATCGTCTTCTTTCGGGCTGGCAGGCACGTCGGTGATGTCCAAACTGTAGCTGCCATTCACGCTCGTCTTGATGCTGTTGCCCTTCGGCAGCAACGGCCACCACAGCAGCGTTGTCGCGGCGCGTCCACGTTCGTCAATCAGCTCCATGCTGGTGTCGGTGCCGGGCGTGCCGCTCGGCATGAAGGCCTTGAACGGCGTGAACTGAAAATGCTCCTTGTGAACAAAATAATGCTTTTGAACATCCCAGTACGGAGACGAGAACTCGTGGTCGTCGTATTGCAGATCGTAGCTGAATTCAAGAATGCTGCCGACCTCGACGCTCGGCAACGTAAACACCTTCTTGTTGGCTTGCTTGTCGCCTGACTTGGCAATCAAAAGATCTTCGGGCTTCACCTGCAGAGGGACAATCGTGCCATCGGAATGGATCGTGCGGCCCTTGATGGATTCGATCTTGCTGTCCCCTTTCAAGTAAGGAATCTCGACGGTCGCCAGTTCTTTCCCTTTCTCGGTGAGCACCTTGATCCGCTCGTAATAGCTGCGATAGTGGACGGGATCGTTCGAGACTTCACTGATTTCGAGGTAGACGGCGTCTGCGCCCGGCGCTGCGGGATCGGCCGTCATCTTCAGCTCATCGGGATTCGGCGGCTGGAATTGTGCGTGGATCAGGACTGGTGAAACCGCGGCAAGAAGCAGAACTGCGCTGCCAAGCAGAATCGATTTAGTCATCGGGTTTGGCCCTGGATTTTAAAGTGCGACCATTCTACGCCGGAACGATTCGCGCGCAACAAAAAGTAACTGGGTTGGCATTCAGCCGCGGAACGGGAGTAACCACCGGCCAGCAGGTTTCGGCCTTCAGAATGCCCCAATCGACGGCCCGCGACTTTGGGCTCGATGGCTAACAAATCGCTCTCACTCAAGGGCTTACTCAGCTCAAACGGAGCGCGTGGAGCACGAGTCAGACTTCACAATCGGCAGGCCTATCCGCAGGCCTCAAGCATCGAGCTCACCAGTGCCAGCGGCAGTCCCATCACGTTGAAGTAGCAGCCTTCAATGCGCGGAATCCAACGCGCTGCGCGACCTTGAATCGCGTATGCGCCTGCCTTGTCCATGGGCTCGCCACTGGCAACGTAATCAGCGATTTCCGCGTCGGACAGCGTGACGAATCGCACCGCCGTCACCTCTGCGGCCACTTCAGTCCTCGTCGCCGTCGCTACGGCAACGCCGGTAATAACGCGATGCGTTCGCGCCGAGAGCAACCGCAGCATACGCCCGGCGTCGGCCGCATCCGTCGGCTTCGCCAGAATCTCGCCATCGAGAGTCACCGTTGTGTCTGCACCCAGGACTGTCAGGGGCTCGCTCTCCGGATTGTTTCCTTCCGGCGGCTTTCCGGCCAGCGTCAGCTCCCGAAGAACTGCTTCCGCCTTTTCGCGCGCCAGCCGCGTAACGTATGCGATCGGCTCCTCGCCCGCTCGAGGATCCTCATTGATGTGCGCAGGATGCACGCGGAACCGGTACCCCGCTTGCGTCAGCAGTTCACTGCGCCGCGGCGAAGCTGAAGCCAGAATCAGCATGATGGAATTATGTCAGGCCCGCCCGTTTAGACTTGTTGGGGGCGCGCGGCCGAACCATTCCGCGCGATCAAGGTCACGATGCACTTCAACTTCGATTTCTCGACGGCCCAGATTCTTTGGACGCTCACCTTTGCGGCCCTGCTGGTTTTGCTCGTCGTACTGCTGGGGCGCGAACGGGCCCAGCGCTTTCCTTTGTTCACCACCAGCATCGCCATGATGGCCGTGCTGCTGCTCACGACGCAGCTGCTGCTGAGCCGGCTTCCGCGCTTCACCGGCACCGAAATTTTTCTGGTGCTCTCGAACCTCGACACGCTGATTGGCCTGCTCGTCCTGGTGGAATTGGCGCGGCGCTCGTTTCGCGGCTTGGGGAAGATCGGATGGACCGTCGGCACTCTGGTGGTCCTGCTCATCGGTGTGGTGGTTCTTTTGCTTTGGGGCCACTGGCCGGCATGGAAAACGCTCACAGCAAGCTCGGAACTTGCCACCATTCGGCTCATGGACCTGGCCGTCGATAAGGGCATCCTGTTCTCGAGCGTTCTCACCGTCGAGTTAGGCGTTCTGGTCACCTTGCTGGGCCGTCGTTATGGCGCCGGGTGGCGCAGCCATGCGCAGCAAATCATGATCGGCCTCTCCACCGCGTCAATCGCGCAGCTCATCCTGCGCGGCAGCCTGCAGGCCATCGGCACGTACACTCATGTTCACTCGCAGGCAGAGTACGACCATGTGATGGACCTGCGCGAGAAGCTCATCCACGGCAACAACGCGGCTTACCTTTGCGTACTGGTATGGTGGATCGCCTGCATGTGGGTCGACGAACCCGGAGCTTCATCGGCTGCCGCCGCCGCGGGAGCCGAGCCCGCCGACCGCGAAGATGCCACATCGGAAGCCGAGCCAGATGAAGCGGAGTCGCCGGAAGATTCGGCCGCCGGTCTCAGCCCCGACCCGCCAAACGAGAGCAGCAGCACTCATCTAAACGACTGAGAACTGCGAACCACGGTTCACGACCCACGAATCACGACCCACGAACTGCACTCAAATGTGGCAGCTTGCCTGGCCGCGCTTCTCTAAATACTTCTGGTGATATTCCTCGGCGCGCCAGAAGGTTTGCGCCGGTTCTACCTTCGTCACAATGCGCTTCGGTTTGTAGCGGCCATCGGCCGTTAGCTGCTCAATCTTCGCGCGCGCCTGCCGCTCCTGCTCCGGAGAATGGAAGAAAATCGCCGAGCGATATTGCGTGCCCCAATCCGGCCCCTGCCGGTTGAGCGTCGTGGGATCGTGCAGCTCGAAGAACGCGTCCAGCAGCTTTTCGTAGCTCACTTTTTCAGGATCGAAGTCCAGCTCCACCACCTCTGCGTGGCCGGTCTGGTCGGTGCACACGTCTTTGTAAGTCGGCCGCTCCAGCGATCCGCCCTCGTAGCCCACGGCCGTCGCCGTCACTCCAGGGATCGCCGCAAACGCAGCTTCCACGCCCCAAAAACATCCCGCCCCGAATGTCGCTTTTTCTGTGCTCATAGTGGATCAGATGCGCAAGTGCAGCTTCAAGCTTCTAGCCATCAGCCCTCAGCTCGATTGTGCCGGAGCCGGAGGCTTTCTGTCATGCGATAACTTTCAAGTCGTTCACGCCAACCAACGAATCGATGAGCTTAATGAGCGCCCGCCTTTCGTCGCACAAGCCTGGCGGCTGAGGGCTGAGGGCTGACGGCTGCTTCTACGTCAACGGCGCCAGATGCTTCGTGTTCTGGTAGGTGTAAACCACGCGGTGAATCACGGTGATCGTCGACAGCACCGCCAGCAGCCACAGCACCGGAGCCATCACGCCCCAGCGGTTGAACAGCGCACCCAGCAGAATCAGCACGATCCGCTCCGGCCGCTCCATAAAACCCACCTTGCACTGCCCGATCAGCGCTTCCGCCCGCGCACGCGTGTAGCTCACCATCAGCGACGTGCACATCACAAACGCCACCAGCACCACGTAACGAAAGCGATTGATGCGCCCGTAGTAAACCAGCAACCCGATGAACAGCACCACGTCGGAGTAGCGGTCGATGACCGAATCGAAGAACGAGCCGAAGACTGTCACCATGTTGGTGCGTCGCGCCACGCGCCCGTCCACCATGTCGAAGATGCCCGCCCCGAAGATCACCAGCCCCGCATAAAAGAACATGCGCACGGAGTTGTTGGAGTTGGCATGGCCGAACAGAAACGCCGCCGCGATGTTGATCATCAGCCCAATGAAGGTGAGCGCGTTGGGCGAGATGCGTGTGAGCGCCAGCCCATGCACGATGCGGTCTAAAAGCCAGCCGCAGGCACGCCCAAAAGCGCTAGTCCAGGTCATTCTCGGGCTTCCTTGCTTAATTCTTTAGCTACTTCTCTTGGCCGGCTTCTTCTGCGCCTTCGCCGGCTTCGTCGTGAATCGTCGTCAGTTTCAAGATTTCCAGTTCGCGTTTGCCGTTGGGCGTCATAATCGTGGCCACGTCGCCCACCTTTTTGCCCACGATCCCGCGGCCGATCGGCGAGGTCGTCGAAATCAGCCCCTTCGAAACGTCGGCCTCTTCGCTCGTCACCAGGCGGTATTCAATCTCCTCCTCCTTGGTCGAGTCGTAAACCACCACCGTCGATCCGAATCCGGCTTTGTCGTGGGGAATGTTCGCGAGATTCACCAGCGAAAGCTCACCCATGCGCTTCTTCAGCTGGCCCAGCCGCGCGTTCACAAACTCTTGCCGCTGCTTGGCCATGTGGTACTCGGCATTCTCCGACAAATCGCCCAGCGCCCGCGCCTTTTTGATCTCGGCGGGCAGCTCGGAGGTGAGCTCATACTCGAGCTGCTGAATCTCCTCGAGGAGCTTCTTTTTAATGTGTTCGGGCATCGCGTTCCGGTGGCGGGGAGGGGGCTGCTCCAGCCGCGTGAATTCAACGTTCTTAAGCCTTCATTATAAGGCAGTGCCGTGGAAACCTGGCGGCACGTAGTTGTTCAGTTTGAAGGGTTCGGGCTTTAGCCCGTGCCTAAAGTCCAGCGAAATGAACTGGCTCCAGCCACGGAACCAAGGCCCTTTCAAACTCACCCTCTGCTAGGCGACACGGCCTTTCGGCTGGGCCAGGTCAGCCTACCTCTCGGAACGCTTGGCGCCGGGTTTACGTAGCCATTCGAAGGATGGGAATTGCGTTCACCCCGACTCGGCCTAAGGAATTGCTTTGGGCAGCGATCGCTTTGTCGTTTCTATTGATCGGGTGCATTGCGGCCGGCGCAGCGCGCGCCAGCGAAACAGCGAAAATCGACGAGTTGATGACGACACTGTCCCAGCGAGGTCAGTTCAACGGCGCCATCCTGGTCGCAGTGCGGGGAGAAGTGATTTACCGCAAAGGGTTTGGAAAGGCGGACTTCCAGACGGGTGCCAACTTTACCCCAGACACTTCATCGAACATTGGCTCACTCACAAAGCAGTTCACGGCAATGGCGATCATGATCCTGGCCGAACAAGGCAAGCTCAATTATGACGACCCCGTTTCCAGGTTCATTCCAGAGTTCTCTCATTCAGCCCACTTGAGCCAGATCACCTTAAGGCAGTTGTTGAACCACACCTCCGGCATTCCCGATTATGGCGATTTAGGAGTCGACGATTCGGGACTGGACCCGCAAGGCCTGATTGCGGCACTCATCAAGAGGGAGGATCTCTTAGCGAAGCCTGGCTTGGCATACCGATATAGCAATCCCGGATACGCATTGCTCGGGATAGTCGTTGGCAGAGTTTCCGGAATGCGATTTGGCGATTTCCTTGAGCGAGAGATCTTTGCACCTGCGGGCATGATCAACACTTTCGTATATGACCGCCTTGCAAAGAAGAACGCCGGCTCTGCCGTTGGCTACAGCCAATTTGGCCAAGCGGATGATGGCGGTCCAACTGCGATTCCAGGCGACGGCGGCATCTATTCGACTGTCAATGACCTGTCCAAGTGGGACCAGGCGCTCTACACCGACAAGCTGGTGAGTCAATCCACATTGGCCGAAGCATTCACGCCGGGCAAGGTTCAGAACGGCACATTGACCTATGGGTTTGGGTGGAACGTTGCGGAGGATGATGGCGGTAAGTACCTCTGGCACTCAGGGAGCAATGCTGGATTCAGAGCATTTATCAGTCGTCGGCTCGTTGACAAAGTTGCCGTCATCATCCTTACCAACAAAGGAAACAGCAAGCGCCAGGAGATAAACGCCGCGATCCAGAACATCTTGGCGGATAGACCGTATGTACTGCCGAAGCAATCGGGCGCCGAGAAACTATACGAGATCATTCACGAATCGGGGATTCGAGCGGCTCTCGAACAATACCGCACTCTGAAGAGAAGCGGCGATTTCGATCTGGGTGAATCCGAGTTGAATACGCTGGGGTACCAGTTGCTCTATGGAGATAAGCGGGCGGCTGATGCAGTCGCGATCTTTAAGCTCAACGCGATTGAACACCCTGTTTCTTCAAACGCCTTCGATAGTTTGGGTGAGGCTTATCGAGTAAATGGTGAGAACAATCTCGCTGTCATCAGCTACAGATTTGCGATGTTGCTCGATCCTTCAAACGGGCACTCTGCGGCCGAGCTAAAGAAACTGAAGCTCGGAGGTTCATTTTGGCTCGCCTCGCTGACCATCTGCGGAATTGCCGCGCTGATCGTTTTGGCAATTGTGTTCCACCGCAAACGCAACAAATCTGCAAAACTCTCTGATTCTGACCTTTCGATAGAAGAAGAACGCCGTTCGACTTCAGGCCCCTAAGTCCTTGGGTCCCTGTTTTACATTTAGAAACCCCTGCAAAATCAGCACCGCCGCCACCTGGTCAACCACCTTGCCATGCGTCTGCCGCTTCCGGCCCGCCTCATACAAAATCTCGTGCGCTTCGCGCGTCGTCAGCCGCTCGTCCCAAAAGTGAATCGGCAGCCCCGTCAGCTCGCCGAGCTCGGCGGCGAACGCCCGAGTCTTCTCCGACCGCGGGCTCGCTTCGCCCGAAAGGTGCAGCGGATTCCCCACCACGATTCCCGTCACCCCGAACCGCCGGCATAGCCGCGCCAGCGACCGCAGGTCTTCCCGCCGATTGCCGCGCCTTTCCAGCGTCAGCACCGGCTGCGCCGTCAGCCCCAGCTCGTCCGACACAGCCACGCCGATGCGCCGGCTGCCTACGTCGAGTCCAAGATAGCGTGCTGGCTTGTCAGCTTCCACGTTGCTCCGCTCCAAATCCAGCTTACGGCCCCGGTTAGGCTTTTGACTCCCTGAGGTTTTCGCGCATCTGACTCCCGATGCGGGACGGTTTCGATCCCCGGTACAATCGAAGGAGCGGAGGAACGCCCGCAGTGCCTTGCGTTCTAATCCTTTTTCGCAGGAAGGGTCAAAGACGGCAGGATGGCTGGGCGCAGACGGAGCAGCGGCAAAAAGAAAGGCTCGGGCGCGGGGCGCATCTTGCTGGTTTTCTTGTTACTTGCAGCCGTGGTTGCCGGCGCGGGCGCCTGGCTGATCTTCACCCCCTATGGGCCCGAAGCAGAAACATTCGTCACCATCGCGCCCGGCTCTTCCGCCACGCGGATCGGCCAAAAACTTGAATCGGTCGGCATCGTTCGCAGCCGTTACGGATTCGACCTGATGCGCTACTATCGGCACGGAACTCTGCAGGCCGGAACCTACCGTTTCGATCATCCGGTTCCTGTCACCGAGGTTTATGCACGGATCGCGCGGGGCGACGTCTACACCATCGCGCTTACGGTACCTGAAGGGTCTAACATCTTCGATATTGCCGAGCGCGCGCAGCAGGCGGGCCTGGGCACCCGGCACGACTTTTTCTCGGCGGCCACCAGCCGCACAGATCTGATCGCCGATCTGGATCCCGGCGCAAAAAGCCTGGAGGGCTTCCTGTTTCCTGACACCTATCGTTTTTCGCCGACCATCACGGCAGACCAGATGGTCGCCGCCATGGTCAAGCGCTTCCGCACAACGGCCGCGCAATTGGGGTTGAATCAGAACGTGCAGCAGGTTGTCACCATCGCGTCGCTTGTGGAGCGTGAAACGGCTGTGGATGCCGAGCGTCCCCTTGTCGCAAGCGTCTTCGAAAACCGACTGACCAAAAAAATGCCGCTCAACACCGATCCCTCGGTCATTTACGGGCTTGAGCTTGCCGGCCTTTGGCGCGGCACGATCTACGAAAGCGACCTGACGCGCAACACGCCCTACAACACTTACGTGCACGCAGGCCTTCCTCCCGGCCCTGTCTGCAATCCGGGCATTCCGTCGCTGCGCGCGGCCATCGACCCGCCAAAAACCAACTACCTCTACTTTGTCGCCGCCGGATTGGACGCGCAGGGCCATTCTCTTTTCGCAGCAACTCTCGACGAGCACAATCGCAACGTCGCCAACTATCGCAAAGCGCAAAAGAAAGCGGGTGAACGATGAGGTTGCATGCTCGTCTCCCCCGCCTTCCCCGAATTGCCGCGCCGGCCGTTCTGCTCCTGCTCTCAGGGTGCTCTTACTTCATCCCCACCAAACGTAAGTTGCCCGTGCCCATTGCACCCGCAAACGTGCAAACACTCACACCCGATCAGCTTGTTGCGCAGCTTGACCAGCGCTGGGATGCCCTGAACAATCTCACCGCGATCGTGGAGATTTATGCCACTGAAACCAAAACGGGCGAGGGCATCGCCAAGGATTTTCCATCCTGTCGGGGCGTCATTATCATGCGCAAACCCAAAATGCTGCGCGTGCGCGGAACTTATTTCGGCGTGATGATCTTCGACTTGGGAAGCAACGGCAACGAATTCACGCTCGTCGTTCCCTCAAAGAACGCGGCCATCGAAGGCACAGGCAGCGTCACCGAAAAATCCACCAATCCACTTGAAAACCTGCGCCCGGATTTTTTCCTCGATGCGATTGCAGTGCGGGGTCTGGGCCCGGATGACCAATACATGGTTGCCAGCGATACTGAGACGGTTGAAGATGCGGCGAAGAAGCACTTGTACGCGGAGCCGGAATACGTTCTGAGCATCATGCGCCACAAGGAGGGCCGCGAGCTGTTGCCCGCGCGTACCATCACCTTCCATCGCGACGACATGCTGCCCTACGATCAGTATGTCTACGACACCAACGGCGTGCTCGAAACGCAGATCTTCTACAGCAACTACACCACCTTCAGCGCCGGCAAATATCCCGCTAAAGTCACCATCAAGCGCCCGCAAGAGGGGATTCAGATCGTGCTGAGTTTTGAGCAAGTGCACGAAAACGTCAACGTCACCGACAGCCAGTTCGAGGTGAAGGCCCCCGAGGGCTACACGATCACGAAACTGAAGTAGCCACGCGCATCAACCATCGAACCCCTCTTCGCGCGTATCCTTGACCTGGCCTTCAAACCAAATCCCACCTCGGAGAGAAACATGCGCGCCAGTGCCATCGAGTTTCGCCTGCGGATGGTCATTCAAATCGTCATCGTCTTTCTCGGATTTTGGGCGCCGTGGGTTGGGCCATTTGACTGGGCGCGGCGCATCTCGGCGCTGGAATGGCTTCCGCTTGAATTGAGCCGGATCGGGCTGGCCACTTTCACCGTGGCCGCACCCGTCGTCATAATTCTCGGCGCGCTGGCAGCGCTCCTCGGGGCGGTGTTGCGTGTGTGGGGCGCAGCTTATCTCGGCTACAGCACCGTTCACCACGGCGACATGCAGGCCGGCGCCGTCATGGCCGACGGCCCCTATCGCTACTTGCGCAATCCACTTTATCTGGGCGGCTGGTTCATGATGCTGGCGATCTCGCTGATCATGACGCCATCCGGTGCGCTGTTCACCATCGTCCTGATCGCCATCTTTTATGTCCGCCTGGTTCTCGGCGAAGAAGCTTTTCTCGCTGGCAAACTCGGCCAGCCTTACCAGGACTATCTGCGCGCCGTTCCGCGTATCGTTCCCCGCTTCCGCGTCGCGCCGCCGCCAGCTGGCAACCAGCCGCACTGGCTCACCGCGCTCTTCACTGAGGTCATGCCCATCGGCACATTTGTCACCTTCGCCGTTCTCGCATGGTTTTATGACCAGCAACTCATGCTCGAAGGAATTTTCTGGAGCTTTCTCGCTTCGCTCGTGGCGCGCGGCCTGATGAAAGCCTGGATTGCAACGTTGGTGTCGGCCGCCGTATTTGCCGGCGCATATTGGCCGTTCCACCTCAACTGGATGCGCTCAATCCTCATCGCCTTCGGCGCGTTTCTCATCGTGCGCGCGCTCATGCCGGGCAAAAAATCCGACGCGGCCGAACCCAAACCCGATCCCGCCTGATCACGCCTGCCGCTTTCCCATCCGCCCTAAATGTGTAAATCCAAATCCGTCGCCGTATTTCAATCCGTAGCCCAGCAGCCGGTCGACGCCGATGTGGTTCGCCCAGATTAGCGCCACCGCCAGCGCAATATGCGCTTCCGGCAATAGAGAGCAAAGCGCCAGCACACCTGGGCCGATGTAAGTGTGGAATGCGTTATAAACACGCGCGCCTCTGCACGAGCCCGCCAGGTAGCCCAGCATCGACAGATCGGGCGCAAGCCACAGCGCCGCGAACAGCCACCAGCTCACGCCCGTGCGCGCAAAAAGGATGCCCGTGGCTGCAGCCACAACCAGCCCTTCCAAACGCAGCAGAAGAATCACTGACGAATTGCGCGATTGCGAGGTGGGCGGGGCGGCCGGTGTTGCGGTTGCTGATGCCATGCATCATTTGACGCGAGAAGCCCGCGCCGATCTTCAAAATCTCTCTTGCGCGGAAGCGTGAAATCCGCACAAACGAAAAGGGAGAGCCCGAAGGCTCTCCCTTCTTGTGGTCGATCTGGGGAGGGATACTACTTCTTCGGTGGCGCGATAACGTCCTTGGCCGACTTCGCCACGCGGAACTTCACCACGGTCTTGGCCTTGATCTTGATGGCCTCGCCCGTCTGCGGGTTGCGGCCCATGCGGGCCTTGCGCTCGGCCTTCACCAAACGGCCGATTCCGGGGATGACGAATACCCCATTCTTCTTCGTCTCCTTGATGGCGGTCTCCGCCAACAGATCAAGGAACGCTGCGGATTGCTTGTTGGTCAGTTCGAGCTTCTCGGCCAGGTGCCGCGTCAAAGCCGTCTTGGTCATTCCTGCTGCCATTGATTTCTCCTTCTCGGCGAGCCCTCCGGGCCTGCCTGTTTGGTGGGGCTTCCGCCAACTTATTCTCACCGCATGGAGGAAGGGCAAACTGTTCTGCTTGGCGTGAAACCCCTGTATTCATGCGGCTACGAAGAACCCTGCCGATGGTTACCATGCGGCTTGAGTGGGGATAAAGTCAATGGGAAAATACGGTTTTTCCACAGTTTTCTTGGGTTTTTATGCATGAAACGCCGATTTTTGCCCATTTTTGAGGGCCGAGGCCCCTGAAACCCGCATTTATAGCGGGCTTGCCGTTATCAGAGGCGTCGATCGAGGGTCACCTCAGCCCAAAGAGCAACGGCCTTTTCTGCTGTTTAAGCGTCGCCGCAATCGGCGTGTTCAGCGCATCCACCACCGGCGCCGCCACCTTGAAGTAGCGAATCACCACATCGGCCAAATCTTTTTTCAGCGCGGCCTTCGCCGGCAATTCCGCCGCCAATCCCCACTGGCGGCAGCGAATCAGATCCATCCCCGGATGTTCGCACGGAAAACCCTTCGGCGGCCGTGTCAGCGCGTTGCCTTCGAATTCGTCATACAGTTTCTTCACCTCCGGCCGCTTCAGCAGCTTTCTGAACTCCGCGTGATGCTCCAGCAGCCAATACCGAATCGCCGCCAGCTGCTCCTTCTCCGGCATGTAGGAGCCCGCCGCGATGATGACTTCCTTCGCGCTCACGTGAAAGTAATAGCCCGCGCCGGAAGTCTTCTCGAGACCCGTGTGCGTCCACCACGCCGCAACGTGCGTTTTATAGGGCCGCTTGTCGTTCGAGAAGCGCGTGTCGCGATAAATCCTGAACAGCGATTTCTCTGCCGGCCGCACATGATTCGGCGCGAACTCTACCATCGCATCGGTAATCCGGCGCACCACGGCCAGCATCGGTTCTTTCAGCTCCGCCTCAAATTGCGCTTTGCGCGGCTGGAACCACGCGCGGTCATTATGCTTGGCCAGATTGCGCAGAAACGTCAGCGCCTCGGGGCGAAAATATGACAGAGCAGCGGCCGGGGAAGGTTTTACTTTGGATTTCGCAACCATGACTACTGGAGTTTAGCGCGAACTTCGCTTCGAGATTTTCACACTTGATAGTCTGCGCACGGCGACTGATTTCATTCGCGAATCGAGCAGCTTCCCCGCTAAGCTGCCCGCGCGAGCCAGCTCTTCATCGTATTCGCATCCACCAGGCCTGCCTGCTGAAACTTCAGCTCCCCATTCGAGAATACGGCGAAGTTGGGAATGCCCTGCACCTTGAATCGCGCGGCGAGCTCCGGAAACTTCTCGGTATCGACCTTGAGCACAACGGCGCGACCAGCCAGCTCGCGAGCCACTTGAGCAACGTGGGGTGCTGCCATACGGCAAGGGCCGCACCACTCGGCCCAGAAATCCACCAGCACCGGAACCTTGCTCGTGCCGACGATTTCGTCAAACTCAGCCGGACCAGCCGCGAGAGGCTCAGCCATCGGCGGCAGCGATGTTTTGCAAGCTCCGCATCGGCCGGTGTCGGCAAGGTGCTTTGCGGGGATGCGATTCGGCCTTCCGCAGGACGGACAGTTCCTTATGATTGGCATTGCTGACCCCACTCTTACAGATGCGAATCAGGCTGCTTTCGTCGCTACCGGATCACCTTCAGCGCCCCGCGGAACAGCCCATCGAAATCGCCGGCCAGCGCCTGATCTTTGGCGATCGTCTGCTCGATGGCCTTCTCCGCCGCCGGGCGCTGATAGCCCAGGTTCGTCAGCGCCGAAAGCACATCGTCCACCGCCGGCCCCGCAACACTCTGCGCCGCCGGAGCCACCGCAAAATCGTCGAGCTTGTCTTTGAGCTCCACCACCAGCCGCTCGGCCAGCTTCCGGCCCACGCCCGGAATCCGCGTGAGCTGCGCATGATCCTGCCCGCGAATCGCCTGCACCACCCGCTCGGAATTCAGCCCGCTCAGAATCTTGATCGCCAGCTTCGGCCCCACTCCGCTCACCGTGATCAGCCGCTCAAACAGCCGCTTCTCTTCGCGGTCAGCGAATCCGAACAGAGCGATCTGGCTGTCCGAAACCTGCGTGTGAATGTGCAGCGAGGTCTCCGCGCCCACCGCCGGCAGCGCCGTAAACGCAGGCACGGAGATGGCAACGTCGTAGCCAACGCCACCGGCCTCGACAATGGCCTGGCCGGGCTGTTTGTGGATGAGCTTGCCGCGCAGGTGAGCGATCATTGATTTCGATTCTACGGCGACTCTGCCGTCTTTCTATAGAATCCCCATCCCCTTCGCCACTCGCTCTATCGTCTCCAGCGCCCGATCGAGCTGCGCGCGCGTGTGCTCGCTCGTCAAGATCGCGCGTATGCGCGCCTTGCCCTCCGGTACCGTCGGGAACGCGATCCCCGTCGCCATCACGCCCTCGTCGAACAGCGCCTTGCTGAACTCCATCGCCGCCCGCCCCTCGCCTACAATGATCGGCGTAATCGGCGTCTCCGTCGCCGGCGTATTCTGCCCGCCAATGTTGAACCCCGCGCGCTTCAACTCACCCTGAAAATACCGCGTGTTTCCCCACAGCCGCAGAATCCGTTCCGGCTCGCGCTCCAGAATGTCGAACGCTGCAATGCACGTTGCCGCCACACTCGGCGGGTGCGACGTCGAAAACAAGAACGGCCGCGCGCGATGGTAAAGGTAGTCGATCAGGTCCTTCGTTCCGCAAACGTACCCGCCCAGCGCGCCAATCGCCTTCGACAGCGTGCCCACCTGCACATCGACTTTGCCGTGCATCCCAAAATGATCCACCGATCCACGCCCGTTACGCCCCAGCACGCCCGATGCGTGCGCATCGTCCACCATCATGATGGCGCCGTATTTCTCCGCCAGCGCCGCTAGCTTGTCTACCGGACCGATGTCGCCATCCATCGAGAAGACGCCGTCGGTAATCACCAGCTTGTGCCCCGGCTCTTTTTCAAGCTCGCGCAGCCGCTCCTCGCAATGGTCCACATCCTTGTGCCGAAAAACCTTGATCGTCGCCCGCGATAGCCGCGCTCCGTCAATAATGCTGGCGTGGTTCAGCTCGTCCGACAAGATGAAATCGTCCTTGCCCAAAATCGCGCTCACCGTGCCAGCGTTGGCCGCGAATCCGCTCTGGAACACCACGCACGCTTCCACATTCTTGAAGCGCGCAATCTTTTCTTCGAGCTCCATGTGGATGCGCATCGTTCCTGCAATCGTCCGCACCGCGCCCGACCCCACGCCGAACTTCCGCGTCGCCTCAATCGCCGCTTCAATCAGCTTGGGATGATTCGCCAGTCCCAGGTAATTGTTGCTGGCCAGGTTGATCACCTCGCGGCCGTCGTAGTGGCACACCGGCGCCTGCTGGTCGTCGAGCACGCGCAGATTGAAGTGCGTTCCCTTAGCGCGCAGTTCTTCCAGCACCTTAGTCAAGTGAGCGAGTTGAGAACGGGGTTGAGCGTTTGTCATGGCGAAGCACCTACGCACAAAGCATAGCGCGGCGCAGGCGCCCGCGGCATCGCGCCTTCCGCTGGCCCGTCGTCTTTCCAAACGCCGGTTTGCCCGTCCAATCTCTGACCCTTATCTCGTCGGGCTGGTTGGTCCGGGTCCGCCCCGGCCAGATACAATAAGGGTTTGCACAAAGTCATAAGGGATGCGCGGGGAAGAAAGCGCAATTATTCCGGGGAGCTGGATCAGGGTGCAAGTTAGAAGATTACTTTGCCGCGTTTTGCGGCATAACGGGCTGGTGGGTTTGGTTGCAGCTTGTGCATTGTGCGCACTGCCGCGCATCGCCGCAGCGCAACAAATTGTCACCCACACCACGCTGGCCGTCAAAACCACCCAGCAGCAAGGCCTCACGCAGGTTTCTGCTTCTGTTTCCGTCACCGCTGCCGATGGCCTGCCCGCCTCCGGCGTCGTCGCCATTGAAGACGGCAATCGCGAGCTTGCCGAAGCCGTTTTAAACGCGCAGGGAACTGCCGAGCCTGTATTTTCGCTCGCGGGCGGGGACCACAACCTGCGCGCCGTTTATGCCGGCGACACATCGCATCTCGGCTCTTCATCGGTCGTAACCGAAGCCACCGCACAGGCCGCCTCCACCCCCGGCTTCACCCTTGCGCTTACGCCCGTGGCGCCTTCCACGCTGCCGCTCGCGCTTACGGCCGGCAATTCAGGCAACATCGCGGTCACCGTCGTGCCGGTCGATAACGCGGCCCTCACCGCGCCCATGTTCGTCACTCTCTCGTGTTCGGGTCTTCCCGACCTGGCAACCTGCACGTTTACACCAGAGTCGATCGAGATTCTGCCCACCACCCCGACGAGCTGTCCGTCCGGCTCACCGGCATCGGCTTGCCCGCCCGTCAGCTCCATGCTGTTGCAGACCACCGCAAAGAATTCGAGCAAAGTTGTGCGGTCCGCCGCGCCAGGTAGCGCAGGGCACCCCGTTGCGCTTGCCATTCTGCTGCCGGGAGTGTTCGCTCTGGGCGGCCTGGCATGGGGCGCGCGCCGCCGCCGCTGGTTGCAGCGCCTGGCGCTGGTGGCATTGGTCGGCTTGGTCACGTCGCTCGGAACCACCGCCTGCAATCCGCTCTACTACTACAAAAACCACGGCCCGCCGCCGAATCCCGCCACGCCCAACGGGACATACAACGTCACCATCACTGCGCAATCCACAAACGGCGTTGCCGCCATCAACTACAACACCACCATCGTCCTCACCGTTACCGGCGGGTCGTAATTAAACTGCCTGCATGACGCGGCAGCATCCACTTCCCGCGGAGGTCTACGCGCTGGTGGAGCACACGCCGGCCACGGTTCTGCTTGAGGGTGGTCAACAAAACTCCTCCAAAACCAATAGAAAGCCGTGGACGCAATTGTTCACGGCGCCCGTCCGCATCTGCGCCGCGCATTCCCTCGCAGAAATTCCTCCGCTCTTTTCTGAAATCGAGAGCGCGATATCCGCCGGCCACTTGGCAGCAGGGTTCTTCACCTACGAGTGTGGCCCGTGTTTTGAGCCGAAAGCCTCGGTCCCCGGCTACAGTCCGTCATCAATGGAATTGAAAGCAGCGACGAATCTCCCACCCGCGTCCCGCCCGCTCGCTTGGTTCGGCATCTTCGATCGCAGCTACGTCTTCGATCACGCGACTGGCGAGTTTGTTGGCGGCGAACCGCAGGGGCTGGAAAAGATTCGCGCCGATTCTGCCAAGAATTCGCCTCAACCGCCCGAGCCCGATCCCGAAATCCAGGCCGACTTCGCTCTCACCGAATCCGCCTACGCCGAGCGTATCGCCGCCATTCACCAGTGGATCCGCGAGGGCGACGTCTATCAACTCAACTTCACCGCTCCCTTTCGCGTCGAACTCGCGGGCAGCATCGCCGCGCACTACGCGCGGCTGCGCTTGCGCCAGCCCGTCGAATACGGCGCCTTCATTCACGCCCAGCCCGGTCGGCACATTCTCTCGTTTTCACCGGAACTCTTCTTTCGTATCGACGAGCAATCCGGCTCTCGCCGCATCGTTACGCGCCCCATGAAAGGAACAGCGCGTCGCGGCCGCACCACGCGCGAAGACGGCGAAATCGCCCACGCTCTCGCCAATGATCCCAAAAATCGCGCTGAGAATCTGATGATCGTCGACCTCGTCCGCAACGATCTAGGACGCATCGCGCGCTTCGGCACCGTGCACGCCGAAAATCTCTTCGCTGTCGAACGCTATCCCACGCTCTGGCAAATGACCTCCACCGTCAGCGCCGAGCTCCGCCCCGACGCGCGCTTCTATGACATCTTCCGTGCCCTCTTTCCCTGCGGCTCCATCACCGGCGCACCCAAAGTTCGAGCCATGCAGCTCATCGCCGAGCTTGAGCAAGCGCCGCGCGGCGTCTACACCGGCGCTATCGGTTTTTTCTCGCCGCGCCAAACCGTCTTCAACGTGGCCATTCGCACTCTCGATCTTGAAGGCCAGCGCGGCGTCTTTGGCGCGGGCAGCGGCGTGGTCATCGACTCCGACGCTCGCGAGGAGTATCGCGAGTGCCTGCTGAAGGCGAGCTTCCTCATCGGCCCCGCGCATCGATCAACGAGCCCTATCAGCGCGCAGGTCCCCGCCGTCCCTCAGCCCGACAAACTTTTCCTCATTGAGACAATGCTGTGGGATGGCGACAACCCGCTTGGCAGTTTCCCTCTTCTGGAGGTGCATCTTGACCGGCTCGAGGACTCAGCCGACTATTTTGGTTTTTCCTGCGATCGCGATGCGGTCCGCGCAGCGCTGGAAGACCATGTGCGCCCATTCGCCGGCCAACTATCCGCCGGTTCTGCGCCGCGCAAAGTGCGCTTGCTGGTGGACGCCGACGGCCGCGTCGAGATCGCGAGTGAGCAGCTCGCTCCGTCCGATCCCTCATATATCGGCCGCGTGATCCTGAGCAACACGCGCACAGATCCCACCGATGCAATGCTTTACCACAAGACCACCCAGCGCCCGCTCTACGCTTCGGAGTTTGCGCGGGCCCAGCAACAAGGCTACGACGACGTCCTCTTCCTCAACCTCCACGGCGAGGTCACTGAAGGCGCAATCAGTAATTTATTTATCGAGAAAGACGGCCGCTGGTTTACTCCGCCCATCGCATGTGGTTTGCTTCCCGGCGTCTATCGCCGCCATCTTCTCACGACGCGCCCCGACATCGAAGAGCGCATTCTGCATCTCGACGATCTCCGCCACGCCGACGCAATTTACATCACCAACGCCGTCCGCGGCCTTCGCCGCGCGGAAATCGTCTGGCCGGATGAACCCGTCGACTAACCACCGATCACTAAGAACTGCGAACTACGAACTCTGAACTGCCTTCATCCCTCCGGCCTCATCACAACCTTGATCGCCTCGCCCGATTGCAGCAGCTTCATCGCCTTCTCAAACTCGCTCAGCTTCAGCCGATGCGTGATCACCGGTTCCAGGTTCAGCTTGCCCGTCGCCAGCAGCGCCTCCATCTGGAACCACGTCTCGAACATCTTGCGGCCGTTGATGCCCTGCACAGTCGCACCCTTGAAGATGATGTCGCGCGCAAAGTCCAGCTCAAACGGCCGCGACGGAATCCCCAAGAGCGACGCGCGGCCGCCCGTGCGCAGCAGCGCGAATCCCAACCGCATGGCTTCCGGATGCCCCGACATTTCGAGCAAGACATCGACGCCCGTCCCGCCCGTCGCTTCCAGAATTCGCTTCTCCACCTCATCGGTCGTCGGATTGAGCGCCAGGTCCGCGCCCATCTCCAGCGCCACTTTCCTGCGATGCGCATTCACCTCCGTGGCGAACACGCTCGCCGCGCCGCACGCCTTGGCCACTGCAATCGAAAACAGCCCAATCGCCCCGCAGCCCGTCACCGCAACTGTCTTTGCCGCAATCGGCCCCGCCAGCACGGTATGCACCGCGTTTCCCAGCGGATCTAGCAGCGAAGCGTAATCGCGCGGAATCGATGGCGACAACTTCCAGATATTCGATTCGGGAATCACAGCGTAGCTTGCGAAAGCGCCATCGGCATCCACGCCCAGAATGCGCACGTGCTGGCAAACATGGGCCAGCCCCGTGCGGCACTGCAGGCACTTGCCGCAGGCCACGTGCATCTCCGCGCTTACCAGGTCGCCTTCGCGCACGGTCGTCACTCCGCGCCCCAGCCCCGCCACGACGCCCGCAAACTCGTGCCCGGGAATCAGCGGGGGATGAATGCGCCCCTTCGCCCACGGATCCCAGTTGTAAATGTGCAGATCGGTTCCGCAAACGCTCGCGGCCTCCACGCGCACCAGCACCTCGCCGGGACCGGGCGCGGGCACCGGCACTTCGCGCAGCTCAATGCCGGGCGCTGCCTTCGCCTTCACAACAGCCTGCATGCTTGCGGGCATCTTCGTCGAACCCTCCCTGAAACCGCAGAGCTACAAGTCTATAACTACCGTTAGATGGTAGAACTTTCTAGGGAGTTCAAAACGTGGCCAAAACGCGGATCGCAAACAGTCCGATCATTGAATTTCTTGCAGCATTTTTGTTCGTCGGCCTTATCGCCGCAGGATCGCTCGCCCAAGCTCAAACGGAACCGCCCGCATGGCTGCGTTATGCAAGCGCGCATAACGCTGCCGTCCCCGATTCGGTTCGCGCCATCGGCTCCAACGTCTTGGAACAGTCGGCGGCCGAGGAACTCCAGCGCGGCCTCGCGTCAATGATCGGCGCAAAACCGACCAGCACACAACCGGCCGCTGGCCAAACTGTCGTTGGCACGCTCGACGAAGTCCGTGCCGCGTTTCCCGGCCTCGCCGTTCCAGCACACCTCGCGCCCCACGGGTTCTGGCTCAAGCGGACCACCTGGCACGGCCAGCCGCTCGTCATCGTCGCCGGCTCCAACGAACATGGCGCGCTCTTCGGTGCGTTCGCCCTTCTTCGCCGCATTGCCACCGGCGCCGACCTCTCTCATCTCGATGCCGTCGAAGCCCCCGCCATGCCCATCCGCTGGGTCGACGAGTGGGACAATCTCGACGGCAGCATCACTCGCGGCTACGATGGACGATCGATCTTCTTTGAGGGCGGCAAAGTTCGCGAAGACCTCAGCGAAGCCACAGCCTACGCGCGCCTGCTCGCGTCGGTCGGCATCAACGGTTGCGACGTCAACAACGTCAACGACGCGGCGCCGTTCCTCGAGCCTGACATGATCAAAGGCCTCGCGCGCATTGCCGACGCCATGCGCCCTTGGGGCGTGCGCCTCGCCCTCAGCGTCGACATCGCGAGCCCACAAAAAGTCGGCGGCCTCAAAACCTTCGACCCCCTCGACCCCGCGGTCAAAGCCTGGTGGGCCGCGAAGTTCGATGAGATTTATCAGCAGATCCCCGATCTCGCCGGTGTCACCGTCAAGGCCGACTCCGAGGGTCAGCCCGGCCCCGCAAGCTATGGCCGCAGTCCAGCCGATGCCGCCAACGTTCTTGCCAGCGCTCTCGCGCCGCACGGCGGCGTCGTTCTCTATCGCGCCTTCGTCTACAACAATCATCTCGACTACAACGACATAAAGGCCGATCGCGCCCGCGCCGCCTACGATATTTTTCATCCCCTCGACGGCCAGTTCGCGCCCAACGTCATCGTCCAGATCAAATACGGCCCCATCGATTTCCAGGCCGAAGAGCCGGTCTCGCCGCTCTTCGCGGGCCTCAACAAAACCAACGAGGCCATGGAACTGCAAATCACGCAGGAGTATCTCGGCCAGCAGCGCCATCTCGTCTACCTCGCGCCGCTATGGAAAGAGAAACTCGATTTCGATCTGCGCGCTGAAAACCGTTCGACTCCGGTAAAAGACATCATCGAGGGCAAGACCTTCCACCAACCGCTTGGTGGCATGGTTGGCGTCTCCTGCGTGGGCCGCGACAACTGGCTCGGCGCGCCCTTGGGGCTGGCAAATCTCTATGCCTTCGGCCGCCTCGCCTGGGACCCCAATCTCTCCGCCGACGAAATCGCCGCGGAATGGACCAAGCAAACCATAAGCGCCGATCCCTCCGTCGTCGCGACCGTCGACAAGATGCTTATGCAGTCCTGGCCCACTTACATTGACTACACCGGTTTCCTCGGCACGCAAACGCTTACCGACATTACCGGCAGCCACTATGGACCCAACATCGAATCCAGCGAGCGCAACGGCTGGGGCCAGTGGCACCGCGACGACGCCAAAGGCATCGGCATGGACCGCACCGTCGCCACAGGAACCGGATACATCGGCCAATACCCGCCCGCAGTCGCGGAGCTCTACGAGTCGCTCGCCACCACGCCCGACAAATTCCTCCTCTTCTTCCATCACGTTCCTTGGACCTACAAGCTCCACGACGGCAAAACCGTCATTCAATACGTCTACGACAGCCATTACAAAGGCGCCGCCGAAGCTGCCGAGTTGGGCGAGGAATGGCAGACGCTCAAAGGAAAAATCGATCCCTCACTTTACAACGACGAGATCGCGCGCCTCGAGTATCAGGCCGGCCACGCCATCGTCTGGCGCGATGCTATCGTGCAGTACTTCCTCAAGGAGACCGGTATTCCCGATGCTCTCGGACGCGCCGGCCACTATCCCGGCCGCCTTGAAGCGGAAGACGCGCGCCCCACTGGATACAAAGTCATCGACGTCACGCCGTGGGAAGATGCCTCCGGCGGCAAAGCCGTCTCATGCGATCCGGCCGCGCAAAAAACCTGCACCGCAACGTGGACCTATAACGGAAAGCCCGGCCGCTTCGACATTGCCGTCCAGTATTTCGATCTTGCAGGCGGCGTCGCGCACTTCACGCTCGCCGTCAATGGAACGGAGCTCATCTCATGGGCTGCCAATGCAGAATTCCCATCGCGCCGTCCCAACGGCGACAACTCAACGCGCTATACCGCGCGCGGCCCCGACGGCCACGGCATCGAGTTGAAGCCCGGCGACACGTTGACCATCGAAGGCGCGCCCGACCCGGGCGACCCCGCCGATCTCGACTACATTGAGGTCGATTCAGCCACGGTGCCCGCGGCCATCGCGCAGGAACGCTGATCCGCATCCGCGCGGCCCCATCTGAATGCTTCGCCCTCAGGCCGAGTGATCTTCGGCGGCGATGCCTTGCACCGCGCGCATCTCTTCGATTTCGCCAATCAGCTCCAGCACCTGCTCGCGCTTGCGCAGGCTCATATCCAAAAAGCGAATCCCCACCGTATTGCGATCGTGGATCGATTGGATCACTCCGCCGAGCCGGAACGGCAACCCTTCCAGCCGGAACTCCGTCTCCACGCGCGTATAAATGCCCACCGGGAATCGTTCATCGGTGCGGATGCGGCAGCCGTTCAGGCTCAGGTCCAAAATCCGCCCACGCAGATTCGACGCAACATGAACCAGGAAAATCGTCGCGCTGGTGTCGACTTCGAACCGCGCCTGCTGGCGCCGCTCGCGGCCCACGGATTTTCGCGCGGGTTGCGATTCGGCCGGCGGCTCAAGCGGAGCCTGCGTCATCCCTCGTGGCTCGGCCAGCAGCTCCAACCCCGCGGTCGTTTCAGCCGATCCCTCCATCGAGCAAATCACTTTCGCCAGCTCCACCATGCGCTGCGGAACCATATTCACAAAGCGAATCCCCAGCACCTGTTTCCCGTCGGTCCACTGCAGCACGCCGCGAAAACGGAAGCTGGCGCCATTCACTTTGAAGAACACTTCCACGGGAAGTCGCGAGCGCGCATTCACCGGCTCTGCGGTGCGCAGACGGCAACCTTCCTGGCTCAAGTCCACAAGACGAGCCTGGAGCGGCGCACCATACCCAACAAAGAGCACCACGGATTCTTCGTCGACCTGGTAGCGCGGATCGGAACGGCGGTCTGGTGGCGCCGCAAACCCGCCCCTGTCTTTCCAGTCGCCCACGGCACGCTCCGCTCAACCGTTCAGCGGAGGTCGCGGCCCGTCGCGGTCCCCTCGGGCGATGGCCGCCGGTCAGTGCCTGCCATCCGGTGGCCCCGGCTCATGCCCAAGGTCAGTGCCCCTCGGTCAACTCCGGCGCCGGATCCCATGGTTCTTCAGGCGCTCGATCCGCGGGCCCTCGCCCCATCAGCCGGTCGTAACGATATACGTCGCTCGTCGTCCCCAGCGACTCGTTATATAAGCTGACCGCCCCAATCAACTGGGTCAGTTCCTCGCTGAATGAGTGGATTGCCTGCAATTGCTGGGCCGTCGCTGGCAACTCGTATTGGGAAGTCTTAAGAAACTTCTGGTAGCCCCGATCGAGCAATCGAGACACTTCGCCCTTTACCAGCACTCCCGGGCTCACCGCGTACACAGCCGCTCCCGTCTCCGCATCCTCGGCCCGGCGCGCCGCCACCAGAACCGCCCCCACTCCATGCTTGGTCACCATCATCCCTCCGGCCAAGCCCGCGTAGGGCGTCACCTCAAAGGAATGTGTGCGCAACAACTCCAGCGTCTGGTCAAAATTCGGGTGATTTGAATGTTTTTTCATCGCGACTGCCTACATTGCAGAATAGCCGATGCCGACCGCCAATGCCTTTCGTCTGGATTCTCGACAGTGGGCCAACGTGAGTTGGTTGCGCTGCTCGGGAACCGCGAGCCAGGAAACGCGGACCACATAAGAAGAGATCCAATGATTTAAACCGCAGAGTCCACTGGCTTCCGCTGTATAGTTCACTCAGCGCTCGCTGGTTCGGCGGGGACCAGATAGAGCAAGAAGCCTGCCGCCGGCAAGAGATCAGGCCCGCGCGAAGCTGAGGAGGTCAGCCTTGGAGTCTGACGCCTACGAGTCCAAGATCAATTCCCTTAAAGCCCAGCTGACGCGGTGCTGGAATTCGTTCGTCTCTCTCGAAGCTGAACTCAGCAGGCCCGGCATTGCGCCTGATGAACGAGAAACGATCCTTCTTCAACTTGAGCAAATGAAGAAAGAAAGCCATGGTATCCAACTTGCGTTGGATCGGCTGTGGACTGAGAAGTTTTCAAACTGACCCACGACCGGATTCTTCTTCAGCGCGTCACCGCCACTCGTCCCTATCCCATCGGAAAACAAAAACTTCTTTACACTGTCCGGGTCAGGGCTTCATAATCGTCTTCCTTGGAGACGTTGCGCTTCCCGTTCCCCTTCCCCAATCGCACAGAAACTCCGAGCAAATCAAGGAGGATTCCCAAATTATGAAGATCACGCGCCCCGCTCTGTTCTTGCTGTCTCTCGCGGCCGGTGGAAGTCTGTTCGCCGCGGCACAGGAAATGCACCACCCTCCCAAGGTTCTGCTCATCGAGCGCGAATTCCTCAAGCCCGGCAAGGGCGGCTCGCTGCACGACAAATCGGAAAGCAAATTCGTGGCCGATATGGCCGCCGCTAAATGGCCCACTCACTACATCGCCCTCAACTCCATGTCGGGCAAATCGCGCGCCCTCTACCTCATCGGCTATGAGTCTTTTGACGCCATGGACAAAGACAACACCGCGTTCATGAAAAACGCCACACTCGCCGCCGCAGCCGATCGGGACACCATCGCCGACGGCGACCTGCTCAGTTCAACGGACCAGATCATCCTCACACTCGACGACGACCTCAGCTACCGGCCCGATGTTGACATCGCACAGGCACGCGACTTCGAAATCACTTCGTTCCACGTCAAGTCCGGCAAAGGCAAGGAGTGGCACGAGCTCGTGAGCATGGTCATTGAAGCGCACAAGAGGGCGGGCACCAGCGCTCACTGGGCCACTTACGAGCTTGCCTATGGCGGCGAGGACGATTACGTAGCCTTCAGCGCCGACAAGTCGCTCGCTGAAATCGACACCGGCTTTGCCGAAGACAAAAAATTCCACGATGCTCTCGGCGAAGACGGCCTGAAGAGGCTCCGTGAACTTGAAGCCGACTGCGTCGAAAGCGTCGATTCGGAGTTGTTCGCCATCAATCCTGTCCAAAGCTATCCCATGGATGAGTGGGTCAAGGAAGCTCCGGATTTCTGGAAGCCGAAGCATGCCGCGTCCGCCGCAAAGCCCGCGGCCAAGCCCGCAGCAAAACCCGCGCAATAGCTTCCTCTTTCAACCTGATTCACCGCTGGCGGCTCTCGAGGTCAACTTGAGAGCCGCTTGGCGCATGTAGGGCCATTGCGCCAACCAATCCAGCAAACCCGCTACAATAAAGTTCCGGTGGCTCGCTGCGCATGGCTGGCGCTTCGATGCTGCCGCGTGCGGCCATCGGGAAAATGAACCCTAAGGAGCAGAGATTGACCAACGGCATTCCGCAAATGACAGTGCAGGAGCTCAAGCGGCGCCTCGACGCCGGCCAGGACGTCATGATCCTCGACGTCCGCGAGCCCTACGAGTATCAAATCGCCAACATCGGCGGCACGCTCATTCCGCAAAACGAAGTCCCGCGGCGACTCTCTGAAATCGATCGCAACCGCGAGATCGTCGTGCAGTGTCGCTCCGGCGCGCGTTCGCAGCGCATTGCAGAATTCCTCGTGCAGCAGGGTTATAACAAAGTGAATAATCTCGCAGGCGGCATCCTCGCCTGGGCCGACCAGATAGACCCCAAAATCACCAAATATTGAGGCGCGATACGATTGCTCGGCTCGCCGGTTTGAAGGGGCACAGCTTTAGCTGTGCCGTGAATTTGCCATTTAATCCCGGCTTTAGCCGCTGAGGGATTTTTTTCTGCGTTCTGCCGATGCACTCCAAGCTGCCATGACTTTCGATTCTCCAACCCTCACCGGCTCGCACATTCGTCTCGAGCCCTTGTCGCCCGCCCACGCCGACGGCCTCGTCGCCGCATCCTCGGGCGATCCCGCGCTCTACCAGTGGAGCGCCGTCCCCATCGGCCGCGACGCAGTTCTCCGCTATATCGATACAGCAGTTTCCTGGCGAAAAGCTGGCACGGCGGAGCCGTTCGCCACCGTGCGCATCGCCGATGGCGCCATCATCGGCTCCACGCGATTCTTTGATATTGCCCGCTGGGACTGGCCCGCAAATCATCCCCGCCACGGCCGCGAGAATCCCGACGTCTGCGAGATCGGCTACACCTGGCTCACGCACTCCGCCATTCGCACCGCCGCAAACACTGAGGCCAAGCTGCTCATGCTCATGCACGCGTTTGAAGTTTGGCAGATGCTCCGTGTCTGCCTGCACACCGACGCGCGCAACCAGCGATCTCAAAAAGCCATCGAGCGCATCGGCGGAAAACTCGAAGGCGTGCTCCGCGCCCATCGCATGGCTTCGGACTTCACCGCTCGCGATTCCTGGCGCTATTCCATCCTCGCCTCCGAATGGCCGGAAGCCAAGCGGCGACTCATCGCCCGCCTGCAACCGGCGCCCTCAGAGAAATAACTCACCCTCTGCGCACTTTGAACTTCGGCGGCAACACCCACAGCACCGCTACAACCGCAATCAGCGCCATCGATGCCCACGGCCGGTACCACGCCGCAGCCACCGCCGCCGCGTAAAGCACAATCGAGGCCACCTGCTTGCCCCAGCTGATCTCGGACGAAGCCCTCCCCGTCGACCGTATCTGCGTCCACAGCGCCATGTAACCAAGCCCGGGAAAGATGCTGACCACTGCGTACATCGCGGCCGTGAACGACGACAGTCCTCTCAGGCCAATCCACTCCATCGCGAATGGGAAAAGCGAGAGAAAGAAAAGAAAAATCAGGTTCGCCCAGAACATCCCATGTGTCACGGTGTGGGCTTCGTCAACCAGGTAGTGGTGGTTCACCCAGTAAATCCCGATCTGCACAAACGTCAGCAGATAGAGAAGGATCGTCGGCAGCACCGCAACGAGGCCTGCAACACCATCGGTCGCGGGCACCTTCAGCTCAAGCACCAGCACCGTGATGATGACGGCGATCACGCCATCGGAGAATGCCTCCAGCCGCGTCGTCCCCGCTTCTTTTCCGCTCATGCAATCTCAATGTAACAAACAGCAAAGCACGCGGGGCGAAGATAAAAGGACGGACGCGCGCCGACTCATTCCCTCAAAGCAGTCAACCGGCATTGTGGCCCATTTATCCCGCGCTTTTTGCGGGATGAGTGGGAAAGCACTTCTTCAATAGGCAATCTGATCCGGCCTGGACCTGAGAAAGATCTACGGTTGTCCCCTGGGTCACAACGAGAACGCGCCGCCGCTATCGCCCCACCCTTGCCCCAAATACCCGCTTCAACCACCCCGGCTTGCGCTCGCAATAAGGGGACCGCTGCCGCTTCGAAAGCAGATGATAATCTCTGCATCGTTCGCAGTCGCCGTGCCGCGGACAATCCCGCTTGGGGCAGTTGCAAGCTGCAGGCCGCTCGGTGACGAATGTGAAAACTTGCACGTTGCTTTTCATGTCGTCTCCAGAACCGCCGGCTTGCCATTCTCATCCATCTTGCCAAAGATCATTTTGCCGCTCGCGGTCTGCAGCACGCTCGTCACCGATATCCCAACCGAGCGCCCGATCAGCTTGCGCGCGTGATCCACCACCACCATCGTGCCGTCGTCCAGGTAGCCCACGCCCTGGTTGTACTCCTTGCCTTCTTTCAAAATCACCACGCTCATGCGTTCGCCCGGCAGCACGACCGGCTTCACCGCATTCGCCAGGTCGTTAATGTTCAGCACGTCAACGTGGTGCAGGTGCGCAACCTTGTTCAGATTAAAGTCGTTGGTCACCACCTTGGCTTCCCACTTCTTCGCCAGCTCCAGCAGCTTCAGGTCCACTTCGCGGATCGACGGGAAATCGTCGGGCACGATCTGCACCTGGATCTTCGCGTTCGACTGCATGCGCTGCAACATATCCAGCCCGCGCCGCCCGCGCTGTCGCTTCGATCCGTCGGTGGAGTCGGCCACCACCTGCAGCTCGCGCAGCACAAACTCCGGAACCACCAGCGTCCCGTCGATAAACCCCGCTTCCGCGATATCCGCAATGCGCCCGTCGATAATGACGCTCGTGTCCAGCACTTTTGCCGTGCGCCGCGTCGGCTTGTCGCCGGAGAAGACCATGCCGAGCGCCGCGGGATTCAGCAGGTCGCCCTTGCTCGCCCCCACCAGCAGGCCCACATAGGTCATCAGGAAAAGCACGAAGATCTGCAGCACCGCGGAGTTCGAGCTTGAAAGCGGAGCCGACCGCAGCACCAGGCAAAACAGCGCCGCGCCAACAATGCCGAGCACGCTGCCCACGACGGCGCCGATTAGCCGCCGCAGCGTCAGCGCCCTCACGCGTACTTCAAAAACGATGACCGCGCCCGCCGCGGCCGCCCCCACGATCGCGCCTTCCCAGCCGGTGGCCAGTCCAAAGGGCCGAAGGAAGTAACAAACCGCGGCAAGTAACAGTACAAAAAGAAGACGTAAAAGAATCAGGTCCATACGACCCTGCTTTCACCGGAGGCGCACCCAACCGGCAGCCAACCGCCATAGATGGCGAGTATGCTGAAACCCCTGCATCGTCGTCAAGGGGGTAAAAGCAGGGGAGTAGGGACATAGGGGCGCAGGGACATAGAACGGATCGCATCAATCCTGATTTGAAGGCGCATGGCCAGAGAGCCCACTCAGCGCGTGGGCCCGCCGATTTGAAGGGGCACGACTTTAGTCGTGCCGCGCATAAACATGCGGGCCTTACGGGCTACGTAAAAACCACTTTGGCCTGCGGCTTTGAAGGGGCACGACTTCAATCGTGCCGCGAGAGACGCATGAACATTGGGGCTTTGGCCCCTAAAGGAAGCTTTTCCATCGACCCAGGCTATTGATGCAGCGAGCTCTACATCCCTATGTCCCTAGGCCCCGCCTTTCTCACGCCGTCGCAGCCAGCGCCGCCTCCTGCGCAACGCGGTGCGCGCCCTTGCGCGGCCCTCGCTTGCGGGCGCTCATCAGCTTCACGCGCTCCAGCAATTCGAAAGATGTACAGTTCTTTCGCGCCATCACCGCATCGGCCACATGGATTTCGCCGCCCGCGGCCGGCGCGTCGGCAAGCAGAAGCATCGGCACGTGCGATCGCATGCGCTTCAGCCGCTCCGCCAGTTGAAATCCGTTCATTTGCGGCATGTTCGTGTCCGCCAGCACTAGGTCAATTTGCGGCGCGGCAGAAAACGCCGTGATCGCCTCCTGGCCGCTTAGCGCCGGCAGCACACGGTAGCCATTCGTTTCCAGCATGAACTTGAGCACGGAGAGCTCTTGCTCGTTGTCGTCTACACAGAGAATCACTTTCTTCGGACGCATGGTATGGGGTTCACTCCTATTGCAATTTCAGGCACGCACTACAAGGCAACAATTTCCCGCGGGATACGCGGGTGCAAGTTACAGCAGAAAAAATCTGGCCCGGTGGGCGGCAACAAGGCTGGCTGGCGTCGCGAATCGGCATGGCTCCGTAGGCCTGCGACACGCACCTTCGAGTGCACGCGCGCGCAGGTCACCGGCCCGAGATCCTCAACGCCCTGGTCTTGCTTCGCGGTCGAGTGCTCAGCGGTTTAGTGCGTCAGTCAAATTCCACTCTGACGCGCTTGGGAAATGTCTGCTACGAATCGAAACAGTACGGGCATCGGCGAATCGTGAAAAGAGGGAAACTGAAGCGAAGATGCCATTGAAAATCCGATTGAAACAAGTGGAAAACCCGTAGCAGCTACACATCACATCACTTGCGAAGATGAATATCTGTTGAAACCATGTGCATCACGGCAGGAAAAGCCGCCCGTTTGCAACAAGAACTGTGCTGCCCGCAACGCGCACATCGGTGACCCTCGCCGATTCTTTTCGCGCCGACAAAAACAGATCGCTCGGCCGTCCCATCTCGACACCTTGCTGCACATGCACGCGCGTTGCTTCAGGCACGGCGCCGCGCGCAACAAGATACGCGATGGCGCATCCCGCCGCCGAACCCGTCGCCGGATCTTCCGCCCCGTAAAACTGCATCCTCGCCCTCCAGCACTTCGTTTTTTTCTGGCTTTGTTCTGCATCTGTCGCACGCGCAATGTTCTCCTGGTTTTGGTTGAGAGCAGGGGCCAGGAAATAGAACCATCTTGCTCCGCGCTCGCGCAGCCACTCCGTCGCCGCGTCGTGATTCACCTTCAGCCGCCCAAGCGCCTCCACTGACCGCAACACGACAATCGCGAACGGCGTCCCCGTCGACACGACCTGCGGCGTCAGCGCCGCATCCACATCGTCCGCATTCAATCCCGCAAGCCGCGCCACCTCGGCTCGATCGAGCTCCGCGCCAAACTCTGCATCGCGCTGCGTCATCTCCGCGAACAGCGCCGGAGCGAGTCCCGCAGCCGCGCCGCCATCTTCACCATCGCGATCTTCAAAGCGCACCGGGATCGGCCCCACATTCTCGGCCAGCGTCACCGTGTCGCCTCGTAGCGTCTCCGAGGCCAGCATCTTCAGCACGCTCGCCGTTCCCAGCGTGGGATGTCCCGCAAACTGCAGCTCCTCCTGCGTGGTAAAAATCCGCACCCGCACGCCTTCCGCTCGCTCGATCGCCTCCGCTCTGCGCTCAACAAACGTCGTCTCTGAAAGATTGAACTCGCGCGCGATCCTCTGCATCTGCTCCGTCCCCAGGCCGCACGTGTTCATCACCACCGCCAGCGGGTTGCCCTTGAGCGGCTCGCGAGTGAAAACATCCACGATGGAATAGTCGAGCGTCGGCAACTAACGCACTCCTTTGAAGTGCCTAAGTGTACGACGAACTTGGATTGTGCATGCTTGTGGAAACGAGCTCATCTGTGGATTTGCGATGGCCCGTTGATTACGAATTGCTTTGCGCGCGACGCGCGCTCACGATTTCCAGAGAGGAATTTCGATCGCCGCTCAAGCCGGCGCCTGCCGCGACCCGCGACCCACGATCACTGACCCCTGTTTTCAGAACTCAATCATCGGCCGCTGCTGCCTGCTGCTCGCACGATCCAAAAAGATCCGCATGCGCAGCGCTTCCGCCCTCTGTACGCTCACCAGCCGCATCTGCCGCCGAATATGATCGATATCATTCAGTTGGTCCATTTGCGCTTCGTCATGCGTCGCGTCGCGTTCCAGCCTCGCAATGCGCTCCTCCAGGATCTGACGAAACCGCGGACTGATTTCAAAGCCTTCCTGTGCAGCGATCTGTGCAGCCATCGTCATCACCTCGGAGCGAGTTCCCTGCGGCCAAATGATTTCGCCAACCGGCCTCAAGTTTTTTCTAACGCTGCCGATACTAACGAAGCGCCATTAACCGCGCCAGATTACGGGGTCGCGCACCTTCGGTAACCAACTGTACGGAAATCGGACATCGCCCCGCCGTTACGCCAGGGTTGTCCGTTAGACACCCCAACGACCTAAATCCCCTGCGTCCAATCGCGATCCGGATTTCGCCGCCGCTATCCACGACCCGCGACTCACGACCCGCGAACCACGGTCCACGAATCACGACTCACGAGCCGCCTCTCACCGCGCCACACCCACCAAGAACATCGTCCCGCTATCGAAATGGATGTCGGCAACCGGAGCCAGCAGCACCCCGGACGACGTGCTGTTTCCCGCCAGCATCACGCCCGGGTAATTTGTCGGGTGCGGCACGGCCCGCGCCGCTGCCAGCTCATGCGCGCCCATCGTCGCGCCCACGCCGCTGTTCGTTTGCACAACCGGCTCAATCCCTCCCGAACCTGTGTCCGCACGGCTTCTTTCGACGGCGCTATCCTCGCCATTTCGGTCCGCGCGGTTGGCCACGGCGCCGGTTTCGCTCGCCGTGGCAACGGTCCCGTAGTCAGGACTCATCCTTCCGCCATTCACCTGCGCGCCCATCGATACCGGCATTCCAATCACGCTGTTGTCGCTGCCCGGCATCGAGTTCATCGCCCGCGCCGGTCTCAAATTTCGAATCAACGTGTAGATCGCGATGTTCTGCCCCTTCTTCAGTTCCGCCTGGTCGAGCGCGATCGCGATGCGCCCCGGCCCGCGATCCGGATCGTATGGCCCCACTTCCGTCACATGTCCCAAAAACAGCGTTCCCCTTGGGATCTGTGTTCCGTCAGCCGTGATCACTTTATCCGCGGTCTTCATCACAACTCGATCACCGACCTTCGCGGTCCTTGAGTCGAGCTTTCCATCCAGTTCGCACGTCACCACGCTCATCTCGTAGGCGTGCGACGCCGCAAGGTCCCCATAACCGCCCGCCGTTGCGGCGTACGTCACTTTTCCCTGGTCGTTGGCCGGAGCTCCGTCATTGTCCTGTTGCGCAGCCGCTGAAATACCCGCCAGCATCGTCGCCACAACCGCCGTCGTGATCGCAACTCTCATCCGGATCCTCTTTGGCTGTTTCGGAGCCCCGCGCAACCGGCGCCGCGCGATCGTCGATCGGCTCAAAGCGTCACTGGTACTCCGACGACGGCGCGTAATACCCTTTGCGCACTGAAACCTTCAAATTATCCCCGTTGTCGCCCTTGCACTCGAGCGAGATGTGCCGGAACGTCCCGTCGGTTTTTGTATTGGTTGGCGTATAGCTCGCCACATACTGCGTGCGAAGCTCGGCTTCAATTTCCTCGAATGCGGCCTGCAGTTTGGCGCCGTTGTTGCCAACATCGATCACCCGTCCGCCGGTTTCGTCGGAAATCTTTTTCGCCGGCGAATAGCCGTAGTATCCCTCGCCCTGGCTCCAATAAATCTCCCGATCGGCAATCAGAATCACGTAAACAATCACATTGTGTCTTTCTGCCGCGGCAATCGCGTCGCCGATTTTGTGATCGCTGCCCTCGTCTTCGCCGTCGGTCAGAATAATCAGCGCCTTTCGTCCCGTCTCCTGGTCGAGCTTCCGGCTGGCGGACTCCCAGATCGCGTCGTAGAGCAACGTGCCCTTGGGATTCGAGATCGGAACCGGGCCTCCGCCCAGCCCCGGAATGCCTCCGCCGTTGCCGCCGGCATCGTTGATCTGTGCTTTTTCCATAGCCCGCGCCAGCAGGTGCGGGCTGTTCGTAAAGTCCTGCAGCAGGTCAACATTCACATCGAATGTGGCCAAAAACGCTTCATCCTGTTTGCGCAAAACCTGCTGTAAAAACTGGCTGCCGGCCTGCTGCTCCAACGGCAGAAGCCGCTGCTGGCTGCCAGAAGTGTCGAGCAGGATTCCCAATGTGAGCGGCAGGTCGGTCTCGGCCGTAAAGCTCTTGAACGTCTGCGGCGTCTTGTCTTCCGCTACGCTACATTCGTTGCGCGTCAGGTGCGGAACGATGTCTCCATTCTTGTCCCTCACCGTGAAAAACAGATCCACCAGGTTCACCTGCACCTTCAGGTTTTCCATCGGCGTTTCGTCCGGCGGGGGAGCGGGCGCTGTACTCACAGGCGGGGCGTCGGGCGAAGGCGCAAGCTGGGCCCATCCGATTACCGGCGCAACCGCCAACCCAACCAGCAACGCGGCCGTCCCCATCGGTCTCATTCGCAACGCCCTGCAGGCACTCACCATTCGCATGATGCTCCGTTAGACGAAAACTCAACTCCTAAGAGAGCATATCGCGGCCTTGGCACCGTACGGCCGCCCGAAACGCGGAGCCCGCGCGACCAGGTCGCGACCGCCCCCACTGCGACCTGTCCGCCTCTCGCGCGTCTGATACTCTGACAAGTGCAGCCACAGAAGCTTGCGCGCCACCGGCATCGCCCGCGCGCATCCAATGTTTTTGAGGGGGATACGTCTGCGGTGAAGGTTCTACGCGCCATTGCGCCGGTCGGAATTCTGAGTATAGGCCTGGTGCTGGCTTCAGCCGTTCTTGCCCAGCAGCAACCTGCTTCGGTCCCCGACGCGCCCACCCCGCAGGCTCCGCCGCCGCTTCCCGGCGCCGGCGCAATCACTCCCGGCTCCGGTGCCGGCGAAGCTCCCACAACCCCGGATTCAGTTTTCACGCCGGCCACTCCCGATCAGCCGCCTGAGCAGCCACCTCAGCCTGCTCCCACCGAGCCGCCGCAACAGCCGCAGGCGGTTCCACCCGAACAGGGCAGCGGCGCAGTTGCGACGTTCCGTGTCCAGGTCAACTTCGTCCAGGTTCCGGTCACGGTCAAGGACTCCAAAGGCAATCTCGTTTCCGGCCTCACCTGGCGCGACTTCAGCGTCTATGAAAACAACACGCGCGAGCCGTTACGCGTGTTCAGCGTCGATCCGACTCCGCTCTCCATCGCCTTCGTCATCGATCAGACTCTGCCCTCGAACGTCATGGACGAGGTGAACCGTTCCATGGGCTCCATTCAGGGCTCGCTCGCTCCCTATGACGAGGCCGCCGTCTTCACTTACACCAACGGCGCAAAGGAATGGACCGGCTTCACCGGTGCGCAGAGCGCCCGCCTGCCCGCTGTGCTTTCATTAGCGCAGGCCACCGGCAGCGACCCTTCTGTGCCTGTCACCAATGGACCGTTCGCGGCCTGCAACATTTCTATCAATGGCAACTGCCCTGACCCGAACCTGCAGCCCGGCAAGTCGACACAATCCATCGGGCAATTGGACATGCCCAAGGAGATTCACACGCTCAACGACGCGATTCTGGCTGCGGCCAAAGAGCTCTCCACTCGGCCCAAAGAACGCCGCCGCATCATCTTCGTGATTTCCGATGGCAAGGAATATGGCAGCCGCGCCACTGCCAAAGAAGTGGTCCGCTACCTCGAGACCAATCACATAGCCGTTTACGCAACTCTCGTGGGCGACACGGCTCATTGGGGCATCGAGTGGGTCGATCGCATTCATGTCCCCTTCACCGGCGTCTACGACAACATCCTCTACAGGTACACCGTTGCCACTGGCGGCGATTACTACGCCGAAGGTAACATCAACGGCATCGAGCGCAGCTACGCCAAGATCGCCACGCAGGCTCGCGACCAGTACACGCTCGGCTATCTGAGCCACGAATCCATCTACGACGATAAGTATCGCAATGTGGAAGTGCGCGTCGACCGGCCCAACGTCACCGTCATCGCGCCGCGCGGCTACTGGCCTTCCGCGCAGGATTACAAATAACCGCGCCGCATTTCAGAATCAGCGCCGATGGCACGCCTCAAAACAAACGCCGATGGCACCCCTCAATGTGTCATCCTGAGTCGCGTCAGCGACGAAGGATCTGCAGTTGCTCTTTGCAATCTCAACCCGCCTCAATGAATGGGTGCCCCGTCCAAGCTTTGCTTGGGCGGGGTAGCACAGACTCCAGCCTCTCACTGTCATCCTGAGTAAACACCTGCGTCCCGTATGGCCGCCCGAACTCAACGCCGCGCATCACCGCCCCACCTCGGCACGCACAGAAACACAAAAGCCTGTGCCGAGGCACAGGCTTCTTTCTCTTCACGGCCGCGCTTCACGCGCGACCGAGATCATTGAAACTTACTTCGGCTCAACCGGAGCGTTCGACGCCGGTGGCGGAGCCTGCGTATTTTGCTGCTGGGTCGGCGGCGGCGGATCGGGTGTCCCCTTAATCCCCTCGCGGAATCCCTTCAATCCCTCCCCGAGTCCCTTACCCAGCTCCGGCAGCCTCTTGGCCCCGAACAGCACAAACACAAGAATGGCCAGCACGATAATGTGCCAAGGCTGAAGCAGATCGCCCATCGATATTCCTCCGCGCCTGGCCGCCATCGGCCCTGCGCTTATTCACGCATCCATTGTCGCACAAATGCGTTCGCGCCTGCTGCCCTTGCCATTGTTGTGTTTGAGTCGGTTTCGCCCGTGTGTCTCGTCCCGCGCGCCGAGGCCCAGCCCGTGGCCAGCCGCGAGTTTGCCGCGTTCAAGCCGCGCGGTTCAGGCCACTTCTGCTGGACTCGCCGGCCCCAGGAACTCCAGCAGGCTGTCGGGATGAAATGGCTTGGCAAGGAACGGAAGCTCGCGGCCCTGCGATTTTCCCTCGTCGATCAGCGCTTCAGCGTCGTTGTGCCCTGAGATAAGCAACACCCTGCAACTCGGCAGAGAATGGGCCAGATAATTCGACAAAGCCACGCCGTCCATCTTGCCCATCACCACGTCTGTAATCACCGCATCCGGCTTCCACTCAGGCGCCAGCACCGCTGCTTCTTCACCGCTGTACACCGCGCGCGAGTCGAACCCGCGCCCGCGCAGGATCAGCGCCAGCGAATCGGCCGTAACGCGCTCATCGTCGACGACCAGAACCTTCGTATTGTGGTCGGTTGGCATCCTGAATTTTGCCATGGTGGGGAATAAAGTGGCCCGTTACTTTCTATAAACCGCCTAGTTAGATGCGCAAAATCCCTTACGCGAATGCTTTGGCTCGCTTTCTTTGGTCACTTGCTCCCAAAAAGGTAACCACCGCACCCGCTAGGGTCCCGATCCTTGTTTGGCAACACACATTCCCGTCATTCGGGGCCAGACCGACGGCCACCACTCACAAATGCTCTCCGCAAAGTCCCGATCCTCGGTTTGCTCGGCCTCTCGTCGCCATGTCAAGCCCCTCGACCCGCTCCCGCTGACTCCTTAATCACCGTAAAATTCATCTTTTCAAGCACTTAATCGGCGAAAATTTTTCCTTCGAAGTTTGCCGGTTAATAGCCCGATTCCGCGCATAATGGTTTCCAGGTGTTGAGCTCGGCCCTTCACCAAACCCTTTCGGGTGCACTGCGAGGCGAAAAAAATTTTTCGTAAACTGCACTCAAATTGGTGCATTTCCGGCCTCTTTTGGGGCTCAATTCAATGCAATCAGCAACTTATATATGTACTAAACATTAAACACCCTATTGTCTAATCGGTAATAGCTTCGCCCAATGTTCACCTCGCCTGTTAATTCATTGGTAAACACGCGGGGCCTCATCCCTGCTCCCCCCGCCCGATCCCTATGCGCCCTTGGCCCACTCCCCAAACCCAACCGCACACGAACTCGGAACCACTGCCCACTCGCTAACCACTCGCACTCCGCCATTCGCTGTCCTGTGGCAGACTGAATTCAGCCCCTGGAGGGTGTACCCAATGAAGGCTCTCAAGCTCTTTGCTCTTGCCGGCATCATCTCGCTTGCCTGTGGCGCGGCCCGGTCAGCCGACCGCGATATCTATCCCGATCCCTTGCGGGCCAAGGCCGATCTCGCTGCCGCCCTCAAGACCGCTGCTGCCACGCATCGCCGCGTCCTGCTCGACTTCGGCGGCAACTGGTGCGGCGACTGCCAGGTGCTCGACATCTACATGCACGACCAGAACAACCGCCCGCTGATCGATGCGAACTTCGTCGTGGTGCACATCAACGTCGGACACTTCGACGCCAATCTCGACCTCGCCGAGAAATATCAGGTCCCGCTCCACAAGGGTGTGCCCGCTCTTGCAGTGCTCAGTGATCACGGCGCGCTGCTTTACAGCCAGAAGAACGGCGAGTTTGAAGCCATGCGCAGCATGCAATCCTCGTCGCTCACCGATTTTCTGGTCAAGTGGCGTCCCGCGCATCCCGGCTGCTCCGCAGTCGTCGTGAACTGCTAGAACGGATTGCATGAATCCGGTCTAGAAAGGGCACCACTGGCAATTTGCGGATTGATCCACGACTTTCGCACTCGAACGGCTCAGGAGACCTGATGCAATCGGCCGATGAAAGTAGTCACGCAGTCGAAAGCAACAGCCCCGCACCGGGCCGCACCATCACCACGCTCTCCAGCCGCGAGGTCTACCGCAATCGCTGGATGCGCGTGCGCGAGGACGAAATCCTCCGCTCCAACGGCCAAAAAGGTATCTATGGCGTGGTCGAGAAAGAAGACGGCGCCATCATCATCCCTATCGATGGCGATCGCATCTGGCTCGTTGAGCAGTTCCGCTACACAGTGCAGGAGCGCGCTCTCGAGCTTCCCCAGGGCACGTGGGAGCGGCCGATCGAAAACCCTGAAGAGCTGGCGCGCGGGGAACTGAAAGAAGAACTCGGCTTGGAGGCCGCGCAAATGGCGCTCCTCGGCTCAATGTGGATCGCGTACGGCTTCACGCGCCAGCGCGAACACATCTTTCTCGCCAGCGGCCTCACGCCCACGGAAAAGAAGCCCGACCCCGAAGAGCACGATCTCGTGGTCCACTCGGTCCCCATCGCCGATTTCGAGCGCATGATCCTCGATGGAACCATCCGCGACGAGTGCACTCTCGCCGCATGGGGCCTTTATGTCGTTTGGAAGGCGCAGCAACGCCAACGCTGAGGATAGTTCGCGGAATTTCACCGCCGCTCAAGTATTCTTGGATCGTCCTTCTGTGCCTTCCCGAGAATCACTCACGAACCTGAACGCCCGTAGCGTGGCCAAAGCAAACCCACCGCCGCGCTACGTCGAACTGGATTCGCTCCGCGGACTGGCCGCGCTAAGCGTCGTTCTACACCATCTCCGAATCCTATGGGAAACCGAAACCCAGCCCTCGTCCCCGGCTCTTCGCTCCCTCTTGTCGGTCCTCGCGCCCATCGGATCGGAGGCCGTCATTCTGTTTTTCGTGCTCAGCGGATTCGTCCTTTCTCTTCCCGCCATTGCGGGCCGCGCTCAGAGTTATCGCACATTTGTGACGCGCAGGATCTTCCGCATTTACGTGCCTTATTTGGCCGCGCTCGCATTTTCAGTCGCGGGAGCATTCTGGCTTCATGGTCCGGTCACGCGCAGCACATGGTTTCACAATTCCTGGTCGGAGCCGGTTCATCTTCGCCTCGTTCTTCAGCACCTCATGTTTTTGGGAGTCTATGACACCTGGCAATATGACAACCCGATCTGGTCGCTGGTTCAGGAGATGCGCATTTCGCTCCTCTTTCCTTTGCTCTGCGCAAGCGCCCTCCGATCCAGGATGCGGTCGGCATCTGAAAACGCGATTGTATTGACCGTGCTCGCGATCATCACCTACGTTTCGCCTCTGAATCGTACGCCCGCGGTCGCCGACACCTTCCTGTTTGCTGCGTTTTTCGTTCTTGGCATCGCTCTCGCCAGCGAAAGAGAACGCGTGGGCGGCTGGTTCCAAAACCACTCACATTTGGCGAAGGTTTTTCTTGGCCTCGCGTTTGCGCTCTTGTATCTCTTTGCTGGGCCGCCGCTGGCAGGCTTTTCCGCCCCCGCCACTCCGGCGGGCTACCTCTTTCTCCGTGCCATGACCTGCGTCTCTCAGTGGGTCACCGCGTTAGGCGCCGCGGGATTGCTGGTCGTCGCGATGAATTCAATCACCGCCAAGCGGTTCCTTCTTTGGGCGCCGGTTCACTTCCTCGGCAGAATCTCCTATAGCATCTATCTCTGGCACTTCATCGTGCTACTTTATTGCGTCCATCTGCTCTACGGGAAAGTCCCACTCGTCTTGATTTTGTGCCTCACTTTGGTTCTCACCATCCTCGTCTCGTGGGCATCTTATGTTTGGGTCGAGGTACCATCCATGAATTTCGGCCGTAAAGTCAGCAACCGTTTCCAGCGCCGTCCTGCGCCTGTCAACGTTTGAGCGCAGGCAACAATCGACTTGCTCCGCCCCCATCCCGTGATTCTCATCACAAGCGAATTGCCGCAATCCCTGAATAATCAATGCTGAAGACGCAGCGCAAAGCTCAGTCCGCGCAGGCCCCGAAGTGTTTCTAACGCGCGGCGGCGGTGCCGAGAAATTTGTGCCCCTCGAGTTGCGCGCTGGAACTCCGCCGAAGGACGAGCCAAGCCATGTTCAGGATCGTGGAAGCCCGCAACGCCGGCCTCAACATCCGGCAATTCACGATCGAGGCGCCGCGCATCGCGCGCAAGCAGCGCCCCGGGCAATTCGTCATCCTGCGCCTTCACGACCGGGGCGAGCGCATTCCGCTCACCATCAAAAGCGCCGATCCCGCGGCCGGAACCATCACCATTGCCGTGCAGGCCGTCGGCAAAACCACCGCGCTTCTCAACTCGTTCGAATCCGGTGACGCGATTCTCGATCTCGTCGGCCCGCTCGGCCGGCCCTCGGAGATTCGCAACTACGGCACCGCTTTGGTTCTCGCAGGCAGTGTGGGTACGGCCATGGCGCTGCCCACCGCCCATGCGCTTCGTGATGCCGGCAATCACGTCATCTTCATTGAGGGCGCGCGCAGCAAAGACATGGTCGTCTTTGAGGATGAAGTCCGCGGCGCCAGTCACGAAACTTTCATCCTCACCGACGACGGCAGCTACGGCGAGCAAGGCCTGGTAACAAAAAAACTCGATGAGCTCATTGCCGCCGGACGCAGGCTGGACTTTGTGCTCGCCGTCGGTCCCGTGCCCATGATGCGTGCCGTCGCCAAAATCACCTGCCCGCGCGGCATCAAAACCATGGTCAGCCTCAACTCCATCATGGTCGATGGCACAGGCATGTGCGGCGGGTGCCGCGTATTGCTTGGCAACGAAAGCAAGTTTGCCTGCGTCGACGGGCCGGAGTTCGACGCGTCACTGGTCAACTTCGAAGTGCTCATGCAGCGCAACGCCATGTATCGCGATCGGGAGTGCCAGTCGTTAAAAGAATTTGAGCTCCACAGGCAGGAGGAGTTGGCCCGCGCGCGAGCCTCCGTTGCCACCAAAGAGAAGGAAGCGGCTCAACTCCGCGCGCGGCTGGAAGCACAAAAAGGCAACGGCAATGGCTGACGCAAATCTTCCTTCCGCAAATCCGCTGCCGCTCAAGGAGCGCATGACGATTCCGCGCGTGCCCATGCCGGAGCTCGACGCGCAAGTGCGCGCGCACAATTTTCAGGAAGTGAATCTCGGCCTCGCCGCTGCCGGCGCCGTCACTGAAGCCACTCGCTGCATTGAGTGCGCCAGGCCCGGCTGCCAGCTGGAGTGCCCCGTCGGCGTCAAGGTCAAGCAGATCGTTGCGCTCATCTATGCCGGAGACTTTCTGGCTGCGGCCCGAAAAATGCGTGAAGACAACGCACTGCCCGCCATCACCGGCCGCGTGTGCCCGCAGGAAACGCAGTGCGAAGGTGGTTGCCTCATCGGCAAAAAGGGCAAGCCCGTCGCCATCGGCAACCTGGAGCGCTTCATTGCCGACTTCGAGCGTGAGAGCGGCGAGCTCGGCTTGCCGGCCATCGCGCCTTCAACCGGCAAAAGCGTGGCCATCGTCGGCAGCGGCCCGGCCGGGCTTTCGGCCGCAGGCGATCTTATCCAGAAGGGCCATAAGGTCCGAGTTTTTGAGGCGCTGCACGAGCTCGGCGGCGTGCTCGTCTACGGCATTCCCGAATTCCGCCTTCCCAAGTCGATCGTCAAAAATGAAGTCGACAATTTGCGGCGCATGGGCGTTGAGTTCGAGACCAACGTCGTCATCGGCAAAAGCGTCACGCTCGATGAACTGATGCGCGTTGAAGGCTACGACGCAGTCTTTGTCGCCACCGGCGCGGGCCTTCCGGTGTTTCTTGGCATTCCCGGCGAGCACCTCAACGGCGTTTACTCGGCCAATGAGTTTCTTGCCCGCACTAACCTGATGCGCGCGTATCTCCCGGAATCTGACCAGCCGATTTACGACTGCCGCGGGAGAGACGTGATTGTTGTGGGCGGCGGCAACACCGCCATGGACGCGGTGCGCACCGCTCGCCGCCTCGGCGCCAGAACGGCCCGCCTCGTTTACCGCAGGTCTGAAGCGGAGATGCCGGCGCGCGCTGAAGAAGTGAAGCACGCGCGCGAAGAAGGCATCGATTTCAGCATGTTGACCAATCCCGTCGAGTTTCTTGGCGATGGAAAGGGTTGGCTCACGGGCGCCCGGTGCGTGCGCATGGAGTTGGGTGAGCCCGATGCGGATGGCCGGCGCCGTCCTGTAGCGGTTCCCGACTCAGAATTCATTCTGCCGGCCGACGTTGCCATCATCGGCGTGGGCACAACCGCCAATCCGCTCATCCAAAGCACCACGCCCGATCTCGCTACGAATAAGCGCAACTACATCGTCGCCGATCCCGAGACGATGCAGACCTCCAAGCGCGGCGTCTTTGCCGGCGGCGACATCGTCACCGGCGGCGCAACGGTCATCCTCGCCATGGGCGCCGGCCGCAAAGCCGCAAAAGCGATCGACGACTATCTCAGAACTGAGGCACGCACGGACATAGGCACATAGGGACTTAGGCGCGTTGGTCCCTTCGTTCCTCTGTCCCTGCACTCAAAAAGAAAGGGCGGCAAAGCTTTCGCCCTGCCGCCGCCCTGTCCCTGGGTTTTCTTGAAGATGTTGCAGTGTTGCTAAACCCCGTGGCTTTGATGCCCGTGTTCTTCACGATCCTCGAACCTGGAACCACGAATCACGATTCAAGACGCCCTGCCTTACTGCAGCAGCTTCGTCACTTCCTGCTGCACCTGGTTAGCCTGCGCTAATGCCGCAATGCCCGTCTGGCTCAGAATCTCGAACTTCGACATGTTTGAAGTCGCTGACGCATAGTCCGTGGCCTGAATCGCGTTCTGCGCCGACACCACATTTTCCTGTTGCGTACTCATCACCTGGCTGAGCGAATTGAGTGTATTGATCTGGGCGCCAATGTATCCGTCCTGTGCGGCCACCAACGTGATGGCGGCGTTCAGCGCCGATTCGGCATTCTGCGCGCTGCCGGCTGTGGTTAAATCGGTATTCGCCAAATCGGCCGACTGATCGCCTGCTGCTGCGGTCACATACTGGATCGTTTCCGTCGCCTCTAAAGACTTAGTTGTGTAAATCGGAGTCCCTGCACCTTGTCCGGTGTCCTTCAAGGCGGTGTTGCCGGCCGCGATCGTAACGTTGGGATTGGTATCGGTCAACAGAATGCCCGTATCGTCTCCAGCCTCCACCGTGGGCGCGATTCCGGCCGCCCCTGAAGTTGTAAAGCTGGCCGTGACGCCCGGGATACCCAATTCGTTGATCTCAGTGATCAGAGCGCCGACCGTCGCCGCGGGTGTCGTTGCCTTTGAAGTGTCGATCGTGCTTGTGGTGCCGTCGGCGTTCTTGATCGTGAACAGCACGCCGCCGGTGATCGCATCCGACTCCGTAGCCGGGGTCTTCAAAGTAATCGGCGGGCCGGCGTTATCCGAGGATAGATCCAGAAAGAAGCCCGTGTTGCTCTGCTGCACCGTGCCGCCCGCGTCTCCCACGGTCGCCGAACTCAGCTTGGCAAAGAAGAGAGTGTCGATCGACGAACCAGCTGACGAAGAATCACCGGTATAGATAGCAACGCCAGTTGCGGAACCCGTAAAGACCTGATTCTGGTTGTAGGTGGTCGTCGATCCAATGTTGTTGATCTCCGACAAAATCGATTGATATTCCTGGTTGGCCGCGCTGTCCTGCGTTGAGTTCAGCGTGCCGTTCGAAGCTTCGGTCGCCAGCGTGATCGCGCGGTCAAGCAGGCTGGTCACCTGCGACAGCGCGCCGTCAGCCACCTGCAGCAGGCCCACGCCCTCTGTGGCGTTCGTTGTCGACTGCGTCAGGGCGGCCGAATTTGCCTCCAGGCCGTTCACCAGCGACAGCCCGGCCGCATCGTCGGCGCCGGAATTGATGCGCGACCCCGAAGACAACTGCTGCAGCACCGTTTGCAGGCTGGCATTCGTGTTGTTGAGATTGTTCTCAGCGTAGATTGCCGACAGATTGTTCAATACTCCGAGGGCCATGGGATCAACTCCTTCTTGGATGCCCCACTGCCCTCAGATCCGCCGGCACCTCAAATCCTGCCAAGGTGCCGCTCCTTCCGGATGGGCCTGTTCGCATCCACCCCCTTCATCGGAACGGCGGGAAAGAACTTTAGTCATATTCTTAAAATTTTTCGCCTGCCCTTTTGTCGCATCGTCAATCAGGTTGTCGCGCAAGCAGGCAAGCACTGTTCGAACTCGCTCCAGCCGATGTTCTGAAGTCGCGCACAGCCTTGTCCCACTTTGAGTCAGAGTGTTCGCGGCATCCGGCAAAATCGGCGCTCTTCGGCACCCCACTCCGTCGGCCTTCCCCGCCTCGATCCTAAGAAAAAGCCCTCCGGCAATTGTCGGAGGGCGCGTGCAAACAGAGTCGAGATCTTCTTATGCCGTTTCCTTGCGCTCCGGTTTGTACCCCCACATTCCGTAGAACGCCACGTAGAGATACGCAATGATCGGAATGACGAGCGCATATTGGATGCCGACACGGTCAGCCAGCCAGCCGAACAGCGGCGGAATCACCGCCCCGCCCACGTTGCCGATGGTGATGACGCCCGAGCCTTTGCTCGTCAGCGGCCCCAGATCCGCCACGCCCAGGGCAAAGATCGTCGGATACATGATGGAGTTGGTCACGCCACAAAACACGAGCGTCCACACCGCGGCCAGGCCGTGAGAATTCATTGATACCAGCAGCAATACTGTGCCCGCGAGTCCCAGAATGACCAGCAATGTTTGCGCCTTGATCCATTTCATAATGGCGCTGCCTACCAGGCGGCCAGCCATCATGAACACGTAGTAGAGCACCAGCATGTTTCCGGCTGCCTCCACCTGAGTCATGCCTTGCGCCAGGCTGAATTGGATGGTGATGGATGCCAGCGCAATCTCCAGCCCTACGTAAAAAAAGATACCCACCATGCCCAGTACTGTGTGTGTGTGCGCCCAAATGCTCTTCTCCCCTTCCGCGTTCGCGGCGGGATGCGAGTCGCGCGCCATCGTGATCGCCGGCAGGTGCAGCATCATCACGGCTACACCCAGAAGCAGCAACGCGATCGCAATCGCAATGTAAGGCCCCCGCAGCATCTCCGCCGTCGAGGCCGGCGTGGCCATATTGCCGGGATTCGTGAGAATGAAATGCGCCGCCACCCAAGGCGCCGCGAACGACCCGAATGAATTCACCGCCTGCGCCAGGTTCAGGCGCGCTGGGGCGCTCCGCTCCGGCCCCAGGATTGAGACGTATGGATTGGCCGAGGTCTGCAAGCCCGTCACACCGGTTGCCAGCACAAAAATCGCCAACAGTGTCATGTGGAAGCTAACCAGGTTAGCTGCCGGAATAAACAGCAGAGCACCCACCACCATCACAAACAGCGAAAGCACCATTGTGCGTTTGTAGCCCACCTTTTCGATCACCTTGGCTGCAGGCACGCTGAAGACCAGGTAGGCAAAAAACCAGGCCGTCGTAGCCAGTTCCGCCGGCCCGTGCGTCAGTTTGAAGACCGCCTCGAGCTTTGCCACCAGCGTGTTGTTCAGGCTGGTCAAAAAGCCGAAGATTCCAAATAGAATAGCGACGGTGACGAACGGTCCGGTATAGTTCGGTGCGGCAGGCGCAACAGCGGGATTCGAGCGTGTAGTCATCAATGGATTTCCTCCGGCAGACGCAAAGAAAATGGCTGGCTTGGGTTCGCAAACACTCTATTCAGCGTAGCCCCTCGCGTCCAGTAGAAAATGAAAAGGTTTTCACGCATTTTCAGTCCAACCTGAAATCTCCGTCCAAAAGGCTGCTGCGCCCAATACCCATTTACACTGGAATTGCATGATTCCCACCCTCACATGGACTCCTGAGGGCGTCCGCTTTATCGATCAGACCAAGCTCCCACTCGAAGAGAGCTACGTCCTTGCCACAACTTACGAGCAAGTGGCCGAGGTCATCGTCACCATGGTTGTGCGCGGCGCGCCGGCCATCGGCGTCTCGGCAGCATACGGCGTCGCCCTTGGCACATTGCAGACCAAAGCCAAAACTCCGGAGCAGTTCAAGCCAGAGTTTGAGAAGATCTGCGCGCGCCTCGCCGGCACACGTCCTACGGCAGTCAATCTCTTCTGGGCCATCGATCGCATGAAAGCGCTATTTGCGAAGCTATTGGCCTCGGGCACGCCCCTCGACCAAATCAAAGAGAAAATCCTCGCTGAAGCCAATGCGATGTATAACGAAGACATCGCAGCCTGCAAAGCGATGGGCGCATTCGGCGCGGAGTTCCTGCCGAACGAAGGCGGCGTGCTCACGCACTGCAATGCCGGCGCCCTGGCCACATGTGGATACGGCACCGCACTCGGCGTCATTCGCGCGGCGGTCGAACGCGGCAAGCGCATTCATGTGTTTGCCGACGAGACGCGTCCCTTCCTGCAGGGCGCGCGCCTCACGGCGTGGGAACTTATGGCCGACGGCATTCCCACCACCGTCATTTGCGACAACATGGCCGCCAGCCTCATGCGCCAGGGAAAAATTCAGGCCGTCGTCGTGGGCGCTGACCGCATCGCCGCCAACGGCGACACCGCCAACAAAATCGGCACCTACAACGTCGCCATTCTCGCCCGCGAGCACGGCATTCCGTTTTACGTTGCCGCGCCGTGGTCCACCATCGATCTCGCCACCGCGACCGGCGACCAGATTCCGATCGAGGAACGCTCCGCGCGCGAAGTCACTCATCACGCGGGCAAGCAGCTCACGCCCAATGGCGTCGGCATCTGCAATCCAGCGTTCGACGTTACTCCCGCCAAATACATCGCCGCTATCATTACGGAGCGCGGCGCGCTGCGTGCGCCCTACTCCGAATCGCTAAAAGGCGTGGAACTGGTCAGCTAGGTCGCGACTCTCAACTCGTTCCTACGACAACGTCCTTACATCGCTCGATGTTCCACCCGCCGCGGGAATGTAGCAGCCCTGCGTGTAGTCCATCACCATGCGGTCGGCGTTGAAGCGCCAGCCCAGCGTGCGAATCGTGCGCTTCATGCGCTGGATCCAGCCGCGCGGCAAGCCGTCCCGGTCCCGGTCGTAATAGAGCGGAATCACCTCGTCGACGAGCACTCTGTACAGCGCCTCGCCATCGCGGCTGTCGTGCACATCCATATTGGAGTGCGTGCGGCCGCTGCCGATTGCGAATCCATTCAGGCCGTCGTATGCTTCCGCCCACCAACCATCTAAGATCGACAAGTTCAGGCCGCCGTTCAGCACCACCTTCATTCCGCTCGTGCCTGAGGCCTCAAGAGGACGCCGCGGATTGTTCAGCCACACGTCCACGCCCTGCACCAGGTGCCGCCCAACATTGATGTCGTAGTCCTCGATGAAGACAAATTTATCGCCGAAATCCGCATGTCGCATCATCTGCGCAATCTGCTGCAGCACGCGCTTGCCCGGCTCGTCATGGGGATGCGCTTTGCCGGCAAACACAAACTGCACCGGCCGCTTGGCATCGTTCACCATCTTCGCCAGCCGCTCCAGATCTTTCAGCAGCAGGTTGGCCCGCTTGTAAGTCGCGAAGCGCCGAGCAAAACCGATCGTGAGCGCATCGGGCGAGAGCACTTTATCCAGCCGCTTCAAAGCCGCGGCGCTTTCGCCTCGCCGGTCGGCCTGCTCGTGCGCTCGACGCCGCAGGAAGTTGAAGAGCTGCCCCTTCAGGCTCAGGTGCGTCTCCCACAACTCGCCGTCGTCGACAGTTTCAATGGCCGCCCATGTATGCGATGCTCCGCTCTGCCGCTGCCAGCCCACTCCAAGATGACGGTCGTAGAGCCGCCGCATCTGCGGAGCCAGCCACGACGGCACATGCACGCCGTTGGTCACATGGCCAATCGGCACTGCGTCTTCAGGCCCGTCGGGATAGAGCCCGCGCCACATGGCCCGAGAAACTTCTCCATGCAGCGAACTCACCGCGTTCACGCGCCGCGCCAGCTTCAGCCCCAGCACCGTCATGCAGAACGGTTCTCCGAAGTCGGTGGGATGCTCGCGGCCAAATCCCATCAGGTTCTCGTGCGAAATGCCCAATTCGTCGCGCAGCGGCCCCAGGTGCTCCTCAATCAGATCAGGGCTGAAGCGGTCGTGCCCCGCCGGCACCGGCGTGTGCGTGGTGAAGATCACTTCTCGCGGAATCTGCCGCGCCGCAGTATAGAAGTCCAGGCCCTCCTCTTCCATGCGGCTGCGAATCGCTTCGAACACCGCGAATCCGCTGTGGCCTTCGTTCAAATGCAGAACGCCCGGCGAAATGCCCATGGCTTTCAGCGCGCGAAAACCGCCAACGCCCAGCAGCAACTCCTGCCGGATGCGCGTGCGCGAGTCGCCGCCATACAGGCGCGACGTTGTCTCCAGATCCTCAGGCGCATTCCCGGCCACATTGGAATCCAGCAGCAGCAAGTCGCAGCGGCCCACCTTCACGCGCCAAACTTTCGCGCGGATCGTGCTGCCGCGCGTTGCAATCTCCACAACCACGGGCTCGCCGTTCACGCCAATGGCCTGCTGCATTGCCAGTTGATTCACGTCAGTCTCGAGATACTCCTCGCGCTGCCAGCCGTCTTTGTCGAGGCGCTGCAAAAAGTAGCCCTGCCCGTAAAAAAGCCCCACGCCGATCAGCGGAATGTCCAGGTCCGACGCGCTCTTGATGTGGTCGCCCGCCAGCACGCCCAGGCCGCCGGAGTAAATCGGCAGCGACTCATGCAATCCGAACTCCGCCGAAAAATACGCCACTGGCCGCGTCCTCAGCACGCCCGCGTGGCTCGCGCCCCACGTATGGTCGTCGCGCAAATACTCCTGCTGTCGGCGATAGGTGTAATTGATGCGGCTATGCAGCACCAGCTCCGTGGCGCGCCGCTCGATCTCCGCCAGCGGAACCTCGTTCAACAGTGCAATCGGGTTCTGATTCAGCTGTCGCCAGCGCACTGGATTCAGATCGCGAAACAAGCTCACGCACTCGTTATCCCAGCACCACCATACATTGCGCGCCAGCTCCCAAAGCTTTGCCTGTGCCGGCGCAATAAACCGGTCCACCGTCCGTGCTTCGCTCACCACCGGCGCAACCTGCGCAGCGGCTTCCGCCAGCATGCGGATTTCATGATCGCGAAAGACACGCGACTCTTTCGTCTGGACGACGAGCACGCCCTGCAGCACGCCGCGATCGATCAAAGGGACGCCCAAAAACGAGTGATACTCGTCTTCGCCCGATTCCTTAAAGTACTTGTAGCGCGGATGCTCACGCGCGTCAGCCACGGCTATCGGGATCAACTGTTCCGCAACCAGCCCCGTCAGCCCCTCGTTGATCGGCATGCGCAGCGTTCCAATCGATTTCGGATGAAGGCCCAGGCTCGCTGCCAGCACCAGGTTCGTCCGGTCCGGTTCCAGCAAATAGGCCGAGCAAACGTCAGTCCGGAATCGCGTGGCGATCAACGCCACCACGTTCATCAGCGTATCGGCCGGCTTGCCCTCCTGTTCGGCAAGATTGGCGATTTCCTCCAGAGTCAACACCAGATTCGCGACAGTCGGTTCGCTGAGCGGGGTCATCGAGTGGATACACCTTTCTTCCTGAGATAGAGATATCGCGCCGTCGATGCCGAGCGGTGAAAAGAAGAGAAAACCGCACCGGACAAAGTGGCGCGAAGTCAGAACCTTGGCAATATTTTTTCTTGTAAGGACGCTGGAAGAATCCCGCTCACGTCCCATGCGGGATAAATTCGACAATACCACACAGCCGTCGCCCAGACGGCGCAGTCTGTGCGGAACTTCATGCAGCCTTTATGCCTTCGGCAGCCGCGCGGCCATGACAGCGAAGATCGGAAACGTCAGATACACCAGCCCGATCTCCGAGTAGTACGCCGGCGCGGTCATCTTCATAGGCCCGAAGGCGAACATAGGGTAATCGCAAACCAGGTTGATGACAAACCACAACGCGCCCACCTCTACCGCCTCCACAGCGGAAAACGGCCGCTTGCGGAAGTACCAAATCATCAGCAATCCGGCGGTGGCAAGCACCACCAGATACATGATTGAGGTGAACAGCGGCGCATTCGTCTTCTTCAGCGCAACCAGGAAAAACGAAATCACGAACGGAATGAACCAGCTGAGAAGGCCGAGCCCGACGGCGCGCACCACAGCGCGAGTCTGTATTGCCATAACCTACCTCCAACTGCCTGGGAGTCGTTGCCGTCCATGGTAGTCCAGCCCGGGCCAAAGATATAGTCCGCCGTGTTAAATTTGGAATCCACGGGGGTCACGATGGCACTCGAAACTCAGCTTGCCTCGGACGGCGAAACCATCGAATTGCAGCAACAGGTCTTCCGTCTGCAGGCCCTGCTTGAGGCCTCTCGCCAGGTCCACTCCACCATCCGCGAAGAGGAAGTGCTGGAGTCTGTGCTGCGGATTGTTGTGCGCGAGCTTGAGATGGCCGGCGCCGCCTTTCCGACAGCCGGTCTCACCTATGGCAGGCTTCCGGCGGAGGTCGCTGCCAGCGCCGAGAATTCGGACCAACTGCTCGTTTATCCCCTTGCCGACCGCGATGGCCGCAAGATGACCGATCTTGTCGTGGCTCCGCCCGATGGCCGCGGTCTCACGCTCTCTGAAGCCGACTTTCTTGAGGGGCTGGCCCTGCAGGCCGCTGTTGCACTCGAAAACGCTCGGCACCACAAGCGCAACGTCGAGTTTGCGCGGCTGCAGCAGGACCTGGACGCGGCGCGGCAGATTCAACGCTCACTGCTTCCGCAGCAAGTGCCCCAGATTCCCGGCTACTCCATCGCCTTTCGCTCCGACACCTGCTACGAGGTAGGCGGGGATTATCTCGACATCGTCGCGCAGCCCGACGGCAGCCTTCTGATTGCCGTGGCCGACGTCGCCGGCAAGGGACTGGCTTCAGCCATCATGTCCACCAGCTTCCGCGCCGCTTTTCGCGGCATGGCCATCACCGGCCCGCCGCTCGATGAGCTGGCCACTCGTATGAACCAACACCACTGGGCGGAAGGCGAAGAGGCGCGGCGCCGGTACGTGACCGCCATCTTTCTCCGGCTCCATCCCGCGACGGGCGAAATCGAGGTGGTGAATGCCGGCCACAATCCCGGGTTTCTGGTTACCCCCGGTGAATCGCCGATTCAGTTCGACGCCGCCGGGGCGCCCCTCGGACTTCTGCCGGGCATGCGCTACAGCAGCGAGCGGCACAGTTTCCGGTCCGGGGCGCGCCTGCTTTTCTATACGGACGGCCTCACCGAGGTCTTCCGCGGCGATGAGGAATTTGGTCCGGAAAGGCTTTTGAATGAATTTTCTACGTGTTCCACGCCCAAAGCCGATGGTATCCTCGATGCATTATGGGCAGCCATCAAGGCTTTTGCCGAGGGTGGACCGCAGGCTGACGATATGACCGCTCTGGCACTATGCCGCGGAGAAAAGGCGGAATGAGCAAGCCGAAATCCACTTCCGTCGAAGTCCGCCTGCCGACCAAACTAGGCTACGAGAAGGTAGCCATGAGCACGGCCTCGGCGGTGGCCAAGCTGATGGGCTTCCCCGAAGATCGAATCGAAGACCTGAAGACGGCGGTGGCGGAGGCCTGCATCAACGCCATCGAGCACGGCAATCGCCTGAATGAAAAACTGTCGGTGGGCGTCGTACTTCGCGCCGATACTGACGCGCTTGAAGTGAAGGTGATCGACGACGGGAAGGGCATTACGGCCGCTCCCGTCAAACCTGACATTGATCGCAAGATGCACGGCGAAGAAGATGCCCGCGGCATGGGCATGTTCCTCATCCAGGCGCTGGTCGACGAGGCAGAGTGGGTCGCGGGTTCCGATGGCAAGAGCAGCTACGTTCGGCTTGTCATCAAATTGAATAAAGAATCGGAATAGGCTAAAGCAGCACTCAATTGAACGCGGAGGCGATCGACAAGTGGAGAGCGAGACCAAGACGCACATAGACCAGATCAAGTCCCCCACCGGCTATCCGGTAGCCGTCCTTCGGTATGAGGGCGACATCGCCAGCACCTCGAAAGACGCGGTCCTCGGCTCCTACGAATCCCTGCCAAGGGAAACGACCAAGCTCATCCTTCTGGACTTTACGAAAGTTGATTACATTAACTCCAGCGGAATCGCCCTGGTGATCCAGCTGCTGATCCAGGCCGCTCACTCGGGACAAACGGTGTGCATCTACGGTCTCTCCGCACACTTCACCAAAGTCTTCACCATGGTCGGAATCACCAAGTACGCGAGACTGTTCCCCAGCCAGGCTGAAGCACTGGCTGCGCTGTAGGCCGCGCAGAATTCTTCAATCCATTGAATTCCAAAAGCGCCGACTGGGACGCGCCGCTATTGCGGTCCTCTTTCGCCTCTTGAGAATGGGTTAGGCAGGTGGAAAGGCGCTTCCGGCGCGGACTCCTTCTTTTTCGCCGCGTCCTGGCGCAACAGCGTGCGCTGCGAGTTGATGCAGAGCCAACCGCCGCGCGACCGCTCAAAAACCTGCGTGAAGATCCCTTTTTCGTCCACCAGGCTCGAGCCCACCTTGTGACGCAAAGTGTAAGTGCCGTTAGCCACGGCGGTGTCGCCGAGCATACGCACGGTCACCACTTTCTGTGTCAGGTAAAGGGTCTTGTCGTCTCCGCTCAGAACCAGCGCCACTTGCTGGTTGCGCGTGGTCACGTCGCCGCTGGCTGAGACATCGACAAACAGCGGAGATAGCACCAACTCCAGCCCGTACTGGTCGCGCCGGTTCACTGCGTCGGACCACTTGTCGTCAATTTGCTGGAACAGGAGGATCTCCGGGCTGATCGTCTCTGTCACGCCGGGTTTCTCGGCGGCAGAGGAAGCAGTCGTCGTCGGCGCGGCGCCTGATGCCGGCGGACCTCCTGGATCGGGAACTGGAGTTTGAGCGGTCGCGATCGAACCCGAGAAAAGGACAGCAAAACAGGCTACAACAAAGCGATTCATGCGGAATTCGTGCTCCAACTTTTAAAGGCAGGCCTTACCCAAGAATGATATCTCTTTGGACTTGGTGATTGAAACCTGGGATTGGTGTTTTGAAACGCACCGCAGCGAAACCCCGGCTTAGAGCCGGGGCCTATAGAACGGCTTGCAGGCGCGCAGGTTGGTGGATGGTCACGTTCGAATCCTCGATAGAGATCCAGTGATCCTTCCGGAACTGCCCGAGCGTGCGCGTCACAGTCTCGCGTGTGGTGCACGTCATCGAGGCCATCTCCTCGTGCGTCAGCAGGAGAGGAAATCTGTATTCCGCGGCCTCGGTGTGTTCGCCAATCTGATGCGCAAGCTCCAGCAGCAGCCGCGCCAGCCGCGCCGCCACGGTTTCAGCCAGCGCAATGCGGCACGCATCCTGCAGCGCGAAGCGATACTCCTGGCAAATACATTGCACGGCGCGCAGTTGTGCTTCCTTGTGGTTGCGCAGGAAGCTCAGAAACCGCTCCCGCTCCACCGGGCGCAGTTGCGCCGGCGTAAGCGATTCGGCTGAGACCTCGTACACGCCATGAGCCAGCACCGCATAAAGGCCCAGCATCGATCCGGGCCCTGCAACGCGGACAATCATGTGCCGTTCTTCCGGACGTCCCGCGGTCAGTTTCAGATAGCCGCTGCAAATCAAGTACAAGCAGCGCGCTTCCTCACCTTCCTTGAACAGCGCTGCTTGCGACGGCAGCGAAATCGTGCTGGTCGCGAGTTCCAGATCGGCCAGTACTGCGCTTCCCAGCGAACAAAACCAGCCCGGACGCCGATTCGCGCAGGCTGCGCACCCCAATGGCGACGACCGGCCCATGTGCCTCGGTCTCACCTGCTCTTCGATTGAAACCTGCATGTCCGCCATCGTCTTCCTTCTTCCCATTCCGACGCGGCCCCTGATCTCTCGCGTTTTAGCTTGCGGTCGGATCCGCGCAAGCCGCATTGAGACCAAATCGCCCGGTTCTCTTCTTCACCAAGGCGCTTCCTCAAAGTTTCGTTCAGAAATGAGGTCTTTGGATGTGATGAGGCTCACGGATCGAAGCCGGATTTTTCGGTGTGTGACGGAGGTGCCTCGCGCACGAAAACCCCAACGATGCAAGTTCCTGAGAAACAGGCCGTTCGAGGCCGGGTTCGGCCACCGAATCTCCTGTGATAGACGTCACCGCTCCCGACTATGACGAAACCTTAATCTTTCGTGCATATGGTGATGCTCCACACCGGCGAGGGTCCACAAATAGCTCCAGTGGTGCTCGCGCTCACATGGAGAAACCACTACTTTCAGCCCGAAACTCCGGCTGAGTCTTTTTTGGCAGTGCCACGAAGTTTTTTTGAAGGCGGTAACTTTCATGCATATTGATAGGCCGGTAACGCCGATGTTCGATGCGGCTCCCGGGAAACGGCCGGGACTGCGAGTCTTTTTCACGATCCTGCTGGGTATGGGCCTGGTCTTTGCGATGGCCGCTCGGCAAAGCGGAGCTCAGGATAAGAAAGCGCCGGCCGCACACGCCGAATTCGTCGGCGGCGACACCTGCGCCACATGTCACGCGGACGTGGCCAAGAACTTTGCCACCAATCCGCACGCCAAAATGGCGGAAATGCACGGCAACGCGAACGGCGTTACCTGCGAGAACTGTCACGGCGCGGGCAGCGAACACGTAGCCGGCGGCGGCGACGTCACCAAGATCTTCAATCCCGCTAAGGCCTCGGTCAAGGACGTTGACACCAAGTGCCTAAGCTGCCATGCGGGCGCCCACCCCAACTTCGATCGCTCGCCTCACGCCAAGGCCAATGTCGGCTGCACCAGCTGCCACAGCATTCACGGCAGCAAGGAAGAGACCTTGCTCAAGGCTCCGCAGCCCACGCTTTGCTTCCAGTGCCACAGCGACCAGAAGGCTCAATTCAACATGCCCTTCCACCATCCGGTGAATGAAGGCACGGTCAAGTGCAGTGACTGCCACGATGTTCACGGCACCTTCCAGAACAACAATGTAAGGGCCACGGCCGATCAGAGCATGATCTGCACCAAGTGCCACACCGACGTGCGCGGTCCCTTTGTTTACGAACACGCTCCGGTCAAGGCAGAAGGTTGTCTGGCATGCCATTCGCCGCACGGATCGCAAAACGCCCGCATGCTCAACATGCCCAGCATCAACGGTCTGTGCAACCAGTGCCACAACGCTGTCGCTTCCGGTGCCATCCACGGTCAAGGCCAGGGTTCGTCGGATAGTGTGCCTTGCACAAGCTGCCACACGTATATCCACGGTTCGAACTTCAACGTGGCATTTCTCAGGTAGGGAGTGGAGAAGCCTTGCCCCGCTTTTGCTTTCATCCGGGCTCGGCAAGGCTTCCACAGTTTCGCAAAGGTTCAGGTTTGGTTACGAGTTCGATTTAAGTGAGGCTTCATATGAAGAAATCAGGCTGGTTTTCGCGTGTTTTTAATCAACAGCCGTCTTTTGCAATGTTCCTGGGAATGCTAGTGGCCATGTTTCTTGCCGCAGCATGCATCGCCGTCGCACAGAGTCCAGCCGATCCCGCTCCGGCGCCGGGTTCAACAATGTCTGTTCCGACTGGGTTCTCGGTTCATGAGTCCGTCGATCTTGGTGGCCGCGTCGCCGGCATCTCGGGCAGCGGAGCGATGTACGACACAATGGTGAACCTGCAATCCGGCCCGCGCGTTCTGGGCGAAACTTTCACCCTGCGCGCGCTTCCGGGTACAAAGAACGCTCCGCTCGACGAGTTGCAGGTTTTTGCCAGCGGCTTCGGCGGCGAGCCCAACAGCTTCGCCAAGCTCGACTTTTCCAAGGGCAAATACTACGAGTTCTCCGGCTTGTTCCGCCGCGACCGGCAATATTTCGACTACGATCTGCTCGGCAATCCTGGAATCCCGACCGGATATTCGATTCCGATCGGGCCTTCGACTGCGCCGACCGGCGCCTACGCGTGGCCGCAGATCACGCAATCGCCCTTCCTCTATAACACGGTTCGCCGCATGTCCGACGTCGGCCTTACCCTGCTGCCGCTCTCGAAGGTGACGTTCCGCATTGCCTATTCGCAGAACACATTTCAGGGACCAAGCTTCACTCCGAGCGGCAATGCAATCGCGGGCCAGGAACTGCTGCTCCAGGAAATGCAGCGCAACAGCACCGACGACTTTACCGGCACATTCGATTGGAAGCCCGTTCAGGGCACCAAGCTGACCTATGAGCAGCAGATCGATCACTACAAGGGCGACTCCTGGTTTACCGTCGCGCCCAACTACCTCAACGTGCAGGAGCCCGACGGAACCAAGGTCTCTCTGCTCGACAGCTATCAGCAGTTCGTGCCCTATGGCTACAGCACTAGCACCGGCGCCTTCAGTGCGGCGAGCAATTGCAACGCCACCAGCATGATCAGTTCGTCCACCATTCTCTACTCCAATCCGAATGGCGGATTACCGATCGTCGATCCGGCTTGCAACGTAATCAGCAGCTATATTCGCCGCGAGCCTACGCGGGAGATCTTCCCCACAGAGGCGTTTCGTCTGCAAAGCTCGAGCATCAAAAACATCACGATGAACGGCAACATTCGCTACACCAAAGCGAACATGAACCTGCCGAACTACTACGAGATGTTCCAGGGATTGCAGGGAGCGAACCGCTCCATTTCTTACGCGGGCAGCGCAACTGCCGTGCGTGAGGTGGTCGCGGTCGACTACGGCATCGTCTGGCAGCTGTCGGGAAAGATCAGCATCGAGGACCAGTTCAACTACTCCAACGCTCACCAGCCCGGAACTGCCGCCGCCAACACCGGCACCACAGTGACAGTGCCGACCACTGCAGGCCAGGAAACCATCAACAACACGACCCTGACGAGCTGCACCACGATCAACTCCACCACAAACAGTCCCGCCGGCTGCAAGCCAAACACGTCGGTCCCATCAGGCAGCCCAGCGATCGGCACCACGCAGGCGGGCTACTTCGGCCAGCGGTTCACCACCAACGACGCAACCTTGACCTGGGACGCAACGCCGCATAGCACATATTCGCTTACCTGGCGGTACCAGGAGCACCTCATCTCCGAAGGTCAGGGAACCGCGGCGCACAACATCCCAATCCCAGCCAACAACACAACATCAGGCGAGGTTACCATTCACGAAAATGGTGCAATCCTGACCGCCGCTCTGCATCCCGCCAGCAGCCTGGTCCTCAACGGCAGCGTCGAGGCCATGTTCAACGACAACGTATTCACCCCCATGGGATTCCGCCAGTTGTGGCATGTCAGGGTGCACGCCATCTATCGGCCAAACTCCTGGGCCACTATCTCGGGCGCCTTCAACGATCTCGAGCGGCACAACAACACCAACAACAATCAGAGTTTCCCGGGCAACACCACGCCCTACTTCGGCCCGCTCAATCATGTGGATCACTCGCGCATCGTGAGCTTCGGCACCGAGCTCTTCCCAAACGATCGTTATGGGCTCGACCTCAACTACTCCTATAGCGACGTGTACCTGTCATCCAACTCCTGCTTCCAGGGCGCAGCCAACGTGATGCCCGGCGGCACGGTTGAGCCGGCGGCCGCTAACGCAACCGGCACACTTTGCGGCGCGGTTACGGCCGGCCACGGTGCGAATAACGTCCTCTTCCTGGGCAAGGATTTCATGGATGCTCCCACAGAATATATTTCTGCGGCGTTCATGTACTCGCCGGTGAAGAAGTTCCGTTCCAACGTCGGCTACCGTGTCAACTCTGTTAGCGGCAGCCGGTCGTTCACTGACGCCGGCGACGTGAATGGTGCGCTCGTATCCAACTACCAGACCCCATTTGTGAGTGCCGAATGGACAATGCATCGTGGACTGATCTGGAAAGGCGAATACGACTACTTCGATTATGGAGAGGGCAGCAGCAAATCCGGCGCGCAGTATTGCAACGCCAATCCCGCCCTTGCCGTGGGCAGCACCAGCGCGCCCGTTGTGCTGTGCAGCTCCGTTCCGAATACGGCAATGTCGGCTTCCACGCCGCTTTACGGGTTTACATCGCCACGCAACTTCCACGCCAATAACGTGGTCCTGGGACTGCATTACGATTTCTGATCGCCGAGCTTTCGCTCCACGGTCGAAAGGGAACCAAGCAAGAGGAGATTGGCAATGAAAGTCACGAATGCAATGATGATCGCCGCGATGGTCGCTGCCACTCAGGGAACATTGACCTACGCGCAAAACTCTGGGGCCGATACCTACAAGGCGAAGTGCCAGAGCTGCCACGGCGCCGAAGGCACGCCAAATCCCGGCATCGCCAAGATGATGGGCGTCAAGCCCGCTAGCGATCCTTCGGTGAAATCTCTGAGCGAAGCAACCATGATCACCGACACCACCAACGGCAAAGGCAAGATGCCGGCATTCAAAGGCAAACTTACCGACGCTCAAATCAAGGCGTCGGTGGATTACTTCCGTTCCCTGGCCAAGTAAGCGCGGGTGCGGATCGCAAGACGAAGTGTGAGCGCAAGACAAGCTGGCGCGGTCGTCGATTTGACAAACCTCGATCGCGCCGGATTGCGTAAGCTGGTTCCTGCTACGATTTCGATTGCGGAACCAATCAGGAACCGGCCGAGCGCTCGAATCTGCGCGCGGCCACGAAAACAACTAAGGAGATCGCAATGAGAAAGAGCTTTCGTTCCCAAATTGTACTGGCTGCGGCAGTTGTGCTTGCCGGGTCCATGTGCTTCGCCGAGGATGGCGGGGCGATTTACAAATCCAAGTGCGCCATGTGCCACGGGCCAACTGGTACGCCGAGCGCGGGAATGGCCAAGGCCATGGGCATCAAGCCCGTCTCCGATCCTTCCATCCAGGCTCTCACAGTGGCTCAGATTGTCTCCACCGTAAAGAACGGCAAAGGCAAGATGAAGCCCGTCGCCGGCCTGAGCGATGCGCAGGTTAGCGCCGTTGCCGCATACTTCAAGACCCTGAAGTAAGCACTAGAATCAGCACAGTTGTTTTTGAAGGCAGGCCCGTCACCCCCGGCGGGCCGTCGACCAATGGAGGTTGAGGAAACGTGTCGCTGTTTGAAAGATTTCGCGATAGCTGGGTGCGTCCGGCACTGTTCTTCGGCAATAACCCCATCAGCCTGACCGGTGGCGCCATCACCACGGCGTCCGGCGTCACCATGATCAGCTACTGGCTGGCCGAACTCGCCGGCCAGCTCAGCGACAACCCCTATCTCGGCATCATCTTCTTCCTCATCCTGCCGCTGCTTTTCCTGCTTGGCCTCGCGCTCATTCCCATCGGCGTTCTCGTTCGGCGCAGAAAGCTGCAGAAAGCCGGGCAGATTCCTCTCGCGTTTCCCCGCATCGATCTCAACGACCGCAAGTTCCGTCACGGACTCGACATTGTTCTGGTTTTCACCGTCATCAATTTCCTGGTTGTGGCCACGGCAAGCTATCACGGCGCGGAATACATGGATTCGCCGCAGTTCTGCGGCCGCTCCTGCCACGTGATGAAGCCTGAGTTTACGGCCTACCAAATCTCGCCGCACTCCCACGTGGCCTGCGTCGAATGTCACATTGGCTCCGGCGCTCAAGCGTACGTCGATGCCAAGATCAACGGTACCAAGCAGCTGATCGAAGTTACTTTCCATCCGCTTGCGCCGCTGACGCCAAAAGTCATTCCTAACTACCCCACGCCCATCCCTTCGCCGGTCTCGAGCCTGCGCCCCGCACGCTATACCTGCGAAGGCTGCCACACGCCCACGCGCTTCGACGGCGATAAACTGCTCGTCAAATCCAACTTTGCCGACGATGAGCAGAACACCGAGACGCAGACCGTGCTCATTCTTCATCTGGGCGGCGTTGATTCGCTCTCGCGCTACACCGGCATCCACGGCGTCCACCTGGGCCACATTGAATACGTCGCCACCGACTCCTCGCGCACCAATATTCCATGGGTGGAACGGCAGAACGCCGACGGCTCATTTACTGAATACAGCTCATTGCCCGCCGGCAGCGGCGTTCCCAAGGGCGACCGCAGGGTCATGGATTGCATCGACTGCCACAACCGTGCTGCGCACACCTTTGTTACCGCCGGCCAAGCTATCGACCAGGCCATGGCCACCGGCGCCCTCAGTCCGAACCTGCCGTGGATTCACAAAGAGGGTCTCGCGCTGTTGAACGGAACTTATTCGAGCCAGGAAGAGGCCGGCGTCCAGATTCCCGAGCAGCTTCAAGCCTTCTATCGCACGCAGAATCCAACTGTGCTATCGCAGAACGCGGCCCTGGTACAACAAGCGGGCAAAGAACTGGTCACGCTCTATGACCAGAACGTGTTTCCATCCATGAAAGTCACCTGGGGAACGCATCCCAACCACATCGGCCACATGGAATATCCCGGCTGCTTCCGTTGCCACGACGGCAATCACACTGCGAAAAGCGGCGACACCATTCCGCAGGACTGCACCGTTTGCCACAACCTGCTCGCCGTGGAAGAAGCCAAGCCGAAGGTTCTCGGCGACCTCGGCATTCAATAGAAGGCGCTGTCATTCTGAGCGACCGGAGTCCGCGCGCGGATGAACGGAGTGGAAGAATCTGCGGCTGTTTTTCTTCAATCGCATCCGATTCTCTGCGCCCGCAATCGATGCCATCCTTGCGCAGATTCTGTGGCCCTGACCCAAAAGGTGCAACAAGCGCGAGGCTATGCTGGGCGAAGATAAGGTATCGCCTGATCGCGGGATCGCCCATCCGCGTACTCCGCGCGCGACGCAAACGATGATGCACCTTCGCTGTCTCGGTTTGTCGCTTGCCGCTTCTTTACTCGGCGGCCCCCTCGTATCTTCCGCCGCCGTGTTTCCCGTCAAACCCGCTCTGCTTCCGGTCACCGTTACGCTTGCCGCCAACAACGTGTCCGTCGCACAGGGCAGGGTCGTTATTCTCACTGCAACGGTCACACCCATGGCAGCGCCGCCCGCGAGTGGCGAACAAAATCCAACTGGAACGATCACTTTCTACATCGGTACCACAGCGATCGGCCAATCAACGCTCGCCGCGCTCCCCGTCGACAACGCCTCCACGGCCACGCTGACCATCCAGAATCTTCCCGCCGGCCAGGATTCCATCACCGCGTCCTACGCAGGCGACCCCGTTTTTGCTTCAGGCACTTCGGATCCGCTCGCGATCAATGTCGAAGGATTCACTCTCGCGCCCGCCGCTACCAATCCCGCGACCAACCTCAACATCGCGCGCGGCCAGTCTGGTTCGGAATCCTTCGTCGTCACCAGCGCCGGCGGCTACACGGGCCAGGTGCAGGTGGTTTGCGCGGTTCAATTGCAGGACGACATGACCTGCACGCCCACTCCGCAGCAGGTAGTACCCACGGCCACGGTCACTTTCTCCATCCAGACCTTCGCCACCGGAGGCCCGCTCTACGCCACCGCGTCGACAACGCGCCGGCACATTTCATTTTGGCCTCTAGCAACGTTGGGCTCTGCGCTCGCCGCAATCTTCTTCTTCGCCATTCCCTTCAGTCGACGCTGGCGCGCATCTCTCCTTCGCGGCTCCCGCCGCGTTAGCTTTCTTGTCATGTTGCTCGTCCCGCTCCTGACGATGGTCACCAATTGCAACAGCTCAAGAGTCCTCGCCGGCAACGGCACGCCGCTCGGCGTGGCGACACTCAAAGTCACTGCCACTGCATATGTCGACAACGCCGTCACCAGCCAAACCGTCTACTTCACCGTCAACGTGCAGCCGCAATAACCTCAGGCGCGGCGGCGCCGCTTTCCCGCCCTCCGTGTTAGGCTGGCTCTTCGTGTTCAGGAGCGGAAATCTTTCATGCATTCCACGCACTCTTCTAACTTCAATCTTGTAGGGGCGGCCCACGCCTCCATGATCGAGCACGGCTTTCAGCCCGATTTCCCCGCCGGAACTCAAACGGAACTGGCCGCAATCAAAGCGCAGGCCGCAGTGCCAGCGGGCAATGGCTTCACGGATCTCCGCAACCTGTTGTGGTCCTCCATCGACAACGACACCTCAAAAGATCTCGACCAGATCGAATGGGCGGAGCAGTTGCCCGACGGCCGCATCCGCGTGCTTATCGGCGTGGCCGACGTAGACGCGCGCGTGAAAAAGGGCACTGTCATTGACAAGCACGCCGCATTCGAAACCACATCGGTCTACACGGGCGTGACCATTTTCCCTATGCTGCCGACGGAGCTTTCCGAGGGCATAACCTCGTTGAACGAGAACGAAGATCGTATGGCCATCGTCGTGGAGTATTCCGTCGACGCCAATGGAGCCACCTCCGACGAAAAAGCCTACCGCGCTCTGGTGCGCAATCGTGCGCAGTTGGCTTATCCGAGTATCGGCGCCTGGCTCGACGGCAAAGCTGCGCCACCGCCGAAAGTTGGCGCCAGCTCCGATCTCGCCGCGCAGCTCAAGCTGCAAGACACGGCGGCACAACGCATGGCCGGGGGCCGCTATCAGCATGGCGCGCTCCAATTCGAAACCATCGAGACGCAGCCGGTGCTGGTGACCGATGAGATCGTGGGCATCGCGCCCATCGAAAAGAATCGCGCCACCTCGGTGATTGAAGAGTTCATGGTCGCGGCCAATGGCGTGGTCGCGCGCACCTTTGAGTCCGCGGGTCTCGCCTCGATCCGTCGTGTCGTGCAAGTGCCCAAGCGCTGGGACCGCATCGTCGAACTGGCGGCGCAAAAAGGCACCACGCTGCCCGCCGATCCCGATTCAAAAGCGCTCAACGACTTTCTTCTCGCGCAACGCCAGAAGGATCCCGACCACTTTCCCGATCTTTCGCTCGCGGTCATCAAGCTGATGGGTCCTGGCGAATACGTTCTCATCAAGCCCAGCGCGCCATCGCCCGGCCACTTTGGCCTCGCGGTTCGCGACTACACGCATTCCACCGCGCCCAATCGCCGCTTCCCTGACGTGGTTACGCAGCGCATCCTGAAATCCTGGCTTACGAAGTCCGCACAGCCTTACTCTGAAGACGATCTGAACGCCATCGCGCAGCGATGCACTGAGATGGAAGATGCCGCCCGCAAGGTGGAGCGCGAGATGGCGAAACGCATCGCCGCGGTCGTTCTTCATCCTCACATTGGTCAGAGCTATCAGGCCATTGTCACCGGCGCGTCGGATAAGGGCACCTTCGTCCGCACGCTCGATCCGCATGTTGACGGCATGGTGGTGCGCGGCGGCAAGGGCCTCGATGTCGGCGACAGAGTCACCGTCAAGCTCGTCAACACCGACCCCGAACGCGGTTATATCGATTTCGAAGCGTAAGCGCCGAAGCTCTGTCAGGCTCCGCGTGCGGTAAGACGGGAAACTCCAACTGATCGCGCCGGCGCGCTTCTTGGCCTGCTACTAAATCCTTGACTCTTCTCGCTCAGCAAATGCGTCTAACTATAAGAAAATATTCCTGAGGGCTCGATCAGATTCCGGAGATGTAATTCCATCTCCTGACCGGTCTGGCTCCAAGCGGCTATCCCAGGCCGGCCTGCCAACTGCAGATTGAGCCTGCGAACGCCGACTTCCCCGAATCAGGTGAATGAATGCGATTTAGTTCCCGGCTGATCTTTGGAGCCGTCCTCCCCGCAATATCGATCCTCTGTTTACCAGGCGATCTTCGTTCGCAGCAGCCGGATACAAACACTGCAGTAGCCGCAGCCGCGCTGCCGGAAGCGCCCGAGCCGCAGAACACCTCAGTCGCATCGCCATCGTCTGCCCAGTCGCAGCCGGCCTCGCAAACCAACACGCCGCCAACCGATACGAAGAATCCGCCTGCGCACAAACCGCCCCCGCAGCCGAAGCGCATTCTGGGAATCATGCCGAACTACCGCGCCGTCAGCGCCGGAGAGATTCCGCCGCCGCCCACGCCGCGCGAAGCGTTCGTCGTCGCAACCAAAAACAGCTTCGACTATTCCGCTTTCGTTTTTGTCGGGCTCACCTCACTGTTGGCCGAAGGCACTGGCGCACATCCTCAGCTAGGCAAAGGCGTAAGCGGCTACTGGGCATACTATTGGCGCGGCTATCTCGATAAAACCGACGGCAACTACTGGGTCGACTGGGCAATGCCGACGGTATTCCATCAGGACGAGCGCTACTATGCCATGGGCGAAGGGAATGTTTTCAAGCGCAGCATCTACGCAGCCTCGCGCGAACTCATCACGCCTAATTACCACGGCAAAAACAGCTTCAACGCTTCCGAGATTCTTGGCCGCGGCATTTCGCAGGCCATATCGCTCACCTACTATCCCAGCCAGACGCGCACCGTTGGCGGCTTCACTGAAAAGTATGCCTACGCCGTGGGTCGCGACGCCCTCACCAATGTGTTCCGCGAGGTCTGGCCCGACATCAACCAACGTCTGTTTCATCGCCATCATTGAGGCAAAGCATCGCCGGGCCCTTCCCTGCCTTTTAATCCGGCTGTGGTAACATTCCGGCATCGCGCAAACTGACTTGCAAATTCACGCTCAATCTCCCGCTTCTGCGCGGTAGAAAGATCTTCCATGGACAGCTCTCCGGGTTTCGTCGTCATCATCATCGTTCTCGCCATCATCGCCATTTTTGTGCTGATCACGGTTCTCAAGACCATGTACACAGTGCGCACCTACACCGCCGGCGTGGTGGAGCGCTTCGGCAAATTCAATCGCGTTGCCAAGCCGGGCCTGCAATTCCTGCTGCCCTGGTGCGAGACCGTCCGCTACGTCGATCTGCAAGTGCGCCAGGCCGTCGTCAATGTCGAAACCAAGACCAAGGACAACGTCTTCGTCACCATCCCAGTCTCGGTGCAGTACCAGGTGGTAGAGGCAAAGGTCTTTGACGCCTACTACAAACTCTCGAATCCGCAGAGCCAGATCGAAAGCTACGTCTTCAACTCCATCCTCGGCCACGTGCCCACGCTCACGCTCGATGAAGCCTTCGAGCAGATGCAGCAGATCTCCGGCGCGGTCAAGCGCGACTTGGACGAAGTGATGGACAACTTCGGCTACAACATTCTGCGCGCGCTGGTTACCGATATCGTTCCCGACGCCAAGGTGAAAGCTGCGATGAACGACATCAACGCCGCGCAGCGCGAGCAGATCGCGGCGCAGGCTCGCGGCGAAGCCGACAAGATTCTCAAGGTGAAGCAGGCCGAGGCTGAGGCTGAATCGAAGGCCCTGCAGGGCGACGGCGTGGCACGCCAACGCGCTGCCATCATCAAGGGACTGCAATCCTCAGTGGAACAATTTAAATCCGCTGTTGAAGGCTCTACCGCGCGCGACGTGATGGCCATGGTGCTTCTCACGCAGTACTTTGACACCATGCGCGAAGTCGGCGTAATGGGCAAGTCGAGCACGATTTTTCTGCCCAGCTCTCCCGGCACCGTCAATGACTTGATGACGCAAATCATGGCTGGCTTCCAGGGGGCGAAATCATCCTGATTTATGAGGGTCCGCGCTCTCGTTGAGGCTGGGCGGATTCTTCAGCACGAACGATGGGCTGCCCATCCGAATTGCGCTTTTTGCGTTTAGGATGCACTCGCATGATCGCCAGCTCACTTAAGCTTCGCTGACTTGCTGGCCCGCTGACTCGTCCGACGCGACGGACTGCCCTTCTTGTTCTTCTCCACCCGCAGCTTCCACGCCGCCTGCAATGCGCCGCGCAGCGAATCCTCATCGGCTTTCGCCAGCCGGATATGTGTCGCGCCCATCCGTCCCCATCCGCCATGCACCGGTAAAAACAGATCAGGGCGCCCGGCCAGAAAATCCGCCTGCACATCCGGCGTCAGCATTAGGTTTCCGTATCCGTCTTTCACCGATGCCAGCGTCGCAAAAATCCGTCCGCCCACGCGGAAATCGACCGCACCCATGTGCGAGCCTTCTTCCGCGCCATCGAGGCTGAGCGCGATTCGTTTGAAATCTTTTGCCGTCATGGGCTCCAAGTCCGCAAAGTTGGTTGCATCCTTCACCTTAGCGGATGAAGAACATCCCGCAGGGGCTGAAAGCCCCAGTTTTGTGCATCTTTTCCGGCCCGGCTGAAGCCGTGCCCTTGTTACAAAGCCATTGATGCAGCCTATTCCAACGTTTACGTAGCTGCTTCTTCAAACTCCTCATTCAGCCACTTGCTGAACGCCGCATACTCCTCGTCGCGCCCTAGAAAATCTCTCACCAGCTCGCGTCCGGGCTTTGAGCCGCCCTGTTCCAGCACCGTCTTGCGATAGCGCGCACCCGCTTCGCCGCCGAGCAAATCCTTGGGGTCAAACTGCGCAAAGAAGTCCAGCGCAATCACCTTGTCGAACATATAGGTGTAGTAGTTCGACGAGTAGCCGGTCAGGTGCCCGAAGCTCGCATACATCTTGTTGCCATCGAGCCACGTCCACGGCTGGAATTGCTTATAAAGCTCGCGCGTCATCACGTCGGGATCGATCCCCGCCGGATCCTCATCGTGCAAATTGAGCGAAAGCGTAGTGTAGTAAAGCTGCGTCCTGATCCAGTCCGCGCGCCCGAACGCGCCGGCCCTCTTCATCGTGCGAATCAACTCCGCCGGCAAGACTTCATCCGTCTGGTAGTGACGCGCAAACGCTTGCAGCAGCTTCTCGTCGCGGAAGAATTCCTCCAGCATCTGCGAAGGCACTTCGATAAAGTCGCCCTCCGTCGCGAACCCCGAAAGTCCTGCCCACTCCGTATGCCCACCCAGAATGGCGTGCATCAAGTGGCCGAATTCGTGGAAGAACGTGACCACATCGGAATACTGCAACAGCCCGGGATCGTTAGCGTCCCCGGCAGGGAAGTTGCAGATCAACGCTGCCTCGGGAATCTGGCGTCCGCGCACGCCCGTCACCACCGGCGCTGCACTGAACCACTTGTCTTTGCCTTCGCGCGGATGCATGTCCAGATAAAACCGCCCCACCATTCGGCCGCCCTCGAACACCTCATACACGCGCACCGCGGCATCCCACGCCTGCGCCGTCGACGGCCGAAATTCCACTTTGAATAAAGTTGCCGCAGTCTTCAGCACTCCCGCCTCAACGCGCTTGTACGGAAAATACGGCCGTACCGACTGCGAATCGAAATCGAACTTCGCGCGCCGGAATTGCTCATACCAGTACCCGCGGCTCACAATGTCGATCTCGCCAAGCTGCGCCTCGCGCCCGCGCGCAAATTCAAGCACCACAGCATGCTCGTGCTTCGCGCCATCGCGGCTCGCCTCGTCCAGCTTCGCCAAAAATTTGCGAACGTTCGCCGCCGACTTCATCATCTGGTCAGCAGTCGCGAGATCGGCCCAGCTGCGAAAACCGAGAATCGTCGCGATCTCCTGCCGCGTCGCCAGGAGGTCCAGGAGGATTTGCCGATTCGCCGGGTACGCGCGCGTGTTGTATGCCAGAAACATCCGCTCGCGCAGCGCCGTGCTCGCGGCAAACGTCATCACCGGCAGCATGTCCGGCGGATCGGTCGTCAGCGTCACGCGCTCTTTTCCGTCTTCGCTTTTCGCAGCCGGGTGCCGCGCGACGTAGTCGGCGGGCAGTCCTTCAAGCTCTTCGGGCTTCGCCTCAATCGTCTTGCCGCCCTCCTGAATATTGCGGCCAAACTCGAGCGATAGTCCGGTCGCCTTGTCGTGGAGCGCATGCAGGCGGTCGCGGGTCTCCTTGTCCTTGTCTACGCCGCTCAAGCGATAACCGAGCAGCGTTCGCTCGACATAATGCTTCGTCGCCGGGCTTGCGCCATCCAGCTTCATCGCCACCAGCGCGTCATACACTTCGCGATTCAGGCTCAGCGCACTGCCTGCCATCGCCACGCGCTGCGCCTCCATCTGCGCCTGGTCGCGCACCGCCTTGTCGGCGGCCACGGAGTTCAATATTCCCGCCTGCGCGCCGGCCAAATTCAAATGCTCAATCGCCTTGTCATATGGCAGCAGCGAGTTTTCGGGTGTGCGCTCGCCCTTCACGGCGATAAGCTCTGCCAGTGCGCTTTCATGAGCAGCCAGCCGCGCGCTCACCCATGTCGTAAGCGCGGAAGCCGACGTCGCGCCGCCCGCCTCCCACACGTGAATTGCTTCCGATGTCGCCGCGTCGACAGGGGTTTCCATTGCCATGTTCAGGATTCCTCCAGGGTTTTAGGGTACCAAGATTGAATCGGCCGAGCGCCACATCACCGGGGCTTCAGTGTGTTTCCGCTCAGTTGCTATTTTGATGCGCGAGCGTAACCATCCATCCGCTTTTTAAACAGGAGCAGCACGCTGGGGCCAAACGACAGCAGCATCACCGCGATTCCGGTCACGATGCCAAAGCTCGTTGCAATCGGCGCCGAGCAGTCATCGCGTCGCCGCACGATGACGTGGCAGGGCACCGCGATCAGCAGCTCCAGCACGCTGCCTTTCAGAAGCCAAGACACCATGCGCGTCGTCGCAACAGAGGAATTCCTGAAATACAAATAAAAAACAACTCCCCACACGAGCCAAATCGCCGCCCAAGCCAGAACGATTTCCGCCTCGTTGTCCCAAAATCTGTCGAAGAATTTGTCGTTCATCGCGACGACTCCGGCGGCAGAAAACGCTGCATAGGCCAGCAGCGCAAACAGCATCGATCCGACCACTACCGACACGGCAAGATGTGTTCGCGGTTTCAAACGCTTTTGCGAAGTGTCAACGGAGAGAAATAGCAGCAGGGCCTGGCCGGCGATGACGGCCACGATAGGAATCCAGACGAGCCACTCGTTGTAGGCACCCACCAGGGTTGCCATGAATGGAGCGCTCGATCCGTCAGTGCCAAGACGAACTGCAGCCGGCAAAAGAAACACCAGCACAATCGCCGCGTAAAAGATGCTGATGACGATGCCCCACTTGCGCATGGCGCCATCCTTTCCTTGATTCGCATCCCATCATACGCCGGCGCAAACTGTCGTCAGCCTCGCAACCCTATTGTCCCACGATCCCGAGGCGCTCTGTCCTAATGTCGCTAGTCGCTGTGTCCCTGCGGTTCCGGCATCTTCAAAAATTCATCCGGTGTCAGCGCGCGCGGCGTGAACCGAGCCTCGAACACCGCACCCTTGAAGAAGTCGCGGCGGTTGATGCGCGTTCCGATCGACGCATGACCCGGCCCCTGTGGCGCGATATGCAGTTCGCCTTCACCCTGCAGCTCATTGCCCACGTAGTTGCGCAGCGTCTTGCCGTCGTAGACAGCAGTTACGCGGTACCAGTGCCTCAGCGGATGCAGATGGTCGCAATTCAGCAGCGTTCGCTGCTGGCCGTTCGTTTCAGCAAAGCTGTCCAGGCACCACTGGCCCTTCACAATGCGAATCTCAAACAGCATTCGATTGTCGGTGTCCTTGCCGGTCTTGGTATCAATCTCCGACAAATGAAAGAATCTCTGCGCTTCCGCGCCACCCGCGTCCGGCCTGAAAATCACTTCCCATGTGTAGGCCGTCGCCCCGGCCAGCGGATGCTGATCGACAAACAATGCATCATCGTTGCCATTGAACTCGACGGCCTTCCCATACGGCGAATCAATTAAGTAGGGATGCCCGGCCACGTGCGTCGTCTGTCCACCAATTGACTCGATGTTGTCGAACCGCCAGGTCGTCGAAGCCGCATTGCCGTCTGGCGCCTGCGCGACCAGCGAAAGTGGACTCAGCGCGATTCCTGCCGCCACCGCGGCCAACCTGCCGCAAATCGCTCTCACGAAAGCTCCATCGCTATTGGGTTCTCCGGCATCGTCCAAGCGGCCGCATGCGCCGGCGAGATTAGGATTTGACCCTCAGGCCTCCGACTGCGCGCCGCCGGCTGCGCTTTCACGCGTGCTCCGGATACAAGCGATTGAACTCTGGGTCGTCGTGCAGCATCAGGAGATCCGGATCGCGACGCGCCCACACGGCATCGCGGAATCCCGCTTCCCAGGCCTTGCGCAGCGAGTCCAATGCTTCCGTTTTTCTATGCAATTCGCAGTAAAGGCACGCCGCGTTGTACAGAATCGAAGCCTCATTGGCACGCAGAGTGACGGCCAGGTTCAACTCGCGCAGCGCATCGTCCGTTCGCGACAGGCGGGCGTAATCACCGCCCAGCAAAATCCGGGCCCGCGCGTCTTCCGGTACTTGCTTTAGGTGGTTCTCCAGAGCTCCGATTCTGCGCTGGAGCAGGTTGCGCATTTCTTCTGACTTGCCCAGAGCGCCCATCGAGTTTGCGATTGGCACGTAGACGTTGTAATCTTCGCCGCTGGCTTCGATGGCCGTCTCCGCCACATCCAGCACTTCCTGGTAGCGTCCCGCCGCAAAAAGCGCGCGGCACAAAAGGTAGTACGCTCCCTCGCAGTCGCGCTTCCGCTCGATCGCCTTTTTCACCATGCGCACGGCTTCGTCGTGCAGTTCAGCCGCGTAAAGCACCCACGCCTGGCTCACCTGAACCTCGGGTAGGTCCCAGCGCAGTGCTACTGCCTTGCCTGAGGCTTCGCGCGCGCGTTCCACCCACACTTGGTCGCGGCTGTAGTTGCAATAGAACATGGCACACGCGTTGGCGCAGGCGGCATAGGCAAGCGCAAAGTTCGGATCGATGGCCACCCCGTTCTCGAACATCTGCAGTGCAAATTCAAGGTCCTGCCGCGTTTGCCGCCGCGCATAACGCTTACCGCGAAGGTAGAGGTCGTAGGCCTGCAGATTTTCCGTCGGCTTCACCGCCAGCGCTTCCAGTTCCTCCGCCGAAAGCGTGACGCGCAGCGCCTCGGCAATCTTACGCGCCATTTCGTCCTGCACTTCAAAAACGTCTTTCATCTCGCGGTCGAACCGTTCCGACCACATCGGAAAGTCGGTGTGCGTATCCACCAGCTGCGCGTTGATGCGCAGCCGCGCGCCCGATCGTCGCAGCGTGCCCGTTAGCACATAGGCAGCGCCCAGCTTCTGCCCCACTTGCTGTGGAGTCACGGATTGATCGCGGAAGGCCAGCACCGTGGGCCGCGAAAAGATATTCAGCCCGCGAATCTTCGAGAGCTCTGTAATCACGTCTTCCGTGATGCCGTCGCGCAGATATTCATCTTCTTTTGCGCCGCTCAGATTCTCGAAATAGAGCACTGCCACCGATTTTCCCTGCTTATGTGTGCCCGAATCGGAATCCGTCTTCGCTTTCGCCCGGCTTTTGTTCGTTTCCAGGTTGCGCTTCAGCCGGTTCAGATCGGTTTTCAACTCTGTGGCCGTCTGGCAGCGCAACGTGCGGTCTTTCTCAATGCACTTCTCCAGAATGCGGACAAAGTCCGCCGGCAACGATAGGTTGATCTCTGCCGCGGGCTTGGGTTCGCGATTCAGAATCGCGTCAAAAATCACCGCCGATGTGTCGCCCGGAAACGGCAGCATGCCCGTTGCCATCTGATAGAGCACCGTGCCGGCTGAAAATAGATCCGTGCGGGCATCCACAAGTTGTCCGCGCGCTTGCTCCGGCGACATATAGCTGATGGTGCCTACAGCTGCCCCGGGCGAAGTCAACTCTTCTCCCGCTGCCAGCGTCCGATCACCGTCTGCAGCCTGCGGCGTCTGGCCCTGCGTGATCTTTGCCAGCCCGAAATCCAGAATCTTCAGCTGCCCGCGATCCGTCACAAACAAATTCGCCGGCTTGATGTCGCGATGCACGATTCCCTTGGCGTGCGCCGATTCCATTGCGTCCGCCATCTGGATCGCCAACGGCAGTATCGTGTCCATCTCCATCGGCTGGCCGGTCATCCGTGCGGCGAGTGTCTGCCCCACCAGCAGCTCCATCACGATAAAGTGCTGCAGCTCGCGCCGTTCAATGGCGTGAATGGTGCAGATATTCGGGTGATTCAACGACGAAGCCGCCCTTGCCTCACGCTGAAAGCGCTCCAGCAGCTGGCTGTCTCTAGCCAGGTCCGCGGGAAGAAACTTGAGGGCTACGCGGCGATCGAGCTGCGCATCCTGCGCTTCATACACCACACCCATGCCGCCCGAGCCGATCTGCCGAAGAATTGTGTAGTGCAGGATGGACTGGCCAATAAAAGGATCTTCGCTCATTCTGTGCCGGATACTAGCAGATCGCATCAGAGGACGCCCATTTCCCCCCGGGGCGGTACTGAAATAACCCTCGAAAGTTGCACATTCCCGGTTGCATTAGCATCAAAACCCCTTTAATATGCGTCAATTGAAGAGAATGCCTCTCGCCGTCTCCAGCACGACTGACCCTGTGGCGATTCCGACCGCCGTGCAGCCGCGCCTGCGCGTCGGCAAGCTCTGTATTGCGGTTCAGGCGGGCAACCCCGGCGAGCTTATTTCCCGGGCGGACGCCGCCATTAAAGACTCTCCTTTCATCGAGTTCCGCCTCGATGCGCTCGCCAAGCCGTCTGCCGTTCTGCCCGACCTGAAGACCTTTCTCGCCCGGCGTCGCGACGTTACAGCCATCGCCACCTGCCGCCGCAAGGCCTGCGGTGGAAAATTCACCGGCTCGCTCAATGCCGAGATTGAAATCCTGCAAAAGGCTGCCGAATCCGGCTGCCAGATTGTCGACCTCGAGGTGGAATCGGCCGACCAGTGTACCCGGCCCCAGTTGGCCAAGTTCCGTGCCGCCCTCCGTGCCGCCGGCTCTTCGCTTCTCATCAGTTCACACGACTTCACACGCACGCGCCGCTCCGACGGCCTCAATCAAGTGGCTCAGAAGATTGCTGCATTCGAGCCGGACTTCGTCAAGGTCGTCACCACCGCGCGCGCGCTTCAAGACAATCTTTCCGTGCTGCAGATGATCGAGGACCAGTCGCTCAATCAGCACATTATCGGCATCGCCATGGGCGAAGAAGGGCTCATCAGCCGCATCCTCAGCCCGCGTGCCGGCGCAGCGTTCACCTTCGCATCATCCAACGAAGGTGCCGAAACTGCCGCAGGCCAGATTCCTGCGCGTACACTTCTCGATCTTTATCGCCTCGAACAGCTCGACCAGGCCACGCGCATCTTTGCCGTCGCCGGCAATCCCATTGCGCATTCGCTTTCGCCGCTGATGCATGCCACGGCCTTCCGCCGCGAAAACGTCAACGCCGTCATGCTGCCCCTCAAGGTCAAGTCGCTCGACGATCTGCTCACCGTGGTCCGCGATTTGCCGCTCGACGGCGTCGCCGTAACCATGCCGCTCAAGCAGGAAGTGCTGCCGCACCTTGCCAACATGGATCCACTCACCGGCCGCATCGGCGCCTGCAACACGCTGCGCACCGGCGCTGACGGCAAGCTCTACGGCTTCAACACCGACGTAGCCGGCGTGGTGCGCCCGCTCGAGCGCCGCATGCGCCTCAACAATTCGCGCATCCTCGTGCTCGGCGCAGGCGGAGCGGCGCGCGCAGCGGTCTTCGGCTTGGTAGAGCAGGGCGTCGAGGTTTACATCGTCAACCGCACGCACGAGAAAGCCGTGGCCCTGGCACGCAAGGCCAAAGCGCACGTGCTGCGTCAGGCGCTGCTCGGCAAAGAGAAGTTCGACGCCATCATCAACACCACGCCCTGCGGCATGACCGGCATCAAGCAGCAACTGCCGCTGAAGGAAAGCGAGCTGAACGCGTCGCTGGTCTTCGATATGGTTTACACGCCAATCGAAACGCCGCTGCTGAAGCTCGCCAAATCGCGCGGCTTAGCCGTCATCTCCGGCCTTGAAATGTTCGTGCAGCAGGGTGCGCGCCAGTTCGAGATCTGGACCGGCAAGCCCGCCCCCGAATCCGAGATGCTGCACGCCGTCGAGCTCGAACTGCGCCGCCATCCGCAGTGAGCGGTCGAGCCGCCCATTCGCTCAGGACAGTTCCGAGGAAGACCAATAGCGGTTAGCGAGCGGAGTTCAGCGCATTCTCCGCACGGTCCAGAGCCTGTGCGAGGAGGGCGAGCTGCTGTGCGGCCAAGTTGGGGTCGTGGGCGTCCAGCGCCTCATTGACGCCCGGAATGACCACGGCGGCGTAGCCGGTGAGCACACCGGGAGCATAGATCGTGTGGCGATACCAGGGACGCCCGGGAAGTCCCGAGTCGGAGAGAAATGCGGTCTCTGCCTGGCGAAGCGCGCGATTGAGTTCGGCCAGATCGCCGGACGGGGCCAATTGAAGGGCGTGGACACGCTCGGCCGCAGCGGTGAATCGAGAGGCCGCGGCCTGTGCGGGCGCGAAGTCAAGCGACGTAAATCCATCGTCGGCAGCTTTGCGTTTTGCTGCCTCGACGTAAGCGGAAACGGCGTGCGCATAGGCGACGTAGTCGAATGGCAATACGTCGGCATCGGCCATGCGCATCGCTTCAAGCCCGAGGACGCGGGCCATCTGCCGCAAATAGAGGAAATTGGGGTCGGCGTTTTTGGTGTACCAGGCAAAGTCATCGAACGCGGAGTGGTACACGCCATAGGGGCCGGATGACGTGATTTCCGTTGAGGGTACGCCGGCGTGTTGCAGGAACGGCGTGAAGTCCGAGCCGGACCCGAGATCACCGAGTCCGACTTCATCTGCACCGTTGGGCGACGTGCTCGCGTCAGTCTGGTTGTCGCCGCTGCTGCGGGATTTGAGACGCCATTGATCGTATACGGAGCCCTCGATGGGACTGGGAACCGAGCGTGCGACGTCGCGAACAAACTCCTTGAGCGAGGGCACCGCCGAGGCGGAGAAATTAGGTCCCGAGACGCCAACGTCGACGTTGAAGTAGGCCACGGCGGAATCGAGCGCGGAACCCTGCTGCTCAACCCATTCGGTGGAACCCACGAGGCCTTCCTCTTCGGCGTCCCAACTGCAGAAGACGATCGTGCGGCGTGGCCGCCAGCCCTCGTGAAGCAGCGCGCCAATTCCGCGAGCGGCTTCAAGCATGGCAGCGGTGCCGCTGGAGGGGTCGACAGTTCCGAAGACCCACGCATCGCGATGATTGCCTACAATAACGCTCGCGCCGGGATCCTGAGCGCCCGTGATCTTGCCGATGACATCCCAAATGATGCGCCGCTGGTAATCCTGATCGGAGACCAGATGCACTTTCACACCGGCGGGGCCGAGATGATAGCGAAATGGCAACGCGCCTTGCCAGCCTTGAGGCACACCGGGGCCGCTGAGCGCGTGCAGAATGGGCGCGGCATCGTGCGAGCTTAACGGGATGGAAATGATGCCGGGTTCGTCGCCATTTGGCCCTGCAATGTCCTTGGCGCGCGCGGAGTCTGGCAGGTCGGGCGTGGAAGCGACGCCGGGAGTTTCGGGGTCGCCGGGATACTTGGAGAGATTGCTCACTGAGCCGCGCTGCACGCCCGTGTCGGGCCGCCATGGACCGACGGGCCAGGGGTCCCCCTTGTAATAGCCGTCATCCTGCGGATCGGAATAAATGAGAACGCCGACTGCTCCATGCTGCTCGGCGAGAAAGACTTTGACACCGCGAAAGTTCGAGCCGTAGCGGCAGACAACGATTTTGCCGTGCAGGTCGATTCTTTGGGAGTCGAGCTCGGCGAAGTCCTCGGGCCGGCAGTAGTTGCCGTAGACGGCCTGCCCGGTGACGTCGCCGGAGCTTGAGGAACTGTTATACGGCATGACGACGCGGGGATTATCCTGAAACGGGTCTCCATCGACGTGCTCGCGATTGGGGCCGGTCATCAGCAAATGGCCGGCTTCATCCCACGCTTCCACGCGGACGGTTTTGGGATAGTCGAGCAGAACGCGAAAGGGGACGATTTCCGTTTCGAGACCGGCGGCGCGGAATTTGCGCGCCACGAACTCGGCGGTTTTGTAATCCTCTGGCGTGGCCGCGAGATGCGGTTCGGCGGTGAGCGTTTTTAGGTCCTCGCCGGCCTGGTTGGCGTCGGGCACGGCGAGGAATCTTTGTTCCTGTTTGGCTTCGGCGTCGAAGTTGGTGAAGCCGAATTTTCCTTGCGGAGCCACCTGCGAAGCAGATTGCGTCGAAAACTCGACAGACAGAAACCCGGCAACTCCAGCCACCAAAATCGAAGTGCGAAACCTCATTGGAAGGCCCTCGGAGCGAAATAAGCTCGCGGGTTAACTGACGGGCTGAGCGCAGTGCGCGCAGCGGCGCGCGGCCAACGGAATCTCGCTCAGACATTCCGGGCAATTCTTGGTGGTGGCGGCGACCGGCTTCTTCATGCGTGCCTGCACCATGTTCATGGGCAGAACGATGAAGAGATACACGACCAGGGCCACGATAAGAAATGAGATGGCCGCGTTGAAGAAGTCGCCTACCTTGATTTGACCGTTGCCCACGTACAGAATCACTTTGCCGAAATCGGGTTTGCCGACGGTCGCGGCGATCAGTGGGTTCAGGACGTCGGCAACCAGTGAGCTGACGATGGCGTTGAATGCCGCGCCAATGATTACGGCGACGGCAAGGTCGACGACATTTCCGCGGAAGATGAAATCTCGAAATCCTTTGAGCATGGATTCCTCCCTTTTCGATCGGCCCTATTCGGCACGCGCTGGCAAAAAAAACGCCCGCGACAACGCGGCCTCATGAGCACTCTGCCATGCTACACGCCCGGGGCTGCGATGCGGCAAGAGACCGGCGTGCATTCACGAAATGGCGAGCATCACCACGATGGTGACCAGAATCATCAGGTCTGTGTAGAGCAGTATCATCACGCCGGCGTGATAAAGGCTCCATTTGCGCTGCAAACAGCGTGCGGTCTCGGCCATTCCCCAGCCAGCCACGAGCAAAGCAACAATTTGCCAATACGATCCATGCAGATTCTGGATGCTCGGAAATCCGGCCAGGCGCAGGCTGGCGATGAACGCCCCGACGGACAGGAGAATCGCGCGCACCAGCGATTTTTGGCGCAAATGGAAAATCGATAGGAGGTATTGCACAACCCTTCAATGTACTCCGCCTGCCGGAGGGCGGCGCTTAAGCCAGGAAAAGCTGGTGATAGACTTGGTGAGCCTAGTTCCGGGTTCCCCAAAATCCATATTTCCCGCACGCGAAACAAGGAGGTCGATCTATGTCAGTTGGTTCCCAGGCAGCGCAGTTGAATCCGCGCATTGTTTTCGAAATGATGCAGGCTCACCAACGCACCGCAGCTCTGAAGGCAGCGATTGAGCTGGATATTTTCAGAGCTGTCGGCCAGGGGCCCGGCGATGTGGCGTCCATTGCCAAGCATGCAAAAGCGTCGGAGCGGGGCACGCGCATTCTGTGCGATTTCCTTGTGATCAATGGCGTGCTCGAAAAACAGAACGGGCACTACAAGCACACGCCGTCGAGTGCGGCGTTTCTCGATCCGGCATCGCCCGCGTGCATGGCATCGATGGCCGACTTCATCAGCTCTGCGGAGTTTGTGGAATCGATGAATCACCTGGCCGACATTGTGCGCACGGGACGGACCCATTTGCCGGGACAGGGAACGGTGGAACCGGAGAACCCGATCTGGGTTGAGTTCGCCGAGAAGATGGCGCCGATGATGGCGCCCATGGCGGCGCCGCTGGGCAAGATTGTGCTGAACGGCAGCGAGGGTCCGGTTCACGTTCTTGATATTGCGGCGGGCCACGGCCTATTCGGGATCGAGGTCGCAAAGCAGAATCCAAACGCCAGGGTAACCGGCCTGGATTGGGCGCCGGTGCTGCGCGTGGCACTGAAAAACGCTGAGAAAGCCGGCGTGAAGGATCGCTACGACATGCTGCCGGGAAGCGCGTTCGAAGTGGATTTCAAAGGCCCGTACGATGCGGTGCTGCTGACGAATTTCCTGCACCACTTTGACAAGGCTACAAACGTTGGCCTGCTCAAGAAAGTGCGCGCGGCATTGAAGCCGGGCGGGAAAGCAGCGACGCTCGAGTTCGTGCCCAATCCGGATCGCGTTTCACCGCCCATGGCGGCGGCGTTTGCTTTAACGATGCTGGCTTCGACCGAGTCCGGTGACGCGTACACGTTTGCGGAGCTGAAGGCAATGTACGACGAGGCTGGATTCAAGAATGTCACGGAACATCCGATTCCCGAAAGCCCGCACACTGTGGTGCTGGGCACGGCGTGAAAGAACAGTGAAAGAGTGAAAAAGTGTGTTGAGTGAAAAGGCCGGTGCGGAGTGTGCGCCGGCCATTTTGCGTGCGGCTATTTCGCGCTACGCCGCGCCCGCACTGCATTTGCCAGCTCGGCCAGTAGCCCGCGGGTCTCGCTCCAGTCGATGCAGGCGTCGGTGATGCTCTGGCCGTAGACAAGCGGCTGGCCGGCAACGAGCTTCTGCGCGCCGGCAACAAGGTTGCTTTCGATCATGACGCCGATGATGTTGCGATTGCCGCCGCCGACTTGTCCGGCCACATCGTGGCATACGGCGGACTGGCGCTTATAGTCCTTCTGGCTGTTGGCGTGGCTGAAGTCGATCATGATGCGGGGCGCAACGCCGGCGCGTTCCATCAGCGCTGTGGCCTCGGCTACGGCATCGGCCGTGTAGTTCACGGTCTTGCGTCCGCCGCGCAGGATGATGTGGCAATCCGGATTTCCTTTCGTCACAAAAATGGCCGACTGGCCGTGATGCGTATGGCCGAGAAACGTGTGCGAACACGCGGCCGACAACACTGCGTCAACCGCCACTTGGACGTCGCCGGATGTGGCGTTCTTAAATCCCACGGGACAAGACACGCCGGAAACGAGCTGGCGATGCACCTGGCTCTCAGTGGTGCGCGCGCCGATGGCGCCCCAGCAAACGAGGCCGGCAATGTATTGCGGCGAGATCATGTCGAGAAACTCAGTGCCGGTGGGTACGCCCATCTCTGCGAGGTCGAGCAGCAGATGGCGCGCGAGACGCAAGCCGTCGTTGATCTTGTAGCTGCCATCGAGGTGCGGATCGTTAATCAGGCCCTTCCATCCAACCGTGGTGCGAGGCTTCTCGAAGTAGACACGCATCACGATGCGCACGTCCGCGGCGAACTCCTGCGCGGCGGATTTCAGCAGGCCCGCATACTCGCGCGCCGCCTTGGGGTCGTGAATGGAGCAGGGACCGGCAAGAACCAGCAGGCGATCGTCTTCCTTCTTGAGAATAGAAATGATTTCGTTGCGGGCATCGTAGATGGTGGACGACGCCGCTTCGGTGACAGGAAGCTCCTCCTCGAGAAAAACCGGAGGCAGTACGACCTTAGTCCATTGGATTCGAAGATCTTCAGTGGGATGGAACATGGGCTCTTTCGGGGCATGACAATGCCGCTTGCGTAACCCCCTTAAAGAATTTATCAGGCGGATCGGAAAGAAGCTGGACAATCGCAGCCCTGGAGCCAACAGCTCATATTGGCAGAAACAGAATCGTCCAGCGTCGGGGAACTGCGGCTCGAACTGCCGCGTACAAGCGAGAGGAGGTCGTCAATGCGTCATTTGCGCAGTGTGTTGTACTGCGTGCTGGTTCTGGCTCTTGGCAAACTCAGCGCGCAAGCTGTTTCATCCGTTCCCTCAGATCCTTTTCAGGGAACGTGGTTCGGATCGTTCACCGTTACCAATCCCAACGGAACAATCAGCCACGATACAGCCGTGGTTGTGGTTGAGCGGCAGGGCGGCCAGATTACCGGCACCGCCGGACCGACGATCGACCACCAGATGCCGTTCAAAGACGCGAAGGTGAGCGGGAGTTCGCTGCAATTCTCAATTGACGTGCAGGGTGGGGTTGCATTCGAGTTGCATGGCACAGCGGATCATCTGGAAGGAACCGCGGCCGGCAATTCAATGAAGGCGGCGCTCGACCTGAAGCCCGCTCCCGGACTGGTTCCGCACGATGAATTGACCAAAGAGATCACTGATGCGGACCAGCAGATGTTCGCAGCATTCAGCGCGTGCGATTTCGACAGATATAGTACATTCCTTGCGAGCGACCTCGAGTTCTATCACGATCATGTGGGCAAACAGGATTACGCGAGCCATCTTCTGGCCATGCATCAGCGCTGCACGGAAGGCATCACGCTGCGCCGTGAGCTCGTCCCGGGCACTTTGCTGGTGAACGCGGCGCCGGGATTTGGTGCGATTGAAGCGGGAACGCACAAGTTCTATTCGAAACAGCCCGATGGCTCGGAGCACCTCGATGCAACCGCAGAGTTTACGAATGTGTGGAGCAAAGCGTCAGGAAGTTGGAAGCTTGCGCGCGCGGTCAGCTTCGATCATCACTAGGCGCCCGCATTGCGCTTAGGGTCTCGGGGACTGCCGAATTCTCAGCGCAGCACTTCGTACGCCGCAATGCCTCCGGCTGCAACACCCGCGCCGACGATCACCGGCACCAGAAGGTGTATATGGTGATGAACTGAGCCATCACCGATGTACTCCTTCGCTCTCTTCACGTCGACGAGATCGTCGTAGCTGTGCGTCTGCATCTTGTTGCTGTCGGAATCGGTGAACTCGAACGAAGTAGCCGACAGAGGACCCAGAGATCCGAAGGTCTGAGAGCTATCGCGGAATTCAAAGTCGAGAACCGTGCCTTGGCGGAATTTCTCCAGTCGCCTCTCGATGTGTCGTGCGTGTTTACTGAGCGGCGCAGAGGATTGCAGTGCTCCAGGCTCGGCCGAGGCGGCAAGGCTGACGGCTATCAGCGCGATGGCGGTAAGGAAGTGAACCGCGACTTTTCGGTAAACAAGCGAGAGATTGCATGGCAGAGTTTGGTTCATCGGCGCCCCCTCCATCCAGATGACAAAATGCCAAAAGAAAACATAATCAAAGCCCAGTGTTTTGCTGCACGGCGTCTCCAGCATGCGCCGGTGCGTAACAACTTACCACTAATTTGGCTGGTTGAGTTACCGGCGGCCGTGCCTTTGGTAATGGGCAATGGCACGAAGCCGTAGATAATCATAGGGTTGGGGAAAGCACCAAGAGTGATTCTTCCGACGCGATGAGTGTCATCTTTTGAGGGTTCGATGGGGCAGACCGTCGCAAGGGTCGATCCCGCCAGCACTCACGGGTAACCTTTCGGCTTCTTGACAGTGGCTGCGCATGGTCCGTAAGATCAAGGTGGGAAAGTGTGGAAAACTATGTTCGTAAGTGCTGGAAATAAAGGCACTTAATTGGCGGTCCAAGGATGGCCGAGGGTCAGGTTTTGTAGAAGTGGACGGAGAACAGCCAAGATGCCCGAAACGCGTTTGAGCCCGCGTGAGCGGCTCGTGTTGACGGCCATTATCGAGCTTTATATCGCGACTGGCGAGCCGGTAGCATCGCAGGCGCTTGCCCGGTTCTTCGCGGACCGCGACGGGCTGAGCTCGGCGACATTGCGCAACGTAATGGCGGCCCTTGGCGAGGCAGGACTCCTGGAGCAGCCGCATACCTCTGCAGGTCGCGTCCCCACGGCACTTGCATTCCGCCATTATGTTGAACAAATTACGCAGGCGGGGCGGTCGACGGTTGGCTTGGCCGGAACAAGCATCAGCGGGCAGAATCGGCCGGATTCTCCATTGAGCGCTGCGCGACGAGGCCAAATTGAAGAGAGCTACAGCGGCGTGGCCAGCGGCCACGACTTCCTTGAGCGCACATCCCACGTGCTGGCGCTGATTTCGAGCGGCCTGGGCGTGGCGCTGGCAAGTTCGACCGCGGGGCAGGTGCTTGAGCACATTCATTTTTCACGGCTGTCGAACGGGAGAGTGCTGGCGGTGCTGGTCACGCAAACGGGCGCGGTGCAGGATCGCGTGCTCGCAGTGGATCACCAGATGACAACAGTCGAGCTTGAAACAGCGGGCACGTATTTGAACGAGAATTTCCGCGGCTGGCCGATCGAGCGGATTCGGGCGGAGGTGGCTCGGCGCATCGAGATGGAGCGCGAGGCATATCGAGAACTGTTGACATCGGTGGAAGAGCTTTGTCGCAAGGGTGCGCTTGCTGGGGACGAAGCAAACGCGACGATTTTTGTGGATGGGATTGCCAACCTGATCAGCGCAGAGCAGGACCGCGAGCGCCTGCGGCAGATGCTGCTGGCTGTGGAAGCCAAGCAGCGGCTCGTGGAGCTGCTGAATGCCTACGTTGATGGGCGCGAACAGGAAGTGCGCGTGGTCGTCGGTCTCGATGAGGCGTCTCCGGCCTTGCAGGACCTGGTGCTGATCGGCGCACCGGCGCGGTTGGGCGGGGGTAACCTGGGAACCGTCGCAGTGATCGCGCCCACCCGCATTCAATATCAGGAGATGATCCAGGCGGTGAGCTATATCGCGCGGCTTTCCGAGCGGATTTTGGACGTTCCGACGGCATAGACATCGGGTTTGTCGCGAGCAAGGCACAAGGTCAAATCTTCGACAATGGCTTGCAGCCGGTCGCGAGGTCAATCATCCAATCAGAAGACGTTCTGGGAAGGTTTTGGAATATGGGCAGAGTTATGTGGAAGCAGAAGACGGAATTATCTGAGGTCGATTCGCCTGAGTTTGACGGCGGCAACACCACCAACCTCGATCCGGCAACTGAGCTGCCGGCCCCGACAGCCGAAGAGGAGCTAGAGGCGGAGCCGACGAAAGCAGCAAGTTCAGAAGTCGCGCCAGAGCAGTCGGAACTGGAACAGCTGAAAGCGGAGCGCGACCGGCTACTGGACCGGCTGGCTCGCCTGCAGGCTGAGTTTGAGAACGCGCGCAAGCGGGCGGAACGCGAGCGGAGTGAATATCGCGAGTTTGCCGCCGGCGCCGCAGCGGAGCAGTTTCTGCCGGTGCTGGACAATCTGGAGCTGGCACTGAAAGCGCAGGGATCGGCGGAACAGCTTCGATCGGGCGTTAGCCTCATCGTGAAGCAGATGGAAGAGATCCTGGAAAAGATGCAGGTCAAGGTGGTGCCCACCGTCGGCGAAGCCTTCGATCCGCGCTTTCACGAGGCGCTGGGAACAGTTGAACGGGATGACGTTCCCGACCAACATGTGGTTGAGGAAGTTCGCCGCGGATATAAGATTCGCGAACGGCTGCTGCGGCCGGCGCTGGTGCGCGTGGCGCACAACGTGAAGCAAGTGAATGAATAGAGCAGCTTCTGGCTGCTGGCTTCATCGCGGCACTGCGGCGGCGCTTAACCAACGAAGATGCGAAAACCAAACCTTTGCGATTGGCCGATTCACTGGATGGGCTAGGAGCTAGAGGCTAGGAGCTAAGGGCTGGATCATGGGGTCTAATACAAGAGTGAGCAAAGCAGATTACTACGAGGTCCTGGGAGTTTCGCGCGACTGTTCGGATCAGGAGCTCAAAAGCGCGTACCGGAAGCAGGCGCTGAAGTATCATCCTGACCGGAATCCCGGGGACCGTGCAGCGGAGGAAAAATTCAAAGAGGCCAGCGAGGCCTACCAGGTGCTTTGCGATCCTGACAAGCGCGCAGCCTACGACCGTTTTGGACACGCCGGCCTGGGCGCGCAGGGATTCAGCGGTAGTCCGTTTTCGGGCGGCGTGGACCTGGGCGATATTTTTGGCGATCTGTTCGGCGAAATGTTCTCGATGGGCGGCTCGCAGGGTGGAGCGCAGCGCGGCTCGCGCACGCAGCGCGGCGACGATTTGCGCTTTGATCTCACGATCGATTTTGAGAATGCATTCTTTGGCACCGAGAAGGAAGTGAAGATCAGGCGGCTGGAGACGTGCACGGCGTGCAATGGTCGCGGCAGCGCATCGGGCCGCGGACCGACGGTTTGCAGCCATTGCCAGGGGCGCGGGCAGCTGCGCTATCAGCAGGGGTTTTTCTCTGTCGCGCGGACCTGCGTGGCGTGCGGCGGAACGGGCACGGTGATCAGCGATCCTTGCCAGGCGTGCCGCGGCGAAGGCCGCAAATCGGCGGAGGTCAAGCTGCACGTCAAGGTGCCGGCCGGCGTGGAAGAAGGCACGCGCATCCGTTACGGCGGCGAGGGCGACGTAGGACGCGTGGGCGGGCCCAAGGGCGATCTGTACGTAATCCTCTCCATTCGCCCGCACGACTTCTTTGAGCGCCACGGCGCGGATTTGCATTGCGTGCTGCCCATCAGCTTCCCGCAGGCAGCCATGGGCGCGGAGTTCGAAATTCCCGGCATCGACGGGCCGGTGAGCATCAAGATTCCCGAAGGAACGCAAAGCGGCAAAGAACTGCGCGTGCGCGGCCGCGGCTTCCCTCATCTGAACGAACGCGGAACGGGCGATTTAATCGCGAAGGTCGTGGTGCAGATTCCGCGCAAGCTGAACCGCGCGCAGCGAGAGCTCGTGGCCAAGCTGGCCGAGACCATGGACGTCGATAACAAGCCGACGTCCCCGGGATTGATCGAGAAGATGAAGGACCTGTTCAGCTGAAAACAGGCATCAGCTTTCAAGGACTAGTGCAATCGGGAATAGGTCGAGCTCGGTACGAATTGCAGGCGGAGCCGGTTGAGCAACGCCGCTCGGTGCGGCAAGACGTGGAAGCGCCAGATGCCTACTAAGGTCCCGGAGTTGGATCCCAGGCACGGTTCGTTGCGTTGCAAGGTGCGCGGAAGATCTCGGAGACTGTCGAAGAGTTCACCGAGCTCTGGCGATTCTGCGGCACTAAAGCCATAACGCTGTCCTGATCAATGCTCACCTCGCAGAGGACACGGTAGCGGCTCCGCACCTCGTGGAGCGTTTGATTTCCCCACCAGGAAGCCGCGTCGAACATTGGTGCTGCTGAAGTCGCATCGGCGGCTGCGTTGGAGCCCTGGATCAATACAAGATCGAATGCGTCGCGTGCGATGTCCTCATCGAAAGCGGCGCTACTGAAGTTTCTGTTCATGAACAAGAGCCGATAGTATAGCGGGTCCAAGAATTGCGGATCGCGGCTCTGCGCTTCAAGGAACGGCATGTCAGAGAGCAAGTCGAGATTCCGCACCGGGCCGGCTTCGAGCTCGAGAGGCGAGGTGGGAATCTCAGTCCTGGCGTGGCGAATGAGGACAGCAATTCCCATCACTCCCAGCAGCATTGGTGCTCCTTGAAGAAGCCTGGAGCGGTGGCTGAGCCACATAAAGGCCGGCGGCACGAACACAAGGCTCAGTAGGTAAGCCGGCACTAGATAATTAAAACTTGATCCGGCATTGGCCAGACTTACAAGCGTGAAAACCCATGCTGCCAGTGTGATTCGAGCCAGAGAGGCATAACCCGGCCCGGACCTTGAGACCGCCATTCCCAGAATCGCCAGTGCCAAAAGCATGGCAGCAATCTCGTCATGGCGGAGCGCATCTGCGAAAATCGACCCGATCCTCATCAAAACGACGCGCGAATGGGAGATGGCGAAGAAGTTGGCGGCAATGGGCTCATGGCGGAGCCAGAGGGCAAGAAAGAAGATCATTGGAACGGGCAGGGCTCCCGCCAGCATTGCGAAGGCCTGAGTAGGCTTCCGGCGAATCAGAGGATCGAGCAACAGCATGAGAAGAAAAGGTGCCGTGTTCTGTTTGAAGAGGGCGGAGATGGAACAGAGAGCCCCGCACACGCACGCAGTCCCGAGCCGGTCATCGGCTGCGAGGTAGACCGCGAGTCCCGCAAGAAAGAAGAAGATCGCCAATGTATCGGGTCTTGCGCTGACGGAAGCAAGCGCTGCCCAGCTGCATCCAAGGCCCATCAAGAACACCAGCGTGGACCAGCGTCTGGAGTGCTCGAGCTTCCATGTCATTAGCGCCAGGAGCGTCGCTGAGCCGATCAGCGCGGCGAAGGCCAGCAAACGAACGACGACGGTGGTGGCGAAAGGATCGCCGTGGACGAGCCAAGCAATGCAAGTACCGGTCAGATAGAACAATGGCCCATAGAGCTGCACGTTCCACGGGTATTGGAAGGGCGATGCGTAAAGGTGACCTGTACGAATCGCGTAGAGGAAGGCGTAGACGGAAGCTCCCTCGGGATACGTCGTGTCGTTGTGAACCACTGCGAAACGACAGGCCTGAACGACGGCAAAGACGGCCAGAACGAAGAAGGGGGTAAAGAGGAGGAGATTCGCCAGCAAACTGGACCCAACCTGAAGGCACAGTCGCGTGCGCTGGCAGGTGGGATTTGCGGTTGAGCGGTTCACATTCGTAAGATTGTCTGTGACTGAGGGAGGTCTGGTGGAGCTGAGCGGGATCGAACCGCTGGCCTCCTCGTTGCGAACGAGGCGCTCTCCCAGCTGAGCTACAGCCCCACGGTGGCTACCATCATCTTAGCAGCGGGCTGCTGATTGCGAAAGAGCGGAGGCAGTAGCCCGATGCCGCTTCCGTGGTAGCCGGGTCGAGCCGGGCGGCAGCCGACCCTTCCCACATCCATCGTGCATTTTGTGGTGTACATTCAAGGCACGTTGAGGAGGTTGTATGCCGCAGTCCGCCGTGACGGATAAGCCGGAGTGCTGGCCGGCGCTGCCGCTCGAATCCTGGGAAGAAACGCGGGCCACGCTGCACATGTGGACGCAGATCGTCGGCAAGGTCAGGATGCGGCTCACTCCGCTGGTGAATCACTGGTGGAACGTTCCTCTCTACGTGACGTCCCGCGGGCTGACGACTTCGCGAATACCTTATCGGGATCGTGCTTTCGAATTGCTTTTCGACTTTCGTGCGCACGAGTTAGTGCTGGAAACAAGCGACGGCGCGACCTTGAGCATGTACCTCCAACCCATCTCAGTTGCCGACTTCTATCGCGAGTTCATGGAGATGATGCATTCGGCGGGTATCGAGGTCAGCATCTGGCGCATGCCAGTGGAGATTCCCAATCCCATCCCCTTCGACGAGGATCGCAAGCACGCGGCGTACGATGCCGAGCGGGTGGAAACTTTCTGGCGGATTTTGCTTTCTGTGGATGAGGTGCTGCATGTGTTTCGCTCGCGATTTATCGGAAAGGTGAGCCCGGTACATTTCTTCTGGGGTAGCTTCGATCTCGCGGTGACACGATTCTCAGGCCGTCGCGCCCCGGAGCGGCCGGGCGCCGACAGCATCACGCGCGAAGCCTATTCCCATGAGGTCAGCAGCGTGGGATTTTGGCCGGGCGGCGGAGGCGTGAACGGACCGGCATTTTATTCCTATGCCGCTCCTGAGCCGCAGGGATTCAGAGAAGCGCGCGTCAGCCCGGCCGCAGCTCGCTACGACACAGGGCTTGGTGAGTTTCTGCTTATGTATGACGATGTGCGCGGCGCAGCCTCGCCCAGCGCGGATCTTCTTGCATTTTGCGAAAGCACATACGACGCCGCGGCAGACCTCGGCCAGTGGGACCGCAAGGCGCTGGAACGCTAACTCCCTGGCGCAGAAAAATCAAAGGCCGGGGACTGTGCCCCGGCCTTTTTGCTCCGGAAAATCCAGACCACCCAGACCCGGAGCTGAAACCAGTACCGCAACAGAGGGCGTAATGGCGCGAAGCGCGTCTGCCCCACCGCAGGTGCTTACAGCTGATTCATGTTGGCCAGGAACTCGGCGTTGTTGCGCACCTTCTCCAAGCGGCTGATCAAAAGCTCCATCGCCTCGACCGGCGACAGCGGATTCAACACGCGGCGTAGAATGAAGACGCGCTGCAAATCCTCCTTCGGAATAAGCAGCTCTTCCTTTCGCGTGCCGCTGCGCTGAATGTCGATGGCCGGAAATACTCTCTTATCCACCAGCTTACGGTCAAGAATGATTTCCATGTTGCCCGTGCCCTTGAACTCTTCAAAGATGACTTCGTCCATGCGCGAGCCGGTATCTACTAGGGCCGTTGCGATGATGGTCAGCGATCCGCCTTCTTCAATGTTGCGGGCCGCGCCGAAGAAACGCTTCGGCCTTTGCAGCGCATTGGAATCGACGCCGCCCGAGAGGACCTTTCCCGACGGCGGAACGATGGTGTTGTAGGCGCGCGCCAGTCGCGTGATGGAGTCGAGAAGAATAACCACGTCGCGCTTGTGCTCCACGAGGCGCTTGGCTTTCTCAATCACCATTTCGGCCACTTGCACGTGCCGTGCCGCGGGCTCGTCGAAGGTGGAGCTGATGACCTCACCCTTCACGGAGCGCTGCATGTCGGTCACTTCTTCGGGCCGCTCATCGATCAGCAAAACGATCAGCACCACTTCGGGGTGGTTCGTCGTGATCGAGTTCGCGATCGACTGCAGAAGCATGGTTTTGCCGGTGCGCGGCGGAGCGACGATCAAGCCGCGCTGGCCTTTGCCCACAGGCGTCAGGAGATCCATGACGCGGCCGCTGATGCCCTCGCGCGTCGTCTCCATCTTGATGCGCTCCTGCGGATAGAGCGGCGTCAGATTGTCAAACAGAATCTTGTTGCGTGTCTCTTCGGGCGACTCGAAGTTGATGGCCTCAATCTTGACGAGCGCGAAATACTTCTCGCCTTCGTGGGGCGGGCGCACGTTGCCGCTGATGGAGTCGCCGGTCTTGAGATCGAATTTCCGAATCTGCGAGGGCGACACGTAGATGTCGTCAGGGCCGGGCAAATAGTTGTAGTCGGGCGAGCGGAGAAAACCATAGCCGTCAGGGAGAATCTCAAGCACTCCTTCGGCAAAAATGTGGCCTTCTTTTTCGCTCTGCGCCTGGAGGATCTTGAAAATCAGATCCTGCTTGCGAAGACCGCTGGTGCCTTGGATTTCAAGCGAGCGCGCGATGCGGCTCAGTTCGGTGATGTTCTTTTCTTTCAGTTCTGCGATAGTCATGTTTACCTGCGAATGGGCGGGATGTGTGGGAAGGGGGTGCGGAGCGGGGAGAGCTCCCGAGGAAACAGCCGTGCGGTCACAACAGATTCAGCCGGTGGAATCCAGCGCTGATTCGTCCTCCAAATTGATTTGGAGCTGCTGACTGCCGGGTAACGGAAGGCCGGAAACTGGCTTGAAAGCTTTGAGACAATACTATCTGAAGCGGGGGAGCGACGCCGTTAGGCCGCACGGCGCCTTTCTACGGGGTGAACCGCAGGCGCCTCTTCGGGCGTTCCTGCTTCAGGATTCGACTCTTCAAAACGGCTCAGCACATCGTTGGTGGTATCTTGCAGCCGTGTATTCGGCTTGTGGAGTTTGCGGGTAGCTTTGCTTGCCAGCGTGCAAAGCTGGTAGCGATTGGACACATGAGAAAGTGCCTTAAAAACGAGATCGGAACGCATTGTCTATCTCCTTCTTCTTCAAATAGCTGCACCGGAAAGAATTCCTGACCCGCCAGCACAGCACAGGGAAGCCAATACAAGCAGAAAACTGGATTGCGGGCTGCCCCAAATTGCAACTTCCACATCTTAGACGCGCTTCGCCTGCCCGCAGTTCAAAAACTTTTGGGGCCGGTGCACGCTATGAGATGGATGCCATACCGTATTGGATCTGCAGTTTGCGCGCCAGAACTCGAGGCGCCTATCTGGCCGTTTTCCGGCGCTGCTAAAAAGAACGCAGCAGAGGCATCAAGTGAGCCTTCTCTCAAAGGTTTGATGCTGGAAATGGCTGATGGGCACATCCGGCCGCAATGCGCAACCTGCCCTCTATGGATGGCTAGGTTGAGAGTAAACGGAAGAACGACCAGGGTCAATAGTTATTTCGGGTCAATTCGGCTTATTTTGCGAACGTTTACAGCGGCGGTCCGAGACAACACGGGCTTCAGGGAGATGCGAATTAACCCATTTGCTATCAACCGTATATGTGTGATTTCAAGCGCGGCCCGCGCACCAAGGGCCAAGGGATGATTTTCACAGGGCTCAGCGCCGGAGGGCGCGGGGAACCCGACCAGTTAATTTGCGCTGGGCGTTGCGTCGCCAGAGTCGGTCCAGGTGCGGCCGTCCGGGTCGGTCAGAAGCGGATGGCCGTTTTCGTCATTGCCGGGAGCTCTTGGGTATGTGCGGGAAGCATTCGCGGCAATCACGTCCAGGCGGAAGACGGCAACCAGAATCATGCCCACAACCGGGGCAGCCAGGAGAAATGTTTCCCAACCGGATTGAAGGGCCATTCCCTGCAAATGCGCCTCCCTGCGTTCCATCTGCGAACGTGAAATGTATGTTAGCCGTGATATCGGCGTGGGAAACCGCGAGCCCAGCGGATTTTGAAACAAAGGTAATGGCCAGGATGGGTCAGGGAACGGCGCGTTTGCTGGTCCTTCTCCGAAACCAAACTCTGCAGGTTCTGGCGATTGCAATCAGGACTCCGCGCCATCACGCCCAGTAGCTCCGATCAAGTGTCCTATATTGGATTGCTTCCGCAAGATGGGCAACGGATAGATCCGCGGCGCCTTCGAGATCGGCAATCGTGCGGGCGACTTTCAGGATGCGATCGTGTGCGCGGGCAGTAAGGCCCTGCTGCTGCATGGCGCGCTCAAGCAGGCGCTCGGCTTCGGCGCTCAGCTCGCAATAAGTGCGAATCTGGCGCGTGGTCATCTGCGCGTTGGCGTAGATTTTTTCCTTTGCCTTGTGGAATCGCTCGCGCTGCCGCGTCCTGGCGGCCATCACACGCCCGCGAATGTGCTCCGAACCTTCGGCAGCCGCGCCGCCGCGCAACTCTTTGTATTGCACCGCCGGAACTTCGATGTGGATGTCGATGCGATCGAGGAGCGGGCCTGAGATCTTGGCCACGTAGCGCTGAATCATCGGCGGAGTGCAGGTGCATTCGCGTGATTTGTCGTTGAAGTAGCCGCAGGGGCACGGGTTCATTGCCGCAGCCAGCATAAAGCGGGCCGGAAAACTCAAAGTCATCGATGCGCGCGCGATAGTGACCGTGTGATCCTCGAGCGGCTGGCGCATCACTTCAAGAACATTGCGCGGGAACTCCGGGAGCTCGTCCAGGAAAAGCAGGCCATTGTGCGCAAGTGAGACCTCGCCGGGACGAGGAACCATGCCTCCGCCGATGAGGCCCGCGTCGGAGATGGTGTGATGTGGCGAACGAAACGGCCGCTGCGTCACAAGTCCCGCGCCCGGCTCGAGCACGCCGGCAACGGAGTGGATCTTGGTCGTCTCGAGCGCTTCTTCAAAGGTGAGCGGTGCCAGGATCGACGGCAGGCGCTTGGCCAGCATCGTCTTGCCTGAGCCTGGCGGGCCGATCATGAGAATGTTGTGGCTGCCGGCCGCGGCCACTTCAAGGGCTCGCTTGGCGGTTTGCTGCCCGCGAACGTCGCAGAAATCGATGTTGAATTGTTCGAGTTTTCCCAGCAGATCCTGGGCGACAATGCGGTAAGGCTCGCGCTGAATCACGCCGACGACCGATGTGTTGAGCAAATCAAGTACGTCGAGCAGCGACGAGACGGGATAGACGTTGACGCCCTCGACGACTGCAGCTTCGGCAGCGTTGGCAGCGGGCAGAATCAGGTTGGCGATGCCCTTGTCGCGTGCCTTGATGGCGACGGGCAACATGCCGGGGACGCCTCGAACGCCGCCGTCAAGGCCAAGCTCGCCGACCATCAGAAAGCGGCTGAGATCGTTCGAGTGCAACGCGCCGTAGGCGCCGAGGATTCCAACAGCGATGGGTAGATCGAAGCCCGAGCCTTCCTTCTTAATGTCGGCCGGCGCCAGATTGATCGTCATGAAAGTAGGCGGAATGGTGTAGCCGGAGTTCTTGATGGCGGCACGGACGCGGTCGCGACTCTCCCTAACGGCAGCGTCGGGCAGGCCAACAGTGTGAAAGTGGTCCTCGTTGGCCACCACGCCGCTATAGTCAACCTCAACCTCGATGAGGTTGGCGTCGATTCCGTAGACTGCCGCACTAAGAGCCTTGAAGAGCATGGAGGAGGGCTGCGGAGGGAATGCTACAGAAGGCAATGAACATTGGTCTGTGATGGATGAACACGGTTCTGGAGCGAAGGGAGCACGAAGGAGGCAACTCGTCTGAGCATTTGGTCCTATCCGAATGATTTAACTTCAGTCAATGCACGTGGTTACTCTGATTCACTGAATGAGTGAACGATGAGACTGAATTTGCGAGTGCTACACGGGTCCTCTTCCGGGCGGGCGATCGTCGTTTTGGCGATGGCCGGCGCGCTCGTGTGGCCGATGAGAGGAATTTCCCAGGCGGAAAGCAACACCAACATACCGCCAGGGCAGGCGACGGGGGCACAGAACGGGGCGAAGGGGGCCGAAATTGCGGCCGCGGGAGACGGGCCCGTCGCGAATCCCGGCAGACCGACGGTTTCGACGCCCGCGACGCTCACCCCGCCGGGCTACCTGCAATTTGAGAGCGGAATTCTCGCCGCATGGCATTCTCCAGAGTTTGCCTCGCAGGCCAGCTTGAACGAGGTGATCAAGTTCGCGATTTCGCGCCGCATAGAGTTGCTGGCGGCGAGCAATCCATTTGTGCATTCGAATACCCAACCGGCAAATGGCGACGGTGGAGTGTCGCTGGGAGTTCAGGCGGTGTTATGGCCGGGGGAAGGCGCGCGGCCAACAATTTCGACGAGTTATTTTCACGAGGTTCAGAACGGAGGCACTCCAGACTTGGATATGGGCAGCGCTACGAATTCGACGATTCTGCTGTTTAGCGCCGATGTGAAAGGCTTTCACTATGACACAAACTATCTCTTCAATGAAGTCGACAGCGACGATGGTGTGCGACGCTCTCAATTTGCACAGACACTTTCTATTTCGCACGGGGTTGGGAAACGATTCGGCGTATCGGGAGAGTTGTGGGATTTTACGCAGCCGTTCCTGCGGAGCCACGCGTTCGGCAATCTGTGGGCCGCAGATTTCAACGCAAAGAAGAACCTGGTGTTCGATGTCGCCTTCGATCGCGGGTTAACCAGCACCTCGACGAAGTGGGAGATTCTGGCGGGGTTTACTTATCTGCTGCCGCGAAGGATTCACCTGCGTTAAAGGCGGCTGGAAGGCCAGCTCTTTCGGATCCGCCCTCAGGTCGTCACTATCTCTTATCGATCCGCACAAAGTCGGCTGCCGGACGCTTAAGCCACTGCGGAATCGACATGGCCCGCGGAAAACCGATCAGGGGTCCATGCTCAAGATTTCTCAGCATGCTGGCGGTAAAACCCGGCAATTCGGCGGCTACGTCCTTCCATTGCATCCCGCGTCGAACGCGCTCGGCATCAAGGGCCGCATGCATGGCGCGCGTATCGAACCGGAGAATACGGCCGGGTCCGGGCTCTGGCAGCCGGGCTTCTGCGATCGGAGCCGCGGTCGTTCCAGATAGAAAGCTCTCGGGCGAGCGGCCGAGCCAGCGGAGAACCTGAAGCACGACCCCGCTGGTGACCGAACTCTTTTTGTCCATGTCGCGGAGCGTTCCCACGCTGATGGGAATGGAAGGAGTGCCTGCGAATGGCTTATTAATCTCGGCAGCCAATGCAGGCCAGTTCAGCCCGCGATCCCGGCGAGTTTCATCCAGCACGCGATGCAGTTCATCCATCTGGAAACGGCGCATCTGGCTCATGCCGGGTCTGCAGGGAAAGAGCCGACGGCCGCCCCCGGCGCTACATTCTGGCCGGCAAGCACGATGGCGTGGCTCGCGATATGTGCCCCATCGCCGATGACGGTTGGCTGCAGGCGGATTTTTTCGTAGTCCGCGGCATCGTGCCAGAACGAAAAAACGCGCGAATAGGAGCCGATGATGGCGTTCTTGCCGATTTTGATTCCGCCGCGATCGTTGAGCAGTGCGCGCTGTCGGATCACGGCTCCGTCGCCGATGGAGAGGTTATAGCCGTAGGTCAGATCGACGCCGTGATAAATCTTCACGCCGGCGCCGAGATGCTCAAAGATGTGGCGGCCAAGCATGCAGCGAAAGCGCAGTCCCAGCCAGTGATTCAGGCCGAGCGGCGAGCGGTCGAACATCTGCCAAAACCAGAGCAGCGGCTTGCGTCGCGAAAAACGATCGCGATCGACTTCGGGAAAGTGCTCCGCCTCGAGCGTCACGTTCATCGGGTCGAGCGAGAGAGTGACAACATTGCCGGGCAGCTCAGATGTGAGAGTGAGATTAAGTTTTCCGCCGTGGGGCCGTCCAAGATAAATCTGCGTCAATTGGTCGCGCACAATCTCGCTGCGCCGCTCCATGGAGCTGTGACGCAGAAACTCCTCGTCGAGAAAGCGAATCCAGCGTCGATAGATTTCTTCGGCTTCTGCGGCGGGATGCGGAACCTGAATCTCGGAGGTGGCCATACGCTATTGAAGATAGAACAGAGAGTAGCCGGTAGGGAATAGGGAGTCGAAGGTCGTGCGTCGTGGCGCGTGAGTCGTTGGTACAGGGGCAATGAGTGAACGAGTGGAGAAGTGAACCAGTGAATTAGTGAATAGGGAGCAAACATCGGAGATCGCCAGAGTCGGTGCCGATCGCTACGAACTACGAACTGCCGTCACCGCTTGCCCTGGATCGTCTTGGGGTTCGCGCCGGCCTTTTTGGCTGCACGGCGACTCGCGATTTCGTGCATCTCCTTCCCCCAGTGCGAGCGGTTGATCCCGATCTGCATGGCCATCATCATCAGGTTGCCCGTGCCCCAGTAAAGCGCGAGGCCTGAAGCATAGTGCCAGAGCATGAAGCCGAAGAGAACCGGCATCATGAAGGCCATCATGCGCCGCTGGCTGGGGTCCATGCCCGGCGAGGGCGTCATGTACTGCGTCAGAAACATGCTGATGATGATGAAGATGGGCAGAATGTGAGTGGGATCGGGCTGTGAAAGGTCGGGCAGCCAGAGCCAGTGCGCCTGGCGCAATTCGACCGTGTACTCCAAAACACGGAAGTAAGGCCACAACAGCAGCATCGGCACCAGCATGGGCAGGCAGTTGCCATACATGTTGATGTTTTCGGCTTTATACAGCGCCATCATCTCCGCGTTCATGTCGCCGCGCTTGGGGTCGCTCATCTTCAAGTTGGCGTAGCGCTTCTTGATGGCGTCCACCTTAGGCTGGATGCGCATCATCTTCAGCGACGACTTGGTCATCATCAGGCGCGTGGGCAACAGCGTCAAGTTAAAGATGACCGTGGAGAGAATAATCGCCCAGCCCCAGTTTCCAATGCCGTGCTCGACCATGAAGCGAAGCAGCAGGTAGAGCGGCTTTGCCACCACCGTCATCCAGCCGTACTGGATGAGTGGCTCGAGATTCGGGCCATCGGGTTTGCCGTCGGCGCCCGTGGCGTGGATCGACTTCAGCACGTCCGTAGCTTTGGGTCCCGCGAACAGGCGCAAACGCGTATCGCCGCTTGTGTCGCCCATGGCGAGGCCGAGCACGTCGATTTGAATCTTCTTGCTGTTAGGATCGGTCGCATCGCTGGGAATTTCAATGGCATTGTGCAGCGTCACCACCGTCGTGCGATCGGGCACATCGGGCAAAAAGGCCGAGGCAAAATACAGATCCATCACGGCAGCGTATTGGTACGGCGCGGAGACGGTGTTATCTCCGCTGACCTTGGCCGCGGCTTCTGAGTCCTGCTTTCCATCGATTGACCAGGCAAAGAAGGAGGGCGTCCGGGTCTGCGAGGGCAACATGCCGGTCTGCTGCAGCTCCTGCATGTCGCCCAGGCCGGCCGGCCACGAAACAAGAGCGCGGACGGGTGTGCCATTCTGCTTCACCTGGACGTCAACGGAAATGACGTAGGTGGAGTTAAAGCTGAAGGTCTTTACTGCATCCAGGCCATCGGCTGCGTAGTGAAACGTGATCGTTGCCGGCGCCACCAGAGATCCAGTCGCGGTTGGCTGCGCACCCGAGACGGTCACCTGATAGAGAGCCTGATTCAGCTGCGATGTCAGCGCCGAATCGTATGTGAACAGCGAGAGCGGTTGCCCGAAACGCGCTGCAGCTTGAGGCTGCACCAGATCGAGCGGCTTGCCCTTCGAGTCGAGATACTTTTTCAGGATCCAATGCTGAACCTGCGCGCCCTGGTTCGTGAACTGAATCTTGTAGAGCTCGTTCTCCACGGTCGTGGTGGTGATGGCGGAAGCGGAGATCTGCGCCCCCGCGGTCTTAGCGGGTGCGGCCTTTGTGGCAGCCTTCGGCGCGGGAGCAGACACGGATTGAGGAGAAGCCGGCGCGGTGGGCTGTGTCTGCGTCACGGCAGGCGACGGCTCCTGCGGCTTGGGCTTCTGAAAGAAATACTGATAGCCGAGAAAGGCGGCGAGCACAATGAGCATGAAGGCCATGGTCGAGCGCATGTCGCCACCACCGCCGCCGGAACCCTGCGATTGCAGGTTGGGATTGTGAACTTCGGGCAAAGGAAACTTCCTATCTGTTAGAAAAAGGGTTGATTCAAAAAAGGTAGCCGCTTTCCTTATGGTAACGGTTCGTGGGGGAATATAGCTCCTGGGCCAGGCGTCGAGGCGCTGCCATGAGCAGTAGAGCCGCGATCGTGAGAGGGCGAGGCCGGCCGAGGCTTGGCCGAGGGTACGGGGTCGAATCCTCCGCGCGTGAAAGGATGGCAGCGCAGCAGCCGCCAGGCGGCGAGGGCCGAGCCCCGCAGCGGGCCGTGCGTGGCAATGGCAACTGCCGCATATTCTGAGCATGTGGGCAGAAATTTGCAGCCCCCGCCCGGATGGATCGCATGCAGCGCCGGCGAGAGCCAGCGTTTGTAAAAGGCGAGAAGTGCAAGCAGAATGCGCGTCATCGTTTTGGCGTTAACGGCTTTTTGGCGCAGCCGCGGGATTCGTCGTAATTCGCGCCGCCTCGGAGCGAGCTAATTCCTGTGACTGTTCAAGGATACGCACTACTTCGCGTTCCAGTTGCACGAAATCCATAGTGAGCACGGTGCGGCGCGGGTGCACGATGAGGTCGAATCCCTCGGGCAAAAGTTCGACGTGGCGGCGCAGAGCCTCCCTCATGCGGCGCTTGATGCGATTGCGCTCGTGCGCTATGCCAATCACCTTGCCCACCGTGAGGCCGACCCGCGGCCGAGCCACGCCCTCAGCAGTCTGCGGCGCCAAGAACCAGCTCATTGAAGCCGACTGCCGCTTGCGGCCTGCGGCGTAGGCGCGCTGGTAGTCGGCATGCTTGCGCAGGCGCGAGTTCGCCAGCGTTTGGCGCTGGGCAGGCTTTGAAGCTGCATTCATCGGGAGGCTCGAAGGCCGAAGCTGCGCGGCGAATGGGACTTCTGGCGGCGCAGGCGTCGAAATCGGGAAATCAGTCGCGGTGCGCGGGGCTGACGGAAACACGTTTACGGCCCGCTGAGCGGCGGCGGCTGAGCACGGCGGCGCCGGACTTGGTCTTCATGCGCGACCTGAATCCGTGCGTCTTGGCGCGATGGCGGCGGTTGGGTTGAAAAGTTCGCTTGGGCATAGTCACCCGCTCCTGTTTTCGAAAGAGAATCTGCTATTTAGCAACTCTTCAAGTATATCGTATGGAATTTTTTTTGTATCTACCCCAGCGCTTTCACGATGTGGCAAGGCTTTCGAAGAACTCGCGTATCCTCAGAAGAGGGCCGTGCCAACGAAGTGAAGGGCACAACCGAGTGCGTCACTTCAGTAACGCGGGTAACAATTGCGATCTTTCACCAACCTTGGTGCAACCAGAAAAGATCGAAGAAAAGTTATGTGAATAGGCCATTGCAACGGCCTCCGATTGTGCTACTATCGGGACCGTTCCAGAAATATCGTGTGAAATTTCGTTAGAAATTTCATCCGTCCTGCGTTTCCGTTTTGAGTCGACTGCCTCCGCGTTGAATCCTTCGAGGCGGACCAGAAGTAAACAGGTAACCGGCCAGTAGAGAGCGCGCGCGGAGCATATTGCTTTGCGCCTTGAAGAAGCCGTTGCCTGAAAGTTCACAGATGAACCGCTCGGCGCAACGCCGGCGGAATCAGCAAGGATTGTACGATGGCATTTGCGACTACGCCGACTTCGGCACTCAATCCCTGGCTCCAGATTCTCGCAGCACTCGAGAAGAAGGTTATCCGGCAATCGTTCGAGACCTGGCTCAAGCCCACTCGATTCAGCCATGCTTCGGGGCGCAAGATGTATGTGCGTGTTCCCTCGCCCGAGTTCCAGCACATTGGCGACAAATATGGCGACCTGATTCAGGAAGCGATCGAATCGCAATCGCTCGAGTTCGACGACGTTTGTTTCGTGACAGCGGAAGAGGACCCATCCATTCCGCCGCAGCGCAAAGACGGCGGATTCGGCCCTGTACCCTCGCATGCGCCAACGGCTCCGCCCGCCAGCGCGGCACGCACGCCCGAGCAGGGGCGCTTTGACTGGTCGACCGCGGCGCAGCTCAACTCCCGCTACACCTTCGACGCATTCGTCATCGGCAATGGCAATCAATTTGCACGTGCTGCGGCTCTTGCCGTGGCTGAGCGCCCTTCCCGCGCCTACAATCCGCTGTTCTTATATGGCGGCGTGGGTATGGGCAAAACGCACCTGATGCACGCCATCGGCCACGAGGTAAAGCGCCGCCAACCGGCCGCAAGCATCTGCTACGTTTCGGCAGAAAAATTCACCAACGAGATGATCAACTCCATCCGCAACGATCGCATGACCAGCTTCCGCGACCGTTTCCGCACGGTGGACGTCCTCCTGATCGACGACATTCAGTTCATCTCGCAGAAAGAGCGCACACAAGAGGAGTTCTTCCACACCTTCAATGCGCTTCACGAGAGCATGAAGCAGGTGGTCATTGCCTCTGACCGCCCGCCCAAGGAACTGACAGAAATCGAAGAGCGGCTCCGCTCTCGCTTCGAGTGGGGACTGATCGCCGACATTCAGCCGCCCGATCTTGAAACCAAGGTGGCCATCCTTCTGAAGAAGGCTGAGAGCGAACAGGCGCAATTGCCTACGGATGTCGCCCTTTTTGTGGCATCCAACGTTCGCACCAACGTGCGCGAGCTTGAAGGTGCGCTCGTCCGTCTCATCGCATGGTGCCAGCTCAACCGCATGGACATTTCACTGGCTGCCGCGCAGCAGTGCCTCAAGCAGTTCATCGATATGCAGGTGCGCAAAATCACCATCGAGGCGATTCAGCGGGCGGTTGCGGAGCAGTTTGGCATGCGCGTCGCGGACCTGAAGCAGAAAAACAATTCGCGTAACGTCGTAGTGCCGCGCCAGATTGCTATGTACCTGGCCAAGCAGATGACGGAGGCGAGCCTGCCGGAGATTGGACGCCAGTTCGGCAACAAGCACCACACCACGGTGATGCATTCCATTGGCAAAATCGATGAGCAGCGCCGGACAGACAAGGATCTGCACCGCACCCTGACCAAGCTGCAGGATGTGCTGAGCTGCTGAGCGCAGGGGCTAGGGAAATAGGGACTAAGAAATAGTTGGGCCGCCCGAAGGTTGGGCGGCTCTTCTATTCTGGGATTCACTTCTCCTCACCAACATCGCGCATCGTTGCGCAAAGGGAGGCATCCAAAAGCCCATGGAATATCGATTGCTCGGAGGCTCGGGCCTCAAAGTCTCCGCATTGAGTTTTGGCACCGCAACGTTCGGCGGGTCCAACGAATTCTTCAAAGGCTTCGGGTCGACAGAAGTCGATGAAGCGCGGCGGATGATCGACATCTGCTTCGACGCCGGCGTAAATCTGTTCGACACCGCTGACGGCTACTCGGAAGGCCGGTCAGAAGAGATTCTCGGCAAGGCGCTCGCCGGCAAGCGCGACAAGGCGCTGATTTCGACTAAGGTCGGATTCGGAACCGGGCCAGGACCGAACGACGAAGGCTCCTCCCGCTACCATTTGCGAAACGCGCTCGAAGCAAGCCTGCGCCGATTGGGTACCGACTACATCGACATCTATCACCTCCATTGTTTCGACGCGCTCACTCCGTTTGAAGAAACCCAGGAAGCACTAAACAAGTTTGTGCGCGAAGGCAAGGTGCGCTACATCGCCTGCTCCAACTTCTCAGGCTGGCACCTGATGAAGTCGCTGGCTGTTGCAGACAAATATGGATGGACTCGCTTCGTCGCGCACCAGGTCTACTACTCGCTCGTCGGCCGCGAGTACGAGTGGGAGCTGATGCCGCTCGCGCTCGCCGAAAAAGTGGGAGCGTTGGTGTGGAGTCCGTTGGGCTGGGGGCGCCTGACGGGCAAGATCCGGCGCGGAAAGCCGCTGCCTAAAGTGAGCCGCTTGCGCACCATCGCCGCCGAGGGACCACAGATTCCCGACGAGTATGTTTATGGCGTCGTCGATGCGTTGGACAAGGTCGCCGCCGAAACCGGCAAAACCGTTCCGCAGATCGCGCTGAACTGGCTGCTGCAACGGCCCACTATTTCTTCCGTCATCGTCGGCGCGCGCAACGAAGAACAACTGCAGCAGAACCTCGGTGCCGTGGGATGGAATCTGAGCGCCGGCCAGATTGCCGCGCTCGACAAGGCCAGCGATCGCGAGCCGGTTTACCCCTACTGGCACCAGAGAAAGTTCTACGCAGGCCGCAATCCGCTGCCGGTATGAGAACAGCCGCCCGCAGCGGTCTTCAGCCTTCCACTCGTCCCTTAGCCCTTCTCAGTGGTCATTGTGCCCTGTGATTTCCGCTTTTAGGTCGCGGTGGTGGCGATGCTTCACCACGCTGTGGCCGATGAGCCAGCCGAGCGCGCCCCCCACCAGCACGTCTGCAGGAAAGTGGTCCCGGCCCAGAACCCGAGTCAGCCCCACGCCCGTTGCACCGGTGTAGACCAGCCATTGAACGGGTCGCGATGGGTACTCCGTGGCGATGGCCGACGCGGCTGCGAAGGCTATCAGCGTGTGCGATGAAGGAAACGACGAGTCAATGCCCGCAATCGACTGAAAGAATCGCCCGCGCGCGGTGTCCTGGTAGGGACGCTCCTGCCAGAGTGCGAGCTTTAGGACCTGTTCCACCACGACGCCGTCGGCCATGGATTCGGCCGTCAGAATTCCGGTTTCGCGCGCGTGATCGTCCTGCTCGATCCGGCCGTACCCATACAGCACAACCGGAGTCGCAACAAGGCTGTAAATCATCGCGTTCGATGCGTTCAAATTGGCCTGGTTGAAGCTGGGATTGGTCGAAACCACATTCGTCATCACATAGTGATCGGTTGCGAGAGACACGCCCGTGGCAACACCGAGCGGAATGAGCCATTTCAGATCGTGCGGGCGCACGCGCACTGGACTCGTCCAGATGATCGCTTGATCTGCCAGGAAATTTCGCGGCACCCTGCGGACCGTCACGTCATCCTGCGAAGCAGTTTGAGGAGTTGGCGAATTGGGAAGCGGGGCCTGGTCTTGAACGGTTGCCTGGGGAGGGGTCTGCTCGGACTTGGATTGAGCGCGAACGCCAGACCCGAGACCGAGAGCAAGGGCGGCGAGGATTGGCGCGAAAGAAATGAGCCGGTAGGGGCGCTTTGGGCTGGGAACGATTGGGTTATCTTGCATGAGTTCAGAGATGGCAACCGGCAGCGCCGGGCTGCTTACTATCCGACTATTTCAACCACGTAAATGTCAACGGATTTGGGCATATTACGCAGAGGATTCGCTTCAACATGAACGCGTGTTCATGTTCGCCGCGCTCATTTGCGGTTCAAGTCATGCACTCCGTGCCGCAACGAATCCTCAAAGCGTCTGCGGCGGATCATTGAGATAGATGTCGACGTAGTCAAGGTAGTTTTGCGCGTACTCGCGAATAAGCTCGCGGTCCTTGTCGGTGATTTCGCGGCGCAGCTTGGCGGGAACGCCGGCCCAGAGAGTGCGGGGCGGAACGATGGTGTGCTCTGCCACGATGGAGCCGGCGGCAATAATGCACCCTTCGCCAATGCGGCTGTTGTTCAAGACACGGGCGCCCATGCCGATGACACACATATCCCCAACCACGCAGCCGTGGACGGTGGCGTTGTGGCCGATGGTGACCCAATCGCCCACGATGACGGGGTAAAGGTTGCGCTGGCCATGGAGCACGGAGCAGTCCTGCACGTTGGAACAGGAGCCGACGCGAATGAAGTTGACATCGCCGCGAAGAACGGCGTTCATCCAGACGGAAGATCGTTCGCCCAGCACAACGTCGCCCAGGATCTGGGCAGAGGGATCGATGTAGCAGCTTGAGGGAATCCTCGGCGCGTGGCCCTGGTAGCTTCGCAACATGGAGACCTCTTCAAACATAGAGTTTAACGGTCAACGGCCACGCTCAGGAGAAGATGATTATGGGCAAGTCGACATTCAAGAAGATTTCGGGAGCGGTGAACGGCCGGGGAAAGGCATGAAGGGCGGCGTTGGCTCCGGGCTCAGAACTCGAGTATCATCATAAAAGCCTTACAGGCAGGTTTGGAGGTGTTGATCTTTGGCGGAGGTTCGCGTTCAGGAAGGCGAACCGCTGGAAAATGCTTTGCGCCGATTCAAGCGGAAGGTGCAGCAGGAGGACATCATCAAGGAAGTGAAACGTCACTCCTACTACCTGAAGCCCGGCGAAAAGAAACGCGTCAAAGCAGCTTTGGCGCGCAAGCGGAACCGCAAAAAGGCTCGTAAAGAGCAGGATTAGTTCTTAGCCGCCGCGGGAAGCACAGTTCCGACAGCCTCAATGGACGCAAATGAAGGCTGCCAGCAAGCTCAGAGTGGATCGGGACGGCGACCGCGGCGTAGTAATTGGCTGGAACGATTCTCCAGTTTCTGTCGACTGATTTTTTATTGCGCGCTCTTTGATTTTCCTGCCTGGCGAACTGGCTGGGATGGGTTGCCGCAATCCTTTCAGAAACTGAGAATCGCGAAAGATCACTGACCACGCGTCTTGCGTGCGAAGTGTCAGGTTGCCCGCGCACGCGGGCAAAAGTTCGAATACCGCTCTGTTTTTAGTGCGGTCCGGGCCCTTGTAGTGCACGACGAACGATATCAGGGAACCGGGACCGGCAAGATCCTGAAGAGCCGTGGCCGATTTCGGTGTAAGTCCCTGTGAGGGAAGCCGGCCATGGAATTCACCGATCGAGTGCTGAAATGCGTCGACTGCGGCGCCGAGTTTGTTTTCACCGCAGGCGAGCAATTGTTCTTCCACGACAAGCAATTCAAGAACGACCCCAAGCACTGCAAGCAGTGCAAGGCGAAGCGTGCGCGGGGCAGCCAGCGCGTGCGGCCTGAGACGCGTACCACGTGTTCGGAGTGCGGCTCTGAGACCACCGTTCCGTTCAAGCCGACGCAGGGCAGGCCGGTGCTGTGCCGGTCGTGCTTCCAGAAACAGCAATTGAAGCCGCCGCCACCGCCAATACCGCCGCAAGCTACCCCAGCGCAGGACTGAAGAGCAGGTCGCCGCGGAAGTTTGACGGAAAGCCTGCGTTTCGGACCAGTGTGGCTAGCTGCGCCCAATGGCGCTGGCCGTGAAACAGCGCGTGCCCCGCAATCTTTCTGCGCGTGACCCTCCGCTGATCCGGAGGGACCCAGTCAAAAGTGAGGATGTAGGGCTCGCTCCAGGCTTGCTCCGGCTCCGTGAGAAGTCTACGATAGACTACCATCGCCTGCGTGTGCAAATCGAACAGCGCGTCCAGCGGGCCGGCGGGGATTTTCTCGCGCGGGGTTTCCGGCATTTTAGCCAGGCGTCCGGCCCAGCGTAGTTCCGCTCCCCAAATGTGGCGGACGAACTCCTGAACCGTGGCTGCACCACCAATGCCGCAAGGAAGCTCAAGAAGATTCGGGTTGGCGTCCAGGTGAGTTTTCCACCATTGCGACGCCTCGTCGTTCCAAGCCAGCATTTCGTCAAAGCTGATTCCAGCACTCATACTGCTCCCTTCAGTGCTTGATATTCGTCTGAGCGCGATGCCCGATGTCGCGGCGGTAATACATTCCTTCGAAGGAGATCTCGGCCATTGCCTGATACACGCGGGAGAGAGCCTGATCGAGTGAGTCAGCGGCGGCGGTGACGCCCAGAACGCGGCCGCCTGCGGTGACCATTTGCCCGCCAAACTGCGCGGTACCAGCGTGAAAAACCTGTACGCCCGGCACCTGCGAGGCTGCCGCCAGGCCCGCGATCGGAAAGCCGTTTTTGTAGCTGCCGGGGTACCCGCCGGAACTCGCGACCACGCACGCAGAAGCGCCCGCGATCCAGCGCAGCGGCGTGTTGGCAAGGTTGCCCTCGACGCAGGCTTCGAGAGCGTCAACAAGATCGCTTTCGAGCCGCACAAGGATGGCCTGCGTCTCCGGATCGCCAAAACGGGCGTTATATTCGAGCACTTGCGGGCCCCGAGCGGTCATCATTAGCCCGCAATAGAGCACGCCGGCAAAGGGTGTTTCTTCTGCGGCCATCCCTTCCACGGTGGGGATTGCGATGTGGTTCAGAATCCAGTCGGACATGGCGGCATCGAGCAACGAGTCGGTGGAGTAGACGCCCATGCCGCCGGTATTGGGCCCAGTGTCGCCTTCGCCAATGCGCTTATGATCCTGCGCCGGAACCAGCGGCGCAACATGCTTGCCGTCAGTGAGGCAGAGAAAGCTGATTTCGTCGCCGGTGATGAATTCCTCAATCACGAGTTGCAGTTCCGATGAACCGAGCAGCGCTCCGGTGAAGAGGCCCTGCGCCGCTTCGGCTGCTGTGGCGCGCGACTCGCAGATGATGACGCCTTTGCCCGCCGCAAGCCCGTCGGCCTTGACCACAATGGGCGGGTGAAAGATTTCGATCGCCTTCTCGACTTCAGCCGGTGACGAGCAGACTGCGTAATTGGGCGTGGGAATGTTGTGGCGCTGCATGAAACGCTTTGCGAAGCCCTTGCTGGTTTCGAGCATTGCCGCGGCGCGCGTTGGCCCAAAAACCCGCAGGCCTCGCTGCTGCAATTCGTCCACGATGCCAAGCGAAAGCGGCAGCTCCGGGCCAATAATCGTCAGCTCGGGCTTCTCCGCCTCGGCCAGCCGGACCATCGCGGCAACGTCTTTCACATCGACCGATACGCACCGCGCGATTTGCACCATTCCGCCGTTCCCAGGCGCGCAGACGACTCCAGTCACGCGCGGGCTGCGCTTCACGGCCCAGGCGAGGGCGTGCTCGCGACCGCCAGAACCAAGGATCAGGACCTTCATTGTTGCCTTTCGAAGAGACTCAACCAAGACCAGAAAAAATCATCGGCAACCAGGGCTTGCGAAGTCAAACGCGAATTCGGAACCGCGGCGCGTTTCGGTTCGGTCGGGTCGAGCAATTTGATGCAAGTTCGTGCGAGGCCCGCCGTTCTTTGAAGTAGATAATGGGAGGGCATGAGCTCCATGGGGAATTCTCTGGACCGGATTGCGGATTTGGTTTGGCCGGCGTTAGCGCTTGTCCAGCGCATGCTGAGCGTCGTGCCGATTGTTGCCGGGCTGATTGTGGAGTGGCTGGCGCTTTGGTTAGGCGGCTTTGGGCTCAAATGGAAGAAAGCGATCGTGGTCGACGTGGTCATGAATGCCGCGTCGGCGTTGATTGGACTCTTCCTGATCCCGGCCCTCGGCATGGGATGGCATTATGGGCCGGGGCAACTTATTGACCGGCTGATACCGATTGGGATGACTTTCCACATCGACTCGCTGGCTGCGTATGTAATTGCGGTCGCGGTTACAACGGCGATTGAAGCGGCGGTGGTGCGATGGGGATTTAAGATTCGACTGGGAGCGCGACGATTTGCGATTCTGCTCGGCGCCAACGCAATCAGCGTTGGATTTGCGTTTGTAAGCGTGATAATGCATCCGGCGCCGCTGCCGGGATTGCGGCATTGAAGCCGAGTTTCTGACTCATGGGGAACTGACATAGACAGGATGGTCGACACGCGCATCAAGCCGTTCAAACAGCAGCAGGCCGAGAAAGCCGCTCGCGAGGAGCAGACGCGCGTCTTCCGGCGCAACCAGGTCTTCGGGCTGTTGATTGTGGCCGCGGCGATTCTGGCGTGGTGGCTCTGGCATACCAATCCCAAGTGGATTTTTCCCGCGGAGTGGTGGCGGTGGTGAGTCCTGCGCGGACCGGGAACGCTTCTGAGGAGAGCCCTTTTCCGCTGACCGTTATCCTGCTCGGCCCCACGGGAAGCGGCAAGACGGCGCTGTCGCTCGAGCTGGCGGAGCGGTTCGACGGCGAGATCGTGAGCTGCGACTCTGTGGCTGTCTATCGCGGCATGGAACTGGGCACGGCGAAGCCGACGCGCGAAGAACGGGCGCGCGTGCCGCATCATCTCATCGATGTGGCGGAGCCCGATGAGGCATTTACAGCCGGCGAGTACAGCAGACTGGCCCGGAAAGCCCTCCAGGAGATCAAGGCGCGTGAGCGCCTGCCGATTGTGACCGGCGGAACTGGACTGTATCTGCGTGCACTGACCGAGGGATTGTTTGCCGGGCCGGCACGGCAGGAAGAATTGCGGGCGCGGCTTCAATCCAAAACCCAGAAGCGCGGAGCGCCTTGGCTGCACCGAATGCTCATGCGCATCGACCCGGCAACAGCCGGTCGCATTCATCCCAACGACACGGCAAAGCTGATCCGCGCCATCGAGGTCTGCGTGGCGGCGCGGAAGCCAATGTCAGAGGTCCTGGGCCGAGACCCATTGCGCGGGTTTCGGCTGCTGCGCATCGGGCTGAACCCACCGCGAACGGAGCTGTACGCGCGATTGAATGAGCGCTGCGCGGAGATGTTCGCCGCCGGCGTGGTTGAAGAAACGCGCGGGCTGCTCGCGAGATACGGCCCGGTGAAGGCGCTGGATTCTCTCGGTTACAAACAAGCGCGCGCTCTCCTGGACGGAACACTGAGCGAACAAGCGGCCATTCAAGCGGCACAACAGGGCCACCGAAATTACGCCAAGCGGCAGATGACGTGGTTCCGGCGCGAGCCCGACGTGCGCTGGATCGAAGAGTTCGGCGACGAGGCAAATACGGTGCGTGCGGCCGGAGACCTGGTGGGCAAGGCGTTGACATCAGCCGATTGAACCGAGGCATCGCGGAGTGTCATCCAATTTAGACTAGGCATACCCCCACCTGAAGCTCTCCGCTGCGCGCCGAGCTTTGGAATGGGTACCCATGACAGCGCAGGAACGGAGTCAACGGTGGCAGACACGACTGGAGAGACAGTTTACGACGTGGCAGTGATTGGCGGCGGGCCGGCTGGATATACAGCGGCGATCCGCGGCGCTGAGTATGGGCTGAAAGTTGCGCTCATCGACGCGAGCCCCAAACTCGGCGGCACCTGCCTGCACGTGGGCTGCATTCCGACCAAGGCGCTGCTCTTCAACGCCGAGCTTTGGGACTACCTGAAGGACGCCGACGAGTTCGGCATCAAGGGCGTCGACAACAGGGCACTCGACTGGGCCAAGGTGCTTGAGCGCAAGAACGCGATCATCGGAAAGCACGTCAAGGGCCTGGAATTCCTGATGCGCAAACACAAAATCCAGGTGATTCCCGGTTTTGGGCGGGTGATCGGGCCGGCGCAAAATGGTGTCCACACGGTGGAAGTCGATTCAAACGGGGCGAAGAGCGCGGTGAAGGCAAGGAACGTGATGCTGGCGATGGGGTCGGAAGCTAAATTGCTGCCGGGCCTGAAAGCCGACGACACGATCCTGACTAACATCGAGATTCTCAGTCTCGGCGCGCCGCCAAAGTCGCTGGTTGTGATTGGAGCGGGCGCGGTGGGCGTGGAGTTCGCATCGATTTTCAGGAGCTTCGGAACCGAGGCGACGATCCTAGAGTTTTTGCCGCGCATGGTTCCGGTGGAGGACGAAGAAGTCTCCAAGGAACTTGCACGCGTCTTCCGCAAACGCGGCATCGAGACCAGCGTGGGCGCAAAGGTTGAAAAAGTGGAGAGAACCGCGAACGGCGTCCGCGTCAGTTACACCGATGCGAACGGTGCCGCGCAGGTGAAGGAGGCGGAAAAGGTCCTTGTGGCTGTCGGCCGCGGCCCGCGGACGAATGGAGTCGGCCTCGAAAGAACAAAGGTCGAGCTGGATCGCGGCTTCGTGAAGGTGAATGAAACGCAGGAAACCGCCGAGCCGGGCATCTATGCCATCGGAGACATTGTTGCCGGCCTGCCTCAACTCGCGCATGTGGGCGCCATGAGCGGCATGGTGGCGATGGCGAAGATCGCCGGCAAGTATTACAAGCCTGTCCGTCGCGATCGCATTCCGAGCTGCACCTATACCGATCCGCAGATTGGCAGTGCTGGGCTGACCGAGGCGCAGGCCAAGGAAAAAGGACTCGAAATCAGAGTCGGCAAGTTTCCCTTCGCCGGCAACTCCAAGGCAACCATCGTCGGCAGCCACGACGGCTTCGTAAAGGTCGTCGCCGACGCGAAGCACGGCGAAATTCTCGGCGTGCACATCATCGGCCCGCAGGCCACGGAACTGATCGCCGAAGCAGTTGCGGTGATGGAGCTTGAAGGAACGGTGGAGCATTTGATGTTCACCATCCACGCGCACCCCACGCTGAGCGAAGCCATGCTGGATGGTTACGCTGCTGTAGAGGGGATGGCGATCAACGCTTGAGGCAGTGGCGTTGGCGGAGTTAGCTGCGTTTTATTCGCGAGAGCAAGCTTGTGAGTTGGCATCGATTCGCGTGTGCTCGCGAGGTGGCAAGCTTGCCAGGACCTGCTCGTCACAACATCAGCTGCCAGTAGCCCACGTCGATCCAGCGGTCGAACTTGTAGCCGACTTCCTTGAAGTGCGCCACGGGACGGAATCCGAACTTCTCAAGTAGCGCCACGCTCGCCTCGTTGGGGAGCGAGACGCCGCCCATCACGCAATGAAGCCCGCGGTTGCGCAGCTCGCAAAGGAGCGCGCCCAGCAACACGGAGCCAATGCCCTTCCCCAACGCGGCGGGATCGAGATAAATAGAAGCTTCAACGGCGTAGCGATAGGCGGCGCGCTCGCGCCAGCGGCGCCCATAGGCGTAGCCCAGCAATTTGTCCTCTTCCTCGCACACCAGCCAAGGATAGGTCTTGGTCGTCTCCGCGATCCGGTACCGCATGTCGTCAGGCGCGAGCAGTTCTTCTTCGAACGTCGCGAGGCTCGAGCGGATGTAGTGGTTGTAGATGTCCGCAATTGCGGGTGCATCGTCGGGCGTAACGGTGCGAAGCATGGCGGCCTCCGGCGATCGCAATTCTATTCCAGCGAAGTGTGATGCCGCGGATCCTTAACTGCGTTGCGGCGGTTGCATCATCCCAGCATGGTCCCGTGCGGCGATGGGCGGCCCCATAATCCTGATGCCGTAAGGAAGGCCGATAGCTTGCAGCGCGGCGACGTTCTTTGGATCTTGGACAGACTGGGCCGCAACTTCTGCAAAGTACTTTTCGACGCCTCCCGGGCGCGCGATAAGCAAGACCTTGCCTTCACGATCGGATGTGTTCTGGAAGACGTGCGGGACGTTGCCGGGGACATGCAGGAAGTCGCCGGGCGCAGCCTGCACGGCAGAACCGCCGATCTCGAAGAGAAAAGTTTCATCAAGGATGTAAAAGAACTCCTCGAAGGGATGTGCGTGGAGCGGAGGGCCGTTTTTTGCCGAGATGGTATTTTGCAGGACGGATATAGGTGTTTCGCCATCGCCGGCGGCGAGCTTTGGAAAGAGAATATTGCCGATCATGCGGATAGGGACGCCGACCACGCACTCTTCGGCGTGAAGAATAGTTGGCTGATGGGCAGATGGGGAGGGGAGCCTCTCCGGTCCAGTGCTGGCTGGATTCATAAGGAAACCTCCGCCGCCAGCGTATCGGCTTGCGGCATTGGAGTCCAGCAGAATTTAGAGTTGCGTTGATTGACCGGCTATCAAGTCTTTGGCTTTGGCGACGAAGTCGGCGAGGGGCATGGAGGCTTGCTCCTGTTTGCCGCGCGTGCGGATGTTCACAGCGCCGGCCGCTTCTTCCCTGTCGCCGAACACCAGAATGTACGGCGTCTTCTGCAGCGCGAAGTCGCGGATCTTCGAGTTCATCTTCTCGTTGCGCGCATCCACTTCGACGCGCAGACCCGCAGCTTTGAGCTCCGCCTCGAGTTTTTGCGCGTAAGCTGTGTGCTTCTCGCTGATCGGAACCAGTCCCACTTGCACCGGCGCGAGCCACAGCGGAAACGCTCCGGCGTAGTGCTCGATTAGCACGCCGAAAAATCTCTCCACTGAGCCGAAAAGCGCGCGATGCACCATCACCGGTTGATGCCGCTCGCCGTCTTCGCCCACGTATTCGAGCTCGAAGCGCGCGGGAAGGTTAAAGTCAAACTGCACCGTAGAAAGCTGCCACAGGCGGCCCAGCACGTCCACCAGCTTCACGTCGATTTTCGGTCCGTAAAACGCCGCTTCGCCGGGAATCGTCTTATACGGAATGCCTTTCGCCTTCAGCACGTTGTCGAGCGAACGGATCGCCAGGTCCCAGTTTTCATTCGAACCGGCGTAGTGTGCGCGATCGTTCGGATCCCACGTCGACAGCTCCACCTTGAACTCCGAAAATCCGAACGTTTTCAGCACCGCCTCGGCGAAATCGATGCACGCGGCCACCTCGCTCTCGATCTGCGACGGCATGCAGAAGATGTGCGCGTCATCCTGTGTAAAGCCGCGCACGCGCAGCAGGCCGTGCATGGTTCCCGAGCGCTCGTAGCGATAAACGTTGCCGAGCTCGGCGTAGCGCGCCGGCAAATCGCGATAGCTCTTGGGCGAGTTTTTGTAGATGAGAATATGGAACGGACAATTCATTGGCTTCATGCGGTACATGGCATCGTCCAGTTCCATGGGCGTAAACATGTTGGCCGCGTAGAAGCCTTCGTGGCCCGAAGTCTGCCAGAGATTGATGCGCGCGACGTGGGGCGTGTAAACGAGCTGGTAGCCTCTGCGCAGGCACTCGTCGCGCATCCAGTCTTCCATCACTTTGCGGATGATGGCGCCCTTCGGGTGCCAGAAGATGAGGCCCGCTCCGGCCAGCTCCTGCACGCTGAACAGGTCGAGTTGTCTGCCCAGCACGCGATGGTCGCGCCGCGCCGCCTCTTCAAGCCGCGCAAAGTGCTCTTCCATTTCTTTCTTGCTGAAAAATGCCGTGCCATACACGCGCTGCAGTTGCGGATTCTTCTCGTCGCCCAGCCAGTAAGCGCCCGCAAGGCTGGTAACCTTAAACGCCTTCACCCGGCCGGTCGAGGGCACGTGCGGTCCGCGACAGAAGTCGACGAACTTGCCATTGCGGTAAAAACTGACCTGGTCACCCGGCGCCGTGAACTTCGTCACGAAGTGCGTCTTCATGAAATCGCCGTCATGCTCGAATTCGGCGAGGGCCTGTTCGCGGGGCTCATATTCGCGCACGAATTTCTCGTCGCGGGCCACCACTTCCGCCATCTTCTTTTCGATCGCGGTCAGATCCTCGGGCGTGAAGGGCTTCTCGCGGTAGAAGTCGTAAAAGAAGCCCGCGTCGGTTGCCGGGCCGTGGCCGAGCTTGGTCTCAGGAAAGAGCTCAAGAACAGCCGTCGCCAAAACGTGCGCTGAGGAATGGCGCAGGACCTTCAGTGCATCAGGATCTTTCTCAGTGACTAGCTCGAGATGCGCGTCGGTCTTGAGCGGCGTTGTCAGATCGACAAGACGCGGCGCTGCGGCGTCTTCGGCCGCGTACATCGAGGCCTCCGAAGGCTCTTCGCTTTGCGGCGAGTCTGCCGCAGACGTTTCGCCGGCGCCCGCAACGCCGCCCGCGACCGGCGTAATGCGCGCGACAATGCTCGCCGCAGCCAGGCGCGGCGAAATGGAGTTCGCGATATCGAGTGGCGTCGTGCCGGAAGGAACTTCGCGGACGGAACCGTCGGGTAGATGAATGGCGATCGAGTTCGAGCTCATGATGAAGGTTGAAGTTGCCGAGCCGAAGAATCGTGGGCCAACTGCGGCAACCCTTCAGAATATACCGGCGGATCGCGGATTCTTTGCGACCAGCCCGGGCTTTGGGGAATCTTCAGCAGGAAGCAATCTGTGGAGAGCTCGTAGATGCGCTGGATCAGTTTAATTGTGTGGATTTTGATTTGCTTTTCAGTTGCTGGGATTGGCGGACGCTGGTCTGCGACTGAGGTAAAGGGGTGGTATAGCACCTTGAGACGACCGGCGATCGCGCCTCCAAACTGGGTCTTCGGGCCAGTCTGGACATTGCTCTATCTGCTCATGGCTATCGCCGCGTGGAAGGTCTGGCTCGCCGCTCCGTCGGCAGATCGCACTGTTGCCATCGCCTTATTTGCGGTGCAGCTCGCCTTGAACCTTGGATGGTCGTGGATTTTCTTTCACAGGCATTTGATCGGTGCGGCGCTCGCGGAGGTTTTGATTTTGTGGGCCGCGATTGCTGCTACCATGGCAGCTTTCAGCGTGGTTTCGCCCGCGGCGGCGTGGCTCATGGCCCCTTATCTTGCATGGGTCACGTTTGCGTCGGCGCTCAACGCCGAGTTTTGGCGGCTAAACTCTTCCGAAAGATAGTGCTGCAGGCCAGATGGCATCGACCTGATGAGCGTATCGGCCGATATCAACCCTGGCGCCGTCTGTCCCAAAAAACGCAAAAGGACCAGCTCACTCCAGATTGTTGGTCAGGAGCGTTCCGGCCCTAATGCTGTTCGAGCTAGATTCTGCCGGAATCCGGCCAATCCGGCTTAGAGAGGCTGAACGTCAGCAGCCTGCCAACCCTTGGGGCCCTTCACGACGTTGAACTGCACGGCTTGACCTTCCTGCAAGCTCTTGAAACCGCTTGAGTTAATTGCAGAGTAGTGCACAAAAACGTCTTCGCCGTTCTGGCGCGAAATGAAGCCAAAGCCTTTCGCGTCATTGAACCACTTCACAGTACCTTGTTCCATTGTGTTCGTATTTCCTGTTTTTGAATTGCGCTGGATGAATCGGAGCGACCACTGGCAGAATCTTGCTTTGGGCGAGTTACTGCACACGCCCGGTTCGGTTCTAACGCTGACAGTATTCTATCATCTCCGTCAAAAGATGCAGCAGGAAATGTGTGTCCTATATCACCAATTCGTGTTAGTCCTCGGAAGCCGTTGAATCGCCTAAAGTTAGCACCCAGATTGTCACCTATGATAAGGTAGGGACCTGACTCCGGCCGCTGCCACCACCAACGTGAGCAGGCCCAAAGATCGCCATGGCCAAGGATCCTGTACCCGAATTGCTGGCTCGCGCCACCGAGGCGCTTGAGGCAGTTTTTCTCGATTTAGATGACGCGCCAGACCTGGAGACGAACGGCCTCGCCGACGTTCTGAATGAAACAGCCCGCCGCCTCGGCGACAATTACCCTTACTTCCATCCCCTCTACGCCGGGCAGATGCTGAAGCCGCCGCATCCGGTAGCGCGCGCAGCGTATGCGTTGGCGATGAAGCTCAATCCCAATAACCATGCTCTCGACGGCGGCCGTGCAAGCTCCGCGATGGAAGTGGAAGCGGTGAAGCAGATCGCCGCGATGTTTGGTTGGAGCGAATTCCTTGGCCACCTGACATCGAGCGGCACCTTTGCCAATCTTGAGGCGCTGTGGATGGCCTGCCAAGTTGCGCCAGGAAAGCGAATTGTCGGCTCGGAACAGGCGCATTACACGCACGCGCGGATCAGTGGTGTGTTGAAGCTCGATTTCACAAGCGTCTCCTCCAATGAGCGCGGACAAATGGACTTGAATGCGCTGGAGGACGAGCTGCGCAAGGGCGTTGTCGGCGCCGTAGTTGCCACGCTGGGCACCACCGCCATCGGAGCCGTCGATCCGCTCGACGAGATTCTCAAGCTCAGAGAGCGCTACCCGTTCAGAGTCCACGTGGATGCAGCCTACGGCGGTTACTTCAATCTGATTGCCGATGAACTCGACGCGCCGGCGCAAAAGGCATTCGAAGCGATCGGCCGCGCCGATTCAATCGTCATCGATCCGCACAAGCATGGGCTGCAGCCGTATGGATGCGGATGCGTGCTCTTCAAAAATCCAGCGGAAGGCCGGTTCTACAAGCACGATTCGCCTTATACCTATTTCACCTCCCATGAACTGCATCTGGGCGAAATTAGCCTTGAGTGTTCGCGCGCTGGCGCGGCGGCTGTTGCGCTGTGGGCAACGCAGAGGTTATTGCCGCTTGCGCCGGGGGGTGAATTTGCGCGCGGACTGGCCAGTGGGCGGCGGGCGGCGCTGGAACTGGACCGGAGGCTGCGCGCCGATGCGCGATTTGTGCCGCTGGCCGCGGGCAAGCCTGAACTCGACATCGTCGTTTGGGCGCTACCGCGTGAGGCAGACCTTGGAACCAGATCTGCCTTGGCGCAGAGAGTCTTCGACGCATGCGCCGTGCGCGGAGTGCACTTGGCGCTCGTACAACTGCCGGCGAGATGGTTTGGGCCAGCCGTGGATGCAGAGGGCAACGCGGGCACGATTACCTGCTTGCGTTCAGTCCTCATGAAGCCGGAACACGAAGCGTGGATCGACGAGATTTGGAAACGCCTGGATGCCGCCTCCAGCGAAATCCTTTCAGGATAAAACGGCAGTTTTCAAAGCCCGAAGCCCACCCGGCAAGAAAACGTTATCATTGCTTGCGAGCCGGGGACCGGCGAGATTCGTCTTCGAAGGCTCGATCGTTAAAGAAGCAACATCTGGAAGGGGTTCAGAACCATGCACGATCCAGCAGCATTTCGCACCATGCACCGGGCGCGCTTTGGCGCGGAGCCGGCAGTTTTTGTTGCGCCCGGACGCGTTAACCTCATCGGCGAGCACACCGATTACGCCGAAGGCTTCGTCATGCCCGCAGCCATTAACTTTGCAACGCTGGCGGGAATTTCGCGACGCAAGGACAGCAAGATTGCGATCTACTCCGAAAACCAGGGGGAGCAACGGATCTTTGACGGAGTCCAGCCGAGCCGCGGCAATCATTGGACCGACTATCCGATGGGAGTGGTGTCGATCCTCGCTGGCGAAGACCACAAGATTCCCGGTTTCAGCCTCAGCATCTGGAGCGATGTACCACTGGCTTCGGGCCTGTCGAGTTCGGCGGCGTTGGAGGTGGCAACTGCGCTCGCGGTTCTCTCACTGGTTGGCGCGAGTTATCTGGGGCCGGTGCTGGCGCGGCTTTGCCAAAGAGCCGAGAACGAGTTCGTGGGCGCCAACTGCGGCATCATGGACCAGTTCATAAGCGTGAATGGAAAGGAAAATCACGCGCTGCTGCTCGATTGCCGCGACCTCAGCTACAAGCTCGCTCCCATTCCCGACCATGTGGCACTTGTCATCGCCAACACGATGGTCAAACACTCTGTGGCGGGAGGCGATTACCCCACGCGCCGGCGCGAATCGGAGGCGGCCTGCGCAGTGATTGCGAGTCACCGGCCGGGCGTGCCATTTTTGCGCGATGCAACGCTTGAAGATTTAGAGAAATGGGGCCACGAGATGGAACCGAAGAGCCTGATGCGGGCGCGGCACGTCATCGGCGAAAACTTGCGCACCGTAGCGGCCTGCGACGCGTTACTAAAAGGTGATCTGAAGGAACTGGGACGGTTGATGGCCGAAGCGCATCAAAGCTATAGCCGGGACTTTGAAGGCAGTTGTGTTGAAGCCGACGCGATGGTGGCGCTGGCGCAGGATCTGCCGGGACTGATTGGAGCACGGCTCACTGGCGGAGGATTCGGCGGCTGCACCATCAATTTGGTTGAACAGGGCGAGGCCCTGAGGTTTGCCGAGTCGCTGGGCCGGCGTTATGCGGCGAAAACAGGCATTGAACCGCAGATTCACGTGTGTCACGCATCAGGAGGCGCGCACGGGCTGGGGTGAGGCAGTGGTGTCAGCAAAGCTAAAGCGCGAAGACGAAAACGTTCAAGCAAATTTGAAAAGTTTTATATTGCCGTGAGAGAAGCCTGCAAGTAACTGACACGAAAGAGCCATGTTCGTAACTGGGCCCGGATACTTCCTGGCGAAGAATCCTTGCTAAACTTGTTTGGTATTTACCCCGATGAACTAGGCAACCGTTCCTCTCTTGATGGGTTCGATTTGATATGAGGCGGACGCGAAAGCCCACCGGTTCACCGGACACGAAATGACTATGGAACCCACTCCCTCGAAGTCATCCCTGCACGAGACCATTCCTCAAACGGGCCAGGTGGCCTACTTCAGCATGGAAATTGCGATTCGTCCGGAGATGCCGACCTACTCCGGCGGCCTTGGCGTTCTCGCGGGCGACACCTTGCGATCCGCATCGGACCTGGGAATTCCGCTTGCGGCTTTCAGCTTGCTTCATCGCAAAGGATATTTCCAGCAGCATCTTGACGCGAACGGAGCGCAGAGTGAAGAGGTGCAGCCGTGGAATCCGGCGGATTATTGCACGGAGGAAGCCCCGCGCGTAACGGTCGCCATTGAAGGCCGCACGGTGGCGCTGCGCGCATGGCGTTACGATCTGACGGGGCAGTTTGGGCACATCGTTCCCATCTACCTGCTGGATACCGACCTCGAAGAGAACTCCGGATGGGATCGCGGGCTCACCGATCACCTTTATGGCGGGGACACGAATTATCGCCTGCAGCAGGAGATCGTGCTCGGCATGGGCGGCGTGCGCATGGCGCATGCGCTGGGCTTGCGCATCAACGTGTACCACATGAATGAGGGCCACGCGGCGCTGCTGACTCTGGCGCTGCTGGAGAGACAGTTGGGCGGCGGTCCCGCGGGTGAAGCCCGCGAAGCTGACATCGAGTTGGTGCGCCGCAAGTGCGTATTCACAACCCACACGCCTGTTCCGGCCGGGCACGACCGGTTCTCCACCGAGCAGGCCATTCGCATTTTGGGCGGCGAGAGAACGGCGCGCCTCGAAAAGCTGGGGTGCTTTCACGAAGGTTTGTTGAACATGACGCTGCTCGCGCTGCGCTTCTCGCGTTACGCCAACGGCGTGGCATTAAAGCACGGCCGTGTTTCGCAGGCAATGTTTCCTGAGTTTCAAATCGGCTCCATCACCAACGGCGTACATGCGCCCACGTGGATCAGCGAGCCGGTCGAACGTTTGCTCGACGAGCACGTTCCAGCGTGGCGCCGCGACAATCTTTACTTGCGCAATATGATCGACGTGCCGGAAGCGAAGATGCTGGAGGCCCATGCGCGCGCCAAAGAGAATTTGTTGGCTGAAGTCGGTTCGCGGACGGGGCTGGTGCTAAATCCGAAGGTGTTGACGCTCGGATTTGCGCGGCGCGCGGCAACCTACAAACGCGCCACGCTTCTGTTCACCGATCCGGAACGCTTGAAGGAGATTGCCGCCAAGGCCGGCGGGCTGCAGATTCTCTATGCGGGCAAGGCGCATCCGCAGGACGAGCCGGGCAAGGCATTGATCCAGCAGGTTGTAAAAGAAGCGGCGCAGCTCTCCGATAAAGATTTGCGCATCGTCTATCTCGAGAATTACGCGTGGGACTTGGGCGCCCAGCTCACTGCGGGCGTCGACGTGTGGGTGAATACGCCCCGCCGGCCTTATGAGGCCTCCGGAACGAGCGGAATGAAAGCGGCAATGAACGGCGTGCCCAGCCTGTCGATCCTGGATGGATGGTGGATCGAGGGATGCATTGAGGGTGTAACCGGATGGGCGATCGAAGATGGTGCGAACGACGCCGAAGAAGCGCTATCGCTTTACGCCAAGCTGGAAAACGTCGTGGTTCCGCTCTACCGCGACGCGCCGGAAAAGTGGGCGCGCCTGATGCGAACCACGCTCGCCTTCAACGGGTCCTACTTCAATACAAATCGAATGGTGAAGCAGTACGCGCGCAATGCGTACTACCCTGAGCTGCCGCCTGCAAAAGCAAGAATGGAAGAACCTGCGTTCGCAGACTGAAAAATACAGCTAATAGCCCGTAGCTTCTCGCCGGGATAGCCGGCGCCTAGGCGCGCAAAACCACTAAACAACTGAGCGATTGGTAAGTCCTCGCCTGCCTTAGAGTTTCTTGCGCAGGAACTCGAAGACCCCGTAGCCAATGAAAGCGCTCACGATCGCGATCAGGAAGTTTGCCGGCGTAATAATGTCGCGAATTGCGAAGGCAAACGTTTTGCCTCGGCCGTTGACGCTGGTGAATTCCCCCATGAGCAGGTTCGAATAGAAAAGGAAGACGATGAACGCAACCTCCACCAGCGCTCGCCAAAGCGGCTTCACTCGAGGTGGTGGAGTCAACGGCGTCATGAACCGATCATAGTGGCGGCGTTTCGTGCGGCCAAGCGAAATCGGTCAGAACGCATTGATCCACGCGCGTGACCGGCATCTCAGCCGCAGCGCCTATAATCTCCCTGACGTGGTACGACGTGAATCAAAGCGGAGCCGGTGGGCACGGCACGTTTGTGCCGGTACGGCGACAATCTTGTTTTGCTCGTTTTCCGTCATGAATTACGCGCGGGGGCAGGCGAGCAATGAAGCAGCGGGAAGAGACGGAATTGCTTCGGACGCCGGCGGCTCGCGGGTGCTGCTGGTGCTTCCCTTCGACAATCGCACAGGGCAACCGAGTTTGGAATGGATCCGTGAAGCCGCGGCGGACGTCCTCAGTGCGCGCTTTGCTTCAGCAGGTTTCCAGCCGACCAGCCGCGCTGACAGAGTGTATGCGCTGGACCATTTGGGATTGCCGCAGGGCTTTCAGCCTTCGCGGGCAAGCGCGCTCAAGCTGGCGCAGACCCTGGACGCCGATTCGATTGTCGTAGGCAGCTACACGACGGATGGTGGCGGCATTGTGGCCGAGGCCACTCTGGTGGATGTGCCCAACCTTCGCATGCTGCCGGAAGTCACGGCGCGCGGCGAGATGAAAGACATGATCGCGGTGTTCGGTGATCTGGCATGGAAGCTGACCAAACAGCTCGATCCCCAGTTCAGCGTGGCCGAGGGGACGTTTGCTGCAGCCGGGAAAGACATTCGCCTCGATGCATTTGAGCAATACATTCGCGGTATCACCGAACCCGATCAGGCGGAACGGGTGAAGCACTTGCAGAATGCTGTGAAAGAAAGCCCTGAGTTTGGCGCCGCCTGGATGGCGCTTGGCCGCGAAGACTACAACGGACAGCAGTATCAGGACGCGGCCGATGCGTTCGCGAAGGTGGATCCTAACGGAACCGACGGTTTGGAGGCAAATTTTTATCGCGGATTGTCGCTGATGTTTCTGGGCGACTATGCCCACGCGGAACAGGCGTTTTCTGAGGTTGCGCGAGTGCTGCCACTGGCCGAGGTGCTTAATAACGAAGGCGTGGCCGTGAGCCGTCAGAGGAAGGACGCCACTCAGCTGTTTATGCAGGCGGCAGCCACCGACCCTAATGCGGCGGACTATCACTTCAACCTCGCAGTGAGCCTCAAGCGCGCCGGGAATGTTGCAGGTGCATTGAACGAGCTGGCGCAATGCTTGAGACTTCATCCCAGCGACGGTGAAGCGCAGGCGCTGAACAATGCCTGGAGAGGAAAGCCGGACGCCACGGCAACTGACGGAACCGCAGGCGCGGATGCAAATTCCGATCCGCTTGAGCGAATTGTTCGCAGATTCGACGCGACAGCTTTCCGCCAGGCGGCGGCGATGCTGGACGAGGTAAACGCCGGGCGGCTGGCGGCATTATCGCCGCACGACCGCGCGCAAAGGCTGTGTGCGCAGGCGAAGAGTTTTCTCGATCGCGGGCTGCTTCTCGAAGCCGAGCGGCTCTATCAGGATGCAGTCGCCGCCGACGACAGGAATGCGCTGGCGCGCGGCGGCCTGGCAGAGGTGCGCATGCGCAGCGGCGATCACGATGGAGCGCGCAAAGAGGCTCATGAAGCACTGGAACTTGGGCCTTCGGCCGATGCGTACCTTGTGCTTGCGCAGTTGGACTTTGAGGCGGGAGCGCTCGAACAGGCCAATGTAGAAGCGGGCGACGCGCTGAAGCTTGAGCCAGGGAACCGCACAGCCAAGGATCTGGCGCAGCAGATTCAAGGGAAGATGGGTAGGTAGAAGACGCTGCGCGTAGAAGATGAGGAAAATAGGTACCAGGGAACAGTCTTTTCGTGCGTGATTCGAGATTCGAGTGTTCAAGCCCTCGGGAGCGTTACGTCACGCAAGCGAGTGGCTTACCGCGCTGGAAAGAGGCGAGCCATGAAACACGTTGTTGCGAGGAGCCGCATGGGCGGGCTGGCGTTGGCGGCGGCATTTTCTCTTGCTGTGGGACTTTGTTCGGGCCTGGCAGGAACCGCGCAACAGCCACTCGTCGACAAGTTAGTTCTGGACGACACCATTCAGCCGGTCAGCGCAGACGAGGTGACGCGAGCCCTCGATCAGGCGAACAGAGACGGAGCCAGTGCTCTGCTGATCGACCTTAATACTCCGGGTGGGCTGCTTGACTCCATGCGTGACATGGTTGGCGCAATTCTGCGCTCTCGCGTGCCGGTAATCGTTTATGTTGCTCCCTCGGGGGCGCGCGCAGGCTCTGCCGGCTTCTTCATTCTGGAGTCGGCCGACGTAGCAGCGATGGCTCCGGGTACTGAGGCTGGCGCCGCTCATCCGGTGTTTGAATTCGGCGGACCGCCTGATAACACGGAGATGCAGAAGGTGGAGAATGATGCCGAGGCATTTCTGCGCTCTTACGTCACCAAGCGGAATCGAAATTCCGATGCGGCAATCGCCGCCGTGCAGTTGTCGCATTCCTATACCGCGGAGGAATCGCTGAATCAGCACCTGATTGACGTGATCGCCAACAGCGACGCGGATCTGCTGAACCAGCTGAACGGGCGCGAGATCACGCGCATGGACGGCTCGAAGATAACGCTGCATTTAGGCGGCACGCGGATCGTCCTCATTCGCTCGACAATGCGCGACCGGCTGCTGGGCTGGCTGGTTGATCCGAACATCGCGTTGTTGTTCCTTGTGGGCGGGGCGCTGCTGATCTATCTCGAATTCAACGCTCCCGGCACCATCGTCCCCGGCGCGCTGGGAACTCTGATGGTGCTGCTCGGCGTCTTCGGATTGAATCTGCTGCCCATCCGCTACACCGCCGTTCTGCTGCTCGTTGCTGCCATGGTTCTGCTGCTGCTCGAGGCGAAGTTCGGCGGCCACGGTGCGCTCGCCGTCGCGGGAATTGTTTGCCTCACGTTCGGCATGTTGACGCTCGTCGCGGCGCCCGTTCCGGAGTTGGGCATCAGCCCGATTGTGGCCATTAGTGTCAGCGCGGCGTTTGGCGCCATCACCGTGTTTCTGGTGCGCCTGGCAGTGCGCGCGCGCAAAAGAAAAGCCCGCATCGGCGCCGATGCCATGGTGGGTTCCGCAGCCACCGCAATGGAGCCGCTCGACCCACAGGGCCACGTCCTGGTCGAAGGTGAAATCTGGCAGGCAGTGGCCAGCGTCCGCGTCGCCAAGGGAGCCAAACTGCGCGTCACAGGGCACGATCATCTCGTGTTGCAGGTGGAACCGGTGGCGCCCGCAAACCAACATTCGCAAATTGAGCAGAGGAGTACAATCTCCGCTGAGTAAGGAAAGGATATCTCCATGTCTTTTGGTGATCTGTCGATTCCGACCTTGGTAATTATTGCGATCGTGGTTCTTTATTTGCTGAACTCCATCAAGATTTTGCGCGAATATGAGCGCGGCGTTATCTTCCGCCTGGGCCGCCTTCTGGGAACGCCCAAAGGGCCGGGCATCATTCTCGTTTTCCGGCCCATCGACCAGATGGTGCGCATCAGCCTGCGCCAGGAGGTGCTGGAGGTTCCGCCGCAGGACGTGATCACGCGCGACAATGTCACCATCAAAGTGAATGCGGTGGTCACTCTCTACGTGGTCGATCCCAATGCCGCTGCCATCAAAGTGGTGAATTACATTTACCAGACCTCACAGTTCGCGCAGACCACGCTGCGCTCAGTTTTGGGTGAAGTGGAGCTGGACGAAGTGCTGAGCCATCGCGACAAGCTCAACCTGAAAATTCAAACCATCATCGACCAGCGGACCGAGCCGTTCGGCGTCAAAGTCATTAGCGTCGAAGTCAAGCAGGTGGATCTGTCGGAGCAACTGCTGCGCGCCATGGCTCGGCAGGCGGAGGCGGAACGCGAAAAGCGCTCCAAGATCATTCATGCCGAGGGCGAGTTCAATGCCGCGCAAAAGCTGGTGGACGCGGCCGCGCTGATGGCCACGCAGCCCATGACGCTGCAGTTGCGCTATCTGCAGACTCTGTCGGACATCGGCGTGGAAAAGAATACGACCATCGTGTTTCCGCTGCCGATCGAATTCATGACGCTATTGAACAAGATGAGCGCCACGGTGAAGGCAGCGGAATAGCGGTGAGATCGGTCCGAGCATTTATCTGGCAGGGATCATGGGGGACGCGAGGACAAAGGCAGCGGAATAGCCTTAAATATGAATCCAAGTAAACGGGCCTTCAGGCCCTGCTGCCGCCAGCTTGCGGGCCGAACCGGCAGCCCGGGGATTGGATTGAATAGGGAACGGGTGGGCGATGCGCGGAATCTTTGACAATGACGAGGTGGACGACGAACCGCAGCCGAAGTTGGAGGAGCGCGGGCGCGACCGAGAGGTAACGCTCAGCACCGCCGCGCAGCTGGGGATCGTTTTTTGCCTTTTGCTTTTATGCGGCGCTTGTTTCGGACTTGGCTATTGGGTCGGCCATCGCGGCTCCCCTGCAACGGCAGCGAACCAGCCTGCCACGCCTGCCCCGGATCAGGAGCCTTTGCAGGGAAGTGATACGGCTCCGAAACCTTCCGCCGACGCTCAGGTGCCGCCTTCGCAACCGTCGCCCCAAAGCTCCGCCACAACACCGGAGCCCAATAACAGCACCAGCCCCGCACCTGCGCCTGAACGGTCGCCGGAGGCGAGCCACCCGAATCCGGCTCCGCCTGCGGAAAAACCCGCAACACCGCATCCTTCTCAACCGTCAGCGGCGGTCCAAAGGGCGCCGCGGAGCCATACCACCGAACCCGCACGTCCTGAACCACGCACTCGCGAGAGCGAGCCAGAGTATCGTTCATCGATACGGCCTGCGCCACCGGCGATTCGGCCTGCGCCGGCATATGCGCCCGCCGGCCAGTACGTAGTGCAGATTGCCGCGGTTTCGCACTTTGAAGATGCTAATGTGCTGGTTGAAGCGCTGCGCAGGCGCGGCTACGCGGCCACCGAGCAGCACATGTCCGACGGACTCATCCATGTGCGCATCGGACCGTTTGCCACTCACGATGAAGCCAATCGCATGTGCATGAGACTGCTCGAAAGCGGCTACAACGCGATGGTGCAACCGTAGAACACGTGGAGAGGTTTACGGGTCAGTTCCGCATCCACTCCGGCAATCCCGATGCAATCGCCGCACGCACCGCCTCAGCTAGGTCCTCGCGCGTCGCGTAATCCGCCGGATCGATCGGCGAATGGAAGACGACGTGCGCCACTCCGGGATGAATCCGCTTGCTGCCGACCGGAAGTGCCCTCTCAGTTCCATAGATAGAAATGGGAACGCACGGCGCGCCCGAATCCTTCGCCAGATAAAACGGCCCCTTCTTGAAGGGCAGCATGCGGCCATCGAGCGAGCGCATGCCTTCAACAAATGTAGTGATGTGCAGACCGCCCGCTAGCACGCGTTGCGCCTCTCCTACGGCGAGTTGAGCTTCTTCCGCATCGCCGGTGCGCTCGACGGCAATGAAATGCGCGAGCTTGAACGCGTAACCAAGAATGGGAACTTTCATCAGCGAACTCTTGATGAAGACGACCGTACGGCCCGGAAGATTCGTCATTAGCGCCGGCGCATCGAGATAGGAGACGTGGTTGGCCATGAAGATGCAAGCGCGTCCCGCAGGAATATTTTCCCGGCTGTGGACCTCAATGCGGATGCCCGCGACGCGGATGGCGACCCGCGAGATCCAGGCGCCTGTTGTATAGAGGGGATCGACGTTGCCGGTGAGCAGTGTAAATGGAAAGAGGATTGCCGCGGACGGGACGGCGAGAACCGCAATGGTGACGAAGACCAGTAGCGACAAGATCATGTCCGCATCCACTCCGGAAGGCCCGACGCAATCGCGGCGCGCACCGCGCGCATCAGCTCGTCGCGCGAGCCAAATGCCTTCGGGTCAATCGGCGAGTGGAAAACGACATTCGCCACGCCGGGGCGAATGCGATTGCTGCCTTTGGGCAACAGCGATTCCGTTCCGTAAATAGAGACGGGGATGCACGGCGCGCCTGATGACCTTGCCAGAAAGAATGGGCCCTTCTTGAAGGGCAGCATGCGGCCATCGGGCGACCGCGTGCCCTCAACAAACGTGGTGATGTGGACACCCTTCGCGAGGACGCGTTGAGCCTCGGCCACGCTGTGCTGCGCATCCGCCGCGTTGCCGGTGCGATCGACGGCAATGAATTCTCCCTGGCGAAAACCAGTGCCGAGAATGGGGAGGTTCATGAGCGAGCGCTTCATGAACGCCGATGTGCGGCCGGGAATGAGCGAAATCAGCGCCGGCGGGTCCAGGTTTGAAACATGGTTCGACATGAAGATGCAAGCGCTATTTCGAGGAATGCCGTCGCGGCCCGCCACCTTGAAGCGCACGCCTGCGAAACGGCAGCTTGAATACAACATGAGACGCGTCGCTCTGTAGAGCGGCCCGACGTTGCCGGTCAACCAGCACCACGGAATAAAAAGAATGGCCGACGGAATTCCCAGCACAACCATGTTGGTGATGAAGATGAGCGACCAGATCATGCGTTGCCCCTAGCTTGCTGTGGCGAAGCGCTCGCGAAGCCGCGCGGGAAGTTTCTCATAAATGCCGTCGAAGCCGCCATTGGAGAGGATAGCGACCACGTCGCCGTCAACAAGCTCGGGCGTGAGCTCTGCGACGATGGCATCGGCGTTCGCCAGCAGCTCCGCGGGTGTGCCCGCTTCATTGAGCGCGCGAACAACTTCTTCCGGGTGCAGGCGTTCGACCTCCGGAATCCGCTCCTGCTGATATACGGCGGCAAGAACGGCGCGATCGGCGAGGGCTAGGCTTGCAATCAGATCGGCGGCCAGCACCTTGCGGCGCAGCGTGTTGGAACGCGGCTCTAGCACCGCCCAAAGTCGCCGCGACGGATAAAGCTCGCGTAGCGCGCGGAGGGTTTCGCGAATCGCCGTGGGATGGTGAGCGAAGTCTTCAATGAGCGTGATGCCGCTGATCTCGGCGCGAAGTTCCAGGCGCCGCTTGACGCTCTTGAAGGTGGCCAGCGCTTCGGCAATCGCGCCGGCCGGAATGCCGGCAGTAGCAGCGAGCGCCGCGGCGGCCGTTGCATTCAGCGCATTGTGCTCGCCTACGAGATGCATTTCAAATTCAGCCCACGCGGCGCCGCCACGAAGAACCTCCCAGCGCATCCGGCCGGATTCGTAGCGCAAGTTGCGAATGCGCCAATGGGCCGCTTCGCTAAATCCATATTGCTCAATGGGGCAAAAGGCGTGGCTCACGCACTCGGTCACGTTGTCGCTGCCATCGTAGGCGACGATTAGGCCGCGGCGCGGAACCAGATTTACGAGACGCTTGAACGCGGTTTTCACCGCTTCGAGGTCCGCGTAGATGTCCGCGTGATCGAACTCCACATGCGTCAGGATGAGCGATGCGGGAAAGTAATGCAGGAACTTGGGCCCCTTGTCGAAGAACGCTGTGTCGTACTCATCGCCTTCAAGGATGAAGTTGCGCGTGGGCCTTAGCTGAAAGCTGGTGCCAAAGTTTTCCGCTACGCCGCCGATCAAAAAGGACGGTTCAAGCATCGGATTACTGCGCGCGGCGACCTGGTAGATCCAGGCCAGCATGCTGGTGGTAGTAGTTTTGCCGTGGGTTCCTGCTACCACGAGAGATTCACGCGTTTTGAGGAACTCTTCGCGCAGCAGCGCAGCCATCGAAGTGAACGGAATGCGCTCGTCGAGCACGCGTTCGATCTCCGGATTGCCGCGGGAGAGCGCATTGCCGACGACAACGAGTTCGGGTACCGGATCGAGATTCGATTCCGCGTACGGCTCAAGAATGGGAATGCCGAGCGAGCGCAGCAAATCGCTCATGGGCGGATAAGCCGCTTTATCGGAACCTGTGATTTTGTGGCCTTCGAGCTGCAGCAAACCCGCGAGAGAAGCCATCGCTGTGCCGCAGATTCCGATCAAATGGATGTGCTGCGGCTTAGCGCTCACCGGGTCACCGCCGGTTTCAGAATACTGAGGCGCGGCGAGTCCCCGAGGGTTAGCTCCGCTTCCACGCCGAACGTAAGCGTGACATTGTCGTGCGAGACGTGGCCGCTGCGCAGGCCGATGGCGATGGGAATATCAAAGAATCGGAGTGCACTGAGAATGGCGTCGTCGAGAAGAGAAGCTGGCGCGCCCTCCGAAACGCAGTCGATCATTTCGCCGAACACAATGCCGCGAGTGCCGTCGAACTTGCCTGCATGGCGCAGTTGCCAAAGCATGCGATCGATCTGATACGGTTTCACGCCCGTGTCCTCAAGAAACAGCAACTTGCCTTCGGTGTCTGGCTCCCACGGCGTACCTATCAACGAAGCGATGATGCTTAGGCAGCCGCCATAGAGCGTGCCACGCGCCACGTTTGAAGGTCCTGCGAGCTTCAAAGTTCGCAGGCCCTCCGATGGGCCCAGGCTGTAAAGCTCGCCGGCAAGCGCGGCGCGAAAACTCTCCAGGTGAACGCCGTTTTCGAGATAAAAATCTGCTGCGAGCATGGGACCGTGAAAGGCCGGAATGCCAATTTCATCGAGCAGGTGAAGCTGAATGCCGGTGAGGTCGCTATAGGCAAAAAATGGCTTGGGATGCGCGCCAAGCGCTTTCAGGTCGAGCCGTTCCAGGGGATAATTCGACCCGTAGCCGCCGCGAATGCACATCGCCGCCGCGGTTTCTTGATCGGCGAAGGCGCCATAGAGATCGGCAAGTCGCTCGTCGGCGGTTCCGGCAAAGTAGAGCGGCTCGCGCAGTAGAGCGTTGGGAGCGAGTTTGGGTAGGTAGCCCAGCGAACTCAGTGCCGCCAGGCCACGTTCAACTCGCTCAGGCTTCGCTGCGGAAGCTGGAGCGACAATGCTGATGGACGAGCCCGGCGCAACGGAACGCGGCTTGCAAAGCGCCCTCATTTTACCGGGCCTCCTGACCATGCTTCCCCCCGGGCGATGAGCGCGGCCGGCCCTGTGAGATGCAGTTCCGTTCCAGGCCCATCCCATACCACAGTCTGTGCGCCGCCGGGAGCGACCACTTTCAGCGGCGACAAACAACGATGCAACGCCAGCGCCGCAGTTGCCGCGGCCGAGCTGCCGGTGCCGGAAGAATGCGTGGGACCAACACCGCGTTCGAAGATGCGAATCTCAATTTCATGTTCGCTCACCACGCGCACAAATTCCACATTCGTATGGTCGGGGAAATCGCGATGCGTGCAAATCTCCGCGGCGATTCCCATCCAGGCGCGGCGCCCGATGGCGAAGTCCGACTTCTCCGGCAGGACGACGAAATGTGGATTGCCGGTTGACACTTCAACACCGATCAGATCGATACCATCCATCAGCTTAAGCGTATGGGGTACAAAGTGCGGCACGCCCATCGCAGTGGTCACTTCGATGGTAAAGTCACCCTCATTGTGCACACTCACAATCTTGCAGACGCGAGGGCCGGCATCGGTCGTGATTTCCAGCGTATCGCCGGGCTCGGAACCCAGTCTCTCGGCCATCCATGCTGCCACGCAGCGCGTGCCATTGCCGCTGATCTCGGCCACAGAACCGTCGGCATTGTGAAGGCGAATGCGGGCGACCTTGGGCCCGGGCCCGGTCTGGTTCGTCCACGCGAAAAACTCAATGCCGTCCGCGCCCACGCCGGTGTTGCGATCGCAAAGGCGGCGCGTGAGTGCGGCCAGGTCGTGGCCTGCAGCAGCATCTTCCATAACGATGAGAAAATCGTTGCCGCACGCATGGGCTTTAGTAAATGGAATCAAAACTCCTCCGGATCACTGATATTGGGCGGTGCGACGAGCCTTTGCGCGAGCTGGGCGGCGGCCGAAATCACGGTCGTTCTCTGCCCGATGCTAACACTGATGCCAACAGGCGGTTGCGGTTGGATGAGGAGGCGTGCCGACTGATGCACGAGCGCACGCTCAAAAGAAATCGGGAGCGCGATGGAGCCAGTTGTTTGAGGCGTAGATCGCGGCCGAAGGCTGATTTTTGGCGCTGTAGTCGCCGATCAGCGTGAAGTCGGCGCGGTGCGCCTTGACGGCAGCGTCGATCTGGTCGCCCTCAAAGGTGACCACGATGGCCGCATGAGCAGCGGGCTCGACGAGCGCGGCGTCGTAAATGCCCAGGTCGCCCTCATTGATGGTCTGGCGTAGCGGAATTCCGGTGAAGGAAACGATCTCAGGATAGATGGATGTGTTCATAAGAATGGTTGCGTGCGGATCGAGAGTGAGCAACGAACGGAGGGCCGTCGGAATGGAATTGTCGTAGGGCCGGCGTGCATCGGCGTTTTTGGTGCTTTCAACGTAGACGATGGGGCGCGATTGCAAAAGTGCGACCACGTTGACGGCGCCAAGAGCGAAGAGAATTGCAAAGGCAAGCTTTTGGACGGGTGCGCGGCTCGGAAGCTTGAGCCTGCCGATCGCGTCAGTGATCAGTTCAGCCGCAAAAGCCAACCCGAGGGCGAGAGCAGGCAACAGCTCCAGGCCGTAGCGCGTGTTGTACCAGGTGTAGGGCCACCACGCCGGGAAAAAAATGGGCACTGATCCGTATGCAACGGACCATGCATAAAACGGAACCGGCAGCCAGAGCAAAAAGATCCATGCAATCGCGCGGCGGCGGCTGCGGGATCTTTCGGAGAGCGAGGCGGCCATAGTGCCGGCCGCGGCGAGCGCAAGAACAATGTTGCCCCACAGACTGCCCCATCCGGGCGCGACGGCCGAATCAAGCTCTGAAACCTTAAGATAGAAGAGAAGCGCGACCCATGGATTGTGCCAGCCGGGATGCGGCGGCCAGCCGGGCGCGTTGGCCGCAGTTCGCAATTCAATGGCATGCGGGGAGTAAGGGCCGCGCGCAAAAAACAGCCAGTCGCCGAAACAGACCCGGTTATACAGAAACCATAGAAGCGGCGCGGCGACGATGGCAATTGTTGCGAGCCAGAAAGCCGGCGCAGTGATGCGTGCTCGCTCGCCCTCGGCCGCATGACGAAAAATCGTCAACGCAATGCCCGACCAGGCGATGAGCGCGATGACCCAGCCGTCATAGCGCGAAAAGATGGCGGCAATCAGTGCGAGGGCGATGTAGATCTGGAGGCGCGTGGTCTTTGCGATCGCATTCTTCGCGGGCCGCGCAAGCGGCGCCATCGAGTGCTCCGTCCCGGCGACTGTTTCAGCGTCAAGCGCAGCCCGCCACTCAACCAGCCAAACCACGATCCAGACAAACACGCAAAGAAACAGCGGCTCGGTCATGGCAGTAGTCTGCAGGTAGAGCAGATTGGGATTCAGGGCAAAGAAAACAAGCGCAAGCGCGGCGGGCGCGGGCGCGAGCCACTTCCGCGCCAGGCGATAGATGCCCACGCACGAGGCCAGATAAGCGAGCGCCGAAGGAATCACTCCAGCGAGCCCCGTTGCCCACCACGAATAATTCTGCACAAAAGGTAGAAGAAGAATGTGCGGGAGCGGAAGCCACACTGAGCCTAGCTCGGAGAATCGCGGCAGCCGTGAATCAAAGATGCGGCGCGCGATGTGCAGGTGTGCGATCGCGTCGCCGTAGTTGGTCATCGCACCGTGACGCCAGCTCCAGAAGATAGCGGCCGTGGAGGCGGCTGCGCAGAACGCCAGAACAGCCCAGCCTTCTGCACGCGACATGCTGTTCTCAGTCAAGATGCGTGAGCTCGCGGAAAAGGTTGAAGCGCGCATCGATCTCAGGACGCGAAAGCTGCTGCAGGCGCTCGGTGCCGAAGCGCTCGCAGGCAAACGAGCCCATTACGCCGCCATAGAACATGGCGCGGCGGAAGGCGCCCGGCGTCAGCTCCGGCTGCGAGGCGAGATAACCGAAAAATCCGCCGGCAAAACTGTCGCCCGCGCCGGTGGGATCGATGACCTCCTCTAGGGGCAATGCGGGGGCGCGGAACCGCTGCGCGGTTTTACCTTTTGGCGAAGATCCGTGGAATAACGTCGCGCCATATTCGCCGTGCTTCACCACCAAAAACCGCGGACCAAGATCCATGACCGCGCGTGCGGCCTGGACCAGATTGTTGTTGCCTGCGATCATACGCACTTCAGTGTCGTTGATAAGCAGAATATCCAGGCCATTGAGAACCTCGAGCAGTGCGGGCCGATGATCCTTGATCCAATAATTCATGGTGTCGCCGGCCACCAGCTTCACGCCAGGCATGGCCTCGCGCACACGCCGCTGCAGAACCGGATCGATGTTGGCGAGAAAGAGGAATTCCGAATCGGCGTAGGCTGCGGGAATCTTGGGCTCGAAGCCGGCAAAGACGTTCAGATCGGTCTGAAGCGTCTTGGCCTCGTTAATGTTGTCGAGATACGAGCCTTGCCAGAAAAAGCTCTTGCCGGGTGCGCGTTCGATTCCGCGGGTGTCGACCTTGCGTGCGTCGAAGACGGCTTGTTCGCTGGCGCCAAAGTCTTCGCCAACAACGGCGATGACGCGAACATCGGTGAAGAAGCTGGCGGCGAGCGAAAAGTACGTGGCGGCCCCGGCAAGGCAGCGTTCGCTGCGCCCTGCGGGAGTTTCAACGGTATCGAACGCAACGCTGCCGACTACGGTAATTGACATTTTTCTCCTGGTCTTGAATGAAAGTTGTGGAAACAGCAACTGAGCGAGTCAGCTACCAACCATGATATTTGCCGAACAGCAGTTTAAGGCGCTCTTTTGCCGCGGCCGGAATCGCATCCGGCTGCGTAAGCACCGCATACTTTGCGGCCGAGGCGCAGGCGCAGTTTCGTTCGCGCGGCAGTGCGGCCACGGCGGCCTTCACCACCTTGCAGGCGTTATCGGCGTTCTTGTGCAGCACTGCGACAATTTCTTCAATGGTCACGGCGTCGTGCCCCTCGCGCCAGCAATCGTAATCCGTCACCATCGCGATGGTGGCGTAGCAAATTTCGGCCTCGCGCGCCAGTTTGGCCTCCTGCAGGTTGGTCATGCCGATCACGTCCGCGTCCCAGCTGCGATAGAGATTCGACTCGGCGCGAGTCGAAAACTGCGGGCCCTCCATGCAAACATAGGTGCCGCCGAGCTTGCCGATCACGCCGGCTTTAGCGCAGGCATCGGCTGCGGCTTTCGCTACCGTCGCACAAACGGGATCGCCGAACGCGACATGGCCCACGATGCCATCGCCGAAAAAAGTGGCCACGCGATTGAACGTGCGGTCGATGAACTGATCGGGAATCACGAAGTCTGTCGGCTTGTGCTCCTCTTTGAGCGATCCGACCGCCGAAACAGAGAGAATGCGCTCCACTCCCAGCTTTTTAAAGGCGTAAATGTTGGCTCGGAAGTTCAGCTCGGAAGGCAGAATGCGATGGCCGCGGCCGTGGCGCGCGAGAAATGCAACCTTGCGCCCCTCCAGTTCGCCCAGAACGAAAGCTTCAGACGGCGAGCCGAACGGCGTGTCAATGCGCTCCTCGTGAAGGTTGGTGAAGCCGGGCATCGAATAAAGCCCGCTCCCGCCGATAATGCCGATTTCTGCTTGAGACATTCCACTCACTCCGTTCGCGTTAACTTCTGGCCTCTAGCTCTTTGGTGCTGACAACGACCCCGGCTGAAAACTCCAACGGCGCTCGAAGCATAAACAGCTGGTAGCTAGTAGCTAGAAGCTAGAGGCCAGCAGCTAGTTCCTCTGATCGATCAGCCGAATCGTTTCCAGAAACACGTCGCCGTCGATCATCAAACTGTGCGCGCTGATCTTGTCCATCGTGTCCTGCGCCGTATGGTGATAGCTATTGTTCGGCCCGTAGTCCAGGTCGATGATGTCGATCGACGGCACGCCGCGCTGGACGAATGGTAGATGGTCGTCCTCTACCTCCATCTGCTGCTGAAAGAAATAGCGCTGGTATCCAAACTTCTTCGCGGCTTCGGCCACGTCCGCCACCAGCCACGGAGCAGAGCGCGTCTCCTGCTGGATGTCGAGATCCTTATCGCCGATCATGTCCGCCAGGATGAATGCCTTGATCTGGTTGAGCGTGCCGTCGCGGCCCCATTTCGCGGCAAGATGACGGCTACCATAGGTGGAGTCGGAGGCCGACCATTGCTGAATGGCCTCTTCGCCATCGAAGAAAACCAGCCAGACCGAGTAGCCATCGAGCTTTTTCGCGGGCGAGTGCGCTGCCTGCTCACGCAACCGGTCGCCGATTGCCATCAGCAGGCCGGTAGTCGAAGCGCCGTCGTTCGCGCCGACGTAATTAATGTTGCGCAGCGGGTAGTTGGTTTCATAGTGCGAGCCGAGCACGATCACTCCGGGCTTGTTTCCGGCGAACCGCACGATGAAGTTGCACAACGGCACGGGACCGATCGGCGTGTCGGCTGTAAACGTGTCCTGTTCGAGCTGATCGTGATCACGCACGAAGTGACTGCGAATGAAGTCCTCGGCCTTCACGTGTCCGGGGCCTGTGGGCCAGCGCGGGCCGATGGATGCGAACTCACGCGCGTACTCGTAGGCGGCGTTGCCGTCGAAGTGCGATTGGGCCGAAATGGCGAGTGGCGCGATAAGGAAAGGCACAAGGAAGACGGGGATCCGTACTTTTCCACCCTTGCTGCAAAGCCGACAGCAAGCCAAGGCTGACGCAACCACTAATCCGCCCGCAGTCATCCTCCAAAACCAGGAAAACATCATCCCGCAGCCTCGTTTTTCTTTCTGCGCGATGGGTGAACCCACCAGGCTACGCCGATGCCGAGGAGATACAGCGCCAGCATGGGAATAGCGTAGATGCACATCGTGCCGGGATCCGGGCTTGGGCAGATGATGGCAGCCACAACAAATACCGCCAAAATCGCGTAGCGAATGTTCTTCCAGAGGAATTTGGGGCTCACAATGCCGAAGAGTGCGAGGAAGAAAATCAGAATCGGCAATTCAAAGCTGATGCCCAGACCGAGAATGATGGAAAGAAAGAAGCCGGTATATTCCTCGATGGTCACGATGGGATTGAATTTGCTGCCGAAGCCGATAATGAGAATCTTGAGCGCGCCGGGAAGAACGAAAAAGTATCCAAAACTGGCGCCCGCAAGAAACAATCCCACGGTGGCGGCCATGAACGGGATCACAAACCGCTTTTCTTTTTGGTAGAGACCCGGCGCGATAAACAACCACACTTGGTACAGGATGAAGGGCGACGCGAGAATCGCCCCGCCGATGAGGGAGACCTGCAGGTAAAGGTTCAGCGGGTCCATGGGATGCGTGTAATTGAGCTTGATGCCCAGCTTGTCGAGCGGTGCCTGCACAAACCCGTACAGGCGCTCATGGAATGCGTAGGCAAGGACAAACCCCAGCCCGAGATAGATGGCGGAATGGACGAGGCGTTTGCGCAACTCGTCCAGGTGTTCCATCAGGCTCATGCCGGGAAGCTCTGCCCGTTCGGTGACGGTCTTACGTGCCTTTTCGATCGGGTCCTGCAGGTCAACCATGGTTAGAAGTCGTCTCCGATTGTTGTGCTTCAGGAAACAGGTTCCCCTGCGCTTTGGCGGGCGATTCAGCGGAGACAATTTCTCCGGTAGAAGACGGCTGAATCGTGGGAGTAGCCGGAACTGGCGCAGACTCGGACCGCGAGGCGCTGGGCTCCGCGGAGGGTTCAGGTTGCGATAAATCGGGCTTGAGGTTAGGGTCGGTGCCTTCTGAATAAGGGCTTTCAGCTTGTGCGGTCGCGCCCGAATCCGGTGAGACGGCGGGTATCTGCGGCGCGTTGGACGCTGCGGCCTCAAGTTGCGCCGGCGCGGGATTAGCAGCCAAGGCGCGTTGGCGCTCTTCCTCCGCCTTCTTCCGGCGATCCGCCTCCTCCGATAACCGGAACTCCTCTTCCATCTGGAATTTGAAGTCGTTTGAGGCCTTGCGGAACTCGTACATCAGCTTGCCAAGTTGGCGGCCGATTTTAGGCAATCGCCGCGGGCCAAAAACCACGAGGGCCAGCGCCATCAGCAGCAGCGTGTCCCACATGCTCAGCGTCGCAAGCTGGATTGGAGGCGGCGATCCCATGAAGGATCATGATACCTGTCGCGATTGTGGTTCCACAATTTACGTGCCCAAATTCGCCCCCGTTGCATGGCGGCTTTCTTTGGCAAAAAATCTCTTGCCATCGTGCGAATCCTAGTATCGCAATTGAGGAACGGCGGACGCGACCAACATGCTGTGATTTGCATCACCCTTCGGGCGGCTAGTCGCCTGATAAGCTACCGAGGTGTTCCAGACTTATTGAGATCTACATTATGAATTGAACCTGCGCCAGCCTTATCCCGTTTCGGTCTTGATTTCCCATCACGGTCTGCCGTTGTGCGTGACCCTCTTCAAACGCGCCGAAAAGAGTTGATCCGAGTGAAAGGATTGACTTTTGAGAGATGGGAGATCAAGTGGAGAACCCTTCCAGCATACTTTTTGTCGGCGGCTGTCATGTGAACGGCTATCCAGTTGGGGAAGAGAATGCCTTTACTCATATGGCTTTGACATACCTGGCGAATTCTGGGGAGAGTCGTCTCCATGTGTTGCCATATTCCAATCTCCACTCGGGTCCGAAGATTCTGGCTGCGTGCCGGGAACTGAAGCCCGATGCCGTGGTCCTGCAGCTTGGCCACTATGAGTCGCCGTCGCCGCTGCGGAAGAGCCTTGGATGGAAAGCAAAAAAGAGGGCGCTTGCCGGGGGCCTGCCGATGCGAGTTCAATCGCGGCCTGGGTCCCGATATCGGCCCACGCTGACGATGATGTTTGCGGAGTTTCAGAGGATTCTGGCGGCGGTCTGCATCATTTTGTCGGGAAAAAGAAAGAAGATGTTCGACGCGAGGTTGATCGGCGCGTCGCTTGATTCGATCCTTGCCGAATTGAAGAGAATTCCGCTGCGCGCAATTGTGGTACTTGGGCCATTTTCGACGCCCGACCCTCTCACTCGGTTCTGCCGGCGACAGATTGTACCGATCTTCGAAGAAGTGTCGAACAAATACGGCTGTACTTTCGTCGATGTCTTTTCGTTCTTGGAGTCCTATCCGAAAGGCGGTGATTTCAGGGAGAACTTTGCCGACCACGAGCATTTAAGCGTGCTGGGACATCATCGGGTGGGCGCAGTGGTTGGGGCGGCGCTCAGCAAGGCGATGGGAAACGCGCCGGTCGCTGAGAACGTTCCTGTGCCGCGCACGAAGCAAGATCTCCGGACGCCAAAACCTGGGTGGGTCGAGCAGCCGTTCGTTACGCCGCGTTCTTCTTCGGTCGGCACAGCCTGACGTTTTCGAGTGCCGCAGGAAAAGAGGGATTAGAGAGTCGGATTAGGTTCGGAAGCTTTTTTCGGCGCAATCTTCGCCTGCCCAGGCTGCTTTTTTCCGGCCGCGAGGTTCCCATACAATATGGGCGTGATCAAGGCTCGATTCCCCTCCTTGCAGCCGCAACGCCCGCTCGAATGTATGAAGACTCCTTGCTACCGATTGCCAATTGCCGCGCTGACGCTGATTCTGTTCCTGCTGTTGATTTGTGCCCCAAAGCGAGCAGCCGCCTACTCTCTGCTCTCCCACGAGCAGCTCGTTGACTTGACGTGGGACGACGCGATCGTCCCTCTATTAAAGAGCAAGTACCCGAATCTCACGCCTGCCGAACTGGATCGGGCGCGCTCGTTCGCCTACGGCGGATGCGTCATCCAGGACATGGGGTATTACCCGTTTGGCGACTCGTTTTTCTCCGACCTCACACACTATGTGCGCACCGGAGACTTTGTTATGGCGCTCTTTCGCAATGCGCATAACGCCAATGAGCTGGCCTTTGCGGCGGGGGCACTCTCGCACTACATAGGCGATTCCATTGGGCATTCCGAAGCCACGAATCGTGCCGTTGCGCTTCAGTTTCCTAAGCTGGCAGCGCGCTATGGGCCGAGCGTGAACTATGCTGAGGGCAAACATCAGCATGTGCAGGTGGAGTTTGCCTTCGACGTCGATCAGATTGCCCAGCATCACCTGGCGCCGCTCGAGTATTTGCGGCATATCGGGCTCAGGGTGCCGATCCATCAGCTGGCGCTGGCTTTTTATCAGACCTACGGGATAACCGACGACTTCAGCGCTGGCACGCGGCGCAAGTTCAACGCGGGCGAGTACCAGTTTGCAACAAGGAAGTTTATTCCCCGGTTGGCATACGCGCTGGCACTGATGAAGCGCAACCATGAGGTGGCGGAGCCGGATACGCCCGACGCCAAACAGATTGAGGCCGAGGTGGCCAAAGCGGCGACGCTTTACGATTGGGCTGCTTATCGCAGAAAAGCCGGGTTCGAGACGCGCCTCATTGCGGGCGTTCTCACCGTGCTGCCGAAGGTCGGCCCACTGGCGATGGTCGCGATCAAAGGTCCCACCCCGCAAGCCGAAACGGATTACATGCACAGCATGGTCGCTTCAACCACCGCGCTCCGTCATCGCGTAGTTCTGTTTACACCCGTCGATAAGCGTGACCTGCGCTCTGCCAGCGCAGCATCGAAAACCGATGCGCTGGGTCCGCCCGATCCTCAGCACATATTACCCAATCGCGACCTCGACACAGGAAAAGTGGTCAAGCCCGGAGGCTACCGGCTCACCGACGAAACGTACGCAAAGCTTTTGCATCGGCTCACGCGCAATCCCACTCAGCCGATTCCTCCCGGTATCAAGAGCGATATTCAGGCGTATTACGCAAACCCCGATGCCCCGATCGTGACCAAGCGCAAGGCGCTTGCCTGGAAGCGCGTACAAGCGGACCTGCAAACGCTGGCCACGATGCCCACGAGCGCTGCTCCTACTCCGTATCCGATCTACGGAGAAACGAATCCGTCAGCGACCAACAGTTCTTCCGCTGAACCGCAGCCGCCATCGGCAAAGAATCCGCCTGAGAAGGCGAATCCGCCACCAGAGAAGAAGAATTAGGTGGGCACTTACTTGCCGTTTGTTGTGGTCTTGGCCGGCCCAGCAGGCGGCGCAGGACGCACCGGAGGCGCCATAGCGGGCGACCGCAGCGCTTGAGGATGTTCGTTCGCCGTTTGATGTATCGTGACGATCACAGCTTCAGCTGACCTGGTGCCGACGCACCGGTAAGAGTGTGGCGTCCCAGCATCGAAATAAACCGCGTCGCCGGGGCCGAGCTTCGCTTCCTGCTCCCCATGCCGCAGCGCCAGCTCTCCTGCAAGAATATAGAGAAATTCGAATCCCGCATGCATGTGCGATTTCGGCTCGACATTCTCGCCCAAGGGAATGAACTCCGCATAGTAGGGGTCCATGTGCCTGTCGGCCACCATGTAGCCCAGACTTTCAAAAGTGTAAGTCGGCGATTCGACTCCGGTTTGCGGAATTCGCACCCGGTCTTTCTTGCGGTGCACGCGAAAAACCGGCGACGGTTCTGTTTCAAAAAAATAAGAAAGATCCTTGGAAAAGACCATCGCAATACGCGCCAGGTTCCTCAACGTCGGCACCACACGCCCAGTCTCGAGTTGTGAAAGGAAGCTGGCGGAAAGCCCCGTGTGACGCCCAAGCTCAACAAGTCCCATGGACTTCTTCAGACGCAAACGCCGAATTCGGTCGCCAAGGTGCTTCTCGGTAATGAAGCGCTCGGCGGTGTCCGCATCCGCAAGCGTCTCATGCATTTCTTCGCCAATGGTCTCTACCCGCTCGGTCATTACCGCCTCCTCTCACACATAGGATGCAAGTTTGCGGCACTTGTTGTCCAATCAAAATCTCTTCTAGTAACACGAAAATATCGATTGGGAGACTGCAAAGGTCCGAGGCTGCCATCGACGTTGCTTTCGGAACAGCGACTGAGGCAATTCCTGCCTGCACCGGATCACGACAAGGCGTCGCCTGGTTGCATGCTATGGCGCGGTCCACTATAAGTAACAGCGAGCGAGCAGCGACGGCTAAAGTATGGCCTGGGTCTGCAGCACAGATCTTGAAAAAAGGAAAACACGATGAATCGCAGAGAGCTCTTTGCGGCACTGGCCGCGACGGTCGTTGCCGGCGAAATGCCGGTGCTTGCCCAAACCAATTCCGGCGCAGAAGCGGCCCCGCAGTCTCCAACTGGCCCCGTGATGGGATCAACGGTCTGGGCCTGGAACGCAATGGTCGCGAAACCCACGCCGACCGGATCGGTGCGCTCGGTCTGCTCGGCGCCGACAGCGACGCTTGAGAACCTTGAGATTCACATCTCGACGCTGAATCCTGGCCTCGAATCACATAAGCCGCACAAGCACCCCAACGAGGAGCTGATCATCGTGCGCCAGGGCACGGTAGAGACGCTCTCGAACGGCCAGTGGATCCGTGTGGGACCGGGCAGCGTGATCTTCAATGGGTCGAACCAAGTGCATTGTTTCAGGAATGTCGGCGCCGATCAGGCGATCTATCACGTAGTCAACTTCAAGACGGCAGCCACGCCGCCCGGAAAGACGGAATTCGTTGACGTCAAGTAACGCCGCCAGCGACCGAGCCACTGGTAGGGAGCCAGCGCTTATAGCCCGTGGCCGTGGCTCGCGGAAAGGCAACTGCGGATCTCTCGACGCCATCCCGCCGTGTGGCCCCTTGTTCCGGTTAACAGATCGTTTTCCAGTGAGGTGACGAGGCCGTTAATTCCCGCGAAAGCGCGCGGCGAGACCATCGGCCACGCTCGTCAACAGACCCACATCGTTGCCGACAGCGGTGAAGTTGAAGCCGAGTTCGAACATTGCTTCCGCCTCGTCGGCGTTGCCGGTCAAAAAACCGGCAGACTTTCCCGCAGCGCGAATGCGGTGGGCTGCGTCCTTAATGACCGCCTGCACTTCTGGATGTTTTGTGTCGCCGAGATGCCCGAGAGATGCAGATACGTCGCTGGGGCCGACGAAGATTCCGTCGATACCTTCGATGGCCGCGACCTCCTCAATCTGCTCGAGCGCGGTTTTGGTTTCAAGCTGCACCAGTACGCAAATGTCGAGATGCGCGTTCCGATGATAGTCCTGATTGCGCGTGTAGTTGTTGGCGCGGATGACGCGGGCAACGCCGCGAATTCCTTCGGGCGGGTAACGGGTTGACGCCACGGCGCGGCGAGCTTCTTCGGCGTTCTGTACATAGGGAATAAGCAGCGAGCGCGCGCCCACGTCGAGCGCGCGCTTAATGATGACCGGCTCATTCCACGGAACGCGGAAGACCGGCTCAGCAGTGCCGCCGCGCATGGCTTGCAATTGCGGCAGCAGCGTGGTGATGTCGTTGGGCCCATGCTCGCCGTCGATCACAATCCAGTCGAATCCCGCGCCCGCCAGAATCTCAGCCGCGACGGGGCTTGCGAGCGAGCACCACAGTCCCACCTGCCGCTCGCCGCGGGCGAGAGCTTGCTTGAATGCGTTGCGAGGAAAATTGCCGGGGCGGTCGGGCATGGGTCGGACTCCTTTGGAAATTGTAAGGGGGTGCCGGGATTGGCGCTGTTGGCGGTGTCAGCAATCCCCGCGATTTCTATTTCGGCGGTAGGTGGAAGTCGAGGCGCTTGATTTCGCCGACGATGGGGCCATAGCTGAGGATAGCGCTGAAGGCGACGAGCCCCACATAGACGAGGGCGCCGTCAAACGAGTGGGTTTTGGCCACGATGGCGCCGATGATGAGCGGCGTGGTGATTCCAGCAAGGTTGCCGCAGAGATTAAAGAGGGCGCCGTTGATGCCCACCATCCCCCGCGGTGAAGTGTCGGAGATGACGGTCCAGCCGAGCGCGCCCACGCCTTTGCCGAAAAATGACATCGACATGAACAGAATCATCAGGCTCTGGGACGAGGTGTAGTTGCAGGCAATAATGAGGATGGAAAGCACCATGCCGGTGATGATGGGAGCTTTGCGGGAAAAAGTGAGCGAGTGGCCGCCGTGAAGAAGGCGATCGGAGATGACGCCGCCCAGGATGCCGCCGAAGCCTCCCCAGAGACCGGGTATGGCGGCAGCGAGGCCAACCTTGACGACGGACATGTGGCGGGCCTGGGCAAGATATACCGGAAACCACGTGACGAAGAACCAGGTGAGCGTCGCGATGCAGAACTGTCCGACGTAGACGCCAACCAGCATGCGCGAGCCTAGGAGCATTTTGACGACGGGCCAGGTGAGGGTATTTTTGCGAATGCCGGGCGCGGAATCGACGAGTCCGCCGCCGGATTTGATGAATTCGATTTCGGCCGCGGAGATGCGGGGATGTTCGCTGACTCCAAAGATCTGCGTAAACCAGACAACGGTGAGAATGCAGCCGAGTGCGGCCATGAACCAGAAGCAACTGCGCCACCCGGCGGCGCGGATGAGGAAGCCGAAGATGGGCGCGAAGATGGGCAGGGCAAAGTATTGTGACGAGTTGAAAAGCGCCGAGGCGCGTCCGCGCTCGGAGGTGGGGAACCAGGCGGCGACGATGCGTCCGTTGCCGGGAAAGACGGGCGACTGGAAGAGGCCGGAGAGGATGCGAAGAATGAAGATGGCGGTGAAGGCGAAGCTGGCGGAGAGATAGCCCGCGAAAGCGGTGAGGAATGCGCAGACGGACCAGCCGACGATAGCGATTCCGTAGACGCGCTTTGAACCGAAGCGATCGAGGAGGCCGCCGGAGGGCAGCTGGCCGAGAGCATAGGCCCAACCGAAGGCGAAGAGGAGCCAGCTCAAGCGCGCGGCATTGAGGTGGATGGCGGCGGGCATGGCCCCGGCCGCCTGAGGGAGCAGCGAGCGGTCGGCAAAGCTAAAGCAGCTGACCACGAACAGGATCGCGATGATGAGATAGCGGACGTGAGTCGTGCGGGGCTGATTCAAAGCGATGGTCTCGGTGCGGCGGGATGCCATTTCACGTTAGCATTTGCAACAAACTTCGGAAGCACAGCAGATGCTGCGGCTTCGGCTCAGGATCGCGCTGGCGAAGACGGGAAGGTTCATGCGCCATTTCACACTTCTTCGCTCACCGCCTGAATTAGCGCACGAATGTAGCCGTAGCAAAACGCGAAAGACTGCAGGGAGTCGGGATCGGCCTTGGCCGTCGGCACGTGATCGGGCATCAGCATGTAAGGATAGCCAAGTTCCTTGTAGAGCCGGATCTCCTTGACGAAATCAATGTCGCCCTCGTCGGGATAGACCTCAGTGAAATTGTTACGGTGGCCGCGGATATTACGGAAGTGGACGTTGAAGATCTTTTTGCGCGTTCCAAAGTAGCGGATGACATCGAAGATTTCAACCGACGGATTCTCTAAGTCCTCAGAGACTGTGCCCTGGCAGAAATTCAGGCCGTGATACGGGCTCTCTTGAATAGTAATAAAGTGCTTGAGACCATCCACAGTTCCGAGCACGCGGTTGATTCCCTGGTAGCCTTCGGGCGGAACGCCAGGATCCTGCGGATGACAGGCCATGCGGATCTTGTATTCATTGGCAACCGGAATCACGCGATCGAGAAAATACGTGATCCGCTCCCAGAATGCGTCGGCGTCTACATGGCCGGCGCGCGTGAGCGGGGGATTGGGATGTGCATCGGCGAGTTTCCACTGGTGGTATAGGGCATCGCCGCGTCCGGGAACCCAGCCGGTGCGTAGCACGCCGAGAAGGCTCATGTTGTATTTCAGGCAGGGAATGCCGGCCTGCGCGCAGTTGCGGATGAAGGTCTGCAGCTGCTCGATGTCGCGGTCGCGCTCGGGGCTTTGGGCGAGCATGATGGCGGGATGCTTCTCGCTGTCGATGTGGCTGGATTCGAGGAACGGCGGCGCGGCGCAGTCGACCGAGATGCCGTATTTGGCGGCCTTATCCATCATGCTCTTGAGCTCGTCGACGGTGGCGTAGAGGCGGTCGCCCTCGATCATCGGATAGCCGCAGATGTTGCGCACGCCGTAGCGGGCCAGGTACGCGAGGTGCACGTCGTTCGTTGGGGCGCTTTGATCGCCGAGCTTCATCTGAACGGGTTTCGATGCAGAAGATGGAGCGGCACTGGGTTGCGTGGCCGAGAGAGGCGCAGATGCTACGGATTTTGCGGCCACCACCGAGGCCGCGCCGGTTGATGCGAGAAACTGCCTGCGATTCACTGTCGCTCCTCCTATCCGGCAAAAGGCGCCCCGGCGTGGGTCCGCAATCGCACCTCTCACGCTATGAAAACGGGAACAACATTTTCAGCATGTATCCAGAGTCGAGTCAATGCGGTTCAGCGCCAGTCATCGAAACTGGCGATCGCGGCTGCGTGATCGGCTCACCCGCAATGTTCAGTTTGACTCGATAGACGCTGCTCGACGCCGTAATGTAGAGCGTTTTGCGATCGGCGCCGCCCCACGCGACGTTCGAAACGCGCTCGGGAATGAGAAGCGTGGCCAGCCGCTTGCCCTCCGGCGAGAGAATGATCACGCCGCCGGGACCGGCGCTGTAAATGTTGCCTTCGATATCCACCTTCATGCCGTCAGGGCCCCCGGGACGTGGGTCGCTGGTGGCGTCATAAAACAGCTTGGCATCGGTGAGCGTGCCATCTGGCAACACGCGATAGCGCATCCAGATCTTCTTCGGCTCCGTGGAGTCGACGTAGAGATATCTCTCGCCCGGTGAAAAAGCAATCCCGTTCGGCCGCGCCAGATCAGTGATCATCTGCTGCAGCGCATCTCGATCGGGCGGTGCGCCGGGCCTTTGCTGCAGCGCGTGCGGAATGCGATAAACGCCGTTGACCTGCAGCTCCTTCTCCGGGTCGGAATCGTTCTGTTTGCGCAGCCCGTAGGGCGGATCGGTGAAGTAGAGCGAGCCGTCACTGCGGTAAACAAGGTCGTTGGGGCTGTTTAGCCGTTTGCCCTGGTAGCGATCGGCGAGAATGGTCTGCTTGGCTTCAGGGTTGAGCGACTCAAAACGGAAGACGTCGCGCTGCGCGTGGCCGGCCACGGTGAGGCGGCCTTCGCTATCGAGCGTCATTCCGTTGGATCCGGGCTCGCGCCCGCCATACGGAGCGGAGCCCTGGTAGCCGCTTGGCTGTAGGAAGATGCTCACGCCTTTGCCCGGCGTCCAGCGGCGGATCGAGTTCGAGGGAATCTCGGCGAAGAAGAGGCTGTCGTTCACCCAGACCGGACCTTCGACCCATGTGAAGCCGGTCGCAATGCGTTCAAGCTTGGCGTCGGCAGGAACAAGGTGGGCCGAGGCGGGATCGCCGCGGTCGACGTTGAGGGCCGTCACAACCGGCGCATCGGACCCAGACTGAGCCCAAGCGACGCGAACTTCCCACGCGGTTAACGCAACGAGAAACGCAAAGATCTTGAGGCCCAACAAATTGGTGCGAATCGTTTTCATAGGATCATTCCTGAATTTTGGCGTGAACAAACGAAAATCTGCGCGGCCCGCTTCGATTTGGCCCGCGCAAAGAGCCAAAGACCGTCCAGCCCATTCATCTTTCGCTGGCGGGCGCATCACAGTCAAGTAGGCATTTCCGAGGCCATTGCGCGCCGGAAAGAGCAGTGGCTCGAAAAAGCCGGGCGTGAACGCTTAGAATACGAGGGATGAGCAAGAAGGAGCACAAATCGTTCGAGGTGGCGTGCCCGGATTGCGGGGCGATGCTGAAGATCGATGCGGAGACCGGAGTGCTGGTAAGCCACACTTCGGCGCCGCGCAAGAGGATGTTCGAGGATCTGGAGACTGCTGCCAAGGCAATGCGCGAGCACGGGGAGCGGACGGAATCGATCTTCCGGCAAAGCGTCGATGCGGAAAAGAACAAGGCCGATTTGCTTGAGAAGAAGTTTGCTGAGGCCATGCGCAAAGCGAAGGACGCACCGGAGGGCAAGCCGCTGCGCGAGATCGATTTGGATTGACGGCACGCGTCTGAAGCTGCGAAGTTAAAGGTCTCGGTAATGTGATCGGTTAAGGGAAATCCTAAGCAGAATTTTTTTGAGAACATCGTTTTGTTTGAAGTTTTCGGGCGATACTCCAAGAGAAGGCTTGAGCCAGAATCGGGTCGCGAGGGAGGAATCAAATGGTGGTTGTGCCACTGACACAAGGAACGAGAGAGCAGGTTGCAGTGCGCGACGATGAGACGAGCTCGACGAGTTGGATTCGCTATGTTGCGGCGGGCACGCTGGCCGCAAGCGGCGTATTGCTGGTGACAGGACAGCGGCGTCTTGGTTTGGTCACCGCTTTGTCGGGTGCGGCCCTGACGCTGATCGATCAGCAGGAAGCGGTGCGCAAGTGCTGGGACGCGCTGCCTGAATTTCTTGAAGAGCTGCAGGGTCTGCTGGGCAGGACGCAAACGGCCGTCGAAGATCTCTCCAACCAGAGTCAGAAACTGCGCAAGGTGCTAAGCCAGTAAGTCCGTGTGGTCAGGGCTCTTTTCGCTCAGGTAGCCGTGCGCACGGAACCACGCGACCTCGTCGCTTAGAGTTGACTCGATAGGCCGGAATTCCAGGCCCAATTCATTCTTCGATTTTGTGTGATCAAACTGCAGCCGGTCCAGGCGTTGATCGAGAAGGCGCATGGCGGCAAGACTCAGAGCGGCGGGCCGGTGCGTCAGCCGCGCCCAGCATTCGCAGGCGCTGGCAAAGGCGTAAAGTGCAGTCCGCGGGATTCTTCGCGTCGGGCACTTCCGCCCGGCGATCGCCGCCAGCAGCGCCAGATACTCAGTGGAGCTGACGGCTCGTCCCGCCGCCAGGTATCGTTCGCCATTCCGGCCTTGGCACGCCGCCATAAGCATGGCATGCGCCACGTCGCGCACATCGACGATGGAGAAAGCGCCGGGCAAAATTCCGGGAATCTTTCCGCTAAGAAAATCCAACACCGATTGGCCCGCGGGTGTGGGCGCGGCATCTCCGGGACCGTGCATCCAGCCGGGCAAGACCATGGCCGCCCACATGTCGGCGTGACGATCAAGAAGACTAAAGATTTCTCGGTCGGCGAGAATCTTGCTGCGGTAGTAAGGCTCGGCGCGGCGCTCGTCGCGAAGCATGGTTTCGTCGATCGGCTCTGAGCGTTTGCCCTCGAGAACCGCAATAGAACTGGCATGGACGAAGCGGCGAACACCGGCATGATAAGCAGCCTCGAGAAGATTGCGCGTGCCGGCCACGTTGACGGCGTAGAGCGCGTCCCAATGACGGCCGCCTTGCAGGTAATCGCGAAAGTACGCGGCGGTGTGAAAGACGACGTCAACCCTGGAGAGTGCGTGCGCAAAGTCAGACACTTCGCGCATGTCACCATAGATCACGTCTAAACGGATTCCCGAAAACTGAATCGGAACCTTGTCCATTTCCGAAGGGAGCACAAGCGCGCGGACATTGTAGCCGCGACCGGCAAGGAGTCGCACAAGATTGCTCCCCAGAAGGCCGACGCCACCGGTAACAAAGACGGTTTGAGTCATCGTGCACTTTCCCCCGATTCGCGAAGCCGCGGCGCTCAACGTGATTCCGCCGCGCGGCGAGTTCGTTAGCCCGCTTGGTGCGGTGTTTTTTGAGGGGGGGGACGACTCGAAAAAATCAGCTCACTACAAATGCGCGAATCAGTTCTTGCGATCGATCAAATATCGGGCCACCGCTTTCAGCCCGTCGGCGCGGCTGCCGTACGGCTCAAGCGCTGCAAAGGCTTCATCGATCAGCTGAGTAGCGTCGCGAAGGCTTTGCTCCACTCCATAGACAGCGGGCCACGTCGCCTTCTCCGTGGCTTCATCCTTTCCGGCGGTTTTGCCCAGCTGTGCGGAGTCGACCGTCATGTCGAGCACGTCGTCAACGATCTGGAAGGCAAGTCCTGCTTTGCGGCCGAAGCGGTCGAGGCGTGCAGCGTCGTCGGGCGTGGCTCCGGCATACACGCCGCCGGCCACCACACTTACGCGGATGAGAGCGCCGGTCTTGGCGCGATGAATGGCTTCAACCAGCTCAGGCGTGGGCTTCAGGTGCTCGCTTTCCAGATCGAGAATCTGGCCGCCAATCATGCCTTCAACGGTGCCAATGGCGTTTGCGACCAGGCTGATAATCTGTACCGTCGCGGCGGGCGGGCAATCGAGGCCGGAGAGCACTTCAAAGGCACGCGTCTGCAACGCGTCGCCCGCGAGGATCGCTGTGGCTTCTCCAAATGCGACGTGGCAGGTCGGCTTTCCCCGGCGTAGGTCGTCGTTGTCGAGCGCGGGCAGGTCGTCATGAATCAGCGAGTAAGTATGGATCATCTCGATGGCCGCGCCCAGACGCTCGATGCCTTTGGGCAGATGGCCTGCGATCGTGACGCCGGCCTGCATGGCCAGCACGGGGCGCAGGCGTTTGCCACCCGCAAAAACCGAATGCCGCATCGCGCCATGAATGGAAACGGGAACGGCATCTGCAGACGGAATGAGCGTCTCGAGCGCCTGATCTGTAAGATCGGCGCCCTCCTGGATCAGGGATTTGACGTCTGCCTGCACTGCAATCATGTTAGACGAGAATGGCGCCGCCGGATGCCGGCAATTGATAAGCCGATGAGCAAAAGTGCGCTCAAAATGCTCATCCAGCGGCCGGCAATATCGCCGGGAGCGACGGACCAGTCGACCGTGAGGTTGATGGGGCCGGCATGAACTGGAACCACGATCAGGCCATCCATGCGTAGCGGCAAGATCGGCAGGGGCCGATTGTTGAGGCGAAGCACCCACGCCGGATAGCGCAGAAGATGGAGCACTAGGTAACCCTCATGGGGAACGCCGCCGACGATTCTGCGGTGTTCGGGATTTGTTCGGCTGCCGCCGGCCCATGTTAATGACGCTTGGCAGGTTCCTTGATCGGAAGTCCACGCAGGATTAACGTCGGGGTCGTCCGGATCGGGTTTGCCAAGAACGATCTCTGGGTTCGTCACCAGGCACGCACCGGGAATCCCGGTCGGAGTGTTGCTGATGTCGCTGTTCGCAGGCGCGTATTCGTACATGCCTTCAAAGCCGGCGCCGGACCGGTAGTCTTGGAGCGAAGATGCAACCGTGTCCTCGGGATAGCAGACCTGGAAGAAGGCTTTTGAGGCGTACATCGTTGCGCCGATGAAGCCCATTGCGCAAACAGCGGCAACGGCGGTGCGCCGGCGGCGGGCGATGCGCGGATCATGGGCCGGCTCCGGATTCGCCGGCCAGACTGCGGCAACAAAAAAGATAGCCATGGGCGCTTCGACTGCTTCAAGCCAGCGCCACGGGTATTGCAGGAAAGGAAACTCCGGCAGCGTGTGCCATACGAAACGCGAAATGGGAAAAAGCAAAGACAGAACGATCAGGGGAATCGCGGCCAGCGGAATCCACTTTTTTCCCGGCTTTGGAAGCGATTCGCGAAGAAAACATATGCCCGCGCACGCGAGCGTGGCCGCGATCATCGAGACGGCAATCCACGAAACTTGGTTCAGGACTACGTCGTGCATCGCCAGCACCGGGTTGGCGTGATGAGAGAAGAGCCAGTTGTTTTCAAAGTTGTAGCCCGGATCGTCGGTAGCCTGGCTGATGTTGACCCAATGCCGCTCGAGCGTTGCCGGAACCCAGTAGAGAGCCGCGAGACCCAGCCCAAGAATTGTTGCAACGCCAGCGCGGAGCAATGGCGCCCAAGATTTGTTCACCACAGCCCACAGCAACGCGACGCCGACCAGCAAATAGCCAGCAATAATTCCAAGCGGAAGGTTTGAAAGCCACGCGCCCGCGAGAGCAACGGCAAGCGGCGCGGTTGAACCCGAAAAAGCGCGGCGCGTCAGTGACGCCGCCGGGTCGCGATCGCGCAGGACGTAAAGAAGAATCAGCGGCAGCCAAAATCCTCCGGCGAATTCAGGAAATGCGCAGCGCTCGTAGCCTGTGAAGAGGGTGAAGCCGGAGAAGATCGCGACGGATCCGGCAAGCGTGGCCGGCACGTTATCGAGGAATTCGAGAGCGAGGGCGCGCGTGGCCACGCCCGTCGCCGCAAAAATGATGAACGTCAGCGCGATGGGCACGATGGGCCACGGCAGCATTGCCCCAAGCGCCGCTCCCAGCATCCATGTCAGCGGCGGATAAAAAACGAAGCGCGGCTCGCCTGCTCCATAGTTCGCGCTGGGCGTCCAGTGAGGATAGGGAATGCCGTGCCGCCATGCGTTCAGGCAATCGAACCAGGAAACGAGATGAACATTAAAATCGTGGCCGCACGAGGCGCCGCGAATCAGCTCCGGCACGATGGCGACGAATGCAGCGAGGAGTATTACGGTGGCGCCGGCGAAGTTCCCCTGTCTCCAAAAGCGAGATGCCAGCGACACGCGCAAACCTGCCTCAGCCGCTCCCTTGCTCCATTGTTCCCTTGTTCCCTGTCTTTTCATGGCAGCAGGCGCAGCGTGTGCGCAGTTTGCGCGGCCACCGCTGTGGGGGTGAACGGAAGCGCAAAGGTGGTTCCGTTATACCAAGCATTCCACTCATTGCGGAAGTAAGGACTGAACGGATTGCTGCTTTCGCCCAGGACGATGTTCTCCGTCGAGCTGTCGATGTTGCTCCAGTCCATGGTGAAGCGCTGCGAGGGTCCAAAGTCGCGCCCCACCTGCTTCACAGTTGTGCCGTCCCCGCTTTGCGGCTGCGGCCCAGTTCCTGCCACGCGCGCCACCACCGGAAGAAACGCGGCGAACGGATGCTCGATGTCGACCACATGCCAGCGGCCGTAAGCCCAATGCGAAATATCAAGCGGCGCGCGTCCGTCGTGCATGGCATTGTGCACCGCGGCGGTCAGCAGCGCGTTCCAGTCTTTGTAAGTCGGCGGCAGCCACTCGGGTTTCGCGTGCATCACGATCTCTTCTTCGGCAAATGCAGCCTCGCCCCAGTGGTAGTCTCCGGCCAGCTTGCCCAGCTTTGGCTCAAGGATCATCGGCCAGAGCGCGGCGCGAGTCTTGGTCACGAGCGATGCTGCGGCGGAGTCCGTCGTCAATCGGCCATCCCAGCTGCGCATCAGGTCCGCGGCCTGCCTCATGCGCGCGTCGCCGTTGCCTTCCGCGCCCGGCGTGTGGTCGATTGCGTAGGCGAAGCGATGGCCGAGCTCCCAATTACCCAGTTGTTTGAGCCGGAGATGCAGTCGGAGCAATCGGGCCGGCCTCGCAGGCCCACCAGAGCGAGCGTCTCGGCTGGTGCGGCGATCACGTCATCCGGAATCGTGCGGCTCTCGGTGTTTTCGTCGCCATCGTCATCGCCGTTTTTCGTCGGCGGCATGGGTTCGGGCGCCGTCAGATCAACGCGCAACCCGGCGGGCGGGCGATCGCGCCATGAGCCGACAGGGTAGAGATCCGCCTCGAGCGTAGGGTTGTTGAGCTTGGCATCGACGCGCGCGCGCGATAGCTTCGTCGTGATGTGAGTATCGAGCGTCTGCATCATCGAAAGTCCCACGCTGATCGAATCCGCCCCCGTCCACGGTTCCGGCCTGTAGTGGAGGATCTTGAATTCAACCGGCAGCGTATTCGATCGCTCCGCCTGGGCAATGAACAGATTCACTCCGCGGGCATAATCGTCCAGGCGGCGCCGATCTTCGACAGATAAGCCTTCATAGAAGCGCTTTGCGGTGACCCGAATCTGCAGAATGCGCTGCGCCTCGTCATGTTGCAACAGCGACCGGCCCAAGATCTCGGCAAGGTCGCCGTTCGAGCTGCGGCGCGAGGCATCCATTTGCCAAAGCCGGTCCTGCGCCGTTACGTAGCCCTGCGCGACGAACAGATCGTCCTGTGTGGCCGCTTCAATGTGCGGAACGCCGTGCTGATCGCGACGGACGATCACCGGCGCCGAGAGGACGGGCGCGGATTGGTCAGACGCCGAAAGGCCGGCCAGATGCACGTCTCCATCGAGTTGCGGCAGCGAGGCTTTCGTTGCGGCGCGAAGCCACAGCACCGCAGCGATGGGAGAAAGCGCCAGCAGCAACAGAAATGCGGCCGAGCACCACAAAAGAACCCACGGCCAGCGGCGCTTGCGCCGCGGCACATGCGGCGCAAACGGGAGTGAACTGACTGGGAGCGCGTCGGACATCGGCAGCATCAGGATACGACGAGGCAGAAAACTCGGACGAAGAATCGTTTTGCAGACGGAGCTTGGCGCGCCAATCAGTCGGCCGGATGGTAGATAGGGAACGACTTCAAATTGGTGCGTCCGTACACAACAAGCAGCAAGACAAGCAGCAAAACGATAACTCCCACCATAAACACGCTGCCTTCCGGTCCGTCGGCGCCGCCGCTTAATAAAGGATTGCCGGCTGGACCCGCGGTGAACAAATGACCTTGTGCGGCGAGGCCGCTATCGGCCACGCCGTAGAAGTAAGTCTCAGCCCAGTCCCATGCTGCGTGGCAGCCGATCGCCCAACATGCCGAGCCGGTGACGAAAACGCTCACGCAGCAGACAAAGCCGATTCCGGCGGCGGCAAAGATGCCGATCCAATTCTCGCCGCCGTTCAGCGTGTGATAGAAGCCGAAGAACGTCGAAGTGACCCACGCCGCCTGCCAGAACGCAGCGTTTTGCCTCGCGCCCTTTCGTTCGACCACCAGGCAGGGAACGAATCCGATCGCAGCGGCCAGATAAACGCCCATTGCGCCGTGGCGCGTGGGGTCGAGCGCAACGTAAGCGCATATCGCAGCCTGCGCGGCCAGCGCCCACCAGAAGTTCATCCCGCGCGATAGCGTCGAGAGTGCGTAGCAGCGAAATAGTCCTTCTTCAACCATGGCGACGATGACGAATGCAGCCGCCCAGACGGCGCCGATACGCAAGGCTGGCGCTGCGGGCATCATTGAAGGCGCAATGCGCAGCCAACCGCCCCAGGCCAGCCCTGCGATAAGCACCGACAGAGCAACGAATCCGGCAGCGAGCCCGGCAAGGGTGTGGCGCACACCGCGCGCGTCAGCCAGGTTGTAGCTCGAGATGCGGCGATCCTCGATCAAAACCATCACCAGGCCGGCTGCGATCAGCGAGATGAATGACACGAGTTCCCCGACCAGAACGGCGGGCGCGGAATCTGCGGGCGCATCGTGTATCAGCCCTGCGGCATAGAAAAGCGTTCCCACGACTTCGCGGAAAAGAAAATAGAGTCCGGCGAACAGAAGCACAGCCCATCCGGCGCGCAGGCCGTGCGGCCCGATAAAGATCGAGCTGAAGTCGCGGTCGGAGTGCTGCGCAGGCACGGCTTCAACTGCGGGCTCTGGTTCCCTCGGCATCTTTCGTCCTTGGCGCGAACATCCTACGTTTCCGCAGCGGCGCGAAGTAAGCGCCACACGGTCGCAGAAAGGCAACAACCAGCATAACGAGTTTTGCTGAAGACGGGCGGCGCTCTGAATCTGGCTTGCGCTTGAAGCCGGATTCGGCGGCCAATTACCTGTACCGGCGCGTAGCTTTCACGATCATCGAAAAGACGCCGGATTCGTCGCGGGCAACCACCAGTGACACATGCCGGTTGATGGCGACCTCGGCCTGCAACAACTGCTGGCTGGTCGTGTTTACGTCGGTAGCGTATGTGAGCGTTACGTTGCGGCCCAGTTGCTCCTCTACCGTGATGCGCGACGTTGAGTTGCCGAATGCGCCCAGGTAATTCGGATCGATTTTTACCGAGCCAGCGCCAAAAAGCTTTTGGATGCGACTCGAAACCGTAGCGTTCAGTGCGCCTCCGAGAAGCGCGTCAGTCGTGGGATTGCTGATGGCCTGCTCCTGCTGCTGCGTGTAGAGGCGCTGCTGGTTCGCTGTGTGGCCCAGCGCGAGCAGCGCCACCACGTCGGCCTCCGGCAGGGGCGGATCGCTGCGATAGGTGACGTTGAGTTTTTGCGGCGATCCATGCAGCCCAAGCGAAATGTCGTAATCCTCCACGTGCGCTGTGGCGCTTAGGTCGATGACCGGCTCAATACGCACCGGATTGGTAAACGTGATGTCGCCGCGCTCCAGATCGTAGCGGGTTCCCGCAATCAGAGCGCTGCCTTCTGTGATTGATACCGCGCCGAGCAGAGACGGCGACGCCATGGTTCCGCGCAAGCGCAGGTTCACGTCGCCTGCCAGCTTGGCGAAGGCGTTCTGAAAATTCAACTGCGGCGAAGAGGCAACGTGCACATCCAGGCGCACGTGATTTGAAGGCGCATTTGGCGGTGCCACCGATTGAACCGATGAACTGGCCTGCAGGGCGAGCGCTGCCAGGTCCAGGTCCGGGCTGACGGCAAATCGCGTGATCAGCACGTCCCCACTCAGAAGCAGATTCGATTGCGGTCCCTGAAGCTGCAGGCGCAGGTCGGCCAGCGAACTCACGCCCGAGGGATAGCGGATGTGAACGCTCTTTCCGGTCACTGAGAGGTCGGCGAAAATTCCGTGCTCATACGCTAGGTAGCCGGCCACGGTTAGCTGGCCGCCGCCGGTCATCGCGGTCAGCGACTTCACTTCAAGCCGATTCTGGTTGAACTCCAGCGTGCCGCGCAGCTGGCTCAGGCCGTTGGGCAGATCTTCCAGCGAAAGTGACCCGTTTTGGAAATCGACCGAGCCCTGAAGCCCGGGATTCTCAAGCGGCCCATGAGCCTCAAGCTGAAATGTCGTCACACCGCTCGCGGTCAGATCGGGATCGAGCGTTTCTGCAAGTTTCAGATTGATCGAGCCGCTGGCGCCGAGATCGAGCTGTTTCGATCCGAGCAGCGAAACCGTTCCTTGGGCATGCAGGTCTGTGTTGTCGCCTGTAACGTGCAGGGGATCGAGGCGAACCAGACCGCTGGCGAGCGAAGCGTGCAGGCCACCATCGCTTTGCAGATGCACGCCGGCCACATTCACGGCAAGTTGGCGAATCTGCGCGTCGCCGCGGAGCTCTTTCAGGTTGGCGAGCGGTCCGTCCAGCGAGATGGTTCCGGCCAGCGCGGAGTCGGCTGTGAAGGCCTCAACGTGCGCCATGCGCAGCAGCGCCCCCACGTTGAACTGCGAAAAGTCCACCCGCGCCTGCGTCGCGTAGCCCGTTTGCAAAGCCGTCTGGCCGCTCAGGTGCACATCGGCTCCCTGCAACTTGGTCGTGGCATCGTATGCGAGAATGTGCCCGGTGGTGTGCGCGAACGCCTCGAACACACCGAAGCGCTGGCCGCCCAGCGAGAGCGAGTTGACCGTAAGGCGTGAGTTCAGGCGGGGATCGTCGATGGAGCCTGAGCCCGTCAGATCGAGAGAAATTCTGCCCGCGGCCTCGTAATGATGCTGCTCAATCCATGCGATGCGTGCGATATCGATATCGGAGCTGTGCGCGTCAATGTTGAAAGTCCGAGAGTCGAAGTCGTAGTCGCCGGAGGCCGTCAGGATGCCGCCGGCTTCGATTGCGCGCGCCGACGCAACTTTCAAGCGATGGCCTCCGATTCCGCCCTGCACACGAATTTGCGTGAGCGGTTCGCCGTAAACAACCGCCCGATCCATTTGCAAAGCACCTGAGGCATCGGGCGAGCGAAGCGGACCGTTGGCTGTGAATTGCGCGTTCAGGCTACCCGTCACAGGAAGGGCCGCAGCGATGAACGGCTGCAAATCCGCCACGTCGATGTTGGCAGCGTCGACGCGAGCATGAATGACCGAGCCGCCGTCATAGGTGAGCGAGAAGCCTGGGCGGGAGCGAGATTGCCCCATCTCTGCTGGTCCAGCTTCGCGTGCGGAACGATGAACCGCGATCACCGGGCCGGATGTGGCGTCAAGCGTTCCGCTCACTTCAAGTTTGGAATTGCCGCGAACAAGCTCTGCACGTTGAATCGAGATTTGATTCGGAGAATAGCTGCCATCCACCTGGACTGAATCGAGGTGCAGCATTCGTGGCTGTGTTGACGCGCCGTTGGCCGGCATTTCAATGGCGAGCTGCGCGGCCGTGAGCACGCCTGCCAGGTGCGGCCTGATCAATGACCCGGTCCACGGACCGTGGAAGCCGGCTTGGCCTGTCAGCGCCACAGGCAGCGCTGCGCTTCCGCTTCTACCATTGCGGCTCAGGCCCAGCGAACGCAACACCGAGTCGAATTCCGACAAGTCGTGGGAGTGAAAGTCCACCGCAATCGACGACGCGCTCGTCACCGGATAAGCGCCAATCGAGCCGTGCGCCTTAAGTTCGCTCGCGGGCAGGCGCAGGTCAAGGTTGCGCAAGTCCACTCCGCCATTGCGCTGCGTGTAGGTTGCGTCCAGCGCGCCGCTCGCTGGCACTTCGCCGGTGGCCGGCTGCTGCGCAGGGCTGAGTGCCAGGTTCGTTGAAACAGCCAGCGTACGCACATCGCCGTTCGACCAGGTTGCACTGGCGGTTCCATTTGCACGGCCGTCGAAACCGAGTCGGCGGAACGGCGGCGGACAAACGAACTGAAGGATCGTGTCGAGAGAAACGCCTTTTAAGACGGCTGTGACATTGCCGTTCATCGGGACGGAAATGTGGGCAGGACGAACCAGCACATCGCGGGCCCGGCGCGCTTCTTCCGAACCGGCAGAGCCGAGGGGCACCGTCACGCGCGCACGATTGATCGCCGCGCCGGGCAGCCATGGCGACAACAGAACGGAGCCTTCAATTTGTCCGCCGCGTCGAACGGTCACCGCGATCTGTGTGATCGAGAGCTTATTCTGGTCGGCGTCGATGCGAACATCGCCGGTCACGCCCGTTGCGTTGATGCCGGTGCCGATGTACGCGCCGTTGTCCATGTGAATCGCGCCGGAGATCTGGAATGCGGGCGCGACGCCGTTTGCCGCCAGATGCAGATGCGCGATGCCTTCGGGCGAGTCCGCATATCCGGTGACGGGATCGAGGAGCCGCATATCGAACTCGCCGTTAATGTCGGCGTGCCAGCGAGGATGCGTGAAATCGTCCATCGTTCCCGAGACGTGCAGCATGTGATCCTGGTCGCCATCCCGATGAGCCGTGATGTCAAGATTGTGCAGAATGACGCGATTGCGCTGAAGATCGAACATCAGCCCGAACTTCCCGTGTACAGGCGCGAATGGTTTCCGCGGCAGCTGGCGCGACAGAATCAGATCTTCTGCGGCCGCATTCACGCGGTAGTCTTCCGGCGCGCGAAACGAGCCCGGCGTGTAGATCATTTGCAGCGACAAATTGGTGGCGCTGAAGTCGAGAGGCAGATAGCGGTTCTGCGCGTCGAAGGAGGATGCGCGATCGTCGTAGTCGAGCATTCCCCGTTCCACGAGGATCTGGTGAGCGCGAAGGTCGAAAAGGGATTGCACGGCGGATTTGCTCTGCCGCCGCGCCTCCAGCGGGCGAGGCTGATTTGTCGAGCCATCGCGGTAAACAATGAGATGCACGCGTGGCCCATCGACTTCCAGACTGCGCAGCGAGAGATGCGGACTAAAGAAGCCGAAGATGCTCATCTGCACGCGCAGACGGTCGATTTGTGCGTAAGGCTTCTCGCCGGAATCTTCGGTTCCGTGAATGACGATGCCATCGGCCTCTGCCTCGAGAGCGAGGATCCGCCAATGGAAAGATGAAATCTCAGCCTGGCCGCCAGTGACTGCGTCGATCTCCGCGATGAGGTGCTTGCGAACGAGATTCTCAAAGGCTGCGGAACTGGCGATCAAGTAAGCTGCCACTGCCGCCAGGGAAACTAAAACCGCAAGCGACGCGAGCGAAAGCGGTAGATGACGGAAAAAGAATCGGCGCAGACGGGAGCGCCTGCCCGGAGCCGGTGGCTCTGGCGCAGTCGGCTGTTCGGAAAAGATCGAAGTGGATGGCTTATCTTTCATCGCGCAGCACCCGCGCCGGAAGAAGCCGAATTCGTCGGCAGGTTCGCCCCAGCGGCCGGATTCGCATCTGCCCCTGGGTTGCCATTCGCCGGCGGCTCGAGCGATGGATCGAGAACTTCGACGTCGCCCTGCTGGCGCAGATTGGTGAGCCATGCGTCGAACAGCACGTTCACCTGTTTTTCCAGCAGGATTTCCTGGATACGCGAGGAGACCTGATTGAGGGGCGGAATGGATTCGCCTGGAGCGTACTGCGGGAGCAGAATGTCGTGGTAATAGCTTTCGATCTGCTGCGGCGAGATCTGAATGCCCTGGCGGAAACGCTCTTCGATGAAGCTCAGAATCTCAAGCCGGTACCGCAGATAAGATTCGACGCGCTCCGGCGTAAGTTCGTGCGCGGCAAGAAATGCTTTCCAACCCGGATCCGTGGCGCAGTTCTGGCGCTGGCAAAATGGAAGTTCTTTGCGAATTTCGTCCAGGCGCGCGTCTACCTCGCCCTGCGTCGGTTCAATAGACTGCATGTCCTCGTCGCGAATCTGCTGCTCGATAAGAGCGCGGCTGATGAGCTGTTCGAGCGCGCGCTGGCGAGTTAGAGCCTCCTGGCCAACGAGATTGGGATCGAGTACAGACAGCCGGATTTCGTCGTCAACATCGCTCGCCAGGATGGCGTGTTTGTTAACCACAGCTACCACGCGATCGAGCACCACGGAGGAGCCAGGGCTTGGCTCTTGAGCGTGAACCGTCGCAACGCCGAGGAGGAACGATGCGAAGGCAACCGCCTCGACTGTTTCGGCGATTCGCCGGGCCATCTCCATTCGGATTGAATTGCGCAATCGCATCAGAATGCCTGACCCAGCGAGAAGAAGAAATTGATGTGCGGTGCCTGGCCCACGTACGGGTCCGATTCGTAGCCCGGCGGGCCTCCCGGCGCAGTTGGAATCGAGTAATTGATATTCACCGGGTAGATGGGCGGATTCAAGTTATAGCTTACGTCGAAGCGAATGGGGCCGACCGGCGTGTGGTAGCGCATGCCGAGGCCCAGGGAGTGCGAAAAATCGTTAAAGCTGCACAGGCCCTGCTGACCGGTGGAAGTATATGGACCGTTGGGTTGATAGGTGGACTGTTGACCCGGTGTAGCCAGTTGGCGGCACGCACCGCTGTCTGGCTGCCTTACCCGCAAAAAGCTCGCCCACGCATCGCCCGCATTGGTGAACACATTGCCCATGTCGTGAAACACAACAAAACTCACGGTATTCCCCAGCCAGGGAAGCGTAGGCGGAGGCAGCCGCAACTCGGTGCTGTTCGTGAGTTCGCCCGCGCCGCCAATCTGGAAACCGGTTTCAGGATCGCGCGGGCCCGCTGCGTTCTGCGAGAATCCGCGCAATGAAGCCGCGCCGCCGGCATAAAGCCGCTCAGGGAGCGGAATGATCCCGTTCGTGCCGCTGCCGAAGGTGCGAATCTGGCCGTAGCGCGTGTTACGGGCCAAAACAAACCGGCCCTTGTCAAAGCTGTAATAGCTTGAATTCGACGTGTCGATGCGATTGAACTCAGCCTCGGCGCCAAAGAATCGGTCCGAGAAAAACTCCTGAAAACTCAAATAAGTGCCGCGCCGCGCGTCCATCGCCACATCGCGCGTGTCTCTGATCCAGGTGAATGCGGGGCCGCCCACACGTGTTGCCGTCGACAGAAGCGAGATCTCCCCGGGATAAACCTGCAGGCTGCTCGCCGACACTTTCACGCGGCGGAAGTCAATCTCATAAATGAAGGTGTTGGCGCGGGACAACCACGCTCCGGGACGATTGAAGTTTTGCGTAAATCGGAATGCGCCTTCCAGGCGCGAGGCTACGTAGGTTGAGACGTCCTCGCTATTTGCGTAGCCGCCGGAGAACGTGAAAGCGAAGTTGGGATTGCCCTCAAGGTGTGGCACCTGGTATTGGACACCGATACTTTGCTCAAGCAAGCCATAGGTGCCTGTGAGCGAGGCCGATTGCTCGCGCCCAAACAGATCGTTGCGGGTCACTGCGATCAGCACGCGTGGGCTTACTCCCGTTTTGCCGTTGGGGCTGCATTTCACGCCTCCCGCCACGGCCCCGGCGCAGTTGTTTTGCGGCTGGCCCGTCTGCGCTTCGAATCCCGCGCCACCAGTAAGCGTCCACCGCCGGGCTTCAATGGCTTGAAGCAAAACAGTTTTGCGTGTTGCGCCCCCATCGGGATTTTCAATGGCGGCATTCACCTCATTGAATAGAGCGAAGTCATAAAGGTTTCTCTGGGTGTCGGCGAGCGCCGTCTGATTCAGCGGATCGCCGGCGTGAATCGTGATGGCGCGCGCCACGGTCTGCGGACGAGTAAATTCGAGGCCAGTCAACAGAACTTCTTTCACAAAGATCTGTTCGCCCTCATCGACATGGAAGATCACGTCGACCTTGGTGGCGTCGGAGGATTCCGGCCGCTGCGTAATGGTCACGCTGGCTTGATCGAATCCGCGCGCGTAGTAGGAGGTGACGATAGCATCGTGATCGCCTGCAAGGTTGCGCGGCGAGAGCATCTGTCCCGGTGTCGTGTTCATCGACCCGGTCAGCGCGGATGTCGGGACGTGGACGTTCCCGTCGATGGTCAATGTGCCCACCCGCAACTGTAGACCTTCAACGATGTGGTATGTGACCGCAAGTGGCGCCGTGGCCGCCATCGTGGCTTGCGGAGTCGCGGGTGGGTTCTCGGCCGCAACCGTTTCGGGCGTGCTGGTTTCAGGAGTGATCTTCACGTCTGAGAATCCGTTGCTCTGATAGACCCCCTCGATCGCGTTGACGTCAGCCAGCACGAGCGCCTGGCTGTAGACTCCGTGGTTGTCGAGAACGCCAGCAGCTCGCACACTGAGCAGCGCCATCAGAGTGCCGGTCGAGAAGAAATGATTCCCGTCAATCGATACCTTCTCCACGCGGCGTCGCGGGCCGAGCTGGACGAAAAAACGGATGTCCACTCGATCGGGCGAAGGCGACTGGATCTGATGATCGACCTTGCAATCGAAGTAGCCCAGGCGTTGAAAGTTGTCGCGAAGGCGGCGATTGCCTTCGTTCAGCAAGTCCTCGTCTACGCTGCCTTCTTCAAAGATCGGGACCAGGTGCTTCAGGCGTTCATCGTCGATCGATGCGCCTTGGACCTCGACGTGGACGATAGGCCCGCGATTCGCGGTGAAATGATAGTCAACAGATTTCGTGGCGTGGTCGTATTGCGCTGACTCGAGTTTCACTTCGGCTTCCAGGCGGCCCTGCCGCTGATACTCGCGCAGCACGCCGTCCAGCGCATGATTTACCGTGTCGTGATCGACATGAGCGCCCAGGCGCAACCCTGCGTGGCGTCGGAACGCCTCAAGGCTCAGACCTGAATCGCCGGTCACATTCACGTTGCCCACCCGAGCTCTCACTCCCGACACCACGCGAAAAAAGACATCGGCGAGTTGCTGATTCGGGTGCGGTGTAATTGTTTGCTTGATTGAAGCTTCGAAGTAGCCATTCTCATTGAGCGAAGTGCGCATCTGATCCAAGGCCCGCACCATCTTCGCCTGGGTCAGTCGGGTCCCTGCTTCAAGCTGTGAGGCGCGTTGAAGCTGGGTGTTCATGGTGGCGCCCTCCGCCCCGTCAACGCCGACAGTGCCGATGAACGTGCGTGGAGTACCGGTGAACAAAAGGGCAACGCCGGCGCCCTGACGCGTGGCTTCAACCTCGAGCGTGTCGTAAAGACCGCTTGCATAGATCTCGCGCAGGCTCTTTTTCTCATTTTCGGCCGTGAGTGTCGATCCCACCTCGAGAGGTAGGTGGCCTGGAATCGGGGCTAACCTGTCGGCCGAGACACCTTCGAACGTGATGCTCACAATGGGCAGTCCTTCGAAAGCGAGAGTGGGATCGGCGTCGGATGGATTCGGCAGAACGGCCGTAGTGAAATGGGCCTGGCCGGATTCGGTGTTTGGCGTTTGCCCGCGGGCACAAATTGTCGAAATGCAGCCGGCCAACAGAACTGAAACGAGCAGTGCGCGAAGGAGTGCTTGCTGTGCCATGCCGGGGACGCGGATGCCTTGCGCTATCTGCCGCCGGGGGCCAGTCGGAGCGCCGCAACGTTCAGCCGGCTTTAGTTCCAGGACCATATCTTAAGTGCGCCTTGGGACCCAACTTCCCAGCGCAAAGCAGGAGCGGCACGCCGCACCCTCCTGTTGGTGTGTTTTTATGCGATTCCAGCCAACCTTAGCTGCCTAACTTTATACTAACGAGTTAGGAAGCTGCGGCAAAACCAGAGAATCTCTGCTCCTTGTGTCCCCTGAAGGTCAAGAGCAGCCGTGACGCCGAAGCGCCAAGCGGTACAGACCCATGTTTTGCGATGCAGGTTGCGGTCTCGAGACCGGGCAACCGCGAGGGATTCCCAATACCAATGGGGACTCGGGATCAGAATCTCAATATTTCGGGACTGCCAATGCGAGCATTTGCCGTTGCGCACATGGATCCGATTCAAGGACGTTCGTTAAGGAAGCGCATGCCCAATTCATCTTCCCCCACGCAAGCCCACGGCCCTAGCCGCGCGAATGGAGCTTCGGATCAGCCGCGGACCCTCGCAAGACCTGCGAATCCGGCCGAAGCTGAAGTGCTATCGCGCGCACAGGCCGGCGATCACGAGGCCTTTGCGCAGATCTATTCCCTGCACAAACGCCGCATCTATTCGCTTTGCCTGCGCATGGTGGGCAACGTAGCCGAGGCAGAGGATCTCACGCAGGAAGCATTCCTGCAGCTGCATCGCAAAATCGCCACGTTCCGGGGTGATTCGGCCTTTTCAACGTGGCTGCATCGTTTGGCCATCAACGTGGTCTTGATGCAACTGCGCAAGAAAGGACTGGCGCTCATCTCGCTCGATGAAGCCATGGAGCCGGCTCCCGAAGAGGGTCCCAGCCGAAGTTTCGGCGCGCCCGACCTCAGGCTAAGCGGAGCCATCGATCGGCTTGCGCTCGAGCGTGCCGTCGCCGATCTTCCCACAGGCTATCGGCTGATCTTTATCCTTCACGATGTTGAAGGATTTGAGCATAATGAGATTGCATCCATGCTCGACTGCTCAATCGGCAACAGCAAGTCGCAGTTGCACAAAGCGCGTCTAAAGCTACGCGATGCCCTGCGCAGCCAGAAGCGTTCGGAGGAGCAGCGATGACGGGCAGTTTCGACAAGATGAGCTGCGCCGATTTCCAGGCCCAGCTTCCCGAGCTGATCGCCAGCGGAGAAGATCTGTCTGCCCATCCGCACCTCAAAGACTGCGACCTGTGCCGCGCCTTGCTGGCCGAACTGGAAACCATCGCCGATGCCGCCCGTCAGCTCTTTCCCAGCGTGGAACCGCCCGACGAGGTATGGCAGCACATAGAGTCTGAGATCAAGCGGGCAAACAAGTAGACCGAGCTTCGAATCTGGCATCCAATCTGGCATCGGCGGGCAATCGCTCGATGGAGTACGGCTAGGCCGGCACCTCGGTTGTTGCTTCCCAGCTCTGAGCTGCTCACCTTCCGGCGTCTTCAGCCGATAGACCCACGGGGAGGGCCCCGCTCAGCCTGCTCGGGAAGCGGCTAACCTATAGCAAATGAATGGTAAAGTCGTTGGGCTACGTCATCGCTTGCCAGTTTCCCCGGGTGTCGAGCATTCGAGTCCTGGCCACGCGGCCAATTTTCGGGGGAACCTGCCTGCCGTCAGGCACGTAAGAACAGGCACCGGACAGCGAGATTGGCAAGCACCCGTTAGAAGGCTGGATTTGCAACTTTTACTTGTTTGAACTATCTAATTGTAGAAAAGTTGATACGAGGACACTCAATGCCAAATCAGCCAGCCGTACCCCAAACCGAACCTTCGACACCTGACGAGCGGGGTATCCGCAGAATTCCGGTCTTGCCGGTGCGCGACACCGTCCTGTTTCCCCACGCCGTCCTGCCGCTTACCGTCGGCCGCGAAAGCTCGATCCAGCTGATCGAGTCGCTCGGCGAAGAGCGCGCCATCGTTGTGACGGCTCAGCTCGATCCTCGCCTCGACGCGCCCAAGCCAACCGACCTCCACGTAGTTGGAACGCTTGCGACGGTCCACAAGATCGTGCGCATGCCCAACCAAAGCCGTTTTGTCTTTACCGAGGGCGTCAGTCGCGTACGGTTGGTCAAGTTCGTCCAGTCTGAGCCTTACATGATTGCGGAGGTCGAGACGCTTCCGGAGGTTGAGCCCGCCAATTCGCCCGAGTTTGAAGCGCTGGTCCGCAACGTTGTGGGCCAGTTCCAGCAGATCGTCACCGAGTCGCCCACCCTGTCAGACGAGCTGAGGACGATCGCCGCAAACATTGAGGAGCCGGCGAAGCTGGTCGATTTTGTGGCCTCCTCGCTGCCTTTCCTCACCACTGACGACAAGCAGCAGCTGCTTGAGACGCCCGGCATCGCCGACAGGCTTGAGCAGTTGAACAAGCTGCTCGCCAAGGAGATTGAAGTCCAGCAGTTGCGTACCAAGATCCAGACCGAAGTGCAGGATCAGGTCCAGCAATCGCAACGCGACTACTACCTGCGCGAACAGCTCAAGGCCATCCAGAAAGAGCTGGGCGAGCAGGATGAAGGCCAGCGCGACATCGACGAGCTGAAACAGAAGATTGAAGCCGCGGGAATGCCCGACGACGTCAAGAAGGAAGCTCTCAAGGAGCTCGGCCGCCTGCAACGGATGTCCCCCATGGCCGCCGACTACGGTCTGACGCGGAACTACATCGAGTGGCTGGCGGTGCTGCCCTGGGCCAAGAGCTCCGGATCGAAGATCGATATCAACAAGGCCCGTGAGATTCTCGACGAGGACCACTACGAACTGCGCAAGGTCAAGGACAGGATTCTCGATTACCTCAGCGTGCTCGAGCTCAAGCCCGACATGAAAGGCCCGATCCTCTGCTTCGTCGGGCCGCCGGGAGTTGGAAAAACCAGCCTCGGCCGTTCCATTGCTCGTGCACTCGGCCGCAAATTCCAGCGCATCTCGCTGGGCGGCATGCACGATGAGGCAGAGTTGCGCGGTCACCGCAGGACCTATATCGGTGCGCTGCCGGGGCAGATCATCCAGAGCATTCGCCGCGCTGAAACCAACGACCCCGTGATCATGCTGGATGAGGTCGACAAGCTTGGTCGCGACTTCCGTGGCGATCCGGCATCGGCCCTGCTCGAGGTGTTGGACCCGGCGCAGAACAACACGTTCCGCGATAACTATCTCGACGTGCCCTTCGACCTATCGAAAGTGCTGTTCATTTGCACGGCGAACATGCTCGATACGGTTCCGCCGCCGCTGCAGGACCGCATGGAAATCATTCCCTTGCAGGGCTACAGCGAGGAGGAGAAGGTTCACATCGCAAGCCGCTATCTGATTCCGCGCCAGATTAAGGAAAACGGAATCACGCCCGAGCAGATTGAATTCCCCGAGGAAGCGGTGCGCTACATCATCCGCCACTATACGCGCGAGGCCGGCGTCCGCAAGCTCGAGCAGACCATTGGCACCGTGTGCCGCAAAGAAGCTCGCCGCGTGGTGGAAGGCCACGCCGAAAAGCTCGTCGTCACGCGGGACACCCTGAAGGAGTTCCTTGGCGGCATCCAGGTGCGTGTCGAAACCGAAGTCGCCGAGCGCGTAAAGCGGCCGGGCGTCGCAGTTGGCCTGGCCTGGACTCCCGCCGGCGGCGACATCCTCTTCATCGAAGCCAACAAGATGAAGGGCAAAGGTGGCTTTACGATGACCGGCCAAATCGGCGAGGTGATGCAGGAGTCCATGCAGGCCGCGCTCACGTGGGTGCGCTCGAACGCCGCGCGCCTGGGGCTCGCCGAGGACTTCACCAAGGAAATGGACCTGCACATTCACGTGCCCGCAGGCGCCATTCCCAAGGACGGCCCTTCGGCCGGCGTGACCATGGCGACGGTTCTCGCATCGCTGCTAACCGACACACCGGTGCGACCGCTCACGGCAATGACTGGCGAAATCACGCTCAGCGGCAACGTGCTGCCCGTGGGCGGCATCAAGGAGAAGTTCCTGGCGGCGCGCCGGGCCGGAGTGCAAAACATCATTCTGCCCGCGGAAAACCGCCAGAACGTCGAAGAGGACCTCACGCCGGAAATGATGGAAGGCGTCAAGGTCCACTACGCCAGCGAGATTGAAGACGTGCTGAAGGTGGCCTTGCCGCTGCTTTCGGCACGGCCCCAGTTGCAGCCCGCGCCGGCCGTAGTGGCCACAACCGCGGCTGCATAACATCGCCCACCTTTGCACGATTTGGGCCGGCGCTTTTCGCCGGCCCTTCTTTTTTCGGACTGCTATTGCAAGTGCAGACAACCAATCCGCCCTGCAACAGCTTCGGCTGGCCTTAAGCCCCTGATTACATGCCGGTGCGTCTAACGTGCAGAGCGTTATGCTTTCCATATCCATGCGTGTGCACGTGATTGCCTTTGGGATTTTGAAGCAGTGGCTTGGCCCCGAACCGGTCGAGATAGAGTTGCCAGACGGCGCAACCGTCGGCGTTTTGCTTGAGCGCCTTCACGCGCGTTTGCCTCAGGATGCGCCTGAAGATGTGTTTCGTGCCATCGCGATCGGAGTCAATGCTGAATTCGCCCGCGCTGCGCAGATTCTTCATGACGGCGACGAAGTGGGGCTGCTCCCGCCTGTCTCCGGTGGCTCTCAGCGTCCAGCCGGTGCTGCGCCCGCGGCGAGTTCCGCGCCCACTACGAACGCCTTGGAAGAGAGCCGCGCCGCTGACAGCATTTCTGTCGCTCTGACGCGCGAAGCTATCGACGCCGACAAGATCGTCGCGGCAGCCAAAAGCGGAGAAGACGGCGCCGTGGTCGTTTTCGACGGCATCGTCCGCAACCATTCGCGCGGACGCCGCACGCTGCATCTCGACTATGAGGCTTACGAAGAGATGGCCGCCAGGCAAATGCGCGAACTGGCAGCAAAAGCCCGCGAGCGATTCGGCGTACGCGCCGTAACCATGATTCACCGGCTCGGCCGCCTCGAAATCGGCGAAACCAGCGTGCTCATCGTCGTGGCTTCCGCACACCGATCAGCGGCGTTCGAAGCGTGCCGCTGGCTCATCGACACGCTCAAGCAGACGGTGCCCATCTGGAAGCGAGAGACGTTCGTCGATGGCGCGGTTTGGGCGCCCGGCGAGCCGTTTCCCGACGCACTGGTGGCCAAGCCTGCGGAGGCTCCGCATGAGGCTTAGGCCCAGCACAGTTTGCCGCGTCGCTGTGGCCGGCCTGTGCGCGCTGTCGGCGCTGGCTCCATCGGCTGTGGCGCAGGACGCCACATTCCATGTGGACGTGAAGCTCGTGAATATCTTTGTCAACGTAACCGACAAGAACGGCGCGATCGTAGGCGAGCTCACAAAAGATGATTTTGCGGTCTTCGAAGATAATCGGCCGCAGCAGATTGCAGTCTTCGAGCGCAAAACCGACGTGCCGCTTAGCCTCACGCTGGCTATCGATACGTCGGGCAGCGTCCGTAAGGATCTCGACGAAGAAGCCACCGCGGCGCGTCACTTTGCCCGCGACATTTTGCAGCCGAAAGATCAAATGAGCGTGCTCCAGTTCGCGACCGAAGTGAGCGAGCTGACTCCTTTTACGAGCAAACCGTCGCAGATCGACCGTGCGCTCGGCGGCCTTCGGCCTGATTATGCGACTGCCCTCTATGACGCAATCTGCCTGGGGTCGCAGGAGCTCGGCAAACGCGAAGGTCGCAAGGTGCTGGTGCTGGTTTCAGATGGGGATGACACGGTCGAAAGGTCAACCTATCAGCAAGCATTGGAAGCGGCCCTCCGCAACGAAGTCATGATCTATTCGCTCATCGATGTGCCTATCGTGGCCAGCGCTGGCCGCGACACGGGCGGCGAACACGCGCTGATCGCATTGTCTGAAGAGACCGGCGGTAAATATTTTTATGTGGATGAGGGCGGCCTCGACAAGGCATTCGCCAAGGTCAGCGAAGACCTCCGCACGCAATACTTGCTCGGCTACTATCCCAAAAATCAGGAGCCGGGAAAAACCTTTCATCGAGTGGTGGTCACAATTCCTCGCGCCGCCGAGGATCAGTTCAACGTGCGAAACAAGGCCGGCTACTACGCAGATTCGCCCGCGAAATCCAACTAGAATTCCGTAGTCGAACCCCTATCAAAAACCTCTCCTTCCAAAGGTTTGAAGCGGTGTGAACGCGCGCGAACGCATTTGCATCTAAAATGGCAATATGACTTCTCCATTGTCGTCGCGCCGTCGCTCCAAGACGCCTCCGCCTGGCGAAACCGGCCAGGAAGGGCTCTACCTGCGCTCGTTGAGCGAACGCCAGGTGATCGTGACCATAAAGCTGAGAGACGGCGAAACAGTGCGCGGCTGGATCGAGTATTTCGATGACTCCATGCTGCGGCTCACGCGCGAAGGTCAGCCCAATTTGTTTATTTATAAGAACCAGATCCGGACGATCAGTGAAGCAGGCCGGCGCCGGACGCCCCGCTATGAAACCGCCGATGCCCACGGAGTCGACGGCCACGGAGCGCGCGAGGCGCAGCCGTGAGCGGCGCGGCCGAATTGCAGCCTGCGCAAAACCTCAACTTCATCCCCAAAACCGCCCCGATTGTCCGCGAGGCGGGAGCGCTCCTGCGCGACTTCTACGCGCAGGGCGTTGAAACCGAATACAAGGGCGACGTTGACATTGTCACCGTAGCCGACCGCGCATCGGAGAAGCTGATCCGCGCCCGCCTGGCAGAAACGTTTCCTGACCACGGCGTCTACGGCGAAGAGGGCACGCGCGAGCGTATGGAAGGCGAGTTCCGCTGGTACGTCGATCCGCTCGACGGCACCACGAACTTCGCCCACGGATTCCCGCAGTTCTGCGTTTCAATGGGGCTGGAACATCGGCGTGCGGGTCTGGCGCCCAGTGAAGACGGCGTGCTCGTCGCCGGTCTCATCTACGATCCGCTGCGCGATGAGCTTTTCACGGCGGAACGCGGCCAGGGATCGCGGTTGAATGGGAAGGCCATGCGGGTCTCGCGCACGTTCAGCTTGGCCGAGGCGCTACTGGGTACGGGTTTTCCCAGCCGCAAGCGTCACTCCAGCCCGAACATCCACTTCTATCAGGAGTTCACACTGCGCTCTCATGGGGTGCGGCGAGCGGGCTCAGCCGCACTCGATCTCGCGTACGTGGCCTGCGGGCGCATGGACGCCTTCTGGGAGTTCAATCTCAATCCTTGGGACACGGCCGCCGGAATCCTCCTGGTCGAAGAAGCAGGCGGGCGCGTGACGGACTTCGCGGGCGGGCCGTTCCGGCTGCGGAGCGAGCAAATCCTGGCCACAAACGGATTGATCCACGGCGAACTGATCGCGCTGTTTACCGATATGTTTGCCGGTCGCGATCTCGCGCCGATTCCCACCCCGGAAGAGTTTGCGCGAAACCGGGAACAAACCAGGAAGTGAGCTAGGGTGAACCGCCCTGCCCCAAAATATCGAAGCCGCCCCTCGCAGCGATCGACAATTTGCATTTCCGTTTCCCTTGTTGCTGTTTCTTCATTCAGGGTTTTCCACTCCCTGTTCCCTCTCCCCTGCTCCCAGCCTTTTAGCCCTTCCCGCATGGCAAAACTCTGACATTTCGGTGGAAGTCAGCCCGCGGGGCCATATGCTACTATCAGCGTCGTAAACACTAGAGCGGATCGCGTGCGCGTGACCGCGGAGATCCCCGGAGAGAGCAAAGATGGCATACGTCATTGCAGAACCCTGTATCGGCACCAAGGACACCGCCTGTGTGGACGCCTGTCCCGTCGATTGCATCCACCCCAAAAAGGATGAGGCCGGTCATGCCGAGGCCGATCAGTTATTCATCGATCCGGTTGAATGCATTGACTGCGGCGCGTGCGTGCCGGTGTGCCCGGTGTCGGCCATCTTCGCGCAGGACGACCTGCCCGAGAAGTGGGCGCACTTTGCCGAGAAGAACGCCTCGCATTTCGGCCGTTAGCCGCGTACCCCAGCACAACCACACTCTTCGAATGACGCGCCTCCAGCTTCGGCCGGATGCGCGTTTGTGTTTTTGAGCCAGCGATCCACAGGCGATGCGATGATGGTGAGCATGAGCGTGCTCACCTCAGACGTCGTGGTCCTGCGCACGTGGCCAGTGCATGAGTCCGACCTGCTGGTGAGTTTTTTCTCGCGCGATTACGGCCGGCTAAAAGGCATGGCTAAGGCCGCGCTCAAAAGCCGCAAGCGGTTCGGTGGCGCGCTGGAGCCGATGACACTGGCGCGCGCGTGGTTTGCCGAGAAGCCGCGGCAGGAGCTGGTCCGGCTCGATCAGCTTGAGATCCTCCGGTCACCTCTGTCAGCACATGTCGATCAGACGCGCATGGCAGTCCTCAGCTTTTTTGCCGAAGTAATCGACGAAGCGCTGCCCGAGCGTGACCCCCAGGACGCTGTCTTTCGCCTCTTGGTGAGCGTCCTGGAACAGACCGAGGCGGCGAAATCTGAAACTAAACAACCTTGGATGGCCATGACGTATTTCTCGCTCTGGATGACGCGCCTGATGGGCCTCCTGCCCGACATCGGTCACTGCATCGTCTGCGGCGACGCGCTTACTGCAGGTGAAGCGCGCTTCAACGCATTCGCAGACGGGCTGTTTTGCGGTGTCCACGCCGCAGGCTCAAGCAGTGCTCTCTCAGCCGATTCATGGCAACTGGCGCAGCGCATGCTCCGGGCGCCCGTGTCGAGCTTTGCCGGAGAACCGTGGCCCCGCAAGCGCGGGCACGATCTACGACGCTTTACATTGCAAACGCTCGAGCGGCATCTGGAGCGAAAACTGAAGACCGCGGAGGCTATCGGGAGGCTCGGCGGGTGAAGAGATCGAAGAAGTCGGCACGAGGGGCTGCCTCGGGACCGATCTGGGTACAAAAGGCATGTGCCGCCACCACCGCACAACCCTCTGATTCTTAAGGACGGCTGCTAAAATCATCCCTTAGTCCCGATTCAAGAGAGTTGCCTGTGTCCCTTGCCCAGCCCGAAGCGCGCTTAAAAACAACCTCCCTGACCTTTCAGGAGTTGCTCTTTCGCCTGCAGGCATTCTGGGCGGAGCGCGGATGCGTGATCCAGCAGCCCTACGACGTTGAAGTCGGCGCCGGCACCATGTGTCCCGAGACTTTTCTCCGCGTGCTCGGCCCCAAGCCCTACAAAGTTGGCTACGCACAGCCTTCTCGGCGCCCGGCCGACGGCCGCTACGGCGAGAATCCCAACCGGCTCTACAAGCACACGCAGTTTCAGCTCATCCTTAAGCCCCCACCGGTAAATGTTCAAGAACTCTATCTCGAATCGCTCGAAGCGATGGGCATCGACCTCAAGCACCACGACCTCAAGTTTGAGGAGGACAACTGGGAGTGGCCCGCCGGAGGCGCGTGGGGCGTGGGCTGGCAGGTCATGCTCGATGGACTCGAGATCACGCAGTTCACTTACTTCCAGCAATGCGGTGGCCTCGACCTCGATCCCATTTGCGCCGAGCTGACTTACGGCATGGAGCGCATTGCCGCGTTCTTGCAGGACGTCGACTCCATTTACGACATCGTCTGGGCGCGCGATCCAGCAACGGGCACTGAAGTGACCTACGGCGACGTGCGCCTCGCCGAGGAGCTGCAGTTCTCCGTGTACAACTTCGAAATGGCTGACGTGGCGCGCCTCTGGGAGCACTTCAATAGCTACGAAGCGGAAGCCCAGGCGCTGCTTCAGAAGGCGGGCGGCCTCTTGAACGACAAGGATGCCAGCCCCAAGGAGAGAAAAAGATTCCCGCTGCTGGCGACCTACGAGCTCGCGCTGAAATGCTCGAACCTGTTCAACCTCCTCGACGCGCGCGGCGCGATCAGCGTCACGGAGCGCGTCGGCGTCATCGGAAGAATTCGCAACCTGGCAGTCGGCGTGGCCAAGGCCTGGGCGGAACAGCAAGCCGCCGATGGAACACCGAATGGATTGTCGTCCTGAGCAAACGAGCTCTTCACCGCGCGAAAAGCAACGCAGCCGAAGGATCTGGGTTTGCTATTTTCGCTTCACGCGCAGCGCTGAGCATGAACTACGAACTCTGAACTACGAACTGCGAACTACGAACTAAAAAATGGCTGACTTTTTACTAGAAATCGGGCTTGAAGAGGTTCCGGCACGGATGATTGCCGCGGCCGAAGCCGAGCTGGGCAAGCGCGTGTGGGACTTGTTGAAGCGCGCGCAACTGGCGAATGGCGACAGCAAGGTTGCGACATTCTCCACGCCGCGGCGCCTGGCCGTGCTCGTTAACGGTGTGCGCGCCAAGCAGGCCGACACCGAAAAAGTGGTCATGGGCCCTTCCTGGAAGATTGCATTCAAAGACGGTGAGCCGATGCCCGCCGGTGAGGCCTTTGCGAAAAAGGCGGGAGTGCCAGTTGAAGAGCTGAAGAAGATCGAGACGCCCAAGGGCGAGTATGTGGGCGCGTCGGTCAAGCTCATTGGGTCCACGGCGAGCGAAATTCTGATTGCCGACCTGCCCAAAGAAGTCCTGGGGCTTTACTGGGCCAAGAACATGTACTGGCGCGCAGGTAAGCCGGAGCGGTTTGTGCGGCCCGTACGCTGGGTCGTCGCCATGCTCGATGCGGAAGTGGTTCCGGTTGAGATCGCGGGAATCGCGGCCGGCAACGCGAGCCGTGGTCATCGCGTGCTTGCAGGTGCTAAGCCTGTCGTTATCGAAACGGCCAACGCCTACAAAGAAACGCTGCGCGCGGCGTCCGTAATTGTCGACGTGGCTGAGCGCAGGCAGATCATTCGCAAGGCGCTTGACGCGGCTACGCGCAAGGTCGATGGCGCGCGCTGGCGCGAAGATGAGGCCCTGATCGAGACCGTTACGCACCTTACCGAATGGCCCACGGTGATCCTCGGCGATTTTGAGCGCGAATACCTTGACCTGCCTGAGGAGGTGCTCGTAACCGTGATGCGCGATCACCAGAAATACTTCGCAGTCGAGGATGCATTCGCCAAATTGGCGCCGCACTTTCTTGCGGTCTTGAATACGCAGGCCGACGAAGAGGGCGCCGCAATCATCCGCCACGGCAATGCGCGCGTGCTCCGTGCACGCTTCAAGGACGCGCGATTCTTCTGGGACGTGGACCGGAAGACCCCTCTCATGGCGCGCGCCGAAAGCCTGAAACAGGTCACCTTTCAAAAGGAACTGGGCAGCTACTACTGGAAGACAGAAAAGAATCTCGCAGTGGCCAACGCTTTGGCCACGATGATGAAGACCGCCGGCTCGCCGTTCGACGAATCAGCGCTGTTCAAGGCGGTCGAGCTCGCCAAAACCGATCTGACCACCGAGCTGGTGAAGGAATTCACTGAGCTTCAGGGAAAGATTGGCGGATTGTATGCCCGAGCGGAGGGTCTTGGCGAACCGATCGCCCGCGCCATTTACGACCAGTACACGCCTGCCTCGATCGAGGATCCGATTCCCGCCACCGCCGAAGGGCAGTTGCTCGGTATCACCGATCGCATTCAAACCATCGTGGCGATGTTCGGGATTGGCAACGCACCAACCGGTTCAAAAGATCCCTTCGGGCTGCGCCGCGCGGCCAACGCCATCGTCAAAATCCTCGCCGAATCGAGCCTGCCGCTAACGCTCTCCGAAGTGGTGAATTCGAGTGGCGCGGACGACGCCGGCAAAACTCAGGTGACTGAGTTCTTCCGCGAGCGGGTGCAGTTTTATTTGAAAGACGTGCGCGGATTCGCCTATGACGTGGTGAATGCGGCTCTTGCCGTCGGCGGCGACGATGTGCGCGACACTGTTGCGCGCGCCGATGCGCTCAGCTCAATTCGAGGCTCGGACGATTTCGCTGCCGTGTCCGCTGCTTTTAAGCGCATAAAGAACATCCTCAAGCAAGCCGAGGAAAAAGGCTTTAGTCCCGACGAGCAGAAAATCGGCAAGCTCGCCGGCAAACTTCCGCTCGAAGGCATTGACCTGTGGGACCGCTCGAAAGAGCTGGCGCCGCAAGTTGCAAACCTTCGCGAGCAGAAGAATTACAAGGAGGCGCTGACATTGATTGCCACCCTCAGGCCCACTATCGATCAGTTCTTCGACAAGGTGATGGTGCTCGATGCCGACGAGTCGGTTCGCAGCGCGAACCTTAGCCTCATCGCCGAAGTGCTGCGCAACTTCTCCACTATTGCCGACTTCAGCGAGATCGTAACCGGATAAAAGCAGCTCAGCTTTTACGGCTTCGGCAATCCGCCGAAAGACCTACTTCCCATCCAGAAAGCCGCGCACCACCGGCTCCAGCGTCGTCGCCTGGCAGCCGTTGGAGATATGCCCGCAATCGCTCTCGAGCACAAAGACCTGCGCGCCAATCGCCTTGGCAAAATCTTCCGCAGGCTTGGGATTCACCATGTGATCCTGCGTAGCGACAACCGCTAGAACGCGGGCCTTCACGCCATTCTCCGTGTCTGCCATTGAGCCTCCATGCGAGACGTCGTGGTGAATCATCGCCTCAAGCTGATAGAGCCAGTCATTCGCGTCGAAGGGCAGAATGCCTTTGGCCTGGTAGCCTGCATAATCGGCACCGAATTTTTCCGGCGGATGCATATGAGCGTAGTATGCCGGCGTCGTCAGGTTCATCTGGTGCAGCGCCTCCACCCCACCCAGCGGCGGTCGCTGCGTGTAATAGCCGTTGTGCCACGCGGGATCGGAGCGTAGCGCATCCACTTCCTGCTGCCACAGCAACAAATCGTAACCCGTCAGCTTGGGCGACCCGACGATGGGAATCGCTTCGTCCATGAACGCCGGATAATCGACCATCCACTCGAATGTCTGCATCCCCCCCATGGAGATACCCATCACCGCGTGCAGATGGTTGAGGCCGAGCGTCTCGGTGGCCAGCCGGTATTCCGCCGTCACCATGTCATGAATGGTGAACGCGGGAAACAGCGGCCCCGGTTGCGCGGTGGAGTTCGAAGGCGAAGAGGAAACCCCGTCGCCGAATGCGTCCACCAGGATTACAAAGTACTTCGATGGATCCACCATGCTCGCCGCCCCAACCACCCCCGTCAGGTCTGCCGTAGTGCCAGAAAAATAAGTCGGAAAAAGCACGGCATTTGAGCGGCCGACATTGAGCGTGCCCCACGTGCGATAGCCGAGCCGGCAGCTGGCAATCTGGTCACCGCTCACGAGCTTGCACACTCCCAGATCGGCAAACTGCTGCTGGCCGTCGGTGGCGGAAGGTTGCGCACAGCACGCCGTCATTGCCCCGAAAGCGATCAGGACCATAAGCATGGGCCGAAACACTTGTTTTCGCATGATAGAAAGTCTACATCGCATCCGCCGCTGCGCTTCCAGCGTCTCTCCAACCACTCCCAGCACGTCTAAAATCAGTACTGATGGCAGACACGCTGTATCTGAGCCTGTGGTACCCGAACCTGCGCCTCGAGGCGTTGCCTGACAAGCTGATCGCGGTGTTGAGCGCCTTTGCCGCGCACGGCGGTGAGGCGAAGGTTTATTCAGCCACGGTGTGGCCAGTCACCTGGAACGAAGCGCCGACTTTCGAACGCCTCTACGGGCGGATGGCCCCGGGGCTGCAGCCCGCGCAAACTCCTGGTGCAGATCCACGAGTCGCCGTTGAAGAAGCGCTTGAGCTGCTGCACGAGGATTACGCATACGAGTTCCAGATTGGATGGAGCCTGTGGGAGCTCGAGATGCAGCCGGCGGGAAACTCCGGGGCGCAAGGCGAAAGCGCAGGCTCTTCAGCTCCGGCCGCTCCTGCGCACACCGTTCACCATGACGGTTCAAACCCAAGAGTCGAAGATCCAAATCCGCAAGGCGGCGACGCTGTTGCACGTGTCAATGCGCTTCCCCATGCGCTTCTCGATGCACGTTGGGCTCGGGTTCCACGTCTGGTGCGCGTCACAGGATACGGTCCGCTTTTCGATGAAGCTGCTTACGAGCAGGATGGGCATATCCGCATTGACTTCGGAAGCGACGCGCCATTTCTCGAAGAGGATGCGGACCTGGATCTTGTGGGCGCGCGCCATGTTGAAGAGAATGTGCGCCAACTAGTGGCGCTGACAGCAGCGGTGGAGAAGGCGTCTGGCGCAACGGCGCGCCTCATGTGGAGCGAACTGGGCGAGAGCCTGGCAAAAAGGCTCGCGGCGCGGCTCGGAATGGAAAACTAAGCGTGCGGTTTACGATCGAGCGAATCCGGACGCTGGTGCTCGTGGCAGCAGCGCTGCTGCTGATCGCGCTGGGTGTGTTTCTGGTGCGCGCAAAATTGAAGAACGTGCTGAACCGGCACGACCTGCCGCAGAAGCTCGCCAAGGGCATCGTGCAGGAGGCCAATGGATACACCATCGTTCACGCCTTCGGTGCGCACTCACAATACCGAATTCACGCCTCGCGCGAGGTGGAGCTGAAGAACGACTTTGTTGAACTGCACGACGTCGAAATCGATTTGTATGGAGCCGATGGAAGCGAGATCGATAAGATTTCCGGGGACACTTTTGAATACAACCAGACCTCGGGACAAGCCACCGCCCAAGGGCCGGTGGAAATGCTGTTGACGAGGCCCTCGCCGAGTACTGCGGCCGCGATGGAGACGGCAGGCAAGACCAAAGGGCGCGTGATTGCGGAGGTGGGAGCGGCGCCTGGTCCGGCCGGCCAGATCGATGTGAAAACCAGCGGAGTGACGTTCGATCGGAAGTCGGGGCTAGTGACGACGTCCGAGCGAGTCGATTTTTCAACCGCGCAGGGCAGCGGCAGCGCCATCGGCGCGAGCTATGACTCGCAGAACGGCTACCTGACTCTCGAACAGCAGGTCGAGATGACGACGCACCGCGGGGCCGACGAGCTCCAAGTTCATGCGCAGCGCGGGGAACTCGATCGCGGCGCACAGTCGTGCATGCTGATGAACGCAAATGCGGAATTCCACGGCGGCAAAGCAACAGCGGCTGAAGCGCGAATCCTGTTTCGCCAGGATGGATCGGCGCAAAGGCTCGATGCGAAGGGCGGATTCGCGGTCACAGCTGCGAACGGCGGTCATCTGGCGTCGCCTGTGGCCTGGATGGATTTCGACCAGCACAGCGAGCCGCTCCATGGGCACATGGAGGGCGGCGTGACAATGGATTCGTCCACTGCGGAGCGCACGCTTCACGCAACATCGCCGGCGGCGGAATTGGACTTCGGCGCCAAAGGCGAGCTGAAGACCGCTCACCTCCAGCGTGGAGTTGAGATGAAGAGCCAGGAAGCGAGGCCTGAAAGCGCAGGCCAGGATGCCGGAAGCGGCCAGCTGCAGGTAACGCGCACCTGGCGCTCGCCTGTCGTAGATATCGGATTCCGTGCCGGACGAGGCACTGGCCGCGAGCACTCGGCATCTGCGTCTTCGGCTCAAGGCCAGCTTGAAGTTGCAACCATGCGCGGCTCGGGCGGCGTGACCATTACGAGCGAAAGCCAGCGCGGAAATCAGCCTGTCGCGCCCTCTACATTGTCAGCCGACGAAGTCACCGGTATCTTCGGCGCCGGTTCCGTACTGCGCGCTGTCACCGGCATCGGCCACGCCAAGATCGACGAAACGACCGCGACGGGCGCGCTTGAATCCGCCACCGGCGATCGGTTACAAGCGGACTTTGATGAAGGCAGTGAACATGGTACCGAAAGACCGCGCAGCCGGGAAAGCCGCGAACAAGGGAGCAAGGCAGCCAGAACACGAGGCAGCACTACTGAGACCAGCGTTCAATCGGCGGAGCTGGATGGAAATGTGGTTCTGTTTGAGCAGCCGGCACAAAGGCCCGGATCGCAATCGCAGCCGGCGCTGCGCGCGACGGCCGGCAAAGCGGTCTACGAGGGCGCAGGCGAATGGCTGCATCTCACTGTGAACCCGCGTGTAACCAACGGCAACCTCGACATGACCGCCGATCGCGTGGATGTTTCACGGCAGTCGGGAGAAGCTTGGGCGCGTGGCGATGTGAAGGCGACGTGGTCCAATGTCGGCTCCGACGAGCGCAGTGATACGTCCATCGCCAGCTCGGGCAGCGGCGCAGTAACTCTCGGGGGCAAGGGTCCCGCGCATGTGGTTGCCGAGGAGGCGCGGTTGAATCAGTCCACCGGCGAAGCCACATTTCGCGGTCATGCGCGTTTGTGGCAAGAAACAAATTTCGTGAGCGGACCGCTGATTGTTCTCAATCAGCACTTGCAAACACTGGCGGCGAGAAGCAGCGATCCTGCTGAGCCGGTGCGCGTAGTAATGCTGAGCGCGGAGAACGGCCTCGCGAAGACCGGCAATCATGAATCAGGCGCAAATTCCGGCAACTCGCCGGGTTCCGGCTCCGCATCCAGCGCCGCTTCTGTCATTCGCGTGAGCGGCGGCGACCTCAGGTATTCCGATGTGGAGCGCAGGGCGGTCATGCGCGGCGGAGCGCTGGGCGCTGTCGTTGCTGAAACCGGTACCGCGACATCATCGTCTGACGTCGTGGAGCTTTTGTTGGTACCCGCGGGCAGCCGCGACGCAAACCGCGGCGCGCAGCCGCGAACCGGTGGAATGCAAGCCCAGGTCGACCGGATGAAGGCCGTGGGCCATGTGGCTCTGACCATGCAGGGCCGCCGCGGAACCGGCGAGCAACTCGTGTACACCGGCGCCACGGGGGAATATGTTCTTACCGGCACTGCCGCCGCGCCGCCGAAGCTGACCGATCCTGGGCGCGGAACCGTCACCGGCGAGGCTTTGATTTTCGATAGCCGCGATGATAGGGTCAGTATCGAAGGCGGCGGCCGCGAGACCGAAACCGACACAACCGCGCCGGAACCGCGCCAAAAGTAAACGCAATAAACGCTAGCGAGACGCATGCAAACACTCATTGCCGAGGGGATCGGGAAAAGTTACAAGCGGAGGCAGGTTGTACGGGACGTAAACCTGAGAATCTCCCGCGGCGAAGTGGTGGGTTTGCTTGGTCCGAATGGCGCCGGAAAAACCACAAGCTTTTACATGATCGTCGGGCTCGTCCAGCCTGAAAGCGGCCGCGTGCTGGTTGACGAGACCGACATCACGCGAGTGCCGATGTATTTGCGCGCGCGCAACTTCGGCATCAGCTATCTGCCCCAAGAGCCTTCCGTATTCCGCAAGCTCACCGCGGAAGAAAACATTCTCGCGGTGCTTGAAGCCCAGCCGCTTGGCAATCGCGAGCGGCGTACGCGCGCGGAAAAGCTGATTCACCAGTTGAATCTGGGCCACATTCGCAGCACGCGCGGTTATGCGCTTTCAGGCGGCGAGCGGCGGCGCGTTGAGATTGCCCGCGCCCTCTGCATCCAGCCGAGCTTTATTCTGCTCGACGAGCCGTTCAGCGGCATCGATCCCATTGCGGTGCTGGAGCTGCAAAAGATCATCTTCGATCTCAAGGCGAGCGGCATCGGCGTTCTCGTAACCGACCATAACGTGCGCGAAACGCTGAGCGTTACTGATCGGGCCTACATTATTGCCGAAGGGCGAATCTTCCGCACTGGCACGCCGCACGAGCTAGGCAACGACCTTGAAGTGCGCCGGATCTACCTGGGCGAGGGCTTCTCGCTGAACTAAAGTTTTTTCCAAACTGGAGAGCGCTGGACGCTCAGCCCGAATCAGGCATATCCTGATGCTTTCCGGGGCGTGGGGAGAGGGCTCGGAGAGGTTTTTCCTTTGGGGATTCCGAAATGGACCAAACTCCAATTTAGAACCATGACGCAAATTGGTGATTCGATCCAGAATCGTTTCTGGATTAGCCTTTATCACGCACGATTACACTCGCATTGAGCCAAAACGGGAAGAGACGCATCGATGGCACTGCTGCAACCGAGATTGAACTTGAAAGTCGCCCAACGTCAGGTCCTGACGCCGGGCCTCATGCAGATGGTCAGCGTCCTTGCGTTGAACAAGCTCGAGCTCAAGGAGATGATCGATGCGGAAATGGTTGAGAATCCCGTCCTGGAAGAAATTGACGAAACCGTTCCGATGCTGGATGAGGTCGCTGGCCGCGAGGAGCGGCTGGAACGCCCCGCAGAGGAGGCAGCGACGCCAGCCAAGAAAGACGTCTTCGACGAGATCGATTTCGGCAGCTACTTCCAGGAATACCTCGATCCCGGCTATCGCACGCAGCCGGAGTACGAAGACAGCGAGAAGCCCTCGTTTGAAAACTTTCTCTCACAGCCTACGACTTTGTCCGATCACCTGGCGTGGCAGCTGGGATCTCTGAGCCTCGAGCCAAATCTGCTTGAGGCAGCGCAATTCGTCATCGGCAATCTCGATGAAGATGGATATCTGGCGGCGAGCGAAGAGGAGTTGGCCTCCGCCTTTTCGGGCATCGCGGCGGACGTTGCGGCAACCAACGGACATGCGGCAGAGCTCACTGCGGCGCTCGACCTGATTCGCCGCGCGCTCGATCTTGTGCAGCACCTTGATCCGGCCGGCGTCGGCGCCCGCGACCTGCGGCAGTGCCTCGCGCTCCAGATCGCGGCGCAACAGCAAGAGTTTGATCATTTGTATGGCAGCGGCGACGGTGAAATGGACGGGGAGGCGTCAGCAGACCCTCATGGCAGCTTCCGCGCCGAAGCCGAGGCTAAAATCGACGAGCGTCGCCGCGCCATGATGGTTGCCGAGCTGATTGTGGAACGCTACTTGCCTCTCTTGCAGAAGCGCGACGTCAAGGACCTGGCGCGGGCAGCGCAAGTCACGGTGGAAGAGGCGCACGCCGCAGTCGAGTTCATCCGCACCCTCGATCCGCGACCGGGCCGCATGTATAACCGCGATCAGCCGCGCCTCATCGAGCCCGATGTTTATTTTGTGAAGCGCGGAGGCGAGTGGGTCGTCAGCATGAACGAAGAAGACCTGCCCAGCCTGCGTTTGAGCCAGCGCTATCGCCGCATGCTCGTCTCAGCCGACACCGACAAGGAAGTGAAGGAGTATGTGAAGGAACGCTTCCGGTCGGCGCTGCAACTCATGCGCAACATTGCGCAGCGCAAGAGCACAATTCTGCGAACCTGCGAAGTCATCGTGCGGCGCCAGCAGGAGTTTTTCGACAAGGGCGTAGAAGGCCTTCGCCCCATGATGATCAAGGAAGTCGCCGAGGAAATCGGGGTTCACCCTTCAACGGTGAGCCGCGCCGTAGCCAACAAATATGCGCACACGCCGCAGGGCGTGCTTGAGTTGCGATTTTTCTTCTCTGAAGGCGCGAACGGGCCGGAAGGCGCGGACACCCCGCTGCTGGTCTTGAAGCGCAAGGTGCGCAAATTCATTGAGGATGAAGATCCACGCCATCCGCTTACCGACGATCAGCTCGCTGCCATGTTGCAATCACAGGGAATTCAACTCACGCGACGCACCGTCGCCAAATATCGCGAGGACATGAACATCCCCTCGACGCACCAACGACGGAAACGGGAATAAGCCAGCTTCTTCCTCTCAGCTTTGCAATCACCTAACAGCTGCAGCCGCTCCTCACATCGTGACGCTGTTGTTCATCAGCGTGATCTCCGGAATATCGCCGCCGCATTCCACGGTCACCGTGTCGCCCTTCAGCGTCGGGCCTGATGGCACTGCAAGCGTCACTTCCGCCGTCTTCGGCGTCAGGTCCAGCGGCGCCTTCATCGCGGGCACATCGGCTGTCGCAATTGTTTTGCCGTCCTTGTCGCGCACCACCACCTTCGACGCCGGCGAGTCCACAGCGCCCACGCTGTGCACCGTCACCGTCATTCGGCCGCCTTCCACCTTCACATCCTCACGATCGATGCCGAGATCCGGCCGCGACCAGTACGGCACGCCTTTGCTCTTCAGCGTCAGCTCGATCACCGTCGTCGTCCGCGGCGCGAATGTGATCGCGACAGACTTGCTGCGCTCGAAAGCCACACTCCGCGTCTCCGCATTCTCAATCGATGCATCTGCCGCCGGCGGCTGATTTCCGATACCCTGTTGCGTCCCTTGGGTTATCGTCCATTCGCCGGGATCGACCTCCCATCCCGTCATCTGCGCGGTCACAGACACGCGCTCCAGATTGTAGGCGATGATCCGGACGTGATCGGGCGTAGCTTCAGGAACCAGAATCGCCACGCTCTGGTCGCCGGCCGGCGCATCGAATCGCCAACTCACGGCATTCCCCGGGTAGCAGTAGTTGCGCATCAGCGCCACCCCGCCCAGCCGCGAGCGCTGCAGCTCGCCGTTGTTAAAGTAAATGCGATCGATCCACAAGCTGCCTTCGCGATTGATGAACTCGCGCTCGTGCGCCGTCTCGATTTGCGATGCGTAGACCTTCTCGAGCCATGACGTGTCGCCGCTCGCCTGCCACGCCAGCTGCCACAACGTTTCGCTCGGCTGCGAAATCCCCGTAGGTCTGGTGGCTTTACTTGCGGCCGCAATCAGCGCGTTGCTCTCGCTCTTGCGCAGATCAAGCATGTCCAGCATGTCGGCGTTCACGCTCTGCAGCGATTGAATCGGCGCATCAATGAATGGCTGCACATATTTCGCGTCGCCGGTCCAGCGATACGCCGCCCACAGAATGAACCACGCGCGCATTCCCGTCGGCTTGTCCTCGTCGGTTTTGAAATTCACTTCAAGATGCAGCTTGGGCTTCCCGTCTGCGCCCGGTTTGTAGTGCGCCAGGATTCCGTCGGCCAGCTCCAACATCATCTTGCGCGTCTCCGGCATGCCGTTAAAGAGCACCAGCGAAAGCGCCGGCTGAAAGTCCATGTACGACGCTTCCTTTGACCAGCCCCACACCCCGCCCGTGGCCATCTTCGCGCCGTTGAAATAGTTTGAGCGGATGTGGCGATGCCCGGCTTCGTTGATGCCCGTCAGCCACTCCAGCCGCTTCGCCGTCACCATCGCGCGCTCAATCTGCGTCGGACTGCCAAAATCCACCAGCATGTTTTCACCAAGCACGTTGATGCCGTCTTCGTAGCTGTGCAACTCGTCGGTTTGGATCGTAGCCAGTCCATTCGTGAACATGTGCTGGTCATACATGGCATCCAGCTCGCGGCCAAGCGAAGCTTTGATCTTGTCCGGTGTCGATCCCATCAGCGCGAGCCCCGGGAACCACTCGCTGAAGTCGCTGTCGTCGCTGAGGCCGCCGCCGAACTCGCCATTCGATATCTGGCGATTGTCGATGTACCAGTTGATCAGCCGCTTCAGATCGCCAAGGTCTTCGCTCTGCAAAAACGCCCATTGCGGAACGCCCGGCGGCGCCTGCGGCACCGTGAAGGGCGGATGCGGCTGCTCGTGTTCCATCTCGTGCCAATAATCGCGAGCCAGCTCGTTTTGCGGGTCAACCCGCAGCAGATCGGTAATATCGGCGTCGAAGCGGTTGAAGAGGTTCAGCCGTCGTGAGCTCACGGATTCCTCAACGAGATTCGAAAACTCGTCGCGCACCTGCGTCAGCCGGTCGGTGATGTGCTCGCGAAGCGCGTCTTTGTACGGCTTGAAGATGAGTCGAATTTCCGCGCCCTCGAGCGCAGACGTGTCGAAGTCAGCGCTCTGTGCAACGATCGTTAAATATAGACTTCGCCCGTTGGGCAAAATGCGGTCGCGCGTGTCGAGCCACAGCGTGTGTGGTGTACCGGGTTTCACAGCGAATGTGAAATAAAGCATGTTGCGCATGGGCCACAGCGGATCTTTCACCTGGATGTTCAGCGGAATCACGCCGTCGGCGTTCGGCTTCAGGTTTAGCGGAGGCAGATCGATCACGATGCCGTCGAGCCCCGCATCGATGTTCTCCCAGCCGTAGGAGTAGCCATGGCTGTCGGCGACAAACTGCGAGCGGAAATCGGCAGGAATAAGAATGTGAACAATCGGCAGCCCGCCCTGCACATCGGTGCGACGCGTGCTCGGCGCGCCCGCCGGCATCGCCATCATCGTCATGCGTTCGTCAGGCGCGAACCGTCCGGCGATGAAGTCGACCAGCGGCTTGGTCGAAGGATTGTCGTCGGCTCGGATCGCGCTTGTGAGGTAATAGCGAAGCGTTGCCACGCCCGCCGGCTCCATTCCGGGGTGCACGTAGTAGGCCGACACTTCGCCGAGCGGCTGCTCCTGCTCAACATTCACAAATCGAATTTTCTGCCCGGTGATCGGCGAGGCGAACTGGTTGTAGGTTGCCTCCTGTCCTTTCGGACGAACGAAAAGCGTCGATTCCAAGTCCGTTGCTTTTTCCTTGTCGTGTGCGAGCAGTGTCCACGTTCCCCACGCGCCGCCTTCGATCTCAAGATGGTTCCATGGCTCGTCCGGCATGTTAAAGGTGACGGTCTTTCCTGAAAGAGAGTAGCAATCCCAATCGGGCAGCTCGAAATAGTCGTCGCGCCCGATCAGGCGCGAGCGGTTGTAGACACCGGGCCACGTAGTTTCGCGAATGCCATCCGTGGCGCGCCACCACCAGCGATCGAGATCGTACACGTCGTGAATCTCCACCTTGCGCACAGTGGTGTACTCCTCGTTGAGCAGCACCGGGTCGTCGCCGTGCCGGTTCCATCCGTATTTAAGATCCCATTCCTGCTGCCAGTCGGTCGCGTGGCCCGAGCCCGAATCGAACCGTCCTTCGCTCGGCACAATGGGCGCGGCCTCTTCAGCGGGAGCAATTCCGGTGGCCACAGTGCGAACCAGCGGCGGAATGTTTTGCGGAATCTGATTCTTCGCGAGTCCGGCAATGTTGTCGTCCGAAAGCATCCGGTCGTAAATCCGCAGCTCGTCAATGTCACCGCCGCGATCGTAGCTGTAAGAACTTTCAACACCTGTCGGCCCGATCACGCGCGAATGCGGACCGAACTGATCAAGGCCCGTGTCGAACAGGCCCGTTGCCTCCTTCGTCGCCATTAACTTGCCGTCGATATAAAAACGAATGCCGCTGGTTTGGTCCCATCCGAGCGCGAGATGCAGCCACTGGTCTGGCTTGGGCAAGTTTGGCAATTGCACCGACACTCGCGTGCGGCCTAGGTTCACGTCCGTCACAAACGCATCAAAGCCGTGGCCGTTCCAGTCGATGCGGAGCCACACCATATCCCAACTGGAGTGGTCCGCAAATCCCACGCGGAAAACCGGAAACTCGGTTTCGTCGAGCGGATCGCGCGCGCGCCAGAAGAACGAAAGCGTGCCGCGCTGCGAGTAAATGTTGCCCGGCGCCCAGTAAGAGAGCAGTTGATTGTTGCCGCACTGAATGTAAGAACCGTTCACGCCGTTGGGCACAATCTTTACGTCGTGCATGTAGTTAGGCACTGGATTGCCGCCAGCCGCATAATCGGCGTTTAAATCGTGATCGCCGGAAAGATAAAACAGCAGGCCGGGCTCTTCAGAGTGCGCATTCGGCGGAAGAATCGATGTCGTCGCGGGCGGCGCGTACTCAGTCGGTACCTGGGAACAGGCCGCACAAGCCGCGGCTACTCCAGCGACGAGGCAAAAGAAAATGACGAGGCGAGATCGGCGCATGGCGAGCCCTCGATACATCTGTTTGAGGTCGGGCGCGGCGCGCTCGTGAATGCGCCAACTGGTCAGACCACTCTCGGGAATTGTCGAGTCTCAGAGGCAGACTTGGCAATAGGCCCCGGAATGTCTGGAGACTGCTTCCATGAACCAGGTCTTGATCGGGCGCGGCTGATAGCTGAAAGCTGCCCCTTACATTGCTTCCGGGCTTTCAATTCCCAGCAGCGCCAGCGAGCGTACCAGCTCGCGCAGCGTGACCGCCGCAGTGGCAAGTAGAAACGTTTTGCGCGCCGGGTCTTCCTCCGTCAGAATGTGATGGCGATGGTAGAAATTCGCAAACTCCTGCGCCAGCTGGAACGCATGCCGTGCCAGATGCGCGGGTTCCGACGTCGCAATGCATTGCTCCAAAACCATTGAAAACCGCCCCGCTCGCAGCCACAGCGCCCAAATGTCCTCGTTGTCCTCTCCACGGAGAAAATCCGAAAGGCTGCCGCCTGCAAGGCCCGCAAACTCCGCTAGCACCGCTTCCGCCGTCGTTCCGCCCTTGCGAAAAATATTGCGAATGCGCACCACCGCGTACTGGATGTAAGGCCCAGTCTCACCTTCGAAGCTCAACGCATCCTTGAAATCGAAAGCAATCACCGAATTGCGCGTGTATTTCAGCATGAAATAACGCAGCGCGCCAATCGCAGTTTGCTCGGCAATCTTCTGGCGCATCGCCTCATCGCTCGAAGTCTGGCGCGCATCCACTTCGGCGCGAGTGGCTGCGATCAGCTTGTCGATCAAATCGTCGGCCTTCACGCCGAAGCCCTTGCGCCCACTCACTTCGATATATGATTTTTTCTGGTCTTCCTCAGAAACGTTGTAGCCGAGCTCGACCGCGCACCGTGGCGTGAGCGCGACCATTTCGTAGCTGAAGTGCGTGTAGTGGTCAGCCTGTCCTGTGTATCCCATGCCGCGCAGCGCTTGGATCACATTGGCCTGCGGATCTGCCTGCCGCGCATCGATCACGTTGTAAATCGCCGTTGCGCCGCCAAAATGCGCATGGTCCCGCTCGCCGGTCTCCGCCGAAATCCAGCACTCATGATCTGGATACATAAAGAATCTCTTGTAGCCGAAGTCGCGCCCCAGCAACCCGAACTTCCACAAGTGATATGCGATGTCCTTGCCGACATAAGTCACGGTGCCGTTCGACCGCACAATCACTTTCGCGTCTTCGTCCGTTCGCTGAGCGTCTTTGGTTGCGGCGTTCTCGCGCTCCGGAGATTCCGTTGCCGCGCCGGGCCGCGCCATCACCCAGCAGCCCTTGTTCTTGCCTTCGTTCTCGAAATAGAGCACGCCCGACTGCTTCAGCTTTTCAAAAGCCGCTTCCCAGAATTTCAGGTGAAGAATCTCGCTCTCCCGCGGCAGAAAGTCATATTCGATGCCAAGCCTCAGCATCGTCTCAAGATGCCGCCGCAAGACTGCCGTCGAAATCAGGTCGGCGATTTCAGCGGTTTCGTTGCCGCCATGCTCAATCGCATGCAGAGTGTCGAGTCTCAATTGCTTGCGCGCCGCCTGCTCTCCCGCCGATCCCTCCGAGTACCACTGCGATGTGCGCGCGTAAAGATCCCAGCAGTAGTAATCGATGCGCTCTCCGGAGCGCGCAAGCTCCGCGAGCACCGAGCGGACCTGCTCCGCAGTCTTCTTTTCGAGATGCAGAAACCCGACCACAACATCCGCAACCTGCACGCCGGTGTTGTCGATGTAGTTCTGCACGTCAACCTTGTACCCTGCGCCCCGCAGCAACCGCACAAACGTGTCGCCCAGAATCGCATTCCGCAAATGCCCGATGTGCGCAGCCTTGTTTGGATTGATGCTGGTGTGCTCCACGAGCGCATGACCACGCGCGTGTCCCACCGTCCCGCCGCTCGCGCCTTTGTCGCTAGGGTGGGTTTCCACAATCAATCTGACCGCAGCTCCCCGATCCAGAAATGCGTTGATGTATCCCGCGCCCGCGACCTCAAACCGATCGAAGCCCGCGACCGCACCAAGCGCAGCAACAATCTCCTGCGCAATAATCTTCGGCGCCTTCCGCAGCTTTCGCGCCAGCTCGAACGCAATCGGCGTCGCAATCTCGCCGAGCCGCAGATCGGGCGGTGTCTCCAACGGGATGTTCCCGATTTCAAGCTCGTATTTTTCTTTCAGAACGGCGCGAAGACGTTCGCCGAGCCGCCCTTCCAGTTCAAGAACCACGCAAGCCTCAATAAATCCTTGATTTTCCTAGTCATTCTAGCAAAGCGCGCTTCAGCGCCTTGCGCAGCGTTCCGCGTTACCAAAGGGAGATTTGTCGGTGAAAGCCTCTGGCGAAAGCCTGCGCGCGGTCGATGAGAGATCTTTGATCACTCAGGTAACACTGGCTGCGGCTGCCGTTTGACCGCCGCTGCATTTTCGACGGAAGCATCTTTCGCAAGGAGGAACCAATGCGACAGTTGATTTGTTGGATGGCGCTCGCTTTCATGCTATGCACATTGAACGGATGTAGTGCGGGAATCGCGAATGGCTCAGGAATGACGAACCCCGGCACTCCACCGCCAACCAACACTGCGTCAGGCACGGTGACGTTCAACGGCGCGCCGCTTGCCGGCGTCACGGTTACACTTTGGCTTACAAACAGCAACATCGTCGTTGCAACCGCGAGTACTGACGCCAACGGCAACTACAGCTTTTCTGGATTGAGCGCCTCGGGCGATGTCCCCGCCGACTATCAGATCTACGTAAATAAGAAAGGCTACGGCTTCTACCCGGTACTCGCTTCCGGAAATGCGAATGCGAAGGTCGAGCGCTTCGATCACACCGGCCAGTTCATCGAGCCGTCGCCCTTCGGCGTAGCCATGTACTTCGCCGTCATCGATTTCATCTCGTTGCCGAATGCCTCCCTCACCGGCGCCAACTTCGCAGCCTACGATGGCACCAATGCTCCGGTAAGCCTTGCGGCGACGGGCCAAACCGCGAGCTACGCACCGGGAGACGACGGCGCACTTGCGAAAGGAATTGCATGGCCGGGCGACCGGTTTACGGACAATGGCGATGGAACCATCACTGACAGCCTAACCGGCCTCATCTGGCTCAAAAACGCCGGCTGCTTCGCTCCCGATGTTTGGGCGACCGCACTCAATGACGCGAATCAATTGGCAAGCGGCGCATGCGGCCTGAGCGACGGGTCCACTGCCGGCAAATGGCGCCTGCCGAACCTCGCGGAACTCGAGAGCATCATCGATGTTTCGGCCAGCAATCCGGCCCTCGCCCCGAATATCCAATTCACTAACGTTCAGCCAATCGTGTACTGGACCTCGAGTGGCTACTTTGGCGGTGACCAAGGCTCGCCCCAAGCATGGGCTATTCGCATCACCGATGGACGGTACGTCAACGATGGCGTGCAAAATCTAAAGTTGCTTTCGAAAAATGGCGTGTGGGCGGTCCGCGGCCAGGGCAACGGCACCACCAGGTTGCAGGCCACCGGAATCTTTCAGCCTCCGCTGACGGCAGGCGACGATGCAACGTTGCAGATCGGCGTGCCGTTGGTTTCACCTCGCTTCCTCGATAACGGCAATGGCACGGTCACTGATGCCATGACCGGTCTCGTGTGGCTCAAGGCAGCCAATTGCATCCAAGCCGACTGGGCCACAGCGGTCGCAGCTGTGAACAACCTGGCCAGCGGCAAATGCAACTTGACTGACGGCTCTGTCGAGGGTGACTGGCGCATGCCCAATCGCAACGAGATGCAGAGTCTCGCCGATCGCAACATCAATAACGAGTCGGATTACTTGAATTTCACTTATTTGAATCTCGATGGGTCGCTTTTCCAATCGCCGATCATGTCTAACTTCCAGGGCTACGAATACTACTGGACGTCGACTACCGACGCTGCAGACACAACCGAAGCCTGGAGCGTGTTCAGTTGCGACTTTGGAGTCTACGCCACCGACAAATCACAATCGCAATACACACTCGCAGTGCGCGGCCCGGGAAAATAGCAAGCGGCTTAACCTGGCTGGAATGGTTCGGCCAGATGATCGGCAAATATGTAGCGGCCTGATTGAGCGCAGCGATGCCTTAAGAGCGATGTCCTAAGATGGAAGAGCGGCCGATTTTATGCTTGAGCCCGATCGTTTTCACTCTGGCTTGAAGCTGCCGCTCAACCCATGACCGACTCAGCTTCAATTCCGCGCCGCTTCTACCTCACCACGCCCATCTACTACGTGAACGCGCGGCCGCACCTCGGGCACGCCTACTCCACGATCGTGTGCGATGCCATCGCGCGCCGCAAGCGGGCGCTCGGCATTGACACATGGTTCTTGACGGGTACCGACGAGCACGGCCAGAAGATCGAGCGCAGCGCCGAAGCGGCCGGCTGCTCGCCCCAGGAATTCACAACCGAAATCTCCGCTGAGTTTCGCGGACTATGGGACCGCCTCGGCCTCACCTACGACGATTTCATTCGCACCACCGAGCCGCGCCACGTCCGCGGCGTGCAGCACCTCTTTGCGACCTTGCGCGACAAAGGCTACATCTACAAGGGCTCGTACACCGGGCAATACTGCGTCTTCGATGAAGCCTATGTCGACGGGCCGCCGGGAACGCCGTGCCCCGATTGTGGTCGTCCCACAGAAACCGTCAGCGAGGAGAACTACTTCTTCAAGCTTTCGGCATTCGAGCGCGAGCTCCTCGAGTTTTACGAAGCCAATCCCGGATTCATGGGCCCTGAGTCCACACGCCGCGAGGTCCTCAGTTTCGTGCGCAGCGGCCTAAAAGATCTCTCCGTCAGCCGCACCAGCTTCACATGGGGCATTCCGGTTCCCGGCGACGAGAAGCACGTCATCTACGTGTGGCTCGATGCGCTGGCCAACTACATAACAGCGCTCGGATACGGCTCGGAAAACGTCCAGGACCAGGAAAAACTCCCAAAATTCTGGCCCGCCGACATCCATCTCATCGGCAAGGAAATCAGCCGCTTTCATTGCGTCTACTGGCCCGCGTTTTTGATGGCCGCCGGAATTCCAGTGCCGCGTTCGGTGCGCGCCAACGGCTGGCTGCTATTCGATCAGGGCAAAATGTCCAAGTCGCGCGGCAACATCGTCCGCGCGGAGACGGTTCAATCGGTTCTGGGCGCCGATGCTCTCAGGTACTTTCTTCTGCGCGAAATTACCTTCGGGCAGGACGGCAACTTTTCCTTCGACGCTCTCGTTCAGCGTTACAACGGCGACCTCGCAAACGGCTATGGCAACCTTGTCAGCCGCGTCGTCAACATGGTGCACAAATATTTCGGCGGCGCGGTGCCCGATCCCGGCGCAGAAACCGAAGTAGAAGCAACGCTGCGTGCGCACGCCCAGGCTGCCATTGCGGCGTTTGGGCCCGCGTTCGACGATTTGAATTTTTCCGAGGCGCTCAAAACCCTATGGCTCCTGGTTGCGGAGACTGACGGCTACCTCACGGCCAACGCTCCCTGGAAGAAACCGCCCGAGCGCTCCGATGCGGATCATGCCAGGCTGCAGGCACGCGTGCTGGCAACCGCGGCGGCGGCCATTCGGGTGATTACGGCGCTGGCTTATCCCGTCGTGCCCGACGCCGCATCCAAGGTGTGGGAGCAGCTTGGTCTGGGCCCGTTGGCCACTGCGGCAAAGAGCGGGTTTTTGAGTGATCTTGCGTGGAGCGGATTGAAGGCCGGCACCAAATTCGCCGAGCCTTCGCCGTTGTTTCCGCGCGCAGAAAAGGACGCGATTGATCGTATGCAGAGCCTTGAAGGCGAAAACGACCGCAGCGCCGTTGAATCAGCCAGTCAGCGCGACGCATCCGAGAGAAAATCCGCCCCGTCAAATCAAGCGGAGAGCCCGACCAAATCGGAGAGTCTGAAGCAGGCGGAGATTGTCGCTCCCTCTACTGCGCCCGCGGCAACGTCGGTCTCATCCACCACAGCCACCGGCAAGAATCCCGAGCGCAGCAAGGACGCGGTCACACCAAGCGCGGCAGCGCCCGTCGACCCCGCGCGCGCCGTTGAGAGCGCGCCAGTGCATCAGGTGCCTGCGCCGCTCGCTAGCAGCCGCCTCAGCTCCACGCCCGCGCCCGCGCCGGCCAATGCGCCCCTGCACCCGGCTGCGGCCACCTCGTCCGCGTCCGGCTTTGCGCATGCAGCCGATGACTCCGCGCACATTTCCATTGACGACTTCGCCAAAGTCGAGCTGCGTGTCGCGCAGATCCTTGTCGCTGAGCGCATCCCCAAAGCCGACAAACTGCTGCGCCTCGAAGTCGATCTCGGCACCGAGAAACGCCAGATCCTCGCCGGAATCGCTGAGCACTACGAGCCGGAAAAGCTTATCGGCCGTAAGATCGTCATCGTCGCCAATCTGGCCCCGAGAAAGATGCGCGGACTCGAGTCCAACGGAATGCTGCTGGCCGCTTCCCTCGAAGGCGGCGCACCGGTCCTCGCCGGATTCATTGAAGACGTGCCACTTGGCGCGCGGCTCAAATAAGCGCTTCGCACTTCACTTTGCTGGAGCTCTCATCGCGTATCGCGGTGTCTAATCAGCGGAGATTTGGTTCGAGCGAACAGCGAACGCCTGCTCCATGAAATGGTGCGGAAGGCGGGACTTGAACCCGCAAGCCTTTTGGGCGCCAGCTCCTAAGGCTGGTGTGTTTGCCATTTCACCACTTCCGCGCAGCGCGACCGTCAACCTTGGCCAGCCTTTCCAAGTCTAGAGTCAAATCAACACGCGTGGCAATGCGCGTGCAGGTTCCCGCGCTCGACGCCGACCCGCATGTCTAACTCCGCCCCACGATCTCCACTAACTCCGCTTCTTTCTCCCCCGCGCAAAATTCCCGCTTTTGCCGCCCGTCTTCGTCTCCAGCCGGACCTCGCGAATCACAATCCCCTTATCCAGCGCCTTGGTCATGTCATAAACGGTGAGCGCCGCAACGGCGGCAGCGGTAAGCGCCTCCATCTCAACGCCGGTCGGTCCAGTTGTCGCCGCCGAAGAGGTAATTCGCACGCCGCCCGCAACAACTGCCGCTTCAACATCTACATGCGTGAGCGCGAGCGGATGGCACATCGGAATCAGCTCCGCCGTTCGTTTAGCCGCCTGGATTCCTGCGAAGCGCGCGACCTCCAGTGGATTGCCCTTGGGATTCGCAGGCAGAGCTGCCAGAACCGCTTGGCTCAACGCCACGAAAGCCGTCGCCGTCGCCGTGCGGCGCGTGGCGGGTTTCGAGCTTACGTCGACCATCGTGGCCTGGCCGCCTGCGGAAAAGTGCGACAGGCGTGCTGGCTTTTGACGCGCAGATTGCGAACTCTTCGGCATAGATCTCCTCATGAAAGCAGAATGCGGACGGTCGAGCCGGCAGCAAGATGCTCAGCGTCTTCCGGAACAACCAGGAAACAATTGGCGCGTGCCATGGCAGCCAGATCGCCTGAGCCTTGCCAAGGAACAAGCGTAACCTCAGGCGATGGTCCGGCAAACGTGCACGTAGCAGGCAGAAAACGGGTCAGGCCGGTTTTGGTTTTCACGGGTGCTGTCAAACGCGCGAGGGCAAAGCGAGATCCGATGTCGCTTCGACCGGCAAGTGCGGCAAGTGTCGGAGCAGCAAACAAAAGAAAGGTTACATACGAGGAAACAGGATTTCCCGGAAGCCCAAAGCAGAAGCATTTCGCGCCGCCCTTCTGATGGCTCTCGGCGTCGTTCTCGTCCTGGGAGATGTCTTCGGACCGGCCGCGCGGGAATTCTGCGAACACAATCGGCTTTCCCGGCTGGATGCGAACACCTGTGAATTGAAAGCGCGCGCCGGCACGAGCGAGCGCAGGCTCAACCAGATCGAATTTGCCCGCCGACACACCGCCTGTAATCAGCAGCATATCGGCGGCTGAAGCGCGCGCAATTGCAGCGTCGAGCGATTTTGCCGTGTCGCGCGCGATCGGCAACACCCAGGGACCGCCCCCGGACGCAGTCACCATCGCCGCGAGCATGGCGCTGCTGGAGTTGCGAATCTGGCTCGGCCCGGGCTTGGCGCCAATAGGCACAAGCTCGTCGCCTGTGGATAGGATCGCCACGCGCGGCTTCCTGAAGACGTCGAGCGCGACCGCGCCGCAGGATGCCGCCAAGGCGATCTGCGCAGCGGTAATCAGCGCACCCGCGTCAAGTAGCATCTCCCCTTTGCTCGCCTGTGCGCCGCGCGGAACGACATTCTCCCCTCTTGTAATGCTTCGTCCGGCTTGCAGACGAATCATGCGAGCGGAGCCGGAACCATTCTCCTCCACATGCTCCAGCATTACCACTGCGTCAGCACCGGCAGGAACCGGCGCGCCCGTCATGATCTCCCATGCCGCTCCGCGCGGAAGTGAACCGGTCGGAATTTGGCCCGCGCGCGTCGAGCCTACGACAGCAAGCTCAATATACTTCGAAAGCTCATTTGCGCGGCAAGCGAAGCCATCGCGCGTGGAACGCGGGAATGCAGGCTGGTCGGCGTCGGCTCGCAGCGGCGCAGCGAGCACGCGCCCGAGCGCCGCATCCAACCGCATGTGCTCAACTCCAGGACGAACCCGCGTGATCTTCGCGGCCCGCTCAGCAACCAACGCCGCAGCGTCGTCGAAACTGATCAGTTCGGTGCTTGGCGGCTTCGAGCGGCGCGTCCGGCTCATGCAATGGATTGTAGAGGGTCCGAGATATTGTGTGTTATTGCGACGTCGCGTCGTGGATGGTCGCAGTCGTCGCGCTGGAGCCGACGGGCGTGGCAGGACCAGGAGAGACAGCTGAGCTCGCAGTGCTCATGTCTTCGCCCGCCCGTGCAAGAATGCTGGAAGCCTCAGCGGCATGTGCCCCGTTGGGATCAAGTTGAAGGTACTTTCGAAAAGCATCGGCGCAGCCCGCCGGGAGAACCAGCTTGCCGCTGTCGGGATTGATCCGCGCGTCCATCGCAAGCCCCGCAGCCTTTACGTAGTAGAGAATGGCCTGGTCCGGATCCGCTTTGAGCGCTGTATCCGCAGCATCGACTTGTGCGGAAAAGTTCCCTGCATCGAAAAAAAAGATGGCCTGATTGCGTAAGTAACGCGCGGCATTTTGCGGGTCTGCCTTTGTGGCCGCATCGAACGCGGCATTGGCTTCGTCGACCCTGAGAGTGCGGGCGTAGATCTCACCCAAGCCGGCTTCGGCAGCTCCCACCACCTCCGGCCGGACAGGTTCTTCTTTTTGCGCCAGCTCAAGAGCCTTCTTGAAGTTGTCTTCCGCATCGAGATAATTCTCAAGGCCGGTCTCGGCGCGCGCCAGAGCAATCCACACTATAGGTTCCGTTGGAACTGCTGCGGCATCTTTTGTCATCAAGGTTTCGATTTCAGCAAGCTTCGCCTCCTCGATTTCCTCCGTCATTTCATCTACACCTTCAGCGCTGGAAGACGTCTGACGGTTCTGAACTGCTGCCAGCCGCGCATTCTCCGCGGCTTTAAAATCCAAATCCGCAATCTTCAGATCGGCATCGATAGACGCGACATCGCGCTTGGAATCGGAAGCCGCGGCAGCATTCGCTTCCCTGAGAGCCTGCAGCTGCAATTGCTGACCAGGCGAGAGACGGGAGATAAATTCCTGGCGCGTCATATCCACGTCCTGAACCGTGTCTTGACCATTAATGATCTGGACGCCGGTGATGAAATCAACGATTTTGCCTTCGGGCGTGTTGGGCGCGCGATAAACCACGGTGTATTCTCCCTGCGGCGCCTCACCGGAATAGTCCCCTGATTCGGACACAGGAAAGCTGTAGCTCAACGTCACGCCGCCGTCGACTGACAGGCTCACCGTCCCGTCTTTTTGCGGCGTGCCCGCCGGATTGATGACGCGCCCGTGGATGCTGCCCATCGAAGCTGCGGGTTGTTGCGCGGGCAACGCCATCGTGGCGGCGCACAGCAGACCCGGAACTAAAGCCATGCTTCGCAAAATGCGCAAGGGAAGCGCAACAGACATGAAACGGATTATGGAACGGATTAACATCTTTGTCGAATAGATGCAAAAGGCGCCCGCTGCGAGCGGACGCCTTTTGTCGGAACTGCGAATTTCGCTTGCCCAAATTGTGCTAACAGAGGCTAATGGGACTTCGGCGCCTTGTAGGATGAGCTGACTTTTTCACCTGCCTGTTGCAAGATGCCGGCGACTTCACTGGCGTATGGACCGTCGGGCGCCAGGTCAAGATACTTCTGATATGCTGCCACGCAATCTGGAGGCAATACGATGCGCTGGGTCTTGGGATCGACTGTGGCATTGGCGATCAAACCCTGACCCTTGATGTAATACATCAACGCATTGTTCGGATCGACCTTAAGCGCGTCATCGGCCGCAGCCGCTTCAGCCGCGTTGTTGTTTTGCTGGTAGAAAATAACCGCCTGATTCCTCAGGTAAAGGATCGCGCTTGCAGGATCGGCCTTGGCAGCCGCGTCAAAGGCCGCATTGGCTTCCGGCACTTTGCCGGTGCGCGCATAAATCTCGCCCATACCCTCGTCGATTACCCCGATAACAGGCATGCGCGGCTTCTTCGAGGCGTTTTCCAGATCGAGAGCTTTCTTATACGAGGCCAGAGCATCGTCGTAATTCTTCAGGCCGGCCTGAGCATACGCCAGGTTGCTCCAGAGCAGCGCCTCGTCCGGCTTCAGGCCTGTGTCTTTCTGCATCAGGCTCTGGATGTCGGTGTATTTGGCGGTCTTGATTTCTTCCGTTTTGGCGGCCAGGTCGGCTTTTGAAGCTTGCGCTCCAAGAGCCTGCGCCGCCGCAGTTGAAGCACCGTCGATATCTTTCTTATCCTGCCCAACCGCCTTAAGGTCGGCGTTAAGCGCATTGATCAACGCATTCGCTTTGAGGGCTTCGGAGTTCTGTTTCCTCAGGTCCTCGAGTTGCTTCTTCTGGTCAGGTGTCATCTTGTCGATATATTCCTGACGGGACATATCGTCGTCCTGCTGAAGGTCCTGTCCAGCCACAATCTTGATGCCGCGAATGTCGTCGACCATCTGTCCGGGAGGAGTATCAGGTGCGAGATAGACCAACTCGTAAGTTCCAGCCTTCGCTTCGCCGGAAAAGTTACCCGTAGAGTCAACGGGGAACTTGAACGCCAGCGTATGGCCGCCATCGACGGAGAGGCCGACGGTGCCCCCTCCTTGCGGCTGTCCGGTGGGGTTGATGACGCGGCCATGGATCTTGCCCATTTTTTCCTCGGGCGGGTTCTGCGCCCGGCCAGATTGGACGGCCAACGCGATCATGCTGGCCACTGCAATGAGGCCGAACCAGTTCGAAAGAGTGCGCTTCATGTCATCTCCTTGAGAGTCGCGAGACCAGGAACGGCCCGCTGTCTCTAAAAAATCGAATTTCAAATGCCCGGCGGCGAACCAGCTTGCGAACCCGCAACGGGACTGTATTTCCATGCCCGGAAGAAGCTGCACAATCGCGCAAGTTACTCCTGGCGGGTCACATCTCCAGCAAACCAACGTTAAATCCAACCCTGCGCCCCGCACAAGGGGAACTGGGCCCGCCGTCCCACGATCTTATGGACGAGACATCGCCTAGATATGATGCAGGCCGGCGTGCCGGACGTTCCATTGTTTCACCCAGAGCGCCTTGTAGGCCGACGGTCTCATGGTAGTGGGCCGGGCGCGTGGCCGGGTGTGGCGAGGATCACACTAGAATCTTGATATGGAGATTTCGATTCGGAAAGCGACTGCCGAGGATGCAGCGCAGATTCTGGAGTTTATCCGGGCGCTGGCGGCCTTTGAGCGCGCCCCGGATGCAGTGGTCGCGACAGAGGAGGGCCTGATTCGTGACGGGTTTGGCCCGCGCCCCTTCTTCGAGTGCCTGATCGCCGACTACGACGGACATCCGGCAGGATTCGCCTTTTATTTCTTCAACTATTCCACCTGGGTGGGCAGGCCCGGTATCTACGTAGAAGACCTGTTTGTGCTGCCGGAGTTTCGGCGACGCGGCATAGGAAGGGATCTGCTAAAGCGAGTGGCGGCAATTGCAGTTGAAAACGGCTGCCGGCGGCTGCAGTGGCAGGTGCTGGACTGGAATACGCCGGCCATTGAGTTCTATCGCACCATGGGCGCCGAGTTCATGGATGAATGGCGTACCGTGCGCCTGAATGACGAGGCGCTGGAACGGCTGGCTGCCGTGAATGAATCGCCGGAAACACTATGACGAAGATCTGTGTGATCGGAGGGGGCTTGTCCGGACCGGAGGCTGCGCTGATGGCGGCGCGGCTGGGGTGCGAAGTCGACCTCTATGAGATGCGCGCGAATGTGGATGGCAAGCCGCGATTGACGCCGGCGCACCAGACCACGGACTTCGGCGAACTTGTCTGCTCGAATTCATTGAAGAGCGAGTCAGAATACACGACGCCCTGGCTGCTGAAGCAGGAGATGCGGCGCGCGGGCTCGGCGCTCTTGAAGATCGCGGATGAGACCGCCGTGCCGGCCGGGCATGCACTGGCGGTTGACCGCGTGGAATTCTCACGGCGAATCTCTGAAGCCATCGCGGCGGAAGCGAGGATTCGCGTGATTCGCGAAGAAGTGACGAGCCTGGAACCGGGAGCAGAGCCGGCGGTGACGATTGTTGCAACGGGTCCGCTGACCTCAGATACGTTGGCCAGGGAGATTGAGCGGCTGACGGGTGCGGAACACCTGGCGTTTTACGATTCGATTTCACCGATTGTCGACGCGGAATCGATCGACATGAACCGCGTGTATTTTGCCGCGCGGTGGGATAAGGGTACGGCAGATTACATCAACTGCCCGATGGACCGAGCCGAATACGACCGGTTTCTTGACGCGCTTCTCGCCGCCGAGCCTGCCGAAGAAAAGGAGTGGGAGAAGCTCGACTACTTCGAAAGCTGCCTTCCGATCGAAATACTGGCGCAGCGCGGGCGGGATACGTTGCGCTTCGGGCCGATGAAACCGGTGGGATTGCGCGACCCGCGCACCGGCAAGACTCCATGGGCCGTGGTGCAACTGCGCAAGGAGAACCTGCGCGCCGACAGCTACAACCTGGTGGGATTCCAGAATCATTTGAAGTTTGGCGAGCAGGCGCGCGTTCTGCGGCTAATTCCTGGATTGGAGAATGCGCGCTTCCTGCGTTACGGTCAAATTCATCGCAACACCTATATTTGCGCGCCAGCTCTCCTTGACGAGACCCTATTCCTAAAGGGAAATGCGCGGGAGCGCCGTATTGCATTTGCCGGCCAGATTTGCGGCGTGGAAGGCTACACGGAGTCGATTGCCTCAGGCATGCTGGCGGGGATCTATGCGGCGGCGGTGGCGTGCGGTCAGGAGCCTGTGCGCGTTCCCCGCGCTACAGCTCTCGGCTCGCTCATGCACTACATCACGCACGCCGATGGGAAGAACTTCCAGCCTGCCAACATCACGTTCGACCTTTTGGAGCCCCTCGACGAGGAGACGCGGCGGCGGGTTCGCGACAAGAAAGAACGGCACCGCATACAATGCGAGCGGGCGCTTGCGGCATTCGACCAGTGGCACGCGGCGAATGGAACTTTGCCGATCGCTTTCGCGTAACTCTTCGGTAAGCCCGGCCCTCCCCCGAAAGGATTCCTATGCAACCCATCTCCGCAGCCGATTCAGTTGCGCTTGCCGTCGAACGTACGAAAGAGTTTCTCTTCAGGCCGTTCAAGTGGAGCACATTTCTAAAGCTAGGGCTGGTTGCAATCGTCACTGAGGGGGTCGGCAGCAATCTGCGCTCTTCAGCGAATCATGCTCATCACGGTGCGGGCCACGCAGAAGTGTACGGGCCGCAGAGTTTCCCGGAGTTTCATCCCACGCCGGAAGTCATTGCGATCGCCGTGGCAGCGCTGGCGCTTGCGTTCGTGCTATCGGCGTTCATCTTCTACCTGATTACGCGGCTGCGGTTTGCATTTTTCCATTCTCTTGTGCACAACGTGAGGCAGATCGCGCCCGGGTGGCATCTCTATCGCGAACAGGCCGCGCGGTTTTTCTGGCTGAACATCGTGGTAGGAATCTGCTTCATTGCGGTGATGTTTCTGGCAGCGATTCCATTTGCAGCCGGGTTCTGGCGTCTCTACCAGGAGCATCAGCAGGGCGCCCCATTCGACGTTGGCCTGATGCTGGGCCTGCTTCTGCCGCTGATTCCGCTCATTCTTCTGCTTGTAATAGCCGGGATACTGAGCGATCTGATCCTGCGCGACGGGATGATGCCGCACATGGCACTCGAGAACGCGAGTGCCGGCGAAGCGTGGCGGCAGGTGCGAGCGCGGATCAGTGCGGCGAAGAGACAGTTCCTCGTCTACGCAATTCTGCGCGTGGTTCTGCCGGCCATTGCGGCGATCGCCGTGCTCATTGTCATCGCTCTCCCCGGCCTGATGTTGGCTGGCACTATCGCGGCTATCGAGTGGGGCGTTCACTCCGTGTTTGCCGGCTCTACAGGATCGTCGTGGCTGGTGGGCGTTGCGCTTGAGGTGTTCTTCGGCGTGGTCGCGTTCGGGTTCGCTCTGCTGGCGAGCATTTGCCTCGGAGGGCCTTTGAGCACCGGCACGCGGGAGTACGCGCTGGTCTTCTACGGCGGCCGGTACGAGGCGCTGGGCAACGCGCTGTATCCATCGCAGGCCATCGTCGGCAGCCCCACACCGCAATGAGGGTCCCCGGGTCTCGTCTTTGGGAGCCGGGAAGCACAACCCTCCACCTGACCTTGATTCGGCTGCAACGAGGCTGGGTGGGGTGCAGGCTGAAAGATTACCACAAAATTAATAGTAATTTTCTAGTAATACTGCCCTAAGTATGGTGCATAAATTGCGATTTTAAAGGGGTTATCTATTTACTAAAAGATAACCTATCCCGCAAAAAAACAAAGTCCGCAATTTTCAAACTTCCACTCGAAGTTTATCAATAAGTAAACATACACAAAGATGAGAGCAGGAGCTAGTTGAAACCCGGCTCCTGGCGGTGCAGATCATTTTCTGAACCTGGAACAAGTATAGAGAAATAGCGGAAATAACCGGCAAACTTCAAAGAAAAAAGTGAGGAAGTGAAGGGGTGAATAAGTGAATTGGAATGATCGATTTCTCGGGTAAGCGGGCGGGAGAATGTTCGGCGAGGGGGCTTGACAGATTTCTGGGGTGAACCTCTTGGGTGAGACAGATTGCAGTTGATTGTCCGGAATCGAAGTTCGGAGTTCGCGCTTTGCGGTTCACGGGAACATTTCTGCGTGCATCAGTGTCGAAGCGAGTAGGGGGCGCGCGGACAGCGATCGCGGCGCTTAAGCGTGTACCCTGAAGTTTGGTTGCGCAAAGTTGCGGCGCGCCTGGGGAGCAGGATTTCGATTGATGCATAAAGTGGCAATTTTACTGGGGCTGGCGGCGATGGCCTGCGGCGCGGCTTTTGCGGCAGCGCAGGGCGAGCAGCCGACGGCTCAAGAGAAAAAGCAGGCGACGACGATCATTCTGCCGCCTTCGCCGAAGGCGCTTTTGCCAGAGGATTTCGACGGATGGGAGGCGACAGGTCCCGCGAAGGTGGTGATGGACGCCTCCGCGGCCGACCCGGCGAACGCAGCGGCGCTTAAGGAGTATGGATTTAACGCCGCGGTGACGGAGAGCTACAAGCGCGAGGGCGACACGCTGACGATGCGGGCGATGCGTTTTGACGATGCCAGCGGAGCTTATGGCGCCTACACCTTTTACCGGCAGAACGGCTGGCCGAAGGAAGACATAGGAACCGGAGCCGCCTCGGACAAAAATCGCGTGCTGTTCTGGAAGGGAACGACGTTGATGGATGCGACGTTTTCGCGCATCGGGCCGATGACAGCCGGGGAGCTGCGCGAGCTTGCGAAGCAGCTGCCGGTGCCAACGGGAAACCGGGCGATGTTGCCGCCAATCTTGCTGAGCGTGCCGCAGGAACGGCTGGATGGGCAAACGACGCACTACGCTGAGGGTCCGGCGGGATACGCGGGAGCGGGCGGGGTGCTGCCGCCGGCGCTGGTGGACTTTGACAAGGGCGCGGAAGCAGTGACGGCGAACTACTCGCTGATCTCGGGGCCGGCGACGCTGACGATTATCGACTATCCGACGCCGCAGATTGCCGAGGCGCAGGAGGCGGCAATCCGGGCATATCTGAAGGCGGGCAGCGCAGCACAGCCGCCATGGCCAAAGCCGCTGACCGATTCAGACCAGGCCTCGCTGGAAGTGAGGCATAGCGGGCCTCTGGTGGCCCTTGTAAGCGGCGATGCGATGCCCGACGACAGTCACAGGCTGCTGGAGTCGGTGCACTATGAGGCGAGCCTGACGGCTGTGCCGCAGCCCGTGGAGAGCGAGGTGGAGAAGACCAGCAAGCTGCTGCTGGGCATTGCGGTGCTGACGCTGATTGGAGCGGCGGCCGCCATTGTCCTTGGAGGGTTTCTGGGCGGCGGGAGAGCCCTTTACCGCATGGCGCGGGGGCGACCGATTTCGTCGGTATACGACGAAGAGTTCATTCACCTGGATCTGGCAGAGAAATGGGACGAGCGACGTGATGCTCTTCACCGTCCGCATCCGAAGGGTTAACGGAGGCGGGTGGTTGTGGAAAAATGGACGCAAACCCGAAGAAACACGGCGAATTCACGGGAAATGCCCGATGTTTGAAGGCGAATGATCGGCGAAGAAACGTGACGCTACGGCGATGGGCTTAATGGTCTAAGGCATTGAATAATAGATGGTTATTTTCGCCAACATTTTCACTTGACACTGCTTTCCCCCGCTCCTAGTATGCAGCCAGAAAGTTCTGATGGGTTTGGCTCCGTTGGAACTATTCTCCCTGAGGAGAGAGCTGCCCTGTTGCCGGGCGGCTCTTTCCGTTTAAAACGGTCCTCACCTCCTATTCGGTGCTTCAGAGCCGCCGCCTGCCACCGGATCGCTCCATTCGTTGCCGCACTGATCGCACTTCCAGGTATTGGAGGGATCGACGGTGAGGAGAACAGGATCGCCGGCGCCGCATTTTGGACATGTCGGCGGGGTGTAATCCGGGACCGAGGTTTCGCATTCGTCGACGATCTCCCTGGGAATGGGCTGAGCGGCAATCAAGCGCGCCTGATCGAGCTGATCGGCGGCGACGAGGACGCGTGGCCTTGCAACTCCGATCTGATCAAGACCTGAAAGCCCCATCACGCGCGCGCTGGCTGAATAGAATTCGCGCGGCTGCTCAATCCAGCTTTCGATGCCAGCTTTCTGCAACGCTTCAGCGAGCTCGTTGGCTTGTTCTGCGGAGTCGCATTCCGAAAGCAGAGTTTTCCAGGTGTACTCAACCGGGCCTTGTGCAGAGCCGTCTGAAGCGTCCGTCGCGTGCTCAAGCTCCTCTGCGGAAACACCGAATGCATCTTGAGTGAGATCGTGAATCTTTGCGCCGGAATTAGCGGGCGCGGAGACGGGTGCATTGCCGGCGCGGATTTGGCCACCGAGGCCACGGCTGTGCATCTCGCTGCGCAGGACTTCTTTGGCAGTGTCGGTCAGGTCATTGAAATCCGCGGCCAGATTGCGCAGCTCGTCGTCGCTCATCTGGCGATAGTTGTCGATCAGCTGCTGGCGCTGAAGAAATGGATCGGATTGCATGACGAGCAGTATAGAGCGGATGCAAAGCGGAGACGCTTGCACGAATGGTGAAATCGTTTGCGCTCGCGGCTTGTCGCGCGTTCAGCGCGGGGCGCGAAAGCCGAGATCGACGATCATGGTGCGGATGACCACCATGGCGGAAACCGTCAAGGCGGCGAGCACGCAGGTCCAGAAGCCGACCTGGCTGTAGGGAAGAAAGCGCGTGGACTGAGGGCTCGTGAATGTGAAGCCGTCCTTATCGGGCAAGAGAGCGCGCGCCGCGACGGCGAACAGCAGGCCGCCGGCCCAGACGAGCGCGATGCGAAGCGCAAGGCGAATGGATAATGCGAAAAGGGTCTGCGGCATGGGTGATTTGTTCCTGTGTCGTCGCCCTCAAAGTTGAAGCGCGCGGGCGTATCGGGGGTCGAGCAGATTGTAAGGCGTCGTTGAAGGGTTAAAGTCCCGCGTAATCCTTGGCATTTCTGGAGGCGTGCGATTGCAAAGCACAATCAAACTGACCCGCTGCAGGCACACCGCTCAACTTTACCTTGCACGGGGCCAACGCTACAATCGTAAGTGAGAAGCAGGCCGACGTAGCTCAGTTGGTAGAGCAGCTGATTCGTAATCAGCAGGTCGTCAGTTCAAGTCTGACCGTCGGCTCCAGAAACAGGATGGTCTCTCGAATGCGAGAGGCCATTTTTATTGGGCGCGGTGGGCGGATGAGGTCTGAGGGGGAAAAAAACTCGGGCCTCTTCACGACTTGTGAAGAGGCCCGGTTTGTGTCCAGCCGAACGAACTGCGCTTTTATTGGACGGTGACGGTGAGCGTTGAGGACGACTTAACCGAACCCGAGGCGCCAGCCAGGCCTGCGGCCGGAGTGGCGGTGATGGTCGCGGTTGAAGTCGTGGACGTGGTGGTTTTGGTCGACGATCCGCCGCAGCCGGACATGAATCCCAATCCTGTGAAGAGAACCACGAGGATCAGGAACATCGCCAGCCGGTTCCGCTTCTTGAAGCCGAGGAAGCAGAGGGCCACGGCCAAAGTGGCCGGGAAGAGCGGCTTGAAGTTCTGAGGAACGTTGGCTGCCGACGCCGGCGGAGTGATGCTGAGCGTTGTGGTAACCGTTGTGGCCAGAGGCAACCCGGTTGTCGAGTTCTGAGCAAAGACGGTTACGGGGTTCGGGTTGAAGCTGCAGGAGTAGCCGGTCGGGAGTCCGCTGCATGCGAAGGCAATGGAGCTGGTTGCGAAGTTATTCACCGAAGTGAGGGTGATCTGCGTGATTCCGACCGTCCCGGACTGAATAGTGAGCGTGGACAAGGAGAGGCTCATGTTCAGGCCCGGGCTGGATCCCGCAGGGTTGACCGCGAACGTTTGCACAACCGGGATTGCCGCAGCGAAGGTGAGGTTGTCGCCGGGCTGAGTCGCGGTGACGGTGCAAGCGCTGGTGGAGGTGACTTTAGCAAATGTGACTGCGGCGCCGCTGACTGTGCAGACCGACGATGTGCCGGATGTATAGGTGACCGGGAATCCGGAACTGGCCGTTGCACTCAGAGTCAACGTTGAGTTGCCCACCTGCGTTCCGGGGTTGGCCCAAGTGATGGACTGCAGAGGCAAGCCACCGAGTACGCTGACGGTGATCTTGGCTTGCGTTGCGGCCGCGTAGTTGGCGTTGCCCTGCTGGTTCCCGTCGATGATCAAGCTGGCCGGGAAGTTCAGCGACTGACCGGGCACGAGCGCCACGATCGCGGTGGTGGTTCCGTTGCTGACGGAACTTGAAAGGATGGTGAAGATCACCGCATTGCTCGGATCGGGACTGAGTGCGATGAGGTTGTTGGTAGCGCCACCGGTTGCCTGTATCTGAACCTGCGCGCAAAGCGTGATGGGAGAGCACGACGCCACGTAATGCAGGGGCACGGTCACCGGCGTGAAGGTGATGGTCTGCGTCGCCTGGTTGACGACGAGAACCTCCTGAACCTGAGCCGCTGCCAGGTAATTGACGTCGGCTGCCTGATTCGCATCAAGGACGATTGTTCCGGCCTGAGTGACAGTGAGAGTCGCGGTTGAAGTGTTGCCAGTTACGGTCGTGGTGGAGACCGTTCCCGCGCCGGTGCTGGAGGCATCGACCGAGAAGACCACCGGAGTTGAAGCGCCGCCGCCGAGAGCACTCAGATTGACGGTGAGGCCCGGAGAGTAGACCTGCGGCGAAGTTGGCGGAGCGAAAGTAATTGCCCCCGTCGCCTTGCCGATGGCGAGAGTCAACTGGACTTGCGGCGCAGCGTCGTAATACGTGCCGCTGACCAGGCCGCCCAGTTCATTGGCATCGATGACGATGTTGCCGGCTTGTGTGACGGTCAACGTCGACGTCGAGGTAGTGCCGGTGACGCTGGTGCTGGAGAAGGTTCCGGCGCCGGTACTGGAAGCGTCGACGGTGAAGGTGACCGGATTATTCGAGGGGCCATTGGTCGCTTTCACCGTGATGGTCTCGCCGGGCGCGAAGGTAAACGTCGTTGCCGTAGGCGCCGTGAAGGTAATGGTCTGCGGAGTAGTGAGAGCAAAGCCGGTGACCGTTGCGGTCCCTTCGCCGCCATTGGTGGTATCGGTGATGGTCAGGTTCGACGTTTGAGAGTTGGGCTTGGTCGCAGTGAAGGTGATAGTCGACGTATAAGAGGATGCGGCGACCGGAGTGGAGAACGTCGATGCTGAAATCGTGGAGCACGAAGTGCCGGCCGTAGCGCCGAACTGTGCGTTCGAGGAGGCGAATGCCAGAGTGGCGGCTGTGGTGCAGGGCAGGGCGTTATCGACGACGGTGGCGGTTGCGGTGACCGGCGCGCCGTCATACTGCGCATTCGGTGTGGTCAAGTCGCCGATCAACGCCTCGCCGAGATTGTCGCCGCCGGAGTGATAAACCACGACCCACTCGTTGCCATTAGCGTCGAGTTCCATACCCTTTGCGCCGAGCGCTGACACAACGTACTGATGCGCGGTGTCAGGGCCGCCGGATTGGGTATTGGGGATGGCGAACATTCCATCGTTCTGGTCGGCATAGTAGATGGTGCCGGTTGAGGTAACGGCCACGCCGTCCAACTGGTTGTCGTAGTTGGAGGGAGAGCTGTCGGTCAGGGTCTGCAGCAACGTGGGCGATGAGGCGAAGCCTGTGCCCGACGTATATTTCAGCTCGTAGAGGTTGGACGATGTGACTTTGTCATTGCTCGAGAAACTGGAATCGTTATAGATGCCGTCGGTGAAGAACATATTGCCCCAAGGATCAAAGGCAATTTGGCTGACGGCGCCGGTGGTGTCGGAGTAGACGAGGGTAGCGGTGCCACCGGTCTGGCAGGCGACGGCGCACTCGTAGATTGCGTTGACGCCAATTCCAGAAGGAACCGTAACCATGTAGAGGTTGCCGGTGGCGTCGAAAGCGATCGCCTTCATTCCACCGCTGGGAAGATTTGCAACCGTGCAAATTGCCGTATCGGTGCCGGTGCAATTGGGCGCCGAGGACAGGTCGCTCAGCGTTAAATAGGCGCCGTTGATGTAGGGGATCTTGTAGACCGCCGAGTTGTAAAGGTGCCCCATGTAGAGGTTGCCTTTGCTGTCGGTAGTAAATACGCCGCCGCCATTCATGGATATCGACGAAACGAGGGCGCCGGTGCTCTGGTTCACGATGTCGGTTTTGTTGTTGTACGTGGTTCCGACGTAAATGAGGCCATTGGGTGTTACGGCAAAGCTTCCGCCGGCGGGGTTCTGCCCGTCAGTGAAGGCGCCGGACTGATAGCTCCAATAGATCTGGCTCATCAGGAGCGCAGGCACGTCAGAGGCGACCACGGTGTTGGCGATGGCGATGGGGGCCTGAACCTGCGTGGCGGCGGCATACTGATTGCCGTTGGCGGTTCCGCCAGCCTGATTGGCGTCAACCTTCACGGCGCCGACTGCGACCGCCGTGAGGGTAGTGCCGGAGATAGTTGCGCAGGTGGGGCAAGCCGAAGCGGCGTCAATGGTGAAGACAACGGGATTGCCGGAAGCGCCGCCAGTAGCCGACAGGGTGATCTGCTGACCAACCTGCAGGGAGGTTGGCGGATTGAAGCCAGTGATGGTCTGCGGCATGATGGACGACACGGTTGCGGTGCCGCTCAGATTCACGTTGAATGCGTAGGCGGGCGTGGCGATATCGATCATTGCCGTGCCGGTTTGCAAGCCGTCGGGGGTCGCGGGCGGCGGGGCAAAGGTGGCCGTGAACTGGCAGGAGGATCCAGGAGGCCCGGATGAGCCGGCGGTGCAACCATTGCTTGCAGCCGGAACGAGGGTGAACATGGTGTTCGCCGGCTCGGTAACATCAGGAGTTGCCAAGGTTGCGGCTGTGTTGCCGGAACTCATGAGATTGACAGTCGCGGAGTTCGTGACACCGTCAGAGACTGTGCCGAGATTGAGTGCGGCTGCGTTGCGCTGAATGGCATAGGCTGTTTTGCCGTGGCCGCCCGCAACATACAAGTCACCCTGCGAATCCAACGACATTGCGTAGGCTTGCGGCGCGATCGTTTCGATGGTGATCGCCTGCGACGGGGTGAGGGTGCCGCTCAAATCAGGGATGCGAACGATGTTGCCTGTTGAACCATCGGAGACGAGAATGCTTCCCGAGGCGTCGACTGCAACACCGACCGCCTGAGTCACATTGGGAGGAGCAACGGTGGAGAATGTTCCTGCCGGCGAAAAGACGAGAACCTCGTTCAGAGTCGAGTCAGCGACGTAGAGGTTGCTCGAGGAGTCGACTGCGACTCCCCAGGGGGACTTGAGGCCATTTGCTGCGGTCGCAAGTGTGACACCGGCTTGCCCAACAACCGGGTTCCAGAAAACAACTCGTTTGTTCCCGTTGTCTGAAATGTATAGCGTGCCGGAGGGTCCCACGGCGAGTGCGGTGGCGTTTGCCAATGCAGTTCCGCCGAAGACGGCGGTAGAGGGGATGACGGTGGTCTGCGTTCCGGCCGTGAATGAGCCCGTGGTGCTGGTATTGGAAATCTCAACCACGTCGGGCACACCATCATCGGCGATATATAAGTTGCCGTTGGCGTCGAAGGCGAGGCCATCAGGGTAGGTGAGTCCAGAGCCCACGGGAACCGCGGGGGTCGTAGTTCCGGCGGCATACTCAAACACCATGCCAGCGCCGGGATCGGCTACAAACACATCGCCTGCAGCATCGGCTACGACAGAAGTGGGGTCGACAAGGCTGGCGGTATAAGCGGTGCTGACGCCGGGATCGACGTTGCCTGTCGGGCCCTGTCCCACGCCCGAGAGTGCAGCAACTCCGGTGGCGCTATTGGCAGCATCGGTGATGGTCAGCTCTGCGGTGCGTTCGCCGATTACCGCGGGTGTGAAGTTCACCGAAAGAGAAAACGACGCGAAGGCGGCCGCAGTAAGGGGTCCGGATGCAAAGACGCCATTGCCGCCGCTGAATGTGGTTGAGCAGGAGGTGCCGGCGGCAGCAGTGAACTCGGATGAAGCGACGCCCAACTGCGCGACAGAAGTCGCGAGTGTTGGAGCCGCGCTGCAAGAGGCAGCGCTGTCGAAGATGGTTGCGGTCACGGCGGTGGCGGCGGTGCCTGTGGGAGAAGCGCCCAGCGCCGCTTTGCCGACGGGAATGTAAGAGATGACGTCGCCGCCGTTATAGGGAACCCCGTAGAGGTTGCCCTTGGAATCGATGGCTACACCCTTTCCACCCTGCGTGGCTACCTGGTAAATCAAGGCCGGCTTGGGTCCACCCGATTGCGTGTTGGGAATGGCGAAAATGCCGTCGCCGTTGACGGAGATGTACAACGTGCCGTTACCCGCGATGGCCAAGCCGCTGATGCCGTTGCCGTAGCCGGCTGCATTTGTGTAGCTCTCTATTACTGTTGGCGAGGCTGCATAGGTTCCTGACGTGAGTGGAATTTCGTTCAGGTTCGTTGCCTTGGTTTTGCTGTTGTTGCCATCGACGAAGAAGATGTTGCCCCAAGGATCTATCTCGAACGCGCCCACCGGATTGGCGTCGGAGTAAATCAGCTTCGGAGTGGCCGACGAGCTGGCGATGCAAGCCAGATTGCATTCAAAGATCGAATTGGGAGTCGTGGTAGGGAGAGTATTGGTTTCGAAGAAGAAGTTGCCCTGTCCGTCAAAGGCGACGCCAGCATAACCCTGGCCGCCAAGGGTGCCAAGAAAGGCCGAAACCGCGGGCGCGAAGATGCAAGGCGCCGTGTCCTGATTGCCGCCGAGGCAATTGGTAGTGGGCGCCGTTGTCCAACCCACATACTGGCCGGTGGAGACGTTGTAAGGAACTTTATAGACGTTGGCGTTGTAGTTGCCGCCAAAATAAAGATTGCCGTAGGCGTCGAGCGCTGCGTTCGAGCCTCCAACGCCGGAGGCGAGGACGGTGTCAACTCCGGCGGGAGTGATCTGGAGAAAGTTGGCGGTATATCCGTCGCCGACGAGTACATCGCCATTGACGCCGATGACAAATGTGCCGCCGACCGGCTCCTGAGAGCCGTCCCAGCCGCCGCCCGTGAGCGCGCCCAGTTGCACCGGCGCTCCGGAGATTACGATGGGCGGTTTCTGCGCGGATGCAGATGCCGCGCCAAGGCAAAGGGTGAGCAGCGCGAGCAAGGCCACCCAAATTCCTGCAGTAAGGGACCGCACGGGACTCGTCATCGTATTCATAGTCGTTTGCATTCCTTCTCCTCCGATCTGTTTCCATCCCCGAAGCGGGGAATCACTGACGGTCCGGTTTGTCCCGTATCGTCCTTGGCCTACATCAAACTTTCTTGTTGAACCCCAAATGTCTTCGAAATCCGGTATGTGTCCCGCTTCATCTCGCGTTCGAAACCGGCGACGATGGCCGCAAACTCACTCTCAGATCGACCAGCAAAAAGCAGGGCAATATACGCAGGAAAAAGAATCCTGAAAAAGCCGACGGTAAAGTCCGGCACGCATTCGGGCGCAGTGCAGGCAGCAAAGTGATCTGGAACTGCGCGCGGATTATCCTACAAATTTGGTAACGGTACACCGTACTCGACAAAATTTGCGGTTGTCAAGTGAAAAACGTTTGAGTAAAGCACGTTATGCGGATGCGCGGGGAGGGCGCCTGCAGCCTTTCGGCGCATAGCCTACGGGCTGAGAATCAATCGTTTGCAGGCGATAGCCAGATGGCTGAAGGTCACCGCCCGCGCATTACGCCAAGCGTGACCGAACGGAGCATGAGAAGCCCAGAGATGGAAATTCATGATACCGTTATCTGAGTTTCGCGGCCGGGACCGGCGGGGATTCTGAAATCGGGATAAACTTGGAGCAATGTAGCCCGCTGCAGACCGGTTTACCTGGCCTGATTGCCTCGACTCATTGCCTGCACTTCTTCGTACTGGCAGCGAGCGAGGCCAGGGATATACGATTGTGCGTTTGTAAAAGGAAGAGAAACATGGTGAGTGGGGCTTGGGGCATGGTGACGATTGGGATGCGGAGGGCGTTCTGGTTGAGCGCCGTCGTTGCGGTTGGGATTGCCGGTTGCGGCGGTGGCGGCGGAACCGGTGGGGGCGGTAACCAGAAAACCACACCGACTGTGACGACATGGCCCACCGCGAGCGCGATCACGTATGGCCAGACGCTGGCTTCATCAAATTTGACGGGCGGCGCGGCGTCGGTGTCAGGAATATTTGCGTGGACATCTCCCACGACGGCGCCGGGCGCTGGTTCGCCCAGCGAAAGTGTGACCTTCACACCGTCCGATACGGCGGACTATAACACCGTTGCAGGGTCGGTGGGCTTGACGGTGAACAAGGCGACGCCGACGGTGACAACGTGGCCCGCTCCGGTATTTACCTACGGTGTGGCGCTTTCTTCGGTGGCGCTGAGCGGAGGCTCGACATCGGTGCCGGGTACGTTCGCGTGGACGACGCCAACAATTGTGCCGAGCGCGGGGACGGACAGCGAAGGTGCGACCTTCACTCCGACAGATGCAACCGACTACAACACAGTGACGGGCTCAGTAATCGTAACAGTGACCAAGGCCGTACCGTCGATACCGACGGCGCCGACCGCGAGTGCGATCACTTATGGCCAGATGCTCTCACTGTCGACACTGACAGGTGGTTCAGCAAATTTTGTCATGAATGGGAACACGGTTCCGGTGCCCGGCGCTTTCGCCTGGTCCTCGCCCACGACCATTCCCACCGGCGGCACACTCAACGAGCCCGTGACTTTTACGCCGACTGACGCAACTAACTTCAGCACAGCCAGCGGGCCCGTGAGCGTAACCGTGAACCAGGCGATGCCCACGGTGACCGTGAGCCCCGGCGCATCGAGTATCTCATCCACACAGCCGCTGACTGTGACTGTAACCGTAAGCAGCAGCGCGCCGGCCACGCCGACCGGCTCGGTGATCCTGAGCAGCGGCAGCTACACGTCTCCGTCCACCCCGCTCACGAACGGAAGCGCGCAAGTCACGATTCCCGCAAATTCGTTGAGTATCGGAACCGATATGTTGGCCGGAAGCTACACGCCCGACGCAGGGAGTTCCTCGAACTATAAAAGTGCCAGCGGAACGGGGTCGGTTTCGGTGAGTGCGCCGGTTGCATACACGCTCACGGTGAATTCAGCGGCGCCGTCGAGCGGCATCTCGATCGCGCCGGTTTCTCCGGCCGACAACAACGGAGCCACTTCAGGCACAACGCCGTTCACGCGCACCTACTACTCCGGAACGCAGGTTACGTTGACCGCACCGCTGACGGATAACACCTATTCATTTGTTTCGTGGAGCGGATGCACGTCGACAAGCGGATCGGGCGGAATCAATTGCAACGTGACGATCGGCGGCAATACCACGGTGACGGCAAACTATAACCAGGCGGGAATTACGTCAATCAACGTTACGCCGAATGCCGCAACCATCGGAACGCAGCAGCAGTTCACGGCAACGGTCACCGGTACCGGGAATTACTCGAGCGGGGTGACGTGGTCGCTGAGCTGTTCTTCATGCGGCAGCCTGAGCCCGGGCACGCTGAGCACGACAGGCCTTTACACCACGCCGTATCCGGCTCCTGCGAGCGTGACGATCACGGCGACCAGCACCATGGCGGGATTCACGAATATTTTCGGCAGCACCACGGTTACGTTGAACCCGCCGGCGACCGCAGCGGGTCCGGCGCTGGCAGTGGATGTGGCGACGCCGACGACACCGAGCGAAAACCCACACACCATCAGCCCGTATGTTTACGGAATGAATGGCTACGTTCTCGATGCGGCGTCGGAGAAGATTGCCAATCCAGGCATTGTGCGCTGGGGCGGCGACGATACCTCACGTTACAACTACCAAACCAACATGACGAATTCCGCCGCCGACTACTACTTTGAGAATTTTCTTGGCGGCGGCGGCCAATTTCCCAACGCCACTGGAAGCACGAATTTTACGCAGTTCGTGCAGGCGGTTGATGCGGCGGGCTCGGCGGCGCTGGGGACGGTGCCAGTGCTGGGATGGGTGTCGAACAGCACGCAGTACGCATGCGGTTTTCCGGAATCGCAGTTCCCTGGGCAGCAATCGTACAGTCCCGCCAACTGCGGCAACGGTGTTTATCCTGACGGGACGAACGGATGCACGGCGACTGGCGGTTGCGATCTGTATGGAAACAGCACGACGCAGGGATATACGAGCGTCGCGGAGCCGGCGCCGAGTATTTTGACGGCGCCAGCGCCGGGATCGGTGACGGGGACATGGGCCGACAGCACATGGCCAGGCGGGTGGGTAAACTCGATCGTCACGAACGCGGGCTATGGAAACGGCGCGAGCGGCAAAGGCGTGGCGGTTTGGGACCTAGACAACGAGCCGACCTGGTGGGACGCGGTGCATCGCGACGTGCACCCGGTGGCGTTCACTTACGACGAAGTAACCAATGGGGGAATTGGCACGGCGCTTGCGATCAAGACGGCTGATCCGACGGCGCTCGTCGGTGGGCCGGTGATCGACTACTGGGAAGCGTACTTCTACTCCAAGAAGGACATCGAGTCCGGGTGGAGCTCGGGTTCGCCGTGTTATCAGCCATGGAGCAATCCTGTCGATCGCGAGGCCCACGGCGGCGTGCCCATGATCGAGTACTATTTGCAACAATTCAAGAACTACTCGCAGCAATACGGCATCCGGCTGCTCGATTATGTGGATATTCACGGATATTTTGCGCCGGACTACCCGGCGGGCGGAAGTTCCGTGGCGTTTACGACGGCCGGGGACACCGGCGAGCAGGAAGCGCGGATGAATGCGACGCGCGTCTTCTGGGATTCGACGTACACCGATCCCAACGACCCCCAGCCTAACTACATCACCGACGCCAACTACACCACGAAATGCTCGCCGCCCGCGCAGGCGCCGCAACTGATTCCCATGCTGCAGAAGTGGGTTGCGAACGATTATCCGGGGACCAAGACGGCGATCGATGAATACAACTTCGGCGGCCTGGAATCGATCAACGGAGCGGTGGTGCAGGCGGATATTTTGGGAATTTTCGGGCGCCAGGGGCTGGATATGGGCGCATTCTGGCCCACCACGAACTACGTCAAACAGGGCCCCGGCAATTACGCGTTTGCCATGTACCGAAACTACGACGGCAACAACTCCACATTTGGCGATACTTATCTCTACGCGACGAGCAGCGGATCCGGCGGCGACGGCGAAGGGCAACTGGCGGTTTACGGGGGGCAGAGAACCTCAGACAGTGCCATCACCATCATGGTGATCAACAAGACCTACGGTTCGCTGACGTCGACAATCAGCCTGGAAAACCTGGCGGTGGCAAATGGGACCACGGCGCAGGTCTACCAGTACAGCAATGCGAATTTGGGTGCGATCGTGCAACAGCCGGCAGTGAGCGTAACGCCGCCTGCCAGCGGAAGCACGAGCATCATCAGCAGTTACACGTTCCCGGCGCAGTCGATCACTCTGTTTGTGGTGCCGGATTAAGGCAGATTTTGGCGCGGAGAAGCACCGGCGCGGCCGCATCGAAGGGTTCAAATCCTGAGAGATCGACGTCAAGAGCCAGCGCCGCTGATGATATCGCAATCATGAGCGGCGCCTGAGGAGACTTTTCTCGCAGCTTGTTGACAATTCCCTGACAAGCGCAAAGTCCTACAAGAAATCACATCCTGCGGACGCCGCGATTTTTGTTTTCAATATACACGTCTATAGCAGATTTCATGCGGCTTTGAGAGCGCGGAAACGCTTCCCGATCGGACGCGCAACGGTGGAAAACGGCAAAAGCGCGATATCGATCCCATGGTGGAGAAAACCGGAAAGAATTCACTTGACAGACTGTAATCCCAAGCTTAAGAATTCCCTGTCATCAATGCAGAACCATAATCTGCGTCCGAAAACCCCAGACTTTAGCTGCGCTTAAAGCCTTAAGTAGAGTGCGCGGTTGTTTTGGTCCGGGGCCGGAATTTGGGGATCAGGTGTCTACGACACAAGGGAATGTAGCCGACGGGGGGACTACTATGAAGTTCTTTTCAGGAAAAAGGCCGACTGCCTCGTTGCTGGTGTTGCTCACCGCGGCGCTGTTGCTGGCGCCCGTGGTTGTCCACGGGCAAGCGACAGGAAACGTGACTGGAGTGGTTGCAGACACGACAGGCGCCGTGATTCCGAAAGCCCTAGTGGCGTTGACCGATACCGCCAGTGGAGCGAAACGCACGACGACAAGCAACGGCGACGGAGCCTTTGCATTTGCCAGCGTGATCCCCGGCCAGAGTTACCAACTCACGGTGACGGCGGATAATTTCGAGTCCTGGCAGTCGCAGCCATTCCCGGTTCGCCCCGGAGATCAGTTGAGCTATACCGACATCCGGATGAAGGTTGGGTCGACTGCGGCGGCGGTGACTGTAGAAGCGCAGGTGGATTCGAATCTGGCTGCGCTGGACACGGGCGAGCGAAGCGACATTATCACTTCGAAGGATCTGGCGACCCTTACCATCGTCGGCCGCGACGCAGGCGAACTTGTAAAGATGCTGCCCGGTTATGCGATGTCGACAGGCAATCAGGGACTGTTCAACCGTCCCGGATATAACGATGCTGTTGTGGGGCTGAGCGGCCCGACGTCTGCGTATGTCGCCAACGGTTCAGGGCCGGCGGGCATCGCGATCGTGAGTGACGGCGTTTCGCTGACCGACATCGCCACCAATTCGGGGTCGGTGCAGCAGATGAATATTGAAATGGTTCAGGACGTCAAGGCCTCGAACTCTTCCTATGGGCCGGAATACGCGAAGGGGCCGGCGCTGATCCAATCTTCGACGAAGACAGGCGGTTCGAGTTACCACGGCGAAGGTTATCTGGTGGCGCGCAACGCCATCCTGAATTCCAATGACTGGTACGACAATTACCTGCGTCAATCGCGTCCTAACGAGCAATATTTTTATCCCGGCGGCAATTTGGGTGGCCCGCTGCCTTTGCCGCTTGCGAGTGTGAAGGATAAGCTGTTTTTCTTCGCCGGGTACGAGTATTACCACCAGGTTTTTGAAGCGAATCAGCAGGCGATTTCGGCCTGGGTGCCGACAGAAGCCGAGCGCCAAGGCGATTTCAGCGCGGCATCGCTCGATGCCCAGTTGTGCGGAGCGCGGCCCGACGGAAAGCCGAACCCCGACGCCATTCTGCCGATGTGCTATGTCGACAGCTTTTTGCCGAATGGCACCGCGGTGTCAAACAACAATGCGAATCCTTACATGAATGCTGCTGGTGCCGCGCTTGTGAACTGGTTCCCGGCGCCCAATGCGGATCCGTTCACCAATCCGTTTGGCTACAACTACATCCAGCAGCTTCAGCAGAACCAGAACGGCAGCGTCTTCCGGGCTACCGTGCAATACAACATCAATTCCAACAACAATCTGTTTCTGGTGTATGGACTACAGAGAGAGATCGACGAAGATCCTGTTGCTTTGAACTACTTCCCGACCGGCGGAATTCCCTATCCCGGCGCCATCACCACCGGTGACGTTTCAAATGTGATGTCCGCGCGCTACACGCATTTTTTCGGCTCGACGGTGACAAACGAACTCTCCGCGGCGATGTCGTTCGTCAGCCTGCCCGGGAAGATGGGCAACCCGTCCGCAGTGGATCGTTTCGATATTCACGGCAATGGAGGCCTCGGCTTCGACTATCTGGGTATGTACAAGAACAACAATGATTATTCGGTTCCGGCCATTGGCAATGGCGGGGGAAATGGATATCCGAACGTGCTCATGCCGGGCGGGTTCTATCAGAACCGGATCCACACCAAGAAGGTCGATCCGATTGTTCAGGACAACGTCAGCTGGCAGTTGAAAAACCATTTCCTGCAGTTCGGCGCTTATGGCGAGCAGGGCACTTACAACGGCATCGCCGATCCTGGAGCGTACCCGCAAGGCGAGTACACCTTCACTCCCGGGAACTCGTACTTCGAGTACTCGTCGACCAATCAGGCGCCCTACAACGGATGTGTGAACCCAGCCCCTGCAGGCAATCTTCGCTCGTCCGGCGCAGCGTATCTGGGAAGCTGCTATAACCCCACGGCAATGATGTACGAGGGTTATGCCGACACCTTTACGCAAACCAATTTCACTCCGCTCGTCGACATGCGTTATACGACGGTGGCTGCGTTTGCGATGGACACGCTGAAGCTGCACTCGCTGAGCTTGATCTTCGGTGCTCGCTTCGAGCATCTCGGTCCCTGGACCGATCGATATAACAACGGCCTGGCGACGTTCTCCGATAGCCTCTACAAATCGCAATGCGCGGGTTACACGCGCAACTGCAGCAGCGCGGGGTTTCCGGGCCTGACGTGGGCTTCGCAGAAGAGCGGCGTATCGAACTCGGTTAACTCACCAACAACGATCTATGTGACTCCGCGCCTGGGCGTGGCCTGGGACATGTTCGGAAAGGGCCGGACCGTGCTGCGCGGCGGATGGGGCATGTACCGGAACCAGGAGCAGTTCAATCCCTACGCTCTGGCGGCAGCTACCGCTCAGGGGTACAAGACCTCGTTCCTGCAGGGAGCATTGACTTACAACCAGATCGACAGCCAGTCGCCAATTCTGCCTCCGGATTTCAGCGCGTATGTGATCTCGCCGAACGATAACGTTCGACCGATCTACTACGAATACAACGGCGGAATCGATGAGGCGATTCCGGGCGTCCGGTTCCTGCACATGGGACCTTCGCACTTGTCGGTTGCGTATGTCGGCAACAAGAGCGTGAATCTGGGATCGTATAGCGGAAGCAACAGCTACAACAGCGCTTCCGATATCAACATCATCTGCGGAATCGAGACCGGTTGCCCAGCCAATAACAATCCGGCTATGGCAGGCGCAAATGACAATCTGTTCTTCATCAACTATTCGTACATTCCCACCAACCTGCTGTCGCTCTATGGCAACCCGGTGATCGACAGCATCGGCGGGCTCGGGACTCCGGAGTACGATTTGTATCGCCCGTACCCGTTCTACCAGCACATCTACCAGCTAAAGCACGACTTCTATTCGAACTACAACAGCGTACAGATCGACTGGGAAAAATCCACGGGCATGGTGACGTGGGGCGCGAACTACACGTTCGCCAAGAACCTGGCGACCGCTTCCTCGTACAACAACCAGCTGGTAGACCCGGTGAACCTGCGCAACGATTACAACCCTGTGCCGTATGACCGCACGCAGGTCTTCAACATTCATTACCTGGTTGCGCTGGGCACACGGTACAAGGGCGGACATTTCATCTTCAAGGAATTGGCGAATGGATGGTCAGTCTCGGGAATTTCGCAGGTGATGAGCGGTTTCCCGGAGGCGTCAGTGAACGGAAACAATTTCGGCTTTGGGTACGCGGGGTTCCAGAATGCAGTGCAAGTGACGAACCCAAACCAGGCCAATCAGCAGGCTCAGACGTCGTGCGAGAGCGTCTACGGCATCACGCCCGACAAGAATGGCAATACATTCTGCGTCAACTACATGAACCCGGTGGTTTGGCTGGGCACGCCGGATGTGCAGATGATGCCCGGGCTGGTGAAGGGGGTAAGTCCCAAGGGCGGACCGCATACGCACCAGTTCATCAATCCTCTGGCATTCAGCATTCCGGAGCCGGGAACGAATGGTGCATATCGCTTGCCGTACCTGCGCGGTCCCGCATACATCGATCACGATGTGACGGTGCTAAAGGATTTCGCCGTAGGCGAAGGAAAGAGCCTGCAGTTGCGGATGGCCGCGTTCAATGTCTTCAACCACCCGTTGGTTTCGTTCAACCAGCAGAACACCAACAATCTAAATCTCGCAATTCAAGATGGGCTGGTTGGTCAGCCGCTGAAACAAAGCATGCTCACTTACCAGGATTTCGGTGTCGCGGACATCAAGGTTGGCAATAGGCTCGCGGAGCTGGAAGCGAAGTTCACGTTCTGAAGGTGAGCCTTTTTCCGGGTGGCAGCCGCATGAATTGGAAACGGCACTCGGAATGGGACGGGTCAACGACCGGCAAAAGGCGGAAGGGCCGGCTGAACAGAAATGAGAAGTGCGGCATCCGCCAACTGCCGAGCTCGCGTTCGCGGGCAGACAGTGAAGCCGCTCGTAACGGGATCTCTGATTGAGCTTGTGGGAGGAATGGTATGGCCATCGAATCGAGAGTCATGTTTCCTAGGGTTGCACGGATCGCGCGCCTGGTTCTTCTTGGCGGCCTGTTGCCGAGTATCGCCGCTACGGCGCAGTTGCCCATCAAGGCTCCAGCTCCGGTGACGGTGGGATCGGTCGTTCCTTTCAATCACGGAGGCACCGGCAACTGGATTCAGATCTACTCCATGAAGCAAGACCCGATCTACGGGCACATTCTTTTCCTGGATTCTGCCGGCAGCGTGATCTACGACATGGCGCCGGGTGCGTCGCTGCCGACAGAGATCGTCGGGCCTGAACCGTCGAACAAAGACGCTTCAGACTGCTCGCTGCTTGAGTTCAAGGGCTCCTATTGGAATGCGGCAGTTGCCTTCGATAAATGGGACAACCTTTATGTAACGGATCGTTACGGCTCGGCTGTCCAGTTCTGCCGGGTTCCCTACAATGCGGCAGCTGGAACATGGACTTTCAGCAACGCCGATGTGTGGAAGGGACCGACCTACACCAACGGCAGCGGCCAGACGCTTTCGATTCCGCCTCAGGACCTGCAAGTCGCCGACGACGGCGTCACGTTTTATGTGAGCACGTCGAGCACCTCCGCGATCTTCAAGTATCAGGTGGATCAAAGCGGCAATGTGGTTCCAAATTCGGTGACCGCACTCATCACGGGGCTAGAGGCCGGGGCCACGCAGCTTGCAGTCGATCACGCCGGCAATCTGTATTTCGTCGAGAATCAGGGCGATTACCCGAACAATGTGCATGGCATCCGCGAAATTCCTGCGGGCTCGCCGACCATTGTCGGTGATGGAACAGGAACCGCCGAAGGGGCACTGAAGCGGGTCGACCAAGGCGGTTGGAACGGCATTACCGGCATGTTTATTGACCCGCAGGGAGATCTGTATTTCGGCAGCACGAATAACATCTCCTACGGTGGACAGGCCGATGGCGTTTTCATGATTCCGAACGAGGGCACGCCGGCGGCGCCGAACCTGGTGTGGAACGACACTGTGATGGTTACGCCGGTCGACGGCGGATATCCACCGATGGTGGACAAAAGAGGGTTCGTTTGGGTCGCAACCAGCTATTACAACAACTGGGCACCCGCAGGTGAAAACGGCCCGCAGTGCGACACGTCGACCCAGCAGGCAGCAACGGCAACGTGCTTGTATTCGACGATTGTGCTGTGGAAGCCTGGCGCTCTCAGTCTGGGGACTACACCCGTCGGGGGGCCGAGCAGCCTGCCCATCACGGCCTACTCGGTTGCAGCGGGCGGCGGATCAGTGACGCTGACGGCGAAGAATTCCCTCATAGAGAATCAGGTTGTCACCATTACCGCAGGATCGGGCGATCCGTTGTTCGCATTGAACGGACTCAGTTTCTACGTTTCGGGAACCGGGCTTAGCAGTACCTCATTCCAGATTTCATCGAGCGCGCTCACCGCGGGCCTCAGTGGTTCGACATCCGCGAAGGCCGCCGTCAATCAGACGCAAGCGCTGTATTACATGTTTAACCAACCGGCAACGCCGACCAGCTTTGCGATGGCGAGCCCGAGCAATGCAAATTTCAAGACGGTCGCGAGCTATCCGCTGATGGATAATCCGTTGCCGACCAGCACGGTTAATCCCTGCGCGGCCAACACTTCGTATCCGGCGTTCAGCGCCAACATGACCACTACCAGCGCGTATAACTGGTGCCCGTATTTCGTGTCGTTGAATACCACCAAGGCGGGACCGGTGGAAGGCGAAGTTCAAGTGCTTGGCTCTGGCAATGCAGTGATTGCCGGCAGCAACGCCTATCTCAGCGGGGTCGGGCAGGGCCCGGCGGTTTCGGTGGTTAGTTCGGCGACCATTCAGTCGATTGCGACCGGGTTGAACGAGCCCAAGCAAGTAGCAGCAGATCTATATGGCAACACCTATGTCGCGGACGCGGCATTAAAAGCCATCGAAGAGTATCCTGCCGGAACCACCAGCCCGGTATCGGGCAAGGTTTATGGCAGCGGTTTGTCGGCGCCGAGTGGAGTAGCGGTTGATGGAGTCGGCAATCTCTATATCGGGGACTCAGGCAACGTCTACATGATTCCGTTCGTCGGCGGTGCGCTGGCAACAGCGCAACAGACAAAGATTGCCAGCGGCCTGGGCACGGGCAATCTGAATCTTGCTGTCGATGGTGAAGGGGATGTTTTTGTAGCTGACGAAGCGAAGAAGCAGGTTGTTGAAATTCCCAATCCGCAGACGCAGGTTCTGGAAGCAAGCTATCCCACCCTCACGCTGGGCTCGGGCTTTGCGGGTCCGTCTGCGATTGCGACGGACAGCTCAGGAAATGTGTGGGTAGCCGATGGAGCAAACCTGTTTGAGATTTCGATCCCGTGGGGAAGCTCGACGAAAGTTGCAAGCGGTCTGCAGAGCCCGGTAACCGGATTAGCGGTGGATCCATCGGGTTCGGTATTTGTGGCTGAAGCCAACGGACTGGTGTGGATCCCATACAGCACGACTACGGGCGCACTGAATATCAACAGCCAGATTCTGTTGGCAAGCGGACTGGGCAGCGGACCTGCAGTTCCGGTGGGCGTGGCGCTTGATGGAAGTCAGAATGCCTATGCTTCGTATGGGTCCGGATCAACTGCAGGACTTTCGCAACTCGGCATCGGAGGCACCTACAATTTCAGTGCCGTTACCGAGCTCAATCCCAACGTTCCGACGGAAGTAGACGCGCAGATTCTCAATCTTGGCAATTCACCATTGACAGTTTCCGACGATCCGGCTGTGGACTTGTTTACGGGAACCAGTGCCAGCGATTACACCGTCGCTCCCGCGACGCAGAACTCGCCGTCATGCAGCTCGACCACGAATACGCCGCCAGGTGGTTCGTGCTACCTCGGCATGGTTCTTCAGGCTCCTGCCCCGGGCCAAACCAGCGCATCGCTGACTGTGATGACGAACGCAGTGAATGCAACCACGGGTGTGAACATCGCCGTGTCGGGCAATGTTATCCAGGATCTTCGTCCGGCGACCACCGCGACGATTTCGGTAACGCCTGTTACGAGTGCAGGGTGCGCAGGCGCCACTTATCCCGGGTGCAACACGATTCAGGTGACGGTAACTGCGGGCACCGGCTACGGTACGCCTTCAGGGACAGTGACTCTTTCAGTGGGGAGCGCAAACGGCAATCAGCCGAAACAGACGCAAACTCTGAACAGCGCAGGAGTCGCGACGTTCAGTTACAGCGCACTGCTGGGCGGGACGTACACCGTTAATGCCGACTTCAGCGGCAGCGGCACGGCAGGCGCCGCGCAGAACACTTGCGCAACGACCACCTGTTTTGCAGGCAGCGCAACAAAGGGGACGTTCACCATTGCCCGCGCCCTGCCAACCATCACGCTGGGCGTACCGGTGACGAACAATCAGTGCCTGAACTACACAACGTTGACGAGCGGAACAGCGTCGTCGACCTGCGCCGCCAACCCTGGTCTTCTAACCGTGTGGGCAGGAAACACATATGTGTACTGGACGAAGCCGACATACCTTTCGGCGATTGTGAGTTCCACCGTGGGCACGCCAACAGGCACGGTCACATTTACCCAGAACGGAAATCCTGCCGATCCGACGCAGGGAGTTGGAGGAGCTATTGCGCCGAACGGCAATGGCGTAGCGACCTTCCTTCTGCAGAATCTTGGTCTTGGTGTTTACAATTTGTCGGCTGTTTACAGCGGTGACGTGAACTATGCTCCGGTGACGGTTCCGGTCGCTCCCTTCTATGTGATCAGCCCGAGCGTTCAAATCACCGTAACGGGCGGGGCGACCATCACACCTGGAACACCCGCACAGGTAACACTGACACTGATGCCGCTCGTCGGGTTCAGTGAAAACGTGAGCCTGGAGTGCAATTCAGCCGACGCTCCAATCAAGTTGGCGCCGACAAATCCGGTGAGCACGCTGCCGCCGTATTCGGAATGCACGTTCAACTACGCCAATCCAAGCACGGGAACGGTGGCGGTTGGGGCCAGTGGAGCGGTGCCAACGACCATCGTCATGACCATCAGCACCAACGTTGCGGTGAATGGCGGCACGTCGGCTGCGCTCGTCAGACCGTCGCCGTGGGCGCTGGCCGGGATGTTTGGGCTTGGGTTATTCGGGTTGATCGCAGGCCGCAAGAAACTCTACCGTTCGATGGCTGTGATCTGTGTCGGGATGATGCTTCTGGGCCTGGTCATGGGTATGAGCGCATGCACCAATGCCGGGTATTCGACGCCGCCGCCAGCGCCAAAGGTGGCTACGCCTGCCGGGTCCTATAACGTGCAAATCATCACTTACGATCCTGAGGCGCTGGTTCAGAACTCTTTGACAACGCCGATGTTTACGTTGCCCGTGAGCGTTCAATAGAGGCGCGCCGGCCGGGCGGGATGAGCAGTGCTTTCCGGGAGTTGGAGGCAGCTCCCGGAGAGCGGAAAGCGAAGACAAGCCTCGATTCGCGAGCGAAGTTGAGTCGCCCGCGGAAGGTCACGAGCTCTTTTGGGAGGAATGCAATGGCCACCACGTCGTTCACCACAATGCGCCGGACTGCCGGCTTTGCTTTGACACTGATGCTGTTTAGCTTGTGTCTGACGGGCCTTGCGACAGGCCAAGGGTCGCCCCTGGTGACCGCCAGCTCGGCTGCCGGATTGAATCACCCGACGGGGTGGGGGACCATCCAGGAGTCGGCGCTCGATCAGGCTGGTGACTGGTTTGTGGTGGATTATGCCAACGGCGCGCTCTATGAGTTCCCCGCAGGCGGCGGAGCAGCGATCACGATTGCCGGAGCGTCTCCGACGGCAAGCCTCGGTGGCGGATATCAAAACCCGGTAGTGCTCATCGATCCTGCCAATAATCTCTATCTCGGCGCGAACTGGAACAACTGCCTTTTGTTATTTCCGTGGAATGCATCCACGAAGACCTGGACGGGCCTGAACGACGGGGGCCCAAAAGACTTGTCACCGAGCAATCCGACAACAACCATGTGCACGAACTCGGGAAATAACAACGAAGCCGAAGCGTGGGCCCAGTATGGCATCACCGATCTAACCGGCTCTGGGATCATTACGAATTACGGATACTTTCAGCCATGGGCCGTTGCCGTCGGAAACAACAGCAACCTGATTATCGGGCTGCAGGGTGGCAACAACGGCGCCGATGTGCAGGGGCTTTCGGTAACGGGCGCGTGGTCGAATCCGAAGGTTGCGGGATGGAACTGGGTTCCGGCAACCGGCCTCTCTGCGCGTCCGATCTCCATTGCGCAGGATCCGGAGGGCAACGTCTTTTTCGTTGAAGATTCCGGCGGACTCGCGGGTGTGCTAGAGATTCCAGGGACTGCGACCAACGGACAATTTACATCGGACAAGGGCCTTGCCCGTGTGGACCCGAATCTGCCTGCGGTGAAAGGCTTGGCGATCGATGCCACGGGCAACCTCTACATCAGCGATGCGCAGGTCGGCGTGGTGATGGTCCCGAACCCATCCGGAACCCCGCAAACCTCTTCGGCGGTTTTGATTGCGGGCCTTCCTTCCGGAGGACAAGTAAGCGTTGATACGGCACACCAATTGATGTACGTTCCAACCAGCCAGAAGCAAGCGAACGGCCAGGCGGATGTTGCCAAAGTGGGCTTTGGATATGCCGAGTTTGGATCTTCCCCGGTGGGCACGGCACTCACAACCGGATCCAACGTCGTCTTCAATTTCAACGGTGCAGCCACGCCAGGAAGTTTCACGATCGTCGAAGATGGCGTACAGAAGCCGGATTTCTCGATCACCGGCGGCACATGCACAACCGGCGTGGCCTACGTGGCGAGCAAGAGCTGTCTCGAGAATATTTCGTTTACGCCAGGTTCTGTTGGAAGCATCTCGGCCAGTTTGCTGATGCTCGATGCGAAGGGAAATGTTCTGGCATCGATGGTGCTGCATGGAGTGGGGCTGGGCGCGAATATTGAGTCAAGCCCGGCGCTGCAGTCCACGTTCGGATCCGGTTTGAAGACGCCGTCGCAAGTGGCGACCGACGCGCTTGGCAATGTTTACATCGCGGATCCGGGGCAGGGTAAGGTTCTGAAGTACGCGGCCGGCTCGTCAACCACCTCCAATCCTGTTTCAATCGGAACCGGACTGATGACGCCGACGGGCGTGGCAGTTGACGGCACCGGCGATGTCTTTATCGCGGATACCGGCACCGGAAGCGTGTATGAAGTGCCCTTTGGTACGAACGGCCTAAACGCGGCAGCGCAGGTGACTCTGGTGAGCGGGCTGGGCACGACCAATCTTCAGCTGGCTGTGGATGGAATGAACCACCTGTATATTGCCGATCCGAGCAATAGCCGCGTGGTGAAGCTTAGCGCGATTGGCGCTGCCACGGCTTCGGCTTTGGGGCAGTCGCAGATTCTGCTGACCACCGGCTTTACGGCACCGTCGGCCGTGGCTGCTGATGAGGCCGGCAATCTTTACGTTGTCGATGGCGTGAACTTGTTTGAACTGGTGGGGGGCTCGGGCGCGCCAATTACGCTGCTGAACAATCTCACGGGGGCGACGGGGATTGCCGTCGATCCTTCCGGCGCGGTCTATATTTCATCGGCCGGTGGAACTACCCGCATCCCGTATATCGGCGGAGCCTTGAATCCCGCTGGCGAAACAACCATTGCATCGGCCGTGAGCGCTACGTCGTCGGTAGCACTTGACCGCGCGAGCAATGTTTATCTTGTGCAGTCGTCCGGCGGTGCCATCACGATGGTCGGCACCAATGGCACCTTGACTTTGCCTGCGATCGCAACGCCCTCTTCGGCGCCCACGACCGCAACCGCAACGATCATTAACGCAGGTAATTCAACGTTGACCGTGAGCGGGTATACCGCCAGCAATCCACTGAATGCATCGCAACCGTCGTATCTACAGTTGCCCGTCGACTTCACCGCTGCGGACACCACAACCGGCGGATGCGTCGCCGGCAGTCCGGTGGCAGCCGGCGCATCCTGCACGGTCCAAGTGACATTTGCGCCGGGCGCCGGAGAGCAGGGCACGCTGAACGGAGTGATCGGAATTACAAGCTCAGCGATCAACGCTCCGGCCTCGATTGACGCTGCCGGCTCGGCTGCAGCACTTACCACTTCCGCGACGAGCGTTGGCGGCGGAGCAAAGGCGGCGGAGGTAGTCAACACGCCTCTCTCGATCACCGTGGCTCCGAAGTCCGGCACGGGTACCGCGCCGACCGGGACCGTTACGGTTAGCTACACGACGTGGACGGTAGTCATTCCTAGTGGCGGAGCCAATGCAGGCATTCCGACGATTACGCCGCAACTGGCAACCGCAACTTCGAACCTCACCGCCGGTGCTGCGACGTTCACTCTTTCGCCGGTATTGGCGGGGACTCAGACCATGACCGTTAATTACAGCGGCGATCGAGTCTACGGCCGATCGACAGGAACGATGTCAGTGAATGTGGCCAAGTCCGCAATTACTGGGATTCAATTGCCAGCGTTCCCGGATAAGACCGATATCAACCTGCCGTTTGTGCCTGCAGGGACGGGCGGCGGCACGGTTCCTTATGACGGTTCGGAACAGCCGTTCCAATATAACTTCATCATGAAGGTGGGTACAGCGGCAGGCGTCCCAACCGGATCGATTACGGTGATGGACAACTCCACTACGTGCCCGCCTGGAACCTCGGCGAAGGGTATCGGCACGGCAACCTGCGTTCTGGCCGGTTACGCGAGCCCGGGAGGATACTCGGGTGTGGCATGCCCCACGTCCTCGGGCGCTGGAGTATTGACAATCGAAAATGCCGGCGGCCCCACCGGCGCCCAGGCATCGTTCCCGACGAGCTGCTTGTGGTATGTGCCGCAAGGAGTGAGCTATTCACCGGTAATCTTCACGCACTATATCTATCCGGTCTATAGCGGAGATCAGAACTTCCTGGGTCTTACCGGGTCGACACCGACGGTGCTTCAGTCTGTTCGCGGTCCCATGCTGCAGATTACGCAAACCGGTAATTCGGCCTCTCTTACCGCCGCTCCGTCGGTGACGGTTCAGGCCGGATCCTCGGTGAGTATGAATCTGACGCTCACTTCGATCCTGGGTTATGGAATTGCAGGATTGAACTCGCAATTGAACGCCACGAACTTCCCGGTTTCTTTGACCTGCGACAACCTGCCACCGCACACACAGTGTTCGTTCAGCTATCCCAACCCGGATCCGCTTGTACCGAACTCGGTGGATATACCTTGCCCCTCTGGCGCAACGACGACACAAATTGCGGACGGTGCAGTTTCATGCACGCCGGGACAGGTGACGGTAACTTTCTATACCGATGTAACGGCGGGAACCACAACCAGCCAGAACGCTCGCACTACATCGGTTACCCTGGCGGCAATCTTCGGCTTCGGAATGATCGGGCTATTCTTCCGGCGAAAGGCTTTTGAGAAAGGCCGGATGATCCTGATCGTGTTGCTGATGATTACCGCGGGTGGGCTTGCTGTGAGCGTGACGGCATGCAACACCACAACTTTGACGCCTGAGGCGGCGCTGACCACGCCTGCGGGAACTTATCCGGTGACCATCACCGCTGACGAAGTCGGGTCGCTGTGCGTGTCGGAACCTGGCGGCGCCGGCGACAATTGCATTGTCCCAGGCAGCGGATCGACTACGAATAACGGGATCAAAGTTTACGGCACCCAAAACCAGGTCTCGATTCCGTTCTATGTCAACGTGACCGTGCAATAGCGCGGTAGAAAAACGAATGTACCGCTCACAGCATCGCGCCGCCCAAGCGGCGCGATGCTTTTAGAGATTGAAAGAAATCAGATTGCGCCTAAAAGTAAATTGATTTAGCATGAGTGGGCTGCGCACGATCCAGCCAGACTTACGCCGCGATTCAGTTCACTTATAAATGCCTGAAATTCCGGCTGACGGTTCGAGGCAGGCGCGAAAGATTGACTGAGCTGAAGGGATCAACTGCAAGTCCGGACTCTTCGCCGAAAAGACCGAACGATCTATTCATTGATTCCAAGGAGAAGCTGATGATGCGGACGACGTGGGCTTGGTGGCTGGTGTGTGCAAGTCTCGTGATGGCCGGATGCGGCGGCGGTGGCGGCAGTACGACCTGCACGAGCAACTGCGTTACCAACACGCTCTCTGTCAGCTCGGTAACTCCGGCCAACGGAGCCACGGGAGTTGCAGTGAATGCGACAGTCACGGCGACTTTTAGTCAGGGCTTGAGCGCGGGGAGCATTTCCACTTCGACGTTTACTCTGGCACAGGGCGGCACGGCTGTGCCGGGAACGGTGAGCTATAACAGCGGCACGCTGACAGCCACCTTCACGCCGACCTCTCCGCTGGCAAACAGCACCACTTACACGGCGACGCTCACCACGAGCATACAAAGCACGGCAGGAACCGCGCTTTCTGCGAATTACACCTGGACATTTAACACTGCTGCGGCGGTAAATCAGGCGCCGATGGTTTCGTCGGTGACGCCGACGACCGGCAGCACGGGCATTGCGATTACCTCAACCGTGACGGCAACGTTTAGCGAGGCGATGAACTCCTCGACGATCACTGCGTCGACGTTTACGCTGACACCAAGCGGCGGTTCGGCGATTGCGGCGACAGTGACATACGCAGCGGGGACGGCGACACTCACGCCGAATGCGCCGCTTGCCAACTCCACGACCTATACGGCGCTGATTACGACCGGCGTGCAAAGTTCGGGGGGAGTTGCGCTGGCGACGAACTACTCCTGGACATTCACCACGGCGGCTGCGTCTGTGCAACCTCCGCAAGTGACGGTGGTGACGCCGGCGAACGCCAGCACAAGCGCCGCGATCAACACAACTGTGACGGCAACGTTCAACGAGGCGATGAGCTCGACTTCGATCACGGCGTCGACTTTCACCTTGACGGGTCCTGGAAATTCGTCTGTCCAGGGCACCGTCAGCTACAACGCCGGAACGATGGTTGCAACGTTTACTCCGACGTCGAGTTTGTCGTATAACACTGCGTACACGGCGATGATCTCGACAGGTGTAATGAGCTCGGGTAACGTCGCGCTCGCCGCTCCTTATTCGTGGAGCTTCACAACAACGACGGCGCCGGTTCCGACGGTCACAACTACAGTGCCGACAAACGGCGCGACGAGCGTCAACATCAATAACGCGCTGACGGCCACGTTCAGCGTGCCCATGAGTTCTTCCACGATTAATCCGTCCACGTTCACGCTCGTCACAACAACCGGCAACACGCCTCTTTCCGGGATCGTCAGCTACAACACCGGCACGTCGACCGCGACCTTCACGCCGAATGTTGCGCTGGCGAATAACACATCGTATACAGCGACGATCACGACGGGAGTGCAGAGCGCAAACAGTGTTGCGCTGGCCGCGAACTACGTTTGGTCGTTTACGACCGCGGCCAGCGGGAATGCGGTCACGGTCGACTTTGGCACGACCTATCAAACCATCCGCGGCTTTGGAGGCGCATCAGTCTGGCTTGGACAAATGCCCTCGGCCGTGGCCACATCCCTGTTCAACCCAACGAGCGGGCTCGGCCTCAGCATTCTGCGTGTGCGCATCGATCCCGAGGGCTCGTCCGCAAGCGCCAATCCGTATGAAACCAGCGATTGGGATCATGAAGCTGCCAACGGAAGGGAGGCCGTCGCTGCCAACCCCAACGCGATCGTCTTCGCCTCGCCGTGGACGCCGCCGGCGGCATGGAAGCTGAACGGCAGCAGCAGCATTTCGGATGACGGCAAGACTTGGAACGAGTCCTACAACACCTGCACCGAGGGAACCGGCTATTGCGGCGGCTACCTCGATCCGAATCACTATTCCGACTACGCAAGTTACCTCGAGGATTTTGTTAAATTCTTCAATACGACCAACAGCTTTAACCTCTATGCAGTCTCAATGCAGAACGAACCGGAGGAGAACGTCACATACGAATCGTGCGTGTGGACGCCAGAACAGATGGATAGCTGGGTCGCGGGACATGCTTCCACGATCACGTCAGACGCATATTCAACAAAGCTGATCATGCCGGAGTCGGACAGCTTTAATCCTGTCGATGCGTCGCCAACCCTCAACGACACGAATGCTCAGGGTCTCGTCAGCATCATCGGTGGCCATCTCTATGGCGTGCAGCCAACGGCGTACTCCATTCCTTCCGGCGACAGTACCAAGGAACTTTGGATGACCGAATACGGACCGCTCAGCACCGCGACACTCACCTGGAGCCAGGCATTAACGACCTACGGCGAATCGATTCATAACTCCATGGTCACCGGGCAATACAACGCCTATGTGTGGTGGGGAGCTTTTGGCGCCTCAGCCGGCAGTTGTGCAACCAACGCCGGCACCTGCGGCCTCGTCGACAACGCCGGCACTGTGCAGCCGATGGGTTACGTGATGGGCCAGTATTCGAAGTTCATCCAGCCGGGCTTTGTGCGCGTTTCTGCTACGGCAAGCCCGGTTTCGGGAGTGTTCGTCTCGGCATACGATTACACGGGCACCAAGTCGTACACGTACCACTACGCGATTGTCGCGATCAACGCCAATTCAACTACAGAGAATCTTTCTTTCACCTTGAGTAATGGCAGCAGCGTGACGTCGTTGACGCCGTACCAGTCGACGTCGTCGGCAGGCCTGGCAGCGCAAACCGCGGTGACGGTGTCCGGAGGCCAGTTCAGCTACACGCTGCCGGCGCAGAGCATCGTGACATTTGTGCAGTAGCGAGATGGCTGGGGCGAATTAGATTGCAGCGTTGTGAACCGGCGTGGATTTGCCGAGATCGAGCGGACCGCTCCGCGTGCGGAAGGCGGCAACGCCGCAGCCGACCAGCGCGGCTTTGTCCTTGAGCTCGGAGACGCGCAATTCCGTGCTTGAATCGCCGATTTCGGACTTGGCTGCAGGCAGGAAAAGATCCGCGGACCGGGAGATGCCGCCTCCCAGGACGATCACGTCGGAGTGGAACGGGGCGAGCAGCGTGCGGATTACCGTTCCGAGATGATGACCGAACTCCGTGAAAGCCTCAAGCGCAACCGCATCGGAAAGAGCGACGGACGCGAGGTCAACGACCTCGCGCTTCTTACCCGTGCGGCGCTCGTAGTTTCCGACGATGGCCCGCGAAGAAATGAAGTCCTCGACGATTCCGCCTTGGTATGGCAAATTCCAGATTTCGCCGCCTGGGGGCACGCCGGGCCCGTCGGTCACAAGTGCCCCGTTTACAGCGAACGCTGAGCCTATTCCTGTTCCGAGCGTCAGTCCAATGGCGCGATGGAATCCGCGAGCCGCGCCGGCTCCGATCTCGCCCAGCAGGTAAGCGTCGGCATCATTGAGAAAACGGACCTGGGCGGCCTCGAGACCAAATCGCTCGGCAAGCCCCTGGCGCAGATCTACTCCATATAGATATGGCAGCTTGTGGCGCATCAAGCTCACGCCAGCCTGAAGGTCGAACGGACCGGGCACGGCAAGGATCGCGCCGGAAATGGATTCGCGATCATTGCGAGCTTTCGTTCCCAGGTCGAGGAGGAGATCGAGAAAACCGTCGGAGGAAGAAACCGAGGCGTGAGGCGCGCTGGCAACTGGGCCGAGCGCGAAGTCGGGGGCGCGGCAGACTGCTGCGGCAATGTGGCTGCCGCCGACATCGAACGCGAGCACGCGGCTTTCCACAGATTCATTCATCAGAAGCGCTCGAACATCAATCCGATGAGAGTATTTCCATGCGGAATGAGATTGTTACCATTAGTACCACAGTCGGAGCGCAATCAAGAGTTGAATTTTTGAAAAGAATCGATCGCAAGTCTCGGAAAAAGCCGCAGGAAAGCATTCTTTTTCGAATGCGGCGGCGACGTCCGACACATTGAGATGATGCAGCGGCCGTGCCAGAGCGCCCGGCTTTCATGATAACGTTATCCCTTCGGCCTTGAAACTCCGGCACGGCGACCCCGCGAAACATGCAGGCGCCTGTCTTTGCGCTTGGGTTCGCCGGTTCTATAGGATGGTTTGCCATGCCCAAACACTCTTTATCCATGCGTGAAGCACGCCTCGGCCTTTCAGCTTGCGCCTCCGTTGCGTTCATCTTTGCCATGATTGCGATCGCGCCCCTGGCGATGCGTGCACAGGTTGCAGAACTGCCGAATGAAGCATATGGCCCATTCAATGCGGATTTCCTGGCCGATGGTCCTGGCCTGAACAAGACGCTATCTCCGAGCACCTCGCTCGACGGGATTTGGGCTGTGGCGATGGACGGGCGCGGCTCAGGCCAGCCGTCGGTGCAGGATCCGATACTGACCGGGCGCGCTGAGTGGACGCTCGCTTTCTGGTTCGAGCGTCCTGAGCCCGCGCAAGGGACAATGCTGCTTGCCGGGATCGGCGACCCTGCCGCTGAGGATGCGCGATTTATTGGAATCGCGGGCAACCGGGTGGGATTGTGGCTGGGGCGCGCCAAGAACGCAGCGGGATTTGCGGCCGGCAATCAGGCGTTGAGCGGGGCAAAGTGGCACCTGGCTGCGGCAGTGTGCGATGGCGAACATGTGACGCTCTACACCGATGGCGAGCAAGTTGCGACAGCGGCGCTTGTGCAAGGCAGCGTTGCGCCGGTTCTGGAGATGGCTCCGCCGCCGGCGCCGAATGTTGCAGACTCACATTTCGGCGGAAAGATCGCGGATCTGCGGATTTTTCGCGCGGCTTTGACGGCCGAGCAGGTGAAGGCAATGACCGGCGCGCCGCCCGATTTCAACGAGCCGACGTATGAACAGGCATCGCCAAGCTGGCCGGTGCAGACACGTGGGCAAGCAGGGCAAATTGCACCGCAGGATCCGTCGACGATGCCGCATGGCAAAGCGGCGATGCAAAAGCCAGTGGCGAAAGACGTGAGTGCGGCAGACCTGCACTGCGAGTTGAAGGGCGAGAATCCGTGGAGGCTTGTGGGTGGATGGAGACTTGAGCCAGCGCCACAGGTGAAGGCAAGCGGCGAAGAAATTTCAAAGGCCGGGTTTGCCGATAAGGACTGGCTGGTGGCGACGGTACCGGGTACGGTGGTGACGACGATGATTGATCGCGGCATTTATCCCGATCCCGATTACGGGTTGAACAATCTTGCTATTCCCGAGAGCCTGGCGCACCAGGATTACTGGTACCGCGTGGAGTTCAAGACGCCGACCGCGGCGCGCGGGCAAAAGCTGACGCTCACCTTTGAAGGCGTGAACTACGCGGCCGAAGTGTGGATGAACGGAAAGAGATTGGGCAAGTTTACCGGCGCTTTTTTGCGCGGGACTTTCGATGTGACAGAGGTTGTCGGCGGCGAAAACGCGCTAGCGGTGCGGGTTTCTCCGCCGCCACATCCAGGAATTCCCAACGAACAATCGCTCAGGGGTGGCCCCGGCGACAACGGCGGAATGGAGGTGCTGGACGGACCGACGTTTGCCGCTGCCGAGGGGTGGGACTGGATTCCCGGGATTCGCGACCGCGAAACGGGCATTTGGCAGGATGTGACGCTGAAAGCCACAGGGCCGGTCGGGATCGGCGACTTGAACGTGATCACCACCTTGCCGAAGCCCGACCGCAGCGAGGCCGATATCGAAATTGAAACGCCGCTGACGAACGTGGGCGAGGCGGGAATCGATGGCGAACTGGCGGCGAGCTTCGACGATGTGAAGGTGACAAAGCACGTTCACCTCGATCCGGGCGAGACGGTGGTTCGATTGGAGCCGGCGGAGTTTGCGCAGCTTAAAGTTCAGAATCCGCGGCTATGGTGGCCCAATGGCTACGGCGATCCCGCGTTGCACACACTCACCGTTTCATTCACCTCAGGCACGAAAACCAGCGAGAAAAAGCAGATTCAGTTTGGCATGAGAGAAGTGAGCTATGAACTCTCGCTTTTCGATGCATCAGGGCATTTGCGGCGCATGGAAGTGCTGCCCAGCCGCACGCATGATGAGGCGCAGCCGCTGATCAATGGCACGCACGAAGGCATCCGGCAGATTTTTGACTGGACGCCGAATCAGGTGCCGCCCGGGCAAACGTTGCCGGATTGGATGCTGCATTCATGGGTGCAGACGCTGGAGCCGGGAGCGGCAGGTTCGCCGTCGGTGCGACCGGTTCAGGGCGATTGGCCGGGGACGGACCTGGTGATCAAAGTAAACGGCGTGCGCATTGCGGCGCGCGGCGGCAATTGGGGCATGGACGACATGCTGAAGCGCGTCAGCACAGAGCATCTGGAGCCATACTTCCGGCTGCATCGCGACGCGCACGTAAATATGATCCGCAACTGGATGGGCCAGAACACGGAGGAGAGCTTTTACGCGCTCGCCGACAAGTATGGACTGATGGTTTGGAACGATTTCTGGGATTCGACGCAGAACTACAATCTGGAAGCCGAGGATCCGGCGTTATTCCTCAAGAACGCACGGGATACGATTCTGCGCTACCGGTATCATCCGTCGATTGTAGTGTGGTGCGGGCGAAACGAAGGGGTGCCGCAGCCGGCGATCAACGAAGGGCTGGCGGAACTGGCGCGCACGCTCGACCATACGCGCTATTACACCGGCAGCTCGAACCAGGTGAATCTGCGCAACTCCGGGCCATATCAATTCGAGCCGCTGGAAATGTACTACCGCATCAATCGCGGTTTCAGCGTGGAGCTCGGGATTCCCAGCGTGCCCACGCTCGAGAGCATGAAATCGTTTATTCCCGAGGCCGATCGATGGCCAATCAGCGACACATGGGCTTACCACGATTGGCATCAGAGCGGGAACGGCGCGGTGCAGCCGTTTATGGCCACGATGGAGACGGAGTTTGGCGCGCCGGGAAGCCTGGAGGATTTTGTGCGCAAAGCGCAGATGCTCGACTACGTTGGCCATCGCGCAATTTTCGAAGGCTTCGCCGCGCATTTGTGGCAGCCAAACTCGGCGCGAATGATCTGGATGACGCAGCCCTCGTGGCCGAGCATGGAGTGGAACTTTCTGAGTTGGGATTACGACACGCAAGCAAGCTTTTACGGGACCAAGAAAGCTTGTGAGCCGGTGCATGCGCAGCTCAATCTGCAGGAAGGTTCGGTTGACCTGATCAATCTCGGCGATGCGCGATCGTTCAATGTGCGCACGCTTGTTGAGAGCCTTGACGGCAAGACGCTGAGCGATCACACGAACCAGGTTCTTGCGGCCGCGGATGATCGCACTCCTGTAGCGAAGCCGGATTTGGCGAGTCTGGCGGCGGGCCAGACAGTTTTCGTTCGGCTTGCGGTGAGCGATGCGGCCGGGGCGCCGGTGAGCGACAACTTCTACTGGTGGGCGGCGGACGATGCGAGCTTGCGCGAACTGAATTCGCTGGCGGCGGCTACGGTATCTGCGTCGGCTACGGCTGCGCCGGAAAACGGCGAGCGCGCCGTTGCGGTGAGGATCCGGAATGATGGCACAGAAGCAGCGTTGATGATCAAGCTGACGCTTGAGGACGCAGCAACGGGACAGCGCATTTTGCCCGCGTATTACAGCGACAATTATGTATCGTTATTGCCGGGCGAGGAGCGCACGGTGAAGGTGGAGTTTCCGGCGGGCGACGCCAAGCCGGAGATCGGCCTGCGCGGATGGAACCTGAAAACGCAAACGACTGCCGTTCATTGAAGGAAAGACCCCAACTGAAAAGTGCAAGCTTTGAAAGCGCTTTCAATGAATGACGACAGGGGCCCGGTGTTTACAGCCGCACGAACGGCGCAGGACGATTTCGACGGGAAGGACGATGCGGTTGCCAGAATGCGGCATTTCGCCGCGCGTGATGCGGTCGAAGAGCAGATTTGCGGCGACACGCCCCATTTCCTGCGCAGGCTGGCGGACGACAGTCAGCGAGGGAGATGTGAATTCGGCGAGGTCAAAGTCATCGAAGCCGGCGAAGGCGAGATCGGCGGGAATGCGCAAACCGAGGCGAGCGACAGCTCCTAAAACGTAGCGCGTAACGAGTGTGTTCGCTGTGATCAGAGCGGTGGGCGGGGTTTCCTGCGACATCTTCAGCTTCAGCGCCTGCTCAACGAACTCCTCAGACCAACAGTCGAAGATAGCGCATGATTCCAGGCCTGCTTCCTGGACGGCCCGACGGTAGCCGGCAAAGCGCGTGCCCATGGTGAAGAGATTGCGGCTGAGCGCAAAGAAAGTGATGTGCTTGTGTCCGTGCTCGATAAGATGCTCGGTGATGCGGCGCATTCCGAAGGCATTTTGCACCAGAACAGTGTCGATGGAAGGATCGGGGACAGGCCGGTCGAATGCAACGACCGGAGTTTTGCCGAACAGTGAACGGGTCAAGCGTGACTGGCGGATTCGAGACGGAATGACCAACAGGCCGTCGACGTGACGCTGCAGCATCTCATCGGCCTCGGCGTACTCGGTTTCAGGATCTTCGTCTGAAGTGGTCATGATGACCGAGTATCCATGCTCCTTGGCGACAGAAGTAATGGCGTGCGCGCAATTGGCAAAGAAGGGGTCGTAGAGATAGGGAAGGATGAGGCCGATGGAGTGGCTGCGCTGGCCGCGGAAAGCGCGAGCGAGAACGTTGGGACGGTACTTGAGCTGCTCAATCGCAGTTTGAACGCGCTGCGTGGTTTCGGCCGAGACGCGAACGGTGCCACTGAGAACGCGCGAGACGGTCATGGTGCCTACGCCCGCGAGCCGAGCCACGTCACTCATCGTAGGCTTGGCGTGCAAGACCGGCGCCGCGGCACGACGCCTTGCTTTCCTTGCAGATTTACTGGCGGGAGGCTTTGCCAATTCGATCTCTCCGGGAACAAATTGCCTGTCTTCGTACCGGCCGAACTCCCGAAGATAAGGGTTCGAGGATCCTGCAGCTCCTCTGTCCGGCTGCATTATGACAGGAGACCAAACGGCTTGGGAGACGGCGTTGCGACTGTGGTCCGACCTGCCAAATGGACTATAACAGTGCGCGCGCGCGGGAAGCAACGATTCTGTGAGCGGAAGTGGGGATTCGGCTGCTGCTGATTCCGGCGCTTGAGGGCTCGCGGGACTTATGGGCGAAGCTTCGCGCGCTTTGGAATTTCGCGTGGCGGGCAAGTTGATTCGCGGATGACAAGCTCGGGCAACACGGATAAGACGTCCGGAACAGAATTCTGGCCACGGACACGCTGCAACAGCACGCGTGCGGCGATAGTGCCCATCTTATGGAGCGGCTGGCGAATGGTGGTGAGGCTGGGATTATGAAATGCAGCGCTCTGAATATCGTCGAAGCCAACCACCGAGATGTCTTCAGGAACGCGCAGCCCATGGTCGCGCAGGGCGCGGATGGCGCCGATGGCAGCAATGTCGTCGTAGCAGACGATCGCCGTGAATTCGTCCTTGTAATGCAACAATTCGCTTGCAGGGCCATACCCTAATTCCGGCGTGGACACTTTGAGTTTCAATTCGGCGGTCAGCTCTGGGCGAACCGGGATGCCGATCTCTTTCGCCACGGCTTTCAGGCATTCCCAGCGGTCGTCGGCATCGGAGCTGTGGCTGCCGCCGCGCATGAAAGCGATGTTCCTATGTCCGAGCTGGAAGAGATGGCGCAGGGTGAGCTCTGCCGCGCGGCGCTGGTCGAGAACGACGTTTGTAATTCCGGGAATCTGACGATGCCCTGCGACCGCGACTGCCGGAAGTTTGAAGCGGTGTTCGAGAACCGTGTCGATGAGTATGAATCCTTCGACCGACCTTTCCATCAACATGCGGGGATATTCTTCGATCAGATCCGGCTTGCGGCGATGGCTGGCTGTGAGATAGAAGTAGCCTTCTTCAATGAGAGATTCCTCGACACCCGTGAGCACTTGCGCGGTATAGCTGTCGCTCAGTTCCGGGACCAAAACGCCGATGGAAAAAGTTTGCCGCTTGCGCAGCGAGCGAGCGTAGAAGCTGGGCCGGTAGTCGAATTTTTCCGCGGCCAGCTTAACGCGGTCCCTGGTTTCCTGCGGGATTGCGCGCACTCCCGGTGCATCGTTCAAAACCAGCGAGATGGTTGCGGGCGAGAGATCGAGATACTCGCCCAGGATGCGCAGGCTGACGGGCTGTCCTGGTTTTGGCTCACGTCTCGGCTTGGTCTTTTTGGCCATTTTTCTGATTTTCCAAGTTAGTGCCGGGCAAATCAGGTGGCGGAGCTTGCCACCGCAGCGGCTTTCTCCGCTTCGATTTCCCGGGTTTCCAAATGATCGTACCAAGTGAACTTGAGAATCGCCGAAGTAGCCAGAACGATCGCGAGAGTGATGGCGGCGCGCTTGAGCTCCCAGATCACGACGTACATGGGAAGCACGACCAGCGCCACCTGCCACACAATTCCGATGGCGACGTTGAACATGTCGCGGATGAAATCGGTGTTGCGCTTGAAGTCGGGGTCCTCGGCAAGAACTTTACGGTAAATCGGCCCCCAAAAACCCCAGGGACGCACCCTGCGGTAAAAGTCTTTCAGCACTTCCTCGTCTTCCGGTTTCGTCAGCAGGGTTCCGGCGAAGCAGCCGACGAGCGAAAGAATGAGCACGAGGGGAAAGACGATCGAGACATCCATATTAATGGAGTACGAGGCCAGCAGATGCTTCACCACCGGCAGCGTCGCGATCAATGGCGGCAGTGCCAGCGCCGATGTGATTCCCGTAACCATGCCCCAGAAGTAGCCAAAGCCATTAAAACGCCACCAGTACCACTTCAAAACGTTCGAAGCGGTATATCCACCCCAGAGGCCGGAGACGATCCAAACCACGACGGCGTTGACTGAAGTGACATTCCATCCGATGAGAACGCCGATGACTACAACGGCGAAGGAAGCGAGATAGCTGAGGCGGACGTAGGTGCGCGGCGGCGCGTCAGGGCGGATATAGCGCTTGTAAATGTCGTTGACGAAGTAGGGCGGCGCAGCGTTGACCGTGGCGGCGAAGTTGGCCATGAATGCGGCGAGCAGGCCGGAGATCAGGAATCCAAGCAGGCCAACGGGGACAAAACGCGCGAGCGCATAAGGCAGCACGAGCTCGAAATCCATGTTGGCGCCCATGGCGCGGATGTTGTCGCTGAAGAAGACGGCCGCGAGAATGGCGAGGCCGGCGGTGAGGAAATAACGAGGGAAGGTGAGGACGACATTCACCCAGGCGCTCATCATCGAAGCTTCGCGCGGGTTCTTTGAGCTGAGTACGCGCTGCATGTCGTAGTTTGGGGCCGGTCCAGCGGCAGAGATCAACACGCCTTTAAAAAAAAGCATCATCACGAAGAAGCCGAAGAGGCCGTAGCCATCCTGCGCAATGCGCGTGCTGGTTGCGGGAATGAGGGTGGACCAGTCGAGGTTCAGGTGCCAGCCGAAGAAGACGTTGTCCCAACCGTTGGGGACCATGCTGCGCAAAACGCCGGGCGCAACACGGCGCATGGCGATGATGCCGACGGCGAACGAAGCGACCGAGAGCACGCAGAACTGGACCACTTCAGTGATGACGACGCTGATCATGCCGCCCTTGATCACATAAAGCGACGTAATCACGATCAGGATCAGGGCATATTCGTTCGCCGAAAGATGCCAGGGAAGAAACGTGGCGGCAAATTTGCCGATGCCCTTGAAGCCATAGCTAAAGAAACCAATGATGCTGATGAATGCGTAGAGGACAACGATCAGATGCGACAATTGCGCGCCGCGTCCGGTGCCGAAGCGAGTTTTGATCCACTCGGCGCCGGTCATGACGCGCGAACGGCGCAGCCAGGCGGAGAGATATACCATGAGGAAAATCTGATTGAAAGTCGGCCACAGCCACGGTATCCATACGCTTTTCAGGCCGTATACGAACATCCAGTAAACCAGCAGCATGGTGCCGCTGATGTCGAACATGCCGGAGGCATTGGAAAGGCCCAACACGTACCACGGCATTTTGTTGCCGCCGAGAAAATAGGCGGTCATGTCGCGCGATGCATGGTGCGACACGTAATAGCCCACGACGACCGTACAGATCATGTAGGCCACAATGATGCCGATATCCAGCGCTTGCAGGTGCATCAAATCCCTCGAGTTTGTTCGTCGATCGTTCTCCGGTCTCGCGCCGGTACGGCCGGCGAAGCGCGGAGTAAAACTCCTAGTGCAGTTGTCCGGCCAATAGAAACACCAGCGTCGCCTGCCAGTTGATAGCTATTTCGTTGCTCGCATAAGAATCCGTCTGGTCGGCGTAGACCTTTTCCGGCGGCAGATCTTTGGGCAGAGCAGCCAGGACCGCATCCTGCCGTGCCGCATTCGGGCCGCCGGAGAGCAATCCAGGCCAAGCTTTGCCGCTTGATCCACTTGGCCGATGGTGCGGATGCTCAAACGAATGCTGGCCGACATCGGTGACCCACGAGAGCGAAAAAGTGTTGCGGCCGAGGAGATAGTGCAGGTCGTCGCGCGCGGTAATGACAAACGCAGGATTCGGCGCGATCAGATTGGCGACCATCAGGTCCATGCCATACTGCGCGGCAATTCCGTTTGAGCCCCAGACAAAATCTGTTGGCTTCATACTGACGTGGTAAGGATTTGCGGCAGTGCTCTCGACGATGGCGCGGGCAGCCGTCAACATTCGATTGCGAATCGCAGCCCGTGCCTTTGCGTCGGCCCCTTTGCGATGCGCAAGAACGTAGGTACGGAGCGCCATTGCGCCCAGTTTGCTCCAGCCTTCGGATGCGGGCGAATCCAGGCTGGGCAAATAGGCAGCATAGTGATCGAGGAAGTATTGATGGTAAGCGGCGTCGCCGGTTGTGCGCCAAAGCTCTGCGGCGGCCCACAATCGCTCGTCTGAGCAATCCGAATCGCCGTATTCGCCGGTCGTGATCCCCGGCGGATTGCGGAAGATCACATTGGGATACTGATCGGTCCATTGCCAGGCGCGGCGAGCGGCATCGAGAGAGCGCGCGGCGAAAGCAGCGTCGTAAGGCTTGTAGACGCGGGCAGCAATGGCGGCGACAGCGGCAAGATCGGCGGTTGCGCAGGTGCTTTTATAAGGCGGCGTGCCCGTGCCGATTACTTCGCTCGGAAGGTCATCTTTTTCCGGAGCGATGAAACCGGGGAAGTGGGTGCTGGTCTGTTTGTGCCAGGCGCCGCCATCGGAATCCTGCATTTTCAGCATCCATTCCAGATTCCAGCGGACCTCGTTCAGAAAGTCGGGGATGCCGTTGCCAGTTTCGGGAATCTTCAATTGGATAGCCTTGATTCGCGGCGCGTAGAGTTCATAAGCCCATAGCAAAGTGCCCGTGGCAATGCCGGAATTGACCATGTAACGGCCATAGTCTCCGGCATCGTGCCAGCCGCCAATGTTGTCTGCGGGGCCGGATTTGCCCGAGCTGGGATGGAACTCGCCGCGCAGGTGACATGCGGCGTGCGAATAGCCAGGAAATTCCGGGCCAAGATCGACGGCGGTTCCGCAACGCTGCCCGTAAAACCCCCGCATGGCGAGGTACCATGTGCGCTCGAACACATTGTGGCCAATAGAAAAGGTCCAGCTGACGCCGACGCCGGGAACCTGGATGTAATAGGTTCCGGCTTGCCGCAGGCGGGAGAAGTCGGCTTGCTGTACGGTGTCGCCGGAGAGCGGATCGGTTGCAGGCGGGCCCAGGACCCCGTGAAGCACAACGGCCCCGTCGCTCGAGCGCCTGACTTCAAACGTCTTCGCCGCGCTGCTCACGATGGCGATCTTTGGGCCGGCCGAAAGATATCCCACCTGGTCGACTTTGATGGCAGTGGTCGGATTCTCGGCGGCGAACAGGGCAGTTGCCCCGCAAAGAACCAGTAGCGCAATGATGAGACAGAAAGGCCGAAAGCGGCCGGTGCGAAGGCTTTGGGGGTATCGATCCAGTGAATGCGCTCTCTCGTTCATTCGTTTCAGCCGCCAGGTTCGGTTGGAAAGACGGATCAGTCTCTCACATCTTTATGCGCCCCGGCAATGAAATCCTCGCCCTCAGCCGCGATGTTCGAGAAAAAATCTTGTTGGCCTTCCAGTGATTCAGCTATAATCGCGCTTCGCTCTCAATGTAGTCAATTAGCCCTGCAAAAACGATTCAGCACGCTCTCGTGAACTGCAGCTTCGCTCCCGCCCCGGTTCAGAAAAGGAATTGAACAGTGAAGTTCGGACACTTCGACGATCAAAATCGCGAGTATGTCATCACGCGGCCGGATACGCCGCTGCCGTGGATCAACTATCTCGGCTGCCAGGAGTATTTCGGGATCATCTCCAACACGGCGGGAGGATATTCGTTCTATCGCGACGCGCGCTTGCGGCGGCTTACTCGCTACCGCTATAACAATGCGCCGTGGGATTGCGGCGGGCGCTACGTTTATTTGCGCGACGAAGCGTCAGGACGTTTCTGGTCGCCAAGCTGGCAGCCAACGCGGCATGCGACCGAGGATTATTCCTGCCGGCACGGCATGGGTTACACCACGATTGGATCGACATTCGGGGGCATCGAAGCTCGCACCCGGTATTTCGTGCCGCTCGACGAGAACCTGGAGATCTGGCAACTTTCGGTGACGAATCGCCGGAACAAATCGGCGCAGGTTGCAGTGTATGCCAGCGTGGAATTCTGCCTTTGGGACGCGCAGGACGACGCTACAAATTTCCAGCGGAATTACAACATCGGCGAAGTAGAGGTGATTGACGGGATCATCTATCACAAGACGGAGTACCGCGAGCGACGCGATCATTTCGCGTTTTTTGCGTGTTCCGAGCCGGTTGCGGCCTACGACACTTCTCGCGATGCGTTTCTGGGACCTTATCGCGGATGGGACAACCCCGCGGCGGTGGCTGCCGGGCAACTGACCAATTCGATTGCGCATGGATGGGCGCCGATTGGCGCTCATCAGGTGAAGCTCGATTTGGCTGCCGGAGAGACGCGGCAGATCGTGTTTGTTCTGGGCTATCAGGAAAACGCGAAGGACAAGAAGTTCGATCCTGCGGGATCGCAGACGATTAATAAGGAGCTGGCGAGGGCGGCGATCGCAAGGAATCTGGGAGTGCGGAAGGCCGACGCCGCGTTCGAGCGTTTGCGCGCGCACTGGGATAAGCTTCTGGGCATCTTCCAGGTGGATACGCCGGATGTGCACACCAATCGCATGGTAAACATTTGGAATGCGTACCAGTGCATGGCGACGTTCAATATGTCGCGCTCGGCATCGTCGTTCGAGTCGGGCATCGGACGCGGGCTGGGTTTTCGGGATTCAAACCAGGACCTGCTGGGGTTTGTGCACATGGTCCCGGCGCGAGCACGTGAACGAATTCTGGACTTGGCGGCAACGCAGCTCGAGAGCGGAGGCGCCTATCACCAGTACCAGCCGCTGACCAAGCGCGGCAATAACGATATTGGAAGCGGGTTCAATGACGATCCGCATTGGCTGATCATGGGCGTGGCCGCGTATCTGAAGGAGACGGGCGACTGGAGCATTCTGGACGAGCAGGTGCGGTATGACAATCAGCCGGCCACTGAGGAGCCGCTCTACGATCATCTGCGTCGCAGTTTTCGCTATACGCTGGAGCGGCTGGGCCAGCACGGCTTGCCGCTCATCGGGCGCGCCGACTGGAACGATTGCCTGAACCTGAACTGTTTTTCTGACACGCCCGGCAATTCGTTTCAGACAACGACCAACCGCGACGGGAAAGTGGCGGAGTCGGTTTTTATCGCAGGGCTTTTTGTGCACGCATCGCGTGAGCTGGCTGCGATTGCCATTCGTCACGGCCGCGCGGACGAGGCGCCTTGTTTTTTGACTGCGGCCGATCGCATGGAAGAAGCGGTGAAGCAGCACGGATGGGACGGCGAGTGGTTTTTGCGCGCCTACGACAGTTTCGGAAACAAAGTTGGATCGAAGGAGTGCGAAGAAGGAAAGATCTTTATCGAGTCGAACGGCTTTTGCGTGCTGGCGGGGATTGGGCTTGATGACGGCCGAGCGGCGAAGGCGCTGACATCGGTGCGAGAGCATTTAGCGACGAAGCATGGGCTTGTGGTGCATCAGCCGGCCTACACGCGCTACTATCTGCATCTCGGCGAGATTTCTTCGTATCCGCCGGGCTACAAGGAGAATGCAGGCGTGTTTTGCCACGTGAATCCATGGGTGATGATCGCGGAGACCCGGCTGGGCAAAGGAGACGCAGCATACGATTACTATTTGCGCATCAATCCCTCGGCGCGCGAAGAGATCAGCGAGGTGCATCGCTGCGAGCCTTATGTCTATGCGCAGATGATCGCCGGCAAAGACGCGCCGACTCACGGAGAGGCAAAGAACTCGTGGCTGACGGGCACAGCGGCGTGGAATTATTACGCCATTTCGCAATGGATCCTCGGCGTGCGGCCTACGTATGACGGCCTTGAAATCGCGCCGGTGATTCCGGCGGATTGGAAGGGATTTACCGCGACGCGCATTTTTCGCGGCGTGACCTACAAGATCGGGGTCGAGCGCAAAGGAAACGGAAACAAGGTTTCGCTGGTGGTGGATGGCGCGCCGGTGGTAGGCCAAATCATTCCTGTTCCGAGCGACGGGCGGAAAGAAGTTTCGGTCGTGGCAGTGCTGAGCTAGCCTCGTCTCCGGACCTCTTCCTATATAAAGGAGCGGCTGTGTATTCCGCCAACGAAGAACGCTACGACACGATGCAGTACCGGCGGTGCGGGCGCAGCGGCGTTCGGCTGCCGGCGATTTCGCTTGGTTTGTGGCATAACTTTGGCGGCGTCGACGATTTCGAAACTTCCCGCGCCATGGTGCGGCGCGCGTTCGATCTCGGGATCACTCACTTCGATCTGGCCAATAATTACGGCCCTCCACCGGGCAGCGCCGAGAGCAGCTTCGGCGAGATTCTACGGCTCGACTTGAAGCCGTACCGCGACGAGCTGATCATCTCAACGAAGGCGGGTTACGACATGTGGCCCGGGCCCTATGGCAATTGGGGATCGCGGAAGTATTTGCTGGCGAGCCTCGACCAGAGCCTGATGCGAATGGGTCTCGAGTACGTGGACATTTTTTATTCGCATCGCCCCGATCCGGAGACTCCGGTGGAAGAAACGATGGCGGCTCTGGATCAGGCTGTGCGTTCCGGTAAAGCACTCTATGCGGGGATCTCCAATTACAACCCGGAACAAGCAGCTGCAGCGGTCAGGATTCTTCGTGAACTCGGGACGCCGTGCCTGATCCATCAACCGAAGTATTCGATGTTCGAACGCACACCGGAGCGCGGGCTGCTCGATGTGCTGGGCAAGGAAGGCGTGGGCGCGATTGCTTTTTGCCCACTGGCGCAGGGAATGTTGACCGATCGTTATCTGAAAGGAATTCCGGCGGACGCGCGGGCATCGAAGCCGCATGGGTTTTTGAAAGCGCGCGACATAGACGAAGAAAAGCTGACGAAGATTCGGGCGTTGAACGAACTCGCTCACAAGCGCGGGCAGTCGCTGGCGCAGATGGCTTTGGCGTGGGTGCTGCGCGATGGCCGCGTCACATCTGCTTTGATCGGAGCGAGCCGCGTAGAACAGATTGAGCAAAACGTGGCTGCGCTGGGCGAATTGGCCTTCACAGACAAGGACCTGGCGCGGATCGATGCGATCCTGGGCAATGGCGCGATGTAATTCGCAAAGAGCTCGATGAATTTCAAATATAGATAGATGGACCAAAAGATGATCTCGAGCCGCAAATCCTGAGTGCGGCTTCAAAGGCGCTTCACTCCTGCCTCAAAGAGAAACAGCACTGCGCGAACCGAAGCCGGCATACCCCAAAAGCTGGAGCCATTTTCACACTTTCGTAATGACCATTTCTGGTTATCCCGCGCTCTTCCGTGACTGAAAACTCGTTACTATCGTCCCACAACGACTTGTTGACAGCGGGTCGCTAGTTGATGCTCGCATTGAGAATTCTTTCCCCGAATCGCGGAAACGCAATTCATTCATGGCGGAAAGAACTCGCGAGTTCAGCTTTCGAAGAACTGTCAAGGCAAGATCTGAACTGAAAAACTGCGGTGTTTGTATGAGCATTTCATCAGAAAAAGCGCTCCATAATGTGGCCTCTGCTGCTGCGGCTCGCGGGTTCGACTGGAACCACGCCAACACCGCTGCGGTGACACCCTTATCGGTTGCACTGGTGGGTCCGGACGAGCGAACTCGCAATATCGTTGCCAAAGGTCTCGCCGATACGCGCAGAGCGGTGATCAGAGAATTCAACTCCTACCCGCCCGAGCCCGAGCACCTAAGAAGGCTGCTGGCTACTTTCGATGCTGTCGTGCTTGATCTGGACAGCGATCCCGAACAGGTTCTGGAACTGATTGAAGAAACCGGCGCAGGCGATGCGGCGCCGATCATGGTCTATTCGGAGAAGAACGATCCGAAAGTGGCGATCCGCTTGATGCGCGCAGGTACTCGCGAATATCTTCTGTTGCCCTTTCAACGAGACACAATTGCTGAAGCTCTGCGGCGTATGGCTGCTCCTCACGAGCGGACGAGTGCAAGGGAGGTTGCTTCGACAAAGAACGGGCCGGGAGGGCTGCATGTCTTTCTCGGTTCGAAGGGCGGATCCGGCGTTACCACAGTAGCGTGCAATGTAGCGATCGCGCTGGCTCAAAGGCCCGAGCACCGCATTCTGTTGATTGACCTTGCGCTGCCGATCGGTGATTGCGCGCTGTGCCTGGGAATCTCAGCCGGCTACTCGACCGAGGATGCGTTGAGAAGTATCGACCGCCTGGATGCAAGCCTGTTTCACAATCTCCTGGTTCGGCATCGGTCCGGAGTATTCCTGCTGGCCGCTCCAACAAAAGTTCCCGATCTCGAGGTGTCGAAGAGCGCCATCGATAAGTTGATCGCGATTGCGCGGCAGGAATTTGATTATGTGATCGTCGACGTGGGATCGAGGATTGACGTTGCAGCCAAGGCGTTGTTCGAAGATGCGTCCACCATTTATTTGGTCACGCAAACCGGTATCTCGGAGCTGCGGAATTCAAATCGGCTGATCTCGCAGTTCTTTGCAGAAGGAAGCGAAAACCTTGAGATCGTGATTAACCGGTTCGAGCCGCGTTTTCTTGAGACGGCAAACGAAGAGGTGATTACGAAGGCCCTGGGCAAGCCCGTGCGGTGGAAGATCCCCGACGATCAGGACGCCGCGCGCGCGCTACAGCACGGCGACGGCGGATTGCCTGAAACCCGCACTTCGCGCATCAGCCTGGAAATGGCGAGCTCAATCAATGGGCTTCCCATCACAACAGAGAGCAACAGGGAGATCGATCAGAGAGGTCCCACAAACGACATGGTCATGGCACTATCCGGGATTCATGAGCCGGAGAGCGACGGAAGTTTCCAACCGGCCGAGGAGCGATCGGACGTAACCATCAACTGGCCAACACCTGACCCCATCGCCTATGGCAACAGGCTGACGTTTGCGCAGCTCAATGCCACGGCATCGGCTGAGGGAACGCTGGTCTACACGCCGGGGCCCGGCTATGTGCTGCCTGTGGGCACGCACTCGCTGTGGGTCACCTTCACGCCTGCTGACCCCACCAGGTGCTCCCCCCAGCAGGCTTCAGTCACGATCTCCGTGTCGAAGTCGGCGCCGGCCATTTCGTGGCGGACGCCTGCGAAGGTCGTCTATGGCACTGCATTGGATGAGACGCAGCTCAATGCCACGGCTCCAGTGCCCGGCAAATTCGAGTACTCTCCCGCAGCGGGCGAAGTGCTTCCGCCGGGAACCCACACCCTTTCTGTTACGTTCACTCCGGCCGACACCGCTAACTATTCCGCGGCACAAGCTACCGTAACGCTCGCGGTCGCCAAGGCAAAATCGGCAATTCATTGGCCGAAACCGACTCCAATTATCTATGGCATGCAGCTGAGCGGGACGCAACTGTGCGCGCGGGCTTCGGTACCTGGATCCTTCGAGTACAAACCCGATTCAGGGGCCGTGCTCGCGGCCGGGGAGCATGAACTGACGGTGATCTTTACGCCGGCAGACAGTGTTGGGTACTCGATCTCGCAGTCTGCTGTGTCGCTAACGGTGGCGAAGGCAGCTCCCGCAATTGTGTGGCCGACGCCCGATCCAATCGCCCATGATGTTGTACTCGGTGGCGCGCAGCTGAATGCGCGAGCGAGTGTGCCGGGAACATTTGCCTATACGCCGAGGGCAGGCGAAAGGCTCTCGCCCGGAGTGCATGAACTTTCGGCGGTCTTTACTCCGGCAGATACCTTGAACTACGCATCGGCTCGTGCAACGGTGCCGCTCACCGTCACCGAGAAGCTGCCGGCAGTGATCAGCTGGGCGCCACCAGCCAAGATTTCGTATGGCACGCCGTTGAGTGCGGCTCAGTTAAACGCGACAGCAATGATTCCTGGAACGTTTTCGTATACACCTTCAGCGGGCCACGTTCTTGCGCCGGGCAAATATATCCTCTCCGCGACGTTCACTCCGGCGGAGGCAGACAAGTACGCGAAGTCAGAAGCCACAGTCGAGCTTGAGGTGGAAGGACTGCCATACGGGTCTTCGCCGGCAAACGCAGACGCTGCGGCATCTTCTTCGATTGCGGCGCAAGCGACGGATTTTGGCGCGGCGGATTCGACCTCTGCAGAAATGACGAGCGACTTCGCTGCGGCTGAGAAAAGGCCACGGGAAACACGTACCTACAAAGGCGCGGTATACGAGAAAGGTGAGGATGGTAAATGGCATCTCCTGAAGAACTAACTCCACTGCTCCCTGAAACCCTTCCTGATGACTTCAGCGAGTGGGATGGCGAGGCTGCGCCTGAGCCTGCCCCGAGCAAGCCCAATGAATGGGAGGCGTGGGAAGCTACGCATTCATTTGGCGAGCCGACGAGTCCGCGTGGGCAGTCTGCCAACGGCAGCTCAACGGTAGCGCCACAAGTGGAAAGACCGCGTGATTTGGGCCCATCGCCGTCGGCGCCTGCAGTTGCTCCTCAGCCAAAGCATTACGTCGAGTGGGATGGTGAATCGTCTCCGACGCCGAAACCGGGAAATCTGAGCGAGTGGGAAGCATGGGAAGCAGCTCACACTCTCGGCAAGAAGCCAAATACTTCAGCACAGTTCACAGAACGCGAAGCGAACGTGCCGCGCGCCGCGGAGAGGCCACACAGTTCGGCGCCATCTGCGCCGGCGCCGGTCAGGCAGCATGAGCCGGTGAGCAAGCCGTCGAATGGCTCGAATGGATCTGGCAGCCGTCCCTATCTCGCGCCTGAGACGAGCTATCCTACGAAGCCGGTTCCTCCGGCTTCCGGTTTGCCGAAGGTCGTCAAGGTGAACGGAGCGCTCTCATCCGCGGCAGCCGCGAAGGTATCGCAGAGCGAAGCTGACAGCGCTCTCTTTCAGGCGTTTGCGCAAACTGCGACAGCCCCGGAAAAGCCCAAGGCGGCAAACAAGAAGTGGATCATGATCGGGTCTGCAGGCGCAGTTGCGGTTCTTCTGCCGCTGGCATTTTTGAGCCCGATTTTCCATCGTGCGAATGGCGCGCCGAAACAATCGGTTCAGCCGCAGCAGCCGACGGAGACGCAGATTCAACCTGACGCCGCAAATGCGCCGGGAACCGATTCAGCCAACCAGAACCAGCCTGCGCCAGCATCGCAACCGCAGCCGGCAGCCGCAGCACCTGCGAACAGTGGCAACGGCGCACAGCCTGCTTCAGGGCCGACGAAGAAGCAAGCGAAAATGATGGACGATCAACTGACCGCGCCCACCCTTATTCCGCAAGGCGGCAAACCGCAGGCGGAAAATGCGCCGCCCCCCGTGAATCTTGCTTTGAACGGCGGGGATGGCCTGGGCGGGGCGAGCGATGGCATGCCTGGAGCACGGACACAGCCTTCGATCAAGGTGGTACCGTCCAAACCGTTCGACATTTCATCTGGAATCGCAACCGGGATGCTGATTCGGCAGACGGCGCCTGTCTATCCGGCGATCGCGAAAGCGGCACGAATATCGGGCACCGTGGTGCTTCAGGCGACGATCACAAAAAACGGCACGATTAAGGACCTGAAGGTGGTGAGCGGGCCAGCCATGTTGCAGCAGGCAGCAGCGGATGCCGTGCGCACCTGGCGCTACAAACCATACAAGCTCAGCAACGAACCGGTTGAGGTTCAGACGACGATTAACGTTGTGTTTGCACTTCAATAAACTGCCGAAGGCTGTGGCTAATAGGCAATCGACCCCGGGTAGTGCGGTATGATGCGCTGCTGAAATGAGCCCCTGTCGCGCGGGTGGAGATCTCCCTATTCCCGTCCTGACCGTGCCCATTCAATCGCGAAAGACGCGATTTCATCTCACGTGAGGCGGTCGGCAAATCCTCAATCTTCCTACAGATTAAACTTGAGTGGCGTCCCCGACGGGATTTGAACCCGTGTTATCGCCGTGAAAGGGCGGTGTCCTAGGCCGGGCTAGACGACGGGGACGGCTGGAAGAGGATTGCGCAGAGGCGAGGTTGTTCGCGTGTGCCCTTAAGTAGAAGGCTATCAACTCGGTGAAGGGGTGTCAAAACAAGCACGGGCGACGCGTGTATGATTCCGCTCAATCGGAGTCTGCACAAGGCGCCGGCATTTCAGGGCAATTGAGAATCGCCAAGAACAACTGCAGATTCTTCGGTCGCCACGGCGACCTGAGAATGACAACTTGCGAGGGAGGTTGGGGTTCGTGCTTTCCCTCCCAAGTGGAGCGTGCGGAGGCCGCCCGCATTCGGGATAGATGAAAATCGCCAAGAACAACTGCAGATTCTCCGGTCGCCGCGGCGGCTCAGAATAATAGCTCACAAGCGGGAACCAGAAACGTCACCGTTCCGTAAACGTCAAATAAGCTATCCTCGATGAAGATTCAGGCATTTGCGCGCTTGTGAAGGCGATGGCATGCGTTTTTTTGTATCGATAAGCCGGAGTGGTGTGTCTGATCACCATGGCGATTGCGGCAACCAGGGAGCGGGGCGACGAATCAGGCTGCCTGCCCAGTTGGTTTATGGCAAAGCGCGGCAGTGACTGCAGCCAGGGGAAGAATCGAGTGAGCAAAAGCAGGTTCCAGAAGATGTTCGCGATCGCTTGCGTGGTCGCGGCGGGCATAGCTGTTTCAGGGTGCCAGAAGAAGCCCGAAGCGGGTGCTGGGGGGCCGGCGGGGCCGCAGGCACTGCCGGTGCAGACGGTGACGGTGTCGATGTCGCCGGTTCCGCAATCGAGCGAATACGTGGCCACGATCAAATCGCGCAGGTCGACAACGCTGATGCCGCAAGTGAGCGGCCAGTTGACGGAAATCCGGGTTCACAGCGGCGAGCAGGTGAAGGCCGGCACGTTGCTGATGCAGATCGACGACCGACAGCAGAAGGCAACGGTGGACTCACTGCGCGCAACCGAGCTGCAGAAGAAGGCGCTGAACGACTACGACACGGTGGAGGTGGATCGCCAGCGGAAGCTGTTTGAGGCGGGCGTGACCAGCCGCGACGCCTACGAGCAGGCGCAGCAGGCGTTCGAAAACGCGAAGGCGGATTACGAGTCGGCTGTGGAAGCGCGCAAAGCCGGAGAACAGTTGCTGAGTTACTACACAATCCGCGCACCGTTTGATGGCGTCGTAGGCGACATTCCAGTGCACGTTGGCGACTATGTTTCTCCAAACCAATCGCCGGCCGCTGTGCTGACGACGGTGGACGAGGTCGGCCAGTTGGAGGCATACATTTACATCCCCACCGAGCGCGGCGGCGAAGTGCGGCCGGGGCTGGCGGTGAATTTGATGGATAACAACGGCAAGCTGCTGGAAAAGACGCATCTCGATTTTGTTTCGCCTGAGGTGGACAGCACGTTGCAGGGAATCCTGGTGAAGGCACCGGTGGAGACCAAGTCGGGAGTGCTGCGCAACGAGCAACTTGTGAAGGCCGACGTTATCTGGAGCACGAAGCCCATGGCTGTGGTTCCGGTGCTGGCGGTGACGCGGCAGGGTGAAGAAAGCTTTGTTTATGTGGTGAAGCAGCAAGGCCCGATGACGCTTGCGCACAGGGTTTCGGTGGTGTTGGGAGACACAGTGGGGAACAACTATTCGATTGTGTCGGGCCTGAACACGGGCGATCGCGTGATTGTTTCTGCAACGCAATTCCTGGTGGACGGGATGCCGGTGATGCTGCTGCCGGGAGGGCCGCCGGGAGGTGCGCCTGCACAGGGACCAGCGGGTGGGCCGCAAAGCCAGACAGCGCCGCCGCCGGCGGCGAATGGAAATCACGACGCGGCGCGCGCAGCGGTGTACCGACCGCATCGCAGACATCATCACAGGGCTAGGGCAATGAACAAGAGACACACGCGGCCCGCGACGGTCTCGTAGGAAAGAGGGCTCACACGTGTTTGTCGACTTCTTCATTCATCGCCCGGTTTTTGCAACGGTCTGCGCTCTGTTGATCATTCTTTCGGGAGCGATCTGCATACCGAGCCTCCCGGTGGAGATGTACCCCAGCCTGGCGCCGCCGGTAGTGGCAGTTCAGGCAGTTTACGTGGGCGCCGATGCGCAGACCGTCGAAAAGGCAGTAACAATACCGCTGGAAGAAGCGATCAATGGCGTGGAGGGAATGCGCTACATCAGCTCCACGAGCACCAACAGCGGCGTATGCCAGATCAACGTCACGTTCCAAACCGGTTACAACCTGGATATTGCCGCGGTGGATGTGCAGAACCGCGTGGCCAGCGTAGAAGGACGGCTGCCTGGCGAGGTGGTCTCAACCGGCATCAACGTTCTGAAATCGAATAACAACTTCGTCTTCGGCGTGGGCTTTTTCACGCTCGATGGCCGCTACTCGAACGAATACATATCGAATTATCTCGACGTGTACGTGGTGGATGCGCTGAAGCGCGTGCCCGGCGTGGCCGATGTGGAGAACTTCAGCCCGCGCAAGTATGCGATGCGCGTATGGCTTGACCCGGTTCGGCTGGCAGCGCGCGGGCTGACGGCAACGGACGTGGTGAATGCCCTGGAAGAACAGAACGTCGAGGTTCCTGCGGGGCAGCTGGGACAGCCGCCCGCGGATCTGAAACAGGCTTACCAGATTCCGGTGCGCGTGATCGGGCGGCTCACCAGCCCGGAGGAGTTCGACAACATCATTGTCAAGAACTCGCCAAACGGCCTTGTGCAACTGAAGGATGTGGGGCATGCGGAAATCGGCGCGGAAGGTTACAGCACCGCGCTTAAGTACGCGGGCCACGAGGCGATGGGGCTTGGCGTTGAGCAGCTTTCGACAGCGAATTCCCTCGACGTGGACCGCAAGGCCAAGGCTGCGCTGGAGCAATTGTCAAAGAATTTTCCGCCGGGCCTGCATTATGCCGTTGCATTCGACTCCACGACTGCCGTGGGGCAATCGATTCATGAAGTGCTGGTGACGCTGGGCATTGCCATCGTCATCGTCATCACGGTCATCTTCCTGTTCCTGCTGGATTGGCGGGCGACGATCATTCCGGCAGTCACGATTCCGGTGTCGCTGATCGGGACATTTGCGTTCATCCGGGTTTTCGATTTCTCGATCAATTCGCTCACGCTTTTCGGAATCACGCTAGCTACGGGCCTCGTGGTGGACGACGCGATTGTGGTGATCGAGAACGTGCAGCGCCACATCCACATGGAGCACTCGAATGCGCATGAGGCCACGTCGCGCGCGATGAAAGAGGTGACGAGCGCGGTGATCGCGACGTCACTGGTGCTGATTGCGGTGTTCGTGCCGGTGTCATTCTTCCCCGGCGCCACCGGAATTCTCTACCGGCAGTTTTCGCTGACGATCGCGTTTTCAATTGCGATTTCGGCGTTCAATGCGCTGACACTTTCACCGGCGTTATCGGCGCTTTTCCTAAGGGGCGAAGAGGCGCGGCCGAAGCAATTGGATTTTCTCCACATCGGATTCGTTTCGCGCGCGTTTGCTGCATTCATCCATGGCGCGGACAACTTTATCACGTGGCTGGCGAGCACCTATGCGCGGGTGATTCATGTTGCGTTGCAGCTGCGCTATATTTTGCTGCTGGTATTTTTTGTGGGGCTTGGCGCGACGATTTGGATTTACCGAACCGTGCCGACCGGTTTCATTCCGCAGGAGGATCAGGGATATTTCATGGTGATTGTGCAGGCGCCACCGGGGTCCTCGCTTGCATATACGGGGGCGCTTGCCGACGAGGGAGCGGCCATCATTGGGCAGAATCCGCACGTGAAGGGGTTGTTTCAGATCCTGGGCTTCAGCTTTGCCGGCAGCGCGTCGAATGCAGGCATGATGTTTGTGGATACGGATACAACGGATAAGCATGGAGGAAAGCCGTATTCGACGGCGGATGTTATCAAGGACATCTCGCCGAAGCTGCAAATGCTGATGTTTATGCCGAACGGCGGCCTGGTTGCGGCCTTCCAACCGCCCGCGGTGGAAGGAGTTGGCAGTTACGGCGGGTTTCAGTTCATGCTGCAGGACCAGGGCGGCAACAGCCTGAGCGACCTGGATCGCGTGGCACATCAGATTGTGGGCGCCGGCAGCACGCACAAGGATTTGACCGACTTGATCACGACATTTTCCGCCAACGATCCGCAGGAGCTGGTGACGATCGATCGTGAGAAGGCGAAGGCGATGGGAGTTTCGATCACGCAGATCGCAAGCACTCTCAACGTGTTCATGGGATCGGAATACATCAACGACTTTGACTACAACAGCCGCACCTACCGTGTATACGTCGAGGCCGACCAGCCGTTCCGCATGAAGGCGAGCGACCTGCACAGCTACTATGTGCGCTCCGATTCTGGCCAGATGGTTCCGCTGGATAACCTGGTGACCGTTGCCAGCAGCTCGGGGCCGCCGGTGATCACGCACTACAATTTGTTCCGCGCGGTTGAGATCGACGGATCGCCGGCGCAGGGCTACAGTTCCGGTGAAGCGCTCACGAGCATGGAGAAGCTGGCCACCGACAACATGATGCACGGCATGAATTACGAGTGGACGGGAATCACGCTGGATGAAATCGAGTCCAGCGGCAGAGCGCTGCTTATTTTCGGGCTAGGCATTCTGGTGGTTTATCTCACGCTGTCGGCGCAATACGAGAGCTTCGCGCTGCCGTTCATTATTCTGCTGGCAGTTCCGATGGCTGTGCTGGGAGCTTTGGGATTGGTTTTGTTGCGCGGATTTGCCAACGACGTCTATTGCCAGATCGGACTGGTGATGCTGATCGGGCTATCGGCGAAGAACTCGATTCTGATTGTGGAGTTCGCGGAGCAGCTGCGGCGCAAGGGCCGGACCATTGCGGAGGCAGCGATTGAAGCCGCGGAGCTGCGCTTGCGGCCGATTCTTATGACGTCATTCGCGTTCATCATGGGTGTGCTGCCGCTGGTATTCGCAAGCGGAGCGGGCGCGTTAGGCCGCCAATCGGTAGGAACGACGATTGTTGGAGGCATGTTGCTGTCGACGGTTTTGAACCTCGTCTTTATCCCGGTGCTCTATGTGATTCTGAGCCGGTTGCTGGGGCGCGGCGGAGACTTGGTTCCGGAGGAGACGCAAGTGGCCCACGGGCAGCCTACGGCTTTTTGACGAGCTGTGCCGGTCCAACCTGATTTGCCGTGGCCGAGTAGAGATGGCAGCCGTCTGAAGTTTCTTTGAAACGCAGATAAGGATGCAGGAAGAGTGCCTCGCGCGCATCGCCTGAGCCTTCAGCTAAATCAGTGAGCCAAACGCCGTCGGAGCGCGGCTGATTGTGGATGTGCAACCACAGGCCCTTGTGCACATTCGCCAGAAGGCCGCCGCCGATCTTCAAGTCAGCGACCGAAGTCACATTGATGTCGATCAACTCGCCGGTCTGCTCATCGATGGAGATTTTGCCCTTCATCACCTGGGCCAGACGCTGGTTCAGGTTCCTGGCATCGAACTTTGGATTGGGCACGATTTCGTAGAAAAGAACGCTGCGGCCATCGACAATTTGCCGGTAGCCATTGGCCAGCATCATGGCCTGGATAAAATCTTCGAGCTCCTGATTGTTTTTGTCTTCTTCCTTCTGCGCGGTGGCTTGATTGCTGTACTTCACCGTCTCCTTCATCACATGGTCGTCTTGCTTGTGCTGATCGTCGGCGGAAAGATCCTTGCCGTCTTTCTGGAGGGTGCGCTCGATGGGAATCCCGTTGACATAGAAGAGATCGGAGACGACGGAGGTGTCTTTTTTGGTGTTGCCTTTGGCGTCGGTCTCAACAATGCGATCGGTGATGCGGCAGTCGTATTTTTCGCGCTCGGCCGCGAGCTTGTGTTCATTGGCGAGGAGGCGCTTGAGCAGCTCGGTCGCGTTCGGAAGCGGCGCGTTGGCGGCGGGGCTTTGCGCCGCTGCCATAGGGATTGCGGCCGAGAAGACGGCGGCTGCGATGAAAAGAATGAAAGCGCTGCGCATTATCAGAAAAGGGTGCTTATGTTGGACGCGCTCGCCGGCCTAACCGATAACCTGAGGTCCAGGCTGGAGCGCGGGCATAGCGCCCAGGTGCTTTGCCTCCGCCACCACGGCGTCGAGGTGATCGAGTACCTCGGCGACAGTCATGGTGTAAACCTCGCGACGGGAGTCGTAGCCTTCCTCGACCAGTTGCTTCAAATAGTGGCCGGCCGCCTGCGCAGCGAGCTGGTCGGTGATGACCTTGCCGGAGCGCTTCTTCTGCTCGACCCAGGCGATCGAGGGCATCGCGATCCACATGGGACGGCCGTTAACGTCGAAGCGAATGTCGACCGCGTCGGCATGGCGTGTGGCGATGGCGACGATATTCGCTCTCCATCGGCAATGAAGGTCTTCGCCGGTCCAGCGGTCGGCGACGTGGAAGTCCTCGTACATGGTTTAAGGTTACCGTTCCGACGGTACGGGGGCAAGCGGGCGGCGCAAGCCGCTAGTTGAGCTGGCGCCCGATTTCCCAGTGGTGACCGTACGGATCTTCGACGCGGCCGACCCGCCAACCGTGTCCTTCGGAGACTGGGTAAACTTCGCGCGCCCCAGCCGCGCAGCACTGCGCAAAAACCGCGTCAGGGTCGGTAACGGTAAGGATCATGCGCGAACTGGTGCCGTTGAGAGTTTGCGGGCTGAAATTGCCGTGTTCGGGCGACTCATCGCTTACCCAGAACTCAGAATTGCCCACTGCAAGACGCGAGACGACTCCGCCGTGGCCTTCGAGCCGATAGATTTCCTGGGCGCCGAAGGCAAGCTTGTAGAACTCGACAGCCTGAATGCTGTTACGCACAAGCAACCAAGGCGCAAGTGTGGTGGTTACCGGAACGTCTTGTCCCATACCTCGAGCTTAATGCACGCAAGCACTGCCTTGAACAGCCGCCTCGTGGACTGCGCTCAAAGCCCGCTGATACACTAGATGGGTTGCAGTGGCACCATTTTCTTCTGTTTGGACCCGCCTGCAGGGATACCGGAAAAGGACAAGAAAGACTCCGTGGATACTCGAACGCGTCACGCCCTGAAGAAAGACAAATTTGCGCAAGCTGCCGCGAGCAGCGCCAGCTGGATTGGCGAACACCAGGCCGCCGCGTTGCGGTGGGGAATCGTGGTTGGGGTTGTAGTGGCTGTGGCCATTGCCGGCCTGATTTTCTGGAATGTAAGGTCGTCGGCCGCGAATACCGCGCTGGGCGCGGCTCTGGATGTGTATGCTACGCCCCTGGCCGTCCCGGGCGCGCCATCGGAGCCGGGCGCCTATACCACGGCCGCGGCGCGAGGGAAGGAAGCCAACCGCGAGTTCGTGGCGATTGCGCACGATTACAGCTGGCTGCCGGCGGCGGCAAAAGCTCATTACTTCGCCGGAGTGACCTATGAGGACCTGGGGCAGAACAGCCAGGCCGAGAGCGAGCTGAAGACGGCGGCAGGGGCGTGGGACCGCAATACATCGAACCTGGCCAAGCTGGCGCTGGCGGGACTTTACCGGCAGACCTCGCGCGACAACGATGCGATCGCCCTCTACAACGAGATCATCGCGAAGCCTTCAGCGACGGTTTCGGCGAGCGTGGCCCAGCTTGACCTGGCAGATTTGTATGCCGCCGAAGGCAAGCAGGACATGGCCCGCGTACTGTGGGCCAAGGTGAAGGACGCGGATAAGGACGGGGCCGCGGGCTCGATCGCGTCGGAGAAGCTAGCCGCGAAATAAGGGCGGGCTGAGCCTGAGCACTTTCATCTCTGGCTGCGTCTGGTGACTGATGGGCACCAGCCAGGCCATTTTCGCAGGATGGATGGAGAGCGACACGAGCGCGGTGAATGACGAAGCCCGCCGGCGCGCGGAAGACGATGCGCTTGCCGCAATGGTCGACCAGTATGCCAGCGCCTTGTATCGCGTGGCCTATTCCGTACTTCGCAACCAAGCCGATGCAGAAGACGCCGTCCAGGAGGCGTTCGTTCGTGTGCTACGCCATCGCGACTCGCTGGCCGAGGTACGCGATCAACGGGTGTGGCTGATCCGCATTGTGTGGAATATCGTGCTCGACAGGAAGCGGCGCGCGAAGACGCGGCCCGAAACCGACGATGTGAGCGAGCTGGCGCGAGTGCTGCCTTCGACGGGCCTTTCGGCCGAGGAGGTTGCCTCGGCGGCGCAGCATCATGCTCACGTTCTGGGCTGTGTTGACCGGCTGCCTGCCAAGGAGCGGCAGGTGCTGGTGCTTTCAGCATTTGATGAGCTTAGCAGCGTTGAGATCGCATCGGTGCTGGGAATCACCGAATCAAGCGTGCGGTCGAGGCTGTTCCGGGCGCGCAATCTGATGGCTGAATTGCTGGAGCATGAGAGGAGTTTGCGATGAATACGAACCCTCACGAGCCGATCGTTTCCGCGACTCGATCGAGCGCGGAAGAGACTTTGCGGTTGGTTGCAAAGCTGCCCCCACCGGATGGCCTGGAAGAAAGAATCCATAGAAAGCTGGATGCGACGCCGCGGCGGGGACGCGTCCTGATGTGGCCGAGTGCACTGCGCGCGGAGAATAGCTGGATGCGCGGCGCGGCCGCTGCTGCGATTGTTTTTATTGTTGCGGGCGGGGGTTGGGGGGTCTACACGCGCGTGCAGCAGAGTCAGCCGGGCAAGGTGATGGTGATGCCTGCAATCAGCGGTGGTTTCGGCGGGGCGGGAGCGATTCGCCAACCGCAAACGCTGCCGGGACCGAAGGCGCCCGAGGCGATCGAGACAAGAGCGTTGCAGCCAAAAGCGGCGCAGAAGCCTGCCACTCGACAGCATGGCGCGAGAACCCGCCAACCCGCAGCCACAGACCAAACGGCCGGCTCGAAATAGGCTGATCGATTCAAGGCGGCGTCACGTGCTGCATGCCGCTCGACAAACAGCGCGGAATTCTTTACTTAGAGTCCCTGACAACTGCGCGAATCAGCATTCCAAGAAGAGCAAGGATGAGTGCGCCCCAAAAGGCGGGCACAAAGCCGTTTACGTGGAATCCGGGAACAACGGCTGAGGCCAGCAGGATCATGATGCCGTTGATGACCAGCAGAAAGATTCCCAGGGTGAGAATGGTCAGCGGCAGGGTGACGATCTTGAGGAAGAGCCCGACGGTGGCGTTCAAGAGGCCGATGACGACGGCGGCGATGAGAGCGGGCAGCAGGCCGTTGACATGAAATCCAGGCACGAGGCGGGAAACAACGATGAGCGCGAGTGCGCTCAGGATCCAATGCAATAAGAGTCTCATTCAGTGATCTCCCACAATACTTTGATGCCGTGAAAACGGTAGGACGGTGGGTGGTGGACGGTGGACGGTGGACAGAGAAGGAGCCCGGTCCCAAAGTCGAAACCAGGCGACACGCACATGCAGGACACAGGGAACCCATTTTAGAGTAGAGGCATGTTTCGGCGGCGGGTGACGGTAGAGCGCGTGGACGCGAAGGGCGAAAGGCACGCGTGCCCGATCGGGCAAATTGACAACTTTGCCATGCGGAACTTCACCAACGATGCGGTCTTCGACGATACGTTTCCGACCGGGGATGGCGTACTCGAGATCGGCAATCGCGTGCCGGTTGAGGCGCTGCGGGCGGCGATGGAAGACTGGTTCCGGCGCAAGGGATATTTGAAGGCGGACGAACGGCTGGAGGTAAATGAGGAAAGCGGCGCGCGATGAGGGTACACAGAATGAGTGTGCGGTATCCCGGCTTCAAAATCGAGACCGGAGGTGCCCGGAAGCCCAAGATCTGGACGGCATTTAACCTTTGAGCAACCCCCCCCGACCCCCCCCGATCAATTTGGGTATAACTGGTTTGTTTTCAGCGAGTTGTACCTTTGGCTAGGTCCCGCAGGCTGCTGATTATAAAAGAGTTACACGCAACCTTAGCCTTCTAAAGGACTTAGAGGATTCCGAGAGCAGATTGTGCTCTCTGCCTGCCGTTCAATCGTGAATGAGCGCCCGCCTCATGCGGCCGCGGCGGATTTTGCGGCGACGGCCCCCTTCCAAAGTTTGAGCTCAGCCAGTCGGCGGGTTTTGAGGCCGGCGTTGACCTGGCCTCCCGCGTGATCCCAGGACAGCAATTGCTCGGCAGCGGCTTCGTGGCGGCCGGCGTTCAACTCGTGGAGGAGGGTGGAGCCGGCCAGGCGGGCCGCACCCAGGTTGAAGCAGAAGTCGACGAGCGCGTCGAACTGGCCCTGAGTGAGCTCGACCTTGACGAGGCGGGCGACGGCCTGTTCGGCGGATTCAACGTCATCAGCAAGGATTGCGGCGGCCTGGGCTTCGGTGATGCCGTTCGGGAAGGAGTCGCCGGGCCGGACGAGATGGCCGTAGCCGATGGTGGGAAAGCCGGCGACGTCGAGGTATATGTGGTCGCGAAAGCCCTCCGAGATTTTGATGAGGTTCAAGCCTTCGGTGCTTAGTTTCATGGGTGCTCCTTTGCACGGCGGACCGCGGACGGTGATCGGTCGTCGGTGGTCGGAAAGACAAAGGGCCTGTGGAAGACCACCCAGCGAGGCGGCTTTCACAGACCCTGAATTGAGGCTAGCAAAAAGGCACTTAATTACCGGCAAACTTCAAAAGAATATTTTTGACCCGAAAATCCTTCCTAAACATCTGTTTTTCAGATAGTTGCGGGCGAGATGCTGTATCGGGGTGTTTCGTCGCCTACTTGCGCCCGTTTTTGCACAGAAATCGATGCCCAAAATAGGAAAAACTGCACTGGTTTTGGTGCAGTTTCCTAACCCAAACGTAATAAGAAACTTGCGGCGCCGGCGGCCAAGTGCCGGCATTTTTTGAACAGAAACGGCGTTGTCCTTCTTGACAACAACGTCATCCTACAAGTGTCGGTCTAGTAAAATGACCAGATGGTTATGAAAAGGAAAACACGCAACTTAACACGAAAGGCACCGCTCTGGATTTGTCTTGTGGCTGGTGTCTCCGCCGTGGCAATGGTGGCGCTGGTGGTGTTGTTTTCAGCGCGCACGGTGCAGGCAGATGCGAGTCTTCCCAAACCAGCCTTCACAGCGCCTGCGGACCCGCCTGCGGTGAGCGCAACCCCGGCATCGCTCAGTTCGGCGCCGGAACATTCGGCATCGCTCGCCGACCAGGAACCCCAGATCCCGCAGAACGCCCCAACCCCCGCCGCCAAAAGCTGGAAGGACAGAATCCAGGGAATTGCCAGCTGGTATGGCGGGGTCTTCAATGGCAGAAAGACCGCCGATGGCGAGACCTACGACATGTATGCCATGACGGCGTGCCACCCCTCGCTGCCGTTCGGTTCAATTGTGCGGGTGGTGGACTTGAAAAACCACCGCTCGGTGGTGGTGAGGATCACGGACCGCGGCGACCTGGTTGACGAGGGCCGGATCATTGACCTCTCCTATGGCGCAGCCAAAAAGCTGGGAATGGCCAAGGCAGGACTGGCAAAGGTGGAGCTACAGGTGCTGTCTCTGGGGAAGAAACAGCCGGAACAGCCGGTAGCCAATAGTCAACAGCCAGTAGCCAATAGCCGGCCGGACAGCGGTCAATGAACAGTGGTTAGGGGTTAGTCGTTAGTGGTTAGAGTCCGGGCCTGCGGGCCCGGATTTTTTTGCGCGCGAAAAGGCTTCGTGCCATCCCGCCCAAGCCAAGCTTGCACCCACCCCACGGACGAAGACCCGTCCGTGGGGGTCCCCGGGGGACGGGGCACCCCAGGCTTGTGCTGGGCTGAGATGGCGAAAACAACCGCAGATCCCTCGACTCGGCCGCCGCATCGGCCTCGCTCGGGATGACAGACGTGAGGGAGGGGTCGTGCTATCCCGCCCAAGCGGAGCTTGCACCCACCCCACGGACGAAAACCTGTCCGTGGGGGCCCCGGGGGACGGGGCACCCCAGGTTTGTGCTGGGCTGAGATGGCGAAACAACTGCGGATTCTTCGCTCCGCTCAGAATGACACGGGCCTGAGGAGCTTGAGGACTCAGCGCAGGCAGGCGCCTTCGGGTTGGCTGAACGGCTTTTGCAGGTACTGGCGGGCTTCGTTGACGGCCCCCTGGGTGTTGTCGTTGGTCTGGACGGCGAGGCGGTACTCGCCGACGGCGCGATCGCGCTGGCCGGTGAGGTCGAAGATTTTGCCGATGGCGATGTGGCTCCAGACCTCGGTCCAGGGAGGCGTATCGTCGCCACGCAGAGCGTCACGGAAGGCGTTGACGCTGGCCTGGTAGTTGCATTGGGTAAAGAGCACCTCGCCGATGCGATAGCTGGCCAATGAGCTGAGGGGATTGGCCTGGAGCGCTTTCTTGTATTCGTCAATGGCGCCGAGCAGGTCGTTCTGGGCCACAAGCTGCTGGCCTTTCAGGATGGAGATGCGGACCTGCAGGTCAGGGCTGGATTTAAGGACCCAATCGTTGGGATCGATGCTGATCTTGCGCGGACGGCCAAACGTGTCGACGATGTACTGCGTGTCGGTACCGACGACTTCGACCTTCTGGTTCACGGTTTTGCCGTCGGTTTCAATGCGCAGGTCGACGGGCATGCGGAAGAGGTCGAGATCCTGATCGATTTCGCCGATGGTGCGGAATCCTTTGTTGTTGCCGAGGCGATAGACGGCGTACTTGTCAGTAAATGTCGGAGCACCGGTTCCATCGATCCATTGCGAGAAGAAAGGCACGAGCTGCTGCTGGGTCTGCTCTTCGGCGACTTTTTCAAAGTCCTGGGTGCGAATGGAATTTGAGGCGTACTGGGTGAGCGCGGCCTGGAGAATCTTCTGAAAAGCCTTGTCGCCGACTTCCCAGCGGAGCATGTGGAAGATCATGGCGCCTTTTTCAAGGGTCATGGACTGGAACTGGGGCGTGAAGGGATCGAGACGGCCGACTGCGGAGAGCGGAATGGTGTCATAGGCGAGGGCTCCGGCGGCCACGTCTTCCATTGCGGCTTTCATGGCGGTGGCGCCGCTCTGGTCCTCAACATACATGAGCTCGGCGTAGCGGGACATACCGTTGGTGATCCAGGCATCGTCGAGTGTTTTAGGGCTGACGGCCAGCCCCCACCATTGGTGGGCGATGGTGTTGGCGAGCAGGCGGATGCCGGACTTGTCGCCGGTGCGGGAGCCCATGATGGCCGCGAGCTCAGGCGCATAAACGGCGGGCAGGGTGTCGTCGGGCAGCTCGACGATGTTGATGCGCGGCGTGGGGGGAAGGCCGAAGGTATCAGTGAAGTAGTTGTATTCGCCGGTGGCGGTTTTCGCGAGCTGATTGGCCGAGGCTTGATGCGAGATGGTGACGTAGACCTTGACGTTGCCGGCCCCGACCGAGACGGCAGGCAGATAGCGGCCGGCGATGACAGTGCCGGGGAATCCGGGCTTCGTCCAGTTGAAGTCGTATTCGTCGCCGGGTTTGCCGTCAGACAGGGTGACAGGCTTTGGGCCGCCGGTGGAACCCGAGGAAAAGACGCGCAGGCCCTGGGGAACGCGGATGTGCAGTTCGGCGGTGAAGCGATCGGTCATGAAGCCGGTCATGGGAAACCAGCGCGCGGGGTAGAGCAGGTAGCTGATGGGTTCCTGAATAGCGGCGAGCTTAAGGCCTTCGACGGGGCCGTCTTCGTTGCCGGTGATGATGCCGTCGTAGACGAAGGTCCAGTGGGAGGTTTGGCCGTCGACGAAGGGCGTATTGGTAGTGATGCGGACCGAGCCATCGGCTGTGCGCTCACCGTCGAGCTGCTTGCCGGCATCGTCGGTGATCTTGGTGATCTTGAGCGCGGGATGAAATCCGAAGGTGACCACTTGAAGGTTGGCGGGAGCGGTGAAGCTGACCTGAGTGGTTGCCGTGAGGTGATGGGTCGTGGTATCGAGCTCAGCGTCGATGACGTAGCCAGTGATGTTGAGTGCGGGGCGACCGACCTGGGCCGCGGCGGGGAGGGCCGCGGAGATTAGAAGTGCGGCGGCAACCAAAGCGGGCGCGATGATACGGGCGGGCGAGAGGCGGCCAGCAGGATTCATGGAGTTCAGCAGTACGTTCAAGGTTTTGTTCATTCGATCGCTCATTCTTTAAATGCTCTTCTTATGGCTCTTCGGGGATGGGATGAATTCGTGTTGAACCTGCGGTTAACGTCATGGGGCCTCGGCCGAATGGGGCGGCGCTGAGTCAAGTGTTTTTTCAATCTCCTGAACAACGATGGCGGCTACCCTCTCGATGGCTAATAGCCGGGGCTGGTTGTCCGAGCCGGCCTGAAGCGCCTGCCGAACTGCCTTCAACTCTATAGTCATGGACTGACGAGCGGGGCCGTCGGGTAGCAGGGGCTCGAGGTGTTGGACGATATTTGCGGCGGTGAAGTCGTGCTGAATGAGCTCTGGAACCACGCGTTTTTGGGCGATGAGATTGGCCATGGCGACATGAGGGACCTTGACCATGCGTTTGGCGAGGGCGTAGGTGAGCGGGGAGACTCGGTAGACGACGACAAAAGGATTGCCGACGAGGGCGGCTTCGACAGTGGCAGTGCCGCTGGCCACGATGGAGGCTCGGGCGTGGAAGAGGGCGCCACCTGCGGTGGGGCTGACCGCGCCTTCGGCGCCACTGTCTCCGATCAGCCGGATTTCGAGGTTAGAGCGGTGATCGTCGGCGATGCGTTGGACGGCATTGCGCTGCGAGGCGGTTAGCGTGGGCGCCAGGGGAAGGATGTATTCGTATTTGTCGCCGAGGAGGGTCGCGGCGGAGAGCATTTCAGGCAGGTTGGATTCGATCTCCTTCATCCGGCTGCCGGGCAGGAGGCCGATCCATGTTCGTTCGGGATCAAGATGATATTCGGCGGCGAACTGCTCGCGGGTGATGGAGGGTTGCGGCAGGTCGGCAAGTGGATGACCGACAAACTCGGCGGCCACACCGCGATCGCGATAGTAGGACTCTTCGAAGGGGAAGATGACCAGCATGCGGCGGACGTATTTGCGGACGAGCTCGATGCGGTGCTGCTTCCACGCCCAGAGCTGCGGGCTGACGAAGTAGATGACGGGGACGCCGAGGCGATGGAACTCGCGGGCGAGGCGGAAGTTGATCTCAGGGAAATCGATGAGGATGGCGACGGTGGGAGGATTGGCGCGGATGGCGCGTTTGAGCTTTCGGAATTCGCGGTAAATGCGGGGCAGGTGGAGGACGACTTCAGTGAGGCCCATGACCGCCATATCTTCAGCGCGGACGACAATCTTGACTCCGGCGGCTTCCATTTGCGGGCCGCCCATTCCCCACAGCTCCGCTGTTTTGGGTTTTGGAGCAAAGATGTGGGAGAGCGCGCGCGCCAATTCGGCGCCGTAGTGCTCGCCGCTGGCTTCGCCGGCCGAGATGAAGATGGAGGGGGTCATCGTGGGCGCTCGTCAACGCTTGTGTTGAGTTCATCATAGCGGCGTGGGGCCGTGACTGAAGGGGGCTGTGCGCGACTGCAACCTGCCAAAAGCCGCTGGGCATCGAACAGACAGCAGGAAAGATAGATAGAAACCGATAGAAGAACGAATAGATAGACGGAAACGCGGCGAACCGCTCGCGGTGCGCCCAAGTTGAAACCGGAGCAAGATCGCCTGCTTTCCCAGAGATCGTTGGCCAATGGGCCGTTAAGCGGCTGAACTCTCGTCCTGAAACAGCCATCTGCGGTGCGAGGCCGAACTCCGTTTTTTATCATTTTTCACCGGCCAATACTGATAAATGGCTGGTGAATCCGGTTCGTTGAGCGCATTGTCGTGCTACATTTCGCTCAGATGGGGAGCGAAGTCTCAGGATGGCCGCGCGAATGAAGGACGCGAGCCGTGAAGGCAAGACGGGCAGATGGCTTTTGCGGTGAGCGGAGCAAGCGCGGGTTCCCCAAAGAAGAGTTGAACTGAAGCGGCAAGAACCGCAAGTGAGCATCGGCCGCGGCAGCCAACGAGATTGCAGGTTTTGAGATGACGAGTATTACGGCAATTCCAAAGCCCCTCAGAGCCAGCATCGGTGGGGGAAGCGACGGCGGGAAGACCGGCGAAGAAAGTCAGGGCGTCGCGCATCATGCGGGCACGACGTTCGGCGATTTGCTGGTTGTCGCAGATGAAGTGGGCTACGCCGCCGGAGGCAGCCGAGCCTCGCGGATGGCAGTGGATGCGATCGCATCGGGGATCGCTGAGCTGCTGGCAATTTTCCCGCCGCGAATTGCAATCGAAGAAGCGGTTCGACAGGCGAACACGGAACTCACGGCAGCAACGACCCTGCAGGAGAGCAGTGACGGCTCAATGGGCGTGACGGTGGTTGTGGCCCTGCTGCGCATGGAGACGGATCGTGCGCGTGCGACCATCGGCCGCGTGGGTGACAGCCGCGCCTATGTGCTGAGCAAACAGAAGCTCGCACAGATCACCGCAGATTCTTCGGGACCGCCGGATGGATTCGGCGACCCCTGGACGGCGGCGCAGGATGAAGCATCGAATGCCGGCGACTCAGCGCAGACCGCCTGCCTGGGACAGGGACTGAACATCAAGGTGGCAACAAGCGAGATTGAGCTGCAAGCGGGCGACGGGTTACTGCTCTGTACCGGGGGACTTTGGCGATCCGTATCGGAGCAGGCAATTGAGCGCGTATTGGCGGACCATTCTCGGAGCGCTGATGAGACAAGCCGCGCTCTGCTGGATTCGGCGCGTAACGCCGGCGCCAAGGACAGTGTGGCGATTGAGTTTGTGCGCCTGACGCAAGGCGGTGATTCGGCGATGCCGGCTGTGAGCGCGGTTGAGAATCAGTCCGTAGAGGCGAAGAACGCCGCGGTACTGACGGAAAAGAGCGGGGCGGCACAAAAGAAGACGGCGACGCCGGCGGCGAAGAGCGCGGCGAAAAAGAGCGGGGCGGCGCCGGTCATTGAATGGGCGGCGCCGGAACCTATCGAATATGGCACGGCGCTGAGCGACGTCCAACTGAGCGCAACCGCATCGGTGGAGGGAACCTTCACATTTAATCCCGAGGCGGGAGCGATGCTGGTTGCGGGCGAACACACGCTCTCCGTTGTGTTCGCGCCGACGAATAAGGCTGAATACGCGCCGGCGCAAGCGACCGTGCCACTTCGCGTCGCCAAGTCGGTTCCGTCCATCAATTGGCCTGAGCCTGAGCCGATCAACGACGCCACTCCACTGGGACCGGCACAGCTGAATGCAGGAGCTTCAGCGTCTGGGAGTTTCGCTTACAGTCCGCGGACGGGCGAACTGCTTCGGGCCGGCACGCACACACTTTCGGTGAAGTTCACCCCCGCGGATCTGATGAACTACACAGCTGTCGAGGCTAGCGTCCCGCTCACGGTGATCGAAGCCGTTCCCGCTGCGATCACCTGGGAGAGCCCTGATGCGGTTACATATGGAACGGCTTTGGGCGATGAGCAGTTGAATGCCATGTCGCCGGTGCCTGGGACTTTTCTCTACGTTCCCGCACCGGGCAGCGTGCTGACCCCAGGCCAGCACGAGCTCGAGGTGTTTTTCACTCCAGAGGACAAAGTAAGGTATGCCGAAGCGCGGGCCACGGTAACTCTACAAGTGGAGGAGCCAGAGATTGCGCAGGCATCAGCGGCAGTGGCGCAGGAAGTTGGCGGTCGGGTGGAAGAACCCGAGTTCGCGGCGCGGATAGCGGACGAGGCTGAGGGGACTGAGCGTGAGCCGCAGCCCGGAGAGGACGCACGGGGGGAGATGCAGCTCTTCCGCTCGTTCCAGCCCGACGTGGATGTTGCAGGAGGACAGAAGCGCGCGAGCCTTTGGTGGCGAATTGCTTCAGTAGTGGCGGCGATTCCGATTCTTTGCGTGCTCGCGTTCCTGATCGATAAGGCTCGCACAGGAACGCCGTTTCTGCCCCATCAAAGCAAACAGACAGCTCCGGCGGCAGTCGATGTTCCGCCTAGTGCGCAGGACGCGACGCATCGGGTGCAGATAATAGTGAACCAGACTACGACGGGAGACGGAAAACAACCGGCGGCGAGCAGCGGGACAGGCAGCGGCACACAGGCAGCAAAGCCGGCGCAGGGACAGTCGGAGACGACATACGATAAGCCGGCTGTACCCACGAAAGATTCGCAAGGCGGCGGGAAACAGGCGAGCGAACCCGCTAACACTGGATCTGGACGCTCTGGCGGGGCGAACGCGGGCGAACAGAGCGGGCGGAGCGGGGTGGAGAATGGAAAGACGGGATCGGGAGCCGGGAACGCGGCTCCCGTTTATGTATCGGGAGACGTAGCGGCGGGAAGGTTGCTGGAGTCCAGGGTGCCGATTTATCCGCCGGCGGCGAAGGCGAATGGAATATCCGGCACGGTGGAATTGGAAGCAACGATCGGCAAAGACGGAGCCGTGAAGGATGCGCGCGTTGTAAGCGGACCGGCGGAGTTGCGACAAGCCGCCATCAATTGCGTGCGCGCGTGGCGTTACCGGCCATTCATGGTGAACAACGAACCGACGGAAGCAGAGACGACCGTCAACGTGGTCTTCTCGCTGGACAAATAGGCAGCGCACGCGCCCGCGATCTCTCGATTCGGTTGAGGTGACTGCGCGGGAGTTGGATTCGTGCTATCCCGCCCAAGCAAAGCTTGCACCCATCCCACGGACGAAGAACCGTCCGTGTGGACCCCGGGGACGGGGCACCCGAGATTTGTGCCAGATCGAAATCGCAAAGAGCAATCGATTCACGCCGTTAAGAGACCTTCCTTACAAGACGAGCGTGCGGTGATACCCTTCCCGATGGAGAAAGATTGGGGGCTGTTGTGCGCGTCTCTAGGGAATGGATTGTTGTTGCTGTACTGGCGATGGGATCGGGCTGTGCGGGATTGATGCGGGCGCAAGGGCCGAGCGGTGCGGCGGCAGCGCCAAAACAGCTTTCAGTTCCGGCTGCGGACGATCCGGTAGCCGATCCCAAGGCGGTAGTCGCGATTGGAAACGCGCGTTTCACAGTGCTGACGCCGCAACTGATTCGTATGGAGTGGTCGGCAGATGGAAAGTTCGAGGACCACGCGTCGTTTGTGTTTATCAATCGAAAGCTGCCGGTGCCGAAATTCGAAGTCGGGACCGAGTCGGAAGGAAGCGCACAGTTCAGGACGATCAAGACCGAAGCGCTCAAGCTGACGTACGATCCGGCAGGCGATGGGCACTTTACACCACAGAACTTATCGATCGACTTCAGCGTCGACGGCAAGCAGGTCGTTTGGCATCCGGGCGACTCTGATGCCGCCAACCTGCAGGGCACCACGCGCACTCTTGACACGGCGCGGGGATCGAAGACGGAGGAGCCGATTGGTCAAGGGCTCGTGTCGCGCGATGGATGGGTGCTGGTCGACGATTCGACGCGGCCGCTATTCGATTCGGCAGACTTTCGATTTTTGCAGGGCGAAAAAAGCGAGTGGCCGTGGGTGATGGAAAGGCCGGCGAACGAGAAGCCTGGCTCGTATACCGATTGGTACTTCTTCGGATACGGACACGATTACAAGAAAGCGCTTGGCGATTTTGTGCGCGTGGCGGGACGAATTCCTCTGCCTCCGCGATTCGCATTTGGGGTATGGTGGTCGCGCTACTGGGCATACAGCGATCAGCAGTTCGACAAGCTGGTGAAAGATTTTCGAGAGAACGACTCGCCGCTCGATGTGCTGGTGATCGACATGGACTGGCACATGAGCGATGAGCAGTTGCGCGCGATGGGCGCTGTGGATCAGTCGGGGCAAATGCTTGGCTGGACCGGATACACGTGGAACAAAGTGTTGTTTCCCGATCCCGATGCGTTCCTGAAAAAGCTGCATGAAGACGGGCTGAAGACGACGATGAACCTGCATCCTGCGTCGGGGATTCAACCGTGGGAGCAGGCGTATCCGGCGATGGCGCGCGCCATGGGCATCGATCCGGCGACGAAGAAATATATTCCGTTCAATCCGACGGACAAGAAGTGGGCGACGAATTATTTGAATCTGGTGCTGCATCCGCTGGAAAAGCAGGGCGTGGACTTCTGGTGGCTCGATTGGCAGCAGCAGTCGACGACGGATTTACCTGGAGTGAATCCGACGTGGTGGCTGAACTACGTGCACTTTACCGATCAGCAGCGCGAGGGTAAGCGGCCGCTGCTGTTTCATCGCTGGGGCGGATTGGGGAATCATCGCTACGAGATTGGATTTTCGGGCGACACCATTTCAGTGTGGGACTCGCTTGCATTCCAGCCGTGGTTCACTGCGACCGCGGCGAATGTGGGGTACGCGTATTGGAGCCACGACATCGGCGGGCACATGCCGGGCGCGGTCGATCCTGAGCTCTATACACGCTGGATCCAGTTTGGGATCTTCAGCCCGATTTTGCGGACGCACACCACGAAGAATCCGGATTCGGAGCGGCGTATCTGGGCGTATCCCGAGCCCTACTCCGAGGTGATGCGCAACGCATACCAGGAGCGCGAGGCGATGCAGCCGTACTTATATACGGAGGCGCGGCGCACGTACGACACGGGCGTTGCGTTTTTCCGGCCGCTTTATTACGACTGGCCCGAAGAGGATGCGGCGTATAGGAGCAAAAACGAATACCTGTTTGGCGACCAGATGATTGTGAGCCCGGTGACGGCGCCGGCGGACAAGGTGACGGGCATTGCGACGGAACAAGTTTGGCTGCCGAAGGGCGACTGGATCGAGCAGCCGACGGGAAAGCATTTCATTGGGCCGACGTCGGTGGATCGCAGTTTCACGATCGATCAGATTCCTGTGTATGTGAAGGCGGGAACGATTGTGCCGATGCAGCCACCGATGCTGCATACGGGCGAGAAGCCTGTCGACCCGCTGATTGTAAACGTGTGGCCGCTCGCGCCGGGGGCGACGTCGAGCTATTCGGTGTATGAGGATTCGGGAGTGTCGGTCGAGTACCAGAAGGGCGTGTTTGCCCGCACGCCGATTAAGGCGGCCGAAGATGGCGACACGCTGCGCGTGGAAATTGGGCCGGTGGAGGGCGCGTATCCGGGAATGCTGAAGACGCGCAGCTACGAGGTGCGGCTGCCCGACGATTGGCCGCCGGCGCGCGTGACGGTGAACAGAAAGCCGGTGGCGTTTGCAAAGCCGGGCGAGCCGGCCGGCTGGACGTTCGAGGGGAACACGCTGACGACGGTGATTCCGGTTGCAAACGGAAGTGCGAACGCGAAGGTCGTCGTTGTGGTCGAACGCGCGAAGGGGCGCGTGGCGCGGCGCGATGAGATCGATGGATTTGCGGGCGTGATGACGCGGCTCCGCGGCGTGGACGATGCGCTGAATCAGACGGGGCCGGTTGCAGGGCCGTCAATTGCGCTGAGGGACGCGATGCAGACCGGCGATGTGATCAGCTACTACCCCGAGCGGATTGACGAGGCGCTGAAGCATTTCCACGAGCGATTGGCGCAGGCGAACGCCGATGTGAGCCAGCTCGACAAGGAGTTTGAGCAGCGATTGAGCGACGCATCGAGGCGGATCGGCGGATCGAGTTGGGCGCCCGCCGACATCGAGAGCGAGAAACAGAAACGCCGCGACGCGCTGCACAAAGCGGAGGCGCTGCTGGGCGAAGCGGCGAAGTAGCGGGCGGGGCCGGTTGGATGAAAGCGCGGACGTTAGGGTTCGTGCTACCCGACCCAAGCGAAGCTTGGATCCACCCCACGGACGAAGACCTATCCGTGGGGACCCTGGGGACGGGGCACCTGTCGATCGTGCGGAGCGGAAGTCGCGGAAACTTCGTCAATCGTGACAGCATGAGCCGCTTGCTTTGTGCGTGCCAGGGCCCACTTCTTTCGCCCGCCGACGCGGGCTGCGGCTACGGCGATTGTTGACCCCAGGCTTACGCCTGGGGCTAGTCTCTTACGCCCGCTTACGCGGGCACTGTTAGCGACCTCAGCTGGTTCAGTTACGCCTTGGACTGCTCGGCGCGCTCGCGGACGGCTTCGTGAATCTTTGCCCAGCCGCCTTTCATTCCCTTCTTGTAGTCGTCAGGAACGTTTCCGAAACCGGTGTGATGAAACTTGATGAGCGTTTCGCCATTGTCTTCGGTGAGGCGATATTGCACGTTGTTGGCGACAGGGAACGACATCATCAACGGGCCGCTGAACTCGAGCAGCGTGGGCCGCTTGATGGCCTGCACGGTGGCCCAGCAATGGCCGTTGTTGTCGCCGAGGTCGCGGAACCAGCGGCCACCCGGCCATGCTTCAAGCTTGAAGGGCATGGGGGTGCCGTCATCCTTTTCGAATCCGGAACCGAGTTGATCGAGAAGCGCCGCAAAAGTGACTTCGAGTGAGGCGCGCACGCGAATCTCCTGTTCGATCTTGAAGCTGAGAGATTCGATATCGGGAACTGTCATAGTTGTCATAGATCCTCCGTGGGAAAGTTGAGTGTTCGTGATTCGTGGTTCGTGATGCGAGGTTCGAGATTCGCGGGCCGCGCTTGGCAACGCGGAACCGATGAATCAGGACTTGAGATTTGGCGGTTGCAATGGGTTGCCGGCGCGATCGATCTCGGCCTGGGCGCGCTCGGCCCGCTCTTTGACGCGAACCAATTGATGCTGCCAGTAGCGCGCAAAGGTTTCAGCAAATTCGTGCAGGGGGCGGATGGCGATGGCGTTGGTGCGGTAGAGGCGATGGCGGCCATTGCGGCGCACTCGAACGAGATTGACGCTGCGCAAAACGCCGAGGTGCTTTGAGACGGACGGCTGGTCGAGGCCGATGGCGGCGACGATCTCGCCCACTCCGCGCTCATCGTGCGCCAGGAAGAGCAGGATCTGGCGGCGCCGCGGCTCGGCGATAGCGTTGAAAGCGTCGGAGGTGGTTGCAGCTCTTGCCATGAGGAGAACAATACATGCTTATATGGGAATATGTCAAGTGGTTTTTTCATGACTTTTGTTTGGCATGGTTGGGGAAGCGGATTGGAGGGGGGTGGGTGCACCATATACCATCCGACGCATGAAGCCGTTTTCATTACTGGTTGCAGCCCTGCTGCTGGGTTCGGGACCGGTGCTCTTTGGCCAATCGCAGCCGGGCACTGCGCCCGCAACCGTTCCGGCAGGCAGCCCGCCAGCAGGATTACCTGCCCCTCCGCTGAAAAGCTGGCTGATCAAGATCATTCCGCCGCGGCCCACGTTCGATAAGGACGGAACGCCGGCCGAGAATGCGCTGATGAGCCAGCACTTTGTTTACTGGAAGGACCTGAACGCGAAGGGCGTATGCATCTTCGGCGGCCCGGTGCTCGACCCGAAGGGCGTTTACGGGATCATTGTGGTTCGTGCGGCAACATTGGATGAGGCAAAGGCTCTTGCCGCAGGCGATCCAAGTGTGAAGGCGGGGTTGATCAAGAACGATATTGCGGAGATGGCTGTGGCGTTTGTGCCGCCGCAAAAGCCGTAATCGAGAATCACTCAGAAGGACGTTTACGCATGACATTCAATCGCCGAGCATTTTTGAACGCGTGCACACGGGCGGGGATTGCGTCGCCGCTGTTGCCGGGGATTTTGTACACGCTGGCGGTGCAGGCGCAGGCGCCGGCTTCAGGAACGGGCAGCGGCACGAGCTCTGCCGCGGGCGGAGCGACGAGTCCTGCTGCGGGTTCGAGCGGGAGTGGACAGGCGCAAACGCCCGCGTTGCCAAAGGTCACGCCGCAGATGATCGACCGGGCCGCGGAACTGGCGGGAGTGGGCCCATTCACCGATGCGCAGAAGAAGATGATGCTCGACGGGCTGAACGATCAGCGCGACGCGTATGCGCAGATTCGCGCGCTGAAGATCGCAAATGATATCCCGCCGGCGTATGTGTTTCATCCCGGGCCGGCGGCGAAGCCTGCCGAAAGCAGCGTGGCGTTCATGGGCACGACGCCGCAGCCGGTATTTGATGACTCGGCAAGAGGCGCGCCGAAGATGCCGGCGAATCTTGAAGACGTGGCGTTCGCTTCGGTGCTCGAGCTGGCCAGCCTGATCTGGCATCGCAAAATCACGTCGGTGGCGCTGACAACGATGTATATCGAGCGGCTGAAGCGCTATGACGCAGAGCTGCATTTTGTGATCACGCTGCTTGAGGACCGCGCGATGGCGCAGGCGAAGGCGGCCGACGACGATCTTGAAAATGGGCTGTATCGCGGGCCGCTGCACGGGATTCCGTGGGGCGCGAAGGATTTGCTGGCCGTGAAGGGCTATCCCACGACGTGGGGTGCGGGAGGATTCGAGCAGCAGACGTTTAAAGAAGACGCGACGGTGGTGAAGAGGCTGGATGCAGCGGGGGCCGTGCTGGTGGCGAAGTTTTCACTGGGCGCGCTGGCGATGGGCGACAAGTGGTTTGGCGGCCGCACGCGGAATCCGTGGAATCCGGCGCAGGGATCGAGTGGATCGTCGGCGGGATCGGCGAGCGCAGTGGCGGCGGGATGCGTGGGGTTCGCGCTGGGCTCGGAGACGCTGGGATCGATCTCCTCGCCTTCAACTCGCTGCGGAGCAACGGGCTTGCGGCCGAGCTTTGGCATGGTGCCGCGAACCGGCGCGATGGCGCTGAGCTGGACAATGGATAAGCTTGGGCCGATTTGCCGGTCGGTGGAGGATTGCGCGCTGGTGCTGGATGTGATTCACGGGCCGGATGGCAAGGATCTGTCGGCCGGCGCGAGCATCGATTTCCATTGGGATCCGGAGTTCGACTGGCGAGCGCTGCGGGTGGGCTATTTCAAAACCGATTTCGATCCGCTGCCGCCATTGCAATTGAAGGACGCGGTGCCGAACGAGACGGCGGATGAAACCAAGAAACGGGAAGACGCGAACGCCGCGCTTGCGGACGATTATGCGCGGCGCAGCTACGACAAGAGGTACGAGCAGGCGGCGCTCGACACGCTGACGAAGAAGATGGGCGTGAGTCTGATCCCGGTTGAGCTGCCGAAGCTGCCGTGGGACGCAATGGTTCCGCTGCTGACGGCAGAGGCGGCGGCAGCATTCGACGACTTGACGATGAGCGGGCGCGACAAGCTGCTGACGGAGCAGGGTCCGGAGGATTGGCCGAACGACTTCCGCATTGCACGGTTCTATCCGGCGGTCGAGTACATCCAGGCCAACCGAGCGCGGATGCTGGGAGTGCGCCAGTTTGCGAAGCTTTTTGAAAACGTCGACGTGATCGTGACGCCTTCGACCGACGCGCAGTTGATTGCGACGAATTTGACAGGGAATCCCGCGGTGATATTGCCGAATGGACTGCGCGGCACAGACGCACCGGCGCCGCCGTTGATCGATGATGGCAACCACGACAACATTGGCGGGCCGGGGACGCCAGTGTCGATTACGTTCATCGGCGGGCTTTACCAGGATGCAAAGCTGGCAGCGTTCGCGCACGCATACGAGCAAGCGGCAGGATTCACGGGGCTGCATCCAAAGATGGATTGAGCGAAAGAAGCAATAGAGCCCCTCAGGGGCTAAAGCCCGTCCCTTTTGGGGTTTTCACCGTACGGGCTGAAGCCCGTACCCTTCAAAAAAAGGACGGTGCGATGGCTACTTTTGCGCGGTCTGCAACGGCTTTGGTCCGTTTGGTGCGGGTGGGTTCACCTGCGCGTTAAGGAAGTTCGAGAGATCGTCGACGTCCTGCTGGGTGCCGACCATCGGCGGCATGAAGTGGTGATAGGGCGAGTCGGGCTTGTAGTCGTGCAGCATGGTGACGAAGCTCTCGATGTTGGCGCGGTCGCGGCCGGCAAGCAATTTTGCTAAAGGCCGATAACCGTTGAGCGTGTGGCAGGCGCCGCATTCGCCGCGGAAGATGGCTTCGCCCCGCGAGTAGCTTGAGTCCGCACCGTTCCACACCCAGTTCGAATGCGCGAGGTAGCCCTGCTGATCGATCCTTGCTGCGTAGGGAACACGCACGCCGTTCGAGTACATCCAGCGGCCGATGACATAGGGCTTGCGAAGCATTTCGCGTGAGTACTCTCCAGCGCCGGTGGCGACGAGCGCGAGCAGCAGAATTGCGATCGCATGCGAGGGATTGAAGTCGGCGGGATTGCGATAGGCGAGATAGTAAGCTACGCCGATGATGGTGGCCGAGACCATCACGATCACGAGCGCCATGCGCGTGACGGTTGAGAACGTGCCGGTGCCCATGGTGTCGATGCCGAGCGTGAGCAACGCGCGCTGCGTTTCAGGAACCATGAAGAGGTACCAGATGAAAAGGAACGGCATGGCGACGAAGGAAGGCACGAGCCACTTGACGCTCCACTTGACGAGCGACGATTTGAGAGCGGGCTTGTGCGCGCCGTCGATGCGGCTGGCGCTGATGAGCGCCCAGATGCCTGCCAGCGATGCGCAGACGCAGGAACGCAGGAGCAAACTTGGCCAGTAGGTTGGATTGAAGAACGCATTCCAGAATTTGCTGGCTTCGTGACCGGTGCCCGCGACGCCAAGCCAGGTGTCGCCGGGCGTGAGCATGAAGGTGAGAATGCCGTTGATGATGATGAGCGTGCAAACCGACGCGACGGCATAGACCCATCCGACGACGAGGTGGAGCTTGGCGTCGATCTTGTTCCACGTGTAGTAGTAGACGGCGGCAGTGGTGAGCTCGACCATGAAGAAAACCCACTCAATGGCCCAGCCGAAGACGAAGTTGTGAATGAGCGTGCTGGTGGCTTCCGGATTGGTGAGGCCGATGGCGAACCATATGCCCACGCCGGAGATGGTGCCGAAGACGCCGGTGAGAATGAGGAAGAACTTCGAGTAGCCGGCGAGTTCAGCGAGCCAGTCGGCGCGGCCTTCGCGCAGGGCCTTGCGCTCGGCGAGCGGCAGATAGAGGCCGCCGCCCACGGCGAACTGCGAGATCATGACGTGGAAGATGGCGATGATGCCGATCACCCAGCCTGACCCGAGATACGGAATGTCCCAGAATGGATAATTCATGCGATGTGCCCCTGGATCGTGAACGAGTGAAAAAGTGAATGTGTGAAAAAGCGAAAAAGTGAAAGAGTGAAAAAGTGAAAGAGTGAAGACTTACGAGCTGTTGTTTCTGATGCGAGCCAAGAATGCGAAAAGCATGTTCTCGACCTCTAGCGCCAGGTCCTGCGTGCTCTTAAGCGCTTGCGGATCGGCAAACTGAAGGACGGCGGCTAATTCAAGTTGTGTTTGCAATTCGCAGTTCGATCCGCGTGCAATCAGCAAAAAACGTTTAAACTCGCGGGGATTCATCCGGCCGTGCCCCTCAGCGATATTGCTGGGAATCGATATGGCGGATCGTCTTAGCTGTGAAGTGAGGCCAAAGCTCTCTTTGCGCGGAAAGGTATTCGTAAGGCTATAAACTGCGGCTGTTAATTCCATCGACTTCCGCCAGATTTGAAGGTCACGGAACGATTGTTTGGCCGGACGTGTTCGTGTCTCTTCGGTCATGTTCCGTTCACTCCTTCACTCTTTCACTCCATCACTCCTTCACCGCACTGCCCAATACCCAACCACCGTCGTCGCAAGCAGCGCGAAGACGGCGAGCAAACCAAAATAGTGCGCGATCCGCGCGCGCCGGCCGGATTCCTTCTCCTTGTCGTAGAAGGGGATCAGAATCCAGAGCACGATGCCGAGCGTGAACAGCAGCAAGCCGGCAATCTCGCCGGCTTCGCCGGGAAGCACCGAGCCGAGCATCTTGAGCATTTCGAACGGGCTCATGAAATACCACTCGGGATGAATGCCGGCGGGTGCGGGCGCGAGGGAATCGTAGGCCTTGCCCAGCGGCCAGGGAAAAACCGAGGCCAGAAGAGCGAGAACGTTGAGCGAGATGATCCACATCGCGATGTCTTTGCGCAGGAAGTTGGGCATGAAGGGCATCGATTTGCGTTCGGACGCGGGCTTGGCCTCTTCGCTTTCAGGAACGGCGTTGCCGTGACGCTGCACGAGCCAGAGGTGGAATCCGAGGAGAGGAATGAAAAGCGCGGGCAGAACGACGACGTGCAGAGCGAAGAATCGCTGCACCGTGAATTCGGTTACGTCGGGGCCGCCGCGCAGCATGTTGGCGATTGCAGGGCCGACGAACGGAATGGCAACGGGAATCTGCAGGCCGACTTTGGTGGCGAAGTAGCTCAGCTCGTCCATGGGAAGCAGGTAGCCGGAAAAGCCGAAGCAGGCAGCGATGGCGAGAAGCGCCATGCCGCTGAGCCAGCCGAACTCGCGCGGCTTGCGATAGGCCTTCATGAAGAAGACCGAGAACATGTGCACCAGGATCGAAAACATCATGAGGTTGGCGGCCCAGGAGTGCGCGGAGCGAATGAGCCAGCCGAAGTGCATGACGAAGGTGATCTGGCGGACGGACTCAAAGGCGTCGACGCCGGGACGGTAATAGACGAGCAACAGCACACCGGTGAAGCACTGCAGCATGAAGAGGAAGAGCGAGATGCCGCCCCAGTAGTACCAGAAAGACTGCGCGTGAACGGGAACGGTTTTCTTGCGCGCAAAGGCGGCGAGATCGGAGATGCCCAGCCGCTCGTCGGCCCATTCGTATATGTTGGTCGCGATTGATTTTGTCGTCATGGTGTGAGCCGTGGTGCGTGGTTCGTGAATCGTGGATCGTGAATCAGGTTCTCGAGACTTCAACGCCTGCGTCGCTGACTGCGACTTTAAAAAGCTTGAGCGGTTTGGGCGGAGGGCCGCTGACATTGGCGCCCGTGTATGGGTTGTAGACCCCGCCGTGACAGGCGCAGTGGATGCGGTCGGCCTGAGGCTCGTACTGGACCGTGCAGCCGAGATGCGTGCAGACGGCGGTGAGCGCGACCCACTGGCCGTTCGCGTGGTGAATGAGCATGGCCGGCGACGGGCCGAACTTGAACATCAACACCGATCCGGCGGGAAGTTTCTGCGCATCTTTTAATGTGACTTCAGTGACGGCCGAAGCGCTTAGCGCCATTTCGCTGGGCGAAGCAAGGTAACGGTAGACGGGATAGGCGAGGGCTGCGGCGTAGCAAACGCCCGCTGCGCCCGCAGCCGCAAGAAAAGCGCGCCGTGTTTTTACGTCGCCGTTCTCGGTGTGTTCCTGAACAATGTTGGGTGAAATCACGCTTTGACTCATGGTTTATGCCGCGCCCTCCATGGTTTTTTGTGCATGCGCAACAACGGAGACGAGCCAGCCGACCACGCCCAGGCCGGCGACGAAGAGGACGAGGAACAGCGAAACCACGCCCCAGTTGGTGACGACGCTGCGATCCCAAACGTCGTAGCCTTTGGCCAGCAAGGTCACATCGCGCACGCCGTCGCGATAAACAACCAGCATGATCTCAGTGAGCACGGCGACCAGCACAGCGGACCATGCAAGCCAACCGGTGGCGATTTTGCCGAAACCGGCGGTGGCACCGACGAGAATTGCCACGGCGACGAGCGCGGTCCAACCGTAGCCGGCGAAACCCGCAAATTTGTATGCGGGATAAAGCGCGTGGCCGGCAAGCCCGGCCTTGACGGCGTCTGGCTGCACGCTGGCTGCCCAAAATCCCGCGGCGAGGTAGACGAGACCGAACCCGACAACGATTTTGCCGCCCAGGCCGGCGAGGTAGTTTCTTTCGTCGGGGGTGAAGGTAGTGCGGCCCGCAAGATATACAAGCCACAGACCGCCGATCACGAGTCCACCGGCCATCATCAAGAGCCAGCGCGGCTCCAGAGTGGGATCTCCGGTTGGAAGAAAGGCACCCATGGCCGATGCCGAATACATATCGCGCCAGACTTCGGGTCGGAGCATGAGCGTCATATTGGTTGAAAGCATGCGCGCGACCCCGCCGGCGAGGAGCCACGCGATGAGGCCGACCCACCACGCGGATTTTCCGGCTTCAAGCCGCGCCGTAAATTTGTAGAGCAACCAATAGAGAAGGATCAGCGTGGGAATGAGAGCGATCCAGTAGACGCCGATGAGCACGCTGCTGGTGTAGAGCGCGCGCCCGTAGAGCACCTGCGCAAACAGCAGCGGCGGGACTCCAAGGTTAATCACGAAGGTCATGACAACGGTCAAGCGCCGAGCCAGCGCACGTGCCGTGACCCGCGCATGGGGCGACTTGCCGAAAGCGCTGAGCAGAATGGCCAGCAGAAGGCCGCCCAAAAGCATCTCTACCGCCACAAAGTGCAGCGACAGCGTGACGACGTGAAGCAGCTTGAGCAGCCATACCGGCGCCGGCAATGGGATCGGATCCACCGCGGGATAAGGATTCATAACGCTGTCCTGGTTCCTTTCATTTTTCCGGCGGGGCCGGGTGATTTGCGTTTCCGGTCACTGCGGCGGATTCATAACGAAGAACGAGAGGCAAAGACGGCAGCCCGGTCCGATTTCCTGGCAAATTTGGCGAAACGGAAAGCGGAAGGGCGAAGAGTGCACATTTTGGACTATTTATCTCCAAATTCAATCTCGAAAAAATAATTTAAGGTTCGCTTCAACCACGGGTCTGTGATGGATGACACATCGCCTTGTGACGCTTTCATCTACGCTGCCGATTTGGCCGCTTCGTTTTCGCTCTGAAAATCTGCCTGGTCGCGGTCGGGCCGGAGCGGGGACAGCGCGGCAGGGAAACGCCATGAAGCGAACCAACTCGTCGATGCAACTGACGCGCGCCGCCGATTACGCCGTTCGCGTGATGATTCAGCTGGCGGTTTTGCCTGCGGATGAGCGCGTCTCGCTGCCCTTGCTGGCCCGCGAAACCGATGCGCCGGAAAGTTTTTTGTCGAAAGTGCTGCAAAGCCTTACGCGGGCGGGGCTAATCGTTTCGCAGCGCGGGCAAACCGGGGGATTCAGTATTACGGCGCGTGGACGCGTTGCCTCGATGCGTGAAGTGGTTGAGGCTATCGATGGCGAGATCTGTTTGAATGTTTGCCTGATGCACGGAAAGTCGTGCCCGAGAAAAGCGCGGTGCCCGGCGCATCCCGTGTGGGCGCGGGCGCAGCAGGCGATGTTGCAGGTTCTTTCGGGAGCGACGATTGCCTCGATGTCCGGCGCATCGCGGGAGAAGCCGGGACGGTTGACGGACGACGACGTCCGCTACCTGCCCGTGAACGCCGTCGCGCGGAGATCGGCAGGTGGCAAACGCCGCGAGGAGTTGGTATTTGCCAAGAGCGCGTCCACGGTGTTTCAATCAAGGCATTGAAACAGGGGTGCTCCACGAGGTGTGGGGCTGAGAAATACCCTCGAACCCGATCCGGATAATACCGGCGTGGGAAGTTTTCTCCAACCGCCAGAAATCTGATCTCGCGCGCGGGCTCCTTTGTTTCAAGGAATACCGAAACGAAGGGTGTTATGCACGCAGCTGCCATCAACTCAGGCAAACGCTCGTCGATTTTCTCTCGCGCGTGTAGCGCGCTAGCGTTGATCTATCTTTGGGCCGTTTGCACGGTTTCGTCAGCCTTTGCGCAAGCCGGTACTTCTGCGGCGACGCAGGCGAATGCGCAAAATTCCGCTCAGAATTCGAAGGCAAACGCGCAAAGCTCCGGGGCTGCGCAGCAGAAACCCGCTCCGGTCACTACCACCGTTATTGTTCACGGCGAAGTGGAGGACGACTATCTTCCCGAGTCGGTGACTGTGGGTTCGCTTGATGGAGGTGCGCTCAAGAACCTTCCGCTTTCAGCTTCCGTGGTCACGCGCGATCTGCTCAACGACCAGGTTTCGCGACTGCTCTCTGACGTGATCCAGAACGATGCATCCGTCGGCGACGACTATGTGCCCGTGGGCTACTATGGCGACTTTCAGATTCGCGGCTTTCCACTCGATCTTGCCACGGGCCTCGAGATCAACGGCATGACGATTGCGGGTGAGCAGGATGTGCCGCTCGAGAACAAGGAGTCGGTCGAAATTCTCGCGGGGATTGCGGGCGTGGAGAGCGGGGTTGCGTCTGCCGGGGGACTGATCGATTACGTAACCAAGCGGCCGGTGAATATTCAGGCCGTGGATTTTGCGACAGATCATCGCGGCAGCGCTTATGGTGCGGCGGATCTGGGGCATCTGTTCGGCGCGCGCAAGCAAGTGGGCGTGCGCGTGAATGTTGCCGGGGAGCGGATCGTGACCTATATGAACGACACCAACGGCTGGCGCGCGGTGGGCGCGGGCGCGGCGGATTGGAAGCTGAATTCGTCGACGACGCTCAAAGGCGACTTCGAGTACCAGCACAAAACGGAACGCGATGGCAGCGGCTATCAACTGCTCGGCGGCACGATGCTGCCCGACATCAATCGTATTTATCGTTCGACGATGCTCGGTGATCAGCCGTGGGGATTGCCGGATACTTACGACACGTTCAATACCGATGCCCGCATCGACCGCACATTTTCGCCGTCGTGGACAGGTTTTGCTGCTGCGAGCCTGAGCCACTCGCTGATTCAGGATAACGTGCTCTACGTGTATGGCTGTTATTACGAAGCGGAGTGCAACGACGGGTCGGCGCCTCCCTATTTCTTTGCGCCGGACGGAACTTATGACGTTTACGACTACCGCGACCCGAACGAGCTGCGCATCGACGCCGAAGCGGAAGCGATGGTCACAGGCCACATCAAGACGGGCGCGGTGACCAACGATGTGACCGCGGGAGGCATGCTGTTTCTGCGCAGCGTGCAGCAGCCCGGTTTTTACGCGGCCGCCGATCCGTATTCAGCTGACGGGGTCGTGCAGGATGGCGCGGTCTACACCTACGTCGGTTCCGCGAATATCTACCAGAACATTGCGCCGCTGCCCGCACCTGGTGATCCGAGTTCGCTCGAGTATCCGCTGCAATCGGCAGGTCCGCGACGGCTTTGGGAAGACAGCCATCAGAGTTCGGGAGCGATGCAGGACCGGATTCATCTTCCCAAGCGCGTTCAACTCATCGCCGCCGCGCGCTACGATTCGTTGCGCGATCATAATTACTCTGCGTATGCGAGCTGCAGCGATCCAACGGATCTCGATCCGGCCACTGCGCCGCCGCCGGGACAGAATCCGTGTGCGCCAGAGCTGAGCGACAAGCCGGTGTGGCTGCCGCAATTTGCCGTCACTTATAACCCGGTGGAGAATCTGACGCTTTACTCGAACTACGGCGTGACGTTGTCTCTCGGTCCGCAGGCGCCGTTCTGGGTGGACAACGGGAGCCAGTTCCTTGCGCCGTTTTTCACGCGCCAGGCGGAAGTGGGCGCGAAGTACGAGCCCGGCCAGCGAATTCTACTGACCGCAGATTACTTCCACATGCGCGCACCGTTTTTCTATCCGAAGACGATTGCGGGTTCTGATGATTTTTGTCCCGCGGGCGCGGCAGGCGACGAATGCTTTGAGCAGGAGGGCCGAGAGACGCATAACGGCGTTGAGCTGAACGCCGAAGGAAGAGCGGTGAGCTGGCTGCATCTGAACGGCTCGGCCACGGCGATGAGCGCTGTGTCGACGGAGACGGGAACGCCGAGCTACGACAACAAGCAAGTGATCAACGTGCCGCGGGTACACACCTATGTGTTTGCGGATGTGACGGTGCCGCACTGGCACAATCTTCATCTGATGCCGGGCTGGAGCTACACCTCGCGCAAGGAAGCGGTGCGCGACGATCTTGTGAGCGTACCGAGTTACAACTTATTCAATCTCGGAGCGCGCTATATGCCCGGCGGCGAGCAGGGGCACGTCGCAATTCACATTTACGCTGACAACATCGGCAACAAGCACTACTGGTCCGACACGGGCGCGAGCCTAGGCGATACGTTCGTGTGGCTGGGCGCGCCGCCGACGGTGCGGCTGGATGCGCACTACACGTTCTAAGTTTTCAGCTTTTAGCCGTCAGCTATCAGCCTGGCTCCGGTGAACTGGCTGAGGGCTGATGGCGGGTATTGACCAGGTTCTCAATGAGCACGACGACCAAATCGCATGGAATGGATGGATCGCTTGTCGAGGCCGATTGGCCTGCGCTGACGCTCGAAGAGCTGCGGCCTGTTTTTGCCGGGTTTGGTTTGCTCGGCGATCCGACGCAGATTTTATCCGTCAGCCCTCGGCCGTTTTCGGCGGCGGGAGTGGTGGCTGTGCGGGAAAAGCAAGGCGCTCCTCGCCGCGTTTTCGTCAAGCGCCATCAACGCGCCGTGCGCGATTGTGAGGGGCTACTTGAAGAGCATCGATTTCTTGGGCACTTGGTGGCGCATGGAGCGGCGGTTCCGCGCGTTCTCGTCTCTGATTCGGGCGAGTCGGCGATTGAAGCAGGCGAATGGGTCTATGAGGTTCACGAGATTCCGCCGGGCATCGATCTCTATGAAGATGCGATCTCGTGGACGCCGTTTCGCAGCGCGGAACATGCGCGGTCTGCCGGAGAGGCATTGGCGCGGCTGCATCTTGCGTCGCGAGGTTTTGCGGCACCGGCACGCAAATCGCGGCCGCTGGTCGCGAGCTTTACGATCTTCGCGTCGAGCGCCCCAAGCGCGGCGCTCGGCTGCTACCTTGCCGCGCGCCCGTCAATCGCCATGCACAAAAATGTTCGCGCTTGCGCGGAGCAGGCGGTCGAGATCCTCGCACCATTCCACGGCGAACTTCTTCCGTTTTTGCCGGCGCTCGAACCGCTGTGGACGCACAACGATCTGCACGCGTCGAATCTGTTTTGGAGCGATGCCGGTCCCCGCGCCGACCGCGACGCACGCGCCGCCGCCATCATCGACTTCGGCTTGGCAGACCGGACGAATGCCGTGCACGATATTGCCCACGCCATTGAGCGCAACACTGTGGAGTGGCTCGCGCTGGTGAACGATCCGGAGCATCCTGACGATGTTCCCATCCATCTCGATCATCTCGATGCGATCATCGACGGCTACGAATCGGTTCGCCCACTTTCCCGCGAAGAGGCCGCGGCGCTGGCGCCCATGGTGGCGCTATGCCACGCGGAGTTTGCGCTCTCCGAGGCAGATTATTTTCTGGGTGTTTTGCGTTCGGAAGAAAAAGCGCGAATGGCCTACGACGGCTGGCTGGTGGGCCACGCGCGCTGGTTTGGGAGCGCACCTGGGCGCAAGCTGCTCGATGCGATTCGCCGCCGCGCCGGACGACGAAAAAATGGGATAGCGGCCCAATGACGATCGCGCCGGCTGTCACCACCTATCTTTCCGCGCACGGACTCGAACTTATCGGGGCCGTCACGGCCGCGCTCGGAATCTGGCTGACGACAAAGCGGCTCCTGATCTGCTGGCCCATCACGCTGGTTTCAATCTTTATCTATATTGTTGTGTTCTTTCGCGCGGGACTCCTTTCCGACGCGTTGCTGCAGGTATTTTTTGTCGTCTTCACGCTTTATGGCTGGTGGCACTGGTGGAGCGGCGCGCGGGAAGATGGCGAGGTGCGTGTAGAGCCGCTGCCGCGCTCGAGTCTCTTGATTGCCGTCGCTCTTGGTCTTCCCGGAAGTTTTGTTCTGGGCACGGTCGCCAGGCATCTCGGCGCAGCGCTGCCGTATCTGGATGCGGCGCTGATGAGCTATAGCCTGGTGGCGACGTGGTGGCAGGCGCGCAAGCACATCGCGAATTGGTGGCTCTGGATTCTGGTCGATGCGATTTACGTCGGCGAGTATCTCTACAAGGATCTGCGCGCCACTGCGCTGCTCTACGCGGCGTTTGTGCCGCTCGCGATTCTTGGGCTCCGGGACTGGCGGCGGGCTGCACGGCCGGCTAACTCGCCTGCTGCACTACGTTCCTGAGCGGCTCGCCGTTTATGTACCGTTGCAATTCATCCGCGGCGACGCGCAGCGATCGCGGCGCAAACTGCGGAGTCGATCCGCCGATGTGCGGCGTGATGAGAAGGTTTGGACAGCTCCAGAGTGGGTGGCCCTCGGGCAGCGGCTCAGGCTCGGTCACATCCAGCGCGGCGCGGATGCGTCCGGAGTTCAGCGCCTTGACCAGCGCATCGGTATCTGCAATCGGCCCGCGCGCAGAGTTCACGAGAAGCGCTCCCTGGTGAAGCAGTCCTAGTTGCCGCTCGCCGATGAGCCCGCGCGATTCGGCTGTTGCAGGCAAGATCAAGATCACAACGTCCGCGTGCGGAAGCAATGTATCCAGCTCGCTCACCGCGTGCACCTGCGGAGAGGTGCGAGCGGAACGCGCGACGCGGATGATTTCGACCGAGAATGGCTCGAGCATGCGCTCGATTTCCTGGCCGATGGCGCCGTATCCAACCAGCAGCACCGTTTTTCCGGTCAGCTCTTCCTGCAACACGGGAGGGTAAGTGGTGTGCGTGTCGCCGGTGATCGCGGCGTATTGCGCGCTGGCTTCAAATCGCCGCTTCCAGATGCCGGAGCGCTGGATGTCGAAATAAAGCGGAAAATACTTGAGGGTTGCGAGGATCGCCGCGATAGTCCACTCTGCGGTTGAGATGTTGTGCGCGCCATGCGCTCTGCAGATGGTTACATGCGGGCCGACGGTTTCGGGAATCCACTCCGTTCCTGCCATCATGGCCAGGACGAGCTTTACGCCGCGCAATCGCGGCCAGGTGCGAATTGCTTTAGTCGAATAAGGATCGGGAATCCACACGTCGATGGCCACGTCGTGATCCATTTTGTCCGACACGGGGATCAAGTCGATTCCGCTGGGGAAATCGCGGAAAAGCTCGGCGGGCAGTGTGGCGGGGTAGCCGACTCGCAGCATGCGGTTCATGCGCTCGATTGGCGCGCGCTCCTCGATTCCATCGTATCTTAGGGCGGTTTCACAATTAACGTGCACTTTCCGGCCTTCTGAAAAGGTGGCTTTCCCTAATGGAAAAGCCACTTGGCAATTTGGGCTCCGGTGCAGGGCAATTGTGAAACCGCCGCAGCGCTGACGCGGACTCAGCAAGGGCGATACCATTCAATTGACGATGCGCCTGAAAGCGAAGAAGACGTGGTCGCAACACCAGCTTGCATTGAAGCTGCGCGTACAAGGCGGCGAGAAGGGCCTGCTGACTTTCGAGCGGCGCCGCATTTTGATCGACGCCGCGAAGACCGCACTGGCCGCGGCTCTGTGCTGGTGGCTCGCGCTGCGCTTCGGCCTGCACGACGGGTACTGGGGCTCGATCAGCGCCATCATTGTTCTGCAGTCGAACGTAGGCGCCACGGTTTCCGCTTCGCGCGATCGCCTGCTAGGGACATTGATGGGCGCGGGATTCGGTTTTGCATGTTCGGTTTTTGGCAGGCTGCCATGGAACTATATCGTTGCGTTAATTCTTGCGATTGTGGTCTGCGGACTGCTCAGCCTGCGCAACAGCTCGCGGCTGGCCGCCGTAACCATCACCATCATCATGCTGGTTCCCAAGTCCGGGCCGCGATGGGAGCTCGCGCTCGATCGCGTGGGCGAAGTGCTGCTCGGCATTGTCGTCGCGCTTCTGGTGACTACACTTGTGCTGCCTGATCGCGCGCGGCTGTGGCTGCGCGACGGCCTGGCGCAGGAATTTCTTTTGCTCGGCAGTTTATTTGAGGCGATCCTTGAGGGGTTTCGCAGCGTGCCGCCGCAGAATTTGTCCACGCTGCGCGGCGACGCGCTGAGCTTGTTGCGCGGCAATAGTCAGCTGCTTGAGGCTGCACGCAACGAGCCGAGCGGTCCAGGATGGCGCGAAGGCCTGAGCATGCTTTCCCAGTTTGGGCGTTCGCTTTACGATGCGCTGGTGGCATTGGAACTAGCCGTGAAAGACAGCCACGAAGACCGCTATGCGCAGCAGCTTGAGCCGGCGCTGTCGCATCTTGCCAGCGACATTCGAACCGGATTCAATTACGTGGCGAGCTGCATTCACAAGTGGAATTTTCGCGAGCCGGCCGCAGGAATCAATCTGGAGCAAGACATTACTGACCTTGAGGCGCGCATGGATGAAATTCGTCATACCGGCGCCGCTTTCGAGCAAGCCGAGATTCTGCGCGCCTACGCGGTGCAACTGCATCTGAAGCAGATTGCGCGACTGCTGCGCGCCACACGCGTTGAAACCTGCAACGCGGTGGGGCAGGGCAGGAAGATTGCGGAAACTGTGTGAGGCGCGGAATTTTGCGCTGTGAACCGGTTGCGAGTCGCAGACTTTGTTATTGTGGCGAGATTTGCTCAGACTGCGATCGCGTCGGTGTAAACAGCCATGCCCACGACCGCGTCGGCGCCGAGAACGTCGAGCGCGTCCACTTCCTTCTGATTGCGAATGCCGCCGGCGACGATGAGCTGGCGCGCGGTAAGTTTGCGGAGGCGCGCGGCGGTTTCGATCGGGAACCCCTGCATGGTGCCTTCGGTGTCGACGTGCGTGTAGAGGAACGCGGCGGCGTGCGGTTCGAGCTGCGGAATCGCGTCGTCCGGCGTGAGCGCGACTTCCGCTTTCCAGCCCTTCACGGCAATGCGGCCGTTTTTCGTGTCGATTCCGGCGACGATGCGTTCGGCGCCGATAGCTGAAGCGAGTTCGGCGGCAAATCTGGTGTTGACCGCGCCATCGGCAGAAAACAGCGCGGAACCGATGATCACGCGCTTTGCCCCAGCAGCGAGGACCTGGCGGGCGCGCTCGATGGAGTGAATGCCGCCGCCTGCCTGCACGGGTAGGCGCTTGGCAATCTGTTCGACGAGCGCGGAGTTGTCGCCCTGGCGCATGGCAGCATCGAGGTCAATCAGCTGTACGAGGGGAAAGCGCGAGAACTTTTCGATCCAATATTCGAAATCATCGAAGGCGAGACGCAACTTTTCGCCCTGCACAAGCTGGACGATACGGCCGCCCATCAGATCGATGGATGGAATCAGCACGGCAGCCTCACGGGAACGCCGGCTTGGGCGAGTTCTTCTTTCAGCGAGCGCGAGGTGGAGATGCCGAAGTGAAAGATGCTGGCGGCGAGCGCGGCGTCGGCCTTGCCGCGGCCGAAGACGTCGGCGAAGTGCGCCACGGTTCCCGCGCCGCCGGAAGCGATGACGGGAATGCTGACGGATTCGCTGACGGCCGCAGTGAGTTCACAATCGAAGCCGGCGCGCGTGCCGTCGGAGTCCATTGAAGTGAGCAGGATTTCGCCTGCGCCGCGCTGTTCGGCTTCGCGCGCCCACTCAACGACGGTGCGGCCGATGGGGCGGCGGCCACCTTGCACAAACACCTGCGCATCACGCACGGGATCGGCGGCTGCGGGATCGCGCCGCGCATCGATGGCGACCACGACAGCCTGCGCGCCGAAGCTGGCGCCGATGGCGCTGATGAGCGTGGGGTCGGCGAGGGCGGCGGAGTTGATGCTGACTTTGTCCGCGCCGGCTTCAAAGACTTGTTCGGCATCGCGCGCGGAGCGGATGCCTCCGCCCACGCAGAAGGGAACGAAGAGTTCGCGTGCCGTTCGGCGGACGGTGTCAAGCAGCGTCTGGCGGCCTTCGTGAGTGGCCGTGATGTCGAGCAGAACGATTTCGTCGGCTCCTTCGCGCGCGTGCCGCGCAGCCTGTGTGGCAGGATCGCCAGCATCGACGAGATCGACAAATTGCACGCCCTTGACCACGCGGCCGGCGTGCACGTCGAGGCAGGCGATGATGCGCTTGGTCAGCATGAGGCGCCGCCAGGTTTCCACACCAGGAAGTTGCGCAGGATTTTGAGGCCGGTGTCACCGGATTTTTCGGGGTGAAACTGCACGCCCATCACGTTTGCGCGCTCGACGGCTGCGGCGAAGGGCTCAATATATTGAGTGACTGCGGCAGTGTCGGACGTGACTGGTCCTTTGTAGGAATGCGTGAAGTAGACAAACTCGCCGGGTTCGACACCGGCCAATAATTTGGGGACGATTCCGTTTCTCGGACGCACCTCGAGCGAATTCCAGCCGACGTGGGGAACTTTTTCTTGGCTTTCAGGGAAGCGCGTGCAGGATTCCGGGAAATGTCCGAGGCCGGGCTGCTCAGGCGCTTCGGATGAGCCTGAGTAAAGCCACTGCATGCCAACGCAGATTCCGAGGAAGGGCACGCCGCGGGCAATTGCGAAGCGGATCGCGCCGGTGAGGCCGGTCGCGTCGAGGCGCTCGGTTGCGGCAAAGTGGCCGACGCCGGGAAGGACGATGCGCTCGGCGGACTCGACAAACGAAAGATCGCCGTCGGTGACGGCGGTTTCCGCGCCGAGATGCCGCAGCGTCTTGAGCACTGAGGTGAGGTTGCCGGCTTTGTAGTCGATGACGGTGACGCGCATTGATTCCCTAAAGTGAATGAAGTGAAAGAGTGAACGAGTGAATGAAGTTAGAGCAGCCCCTTTGTCGAGGGCAGCATTTTGCCTAACTGCTTGTCGCGCGAGCAGGCCACGCGCAATGCGCGCGCGAATGCCTTGAAGATGGCCTCGATCTTATGGTGGTTCGAACGACCGTACATGGTCTTCACGTGGACGTTGGCGCGAGCACCGCGCGCAAATCCCTCAAAGAAATCAGTCACGAGTTCGGTTTGCAGATCGCCGACTAAGCGCGTGGTCACTTTGGTGTCGACTGCAAAAGCCGAGCGGCCGCTCAAATCGACGGCGGCGATGGCGAGCGTTTCATCCATGGGCATGACGAAGTAGCCGGCGCGCAGAATGCCGCGCTTGGAGCCAAGCGCCTTGTCAAACGCCTCGCCGAGCGCAATGCCGACGTCTTCAACCGTGTGGTGCTGATCGACATCGAGATCACCAACGCATTTTAGATTCAGATCGAACGCCCCATGCCGCGTGAAGAGCTCGAGCATGTGATCGAAGAAGCGAATGCCGGTGGAGATTTTGTAGCGGCCCTGGCCTTCGATGGTGAGCTCGAGGGCGATGCGGGTTTCGGCTGTGTCGCGGACGATGGTGGCGCGGCGCTTTTTCGTGGCTGCGCTTTCCCCGGTCCCCAAGTGCGAGGGACGGGCGACACCTGACTTTTTGGGATTGGTCTTCGTCATCGCTTCGTGTCCTCCTTGCGCAACGCCGCCAGCGCCTGATTCAGAGCGGTGACCGCTTGCTTCATCTGTGCGCGCGTGCCGATGGTGATGCGCACGCGGCCATCGCAGCCGGGATCGCTGGAGCGGTCGCGAACCAGTACTCCGGCATCTTTCATGAGCCGCACGAACTCCGCATGTCGCGCGCCAATCTCGACCAAAACAAAGTTCGTACGGCTCGGCCAGCGACGAACGCCGGCAGCATCGAGTGCGGCTTCAAATTCCGCGCGCGCAGCAATCACTTCGCCCACGTACCAATCGAGATAGGCGGCGTCATCCATCGCGGGCGGCAGGCAGGCCAGCGCAAGCGAGTTCACGCTATAGGGCGAAAGCACGCGGCGAACCCAGCGCATGAGATCGGCGGGACCGGCAAGCAGGCCGAGGCGCAGACCTGCGAGACCATAAGCTTTTGAAAATGTCCGCGCGACGATGAGGTTTGGAACTTTTCCAATGAGGTCCATCACCGTTTCGCCGTAAAAGTGGAAGTAGGCCTCGTCGACGAGGAGCACGGCCTGCGGCGCGCGCGCGGCGAGCGAGAGCACTTGCTCGCGCGTGGCAACCGAGCCGGAGGGGCTGTTCGGATTTGCGATTGCAATCACCTTTGTGCGCGGCGCCATTGCATGGAGCAGCCCTTCGTAAGGGAACTCTAAGTCGGCTCCGGCCTGCACGGTGACGATGCGCGCGTCGGTCGCCGAGGCGTAGACCTCATACATGGTGTAGGTGGGCACAGGCAGCAGGACTTCGTCGCCGGCTTCAAGAAATGTTTCGAAGAGAACGTGAATCGCTTCGTCGACTCCGTTGGTGAGCGCGACCTGCTCGGCGCGCAGGCCAAGGTGCGCGGCCACGATGGCTTCAACAGGTTCGCGCTCGGGATAGCGGGTGAGCGAGCCGGCGGAGATTGCGGCGAGCGTCTCGCGCACGCGCGGTGAGCACTCGAGGGTGTTCTCGTTGAAGTCCAGGCGCATGGCGTCGCGACTGCCGAGCGGAGGGTGGTACTCCTTCATCTGCTGGATGCGCGCGCGTGGAGTGGGAGTTGTAGTTGTGGTTGTGTCAGCCACGTTTGGTTCTCCTTCTGCGGGGGCGTGATCCGAGGCGCATGCGGATCGCTTCGGCGTGGCCGAGCAGTCCTTCTGCTTCGGCAAGGAGCGCGGCTTTCGGCCCGAGAGTCGCGACGCCCTGCGCGGAATACTCCTGCACCGTGATGAGTTTCACGAAGTCGTTCACGCTCAGGCCGCCGCGCACCCGAGCCATTCCGCCAGTGGGCAGCGTGTGATTCGGTCCGGAGATGTAGTCGCCCATCGGTTGCGCGGACCGGCGGCCGACGAAGACCGAGCCTGCATTTTCGACCCAGGCGACATCCGATGGAGAATCGACGGTCAGGTGTTCCGGCGCGAGGCGATTGGTGATTGCGCGCGCCTCGGCGACCGAGCGCGCGAGAATCACCAGGCCGTTGCGCTGCAGCGACTGGCTGGCGATGGAATTATTACGCGAGCGCATCTTTGTCTCAGTCATGACGGCTCGGGCCAAATCCTCGCGCGTGGTGATGAAGATCGCCAGCGCTTCAGGATCGTGTTCGGCTTGCGCAACAAGATCGCTCGCGATGTCGGCGGCGTTGCCGCGTTCGCTGGTGACAACAATTTCCGTGGGGCCGGCCAGCATATCGATCGCGCAGTCGAATGCGACGAGCTTTTTTGCGGCGGTGACGTAGAGGTTTCCCGGGCCGACGATCTTGTCCACTTTTGGAACGCGCGCGGTGCCGTAGGCAAGAGCGGCGATGGCGTGCGCTCCGCCGAGGCGATAGAACTCCTCGATTCCAAGCAAGTGCGCCGCAGCGAGGGTTTCGGGTGCGGGGCGCGGAGAGACAGCGACGATGCGCCGGACACCCGCTACCTGCGCGGGAATCGCGGTCATCAGCAGCGTGGACGGCAGCGGATGGCGGCCACTGGGAACGTAACAGCCAACAGATGTAAGCGGGCGCACAAGCTGGCCGGTTTCCAGGCCGGTCGCCGGCGATGTCGTCCAGGACTTCGGCATTTGCCGTTGCGCGAAGCGGCGAATTTGCGCGGCGACAGTTGAGAGCGCGTCGCGCAAAGCGGGATCGAGAGCCTTCCACGCATCGGACATTTCTTGCTGCGTGACGCAGAGGGCATGCGGGCCAGGAAGAGAGTCGAACTTCGCGGCATAGGCGAGGAGCGCGCGATCACCGCGCTTGCGCACGTCGGCGACGATGCGGGCGACGGTTGGTGTTACGGCATCGAGCGCCGCGCCGCCACGACGCTCGAGTGCTGCGAGGGTTGCGGCCGTCTGCCGCGCGTTTCGACCTGTGGTCTTGATCAGCTTCATCGATCTCGCTTCTTCACCCTCTTTCGATGTTTCCAGCAGTGCGGCAATTTCTTATCGAAGTAATGTCGCGCCGAGTTTCGTCGCCCAATGGGCCAACTTTTTCTTCAACAGTTCATCCACTTCCAAAGGGTGCAGGTCCTTGTCGAATCGATCGACGATTTCGTATTGAAATGCCAGCTCACCGTTCGCGTCCCATTCATCCTGTGGCGGCTTGTCGAGGCTCAGGCCGTTGCGCAAGCAGAACCAGACGCGATTTTTTGTGGCGTCAAGATTCTTCGTCGCGCCAACCCACAATCGCCCAGTAACTGTGCAGCGGACAGCGTAAATTCCCGCATCCGGTTTCTGCTCCTTGAATTGCCGAATCGCTTCTTTCCTGGCTTCTTTCGTTGGCATCTACATCTCCAGTGCGGACATGGCCGTCTGCAAGGCAGCCGGCCAGAGGCCGGCGTTACAAAAAGCTACAGCACAACCTTGTTCAGCGGATATTCGACGATTCCGGTTGCGCGCGCCGCTTTGAGTCGCGGAATGACGTCGCGTGCCACGCGCTCTTCGAGAATCGTGTTCACCGCAACCCATTCCGAATCGCTCAACTGCGAAATGGTTGGCGAGTTCAATGCGGGCAGCACGGCGAGCACCGCGTCGAGGTCGCCACGTTTCACGTTCAGCATCAATCCGATCTGCGATTGCGCATCGATGGCGCCGCGCAGCATCACGGCGATCTGGTCGATCTTCTGGCGCTTTGCCGGGTCGGCCAGCGCTGCCTTGCTCGCGATCAGATGCGTCTCGCTCTCCATCACGGTGTCGATGATTTTGAGGTGGTTGGCCTTGAGCGAGCTGCCGGTTTCTGTCACTTCCACAATGGCGTCGGCCAGCATGGGCGGCTTCACTTCCGTCGCGCCCCAGCTGAACTCCACCTTCACGTTCACACCCTTCGCAGCGAAATAGCGCTTGCTGGTTTCCACGAGTTCCGTGGCGATGATCTTGCCTTCGAGGTCTTCGGCCTTTTCGTAGCCGCTCGATTCGGGCACGGCCAGCACCCAGCGCACTTTGCGGCGGCTTTGCTTGGCATAGGTCAGCGTGGTTACGCTGGGCACGTCGAGACCGCTTTCCATCACCCAGTCAATGCCGGTGAGGCCCGCGTCGAGCACGCCGTGATCGACGTAGCGCGCCATCTCCTGCGCGCGAATGAGCATGCATTCAATGTCGGCGTCGTCGATCGAGGGAAAATAGGAGCGGCCGTCGGCATAAATGTTCCAACCCGCGCGCTTGAACAGCGCGATGGTCGCGTCCTGCAGGCTGCCTTTGGGAATTCCGAGCCGAAGCTTGCTAGCCACGATTCACCTCCGTGCTGCCTGCGGCGGGCGCGTTCGAGGGAATGGCAATGGGCCGCGTAAAGCAGCTTACCGTACCCTCGTGGCAAACCAAGCCGTCGCCTTCCACTTCCACGCGAAACAGCAGCGTGTCGTTGTCGCAGTCGGTCGAAGCGGAAACGATGCGCAGGCGGTTGCCGCTGGTTTCGCCTTTCATCCAGAGCTTCTGGCGAGTGCGGCTCCAAAAAGTGACAAAGCCCGACTCCTGCGTTTTGGCGTAGCTGGCCGCATTCAAGAAACCCAGCATCAGCACCTCGCCCGAGCGCGCATCCTGCACGATGCCGGGCACCAGGCCATCCATCTTTTCGAAATCAATCTGTTCCACAGTTTCTTCCTTTGGTTTAGATTTTTCTGAGTCCAAACATGAAAAAACCCACCAGCGTCATTCGCCGGCGGGCTTGGGTGATTCTTCTCGATCTCTCTGGCCGAGTTAGCTCAGGCCATGGCAGTCCGCCGGCATGGATGTCCCATGATGATGGTGATGGCCGTGATGGCGGAGGCTCTGCATCTGGATTAAGGCTACGGGCAAAGCCCCGATGGTGTCAAATGCTTTGTTTGGGGAAGGCGCCATCAGGCCGCGGTTTGCTGCTCGTGGAGCAGTTCGACGACGTGTTCATAAAGCCGATTACGAAGTTCGAGCCGACCCGAGGCCGACGTGACGTAGCGGATCTGTAAATCGATGCCCGAAGCGGAGGGCCGCAGATTCACCACCGGCGCAGCGGTAAACCGGCTCAGGTCGGCGGCGTGTTTCGTGTGCTTCCACTCCTGCTCTGCCGTGTTCGCGTTGTCGCGCGTTTCCTCGGACACGTATTTCTGCACCTTTTCCATCAAGGCATGGAAGTCGGTTGCCGCTGGTATGCCGACGGTGATCTCATCCCACATCCACTGCCCGACCGTGGAGAAGTTGAAATATTGACCCCGGATCGCAAAGCCATTCATGAACGAGATGCGGCGTCCGGTTGGAAGTCCCTGGTCGGCGAGTCCACCGGTTTCAATCAAGGTCGTGGTCATCAGCCCGATCTCCGTTACCTCGCCGCCAACGCCGTTGATTTCAACCCAGTCGCCAACGTGCATGCCGTTTTTGCCCATCAGCATGAACCATCCGAGAAACGCAAGAATATAGTCTTGCAGCGCGATCGTAAGCGCGGCTGTTGCAAGGCCCAGAATGGTCGGCGTCTCTTTTGGTGAGCCGAAGATGACAACGAGGATGAACAAGAAGCCCACTACCTGAATGCTGAGCCCAAGAATGTTACGCAAGGTGCTTATCTGCCTTCGCCCAGTTGCGGGCCTGGCCATCAATCGCCGCAGCAACGCGTCGCCCAAAAGCATTCCCACCAGGATAAGAAGAATGAGCATGAAAGATTGCAGAATCAGGTGCAGCACAATCTGGTGCTGCAGCTTCACTTGTGCGGACCACTTTGCGTATGTTGCCGCAAGCTCTTGTTCGGTCTGGATTCGGTCGTCGTCGATGCTCAGGATCTGGCGCTCGATGCTGCGATGCTTAAGGTGGGCAAGCTGAGAGGCTCTATCTGCCGGAGTATCCGATGTGGCGGCTGCATTGGCTTCGCCCTCAAGAGCGTTGTGCTCAGCAGTCAGGCTGCGCACATCATTCAGCGCCTCCGCCTGCGCTTGATCGATCAACCCTTCTCGATTGCGCTGGCTAAACCATGCGCCGATTCGCGCAGCCAGCGTGTGTTTCTCCTGGGCGGAAAGGACCGCAATCTGGCCGCCATTCTGGACCTGGCTGTCATAGTTCCGCATCGACTCTTCGTGCGCCGTCAGCTCATTCTGTATCTCTTCGCTGTGACCGCCCGACACGCGCTCGAATTCCCGTTGGGCGTCGGTGAGCTCATCGGAGTCGAGCCCGAGTTGCGCCTTGGCCATTTCCAGGTCGTCGCTTGTCGAGCTGTCCTGTGCTCCAGCCTTTGCTCCCGCTGCCGAAGGTCCAGCCCTGGCCGTCAAGCTATCTACGAGCGCCTGATCCTGCTTTACGAGCTGCTGCAGCTGCGCGACCTTCTGCGAGAGGGCCAGCGCATCCCCGGTGAGCGTGCGGCGCTCCGTTTCAAGGCGCGCCTGGCGCAGAGCTGCGGCAAAGGCCTGATCCACTTCATGGTCAGCCAGGCGTTCTGCCTCCTGCGCATATCCCTTCTCCTCTGACGACACTGCCAGCGGCGCCAAAGCCTGTGCGGTCTGCCAGGGTTGTAAATCCACCAATGACGATGCACCGGCCGGATTCGATTTTCCCCCCTTGGCACGCAGAACATTCATTGCGCCGCGTGTCGTCCACAACGACACGGCACATACGGCAAGCAGTGCCAGCAGTGCGATGAAGAGCGCGAGTCTGGTCTTGTCAAGCAGGCGCGCTCTCGGCGATCCACCCGGGTGGGAAGCGGCAGGGGAGGTTCCCATGAAGATATTCTTACAGGTCAGCCGCCTGACGCGGCAAAAACGCAACGCCGCTGGCGCATCTTGTCGGGAGCGAGGTGAAGGCCGAAAATGAATTCGTGCCGTCACGAAAACGACGCTTCGCGCTAACCGTTGCTGGTCTCCTCATTTCCATTGCCTTTGCTGGGACGCTTTCTTCCGCCTGCCTGCAGCCAGCCTCCATGCAAATCGCGCCCAAGCAAAAGCCGGCTCCGCCGCCGGAGGCGCGGGTCGACATTAACCACGCCAGCATTGATGAACTGCTCAAAGTTCCCGGAATGACTCGGAGCTGGGCCGGGCGGATCGTGCGCTTCAGGCCCTACCGGACTAAGGCAGATCTCGTCGAACACGGCGTGCTGCCGAGCGACGTCTACGACCGCATCAAGGACTATTTGATCGCGCATCGCGGGGACCAATAGGACAATAGGCGGCCGGGCGCCCGTGGCCGAGCTTCCGTCGGCCAAGCTTGCGAATCGCGGCCCCCAGGCGGCTGCGCCCGATCCACAAACTTTCTCATCGCCCGCGCGCCGCGGCCATTACACTGATCACTACCAGGAGGGACTGCCCATGCAAACCAGAATTCTCGGCACCACCATGCCGGTGCTTGAAGTGCTGCTCGACCCCAACGAGAGTGTGTTCTCAGAGAGCGGCGAGCTCTCGTGGATGACCGCGTCGGTCCAGATGACCACGCACACACAAGCGGGCGGGGGCGGCGGATTTTTGGGGGTCATCAAGCGCGTGGCCGGCGGCGGCAGCATCTTCATGACCGAGTACCGCGCCATCCAGTACCAGGGATCGGTGTCGTTTGCCACCAGAGTGCCGGGACACATTGTGCCCGTCCAGCTGGGACAGGGGCCGGAGTACATGGTGCACCGTCACGGCTTCCTCTGCGCCACCCCGCAGGTCACCATCGGTGTCGGATTCCAGCAGTCGCTCGGCGCGGGTATCTTCGGCGGCAGCGGATTTCTGCTGCAGAAGATCGGCGGCGTGGGCACCGCGTGGATCGAGCTTTCGGGCGAGCTGATCCAGAAGGATCTTGCACCCGGCGAAATCCTGTTCGTCCATCCCGGCCACGTGGGCGCGTTTCAGACGTCCGTGGGGTTCCAGATCACGACGGTTCCCGGCATCAAGAATATGATCTTTGGCGGCGATGGAATCTTTCTGGCGCGCATGGTCGGCCCCGGCACCATCTGGCTGCAAACGCTGCCTATTTCTCGGCTGGCGAGCCAGATCTACGAGTACTTGCCGCATCCTGAAGCCGCGCAGCAAGCCACCGGCGCGGGCCTGCTGGGCGGAATCGTCGGCGGCATCATCAGCGGGCAGTGAGGAAAAGACCGTGCGCGGTGCATGGTGATCGGTGCACCGTCCTCCGCTTACCGCTCATCGCCCACCGTCCACCAACGCGCATCCTAATCTGCAAGTAAGGAACTGCCACGCATGGTTCAATCTGCAAGGAGAAGGCGAAGCGTTCGCGGAGACATCGTATTCGTATTCGCTTTGGCGCTGGCGCTCTATGTGGCGTGGCTCATGCGCGGCGTGCTCGCGCTGCTTTACGTTTCCGCTCTTTTCGCGGTGGTGCTTTCTCCTGTGGTGCGAGCCACTGCGCACGTTCGCATCGGCCGATGGAGGCCGTTCCACGGATCGATGGCTATTCTCATCCTGTTGCTCGCCGTGGCGGGCGCGCTCACTGCTTTCGGATTTCTGGCATTGCCGCCGGTGATCAACGATCTGCAATCGCTCACCGCCGAGTTGCCCACAAAGCTGCCCGGAATTCTGGATAAGCTGCAGCGGGTCCCGTTTGCCGATCGCATTGACGCCAGCGACATCATCTCCTGGATCCAGCGCTGGCTGAGCAGCGGCGCGGCATTCGTGCTCGTCTCGTTCAAGTCGTGGGCGGGAGCGTTGGTTGAGGTCGTCGCCGGCTTCGTGCTCACGCTCTACTTCATTCTCGAGGGCGACATTGCCTACCGCTGGTTTCTTTCTTTCTGGCCGGAGGAGCCGCGCGAGCGCCTCGACCGCACACTGTTGCTCGCGGCGAGCCGCATGGAGAAATGGCTGGTGGGTCAGCTCGCGCTGATGCTGATCCTCGGCACAGTCAGCACCGTCGTCTATCTCTCGCTGGGCGTGCGCTACGCTTACGTGCTCGGGATTATCACGGGCCTGCTCAACGTTGTTCCCGTTCTTGGCGCCACGGTTTCGCTGCTGCTGGCGCTGCTGGTGGCCGCGATCGACGGCTGGGGCCGCGTGATTGGCGTGGTCGTTTTCTTCGCCGTGTACTTCCAGGTTGAGAACACCTGGCTCACGCCGCGCATCATGCAGAGCCGCGTGAATCTGCCCGCGCTCGGCATTTTTGTCGCGCTGATAATCGGCTCAACACTGGGCGGCATTGCCGGCGCCATGGTGGCCATCCCCACGGCCGTGCTCGTCAGCGTGCTGCTGGACGAGTACCTGGTGCGGAAACCGGCGGAGTGACGAGGCCAGCCGGTCAGCAGGTTGGCACGGCGGGTCGCCTGGGTCAAAACATCAGCTAGGTCCCGGTCTGTGCCGGGGAGGGGGGTAACCCCCTCCCATTTTGGGGTTAAAGGGTTCAATCGCTTTAATCGCGCTGTACCGGGCGCTCCGCATTTTGCGACATAATCCTAACAGGAACCACGTCGAGCCGATGATTTGATTCTTATCGGAGAGCTTTATGGGTCTTGCTGGTGAGATTTGGGAATATATCGGCGAAGGCACCGTGCTAGTTGGCGTCGTCCTTGAGGTCATTTGCGAAAGAAAACTGATTCTCAAAAATGACACCGAAGGACGAGGTCGCATAGAGGCCGCCGGAGGATGGGTATTAGTCGTTGGCCTCTGTATTTCGTTCTCTGCGCTGGTTGGGACGAACGAATATTTCAACAGTACGATCGCCGTCTTAAATGCCCAGACGTACTCCGCGATTGAGGCTGCATTCCAAAACCAAAGTGAGTTTGTGGACGCAGTTAAAGCAGGGGCGCAGTTACAGAAGGAAGCGGAAGATGAAAGGCTCGAGCGCATCGAGGTGGAGGCGGCGTATTTAATGCCAAGAACGGTTTCGCCAGAGCAAGTTGATCTCCTCCGCGAATACGCGACTACTCACGGCGGTCAAAAAATGCCCACGGTGACGGTGGAGGCCACTCCATCTGACCCAGAGGCTCTTGCCTATGCTGGCCAGCTTTTCAACGCGCTTAACTCGGCGGGGTGGAAGGCCGAGTGGGGAGGGATAGCGCACGATGGGAGTGCGTCGAACCCCGGCTTGTGTTTGGGCGATACAGGCGAAAATTCCGGAATTCCAAATCCGAACCCAGTTTTGGTGTTGGAGGAAGCATTTCGAATTGCGCATATTGAACTAAGTTGCCAGTCGGGTAAAGGAGGCGGAGATTATGGCGTCTTCGTATTGGTCGGGCACAGGCCGCTTACGGTAGGAGCCGCTAGCTCCAGGTTTTCGGAGGCCCAGTGGCGGGCAAAAGGGCGACCGAAGTGAGGAGTCGCGGTGGTCACCCTCTTCTCCGCAGGTGATCCCTGTGCGCTGTCTGGCGCTTTTGCAGGGTTTCTTCCAAGGTTGGTGCTCTCAGGTTGACTTGCCTGATGGGATCTTGGGCGCCGCTGCCGAACTTGACGCCGGGTTTTGGATCTCGCTGGGCCGTACGTGGTTTTCGAGATTCTTGTGGGCGGCGGGGTTCCCAGGGTTCCCGTCCGCTGTGCCACCCCACGGACGAAAGATCGGTCCGCGGGGGCCCCGTTCTGTGGCGGACTCCACACAGAGCTAACTTCGGCGCTGCCTACAGGAGCGGCTTTGACGAGTTCGTGCGATCCCACCCTAAAACTCCTCGCTGCGCGCGGAATTTTAGAAAGGGGCACCCGTTTTCGTGCTGGGCTGAGAGCGCGAAAAGCAGCCGCAGATCCCTCGGTCGCCGCGGCGACCTCGGGATGACAATCGAAAAAAGATGAGCGAGTTGGCGGCACGGATGAGTCCGTGCCCCTTCGAAACGGCGAGTCGGCGAGGCTTTGCGCGTGTTACTCGACCGGGGCGGCTTGGCGGGAGCGGTAGCGCGGCTTCTTCATCAGGTAGCCGATGGGAATCAAGCAGACAGTGAGGATGACGAGGGCGTGAATGGTGTCGATATAGGCGAGGACGTTGGCCTGCTGCACCATCATCTGGTAAACGTGCGCCATGGAGCGGCTGCCAGCGCCGGCGACTGAGTATCCCTGTGTGTGAAACATGCCGGTGAAGGTGCGATCGAGAGCGCGGTAGCTGGGTGAGCCGGGATAGACGTTGGCGGCGAGATAGTTCTGGTGCACCTGAGCGCGACGCACGAGCATGGTGCTGATGAACGAGATGCCGAGGCTGCCGCCGATGTTGCGGGCGAGGGCTGTGAGCCCGGAGACCTCGTTGTTTTTTTCTTGCGGCACACCGACATAGGACATGACGCTGATGGGCACGAAGAGAAACGGCATGCCGAGCACCATGATGACGCGCCAGCTGGCCGCGTCCCAAAAGCTGATGCCGAGGTAGAGGCTGGAGATGCGCCAGATGCCGAAGCTGACCCATGCGAATCCGAAACAGATCATGGCGCGGGGGTCGATTTTTTGGCCGAGGAACCCGACGATGGGCAGAAGAACGATGAGCACTACGCCGCCGAGCGAGAGCACCATTCCGGCCTGGGTTGCGGTGTAGCCCATGATCTCCTGCAGGAACTGGGGAATCATGACGGTGGTGGCGTAGAGCGCTGCGCCGATGACGAGCATGACGAGCTGGGTCATGGTGAAGTTGCGGCTGCGATAGAGCGAGAGATCGATGACGGGATGCGCGGTGGTGAGCTCGCGCCAGAGAAATGCGATGAGACCGATGCCGGCGACGAATGCGCAGCCGACGATGAAGTGCGATCCGAACCAATCTTTTTCCTGGCCCTTGTCGAGCATGATTTGCAAAGCGCCGATGGTGACGGCGAGCAGGCCGAGGCCGATGCCGTCGACCGAGCCGAGCTTGGCGCGGACACGCTTGAGGTAGGGCGGGTCTTCGACGATGCGGCTGGTGAGCAGAATGGAAAGAATGCCGACGGGGATGTTGAGGAAGAAGATCCAGCGCCAGCTGTAGTTGTCGGTGATCCAGCCGCCGATGGTGGGGCCGATGGCGGGCGCGACCACGACGGCCATTCCGTAGATGGCGAAGGCGACGCTGCGCTTGTTGGGGGCGAAGGTGTCGGCGAGGATGGCGCGCTCGCTTGGCTGCAGGCCGCCGCCGGCCGCACCCTGAAGGATGCGGAAGATGATGAGCAGAGCGAGCGAGTTGGCGAGGCCGCAGCAGAAGGAAAAGATGGTGAAGCCGGCAACGCAGCCCATGTAAAAGCGCTTGCGGCCGATGCGATTGGCGATCCAGCCGCTGATGGGGAGGACAATGGCGTTCGAGACCAGATAGGAGGTGAGGATCCAGGTGGCCTCGTCGTAGCTTGCGCCGAGCGAGCCGGCGATGTGGGGCAGGGCGACGTTGGCGATGGAGGAATCGAGCGCCTCCATGAATGTGGCCAGCGTGACGGTGAAGGCGACGACCCAGGGATTGAAGCGCGGTTTCCAGGACTCGTCAAAATGAAATTCGCTGTCGGCGTCCCGTTGTTTCGCGGGCGAGGCCGCGTTGGACTGCGCCATGCGCGCTCCCTGATGGATTTTGTTGCGGTGCGTCGACCGTGACGAGCAGGAGGCGTGCCCAGGCGGGTTCCTTATTTAATGCGGGGAAGTGAGAGCCGATTGCACGCGATCCTTTTGACAGGATAAAGCAGCCGCGCGGCAGTTCGGGGGTCTTCGCTTCTACGGAAGGTCATCGCAACGGCGGCGCAGATATTCTCTGACGGCGGGATCGCTTTCCAGGCCGATCGCCAGTTGGTACGCGTGTCGCGCAGCATCGTGCGACCCGGTGCGGCCCAACAGGTTTGCGCGCGCAGCCCAATATGGCTGATACGATTCCACACGGCGATCCGCAGCTGCGGCATCGAGCGCTGCCAATCCAGCGTGTGGACCTTCCAACTCCGACACCGCCAATGCGCGGTTGATCAACGCGACGGGCGAATGAGTCAACTCAGCAAGCGCGTCATATAAGCTGACGACGGCTGGCCAGGACACAGATCCGGTACGCGCACCCTCAACATGCGCCGACTGGATTGCGGCTTCCAATTGGTATCGTCCGATGAGCCGGGAGCGGCTTGCGTAGTTCAGTGCGGTCTCAGCTTCTTCGATCATTTTCCAATCCCAGAGCGTCTTGTCCTGGCTGCGCAAAGGAACGAATTCTCCGTCGGGCGTTCGGCGAGCCGCTCTGCGCGCCTCGGCGTAGAGCATGAGGGCCAGCAGGCCCCAGGCTTCCGGCTCGTTGGGAAGAAGTTGCGTCAACAGCCTGCCGAGAAAGATTGCTTCCGCAGCCAGTTCGCGGCGCGCCGGATCGGTTCCGGTAGCATCCGCCCATCCTTCGGCAAAGCCTGCGTAGATGGAATCGAGGACCGAGTCGAGCCGGTCCGGCAGTTCATTGCGCTCCGGAATGCGGAAAGGGATGCCGGCCTCGCGAATTTTTGTCTTGGCTCGCACCAGCCGCTGCGCCATGGCGGCTGGAGAAACCAGAAAGGCTGATGCGACCTGTGCTGCCTCCAATCCCAGGACAACCTGAAGCATCAACGGCGCGCGCACTGCCGGATCAATTGCGGGATGTGCGCAGGCAAAAAGAAGCGCGAGCCGCCGATCTGGGAATTCGTCGTCGGCTGCCGCGATCATGGCGTCGGCCAACTGCTCCGGTTCGTCGTCCGTTGACGATTCGCGATTGCGGCGAAGGTGGTCAATGAGTTTTCGCCTGGCCGCCGTAAGCAGCCACGCCTCTGGGTTGTCGGGGCAGCCTTTCTGTGGCCAGACAGACAATGCCGACGCAAAGGCCTCGGACAAGGCGTCTTCCGCGGCTGCAACATCTCCGAACCGAGCCGCCAGGTAGGCGATCAGCTTGCCGCGGCTGCGAAGAGCCACAGCCTCCGCCGCTGCAAAAGCTTCGTTCGCGTTTGCGGGATTCGCCATGGGGATTTGCTGCGAGCTCAACGAGCGTTTCTCGGTTTACGGGCCGGACCGATCCGTTCGAGCAGAGTGACCTTGACCCTGTCTCCCGTGGATTTTCCGATCGCTTTCAGGATCTCAGCTTTGACGGGGAGCTTGTGATTGCCATCGCCGAGCGCCATAAACGAACTTTGGAACGGGCGTCCATCGATGGTCGCTTTGACTTTCACCAGCCCGCGCGTCCCAAAGAAGGCGGCCGACTTTGGCCAGATGACATACGTCCAGCCGCCGGGCTTTGGGCTCTTGATCAGTGGTGCAGTGAATGATTGGTTCAGCATGTTGGCCTCACTCGTGCCGTTGAGAATCACGTCACCGAGTCACATGGCCCAGATGGCGCGCACTTCGACGACGCCATGCTGGACTGTGGGGCATCGGCCGGCCCATTGCATCGCCGCGTCCAGGTCAGGCGCCTCGATGAGGTAGTAGCCTGCCAACTGCTCCTTCGATTCAGCGAAAGGTCCGTCAAGCACCTGCGTTTTGCCGTTGGTTGTGCGAAGAGTGGTGGCCGTGGATGAGGGTTTGAGCCGGTTGGCGTTGACAAGCGCGCCGGCTGATTTGAGAGCTTCGGAATAAGCCATGTAGGCAGCCGTGCCCTGTTGCTGCTGTTCGGGAGTCATCCGGCCCCAGCTGGATTCATCGGTGTAAAGCGTCAGTAGGTATTGCATGTCGTCCTCCGTTTTGGATTGTAGGCGTTGACCGCCTCACTTCCATGACGGCTGAACCCCAGGCAAATCGACATGCGCCGGAAATTATTTTCGATCGGGTGCATGACCCTCCGAAGCGGCCGAGATCGACGGCCAAACGCGGCTGGCGGGAGCGGGTCACGGGCGGAGCTGGGTTCGTGCCGTCCAACCCAAGCCGCAAAGGACGCGGCTTGGATGGGGCACCCGCCGTTTGTGCAGGATGGAGATCGCGAAAAGCAAATGCGGGTCCTTCGACTCATCCGTCGCTGCGCTCCGGCCTCGCTCAGGATGACAATCGAAAAAAGACGGGCGGCGCCCCTTTTGCGCTTACCAGGGCTCAAAGCAGTCGTAGTTGCGCTGGCTTCGGATCTTTCCATCTTCAAAATGAAAGAACATTGCGGAATGAGCGCGCATTTCGGAGCCGACGGCCAGATTTCCGAAGGCTATTGCGAGCTTCCCGACCCAGAGAACTTCGACCGAAAGTTTTTCACCGTCGGCGACAAAACTCCTGATCTCGTAGGTCTGACTCGACAGAAGTTTTCGTCCTTTCTCAAAGGCCTCGGCCATCTTCGAAACTCCGGACTTGATGCCGTTCGGATAAATCCGATTGGGAAGCTGTTCAATGACAGCATCGGAAGAAAACAGGTCAGCGATAGAGGCGAAATCGCCGTTCTCAATCGACCTAAGATAACGCTCAACTTTTTCCAAATTCGACAGCTGTTTCATACGACCGGAGTTTACCTCGTTCAATTCTCAGATGAGTTTGAGCAGCTTACGCCGGGGCGCGCATGGCGTCGAGAGCGGCGGTGAGGTCTTTGGCGAGGGATTGCTGCGCGTCGGGCGGGAGTTTTTCGTCGTGGCTGGTGAGGTAGAAGACGTCGATAGCGGTTTCGCCTTCGGTATCGATGAGCGCGACCTTGATGTCGCACTGATGCGCGCCGAAGGTGAGAGCGATTTGGCGCAGGAGGCCGGGCATATCCTGGGCGACGACTTGCAGAAGAGTTGAGTGCGACGAAGACTCGGAGTCGAACTCGAGCTTGGTGGGCACGTCGAGCTTGTAGCTGCCGTGGTGCATGTGCCTGCGCGCGGCGAGAAGCTGCTCGACAGAAACCTTTTGCGCCACGACGTCGTGAACGTTCGAGAGGAAGCGCTCTTTCTCGCTTGGGTTCAGCTCGATCGTGCGGAAAATGTCGGTGAACTGGAAGCTGTCGACAATGACGCCGGCATCGTTGGAGTAAGCGCCGGCGCGAACGATGTTCATTCCCCATGCGGCCAGGACGCCGGCCATGTCGGCAAACAGACGGGTGCGGTCGCGCGTGATGACGGTGAGGTCGTAGAGCTGGCGGCTGGGGCGCAGATCGAGCTGAACGTTGTCCTTATCGAGATCGAGCGCCATCAGGAAGTGATTGCGAATCTGCTCGGGCAGGCGGGTTTGGAGGTAACGCTGCGGGAGGCCTTCGAGAAACTGCTTGAGCGCGTCGTGCTGCGGCGGGGGAACCATGGAGCGGATGCGGTTGAGCAGCGTGGGATCGATGGCGGCGTGGTAGCGCGCCTCGTCGACGGAGCGATCCATGAAGTTCGACGTGGACATGTAGAACTGCCAAAGGTTCTCGGCCTTCCACGGCGTGAGCGCGTCGGGGTTCACGGCCTTGATGTCGGCGAAGGTCATGACCGTAAGCATCTTGAGCAACTGGGGGCTGCCGATTTTGTCGGCGAAGCCGCGCACGTTGTCAAGATCGAAGATGTCGCGGCGCATGGCCTGCGACATATCAAGATGCAGACGGATAAGCTTGAGAACCGTGTCGCGCTCTTCGGCGTCGAAGTCGAGGCGCGCCAGGAAGCTGTCGGCCAGCTCGACGCTTTGCTGCGCGTGCTCGCCGGCGCGGCGGCCTTTGCCGGTATCGTGCAGCAGCAGGGCGAGGAAGAAGAGATCGAGGCGATCGATTTCCGGGAGCAACTGCGCCAGGCGCTGCTCATGCTCATTGGCGGGCGTGCGCAGGGAGTGGACGTTGTCGATGACGAGGAAGGTGTGCTCGTCGACGGTGTAGCGGTGGTAGCTGTCGCGGATGACGAGCGCGTCGATGCCGTGGAACTCCGGAATGAGCATCTCGAGCACGCCGAGCGCGTGCATGGTGCGCAGAGCGTGAGCCGCGTGGGGGCCGAGAAGAACTTCTCGCAAAGCGTTCCAGAGGTATGGACCTTCGGGGATCGAAATGGCAAGGACAGGCAGCGCGTCGGTGATGCGATCTTCAGCGGCTTGCGAAAGCGTGTAGCCGTGCGTGGCCATCAGCGAGAAGATGCGCAGGATGGCGGCCGTGTCATTGAATTGCGCGCCGGGCTGAATATCGATGCGGCCCTGGTCGAGCAGGAAATCGGTGCCGGCGATGGGCGCGCGGCGGCGGCGGAACTGGCGGTAGAAGCTGACCGGTGCGGGCAGGTGCTCCATGAGCAGCGCGGCGCGGCGATAGACGACGCGGGCGTGGCGATAGTATGTGCGCATCCAGTAGCTGGGGTCGGCGGTGCCGCGGGTTTCAAGGCCGATGGAGCGTGCGGCGGCTTCATCCTGCGATTGCCAGTCGAGCGTGTTGTCATCGCGGCCGTGGCGGAAGTGGAGAAAACATCGCGCCGCGGCAAGGAAGTCGAAGGCAGCTTCGGCGTCGCCGCGCGCGCTTTGGAAGACGCCGCCGCGCTGGCGTGGCCATTCCTTGGTGGCCTTGAGATGAAAGAGAATGGCGAACCAGACGGCGAGCGAGTAGTCGCGCAGACCGCCGGGACAATCTTTCAGATTGGGCTCGAGATGAAAGATGGTGTTGCCGAATTTGGCGTGGCGGGCGCGGGCAATTTCGCCAAGCTTTTGCGCGATGGAGTTCCACTCGCTGAGGACGAGGCCCGGAAACGTAACCTGGTGCAGTTGCTGGTAGAGCGGGAACTGGCCAGCGAGAAAGCGGCGGTCGAGCGTGGCCAGCGTGAACTCGAGATTGTCGGGATCGAAGCGACCTGATTCCTTGACGGTGCGCGAGTTGGGGCTGGCGCGTAGGCCGATGTCCCACATGCCCTGGATAATGGCGCGCACGGCTTCGCGCGACTGCTCTTCGGTTTTGTCGTCGGCAAAGGCGAACAGGACGTCGATATCGGAGTAGGGAAAAAGATCCTTGCGGCCGTAGCCGCCGAGCGCGAGCAGCGCGGTGTTTTGCTGGGGCAGGCCGGCAAAGGCGCGGCGCCACATTTCAATCAGGATACGGTCGACCACGGCGGAGCGGCGGCGGATGGCAGCAGTACCGTCTCCGGTGCGTTCGCAGGTCTGGCGCACAAGCGCCATCTCTTTTAGATACTGCTCCCGGAGATCGTCGACCGCTAAAACGACTGGGTTCATTGGTTTTTTGCGTGGCCTGCCGAAGCACGAAAGGAATTGTTACAAGAATAAGCGATAAAGGCCGGGAGCGGGAGATTCAGTGGTTGGTGGTTAGTGGTCAGTGATTAGTGGTCGGGCGAGGTGGTAAGGCGGCAAGGCTCAGGCGTCGGCTAGAGTCCGCGGGTCCGAGTCAGGCGCTTTTGCGGTTTGGCATCGCCGATCTATGCCTATTTTGGAACGACATTTCCGGAGATCCAAGTAAGAGAGCTGAGAATATCCTGGAACGCCTTAAGCTCTTCCGGGGTTGCTGGCTTAGATTCTTTTGACATCGCGACCGAGAAATTCAACTTCACTTCGGGGCCGGGGTCCACGTACACCACGTATTCGTAAAAATCGTTCTCAAAGTAAAACAACCTGGCACAGGTTTTGTATTGCGGATGTGAAACTGCTAGTTCGGCAAATTTTACGTCCGGGTACTTGCTTTTATATCCCGTCATGTCCGTCTGCATGTCTTCTGACGGGTCCTTTGTCTCTTTATTGTTTAGTCGGATGCGAATATTGACATGCGCCGCTCGGCTCTTTGGATCATCTGGGATGAAAATGAGATTTGAGTTGTAATACCGGGCGATTTTGTCGGTGTCGCCATACCATCCGTCTGGCTCTCTCGCGCTAAACAGAAACCCATTCCCGTAAACGAGAAGCGTATCCAATTTCTTGTTTGCAGATGGATTGGCAGTTTCGTCTGCAGGGCTCTGGCACAAGCCGCTCATTGAAGCACTGCCTAGAGTCAGGAAAACGACGAAAAACGTCGCGCTGTATCTTCGCAACTAATCGCGAAACGCACAACCGGCATCTCGTCTCTGAAGCCTGGAAATCAATGCGAACATCCTCACTTCTGAGGTTTGGGCAAAGCTTAACACGCCGAGGCGTGACTGCGGTCACGAGAGAAATTTCGCTGAGAGACCTAGACTTCAGGCACGATGGCGGCACTCTCTCTTTCGGCCAGCGCCGGGGAGGCGCTTGTGCTGGGACTCGCAACGGGGCCGGTGTGCCTGGCGACGTGCGGGCCGGTGGTGGTGCCGTGGATGATGGTTCAGCCGCGCGGCATGCGCGTGCACAGCGGGCAGCTGGGATTGTTTTTGGCAGCGCGGCTGGCGGGCTACCTGGTGTTTGCGGCCGCGGCGTGGCTGGTGGGGTCGTCGATTCTGCGCGCGTCCGGCGGCCGCGCAGGTTCGGGGCAGCCGTGGATCATCGGCCTGATTCAGGTGCTGCTGGCCGCGGGGCTGGTGTTTTACGCGTTTGGATGGCCACGCCGGAAATGCGCGGCGGCGAATCCCGTCAGCGGAGAGGCTTCGGCGCAGCATCATGTGGAAAGCAGACTGGTGCACATCGGTGAGGCTCCCAGGCCGCTGCGCTCGGGGGCGTTGGCGCTGGGATTTTTGACGGGCATCAATCTTTGCCCGCCGTTTCTCGTTGCCGGGTTGCGCGCCGCCCAGCTTCAGCATCTTTGGGCCGCGCTTCTGTTTTTCGTTTGCTTTTTTGCCGGGACCGCGATCTGGTTTTTGCCGTTTCTTTCGCTGAGCTTTGTCGAGCGCTCACCTGCGGTGGTCATCGTGGCGCGGATGGTGGCTGTGCTGCTGGCGTGCTGGTATCTGTTCTCAGGAGTTTCAGTGCTGGTGAACGCTTCCGTGGTTTCCTGAATCCTCGATCCTGATCGAGAGGACTGTTTATGGCAGAATCTTCTTCCACTATTCGGGCCTCGGTGGTTGCAAGGCCACCGGCGTTTCGCAGCCTCGGCTGGTCGGCGTTGCTTACGCTTCCCATGGCGCTGTGGGCGCTTTTGATGTTCACGCCCGTGTTTCGCGGAGCGGGGCACGACCGGCAGATTGCCGCTGCATTGACGATCGCATTTACGACGGTGCTGTTTTTTCTGATGATGCGGACAGGCGAGACGTACCGCTGGCGGCGCATCTTTTTTGTTGCGGTTGGATTTCTGTTTCCCATCGGCTTTATTGCTTCGCTGATCGCCGAGCGCGGGTCGATGAGCATTCCTCTGAGCCGCATGGTGGCCGGCGATACGCCGTTCTGCTTTATGGTGACGCCGTCGCTGATTTTGCCGGCGGCTTTTGCGCGGACGGTGATTTTCCCCGGAGCGATCATGCCGTCGGCGACAAACCCGCACTCGATCGCATTGATGATTGGCCTCTGGTTTGCCATGACGCTAGTGCTAGGAAAGGCATGGTGCAGCTACGCGTGTTTCTTTGGTGGCATCGAGGAGGGGTTCGCGGCGATTCCCAAGCGGCGGCGGCTGCATCGATTCGTGACGAAATACGGCGCAATCCTGCGGCTCATTCCATGGGCCATTCTGGTGTTTGTGGTGCTGGCTTCGGCGGCGCTGTTCGAGCCGGTCTACTGCATGTGGATGTGCCCGTTCAAGACCGTCACCGAGTTTCCCGCGGTGCGTAATGTGGAGACGGCGGTGCAGTTCGGTGTCTTCATCGCGCTGTTCTTCGGGCTGGTTGTGGCGCTGCCGCTGTTGACGAAGAAGCGCACTCAATGCGGATTTTTCTGCCCGTTCGGTGCGTTTCAGTCGATCTTCAACAAAATCAATTTGTTTGAGATTCGCTTCGACCGAGAAAAGTGCGTCGATTGCACGCTGTGCCAGACCAACTGCCCCACGGTGGCGCTGTCGAAGGAGTCGATTAAAGAAGGCAAGACGCTGCTGAACTGCATGAAGTGCGGAGCGTGCGTTGACGTTTGCAAAAAAGATGCGGCGGTGTGGCACCTAAAAGGAACGCCGGTTGCGGTGAAGCCCGAACGCGCGCGGCTGCTGTTTCTCTATGGCGCGTGGGCCATGGCGACGATGTTCGGTGGCAGCATCCTGGCGAATTCCATCGTCACCATGATCCATTGGATTCCGGGAAAGTGAAGGAGGGACCGAGATGCGCGCGCGTTTTCTTTCGATTCTGGCTTATGTGGGCGCGGGGATCACCCTGCTTGTTGCGGTTTGCGTGCCCTTTGTCCTCATCAATGGATTCAGCAACGTTGTTGGAAGCCTTGGGCTGCATTTGAATCCCGAGTACACCGGCGGCACGGTAGCGCGGACGATTCAACGCGATGGATACCGGATCGAGGTGTACCAGCCGGTGCGGCCGCGCATGCTCCAGCGGACCGAGCCGTTTGTGCAGATCGCTTTTGAGCCCGCAGACGCGCTGCCCGCGCATGTGAGTGAAGACATCGACCTCAATGGCGACGGGCGGCCCGATGTTCGCGTGAGCTTTGCCGTGCTCGCCGATGCGAACGCGAAGATGCACGGCGATGTGACTGCGCTCGATGGACGGTATGTTTCGTTGGTCAATGTGGCGGACGAATCGTTTTCGCGGATGGTGGTGCGTGCGGATAACCGCGTGGTGGTGAGGGTGCCGGTGCGTTGAGGTAGGGTTCAGTGGTCGAGTCGACGGGTCCATTTAATTCCGTGCTGTCCCACCCAAGCGAAGCTTGGATGGGGCACCCGATTCTTGTGCTGGGCCAGGACTGACGAGCAACTGCAGATCCTTCGGTCGCCGCGGCGACCTCAGGATGACAATGTGCGAAGAGTGCTTCCTCGTCTTCTCGTTCTCTTGATCCCTTGTTCCCTGCTTTATTGCGGAAACGCCACAAACTTGTCGGCGCAGGAGGCCGGGTTGCCTTCGGCGGGCTTGCCGGTGACCGTCGAATCGTCCTTTACTAGATCGGGGCTTGAGGGCAACGCAAGATTCGTCGGTTCCGGCCCGAGCGTCAGATCCACGTGGTCTAGCTTGTAGGTGTAGGCCGCTTCGTCGGTGATCTGCACACCCGAGAGCGTGGCAGCGATGCGATGCGTTTGGTCGTAGCCGTTGAAGGTAAACTTGCCACCGCCGGAAACCCTGACATTGTGCAAAGTGATGTCGCGCATGGTGGGCGGCGAATCGCCCTGCAAAGGCCCGTTGGCGGAGTAGGCTGTGTCGAGCGTGATGGGATTGGGCGAGTTGCGAATGCAGACGTCGTCGTAGACCACGTCCTGCGTGAGGCCGCCGCGCGAACCGTTCGACTTGATGCGAATGCCGTTGTCGGGGCCGTCGAGCGAGAGGTCGAAGACGCGGATTTTGCTGACGCCGCCGTTGGTCTCGCTGCCGATGGACATGCCGTGTCCCCAGTAAAAATGATTGTGGCTGATGGTGATGTTGGTTGCGCCGCCCGGCCCACCCTTGATGGCGACATTGTCGTCGCCGGTGCGGATGAAGCTGTGCGTGATGGTGATGTTTTTTGCGCCGTCGCCGGGATCGACGCCGTCGGTGTTGCGTGCGAGTCGCTGCGGCGTGTCGATCTTCAATCCCCACACCGTGAAACCGTCGCCGCCGTTATAGACCACATGGAAGTTGGGCGAGTTTCTGAGCGTGATGCGCCACAGCGTGAAGTTGTCAGAATCGTTGGCGACAATGAGGCGCGGAACCTGCTGGCCGCCCCCGGCGCGCGCCTGTTCAGCCAGGTCCCACCAGGAATATTGAGAGCCGAGCATTTTTTCGCCGCCGCGTCCGTCGATGACGCCATCGCCCATGATGCCGCAGTTGGGCGCGTGGTCGACAGAGATGAGCGGCTTGCAGCCCCTCATGCCGGGAGTGTGGCTGACGATGCCGCAACTGCCGGGCGAAACAGCGAAGAGGGCCGGATCGCGCGAGGCGAAGAGCGTGACGCCGGGACCGACGATGAGCGTGACTTCGGGCTTGAGCACCAGCGGGCCGCTAAGGAATGCGTTGTTGTTCTCGTCGACGCGGAGCATGACGGCGCGGCCGCGGCCGCATTTGTCGATTGCCCGCTGAAGCCGCGCGGTATCGAGCTTCTGCTCATCGGCGGGTGCGAGGCTGTGGCCAACTGTCGTAAGTTGCGCGCTGACGGTGGTGCAGAGTTGCGGAAAAAATGGCTCAACGACGGTGCGCGTGTCCTGCGCAAAAAGAAGGAGAGGCTGGCTGAACGCCAAAACAGCGAATGCTGCAAATGGGCGACGCAAATGTGCTGCTCCTGGAGGGAGATGAGGGCTGGAAAATGCAGCTACGTTCTTTAGGATACTTCGCCAACGGGGATGTTTGTCACACGACAGGCGGCTGTGACTGAGAACCGCCCTTCGGCAGGCGTACGATGAACCATGCGATGGATGCTTACCGCGGCGGTGCTTCTGTCTTCACTGGCCATGATGCCGGCCCAGACGATCGTGTCCCCCACAACCAAAGACAGCGATCACGACGGCCTGAGCGACGCCCAGGAAGCGGCGCTTCTGGCACAGTTCGCGCCGCGTTTCATGGTGAGCGCCGATGACTGCTCCGTGCGGCCCGCGCAATTCGTTCCCTGGCAGGCAAAGCCGGTTGTCGAACGGGAGGACGGCACGATCTATGGCCAAGCGACGCCCCGAGCAGGCCATGCCGATGAAGTGGAGTTGCACTTCTACCATCTTTGGAAGACCGATTGCGGCCGAATGGGCCACAACCTGGATGCGGAACATGTCTCAGCCCTCGTGACCCAGGATCAGGATTCGAGCTGGAAGGCGCTGTATTGGTATGCAGCGGCCCATGAGGATACAGTTTGCGACGCGAGCCAAATCGCACGCGCCACGACCGTGGATGGCGGGTCGCGCGGGCCGGAGATCTGGATCTCGCGCGGCAAACACGCGTCATTTTTGAGCGAGAAGATTTGCGCGCACGGCTGCGGAGGCGACAACTGCCACGAGACGATGCCTTTGGCGGGGACGAGCGTTATCAATCTTGGGGAGTTGAACGCGCCAATGAACGGAGCCGTCTGGGCCGGATCGCCTGCGTGGCCACTTGCGGCCAAAATGCAGCGCAGCGATTTTGCCGATGCGCGCACCGCGCGGGTGGACGAACTGCCGTTGACGAGCATTGCCTGGGCCAACCCTCAAAAACGGCCGATGCAGGCAGTCATCCATAGCGGCAACAACACGCTGGCAGGAGTGGCGACCGGCGAGCGAGACACCGGCACGGCGCTGGATTTGGCAAAAACCGATACTGGGCAGGCATTGACGGGGGCGCGGGGCAGCACACACAAAGGACTCGCGCGCGCAATTCGCGGAGTCGGAAGTGCGCTGCGCGCGACCGTCACCAAAACCGGAAAGGCACTTGCAGGGCATTAACCGGAAGCGACTGGGAATAGCGCGCACGCCGGGAACCGGAGTTGCGGAGCACGCAGCAAGTTGAGCGATGGCTAGAGCGCGTTTTCGCCGCGCTCGTCGTTGCGGATGCGGATGGCCTCGTCGAGGTGGCTGACGAAGATTTTTCCGTCGCCGATGCGGCCCGTGCGCGCGGCGCTGATGATCGCCTGGATGGCCTTCTCCTTCAGGTCGTCGTGAATCACCAGCTCGATCTTTACCTTGGGGAGGAGGTCGACCGTATATTCGCGGCCGCGATAGAACTCGGTGTGGCCCTTTTGGCGACCGTGGCCGCGGGCTTCCAGAATCGTCATGCCTTCGATGCCTGCTTCAAGCAGCGCATCTTTCACGGCGTCTAACTTTGAGGGTTGCAGAACAGCTTCAATCTTGAGCATAAACAGACATTCCTTGTTCCGATAGCGTAACAGGAGGGGCGGGGTTTTGGCCCGACACCCAAGTGAATTGAGCTTCTAGCTTCTAGCCCCTAGCTCCCAGCTGCGACGTGCGAGAGCGAAAAACGGCGGGTACGCGAGGCGAGAAGCAGAAGCGCCGGCAGCTAGGTGTTGAAATCGTATCCTTCCTCGCCGTGCTGTGAAAGATCGAGCCCGGCCATTTCGTGCTCGGGCGCGACGCGCAGGCCCATCACCTTATCGACCACGAAGAGCAGAACCAGCGTGCCCACAATTGAGATGCCCCATGCGACGCCCACGCCGGCCAGTTGATTCAGGACCTGGCTCCAGTGGCCGTCGATGGCGCCCGTGGGAACGCCCGCGCCGTAGATGGGGTTGATGACGCTGGCCGCAAAGATTCCGGTCATGATGGCGCCGAGCGTGCCGCCTGCCCCATGGACGCCGAATGCGTCGAGCGAATCGTCGTAGCCGAAGCGGGACTTGACCTGGAAAACCATCAACGAGCAGAAGAACCCGGCCGCAAGCCCAATCAACAGCGCCGACATGGGCTGCACGAATCCCGAAGCCGGCGTGATGGCGACCAGGCCGGCGACGGCGCCTGAGATTGCGCCGAGCGCCGTCGGCTTGCCGTTGTGGAACCACTCAAAGATGGTCCAGCCGATGGCTGCGGTGGCAGTGGCAAAGTGCGTGTTGACGAAGGCGCTGGTGGCGAGCGGTCCCGCGCTCAATGCGCTGCCCGCGTTGAAGCCGAACCAGCCCACCCAAAGCAGGCACGCTCCAATGAAGCTGAGCACCAGCGAGTGGGGCGGCATGGCGGTATGCGGATAGCCGAGGCGCTTGCCCAAATAGAGCGCGCAAACCAGTGCCGACACGCCGCTGGTGATGTGGACGACAGTTCCGCCGGCAAAGTCGAGTGAGGGTATGTGGCTGCCGGTCGCGTTCAGCAGGCCGCCCACGCCCCACACCATGTGCGCCATGGGGCAATAAACAAACAGCGACCACAGCGAAAGAAACAGCGCCATCGACGAAAACTTCATACGCTCGGCAAACGCGCCGGTGATCAAGGCCGGCGTGATGATGGCAAACATGAGCTGGTAGATCATGTAGGTCTGCTCGGGGATAGTCGCCGCGTAGTCGGTGTTGGGACTGAGCGAAACACCACGCAGGAAAGCGTGCTCAAGCCCGCCGATGAAGACATTGCCGTGGCCAAAGGCGAGCGAGTAGCCGACGATGGCCCACAGCACGCTCACCAGGCCCATCATGGCGAAGCTCTGCATCATGGTGCCGAGAATGTTTTTGCGGCGCACCAGGCCACCGTAAAAGAGCGCGAGCCCCGGGCCGGTCATCAGCAACACCAGCGCGGCTGAAGTCAGCATCCATGCGTTGTCGCCGGAGGTTTGCGCGTTCGCGACGGCCTGCTGCAGAGCGGCGATCTGGGCCTGCGTGGCTGGAGCCTGCGGGTTCGATATGTTAGGCGCCACAGCCATGGCGAGATGGCCGGAGATGAGGAACAGGAGAAGCAGCAGCAAAAAACGGCAGGAGTTGGAGCGAGAGTGCCTGGAACGGGAGTGCAGGGAGCGAGAGGGCATGTCGTCTTCCGTTTCGAATTCTCCGGCGCGAGGCCGCGAGAAGGACTGTTGGTGCAGGACGGCGGGCAATCGAGGGCCAAGCCGGCGGTGCAGAGTTCGAGCGTAAGGCAGCATCAGCCGCCGCAGAGAATGATATCGAAGCTGACTTGGAAGTCGCATATCATTTTCATAAAGATCACGCGCGTTGTCCAGCACAGACCAGGTGTCGAGCGCCGACGCTTTGCCGCCCATCCTGCAGCCGCAGGTAATCAGCACTTTTGTTTCTGCACGGAGCGGCGCACCTTGAGGAATCGAGTGCGGCTCAGTTCATTCCACTTGGCGCGGAGGGTGGCGGGTCGGGCGGCAAAGCGCTGCCTCGCATCCGCGCAAGCAAATCGGACGGGTGGACGGGCTTCCCCGGACCTCGAAGTCATGCCCCTGCGCTCTGGCGGCGGTGAGTAGCTCCGAGGTGTTCAGATTCCCTGAAATGAGATGAATGCGGCAGGCAGGAAGGATCTGGCGGACGGCGACCGCTGTTTCAATACCGCTCATGCCCCCCATCACCACGTCGGCGACCAGATGATCGAAGGAGTTCTCCCGAGCGAGCTCGAGCGCGCGCTCACCGCTGAATACGGCGGTGGCTTTGAAGCCACTGATGTTGAGGACGCTGGCGAGCGTTTCGGCGACCAGGGCGTCGTCATCAATGACAAGAACTGTGGGTGGATCTTTTTCTGGCATTGCGAGCGGCATTCCTCGAGAGGCTTGATTTGTCCAGACATCGTCCGAGGATGTCTCGACGCGAGACCGCGGGCGTAACGGCCATTTGATTGCACTTTAAGGGAAGGTTGTCGGGCCTGATGTGAGCTAAATCACTTATCCGCCGCCAACGAGGAGACGCGCCCGATGGCAGGTGGTCAAGGTCTACACCGGGGTCCCGCGGGCCGGTCCGCACCTGTGGGATGTTGCACCGAGCCGAGATGCAAACGCATCTTTACAAAACCGTTACTTGCTTAAATCCAGTACTTTCCGCACAATAAATGACGCAAGCATCCTTCGAACTCGTGCCGCTCGCTAGTCAGCGGAACCTCCAGGTGAATGCTGATGGCCAGCCCCGCTCGCATCCGGGTGCTCGTAGTCGACGACGAGGAAGTCATTGCCGACAGCCTCACCATGATTCTCAACACGTCAGGGTTTGAGGCGCGCGCCGCATACAGCGGCGAGATGGCCATACGCATGGCCCGAAATTTCCACCCGGACATTGTGGTTTCCGATGTCGTCATGCCGGGGATGACGGGAATCGAAGCGGCACTCCATCTGCGCTCCACTCTGCCCGCCTGCAAGGTTCTACTCATCACCGGGAACCTCTCCACACCGGCCCTCATCGCGGGTCAACGCGGCCACCAATTCGAAGTGCTTCGAAAGCCCGTCCACCCCGACGACCTGCTCGCCAAGATTCGCACCGTGATGGCTGAATAAGCACGCGCGCGATTGGTTTCGTGGCCTCGCGCGGCCCGAGCCTCAATCGTGCCGCGAGCTGGGCTGCGCCGGTATGGTGCGCTTGCGCGACAGGCAAAACCACGCTTTCGCATGAAGGTCGCCGAACTCGGCCGATCGCAGCTCGATGATCTCGAGTGCCGGCTCAATGGCGCTGGTGATTTCGCGCGCCGAGCGCCGCGGCGGCCCGGTCTCGCGCTGCGCACCTTCGGTGCTGCCGATCAAGCTGAACCAAAGGCAGCCCGGCGCCAGCGCGGCAGCCACTTGCTGCGCGAATCGCTGCCTCTCATCCGGTTCGTCGAACACGTGAAAGCATCCGCGGTCGAACACGAACTGGAAGGGCCCTTCGGGTGGCGCCGCAGCCAGAAAATCCAAAGCGGCAAAGCGGCAATTCAGGGCGCGTCCTTCCATCTTGGCGACAGCCTTTTCAACGGCCAACGGCGACACGTCGACTCCGAGCACGTCGAAGCCGCGTTCGGCCAGCCAAATCGCATTCGTGCCGGTGCCGGCGCCGATCTCGAGTGTGCGGCAGGGCGCCACGGCGCCAGAGTTGATGAAACCAACGAGCAGGGGCTCAGGTTGTCCGGTATCCCAAGGCAGCTCGCCTGAGGCATAGCTGTCGTTCCACGAAGGGTGCGGCATCTCGATACCAGTTTAGGGTGGTTTCGGTGCTCGGGCGCGCCGTCATCGTTCGCCATCGGCGCTATACTTGAGGTTATGGCGGAAACCGTCGAGCGCGACCGCTATCTCTTTGGCAATCTTGAGAGCAGCGCGAAAAACCGGCTCAAAGTAAAAGAAGCGAGCTACGGCTACGAACAGCCGGAGGGCGTGTTCCTCACTTCGTTGGATTTTGCGGTGAACTGGGTCCGGAAGAATTCCGTTTGGCCGATGACCTTCGGGCTGGCCTGCTGCGCGATCGAAATGATGTCGATGGGCGCGGCGCGGTTCGATATTGCGCGCTTCGGCGCCGAGGTTTTCCGGCCGTCTCCAAGGCAATCGGACCTGATGATCGTGGCCGGCCGCGTGGCCCAGAAGATGGCCCCGGTGCTTCGGCGACTTTACGATCAAATGCCTGAACCAAAATGGGTTATCTCGATGGGCGCGTGCGCCACATCGGGCGGCGTATTCAATAACTATGCGCTGCTTCAGGGGGTGAATCAAGTGGTCCCGGTGGACGTTTATGTACCTGGATGTCCACCCCGGCCTGAGCAACTGATTTACGCCATTTCGCTTCTACAGGAAAAGATTCAGCGCGAACCCCGGAGCCTGCTGAAGACTCTCAACGCAGAATAAGCCCCTCCATTGGAAGTCGGTCAGAGGGCAGAATTCCTTGATGAGACTCATCGCGAACCGCCTTGCGGCCCGCGAGAAAGCGTGCGTTCCTGCAAGATCCACGTTGGCTGCATAGATGCACGCGGAAAGACAGAATGTGCTCAACGTCCCTTCTATGTGCTAGGTTTAAAAGGCCTAATCAAGACATATCGAAGCTGCGCACTTTCTGCGAAGCCGAGAGGGGTGAATTGTGACGTCCTCTTCCAAAATCTTGACTCAACAACCAGGAAAAACTGAAACTGTGGAGCGTAAAAACATGTATTCACGCGTTTTTAAGTCTGTTTTGCCGGTTCTCGCCGTGGCGATTTTCGCCCTTTTGCCCATGGGATGCAAGAAGGCGCCGCCGATTACGCTGGCGTGCAATGCGAGTGCGCCGACGGTTTATCCCGGTGATCCGCTGACCGTGACGGCGACGGCCGCGTCTGTGGACCCGAACAAGAAGAACAATGTGATTTACAGCTGGAGCGGAGACGGAGTGACCGGCAACGGCACCACGGCTACGGTGAATACTGCATCGCTGGCTCCGGGCTCCTACACCGTGAAGGCCGACGTGAAGGAAGGCAAGAAGGGCAAGGAAGGCCTGAAGCCTGGCCAGACGGCGACTTGCTCGGCCGACTACACGGTGAAGCAGTTTGAGCCGCCGACGGTGAGCTGCTCGGCGAACCCGACAACGATCAAGCCGGGCGACTCGGCGACGATTACAGCCACTGGCGTGAGCCCGCAGAACCGTCCGCTGACCTATAACTACACGGCCACAGCGGGCACGGTGACGGGCTCGGGCACGACGGCCGAGTACTCATCGGCAGGCGCGCCGACCGGCGCAGTGGGTATCACCTGCGGCGTAACGGACGACAAGAACCAGACGGCGTCGGCGAACACGACGATCACGATTCTGGCTCCGCCTCCGCCGCCACCGGCACCGAAGGCGCAGGCACTTTGCTCGATCAGCTTCTCGAACGATGCGCGGCGTCCGCTGCGCGTGGACAACGAAGCCAAGGCGTGCCTGGACCAGGTTGCTCTGGACCTGAAGCAGCAGGCTGACGCCAAGGCCGTGATTGTTGGCGAGGCCGATGCGAAGGAGCAGGCGAAGACCGCGAAGGAAGAAGCCTACGCCGCCAAGCACAAACACGCGAAGGTGGAAGACGCCGCGGCGCAGCGCGCGGTGAATGCCAAGGACTACCTGGTGACGGAGCAGGGAATCGATGCTTCGCGCATCAGCGTGGCCACCACCACGACCGACGCGCAAGGGGCGCAGGACTACCTGGTTCCGGCGGGCGCGAACTTCAGCTCGGACGTTCCGGGAACGACGCCGGTAGACGAGTCGACCGTGAAACCACAGGCGCGCAAGCCGCTGGCGGAACGGCACCCAAAGAAGGCCGCGCAATAGCAGCAGCCTGCGCTGCGTGAAAGACACCCGCGAGCTTTTCCAACATCAGGAGAGCTCGCGGAGGTTTACTCCGGCAAAACTTAATCCTAAGTGTATTTTGAGGCTGGCCTGCGCACAAAAGGGTCAGCCTTTTCGTTTATATCCCCTGCATAGTATTCTTGCGCCCAGGAATCCCCGGCCCCCCAAACAATTTATTTCCCCAGGAGGGATGTATGAAACACAGGATCTTTGTACTCTGTGTGCTCGTCGTCGGCTTTGCCGCGACGGCACGGGCCCAGGTTCAGGCACTGCCTCAGGCTCAAGCTCCCGGCACATTCACCATCAAGTGCAACCCGAATCTCGTCACTTACAAATTCAGCACAACCCAAACCGTCTCGGCATACGAGTGCACAACAGATGCGACGATTAACGGAGTCGCGTTCAAGGGCCTGAGCTTTTCGCAAACCAATCAAAACGTCACGGGTGTCACAAAAGATTGGGGCGTGATCGTGGGCACGTTGACGAGCGGCGATATGGTGTTCTTCGACTACCAGGCCGAGGCACAGTCAACCAGCGCCACGACGTTCACGGGCGCAATGACCTACAAGATAGTCGGCGGCACCGGGAGTGCGAATGGCATCACGGGATCGGGAACTTGCAAGGCAGGTGGCGCCCAGGGAAAAGGAGACCAGCAGGTGTGCACTGGGACATACGCGGTTCGCTGACGTTGAAGGACTGATCTGCTTCGGCAGACGCATCAAGAAAGCAGCAATACATTGAGGCCGGCCCGTGTACACGATGGGTCGGCCTCATCGCTTTTTGCGCCTCGAATTGTCTATTCTTGAGGGAGATGATTGGGGAACTTCAGGCAAGGATGAGCCGCTGGCGGAGTGTGCGAAATCGCGGGCGCCGGTTGGGGACGCGGGCGCGGATTCTTTTTCTCATTGCGTTGATGTCTGGCTGTGCGGCGTTGCTGCGAGCGCAGAGTGCATGGACGGTTGTCGGTCCGGCGGGCGGCGACGCGCGCGCGCTGGCCTCGTTTCCGGGCCAGCCGAAGCATCTGCTGCTGGGAACCACGAATAGCTGGCTCTACGAATCGACGGACGAAGGCGCAACCTGGCGCAGGCTGGCAAAACTCGGGGACGGCGACGGCTTTGTCCTCGACAGCATCGCGGTGGATTCGGCCGATCCCAACACGATTTTTGTTGGCGCGTGGAACAACTCGACCGACGGCGGAGTGTGGATGAGTCACGACGCGGGCCGCACGTGGAGCGAGGCGGCGCAGTTGAAGGGCCAGCCGGTGCACGCACTGGCGCAGGCGCCTTCCGATGCGAGCATTCTTTATGCCGGAACGCTTGCGGGAGTTTTCCGCTCGAGCGATAGCGGCGCGACGTGGACAGAGATCAGCCCGCCGGGCAGCCACGAAATTCACGAGATTGAGTCGCTCGCGATCGATCCGGCGAACCCCGATATCGTTTATGCGGGAACGTGGCACCTGCCGTGGAAGACGGCCGACGGCGGCAAAACCTGGCACAACATCAAGCAGGGACTGATCGTGGACTCCGACGTGTTCTCGATCATCGTGGACCCGGAGCATCCGAAGACGGTTTATCTCAGCGCGTGCAGCGGGATTTATAAAAGCGAAAATGCGGGAGCGCTGTTCCGCAAGATTCAGGGCATTCCGTCGGAGGCCAGAAGAACGCGCAGCCTGATGCAGGATCCTGAGAAGCGCGACGTGGTGTATGCGGGAACCACGGAGGGGCTGTATAAGACCGAGGATGCCGGCAAGACCTTCAAGCGCATGACCGATGCGGATGTGGTGGTGAACGCGGTCTACGTCGATCCTGGCGATTCGAACCGCGTGCTGCTGGCGACGGATCGCAGCGGCGTGCTCGAGAGCAGCGACGGCGGTGCGACTTTTGCCCCGTCGAACCAGGGAATCAGCGAGCGCAAGGTTGCGGCGGTTCTGGTTGATCGCGGAAACCCACAAGTGCTTTATGCCGGCGTGGTAAACGACAAAAAATATGGCGGCGTGTTTCGCTCAGGCGACGGCGGCGCGCATTGGGAGCAGCTTGGCTCGGGACTCGATGGCCGCGATGTGTTCGCGCTTGCAGAGACCGGCGACGGCCAGGTGGTTGCCGGAACGTCGCATGGAATTTTCGTGCTCGAGAACGGCGATGCGGCAGCGGAAGATGATGGCAAAAAGGTTCCGGCGGTTGACGCTGCGCGCGCCAAAGACAAGGGGAAAAAAGCTTCGGGCCGCATTGCCGCGGCTCCAAAAGGAAAAGGCAAGGACGCAGGAAAGGGCAAGGACGATTCCGCGGCTGCATCTTCAGACGGTTCAAGTAGCGGATCGGCGGTCGCGTCCGGCACTCTGACGTGGGTTCCGCGTAACACGATTGCGAACACGGTGACGAAGACAGTGACGCAGACGCATCTGCACACAAAGGTGAATATCGAAAAGCAGGTGAAGCAGCCGGCGATTGAATTGGAAAGCCCGGTGAATGCGCTCGATGTCTCGGGCGAAGTGTGGGCGGCCGCGACAGCCTACGGCGTGGTGACCAGCAGCGACAAGGGGGCGAGCTGGCAGGGCGGCCCGGTGATGGGCAAGGGCGATTACCTTTCGGTGACGGTGGATGGCGCGAACATTGTTGCGGCGCGCGCCGACAGCGTTGCGATTTCAACAGACGCGGGAAAAACCTGGTGGCCGATGGGAGTGCCGACGATGCTCACGCGCATTCACCGCGTGGTGTTTTCGCCCGACGGCACGCTGTGGCTGGGCGCGCGCGAGGGCGTTTATTTGAGCCGCGACATGGGCAAGTCGTGGATGTGGGTTCATCGCCTGCCCTTCCGCGACGTGGACGATCTGAGCTACGACGCGGAGTCGAAGAGAATCCTCGTGAGCTCGCGCGCGAGCGACCAGGTGTATGCCATCGATCCCAAGACGATGACGTGGGATTTTTGGAGAGCCGGTTACGACATCGTTCAGATTCGTGCAGCCGGCGACAGGCTGGTAGCTGCATCACTCGACGATGGAGTTGTGGTTGGTCCGGAGCTGAGCGCTGCGGCGAGCGCTCCGGCGGCGAGTGCGAGCGCTACGCAATAGAGGCAATCTGCAATCAACCGCAACTTTGCGTTTTATCGCGAAGGCGCATCACTGCACGGTGAACGCCTTGTCGACGATGGCATTGGGATCGCGGCCGGCGGGCAGCATGGTGAACAGCGATCGCGTTGACGTGCGCACCACTGCCACGTCGCCGGAGCGGCGGTCGGCGACAAACAGCAGATGTCCGGCGGCCGAAAAAGCCATCGCCTCGGGGCCGTCGCCAACGGAGATGGAGCCGATGCGCTTGCCGTCGTCGATCGAATAGACCGTGAGCTGCTGCGAATGCAGGTTGGCGACGTAAAGCAGGGAGTTGTCGCGGGAGACGATTCCGCGAACCGGATTGTTGCCGATCATATACGTGTCTCCCACCTCGTCTGTGGTGTTGTAGATCTCCGAGATGGAATCGGAAAGCGAATTCGAGGCAAAGATTTCGCCGCCGTCTGGTTTGAGCGCGAGGTCGACGGGCGCGCGGCCAACGTCCATCAACGTTTCAAGACGATCGGGTTCGGCGGGGCTGGCATTGGGCTGCGCAAGGGCGACGACCATGATCTGATGACCGGTTGCGCAGGGAATAAACGCCTTAGTGGAATCGGGAAGGATGACGACCTCCGACGCTCCGGGGCATCCCGAGAATTGAGCGCGGATCTTCGCCGAGGCGGGATCGATGATTGTCACCGAGTTTCCGCCCTGGTCGGCGACGACCAGAGATTTGCCATCGGACGCGAGACGCGCGGCAACCGGCTGATTGCCTGCGGGAATCTGCGCAACTTCGCGGCGCGCGGCGAGATCGATGACGGAGACGGAGTTCGAGCCGGAGTTGGCGACGTAGGCGACGCTGCCGTCGGCCTTCAAGTCGATTGAGACCGGCTGACGGCCGACGGGAATCGTGGCCACAACTGCGTTGTGTTCTGCGTCGATCACTGAGACCGAGCCATTCGCGGGCGGCGCGCCGGAGTTGACCACGTAGATTTCATTGCGCGTGGCTGCGGCGGCGATGGCAACTGGATTGTGCCCCACGGGCAGTTCGCGATCGATGCGGACGTTCACCACGTCAAGAATCGTTACGGTGTCGCTGCCGCCGTTGGTCACGTAGACGTATTCGCGATAGTTGGCCGGGTACTGCGGAAAGTCGTGCGTGCGGCAGCCGCAGATGAAGAAAGTCGCTCCAGCGCAGCCGACGACAATGACCTGGAGACTTCTCATCTTTACTCTGCGCCGCGGAAAGGGACAGGCCATCGTGATCGCTTGCTATTTTGCTGCAACGGCCGCGGCAGCGGAGACGCCGCGATGAAGAGAGCGTCCGACGACTGACGAGATTTTCCCGATCTCGCTCATCATAGTGGCGAACTGCGCGGGATAAATGGATTGCGGTCCGTCGGAGAGAGCGGCTTCAGGATGGTTGTGCACCTCGACCATTACGCCGTCGGCGCCCGCGGCTACGGCGGCGCGTGCCATGGGCAGCACGCTGTCGCGGCGGCCGGTGCCGTGGCTGGGATCGACGAGTATGGGCAGGTGGCTGACGTGATGCAGCGCGGGCACGATGCTCAGGTCAAGCGTGTTGCGCGTGTGATCGGTAAACGTGCGCACGCCGCGCTCGCACAGGATCACTTCGTAATTGCCTTCGCTCATCACATATTCGGCGGCCATCAGGAACTCTTCGAGCGTGGCGCTCATGCCGCGCTTGATGAGCACGGGCTTGCGCAGCTTGCCGGCCTTCTTGAGCAGCGAAAAATTCTGCATGTTGCGCGCGCCGATCTGGATTACGTCGGCCCATTCGGCGACCAGGTCGAGCGTTTCGGAGTCGAGAGCCTCGGTGACTACGCGCAGCCCGAATCTTTCTCTGATTTCGGACATGATTTTCAAAGCATCCAGACCCAGGCCCTGGAATGCGTAGGGCGAAGTGCGCGGCTTGTAGGCTCCGCCACGGAAAAACTGCGCGCCAGCCGCGGCAACTTCGGCAGCGATGGCGAATGCCTGGTCGCGACTCTCGATGGAGCAGGGGCCGGCGACGACAGCGAGATCGCGGCCACCAATGCTGGCGCCGCCCGGAAAACGAATGACGGTGTCTTCTTCTTTCACGTCGCGGCTGGCAAGCTTGTAGGCCTTTGAGACGCGAATCACTTCCTGCACGCCGGACATCGACTCCAGATTGCCCTTGTTCGCTTCGCCCTTGTTGCCGGTGATGCCGATGGCAGTGCGCTGCGCGCCCGGAAGCGGATGAGGGCGGAAGCCAAGCTGCACAATGTGGTCGCAGACGGCCTGAATCTCTTCCGGCGTAGCCTGCGCTTTCATGACGACGAGCATGTTGAACAGTCTAGCGGGTGAGGAAGGGAAGGGCAATGGTAAGGCTGGGAGCAAGGGAACGAGGGAGCGAGGGAGCTAAGGTGCAAGCTACGTGTGCAGATTCTAGATATAACAGCGCAGATCCGGGAAAGGTGATGCTCGAGAAAACCCTTTCTTAATCAGTAGCGCCAGGACTTGTAACAACGCAGATCTGGGAATGAAGCACGTGGAGTAAGAAGCCGGAAGCTATTTTGGTTTGGATTCGTCGGTGATTTCGGTGGAACAGTTGGCAGCCACAATGGCAGGAGCGATGACCATCCCGATGAAGGCAAGAGCAATCAACAAGTCATGCATAATCTAGGTCCCCATTCGGCACGCAGCGAGTTTAGATGCCGGTCGGCATTGGCCCGTTTGGTTGATCCTGTCCCACGGCGAAAGCCGTACGCCGCAACGCGAGATCCCCAAAGGTCAAACGCAAGCCGAGCAAACCAGGTGCAGCCGATCTACCACCCGATCATCGACGGGATGAGAAGAATCTTGAAATAGCACGAAAAGTTGGATGCCTGCGCGGAAGTGGTAGGCTGCACGGACTTTGGAGAGTAACCAAAGGCACGTCGGTCCGCAGCGCGCGACGGAATTCACAATGCCCGGTGATGGCGGGCACAAGGGACTGTGACAATTTAAGGCACGAGAAGCCTACGAAGGCACCTTCTGCTTTTGCGTTTGCCACCTGACACAAATCCACGCAGCGTATCCGAGCTGGATGGCCCATGTGATGGTGTAGGCCGCTTGCGTATAGAGATGGTTGAGCGTGGCGACGATGGCATCGTGATCGGCCTGCGACATGTGCAGGCGCCAATCGAATGGCGGCTCAGCCGGCGCGCCGAACACGAGCCAGCACGCCCGGGCCAACAGCACAACGGGGACGGCGATGATCAATAGAGTACCGAGTTTTTTCATCTGGCGTTCTGTCCTTTCCGGCTCCGTCTGCGCTATCTGAAATTCAATGCGTTCTCGGCTTCCTTGGCGGCGATCTTCTGCTGCCGCCGCTCAACGACGTAGCGAAACGCGAGAATCAGCAGTCCCCACAGGAACCAGGCGAGCATATTCCATAGCAGCGCGCCCACCATCGAGGGGTCCATGCCGGAATTCGAATCGCCTCCAAAAACAGGCGCGGGGTGCTGCGTGCGCCACCAGCGGTTGGCCATGTAAACAATGGGCACGTCGAGCGCGCCGAAGATTCCCAGCACGGCGGCCAGCGTCTGCATCTGGGGACCGGCGGCAAAACGGCGCAGCAGCAGATAGCTCACATAAATCAACCAAAGAACCAGTGTGGTGGTCAGCCGCGCATCCCACGTCCACCACATGCCCCAGGCGCGGCGGCCCCAAAGCGGCCCGGTCACCAGGCCCACCGAGCAAAACACCACGCCCACTTCCGCACCAGCCAACGCAAGGGCGTCGGCGATCTGCGCGCGGTTGGGATTGCTATGCCGGAACGCAAGAAATCCGATGGAGCCGAGAAGACTCAGCGCAAAAAAGACAAAGCAGACTGAGAACGACGGCACATGGTAGTAAATGATGCGGAACATCTCGCCCTGCGCCGCGTCGTTGGGAGCTGCCCAGGCTCGGTTGTATGCCCAGCAGAGCAAGACGACGGTGAGAAGAAGATAGATCCCGATGGCGAGTTTCTTCATGGGGAATGCCCGCATCCAGTTTACGACGGCGGGCCGCAGGGTCTCGATGCTTCAAAAGCCGCCCTTGGGGCATCCAATGCCCAGCAGGCTTGGGGACAGCTCCTCATCCAGTTCAACGCACACTGCTACCATGATCGAAAGTTTCTCTTTGTCTCGGATGAAGTCTGAGTTGGAAGTGATGTAACCGGATCTCCGATGCGCGACCATCTTGCCACGCTGATTGACGATTTTCGGCGCTTCGACCGCGAAATCGCAGTGGTGCGGTACCAGGGAAATCGACGGCGCGTGACGACCTATCGCGAGCTGGCGCGGCTTGCCGGCCGTTTTGCTGCGCTGCTAGCGGCGCGCGGCATTGTCGAGGGCGACCGCGTCCTTATATTGGCTGAAAACAGCGCGGAATGGATTGGTGCGTTTCACGGCTGCATGCTGCGCGGTGTGCTGGCCGTGCCCCTGGATGCATTCGGAACCGCTGAGTTTGTTGGCCGCGTGGCAGCCGACGTGAATCCCAAGTTGGTGATCGGCGACGCGCTGCTGCTGGCCAAACTCGCTGCGGCGCACGTCGTTCCCGATTTGCCGAAGCTCGCCTTTGAAGATCTGCACAACGAACTACCCGCTGAGGAGATGGCAGCGATTCCGGGGCTTTCCGACCAAACAAAGCTGGAGATTCTATTTACTTCAGGAACGACGGGCGATCCCAAGGGAATCGTCTTGACGCACGGCAACGTACTGGCCAGCGTGGGACCCATTGAAGACGGCGCCAAACCTTACATGCGGTACGAGCGGCTCGTGCATCCGCTGCGCATCCTGCATACGTTGCCGCTGAGCCACGTGTTCGGCCAGACCATGGGCCTGTGGGTGCCACCTGTGTTTCTTGCCGAGCTGCACTTCGAGAGCCGGCTGGCCGCGCCGCGGCTCATCGAGCTGATTCACGATGAGCGCATCTCGGTTCTTGCCGCAGTGCCGCGCGTGTTGGCGCTTTTGAAGGCGCATTTGGAGGCGTCGCATGACGGCCTTGCGGAGCGCGTAGCGGAGTCGGCGGAGAAGATCAACCCGCTGCGGCGCTGGTGGCGCTACAGGAAAGTGCATCACGAGTTCGGCCTGAAGTTTTGGGCCTTTGTCTCGGGCGGCGGCGCGCTGCCGGGCCCGCTGGAGCAGTTTTGGAACGCGCTGGGCTTTGTGCTAATCCAGGGCTACGGCATGACGGAAAGCACGGCGCTGATCACGCTCAATCATCCATTTCACATAGCCGAAGGAACCATCGGCAAGCCGCTGGCCGGGCGCGAGGTGAAGCTCGGTCCCGATGGCGAAGTGCTGGTGCGCGGAGCGGTCATCTCCGCAGCTACGTGGGAAGACGGAGTGTTGCGCCCGCGCGAAGACGAGTGGCTTGCCACCGGCGATATCGCCGAGCGCACCGAGAGCGGCGATCTCAGATTCCTGGGCCGCAAGAGCGAAGTGATTGTGACTGCGGCGGGCGTGAATATTCATCCGGAGGATATTGAAGCGGCGATCGAAGAACAGCCCGACGTGGCAGCCTGCGCGGTGGTGGCCATGGATACGCCGACCGGTCCGGAACCGTGCGCGGTGCTCGCCTGCCGCGGGTCAGGCAATTGCGCGCTGACGGCGATTGAGCGGGCGAACGCCACGCTGCCGGAGTTTCAGCGCATCACGCGATGGGTTCTGTGGCCGGAACCCGATCTGCCGCGGACTTCGACGGGAAAGGTGAGGCGCAAGCCGGTGGCGGCGTGGCTCGCGCGCATCCAGAATGCGGCAGCGGCGCCGGGCGGCGGCAAGCCCGCAGCCAATGGCGACCACGCATTTGGGCCGTCGGCAGATTGGCTGCTGGCATTGATCGCGCAGATTACGGGAGAAGCGCATCCGGGAGTGGGTGACGAACTCAGACTGACTGAGGATTTGCATCTCGATAGCCTCGGTCGCGTGCAGTTGGCAGCGGCAATCGAGGAGCGGCTGGGAATCGTTTCCGGCGCCAGCCTGCTTGAAGACGTGCAGACGCTGGGAGAGCTGCGCAGGGCTGTGGCGGAGGGGCAAGGACCGGAAAAACAGGGAGCGAGGGAGCAAGGGAGCAGGGAAGGCGTAGCTGCAACGTCGGCGGTGCCGAATGGCCATCGGCGCGAAGGCAGTCTGAGCCAAGCGGCAGTAGCGGACGATGCATCTCGCGGAGATGAACCGCAGCAGGAACCGGCGCCGGCGAAGCCGCAAGGAATTTCCAGCGCGCCCGAGCGGCGGCGTTTTCGCTATCCCACGTGGCCGTGGTGGAAGCCCTTCCAATGGATTCGCGCCGCGTTTGTTGAGGCAGTGCTGCGGCCTTTCGTAGCTCTGCTGGTCGCGCCCAAAGTCATCGGTCCAAGCGAGCCGCTTCCCAAGGGACCGCTGATCATCGTCGCCAATCATGTCACCTCCTACGACGGAGCCTTGATCGTCTACGCGCTGCCGGGGCCGCATCGGCGATGGCTCGGAATTGCGATGCTCGGCGAAATGCTCGACGACTTTTTGCATTGGCGCAATCCCTGGAAGCCGGGAGACAAGAGCTTTTACATCTTCGGGCCGCCTGCTTACTGGCTGGTTACGGCGCTGTTCAATGTGTTTCCCATGCCGCGCCAGCGCGATTTCCAGCGCAGCTTTGCGCACGCAGGCAGACTGCTCGATCACGGCTACAACGTGCTCGTTTTCCCTGAAGGAACCCTGTCGCCCGACGGCCAATTGGCGGCGTTTCGCGGCGGCATTGGATTGCTGGCCAAGCAGAGCTTCGTGCCGGTGCTGCCCATGGCCATGCGCGGCCTGGGCGAGCTGAAGACGCACCAGCGTGGATGGATCCGGTCGGGGATCGTCGAGATTCGCGTGGGCCAGCCCATCTCCTTTGGCCCCGAAGAAACCGAGGCCGCCATCACGGCGCGGTTGCAGCAGGAAGTCACGCGGCTGCTCGGAGAGAAGAGTTAGCGCAGCGCCTCGAATCGAGTAATCTTTCTCTCCGGCGCTGGCAACGCAGGTGGAATTTGGGAGCATCCAAATTTCAGTCACCTTCCCCGCCTTCACAAAGCCAAACATGACCTGACGACTGGCCTGAAGACTGGGCATTGAATCCGGCGCGGAAGCCCCGCCGGGCATGGAGCAAGTCCCGCAGGATTGCGGAATGGAGTCATAGTTCGATGGAGCAAGAGACGGGCCGAGGCGACCTTCTCAACACAATTGGTCTTGGGTTGACCGCCCCGCAGAAGATGCCAGGGCTTGTCGAAGGCTTCGACTGGTCGAGAACTCCTCTTGGCCCACAAGCCGCATGGCCCGATAGCCTGAAGGCCGTCGTCCGGATTCTTCTCACCTCGCGCTTTCCCATGTGGATGGCATGGGGACCCGACCTCACATTTCTCTACAACGACGCTTATCGCCGCACCACGCTGGGGAAAAAGCATCCTTGGGCGCTGGGCAAACCGGCGGCTGAAGTTTGGCACGAGATCTGGAAGGATATCGGACCGCGCATTCAGCAGGTGATGGAGACGGGCGAGGCTTCGTGGGACGAGATGCTGATGCTGATCCTCGAGCGCAGCGGGTATCCCGAGGAGACCTACCACACGTTTTCCTACAGCCCGCTGTCGGATTCAGACGGCAAGATCGTGGGCATGTTGTGCGTAGTGATGGAAGACACGGTGCGCGTAATCGGCGAGCGCCAGCTCACCGCGTTGGGCACGCTGGCCGAAGCTCTTTCGGGCGCGATTTCAAAGCAGGATGTTTTTGCGGCCATCGAGCGCGGCCTTGCGAACCAGAAAGACATGCCCTGCACGCTGACGTACATGTTCGATGCGGATGGCGAGAGCCTCAGGCTCGTCGCCAAAACCGGCATCGACCAAAACCATCCTGCCGCCGCCAGTGTCATCGATCCCGATGAAACGCCGGCTGTTTGGCCGATCCAACAGATCCTGAATACCAACCGGGGATTCACGGTTGAGAATCTCATCGATATGTTTCCCGATCTTCCGCCGGGATGCTGGGACAAGCCGCCGGCGCAAGCGCGCCTGATACCGATGGCGCGCCAGGGTCAGGAAAAACCCATCGGAATCTTCATCACCGGGCTCAGTCCTTACCGGCAGTTCGATGGCTTCTACGAAGGATTTCTCGATCTCATCACAGGGCAGATCGCCGCCAGCATCAACAACGCCAGCGCCTACGAGCAGGAAAAGAAACGCGCTGAAGCGCTGGCCGAACTCGATCGCGCAAAGACCACGTTTTTCTCGAACGTCAGTCACGAGCTGCGCACGCCGCTCACGCTCATCCTCGGCCCCATTGAGGATGCGCTGACGAGCCAGGCGCCGCCGACAGCTCAAAGTTTGGAGATGCTGCACCGCAACGCGCTTCGCCTGCTCAAGCTCGTGAACGGCCTGCTCGATTTTGTGCGCATTGAAGTGGGAAAGCTGCGCGCCACCTTCGAGCCAACCGACCTGTCGCGCTTCACAGCCCAGCTCGCCAGCGTCTTTCGCTCCGCGGTGGAGCGCGCCGGTCTGCGACTGGTGGTGGATTGCCCGCCGCTGCCGGAGCCTGTCTATATCGATCGGGAGATGTGGGAGAAGATCGTTCTCAACCTGATCTCGAACGCGCTCAAATCCACCTTCGAAGGCGAAATCCGCGTCAGCGTGCGCAATGCCGGTGATCAGGTGCTGGTTTCAGTCAGCGACACCGGCACGGGCATTCAGGAAAGCGACCTGGCTACTATCTTTCAGCGCTTCACGCGCATCGATGGGGCTCGGCGGCGCAGCCACGAGGGCAGCGGCATCGGCTTGGCGCTGGTGCAGGAACTGGTGGAGATGCACGGCGGCGCCATCGAGGTAAGAAGCGCTGTCGGCGTCGGATCTGAGTTCACGGTTACGCTTCACTTCGGCCATCAGCACCTGACGCGCGGGCGAGTGGTCAGCGGCCGCGAAAGCGAGTCGTCTCTGCAAGGCTCTGCGGTTGCTTATCTGCAGGAGGCGATGGGCTGGCTCAGCGAGAGCGACAGTTTGAAGGACGAGGTGGCGCCGGCCATTGCCGGAGACGAGCCGCCCGAGCTGGCAACAAGCGCAGCCGGACGCACGCCGGTCGTTCTGCTGGCCGACGACAACGCCGATATGCGCGAGTACGTGGCGGGCCTGTTGCGAGGGCGCTTCCAGATTGTCGAAGCAGCAACCGGAACGGCCGCGCTTGCTCAGGCCGAAAAGATGCTTCCCGACCTGGTGCTCACCGACATCATGATGCCGGAGATGGACGGCTTCGCACTGCTCGCCGCATTGCGGCGGAATCCTGAGACGCGCAGCATCCCGATCATCATGCTTTCGGCGCGCGCCGGCGAAGAAGCCCGCATCGATGGCATCGATGCCGGCGCCGACGATTATTTGACCAAGCCATTTAGCGCCCGGGAGCTGCTGGCGCGCGTTGACGCCCAGCTGAAACTTGCCCGGCTGCGCAAAGAGGCCGTGGAACAGCAGGACGCGCTGAACCTTGAGATTTCAAAGACGCGGAGTTTTGCCTGGGAGGTTCTCGAACACATCCCCGACATCTTCTACATCTTCGACAGCCAGTTCCGCTTTACCTATATGAATGCCGCCGGCGTTGCTGTGGCCGAGCGGGTGGGAAAGAAACTGCTGGGAGAATGCATCTGGGACGTGCTTCCCGAGCTGCGCGGCTCGGTGGTGGAAACCAGCTTTCGCCGCGCGATGGAGAAGCGGCAGGCATTCGACTTCGAATATTATTTCGAGCCGTTGGCCGCCTGGTTCAGCGTTCAGTTGTATCCGCATCCTGAGGAGGGCCTCATCGTGTATGCCCGCGAGACCACCGCGGCGCGGCAGACCGAAGAAGCGCTCAGAAAATCCGAGCAACTGGCGGCCGCCGGTCGGCTGGCCGCAAGCATCGCCCACGAAATCAACAATCCTCTCGAGGCGGTTACGAATCTGCTCTACCTGGCGCAAATGGATAAGAGCCTTGCCGGCAATTCGCGGCAGTTGCTCGAGGAAGCCGACAAGGAGTTGCGGCGGCTTTCGCACATCGCCGCGCGCAGCCTCAAGTTCTATCGCCAGCACTCCGCGCCGTCGTGGTGTTCTGTCGAAGAGCAAATTGAATCGGTGCTCTTCTTTTACGAGACTGAGATCAAGATGCGCGGCATCGATCTCGATCGCCGTTATCGCCCCGCCCCACTGGTGCTCTATCACGCTGGAGAGTTTCGCCAGGTGATCACCAATTTGATCGGCAATGCGCTGGATGCGCTGCCGCGGCTTGGCCGTTTGGTGGTGAGCGTGCAGCCTGCCGAGGCAGCCACCGGACGGCCCGGCGTCGCGATCACAGTTGCGGACAATGGCTCGGGCATGGATCGGCAGATGCTCGATCGCCTCTTCCATCCCTTCGCCACAACCAAGGGCGAGGCCGGAACCGGGCTGGGGCTATGGGTCTCGAAGGGCATTCTCGACAAGCATGGCACCCGGATTGCCGTGCGCAGCCGCCTTGGCCGCGGTACAGTCTTCCGGATGTTTGTGCCGCTGGAATCCGGCGCGGACGAAGACTCCGAGGCACAGGCCGGAGAACTCGATCTTCCTCGGCGCCCATGAACCGCAGGATCTCAAGGACACTGCGGGAACCTGGCCGCAGCCCTCTGCGTAGTTGAGCTTGGGAGTCTTCGTGACAAATTTTTCCGCTGGTGCCGAGGGCGCCGGTTTTTTGCGTTCTCAGGACGATCCGGGCTCGGCATGGGCAAACGTGGTTCTGCTTCTGGTGTGGCTGGCCGCGCTGGCCGTCGCGTTTTTGCCGTTCGCATTCAACACATCGCCGTGGGACGCGGTGACATTGCGCGTTCCCGGCAACCAGGGCAACTGGTGGCACTTTCTGGCCGGCGCTCCGGCGTTTCTTGCCTTTCCCATGGTTTGGCTGCGGCTGCGCGCGCTGTTTTCTTCGCAAATGTCGACGGCCACAGGCAGGCGTGTGCTGTGGATCGTGGCGGGCTTGTCGATGTGCGGAACAACGCTGGTTGAGCTGCCGTTTCTGCTGCATCTGGCGGGAACCAGCGATTGGCAGCGGTTTGTGGTTTTGGGATTAGGATTTGGCGTGATGATCGCAAGCGGAGTTCTGCTTCTGCTGCGGAGAAAACGGATTCCGCCGACACGCGCCTGCATTGTTGGGCTCACCACGGCTTACCTTGCCAACATGGCTCTGATCCTGACGGTGTATGCCGGAGCGCGAGGCAACTTCTCTTCGCGGTCGGGATGGTTTGTTGCCATGGTCATCGTTTGGCCGATGGCGGTCGAAGTCATCTGGACTTTCGCGCAAAGCTTCAAAGGGCGCGCGCGGAGCATCACCGCCGCTCCCTGAGGGCGAAGGCGCAGTTTTCGGCTGCGGGCCGCGGGCGCGGGCGACGGCAGCCGGCGCCGCAGGATTTCAAGAGAAAGCCTTCTATTACAATCAAATACAGGAAGCATTACCCAAGAAGGAGATCCCCCAGATTGCTTGAGCGTACATTCAGCATCATCAAGCCCGATGCGGTAGCGAACGGAGACGCGGGCGCAATTCTCGCCGAGATTGACAAGGCCGGCTTTCGCATCGTCGCCATCAAGAAAGAATTCATCACGAAGAGAGAGGCGGAAGGCTTTTACGCCGTCCATCGCGACAAGCCGTTCTTTTCGAGCCTGACGGACTTCATGGCTTCGGGTCCGCTCGTCCTGATGGTTCTGGAGAAAGAGAACGCGATTGCGGATCTGCGCAAGTTGATGGGCGCGACGAATCCTGCCAACGCCGAAGAAGGCACGATCCGCAAGAAGTTTGCGCGCTCGCTCGGCGAAAATGCGATCCATGGATCGGACGCCGCGGACACGGCCGCCTTTGAGATTGGCTACTGGTTCGCCGGTTACGAGCTGATCTAGCGCGGTCGCCTGACAGAGGAGACATCCGCAATGGACCCAAGCGAAAACCGGCTCGCTCGCCAGTTTCTCGAGGCCTCGCAGAGGCAGCTTCTTACCGTTTATTTGCCGCGGCTCAGCGAATGCGTGGCTCCGCTGACAAATGAGCAGGTGTGGTGGCGGCCGAATGAGGCCTCGAACAGTATCGGGAATCTGCTGTTGCATCTTGACGGCAACGTTCGCCAATGGCTGATTGCATCGTTCAGCAGGAGTGACGACAAGCGCAATCGCCCCGCCGAGTTCGCTGCGCAAGGCGGGTCCTCGGCGGCGGAATTGCTCGCCCGGCTGGGCGCCACGCTGGAAGAGGCCTGCCAAGTCCTCGATCGCCTGACTGCGGAGGAACTACTTGCTCCCATTGAGATTCAGGGCTACCACACCCGAGGACTCGACGCTATCTACCATGTCGTTGAGCATTTTGGCTTGCACTACGGTCAGATCGTTTACATCACCAAAAGCCTGCTCGGGAAAGATCTCGGCTTCTATAAAGAGTTGAACAAGACCGGGCGCGCCTCGTGAAGCCCCGCACTCCCGGATTTAGGGCCGTCGCGCGATGGCCACGCGAGGAATGGCCTGCAAGTCCTTGGTGAACTCAATCGCCTCGAATCCCGCGGCGGCGAGAAGATCATGGATCGCCGCGTCCTGGCCGAATCCGATTTCGAGCAGCAGAAACCCGCCGCGCACCAGCGCTTGAAATGCCGTGGGAATCAGTCGGCGATAAATCGCCAGACCGTCGGCGCCCGCAAAGAGCGCCTGCGCGGGTTCGAAATCGCGAACTTCGACGGCGAGAGAATTGCGGTCGGCGTCTGCCACGTAGGGTGGATTAGAAACGATCAGATCGAAGGCCTGGCCCGCAACCGGCGCCAGCAGATCTCCTTCGAAGAAACGCACACGCTCTGCCACGCCGTTTCGCACGGAGTTGGCTCGCGCAACCTTCAGCGCGGCGGCCGATTGTTCTGTTGCATGAATCTTCGCTGCCGGTAAATGCTTCGCCAGCGCCGCGGCGATGGCTCCCGATCCCGTGCCCACGTCCACGATGCGTGGGCGCTCGAACGGGCGCGCCAGCTCTAAGACTTTTTCGACCAGATGCTCGGTTTCAGGGCGCGGAATCAGCACGTCGCGATTGACTGTGAAGGTGAGTCCGTAGAATTCCGTCTCGCCGGTGATGTATTGGATAGGCTCGCCGGCACGGCGGCGTTCAATTGAAGCGCGAAATGCGGCGATCGCATTATGGGCCGGCGCTTCTTCCTCGTGCGCGATTAACCACGCACGATTGATCTCCGGCTGCGCTTTTCGCATCGCATGCAACAGCAACGCCTCGGGGTCGCGTCGAGCGCGCTCCGGATGCGGCCCAACGGCGAGCAGATTTTCCGCTTCGGCTAACAGTCCGCGAATTGTCGAACGATCGGCGAGCGCCTTTGGCATATGCGTCAACTTCCAGAGCGGGCCAAGCCTGACGAATCGCATCGTCCCACTGCGAGGCACAGTTCAAATATAGATGTCTTATAATCGACCCCGAAAGCTCGCGTTCCCCATTGAATTTTTCTAACGCCGCGAGCGCATCCAACGAACGACAACCGTCCGCTGCGCAGGCGCGCGCAACAACCATCGATCGCAGAAGCGGCAGACAACCCTTCACTGCCGCGGAGGACCATGCAGCAAGGCCGCAGCCATTCCTCATCTCGATCCCGGCTCTGCACCGTTTTCATGTTCACGATCGGCGCTGTACCGGCCCTCGCTGAAGGCCCTCAGGCCACGCCCAGCATCTTCGCGCCCGCTTCCACGCCTGCGCACGAAATCTATGGCCTGTCGATTTTCGTTCTGCTCATTACCGGCTCCATCTTCGCGGTGGTTGCGGGCCTGCTCACATATGTCATCATCCGGTTTCGCGCGCGCGGACCCGACGCGGAGCATGAGCCGCCGCAAATCTATGGCAGCACGCAGGTGGAGCTCGCGTGGACCGTAATTCCCGTTCTCATCGTTGTGGTTCTCTTTCTCACCACCGCACGCATCATCTTCGCCATTCAGGACGCGCCCGAACCCAAGTCTGCGCTCGAAGTCACAGTGATCGGCCACCAGTTCTGGTGGGAGTTTCGCTATCCCAAGCTCAACATCGTTACCGCCAACGAGCTGCACATTCCCGCAAGCACGCGCGACGCCCCGCAGCCGGCTTATCTTCATTTGCTTTCGGCTGACGTGGATCACAGTTTCTGGGTGCCGCAGCTCGCGGGCAAAACCGACCTGATTCCGAACCATCCCAACGATATGTGGCTCGATCCGCGCCAGCCCGGACTTTATCTCGGGCAATGCGCGCAATTCTGCGGCATCGAACACGCTAAGATGCTCATCCGCGTTTATGTTGACACTCCGCAACAATTCAAGGCCTGGGTAAAGAATCAACAGCAGATCGGCGTTGAAGATTCCGCAGCCGCTGCCGGGCGCCAGGTTTTTGAAACACAGGCCTGCGTGAACTGCCACACAGTTGTTGGCACCCCTGCGCACGGAACCTTCGGCCCCGATCTCACGCACTTGATGAGCCGGGCAACCATCGGCGCCGGCGCGGCCGCGAATACACCAGAAAACCTGCGCGCATGGATTCACGATCCTGGCACTTTCAAGCCGGGAGCGCTGATGCCCGCCATGCAGCTCACCGATCAACAAGTGGACGAAATCTTGGCGTATCTTTCCACGCTGCACTGAAGGAAAAACAATGGCCGACCAGACACTCCCGATCCCCGGCTCGCTGAGAGCAACTCCCTCGCGCGGCGCGGCGCTGCTTGAATGGCTGCACGGCTGGGTGGTCACGGTCGATCACAAAAAGCTCGGCATCCTTTACGTGGTCTACGCCATCTTCTTTCTTCTCGTTGCCGGGGCTGAAGCGCTGGCGATGCGCATTCAGCTCGCCGTTCCTCACAATCACTTCCTGGGCCCGGAAACCTACAACGAGTTCTTCACCATGCACGGCACAACCATGGTGTTTCTGGTCGGCATGCCGATTCTATTTGGGTTCGCGAATTACCTGGTTCCGCTGATGGTGGGCGCGCGCGATATGGCTTTTCCGCGGCTGAACGCGTTCAGCTTTTGGCTCACAGCGTTCGGCGGGCTGTTGCTCTATTTCAGCTTCGTCGGCGGCTTTGGCCTCTATGGCATGGGCGCTGCGCCCGACGTGAGCTGGTGGGCTTACGCGCCGCTCACTGCCAAAGCGTTTTCGCCCGGCCACAACACCGACTATTGGGCGCTGTCGCTCATCGTGATGGGCTTCGGCACGCTGGGTGCAGCCATCAATACCCTGGCAACGGCGTTTTCCATGCGTTGCCGGGGCATGACGCTCTTCCGCATGCCACTCTTCGTGTGGCTGATGGTCGTGACCAGCGGTCTCACGCTCATCACCATCACGCCGCTGACGGCCGCGCAGATCATGCTGACCATCGATCGCTATCTTGGCGGGCACTTCTTTGACACACAAGCGGGGGGTTCAGCCACGGTGTGGATGCACTTCTTCTGGATCTTCGGCCATCCGGAAGTGTACGTTTTGATCCTGCCCGCATTCGGCATTGCGAGCGAAGTGATCCCGGTATTCTCGCGCAAAGCCATCTTCGGCTACCCGGTGATGGTAGCGGCCTCGGTTGGGATCGCGTTTGTGAGCGTAACCGTGTGGGCGCACCACATGTTCACGATCGGCATGACCTCGGTGAGCAACTCTTTCTTTGTGCTCTCCACGATGATGGTTGGAATTCCCACCGGCATCAAGATTTTTAACTGGATCGCGACCATGTGGGGCGGCAAAATCCGTTTCGCTACACCCATGCTGTTCGCCACTGCATTTCTGTTTCAATTTCTGATTGCGGGACTCACCGGCATCATGCTCTCCGTTGCGCCCTGGGATTGGCAACTGCACAACTCCTACTTTGTGATCGCGCATTTTCACTACACGCTGACTGGCTCATTCGTCTTCTGCATCTTTGCCGCCATCTACTACTGGTATCCGAAGGCTACCGGGCGGATGCTTTCAGAGAGGCTCGGTAAGTGGCATTTCTGGCTCTTTCTCATCGGCTTCCACATCACGTTTGACACCATGCATTTCGTCGGCATTCTCGGCATGCCGCGATCGATCTACACCTACGAAGCCGACCGTGGATGGAACACGCTGAACATGATCATCTCTGCCGGCGGCCTGGTTCAGGGAATCGCGGTGCTGGTCTTTGCGTGGAACCTGATTCACTCGTATCTGCACGGCAAGGTGGCTGGAAACGATCCGTGGGACGCGTGGACGCTTGAATGGTCCACGCCTTCGCCACCGCCCGTCTATAACTTTGCAGCCGATCCCGTGGTGCGCAGCCGGCGTCCGCTGTGGGACATCAAGCATCCCAACGATCCCGATTGGAAGTACGAACAATGAGCGCGATTCAGAATTCGATTCCCATCTTCGCCGACGAGAACTGGCGATTGCCCTCGCGCGGCCGCGTGGCGATGTTTTCGCTCATCATCGGCGAATCGGCCATCTTTACCATCTTCGTGGTTGCCTACATTTATTACATCGGCCGCAGCACCAGCGGGCCCACGCCGAGCATCCTCGATATTCCCATCTTCAATACGATCTGCCTGCTCTCGAGCAGTCTGACTATTTGGCTCGCCGAGCACGCCATTGAACGCGGGCGCATGCGCGCATTTGGCGCGTGGTGGGCGCTCACCATAGTGTTGGGGTTGGTATTTCTCGCCGGCACAGCGCAGGAGTGGGCACGGCTCATCACGCATGAAGGCCTGACCATCCGCACAAACCTATTCGGCACAACTTTCTACTCGCTCGTGGGCCTGCACGCAACGCACGTCGTGGTCGGGCTCGTGATGCTTTCGCTGGTTTTGATCTTCACCCTCGCCGGGCGCATCGAGCAGCGTCACGCCGAGCGCATCCAGGTGCTGTCGCTCTACTGGCATTTCGTCGATGGGGTATGGGTCGTTGTTTTCACCGTGGTCTACATCGTGGGCAGGTAAACGAAATGGCAGAGTCTTTCAAACACGACCAGCAACAAAGCACGGCGATTCATCTACCCTCGCCCACGGCGTGGCCCATTATTCTCGCTTTCGGATGCACGCTGGCCGCGGCGGGCCTGGTGACGAGCGCGGGCATCAGCATACTTGGCGGAGTTTTTGTGCTCGCCGGCTGCATAGGATGGTTCCGCCAGGTGCTGCCGCACGAGCAACACGAAGAAGTTCCGGTCACAGTGCAGCCGGTCACCATCGCGTCGTCGCGTGCGCTTGTCGATCGCATCCGGCTCAGCCCCGAGCACCGCGCGCGCCTGCCCGTTGAAACGTATCCCGTGATCAGCGGCATCAAGGGCGGTATCGCCGGCGGCATTGCCATGATCGGGCCCGCGCTGCTCTACGGCCTGATCGCGCAGCACAGCATCTGGTATCCGGTGAACCTGCTGGGCGGCGCGGGCGTGGCGCACTGGAGCAATCCGACCACGGCAGAGATTGCGGCGTTTCATTGGCAGAGCTTGTTCGTCGCCATCGTGATCCACACCGTTACGTGCCTGCTGGTCGGCTTGCTCTACGGCGCAATGCTGCCCATGCTGCCGCGGCACCCGGTTCTGCTCGGCGGCGTGCTCGCGCCGGTTTTCTGGACCGGCATTCTGCATTCCTTTATGGGCGTCATCAATCCCGCGCTCGCCGATCGCATCTCGTGGGGATGGTTTCTGGTTTCGCAGGTCGCTTACGGCCTGACCGCGGGAATTGTAGTTGCGCGCCAGGAGCGCGTGCCGACGGACCAATCGCTGCCATTTGCTGCGCGGCTCGGCATTGAGGCGCCAGGCATGATGCACTCGCGAGCCGATGCGGGCCCGCCTCGCGACAAGGAGAAACCGTGAGGCGTGCCGGTTTGTTCGCATTCGCCGCCGCGCTCGCCGCGTTTGTTTCGAGCTGCGGGCATGCGCCCGGCTATCCGCCGGAAGCGATTTCGCGGCCTGATTCGATCACCGACTTCGCAACACTCTACGGCCAGAATTGCGCCGCGTGTCACGGAGCGAATGGCCAGAACGGCCCGGCGATCGATCTCGCGAATCCCGAATACCAGGCGCTGGTGGACGATGCCACGTTACGCAAGTGGATCTCAGGCGGCATGCCGGGGACGCAGATGCCGGCATTTGCGCAATCGCAAGGTGGAATGCTGACCGACGCGCAGGTGAATGCGCTCGTCGCCGGAATGCGCCAGCGCTGGATGCGGCCGAACGCATTTGCCGGAGCTGCGCCGCCCGCCTACGCAGAACCACAGGCTGGCGATCCGCATCGCGGCCAGCTCGCGTATCAAGCGCATTGCGCGGGATGCCATGCGGCTTCGCCGCAGCAGATTACGAGCCCCGTTTATCTCGCGCTCGTCGGCGATCAAGCGCTACGCAGCATCGTCATCGCGGGACGTCCCGACATTGGACAGCCGGATTGGCGCAACGACGTTCCGGCCGGCAGCGCACCCGCGTCACTCTCCGACGGCGACGTGACCGACATCGTCGCCTATCTGGCAAGCCTGCGAAATGCGTCGCCGCAACAAGCCGCAAACACTGCGCCCGGCGAATCTGCGGCAGGAGGGAGCAGAACCAAATGAGCCACGAAGAAAGCACGCAGGGCACGCCGCCAGAAAGCGCGACCGCAACCGACGCGCCGAAGCCCGACGCCCCCCGCATCGTTTCGCGCCGCTGGCTTCTGTTCAAAGCCAGCATCGCGCTCAATGGAATTGTCGGCGTGGTGCTCGCCGTGCCCATCGTGCGCTACTTTTTCGCGCCCTGGCGCAAAGACTCGAGCTACAACTCCTGGGTTTCGCTTGGGAGCGCCGGTGAATTTCCCGAGGGGCAAACTCGGCTCGCGTTCTATAAAAACCCGGCGCGCAATTCCTGGGACGGCCAGACCGACAATGTTGCCTGCTATGTGCGCAGCGAAGGCGCCAATCAATTCAAGGTCTTCGCCATCAATTGCGCTCATCTTGGCTGCCCCGTGCGCTGGTTCCCGCAGTCGCAGCTCTTCATGTGTCCATGCCATGGCGGCGTTTATTACGCTGACGGCTCGCGCGCCTCTGGTCCGCCCGAGCGCGGACTCTTTACTTACAACTGGAAAATCGCATCGGGCGAGTTGCTCATCGACGCCGGCCAGATGCCCACCCTTTCAAACACGGCGAAGCTCGTGAAGATTTCAAACGGCCAGGGAGACTGCTCATGCAGCGGATGAAGCAAGCCGCGAGCCGCGTCTACAACTGGCTCGAGCTGCGCCTGCAGCTCGAAGGGCCGGTAAAGGATGCGGCATTTCATCCGGTGCCGCGCTCGACCGCGAGCTGGTGGTACGTGTTCGGCAGCGCCGCGTTCACGCTTCTCTTTCTGCAAATCTTCACCGGTATTCTCCTGGCTTTGGTTTATGTTCCATCGGCGGGAGAGGCGTGGAACAGCCTCAACGTTCTCAATCACCAGATTCCGCTGGGATGGTTTTTACGCGGGCTGCACGGCTGGGGATCGAACTTCATGGTTGCCATCGTGTTCATCCACATGGCGCAGGTGTTTTTGTTTGGCTCCTATAAATTTCCCCGCGAGCTCACGTGGATCGTCGGCGTGTTTCTGCTGCTGATGACGCTGGGCATGGCGTTCACCGGCCAGGTGCTGCGCTTCGATCAGGACGCGTATTGGGGCCTGGGCATCGGTGCATCCATCGTGAGCCGCATACCGTTCATCGGCGGCGGGCTCGTGCATCTGCTTCTCGGCGGTCCCATCATCGCCGGCGCTACGCTCTCGCGCTTCTTCGCGTATCACGTCTTCGTCATTCCGGGAGCGCTGCTGCTTTTTGCGTTCGTTCATGTTTGGATGGTGTTGAAGCTTGGCGTGAACGAGTGGCCCATGCCGGGGCGGCTCGTAAGGCGCGACACATATCTCGAGGAATACAAGCGCCTGACACACGACGACGGCATTCCATTTATTCCCGGCGCATTCTGGAAAGATCTGGTTTTTTCCGGCGCCATTCTCGCATGTGTCGCGTTGTGCGCGTTTGTCTTTGGGCCTTACGGTCCCAGCGGACAGCCCGATCCCTCGATCATTCAAACCGTTCCCAAGCCGGACTTTCCTTTTCTGTGGATTTATACCGTGCTTTCTTACTTGCCGCCGGAGATGGAAACGCCGTTCATTCTCATCGCTCCTTTGCTCGCCATCGCCGGCCTGCTCGCGCTGCCGTTCTTCGCGGCTGAAGGCGAAAAGAGCTGGCATCGCCGCCCCGTCGCAGTGCTCACGGTTTCTACGATTGCTGTTTGCTGGGGCGTGCTCACGCAGCTGGGAACCACCACTCCATGGAGCCCGCACATGAGCGCGTGGAGCAGCGATCCGCTTCCGGTGCGCGATTTGCAATCTGCAACGCCGGTGGTGCGCCAGGGTGCGGTCATATTCCAGGCGAAGCAATGCCGCAATTGCCACTCCATCGGCGGCGCGGGTGGCCAGCGCGGTCCCGCGCTCGACGACGTTGCCACGCGCATGACCATTGACCAGATGCGCTTCAAAGTGGTGACGGGCGGCGGCAACATGCCTGCCTACGGCAAGAATCTTTCACCCGCCGAGATTGAGGCGCTGGTCAGTTTTCTTGAAACGCTGCATCCGGCTAACGAGCCGCCTGCATACGACGCTTCCGCGCGCGCGGTTGATGGAGAACGCTCGCCGGAGAAGTCATCGCCACAAGCAAGCGCGCCGGCTCCGGGCAAATCCGGCCAATGATTACCGCTGCAGTTGCTCTATGAACGACTCGACCACCATCGCCGACCTTTTCACGCGCTGGGAGATTCCCTGGATCGTGACCTCCGAACTTGCGCTCGCGGCGGTCATCTACACGCGCGGCTGGCTGCTGATTCGGCGTACGCGACCGGTGCAATTTCCTGCGTGGCGGCTTGCGACATTTTTGGGCGGCATTGTCGCGCTGTTCGTCGCTGTCGCTTCGCCGCTCGATACTTTCAGCGAATCGCTTCTGTTCATGCATATGGCGCAGCACTACGTGCTCATGTCGATCGCGCCGCCGCTCATCGTCCTGGGCGCGCCCGTCGTGCCCATGCTGCGTGGCCTGCCGCGCTTTGCAATTCGGGGCGTGCTTCGCCCGCTGTTTGTCACGCGCGTGTTTTCAAAGCTCGGATCATTTCTCACGCGCCCACGCGTGGCGTGGCTGGCCATGAACGCGGCTTACATTGGCTGGCACATTCCGCGCGCGTACGAGTTCGCGTTGGCCTCAGAGAACTGGCACAACTTTGAACACGCATGCTTTTTCTTTGCCAATTTGATGTTCTGGTGGCCGATCATCCGGCCATGGCCCAGCCGGCCGCTCGCCTCGCGATGGGTTTTGATTCCTTATTTGCTGCTGGCCGACGTGGTCAACACCGCTGTCTCGGCATTTCTTTGCTTTTCCGGCCGGCTGCTCTATCCCAGCTACGCGCTGGTTGCGCGGCCGTTTGGCTTTGGCGCGCTCCAGGATCAGGCCGCGGCCGGCGCATTCATGTGGGTCTGCGGATCGATGGTCTACCTGATTCCGGCAATCGTGATTGTCGCGCAGACTCTGTCGTCGCCAACCCGCGTGCCCCGCACCATCGAAGCTCAATAAAGCGGCGCAGCGAATTCTAATAAGGCGCGCTGCTGCTACTTGCAATGTGCTGTCTGCTATTGGCTAATGGCTATTTGCTATTGGCTCCTGGCTGTCTCTCAGAACGGATAGCTTTCAACCTCGATGCATTTCCGGGCCACGCTGCGGCTTAATGCCGCGACATCCACTGGCGTTGATTTTGCCAGCCGCCGCAAGATTGCGAGCTGCGTCACCAACTCATCACCTTGGCTTGCTGCCGCGAGCACGCGCCGCGCGGCCTGTGTGGCAAGGGCGATCGCATCTTCTGCCAGCAGCCCCGTGATAGCGGCCGCGGATTCAGCGGCGCCGCTTCGCGACTGCGCCATCCTTTGCGCGCGCAGCAGAGAAGACTCAAGCGCATAAATCTGGATGATCATGTCGGCCAGATCCGCCATGACCTCCTGCTCGTTTTCGAGCGCCGTCATGAATCGCTGGCTGGCCACGCCCGCCGCGAACAGCGTGATCTTTTTCACCGCTCCCAGTGCGGCCGCTTCGCGCGCAAGAGGCTGCCCGCTTTCGCCGTCGCCGCCGAATGACGGCGGCTCCATCACTTCATCCATCACGCGCTTGATGGCGACGAGCAGCGGCAATTTTCCGTTCATCGCGCGCTTCATCATCCAGCCGGTGATGATGAGCTGGTTGATCTCGTTCGTGCCTTCGAAGATGCGGTTGATGCGCGCATCGCGGTACAGCCTCTCCGCCGGATAGTCTTCGACGTATCCGTATCCGCCCATGGTGGCGATCAGCTCATCAGTCACCAGCGAAAGCATCTCCGAGCCATAGACCTTCAGAATGGAGCACTCGACCGCATACTCCTCAATCGTGCGCGGAACGTCGACGGCTGAATTTGCGCCGGTCTCTTTCGCGTTCGCCGCGTCGGGCCGCGCCCCTTCCAAACGGGCATCGATCAGGCCGGCTGTGCGATAGGCCATGCTTTCGGCGGCGTAGAGCTGCGCGGCTGCCGCAGAAATCTTGCGCCGGATCAGCCCGAACTCGGCAATCGGCTTGCCGAAGGCTTTGCGCTCTTTCGCATAGCGGATCATCGCTTCCAGCGCGTGCCGCGCGCCGCCAATGCACGCAACGCCCAGCTTGAATCGGCCCACATTCAGCACGTTGAATGCAATGTGGTGGCCTTTGCCGGGCTCGCCCAGCAGGTTTTCTTTTGGAATTCGACAATCCTCTAATACAAGCGGGCATGTCGACGAGCCGCGGATCCCCAGCTTGTGCTCTTCCGCGCCGACCTTCAATCCCGGCGTGCCGCGCTCAATCAGAAATGCCGAAAATTTTTCGCCGTCAATTTTGGCGAAGACCGTATACAAATCCGCGACGCCGCCGTTGGTCAGCCACTGCTTTTCGCCGTTCAAAATGTATTGGGTTCCGTCGGGCGAGAGCACAGCGCGGGTGCGAATGTTCATAGCATCCGAGCCGGAGCTGGCTTCGGAGAGTCCATACGCGCCGATCAGGTCGCAAGACGCTAAACCCGGCAAATAGCGCTGCTTCTGCTCTTCGGTTCCGTACCAGACCAGCGGCAGCGTGGCGATGCCAACATGCGCGCCGAATGCCGTGGAAAAACTCGCCAGCACGGAGATGTGGTCGGTAATGAGTGTCGAGCTGACTTTATCGAGCCCAAGGCCGCCGTACTCCTCGGGAACATCGATCGCAGTGAACCCGAGTTCCGCGGCCTTGCGCAGGAGCGTGGGCATTGCGCCCGGCTCTTTGGCCTCGATCGCCGCCACGCGGGGTTGAATCTCTTCGCGCGCAAAGCGCTCAGCCGTGGCCGCGATCTGCCGCTGCTCCTCGCTCAGATCTTCGGGAGTGAAGATCTCATCCGCGGCGCGCGATTCGACAAGGAAGCTGCCGCCCGCGGCGGCAATCACCCGGGATGCGTCAGCGGAGATTGGAGCAGAGTTCGGGGCAGAACTCGGCATGGGGTCCTCCTCTGGAACATGTTGCTGAGGCCCACGTTACGCGAACAGACCGAATCCCCGCAATGACGCGCGCGGCTGAGACTGCGATTTTCGCCGAGCTACCGCGTCGCCTCAAACAGGAACCATGCGCGTCGCTCTGCCTGGTCGATCCAAACCTCAATCATGCTGGTGGTCGCATAGTCGTTTGCATCGGACGCAACCTCGTGCGCCTCGCGCAGGTTCTTCACCAGCGATTGATTGTCGGCCAGCAACTCTTCGAGCATTCCATGCGCGGGAACGAACTCGTAGTCGTTGTCGGCGATGCGCTGCAAGCTCGCAATCTGCCCAATGGAACGGATCGTGGTTCCGCCGATTTTGCGCACGCGCTCGGCAATGTCGTCCGAGATCGAGAAGATCTGATCGGCGTGCTCGTCGAGGAGCAAATGGTAGTCGCGGAAGTGTGGGCCGCTCATGTGCCAGTGGAAGTTCTTGGTCTTGATGTACAGCGCGAAAACGTCGGCCAGCAGCGCATTCAAACTGGCTGACAGTTCTTTCACCTTCTGCGCTGGGAATCCATCGGGATTCTCGGTTTTGGCCACTTTGGAATCGTGGTTTGACTTGGCGGAACTCGTATGGGTGGGCATCGATCCTCCTCCTTGCGAGGGCAAGCGCGGAGCCCCCAACGAAAGCGCGCCAGCGGGTCCACTGCATGTCTCGTGGGTAATTTGATGCCGTGAACAGGCCGCAGGTGCGGCTGAAATGTCCTGCCTTAGATGAAAATCTGTGAAGAAATCCACAGATGCGAACCGGGCGCCATCTTTGCGACGGCGCCCCGGCACATTCATCGATCGATTCGGCTTGCGTTTCTAGACCTTCAACGCCGGATGCGCCGCATAGTGCAGCAGCACGGCCACGGCACAGCTCACAAGCCGCGTCTCGGCCGAATCCGCACGGCTGGTAAGAATCGTTGGAACTCTTGCGCCTAGCACGATTCCAGCGAGTTGCGCGCCGCCCAGGTATTCAAGCTGCTTGGCGAGCATGTTGCCGCTCTCGAGATCGGGAACCACCAGAATGTCGGCCTGGCCCGTGACGGGCGAGACCAGCTTTTTGATCTGCGCGGCCTTCTGGCTCACCGCGGTGTCGAAGGCCAGCGGCCCGTCGAGAATTCCACCTGTGATCTGCCCGCGCTCGGCCATCTTGCACAGCGCCGCGGCATCGAGCGTGGACTGGATCTTCGGGTTCACCGTCTCTATAGCCGACAAAAGCGCAACTTTGGGTTCAGGGATGCCAAGCGCGTGCGCCAGGTCAATCGCGTTCTGGACGATGTGAATCTTGTCTTCGAGCTCCGGCGTAATGTTGATGGCTGCGTCGGTAATGAGCAACGTGCGCGCGTAGGCCGGCGTATCCATAATGAACACGTGCGAGATACGGCGCGCTGTGCGCAATCCTGTGTCGCGCTGCATGGCCGGCTTCAGCAGCTCGTCCGTATGCAGGCTGCCCTTCATCAGCGCCAGCGCGTTGCCCGCGCGGCACATCACCACAGCTTTCTCGGCGGCCTGCGCCTCGGTTTCCGCATCGACGATCGGATACGCGCTGATGTCGGCGCCGATCTTTGCCGCCAACGCCTTCATCGCCTTTTCCGGCCCGATCAGTGTGGGTTCGATGAGGCCGGCGGCTTCTGCTTCAACCGCGCCGCGCAGCGCCACGTCGCTCATCGGCCAAACCACAGCCGTGGTAATCGCCGGAAGATTCTTGCAGCGGTCAATGAACTTGTGGAACACGTGATAGTCCGGCGGATGGCCAACAAGCGGGTCAACGGCAACGGCTTCAGCCAAGGTGGCAAGGTCGCTCATAAATCGCATCTCCCGGCCGGCGATGCCGATGGCTCACTGGCCTTACACGGATATTGTCGCGTGCATGCCGCAAACCGCGTGTGCCTGAGGTCACACTTCGAACCCGAGTCTCTACATGCGGTACCACGCTCCCGCGCTGGGCGTGGCAGAGCGAACCTCCCATGCCTTCAAATCTCTCGTTGCCAATACGCAATTTCCCGCATCTTTAGCGGCGATTCGCGTCCTGCCGCACATTGACGCGGGGCGAAATTCGAGCCTATACTCACACATACCGGGCCTTCCCCCCAAGCCATCAACGGTGAACGGCGTCCCCCCGGACGCTCATATCCATTCAAGGAGAGTCTTATGAAAAGACTTCTCGCGATCGCCCTTGGTGCTGTCTTTTTCTGCGGAGTTTCGGTACCAACCACATCTGCCCAGCTCGGTGAGATCGGCAACGCCCTTAGCAAGAACAAGAAACAGCAAACCGACCCGAACGACATCAGCAACGTCGACAAGGACAAAATTGTCCGTATCGAGGCCATGCCCGAGGTGGCGGACGCCATTCAACAGGAATGGGACCAGCTCAGACGCAACGACATGCAACTGGCCTACGGCATCAACCTGACGGAGCACATGGGCCTGTCACAGGATGCTTCCGCCGGCGACTCCTTCGATCGGCAGCGTCTCTACGCCAATCCCGTGGTGCAAAGCTACGTCAACCATGTCGGGCAAATGCTGGTTCCCAAGAATTCATCGAACGTCTATACATTCCGCGTTCTCTACGATCCGATCCCCAAAGCGCTGACTCTCTCCACAGGAACCATCTATCTCTCTACCGGGCTGATCTCCATGCTCAACAGCGAGTCGGAATTGTCGTACGTGCTCGCGCACGAAATTGCCCACGTGGAGCTACGGCAGGCTTACCTGCGCATTCGCGACAAGCACATCGCCGAGGAGATCGCGAAGGAAAAGGCCGAGAAGGAAAAAATGATCACCGACGTGGGCTCGTTGGTGATGGGCGCCGGTTTGGGCGGCGCCATGATTCCGCTTCGCCTGGGCGGATTGCTGGGCGGCAGCGCAGGCCTGGCAACGGGGATGGAAGTGGGCCACTACTTCATTCATCCGCAGATCGAGCCGGTGCTGTGGGCCTCGAAAGAGGAAGATGACGCCGACGACATGGCGGTAAACCTGATGCTCCAGCAGGGATACGACCCGCGCGAAGTTGCCCGGCTGTTCGCATCGCTCAATCAGGTTGTCACGGCCGACTCGCGCATGGGACTCGGCTTCATGGGCAGCGCGCCGCGCATCAAGGAGCGCCAGGCGCACCTTGACACGTTATTGAACGGACAGCTGAAGGCGGAGATTGAGCTGCGGACCAAGGGCAAGGGCTTCAATCCGAATTCGCCCGATTTTGGGCCGACGGTCTCTTCCGTCAAGCGCGATAACGGAATTCTTTCCATGGACTACGACCTTTTTGCCGTGGCCAAGCGGAATCTTCTCGGCGCGGTCGCAGATCGGCCCGACGATCCTTATGCCAACTTCTATCTGGCCAAGCTCGAGCGCCTCACCGCGCGCACTCCCGAAGAACGGCAGGATGCGTTGAACCATCTGAACACCGCGCTGCGCCTGGATGCGGATCGAGGCGCAATCCCTGCGGCTCATCTGGAATTTGCCGTGGCATTAATGGAAGCGGAAGATCCATCGAATCACGATCAGATTTCGAGCGAGTTGAAGTCCTATGTCGTCCTCTCCGAGCGCGATCACGGCGGGTTGCCCGCGGATATGCCGCTCATCTACGACTATCTGAGTGGGGCCGGCGATTCACGGTGGTATTTGCCCCCGCAGTGGTACGACGCGCAGTTGACCAACAATCCCGGTTTCACGACCACGTCTCCTGAGGCGGTGATCCGCAAGGCGACCATGCTGGAAGGGCCGCCTCCTCCGCAAGCGCCTGCGCTGGCCGATGCTTCAGCGCATCCCAAAACGAAACCTGCTGCCAGCCACGCAACGAAGAAACAATAAGTGCGGGTTTTGCACGGCCAGGTTGTCCGTTCTCGCGCGATCTGACCCATAAGTTTGCTTTACTCTGAGTTCTTATGGGCCAGATCCGCGTCCTTCCCGATCAGGTTGCGAACCAGATTGCCGCTGGCGAAGTGGTGGATCGGCCCGCCTCCGTGGTCAAGGAGCTGCTTGAGAACTCGCTCGACGCCGGAGCCACGCGCATTCGCGTGGAAGTGGAAGGCGGCGGACGCAAGCTGATCCGCGTCTCCGACGACGGCCATGGCATGAATCGCGATGACGCGCTGCTGGCCTTCGAGCGCCACGCGACTTCAAAGCTGCGCACTGCAGATGACCTGCTCTCGATCGCCACGCTGGGTTTTCGCGGCGAGGCGCTTCCGTCCATCGCATCTGTGGCTCGAGTCACGCTCGAGACAGCAACCGGAGAGCAAGCCGCCGGCACGCGGATCGAAATTGCTGGCGGCAAAATGCATCGCGTGGAAGATGCGGCTTTGCCGCGCGGGACGACGATCGCGGTCGCCGATCTGTTCTTCAACACTCCCGCGCGGCGCAAATTTCTTCGCGCCGAATCCACCGAACTTGCTCACGTCACCGCGCTGGTTACGCACTACGCGCTCGCGCATCCTGAAAAGCAATTCGATTTGCTCTCAGCCAGCCACACCATTCTGACGGCGACCCCCGCCGCGCGCACCGCCGAGCGCATCTTTCAAGTCTTCGGCAAGGAAACGCTGAGCCAACTGCTGCCCGTGGCCGCCGAAGCGCGCCTGGAGCGCGTGGGCCTGCCGGAGCCGCCACCGTGGAAGAGAAACCCGGACGAGCCGCCGCGCCAACCAGGCACGCTCCGGCTCACTGGCTTCTACTCCAAGCCCGAACTGCAAAAGCTCAACCGAAATTCCATCTATATCTTCATCAACAAGCGGCTCATCCGCGACCGGCTTCTGCTGCATGCCATTACCGAGGCTTATCGCAACGTGATTCCGCCCACCAGCTACCCCGTGGTGTTGTTGTTCCTCGAAATGCCGCCCGACGAAGTGGATGTCAACGTTCATCCAGCGAAGACTGAGGTCCGTTTCCGGCAGCAAAGCTTCGTCCACGATTTTGTTCGCGACAGCCTGCGCGCTGCGCTCGTCCATGCGCGCCCCGCCGCTCAATTCCTGGCGGCACTCGATTCGCAGCCTTCAGCCAGCCCGTCGCTGATGCCGCAGGCAGCTTCCCCGGTTCCGGGAGTGCCCGACTCCGATCCAAACTCCCTCGCCGAGGCCGCGGCTTTCCACCTGACGCCGCGCGCGCCATCCCCGATGCCCGGCACGCTACCTTTCGCGGGCGGCGACATCAACAACCGACAAACTGAGAGCAACTTCGATCTGCAGGCGTTCGGCGAGGCGGCTGGCTCAGTCCTCGCTCCTGAGTCGGCTCTCTCTGCCGCGGATTGCAGCCCCGGCAGCAACGGCGCAACATCTTACGGACAAAATGCCGCCATAGCTGCAGCGCTCGTTGAGGCTGAGCAGGCCGCCAACTCCCTGAATCAACTGGGCTCACTCAAGCCTCTCGGCCAGCTTCGCGATTCGTTCATCCTGGCCGCAGGCGACGACGGGTTATGGATCATTGACCAGCACGTTGCACACGAACGAGTGCTCTTTGAAAAAATCCTCCGCGACCGCCAGGTTGAGCGGGTGCAGCGGCAGCGATTGCTGATGCCCATGCTGGTGGAACTGAAGCCGGAACAGATGGTCGTTTTCGCGCGCATCGCCGCAGAGCTTGAGGTGAACGGTTTTGAGGTGGAACCCTTTGGCCCTCAAACACTTGCGGTGAAAGCCGCTCCGGTGGGCCTGGAGGGCATCGAGCTCGAAAAAACGCTCGCCGAAGTCATCGATCAGTCGACGGTCGACTCGGCAGAACCTTCAGAAAATGAAGCACTTAGCAAGCTACGCTCGCGGATCGCAGCCTCCATTGCCTGCCATTCTGCCATCAAGGTGAATACACATCTTGATCCAAAACGTATAGAATGGTTATTGTTAGAGCTTGCAAAGACCAGTCACCCAACCAGTTGCCCACATGGACGTCCCATAGCTCTTCTGTACTCCTGGAAGGAAATCCAGCGGGCATTTCACCGAATTTAGGGTCCGGTAGAGACCCATCGGTCGCTTGGTAGTGGTGGCCGGCCGCGCTCTCAGGGGCGCGGGATTTGGCCGTGATCGCCAACCTGGAAGCGAGGTTTTCTTTGACAGCAGAACAATTGGAAGCATCGCGCGCCGAAAGGATGCGCCTGAACGGACGCGGGCAATTGACGATTGATGAGGCCCGCACTTGGTTGGAAGAGACAGGTTTGTGTCTTTTCCTGCCGCGGCGACAGTTCGCCTCGTTCGTTGCCCCCACCTTCGTTGAAGCCGTTGCCGGCGAGCACACCCCGACTCCCGCAGCCAAACTCATCTCCACCGCCGACGAACTGCTGGTTCGCCTGGAATCGGAGAGCGTGGCCGTGCGTCTGAATTTGCTCGGCCAGCCCGGCGAGCAGCCCGATTTCGTGGTTGCGGCATGGGTTCTGCCTTACGTTTACGCGCTGCGCGGCGACCGAGATTGGCGCCGCAGCCCGCAGCTCACCGGCTCACGCCAGGTTTCTCCGCTGGCTGTGCAGACTTACAAGCTGCTTGAGGCCGGCGACGCCACAATTCCCCAGTTGAAGCATGCGCTGGGCCGCGAGGTTTCGGAGTCCGCCGTGCTGCGCGCCATCACCGAGCTGTGGCAGCAACTGCGCATCATTCCCGTCTTCCCGGCGTCGGGCAAAACGCCGCAATGGCAGCTGTTGCGCACGCGCTATCAGAAGGCCATTGCCGAGGGAGCATCCACGTCGCAGGTCACCGCGATCTCCGTGCTCGCTTCCATCTATCTGCAGGCTGTGATCGCCGCCAGCATGGAAGAAGTAGAGATGTTCCTTGCTCCTTTGACAGCGCGCAGCAAGGTGCGCGAAGTGTTGCGTGGATTGGTTGCGACGCGCCAGGTGCATTCGCTCGCGCTCGGCCACGCTCCACACTTTTACGTTGCGGGAACTCTGCCTGAGTTCTCCGCACCGCCAACGATGTACGCAAGCTCGTCTATGCCGGCATCGTCGCACTTCCTGCGCTCCTTCGAGCATGAGGAATCGGCTCGCTTCTCGACCGCATCCCGGCCGGTCCCGCAGTTTGCTTCGGCGCCTCCACCGGCTCCGAAGCCTGCTGCGCCGCAAATCGAGCGCCCGGTGCAGTCTCGCGAGACGAATCCCGCTCCTCGGCCGCGCCATCAGCCTTCGCACGCTCGCGACCGCAAGCCGGCCCAGAAATCGACGAGTGGCCGCATCGCTCGCCGTCCGAGCCGTGATGCGCGCAGCGCTTCGCCCCGCTCCAACGGCAGCTCGCGCCATGCGCATGGTTCGCGCTGGGCAAAGAGCGCGTCATCAAACGGTCACAGCAACGGGCATAGCAATGGGCATAGCAACGGTCACGGCGAACGGCGCACCGCGAGCAACGGAAAAGCTGGCGCCAAGTCTGTCCGGCGGGCCGATGCTTCACGCAAGAGTGCGCGCCCGGGTGCGCGTGCCGACGCACGCGGCAGCCGAAAGCCTGCACTAACGGCATCGACAAAAGCGGGTAACCGCTCGCGTTATGGGTTTACGGCTTCATCCAATCGGCGTTCGAAGAAGCGTGGATGACGGCTGACGCCCGACACACGTTCGACCCTGAGAACGCTCCAAAGATCATTGTCGCCATCGACGGCCCTGCCGGCGCCGGAAAAAGCACGCTTGCGCGCCACCTGGCCCGGCACTTTGGCCTGCTCAACCTTGAAACCGGGGCCATGTATCGCGCCTTTGCTTTGAAAGCGCTGCGCGCGGCAATCCCCTTGGACGACGCCAAAGCGCTGGAAGAGCTCTCGCGCGAAACCGAAATCCGTCTCGAGCCCGGCGACGCGGAGAATATCGTCCTGCTCGATGGCGAAGACGTGACCGGTCTCATCCGCAATCCGCTCGTCACTGAAGCGGCATCGCGCGTCAGCGTCTTCCCCGCGGTGCGCGCCTGGATGGTTCGCCTGCAACAGCAGCTCGGCGCGCGCGGCGGAGTGGTGATGGAAGGCCGCGACATCGGCACCGTCGTCTTTCCGCATGCCGAAGTGAAAATCTTTCTCGATGCTGCACCCGAGGTGCGCGGCCAGCGCCGCTACGAGCAGCTTGAGCAGAAAAGCTCCGCGCCGGCACCGCCGCCTGACGAGATTCTTCGCGACCTGCGCGCACGCGATGAGCGCGACCGCAATCGCAAGGATTCTCCGCTGAAGCCCGCCGATGATGCCGTCATTCTCGACTCGACCAACATGTCGCTCAACGAGGCGCTCGCCGCCGCCGAAGCAATCGTGGCATTGAGGCTCAGGCAGCCGCAACTCCACTAGCCCGCCCGGTCTACTTCTTCGCTTCTTCACTCTTTCACTCGTTCACTTCTTCTCTCCTCCGCTGTCCTCATGCCTTATGCGTTACGCTCTAACTATGGAGCTGACCTGCAGCCGCTGTCACCAGACTGTTGAGCCGGAGGACTGCTTCTGTCCGTATTGCGGGCTTCCTCAGCTGGTTTACAACGCAAACGGGTCGGCCGCGCCGGGCCAGCCGGAGCGCACTGGCGAGCCCGTCCGCGACGCGGGGACCGTGGACTGGAAGCAGGCAATGCGATATGGCCTGATGCTTGCCGTTCCGGCCGGCGCGCTTTGCTCCATGTATTCTCCCGCGGGAATTCTGGGATTGCCATTGATGGCTGCGGCCGGCGCATGGGCGGTCGCGCTCTATATGCGCGGGCGGCGGCCTGCATGGATCACGATTGGAGCCGGAGCGCGCATCGGCCTGGTGATTGGCATCCTGGGTAGCTGGGCCGCGGCCTTCACCACTGCAGTTTCGCTCTACGCCATGCGCTTCTGGATGCATCAAGGACCGGCGCTCGACGATGCGTGGGCTTCGGAGATCAACCTGTCAACCCAGATGCTCACTTCATGGGGTGTGGACGCGCAGCAGATCGCAATGAATCGAGCGATCATGACTACGCCGGAGGGGCATGCCGGCGCGTTGCTGCTCGATACCTCGGTTCTGGCGCTCATTTTGCTCGGCTTTTCTGTGGCCGGCGGGGCGCTTGGGGCGCGCTTCCTTGGCCGTCCCCGCAGGATTCAGCCGTAGACCCCATAAACCCAATGGTCTCGTCGCACTTGACCTTGCGCCCGGCTTTCGGTATCTTGAAACTCATGAGTTTGATGCTCACCAAGTCGCTGTGTAGGGCGTGTTGTCACACGTCACACCGGCCTTGTTGTTGAGCGGATTTCTGACTCAGCCGATTGACCTTTAGGCCGCGTAACAGCACAACTGCTGGCGCGGTTTTCGTGTTTCTGGCGCTAAAGGCAAGCCAAATCGCAAAACAACCAAAAGATCTCCATTGATGCAAAGATGACCTCGTTTCCCCGAACCCGGAACGAATCACCTGCCTCCCGGCAGGCCGGTCGTTGTTGTTGCTGTCGCTAGATTTCCCATTCCAATTCTCCATTTGAAGCGCACCCAAGGATATCCCTGATCCTTTTTGGACGGTCCCCAAGGGCGCACTCATATCCCAGGAGCCTGTAATGCAGGCTCAGCAAACACTTCAGGAGACCGAGATGAGCCTTCAGCAAAAGCACTATCGAATACTTCTTGTTCTGCTCGCCACGATTGCGCTTGGCGTCGTGTCGGCAGCTGCGCAAATCGTCGGCGGCACCATCAGCGGCACGATCCATGACTCGAGCGGGGCCGCAGTATCCGGCGCAAGCGTGACCGTGCGCCAGATTGACACCGGCTTCACGCGCACGCTCATCACGGGAGGCGATGGTCGCTATGCTGCGCCCTCAGTGCCCGTCGGTCCCTACTCGGTTTCTGTCGCGCACGATGGCTTTCAGCCACAAGAGCAGACCGGAATCGTGCTCTCGATCGGGCAGAGCGTGCAGGTGAACTTCATCCTGAGCGTAAGCACGGTGCGCGAAACCGTTGTCGTCGATGCCGGGGATCCCGTGGTGAACACCACCTCGCAGCAAGTTTCCGGACTGATCGACGAGCGCCAGGTAAAGGAGCTGCCCCTGAACGGGCGCAGTTACGACCAGTTGCTCACACTGAATCCCGCCACAGTGAACTATACGAACCAGCGGTCGGGCAGCATTGGGACCTCGAACTCCTCGGTTGGCAACATGTTTTCAGTTTCGGGCCGCCGCCCGCAGGACAATCTGTTTTTGCTGAATGGAATCGAGTACACCGGCGCATCGCTCATCAACGTCACGCCCGGCGGAACCAGCGGCCAGTTGCTCGGCGTGGACGCGGTACGCGAGTTCAACGTCGTCTCCGATACCTACGGCGCAAGCTACGGCAAGCGCGACGGCGCGCAGGTAAGCATCGTGACCACCTCCGGCACCAATACGCTGCACGGCTCCGCATTTGAATTCATTCGCAACAGCGCGTTCGACGCACGCAACTACTTCGACCAGGCAACGATTCCCGAGTTTCAACGCAACCAGTTTGGCGGCACGCTCGGCGGGCCAATCAAGAAGGATAGGCTCCTGCTGTTTGGCAACTACGAAGGCTTCAGACAAGCGCTGGGCTTGAGCGACGTCACGCTTGTCCCCGACAACGATGCGCGTCAAGGCAACATTCCGAATTCGTCGGGTGTGGAGCAGCACGTTGGAGTGAATGCCGCTGTCGCCCCGCTGCTGAACCTGTGGCCCGTGCAGAACGGCCCGGAGTTGTTATCAAATGGCCACCCCAGCGGCATCGCTGAAGCATTCAGCCATCCCGAAGAGCACATCAACGAGGACTTCGGCACCACACGCTTCGACGACAACCTCAGCAGCAAAGATCTGCTCTTTGCCGTCTACACCGTGGATGCAAGCGCCGCCACCACGCCCTCCGCAAACCCGCTGAGCTACGTGAATGAGAGCCTTCGCGAGCAGGTAGCGAGCGTGCAGGAGCAGCACGTCTTCTCGCCCTCGCTGCTGAACACCGCGCGATTCGGATACTCGCGCGGCAGCTATTACTTTATGGGGCTGGTTCCGGTGAGCGGCGTTACGGGATGGGTCTCGGGCGACCCGGTGGGAGCCATCGTTATCAGCGGCAGCACGGCCTCGAACGGCGCTTCGTCCATCACCGGCGCGGGCGCGAATGTCGGCAGCAACAACACCACCGCGCGTAACCTGTTCACTGAAGACGATCACGTTTATTGGTCGAAGGGCCGCAACCAGATTGAGGCGGGAGTGTGGCTGCAGCGCGTGCAGGCCAACGATTTGCTGGCCCAGGATCAATACGGTCAGGCGTCGTTCTCGACCGAAACCACATTTTTGCAAGGCACAGTGGCCACGTTTACGCTGGTTCCCGCGCCAACCGAACTGGGCTGGCGATCGCTCGAAGGCGCTGCGTTCTTCGAAGACACCATCAAAGTCACGCCACGCTTCGAACTGCGCGTCGGCTTCCGCTCGGAATCGACCGACGGATGGAACGAGTCGCAGAATCGCGCCTCAAACTATCAAATCGTCAACGGCGTTCTACAGACGACGCCGCTCGTCGGCAGCTCGGGCCTTTGGAACAACCGCGCGGAGTTCCTGCCCAATCCGCGGCTGGGCTTTGCATGGGACGTGTGGGGCAACGGCAAAACGGCCGTCCGTGGCGGCGCCGGCCTTTATCACGGCCTGCTCGACACGCTCGATTACCGCCTGGACCAGACAGCGCCTTACAACACGGCGGAATCCATCAAGAACATTGCCGTCTCCAGCCTGAACTTCACGCCCGGAGTGCCTCCGGCTCCAACTGTCAAAGTGTCGCCGAGCAATGTGCAGCCCGATCTTTCAACTCCCACTGTCGAAACCTGGAGCTTGCGGGTTGAGCAGCAGATTGCCCCCAACACGTCGCTCACCGTGGGCTACGTGGGATGGCACGCCTATCACCAGATTCTCTCCGAAGACATGAATGAGCCCGCTCCGGTCTATGCATCGACCGGCCAGGTCTATTACCCATCGACCACCGACGTGAATCCGAACCTTGCCAACTCCACCTCGTGGGTGTCGCAAGGCACGGGCTTTTACAACGCGCTCGAAATCGACGCCCGCCACACTTACGCTCACGGCCTTCAGCTTCGCGGCAACTACACCTGGTCGAAGAATCTTGACGACGGCTCGGCGTGGAACACCAGCGTCAGCGGCAACACTCCTGCCTTCGTCGAGTTTCCCCTTAATCCGAAACTCGACTGGGGCTTGGCTGCGACCGATGTTCGCCAGGCAGCCTCAATCAACGGCAGCTACGATCTGCCCTTTGGCCCCGGAAGGCACTTCTTGAACCACGCCTCGGGTCCTTCGAACTTCATCGCCGGCGGTTGGATCGCAAGCGCCATCGTTGCCATCCAAACCGGCTTCCCGTTTTCGCCGCAGCTCGGCTATAACCCACCGGGCAATGGCGATTCGCGTAACCCCATCCGGCCCAGTTGGAATCCTAACTTCACCGGCAACCTCTATCCGCGCACGCAAACCGAATATTTCAATCCGAGCGCTTTCATTCAGCCCACAGTCTCCATTCCCAATGGCAGTGGAGGCAACACCATCTATGGCACCTACGGCAACGTGAAACGCGACTCTCTGACCGGTCCCGGTCTTTCTGAACTCGACTTTTCGGCGATCAAAGATTCGCACATCACCGAGCGGCTCGATCTTCAATTCCGCGCCGAGTTCTTCAACATCCTCAACCACGCCAACTTTCTAACGCCCAATGAAGTTGTGTATTCGGCGGCGCCCACCGTCACCACGTCAGGCGGGCTGCAGACTGTCGTTCCCTCCTCAACTTCGCCTACGGCAGGCGTGATCACCGCCACGTCCACCTCCTCGCGCCAGATCCAGTTCGGCGTCAAGCTGCACTTCTGACCTCGCGATGCGATCGTCAGAATCTCCATTCGGGCGCGACTCTCATCTTCGCGCCCGATTCGCCCGATGAGGCTGCTAGGTCGCGTGAACCGGCGCGGCGTGTTCGCTGGGGGAATAGCTGCTCCGGTTAGGTGCCTCCTCCAAAGACGGCAACGAGGGAAGGTAAACGGTGAAGACCGTGCCGCTGGGTGCGGTGGTGCGCGAGTGAAAGCGCAGACGGCCGCCGTTGCGCAACACGATGTCGCGCGTGAGCCATAAGCCAAGCCCGGTTCCGCGGCTGCCCTTGGTGGTGAAAAATTGAGAGAAGAGATTTTTGCGTATCTCCAACGGAATGCCGCTGCCCGTATCGGCAACTGTGAGGCGCGCGTAATGAAAGCCTCTGCGCGTGCAAGACGAGACGCGTACGCGGACACGGCCGCCGTCGGGCGTGGCATCGAAAGCGTTCCCCAACAGATTGACGAGGGCCTGGCGGATTTCTCCGGCAGAGCAGAATGCATAGGTCTTTTCGACATCGAGCTTTACGGGAATATTGCGCCTGCGCATCATGCCATGGAACAGCGTAACGGCAGAGGACGCCAACTCGGCGATGTCGGTGAACGCCGGCTTGGCAGGCGCGCGGTGAAAGCGCAATGTCTGGTTGACGATCTCGCTGATGCGGGAGAGCTCCTGCGACGCCAGCCGCCCGAACGAGCGCGCATCTTCCACCGTGATGCTGTTCTCGATGAGGAAAAGCAGGTTTGTGATCGCCTCCAGCGGATTATTCACTTCGTGCGCCATCGTCGCAGCCAGCTTGCCGGCCACGGCAAGCTTTTCAGTGTTGCGCAGGGTCTCTTCAGTTTGGAACTGGCGCGCCAGCGCGTCGCGCATCTCCAGCTGCTTGAGCCGCGAGTTATACGCCACTTGCACCGCGCTCAACAGCAGTTCCTGCCGCATCGGCCGGTCGAGAAGGAAAACGCTGCGAAACTCGACGCGGACCTGCGTGGCTATGGCGCCGTAGCGGGGAATGCTGGCGCCGCTGGTCAGCAGCAGCAGCGGCAGATCGGACCAGACGGGCTGAACCTCCACGACGATGCGCAGCGCCTCGAATCCATCGGCAGCGAGAGCCTCGTCTGTGAAGATCAGACCCAGAATCTCCGCGCTATCCAGCTGTTCCAGAGCGCGAATGGTGACCACATGCTCCGCCGCGTAGCCAGAGGCATTCAGCAGCGAGCAAATCAGCTCGCCATCGCGCCCCACGGGAGCAGCAACGAGAAATCGGGGAGTAGCCATTACAGCAGCGTTTCGCCTCCCATATATTCCGGTGTGCCGGTGAGCACGCCCTTGAAGTTTGTGAGAGGCTCGCCGATGTTGATCTTTCCTTCGTGGATGCGCATCTGGCGAATGGATCGCTCGTGCGGGCCGGAGCGGCGCTTGACTACCGAAAGTGCCTGCCGCACCTCGCCATCCGCCTCAAAGTAACGCAGCAAAAGCACATTGTCGGCCAGGTAGCTTACGTCGGTGGGCGACGACATTGCCCCGCCCAGCAAGCCATGCTGGGCCAGCACCATAAACGATGCCACTCCAATCTGATTCAGATAAGAGAGAACTTCGTGAAGCTGCACGGTGAGCGCACGCTCCTCGCTCATCGAGTTCATGAGCCCGTTCAGGCTGTCAATCACCACCAGCCGCCAATTCTGCTCTTCCACGCCGCTGCGGATGCGGTCAATGAATTCGCCAGGAGACAGCTCGGCGGGATCCACCTGCTCCAGGTGCAGCATCTGGTTCGAGAGGTAAGCGTCGAGCTCCATCCCCAGCCCCCGGCTGCGCTCGCAAAATGAATTCCGGGTTTCATCGAATGTGTAAATGGCGGCTCGCTCGCCGCGCTGGGCCGCAGTCAAGGCAAACTGCGCGCACAAAGTTGATTTGCCGCAACCGGTGGGCCCCACGATCAAGGTGCTCGTTCCACGCTGCACGCCGCCATTGAAAAGAGCATCGAGTTCGGCAAGACCGCTGGGCAGAATCTCCTCATGAAAGGAGATTCCGCGATGCTCGCCGGACACCAGACGCGGAAACACGCGCAAGCCGCCACGCAGGATCACGTAATCGTGATAGCCCTCGCGGAAACTCGAGGCGCGGATCTTGAGCACCTCGAGACGGCGCCGGGTGATGCCGTAGTTACGAGCCAGCACCTCCAGCCTGATCACGCCATGAGCAATGGTCTGCACCTGGCTCTCCTCATTGTCGCGGAAGCGCTCATCGAGCAAAAGAGTGGTACAGTCGCGGTTTTCGAAGAATTGTTTGAGCAGCAGAATCTGCCGCCGGTAACGCAGCGAATCGCGCGCGAGCATGCGCAGTTCCGACATGGAGTCGATGACTACGCGTGAGGGCGCCAATTCCCGCACCTTCCCCAGGATGGTCTCGAGCACGTCGGCCAGCTCAACCTCAGAAGGCTGGAAGACCGTGTAGTGCTCGCCGCTGTTTCCGGCCAGCTCGGGCGGGGCAATCTTGCAGATGGTAATGTTCGACAGGTCGAAGCCGTGCGACGCTGCAACGTGTCGCAGTTCCGCTTCGCTCTCGGCCAGCGAAAGATACAGGCCGCTTTCACCGCGCCGGGCGCCTTCCAGCAGGAACTGCAATGCCAGCGTGGTCTTGCCCGCGCCAGGATTGCCCTCGATCAGGTAAAGGAAGCCCTTTGCCAGGCCGCCGCGAAGAATGTTATCAAGCCCCGGAATTCCCGTAGACAGTCTTGCCTGGTTTTCTTGCTCCATACGACTTTCAAATCTCCTGGACAAAAAACCGGCAGTCCCATTGCGGTGTGTAATGGCGTGCGAGGAGCCGGGAACCGTTGCAGGAACAACGTCTGTTTGAACCAAGCGCGCTGGAAGCGCGGCAGAATTGGTCAATTTTTTTGATGCGCGTGCAGAGTCAAAAGTTGGGTTGGGGCCAGCGGTCAGGCGCGACCCTCGGAAGCTCCGGCGGACGCCGTTTCAACCTGCCGGTGCCCAAGGTTTCCCCAACCTTCCCGCGGCCCGGTCTAAGCTCCAGGCGCGTGACCGGCACCGGAAAACATTCTCCGGCCCACAATCCCCCGGTCCGTCTGAGATCATCGAGACGTGCGCCACTTGGGCGCGGGGGTCGTTCGGAAATGAGGGAAATGGTTACGTTTATCTTTGGGTTGGCCCTCCTGGGCAATGCCGCCCTTTTCGTGCCCCAGGCGCTTGCGGTCTGGCGCAGCAAGTCGGATGAAGGCGTCTCTCTCGTCACCTTTGGCGGCTTCTGCGTTTTGCAGGTCATCGGGGTCGTCCATGGCTTCTTCGAACACGACAAGTCCCTCATCATTGGCCTCGGCGTCAGCTTTCTAACCTGCGGAACGGTTACCCTCCTCACCATCGTCTACCGGCTTCGCCGCCTGCGCGGCGCGTCCAATGGCGCCCGGGCCTGAGACCTCCCTGGTGGGCGGGGATATGTGATCGTCGTCACATCCGGTCGTCCACAAGCGCGCATACGACAGTTGTGTGCAAACCGGGATATACTTCTGTTCCAACGAGCTGCTCGCCTGCCGCACGGGCGCTTGCCGGTATGCGACCGCTGACCGCCCCAAGGAGTGCCCTATGCGCATCACCGACACCATTGGATCAATCCTCAAGCACAAAGGACCCGTGAAAATCCTGTCCATTGCCCCCGAGGAATCGGTGCACGAAGCCCTATCGCTCATGGCGAAGCACGATATTGGGGCGCTGATGGTCATGTCCGGCTCGCGCCTGCTCGGCATCTTCTCCGAGCGTGACTATGCGCGCAAAGGCATTCTCCGCGGCCACCACTCCCGCGAGACGCAGGTGCAGGAGATCATGAGCACCCCGGTCCGCTCCGTCACCCCGCTGCACACCGTCGATGAGTGCATGACGATCATGACCGACCACCGCATTCGCCACCTGCCGGTTCTCGAGGGCGAGACCGTGGTGGGCATCGTGTCGATCGGCGACCTGGTGAAGTGGGTCATCACCGGCCAGGAGCACGCCATCCAGGCGCTCGAAGGCTACATCACCGGCGCGTATCCCGGATAAGCTTAACTTGGATTGCAGTGGATCGGTTTGAACCTGTTTTGAAAGGGCTCGGCCGTGGAACCCACGCTCTGCGTGGGTCGCCGTGCCATCAATGAACGAAAACGAATCTACCCATTGGAAAGCTGCCCATGTGCCGCAACATTAAAATACTGTTCAATTTCGATCCGCCCGTGACGGATGCGGAAGTGCGCGCGTCGTCGCTGCAATACGTGCGCAAAGTGAGCGGCTTCAATAAGCCGTCAAAGGCGAACGAAGCCGCGTTCAATGCCGCGGTCGACGAGATCGCAGCGGCCTCAATGCGGCTGCTCAGCCGGCTTGAAACGCAGGCGCCGCCGCGCAATCGCGAAGTAGAAGCCGCCAAGGCGAAGCTGCGCAGCGCTGCGAGATTTGGCGTTTAGGAGCTCTTCGCAGGTTCCGCCATCCTGCCTGGAATCGTGTTAACTTCGAGATGTTTCGAAGGCGTGCACGATTTCCGAGCCGAGCATCGATCAAAAAACCCGGCTACGGCCGGGTTCTTCGCTCAGGTGAATGACTAGCCTTCCCACCGACGCATTTACCCCAGGAAGATCCCCGCGATCGACGCCGAGATCAGGTTGGCCATTGTCCCCGCCATCATGGCTCGAACCCCCAGCCGCGCCAGGTCGTTGCGCCGCTCGGGAACCAGCGCGCCAATGCCGCCAATCTGCATTCCGATCGATCCCAGGTTCGCAAACCCGCATAGCGCAAACGTCGCGATGGTGAACGATCGCGGCAAAAGCGTCGCCTTCTCCGCGCCCAGCCCGATGTAGGCGACCACCTCATTCAGCGCCATGCGCGTGCCCAACAGGTTGCCGATCGCCGGGCAGTCGCGCCACGGCACGCCGATGAGCCACGCCACGGGCGCGCCCACGAATCCCAGAATCTGCCCCAGGCTCGCGGGAACCCAGTGCGTGTAGGGCATGCCATGGAACCAGCTCAGCATCATGTCGAGCAGCGCCACCAGCGCCAGGAAACTGATGAGCATGATGGCCACATTCATCGCCAGCTTGCCGCCGTCGATCGTGCCGCGGGCAATCGCGCCGATAAAATTCTCGTCCGCGTGCATCTCGTCTTTGGGAATGACGACCTTGCCTTCGGTGGCCGGCACTTCCGTCTCAGGCACAAGCATCTTCGCCATCAGAATCGTTCCCGGCGAAGTCATGATCACGGCCGACAGCAAATGCCGCGCTTCGACGCCCTGGGAAATATACATGGCCATGATGCCGCCGGAGACGTGCGCCATGCCGCTGGTCATGATCGTCATCAGTTCTGAACGTGTCGCCTTCGACAAAAACGGGCGGATCGTAAGCGGCGCCTCAGTTTGCCCCATAAAGATCGACGCCGCAACGTTCATGCTCTCCGCGCCGGAGATGCGCATGGTCTTCAGCATGATCCACGCCATGCCGCGGATGATGATCTGCATCACCCCGATGTGATAGAGCACAGCGAAGAATGCAGAGATAAAGATAATGGTGGGCAGCACCTGAAAGGCAAAGATGGCGCCCTGAGCGGCCGTATGGTTCGGAAGCGTCGCCAGCAGCTGGCCGAATGCGCCGGAGTTGGGAAGGCCGAGCTCGCCAAACAGAACCCGCGTTCCCGCGAACGTGGCCGACAGCATGTTGGTGACAACGCCGCCCGCCCAGTTCATGACGATTTGCCCGAGGCCGAAGCGCAGCACCAGGAACGCGAAGGTGATCTGCAATCCCAGGCCCCACGCGATGGTGCGCCAGCGTATGTGCCTGCGGTCGGTCGAGAAAAGCCACGCGGCCAGGAGCACCGCAATGATCCCCAGCACGCCAGTAAAACGTCCCAATGCGAATCTCCTCGCCTTGAAGTGAGAAGGGCTTTGGATAACCTTAAATCATCCCGCAACCGGCTGGCCTGCGAAAATTGGTTCGTTCGCGCTATGGGAGGTTCACATGGACAAGGCGGCACTTCATGCGTTCATGACGCGTTTTCGCTATGGAATTGTCTCGAGCATCTCGAAGGCGGGCACACCGCAGTCAGCGCTGGTTGGCATCGCCACCACGCGGCAGCTCGAAATCGTCTTCGATACCGTCAACTCGTCGCGGAAGTATTCGAATCTCATCGACCGGCCCGCTTGCTCCTTCGTCGTTGGAGGTTGGGAGAGTGAGCAGACGGTTCAGTTCGAGGGGCTGGCCTTCGTGCCGCAAGGCGACGAGCTTCGCCGCTACCAGCAGGTGTACTTCGCCGCATGGCCTGACGGGCCGGCGCGCATGAGCTGGCCCGGAATCGCCTATTTTGTTGTGCGGCCGCGCTGGATTCGCTTCAGCGACTTCGATCAGAACCCGCCGCTCATTGAGGAGATGACTTTCCCGGCCTGATTTCGGCCCAGCTTGGCATTCGCACGCCCTTCGCTCGGCGGCCGCGCAGTCGCCGCGCTACGAGCTCGGTGTTACTTGTGCTGCCGCGTCCATGTTCGGCCTCTGCTCCCGCCGCCGGTTCAGCCATTCCCGCCCGAAGGATTGGATCGGCCGTTCCACGAGGAAGTGCGACGCGCTTGCCAACGCGACGACCACCAGGAACACGAAGAAGTGTCCCCGATCCAGGCCGATTCGCTCCGTGATCGCGATGGCCACCATTCCCCAGAGATAAATGCCGTATGAGATCCGGCCCAGATAGCGTCCAAGGGGATTCTCCAGAATCCGCCACTCGTAGGTTATTGCCTGCAGAATCAGAAGGCCGGCAAAGGGAATCGCGGCCGGCACTCCCCACCACAGTTGCGCGTTGCGTGGCAACTGCGCCAGGCAAAGAAGCGCGATCAGCGAAGCTGGCGCCAGCCAGGGAGCCAGCGCGAATCGAGGCAATCGCTCCGGAAAATACCAGAGCAGAAGCGCCAGTGCGCAACCGGCAAAAATTGCGCAGGAAGCAGTTTCCGTGGCCAACTCCGCATACACGAATCTGCCGGCAAATCCCAGGGCCATCCGCCACGTCAGTTGCAGTCCCATTACGATCAGGCACATTCGGAGCAAGTTCCGGCGGCGGCGCACGATAAAGAACAGTAGAGGCCAGATGAGATAGAAATGTTCCTCGACCGCAAGCGACCAAGTCTGTCCCAACCCGTTCAGCGTGGCGCTTCCTCGGATCAGTTCGTAGTAATTTGCGATATAAAATGCGCTTGCAAATGCGCCACCGCGGCTCACTGCAGGAAAGTGGGTAATCGTTTGCCAAACAAGAAGCACAAGAAGCGGCGGAAGCAGGCGAAAGGCTCGCCGCCAATAGAACGCCGACCGATCGACAGTGCCCGTCTCATTGTCTTCGCGCAGAAGCAGCCAAGTGATCAGCAACCCTGAGATCACAAAGAAAACCTGCACCGCAAGTCTCCCCGGATACATGGGGCCCTTCGCGTGCGCGAAAAACTGATCATGAAATCCCACAACACAAAGAGCCGCAATTCCCCGCAGCCCGTCCAGGCCGGGAATCTTGCTCTTTGTCAGGTTCTCCAGCAGGCGGGTGCGAGCGTCGGCCCCGGCACTCGGATGGCTCAAGATCTGCTCCCCTTTCGATCGAATCGCTGCAATGGAATCCTCTACTCGACTAAATCTCTCGCGAACGAACGGGGCTCTCCCAGTGAGCCAATCGCGCAAAGAATAGCATTTTTTGAGACTCCAACAGATAGCACGAACGGTGCAGGTATACATGCCGTTAGGTGCGCGATTCCGCTGTAGGGTTGCATCACGCCGCGAATCGTTCAGTGCTGGTTCTTTAGATTGCTTTCGTGACTTCGACAGGAATTCGTTGCTCATCGAATTCCGCCGCTTCGGCACGGCTTTTCGGCCGACACGGAGGCAGCGCTACGAATGCGCCGCAGACGCCAAATGTGTTTCGGCGTTTTCTTTCGTAAACACCTGCCCCACCAGCGGCACTGCCTCGGGCGGAGTTTTGGAGAAGTGCACAGCCTCTTTGAGGATCTCCACCGGCTCCGCCAGCATTTCCGGCCTCGTCGCGTAAACCGTCGCAAACGGCTGGCCTTTTTCCACCTTCGCTCCGCGCCGCGCGTGAAACAGAATTCCCGCATGAGAATCGACCGGCTCACCCGGCTTTTCGCGTCCCGCGCCGGTTCGCTGCACAGCCCAGCCCAGCGCCGTCGTATCCATCTCCGCAACAAATCCGCTCTCCCACGCCTTCACAATCTCGGTTGCGCCGGGCTTGTGAAACTTCGCCGCGTCGTCGAAGACGCTTACATCGCCGCCTTGCGCGTCGATCATCTTCATGAATGCCGCCAGCGCGGCTCCGTCGTCCAGCGCCGCCTCCGCAAGCGTGTATCCAGTCTTCGCCGAATCGGCTTTCCCGCCCAGATAGATCATCCATCCGGCAAGAATGAGCGAAAGCTCGCGTACATCTTCGCTGTAAGTCGGCCGCGCCCCACGCAGCAGCTCCACGCATTCCACCAGCTCAATCCAGTTGCCGGCCGCGCGGCCCAGCGGCTGGCTCATGTCCGTCAGCAGCGCAACCGTCTGCGTTCCCGCGGCTTCGGCGGTGGCAACCATCAGCGCCGCCAGGAATTCTGTGTCTTCCGCCTTGCGAAGAAACGCTCCCGAGCCCGTCTTTACGTCGAGCACCAGCCCATTCAGCCCCGCCGCCAGTTTTTTACTCAATATCGAGGCGCAGATTAGGCCCGGATTCTCGACCGTCCCCGTTCTGTCGCGCAGCGCATAGAGCTTGCGGTCTGCCGGAGCCAGCTGGTCGGTCTGCCCGATGATCGATGCGCCGCATTTTTTGATCACGCTTTCGAATTCATCCAGTGTCAGCGCCGTCCGATAGCCGGGAATTGCATCCAGCTTGTCGAGTGTGCCGCCCGTATGCCCCAGCGCGCGTCCGCTGATCATCGGCACCTCCACGCCGCACGCCGCAGCCAGGGGCGCCACTAGGAAGCTCGTCTTGTCACCCACGCCGCCCGACGAATGTTTGTCCACAGTCCGTTTGCCCAGTCCCGTCGGCGAAAACTTCAAGCCTGAGTCGCGCATGGCCAGCGTCAAAGCACGCGTCTCACTAAGCGAAAGCCCCCTGATCCACGAAGCCATCAGCCACGAAGCCAGTTCGGCCTCAGGAATCGAGCCGCTTGCCGCACCCGCCGCCACAAACGCAATCTCTCGCGCGTCCAGCTCGCCACCGTCGCGCTTTTTACGGATGATGTCGATGATATGCAGAGGCGCAGCTGAGTGGGATGTCATGACGTTTGCCCCGAGTGCAAGGCAACCAGAATACCTCATCATGCCCGCCCCAGCGCGCAACACTGCGCCGTTCCGAATCAGTTCTCCCTTGACACAGCCCCGCCGCTTTCCCTAGCATTTGGCAACTTCTTCATTCACTCGCCATCCGTTCCTGGCGCGAAGTGAAGCCCCCGGGAAGCCGCCGCAACCCATCTGCAAACAGGCGCTCATGATCCGGCAACTCCGGTGTGCCGCGCGAAACCGCAGAGGGCTTAACCAGAATGAAGGAGATTTGCCATGATCTGTCCCGCATGTGGAAAGACCAACATCGACAGCGCCGCCTTTTGTGAACAGTGCGGAGCAAGTTTGCGCCCTCAACCCGTTGCAGGGCCTGCCGTCGCCGCGCCGCCTCCGCCGCCTCAAGGCATGCCCGTTGCCGCCGCACCGGCCGGAGTCTCCACATCGCAACTTGCGCAGCAGGGCCAGGCGATCATCGCAGCCATGTCGCTGGGCGAGAAGATCTCAAGCGCAGGCGCGATCGTTGCGCTTATCGCTTTCTTCTTGCCTTGGGTGTCCGTCGCGATTCCAGCGCTTCTCACAGAAGCGACAACAACTCGCCTCAGCGGCCTGGACTTGGGCAAGACCGCCGGTGCCGTGTATCTCATTCCTCTGATTGCCGCCGTCGCAGCCGGCCTCTGCTACTTGTCGAGCAAGGCGGCGCCGCCTAAGAAGCTGGCCATTGCCGGCTGGCTTGTCTTCATTGGCGCTCTTTGCGGCCCTGCAAACCTGCTGGCGTTGATCTTTGTCTCTCAGCTACAGTCGATAGCCGGCTTCGGCTTGTGGCTGTTTTCTCTTGGCTACACCGCCATAGCGGCAGGCGGGCTGATGACAATCCGCGAGTTCAGCAAGAGAGTTTATTGAGCCGGATCGGAAGGCTGGCGCCAACGAAGTTCAAGCGTCCTACTTGAGCTTCATCTCCGACCCCAGCGGCAGCAGCTCGCTGAAGGTCATTGTGCGCGTGCCGTTTGCGACTGGAAAAATCACCGGCGCGCCGGGGTCGATAAATTCCGCCAGCACCTGTCGGCAGGCGCCGCACGGTGGGCTGGCCTGCCCGTTCAGGTTTACGATGGCCGCGGCCGCGATGCGAACCTTCGGTCCGAATTGTGAAACAGCGCGCGCAACCGCTGCCCGCTCGGCGCAAATCGTGAGCCCATAGCTCACATTTTCAACGTTGGTTCCAGTCACGATCTCGCCGTTCGCCAATCGCAGCGCCGCGCCCACGCGAAACTCCGAGTACGGAGAGTACGAGTTCTCCGCGGCCTTGCGCGCCAGGGCCAGGAGTTCATCGAGCTGCGGTTCCTTCAATTCCTTCGTCATGCGGCCACCCTCGAACCCGTCAAAGGGAAGAATTAGAGGCTAATCGATCGCATCCTCCTATGTACACCCTCGCCGCTCCAGTCCCTCGCCCTCCCTTTATCCCCCAAAAGTGGTATGCCCAAGCCCCTTTTTACCGCAGACAAACAATATGGATTCTGCTACAAGTAGTGGTGTACAGAGAATATTCAGGGTTCGGACAGTAGAGCATCAAGTGCCGATAGTCTGAATTTTGGGGTCGATTGATGGCATTGCTCGTATTCCAAGTTGCTGCCGTGGTTGCGATCGCGCTTGTTCTTGTGAAGTGGCGCAAGAGCGTGCAGCGGCGCAACGCGCAAACATGGGATTCGTTGCTTGCCCGCCTCCGTCCCGAGTGGAGCGCGCGTGAGTTGAGCGATCACTTCCTGTGGCAGGAAGGCCTGAGCGCCACTCCTGAAGATGCCTGGCAGCGCATGGAAGGTCCCAAGGGACTGTGGGTCATCTACCAAAATGCCCGTGTGATGCAGGAGATGGCAGACTTCGCCGCCAAGAATTGCGAAGCAGTCGATCGCTTGCTTATCGAGACCTTGCACAGCGATGCGATGCAGATTCGCTTCTGTGTTCTGCTGGCACTGGCGCAATATGCGTTTCGGAATGCGAGTGAAGGCGTTCGGATAAACGCGTACCGCGCCGCATCGATGTATACCGGCATGGCCGCCCGCACTACGCAGATGCTGCAGGAACACGCGGCAGTCATGGTTCCGGACTTTGTCGCGGCAATGTAACCGAGATTCTGCGTTCGAAACAAAACCCCGGCTTCGGCCGGGGTTTTTATTTGTGCGCGTTCAGCAGCCTGCTCAAGGTTCCATTGTGGCCAGAAAATCGACGATGCGCGTGAACTCGTCCTCGCTTAGGCGGAAGGTCAGCGCAGCGGCCGTCTCGTCCACCTGCTGCGCACTGCGCCCGCCCACAATGGCGCCTGTAATGGCGGGATTGTGCAGTACCCACGCAATAGCGACCACGCCGGGCGTTACGCCATGCCCGTTGCCGATTTCGCGCAGCAACTCCACGAGGCGAAGATTTTGGGCCAGTCGCGGCTGATTGAATTCCTTGTTCCCGCGCCGCCAGTCGTCGGGCGCCAGATTTGCCGCGCGCTCGGCCGTCATCTTGCCGGTCAGCATGCCAGAAAGCATGGGCGAGTAGTTGATGACGCCAATGCCGTTGGCCTGAGCAAACGGAAGAATATCGGCCTCGATTTTGCGGCGCAGCATGGAATAGGGTGGCTGCAAACTGGTGATCGGCGCAATCTTCATGGCGCGCTTCATCTGGTCGACGGAAAAGTTTGAAACGCCGATCCAGCGAACCTTGCCCACTTCCTGCAGGCGCGCCAACGTCTCCCATCCCTCTTCGACGTCTTCCTCAGGCTTTGGCCAGTGAATCTGGTAAAGATCGATGACGTCCACGCCGAGCCGCTTCAGCGATCCCTCAACTTCCTCAGCGATCGAATCGGCTTTGAGCGAGTTGTATACGGCGCGGTCCGAGCCCCAGCGGAGCGAGCACTTAGTAAAGATGTACGGCTTGCGCTTAAGCGACTTCACAGCGCGGCCCACCATTTCTTCCGAGTGTCCGAGCCCATAGACCGCTGCCGTGTCAATCCAGTTCGCGCCCAAATCGATTGCGCGATGGATGGCGGCAATGGAATCCGCATCATCCTGCGGGCCCCATGCGTTTGACCAGTTGCCGCCCCCGATGGCCCATGTGCCCAGGCCTATGGGCGTGAGTTCGAGGTCGGAGTTGCCGAGCGTGCGCAATGAAATCGAAGCCGTCTGTGTCATATCTCCAAGGTAGATGATGGAGCGCGGCAGGGGGTTGCGGAAAACATTGTCTCCGCCCGCGCGGGCGATTCAGTCCTGCGCGCGCGGCGCCCCAACCGGGGAAAATGAACGCCGAGTCGGAGGCTTAGTTTTTGGCTTGGCGGCTAGAGGAAAGCGGACCGGAGTGTGCGGGCGTCGCAATTTTGGCCTCAGCGCGCTTTTCGATTCCGTGCATCTAAGCGCGCAAGGAGGGAGAGAAATGAAACGTGCGTTTCTGGCGATGAGCTGCTTGTGTCTGTGTTCGCCTTTCGCGATTGCGCAGGCCTCAAAGCCTATGACCGATCAGCAATTTGTCGACTTCGCTGCGCAAACCGACATGGTGGAAGCACATTTGGGAAACCTTGCACAAAGCAAGGCCACTTCACAATCCTTGAAAGACTACGGTCAGATGCTCGAGGCCGACCACACCAACGACTTTCAGCAGCTCCAATCAGTTGCGCGTCAGGCTGGTTTTAACGTGCCCACCGCGATCGATGCGGAGCATAACAAATCGATGATCGCGCCGTTTTATGCTCTGAAGGGCGCTACGTTCGACCACAAATTCGTGCAGGACATGGTGAGCGGGCATACCCAGGCCATCGCCATCTACAAAAAAGAAGCTGACAACGCGCAGAACCCGGAGCTGAAGTCCTACGCGCAAACCGCACTTCCCGTGCTCCAGAAGCATCTCGATGATGCGAAGGCGATCGAGCAGGGAAAACCGCCAGCCGCGAGGTAGAGGGAATCGGCAAAGTTCGCGTCCCGGGCGGATTGTTACGGCAACTTCCGCCGGGCGCGGCTGCGTCTTTGAGCGCATCTCTTGCCTTCGCGGAGCCATGTTTTCGCAGAAGGCGATTCTAAGTAAGGAAGCCGCTTCCGCCCTCCATGTTTTTGTCTCGGAGAGCCGCGTTCAGTTCAGAAACATCGTCCGGTAAAGAGTGTCGCGCTGGACGGGTTTGAAGCCGGCGTCGCGGATAATGCGCCGCAGCTCTTCTTCCGTCGTGCAGTTCGAAGTGCCTGCCGCCTTGACTACATTTTCTTCGAGCATTACGCTGCCCACGTCGTTGCCGCCGAAGTGAAGGCCCAGTTCCAGCACCTTCAATCCCTGCGTCACCCAACTGGCCTGCACGTTATCAATGTTGTCAAGGTACAGGCGCGCGATGGCGAGGACCTTTAAATACTCAACGCTCGTGGCTTCGTCCCAGCCGCGCCCGCCGAGCGCAGTGTTCTTCGGTTGGAAGCTCCAGGGGATAAACGCCGTGAACCCGCCGGTCTCTTCCTGCAGACGGCGCACCACTTCAAAATGATTGATGCGCTGGTCGAACGTCTCGCCCACGCCGAACATCATGGTCGCCGTGGTGCGCATGCCAAGTTGGTGCGCGGTGCGATGCACGCTCACCCAGTCGTTGGTGTCGCACTTCAGTCGCGCGATGCGATGCCGCACCTCGTCGTCCAGAATCTCCGCGCCGCCGCCGGGAATGGAATCGAGCCCCGCGTCGCGCAACCGCGCAATCGTCGTGCGCAGGTCCAGGCCGGAGTATTCGGCGATCGCCAGCACCTCAGACGCCGACAAACAATGCAGCCAGATCTGCGGAAACCGCTCCTTGATGCCCTTGAACAGCCGCTCGAACCAGTCGATCTTCAGGTCGGGATGAATGCCGCCCTGCATCAGTACGCCTGTGCCGCCCATTTCCAGCGTCTCGGCGATTTTCGCGCAAATGGTTTCGAAATCGAGAATGTAGCCGTCGCCGGAGTTGGGGTGGGGCTTGCCGTTGATGGGGAGCGGCCGATAGAACGCGCAAAAGGTGCAGTACTCCGTGCAGTAATTCGTGTAGTTGATGTTGCGATCGATGATGTAGGTGACCACGCCCTCGGGATGCAGGCGCCGGCGCACGGCATCGGCCTCGAACCCCAACCCGATGAGGTCTGGCGATTCAAAGTAGTCGAGAGCCTGCTGGCGCGAGATCGGCATGGTTTGATTTTAGCAATTCAACTGAGACGAACTGGCTGCGCGCAACGATACGTGATTCCTGTTCGCACCCGGTGGACTTATGGTGCCGCTCGCTGCTTCTCGTTTCTACTGATGTAAGCTGGCTTTGTTTGGCACTCTGCAATGACCTGCAGTCTCGGGTGAAAACATGGAATCTGCGCAGACGGAAGCAAAGAAGGCGGTACGGGCGCCCATGTACTGGCAGCTAGATTACGTTCTGGCCGGAGTGGTCTTCGTGGTCCGTGCATCACTCGTCTGGAAGCACCTTCAGAGCCATCCGGCGGAAGCCCTGGCATTATTCTATGGCGGCTTGGCAACGCTATACAGTTTGCTGCCAGTCATCGTGGGGCGATCCTTCAGGCGTCTTTTGAAAAAGAGGCTGGAAACGGACTCACTGAGTATTCAGACCTTTAGTGTTTGCGACTGGAGAATTGCGCAGCTGCTGTACGTCGCCTACCTAGGGATGCTTTTGTTCAGCGTGCAGCGCTTCTAGGGTCGAATGGCCCGCGTCTAACGCCGTGCGCTCCGCAGATGATCCGGGCAGCCACTCTACTTCCACACGAACGTTGCCTTGTCCTTATCCTTCCGCACCTTGCTCACCGGGAACACCTGCCCGTGCATCACCACATAAACTCCCGGCTTCAGCAGCCGCGCGGCAAACAGGCTTTCCGTCAAATTCTGCAGCGCGTCCGAGCCCTCAAATCCCAGCGGCGTCATCGCGCCGGTCAGAATCACGGGAATCTTCACTTCTGGAAATGCGCGCTCCAGAAACATGCCCGTCTCAACCATCGTGTCCGTTCCGTGCGAAATGACGATCGGCGCGTTTTCCTTCAGCAGCTCCGCCACGCGATCCCTCACTTTGGCGCGATCTTCTTCCGTCATCTCCAGGCTGTCTTTGTTCATCAGGTGCTCGGCGCGGATCTCCGCATCGGGCAGGCGCAGCATGCGCAGGTAGCGTTCGAGTTTGGCGGCGCGGTTCTCCACCACCCCACTTTGCTCGGAGTAAACCTTCTCGATGGTGCCGCCGGTCGAAAGCAAATAGATGCGCTGCATTTCCGTTCCCCGAAAAGTCCCTGCACTTCAAACGGAGTGTCTGCTCTTCAAACGCTGTACCGCTTCTGGTGCCACACCCATGCGGTGCGAATGATCTCGTCGAGTTTCGTGTAGCGCGGCTTCCAGCCAAGCTCGCGCATGGCCTTTGCCGAACTCGCCACCAGAACCGCCGGGTCGCCCGGCCGCCGTGGATGAATCTCCGCCGGAATCGGATGGCCGGTCACGCGCCGCGCCGACTCGATGACCTCGCGCACGCTGAAACCGGTGCCATTGCCGAGGTTGTAAATCAGTGGGCCTGCAGACTCCGGCCGCGCATCCAGAGCCGTTAGAGCCAGCATGTGCGCCTCAGCAAGGTCGGAGACGTGAATGTAGTCGCGAATGCATGTGCCGTCGGGCGTCGCGTAGTCCTCCCCGAAAATCCGGATCGCCGCGCGCCTGCCCAGCGCGACATCGAGCACCAGCGGAATCAGGTGCGACTCCGGCTCGTGCGCTTCGCCGCGTGTGATGCCGGCGGGCCCCTCGTGAGCTCCCGCCACGTTGAAATACCGAAGCGACGCATAGCGCAGCCCGTGAATGCGGTTGAACCAGGAGAGCATCTGCTCTACCAGCAGTTTCGATTGCCCATATGGATTCGACGGCGCAAGCCGCGCGTCTTCCTCGATCGGAACCGACTCCGGCTCGCCATAAACTGCCGCGGTCGACGAGAAGACCAGCCGCTTCGGTCCCGCTGCCAGCACTGCCTCCAGCAGCGAAAGCGTTGACGCGGTATTGTTGCGGAAATAAATCTCCGGCCGCGCCATCGATTCGCCCGCCTCGATCAGCGCTGCAAAGTGCAGCACGGCGTCGAACGGCTCGCCCTGCTTCCGTGCAGAATTGAAGATTCCTTCAATCGCGGCCCGGTCGGCCAATTCGCCTTGGATAAACTCCACACCGGCCGGAAGAAGCTCGCGCCGGCTGTGGCTTAAATTGTCGAAAACGACAGCTTTATGCCCCTTTTCGACAAAAAGTCCTGCGACGGTGCCGCCGATGTACCCCGCCCCGCCAGTCACAAAGATCTTCACAAAAAAGCTACCCCGGCGCCCCAGAATGGTTTAAGTTGAGTCTATAAGAACTATATGACCGTGCGGACTTCTGAGCCGCATGGCTTTCATCCCCCCGGCGATCTCACCCAGGGAGGGCTTCGATCGAGCGAAAAGGGCTCCGAATCAGCAGGACCCTCGATTTGATGCTTGCCCGATGCATCTTCGCTAGGCTGGCTTTCGTCTCCTTTTACAGCGCCTTGGATCCTATAGGAAGGAAAAGGACTGTTCGTGGGCAGGGAGCCCGGGTCGGGTGAGTGTTCAGGCGGATTCCACCCGTTCCCTTGGTACCAATCCATACACACTTTGGGTGATAAGTGGGTAACTTACCGGTCCGTATAATGGTAATGATTTCACTCCAATTTTCCCTCACGGAGGCTGGACTTGGAAGCGATAAGAGGGATAGGCGGAGCCATCGGGATTAGGAAAAAGCAGATGGCGCCGCGCCGCCCTCGTTTTCGGTTGCCGGCCATCAATTTTCCTTCCGATTGGATCAAAACCAGGTAAGGCGCCGGTTTGAACGGCTTTAATTGAGTTGGAAGAACGCAGTAGGGCTGATTTGAAGGCTTGCGTTCCCCAAATTTGCATTTCTTCCCAAGGGACGCCCTTGATTTTTTGGGGGCTACAAGCGAGGTTTAAGAGATATGGCGACGTCATATACCCCTGGACAGAGCACGTTCGGGTTGCTTCCCGAGCCCGAAACCCGTCCGCTTGCCTTTTTGATGAGCGGCGGCATCAACGTGGCAATCGCCGTCACAGCCATCATCATCGGCATGACCGCCAAGCATGTGCTTCAACAGCACTATGAGATGACGGAGCTGATTGTCCCCGCCACACCCCCGCCCCCGATGAAGATCAAGACTCCGCCTCCGCAGGAGCTGCCGCCGCCGCCCGAGCCTCCCAAGGTGGAACTGCAGCCCCGCCAGATCGAAATGCCGAAGCCGAAGCCAGAGCCCAAGCAGATCGAGATGGAAGCCAAGGTCAACCTGCCGGTAATTCAGCCCAAGCCGCAGACTGTGATCATGCAGCCCCAGCCCAAGGCTGCCCTCGCGGCCGCCATGCCCGCGCAGAACAACGCCGTCAAGGCCTCCACTGCGCCCGTGCATCTGGGTGAGACATTCGGCGCCACACCGAATCCAAATGCCACGCGGCCTGCCACTGTGGCCGCCATCGGCAATCCCTATGGTGGCATGAACGGCCCGGCTGTCGCGCCTCATGGCGTTGTCGGATCCACCGGCCTCGGAAACAGCACCAAGTACGGCTCCAGCGCTGGCAATATGGGCAAAGTTGCCTCTGCAGGAATCCCGGGAGCCACCGGCACCGGACCCGCGAACTACGGCAAAGTTAGCTCGGCGGGAATTCCGGGCATGACGCAGGTTGCCGCAGCGCCGCGGATGAATACCCAGGTGGTTCGCTCCACCGAGGTTGAAGTTCTCTCCAAGCCGCCCGTGCGCTACACGAGCGAAGCGCGCCAGCTCCGCGTCCAAGGTGACGTGGTGCTGAGCGTAACCTTCCTGGCCAACGGCCAAGTGGTGGTGCATGGCGTCATTCAAGGCCTCGGCCACGGCCTTGATGAAGAAGCCAAGCGCGTTGCGGAGCAAATCCGCTTCCGCCCCGCGACCAATAACGGCCAGCCTGTGGACGTAACGACCAAGATTACCATTACGTTCCAATTGGCCTAGGTCGACGCTGCATTTGGCGTAGCCTTACCATGGTAAGGGACGATAATGGCCCTACACTCAGCCCCCGGATCGACTCGCAGGCCGGGAACTAATCGGCAAACATCTCAACAGGAGTAACGAATGAAGTTTCGGAAGATCCCCCTAACCTTCCTGATTCTGTCCCTAAGCGTTGTCAGCGCGAATGCAAAGAAGCAGCCGAAGTATGAGCAGGCGCGTCAGCTTACCCCTGAACAGGCTGCGCTGGTACAAAGGGCCATCGCGCAGGAAAAAGTCCTCATCAAGAACATTCAGCTGCGTACGCCGCTGGTTGAAACCTACATTCAGGACACGCGCCCGGATGTGAAGCTCTATGAAGTTCCGGTTGACGACCAGTACATGCTCAGCCGCGTGGACTTCAGCAAGGGATTCTTCGACAAATCCTACGAGCCCAAGGCAGAGGTCCATCACGGATTCTTCAAGGGATCCATGGCGGCCATGACCGGCCTGAGCAAGGCCCTGGGCCTGGAGAAGTTTACCTACAATCCCAACGGGTTTATGCAGATGATGTTCATCGATCCGTCGGGATTCGATCAGCAGCATTATGTCTTCAGCTTTGTGCGCCGGGAGTTCCTGGGCTCGGTCCGCACCTGGGTCTACGACGTGCATCCCAAGACCGACGTCAAGGGCATCGGCCGGTTCTACGGGCGCATCTGGGTCGAGGATCAAGGCGGCAACGTGGTCCGCTTCAACGGTACCTATACCGGCCCCACAAATGAAGATTCCTCGAAGTATTTCTTCCACTTCGACAGCTGGCGCATGAACGTGCAGCCGGGCATCTGGCTGCCTGTAGCCGTCTACGTTGAAGAAACGCAGCGCACCGAGGCCGAGAAATCGGTCGGCCTGAAGGCGCAAACGCACTTCTGGGGCTACTCGCTTAAGCTGCCCACGCGCGAAAGCGAAAACGTGAGTGTGAAGGTCGACGAAGCCGTTGACAAGAGCGACGATTCGCAGGATGTAGGTCCGCTGCAGGCTTCGCGCATGTGGATCACGCAGGCTGAAAACAATGTGATCGATCGTCTTGTGGAAGCCGGCCTGGTGGCGCCGCTCGATCAGGGCGGATATGAGAACAAGGTTCTTGATCAGATCGTGATCAACCTGGTGGTGCCCAATAACCTGGCCTTCACTGACCAGCTTCATACCCGCGTGCTGCTCACCGATACCATTGAGGCCACGACCGTGGGCAACACCATTCTGCTGAGCAAGGGCCTCATCGACTCGTTGCCCAGCGAAGAAGCCATCGCCTCGGTGGTCGCGATGGAGCTTGCGCACATCGCCATGGGCCACCACATCGATACCCGTTACGCGTTCAACGATCGCCTTCTGTTCCCTGACACGGCTACCTTCCAGCGAATCGACATGAACCACTCCGAGATCGACAACGAAACCGCGTCGAAGCGGGCCATGGAGTATCTCGAGAACTCCATGTACAAGGACCGGCTGGCGAATGCGGGTCTCTACTACGAGCAGTTGGTCGACCGCGCCAAAGTGCTGAAGGCGCTGAATACGCCCATGCTGGGCGATTCGCTGCTGCGGCCCGATGGCACGCCGTGGATGGCCGCGCTCGAACACGACGCTCCCAAGATCAACTGGGACGATCTGGCGCAAACGCCTGCATTGCCGCTGGGCAGCTGGCTCAAGACTGATCCTTGGGACGACACGGTGCACATGCTCAGCGCCAAGCGCTATGCGCCCATGAACGCTCGCGACAAGATGCCGTTCGAGGTGACGCCGATCTTCTACAAGCTGCAGCGGTACGACGAAGCCAGCGTTGAGCCTCCGGCGCCCGCGCCCGCCGCGCCTGCAACCGGAGCGCAGCCTGCCAACGATCAGCCGGCTGCCGTGCCTGACAATGCGCAACCCCCGCCGCCCGCGCAATCGGGCGGCAGTGCGGCTGCCCCGCCGGACAACACGCAACCGGCCCAGCAGGCTCCTCCTGGCGGCGCATCGCAGGCGCAGCAACCTGCTGCCCCGAATCCTCAGCCGTAAGCTAGAATGAGCCCCGCCGAGACACATAACTTGCGCTGCCCCAAAGCGGCGCGCTTGACAGAAGCGACGGATTCGCAGCCCGAGTCCGGGTCGTTGTTGCCCGTGCAAGCGGAGATTCACAGAAAGTGGACGAGCGCTGTTGCTATGAAGAGATCGATCTTTCTCTTGATTGCGTTTTCCCTTGTCGTTGTTGCCGCGAAGGGGCAGGTTGTACCTTCGGCAACAGCGCACACCCTTTCCGTCTCCGTCGGCGGTTTAGGATCCATGGGCCAACCCGATTGGGCCGGTGAGCCAATTGCCCAGACCAGTCCCAATCGCCTCTACGGAGTGGGCGTCTACTTCGACGCGCATTTCAGCCGCTGGATACAGATCGAAGGCGAAGGCAAGTGGATGCGCTTCAATCAATACCAAATTTGCCCGCAATGCCCGGGAAATGGTGAAGACACGTACCTGATCGGCCCGCGCATTCCCATTGTGGACTTTCACGGTTTAAAGCCCTACGGCAAATTCCTGGTGGGCCTGGGCAATGGACCCTTTCTTACTGCGAATACGTTCGTCTTTGCCTACGGCGGCGGCCTGGATTACAGGCTTTCGCGCAGATTCACGCTACGCGCCATCGACTTCGAGTACCAGCAGTGGGAAGTCGCTCCCACCCTCAATCCGTATGGCGGCAGCGTCGGCATCAGCTACAAAATCTTTTAAAGACAGTTCGAAGTTCTTAGTTCGCGGTTCACAGTTCAACGCGCTCATCGTTGTGCGTTCCTCTTTTTGAGGTGAGAACTGCGAACTAAGAACTGCGAACTATGAACTGCCTTCACGGCGCCACGTGCAGCGGCGCAGCCTTCGCCGTCGGCATCTTCACATGTAGAATCCCTGCCACCGTCGGCGCAATCTGCCGCATGTCCACGGTGCCTAAATCGCGATGGCGCGCGATTCCCGCTCCCACTGCGAAAAACGACGAATGCATCTCGGGATCTTCAGGCGAGAATCCATGCGAGCCGCGATCTTTCGAAGGGGTAATCAACGGACCGGCAAGCCCTTCTCCGGTATAGTAGCCCGGCTTCAGAACCACCAGAAATGCCGCATCGGGAAAGCCGCCGCGCTTGACGATTTCGTCGTGATCGAGGACCTCTACAATGCCATTGGCAGGATCGACGACGAGACCATCGAGAAGAGTCTTCACCTGCGCTTTCGTTGCCTGGTCGTTGGGATCGTGCAGCATGATGGCCGCCATGCCTCCGGCCATCCACGGCTCGGCCTTCCACGACTTGATTACCGGAGCATGCGTCGCGGGATCCACCGACCCCTGAATCAATCCCGATTGAATAAATGGCACTGCGAGGTTGACGTTTTTGTAAATGTTCATGAAGCCATGGTCCGAGACGATGACCAGGGCCGCGTTGGGGCTGCCCGCGAACAACTGCTTCGCCAGCCGCTCCACCATACCGTCCAGCGCTTCAAGATCGGCGCACGCCTCGGGACTGAACGGCCCATGCTTGTGCTGCGATGAGTCGAGCGAGCTCAGGTGCAGCGTCATAAATCCGGGCTTGAATCGCCGCAGAATCTCGAGTGTATACTTCGTCTTCGTCTCATCGCCTGCGATCGATGTATCGTTGCCGTTCATGTATGAGCCGGCCCCCGGCTCGAGTTGCTGGATCAGCGTGTCGGGCCGCGCCAGCGCCGCCATCAGGAGTTGATCGTCGGGATTGGCCGACGAATCGGCATCTGTGCCGCGCCAGTACTCCGGAATCAGGTAGTCCACGTCGGTTGCGCCCACGCTCACCGGCCAACCCACACTCGCTGTTCGCAGCCCAGCGCGGTGCGCAACCTGCCAGAGGGTCGGCACGCGGATTTGCGCCGTATACCAGTTCCACGCCTTGTCAAAGCGCAACTCCGGGTCCCACTGATGGTTGTTGTAGATACCGTGCTCCGCCGGCCACACTCCCGTGATCAGCGTGGTGTGGCTGGGATAGGTGACGGTTGGCCAGATGCCAATCACGCCATCGGCATACGTGCCCTTTTCCAGAAGCGTGCGCAGGTAGGGAATCTTCATTCCATGCGCGTCGGCTTGGGTAATGTACTCGGGCTTGAGGCCGTCGATCGAGATCATCAATACCTGCTGCGTGTTCGTAGCCGGCGCGGCATGGGCCACGATGCCGAAGAAGAAAGTGAAAATGACCAGAATGAGCGGTAGAATCACCGGCCGGCGGGCGAACAGGCGTAGAGCGGCGTTCATTGGCAAACTCCTCCAGATATTTTGATGGGAGCTGACGACGCCGTCCGCACTCTCAAGTTAAATTCGCAAGCGAGCGGCAATAAGGTCTGCGGGGGAAGTATACAGAACAAAAGGCCGCAGAGAATAGAGTCGCTCAATAGCCGCGCAAGAAGGCCGCTCTCGCGAGCGGCCCTCTGTGAACTGCGAACTAAGAACTGTGAACTGTCTTATGCCGGTGAAGACCGCTCCTGTGGGTTCTGGCGACAGGCGATTGCGTTTTCCGGCGCTGTGTTAGTCTGTGTTCTCTGGAGTGGTGCAAACGCTGACCGCGCCGGAAATCCTCGCGTAACTGGCGATTCAGGTGGGCCACCACCGGGGAGCGCGAGGCAGGTCCCAAACGGTTCCAGGTGCGCCTTCTAAGCGTCAACGGAGCCGCGCAAGCCGATCGCCTGGGCATATTCTTCTCAGATCTTCAGCGACCGCAACGAGAGGACTGCCCATGACCGCGTTCCGCGATTTCTGTTTTGCTTCCGACCCAGAGGTCTTCCAGGCGATTGCCGGCGAGGAGCTTCGCCAGCAGCAAGGAATCAACTTGATTCCGTCGGAGAACTACACCTATCCCGAAGTGCTGGCCGCGCTCGGGTCGGTGCTTACCAACAAATACTGCGAGGGATACCCCGGGCGCCGGTACTACGCCGGACAGGAGTTTTCTGACCGGCTGGAGAACCTGGCGCGCGACCGCGCTTGCCGTCTCTTCCGCGCGGAGCACGCGAATGTCCAGCCGCTTTCCGGCTCGCCAATGAACCAGGCCGTGTATCTGGCGTTCATGAAGCCGGGTGACACGATCCTGGGCATGGACCTTTCGCACGGCGGTCACCTGACCCACGGCGCGCCGGTGTCGCATATGGGACAGCTCTTCAACTTCGTCCGCTATAAAACAGAACCCGGCCTGGCCGGGGCCATCGACTTCGAGGAACTACGCCGCATTGCGCTGGAAACGCGGCCTAAGATCGTGCTCTGCGGCTACACGTCATATCCCCGCGAATACGATTATTCGATCTTTCGATCCATTGCCACCGAAGTGGGCGCGCTGGCGATGGCCGACGTGTCGCATGTGGCGGGCATGATCGCGGCCGACGTGCTCCCGAACCCTCTCGACGCGGGCTTCGACATCGTGACCACCACAACGCACAAGAGCCTGCGCGGACCGCGCGGCGGCATGATTCTCTGCAAGAAGGAGCTGGCGCGGCAGATCGACAACTCTGTCTTCCCGGGCCTTCAGGGAGGACCGCACATGAATAGCATCGCGGCGGCGGCGATTACGTTTCGCAAGGCCGAAGAAAGCAATTTCAAAGATTACGCGCGCCAGATTCTGAAAAACGCGCGAGCTCTTGCCGAGGGCCTTTCTGTCGCTGGAGTTTCTCTCGTAACCGGCGGCACCAGCAACCACATGCTTGTGGCCGACACAATCGCGAGTTTTGGCCTCGACGGCAAGCGCGCCGAACAGACGCTCGAAAGAATAGGCATCGCGACCAACAAGCAGGTTATCCCCGATGACCCGAATCCTCCGCTCCGGCCGAGCGGCATTCGCCTGGGCACGCCGGCCTGCACAACGCGCGGTATGACGGAAGCGGAGATGCGGCAGATCGCCCAGTGGATCGCCGAAGCACTCTCAAATGCCGATGATGAGGCGCGGCTCCAGAGAATCGCAGTTGAGGTTCGCAATTTGAGCGCGAAGTTCCCGATCCCCGGCTTCAATTCCTTGCCGTGGTGAGGCTTCCCGGTCACGCAGAGAGCGAAAAGGGAACTAGCGCAAAAAAGGCCGCTCTTGCGAGCGGCCCTTCTGTGCTATCGATTGCTGCTTGGCGGCGAAGCCGCGTCTGCCCCACCGCAGGTGGTTACGCCGGGCTCGGCGACCCTTCGGGCAATCCGCCGCCCGTGCCGGTTCCGCGGCCTTCGGGTTTCAGTACCTGTTGTGGCTGGCCTCCGTCGGAATCGCCCGGCCCCGCCAGCGACGAACGCATTGGCGGCAGCGCCTTGCCTTCGAGCAGCAGCTTCAACTCCTCGTTGTCGATTGTCTCGCGCTCCAGTAGTGCGGCGGCGATGCGGTGCATGGCGTCCGCGTTCGCTTCCACAATGTTGTGCGCCGATTGGTACGCTTCGTCGATGAGACGCCGCACTTCCAGGTCGATCTGCCGCGCCGTCTCTTCGCTGAAGTCGCGGTGCTGAGCAATCTCGCGGCCCAGGAAGATCTGCTCTTCCTTCTTGCCAAACGTCAGCGGACCCAGCCGGCTCATGCCGTACTCGCAGACCATCGCGCGCGCCAATTCCGTGGCACGCTCAATGTCGTTGCCTGCGCCGGTCGACATCTGGTTCAGGAACACCTCTTCGGCCACGCGCCCGCCATACATCATGGCCAGCCGCGTCTCCAAATACTCGCGCGTGTAGTTGTGCCGGTCGTCGGGCAAGTGAACCGTGACGCCCAGCGCCATGCCACGCGGAATAATCGTGACCTTGTGCACCGGGTCGGAGTGCTCGCGCTTCAGCGATACCAGCGCGTGGCCGGCCTCGTGATACGCGGTGACGCGCTTCTCCTCGTCGCTCAGGATCATGGACTTGCGCTCGGCGCCCATCAGCACCTTGTCCTTGGCGAGTTCAAAGTCGTACATCGTCACTTGCTTGCGATTCATCCGCGCTGCGTTCAACGCTGCTTCGTTCACCATGTTGGCCAAATCGGCGCCACTGAAGCCGGGCGTTCCCCGCGCCAGCACGTTCAGGTTGGTGTCGTCGGAGACGGGTACCTTCTTGATGTGAACCTTCAGCACTTCCTCGCGCCCGCGAATGTCGGGCAGACCCACCACGACGCGCCGATCGAAGCGGCCGGGCCGCAGCAGAGCCGGGTCAAGCACGTCGGGCCGGTTGGTTGCCGCCACCAGAATCACGCCGTCATTTGACTCGAATCCGTCCATTTCCACGAGCAGTTGGTTCAGCGTCTGCTCGCGCTCGTCGTGTCCGCCGCCCAGGCCTGCGCCACGATGCCGGCCAACTGCGTCAATTTCATCGATAAAGATGATGCACGGCGCATTCTTCTTGCCCTGCTCAAACAGGTCGCGCACCCGGCTTGCGCCCACGCCCACGAACATCTCCACAAAGTCGGAACCCGAAATCGAGAAGAAGGGAACATTCGCCTCGCCGGCCACAGCCCGCGCCAGCAGCGTCTTGCCGGTTCCGGGAGGGCCAACCAGCAGCACGCCCTTGGGAATGCGCCCGCCCAGCTTTTGGAACTTCTGCGGCTCGCGCAGGTACTCGATGATCTCCTTCAGCTCTTCCTTGGCCTCGTCCACGCCGGCTACATCTTTGAACGTGACTTTCTTCTGCTGCATCGAGAGCAGGCGCGCGCGGCTCTTGCCAAAGCTCAGCGCCTTGTTCCCGCCAGACTGCATCTGGCGCAGCATGAAGAACCACACCGCAATCAGCAGCACAAACGGGCCCGCATTAATCAGCAGAGGAATCAGGACGTTGTTTTGCGGCTCCTTGATGGAGAAGTTCACCTTGGCCGCGATCATCGCCTTCAACAGGTCTTCGTAGTTCGTCGGCAGCGTGGTGTGGAACTCGTCCTTGGGCGAGACCTTCAAGTGGCCCTTCAGCTCGTCGCCCTGAATGGTGGCGTCGAGCACCTGGTTGTTCACCACCTTGTCATACAGGTCGGAGTAAGCGTACTCCGGCTCCTTGCCCATGTTGGTGCTTCTCTCCACCACGCCCCACAACAGCACGAGGCAGATGAGGATGAAAAGCCAGAACATGATGGTTTTAACGCTCGAGTTCACCAACGTCTCCTTTTCGCGGCGAAGGAGAATGACCCACCGCGACCTCCGAATTCAATCCCTGGCCGAAGGCCACCTTCTCTTAGACGCCTCCGCGCCCGGTAAAGTGGCAAAAATCAACAACCGACTTTGAGAGACACGCAATCTGTGCCGCCCATCAGGCAGTATCCAGATTGTACTCCGGCGAAGCCTGAAAGTCGCTGGGTGGGCCATGGTACGAAAGGGGAAGCATATTTGCGATAAACGCCCTCTCCCGGCTCAGATTGAGACATTTAGAGTTGCTGAACGGGTCAGCCTTTGGCTCGGATCAGCAGTCCCGGCTCCGGCTCCAGCTCTACGCCTCGCATCCAGGCGATTCGCCCGTCGATTTCGAGTACCGGCCAGGTCGCGCGGTCCGTTCCTGTAACCCTCAGCCGCTCCAGAACTTCCTTCACTTTCCTCGGCCCGCTTGAGTGGCGAAGCGTGACCCGGTCGCCGGGCTTCCAGTTGCGGAGCGTGGCCTTCTTCGGCTGGTCCTTGCCGCCGTTGCTTGGCGGTCTGCTGGGGTTATCTGAGAATCCGCGGGCTTCCGCGGAACTGGCCAGTTCGATCCGGATTCGCAACCCGAACGCCGGCGCATCGATCTCGCCCGGGATCGCCGTTTCGTAGGTCTGCGCTGCTCCCGGCGCTCGCGCGCTTTTGCCCTTTGGACCGGATTCCGGCTGAGTCGAAAATCGCATTTCCCGCGCCGTTCTTTCTGCGCGCAACCCCTGCGGCAAAGCGATCCTCTGGCCGGCGCGACCCGTCAAGGCCAACTCCCGCACAGCTTCCGTCGCTTTAAAGTCGAGCGCCGCTCCGAATCGTTCCGCCGCATGGCGAATCAGCCGCCTCTGCAGGGCCGGAGCCAGCGCTCCAAGCCGGCTCACCTCGATGGCCAGGTCCGTAGCGCCACCCGCGCCGGCAGCCCGGCCCCCTCCGCGCACGGGGCGCCCCGACAGCAATAACTGCGGCGCCAGGCGCGCCAGCTCTGCCTTCCAAAACGCTTCTTCATCGCGAGCCAGCTCGGCCATCTGCGCCAGGTGCTCGCGCAGTCGCGGATTCCAGCCCTCGAGCAGCGGCAGCAGTTCGTGCCGGATGCGGTTGCGCGTAAAGGTCACGTCGCGATTCGTTGCGTCCACGCGCCAATCCTGGCTAATCTCGCGAAGGTAGCCCTCGATCTGCGCATGCGTCGCGCCCAGCAGCGGCCGCAGAATCAGGCCATCCGGGCTTTCGAGTCTTGGAGCGATCCCCGACAGGCCCTCGGTCCACGCTCCGCGCAGAAACTTGCCTAGCACCGTCTCCGCCTGGTCATCGAGCGTGTGCGCGGTCGCGACTGCGTCGAGCAGCCCTTTGGACAAGAGTGTGTGAAACCAACCGTACCGCAGCCGCCGCGCCGCTTCTTCAATGCTCTCGGCTGGCTTGCCCGTCTTCGCGTCCGCCGCCGCTTCGCGCGCCGTATCCACGCGCGCCTCGTGAAACGGCAGCCGCAGCTTCAACGCCAGCTCGCGGCAGAATTCCAGGTCGCCGTCGGCCTCCGCGCCGCGCAACCCGTGGTGCAAATGCGCAACATGCAAAACCAGGCCCAGCTCGGCTCTGCGCTCAGCCAGCAACCGCAACAGCGCCACCGAATCCGCCCCACCCGACAGCGCGACGGCGACGCGCATGCCGGGCTTCAGCAGGGCAGTTTCCAGCCCCAAGATTTCTTTCGCACCCACATCCAAGATGATAGGCTGCTCACGCTCAGGCGCTTGAAGCGGAATTCACTTCCCGGGCGCGGCACACACAAAGTTCTTGGCTTTATTGGTATCTCTTTTTCCCTTGTACCTGGCGCTCTGGGGATAGGGGCAAATGGGGCGTGTCATTACGGGAACGCTCTGCGCCTGGCCGCCCATCTTCGTCGCCACCAGAGGCCCCGGCGCAGTCCCCTTTTCGACCCAGAACTCGAGCGCAACCCGCGCATTGTGCTCCGGATCGTGCGCCTGCCACTCAAGCGCTTGCCCGAACATGTCCGGTCCCGGCCCGCCGCCGCAATGCTGCACCCCTGGGAGCATATAGAGCCTGACGAACGAGTTCGTTGCCGATCGACCCAGCTTTGCTTCTACGGTCTCGTAGTAATTCACTGTGTTGAGTGCAGCGATCGCCGGATCGTCCCAGCCGTGATACAAAATCAGCTTTCCACCGCGTTCTTCGAATGCGCTCAAATCCGGATTGACCGCATCGAGCGCAGCAGCCGTTTTCTCGCGCGCATCGCTCAATGCATTCTCCACTGTGAACGACGCCTGATCCCAGTCGGCCTTGTCGTACACCATGTCGGAGAAATAGCTTTTGCCAAACAATGCCATCAGGCTTCGTCCCGGCGTTGATCCGAAAATCCATGTTCCCCAGCCATTGCCGCCTTCCTCTGCACCAGGCAAGTAGCCCGGAAAAATCTGCCGCCCATCCCCATCGCGTGCCCCAGCATAGAGCGCCTTCAGCGCCGTCACCTGCGCTGCCGTCAGGCACGCATCTGTGTCTTCGCCCGCCTTGCACTCGATCGTTGCCGGATCGAAATGACACTGCCGCGGATCGTTCAATATGCCGTCCTTCACGCCGTCCATCTCGTCGCACTTCGCCAGCACCGCTTTCGCGATCGCAGGGATTTTCGCCTGCGGAATAAAGCTCTCCGGCTTGGCGGTCAGCGCCAGAGTGTCCGCGATTCCGGTAGTAAGCAGTGCGGTCCAATTGTTGGCCGGCGCTCCGGCCAGTATGCCGTCGTAATCTTCGGGAAACCGCTGCGCTTCCATCAGCGCCTCGCGGCCGCCGTCGGAGCATCCGGCAAAATAAGCGCGCTTGACGCCCGCCGCGTAGAAATTCTGCACCACGGCCTTGGCTGCCAGCGTCATCTCGTGGATTCCACGATACCCAAAATCCGCTACCTTCTCCGGATGGCCCAGCGCCCAGCGCGCGTCGGTTAACGATGCCGAGTGGCCCGTGTCTGTTCCCGCAGCTGCATAGCCGCTCGCGAGAGCCGCGCCCAGCTCGCCGTACCCGATCGATCCGGCGAAGCCGCCGTTCCCGATGCTCTGCAGCTTCCCGTTCCACCTCTGCATCGGCATCCAAATCTCGATCGGGATATCAGAATCAGCCGATGGGTGCGAGTGCACGACAACCCTGCAGAATGCAGGCAATCGCTTCCAGAATGCTGCATCGCTAGGCCCGCCAAACGGATCTGGTGGCGCGGGATATGCGCCTGCCTCGACTACCTCCGCAAGGGTCACCGTAGCGTTCGGCAGGCTCAGGCTGGCGAGCTTCTCGCAGGGGATGTTCGCCGCTCCTGCCGCGGCGGGGGAACCCATTTGCCCCGCAGAAAACATCGCGGTCAAAGCCATCAACGATCCGCAGAGTCCATTGACGATCCGCATCGCACGTCCCTCCTTGGAAAGAATGCCAACAGTCTAACGCTGGGCGCTTGCCGCCAGCCCATACCTGTCTCCACTATCCTCCAGGTCAGCGTAGCCCTTCCGATTCAGGGAGCGAGGGTGAGTCGCGCCAAAAACCAGGAGCCGGCGAACCCCGTTATCATTTCTCCATGTTCGCCACACGCCCAGCCAGCCTCACCGACGCCGCACTCATTACCGCGCATCGCCGCGCCATGTTTCTTTCCATGCCAAACCCCAATGAGCCTGTTCTCGAAGAGATGTCCCGCCACTTCGAGCCATGGGTAAGCGAACGCCTCGGCGACGGCCGTTATGTTGGCTGGATCGCAGAAGAGGCTGGCCGCGTTGCGGGTTCAGCCGGCCTCATCATTCTCGATTGGCCGCCTCACGCCTTGCATCCAACTGCCGACAGGCGCGCGTACGTCCTCAACGTCTACGTCGAGCCGGAGTTCCGCAAGCGTGGTCTGGCGCACCAGCTTCTCGAGCGTTGCATGGCCGAGGCGCGCAGGCGCGGAATCCGCGTGGTCACCTTGCACGCCGCCGAAGCTGGCCGCCGCGTCTACGAGAAGTTCGGCTTTCGCCCCAGCAACGAAATGATGTACATCGAGCCGGAAGCAAAAAGCTAGCTTCGACTCGCCATCCTTTCGCTGGGTGCGATCACTGAACGCTAAGAGCCGAGAGCTGATGACCGCCAGCTGTTTGCTGTCTGCTGCCTGGCGAACTCTGAGCATCGGACTGCTGACGGCTGAAGGCTCGCTTTCCCGGTGCTATACTCCACGAGTTATGCAGGTCTTTGTCATTCTTCCGGCTGCGGGTTTAGGCACACGAATGGCCGGCCCCCAGCCCAAGCAATTTTTGGCGCTGGACGGTGTTCCCATCCTCATCCACTCGCTGCGCGCCTTTGCCGCAGTGCCCCGCGTTACCGCGATGTACGTGGCTGTCCGCAAGCCCGAAACGGAGCGCGTTGAGGCGCAGGTGGCCGAATACGGTTTCGGGGCCCAGGTCCACGTGGTTGAAGGCGGCGAAAAGCGCCAGGAGTCTGTCGCCAACGCGCTGGCCGCCCTGCCCGCCGAGCCCGACGACATCGTCCTCGTTCACGACGCAGTACGCCCGCTCATCGACGCCGCCACGATAGATCGCACCATCGATGCGGTGGCCGAGTTCGGCGCGGCCATCGTCGGCATGCCCGCCGTCGACACCATCAAGCAGGTGGAGCGCACCGCCCACGGCGCACTGATCACCGCGACCATTCCGCGCGAGTTTGTGGTGCAGGCGCAAACCCCGCAGGGCTTCCGCTTCGGACTGCTGCAGCGCGCCTTTGCCGAGGCCAACGCCGATGGCTTTGTGGGCACCGATGAAGCCTCCCTCGCCGAGCGCGCAGGAATTCCCGTAGCCGTGGTGCACGGTTCTCAGGTTAATCTGAAGATTACGCAGCCCGGCGACCTGGCCTTGGCCGAGTTCTATTTGCGCCAGCGCGCCCACTGAAAGTTGGCAACGATTCGGGCGCAGATTCAGTATTTTTTATTTTGAGCTTGTTCGCTGTTTCATTTGTTTCTACTTTTTTCACTCGCTTCACTTTTTCACTCAATTCACTGTTCTTCACTCGAGGCAGGCACGACGGCAATGATGGATACACGCATCGGATTTGGCTACGACTCGCACGAATTCAAGTCCGGCGTCCCTCTGCGCCTCGGCGGCATGTCCGTCGATCATCCTCAGGGCCTGGCCGGCCACTCCGACGGCGATGTGCTGCTCCACGCCATCACCGATGCACTGCTCGGCGCTGTGGCCGCGGGCGACATCGGCAGCTTCTTCCCTCCGGGCGATCCGCGTTGGAAAGACGCCGACTCCGCCATCTTTTTGAACCTCGCCCTCGAGGAACTGCAGCACGCCGGCTACACGATCGTGAACGTCGACACGACGCTCGTGCTGGCCGCGCCCAAAATCGCGCCCATCGCGGCGGAAATGTCCGCCCGCGTTGCCGACCTTCTCGGCGTCAACATCGATCAGGTCAGCATCAAGGCCAAAACTCCAGAGGGGCTGAATCTCGATCACGTGGCCCAGTGCCACGCCGTCGCGCTCGTCGAGCGTGTGCAGGAGCCCGAGGAGCTCAAATCCATGAGCGAAGTGGTCGAGAGCCAGCGCCAGCTTGAAGATGTGGTCGAGGACCTCCTCAGCTCCGTGCACGGCGTGCCCAAAAAGCGAACGATCACGCCAGTCTACGACACCGAGGACATCACGTAAGACCGGCCCAGTGGCAGCGGACGAAGTGAGAACCTTGGCGAAAATCATCGTAATAAATCTCCTGCTCTGGACCTTCGTTTTTGCTTCGGTCGTGTTTCTTTGGTACCTCGCGGAAGTGAGTGTTCACCCTCACGCCAACGCGCACGGGTTAATTCCACTCGTGGTGGGTCTGGGCCTCTCGGTTGGCCTAATCTCAACAATTCTGGTAACGCCGTTCTGGATGATTTTCAAGAAAGCAGGGTTCCACCCAGGCCTCTCGCTCTTGATAATGGTTCCTGTAGCGAACTTCGTCTTGCTTTATGTCGTCGCTTTTTCCGAATGGAAGACGCCTTCGCCGCAGAAGCCCTAGCCTTTCCGATTTTTATTGAAGATTCGGGGCTTTCGCTGTACCTTGACTGCGAACCCAATTCCACATTGGAGACTCCTCATGTACAACCTCGCGCTTTTCCTCCAGGACCAGCCCGATCTGACTCAGGCGCACCATGCCTTGATGATGATGGTTCCGATCTTCATGCTGTTCGGGGTCATCTTCCTGGCCATCATCATCATTCCCTTCTGGTTCATCTGCAAGAAGGCCGGCTTTTCGCCATGGCTTTCGCTGCTCAACGTGATCCCGTTAGGCAACCTGATCCTGGTCTACGTGCTGGCCTTCGCGCAGTGGAAGGTCATGCCCATTCCTCAGGCAGCATACCCGGTCCCATATCCGCCACCGCCGCAGCCGCCCTACCCGCCGCAGGCCTGAGCCTCATCGCTCACAGGTTTGCCGGGAGCCTTGCGATAGCATCGTGAATAGAAAGTAATCGATACGATGCCTGATCCAAACTCTCCCGGCGCTGCTCCGCGCGTTCGTTTTGCTCCCTCGCCCACCGGCTTTCTGCACGTGGGCAGCGCCCGCACCTTCATCTTCAACTGGCTCTACGCCCGCCATAATCACGGAACCATGGTTCTGCGCCTCGACGACACCGATGTCGAGCGCAACACCGACGCGAGCGTGCAATCCATCTTCGAAGGCCTGCGCTGGCTCGGCCTCGACTGGGACGAAGAGTACAAGCAATCCGAGCGACTTGATCTGCACCGCGCCGCCGCGCTCCAGATCCAGGAAAAAGGCCTCGCTTACCGCGACTTCACGCCCGCCCACGCTGGGGACGACAATCAATCGGGCGCGCAGGGCGCGTGGCTCTGCAATCCCGGCATGCGCGAAATGTCGCGCGAAGAATCGGACCGCCGCGCCGCGGCGGGAGAGCCGTTTGCGCTGCGCTATCGCGTGCCGCGCGGGCTGGGCCGTGTGTTGCGCTTCGCCGACAGCGTTTACGGCGAACAAACAAAACTCGCCGACGAAGTGGAAGACTTCGCACTGCTGCGCTCCGACGGCATGCCGACCTATCATCTTGCATCCTGTGTCGACGACGCCGATCTGCGCATCTCGCACATCATTCGCGGCCAGGACCACCTGACCAACACCTTCAAGCACCTGCTCATCTTCGAAGCGCTCGGCGCTCCGGCTCCGCAATTCGCGCACCTGCCGCTGCTCGTCGCGCCCGACGGAACGAAACTCTCCAAACGGAAGCACGGCCCCGTCGTCAGCGTCACCACTTATCGCGATGCCGGCTTTCTGCCCCGCGCCTTTATCAACTTTCTCTGCCTGCTCGGCTGGTCGCCCAAAAACGACAAAGAGTTCATGGCCCTCGACGAGATTCGCGATCTGTTCACGCTCGAAGGCGTGAACCGCGCCAACGCGGTGGTGAATTTTACGGAGGCCGACCCCTTCGATGCGAAGGCCGTATGGCTCAACGCCGAGCACATTCGCGCGCTTCCCGTCGACGAACTCAGCCGCCTGCTCGAGCCGTTCTTCGCTGAGGCAGGATTCAATCCAAAGCCTGGAAGAGTGGAGCTCGTTGCGCCGCTCATCCGCGAGCGCATCAAACTCTTGTCTGAAGCCGTCGCAGCAGCCGACTTTTTCTTCCTCGATCGGCTCGTGCCCTACGATCCTGCCGAGCTCATCCCCCAAAAAGGCGATGCAGCCATGGCCCGCCGCGTTATCGAAACCGCCGAGCAGGTCCTCGCCGCCACTCGCTTCGATCACGATTCGCTCGACCACGCGCTGCGCTCGATGGCCACTCAACTCGGCTTAAAGGCTGGGCAGGCGTTCCAGCCGATTCGTGTCGCCGTTTGTGGACGCAAGAACGCGCCCCCACTCTTTGAAACTCTGGTCGTCCTCGGCCGCGATGTATGCCTTGAGCGCATCCGCCAGGCAGAAGATAAACTCAAATCGCTCGGGGCAAGTGATGCGTCATCGCACTGATGCGAGACGCCAATTGGTCAAAGTGTTACCCGCTATGAGCTACAACGTCGCAATTTGCGTTCCGCCAATTCCCGTCGACGATACGGTGGCTTGGGCGCAACTCGATAGCTTTATCAATTCGCAGGGTCCGCCTGCGCCCGTTTTCCGGGAGCTCCACGATTTATTGACCGCGCGTTATCCGTGTATCTCCACGCTGCCTGACGATAGAGTTGACGAGGATGGCGTGTGGAGCGATGGACCCTTATGGAACGATTTTGGCCACAAAGCAGCCGTCCTGGGAGTTGTCTATTCACGGGCAGAAGAGGTATTGCCGTTTCTTGTGAAAACAGCGAATGGCCTCGGTCTCACCGTGTTCGATTGGGGAGGGCCGCGCATATATCGCCCAGTCAACGAGTAAGACAAGGTGGTCCCGTGACGAACACATGCTCACGGCGCAAAACGTCTCTCAAGCAAAAAATGAAAGAATAAAGAACGACAAAAGAGCTATGACGACTTTGAATCCGGAAAGCCAACCCGCCGCGACTCCAGAAGCGCCCGTTCACTCCAACTTCCTTCGCGACATCATCGCCGAAGACGTCCGCACCAAAAAGTACGGCGACGCCGTAATTACCACGCGCTTTCCACCCGAGCCCAACGGCTACCTCCACATCGGGCACGCCAAGGCCATTTGCATTAACTTCAGCCTTGCCGACGAGTTCGGCGGCAAGACGAATCTGCGCTTCGACGACACGAATCCTGAGAAGGAAGAAACGGAGTATGTCGAAGGCATCAAGAACGACGTGCGCTGGCTGGGTTTTGAGTGGGAAAGCCTCTGCTTTGCATCCGATTATTTCGGCCAGCTCTACGAGTGGGCGTTGCAACTCATCAAGGCCGGCAAGGCCTACGTCGACGACCTCAGCGCCGACGAAATTCGCCAATACCGGGGCACGCTGACCGAGCCTGGGAAAGACTCGCCCTGCCGCACGCGTTCCGCCGAAGAGAATCTCGACCTCTTCATCCGCATGAAGCAAGGCGAATTCCCTGACGGCTCGCGCGTGCTGCGCGCCAAAATCGATATGGCCTCGCCCAACCTGAACATGCGCGACCCGGTCATGTACCGCATCCTCCATGCCGCGCATCACCGCACCGGCGACGAGTGGTGCATCTACCCGATGTACGACTTCGCGCATGGTCAGTCCGACTCGATTGAACGCGTAACCCACTCCATGTGCAGCCTTGAGTTCGCCGATCACCAACCTCTGTATCGCTGGTTTATTGAGCAGCTAGGCATATTTCCGTCGTATCAGTATGAGTTTGACCGGCTCAATATCACATACACCTTGCTTTCCAAGCGCAAACTTCTTCAGCTCGTGCGGGAGAAACACGTCAGCGGGTGGGATGATCCGCGCATGCCGACGCTCGCTGGGCTGCGCCGCCGCGGCTGCACGCCCGAGGCGCTTCGCACTTTTGTTGCGACGGCGGGCGTCTCACGCACCAACGGCATCGTCGACATTGAAATGTTTGAACACTTCCAGCGAGACGATCTAAATCGCCGCGCACGCCGGGCCATGGCTGTCTTGCATCCGCTCAAAGTTGTCATTGACAACTACCCCGCCGACAAGGTCGAGTATGTCGAAGTCGCCAACAATCCTGAAGATCCCAACGCCGGCACGCGCCAGGTGCCCTTCAGCCGCGAGCTCTATATCGAGCACGACGATTTCCGCGAAGTGCCTCCACCCAAGTACTACCGCCTCTCGCCCGGCAAGGAAGTGCGCCTGCGCAACGCGTATTTCGTTACCGCAACTTCGGTCCAAAAGGCTGCCGACGGCAGTCTCGTTGAGGTGCATTGCACCTACGACCCCGCCAGCCGCGGCGGCAACTCGCCTGATGGCCGCAAGGTCAAGTCGACCATGCACTGGGTCTCTGCCGCGCATGCCATCTCCGCCGAAATCCGCGTCTATGACAAACTCTTCTCCAAGCCCGATCCCGACGATGTGCCTGAGGGCGGCACGTTCCTCGACAATCTCAATCCCAATTCGCTCGAGGTCGTGACCGGCGCAAAGCTCGAGCCCTCGTTGGCGAGCGCCAAACTCGAAGACCGCTTCCAGTTCGAGCGCGTCGGTTATTTCTGTCTCGATCCGGACTCTTCCGAGACAAAGAAAATATTCAATCGAACGCTGGCGCTGAAAGATTCCTGGGCGAAGATCGAGAAGAAGGCGGGAAATTAGCAAGTCGGCAAGTTGGCGAGTTAGCAAATCAGCGAAAGGTCCAGGCCCCGGAATAGGTGTCCCGGAGCGCCCGGCTATTTAATATAGCGCGTATGATGACGGTTTTTGTCCGTAGCATCCTTAGTATCCTCGCCGCATTCTCTGGGCTGCTACTAATCTTTGGGTTGATTTACGCCATGGAAGGGATGACCACGCGCGTTCCCACCTCAGGGTTGAGGGAGTTGGCAATCGCATCGGTGTTCATGCTTCCATGGACACTCCTTTTTTGTTCTGGATTGCATGACTTGGCGTCGGCCTTCAGACGCGATTGGTTGTTCTGGGCAGGAATAGTGATTCTCGTTGTATCCCTGTACTACTTCAGCCGGAACACATCCTTCGCTAGATCAACGAAAGCGATTATGCCTCTGATTGCTTGTCTGGGTGCGGCTTTGCCGCAAGTGCTTCGTCCAATTTCTGGAATCTATACTGCGGTATCTGTGCTCTTTGCATTCTGCGGGATTTGCGTGCTCTATTTCGTTGGGCGAACAATATTGATCCCAGGACGATCCTTCGCCACGCCTGTTATCGCGTGCCTCGTTCTCTTATTTGCTTTAGCCGCGATCGCCGCAGGCGTACTTGCGGTCAGCCATCGCTCTCACCGCACAAGGACAGCGATTTCATAGGGAGGGGATTCTGGCCTCGACGGAGGGCTGCGATTCAGACTCGCTGGCTCGCAGCCGCCATCTTGCCGTAAAGTGATTTCGTCCACAAGGGAGAGATTCATCGTGCATCGGAAAGCTAAAGGGCTCGGATTACTCGCGCTAACATCGGCACTCGCGCTTGGAATTATCGCAACTTCGATCGTCTTCGCCCAAGCCACCACGCTCGGAATCTTCGAGCAGCAATCCGACGTCGGCATCGTCACTCCGCCCGGCAGTGCGAGCTTCGACGCCGCATCCGGCGTCTACACCATTCGCTCTTCCGGCGCGAATCTCTGGGTGAACGTGGACGCATTCCACTTCGTGTGGAAGAAAGTCTCCGGCGACGTTTCGCTCACCGCCGACGTCAGGCTCGCCGACGCCAGCCCCGCCTCAAGCCCGCATCGCAAGGCGCTGCTTATGTTTCGCCAGTCGCTCGCGCCCGACTCGATGTATGCCGACGCCGCGATTCACGGAAATGGCGAGACGGCTCTGCAATACCGGCGCAACCAGGGCGACACCACGCAGGACATCGCATTCAACATCGGCGCGCCCCAGCGCCTGCGCCTTGAGAAACGCGGCGACACCATTACGCTCTTTTTGAGCGCGCACGGCGAGCCGCTGCATCAGGTCGGCGCGTCCATCAAGCTGCACTTCGACGGCGATTTTTACGCCGGCCTCGGCGTTTGCGCGCACCAGAACGGAGCGGTCGAGCAAGCCACTTTCGCGCATGTTGAGCTTGCGCCGCTCACAGCCATCGCAACACCCGCGCCCGTGGCACTCTACAGCACTCTCCAGACCATCGCCATCGATAACAATGCGCGCATGGCCTTCGTCATCCAAACCGGCAAAGGGCAAATGGAAGCGCCCAACTGGAGCCGCGACGGCAAAACGCTCATCTTCGATCGCGCCGGCAAGCTCTTCACCGTTCCCGCCGCAGAAGGCGACGGCGCCATCGCCGAAGCCAAGCCGCTCGACATCGGCAACGCCGGCGACTGCACCGGCAGCCACGGCCTCTCGCCCGACGGTAAATGGCTCGCGATGACTTGCACCACGCCCGACCATCCCGGCCGCCGCGTTTACATCATTCCCGCAACCGGCGGCGCGCCGCGCATGGTCACTGCGAATCCCGACAGCTACTTTCATAGCTGGTCGCCCGACGGCAAAACCATCCTGTTCACGCGCCCCAGCCACGGCACGCTGAATATCTTTGCCATCTCGCCCGATGGCGGCGAGGAAACGGCGCTCACCACCGGCACGGGCGTCAGCGACGACCCCGACTACTCCGCCGACGGCAAGTGGATCTACTTCAACTCCGACCGCGCAGGCGGAATGCAGATCTTTCGCATGCATCCCGATGGCACGGCGCCCGAGCAGGTGACCTTCGACGACAAGCGCAACTGGACCGCGCATCCCTCGCCGGACGGCAAATCGATTCTGATCCTTTCTTACGAACCCGACGTGACCACCCACGCCGCCAATAAAGACGTGACTCTGCGCATCATCAATGTTGCGGATGGAAAGATTCGCGACCTGGTCAAAATTGTCGGCGGCTCAGGAACCGATAACGTCCCCAACTGGGCTCCTGATGGCGCGCACTTTGCGTTCGTGAGCTACCAGTTTTTGCCCACAGACGACAATGGCTCGACGCAATGAAGCGATGCAAGTCAGCGAGTCAGCAGGTTCGCGAGCTGGCTGGGGTGCTGAAAGCTGAGGGCTGACGGCTGCTTCTACTTCCCGATCACATCAATCGGCACGTTGATCGTCTTCGGCGGCATGCATTCATTCTGGTTGCACGCCTGGTAGTGCAGCCTGGCCTGCACCAGGTGGTTGCCGGGCGTTGCCACAATCCGCGCTTGAATTTCGAAATCGCCGGTGTAGACGCTCAGCTTCGTCGTGGGATCGAAGGCCAGCGAAATAATCTTGCCCGCAGGATAAGTGGCCGCGCCGAGCCGCACTCCCATGCCGTCCGGAATCGAAAAATCTGTCGGAATCAAGAATGCGTCGCTCGGCGTGTGCGAGTTGATGTGCAGCCCCTGCGCCACGCGAAAATGCAACGCGACCGCGCTCGGCTTCCCCGCCGGCACACTCACCTGCTCAGGAAACAGGTACTGCACCGCGTCGGTCTTAATCGGAGAGTTGTGCGGCGAAGTGGATACGATCTGCGGCCGCGCAACCACCCCCAATGCTGCCATCGCAGCAAGCGCGCAAATCCAAGTCCGCACATCAGGCCTCGAAATCACTCCGCCCCACTTTTTCATCGCTCGATTCACTTACTCTGCCAGCGCCTTCTTGATGTTGCCCTCAATGTCGCTCTCCGAGCTCGATCCCACCGTTGCCGCCACCACTTTGCCGCTCTTGTCCACAAAAAACGATGCCGGCAAATCGTCGAGCCCGCCGTATTCGCGGCTGATCGAGTCGCCATCGAGCAGCACCGGATACTGAATCTTCTCGTCGGCAGCGAACTTGCTCGCCGCTGCCTGCGCCTTCGCCCATCCCGCCTTGTCGCCGGGCGCCAGGTCGTCGCCTTCCGTGTCTACGCCCAGCACCTCAAACCCCTGCGCCGCATACTTCTGCCGCAAGTCCACAATCCAGGGCGTCTCCAACTTGCACGGGCCGCACCACGTCGCCCAAAAGTTGATCATCACGGCCTTGCCCTTGTAGCTCGCCAGCGAAACTTGCTTGCCGCTCAAATCTTCCAGCGCAAAGTTCGGGGCCGGCTTGCCGTCCAGTGGAGAAACGTAATTCATCGCGCCATCCGCAGCCGGAATTAGCTCGCCTTGTCCGGCTGCCGCACGAGCCTTCTCCGCAGCCTGCTTGCGATACTCCCAGTTTGCCCAGCCCGCCCAGGCAAAAATCGCCAGAATAAAAAGAACGGCAACAAGAACAATCGTGTTTCTACGCAACGCAATCGACCTCGTATATCCATTGTACGAGCGGCAATCGTGGACCGTGAACCGTGGTTCGTGGGCAATAAGCCCACATTGGCCCGATCGAGCTGAGGGCTGATGGCTGAAGGCTGAAAGCTCTCTGCCATTGCTGTTAGCATGAATAGCCAATGAGCCCCACCGGGAAAGACGATTCGTTTCGACCGTCGGAAGGACACTTCAGCCCAGCCGAGCTGATCCGCACCGAGGCGGCTGCGCTCGCGGCCCTCGCCGAGCGCCTCGATGGGCCCATGGCCGCGCCATTCGCCCGTGCCGTCGACATGATTCTCGAATGCGGCAAGCTGAACGGCCGCGTCGTCGTCACTGGCATGGGCAAAAGCGGCATCATCGCGCAAAAAATCGCCGCCACGCTAAGTTCTACCGGCTCGCCCGCGCTGTTTCTGCACCCAGCCGAGGCAGTGCACGGCGATCTCGGCGTGCTCATGCCCGGCGACGTGGTCATCGCGCTTTCCGCCTCGGGCGAAACTGAGGAGATTCTGCGCCTGCTCGCAACCCTCAAGCGCAAAGGCGACGCGCTCATCACTTTTTCGTGCAATCTCCGCTCCACTCTCGCCACCGCCAGCGACGTTGCACTCGATTGCAGTGTGGAGCGCGAGGCGTGCGGCCTCAATCTCGCGCCCACGGCCTCCACCACCGCCATGCTCGCCTTGGGTGACGCGCTGGCGGTTGCCGTCAGCCTGCGCAAGGGCTTTCGCGCGCAGGATTTTGCCGAGCTTCATCCCGGCGGCAAGCTCGGCAAGCAGCTCGCCAAGGTCCGTGACTTGATGCACACCGGCCAGGACATTCCCGTCGTCGCGCCTTCGACTCCCATGACAGATGTCATCTTCGAAATGTCGTCGAAGAAACTTGGGCTAGCCACCGTGCAACAGGCCGGCCGTCTCTGCGGCGTCATCTCCGACGGCGATTTGAGACGGTTATTGGAGCGCGAAGGCGGCGCGGCCCTCGGCAAAACCGCTGACGAAGCCATGAACCCGCATCCGCGCACCATCGCCGCCGACGAATTCGCCGCCAAAGCACTCGCCATCCTCGAAGAGCGCAAGATCACCTCGCTCGTCGTCGTCGATGCCGACCAAAACGTCGAAGGCGTCGTCCACCTCCACGATCTGTGGGGCGTGGAGTTGATCTGAAGTCAGTTTAGTAACGAGCTTGCATTGGAGGCATCAACGGACTCCGTCCAGAGAATAGATCTCCAGCCTGTCTTTCCTCACAAAAGCGGCCGTCTTCCCGGACGGCGAAAGCCCCGGCAAAACATACAGGTTGTAAGGCCTCGGATCCCACTCAAAGCTCTGCAGCACCCTGCCATCACTTGAGTTGAAAACCACAAACCGCTCACGCCCGGCAGGTGGACAGTCATCGAAGCACGCCAAAGGGTTCAGAAGCTGCAAGAGCGCATTCGATTTCCATTCCAATCCAAATCGTTCGCCTTGACCGCTATTTACCATTCTTGCGTCCCAAGGCAAAAGGCCCTGCTCAACTTCATATAGAGGACGCCCAGTGATATCCAGAACCTCAGCGGACCACTTCGCCCCTTCAGGAACAGCCAAGCACACGGCTCTTTGCGTGTCGATGAAGCCCAGGAAGTCGGTCGGGTTACAAATTCTGGCCGGAGGCACGGCTTCCGGCTGCGGCCCTTGCCCGTCCTGCTTGCAATCCAAGTCGGTATCGCAAAGCCAACGGATGGCTTTTCCCTTGTAAGTCCAATACGCAAAATGCTCTGGATCAATCCAGTTCAGCACCTTTTCGGCCTGCAAACCGTCCGGCGTAATCGGTAGGACCGCTTCGCCCGGATCGATTGTTTTCATCGGTCGAAGTCTCCCACTTCCTATCTCGTAAAGCGTCAAGCGGGCGTTCCTTAGCCGACCACTTTCCTCGAGCAAAACCAGATGATTGTCAGAAAGGAAGAGAAGCTCCAGCGCTGTCGCGGAAACGGCTCCCGATTCAGGAACCTTTACACCCAACAGCTTGAGATCGAGTTCTGCCACTGGTCTTGAACGATCGGTTTGCGCGAACACCTGAAGCGATACCAAAAAAACAGCAGCGATCTGCGACCGGCGGAACATGGCTAAGAGCATACGCCGCATGTGCAAAATGAGAGGAGTTTGACCACCGCAAGCGTGATCTTTCCCTGCAAACGGGGGCCGAAATTCACGACCGAAAGCACGCAATAGCGATCAAGCCACCCCGTTGCCCCGAGAGCAATCTCCCAAACTTGCCCGCTCGCCCAACATTTAGAATAAAAGCTGCTCTCATTTGCCTTGCGTTCGCCCCCACGAACGAGAAAGTGCGCAATTCCCGCTTATGCACCGTTGGTCGAAGCTCTTTATTCCCACTCTGCGCGAGGCTCCGGCAGACGCCGAAGTAGCCAGTCACAAATTCCTTCTCCGCGCCGGTTACATTCGCCAGCTCGGCGCAGGCATCTATAACTACATTTTTCTGGGCCAGCGCTCGCTCAACAAAATCATCGCCATCGTGCGCGACGAAATGGACCAGATCGCCCAGGAGTTCTACCTGCCCGGCATTCTGCCCCGCGAGCCGTGGCAGGAGAGCGGCCGCTGGACGACCATGGGCGAAAACATGTTCCGCCTCAAAGACCGCAAGGGCGCCGATCTCTGCCTGGGCATGACGCACGAAGAAATCATGACCACCATCGCGCGCGGCGAGCTGCGCAGCTACAAGCAGTTGCCGCAGATCTGGTACCAGATTCAAACCAAGTTCCGCGACGAACCGCGGCCCAAGTCGGGCTTGCTCCGCGTGCGCCAGTTCATCATGAAGGACAGCTACTCCTTCGACATCGATAAGGCCGGCCTCGATCGCAGCTTCGATCTGCACGACCGCGTCTATCGCTCCATCTTCTCGCGCTGCGGGCTCCGCTTCGTCGCCGTCGAGGCCGATTCCGGCGCAATGGGCGGCTCGCAGTCGCAGGAGTTCATGGTCTACACCGACGCCGGCGAAGATCTCATCGCAAGCTGTCCAGTCTGCAAGTATGCGGCGAATCTCGAAAAAGCAACTTCGCGCCTCGATTCCGTCCTTGAAATGGCTCCCACCGGCGGCGGCAGCCCGGAGCTTGTCCACACGCCGGGATGCGGAGCCATCGCCGATGTGGCCGCGTTCTTCGAAATTTCCCCAGCCTCCGACATCAAATGCGTCGCCTACATGGCCTCTATCGCCGGCGAGTGGAAGCCAGCGGTCGTTTTTCTCCGCGGCGACCATCAGGTGAACGAAGCAAAATTGTCGGCGATGCTTTTCGCCTCCGAGCTACGGCCCATGCAGGCCGAAGAAATCGACGCCGTCTTTCACGCGCCCGCGGGATACCTTGGCCCCATCGGCCTTTCTCCCGCGAGCAAAGAAAAGTTCAAAGAAGCCCTCGCTCAGGATGTTCTCGACGCCGAACACGGCGAAGCCACAAGAAAGCATCGCCTCGCCTTCTTTCAATCTGAAGTCGCCGACGAATCGCCGATGGTCATCGTCGATCGCGCGCTCGAAGGCCGCAGGAATATGGTCTGCGGCGCCAACAAGCTCGACTACCACCTGCGCAACGTAACCCCCGGCCGCGATTTCACCTCGACGCTTATCGCAGACATCCGCAACGTGAACGAGGGCGAAGGTTGCCCGACCGAAGGATGTAAAGGCAAGCTCGTGGTCGGCAAAGCAGTCGAGGTCGGCCACATCTTCAAGCTCGGCTACAAGTATTCTGAATCGATGGGGGCTCGCGTTCTCGACGAGAACGGAAAAGAAGTCACGCCCATCATGGGCAGCTACGGCATCGGCATCGAGCGCATTCTTACCGCGGCCATCGAGCAGTCGAACGACGCCAACGGTTTCTGGCTCCCGGCCTCCATCGCACCGTTCGCCGTGGTCGTCACCATCACGAATGTGGGCGATTTTGCCCTGCGCGCCGCGGGCGAACGGCTCGCTATCGAGCTTGAAGCGGCAGGCCTCGACACGCTGCTTGACGACCGCGATGAGCGCGCCGGCGTCAAATTCAAAGATGCGGATCTCGTCGGCATTCCCTATCGCATCAATGTCGGCAAGAAAGCTGCGTCGGGCCAGGTGGAACTGGTCACGCGTTCCTCAAGCACCAGCGTCGACGTCGCTATGGCCGATGTGGTGGCGCTGGTAAAGAGGCGCGTGCAGGAAGAGAGATTGCTGGAGGCGAGCTCTTAGCTCACCGGTCCCCCGACCTGCGGGCGCCCGGCAGGTTTGAACTTTCGCGCCCTTCGGTTCGTTCAAAGTAGTATGAGCTGAGGGCTGACGGCTGAGGGCTGAAAGCTGATCGCTAACTGCTGATAAGTGCTTTAGGAGTATCAATGGCTTTACGAGTCCGAATGCCCAACTCCAAATCGGACCATCATCTCAGGAACCGGATTCTGCTGGGGCTACTCATTGTTGTCGCCGCAGTTTTTGTCATCGGCGCTTCGGTCTTCGCTTACTTCTACCATGAGTACGAAGGCATCGTGGATGCGCGCCTCAAGCAGCCTATCTTCGCTTCGACCGCGCAAATCTATGCCGCCCCGCGCGAGGTGCGCCCGGGACAAAAGCTCTCCGTCAGCTTGATCGCCAACGAGCTCCGCGAAGCCGGCTACACCGGCGACGGCGCGCCGCAGGCCTCGCAGATGGGAACCTACAGCCAGGGCGTCGAGGAAATCACCGTCAATCCCGGCCCGCAGTCTTATCACGCGCCCGACAGCGCCACCATCCACGTCAGCGGCGGCGTGGTCAACTCCATTACCGACTCGCATGGCCAGCAGCTTTCCAGCTACGAGCTCGAGCCGTTGCTCATCACCGGCCTCAGCGAGGGCGCGCAGCGCACCAAGCGCCGCCTGCTTACCTTCGATGAGATTCCGCCAAATCTCGTTAACGCTGTCATCGCCATTGAAGATCGCCGCTTCTACGAGCACGGTGGCATCGACTACATCCGCATCCTGGGCGCGCTCCGCAACGACGTCTTCCACCTGCACCGCTACGAGGAAGGCGCTTCAACGCTCACGCAGCAGCTTGCCCGCGGTTTCTTCCTTACCCCTGAGCGCACCTACTCGCGCAAAATGCGCGAGGCCGTCATCAGCATCATCCTCGAGCATCGCTTTGACAAGAAGCAGATCTTCGCGATGTATGCGAACGAAATTCCCCTCGGCCAAATCGGCAGCTTCTCCATCGATGGCTTTGGCGAAGCATCGCAGGACTATTTCGGCAAAGACGTGAGCCAGATCGATCTCTCTGAATGCGCGCTGCTCGCCGGCCTCATTCAGAGCCCCAGCCGCCTCAACCCGTTCCACCACCCAGAGCGCGCCATTGAGCGCCGCAATCTTGTTCTCGATTCCATGGTCGAAACCGGCGCCATCACAAAAGATGAAGCCGAAGCCGCCAAGCGTGAGCCGCTCCATCTGGTTTCATCCAGCGTGGATGAAAGCGAGGCCCCATACTTCGTCGACCTGGTGCACGATCAGCTCACGCAGCGTCTCGGCGACCGCGACTTCAATCGCGAAGGCTTGCGCATCTACACCTCGCTCGATCCCGATCTGCAGAAACTCGCAACACAGGCCGTCGCGTCCACAATGCACGTCGTCGACGAGCAGATTGATGCGGTGCACGCGCACGACAAGAAGATCGGCAAGCCCTTCGTCTATCCCCAGGTCGCGCTCATCGCGCTCGATCCCCACACCGGCCAGGTGCTGGCGTTGGTGGGTGGCCGCAGCTATGGAACGTCGCAGGTGAATCACGCCGTCGCGCATCGCCCCACAGGATCGATCTTCAAGCCATTCGTCTATGCCGCCGCATTTCAAACGGCCGTTCAGGGCACCATTCTGCCCGGCCAAACCAAACTCTTTTCCCCGCTCACCATGCTGAACGACGCGCAGCAAACCTATGGAGCAGGCACCGATTACGAGTACACGCCGCGCAACTTCGAAAGCGAATTCTACGGCGAGATGACCGCGCGCCTCGCCCTCATGCGATCGGACAACAACGCCACCATCAGCCTCGCCAGCATGGTGGGTTTCGATCAGGTCGCTGCCCTCGCTCGCAGCGCGGGCATCAAGAGCGCGCAGGGCACGCCTTCCATGGCCATCGGCTCCTACGACGCCACGCCGCTCGACATGGCCGGCGCCTATACAACCTTCTCAAACGGCGGCGTCCACATCGATCCCTGGATGCTGGCCAGCGTGCGCACGCCCACCGGCGATATCGTGGAAGATTATTCGCCCACCACGCGCCAGGTCCTCGATCCGCGCGCCGCATTCCTCACCACGTACATGATGGAAGCCGTTCTTGGCGGCAACGGCAGCGATCCTTGCACCGTTGGCGGTTTGGATTATTGCGGAACCGGCGCCGGCGTTCGCAACATGGGCTTCACCTCACCGGCCGCGGGCAAAACCGGAACCAGCCACGATGCCTGGTTTGCCGGCTTTACCTCGAACCTGCTCTGCGTGGTGTGGCTCGGCAATGACGACTACACCGAGCTTGATCCGGAAAATCGCGGCCGCATCCAGGGTGCGCGCGTGGCTGCGCCCATCTGGGCCAACTTCATGAAAGAAGCGGTCAAGCTGCCGCAATACTCCGACACCAACGACTTCACGCCGCCTGACGGTGTCGATATCCAGACCATCGACAAGGCCACCAACCTGCTGGCTGATTCCTCGTGCCCGGATGACTTTTCCGCCGCGTTCCTCGATGGCACCGCCCCCACCGATACATGCGACCACAAGGGCGGCATGAACGGCGACGAACACCGCAACATCTTTCAGAAAATCTTTGGCATCGGAAAGCCCAACAATTAACGCTTCGACTTCTTTTTCTCCGCCACGCGCCTGGGTCGCTGCTTCGCCGATATCGATCGAATCACCAGCGTTCCACGATCCTTTTCAGATAAAGGTTTGCCATGCGCAATCGCTGCGCGAATCACCGCAGCCACTTCAGGCTGCTCCAAATCGCGCGCGCTTTCAAGTGCGATGAATCGGTGTTGGCTGCCGCCTCCCTGCAAAATGCGCTTGGGGTCGGGAAGCTTCGAACCCCAATAGAACCCGATCCTCACGCCATGGGCGTCGGCAATAAGGGAGAAGAACGTGTCTGAAGGGCGCAGCGTCGGGCTGTATCCGATCACAAAGAAGTTGTAATTGTCATAAACAAGCTCGTTCGCTGCCGGCACTTTCTTGCGCAGCGCCGCACGCACCGCCCGAATCGCCTTGGCCATCTCCGGCGAAAACTTGTCGATACACGCCGCGAGCTCGGCTTCAGTATTCTTGTCAGGAGTTTTCGTTGGATTTTTCATTGTCACCCGTCAATCGGCCCGCTATTGGCTATTGGCTACTCGCTACTGGCTGCTTCACCCGTCCACGTCCGATCCATCGGGCATCGGCTGGCACTGCGGGCACCAGAACGTCACGCGCGCATCGTCGCCCTGAATGCGCCGCCGGATCGCCTCTCCGCAGCGCCGGCACGGCTCGCCTGCGCGCCCGTAAACCCACAAGCTCGCGCTCGCGTCTGAGGAGTGCGTTGTGCGCCGCTGCTGGCTGCGAAAGGTGACGATCATGTCGCCGGAATCTTCGAGCACATTCGCCTTCAGCAGCTTGCGCGCGCACGCAATCGCGGCCACGGCTTCCTCGCGCGTCAGCGTTCCCACCGCTCGATAAGGATGCAGCCCCTGCACAAAACAAATCTCCGACTTGAAGACGTTGCCCACCCCCGCCAGAACCGACTGATCGAGCAGCACGTCGGCCAGCGCTTCATTGCCGCGACCAAGCAGCCGCGTCAGCGCGGCTTCTTTGTCGAACTCTTCACTGAGCAGATCGTTTTGTGGGATGGGAATATGCAGATCGCGCGCCAGCGATTGTTCCGTGTGCATGCGCGCCACCGGAACGCGAAACCCCACGGCCTGGTATTCGCTGTTCTCAATCACGATGCGCATGTTGAAACGCGGAGCCTGCCAGCGCTCGCCATGCCGGTAAATATGCCAGCGCCCGTTCATCAGCAGGTGTGTGGTCAGGATGCCGCCGCCGGAAAAATGAATCAGCAGCCACTTGCCTCGCGCTTCCACTTGCTCCACCGTCTGGCCAACGAGCGGCGTGTCGTCATTGAAGCGCATGAGGAGTGGGAAAGTTGTCCGAAAGCCCGTCACCGGTTTTCCGGCGAGCGCGCGGCCGATGTTTCGCGCAGTGCGAAAGAGGGTATCGCCTTCGGGCATACAGCCGATTCTAAGATCGCTTTGCCCAAATCATCCCGGTGGAAATCGTGGCGCCGATCGGAGATGAACACAAAGAACAAAGGCCCCGGTTATCAATCCGGAGCCTTTGTCATGGTATTTCTCAGCGTACTGAACGCCGCCCGCGAAGCTACGCTCCCTCTAGCGCGGATCCGTCACTCAGCGGCTACTGCACATCGCCTGCGTGTGCGCCGCGCTCCTGCTGCCCCACCGGCAGCGGAATGCGCCGCAGGTGCATCCCCAGCGGCCCAGGATGGAATCCCGCGTCCATGAGAAAGCGCGCCATGAAGTGCGCCGGCACCGGCTGTCCGTTGATGGTCGTGATCAGCACGCCCTCGTGGTTGCTTGTGCGCATTCTGTTCTGGCCGCGCGCGCACAGAAAATGCGCCAGCCCCGATGCCGCCTGCGAGCGCTCCGGCTCCTCCGCCGGCAAAAACACCAGCAGGTTCGGATTCGCATGCTTGAGCCACGCCACAAGCTCGCCGTTGCGCAGAATGACTTCCGCATAAGCGGCGCGCGTCAATATTCGCGGCGCCGATTCAGAGTCTTCATCCATCACCGGCAGATCGGGCCAGCGCAGCACCGAGCCATAGGGGTTTGCCGGATCTGTTGCAGCGAGCTGCACAAACTCAGGCTTCTCGGCGGGCGGCTCGTTGCGTAGCTGCCTTAGCAGGTCCACGGCTGCAGGCAACGCAAATTGCGTTGCGCCCAATCCGCCCACAAAATATCCGCGCCGGATGCGGCCGCTCTCTTCAAGCGCTTTCAGCACGTCGTAAACCGCGCTGAATCCGCCCGGCACATTTTCAGCAGCCACATGCTCGCGCAACAAAACTCCATACCGATTCAACAATTGCAGTGCCAGCGCATGGCTGCGCTCGGTCGCTGTGGTTCTTTCCACTTCTCTGGTCCGAACGTCTGCTGCATGCAATGCCAAAAGCGACCATCGTCCCTGCGCCGTCGGCGGCGTCGTTCGCCGCGAACGAAACACCATGCCCGTCTGCATCCGCCGCGTTCGTGCACTCTCCGGCCGCGCGATGTACGCCCTCAAAGCATGCAGCGAATCGTTCGTGATCAGCCCGCGCCACACCAGGCTCCAAAGCGCGTCCATCGTTTCGCCGGGATATCCGCCGCCCGCCGCCTCATGCAGCGAATCGAAAAAGCTCGCGCCCGTTGACTCGAGCACTGCCAGCAGCTTCTCTTCACGCTCGGTCAGCGGATCGATATTCGCGCCCGTCAGCGGTCGCTGCTGCGCCAGCAACGGCAGCTTGTCCGCCAAAAACAATGCAATGCGCCCATCGCGCTCGCCGATCGGCTCAACGCCCGCCCACGCCACTTCGCCCGCCGCAATCAGCGTATCCAGCCCAGCCGGCGTGTAGTCGGCAATGCGCGCGGGCAAAATCGACGTCTCAAGCAGCGATGCCGGCAGCGGCGCGCCCTGCAAACTTTCAATCGCGTCCAGAAGCGCATCCAAATGCGCGCTCCCCGTTCGACGCGGCGCCAGCACGCCCTGCCAGTGCGTCAGGAACCGCGCAAAGGTGTGCTGCTCTACCGGTTCCACTTCGCGCCGCAACTTTGCCAGCGATTTCCGGCGAATCTGCCGCAGAATCTCCGCGTCGCACCACTCGCGATGCAGACCGCCCGGGCGGAATCCGCCCTCCAGCACGCGCCCCTCGTGCGCAAGCTGCCGCAGCACAGCCTCCACAGCCTCCGTGTCCAGCGCAAATCGCTCCGCTGCTTCGCGCAGCGTGAACGGGCCGTGCGTCCTTGCAAACCGCCGCACCAGCTCGAGCACTGGATGAGCCACCGGTTCCAGCAGCGCCGCCGCCAAACCCGGCGGCAACGGAACGCCCAATCCATCGCGATACCGCGCCGCATCTTCAGCGGCAATCAGCCGCTTCTCGCCGGCGATGCGCAACTCAAGCAAACGCCGTGAGCGAATCAACCGGTCAATATGTTCTAAAAGATCAACCGAAGCGACACGCCGTGCTATCTCTTCGCGCGAAAGATCGCCCAGCCGCAAACACAAATCGTGAATCCCATCGGCAGAACGCGCGCGGAAATTCTCCGCCAAACATTGCGCCGCCTCTTCCACCTCGGCAATCGCATCGGCATCCAGCAATTCGCGCAGGTCTGCCTCGCCCAGTAATTCGCGCAACTGATCTTGGTCGATCGTCAACGCCTGCGCGCGCCGCTCGGCCAGCGGTGCATCGCCCTCATACACAAAATTCGCCACGTAGCTGAAGAGCAGGGAAGCGGCAAATGGCGACGGCTTGCGCGTCTCCACCACGTGGACGCGCAACTTACGTTGTTCAATCTCGCGCAGAATCTCAGTCAGCGCCGGCATATCAAAAACGTCGCGCAGGCACTCACGATAAGCCTCGAGCAGGAGCGGAAACTGCGGATAGCGCGACGCCACGCTCAGCAAATCGTATGACCGCTTGCGCAGCTGCCACAGCGGCGAACGCTGGTCAGCGCGGCGGCGCGGCAAGAGCAGCGCACGTCCCGCCGCCTCGCGAAAGCGCCCCGCAAACAGCGCCGTTGAGCCGAGTTGCCGAAGCACAAGCTGCATGGCCTCGGCACTTTCCACAAGAATCCAATCGGAATCGGGCGCCTCGTCGGTGTCGGGGAAACGCAGTACAAATCCATCGTCGCCCCACAGTGTCTCAACTTCGGGCCCACCCGCCGCGCGAATCCGCGCAGCCACCGCCATCGCCCATGGAATATGAATGCGGCTCCCGAACGGCGTCAGCACGCACACGCGCCAGTCGCCCAGTTCGTCGCGCACGCGCTCCACAACAATGGTGCGGTCGTCGGGAACCTGGCCCGTGGCTTCTGCCTGGTCCGTCAAAAAGCGCAGCAGATTTTCCGCGGCGCCGGGATCGAGATCGTGCTCGCTTACCAATCGAGTCAGCGCTGCCGGCTGCGGAAGCGCGCGCAGCTCGCGCACCATCGCGCCAATGCGCCGTCCGAATTCGAGCGGGCGCCCCGGCCCGTCACCTTTCCAGAACGGCATCTTGCCCGGCTCGCCCGGCGCGGGCGTCACCAGCACGCGATCGTGCGTAATGTCCACAATGCGCCACGTCGACGCGCCCAGAATGAACGTCTCGTTCGGGTGCGACTCGAACACCATCTCCTCGTCCAGCTCGCCCACGCGCACCGGCTTGCCTTCGCTGAACGCCAGAAACACGCCATACAATCCGCGATCGGGAATGGTTCCCGCATTCAGGATCGCCAGCCGCGCCGCGCCCTCGCGCGCCGAAACAACATTGCGCACGCGATCCCAGGTCAGCCGCGGCCGCAACTCGCCAAACTCGTCTGAAGGGTAGCGCCCGCTGAGCAAATCGAGCACGCCTTCAAATGCCGGCCGCGACAGCGCCGCAAACGGCGCAGCACCGCGCACCAGATCGAACAGCGAATCGACCGAAACTTCGGCCGCAGTGGCGTCAATGGCGTTCGGGGAGCTAGCGTCGTAAGCGGGGCTGGCGGAGCTAGAAAATCCTGCGCTCTGCCCTGCTTCGCCCTCCTCACCGAACAATCTCCGCGCTCTCTCTTCTCTTTTCTCTAATCTCTTCTTTCTGTTCCCTGTTCCCTGTTGCCTGTTTCCTACACTTGCCGCCGCCACCATCGCCACCAACTGCTGGCACAGCACGTCCAGCGGATTGCGCGGGTAACGCGTCGACTCGATGTGTCCCTCGTGCATCGCGCGCGTCACTGCCGCGCAAGCCACTAGGTCGGCGCGATACTTCGGGAACAGAATGCCCTCGCTCACCGCATCCACGTGGTGCCCGGCGCGCCCGATGCGCTGCATGCCGCTCGCTACCGAAGGCGGCGATTCAATTTGCACTACGAGATCCACTGCGCCCATGTCGATGCCCAACTCCAGCGTCGACGTGGCACACAGCGCCTTGATCTGCCCCGCTTTCAGTTGCTCTTCAATCACTGCGCGCTGCGCCGCTGCCAGCGATCCATGGTGCGCGCGCGCAATAGGCTCGCCCGCCAGATCGTTCAGCGCGCCCGCCAGCCGCTCCGCCGTCTGCCGCGCATTCACAAACAGAATGGTCGAGTTCCTCTCGCGAATAATCTCCAGTAGGCGCGGATGAATCGCGTTCCATATCGACACGCGCTTCGGCGTCTGCGAGGCCGGTCCCGACGGAATCGCTTCCATCTCGCCCAGCCGCGTCATGTCCTCGACCGGAACCTCGATGCGCAACTTTAGTTGCTTGCGAGCAGCCGCATTCACAATCGTCACGGGACGGTAGCGCACCGGCTCCGTTGAGTCGACCACTTCACTCAATTCAGGACTGTCATCCTGAGCGACCGGAGCGCCAGCGGAGGGAGTCGAAGGATCTGCGGTTGCCGTTCGGCGCTCTGCTAACTCGCTAACTCGCTGACTCGCTGTCTTGCTCTCTGACGCCCTCTCAACTTCGACGCCTCCCAGAAACCGCGCCACCTCTTCGAGCGGCCTCTGCGTAGCCGAAAGCCCGATCCGCTGCAGTGGCTTTCGCGTCAGAGCCTGCAGCCGCTCCAATGTCAAGGAAAGATGCGCGCCGCGCTTGGTCGGCACCAGTGCATGAATCTCGTCGATGATCACCGTCTCCACGGTGCGCAGCGCCTCGGCCGCCTGCGACGTGAGGATCAGATACAGCGACTCGGGAGTGGTGATGAGAATGTCCGCAGGATGCCGCGCAAACCGCGCCCGCTCCCGCTGGGGAGTGTCGCCGGTGCGCACGCTGATCTCGGGCTCGTGAAACTCGACGCCCATGCGCCGCGCCATGTTCGCCATGCCTGCCAGCGGCGACCGCAGGTTTCGCTCCACGTCCACCGCGAGCGCCTTCAGCGGCGACACGTACACGACCCTGCAGCCTCGGTCTTTCTTCTCTCCTCTCTTCTCTCTTCTGTCTGCGCTCCGATCTCTCGCTTTCTGATCCCCGGCCCCTGACCCCTGTTCCCTGTCTTTCAACATCAGCCGGTCGAGGCACGCCAAAAACGCGGCCAGCGTTTTGCCCGTCCCTGTCGGCGCAAGGATCAGCGCATTCTCGCCGCGCGCAATCACCGGCCAACCCATGCGCTGCGGGGCCGTAGGGGCGTCAAAGACGGCCTTGAACCACGCTGCCGTTACCGGGTGAAAGCAGGCAAATGGGTCGGAGATTTCAGTCGAATTTGGCTTGGTCGGGGACATGCCGCTCTCACGAGATTAGCGCAATATCCCCGGCGAAGACAAAGCGAATAAAGCAAGGTTCAGGGAACAGGCCTCAAGCTTCAGAAAACGAGAATCTGAATCTAGGCTGCGGCTAGCCTTCTGTTCCCTGTTCCCTAATCCCTAGTCGCTGTACTCCCAATCCTCGCCACGCTGAACTGAGCGCCCGCAAACAGAATCAACCCCGATATGTACGCCCAGAACAGCAGGCTCACCGAAATGTAAAAAGGACCGTAGATACTCAAATCGATATGGGGAATCGTCTCCGCAAAAATGAATCGCGCGATGAGCCAGATGATTCCGGTGACGATTGAGGTGCGCAGGACGGGCCGCCACGGCACCTTGTGGTTGGGCAAAACGTAGTACACAGCGAAAAAGAAAATGATCGAAGCGGCGCCCGTAGAGATGGCCAGCCAAATATAGCTGAGAGCGCTGTAAGAAAAGTTCATCGTGTTATAAAACCAGTTGTCCCCGTCGTGCACGAGCATGAATGCGAGCGCGTTATCCACGCTCGCATTGGCCACCATGCTGCCTACGCCAAGAATCACCATCAGAATCGCCAGGCCAAGAGCGATGGTCTGGTTAAAAAGGTAATTGCGGCTCTTCTTCACGCCCCACGCCTGGTTCAGTGCCACCTCCAGTGGCAGAAAAATCCCCGTGCAGGCGATCAGAATCATGATCACCGAAAACGCCACCGCAGTGTGATGCTTCACCAGCGGATCGACGGCCTCGGACACGATCGTATTGGTCATCCACTTCGGATCCTTTGCCGCCGACGGCAGGAAGTAGTTCACCATGTTATCCACTGCCAGTACCATGGGTCCTTTGAGCGAGGAGTGAAAGACACGCACCGCCAGCGTGTAAAGCAGCACCACAAATGGAATGAAAGAAATAATGACGTTGGCTGCCACGCTGAAGGCAAACGTATGCACTTCGCTGTCGAGCAGGTAGGCGATCAGTGCCGTGCCGTCCTTGCGCCACTGGTACCACTTGGATTGCGTAACCGGCTGCGTCGGGCCGGTCGCCGCCTCGGCGAGCGCGGCGCCTGCCGCTTCAATCTCGGTCGCCAGTTTCGGTTCTTCAGCCACGTGTCACATCCTCTTGCAGTCGAGTGCCTCTCGCGGTTCAGGTTAGAAAAATGCAGATGTCGGAAGGCGCTGATCTAAGGATAGTCGTATCGGAGGCAGCAGAGGCTCTGCTCTCTCTTAAAATTCATCTCATAGGAGCGGGGCTTCATTCCTGTCGCGCGCCATCGCCCCGCAACCGCGTCAGCGCCCACCGCGCAGCCGCGCGCAGACCTTCATCCGCCTCGGCAGTCCACCGCTCCAGTCTCGGCACGAACTCACCAAGCCCGCTGTTGCCCATCGCAATCGCCAAGTTTCGCCGCAGGCCGTTGAACCCCGTCCGGCGCACCGGCGATCCGTTGAACTCTCTCTCAAACGCAGCTTCGTCCATTGACGCCAGCCACTCCAGCGCCGGATTGATCAGCTCCTCGCGCGGCTCAAGCTCTGCGCTAACCGCGATCGGATTGTGCCCCATCCATTCCGTCCTGAGCGAAGCCGAAGGATCTGCTTCTTGCGAACCTGCGGAATGGGTGGGACGGGATGCATTCGACGCGTCGCGAATCGCTTTTCCATTCCACGGACACACATCCTGGCAAATATCGCAGCCAAAAACCTGCCGCCCCATCTTCCCGGCGAGCTCACCCGCAATCTCGCCCTTGTACTCGATCGTCAGATACGCAATGCAGCGCGTCGCATCCATCTGGTAGGGAACGTCGAGCGCATTCGTCGGACACGCCTCAATGCATCGCGCGCAGCTTCCGCACCGATCAGGAACCTCTAAAGCCACTCGCCGACTTGCCGACTCGCCGATCTCATGGGTGCCCCGTCCTAGCTTCGCTAGGGCGGGGGACGACTTGCTCACCTCCAGCGAAGTCAGCAGCGCCGCCAAAAATCCAAACGACCCCAGCTTCGGATGGATCAGGCACGTGTTCTTTCCCATCCAGCCCAGCCCCGCCGCAACCGCCAGCGCGCGCTCCACAATCGGACCCGTATCCACATACGCGCGCGACTCGAATTCGCCCAATTCCGCATGCAGCGCCGACTCAACCGCGCGAAGCCGCTTCAGCAGCACTTTGTGGTAGTCGCTCGGCACGCGCCGGCCCTGCTCGTCCTTTTTTCCGGCCAACAAGCGACTCGGCAATACACGACTCGTCCAGGCATACCTCGCAATCCAGGCGCTCCCGCGCTTCGACTCTTTGGTTGAGAGAGGCGCAGTCGGCGCGGCGTAACTCGCAAAGCACACCACCGCCGATCGCGCCCAGGGGAAGGGAACTGCCGCGCGCTCGCGCAGCAATCGTCCGTCTCCTGCTTTCCGTTTCAAATACCCCATCGTTCCGGCGCGGCCCGCCGCTACAAACTCACGGAACCGTTCCGCATCGCGCGCTTCCGCTTCATAAGGCAGCGCCACCAGGCCTACTTCATTGAACCCCGCTTCAAGCGCAAGCGCCCGCGCCCGCTCGACCGTCAATTCTGGCGAAAGTTTGCGTGTCAAATCGCGCGTTCTGCCTTCCGGGTTGTCGATTCTCGCACCCAACGGAACCTTCCCTCCATCTAATGCGTACCCATGATTATTGACTTGGGCCGGCCGTTCACGGCTCGCTGTTCGTTTGGGTCTTTGTTCATTTGGATTGTTGTTCATTTACGGACGCGGGAACTGAAAATCGCACACACGCTCCCGCGCAGGCAGTTTTTCAGGAGCGATCGGAATCGAGCAGGCTTGACCTAACGCCCTGAAGATTCAGCATATTCCCCAACCGCGGCGATTTTTGGGTTTGGCCCGCCGCGTGCACATCGTAAGTCCGGGTGACGTTATGACCTACAGTCCAGCAAGTTCGGCAATTTCACTCGGCAAAGGTCCGCGGATCGGCGCGGCCCGGGAGTTTCTTATGAACACAAGCACAGTTCAATCCATCAGAAGAATCACCGTCCAAATCAAAGAGCTGGTCCGTGGGCAGGAAAAGCAGTTCGTTGATGAACTCGCCCCGACCGTCATAAGCGAAAGCGTCGCGCTCGATTTCGACGCGGTCGAACGCATTGATGCCGCTGGTCTTGCCGCTCTCATTACTCTCTATACCGACGCCTGCAAGGCGGGCCACACCCTCACCGTGTCGCGGCCCCGGCATCATGTGCGCGAAATCCTGCAACTGGTCGGCATCGACAAGATCCTCGTCGCCGACGCCGAACCCGCGGTTCGCATGGGCGGCCTCTGCCTGCAGGAATCGGCCGCCTGAAGGGGCTCAGGGCAGAATCTGGAAAAACCGTAGCCTCAACCGCGAAAGCACTTATGCAGTCGCAGGCGCAGACCAGCTCAATCCACAAGCGTTTTGTATCAGGGCATGACTTCAGTCATGCCGCAACAGTTAAAGGAGCTTCGGGGCTTTAGCCCCTGATTTCACGGAAGGAGCACGGGGCCTTCAGGCCCCTGAAAAACGCGCCCCTTAAACGATCGGCCTTCAGGCCTGGTTCCGGCCTCATTCGCTTAAAGTAATCTGTCCCGCGCCAGCGTAAAATGACTTCCATCTTCCTACGCATTCGCGGGGCAGGTTGCTCATGCGCGCAAAATCCGTTCGACTCGTCGCGCTTCTTGTCGCTGCAATATTTCTTTGCGGCATTTCTCACGCCCAGGATGCCGCTTCTGCCAAAGCCTTCCTAACTTCCATCTACCACCACTATGAAAACGGGGGCGAAGGGATCGACTTCGATGGACCGCACGCAAATCTCTACTTCGATTCTTCGCTCCTCGCGCTTGAGAAGGCCGACGTGAAAGCCAATGGTCCCGGTTATGCCCCGGCAATAGATTGGGACCCCATTTGCGGTTGCCAGGATTTCGCCGGAATCTGGAATCTCGCCATGGATATTAAGATCGAATCTTCACAGCGGGCTAAAGCAAATGTCTCGTTCTCCGTTTTCGACCCGAAAGATCAGCCCGACGAAAAGCCGACCAAACTTGTAATCTCCCTCGTCGTCGAACACGGCGCCTGGCGCATATACGACATTCTCGACGAATCCGACCCCAAGTTCACTTCCTCGGTGCGGAAGCTGCTCACAAACGACATCGCCAGCCTCCACAAAAACGCCGAGCCGCCTTCCCACTAGCCGCGACACCGCGCGCACCCAATCGTCCCACTTGCTGAGAAACCACTCCTCAAAGCGGAACCCGCCACCCCGCCGCCTCACCCCCTGTGCCTCAAGTCACATGCAGCCCCATCCCCCTCGCTGTATTCCTATTTATGGCTCGTAAGAACCGTTCGTCCCAGTCCCATAAGTCAGGGCCTCGCCCCGCGCATTCCATCGACTGATCTTCATTGGCGCGCCGGGCCTCCGTTCCTTTACCCTTTCCTATGGACCCAACAACGGAATCCGACAAGATCTTAACCAGCAAGGGAGACTGAATCTCATGGCGCAGGGCGTAGCGGAGCAGGCAACTGCTCAACCGGCAAACTCAACAGCAACCAAATATGTGTATTTCTTCGGCGGCGGCAAGGCCGACGGCAACGGCAAAATGAAAGACGTTCTCGGCGGCAAAGGCGCAGGCCTGGCCGAGATGACCAATGCCGGCTTGCCCGTGCCTCCCGGCTTCACCATCCAGACCGAAGCCTGTCGCGAATACATGCGCGGCAAACTCAGTCCGCAAATCGAAACCGAAATGCTCGACGCCCTTGAGAAGCTCGAGAAGCTCCAGGGCCAGAAGCTCGGCACCGGCGAAAATCCGCTGCTCGTCTCCGTCCGCTCCGGCGCCAAGTTCTCCATGCCCGGCATGATGGATACGATCCTCAACCTCGGCCTCAACGACCAGGCCGTTGAAGCGTTGGCCAAGCGCACCAATAATCCCCGCTTTGCATACGATTCTTATCGCCGTCTCATCCAGATGTTCGGCGACGTGGTCCTCGACGTTCCCAAGAAGAAGTTCGAGCACATCTTCGACGGCGTAAAGGCCGCCAAGAAGGTCAAGTTCGATTACGACCTGCAGCCCGACGCGCTCAAGCAGATCATTGCCGAGTACAAGAAGCTCGTGAAGAAGGAAACCGGCAAGGACTTTCCGCAGGATCCGCTGCTGCAGCTTGCCGCCGCCCGCGACGCCGTATTCCGGAGCTGGCAAAACGATCGCGCCAAGACCTATCGCCGCATCAACCACATCGACGATTGGCTCGGCACAGCCGTGAACGTGCAGGCCATGGTCTTCGGCAACCTGGGCGAAAACTCCGGCACCGGCGTCGGCTTCACGCGCAATCCCGCCACCGGCGAGCATGTCTTCTTCGGCGAGTACCTCATGAACGCGCAGGGCGAAGACGTCGTCTCCGGTGTGCGCACGCCGCTTTCCATCAGCGAGCTTGAAAAGGCCATGCCCAAGGTCTACGAGCAACTCAAAGACATCACCCGCCGCATGGAAAAGCACTACCGCGACATGCAGGATTTCGAGTTCACCATTCAGGATGGCAAGCTCTACATGCTGCAAACGCGCAACGGCAAGCGCACCGGCCTCGCCGCGGTTCGCGTCGCCATCGACATGGTGCGCGAAGGCCTCATCAACCAGGAAGAAGCCATCTTCCGCGTTGAGCCCAACCAGCTTTACGATTTTCTGGTTCCGCGCCTCGTCGAGAAGGGCGAAAAGATTGAAGTGCTCGCCACCGGCCTGCCGGCATCACCCGGCGCAGCCGTCGGCCAAATCGTCTTCACGGCTGAGGACGCAGTCAAGCACCACAACAACGGCTCCTACAAATCCGTCATCCTCGTGCGCGGCGAAACCACGCCTGAAGATATCGCCGGCATGGAAGTTGCCGACGGCATCCTCACCTCGCGCGGCGGCATGACCTCGCACGCCGCTGTCGTCACCCGCGGCATGGGCAAGTGCTGCGTGGCCGGCGCTGGCGACTGCACAGTCGACGAAGCCAAAAAGGAACTCCGCGTCAAGGGCCGCACCTTCAAGCAGGGCGACTATATCTCGCTCGACGGCACCACCGGCCGCGTCATCGCCGGCCGCCTCAAGACGCTCGATGCGCAGCCCAACGATCCCGATCTCGTCAAGTTCATGAGCTGGGTCGATCCGGTTCGCCGCCTCCGCGTGCGCGCCAATGCCGACATTCCTCGTGACGCCAAAAACGCTCGTCTCTTCGGCGCCGAAGGCATCGGCCTCTGCCGCACCGAGCACATGTTCTTTGCCGAGGACCGCATCGGCCACATGCGCGCCATGATCCTGGCCGACAACGAGAAAGATCGCCGCGCCGCATTGAAAAAGCTGTTGCCCATGCAGCGCGCCGATTTCGTTGGTCTCTTCAAGGCCATGGAAGAGCTGCCGGTCACCATCCGCCTGCTCGATCCGCCGCTGCACGAGTTTCTTCCGAAACGTGAAGACTTGCTGGTCGAGATCACCAAGCTCGAAGTCACCAAGCCGAAATCTCCCAAGCTCAAGGAACTGCGCACGCTGCTCGCGCGCGTCGAAGAGCTGCACGAGCAGAACCCGATGCTCGGCCTGCGCGGCTGCCGTCTCGGCATCACGTTCCCTGAGATTACAGAGATGCAGGCTCGCGCCATCATCGAGGCCGCCGTGCAGGTCAAGTCGAAGGGTGGCAACCCGCACCCCGAGATCATGATCCCGCTCATTGGGTCCATCGAGGAAATGCGCAATCAGGCCGCCATCGTCCGCCGCATCGCCGACGAAGTCTTCGCCGAAAAGAAGACCAAGATCGAATACATGGTCGGCACCATGATCGAGCTGCCGCGCGCGGCCCTCACTGCAGATCAAATTGCCGAAGAGGCCGAGTTCTTCTCGTTCGGCACCAACGACCTCACGCAAACCACATTTGGCATCTCGCGTGACGACATCAACAACTTCCTGCCCGCGTACCTCAAGCTCGGCATCTTCAAACAGGACCCCTTCGCGACCCTCGATCAGGCCGGCGTTGGGCAGCTGGTGAAGATGGCCGTGGCCAAGGGCCGCAACACGCGTGCCAAGCTAAAGGTCGGCATCTGCGGCGAGCATGGCGGCGATCCCGAGTCCGTCAAGTTCTGCCACAAAATCGACCTCAACTACGTATCCTGCTCGCCCTTCCGTCTGCTCACGGCGCGTCTCGCCGCTGCGCAGGCCGCGCTTGAAGATAAGCTCGGCGCCCAGGGCGGCAGCAAGTAATCTTGCATCGTTCTGCAGGAAACTAAGTGCCCCATCCATCCCGCGCGTTTTCCGGGATGGGTGGGACAGCACGAACCCATCCCTCCCTCAAACACCAAGGGCGTCCGCCGCGGCGGACGCCCTTCGTTTTGCTGACTACCGGCTACCGACTATTGGCTATTACCTATTGGCTACTGGCTGTCTTTCTCACGCCGCCTTGAACTCCGGCTTCCGCTCCTTTTCCGCTTGCTCCAGCTCCTTCTTCACGCCTTCCGCATCCAGGTCCGCCGTATACACCGGCGTCTTCGGCTGCTGGCGCCACGACTCATCCAACCCTCCCGCATCCACCGGATCGAATCCCAGCTCATCCACCAGCTTCATCACCACGTGCTTGGCCGCGTCGTCGTCGCCCGCCACCGGCAGGGCTTTGCGATCCTTGCTGCCCCTTGGCCGCGCCAAATCCACCTGGTGCTGCGCCTGCATGTTGTTGAAAGCCTTTATCACCGGATGACCGATTTCCTTCTCCACATACCGGCTCTCCGGCATTCCTTTCTCGATCTCCTCAATCCGCCCGTCGCGCTCCCGAGGATAGTAGTTGCACGTATCCACAACCACCACGCTCCGCGCCGCGCCGTCGAAAAGATTGCGCGGCAACTGCGCCACGTTCTTCATCGGGATGGTCACAATCACCACCTCTCCCGCCCGCGCCGCCTCTTCCACCGTCACTGCCTTCGCGCCCGTCTCCCATTCCAGATACTTCAACGATTCCGGTCCGCGCGAATTCGCAATCGATACCATATGCCCAGCCTTCGTCAGCTTCCGCGCGAGCATCCCGCCAATCTTTCCCGCTCCAATGATGCCGATATTCATAAAACTCTCCCTCGCGATCATTGGATGCGAAACGTTTCTGATCGGTGTCCTCCACGCCGGCCCGCAAATTCCGAATGCATCTCCTCGAATGGCGCAACTCCATCTCTTCAATCCATCGTCCCGCGAAATCAAATTCCTTCGGCATCACATGCTAAGGCTGCGCTCCACTCCGCGAATTCCTACATTCCGCTTTCCGCTCTTCGCCTGATCCCCTCCAGCCACTCTCTCCTCAACAGCCCGCTGCCGGGAACAATCAGCCTCCAATAAATCGCTGGGTCGCGTGTCGAGGCGCTGTACACCATCATTCGCGTTTCCGTCGTAATCGTCGTCCATCCGCCGCCCGTATCTTCCGCCCTGAAGTCGAACGCCGTTTTTACCGTGCCTTCGTCCCGATACTCGGCAAACTCGCGCCAGTCTTTCACCGCGACAAAGCGCCTCAAACGCGTATTCACGGCGCCGAACATCGTGAACTCGCGGTCGCTTGTGTCGGAAAGATACCCTGATGCCGTGAACGAATCGGATACACGCTTCTCCGGCGAAAAGTAGCCTTCATTTTGGAGAGGTTCATGCAGCATCGCCGCGCGAACCTTCAGCAGCGTGTTCAGCGATCGCAGGTCGCCCCACGTCGATTCGCGCGCGGCTTCGATCACGCGCTGGGGTGTTGCGCGGCTTCGAACCGTATGGATCTCGGAGAACTGATACTCCGGCATCACATCGTCGAGATGGTTCCTATGCTGCGTCACGCGGGTCGTCGCCGCCGGCCACAGCAGCGCCGCAACCGCAAGCCCTGCGCCGCCCACTGCGATCAGCGCTCCCGCACGGCGTTTGCTCACTCCGAGAAACCGGAAGGGAATCGCCAGGTTCGCCAAACCCGCAAATGTCAGAACGAATCCGGAATACGCCAGCAGGCTGAGGGGCTCAAACGATGCCCAGTAATTGAAAAGCAGAATCGCGCCGAGCGCGATCGCGCCCACCACTACCCATGACAGAGTCCGGACTTTCATAGACACTCTCTCCAAGGGTCAGTTCGAAACCAGCAATTGGGATTTGAGAGGGAGTATACAGCGGGCGCGGCCCCACTCCCGCCATCCCAGTCAAGTCCCGTGCGATCAGTGCCCGCCCAACTGCGCTGTCAAGTGGCCGCCGGCCTCTCGACGTGCCCATCTTCTTCATTCCCTTCGAAATATATTTTTTCCTAAGTTTGCCGGTTATTTCCCCGCTAAGGCGCACAATGGATCCATGATCGCGAACCACCAACCAGTCACTTTCAACGACGGCCGAACCTCAATCCCGTTCGCTAGCAGCTCACGTCCCGCCCTCATTAACTACTTGATAAACTCACGCATAAAACGGAAAAATAAATAATTTCATATTTTACCCCCTCATTATCGTTTAGTTAACACATAAGTCCTTTAAAATCGTGATCTACTGCACTAATTCCGGTGCAAGATTACTGGAAAATTAACACTAATTTTCTAGTAAACTTTATGGCCTCAAGCTCTCATCCGCTTGCATCCGCAATCGAACCGCCCGAAGCTAGGAGCTAGCGGTTAGGATGTGTGAGCCGCGGCCTACGTCATGAACCCTCTCGACGGCATTCACGTGATCGACGGCGGACTGGCGACCGAGCTCGAATACTCCGGCGCGCGCATCGATGGTCCGCTGTGGTCGGCGCATGTTCTGGAAGACGAGCCCGAGAAGTTGCTCGCCGTTCATCGCGCATACATCGAAGCCGGCGCTGAGTGCATTGCCACCTGCAGCTACCAGGTTTCGCGGATGGGCTACGCGGAAGTGGGCCTCACAGCCGACCGCGCCGACGCTGCATTGTTGCGCTCCGCCGCGCTCGCCCGCCGTGCGGCCGCCGAATTTCCCAACCGGCGCGTGCTCGTCGCCGGGTCGCTCGGTCCTTACGGCGCGGCGCTGCACAACGGCGGCGAATACCACGGCAACTACGACTGCTCCTATGACGATCTGGTCCGCTTTCATCGCGAGCGCATTGCGGTCTTTGCCGGCGCAACCGCGGCCGATCAGCCCGATCTGCTCGCGTTTGAAACCTTCCCCTCGCTCGATGAGGCGCGTGCGGTTGGTGAGGCGATGAAACCCTGGCCCCATCTGCGCGCCTGGTTCAGCTTTTCCTGTCGCGACGAATCCCACGTTTCACATGGGGAGCGCGTGGCCGATTGCGCCGCGCTGATCGCTTCGTTTCCTCAAACGGTAGCCATCGGCGTCAACTGCGTTCCGCCCAGGTGGGTGCCCGCACTGATTCGCGAGCTGCGCGCCGCATCGGACAAACCAATTCTCGTCTATCCCAACTCTGGCGAAGGATGGGACGCGGCGCGCCGCGCATGGACCGGCGTGACCGACCCCACTGAGTTTGGCGCCCATGCGGCCGAGTGGTTCAACGCTGGAGCGCAAATCGTCGGCGGCTGCTGCCGCACCCGCCCCGCTCACATTCGCGCAGTCGCTTTGGCCGCCGCAACCTGCTAATGCGCCTCCACCGCGTTGGGCGCAGGATTGTGCCAGATTTGGCCGATGACTTCAGAGAGATAGATTGCGTGGCCCGGCATCGCCGTGCGCGGAAGTTGGCCGATGTCCGCCGGCGCCAGCCGCCACCAGGCCAGCGGCGCCTGATTGATGTCATATCCGGCATCGTGAAGCAAAGTCAGGCTCACACGGCCAGTCTGATTCTCTACGTATCTCTGGATCCTTACCGCCTCCGCAACGCCCAACCCAAACGGGTCGGAAACCTCAAGGGCAAACGCCGCGGCAGAGCCAACACTGCTCGTTGGAGAAAAACGATACTCGTCCCTCTCGAGTGCGCCGGCGATGCTGTCGGCGAGAACCGCCGCGAGCTGCGAATCGTTTTGCATCCGCTCCACAACCTGCCGCGGCAACAGAATCAACCCGTTCGACATCGTCATCGCGTCACGGATCAACGGCGTATCGACTAACTGAAACCTGAAGGCAATCTTTCGCGGGTCTCCATCGGGAAGCACCCGTTGAAAGCCTGGAATCAGGCTCTCCCCGACTGCATTGACGCGGGCCTGCATAGCGGGATCGTTATACGACGGAAACCTTCTGGGATTGATGCCGACGAAGGCGGCTTCAACGGGTCCCTCTTTCTTCGAAGCCGGCACATTGGTTGGATCGAATTCATCCCTGCCCTCAAGAGCCAATTCGCCTTCGCTCACATAATTCGCTTTGAACCTCACTGAGGTGGCAACCAGCACTCGGGAATCGTTCAGCTTCCCCTTGTAGTCAATCCATACTCCGGGTCCGATCGTATCGAGTGAATTCACTGGCGGATCCCACTTCACTACAGTGTCCTTGTCGATCAGGATGTGAAAGCCATCGGCTTGGACGAGGACCCCACCCGAATTGGGCTGCGCGAATTTGCGCGGGAGCAAAGCATCAATGACTGCGGAACCTTGAATGACGAGGGGAAAGGGTGGCATCTGCAGATTGATCTGCGTGGCCCTGACGGTGAGCTTTTTTTTGTTCAGATTGCCGTAAATGCCCGCGGCCTCACCCATATAAGGCGTCTGACTGGGACAGCCGGCGTTGTTCGTCGATACGTTAGCGCTGACATAGACGGCACTCTGAGTGTCGGCACCGCAAAGAACCCGGTATCCGTTGACGTCAAAGTCAGAACCGGAGACAACGCGGGTCACGACGCCGGTCAGATCGGGCGGCTCCGTTGCGTAAGCCCACTCACCAGGTAAAACGATGGTTCCGCAAGCCAGCAACAGAGCGGCTAGTTTCATGCCGACCAGTATAGGCTGGGCTCACTCAAAATTGTTTTCGGAATTGTGGCGCGTCCTACGAAACCACTTCCAGCGCCGCTCCGCCCTTGCGCGGCGCCACAAAATGGTCGGCGCGGTAAACGATGGCAATGCCTTCATTGCCCAGCAGCTTGCGAATCTGCCCACGCGCGTGCTCAGCCCACGGCCCGCGATTGTCGAGCTTGGTGTAAGCGCGCCAATGGCGCAGCGCATTGCGGCGCTGGCCGACGCGTTCATATGCCAGCGCCAGATTGTAGTGGGCGTCGGCGTAGTGCGGAGCCAGGGTCACGGCCTGCAAATAGGCGGCGATCGATTCTTCGATCCGCTCCAGTTCGTCAAGCACGTTGCCAAGATCGAAATAGGCGAGCACGTATCCGGGATCGGCCACTGTGGCCCGGCGATAAAGCTCTTCGGCGCGGCCAAACTGCCGCAGATGGAAGAACAACGTGCCTAGATTGATGCAGGCTGCCGCATACTGCGGGTCGATGGAGAGAATTTCCTGATAGAGGTTGATGGCGCGCTGCTTCTCGCCCGCTTCCTCCGCTTGAACCGCCGCGTGGAAGCGCTCCTGCAGGCCCCGCGGATCGGGCGCCGCGATTGGCCGCAGTGCGGAGGCCGCCGCGACCTCGGTTTCGTCGCCGGAGGTGCGCTCAAAATCGAAGAGCAACTGGCGTCGGATCGGATCGACCATGGCCCCGTGATGACGAAAAGCAAGGCGCGTGCCGGTGCGCACAACCCGCGCCTCAAGCAGCGGGTTGCTCATTCCAGCCACCGCTTTCATAGCCTGAATGGATTCGCGAATCGAAGATGCCGGCACTTCGTCTTCGCGCAACGAGCGCAGCGTGCGCAACTGCCCCAGATCCTGGAACGTGTATTCCTCTTGTTGAGAGATGAGCCCGGCTCGTTCCCAGGCTTGCAATTGGCGGGCGCTGATTTCGAGGATGCGCAGAACGTCCTGACGACGATAACTGGTCACGCTTGGATGCTCCCCCAGGTGAACCGCACGTTCTTCGTTGCGAGCTCAGCTTGCGAATGTGGGCGCCGAACTCAATCTCCAGCCATGATCCCAACCACAACTCAGAAACTGTTACGGAGGAATCTTTCCCTCTGCGATTATGCCAAGACTGCGCGCGAATAAACGCACCGGAACCGATGCAGTAACTAAAAACTCGTGGATAACGAGTACTTGATTTGGTTCACGCGGACAACGGAGTGCACGATTTGGTTCGCGCAACGGCGTCCGAATGCGATCGCGGAAAGCGGGCGAGTTTTGCACCCCGTCGCAAGAGCGAAGCCGAAACGTCTGCCACGGCAAATATGAACCGGGTTCAAACAGCAGCCCGTGCCAATCGCGAACTGGATGCGGCGAGGAATTCCAAAACGGTCAGTTTCTCCCTCGCACAGACCGCATTCGGGATTGTTTTGACGGCCTGCGCCATTGCGCCAACAAACCCGCCGCCTGCTTGAACTACGATTTTCATTGCTTGGGGTTTTTACGATATGTTAGGCTCCCGGACGCGAGCAGTTCCGCACGCAGAGGCTTCGGGCCCCATGTCCAATGCCACCTTCTGCTTCGCATCGAGCGACCCGCCACGGCTTGTGTCTGTCCGTGGTGGCACTGAAGCGTTGCTCGGATTCAGCCAGAACGACCTGCTCACGTCCAAAGTCAATCTCAAGGATCTGTTTCACCCGGGCGACGCCGGCATCGCGCAGAACCTCTTCTCAAACTGTCTCGAACTGCCATCGGGCTCTGTGAATATCCGCCTCCGTCACGCCGATGGGCGCATCCGCTGCGTGATCGGGCGCTTCAACAAGAAGCCGGCGCGCACCGGCCAGAGCGTGATCCTGGAGCTGACGCTCGTGGACGCGCGGTCCGTGGCCGAACCGAACGACGCCTTTCTGCTCACAAGCTTCAAGCCCCTGGTGGCGCACTCCAGCGACTACGTCTATATCAAGAATCGCAATCATGTCATCCTGGCGGCCAGCCATGCGGTCATGCTTCTCACCGAGAAAGCAAGGAGCACAGAGGGGCTCGTCGGCCGCACGGATTACGACCTCTTTCCCGAGGCCATCGCCGACATTTCATACCAGTTAGAAGCACAAGCGATTGGCGAAAACCGGCGCGCGAATCAGATACAGCAATTGCTTGCGCAGGACGGGTCGAGCCATTGGATCGACGACCGAAAATACCCGATCACCGCGCCTGATGGCACGGTAGCGGGCATCTTCGGCATTGCGCCGGATATCACGCCGCAGATCGAGGGCAGGCTCAAATTGCGCGAACGCGAGGAGCTTCTGCAACTCTTCATCGAACATGCTCCCGTGGCGCTGGCCATGTTCGACCGCGAGATGCGCTACCTGGCAGTGAGCCAACGCTGGCTTGCAATGCACTCGCTTGTCGGCTTGGATCTGATCGGCCGTTCGCACTACGACATCATGCCCGAGGTCCCAGAATCCTGGCGCGAGGAACATCGCGACTGCCTGGCTGGCGAACAGCAGGACCAGGAAGAGAGACAGCTCGTCAGGGCAGATGGCGCCGTGCAGTGGGTGTGGCGCAAAATCCTTCCCTGGCGAACCGGTCACGGCGACATCGGCGGAATCATCATCTTTACCGAAGACATCACGGAGCGGAAGAAGGCAGAAATTGCGCTCCGCGAAAGCGAGTTGTCTCTTAAAGAGACGCAGGAAATCGCCGGATTGGGCAGCTATCTCGTCGACCTGAACTCCAGGCAGTGGACCAGTTCTAAAGTGCTGGATCAGTTGCTTGGAATCGGCGAGGAATACGAGCGCACCCACGCCGGCTGGTTCCAGCTCGTGCATCCTGATGATCGCGAGATGATGCGTGCCTACTTCAGCGATACCGTCATGGGCAAGCAGGCGCCGTTCGACAAGGAGTACCGCGTCATCCGCCTGAGCGATGGCGAAATCCGTTGGATGCATACCCGGGGACAAGTCGAGCTCGACGCGCAAAGAAAGGCCCGCGTCTTTCGCGGCACGGTTCAGGACATCACGGAACGCAAGCGCGCCGAGACAGCCCTGCGCCAGAGCGAGGAGCTGCTCCGAGATGCGCAAAGAATCGGCGGACTTGGTGTCTATCTGCTCGACATCGGCACCGGAATTTGGACGAGTTCCGACGTCATGGACGAGATCTTTGGGATCGGAAAGGAATACGAGCGCTCGGTTGAGGGTTGGGTAGCCCTCGTCCATCCCGACGATCGATCGTCGATGGTTGCTTACTTCCAGGACGAGGTACTCGGCCAACACAAACCCTTTGACAGGGAGTATCGAATTATCCGAAAGAGTGACGGGGCTGTGCGCTGGGTGCACGGCATCGGCAGGCTGGAGTTGGACCAGCACGGGCAGCCTGTCAGAATGCCGGGCACCATCCAGGACATTACGGAGGCCAGGCAAGCGCAGGAAACACTGCGCGAAAGCAAGCAGTTGCTGCAACTCTTCATTGAGAATGCGCCGGTTGCCCTCGCGATGCTCGACCGCGATATGCGCTACGTGTCGGTGAGCCGGCGATGGCTGGAAGATTACAAACTGATCGATCGAGAGGTCATCGGGCGATCCCATTACGAGTTTTTCACCGACATGCCTGAGCGCTGGAAAGAGGCGCACCGCCGCGGACTGGCCGGAGAGCGGCTACACGCCGATGAAGACCGCTTCGACCGCGCCGACGGAACGGTGGAATGGGGCCGCTGGGAGATCATTCCCTGGCGGACGGGCGATGGCTCAATCGGAGGAATTGTTCTGTTCACTGAGGATGTGACGGAGCGAAAGGAAGCCGAGGACCGTTTGCGCCTGGGCGCAATGGTGTTTACGGGCGCGCGCGAAGGCATCTCCATCACCGATCGCAAAGGAACCATTCTCGAGGTGAACGACGCCTTTACCCGCATTACCGGATACACCCGAGATGAGGTGGTTGGGAAGAATCCGCGAATTCTGCAGTCGGGTCTCCATCATAAAGACTTCTACCAGAAGATGTGGGACTCGCTCGCCCGCGACGGCCATTGGCAGGGAGAGATCTGGAACCGCACCAAGCGCGGAGATATCTACGCGGAGATGCTCACCATCAATTGCATCCACAATTCCGCGGGCGAGGTGGAGCGTTACGTCGGCCTCTTCACCGACATCACCGAGCTGAAGGAACAGGAACAGCGGTTGGAGCATATTGCCCGTTACGACGCGTTGACGGGGCTGCCCAATCGCGCGCTGTTTGCAGATCGGCTGCGTCAGGCCATGGCGCACACTCATTGGAAAAAACAGCTGCTCGCTGTCGCTTACTTCGACGTCGATGGTTTCAAGGCCATCAACGATCGCTACGGCCACACCACGGGCGACGGCCTTCTAACCGCACTGGCATTCAGGATGAAGCGCGCCCTTCGCGAAGGCGACACGCTGGCGCGGCTGGGCGGCGATGAATTCGCCGCCGTCATCCTGGATCTTGAAGACAACAATGCATGCCTGACAACTTTGAACCGCCTGCTCGCGGCCGCCGCTGAAGAGGCCCAGATTGGCGAAGTGATGTTGCGCGTTTCCGCAAGCGCAGGCGTAGCGTTTTACCCGCAGAACGAAGATGTAGACGCCGATGTGCTGCTGCGCCAGGCGGGGCAGGCCATGTATCAAGCCAAGCTCGCCGGCCGCAACTGCTTCCGCATGTTCGATCCCAGCCAGGACCAGATGGTCCGCGGCCGCCACGAGAATATCGAGCATATTCGTCAGGCACTCGCCGCGCGGCAGTTCGTCCTCTTTTACCAGCCCAAGGTCAACATGCGCACCGGCAAAGTGATTGGCGCCGAGGCCTTGATTCGCTGGCAGCATCCTGAGCGCGGCCTTTTGCCGCCCGGTATGTTTCTGCCTGTGATCGAGGACCATCCACTTGCGGTCGAACTCGGCGAGTGGGTCATCGAGAGCGCGCTTACCCAAATGGAAGCTTGGCTGGCGGAAGGTTTTGAGCTTCCTGTCAGCGTGAATGTGAGCGCAATCGAGTTGCAGTTGCCCGATTTCACCGATCGTCTCCGTGCGCGCCTCGCCGCCCACCCCGAGGTCAAGCCGTCGAATCTCGAGCTGGAAGTCGTGGAGACGAACGCGATGCAGGATGTGATGCGCACATCGCAGGTGCTCACGGCGTGCCGCGAAATCGGAGTGGGCATTGGCCTGGATGATTTCGGTACCGGCTACTCGTCGCTCACCTACCTGAAACGGCTGCCTGCCAATGTGTTGAAAATCGACCAGAGTTTCGTGCGTGACATGCTGGAAGAACCGGAAAACCTGACCATCCTTGAAGGCGTGCTGGGCTTGGCTTCGGCGTTCCACCGGCAGGTGATTGCTGAGGGGGTGGAGACCGCGGAACACGGCCTGATGCTGATGCAGATGGGCTGCGATCTGGCCCAGGGATTCGGCATTGCGGCATCGATGCCTGCGCGGGAGCTGCGGGCCTGGTCGGCGGCGTGGCGGCCTGATCCAAGCTGGGCCGACGTGCCTCTGGTACGTGCGGAGAACCGGCCTGTGCTGCTGGCCACCGTCGAGCATCGTGCGTGGTTGGGCGCTCTGGAATCCAGCCTGCAAGGCAAGCGCGCTGTGCCGCCGCCGCTCGATGCCGGCCAATGCCGCGTGGGCCTATGGCTTGAAGAGGTAAAGAGATCTTCGCGTGGTACCGATTCCGCGGTCCAGGCAATCGAGTCGCTGCATCGGCAGGTCCACGAGATGGCTGCGGAGATTGTTGCTTCTCAGTCGGATGGCCCCAATCCCGAGGGGCTGGCGCGGCTTCGCCAGCTTCACTACCTGCAGGATAAGTGTCTGAAACGTCTGAAAACCTTCGCGTGATGGCCACCGCGGGGCAAGCGGATGAAGCGAATCCGATTTGCGATCGTTCGCGCGACAAGTTGAACGGCGGCCGCGGCTGAGACCCAGCTGAATCCTAATGATGTGCCATCAGGACGTTGGCAGTCGCCGCAAGCGCCATCGCCTGCGGCTCACGCAGCGTGAGCACGGGACAGCGCGCATGGGACAGAACGCGATAGATGGTGCGTTCGCGCGTCAGATGTTCGAAGGCCAGCCGGCGCGTCGCTCCCAATACGATCATGTCGGCGTGGCGATCAGAAGCCAAAGCCAGAATTTCAATGAACGGATTGCCATGGAGCACGACAGGTTCGACAGCCGAGCAGCAACCCGCGCCGGTCTCTTCGGCCAGAATGCGCAGTTCGACCATCGCTCTTGATTCCGTCCCCGTGGGCATATTCTTGCGCTGCATCACTTCGATCGGCGGAAGCACGTGGAGCAGCACCAGCTTCGCATTTCGGCTTGCGGCCAACTGGCAGGCAAGCGCTGCGCTCGGGCGAGAGGTCTCTCGCAGCGTGGTGGCATGCAGCACGACGCGTTCCTGGCCGCCTGCCACCGGGAGATGAGCCTCGGGTCCCACGGTCATGACCGGGAGGTAAACCGAGCGCAGCACTTGTTCTGCAACAGAGCCAAGGAGCAACTTGCCCAGCTTGCTCCGGCTCCGTGTCCCCAGCAGCAAGCGGTCCGCCTCGAATTGCCGGACGGCTGCTGCAATCTGCTGTGTGGCATGGCCTTCGTGCACCACTCTTTCGCACCGGATTCCTCGCCTGGCAGCCACTTGGCACCATGGCTCGAGCATCTCTTCCGCTGTTTCAATCGCGCTCGTGGTGTTGTAGTACGGCATGCCGGAGGCATCGGCGGCGATCACCGCGACGGAAGCCGGAATCACATGGAGAAGAATGAGCCGTGCCCGGGTTTCGCCCGCTTGCTCAAGAGCAAAGGGCATGAGGTGGTCCAGATCGCTTAGATCTGTGGCGACGAGAATCGTGGCTGGATGCGTCCAGCGGTCCATATCGGAACCCCGCATGGCGAACACCTCATAACCCAGAAGCGTGTCACCCAGCAAGCAGGCGGGATGTGCTAGAGAGCACCCCGGATTGTGATTTAAGTCACTTCCAGACATGATTTGCGCACCCAATAGCCGGGCTGCGATCATCCCGGTTTGGGAGATTTTGCGGATGAAACGATGGATGCTGATTCTTTTCGTTGCTGCGCTTCTTCGCTCAGCCATTTGGGCGCAAGCGACGGCTTCTGCTCCGGCCACGCCCGCCTGGACGCCGCCCGCGGGTCATTTAACGATGGCGATTTGGCCAGGAACGCCGCCGGACGAGAAGACTGGCATGCCGCCGGAGAGCACGATTAATCCGGCCGGCAGCCGAATGGTCGCAGGCAAACCTGTGACTCGACTTATTGACGTTTCCACGCCAACCATCACGCTCTACAAGTCCAAGTTGAACACCGGCGCGGCGATTGTTGTGTTTCCGGGCGGCGGATACCAGCAGCTTGCAATCGACTTGGAGGGAACCGAGGTTTGCGACTGGCTCAACGATATCGGCGTGACGTGCGTGCTGCTGAAATATCGCGTGCCCGATAGCGGCCCTTATCCAAAATCCGCGGCAGCATTGCAGGATGCGCAGCGCACGATGGGCATCGTGCGGCAACACGCGGCAGAGTGGGGCATCGATCCGCATCGCATCGGCGTGCTGGGCTTTTCGGCCGGCGGATATCTCTCTGCGGCTGTTAGTAGCATTTACGGCACCCGCCTTTATCCGCCAATCGATGCGGCCGACCAGTTGAGCTGCAGGCCGGATTTCTCGGTGGTGATCTATCCCGGCTACTTGTCGATCGCCGAGCAGAACTTCATTGCTAATCCAGCCATTCAGCCCACCACCGATACGCCGCCGACTTTCATCCTCCAGGCAGAGGACGATCCGGTGCACGTGGAGAACTCGCTGGTGTATTTCTTGGCGCTGAAAAACGCGAAAGTGCCGGCGGAGCTGCACATTTACGCGCAGGGCGGGCACGGCTACGGTCTGCGACCAAGAGACCTGCCCATCATGGGCTGGCCAAAGCTGGTGGAGACATGGCTGCACACCATCAAAGTGCTTCCGGCAGATTGACGAAATAGAATCGAGCCATGCTGATCGCAGTCATCACGGTCTCGGATCGCTGCTCGCAGGGGTTGATGGCCGATACCGCCGGCCCTGCGGTCGCCGCACTTTTGGTGCGTGAGTGGCCGCACGCCGAGATTCGGGCGGCGCTTTTGAGCGACGATGAAAACGCAATTGCGTCGGCGCTCGAGGAGTTCGCCGGCCAGAATGCGAACCTGGTGCTGACCGTCGGCGGCAGCGGGCTCGGCCCGCGCGATCGGACCCCGGAAGCGACTCGTCGCGCGATGGATCGCGAAGCACCGGGCCTGGCGGAAGCTATGCGTGCCAAAGGGGCTGAGCGTAATCCCTATGCATGGCTCTCGCGCGGCGTGGCGGGAATCCGAAAAACTACGTTGATCGTGAACCTTCCCGGAAGCGAACGCGGCGCAACCGAAAGTCTGCAGGCGATTTTGCCTTTATTGCGGCATGGCCTCGAGGTCCTCGCCGGCGCGCAGAATCATCCATAGCTGGGCCGGAATTGAAACCCGCAGCTCGCCCTGATGACTGGCACCTGAAGCGAACCGATCTCAAGAAAACATTTTCTTGAGCCGCCTTCGTTCCTCGGCCTGAAAAGACGGTGACCAGGCAGGCAAATCAGCAAAAGATCGCGTTTTCGCGTGGGTTTTGTGCGTTTTTCCACCGAGTCTCGCCGCGAGAAAAGCCGGAAAATCGTACAATTCAGTGCGATGAGCCCAGCAGGCAGACTCCGCACGAATCGCCGCACCGAGGCCGCAAACATTCATGACGTGGCCCGACGCGCGCGCGTCTCCATCGCCACCGTATCGCGCGTGGTCAATGGCATCTCCACCGTCGATCCGGATCTGGCCAAGCGAGTTTGGAAGGCAGTTGAGGAAGTGGGCTACCTGCCCAATACCCAGGCTCGCGCTCTGGTTTCCGGCCGCAGCCGCATTCTCGGGCTCATTGTTTCCGAAATCACCAATCCGTTTTTCCCCGAGCTGGTGCAGGAGTTCGAGAATCTGGCCGTGGCGCAGGGTTACGAGGTGATGATCGGGTCGACAAACTACGATGCCGTTCGCACCGAGGCGCTGATCCGTCGCATGCTGCAGCGAGGTGTGGACGGCGTGGCCGTGATGACCTTCGGCATTGAAGAGGCGCAGGTGCAGAAGCTCGTGCGGCACGAGTTTCCGCTGGTGTTTGCCGACGCCGGCCCCGATTTGCCCAACGTCCGCGTTTTGAAGGTGAACTATGGCGATGGGATTCGCGAAGCGGTCCAGCACCTGGCGGCGCTCGGGCATCGCCGGATTGCGTTTATCAGCGGGCCGCTTCGCATGCGTACGGCCGTAACGCGCCGCGATGCCTTTACAAAATCAATGAGCGAGCTCGGCCTCGCTGTCCCGGCGGCTTTCATCGTTGAAGGCGATCACTCCATGGAGCGCGGAAAATCGGCCATGGAAACGCTAATGGCGCTTGCCGAGCTTCCCACCGCGGTCATCTGCTCCAACGACATGACCGCCATCGGCGTTCTGCATGCGCTCGACGAAACCACGCACAAGGTTCCCGAAGACATCTCTGTCGTCGGCTTCGACGATATTCGCCTCGCGCAATTCATGTTGCCTCCGCTCACGACGGTGCGCATGTCGTGCAAGGAGCTGGCGGACGCCGCAGTGCAGGCTCTGCGTGCTGGCATCGAGCCCGGCCATACCCAAGCCGGGCAGAAAGAATGGCCGATCGCCACGCGCCTGGTCGTCCGCCGGTCCACTGACTTCCCACGTGGCACGCTGCCCGCCATGGGAAAACTTAAGCAGCCCAAGGCCGCGCGACAAGACCCGCCAGCAAAACAACCCGGCGCCTGAAGACCCCAATCGAGCCCCGAGCGCTCCGCTATATTCAATCCACGCAATGAGGTAGCACGATTCCAGAAATCGTGTGACGAAACGCACAGGCAACCGTATGTGTCCACAAATACTTTGCTTATATGCTCGCGAGAACGGCGCTAATCCGGACATTGTGGTTTCTGACCCTACTCGCCGGAATCCTTCCGCGTGGAAATGCCGCCGATGCAGCCAATGCATCTCAGCTGACTGGAACAATCGTTGACACGTCCGGCGCGGTGATCGCCGGGGCTACCGTTCAGGTGCTCAGCGCGAGCGGTACGCTTCAACAAAAGACGCGGTCAGACGTGAACGGCTCCTTCATACTTTCTGGACTCGCGGCTGGCAAATATCGGCTCGTCGTATCGAATTCGGCCTTCGAAACCAAAGAAATACCTGTGACCATTCAAGCTGCCGGAACGCCAGTCCCGTTGCGCATCTCACTTGTAGTGGGCGCCGTGAGCACAACCATTAACGTTGAAGGCCGCGAAGACGACCTTACCGGAGTTGCGGAATCGGGTTCCCAGGGCACGGTTGGTGCCGTCGAACTTCAGAATCGTCCGATTCTTCGTTCAGGAGAGGTTTTGGAAACGGTTCCCGGCCTCATCATCACGCAGCATGCTGGCGGCGGAAAGGCCAACCAGTATTTTCTTCGCGGATTCAATCTCGATCACGGCACAGATTTCGCCATCTTCATCGACGGCATGCCACTGAATCTGCCTTCGCACGCGCACGGCGAGGGCTACTCTGACATGAATACCGTAATCCCGGAGTTTGTGAAGCGAGTGAATTTCGAAAAGGGCCCTTATTACGCCGATGTGGGCAACTTCGGCTCGGCTGGGGCGGCCCATATGGAGTTCCTCAAGACGCTGCCTCAGGATTTCTTCCGAGTCGAAGGTGGCCAGGAGGGCTACGGGCGGATCGTTTTTGGTGCATCGCGAAAACTAGGCGCGGGCAACCTGCTTTATGGCGGAGAGGCGTATCACGACAATGGTCCCTGGACGCACCCGGACAACTATTACAAATACAACGGCCTCGTGACTTTAAGCGGCGGTACTGACACCGGTGGATTCAGCATCACGGCTCGCGGTTACCGGGGAACATGGCACTCCAGCGATCAAATCCCGGTGATCGCCCAATCCCTGGTCGGCTACTTCGGCACGCTGGATCCGACAGACGGCGGCCATTCACAGCGTTACAGCCTGCAGGGCGAATGGCATCGCCAGAGAGCGACTTCTCTGACCCAGATCACGGCGTACGGTTTTTATTACGATCTCGATCTGTTCTCCAACTTCACTTACTACCTCATTGATCCCCAAAAGGGCGACCAGTTTGAACAGCAAGACAGGCGGTGGGTTGCGGGACTCGATGCACGCCACGCGATCTACGGGCGGTGGTACGGCCGCGAGGTGGAGAATACCTTCGGGCTGCAAGTTCGAAATGACTGGGTCCACAACGGCCTTTTCCGTACTCAAGATCGCGTGCGCACAAATAAGGATGACGTGAACGCCTGCAATGACGAACCCATCGACGCGTGCATTGCGAATCCGAATTTAACCGCAATCTTGCCTGCGGCCACATCATTGAACCGATTCACGGACACGCTGATCGGGTTCTACGCAGAAAACAAGATCCAGTGGGCGGAGAAGTTCCGCTCGGTTCTAGCCGTTCGCGGCGACGACGCAAGATACACCAACACCAGCTTGACTCCCACCTATGTTTCCAACATTCCATCGCTCGCGACACCGGTCGATTTTGGCGAGCTTAACTCCGGCTCAGCGACCAAATTTCTGCCACAGCCGAAATTGAGCCTGATCTTTGGACCGTTGGCTCATACGGAGTTCTACGCTCAGGGCGGTTTCAGCTTTCACTCCAACGATGTGCGCGGAGCGACACAGAGCGAGGAACCGATTTCACCGGACAATCCCTTCCCAACTTCCACCACGCCCATTTCACCGCTGGTGCAACTCAAAGGCGGGGAGTTCGGTATGCGCACCACCGAGGTTTCGCATCTGCAGAGCACGTTCTCGCTTTGGTATCTGCGGAGTAATTCCGAACTGCAGCAGGATGGTGACACCGGTGGTACGTCTGCTTCCGACCAATCGAGCAACCGCTATGGGGTTGAGTGGGCAAACTATTACACGCCCACCGATCACTGGGCCGTTGATTTGGACGTTGCGGACTCCCGCGCTCAATTTACTCAAATCGATCCGGACGATGCGGCGTACACTAACCCAGGTGGCGGGCAGTATCCCGAACAAGGGCAGGGAGGCACGCTGGTTCCGGAAGCGGTGAAGGTCGTAGTCTCATCGGGCGTCACTCTGCACGACTACAAAGGCTTTACGACGACCATGCGGCTGCGCTATTTTGGTCCGCGCGACTTGACGTCTGACGGAATTAATCGCTCAAAGGCCACGTTATTGGTCAACGCAGAGGCCGGCTACCAGGTCGGCGAGAAGTGGCGAATTTCAGCAGAGTTCTTGAATTTGCTGGACCGGCGCAACGACGACATTACCTACGCCTATGTCTCCCGAATCGCACCAGCAGGGCCGGCGACATTCACCAACGTATCGCACCCGGCTGAGCCGTTTGAGATGCGAGTCTGGCTTGAAAGAACCTTTTGACACAAGGATGTCGCGACTTCCCGGTCAATGACTGTGCGGATGCTCGTGCCCGTGACCGTGCTTTGCATCCAGCGCACGCGTGGGCACGCTCATCACCAGCTTGCCATGCTGCACGCCTTTGAGCCCGATGATCAAGTCGGCGAAACTCTGCACGCGCGCGGCCTTGCCGTGGACGATCAAAACCTCAAGGCATGAGTCGTGGTCAAGATGCGCGTGGCTCGTCGAGACAACCAGGTCGTGGTTCTCGTGTTGCGCTTCCGTCAGCTTTTCCGTGATCCCAAAAGCATGATGGTTGTAGATGAGCGTGACGGAGCCGACGACTGTTGCTTCGGGAGAAGCGGTTTGCTCGCGAACCAGGCGGTCGCGAATAAGGTCGCGAAATGCCTCGGACCGGTTCGTGTATCCGCTCTTCTCAATCGAGCGGTCAAAACGCTTCAACAATTCTGAATCGAGGGCAATGCCGATCCTGCTTAACTCTCCCATAGACGTACCTGCTCGCAATCCGGCGTTCCCGCCAAACCCAGCATAGCGCGGACCTGAGAAACCGGACTACTGCGGCGTGATCAGGTGGTGAGCGATGGCAAAGAGCGCAAGCTCGAGGCGCGTGGAAACGCCGGTCTTATCGAAAATATTCGACAGGTGCCGCTTGACGGTCTCTTCGCTCAGCGAGAATTGCTTGGCGATGTCGCGGTTGCTGCAGCCTTCAACAATGCAGCCCACCACCTCAAGCTCGCGCGGAGTGAGTCCGTAGGTCTTGCGCTGCGGCACCGCGGCCTGCTGCATCAGCTCGTGAAGAGCGGAAACGAGATTGACGACGCGCTTGCCGCCGATCCAATAATCGCCGGCATGAACGGTACGAATGGCGGTTTGCAGGTGGCTGGCGAGCGCATCCTTCAAAACAATGCCGCGCGCGCCGATTTGCAACGCCTCAATAATCTGCTGCGTGGTGATCGTGGACGTGAGAAGAAGGATTTTAGCTGTGGACGGGCCGCTCATGATGGCGCGCATGGCCTCAAGGCCGGGCAGGCGCGGCATGGCTACATCGAGAAGCAAAACATCCGGCTGCAGCTCAAGCGTCTGCGTGATGGCTTCGTCCCCGTCCGTGGCATCTCCTACCACGTCGAAGCCGTCGTTCTTCGAAAGCATATTGCGCACGCCGATGCGCACGACCGGATGATCGTCCGCCAGCACGATTCGAATGGTTCGTTCCATTTCTGCCACACGCCTCCGCTGAACCGGTTCAGGAATAGAATGTTCCAACAATTCCGGCCCGCTGCCGTTCCCCGCTCCAGCGCGCAGTTGACGCCAGATCAGGCGGGCAATTCAGCATCCAGCATACGCTCCAACCCTTGGGCGGCGGCGCGTAAATCGTTCAGCAGGATAGCGCTGTTATCCAACTGGTTATCCTTCGCGCCGAGTGGCGTGGCCTCTAGAAGCGCGCCCAGGCGGGCGGCCTGAAGCGCGCCTGCCATGCCGCAGCCGCCCTTGATCGCGTGCCCGATGCGGCGAATCTCTGCCGCATCGCCTTTGGCGATGGCCGCGCCCAGCGCTTGAATCCGCACCGTGAGGTCGCTGACGACAGCAGAGTAAATCTGCCGCACCGCCGATTCCGGCATCACTTTTCGCAACTGCGAAAGAACTTCCGCGCTGACCACCGGCTCCTTGGCGTCAAGCAGCGTCGCGGGCGCTTCCTGCTTGTAACCGTCAATCACCTTGCGCAGGTTTTCGGCGCTGAAAGGCTTCAGCAGAAATCCATCCGCCGCACCGGCAACATCAGGTGGTGCGTCGCTTCCGCTGATGGCGTAGATGCGGACCTTGGTGCGCTTCCGCAACTCCGCAATCAGCGTTGTTCCGCTCAGTCCCGGCATTTGCGCGTCCATCAGGATCGCGCCAGGTCGGCATAATTCACGGTCGAGCATGTCCAGCGCCGCTACGCCGCTCTCGGCTGTATGGACAGTGAATCCCGCCATCGTGAGCATTGTGGCTGCCACCTCGCGGCTCACCAGGTCGTCATCAATCAGGAGAACGACCGGCAGGCGTCTCTCTTCGGAGCGCTCGATCATGCATCTAGTTTGCATCTGGCGCCTGCGCGTGTGGAGAGAAATCTGCGCAGCAGTGATTTTATTGGTTCAGCCGCCAATCAGGCGCCGGAATGGCGCCAACCCCCCGAGAAATGCGCTGCTAATGGCCGCCTGTGCTTGACTCCGGCATTCCCAGCGCCGTCGCGGCTGGCAGATCCTGGCCGTTTTGCCAGTCGTAAATCGCCGTCAAAAACCGGTCCGCGCGTCGCTGCCACAGCTCAGCCTGCACGTCGTAGCGCACAGTCACGTTGTTGAGCCAGTAGGGGCGGTTTTCGGCCGTCCACGCTTGGCTGTATGCGTTCTTCAAAGCTGAATAGCCGTCGCGCAGGTCCTGGCACCGGCCGTTCATGCTGCTGATTTCGCTGAGAAGATTGTAGGTCGCATTGCTTTGCGTCTTGTCGTGCTGCTGAGCGACCGCCTGAGCGTACGCCGAAGGGATCTCCTGCGCAAGCTGGAACTTGAGCCCGATGAAATCGAGCCGATGTGCACCCAGGTCCATGGCGGCCAGCGCATCGGGCTCGGCAAGCTTGGGGTTGTCGCTCCGCGCTTCATCCAGAAGGACGATAGCCTGCTCCGCGTGGAGGCGCAGATCGTGCGCCACAGGCAGAATCTTCGCGGAAACCGTTTGCCCTTCCGGGCTCCACGGATCGAGCCAGAAAATCTGGTCGCTTGTTATGCCGGTCTTGGCATTGAGCAGATCTTCTTGCGCGGCCATTAGTTCCTTTTGAGCCGCGTTGATTTTGCCGCTCGGGTCGAGATGAAAGACTGCGCCGTACGCTTCCTGATAATCCGCGATAGAACTCTGGCCCGGCTGCCACGCCGCTGCTGCGCCAAACAGCACGCCATACCAGTCCATATTGAAAAGGCCTTCCCCATCGTCGTTCCAGACCGTGGTGAGCGCACCGGTCGACCCGAGACTCTGCCCCGCGGCAATAAAGCCCTGGATGTTCCATAAAGCTTGCTGATCGCGCGGATAAACTTCGTTCCAGTTCGAGTCGCCGGGAGCTACCCAAGTTTCAATCCCGTTCTTGGCGAATGGCTGGATGAGCTTGCCGAAGTCTGTTTGTGCGGAATAGTTCCAGGGCACGGCAATCATGTCTTTAGGCAGGCCGGCGACGGCATCGGGATTCGCGTCGCCAATGTCGCCCCAGAAAAGCAGCCGGCGGTTCAGCGGCGCGAGCGCGTCGTGAATCTGCTTGAGGAACGCAACATAGACCGCACCGTACCCTTGCTGCGCGACGGCATCGTGTGTGCGGCCGACGCCCAGGTCGAAGGTTTCGTCTGCGCCGATGTGGATGAACGGCGATGGAAACTCCTGCGCGATGTCGGTAAACCAATCCTTGATGAGCGGCAGCGTGCCCGCCTGCCCGGGTGCGAGCACGTATCCCTGCGGAGTTTCCGCTTCATCCTGGTAAAGCTCCCACTTGAGCACATGATGCAAATGCCCGAAGGCCTCCTGGTCGGGCACGATCGTCACGTGATGCTGGTGTGCATAGGCCACAAGATCGGCAACCTGTGCCGGCGTCAGCGAGCTGCCGGGCGGCGCCGCCAGCGGATGATCGGGATAAAGAAGCGTGTGCTCGAAATACGGCGAGTAGATATTCGCCTTGAAGGAAGCAAGCACGCGGATCTGGTGCTTTTGGAAATCCAGCGTCGGAAACGGGCCGCGAGAGAGATCGTCGCTGATGCCGCGATATTGCATGGCCGGCCAGTCGCGCACTGTGCCTGTAGGAATGACGCGCGGCCCGCGCGGCAACGGCAGCAACTGTTTGAAAGTCTGGACGCCATAAAACACGCCGGAGCCGGTTGCGCCAATCACAACTGCATCGTGCGGGCCGATGACCAGAACGTAGCCTTCGGATTCCATCACCGGATCGAAGGCAAGGTTATTGCCGGTGAGCGCGGCCTTTGCCATGTCGGACCCGTTGCGGAGCAGCGTGATGCGATAGGGCAATTGCGCGGCGCGGGATTGGCCTTCGTCTGGCGCTATGCGCTTCAGCGCATCTTCAAGATCGCGCGCCGCGAACTCGTCCTCGGCATCGTGACCGGGAACTGTGACCAAAATCCTGTCGGGCAGCGGGGAAGTCTGGCCGAAGTTCGCCTCACGCGGAACGGGAACCAGCACCGGCTTCGATTGGGCGGCGCATGCAATGGAACCGGCAATAAGCGCGGCAACAGCCGTCTGTAGAAATGGAAATGATGTGCATCGAGAGAAACCCGGCAACGATACCTTCCTTTGGCCCGAGGCGATCGAGCTCACGATTGCAATGCAGCCATTGTAGAGCGGTTCACCCGTTCATCCACCGCAGTTTGGCGCATTACAAGGCGCCATTTTCTTTGGAGAAAAACCACTTGGCAGTCATGGATTCCTCAGGCAGGAACTCGGAAACCGCTGTAGACTGGTGCATCGCGCGAACCGGGCTGCGCGAAAGCGACGAGAATTGCCGAATGCCGAAAGGTGAGAGGGAGATGAACCGGTGAGCTCCGCCGATTCCATGCAACAACATGTAAGCCCCGATGCCGGATCAGCGCGCCGCTACAATGCCCTTCTGTTTCTGGTTGCGGGGCTGGGTGGGTTGCTCTATGGCATCGACGTCGGCATTATCGGCGGAGCTATTCCTTACCTGCAGGCAACGTCGGGACTAAATCCATCGCAACTTTCATTCATTGTTGCGGCGGTTCTGCTGGGCAGCGTGTTTTCTACGCTGTTCTCTGGCCTGCTCGCCGACTGGATCGGCCGCAAGCCGCTGATGATTGTCAGCGGCTTCGCATTCGTCGCGAGCATTCCGGTGATTGCGTTGTCGCAGGGATACGCCCCGCTGCTCTTCGGCCGCTTGCTGCAGGGCGCAAGCGGAGGGTTGATCGGTGTCGTGGTTCCTCTCTACTTGGCCGAGTGCCTGGGCGCGTCGAACCGCGGCAAAGGCACGGCGGTTTTTCAATGGATGCTGACGCTCGGCATCGTGGCCGCGGCCCTGATGGGAATGTACTTCAGTTATCAAGTCGACGCTGTGTCGAAGCTTGGTAACGCCGCGGCGCTGCTTCACTTCGAGGACCACGCGTGGCGCAGCATCTTCTGGGTTTCGCTTCCACCTGGCGCAGCATTCGTGCTGGGCAGCTTTTTCGTTACTGAATCGCCGCGATGGCTCTACCGGCGCGGCGAAAAGCAACGCGCTGCCCAGGCGCTGCTGCGCTCGCGCAGCTGGGCGCAAGCTGCGCTCGAACTCGATGAGATCGAAGCAGCGGCGCGCTCGGCTCCCGCCCATGCGGGCCAGCAGGTGCGCGAATCGCTTCTGCGGCGCAAGTACGTCATTCCGTTTGTGCTCGCATGCGTCATCCTGTTCTGCAACACGGCAACGGGCGTGAACTCCATCATCGGATACAACACCAGCATCCTGCTGCAAAGCGGATTGAGCGATCTCGCGGCGCATTGGGGCTACGTGATCTTTACCGCGATCAACTTTCTGGCCACCATGCTCGGCGTGATGCTGGTGGACCGAAAAGGAAGAAAGTTCCTGCTGGTGTTGGGAACGAGCGGTGTCATCGTTGCGATGATCAGTGTGGCGTTGCTTTTCAGAACCACTGAAAAAATAAGCGTCGACTGCCGCGGCGCGGTGCAGGCGATGGTCGCGCCCGATCAAACGCTGACACTTCGCTTCGACCCGGCGAGGGCCAAGAATTTATTGGCGGGTGAGCGAGAGTCGGTCATAGGGGGTACCAACCCCGCGATCGACAGTGGGCGCGCGTCGCTCGCGATCATTTACTCCTACGGTGATTTCACGGTCGCTACGAGTTACGTTCGCTCTGCCGATGCGGCTCCTGCGCCGATCGAGATTACGCGCGCAAGCTCGCTGCCGGCGAACAGAATCGAAGCCTGGTTCCGAAATCCATTCGGCAATCTTGAAACTTCGCGAGATGCGCCGCTCGTGATTCAAAAAGCGCTGGTGGGCCAGGTGCCCGAGCCTCGACATGGATGGCTGGTCGCACTGGGACTCTTTGTCTTCATGAGCTTCTACGCCGTCGGCCCGGGAATCGTCGTATGGCTCGCGCTGAGCGAGCTGATGCCCACGCGCATTCGCTCCAATGGCATGAGTATTGCGCTGGTGATCAATCAGCTTGTGTCAACAACGCTGGCGGCCATCTTTCTGCCCTTTGTCAGCAAGTACGGCTATGCGCAAATGTTCTTTCTCTTCGCGGGCTTCACCGTCGTCTACTTCATCGTTTCCGCGTTCTTTTTTCCGGAGACGAAGGGCAAGACGCTGGAGGAGATCGAAGCGGTCTTCGAGAAAAAGCCCGCAGTCAATCGCCCCTAGGAGAGGCGAGCAATCAATGGGTATCGGTCGAAAGCTGGAGGCTAGAAGCTAGAAGCTAGAAGCTAGAAGCTGCTCTACACCTTCTGCGTGCGCATCACCTGGCGCACGCCGTCCACGCGGCGCAGGCCCAGCACCATGCGGTTCAGGTGGCGCACGTCTTCGGCTTCAACGACGAACTCGATGATGGCTTCGCCCTCTTCGTTGCGGCTCAAGTCCACGGCGCGAATGTCGGTGTTCTCGTCGGAGATGACGGCGGTGAGCTCTTTCAACATGCCCGTGCGGTCTTCGCAGCGGACGATAATCTTGACCGGGTAGCGCTGCGGCTGTCCGGCCCCCTCGGCGGCGCGCGACCACTCCACGTTGATGCGGCGGTCGCTCTCGTAAAGCAGGTTCTGCACGTTCGGGCAACTGCGCGCGTGGACCGCGACTCCCTTGCCGCGCGTAACGTAGCCCACAATTTCTTCGCCGCGAATGGGATTGCAACAGCGCGCGCGATAGACGAGCAGGTCGTTCTGGCCTTCAACCTGCAGCGATTCGGAACCGGTGAGATGCAGCTTGCGCACCGCATCGGTCATGCCCGCTTCACCCGGTTTGCCCGCCGCGGCGGGCTGTTCACCCTCTGGTGGCGCCGCGAATCCCGGCGACAGTTTGGCCAACAGTTGTCGCGCTGTGTTTTTACCCTGGCCTAAAGTGGCTAGCAGGTCGGCGGCTGTGGCCACGCCGAACTCACCGGCAATTCGGCCAAGGTCCTGATCGCCGATTTGCGCCATCGGCACTTTGTATTTACGCGCCTCACGCTCGAGCAGCTTGCGGCCGATATCGACGGCGCGCAGCCGCTGGTCTTCATTGAGCCAGTGCTTAATCTTGTTGCGCGCGCGCGGGCTTTTGACGAAAGTGAGCCAGTCGCGGCTGGGCTTGTGATCTTTTTGCGTAACGATTTCTACGATGTCGCCGGTGCGCAGCTTTGTGCGCAGCGGAACCATGCGGCCGTTGATCTTTGCGCCCACGCAGGAGTGCCCGACATCAGTGTGAATGGTGTAGGCAAAATCGACCGGCGTTGCGCCGGCGGGGACGACGACAACCTTTCCCTTCGGCGTAAAGGTGTAGACCTCGTCTGGATAGAGGTCCATCTTCAGGCTCGAGAGGAATTCGTTGGGATCCGTCATCTCCTTCTGCCACTCGACAAGCTGACGAATCCAGTTGAGCCGCTCCTCGTCACGTGCCGTCACCGTGCCGCCGCCGGCTTTGTACTTCCAGTGCGCGGCAATGCCTTCTTCGGCGATGCGGTGCATTTCTTCGGTGCGAATTTGCACCTCAAACTGGTGGCCGCTGGCGCTCATCACGGTGGTGTGCAGCGACTGATAGCGGTTGGCACGCGGGATCGCGATGAAGTCCTTGATGCGCCCAGGTACCGGCCGCCACAGCGTGTGAATGAGGCCGAAGACCGCATAGCAGGAGGCCACGTCTTCGGTGATGACGCGAATGGCAAGCAGATCGTAGACCTGGTCGAAGGAAACCTTGGTTCGTTCGATCTTCTGGTGAATGGAGTAGAGGCGCTTGATGCGCCACTCTACGCGCGCCTTGATGCCGTTTTCACGGAGCTGCTCGACCAGCGTGTCTTCAACGCCGCGCAGGAATTGCTCGCCCTCGATGCGGCGTGCTTCGACGGCCTCCGCAACCTGCTCGTAGCTGACGGGATCGGTGTAACGGAATGCTAGGTCTTCAAGCTCGCCGCGCACTTTGCCCATGCCAAGCCGGTGCGCGAGCGGCGCGTAGATATCGAGCGTTTCGCGCGCGATAGCTTCCTGCCGGTCGGGCTTCAGGTAGTCGAGTGTGCGCATGTTGTGCAGGCGGTCCGCCAGCTTGATGAGCACCACGCGCACGTCCGACACCATGGCCAGCAGCATCTTGCGCACATTTTCGGCCTGGCGGTCTTCGCGGTTCGCGAATTGAATCTTGTCGATCTTGGTGACGCCTTCGACGATGTGAGCTACCTGGTCGCCGAATTTTTCGCCGATCTCCTGGCTGGTGGCGGGCGTGTCCTCGACGGCATCGTGCAGGAGTGCCGCAGCCACGGCAGTTGCGTCGAGCTTCATTTCGACGAGCACTTCAGCCACTTCCAACGGGTGGACGATGTAGGGTTCCCCGGAGGCACGGGTCTGGCCTTTGTGATGCGAAACGCAGAACTCCCAGGCCTTTCGAATCAGCGAGATATCTTCGTGGGGACGGTTGGCTTGGGCTTGCTTCAGGAGGGCTTCAAAGCGTTCCGTGATCGAGTGTTCGTCGGTGGGGCGGGGGCGGGATTTGGGGGCGAGAATATGCGACTGTGAGGGAGCAACGGGGGTGCTCGAATCCTCTGCCGCAATGGGTTGCCGGACAGTCGCCATGCTCTATTATAGGCCGCTTCGAATTGGGACGAATAAAACGGGCTCGCGATAGGCTTGGACGCCGTGCGCAATCCGCCGGTCATCTCCAACAGCCAGTTCCAGTTGGGGTCGATGGGAGAAGGGAAGCACGCTGGTAACCTTTTGTGCACAGGAATGTGCCAGGCATCACATCTCGACACGCAAAAAAGGAGGAAATTAAACTCCCCCGGAGGTTAAGAACCGAGGAAAACATGGTCAGAAATATCTTTCTTGCTGCGTTGGCCGTGACTGCAGTTGCCGGCATTGGATATGCGAATCAACCGACCGCCAAGACGGTCGTGATCTCAGTCAGCAGAACTCCGGCCACCAGCGGCAGACAAATGTACATGAACTATTGCGCCCCGTGTCACGGCGTGGACGGAAGGGGACGCGGCCCGATGGCCGCTGCATTGAAGAAGCAACCCGCGGACCTGGCATTACTGAGCAGGATGAATGGTGGAAAGTTCCCGGCGAGTCACGTTGTCTCGGTGCTCCAATTCGGAACGGCCAATTCATCGCACAGGAATTCGGCAATGCCGGTTTGGGGACCGATGTTTGGCACGGCCGATCCCACTAGCATTGCATCGAACGTGAGGGTACTGAGAATCAGCAACCTGAGCCAATATCTGCAGACGCTGCAGGAAAAGTAGCCGCGACTTCGAGTCGCTCCCATTCTCAGGCTTGATACTGAGAGTGGGAGCCAATGGCCAAACGGGACAACACCAAGGCGGCCTCGCGGACGAAAGAGCGCCGCGGACCGGTGCGCACGGCGTCGATCGTCAAGAGCGAGAAAGCAACTGCGCAGCCGCAGCGGGCAACTCGCCGTGTTGACATGGCGGGCCCCCAGCGGCCGCATGATCGTGTTGCGCCCGAATTCGACCCCTCGAAGAGCAACGATCGACGCGCTCAGTCCCGCAAAGACTTGCCGAAGGTCGTGACCGCCAAACGCCCCGCTACGCCGTCTGCAAACCACGGCCAGACGATTCCTGCTCAGCCTGGAGCGACGATCGCCCGCCGGGCCGCGGACCGGCTTCGCTCCGGACATCTATGGGTCTACGCATCGGACGTTCTTTCAATCACGCCGCCGGACGCTGAAGCTGCGATCATACCCGTCGCCGATCAGCGCGGCCTGCTTCTGGGCACTGCGCTCTACAGTCCGTCCTCGCAGATCGCGCTGCGCCTGGTATCGCACGAAGCTCTCAACCAGTCCGCATGGCTCGAGCTGCTGGCATCGCGGCTTCGCGCAGCCATCGCGCGCCGCAAACCGATGCTCGATGCCGGCAATGACGCGTGCCGCTTGTGCTTCAGTGAGGCCGACGAGCTGCCCGGCCTCATCGCAGACAAATATGGCGACCTTATCGTGCTTCAGTTCCTAACCAAAGGGCTGCTCCACGCTGTGGTGAAGGAAACGTGCGTGCGCGTTTTGAGTGAAGAGATTTTGCCCGCCGCCATTCTTGAGCGCCCCGATCCGCGCATCCGCGAGTTGGAGGGCCTGCCCGCGCCCAGCGCCGACCCGCTTTGGCTCGCGGACCCTCGAAAGCCGATCGCCACAATACAATTCCATCTGAACGGGCTCACGTTTCACTACGATGCAAACGCAGGCCAGAAAACCGGCGCATTTCTCGACCAGCACAGCAACTATGCGGCGGCGCGGGAGTGGGCGCGGCGACTCCTTGCTGCAAGGCCGGGGTCGGGTGGCCGCGCGCTCGACGTTTGCTGCTACCAGGGAGGATTCGCGCTTCATCTTGCGCAGGTGTTCCGCAACGTGACGGGCATCGACGCGTCCCGCGCCTCGCTTGAAGTGGCAGAGCGCAATCTTGATGCAAATCGTGCCATGCTTGCGGGCGGCGTCGACTGGATCGAGGCCGACGCGTTCGAGATTCTTCGCGACTGGTCGCAGACGCGCGGCACAAGATTCGACATGATCGTTCTCGATCCGCCCGCCTTCGCCAAAAGCAAACGCGCCGTCGAGGGCGCGTTGCGCGGCTATAAAGAGCTGAATCTGCGCGCGCTCAAAATGCTGCGCCCGGGCGGCCTTCTCATCACCTGCTCCTGCTCGCATCATGTGAGCTGGGCTGATCTTGAAGGTGCAGTTGCGTCGGCGGCAGGGGACGCAGGTCGCCGCGTGCGACTGCTGGAGCGGCGCGGCGCAGCTCCCGATCATCCTGTGGTGTTGAATTTGCCTGAGACCGAGTACCTGAAGTGCCTGGTGCTCGAAGCCGAATGACCTCGTGCGCGCCTAGTTCAACAACGTCTGAAAGGTCTGAAGATCGATATTTGATCCGCAGACAATCACGCCCACCCGCAGGCCCTTGCATCGATCCTTCAATGGACCCAGCAACGCTGCCGTTGCAGCCGCGCCGGCGGGTTCGACCGCAAGTTTTAAATCTTCAAACAGAATTTTCATAGCGGCTCTCATCTCGTCGTCTTCAATCAAAACCACGTCGTCAAGGAACTTTTGACAGAGATAAAAGCTGTAAGGCTCGGTGCAAGGCGCAGATAGGGAATCAGCGATACTCTTAGGACCGTTGGGCAAGGTGAGTGGATGACCTGCCTTCAGAGACAAGATCATTGCATTCGCGGCCGCGGGCTCAACCCCAAAAACCCGGCAGCGAGGTTGGATCTGCTTCGCGGCACAGGCCACGCCTGAGGCTAAGCCTCCGCCACCGATAGGAACGATGATCACGTCAAGATCGGGTGCCTGATTCAGGAACTCAAACCCCAACGTGGCCGTGCCCAGCGTCACCAATGGGTTCTCGAACGGATGCATGACGGTGCGATTCTCGGCTTCGGCGATGCGCCTCATTTCATTCAGAACGAGAGAAATATTTTCGACCTGGATGATCTCTGCGTTATAGTCCTGAATCGCTCGAAGCCGGAACGGGTTGATGGTTTTTGGGACGACGATTTTAGCTCTTACGTTCGCGCAGTGTGCTGCGAATGCCACAGCGATGCCGTGGTTGCCTCCGGTTCCGGCAACGACGCCGCGTTCCTTCTCCTCGGTGGAAAGATGATCCATCACGGTAAGAGCACCGCGGGCCTTGAACGATCCTGTTTTTTGAAACAGCTCAAGCTTGAGCAGAGCCTTTGTCTCATTGCCCAGCAAGCGCGCCTTCAGCGGGGTTTCCCACTCGTGGACCGGCGTCGCGCAGAGCCGTGGAGAAAGCCGCCGGAGCTGTTCTTCGATTTCAGTTAGCGAAGGTATGTGCGTGTTCATGCGCCGGCTCTCGAAAACTTTGAGAGCGATCTACGCATTCAGTTATACCTGCGTATCGCGCCTGGATCGCGCAAATTGTGAGAATCATCTGGACTAGTCGGAAATTCCGGTGCCGATCGACATAGCCCGGCGGGAAAACTAACGGTTCAAACGTAGCTCGAGTTCGTAGGCCTTCTTGAAGTGAGCGAGCGATCGCTCCGCGATGCCAATGTCGATCATGATCGCGCTGCGCTCAACGGATGTTCTTGAGGGATTTTCCAGTTCTTTATTGAGAGATGCCAGTCTTTCTTCGAGGTGGCTGATGTGCTCGCTTAAGGTTCGTTGCATAATCCTCCGCTTCTATCGAGCCTTTGTATAGATGCGCGACAGGGCAGCGATATGCAGGGACAAACCGGGAGAATCAGGAATTTTTCTTATGCGCTCGCCTCGAACAAAGCAACCAATTTTCGTTGAGCGACAATCGTCGGACGGCGCCGTGGTTCATCAAGAACGGCCCGCTGAGATTCCGAGGCAGAACTTGCCAATGCGGCAGAGCACGCGGCGCAGGCGGACATCTTCGCGCGAGTGCGATTCAACCTGGGCAGCGCCTTCAGTCGCCGCCGCATCGCCGCTTAGGGTCGCCGCCGAGCGCAATCCCGCAAGCGCATCTTTCACCTGTGCACGCAGCGCTTCCGCCTCAAAGGTGCACGAGCGCAAGTAAGCCGAAATCGTCAGCCCCGCTTCCGCCGCGCGTTGATGCAGCCGCGCGCCCTCTGCTTTGCTCAGCCGAACAGTGACGCTAGAAGTGCGAAGATCGCGATCGAAGGCATCCCGGGGCTCTTGACTCGCGGGCGAAGCTGGAATTGCGTCCGCGAAGGCCGCCGCCCGAGACTGCCATCCGCCACGATCCGGTTTATATCGCGCGTGCGCGCTCAAGGCCCGCTCGTTGCTCAACGTCACCACATCGTCGCCCAGATCGCCTTTAGCAAAAGCTTTTGCCGCCTCAGGATCATGATGCGTCGGAGACGCAATCGCAGCCAGGATTCCGGCGAAGTGTGCGGAAGGGGACGAAGCCCCGCTCTGCGTGGCTGGCTGCATGCAATTGAGCCTAAGCTTTCGCGGTGTCCAGATCAGGGAATCTGCTGGTTAAATGTTCAGGCAATTCCCATTTCAGGGAGGGAACAAAAGCGGTGCCGATTCGGCACATTTTTGGGACCATCCTCCCCCGATATCCGCGACGCGACACGCTTACGCCGCCACCACTGGCGAATCGACAGGCTCGGGCAAAATGCGTCCGGGCAGCCGCAGCAGCTCGCCCATGGTTTCAGCGGTCACGGGACGCGAGAAAAGAAATCCCTGGCCAAATCTGCAGCCCAACTCCCGCAACAACGCGTACTGTTCCAGCGTTTCAATTCCCTCGGCCACCACATCCATTCCGAGCACGCGCGCCAGTTCGACAATGGTGCGCACAATCTGCAGCGGCTGATCATTTCCTCCTGCCATGCGCGTAACAAAGGAGCGATCGATTTTGAGCACGTCGAACGGCAGCGAGTGCAGGTGATGGAGAGAGCTATAGCCGGTGCCGAAATCGTCCATCAAAAGTGAAACCCCCAGTCGCCGCAGGCCAATCAGCACTTCAAGCGGCGTGCCATTGTCCGAAATCAGGCTCGATTCCGTCATCTCCAGGCCGAGAAGCCGGCTTGGCACGCCGGTCTGGCGGAGCAGGGCTTCGACGTGATCGGCGAGCCCTTCGCGCGCGAATTGCCGCGCCGACAGGTTCACGCAAACTCGCGGCGCCATGTTCACCGGATCCTCGCGGCACCACCTCTGAATCTGCCCGCACGCCTCCGACAATCCCCAATCGCCAATGGGCAATATCAGTCCGGACTCCTCTGCCAGCGGAATAAAGTCCATTGGCGGAATCAGGCCGCGCTCGGGATGTTGCCAGCGAATCAGCGCCTCCAGCCCAACGATCCTGCGCGTTGAGAGCTCAACTTCCGGCTGATAGAAGAGCACAAACTGGCGTTTGTCCAGCGCCTTTCGCAGGTCCGATTTGCGCGGCCAAATCCCAGTTACAGGCTCCAATGCATGACGGATTCGCGCACCGTTTTCCCGGAACGTCCTGCGCATTCGGCGCAGCTCGAGTTGACTGGCTGCCATCTCGGCCAGGCTCTCGAGCATGCGCCTCTCTTCGGCAGCCATGGGGCGCCGAGGCTGGCAGGAAAAGGCTGTAAGCGTCCCAAGGATTTTTCCGTCGCCGGAACGAATCGGCGCGCTTGCAAACGAAGCAATCTCGAGGCGCCGGATCATCATCCGCCGGCCGGCATAATTCGGGTGAGCGGAAACATCCGGTACCACCACCGGGCCTCGCGCGGCGAGCACCATTTCAAACACGCTTCCTTTGCGCGGCCGCTCGCGCACCGGCTCGCCCCAATAGGACTTGATCCAGAAGCGGGTTTCATCGGCAAAACCCAGCAGCACCGTGTCGGCTTTGAAGTACTCTGCCGTCAGGCGCGTGATCGCGTCGAAGCTCGGCTCCGGCGGCGAATCGAGAATTCCTGTCGATGCCAACGCCGCCAGCCGGGCGTCCTCATCCTGGCAGTCGATCTTGCCGGCCTGCATCTCCGCTTGCAGCATCCCAGCTCCAGGCCCTCTGTGTTCCGGCGTTCTCTTTGTGGCGTGCCAATCCGTGGTCACTCGTCCCCGAGGGTTTCCCACGCCACACAGGCGCTTACCGATTCGTCATTCACGCAGCGCGATGAACGAACCCAAAGCGGGCACGCCTGCATTCACGCCTTCAGGCGTTGTTTCCGGTTCTGTATCCTACTTATCGGAATCGACGCCTGCGGACATGAGGTTACGGGCGCACAATGCCCCGGCCGGGCCCACCATGCCTCTTTGCTGGCTTTTTTGCTATTTTTTTAGAGCAGTTTGTCCCGTTTCCGTCCAAAGAAACGTCATCTGGTCCGTTACGTCCTGAATCTCCTGCTCAACACCCACTCCGGCGGAGTGTCCGCCCGATGTGCTGTAATGCAACAGCACCGGCCGCCCACTGGTTGAGTCTGCCTGCAGAAGCGCTGTCATCTTGCGCGCATGCAGGGGATCCACGCGCGTGTCGCTCGCCCCGGTAAAGAACAGCACGGCCGGATATGCCGAACTCTTTTTGACGTTCTGATAGGGCGAGTATTTAAGCAGATAAGGGAACTGCTTCTCGTTATCGGCCGATCCGTATTCAGTCATCCAGTGCGGACCTTGTTCGAACTTCTGGTAGCGCAGCATATCGAGCAGCGGATAACCGCATTCCACCGCCGAGAACAAATCCGGCCTTTGCGTGATGGCCGCGCCCATTAGCAGACCGCCATTCGACCGGCCCATGATGGCGAAATGCTCCGGGGAAGTGTACTTGTTCGCGATCAGGTATTCGGCCGCCGCGTAGAAATCGTCGAAGACATTCTGTTTCTTTTCGAACATTCCCTGCTCATGCCAGCGCTGGCCATACTCGCCGCCGCCTCGCAAGCTGGGTACCGCAAACCAGCCGCCCGCTTCCAGCCACCATGCATAAGCGGGTCTCCATTCGGGCAGCTCGCTCAGATTGAAGCCGCCGTACGCGGTCATCAGCAGGCGTTCCGTGCCGTCCTGCTTCAACCCCTTTTTGCCGGCGATGAACATCGGTATTTTGGTGCCGTCTTTCGATGTGTAGAACACCTGTTTCAGCTTGTATTGGCTGGAGTCAAACGGAACCTTGGGCTGCGCGAAGATCTCCTGCTTGCCCGTCACGGTATCGAGCCGGTAAATGGTCAGCGGTGTAATAAACGATTCGAAGCTGTAAAGCCCGAATCGGTCGGTCGATCGTCCCGCGAGAATCGTCGTTTTCCCGATGCCGTCGTGCAGCACGCTGCCCTCCGGTTTGCCGTCCAGCCCATAGACGCTGGTCTCCAACTGCGCGTCGTGCAATCGATTCACGTAGATCTTGTCGCCAACAATGTTGAACCCGTCAATCGCGTCGGACCCTTCCGGCACAACGGTCGTCCATGCATCGGGCATCACGCCCGGATCGGCCTTCATGATCCTCCAATTGGGCGATTTGTAATCCGTGCTCACAAACCATGTGCCCCTCACGTAATCCGCCGAAAAACGCGAATCCACTCCCCATATCAATACGTCGAAGTACGATCCCGGCTTGGTCAAATCGCGGTAAACAATATCCACGCGCTTGGGCGGCACGCCGCGGTCGATTTGGATGACAAGATACCGGTAATCGTCTGAAAGAGAAGCTTCCATCAGGTCGTTTGTTCCCAGCTCTTCGCCGCGAAACTCTTTGCCGAAGATCATCGCGTCGTGCGAAACCTTCTGGCCAAATTGGTGCTCATAGATGAGCGTTCCCTTCCGATCCATGCGCGAGTAGTAAAGGCCTTTTCCGTCCGGGGTAAAGACGACGCTGAGATAAATCCCGCTGGGCAGCTCGTCCAGAAGCGTCTTGCCAGTTTTCACGTTGAAAACGCGCACGGTGCTCTCGTCCGCGCCGCCCTGGCGCACGTCGTAGGCCACCAGCGTTGCATCGCGCGACACGTCATCGAGCCCCACCGACGTGTCCGGATCGCGGCTGAACTGCGCCGGATCGATGAGCCGCTTGTCTTTTTCCGCCCAACCGTGGCGCATGTAAATCGAGGATTGATTCTCTCCGGCCAGCATCTTCTCGAAGAACAAGTCATTCCCTCGCTGAATCGGAATCTTCCATTCGCTCACGTGCTCCAGCGCATCCATGTCGTCGCTGATTTGCGGCCGAATGCGCGCCTGCTCCATGTAGCGCTGCGTGTAGGCGTTCTCCTGGTCGATGAAGTCCTTTGTCTCGGGGCTGTCGGCGTTTTCGAGCCAGCGGTAATTGTCGACAATCTTGGTTCCAAAATAATTGTCGGTAACGGGAACCGGCTGAACGTCTGGCGGAGGGGGTAACGTAAATCCGCCGCGTGAGCGAATCGTCTGGCTTGTAGCGATCGCTCCGGAAAGCGCCCCAAGCAGGGCGCAGGCAATGGTCCGGCGCACGCAATAGCACATTGGAACAGCATACGCGGGCTACTTTGATTTCCGCATCGTCTTACTCCGGCCCATCCACGGCTGCCGGCCGAACCGCTCCTCGGATTTGGCCTTCACGGCCAAGCCTTTTCAGCCTGTGCTATTGCCATTCTGTGCCCATATTGTCATCGGTGATCAGGCGCATTCCCTTGAGTCTCCTCAGAAGGCTCGCTCGATCTTCCAGCACGGAATCGCGCTCAACGCTGGGATCCTGGCTCGTCGACTCCGGCAACGACACAATCTGGTCCAGCCTGGTGCGGTCTTCACCACGCGATAGATCGAACACCTGGCGCCCGTCGATTCGGTAGGCCTCGAGCGCCGATCGGAGCCGCGCCCGATCAAAGACGATGGGACTGTCGCTGACTGCGATGAAGTTGGCCAGGCGAAGAGCGTAGGGATAAACCGTCGCGCCGGTGAGCTGTACTTCGCCAGAGCCCGTCGTGTTGTAGTATGCAACACCGCCCGCGCGCAGGTGCTCCCTCACGATCTGAAGAAAATCTACCGAGAGAAGATTGGAAGCGTTCGCTCGCCAGTTGAACGTCATGTTCATCAGAATAAAGTCGAACTTGCGACCGGGGTGCGCGGCAAGCCACCTGCGCCCGTCGTCGATCACAATATGCACCTTGGGATTCTGAAGGAGACTGGCAACGGTCCGCCGCTCACGAATCAGCGGCAGGTATCCTGGATTGATTTCGACGATGGTTTCATCCTCAACCTGTGGATCGTTGGCCAGAATCTGCGCCCACGATCCCGACGAAAGGCCGATGACCAGCACCTCTCTCGGATCGGGATGGAGGCCGGGTATAGCATAGGCCCTGAAAATACCGTTGGTGTCGTTCATCGGATCGAGATTGAAGTGCCCGTCGTATACGCCGCCTCCATACACCGTGCCCTGTGCATCCACCGCGATGACTCCGCTGCGGTTTTCAACGAGATCGGTGAATTTCGTCCCGCCATGAAACAGCTCCTTCCAAAGGAGGCGCTCATACATGTCTGAGAACAGCACTCCGCGCGAGACAACCAGCACCAAAAACGCCGCGGCGAAAGACGCGGCAGCAATTTTGGAAGGCCTGGGAGTGGCGAGCGTCGCCAAAACAGCCGCAATCCCCATTCCCAATCCAAGCAGCAGCAACGACGTCGCGCTCGTCGACCAATGGTCCAGGATGACGAAGCCGACCAGGAAGCTGCCCAATGCCGACCCGACAATGTTGCTCAAATACAGGTAACTCAGTTTTTTCCCGGCCTGATCTTCTGGCCCAATCGCCGCATGCGACAGGATAGGAAATGACGCGCCCAGCAGCGCTGCCGCAATCGTGACCAGTCCATACAGGTAGCTGTAGGGAATTCTCCGGGCAACTCCGGAAAGAATGGGTCCCACCGCAAACGCCGCGATCGCGCCAATCGCAACGACAGCCGCCCCCGCCCTCAGGGTCCGGCCAAGATCGTTTCTGAGTTTTTTCTTGCAGGCGTCGTGAACTACCAGCGCGCCGTACGCAATGCCGAACAAGTAATACGCCAGTAGGTTTGCAAAGCTGGGAGCGCTTCCGCCGCTCGAAAAAGAGTACAGCCGGTACCAGATGATCTCGTATGCGAGAGCGACAAACCCCGTCGCCGCGGCCAGCAGCATTGCAACTTTGAAGCGGAGCGTGCTATGCGGCTCGGCTGCAATGGAAATCGGTTCGGGACCCGGGTCCTTGTCGGCACCGCTGCGCGACCGAATCATCAGCGCGCTCGTTCCCACTAGAAGATTCAAACAGGCAGCCAGTCGCACGCATCCTGATTCTCCAAGAACGCGCATGAGAACAAGGGCGGCCAGCAAGCACGCCGCCGCCGATCCGAATGTGTTGGCTGAGTAGAGTGAGCCCACCGATTCGCCTACATTTTCTGTGCGCCGCACCAGGTGAGCGACCAGCAGTGGAAGTGTGCTGCCCATCAGCAACGTCGGAACCAGCAGCAGCAAAAAGGTAATCGCCCCGGTCGCCGCTGTTGAAACTCCGGCCGTAAACTCGGCCACGCGATGAAAGATCCAAAGGGAGCAGAAGCCAAAGGTTCCGATCGAGACTTCAATGATTCCGAAGGCCCGCAGTGGCCGAACTCCCTCCGCGGCGGAAAGCCTTCCGCCGGCTAAACTACCCAGGCCGAGCCCAAGCATGAAGACGGTCACGATGATGGTGACCGACTCAATGTTTACGCCGTAAATTGTAAAGAGTGCGCGTTGCCAGACAATTTGATAAGTCAGTGCTGGGAAACCGGAGATAAAAAAGAGCAGGAAGTATGGCCAGAGTTTTTCCCGCTCCCGTGCCGCTGGGAGCGACTGCGGCTGTTTATTCATACTAGGTCCCCGATTATAGCAGCCGTATAAAATCCCGGTAGAATCGACAGCAGTGGCCACTCCTCCCTCAGAACGCGATCCCGAGCAGCTGGAGCTTGCCGCCGAGCCGGATACGCCGCAGCCGGCGCCGCTAAACGCGTGGCAGCGCCTGCGCGGCGTACTCGATCCCGCGCATCGGCACAGCGTCTTTTCGGCGACGGTTGTGCTCATGGTGTCCACGTTCCTTTCGCGCATCATCGGACTGGTTCGGGTCAAATACATCGTCTGGCTTTTCGGGCGCGGTGTTGAAGCGGATGCGCTGAACGCAGCATTTGTTCTGCCCGACATGATTTCCTACTTTCTCGTTGGCGGCGCCGCCTCCATTACCTTCGTCACAATCCTCACCCGTTATCACGAAGATGGCCGCGAAGTGGCGGGCCAGCGGTCGCTCTCGGTCATTCTCACCACCATGTATCTCGTCCTCGGCGGCGCCATCGTGCTCGCGGAAATCCTTGCGCCCTGGTACGTGCATTGGTGGTTCAACGGCTTCGATGCGCACAAGGCCGCGATGTGTGTGGAGCTGACGCGCATCCTTTTGCCGGCGCAACTGTGCTTCTTTGCCGGCGGTGTTTTCGGCGCGGTGCTTTTGGTGCGGAAGCAGTTCAACGTGCAGGCGGTGGCGCCGCTCATCTATGGTATGGGAACGATCGTTGGCGGCCTGCTGCTGGTAAAGAAAATCGGAGTGTCTTCGCTGGCCATCGGCACTGTGGGCGGCGCTTTCTGCGGGCCATTTCTTCTCAACTGGATCTTTGCGCATCGCGCCGGCACGCGCTACCGTTTCATCCTCGATTGGCACGACGAAGGCCTGCGTGACTGGGTGCGTCTATCGCTGCCGCTGATGGCCGGCGTCTCGCTCGTCACTGCGGACAACTGGATCATCGCGCACTTCGCATCGCACATCGGTGGCGCTGTTTCACTCATGAGCTATGCCAAACAGGTTTTTTCCGCGCCCGTGTCGGTGTTGGCGCAGGCCGCCGGCGCCGCATCGCTGCCATTCTTCGCCAGCCTATGGACGCGTGACCGTCGCTACGAGTTCGCCACGAATGTAGCCGATTCTGTTTCGCGTGTGGCTTCGCTCAGTCTTCTCGTGGCTTCAATGATGGTGGCGCTGGGCTGGCCGGCCATCGATCTGGTTTTTACGGGCGGGCATTTTTCAGCCGACGACGCGCGGCTCTGCTCCTCCTACTTCGCGGTCTTTTCGGTTTCGCTGTTTCTGTGGTCGGCGCAGGCCATCTACTCGCGCGCATTTTATGCAGCCGGAAACACCTTCGTCCCCATGGTGGCCAGCACCATCGTCACCGTTGTTTCGCTGCCGATCTACTATGTTCTCTTCCAATGGCGCGGTGCCATGGGCCTCGCCCTCGCTTCCGACATCGGCATTGCGCTGCAGACACTGACGATTGCATTGCTTCTGCATAAGCGGCGAATGGTTTCGCTCGCCAATTTGGATTATGCCGAGATGGGCCGTTGCTTGCTCGGAGCTTTGGCGGCTGGCGCGGCGGCGTGGCTCGTCGCCTGGTGTGTTGCCGCCCTCTTCCACCATCTGCCGCGCCTGGCTGAGCTGCATCGTGCGCGGTCCATCGCCGACGTCGCAATTCTTATCGGCGGCCTGGCGGTGTGGACTGCTGTGGCGATGTGGATATTGGACAGAGCAGGCTCGGCGCTGCCGCGGGTGACCTTGCGGCGCCTGCGCATGGGCTGACTTCGGCGCGAAGCTGCGCCGTCGCAACATTCGCTCGCGCAACCCAAGCAATCCATGACGCACAAAAACGCAAGCGCCTCCTGGAGCGGAAGCGCTTGCTTCAACTTGAGAAGTGAACGATCGCTTGGCCGGTCTGCGCCTTAGCTGTGCACTTCCTGGATCGCTGGCGTGGAGACCGCAACCGGCCCGGAGGTGCCAGTGGCTTGCAATGGCTGCTTCGCATCGGGCTTGCGAATATCGATGCCGCCCTTGAAGAATGCGCCATCCTCAATGCTGATGCGCGCCGCGGCTACGTCGCCATGCAGCGAGCCTTCCGCGCGAATATCCACGCGATCCGTCGCAGACACGTTGCCCTTCACTTTGCCCAGCACAACCACTTCGCGTGCCGTGATGTTGGCTGAGACCTGGCCGTTGCGTCCAATCGTGAGGCGATTGCCGGGAAGGTTGATTGCGCCCTCCACTTTGCCGTCGATATATAAAGATTCCGAACCTGTAATCTCGCCCTTGATAAACAGGCTTTTGCCGAGCGTGGCTTGCTCGGCGCTTCCGGCTTGCATCCGCGATGGAGCTTCAGGCACGTGAGCTGGCGGTGCCGCGTGCTGCGGCTCAGGAGTGTTGTTCGGGATCGATGATCCAGTCTGGCTTGGTTTCCACATTGCGCTCAAGGTTCTCTCTTCCTATTCTGTCCGCTTCAAGGACTGGGGATGCCAAGGCAAGGCCAACGGCTCTAGCCTGCAATAAATAATTTGCTTGCCGCTTCAAGCCGCGGCCGTCTCCTGGGCTACCGACGATCGGTCGAATCAACTTTCGGCTTCGCCAGGGAGACGCGCAACCCCATTCTACGGCAACTTCGCGATTTCTGTGCAAGTGCGACTCTCCAAAGTCACCGCAACCCGCAAACCATCTGTTTGGCTTAGTCTTGGCGTATGACCGACCGCGAGTTGCTCGCCCGGATTGCTGCCTCAGCTGGGCAAAAAGCCGGTTACAAGCAGTTGGTTCGCGAGCTTTCCTTGGCCGGCGGACGCGAGCGGCGTCTGCTACTTGAGCAGCTGGCCCGGTTGACGGCAAGCGGCAGGCTGCTTCATTTAGATCGCGAGCATTGGAGCCTGCCCCGAGCGGCGTCGCGAACATCATCGGCGGCCGGGGAAAATCTCGTGGCGGGCCGGCTCGATCTGCATCGCGATGGTTACGGCTTTGTCCGGCCAAATCGCAAGCCCGCGCCGGCGGGCGCAGCGACAGCTTCTGCGGCGCAAGACGTCTTTATTCCACCCAACGAGATCAATGCCGCCATGCAGGGCGATCAGGTTCTGGTCGAGCTCGACCCTCCCAAAGCCGATGGGCGCATGCAGGGCCGCATCGTCCGCATTCTCGAGCGCCGGAACTTAACGGTCGTCGGGACTTTTCGCGTGGCGCGTGCCGATCGCGGCCGTAACAATGTGGTCATCCCGTTCGACGACCGCATGACGCAGCCCATCGTGATTCCTTCCGGTGCGGAGATTCCGGCTGCAGGCTCGGCGACGCCGCATCGGGTGCTTGGAGATGAGCGAAGATCCAGTCCAAAACCTGAAGGCGCGGAGCGCGACGGTCTGATTGTCGACGTCGAGATCACCAACTGGCCCACGCCCACGCGCCCGCCCATCGGCCGTGTGATTGAAGTTCTCGGCTCGCCCGACGATTTTGGCGTTGACGTGGAGATGATGATCCGCAAGCATCAGCTTCCGCGGGTTTTTCCCGAAGCCGTGCTTGCCGAAGCGCGCAAGGTGGCGCATTTCGACCCGGAAATCGCCGCTCACAGGGCCGACTTTCGCTCGCTGCCTATCGTGACCATTGACGGCGAAACCGCGCGAGATTTCGACGACGCGGTGCTTGTGAGCGAACGCGCAGGCGGCTACGAGCTGCAGGTTCACATCGCCGACGTCGCCGAGTACGTTCGCCCGGGCTCAGCGCTCGATCAAGAGGCGCGCATCCGCGGCACCAGCGTTTACTTTCCCGACCGCGCCATCCCCATGCTTCCGCAGGAGCTGTCGACAGACATCTGCAGCCTGCGCCCCAATGAAGACCGATTGGTGCTGAGCTGCATCATGCAGCTTGATGCTACGGGAAATCTTGAGAGCTTTGAGATCGTCGAGGGCGTGATCCGTTCCGCCGCGCGGATGACCTATACGGCGGTCTCGGCGATTCTTGAACAACTGGAAACCCCAGTCCAAGACCTGGAGGCGCGGGAGCGCTTCCATCGCATGAAAAAACTCGCCGTCCTCATGAATCAGCGCCGCGAGGAACGTGGCTCGATTGATTTCGATTTGCCCGAGCCGGTGATTGAGTTTGATGAGAACGGCCAGATGCGCGGCGTCACGCGCGCCGAGCGCACCTGGGCCAACCGCATTATCGAGGAGTTCATGCTTGCCGCCAACGAGTGCGTGGCCGTGTGGCTTGAAGATCTGGGTGTCCCCTCGCTCTATCGCATTCACGAGAAGCCCGATCCGCGCCGGGTGATTCAGTTCGAAGAGCTTGCCGCCGGCTTTGGTTATTCCCTTGGCCTGGGACCTTTACCGGTCCGCCGAGTGCAAGTCCGCGCCGAGCGCCGCGAATCGCGCGGGCAGGGCCGCAATCCTCGCCTACACGACGTTCCCGAAGACATTCCCGTCACCCCGCGCATGTATCAAAAACTTGCTGCGCGCATCGAGGGCAAGCCCGAAGAACGCATCCTCAGCTATCTCATGCTGCGCTCGCTCTCGCAGGCGCGCTATTCCGAAGTGAATGAAGGCCATTTTGCGCTGGCTGCGCCGTCCTATACGCACTTCACCTCGCCCATTCGCCGCTATCCCGACCTCATTGTCCACCGCATCGCGAAATCGCTCCTGCGCGAAGGCGTCAGCGGCCGGCGCGAGGTAAGTGCTGCGCGGCTCGGCTCGCCGTGGTCGCACCCGAATGAACGCCAGGCAACAACCCGGGTGCCCCATCCTAGCTCTGCTAGGGTGGGGGGCCATGTGTCCCAATCATCTGACTCCGGCCCAATCCCAGCCCCCATCTCGGAACCCGAACTCGCCGAGATTGCCGAAGAAACCAGCTACACCGAGCGCCGCGCCGCTGAAGCCGAGCGCGAGCTTGTGGAATGGAAGAAAGTCCGCTTCATGCAAGACCGCGTCGGAGATGAATTTGCCGCCCTTGTGCTCAACCCCGCCAAGTTTGGCCTGTTTGTCGAGTTGACCGATTTATTCGTCGAAGGCCTCGTCCCCATCGACACGCTCCGCTCCGACCGCTATACCTGGCGCGAAAATACCCACGAGATCGTAGGCGAACGCACCGGCCGCCGCTTTCGCGCAGGCGATCGCATCCAGGTGATCCTGGATCGCATTCTCGCGCAGGAACGCAAGCTGCAATTTGCTTTAGTTGAGGAAGAGTTGCCGCTGACCGGGAAAAAATCCGCACCGGCAAAAGCGAAAAAACCAAAGAAGGACAGACACAAAAACTCATCGCCGCAGCCCCGTGGAGGGAGCAAGCGGCGATTCAAGAAAGGCAGAAAACGGTGAACGCCGGCGGCAAGCGGCCTCAAGCCCTGCCGCCGTTGCCTATACTCCCGCCTGCTTTGCGGCGAGAGGCCCGATCACCGGAATGACGAATCTCTTCCCCTGGAACGCCTGGATGATGGCTATGAGCCAAACGATGAACAAGCCCAGGGCGAGGACCAGCATCAGAATCCATCCGATAATCGGTATAAACGCGAGCACGATATTGAGGACCCACAACACAACCCATGAGCAGCCCAGAAAGATCGACTGCCAGGCATGGAACTTGACCTTCGGGTTTGTGTTGTAAGGCGCAACTACCAGAAAAATGATCGCCGGGATAATCGTCAGGTAGGCAAGGCCGCTGGCGGCATCCTCAGACAATCCTGAACTGGCTGTTGCTGCAGTGTTCGGTTCGTCGGCCATAGCAACTCTCCTTTACGGGAAGAACGGTTTTGAGGGAGGGGGCTTCTTCGCCTCTGCGAACGCCCTGCGTATCCCAGGGAGTTCAGCCAGTTGGGCCGAGGGCGTCAAGCGAGGTGGAGATAGAACAACCCGCCGCCTGCCATCTTGTCAAGTGAAATCATGCTTTGTTCATACCCGGTCTGTCCCTGAACTCACGGGCGCCGAATTACAATAAGTTTCGGGAGCAATTTCGATGGCGCACACCGTTTTTTGCGTTCGCTACAAAAAAGAAATGGAGGGCCTGGACGAGCCGCCCTTCGACTCGGAGTTTGGCCAGAAGATCTATAAGAACGTGTCAAAAGCCGCTTGGGGCGAGTGGGTCAACCACCAGAAGATGCTGCTGAACGAGTATCGGCTTCAGCCCTGGACACCTCAGGCGCAGCAATTCCTCGTCGAGCAGATGGAGCAGTTCTTCTTCGGCGAAGGCTCGGCGCTGCCCGCCGAATACGTACCGCCATCCCATTGAGCAAACGCAGAACCGATCCGGATCACTGAACGATTGCGTTCTGCATGGCCCAGAGCGCCGCAGCAGCGCGGGTGCTCACAGCGATCTTGTTATAGATGTGCTGAATGTGGTGATCGGCGGTTTTGGGCGAAATAAAGAGCCGGTCTGCAATCTCCTGCGTCGTGAATCCGCGCGAGGCCAGCCGCAATACATCTACTTCGCGGCTTGAGAGCCCTCCGGGATTTTGGGACCGGCTGAGCGCGCCGTTTTTTCCATCCGTGTGTCCCGCCGCCGCGAGCACCGCTTGTGTGGCGCGCTGATCCAGCAAGCCCTGCGAGGCGAGCCGGCGCAATTCTTCCGCGGCTTCCGCACCGGTGAAAGCCGGGCGGTGCGGGCGCTCTGAGGTCATCCCAATGTAGATTTCCGTTGCCGCCATCACGCATGCGCCAACGTCTGCCTGGTCGGCGCGCGTCCGCTTGTGATAGCCAGAGCCGTCGCATTTCTCATGATGCGCGGCCGCCACCGGGTTCAGCATTGCCAGGGCAGGCGAGCGGCGCAGCATCTGTTCCGTCAGCATGGGGTGAAGCTCAATGCGGTCGAACTCGGCGCGCGTGAGCGAGCCGCGCTTATCGAGGATGGCGTTTGACACCGCAGTCGTACCAAAGTCGTGCACCAGCGCTGCCCGGCGCACCGCGTTCACCGCGTCATCGGCGAAGCCAAGCATCCGCGCGGCCTCCGCGCTCAACTCTGCGCATCGCCGGCTGTGCCCAGCCATGTAGGGCGACTTCAAATCGATAAAGTCAGCGGCCACCGTCAGCGCATTGTCCAAAGCATCGCCTTCGAGCAAGCGATGCGGTTCCGGCTCATGCGCGAGCACTGCATCCCAGGGCTCAATCGAGTCGAGTTTCTTGAACCAGTCCGCGCCATGCTGCACAAACAAGTCGGCTAGCGCCGGGTCGTAGGTCCGGTCGCGGCGTTCACGCGCCGCTTCAATTGCCTTGGCCGGAGAAAAAAGCCGCCCGATCGCCTCCATGTCCTGGCTTAGGTGCACTACGCGCATGGGCAGCGGAATCTGCTCACCGCTGGCGTGCATGGGAAAGCCTTTGCCATTCCACCGCTCGAAGGTAAAACGCAGCGCATCGCGAACAGCAGGTTCGAACCCGAGCCGCTCGGCGAGCATGTCGGCCACTTCGCACCCGGATTTGAAGTTGTGCACCGCCCACTCGTGCGCGGTCTGCTGAATCATCTTGACGATCTGTTCTTTCTCTTCCTCGGAGCGGCCGGCCGTCGCAAAGGCCACAACGTCGTGCATCACTTCGGCAGGATTGGCGGCGTCGTGGACCAGCGTTTGCGCGCGGATGGCAATCTCGTCGCCGAAGACAGTAGCCACCTCGTGTGCATGGCCGGTGCAGCCCACATACCTCAGCAGCGCCACCCAATAGACGGTATCGCAGAATTCTTTCCTGAAGCCCGCCGCCTCTGAAATCCACGCGGCAAGCAGGCAGGAGCGCAGTTGCGACTCCAGTGGCTGGCCGAACGCATTGTCCTGCGCGAGGGCCAGGGTGGCGACGAATTCACCTAAACGAAGCGGTTTTTGAAAAATAGGGAACTCTCCCGATGCGGGGCCCTGATGAGTGGGAGTATTTCTGGTACTCAATCGAACACGAATGACCGCGGGCGGTCAAGGAAAAACTCGACATCACCGAAGGGCGCTCCCTTTTTCGGCGCAGGGTAGCCAGCTTCAGCGAGGTCAGCGCCGATTCATCAGCCATTCGCCAAAAGCGAGTGCCAACAATGGAGGGAATGCCATGAAGGAATCCAAAGCAGGAAATCAACAAATCAAGGTAGGGGTCATCGCGGAGCTGACGGGCGCGCTTTCGTTCGCCGGCAACGCCAATGCCAACGTGGCCAAAATGGTCATCGACGATATCAACGCACGCGGCGGGCTGCTGGGGCGGCAGATTGAACTGATCGTTGAAGATGGCGCCACCACAGACAGCGTAGCGGCTGCCAAGGCAACCAAGCTCGTTGAGCAGGATCACGTCGACGTGGTCTTCGGCGGAATCTACAGTTCCACCCGGCAGGCAATCAAAGGGCCCGTTGTAGAGAAAGGAAAGACGCTTTACATCTATCCCGAGCAGTACGAAGGCGAAGAGAGCGACCCGCTCATCTTCTGCACTGGCCCGGTTCCGGCGCAGCAGGTAGAGCCGCTCATCCCATGGTTAATGCGGAAGACAGGGGCAAAAAAGTTTTACCTGCCGTCGGCCGACTACATATGGCCACACACCATGAACCGTAAGGTCCGCGAGTTGGTTGAAGGTAACGGCGGCAAAATCGTTGGCGAGGAATACTATCCCCTCGATCACATCGATTATCGCGAAACCGTGGCGCGAATCGCCTCCACCGGCGCCGAGGTTGTGTTCAACACCATCGTGCCCCCCGGCGTCTTTCCGTTCCTCGAGGAACTCCACAACTCCGGCTTCGCCAAGCGCGGCGGCCATCTGGTGTGCACCTACTTCGACGAGAACTTTCTCAACTTTGCTCCGCCCGCGCATGTTGAGGGATTGTATGGCTGCCTCGATTACTACGGCACCGTCAACGATCCGTTCAGCGCGCAGCTGCATGCACAATATGACAGGCTTTTCCCGGGCGACGCGAAGTTCACCGCCGGCGGCGCTTGCACGGGCCTCTATCGCGGACTCAAGTTCTGGGAAGCAGCGGTAAAAGAGGCAGGCTCGCTCAATCAGCAGGATGTGATCAGGGCGCTGGACCACGCCAGGATCGCGGAGGGCCCCGGCGGGCCAGCTGAGATGGTGCCCGGTCAGCATCACGCCCGTATGAACATGTACATCGCGCAGGCCAAAGGCGGCGTGTTCAACGTCGTCAAGAGCCTGGGCACGATCGACCCCAGAGAACGCGTCGTGGGCGCGATTGAAGCCGCTGAGACCGTCACCGCCTGAATCTCAAAAACCAATCCCAAAAATCAAAAAATTCACTTCACTCAAAGGAGAAAAACCGTGATTCTCGCAACTACAACCGTCGAAGATTTCGACCGCTTCCTGAATGTCTTCTCAACCAAGGGCGCAGACAAGCGCCGCCAACATGGGTCAAAAGGCGCGCTCGTCTTCCGCGATCCCAATCAGACCGACCGCGTTTGGGTTGTGTTTGACTGGGATGAGAAGGGCTGGCAGAGCTTCGTCTCCGATCCTGAAGTTCCGCCGGTGATGAAAGAAGCCGGACACAAAAGCCGTCCGCAGGCTGCGGCACTAGGTGCTACGTACAGCGCATAGCAGCAGTTCGAACACGCTTCGCGTCTGGAGAGTTTTCCGGACGCGAGGCGCTTCGTCTTAGTGGCTCGTCGCCCCGCTGTCGTTACTCACCATCAGGCTCGACACGTTCACCGGCTCAAAATCACCGAGCGTCAGGCTGGTCAGGCACTCCAGATCCGCATCGTTCCAGCGCGCGTCCGGCGTCCCGATCAACCCGCCGCTATCGCCGTTATCGGCCAGGATGATTCCGTAATTCCGGAACCCTGTGATGATGATGGCCGCCTGCGGGCTTGTCGCCGCGCACGTTGGCGTGGCGACTGAAGCCTTCAGGCGGTAAATCTCTCCCGCAGCTCCGCTCATGGTGCAGCTTTGTGGCGGCGTTGCCTGCGAAACTTCGCTTTCCACCGGAATCGCGGTGCCGTTCGAATCCTTGCAGCTTCCCACTCCCGCCGTTTCCGTAGCGGGCCACACCCAGTAATTCAGCATGTGATTCAGCGTGAATCGAATCGGGTGCTTCACGGTCCCATTCGGCGCAGTCGGTGTGCCCGTCCCGATCACCTCATCGGCATTCGCCAGCAGCGGTCCTACAGGCAAGCCTGCCGCATCCGACGTTCCTTGCCCTTGCGGCGTCAGTGCGTCGGTGGCAACGTTCGGCCATTCGGCGTTTGAAGAGTCGGTCCACGGCCCATCCAGATAGATTCCCTGCCACATCTCGTAGAGCGCAGGGTTCTTTCCGTTGGCCGGCTCCAGATAAACCAGCACGTGCCGATCGCCTGTTGAGTTGCTTGTGCCTTCCACTGGCGCGTATGCCGGAATCGGCCCCGAAGTAAAGTACGACTGATACACCGTCGTCGCCACCGAAACGTCGGGCTGGTTCGCCGGAACTTCGATCGCGGGAATTCCATTCGGAAATGGCGCATTCGAATTGTTTCCAAAAAATGGCTTGATCGTCTCCGGCAAATAGCCGCTATACATTGGCGCTGCGGGCGACGTGTCCACCGGCAGGTTGGTCGTCGCCGCATCCACACGATGATGGAAGATCGATGCCGCCGTGAAGACGTTCGCGAGGAACGCGTTGCTGCCATTGATGGCCAAAGCGATCTGCGCCTTCGCCGTCGCTTTCGTAGCATCCGTCACGATGAACTCCGGCGTGTAGGTTCCCTGGCCGCCGATTAGTGGGCTCGTGATCTCGCCAGACACCGCGTCCATCGTCATTCCTTCAGGCAACGGCGGGTAGGTGCCACTGTCGTCGATCGAAAATGTATAGGGAGGATTCCCGCCTGTCGCCGCAATCGTGCATCCCGCATAGGCCGTGTTTTGCGTGCCGCCCGGGCAGCTTGTCGTCGTAATTGAAAGTGGCCCGCCGGAAGACGTCAGCGTCACCGTTGCCGTGGCCGTCACCGCACCTGCCGCATTGGTCGCGGTCAGCACATAGTTGGTTGTCGTTTCCGGACTCACGTTTACGCTTCCGCTCGCTGATGTCGACGCAAGATTTCCCGGCGCGATGTTGATCGTCGTCGCGCCTGAAGTCGCCCAGCTCAGCGTACTAATGCCGCCCAATGCGATGCTCGTGGGGCTTGCAGTGAACGAGCTGATCGTTGGCTTGCTCGGCTGATTCACGGTCACCACTACCGTCGCCGTCACCGATGCAGTCGTGTTCGTTGCCGTCAGCGTGTATGTGGTCGTTGCAGTGGGGCTCAGCACCACAGTTCCGCCCGCCGACGTCGATGCAAACGTCCCGGGCGTAATTGCGATCCCCGTTGCATTCGAAGTGGCCCAGGTCAACGTGGTGGTTGAGCCATTCGTGATCGAGGCCGGGCTCGCGGAAAACGAGCTGATGGTGGGCGGGGGTACTTGCTTCAACGTCGGAGTCTTCTGCGTGCAGCCGGCAAGGCCAGCCGCAGCCGCAAACAGAATGAGCGCGCGGAATTTGGCGCCGTACTTTTGGGTGGCTGATCGTTCGCACCGATGGGTGCTTGATTGCACTGTGTAACGCAATTGGGGGGAATTCATGCGCCGCCTCTGCTCTCGTCGCCGAGCGCTTGCCGAATCGGATCGCGAGCACGCTCCATCCGCCCGCTACCGCCGGTCCCTGGTCACCTTGGGGTCTGCTGCCTGTCTCTCAACAATGCTTGAAGAATGTAGTTTTGGGTATATGACAAAAGTCATGTTGGTGCCATGGTCAACAAAGCCAGGCGAAGGATGAGGCAGGCAGACTCAGTTTTGCGGAGTGAAGATGGTCGGGAAGAGCAGATTTAAATTTGAGCCGTTTTCAAGGCGTGAGGAGCGGAAGCGACGGGAGCCTTGAGGCGAAATCCCGATCCCGCCTCGGCGGGAGAGGGATCAGGAAGTCAATGGTCGGGACGGGCAGATTTGAACTGCCGACCCCTCGCACCCCAAGCGAGTGCTCTACCAGGCTGAGCCACGTCCCGACATAACGCAGCCGGTCCGCCTCTGCGAACCGGCTCTGGGGTCGTAACTAGTTTACACCGCTGCAGGTCCCTGCCTGCATCACCCTTCAACGGCCGAAGGAAGCCCCCAGTGCTTCCTGCGCCTGATCCAGAATCGCGTCAGCAATCGCCAGCGAAGCTGTAGCTGCCGGGCTCGGCGCGTTGAGGACGTGCAATGCGCCTTCGCGCTCGACGAAGTGAAAATCCTGCATGAGCTCGCCGGAGGGCGAAAGCGCTTGCGCACGCACGCCGGAGCCGCCCGGCGCAAGATCGTCCAACGTGAGTTCGGGAACCAAGCGCTGCAAGGACCGGCAAAATAGCGTCTTGCTGTACGATCGCTTGAACTCCTCCCAGCACATGCGTGGATAGCGAACAAAGAACTTCCAGAACCCGGGATAGGTCATCGTCTCCAGCGTGTCGCGGACAGAAAAATCTGTGTGACGGTAGCCCTCGCGCGCAAAAGCCAGCACCGCGTTAGGCCCGCACTCCACGCCGCCGTGAATTTGCCGCGTAAAGTGCACACCGAGGAATGGAAACTTCGGATCCGGCACGGGGTAGATCAGATTCTTTACCAAATGTTGCCGCTCAGGTCGCAGCGTGTAGTACTCGCCGCGAAAAGGGACGATCTTTGCGCGGTCGCCGCTGCCGGCGCGCCGGCCCACGCGGTCGCATTGCAATCCCGCGCAATTAATCAGGAAATCCGCTTCGCAGGCCGTGCTGCCCGACTCGCTCTTTATCTCGATACTCCAGGCAGCGGATCTCTTCGCGCGCGTCACCTCCGACGAAAACCGGAGTTCGCCGCCTCGGGCTTGAATTGCCTTTACCAGCTCGGTGCAAACCGCGCCGTAGTCCACGATTCCTTCCTGGGGAACACGGATTCCAGCGAGTCCCGCAGCGTGTGGTTCGTATTCGCGGACCTGCTCCGGCCCCAAAAGTTGCAGCCCTTCCACGCCGTTGGCCTTGCCGCGTTCCAAAAGCGCGTGCAGGCGAGGAATCTCTTCCGGATCGGCCGCTACCACGGTTTTGCCGCACAGCTCGTAGGGCACACCATGCTGTTCGCAGAACTCCGTCATTCTGCGCAGACCCTGTACTGCCAGCCGCGCCTTCGTCGAGCCGGGCTTGTAATAGAGGCCGCAGTGAAGCACGCCGCTGTTGTGGCCGGTCTGATGGCGGCCGGGGCCCGATTCCTTTTCGAGCACCGTCACCTTCACCGAAGGATGACGCTCCAGGAGCCGGTAGGCCGTCGCCAGGCCCACAATGCCGCCGCCAATGATCGCTACTCTCAATGTTTTCAGAAAGGATACTCCACGCCGGGAGCCTTTGCCGCAGCCTCAACGAATCCGCCAACCTGGGACGCGACTCCCCAGGCTACCCGTGTACACGCCACGCTTGGCCTGTTATTGTTTTTCTTTGTTTTATCTGGAGCCTTGGCCCAACCATGCCTCAACCTCAAATCAAGTTCGGAACCGACGGCTGGCGAGGCGTCATTGCCGACGACTTCACATTCGCCAACGTGCGCATCGCCGCTGGAGCCGTCGCGGCTTACCTCCACTCGCGCAGCGGATCTGCCGACGAAGACCCGAAGAAAGGCATTTGCATTGGCTATGACACGCGCTTTGGGTCGAAGGCATTTGCGCACGCATGCGCTGAAGTGGTCGCAGCAACTGGCATTCCCGTGATGCTGGCCAACGCGGTCACGCCCACGCCCGCGCTCAGCTTCGGAGTGCGCGAGCGCAAGGCCGCAGGCGGCATCATGATCACGTCGTCGCACAATCCCGCGCAGTGGAACGGCGTGAAGTACAAAGCCTGGTACGGCGGCTCGGGCAAGCCCTCCATTATTTCGTCCATTGAGTCGAATCTCGGCAAGGTCGTCCCGCGGGCCGCTCAGGGAGCCGCAATCACTGAAGTTGATTTCCTGCCGTCGTACCTCAAGGCCATTCAGAGCTTTGCCGATCTCGACCTCATTTCAAAATCCGGAATGAAGTTCTGCATCGATTCCATGTATGGCGCAGGCGCGACCATTCTGTCAGACATCTTCAATCGCATCGGCGTGGCGAATGTTCCCATCCGCTCCAATCCCGATCCGCTGTTTCCCGGTATCAATCCCGAGCCCATCGAGCCGCACATCCGCGCGCTGGGCGAAGCGACTGTCGCGAACAACTGCCAGGCCGGCCTGTGCACCGACGGTGATGCGGACCGCATCGGCGCCACCGATGAGCACGGCAACTTCGTCGACCCGCACAAGATTTATTCCGTCCTGCTGAGCTGGGTTTTGAAATACAAGGGCTGGCCCGGCGCCGTCACCCGCGCCTTCAACACCACCAAGATGCTCGACCGCATCGCCATGAAGCATCACCGCGAACTCATTGAACACGGCATCGGCTTCAAGTTTGTCTGCGACCTGATGCTCGAGCGCGAAATCGTGATGGGCGGCGAGGAATCGGGCGGCATCGGCTTCCAGCGCCACCTGCCCGAGCGCGACGGCCTGCTCAACTGCCTCCTGCTGGCCAACGTGATGGCCGAAGAAAAAAAGACTCTGGGCCAGCTCGTTGCCGACCTTCAGGCCGAATATGGAGAGCATCACTACGGCCGCATCGATCTGCACATTCCCGACGCGCAGAAGAACGCCGCCATCGCGCGCGCGCGGGCTCTCAAGCCCGGCGACCCTGTTTTTGCGGAGATGCCCATCTTCTGCCAGGAAAATCTCGATGGCGTAAAGTTCTACCTCGACAATCCCGAGGCAACATCGAAGCCCAAGGCCGCCGAAACCTGGCTGCTCTTGCGCGCTTCGGGCACCGAGCCGCTGCTCCGCATATACGCCGAATCCTGCTCAAAAGAATCCGTGGCGAGGCTGCTCGATTCCGCGCGGGCGTTCGCCCTCGCCACCTGAGAAAGTTACGCCGGCGTTCCCGCCCGCACTTGCGCAATCAATCTGGCCATAGACTCAGCTAGCGCCAATCGCCATGAATGACTGCCGTGGTCTTTCATGCGAGGCTGGTGCCTCCCAGGTTTCCCATACACTTTCTCGGGCACCCGGGTCGCACCAGCCTGACGACCAAATTATTTCTTCAAAAACTCCACCCGCCGATTCGCCGCGCGCCCATCCGCAGTATCGTTCGACGCAATTGGGTTAGCGTCACCCATTCCCTTGGCCGAGAGCCGCGCAGGCGCCACGCCAAACTGGCTTACCAGGACATTCACCACGGACTGCGCCCGTCGATTCGAGAGGTCGACGTTATGAGCCGCGTCGCCAACCGAGTCGGTGTAACCATCCACTTCCAGCTTGAGAGCGGGGTTCGTGGTCAGGGCGGCCGCCACCTCCTTGATCACCGGTGCTGACTCTGGTTTGAGCACGTCGCTGTCGGTGTCAAAGGTTATGCCGTGCGTAACGAATTTTCCCGTTGAAGAGATGATCGACGAAAAATCGGGCGCGGATTCCGCCAGCCTTACCTTGCGGATGCCGTTGGGCCGGTAGCCGGCAATCTCCGCCTGGACTTGGGTGATGCCCGAGGCGTCCACCTGGTTCACATCCACGAGGCGCTGGCCATCGACATACGCGCGCAAGCGGCCCTGCTGTACCCAAAGATCGAACTCGACGGGCTTGCTGGTGTCGGTTTGGTAGGTCCCCGATCCCAAGTCGCCGCACCCCTGGCACGCGGCCGTAACGCTCATGTTCACTGTATTGCCGTCTTCCTCGCCGCGCACCATTGCGTGCAGAACTTCATCGCCCGCCTGGTTGTGGAACGACCAATTGGTTTCGCCGGTGCCGGTCCAAACAAGCTCAAACGTGAAGTTGGGCGGCAACTGGAACGTGGGCGAGGTCAGCGTCACTGTGTTGTCCGCATGCAGCTCGCGGGTATCGCCGGCAATCAACAGGTCCACCTTTCCATCTCGCAGCCGCCAGTGCGGAGGTGGCTGGTCCTGCGCCATGTCGCTGAAATCGTCGTAGAAAATCGTTCGCTCCCCAGGCACGAAGTCGATCGTGATGCTCTTGAACTGCGGTTCGCTGCCCGATGCGGGTGCTGCTGCGGGCGCAGCGGCTGCTGGAGCAGATCCGGCGCCGCCCGATTGCGCGGGTGGTGGTGCGGCCGCGGCCGCCTGCGTCGGTGCCGCCGACGCCGAATAGTGGGCCATCTGGCCCTGGTCGCTGTTGATCTTCTTCACTACATTCGACACGGCCTGGTGGAACGCCTTGCCGATGGCCGAGTTGTCAAAGTCCGCGCCCCCGCTGTCCAGGCCTCCCAGGTCGGTGCTCACATTTGCGCCCACTTTGGTTTGCGATGCGTTGCCGGATTCGCGAATGCTGTCGATTTTGTTGCCCGTGGTTGTGCTGTAAACGTCGGCCTGCAGCGTCACCTCCGCCTTGACTGAGTTTTTGCTGCCGCCCAGGCTGATGCCGCCGAACGACGGCAGGCTTGCTGAACTTGATGATTCCGAAGCGGTCGCTTCAAGCACTGTGCCCACAACCACCACGTCCACCCCGGCCGCGCGCCCGATCGTGAGCGCCTGCTGCGCGTCGAGATTGTTGACATCGGCGCCGTCGGGGAGCGTCAAAATGCGGCCGTTCAACTTCGTGGAGTGGACGATTTCCGTCTGGACCGCGCGCGAGACCGGACCCGAAACGTCCTGCCCGGAGCCAGTATTATCGGCGAAAGGCAGCACGCCAACGGTGAACTGGGCGGCGGCGACGGCGGGCGAAAGCGAAATGCCGATCGCGAATATTGCCCAGGCGATCAGAAGAAACGAGAACTGTGCAACCGATTTGCTGAGGACAAAGCTGCTGCGGTTGGTCATGGCGATGATCAACTCCTTGCGGAATGCTGGATTTTGGGGTCTTCAGACTGGGGCCTGCTAAATGGGCATCCTAGACACTTAAACGAGTCTCGTCAAAGGTTTTGTTTGGAGGCGTGTCTGGCGCTACCGGACAACCGCGACCTTCGCCCGCTTGCCCAGCCGCACCGTCAACCGCGCCGGCAGCGTTCCCGCCGAAATCACCGCGCCGCCCGCCGATTCTCCGTCAACTTTCACGGCCTTCTCGGCGATTTTCCGATTTGCCTCCGCGCCGCTCGCCGCCAGTCCCATCGCAACCAACAATTTTGGCAGCCGAATCTGATTCGGCTCTGCGCCGGCTACGTCGGCAAAGGCGATCGCAACCTCTTCCAGATCCTCGCTCTCGCCCTTCTGCTGGAACATCCGCGCCCAGTTCTCATCGGCGTTCGCGGCGGCGGCCTCTCCATGGAATCCCGCAACAATGGTCCGCGCCAGCTTCTTCTTCGTCTCCATCGGATGCAGCTTTCCCGCCGCCACATCCGCGCGCATCGCCTCAACCTCCGAGCCGCGAAGGTCGGTCAACAAGAAAAAATACTTCCACATCAGCTCGTCCGAGATCGACATCAGCTTGCCATACATCTCGCTCGCCGGCTCGTTGATGCCGATCGCATTGCCCAGCGACTTCGACATCTTCTGCACGCCGTCCAGGCCCTCTAGAATAGGCGTCATCAGCACGATCTGCGGCTTCTGCCCGTAATGCCGCTGCAACTCGCGCCCGCACAACAGATTGAACTTCTGGTCCGTCCCGCCCAGTTCCACGTCGCACTCCAGACACACGGAGTCGTAGCCCTGCATCACGGGATAGAGAAGTTCGTGCAAGCTGATCGGCTGCTCGTCTTGGAAGCGCTTATGAAACTCATCGCGCTCAAGCATCTGGCTCACGGTAAAGTGCGCGGTCAGCCGGATGGTCTCTTCATAGCCGAGCTTGCCCAGCCACTCCGAGTTGTAGCGGACTTCGGTCGTCTTCTCGTTCAGAATCCGGAACACCTGCTGCTTATACGTCTCGGCATTCTTGTCGATTTCGGCGCGGGTCAGCGGCTTGCGCGTGACGTTGCGGCCAGTTGGATCACCGATGAGTGACGTGAAATCGCCGACCAGAAAAATGACGGTGTGGCCCAGTTGCTGAAAGTGCCGCAGCTTGCGCATCAATACTGTATGCCCCAGGTGCAGATCGGGCGCCGTCGGATCGAACCCCGCCTTCACGCGCAGCGGCCGTCCGGTCTTGCGGCTTTCTTCAAGCCGCTCGCGCAGGTCGCTGACGCGGATAATCTCCGCCGCGCCCTTCTCGAGCAGGTCCATCTGCTCGTCAACGGGCAGGAATTTCTGCTTTAGGGGCTCTTGCATGTCCCAACAAGTATAAATTTCCAGGCTGGGCGCGTTCGCAGTGCGCTGCTCGCGACTTTTATTGTTCGCCCGCCTGCGCTGCCAATGTTTCGCGCGCCGCCGCCTTCGTCGCCTTGTCCATCGCCTTGTTCAGCTTGCGCGTCATCACCTGGAAGTGATGCCCCATCACCGCCAGCGTCATGGCCGCGCCAAAGCAGCGCCGGTACTTCGTCGCCGCAGCCGCCAGGAACTTCCAATAGCTCCAGCGATGGCGCGAAAACACTCCCTGCCGCACAATCGAGTGTGCCAGCGCTCGCATGTTGTCGCGCGTGACGAGCGGCGGCGACTTCTGACCGGCGTGCTTCTTCACACCCTCGCCCTTCGCCGGTTTCGGATACGCGCGCCTCAGATAGATCTTCACCCGCTCGTAGTACGCTTCGCAGCTGTAAATTTTCTTCAACACCTCGCGGTAGCCTTCCACCAGCTTTGCCGAATCCATCCGCGGCAAGAAATTCAGCCGGTCGCAAAATGTATTGTTGCCGCCTCCGGCGTCCACAATTCGTCCCTCGGTCCGCAGCCGCCGGAACAGTTGCGTCCCGGGCATCGCTTGCAGCAGTCCCACCATCGCGATCGGAATCCCGCTTTTCTGGATGAACTCCACCATCCGGTCGAAGATGTCTTCCTTATCCGTGTCGAACCCGAGAATGAATCCACCCATCACCTGCATGCCATAGCTCTGGATCGTAGCCACGCTTTCGAGCAGACTGCGCCGCGTATTTTGCAACTTGTTGCTCGCAATTAGCCCCGACTCATCCGGCGTCTCCACACCCAGAAACACCGACCTGAATCCGGCGTCCCTCATCAGCTGCATCAGCTCCACGTCGTCGGCCAAATTCAACGACGCTTCCGTAATAAAGTCGAACCTCGCGCCCGTCCGCGCACGCCACTCCGCCATTGCGCGCAGCAGCTCCTTCGCCCGCGCCTTGTTGCCGATAAAGTTGTCGTCGACGATAAACACGGCTTCGCGCCAGCCCGCCGCCAGCAGTTGATCTAGCTCCGCAAGCACCTGCGCCACCGCTTTGGTCCGCGGCCGCCGCCCATAAATCTCGATAATGTCGCAGAACTCGCAGTTGAAAGGGCAACCGCGCGAGTACTGCACCGTCATCGTCGAGTAGCGCTTCATCTTGATCAGGCTCAAATCGGGCAGCGGGCTCTCCGCCATCTCCGGCCGCTCCGCCGCCTGATATACCGGCCGCGCCGTGCCCGCTTCCAGCTCGCGCGCCAATTCGCCGATCAGGCTCTCCGCCTCACCGATCACTACGTGGTCTGCCTTCAACGCGGCCGCATTCACGCTGCTCGCAATCGGCCCGCCCACCACCGTGCGCACTCCGCGCTCGCGGCAGCGCTCCACAATCTCAACCAGCGACGCAAGCTGGATGTGCATCCCGCTTACAAATGCCACGTCGGCCCACTTCAAGTCGCGCTCGCGCAGCCGCTCCACATTCGTGTCCACCAGCCGCTTCTTCCACGCGGCCGGCATCAGCGCCGCCACCGTCATCAGGCCCAGCGGAGGCTGCGCCGCTCGCTTGCCCAAAAATTTGAGCGCGTGTTTAAAGCTCCAAAATGTCTCAGGAAATTCCGGGTAGATCAGCAGGGCGTTCATCGGCGATCTTTCGGCAGATTCAGCAGGAGAGCGGCAGCGCGGGCGCGATCGGCGGATTCGGGCCGTACTTCCCCCATGGAAGCAATGCGGCCCTGCTCGAAGCAGCGAACTTATCCCACCTATATTGTCGCACCGATTCGGTTTCCGCGCTCAAAACTGACGGCTGAAGGCTGATGGCTGAAGGCTCACTACGGCCTCTCCGCTATAATCGATCCATGCACCACCCCGCCACTCACCGGCTCTTCGCCATCGCCGCGCCCGCAGCGGCTGCGGCGGCTCCGGCCGCCTAGAATTCTGCCTCACCTCATCCCCAAATCTCACTTCTTTCATCGCAGTTAACACTTATGGTGTCTGAGCTATGAACACGTTGCTCTGATCCCTGACCCCTGATCTCTGATCCCTGTATTCTGGAGTCACCATGGACGAGTTTTCTCGCATTCAGCGCCTGCCCGCTTACGTCTTCAACATCACCGGCGAAATGAAGATGGCCGCCCGCCGCCGCGGCGAAGACATCATCGACTTCGGCATGGGCAATCCCGATGGCGCGACGCCCACCCACATCGTCGACAAGCTGGTTGAAGCGGTCCGCAAGCCGCCCACCCACCGCTACTCCGTTTCCCGCGGCATTCCGCGCCTGCGCAAGGCCGTTTGCAACTGGTACAAGTCGCGCTACGACGTCGATCTCGATCCCGACACCGAGGCCATCGTCACCATCGGCTCCAAGGAAGGCATCGCCCACCTTTGCCTCGCCATTCTCGACTCGCGCGACACCGTACTCGTGCCCAATCCCAGCTACCCCATCCACATCTACGGGCCCGTCATCGCCGGCGCTCATATCGTCAGCGTCCCGGTCCACAATCAGGACAGCTTTCTCGCGCAGCTTGAAGAGCTCATCCCGCGCATGACGCCGCGCCCCAAAGCGCTCATCGTCAACTTCCCGTCGAACCCGACCACCGAATGCGTCGAGCTGCCCTTCCTCGAGCGACTCGTCGCGCTTGCACGCGAGCACGGCTTCTGGCTCATTCAGGATCTCGCCTACGCCGACATCGCATTCGATGGCTACAAGCCGCCCAGCGTGCTTCAGGTGCCCGGCGCAAAAGATGTCGCTGTCGAGTTCTTCACGCTCTCCAAGTCCTACAACATGCCCGGCTGGCGCATCGGATTCATGGTCGGCAACAAGAAGCTGGTCGCCGCGCTCGCCCGCCTCAAAAGCTACTTTGACTACGGCACCTTCACGCCCATCCAGGTCGCAGCCATCGCCGCGCTCGAAGGGCCGCAGGAGTGCGTCGCGCAGATTTGCGACAACTACCGCCGCCGCCGCGACGTGCTCGTCGACGGGCTCAACAAAGCCGGCTGGTCCGTCGCCAAGCCGCGCGCGACGATGTTCGTCTGGGCGCAGATTCCCGAGCCTTACCGCGACCTCAAGTCGCTCGAGTTCTCAAAGCTGCTCTTGACCGAGGCCAAGACGGCGGTGTCACCAGGGATTGGCTTTGGCGAGAACGGCGACAACCACGTCCGCTTCGCCCTCATTGAGAACGAGGAACGCACCCGCCAGGCCCTCCGCGGCATCAAGGCCATGCTCGCCAAGGGCGTCGTGCCGGCGTAATCTCGCTCGCATCAAAGGTCGATTCAGGCACGGCTTTAGCCGTGCCGAATAGGCCTCCATGTTGGTTCGGGTCATTAGCCCCTCTTGACCTTCTCTGGCGTCTGCCTCACGCGCCCCCGCAAATCTGGGACACGCTTCTCCCCCACGCGGTATAACCATACTGTCAGCCCGCAACGCGGTGACTCCCCAGCCGCCTGCGGAGGCTGGGGGTCATGATTACATTCGATTCTGAACATGGAGCGGTCCACTTTCCCGCGGATCGCCGCCACCGCCTGTGGATTCGTCCTTCAATTCTGATCGCAATTGGCGCGGCAATTGCCGCATTCGTGGCCGCAGCCTGGATTGAAGTAGCCATTGCCGGCCTGCCGCACATTCCGCCCGTCCCTCTCGTTTATCCCGCCGACTTTTCAGGGCCGCACGGTTTCCCGCTCTGGGTTCGCTACTCCCACTTCTTCAACTTCCTCTTCGTTACGATGCTCATTCGCAGTGGCTTTTCCATCCTCGCCGATCATCCCCGGCTTTATTTCAACGACGACTGCACACCAAATAGCGAGTGGATTCGCCTTACGCCCATCAAAGTCCCGCGCGACCGCCTGTGGACGGCGAAGGACGACGCCCGCTATCTCACTCCGCTCGTGGGCACGCCTGGCTACCGCCACACTATCGGCATCGCGCGCGTGTGGCACTTCATCAACGTGCACGGCTTCATCGTCTGCGGCTTGTACTTCACCACCATGCTCTTCACCACCGACCAGTGGAAGCGCCTGGTACCCGCTTCGCCCACGGTCCTTTTACAGGCGTGGAATACCTGGGTCCACTACGCAACCTTTCATCTGCCTGCCGAGCCCAACGGCTTTTACGGCTACAACGCCTTGCAGCAGATCGCCTACTTCACCGTTGTATTTGTCTTCGGTCCCTTGGCGATTCTCACCGGCATCGCCATGTCGCCGGCAGTTGTGAATCACTTCACCTGGTACGCCAAGCTATTCGGCGGCCGGCAATCGGCGCGTTCCATTCATTTCCTCACTATGCTCAGCTTTCTGGCGTTTCTGGTCGTGCACATTACGCTCGTGGTCATGACCGGCTTTGCGCGCAACATGAATCACATCGTGCTGGGAACAAATGACACGGGCCGGCTGGGCGTCTGGCTGGGCTTTGTGGGCATTGGCATTGTGGTCCTTTGCTGGATCGCAGCTCACTACCTCTCATGGCACCAGCCGCGAGTCCTGCAACACGCGCTCAAATTCGTCACCTATCCCATGCAACTGCTCACGCTCAACCGGCTCACGCCGCAGCAGTCGTATTCCGAAAGGGACATTTCACCCTACATGTGGCCGAACGGCAAGTTGCCCGTGCGCGATGACTGGAAGCTCCTCGCCGAGGGACACTTCCGCGATTTCAAGCTGAAAGTCGGCGGCCTGGTCGAGAATCCGGTCGAGCTTTCGTTGGAGGACATGCGCAATCTGGGCGAGTTGGAGCACATTGCCATGCATCATTGCATCCAGGGCTGGAGCGGCATTGCCAAGTGGGGCGGAATCCCCATGAAGACGCTGATCGATCTCGTGCGCCCTAGGCCTGAGGCGCACACCGTCGCCTTTTTCTCCTTCGGCGAAGCGCTCTACGGAGGGCCCTACTACGATACGCAGAGCATCGAGAACGTGCTCAAGCCGCAATGCCTTCTGGCTTCCGAGATGAACGGCCAGCCGCTGCCCGAGGTCTATGGCGCCCCCTTGCGGCTGCGCGTCGAAAATCAGCTCGGCTACAAGATGGTTAAGTGGATCGAGCGCATCGAGTTTGTCGAATCGGAAAAGAATCTCGGGAAGGGCGAAGGCGGAAAGAACGAAGACGATGAGTATTTCGACCTTCTGCCCAATATCTGAGGAATCGAAGGGCGCATTTTGCGAGTTGACCGCACGAGCACCAGTGATCGAGGACCTGAGCACGTTGCGGTGCTGCTCGGGCATTTACGGCTGGCTTGGCTTCTTGATCATTTTCCGCCCCGCGTGGTCTGGGCGATTTATGTCGCCGTCAACGGCTTCCTTACGATTGCGCTGCTTGCCCTGCTGGCGGTCGTCACCGGCAGCCCGTTCGTCTTTCCGTCGCTCGGCCCCACGGCCTACCTTCTATTCATCGCTCCACTGGCTGAGAACTCCAGCCCGCGTAACGCCATCCTGGGGCACACCATCGGCCTCGTGTGCGGCTATGCCGCGTACTCCCTCACCGGCGCCGCTAACCTGCCTTTCGGTGCGCATCCCGGCGTTTACTGGCCGCGGATTCTTGCCGCCGCGCTTTCGCTCTCGGCCACTGGTGCGCTGATGGTTCTGTTGCGCGCCGATCATCCTCCCGCCGGGGCCACCACGCTCATCGTTTCGCTGGGCATCATCTCCAAGCCGAAAGCGCTGGTCATTATTGAGGTGGCAGTCTTTTTACTTGTGGCGCAGGCGCTCGTCATCAATCGCCTGGCGGGGTTGCCGTATCCACTTTGGAGGCAAAGCGAAAAACCCACCCGCGATGATCGCAGCGCGGAAACCAGGAAAAGCGCTCCTTAGCCCTTCATTCCATGCTCTCTCGTCCGCCCTCGCCCGCTTACCATTCACCTCTCCCCTCCGCCGCCCCCGCCGCCGCTTGTGATTTTCGCTCGCGTTGTGTGTATAAGTGAGGCAGATCACGCGGCCCGAAGAGCGTCGATTGCGCGGGATCTGCGCGGCAAGGGCGGGAATGTGATTCAGACGCGGATTTATGCACCAACCCTGGTGAAATCCACATATTTACTTGACTTATGCACTTGCTTCCACAGATTGACCGGCAGTAATGTCTCTTTAACTGATGACCTTGTAGGGCATCGGGAGTTGGTTGCCGGAACGGCGGGTGGAACGAAAAGCCGATGAAAATCGGAAAATCGCCGCCAGCCCAGCCAGAGGGTGAAACCTCAAGCGAAAGCGAGAGAGGGATCGCTGGTTGCGTCAGAAGATGCAAAAGTCGGCGCAAGCCGAAAGTTGTTTTAGCTGACAGATCCGGAGGATGCGCGAACCGGCGGAAACGGAATACTCATCGACGGCTCAGCCGGCGATGCAAGGTTCAGTTGAAGCTAGGGGCGCATCGCAGGCCCAGCCGGAGGTAGAAGCGCAGGGGCGCAAGCTCAGGCGATTTGAAACCGGTAAAGCCGGATGTGGAACAGCCGATGCGAGTCGGAAGTTCGCAACCGGTTTGGCAAAGGCGGCAACGGCCGGTGCAAGCCGGAGAGTTGCGGCAGCAGAAGGCGCAAGCCCGAAGCTGCAACAGCAGGCGGCGCAATCCGCAGGTTGTTCGAGCCAGCCGAGCTGAAGGACGACGCCAGATGTGAGTCGGGAGTAATCGCAGGCCTAGCTGGAGGCAGGGCGCCAACGCAAGTTGGAAGGCCGGCAGCCAGTCGATCGGAAGCGCGTAGCAGGCGGTGAAAGCCGGTTGCTTGCCACCGACCGAGCCAGGCGAGACAACGCCGATCCGAGCCGGGGAAGTCGGCCTTCGGTCGAGCCGGAGAGCGGGCGAGTAGGCGCAAGCTGAAAGAACCGTACCGGCGCAGCCAGAGGAAGGAGCGGCAGCGAAAGCTGCAGGTTCGCCGCTGGGGTAGCCGAGGGACGCGACAGCCGGTTGTACTACGCGACCATCAAGATTGAGACGCCAGAGGCTTCGGTCTCTGGCGTTTTCAATTTTGGGGTGTTTTTCCTGGTTTCGGTGCGGAATTCCATCGCGCGCCTTCCACGATGGATTCGATTCGCCGTCCCGCGGCATTTCACAGCGGCGTTACACTGTCTTCAAGGAATCCAACATGCATTCGGGTCTGGTTCGCAAGGCAGTCTTGTCTTTTGCCATCCTTGGTTTGTTCTCTTTCCAATTACAAGTTGCGCGAGCGCAGTGGGCAGCACCGCAAGCGGTGAGCGCGTTCAGCATTCCCCCTGCGCAACTGATCCACGTAGATGAGCTGAACGGCCTGCTCCACGCGCGCGGAGCAGACAGACCGCTCATTCTGCAGGTGGGCTCGCGCATGATGTTCGATCAGGCGCATATTCCGGGCTCGGAGTATGCAGGCCCCGGTTCGCAGCCGGACGGAACGGCGCAGTTACGCGGGCGCGTCGCCTCGTTGCCACATTCCACGTTCATTGTTCTCTATTGCGGCTGCTGCCCGTGGAATCGTTGTCCCAACGTGGGCCCTGCCTACCAGCTATTGCGCGAGATGGGATTTACGCGGGTGAAAGTGCTCTATCTGGCCAACAACTTTGGCGCAGATTGGGTGAACAAGGGGCTTCCCGTTGAAGGCGCGCGGTAGCGTGGCCAGGCATCGCGCGCACGCGCTTCGCACGCCGGGCCGCGTGATTCTTGTCGCGATGGCCTGTGTGGCCATGGCCGCCGGCGCGTCCCACGGCGCATGGGCACAGCGGCATGTCCTCAATCGAGCCGCGCCCGATTTTACTGTTACGGATTTGAACGGCAACCCGGTCCACCTTGCGAGTTTTCGCGGCAAAGTGGTGCTGCTGAACTTCTGGGCCGCGTGGTGCGCGCCCTGTCTCGTTGAGATGCCCGTCTTCGATACCTGGCAGCGGAAGTACGGCACCCGGGGCCTTCAGGTGATCGGCATTTCAATGGACGATGACGCCGGCGCGGCGCGGAAGACCGTGGCGCGCCTCGGAATCCGTTATCCGGTGGCGATGGGAAACGTGAACCTGGCTGCGCGTTACGGCGGCGTTCTGGGTTTGCCGCTGACATTCCTGATCGACCGCAACGGCGTGGTTCGCGCGCGCTTTCAGGGAGAAACTGCGCCCGCGAAGATTGAGACTCGGATCAACGAGTTGTTGGCGAGGCCCGCCGAACCAGGAGCAGGGTCCGGGCGGGCGGCAATGGTGGGGCAGCCCGGAAAATGACTTCCAGGATCTTCGGCCCGTTGCTAGCCCCGCATCAACGGCAGGCCGGCGTGGTCCGCAATGAGGCGCGCCACGCGCCTGGGCCGGTAAAAGCTGGCGGACGTGAAAGTGACGGTGGTGGAGTCGGCGCCGAGAATGGTGAACTTCTGCACGTTCTCGATGTTTTTGTAATGCACGGCTTCGATCCCGTTCCACGGCATGAAGACTTCGCCGCCTGCGGTGTTGTCGAGCCTGAAGTGTGCGCCATGCGCGTCAAGAAGCACAGAACAGTTCCCCATGTAGATGCCTTGTCTCCAAAGAAAGACCTGCGTCATGGCCATGAGCCACGCGCCGAACGCCCAGAGTGCGCCGGCGGCAAAGCGGTCTAGGTTGAGAGTGCTGAACGGCAGAAAGCACCGCGCGGCAACGATCGTCATGCAGAGGGCGATTCCCAGCGCGACGAGACTGCCAAAAAAGCTGAGGAAGATGAGCACACGGTTGTTGCGCAGCAAGATGGGCTGCTGGCTGAGAATTTGCGCGGCCCGCCTGACCCCCGTTGAAGGCGACAAAAGCCGCTCTTGTACTTCAAACATCGAAACCTCCCGAATTGCGTCCTGAGGCCCACGGGGGAAGCGGGGTTGCTCTTGGACTCTTGTTACACCGCGCCGCCGTAACGGTACTGCGATGCGCCGCACGCACATCGAGTGTTCCGGTGGCTTAAAACTGAAACCCAAAACGCTTTCAGCGTGCAGTCATCGCGCCCATCCGAAATAAAAACCTGTGAAAGGATGGGGCTGACCGGCGAGTGACTTCGCAGACGAGAAGCGGTCCGAGAAGGGCCTCGGGGGAGGCCGGCGGCAGGTCTTTGACAATACACGAATTTTTTAACATTTGACAAGTGCCTTGGCACCCAGCTTCGCCGGGGTTTCGCCGGAATCTCTGGGCGGAGCCTGGGCAGACTTTGCTGGCGGCTTCAGCAAGCGGCAGAACTGGCCAGAGCTCGCCAAACTCCAAAGCTCACTGCAGGTTCTAAACTGGCCGAGGGGTGTTTATGAAGCTCGGGCTGGGGCTCTACCGGCACATGTTGAACGAAGACTACTACGCATTTGCCGTCCAGGCCGGGTGCACCCACGTGATCATTCACCTGGTGGACTACTTCAAGCAGGGAGCGTCGCAGCTCGGGGCGAACCCCAACAATAATCAGCCGACCGGCGGCAAGGACCAGCCCTGGGGCGTGGCCGGCGATCCCAACCGGCTTTGGACGGCAGCGGAGCTCATTCAGATCCGCAAAAACATCGAGGCGGCGGGGCTGAAGCTCGAAGGCATCGAGAACTTCGATCCGGCGCACTGGTGCGACATTCTGCTGGATGGGCCCAAGCGCGCGCAGCATATGGAAAACGTGAAGGCGATTTTGCGCGCGGTGGGCGAAGCCGGCATTCCCACGTTTGGTTATAACTTTTCGATTGCCGGTGTAGCCGGACGAACCAGCGGTCCATTCGCGCGCGGCGGGGCGGAGTCGGTCGGTATGGATGGACCAGTAGACACTCCGGTTCCCAACGGCGTGGTGTGGAACATGGTCGTGGATCCCAACGCGCCACCCGGAGATTTGCCAACGATCAGCCACGAAGAACTTTGGCGGCGGCTTGAGAGATTCCTCGAAGAGGTGCTGCCAGTTGCTGAGAAGGCTGGCGTGAGGCTGGCCGCGCATCCTGACGATCCTCCGACGCCGACCATGCGCCGGCAGCCGCGGCTTGTGTATCAGCAGGCGATGTATCAGCGGCTGATCGACATTTCGCCGAGCCCGTCGAACATGCTGGAGTTTTGCCTGGGCACGCTGGCAGAGATGACCGAAGGCGACATCTACGAGACCGTCGACCGCTATAGCAAGCAGCATCGCATCGCGTATGTGCACTTCCGCAACATCGCGGGCAAAGCGCCGCACTATCACGAGACGTTCATCGACGACGGCGAAGTAGACATGCTGCGGATTCTTTACATCCTCGACAGAAATGGATTCGATGGCGTGGTGATTCCCGATCATGCGCCGCAGATGAGATGCTCGGCGCCGTGGCACGCCGGAATGGCGCACACGCTGGGATTTTTGCGCGCGGGACTGATGGCAATCGAACGCGGCTTCAAGCCGGAGCCGCTGGAGCCAGGCGCGCATACTTCGGCGAGTGCCCGGTCGCGGGAATGAGTGCGTGGCGACGATGCGCATCGGCTGCGATCGGAACGGGCGGCTGCGGAAATCGATGAGGACGGCATCGTGAATCGAGCGAGTTTCGATGTCGTGATTCTCGGGGCGGGCGCGGCGGGGCTGATGGCCGCGATGGAAGCAGGACGCCGTGGACGGCGCGTGGCGGTGCTGGAGCGCGCGTATCGGCCAGGCAAAAAAATCCTCATCTCCGGCGGCGGCCGCTGCAACTTTACCAACCTGCACACGGGCCCGGATAACTTTCTTTCTGCCAACCCTCACTTCGCGAAGTCAGCGCTGGCGCGCTACACGCCCTCGGATTTTATCCGTCTGGTTGAGAAGCATGGCATCGCCTACCACGAAAAAACTCTGGGCCAGCTTTTTTGCGACGGCTCCGCGCAGCAAATTGTCGATCTGCTGATGAAGGAATGCGCGGATGCGTGCGTGCGCGTGGTGGTTTCGGCGGCGGTCAGCGAGGTGACGCGCGACGATACCTCAGGGATGTTCACGGTTTTTGCGGGGAAAGAAGCATACATGGCGCCGGCGCTGATGGTTGCCACCGGCGGCCTGTCGATTGCGAAGATGGGCGCGACGGGGTTTGGGTACGATATCGCGTGCAAGTTTTCGATTCCGATCGAACCGTGCCGGCCGGCGCTGGTTCCGCTAACGCTTCCCGGTGAAGCGCTTACTCGGTTTGCTCCGCTCACCGGAGTTTCTGCGCCGGTGAAAGTGAGCTGCGGTAAAGCAAGCTTTGCGGAAAAAATGTTGTTCACGCATCGCGGACTCAGCGGGCCGGCCATTTTGCAAATCTCGTCGTATTGGAAGGGGAATGAGGCGATCGAGATCGATTGGGCGCCGGGGCAGGAGCTGCTTGCGCCTCTGCGCGCCAGGAATGCGGCTCGCGACGCGGCTGCGGCGAAGGCGGCGCTGCGCGCGGCTTTGCCCGCGCGGCTGGCCGACCGGCTGATTGAGGAGTCGGCTCCGCAGAGCTGGACAAATCACGCGCTCGATGGGTTCGAGCGAGAACTGCATTCCTTCACCTTCTGGCCGAGCGGTACCGAGGGTTACGAGAAGGCGGAGGTGACGGCGGGGGGCGTGAGCACCAGCGCGCTCTCAGCGCAGACCATGGGGTGCCGCACCGTGCCCGGTCTATATTTCATCGGCGAGGTCGTGGACGTGACCGGCCAGCTGGGCGGATTCAACTTTCAGTGGGCGTGGGCGTCGGGCGCGGCGGCCGGCCGCGCGGTGTAACTTGCTGCGAGATTTTCGCCACGCATCCGGCCAGGTAGGGTATGCGCATTTCGCGCCACCCTCCGCGAGAACCAATTAGAATTGCTTTTTGGCGCAGGTCGAAAGTGATGAAGGCCCCGACGCCACCGGAAAAAAATGACCAAAGCGACGCCGATTCTCGATCAGTTCAGCCTGGAAGGAAAATGCGCGCTGGTCACGGGCTCATCGCGCGGACTAGGGCTTGGCATTGCCCTGGCGCTGGCCGAGGCGGGCGCAAACGTTGCCGTGCACGGGTCGAGTTCCCCACCTGAATCTGCCAGGCAGGAAGTGGCAGCGCGAGGCGTGGATTCAATTGCCTTGGCCGGCGACGTTGGCGATGCAGCTGTCTGCGCGCGGCTGGTTGAGGAGACGGTCGCGCACTTCGGCGCCATCGACATCCTCGTGAACAATGCAGGCATCATTCGCCGCTCGCCCGCGGCTGAGCACTCTGAAGAAGATTGGAAGGCCGTGATCGATGTGGATCTCAGCAGCGTTTTCCGGCTCACGCAGCACGCGGGCCGGAACATGCTCAAGCGCGGCTCCGGCAAGATCATCAACATCGCATCGCTGCTCACGTTTCAAGGCGGAATACTGGTGCCTTCGTATGCAGCGGCCAAGGGCGGCGTGGGCCAGCTGACGAAAGCGTTTGCCAACGAGTGGGCATCGAAGGGCATCAACGTGAATGCCATTGCGCCCGGTTACATGGATACGGACAATACCGAGGCGCTGCGCAACAATCCCGAGCGGGCTCGGCAGATTCTGGAGCGGATTCCCGCCGGCCACTGGGGTAAGCCCGCAGACCTGGGCGGCGCTGCCGTCTTTCTGGCCTCGGCGGCCAGTAACTATGTTCATGGGCACATCCTGGTGGTGGACGGCGGCTGGATGAACCGGTAAGGCTCGTGGGCCGTGAGTCGTGAATCATGAGTCGTGGGGCGTGAATCGTAGGCGACAGACAGTCAATGGCGGGACGGAATCAGATGAACGATAATGGAATCATCTACATAGCGAGCAAGGGAACCCCGACCAAAACCCCCGAGCCAGGAATGGTGCGGCAGGTTTTGGCGTACAACCCGCATCTTATGCTTGTGCGTCACACTTTCGAAAAAGGTTGGAAAGGTGCGCGGCACAGCCATCCGCATCATCAAATGGTCTATGTCGTTCGGGGCCACATTCGGTTCCAGGCCCAGGGAAAGAGCTGGGAGATGCGTGCCGGAGACAGCCTCGTAGTCGATGGCGGCATTGAGCACGAGGCTTCCGCCGTCGAGCCCTCCGAGGTTTTGGACGTCTTCACCCCTTATCGCCAGGATTACGCGTAGACACCACCTGTTTCACTTTCCTTTTTGCCTTGCGCATTGCCCCCAGGCGGGCATGGAGGATTATTTGAGGACGAATTCGAGGTACTTCCTTTTCGCGGCGCTTGCCGTGGCCGCCATTTTCAGCGCAGCAAATTCCATCGCGCAGGCGCCTCCCCCGCCCAACCAGGGAGTCATCGGCATTGCGCATGTTGCGTTTCGCGTTAGCGATCTCGATCGCGAGATTGCCTTCCTGGGCAAGCTCGGTTATGAAGAGGCCTTCACGCTCACGTATGGCAAGACGCCTGAAGTCTTCATCAAGATCAACGACCGTCAGTTCATCGAGCTGTATCCGCAGACCGATCGCTCGCAGCCGCTGGGCTGGATGCACGTGTGTTACGAAGCAGGCGATCTAAACGCGCTGCAGCGCTACTACGCGAGCCAAGGCCTCAATCCAACGCCGGTGCGCAAAGCCGCTGCGGGCAACCTGATCTCTTCGATCAATAATCCCGAGCACGGCGTCACCGAGTTCACGCAGTATATGCCCGGCTCGCGTCACATGCTTGATGCTGGCCAGCACCTCGGATCCGGCCGCATCTCAACTGCGCTCATGGGCATCGATCTGCCGGTGCGGGATGGCGCGGCGATGAAGGAGTTCTACAGCGATCTCGGATTCGAAACCGAAGACGCGAACGGCAACGTACGGCTCACCGCTCCCGGCGCGCCCGATCTGCATATGGAGCTGCGCCCGGCCACTCCGGGCTCTCAGCCGGAGTTCCTGTTCCCGGTGGCAGATGCCAAGCGCGCTTACCAGGCGATGGAATATGCGGGCGTCAGCGCCCAGCGCGACGGCGGCCTTGTGTTCACGAAGGATCCCGACGGAAATATTTTTGTGTTCCTCGAGACCGGCGGCGGGAGGAAATAGCCCGAACTCAGAAAAAAGATCCCAAACGCAATACCTGGGGCGCGCACCTCGCGGTGGAACGGCGCCCTGCTCAGTGGATCATCTTCGACTTGCGCTGCATGTAGTCCATCATCACGTACTGGCCGAGCGTTGCCGGCGTGGTGAAGTAGGCTTTGCCGCGGCACATCTCCGAAACCTTGTGCACGAACTGCACCAGCCCGTAATCCTGCGCCAGCATGAACGTATTGATCATCACGTTCGATCGCTTGCAGCGCGCCACTTCTTCCAGCGTTTCGCTAACCACCAGCGGATCGAGGCCGTAAGCATTTTTGTAGATGCGGCCGTCAGGCAGCGTGAGCGCCGAGGGCTTGCCGTCGGTGATCATCACAATCTGCTTCATGTCTTTGCGCTGCCGCGACAGCACGCGCTGCGCCAGACGCAATCCTTCGCGCGTGTTGGTGTGCCACGGGCCGACTTTCACGCGCGCCAGATGAGATACCGGCATCTCCTCTGCCGAATCGTGAAACAGCACCAGCGAGAGCGAGTCGCCGGGATACTGCGTGCGGATAAGATGCGACAGCGCCATGGCCACGCGCTTGGCGGGCGTGAATCGATCCTCGCCATAGAGGATCATCGAGTGCGAGCAATCGAGCATGACGACGGTAGCGCACGAGCTTTGGTAGTCGCACTGGTGCACCTGCAGGTCGTCGTATTCGAGATTCAAGGGCAGCGCCAACCCCTCGCGCGCAATGGCAGAGCTGAGCGTCGCGGTGGTGTCGAGGTTCAGCGTGTCGCCGAATTCATAGCGCCGCGAAGCTCCGCTGGTTTCGATTCCCGTGGCCCAATGGCGCGTGTCGTGGCGTCCATAGCTCGATTTGCCCAGCGAGCCCATTAGGTCGCGCAGCGTTTTGAAGCCGAGAAAGTCGAGGCTCTTGTCTGTCACCTCGAAGCGCACGTTTTCGCGGTCGCGGCCGTCGGCACTACCCGTGCGCCCATTGGCCTCGTCAATCCGCGTGGGCCCGTTCTGCGGCATCGCTGAGATGTAGTTCTCGCGCTCCATCCGCTCCATGAGCTTCTCGATCAATTCGTCGAGGGAGCCCTCGGCCATCATGCGGTCGAGCAGCTCGCGCGTCTCCTGGTCGAAGAAGTCGCCCGACTCAAGCACGCGGCGCAGCGCCTCGCGCAGATCGTCCATCGTGTGGTCCAGGTCCTGAAATCCGTCGAAGGAGTCATAGTAGCCGGAGTCGAGCAGATAGTCAGACAGAGCCTGCAGCAGGCTTTCGAGATCGATCTCGGAGGCCAGGTCGCCGGTGTATTTGGTGTAGCGGATGCGCTTCATGTGAATTCAGGCCGTGGCTCGTAAACTGTGGTTCGTGAACGGTTGACTTGCTCCCTTGTTCCCTCGCTCCCTGCCGGGGTCCCGGCGAGCGGTCGTTGCTCGCTGGGGTGGCTCGCTCCCTGTCTATCAGTTCAGCCCGCCGCCCCGGCGCGACTTGCGTGCGCGCTGCCAGTCTTCGTACTCCATCTCCATCTCTTTGCGTTCCGGCGATGGCTGTTCGCGCAGGCGCCCAGCTTTTTCCGCAGCGAACCCGTGTTGTTCGTTGCGGCTCAATTTTCTGTGAGCAACGAGGCCTTCCAGCATGAACTCCGCTGCCGCGACGACGCGAGGCGCGGGATCGCCGGACTTGACGCCGAGCGCGGGCAGTTTATCGAGCAATCCCTGGATTCCCTTCAGCTCCTTGAGCGTTGCGGCCGCGGGCTGATCTTCGTCCATCTTCACGGTGCCGCCCAGGTTGAACCACTGCTCGATCTGCCCGGTTTCAACCCCGTCGAAGTAGCGGTCGTAAACCTTGCCCACGGCGGTTCGAATCAGATCGCGAACCACCGTGTCGGCGCCGCGCATCTCGCCTTCGTACTCGAGTTCGAGCTTGCCGGTAATGCCGGGCATGGCCGCGTAGACGTCGCTGACGCGCGGCAGCACCGGCGTGTCGCCAGTGGCGAGCGATCGCCGCTCGGCATTCGAGAGCACGAGCTCGAGAGTGGAGATGGGCAGGCGCTGGCTCACGCCGCTGCGCTTGTCCACTTTTTTGTCTTCGCGCGCGCTGAAGGCCACCTGCTCCACAACTTCGCGCAGGTACTTGGGAACTTCGATTGCCTGATCGCCGCGCGCGGCCCACGCCTCCTGCGCGGTGATCGCCACGCCTTCTTCGAGGGTTTCGGGGTAATGCGTGCGGATCTCCGAGCCGATGCGGTCCTTGAGCGGCGTGATGATTTTGCCGCGCGCCGTGTAATCCTCCGGATTGGCGCTGAACACCAGCGCCACGTCGAGCGCCATGCGCACCGGGTAGCCCTTAATTTGAATGTCGCCCTCCTGCATGATGTTGAAGAGCGCAACTTGGATTTTGCCGGCGAGGTCAGGCAGTTCGTTGATGGCGAACAGGCCGCGGTTTGCGCGCGGCAGCAATCCGTAATGCATCGTCAACTCGCTGGAAAGGTCCTGGCCGCCGCGAGCGGCTTTGATGGGATCGAGGTCGCCGATCAAATCCGCAACGGTAACGTCGGGCGTGGCCAGCTTCTCAACGTAGCGATCGTCGCGGGCGAGCCATGCAATGGGCGTCGCGTCGCCGCGCTCTGCGATCAGGTCGCGGCAGCGGCGGCACAACGGACGGTAAGGGTTGTCGCGAATCTCGCAGCCGGCCACGTAGGGCATTTGCTCGTCTAGGAGCGCGGTGAGAGCGCGCAGAATGCGGCTTTTTGCCTGGCCGCGCAGCCCCAGCAGGATGAAGTTCTGTTTCGACAGCACCGCATTCACGATCTGCGGGATCACAGTGTCTTCATAGCCCACGATGCCGGGAAAGACCGTCTCGCGAGACTTGAGCCTCGCAATGAGATTCGAGCGCATCTCGTCCTTCACGCTGCGTGTCTGGAGTTGCGCTGCGAATTTCGGGTTGGAGCGCAGTTCACCCAGGGTTTGGGGAAGACTGACTGCGGGCATTCTGACCTCCGTCGGATCTTGTTGGGGAAAACCGGTTCTTGCTGTTGAGACGCGCGGCGAGAGAAATCGCCGTTGAACTTTGCGATCGCTACAGTTGTATAGACGCCTGGCCGCCGAAGTGGACGGTTCCAGTGAGGAAGAATTTACGGTCTAAGCTTGCCCCAGGTCAACACGGAAAAAGACTTCACGCCGAAATTTTTGGCCCCGTGTGAAAAATCCGCATGGAGGCAGTATGCGCTTGTTGCGGCGGTTGCGAAAGTCCGAAGAGGGAACCCGCTCACGCTCAGTAGGTTGCGCGGCGCAGCCACGCCCGCGAGAGAGAAGACAGGCCGGGCGACTTCAATTCCGCGCCGCGTGAGCCACCGCAGCTCGTTCTTCGGCGAGCAGCTGTGCCAGCACCTTTTCAGGGCACAGATGATGCGCTTCGCGCTCATCCAGCTCTTCTTCCGACTCTACGCAGGACGCGATGGTCAAAAAGCAATCGAGGCAGCGCGAGTTAAAGCTGCCATTCTCGTTTTGTGTGCGGCTATACATGGCGATCCGAGGAAATACCCTAGAATCGTAGGCGCGTTTGGGCTGCGCAAGTCGTGACTCGCATCACCTACCGATGTTTACGCGCGGTTTCTACCCTGGAGGGCCACGAACGCCGTCGCGGTCAGCAAGCTTACGAGCCGACGTTGTCCCACTGGTTCGGATGTCGCCTGAGATACCAGCACGGCTGCTGACCGCCTTGCGGGAATAGAGAAATGGAGCAGGACACATCGGCTGAACCGAGGTAGTCGTACTCGATTTTCTGACCTTTCAGTGGAACCGACAGGAATTGGCTCACGGTGACAGTGGAGTGAGGTGAGCCGCGGAGCTTGTAGACCGTGAAGTCGATGGCGAACGCGAGCAGTGTGACTGCGGCAATCGCGATCAGAACCCTGAGGAGCCAAAGACCAAGCCAGCGCATCATCGTTCCACGTCCTCAGGGTGCGGTTTGGTCGACCCTTCAGTCTCAGCGATTGAATTCAAGCTTCCGGCGGCGGCGCTGCGGCGGCCCTCGTTGCGACCTTGAGACTCAAACCCGTGCCCCGCTCAGAATATACGCCGGCGCTGCGGCCGCTTACGCACGGCAAGCCGTCGCGCCTCAGGGGATCGATTCGTTGGCCGCGAGAACAGGCCGTATGGGCCGATGAAAGCCATCAGCAAGAATCAGTCGCGCGTTGATGTTGACCGAGCGTAGAATGAGGCGGATTTCTCTTTAGGTTGGCTGCTCCGGCATGGAGCGAAGCCGAAGTGTGAGCCTGCATCGTCGCCGGTCCATTTCAGACACCTGAGAGCGGTTAACCGGCACCCTACTTTGCAGAATACGAATCGAAATCTCGCGTCCACTGTCTGCGCGGCCCGCAGGAGCCTTCGGCGCGGCTTGCCGATTGCCTTGTCTCTGTTCCTCGCGGGCGCAGTGGCCTTGACGTGGATTGGGCCACAAAGAGCACAGGCGCAACAACTGCCGGCATTGGCGGCTGCCGGCAGCTCAACAAGCGTTGCGGCCCGGAGTGGTTCGGCCAAATCAAGGGGTTGCGCCTCGGCAACGGAAAGATTGCAGGCGGCCGCGGCTTGCGCAGGCCCTGAGCCGCTGATTGTCATCGGTTTCATGGGTGGGCGGGTCCGCGGCGACGATCTTCTCCACAAAGAGGCGCTGCTCGCCCAGAACCTCGACCGCCTGTATCCGAACGCCATTCTCGCTTCTACCTACGCAAACCGGCACGAGGCCGAAGCGCTGCGGACGGTTCTGGACCTGCTCAATACCGCGAAGAGCGGACATCTGACTGCGGCAGAGAAAAGCGCGGCCCGGATCGTCATCTACGGGCATAGCTGGGGCGCGTCGGAAACGGTGCACTTTGCGCGTGCGCTCAACCGCCTCGGCATTCCGGTTCTGATGACGATCCAGGTTGACAGCGTGACCAAGGCCGGTCAGGACGATGGCACCATTCCGCCCAACGTGCGTGAAGCCATCAATTTCTACCAGTTGGACGGGCTCCTTCACGGGCGCAGGTCGATCAAGGCTGCCGATCCCACGCGCACCACGATCATGGGGAATTACGAATCGAGCTATAAAGGCCACCCGATTTCGCTGGCGGGATTCAGCTGGTATGCGCGCGCTTTTATGCGGCAGCACATTGAAATTGAAAACGACAGCGCGGTGTGGGACCGGGTCAAGTCGCTCATTCTGTCGCAGTCGCCGGTCCCTGACTCAGAACAGAAGCTGGCAGCCAATCCTTCAGTCGATACCCGCGCCGCGAAATAGATGCCCCATCGCGACGCGATTCCGCTTGACTGAAGCCCGCAGCCACGTGCAGGCCGAACTTCAACTGTCACGGCGCGGCGTCCGCTCTCGTGCTACTCTTTCCGCAACACAATCTTCGGAGGTCTCAGCTGCTATCGGTCGCGGGCCGTTTTTCTCCATCTCCCGGCCGAAGCCTAACCCGCCAGCGCGGTGTCGTTCCGCGTGGCCGCGGAGGACCTGCCATGAAAGCTCTGTTCCGTCTAGTCGTTTGTTGGTTTGCGTTCGTCGTTGCCCTCATGCTCGCTGGCGTCATCGCTGCTGCGTTGCATATTTCGATGGGGCGGTTGCCGGGCGGCGCTTCGCCACAAGCGTTGTTCATCATGCAGCTCATCGGCGGTGTCGTGCTGGTCGTCGGATTGTGGCCGCTGGCGCGTTCACTGCGCGGCCCCGCTGTTTTGAGAGCCGCCGCATTCGTCGCGTTTCTGTTACTGGCTTTCGGCGTTAACGGTGTCATCGAGGCGCGCAAGTTCACCAACTTTTTAGACGCAGGCATCGCGGGCGCATTGTTGTTCGACACTTCGGTCGCGATCGTTCTCGGTGTCTCCATGGGGCTGCTTTTTGGCAACGACGGCAAGGTTGAGGGCTTTCCGCACCGCGCGTGGCCGTTGTGGGCGTGGAGGATTGTGGCGGGATGGCTGGGCTGGCCGATCACCTATTTTGTTTTTGGAATGTGCATCGCGCCCATTGTCACGCCGTACTATCAAGCCGGCACTCTCGGGCTACGCATTCCTACCATGAGCACGGTTGTTGCAACCCAGCTGATCCGGAGCGCGATCTTTCTTGTTGCCTCATTGCCGTTTGTCGCGCTCTGGAAGGGCACGCGGCGGAATCTCTGGCTGACTCTCGGCCTGGCCCACGCTTTCACCATTGGTCTCTATGGAATCGTGAGCGCTACTTTTCTGCCGATGGTGCTGCGCGTCTCGCACTCGATCGAGATGACCTGCGATGGCTTTGCGTACGCTGGCCTTCTGGTGCTTCTGTTTGCAGCACCGGCCACGGCGAATGCGCGTACTGAAATGGCCGGATCGGTTCCACTCCAGCCGCAGCCACTCCACTAGCAACAAGCTTCCCGCTGCAAGAAAGGAAGACCATCATGCAGACGAAAAACCTGATCATTGGTCTCGTCTTCTCTTTAACTCCTGGGCTCCTCCCGGCCCAGCCTGCAGCGCAGCCTCCATCTCAGCCGCAGAATCCACTGCACCGACAGTATCGCGACGGAGAAACACTGATTTATCACATGACTGGACTGAACGAATCCATGCAATACACCGTCCAAGCCAGCGGAATCGTTGAGAAAGATGCGAGCGGCGCCTACTTCGAAGAGTTTCGCTGGACAAATCTTGTCTCAGACGGCCAGCCAACTCCGCTTTCCGCGGGCGGCGATGCATTCCGCGAGCGCCTTTCGCTCGATCCCAATCAAAGCGTGAGTCCGCCTGCTCCAAGCGCACTCGATCCCAAACTGGTGGCACCGGCCCTCGACCTCATGACCTTCTACGTCGACCTGTGGCTGGCGAGCAAGTCCGGTCAGTTGACCCATGCGGGAGACCATTATTCCTTCAAGTACGGCGCGCCCAGCTCATGGGCCGACGGCTCTCAGGTGATCCTGGGCCAAACGTCCATTGACTTCGATTTCACGTTGAAGTCCGTCGATCCATCGTCGGGCACGGCGGTTCTCATCGCCCGTCACGTTCCGCCCGAGAAGTCCCCGGTCGCCTTACCCGCCGCATGGATGCAGACGCCAGTAGCCGATACACCCAATAACTGGGTGCAGATCCTCAAACTCCCCAGCAAATTTCTCGGCATGGTTGGCCAGGAGATGTTTACCGACGAAATCACCGTCAGCCTTGCTGACGGCAAAATCCTCAGGGCCAGCATGGACAATTCCATCAAAACCATCATGCGCACTTGCGACGACGAAGCGTTGACGAAATGCGATCCGCCCCAGCCTCACGAAATCACCAGGAAGATTCAGATTGCTCTGGTTCAATAACCCCTACCGTCGTTGCTCAACGCGCGGCAAACAGAAAGGCCGCAGCTGGCACCGCGCCCTCTGGTCAATCGGTCTTTGGCTATTAGCTAATGGCTAAGAGCTAACAGCTGGCCCTTAGAACTTTACGCTCGCTGCGCGCGGAGAAATCCCGCTCAGCTCTGCCGCCCGCGCTTCAGCGTACGCCGCCGCGCCCATCAGCGCGGTGCGGCTTTCCAGAATCACGCGCACAGGCATATTCACCAGCAACTGGCTCAGGCGCCCCTTATCGGTGAATGCCTTCATGAAGGTTCCATCCTTCAATTTCTCAAGGATGCGCGGCGCGATTCCGCCGCCTACATACAGTCCGCCCACCGACAGCACCTTCAGCGCCAGGTTGCCCGCTTCTGCTCCGTAGGCCGAGACGAACATGTCCAGCGCCTTCTCGCAAATCCCGGCCTTCGCCTTCAGCGCTGCCTCGGTGATTGCCGCATTGGGATCTTCCTGCGTCATTTGCTCGGCCAGCCACGCCGGCTCTTCCATGCCGCGCACTTCGCGCAGAAACTCATAGCAGTTGGTGATGCCCTGTCCACTGACCACACGCTCAAAGCTGATGCGGCCGTTGTATTTTTGCCGGAGAAACTTGAGCAGGTCGATCTCATCGTCGGTGCGTGGAGCGTAGTCGGAGTGACCGCCCTCTGACGGATAGGGCACGTAGTCGCGCCCATCCCAAACCAGAAACGCTTCACCAAGGCCGGTGCCCGCCGAGATCAACGCGCGATTGCCTACCTGGCGCGAATCGCCATCGCTCAGCGTGTAAATCTGATCCGGGCTCAACTCTGCGATGCCGTATCCGTTGGCCTGCAGATCGTTGATCAGGAAAACGTAATCGATCTTCAGATTCTTCGCGAGCTCGCGGCTATCGAGCGTCCAGGGCAGATTGGTAAGCCGCAGGCGCCCCTCGCGCACCGGCCCAGGCACGCCAAAGCACGCCGACGTCACCTTGTCCGTCAGCACGAACTCCTTCACGATCTCTTCCAGGCCGCCGTATTCCTTGGCCGGGAACTGCTTGTCGCGCGCGTGCTTCAGATTCCCATCGGTAAAGTCGAACAGCGCCAGGTGAACTTTCGTGCCGCCTACATCGCCTGCCAGAATCATTCAGTCCTCTCGATTACCCCGTAGCCTTCAGCGTCCGGAGCGGGCAGCAAAGCTGCCGCAGCCTGATCCAGAAGCAAGGTAAGTATACCGTTCGAGGGTGCAATGAATTGGCTCGGAAGACGCTCTGGATCGAGGGGGCCCTCCATCACCTGGTTCAGGATCATTGCCTTATCCGGGCCCGCGATAAGAAAGAAGACGTGCCGCGCGTGGTTGATGACGGGACGCGTGAGCGTGATGCGCCACGTGTCCAGCTTCTCAACGTAGTTGGCGGTGGCGAGGCGATCGGTGACGCCCAGCGCATCGGTGTGAGGAAAAAGTGAAGCCGTGTGCCCGTCCGGGCCCATGCCGAGCTGAATCAGATCGAATCGCGGCAGGTCGGCGCCGGTGAGCGCGAAAGTTTTTTTCAAGTCGGCTTCATAGCTTGCCGCCGCGTCGTCGGGCTCGCGCTCGCCTTCAATGCGGTGAATCTGCTCCGGCTTCAGCGGCACGTGATCCAACAGCGCTGCACGCGTCATGCGATAGTTTGAGTCGGTGTCATCAGGCGGCACGCAGCGCTCGTCCACCCACCACAGGTCGAGCTTGTCCCAGGGCATGCGCTCCCGAAACTCTTCGCCCTGCTCGCCGAGCGTGGAGAACGCGGCCTTGGGCGTGGAGCCGCCGCTGATGGCGATGCGCGCCACGCCGCGCGCCGCGACAGCCTCAAGCGCCTGTTCGACAAAAAGGCCGGCGGCCCGCCGCGCAAGAGCAGCGGAATTCGGTTCGACGTAGTAAATAATCTTCTGGCTTTGAGGCATCGGCGTGCACCTCTGGCTTCTAGGTTAAATGAGCCAACTCTACGCCGGTATGGACCGGTTTTTCTCGATCCAGCCGACAGATCGACGGAAATACACACTTACATTTGTCGCGAGATGCGCGGTCCATTTGGGATTGATTTCGCCCCGCTCTTTCGCAAACAGCGCCAGCGCATATCCGTAGACTTCTTCCGGCAAATAGCCAAGCCGACTGACTGACCAGCCTTCCCGCCGATCGTCCTGAAATTTCATGTAGCGGTGAGAAGCGTTCGCGGTGAAGATTCCCAGACCCATGTAGACCGTAACCAGGTCGGTCATCGGTTCCATGTCCTCTTCGTTTCGGGAAACGTGCCCTCCATCGAGGAGGATTACGTGCCCAAGCTCATGCGCGGCCGTCGCGACCACGGCCATCGGATCCTTCAAAAGCGACTGGCGGATGCCGATCAGGGGTTTTTCGTCCGTGCTGTGGCCAAAGTGCAGGCCGGCTGGTCCGTCAGAGTTATGGCTATAAGTTGGAAGCATTTCGACGAGATCATTCGTGTCGGGAATGACTGCGAGCTCGACCATGCTCCGATCCACGCCCATGTAGTCACAGACCCGGCGAAAAATTCGTTCAAGGGCTGCCTCCGATTGGTCAAACGGATCGGGGAAAAACTCGTCGGTTGGTTCGACAACTTCGCAAGCCCGCATCCTCTTCTCGCCAAGCAAGTGCTTCAGGCGACGAAACCCGTCTTCGACCCACTGGCGTTCTTCTTCGTTGACGGGCAATTTTGGTTGGAGGCTAAACATGGCAGACAGTGTAGTGGTTCGAACTCAAGGGCGCCCAGAGGATAGGAAAAATTCTCTGGATTCACTCTTTGTCGACTCCCTTACTGCCCCAAATACGTCCGGTACTGCGTCTCCAGCACACCCGCTGCGCGCGCCAATCCAATCTTCGACACGTTGTAGGCGTAGAGGCTCTCGACCAAATTGTTCTGGGCGGTGGCGAGCGTGGCCTGCGCGGTCACCAGCGGCAGGTTGTCGTCCACACCGGCGTTCACGCGATCGATTTCGTCGCTCAGGGCGCGTGTGGCCAGGTCTACGTTCGATCGCGCGACGTCAACCTGCTGCCGGTTCGCGCTCACGTCCAGTAGCGCCGACCGCACCTGCACGTCGATGTGGTTGCGCAGATCGTCGAGCTGTTCGGTAACAGACTGCAACTCCGCCTTTGACGCGTCACTATCGCCACGCAGCTTTGCCTCGCGGAAGATAGGAAAACTCAAAATGCCCATGGCGAGGAAGTTGCCGTGCGTGCCTGCGCCATTCACAGTGCTGGTGCCGTAGTAGCTGGTGAAGCTGAGTGTTGGCAGGCGCTCGCTTTGGTAGACCTTGTGCAGCGCGCGATAGGCCACCACTTGATTCTGCAGGTTCTGGTAATCCTGCCGATTTTGGTAGGCCGTGGCGCGAACCTCTTCCGGCGTTTGCTCGGCCAGATCGCTATAAGGGGCCTGGTCAGTCAGCTCAATGGCCTGCTCGGGGTCGATGCCGATCTCGCGCTTGAGCAAAATCAGATCCTTCGCCTGCTGATTTTCCACTGCGATCAGCGCCTGCTGCTGCGTTTGCAACTGAACTTTGGCGCGCAGCTCGTCGAGATTCGCGGCTGTGCCCGCCTCGTGCGCCTCGTGAGCCTGGTTGGCGAATACCTGCGCCTGGCGGACGAGCGCCTTCGCGTTGTCCACTTCGCTCTGGTCTGCGATGGCTCGAAGGTAGGCTTCGGCTACGTCCTGCACCACCTGGCCGCGCGCCGTCATCTTGGCAAAGTGCGCGGCGCGCTCCGCGCCTTTGGCCGCTTTCCATCCTTGAATCACCGGGCCGGAGAACAGAATTTCGTTGTAATGGATCTGGCCTTCGGTCAGGGTGTCGCGCGTAATCAGCGAAAGCCCGACCGGCGCCTTGCCGCCCGGAAAAGCCGACGAAAACTGGCCGATGACCTTGGGATTAAATCCCAATGCTGCCAGATCGTGCATGTAAAATCCGGTGTCGCCGGTGAGGGTGATGGTGGGCAGGAACAGTTGCAGCGCCTGATTCACCTCGGCGTGGTAGACCTTTTCTTCGTTCACCACTTCAGTCAGGCCGAGATTGTTCTTGAGGCCGCGCTGAATGGCGTCGTCGAGCGAAAGCTTGACCGGATCGGTCGTTACCGGCTCCACGGTGACGCTGCCGAAAAAAGGATTTTCGGCCGAGGTGGGATTCTGCGCGCTGGCGGCGGCAACAATGCAGGCAGCAACCGAGAAAAGCGCCAAACTCCGCGCGCGAGGCACCAGCGGCCTCAACCGCGAGGCAAGATGTTGCGTTCGTTTCACTTCCATTATTCTCTCAGATGAGCCGCGGCGCCCGAAGGATTCACCGCCGATCCCAGGAGTCGCTGGGAACGCGTGCCCAGCGGGAGGGCGCTTCACCGCCGGCGGCGTCCGGCTTTCCAGCTTCGATCGTCTCCGGCTCCGCCAACCCCGCGTTTTGCATCATCACTTCAAGATCGTAGCCTTCCTTGCGAACGCGCTGGTCGTAATACAGTAGCGTGACGGCGATGGCATAAATGGGAAGGACGAATGCTTCGATGATGGCGTAGAGGACCAGCGCAGCCTCAGATGTGGCGTGCTGACCAACCCACTGGAAGTGACCGACCCGATAGAGAAAATAGACTACCCATCGCAGAGCGTAAGCAGCCGCCCACGAGAGAACCCAGTTGCAGACCGAGACTGTCAGCCAGGCGACGACAATTCTTCGGCGGCTCCCTTTCGTAAGCTTCCAACTACGCCGCAATGCCTTGATCCCTGCGAGTTGCTCAAAGGATGCCGCAGGAATCGAATAGGCGAGGCAGGCCTTGGCCCACAGCATGAGCGCAAAGCCGGCGGGGATCTCAGCCAGGAGGATGACGATGGCAGGGATACTCGGGGGTTCACCAATCAGGTTGAGCTTGTCTTCCAGGGTCCCGGTTCCGAAGAACACGCCGAATGCAATCGTCTCCGGCAGAATCATCGTAGCGATGAGCAGGAGCGCAGCCAGCCAGAGATAGGTGCGCCAGCGCGCGAGTGCGAAGCGGAGCGCAGCCACAACGGTGGTTGATTCGCCAAATATTTCGCACCAGGTGAGCCGCAACAGCGCCGGAAAAAACAGAGCCAGCAGGAAACTGAGAATGTGCGAATAGCCGTAGGAGACGACGAAGCGCCATGCCACCAATCCGCTGTCCGTCACTTCGTCGGGGGCAAGCTTGTTCACAAGGTAGTCGGTGTGCCACCAGGCTACGTCGGCAGAACGCAGCGCCAGGATCAAAGCCGCTGGAAGGGCTCCGACCGTGACAAACAGCCAGAGCCGCCGCCGATAAATCTCAAAGGCCCTGTCGAGAATCTCGCCCAGGGTCATGGGGCGCAGGATCGGATTCATGACGTTGTTTGGATTCAGCCCGCAAGCTCCGGCCATTTGCCTTCGAGTGCGCGGCGCTGGTCTTGATAAATGACTGCGAAGATTGTCAGGTATGCTCCGTAGGAAGCGGCAGCCCACACCATGAATCCGCAAAAGAAAATGAGGCCGCCCACAACTGCGCCCGCGATGCCCCAGGGAACCAGTGTGAGATGGAGAAGCACACCGATCAACAAGCCGAAGGCCGCCACCAGACCAACAACCACTTCAAACACCATGAACGCTATGTAGGCGATGGCGTAGATGAGCAGCAGTAGCAGGAAGATGCGGCCTTTAGCCCCGCGCGACAGATAGTTACTACGCCGAATCGCGGCCCAGGCGGGAACGTCTTCAGTCAAACAGGCTGGGACGGCTAGCACCAGGCGCAGCATGATCAGCACTCCGTAAACGAGGGCGCAGAGGTAGAGAAGCATAAAAAGCGGAAGGATGACGAAGATTGCGTTTTGGCCGTTCTGGGCGCCCCCATGTGCCAGCGAAAGGCCCAGAGTTCCGGCCAGCACACCGGCCACGATGAGAATCGGAACCATGACAATGAGTGCGCGCAGAATTGCGAGCCAGACGTAGCGGCCGGCTTTTCGCAACGCCACAGCCCACGCCTCGCCGAATGTGATCTTCACTCCGACATTCGCTTTCAGCGCCGCATAGATGCCTGCGGGCTCGTAGAGCGCGTAAACCACGAGTAACAGGACGGAACCAATGACGCAGGCGACCACGAAAAAGGAGATATGAACGGGATTGAACGAGGCCCGCGCGGGAACATTCTCCCATGGCTTGATGATCGAGAACATGACGCCGAGCATCGTCGCTTCAAAGGCGACAGCGAAGGCTGCGGGAACCATGGCGATTCCTGTGAAGAGGCGAAAATTGGCGCGAACAAGCTTGAGAATGCGGTCGAGCGCCTGGCCGAAGGTCAGCGGCGGAAGCGGCGAGATCGGTGAGGTTGGTGCTGCTTGGGAAGGAATGCCAGGGTCGTTCATTTGGGTCCCTCCGACGGTCGCGATCGCGACTCGCAGGGATACTAGCACAAGTTCTGCAGAATGCAGAGCGCAGATGCGGCTTCTTTTTTTTCAGCGCCGGCTTCACGCGCCCATGAACATGCCGCCGTTCACATCGAGCACGTGGCCGGTGATGTACGACGCTGCATCGGAGGCCAGGAACTTCACCGCTTGCGCAACATCTTTGGGGGTGCCGCGACGCCCCAGCGGAATGGTCGCCATCATGGCGGCATTCTGCTGCTCGCTCAGCACGGCGGTCATCGGCGTCTCGATATATCCGGGAGCAACAGCATTCACGGTGATGCCGCGCGACGCAACTTCGCGCGCCAGCGAGCGCGTAAAGCCGATCAAGCCCGCTTTCGAAGCCGCGTAATTCACCTGGCCCGCTTGTCCGGCACGGCCCACCACGCTGGCGATTCCCACAATGCGGCCCCAGCGGTTCTTGAGCATCGGACTCAGCAGCGCCTGCGTCAGCAGGAACGCCCCCGTGAGATTGATGCTGAGCACCAGATCCCAGTCGGCGCGCTTCATGCGCAGCATCAGATTGTCGCGCGTAATGCCTGCGTTGTTGACGAGGATCTCGACCTTGCCGAATTTGTCCAGAATCGCTTTCGCTCCGGCCTGAATCGATTCTTCGCTCGCCACGTTCACGGTGAAAGCGGTGGCATCCACACCCTTGGCCTTCAGCTCGGCCACCGTCTCGGCCAGCTTGGCTTCATTCACATCGGCCAGCGCCAACACCGCGCCTGCCTCGGCCAGCTCTTCAGCAATTGCGCGCCCGATGCCCTGCGCTCCGCCCGTAACAAGCGCAATTCTTCCTTGCAAATCTCCCATGACTTCCGCTGACCTCTGCGCCGGCCGCTTAGGGCCGCGCCTTTCCAGGTTCATTTCTTCCAGCGCCCATTATAGATGGCCGCATCGCAGCACCTGCGACCGCCCAAACAAGGCGAAGGATTTGTGAATCGGGATAGCTCTCATTGACTTTATGAGGGCAAATTCATAGAGTCTAAGCACCACGGTCTTCCCGCTGCCGTTCATTGCACCAGTTGGCAAGAGCGATTGCAGTTTCTTCCAGCTTTTCGGGACAAGACTTCCTCGATACCTACTCGTCGCGACGGTTCGCCCCGAAAATCGGGCCCGCAAAGCCGTTTTACAGGAAAACAGCGAAACCTACGTTGCAGTTTTTTCTGGAGGCCGCGCACTCAGCAGGCAATTGGTGCAAGGCCAAGCACCTTGAAAGGAGTTCTACGATGAATTGCACCTTCGTTGGCATCGATTGTTACAGATCTGTGAAATTTTTCTCCAGGGCGCGAGACAATCGGACGTTCCTTCCTTCCGTTATATTGGCGCTCGCTGTCGTGTTCGCTCCGTCGCTGCGCGGCCAGGCTACTGGAAGCTTCAACGGAAACATCGACGACAAATCCGGGGCCGCGATTCCGGGCGCGACTGTTGCGGTCACCTCGCAGGCGACAGGTCTCGAGCGCGATACGAAGTCCGACGACGCGGGCCATTATGTGGTTCCGCTGCTGCCCGTGGGCTCATACGACATCAAGGTAAATGCGAACGGCTTTCAGACCGCCGTATCGAGGGATCTTCGCCTGCAGGTGGATGAGGCGCGAGAGCTCGATTTCACGCTGGAGCCTGCCAGCGTCACTCAATCCGTGACAGTTTCCGGCGAAGCGCTCGCCGTCGAGACGACCAATCCCTCGCTCGGCCAGGTGATCACGTCACAACAGGTTTCGCAACTGCCGTTGAATGGGCGCAATTTCGTGCAGCTTGCCACGCTCACCGCCGGCGCCACGGCAGAGACGAACACAGGCAGCTTTTTCAACGGCGCTACCGATAGCGAAGTGTCCGCCCGCGGTTCCTACTCGCTCTCGGTGGGCGGCTCGCGCCCCAACAGCACGGATTGGCTGCTGGATGGCGTCGATAACAACGAGCTCACCGCCGGCGGCATCGGAATCTTCTCGTCGATCGATGACATTCAGGAATTCAAAGTACTCACCTACACCTACTCCGCCGAATACGGCACGCGGGCCGGACCGACGGTTCTGGTCACGACGAAATCGGGAACAAATAATCTGCACGGCTCGCTCTACGAATTTGTCCGCAACACCGCCTTCGACGCCCGAGGGGACTTCGACACCTCGACTCCCAAATTTAATTTGAACCAGTTTGGCGGCTCAATCGGCGGCCCCATTCGCAAGAACAAGACCTTCTTTTTTGTGGATGGCGAGCAGAAGTATCAACGAGAGGGCTTCACCTACACGGGACTTGTGCCTTCAATGGCCATGCGCGGAGGCGACTTTTCCGCTGATCCATTCGGCAACCCGCTCTCGGGAATCGGCCCCTCCACATTCACGCCGGTGATTTCCAACCCGAACATGGTAGGTGCAGCAGATCCCTACTTTCAATGCAACGCCGGGACGGGCGCCCCTATACCCGCAAACGCCGATGGCAGCCAGGCCCCGGGAGTCGACTGCAACAAGATTCCCTCGAACCTGATGGACCCGGTTGGCAAGGGAATGATGGCCTTCTATCCCCCGCCAAACCAGAACTTCGGCGTCATGGGCGCGAGCTATAACTACGTCGTCGAGCCCGTTCGCGCGCTGAACGAAACCAAGTTCGACGCCCGCGTTGACCACACGCTCACCGCCACCGACAATCTTTTTGCCCGGTTCAGCTACGACCAGGCATTCTCTTATGCCCCGGGCGGCGCTCCGGCGCCCTATCTCGCCGAAGGCAACGCGTTCGGCAGCAATGAGACGCTCATTAACCACGCGCGCAATGCCGGCCTCGGCTGGACCCACGTGTTCTCGCCCAACACGCTCAATCAGGCTACCTACGGCTACGATCGCATCTTTGACTACATTGCCTCGCAGGACAGCTATACGTGCGAATCGGCAAAGCTGGGAATCCCCGGCGCGGATCTCGACTGCTCCGCCGGCGGATCACCGACGTCAGTGGGCGGATATAGTCAGGGCGTGGTCTCCACCGAAGTTGTGGGCGGCTACTGGTCCCTCGGCGATCGCGGCTACTCGCCCTTTCAGGGTGGAACCGATATCTATTCCTTCAAGGACGATCTCGACCTCATCCGCGGCAAGCATGAGATTCACACCGGCATCGATCTTCGCGCCAATCAGATGAACGTCGGCACCGAGGCTTTTCAGAACGGCTTCTGGATCGTCGGCCTCTTCGGAGACTTTACGGGTAATGGATCCGCGCCCGGCGATGGCGCAGCCGACCTGCTGATGGGAATGACAGGATTGGGCGTTCACGACCAGACCTACGGTGGTGTGGTCACGGGCCGGCGGTGGAAGATCGTGCGTCCTTTCGTTGAAGATGACTGGCGCGTCACACCGTCGCTCACCCTCAACCTCGGCCTCGCGTGGGATATGACCACTCCCGTGACCGAAGAACATAACCGCATGTCAGACTACATTCCGTCCACCGGACAGCTTCTCATTGCCGGCAAAAACGGCGTCAGCAACTCGGCGGGCATCAAGATGTTCTGGGGCGCATACGAGCCGCGCGTGGGAGCGACCTGGAAAGTCGCGGGCAGCGACAAGACCGTGCTTCGCGTGGGCTTCGGCATCTATCACGATTCGTCGTGGAATCAGGGCGCGCAGGGGTTGTGGCAGAATCCACCCTACCTTGGTGAGTCCGATCAGCTTCCCGCTACATTCTCAACCGGATGCGCTTTCGCAACTTCCTATTGCGCCACGACGCTCGACGAGACCCCGGAGTTGAACTTCACCCTCTCAACGGGCTTTCCTCTGTTGCCCACCCCGCAGGACACATCCAGCTTCGTGGGCACATACGCCTACCAGCCAACCAACTTCCAGCCGGGCCGGGTTCACCAATATAACGCCAACGTCGAGCGCCAACTGCCCGGAAATATCCTGCTCACTGCCGGCTATGCCGGCTCAACCGGCGGCCACCTCACAGTCATTGGCAACGCCCTCACTGTCAGTAGCCCGTCGGCGTGCGGAACCGTATCCGGCTACACAATTGGCTGCCTGCCCGGCGGCAAACCGTACGAATATCCCTACACTCCTCCGAACTTTAACTCGATCCTGCTTTACGGCGATCCAGGCAAGACGAACTACAACTCGTTCCAGGTGAAGGCCGAGACCAAAACGCCGAAAAACGGCCTCTACGCGCTGATCGCCTACACCTACTCGCGCACCTACGACAACGGCCTTTCCGACGGCCTGGGCTCTGAACTCAGCGCTCCCTATTTCGGTTTGCCAGGCTGGCAAAAACTCGATTGGTCGCTGTCGCAAATCAATCTGGATAACAGTTTCACCGCCAGCATCATCTACGATCTGCCTTTCGGCAAAGGCAGAATGTTCGGGAACAGCTGGAACGAAACAACCGATTCTCTGCTGGGCAATTGGCAGTTGACGTTGATCGAGAGAGTCTCTTCCGGATTCCCGGTGCCGTTAATCGATGGCTTCAACCAGTCGGGCACTACGTTCAACGCCGGGGGCAACGACAACAACTACAACCGGCCCAACCAAGTTGCAAGTTGCGACCCGTACAAAGCCAATCACGGCATGCACCAGTGGATCAACGCCTCGTGCTTTGTTGCTCCGCCCCCCGGCGAATTGGGCAATGCGGCGCGCGTTCCCGTCGTCGGGCCGGACTTCGTCAACTCAGACTTTTCTCTGATTAAGGACTTTGCATTGCCGCGGGAAGGAATGGGACTAAACTTCCGTGCTGAATTCTTCAATCTGTTCAACCATCCGGAGTTCGGCTCGCCGGTGAACGATATCAACTCGCCGGGCTTCGGCGAGGTGAACTCCACCGTCAACAATCCTCGCCTGATCCAGTTGGCGCTGAAATTGTCGTTCTGAGCCCGCGAAGCAGTCGGGGCGTGGCGCGCTCATACGACGGCGCGCCGCGCCGGTTTTCCCGAAAATATGCTCGCGCAGGCGTTGACCGTAGATTCCTCTGCTCCTGCGCGTTAGAATGGAATCCCCGGTCGAAACCAGCGTCCCCGCAGAGCTTTCGCACGTCTGATGAAAAGCGCAGCCGCCCGAACCTTGGAAGCGTGCCTGTCCCGGACACTGGAACCAGCATGGCATTTGCCGCAACGCCGGCGGAGGAACGGTGAAAGAGCGACATTGGACTAATCTGGTCGGATCGTTGCGGCATGGCAACTGCGTTCTCATGCTCGGCTCCGAGATTCCCGTCAAGTCGTCGGCTGCGGCCAACGGCTCGTCGAATGGATCCGGCGCCGCGACGACACTGGCCGATGAGCTGCGCAACCGTCTCACGCGCGAGCTCGAAGAGGACGATCGCTCCGCCACCGGAACCACCCTGGCGGCGCTGGCCCAGCAATACGAAGACACAGAAGGATTCGGACCCACTACTTTGCGCGCCACGGCAGAGATGGTGCTCGCCTCGCGCCAATACAGCCCTTCTTCGGTTCATGAGCAGCTTGCGGCGCTTCCGTTTTCGCTGATCGTAACCACGACTCAGGACTCCATGCTCGAGCAGGCGCTGCGGGCGGCCGGCAAAACGCCCATCGTGCATCGCTATAATCTGCGCGGCGACAAGCGGGAGAATCCCGAGTTTGTTCTGCCCGGCTCTCCATCTTCGCCGGTGGTTTTTCACCTTTTCGGCAGCGCCGAGGAGCCATCGTCGCTGGTCCTCAGCGAAAATGACGTTCTCGATTTTCTGATCCGCGTCGTTTCTGAGCGGCCGCCGTTGCCGAACAGCCTGCTGCGCGTTTTGAAGCGCATAGGCCAGAGTTTCCTGTTCGTCGGATTCGGAATCAAGCACTGGGATTTGCGCATTCTGCTCAAAATTCTTTTGCGCGCGCTGGAGCTCAATCGCAGCGGTCCGGCGATCGCGGCCGAGCCTCTCGACGGCCTGATTCCGTCGGACCGCGACGAAATGATTCTTTTCTACCAGCGCGGCACGCGCGTGGAGCTGGAAGACGCCGACGTAGCCACTTTCCTCACCAAGCTTTCGCAACGCCTGGAAGCGGAAGGCGGTTTTGTGGGGCAAGACGCGCCCATGGGCCCGCGGCCGCGCGTTTTTATCAGCTACGCGAGAGAAGATGCGGCGCTTGCTTCGAGAGTTTTTGATGCGCTGCAAAAGGCGTATTTCGAACCGTGGCTCGATCAGGAATCGCTGCAGGGCGGAGATGACTGGAACAAGCGCATCGAAAACGACCTTGACGCTTCGGATTTTGTCCTCGTGCTCTACACGCCGGCATTCTGCCGCAAAACCGACAGCTATGTGAATAAAGAGGTCGCGCTGGCGTGCGAGCGCGCTCTGCGTGTGCGCGGCTCCTTCCTGATCCCGGTGCGAACCGAAGTGCTGGCTGAGGAAGACCGCGTGGACTCGCTCAGGAAATTCGATGAAATGGAACTGCGGGAGTCAGATTTCGACGAGGATTTCGCGAAGGTGATCTCGGTCTTGAAGCGCGAATATCAGCGTCGCAACCGTTAGCCCGCAACCGTAAGAGAGTGATGATGGAAACGCTTCACCGCTATCCCGGCGCTCAACCGTTCCGCGACGACGAGTTTTCTCGCCGTACGTTTTTCGGACGCGAGCCGGCCTCAATTGCTCTCACCGACCAGATCCTGGCCAATCGGCTGGTGATCGTTTATGCCAAGTCGGGGTTGGGCAAGACGTCTCTGCTGAATGCCGGTGTTGCGCCGCGGCTGCGTGAAGCCAATAGCCTGCCCTTGTTTGTGCGCGTGAACGATCTCAAAAATGGCCCGCTGCAGGCGGTATTTGAAGGCGTCAAGTCTGAAGCCGAGCGGCAGCAGGTGGAATACGTGCCCGGCGACACGTCGTCTCTGTGGAGTTTTTTCAAGACCGTCGAATTTTGGCGCAACGATCTGCTGCTAACGCCCGTGCTGATTCTCGATCAATTCGAGGAATTGTTCACGCTGCAGTCGCATGAGGCGCGCGAGGGATTTTTAGCCGAGCTTGGCTACCTGGTGCGCGGCGTCGCGCCGCCGTCGCAGCCCATGAGCGAGTCGCCCGCGAGCGAAGGTCCGCCAACCATTCGCGTGGTTTTGTCGCTGCGCGAAGATTTCCTGGGCCTGCTTGAAGAAGCATCGGATCACATCCCTGAGATTCTGGATCACCGCTATCGTCTGGCTCCGCTGAGCTACGAGATGGCATCAAAGGCAATCACCGGGCCGGCGGCAATCGAGGCCAGCGGCGCTTCCACGCGCGCGTTCAAACTGGAACTCGGCGTGGTCGACCTGATTCTGGCTTACCTCACCAAGTCGACGGTCTCGTCGCGCGCCGGAGGCCGGACCGTCGAACCGTTCCATTTGCAGCTGATCTGCCAGCGCATTGAGAGCATTGCCGCGGTCAAGCAGCAGCAGTCCACCGGCGAGATCGTCATCACCTTCCAGGACCTGGGAGGCGAGGCCGCGCTGGCCGAAACGCTGGAGAATTTTTATACCGATGCCATTCGGGCGCTTCCCGCGCGCTATCTGCGCGGCGCTGTGCGCGTGCTGTGCGAGCAATATCTCATCAGCCCGGAAGGCCGCAGGCTGAGTGTTGAAGAGCGCGAGCTGCTTCGCCAACTGAAACTGCCGCGCGAAACGCTCGGCCAGCTGGTGGAGCGGCGTTTGCTGCGCACCGACCGCAGGTCAGACAGCACCTACTACGAACTCAGCCACGACGCCCTTGTGCAGCCGGTGCTTGCCAGCCGCCGCGTGCAGGCGCTGGTGGTCAGTTGGGCCGCCGTCCTCGTGGGCTCTTTGGTCGGCGTGGCAGCGGCGGCATTCATCCTGCTTTGCCTCTACACCATTATTTTCGGCACTTCGAACACGGCCAGCGGCACCGCCGGCCTTTCCATCTTTGCGTTCCTGTCGCTGTTTGTCGGCGCCGGCGGCATTGCTTGGTTCCGTTCGGGCCTGCAGCGGCTGCGGCGCTATCGCCGCCACACGCCGAGCGAAGCCGCAGAAGTGCTTCCAACTCTTCAGCCGCTCAAATACAGAGTCCTGGGATGGACTCTGCTCGGCATCGGCGCCTGCATCATGCTGGTGTGGGGATTGGTGTGGTTTTTCGGCCTGGTCAAATATGGCACACCGATTCTTACCGGCGGTGTTGTCCCCAAGTGGCTGAACTGGATGGCGGCGGATATTAATTCCGCCTGGCCTGTGGTGCACGACCACCCATTCATCGAGATGATGTGGTGGTTCGTTGAGCATGGCATCATCGTTTACTTTGGCTATCTCATCATGCGCCTTGGAATGCGGGCAATGTGGCCGCACAAGTTCCGTGCCGGGCGCGGCGCCGCTGCGGTACCCGGCCTGGGTTATTTGCATCCCGGCATTCTCGCCCTGACGAAAGGAATGATCGGCTGCCTGGGCATGATCGCGGCGCCACTCGGGTTTCTTACCCTGCGTAGTTGCGCCACGAACTGGCATGGCGACGCTCCCAGCTGGCTCACAGGAATGCTCATCAGCTACCGCTTCACCGATTCCTGCCAGGCATTCTCCCAGAAGCCTGACTGGGGCGCGATGAGCGTCGCAATCTTTTTTGTCTCGCTGTTCTTTGTTTCCATCACGTGGATACGCAGCGCAGTGCTGGATGCGCGCGCGGCGTTGGTTCCCACCCAGCCGGCATTGCCCCAGAAAAAATTCCACACCGTTCTTGTCACCGCCGGTGTTTGCGTGCTGGTGGTCGGATTTTCGCTTTTGCTGTGGACTCAACTGCGCTCGAACCGGAATGACATCGCCGGCTCTGGCAACAGGCATCAGGCTTCCGATGTCGCTGCGAACATCGCACCCGGCGGACCCTGGACGTTGTGGACCGTTGGGACGCAGGCCAAAATGCTCGAGAGCACCGACAGCGGCGTCACGTGGGTCACCAAGAACACCAGCAAGGTTACGTTCTATGCAGTCGCATTCCCAACCCGGCTGTCAGGGTGGGTGGTGAGCGGTGGCGGCGGGATCTTCCACACCAATGACGGCGGGGAGACCTGGGACCAGCAGGCAAAGGACATCACCACCGAAGACTTGAGCGAGGTCATGTTTGTCGATCCGAATACCGGCTGGATCGCGGGAGGCGAAGGCCAGATTCTCCACACAGTGGACGCAGGCGCAACATGGAAGGCCCAAACCACCGGGGTCGATAGCTACATTTCGTTCGTCCTCTTCCTCGACAAGCAAATCGGCTGGGCATCCGGTTCCGACGGCACCATTCTCCACACCACGGACGGCGGCAACACCTGGAAACGGCAAAGCACACCCACTGTAAGAGCTTTGATTGGCATGGCGTTTCCAACGGCGAATTCAGGTTGGGCAGCTGGGAGGCGCGGCACCATTCTGCATACCGACGATGGAGGCAGCACGTGGAAGGTTCAGGCCAGTGAGACTCGCGTGGATTTGATGTCGGTAGCCTTCGTGACGCCGCAGTCAGGGTGGGCTGTGGGCGACGACGGCACCATTCTGCACACCGAAAACGCCGGCGCTACCTGGAGTGTGCAGAACAGCGGAACCAATGAGGAACTCGACGAAGTGAAGTTTGCCACGCCGCAGTCGGGCTGGGCGGTGGGCCATAAGGGCGTCATTCTGCACACCGATGACGGAGGCAACACCTGGTCGCAGGAGAAGAGCGGCAGCGACTCCGATCTCATGTCCGTCTACGTCGTCAAGCAGTATGGCGTGCTCGGGATGCAATTGGAGAACGTGACCGCCGGGACCGGCGCGCAGGAGCACATAGTCAGGCCGGGGTCGTTGATCGATGCGGTTGTTCCCGGCAGTCCTTCGGAAAAAGCCGGCCTGCTGAAAGGCGACATCATTGTGGCCCTGAACGGCCAGCCCGTGAAGGATACAGCGCAGTTTGTTGGTGAAATCTTCACCACGAAACCGGGCACGCAGGTGACGATCGGTTTTCTCCGCAACGGCAAAGAGCGGACGGCCAACGCGACCGTCGCCGATGGATCACAGCCATTCCCGAGCGCGAAGCCGTGATAGATTTTGCTCGAAAACTGGGAACCAGGCGTTAAAAAATCTGCAATCGCAGCGCGACCACTCTGGCTCCAGCACGAAAAAGCTGAGAGCTAATAGCTAATGGCTAATAGCTGCTCTTACGTCGGCGTCGCAGCCACCGTCACCGGCCGCGCCGCCAATGCGGGCCGCGCCAGCTCCGCGGGCCAAACATAAACGGCCAGCCGCCGCAGATAGTGAACGACAGGCTCGCGATTCGGCAGATCGAGACCCACGGCCTCAGCCAGATCGTTGCGCTCAATCTCCGCTTCCGCATCTTCAAGCGGCCATGAAACGTGATGCAGATTCGCCCTGATCGGCTCTCCAGCGCGATTGGTCGAGAACACGCATGGGCGCTCGGTGAAAAAATACTCCAGCGATCCGGGCCTGATATCGACGGTTTTTTGCGTCGGCCCCGTGCCCCTGTAACGCGCCTTGAAGATGACTTTCTGCGAAGAGAATCGCCGCCGGCTGTAAAAGGCAAACTCGCGGTCCGACCGCGGCTCCAAGTGCATCTCTGCCAGGCGGTAAGGCAGGTGGTAGACCATGTGCGCCGCAGCCACCGCCAGCAGATTGCTTGAGTCCACGCTGAAGCAATAAAAACCCGGCGTTCCCGTGAACCGGTCGCGCACGTAGGTTCGCAAATAAAGATCGGGAAAGTTGCGCAGGCCGGGAATCGCCGGGATGCCCCGAACCTTGATGCGATCGAGCCAGAAGGGTACCGCTCCCAGCCACGCCGAACCCTGAATGGTATCGGCGTCGAGCCATTCGGGCAGCAGCGATTGCATCTTTGCCACAGGCACGGGCCAATGCGCAAACAGCAGGTCATTCCAGCGCTGGGTCATCGCCCAGCGCCCCGCCGGCAAGGGCCGCGGTTTGTGCGACGTTCGCACCAAAAACTCCCGCATGGCTGCTCCCGTGCATCCCGGCTTCGGCGACCGATTCTGCCCGCCGGGCAGGGCGCTGACTCCGCCGCTGCGCGGGTGCTCCCTTATGACGTATTCTGTCCGCGAGACCATCCTCATGTCCAGTGAATCTTCGCTTCCCGCCTCCGCGCGCAACCAAACCGAAGTCATCGCCGTCCATGGCGCCGACCCCGAGATCCTCGCTTTCGCCATGGCCAAGTACTCCCGTTCGGCTCTTTCCATGCGCGATTCCCTAGCCGAAATCAGCGCCCAGCGGGCGGAACAGTTCCTGAATACCTTTTATTTTCAATACGGTCACCGCTCGATTGCCGATTTGGCCCATATCGCGTTCGCCGTCGAACGGCTCTCGCTGCTGGCCGCCATCGTCCTGGTAGACGAAACCCGCTGGGACGGCCAGGAGCGGTCGACGCGCTACCAGAACTTCACCGAGTCCGGCTTCTATTACCCCGATTTCGCCGGCGACGCGCATTGTGCGGAGCTTTACGAGCGAACCATCGACTCGCTCATGACCGCTTACAAGCGGACCAGCTTCGCCGTCACCGAGCTCTTGCGCAGGCGGATCGCCCGCCCCGACGGCATGAAGCCTGAGGCCTACGATCGCACATTGCGTGCGCGGGCTTTCGACGTGGCGCGCTACCTGCTGCCGCTCGCGACCAACACCTCGCTCGGGCAGATTGTCAGTGCGCGTACGCTGGAGACGCAGGTTTCGCGCCTGCTCTCGCATCCGGCAGCCGAAGTTCGCCTGCTCGGCGAAAAACTGCGCGATGCCGCCACCGGTCCTGCCTGGAACCTGAACACCAAAGCCGCGCAGGCCATCGTGGACAAGATCGAAGCCCTGAACGACGAAGCTGCGGAGGGCGTTGCCGCGCAGGCCGCGGCTCTTTTCATGCGCGAGGTGCGCACTGCGCCCACGCTGGTGAAATACGCCCAGCCAAGCGCCTATATCGTCGAAACGCGCGCCGAGCTTTCCCGCGCCGCAGCCGAACTGCTCAAAGGCATGCCGCCTGCCGCTGCGCCGCTCGTCGATCTGGTTGAGCGCTCGGAGCCGCTCGAAATCGAACTAGCCGCCACGCTGCTCTATTCCGTCAGCCGTCACCCTTACCGGCAGATTCGCGACTTCATGAGCGGCCAGCCCTCCGCACGCAGCGCTGAAATTATCGAGCTGGGATTGAAGCACCGCGGCAAGCACGACGAAACCCTGCGCGCTTTCCACGCCGGCGCCGGCATCCGCTTTGACATCCTTATGGACATCGGCGGCTTCCGCGACTTCCATCGCCATCGCCGCTGCACCCAGATCATTCAGGACTTTACCGCGCTCCACGGCTATGAAACGCCCGGCTGCGGCGATCTGCCCTCCGGCTCCGACATTCTTGCAGAGGCGGGCGCTTTAAAGGAATATCGCGCCGCCATTGACGCCGCGCATCGCAGCGCCAGCGTGATTGCCGCATCGCCCGTGGTCGAGGCAGCGCAATCGGCCATGTATCTTTACCCGCTCGCCACGCGCATTCGCGCGCTCTTCAAAATGGATTTCGCTGAAGCGCAGTACATCTCCGAGCTGCGCTCAGGCCCCGCCGGCCACTTCAGCTATCGCCGCGTTGCGTGGGAGATGTTCCTGAAACTGCAAAGTCAATATCCCACGCTCGCCGAGCACATGCGCGTCACAGATTTCAATCTTCCCATCGATATCTTCCAGCGATAATCGATTTGCGCAGACTACTGCACCGTCAGGGTGATCGCGCTTGTCACGACTGTCGATCCCGACGTACCGGTAATGGTGATCGTGTACTGCCCTGATGTGGTTCCACCTCCACCTCCGCCCCCCGTACCGCTTCCGGATCCGCCGCAGGCCACGATCCCGCCTGCCATGAAAACCGCCAGGGCCGCCAGCAGAGTCACGTTGCGCCAGACCCTGCGACGTCGCGGGACTAGCCACAAAATCAAACAAGCCAGCACCGGTGCGCCTGCAGACGTCCAGCGCATCCACGAACCTGTGGGAGCAACGACCTTCGCGGTCGCGGCTGTGGTGGTGAAAGTCAGCGTCGAATTCGCCGTATTGAGCCCGGAAAGGTTCACCGAAGGCGGCATGAAACTCATCGTCGGCAAATCCTGCGCACCGGCCGGGCTTCCGGTAATTGCGGCACTCAGGGCTACCGTGCCGACGAAACCGTTGGTCGTCGCGATGGTGATGACTGAACTATTAGAAGTTTGAGAGCCCTTGGAAACTACAAGTGGGTTCCCTGCGATCGTGAAGGTTGCGTCGGCAGGAATCGTGACTATGACTGAGCTCGTTCCCGTTTCCGGCAGGTAGAGCTGCGAACTTTGAGAATCGGGAGTATACGTCGCTGTCAGGACGTCCGTGCCCACCGCGAGCGCTCCGGGTGCGATCTGTACGTAGGCCTGCCCCGCGCCGTTCAGGCTGGTTGAAGTTGAAGTAAAGTTGCCACCAGAAAGCACAATGCTTCCCGTCGGCATCGGATCGCCGTTGGGGCCGTTGACGACTACGGCTACAGTCAGGGTCTGCGCTGTCGTCACATTCGGGGAGCCGGGCCGCACTTGGACAGCTGGCGTTAAGATGCTGCCCACATTGGTAATCGTGTAGGTTCCGGTTGCTGTCAGATAAAGCGAGGCGGCGGCGTCAGGGGTATATACACCAGTCAGTGTGCTTTGACCTACCGGAAGCGTCCCTGCAGGAATATTGATGGTCGCTTCTCCGTCCGTGAAGGTTCCGCCTCCAGGAACAAGAGTCACGGGCCCGCTCGAAAAGCCGCCGCCGGTCACGATCACAGTTCCGGTCGGCGCGGGGTTTACAACGCCCAGGAAGACGGGGCGCACGCTCACTGAAAGCGTGATCGGTTCCACGCTCGTAATCGTCGACGCGGAGGGCCCCAAGCCAACCGTCGGCGTGATGTACTGCGGAGCCGACACAGTGAGTTGTGCCGCGCCCGACGCAGGCAGATAGATTGCGGAACTCGCGGCATCGGGCGTAAACGTTGCCGTCATTGTGTAGGTTCCCATGGCCAGGGTTCCTGCAGGAATATCGATATACATGTATGCCCCCGTCTCCGGCATTGGGGCAGACGTATAACTGCCGGCAGTCAGAACAATGGTTCCTGTGGGCCCTGGAGAATAAGCGCCGCCAGCAACTCCCACTCCGATGGGAATGGTCTGGTTCACAGGCCACACGCCCAATTGAACCTGAACCATTGGCGTTTGGATCTTGCTCGCAGTCGGGTAAGCGTTCACAAACGTGGATGCCAGCAACGAGCCAAGCCCAGTCACTTCGTCGTATCCGTTTCCCACCTGGTAGCCCGCTTGGCCGCCGCTCAATCCGCTTGGCCCGGGAATGCTGTTGTTGCACAGGCTGGGTGTGTTGATATCGCACGAAGTTACTCCGCTCGAAGCGAGCGTTACATCGTGAAAGGCTGTTGGCGCGCTCATCGACATGAAGTACAGCCCGGGATTCAGGTTGCCTTCCGCAGCGGCAACGCTCTGGTCGAGCATTGCCGCAATCGCCGCCATGCTGGGTGCACCGGTCGAGGTGCCGGAGAAAACCGTAAAACTCGTTGACCCGTTAGAAACGACGCAGTTGCCTCCTCCGGCCGCAAAACAGCCCAGGTAGCCATCGTGTCCTGACGCGGAGAAGGACACGTCGGGCGTATACCTCCCTGCATTCGCTGCGGGAACACCGGGAACGCCTTGCTGCCACGTCGGCGTCGCTATTACCGAACTCACCCCACCGCCGGAGGCCGCCACCGTGCTCGTCGTCCCGTTCCACGACTCGTTCCAACCGCCTTCCGGGATGTAGCCGGTAGCAGAGGTGCCGATGGTGCCCGCATAAGACTGCCAATACATCGACGGATTCGATGTGTCGTTGAACTCGGTTCCGCCAACACATGTTGCATAGCTGGATGAACAAATGTAATTCGGACTGTTTGATTGCGGGCTGGCCGGCGGCGCCGCAAACGCCGCATCGCACCCTGAGGCTCCCGAATCCCCTGACGCGACAAACGACGAAATCCCTTCTGCCGCGGCCTGCTGAAAAAGAGAATCCCAGAACTGCACACCGGACGGCCCGGCGGAGGACTCACAGGAGCCGAAGCTGATGTTCATCACTTGTACCGGTGTGGGCACGGTCTGGACCAAATACTGCGAGTCCACCTCGATGCCGCCACTCGCCTTCGTGGCCACCACCAGCAGCAGTTGTGCGCCGGGGGCAACGCTGCCTGCGCGCTCCACATCCAGCGTCGCTTCGCCCTGGTCGCCAACAGAAATTCCCGCACCCGGAGGAGCCACGTATGCCGGTCCTGGATCGACTCCACCAAATGCCGTCGGAACCACCTCCCGTAGGGTCCGTGAAGGAGCCGCCAGGGCGTGACTTGAAGTTGTCGAAGTCGGCAGCATCGGTGCGAGATCGCGCCACAATGCCGATCGTCACACCCGCACCAGTTAGCCCGTTCGGCAGGCTGTAGATGTTGTAGAAGTCCCCGGGACCAATGAAGTGCGTGCCATTTGACGTCGTGATCGCCGGCGCATCCATCTGCATCACTTGCATCTGGCTCTGCGGTTCGTCATGGATCTCGTATAGTCCGTGAATCGCTTTGATCGCCAGCGCAAGGGCTTGCGGCACCATCGGATCGGAGGAAACCGACATCGCCTTCCTGCCGTTGACCAAGTAATAGTGCAGCGGAGCCTGGAAGGCGAGCGAGACGCTCGCGGCCGTGCCTCCAAAGCCCACGAATGTCTTGCTCGGCGCCACCCAGGTCACCTGCAAACCGTCGGATTGGAGCCACCCCTTGATCGCAGCCACATCCGCATCCGACGGCCCGAACCGCTCGCCGATTTCGGCAGCGGTGAGCCAATGATGATAGTCGGGCGAAGCCGGATTCTGCTGATCCGCGAGGAACTGCTTGAACGCCGCATCCTGCGCAGGCGACCGCGCCAGCACCAACGCTAAGCCTCCGACAGCCTGATCAGCCGGCAACGCTCCCGCATCGTTGCCTGCATTTGCCCACTGCGGATGATGGTTGGGCAGCGCCTGCACGCGCGAAAGATCAATGGGCGCAATGACCAAGCTGGGAGCCTGGGACTCTGCGAGCGAAGCATGAGCAAGAAACAACCAGAGCAGCAGGCCGCCTGCAAGAAAAAAACCGAACGGACGGCGGCAGGGGTTCTGTTGTTGCCAATTTGTTAGAGGGAAATCACTGAAACTGCAGCGCGAAGAGAGATCCGCGATCTCGCCGTCACCGTCCGCGCCGGCCGCGTGGGGTTGGGGGCTAATTGGCATTTTTTACTCCAAGGCCTGCGTACAGGACTCGCGGCGCAATGAAGCGGCAAACGTGACGACCCTACTTTCAATACCAGGGTCGCAACTCGCCTCGTGCGAAGCCGATCTTCGCGCGAATCAATTTCAAAAAAAATGAACTGCACGAAATAATACACCAACTCCGGCCCCAGTTAACTGCCCCGTTCGAGCGCCCGCTGCGGCCAGCGAAACGCGCTGGCACCAATGGCAAGCAGACCGAGGGACCCTCGCTTTGTCCTCTCTCCGACCGCGGCCTGCAAGCCGCGTTCCCACTCGCCCTCCAACTCCGCTATGCGAAAATCAAACTTTGCATACGCAGTCCAACTTTCGCCTGCTCATCGTGCGCCTGGGCGCAATGGGCGATATTCTTCACGCGCTGCCTGCGGTGACGGCGCTGCGCCTCGCGCATCCCGATTGGCAAATCGGCTGGGTGGTCGAGCCGCGCTGGCAGGCGCTCCTGAAGGCAGGGAACGAGGCAGCGACCGAGCAAGGGAACGAAAAAGCAGGCAACAGGCAACAGGGAACTTGCAACCGGGAGCCCGCAACTCCAACTCGCGATTCCGCAATGCCAATCGTCGACCGGCTGCACTTTGCGCCCAGCCGCGAGTGGAAGCGGCATCCGCTCAGCAGCCAAACACGCCGCGCAATCGCAGCGCTGCGCAACGAACTGCGCGCCGAAAAATATAGCGCGGTGCTCGATCTTCAGGGAGCAATCCGGTCCGCGGTCATAGCTCGCATGAGCGGATGCGTGCGACGCATCGGCGAAGCGAGCCCTCGCGAGTGGCCGGCGCAGTGGTTCTTTACTGAGCGTGTGGTCACGCACGGCGCGCACGTAATCGAGCAGGACGTGGAGCTTGCTTCGGCGGTCGCCGGCGACGCGCTCTCAACTGTCGATGCGCAACTGCCCATCGATTCCAATGCAGAAGCCTGGTGCGCCTCGTGGCTTTCTTCGGCCTTCTCCGGCACGGCCCGCCCCATCGCGCTCATCACACCCGGTGCGGGTTGGGGCGCGAAGCGCTGGCCGCCCGAGCGCTACGCCGAAGTGGCTGCCGGGCTCACTCAGCGCGGATTCGATGTGGTCGTCAACGCAGGCCCCGGCGAGGAATCGCTGGCCGCCACGATCACCGCCGGCGACATGGCAGTTGCCGTCACCCCGACGCTGCCGCAGCTGATCGCGCTCACGCGCCGCATCGCGCTCTGCATCGGCGGAGACACGGGCCCGCTTCATTTGGCCAGCGCGCTCCAGCGGCCGGTCGTCGGCATCTACGGTCCCACCGATCCCAGCCGCAACGGGCCATACGGTACGCGAGCGCGCGTGCTTCGCAGTCCCGCCAGCCGCCGCGATCATTCGCGCCGCTCCGAACCGGATCCCGGCCTGCTGACGATCGCGCCCAGCGATGTGCTCCTCGCTGCCGATGAATTGCTCGCGGAGGAGAATGCGCGATGAGCGATCCCACTCAGCACTCCACTCCTCCAAAAGACCGCCCCACGCAGTGGTGGTGGAAGAGGGTGGCGCGCCGCATTCGCGTGCCGCTGGGCTTTGTCACCGCCGCAATTTATCTCATCGAAGTTGTTCGCCGCCCGCCGCATCCAAACGCGATTGCATGGAGTCTGCTTCTCGTTGTGCCCGGCCTCGCGCTGCGCGCGGCTGCTTCCGGCACGGTGAAAAAGAATCAGGAACTCACCGTCACAGGCCCCTACGCGTATACGCGCAATCCGCTTTACCTGGGATCGGCGCTCATCGCCGCAGGATTTGCAGTGGCGTTGCTCAGTTGGCCGCTGGCGTTGCTCCTTGCTCTTGGTTTCGCCGTCATCTACATCCCGGTCATCGCTTCGGAGGAGCAGTTTCTCCGCGACGCCTTTCCGGGCTTCGACAGCTATTGCCGCAGCGTCCCCCGATTTATTCCGCGCCTCACGCCCGCCAAATCGCCGCCCGCGCCAGTCGAATCCGCTCAATCGCAGCCCGTTAACCAGGCGGCTTCAGGCGGTTTCTCGTTCGCGCTTTATCTCAAGCACCGCGAGTACAATTCTGCTCTAGGGGCCGCACTGCTTTACCTGTGCCTGCTCTATCTTCCGCCGGTGCTGGCGCCGCTGGTGCACCGGGCATGGTGAGCGCTTTCCGTGTAGATCGAGTCAAAAGAACAGGGCCAGGCCAATCCCAAAGGAGCCGTGCCGAAAATTGAAGACACGAGCTATTGCAGTCAGCCTGTTGTTTGGTCTTGCTATCACGGCCCATTCACAAGGCCAAAATCCCGCCACGTTGGCGCCGCCGCGCCCCGGCTTCAACTTTCCGCAAAAAGAGACGCTCACCTATTCGGTGGATTGGCGCGTGTTCCCCGCTGGGATAGCAACGGTCCATTTTGAGGCAGCGGGCGATCGCGAGCGCGTGATCGCCTCGGCCGACACCAGCGGCGCCATCAACCTCATCTTCCATGTCGCCGATAATTTTCAAGCGGATTTCGATCGCGCGACGGGTTGCACCTACGACTTCGACAAACAGACCGTCGAGGGGCGTCGGCAGTTCAACTCGACCCTGCACATCGACTACGCCAACTCGAAAGCAATCCTCGACGAGAAGAACATGGTCAGCGGCCAGGCCAAACATGCGGAGTCGCCCGTGAAGGGTTGCGAGACCGATCTTCTGACGGGTGTCTTCTATCCCGGCTCGCAGCAGCTTGTGGTCGGCAACAGCTTCGTGATTCCCGTGGCCGACGCGCAGCGCACCGTGATGGTGACCATGAAGGTTGAAGGACGCGAAGAGATCAAGACGCCGCTCGGCACCTTCAAAACGATTCGCGTGCAGCCCACCGCGGACGCCGGCGTGGTGAAAAACCGCGGCAACATCTGGATCTGGTACACCGACGACGACCGCCATCTGCCGGTGCAGATGCGCGCGCGCCTCTTCTGGGGAACCATCACGTTCCGCCTCACCGGCAACGACAATAAGTAGAAGCCGTGGACGGTGGTCGGTGAACGGTGAACAGTGGGCCGGTACATCATCGGCCGACGTTCTTGGTTCGTGATCCTGCGCGCCTGCGTCGCTATGACCACTCCGCTCTGTGAATGACCGCCGTTCACCGGCCACCGACCACCGTCCACTGTCCTTCCGGTGTACACTTTCTCTTCGCGCGGAGAGGTCGTTCGCGCCGCGCGGTGAGGATGTCATGCCCCCTTCTTTGTCCCTCGAATCCGGGGTGCCCCCGGTTTCGCTTTTGGAACCCGGGATCGCACGAACCCTTCTTCTCTTCGCAGCTTTCCTCGCAGTTCTTCCGTTCTGCACCGCGCAGAGCGCTCCGCCTGCATCGCCGGCGCCGGCCAAGCGGCCCATGACCTTTGAAGACATGATGCACATGAAGCGCCTGGGCGACACCGCCGTTTCGCCCGACGGCAAGTGGCTGGCGTATGCAGTTACCATCGTGGATCTCGACCAAAACCAGAAAAAAACGGAGCTCTGGCTACAGGCGATTGCGGGCCCAGATTCGACGGAACCGGCCCCCATGAAGCTCGCCGTCGCGCAGCCCCGCGACTCGGGTGTGCAGTTTTCCGCGGACGGACAGCGGATCCTTTTTCTATCCGGCCGCACCGGGGCGAACCAAATCTGGCTGGCGGATTTCGACTCGGCCACTGGCGCCACGTCGCACCTGCACAAGCTCTCGAATCTCGATCTCGGCATCGACAACGCGAAATGGGCGCCCGATTCCAAATCAATTGTCTTCACCGCGCCCGTCTATCCCGATTGCCCGGCCATCGTGCCCAACGATAACGGCGCGGGCGCGGAGTGCAATTACAACCGCGACGCCGCGCTCGCCGCCAGCAAAGTAAAGGCGCAGATTTTTACGCACCTTCTGTATCGCCACTGGGACCACTTCACCGGTGACAAGCGGTCGCATCTGTTTATCATTTCCGTCGAGAATGGCGGAATCCGCGACCTCACTCCCGGCGATCCGCACGATGTGCCTCCGTTTTCGCTCGAGGATTCAAGCTGCGGATGCGACTTTTCGCCGGACTCAAAAGAGCTGGCATTCACCGAGAATCCAGACCCGGTGCCGGCAATCTCAATCAGCGCGCAGATTTATACGCTTGATCTGACGAACCCCGCGGCGAAGCCCGTGAAGGTGAGTACGTCTGCGGGCGGGAATTTCAATCCGCAGTACTCGCCGGACGGAAAGTATCTGGCGTGGCGCAGCGAAGCGCGTGCGGGATACGAGAGCGACAAGTTCCGGCTGTGGCTCTATGACCGCGCAGCGAAGACTGGCAAAGATCTGCTGCCGAAGTTCGAGAACTGGGTGGATGAGTTTAAGTGGGGAGCGAGCTCCAAGCAAATCGCATTCACGAGCGGTGTCCAGGGTGCGGAGAACATCTATCTCACCGGTCCAGAGGGCGGAGCCGCGACACAGATCACGCGTGCGGGGTCATTCAGCGATCTGCACCCTCTCACAAGGACTGATCATCCCGCGGCAGTTGAGAAGAAGGGTATCCTCTCCGTCGTCGCAAGTTTAATGAAAGTTGACAGTCCGTTAGAGGTTGCAGTCGTCAGCATCGGCGATACGCAAGATGGCGTCTCCGATCAGCCCGGGGTCGGTGATTACGATGACTCTCCGACCGATGATGTCACCCATCTCAACGACGCCCTTCTCGCCCAGCTCGATCTCCCCAAGATGGAATCCTTCTGGTTCACCGCCAAAGACGGCACCAAGCTCCAGGGCTTCCTCATTCGGCCGCCGGGATTCGACCCGGCGAAGAAGTATCCGGTGAAGTTCCTGATTCATGGCGGGCCGCAGGGCGCATGGGACGACTCATGGTCCTACCGCTGGAACGCCGAGCTCTTCGCCGCGAACGGATATGTCGTCGTCATGATCAATCCGCGTGGGTCCACCGGATACGGCCAGGCAATCGTCGACGGCGTGAACGGCGACTGGGGCGGCAAGCCTTTCACTGACCTGATGACCGGCCTCGATTACGCGGAGCAGCACTACAACTTCATCGACAAGAACCGCGAGTGCGCCCTCGGCGCGAGCTACGGCGGATACATGGCCAACTGGATCCTCGGCCACACCGACCGCTTCGAGTGCATCGTGACTCACGACGGCATGTTCAACGCCGAGTCGGCGTTTGGATCGACGGAAGAAGACTGGTTCAGCATCTGGGAATTTCGCGGCCATCCGTGGGACTACTACGGGAAACCGGATGACCAGAATCCCTTCCGCAAGTGGTCACCGTCGCTCTATGCCAAGAACTTCAAGACGCCGACGCTCGTGATTCACGGGCAGCTCGATTACCGGCTCGACGTAAGCGAAGGCTTCCAACTCTTCGACACGTTGCAGTTGCTCGGCGTCCCGTCGAAGATGCTCTACTTTCCCGATGAGGGGCACTGGGTGCTGAAGCCGCAAAACTCCCAGCTCTGGTACAAGACCGTGAACGACTGGGTCGACCGGTGGACAAGCAAGCCCGTCGGCGCCCAATAGCCAAATGCCGGTGGCGGGTCGAAAACTACGGCTTTAGTTGAAGGGTGCGGACTTTAGCTCGTACATCAACCGCGCCCCCTCTCACTTCTGCGGAGCAGATTCCTGCCCACCCGTGGCCTTGCGGAGTTCCTCGAGCGATTTCAGGCTCTTCAGCGGTACCTCGAGCGCGCCCACGTGGTCGTTGCGGGTGTCGCGAATGCCAACGCGAATGAAGTAGTCGCCATTCGCCGGCGCTTCGATCGTCTGCCGCGTCATCATGCCTTGCTGCGTCACTTGCGCAAACTTGTCGTCGGGCAGTCCCACATCCACCCTCGTCATAATGGAGTTCGCCGGGTTTCCATCGGCGTCGTAGATCGTCGAGGCCAATTCAAGCTGCCCGTGGTGGACCTTGTTCTCATCCACCGTGAATTGCACGCTGGTGATGTCGACGATGAATGCCACCGTGTAACGCATGTAGGGCGCTTTCATCAGCCGCATATCCGGGTGACCGCCGGGCGTGAGCTGATCGACAGGCTTTTCGCCGGGAACCAAGGCCGCGTCGAAACGAATCTGGATCGCGTTTGGTACACCGTGCAGCATCGCGGTCTGCATGGCATTCAGCGGAAGCGCGGATTTTCCCGATGGGGGCGCAGCAGGATCGTCGGCATAGTATCCGGTTCGATAGATGGTCTGCAGGTTCGGATCTCCGGCCTTGATCAAGATCTTTCGATAAGCGCCATTCCATTTCTGATCGGTCGGCGTGTACGAGAGGGTGTAATAGCTCTCCCCATAGCCAAGGATTTTCTGAACGGCGTCTTTCAAGCCGTTGGTATTGTAAAAAGCTCTGCCGCCGGTTGCAGCGGCGATCGTGTCCATCTCATCGTGCTCGGCATAAGTGGGGTCGGTCGGCAGTTGCCTGGAGTGCATGTCCGCAATCACGCTGTTTGCCGGTCCGCTGTGCACGTCCTGCCAGCGATTCACTGCGTATTGCGCGGAATTGTAGCTTGAATCAGGTTGAAGTCCACGTGCATCCACCGGGTACACCGCAATGCGTCCTCGCGCCATCAGATCGGAGGTGCGTCGAACGTCATCGCGAAAGTCGACGCCCAATGAATATGGATCTGCGCCGGCACTGAAAGACGGCGCTGTCCCGGTCGTTGGTATCGATGGGGGCGCGCTCAGTTCATCGTTGGGCAACGTGTCGAGCGGAAACGAGCCCGAGAACCAGATCAGATTTTTGTGTCCTGGCAGCACTGACAGGTACCGCGCCAGTTCGTTCATTGCTTCGAGCGTCAGAATCGCACGTTGGCGCAGTGCAGCCCGGTCCTGCGCGGCTTCGAGGTTTTGCAGTGCCATGTATTGCTGAGACCCGACGTTCGGATTCCCCATCATCAGGTTGAACACCTGGTCATATTCGGGATTGGCCGGGTCTTCAGACGCCCTCCTCTTAAGCAATGCAGAACTTTGTTCTGCACTGCCCCGGCTTTCGATCGCATCGCGTAGCACCGCAGGATCGTCCGTGAAGCCCTGGAGCAAGCGGAGCTCAGTTCCCAACCCGAAGACGGCGACGCGAGCACCGGGGTCAAGGCTCTTCAGAAAATCCAGCATCTGATGGCGGACGAAAAGCTGGCCCTCTATCGGCGTGTTCAGCGCATCCAGCAGCAGAACGTTCAACGACGTCGACTGCGGAACCGCGGGCAAGTTGGTGAAAATGTTGGCGGGAAGGATTGGCAGCGCTCTTGGCTGTTGAGGATTCGCGGTCTCGGCGGCCGGGGAAGGGCCGTGCTCCTCAAAGCTGCTCAGCTCCACCCGCTTGCCGTTTTCCGCGACGATGAAGTCCCCGGCCTTGAGCCCGCGCACCGGGTTTTCCTTGCTGTCTAGGACAACCACGTCCTCAACCACCAGTGGGACCGGAAGCTTGAGTTCATAACCTCCCGAGGGCGACTCGGTGGGTTGTGGTGTTAGATTTTGTCCGCTGACCGGTGCATGAAGAAGCGCTGCTGCAACCGCGGCATAGAAGATCGCCCGCCTGCCGTGACTCATAATCAAGCCTCAATTAAATGACTGCTGGCATCATACCCCCGCGTTTTCGTTTCTGCCGCAAGGGTGTGTCAGAATACTGAACAAGCCTCCATGCCGTACGCAGGAAAACCTCGCAAGCCCCGCACCTTCCTCGACGAAGCCGCTCTCTACAACTATGCCGTCAAGGCTCTCGGCCGGCACATGCGCACGGTGGCAGAGTTGAGGCGCTTGATGCAATCGCGCGCGGAGCCGGGAGCAACGGGCGAAGCTGCCTTGGGCGCCGTCATTCTTAGGCTAAAGGAGCATGGCTATCTCGACGATCGTGCGTATGCCGAAACCTATGCGTGCCTGCGGCAGGAGAACGAGAAACTGGGCGCGCGGCGAATCAGGCAGGATTTGCAGCAGAAGGGAATCCGCAGAGATTTGATCGAAGAGACGGTTCAAGCGCGCTACGGCGAGACCGATGAAGAGAAGCTGGCGCGGGAATACCTCAGCCGCAAACGCATTCCAAAACCTGAGAGTCCGAAGGACACGGCGCGTGTGATGCGGCGCCTGGTCGCTGCCGGGTTTTCGACGGGCACCATCTACAAGGTGCTGCGCCGGTGGGACGTGCCGGAAGAAGAGTTGGCGGCGCTCGACAACCTTGAAACCGAGCCGCGCGAAGAGTGACTTCTCACCCGCACTCTCAAACCTGCGCGCTTGTTCAGCATGTCAAGAGCCTCATTCGCCACGGATCGCCGCAACTCATTGATTCTGCTGTGAAAATTCTCTGCGCCAAGTTTGCCGGTAATTAACGCCTCTTGGCGCATACTCGATCTATGATTGCGCATTAAGCCAGCGATTACCGCGCCACATTCGCGTCCATCTCCGCGCGAATAAGGGCGCACGATCGGCAGAAATTTTTTTCGAAAAGTGCACCGTTTCGAGTGCATTTTGGGCCATTTTTCGACACTTTATCAATAGACTCAGCAAGTTAACTATTTACCCATCGATAAATAACCTATTAACGAACCAGTAATGGAGTTTACCCAAAGGTAAACAGCCGCCATGACCGTCCTCGCCTGAGACCATCGAATTCAACCGGCCGGAATCGGCGGCTGCGTCGGCGCGACGATCGCGCGGATCGGGTTTCCCTCCGGCTTTGTGATTGCCTCTCGAACCGCAGCCAGCGGCGCAGAATTTGAAAACTCCACTCCGTTCGAAGTCGCATGAATCCCCAACCGATCCCAAAGCGCAGGCAGATCGTACTGGACAGGCTTGTCTTTCCATTGTGCGTAGAGATCCGTGAGCACATGCGTGCCAGTCGCGCGGTCCCCGATCGCGAGCGCCTGCGGCAGTGTCCAATCGTGATCGATCGTCCCCCCGGCGGCGACGATGGCGCGCAGCGCGTCCTGCAATCCAAATCGGTTCTGCGTCTGCTCGCGGATTTCCACGTCCGCCACTTGGCAGAACATCGCTCCGCCCCAGTAGGTGCGGCCCCATGTATGCGTATGGTCCAGGCCCTCGTCGCCGGGCTGCGGTTCGCCCTGCGGCATATCGCGGACGGTCTCAGTCCACATTTCGTTGGCCGTCATATCGCCGACCATGACCCGCGCGATGGGCTCGACGTAGGTGGCAAGGCCTTCCTCGATCCAGTGCTGCGGTGAATCGCCCCAGCGATTGTCAGGATTGGAAGGCATGTCGGGGAAGGCCATGTGCGTGAGCTCGTGCGTAATCATCCAGTCGCGCGAGAGCTCAGCCGCCGTTGTGTGCTCGCCGATGCGCAGGCGCGTGAAGCCGGGAGAGCCGTGCATGTCTCCCCACGTTGTGCCCTGCAGGATTCCGTGCCGCCCGGCGACGGGAATGATGAGGATGCGCGCGGACGCGAGCGGAAAACGCCCGTAGTAAGTTGCGACCGCTGAAGCCGCCGTGGCAATGCGGGCGACAATCGCCTGCCGGCCCAGGTCGAGCGGGCCATCGGCGAAGTCGACTTCCAGTGTGGAGGCGCCGACGCCGCCAGTCCCGCCGATTTTGATGGAATCGGATTCGACGATCGGCAAGTGCGTGCCAGGTTGGGCGCCGATGAGCGGCGGTGCAGACAGGATTGAGGCTGCGCAGAGTAGGAGAGCGAGCGAAGGCGCGTGAAGTCGAGAGGCCATGTAGTTGGTTGGACGGAATTGTCGGGGATCGGGACGCGTAGCGTCTGGGAAGGCCCGGGAGAATGTATGCACGAGGGAGCCGCAAAGCTGTCCCCGGAACCATGTGTCCTTCCATTGCGTAACAAACGGGCATCGCGGCGATCCCTTGCGCTGTTGACTCAGGCAGATAATATGAAGGCTCCATGTTGAACACGCGGGACGATGGTAGGACCTATCCAATACTCCTTGATTGGCTTCGGTATTCCTGTGCCTTTCTGCTGTACATGTATGGCATTAGCAAATTGGCCCATTTGCAATTCAATTTGTCGTCGCAGCTGGCCAGTCGGCCTGCCGGCTCGCTGACGGGCTACGAGCTAACTTGGTTCTACTATGGCTACTCGCGCGTTTATGCATCCATTCTGGGTATAACGCAAGTTGCGGGCGCCGCACTGCTGCTGTTTCGAAGAACCACCCTGACGGCGGCAATCATCCTGCTTCCCGTGATGGCTAATATTCTGCTGATCAACATGTTCATCCTCGTAAATGACTATGGCCCATACGTCATTTCCGCACTGATCTGCGCGTCGATGGTGGTGATCCTTTGGCAACAGCGGGCGGCTTTAGTGTCGCTCCTGTGGGTGTCCCAAGACGCAGAGCCGGAACGGTCGAGGGGCATGCATCGGTGGATTCGCGTTGTGATCGTGACTGCCGTGGCTGCAATCACGATCTCGGGCATGATCCTTCAACACTATTTGGTCAAGCGATAGCAGGCCAGAGAACGCCTCCGACCGGTAAACTGAAATTGCTATGAAAATGCGCTCGGGAAATGAGATACGCGAGCTGTTTCTGCGCTTCTTTGAGTCCAAGGGGCACCGCCGTGTGCACTCGTCTTCGCTCGTGCCGGCCAACGATCCCACGCTGCTTTTTACCAACGCCGGAATGAACCAGTTCAAAGATCTTTTTCTGGGCGCGGAGAAGCGCGACTATACGCGTGCCACGACCAGCCAGAAGTGCGTGCGTGCGGGCGGCAAGCACAACGATCTTGAGAACGTAGGCTTTACGCGGCGGCATCATACGTTCTTTGAGATGCTGGGGAACTTTTCCTTCGGCGACTATTTCAAGCGCGACGCGATCCGGTTCGCGTGGGAGCTTGTGACGAGCGAGGAGTGGTTCGGCATCCCCAAGGACCGTTTGTATGTGACCATCTTCGAAGGCACGGCGGAGGTTCCGCGCGACGACGAGGCAGAGAAGTACTGGCTTGAAGTGGGCGTGCCCAAAGAGCGCATCGGCGAATACGGCGTGAAAGACAACTTCTGGCAGATGGGCGAGACGGGCCCGTGCGGACCGTGCTCTGAGATTTTTTACGACATGGGGCTGGAGGCCGCGGAGACGCCCGGTGTGGATCTGCCCTTTGGCAAGGACGATGCCCGCTACGTCGAGATCTGGAATCTGGTGTTTATGCAGTTTGACCGCTCCGCGGCTCCAGGCTCTGGAGCGGTATCTCAATATACCCTCACTCCGCTGCCGAAGCCCTCGATCGACACCGGCATGGGCCTCGAGCGTGTGGCTGCGGTGCTTCAGGGGAAGGTTTCGAACTTTGAGACCGATCTGTTTACGCCGCTGATTGTGAGAGCTGAGGAACTGACAGGCAAGCAAGTGAGCGAATCCGCGTTGGAGAGCGAGACAAGGACTGCCGATGACGCGGCGGCGAGCCTGCGCATCATCGCCGACCACGCGCGCGCTGCGACGTTTTTGATCTCGGATGGCGTGCTGCCCTCGAACGAGGGCCGAGGCTACGTGCTGCGCAAGATTCTGCGCCGCGCGATCCGGCATGGGCGTCTGTTGGGGCAGGAGAAGCCGTTCCTGTTCGAAATGGTCTTCGCCGTGCGCGATCTGATGAAAGGCGCTTATCTGGAGCTGAAGGATTCAGCAGATCGCGTCGCGAAGGTGGTCGAGGCGGAAGAGAAGCAATTCGATCGCGTGCTGAAAGTCGGACTTACTCGGCTGGATGAAGAAATCAAGTCGGGCTTCACGGGAGAGAAGGCCTTCCACCTCTATGAAACCTTTGGCCTTCCGCTGGACTTTATGGTCGACGCCGCCCGCGACGCGGGAATCGCCTTCGACCACGAGGGCTTTGAGAAGGCCCGCGCGGAAGAACAGGCTCGCGCCCGCGCTTCCTGGAAGGGCGGAGCGCAGAAAACCGCGAGCCCCGCATTCCGCGATCTCCCCAAGACGGTTTTCGAAGGCTATCGCTCGCTGACTTCGACCAACTGCGAAGTCCTCGCGATCGTGAAGGGCGGCGTCGGCATTCCTGCGGCGAAGGCTGGCGACGAGATCGAAGTCGTTCTCGACCACACCAGCTTTTATGGCGACTCGGGCGGCCAAATCGGCGACACCGGTGTTTTTCTGGCTTTGGACGGAAATTCAGTTGTGGCGCAGATCGTCGGCTGCGTGCTGCCGGTGCAGGGCGTTCGCGCGCACAAAGCGATCCTCAAGCAAGATCTCGCTGTCGGCGACCACGTGAATACACAGGTGGACGGAGTTCGGCGCGACGCGATCCGTCGCAACCATACGGGCACGCATCTGCTGCACGCGGCGTTGCGGCAGGTTCTGGGAACGCATGTAAAGCAGGCCGGTTCGGCCGTGCATCCCGATCGCCTGCGCTTCGACTTTTCACACTTTGCGCAGGTCGCCGATGAAGAACTCCAGGAAGTGGAGGACATCGTAAATCGCGAGGTGCTGGGCAACGCGCGCGTTGAAACGCTGGAGGATGTGCCCATCGACGTGGCCGTGAACGAGTACCACGCCATGGCGCTATTCGGCGAGAAATATGGCGACAAGGTGAGGGTCGTGAAGTTGTCCAATGGCTTCTCGACAGAGCTGTGCGGCGGCACGCACACGTCCGCAACAGGCGAAATCGGCCTGATCAAGCTCACCAGCGAGGAGTCGGTGTCGTCGGGCGTGCGCCGGATTGAAGCGATCAGCGGAATGGGATCGCTCGATACCTTCCGGCGCGATTTTGAGCTGGCGCAGGTGGCTGGGCAATACTTGCCCTCGACCGAAGATATGCCGCAAGGACTGCGCGCAAAGTTTGCCGCGCAGGAAGAGGAGTTGAAGAAGCTCAAGCGCGAGTTGGAAGAGATGCGGATGAAGTCGGCCGCCGGCGGCTTGGACGAGGCCGTCTCTCGCGCCGTCGAGGTGAAAGGCGTGAAGGTGCTCGTGCACCGTGCCGACAATCTCGAACGCGGGCAGTTGCGGACGCTGGTCGACAATTTGAAGCAGAAGCTCGGCGAGGGCGTCGTGGTGCTGGGCTCTGCGCAGCCTGAAGGCAAAGTGGCCATGATCGCAGGCGTCACGCCGGGGCTCGTGAACCGGATTCAGGCGGGCAAGCTGGTTGGTGCGGTGGCAAAAATCGTCGGAGGCTCAGGTGGCGGGAAAGCCGAGATCGCCGAAGCCGGCGGCAAGGATCAATCCCAAATTGATGCGGCGCTAAAGGCAGTGCCGGCAATTGTGGGAGAGATGATTTAACAGTCTTCACTGCTCCGTGAATGGGGAATAAAAACTGAGAACAGACAGCAAAGAAAATCCGGGCCTCGCGGCCCGGATTGTTGTTTGCGTGTTGTGAGAGCCTGCTGGTTTGAACAGGCCCGATGGGGTTAGTGGATCCTGAAGTTGTAGCCGATGCCGAAAGAAAAGATCGGATAGACAGGAACCTGGTTCAGATCCTTCTGATACTTGGCGATTTCGGCAGCGACGTTTGTTTGCGCTGTGGAATTGGTGGCCATGTTCACGCAGGTCGGACCGTTGTCTGCCGCGTCGACCGAGTTGAGACATGCGTTACCGGTGGGCACCAGGCTGATGGTGGGTGCTCCTGTGAAGACGGCGCCGATTTCAAATGGAAATGACCAGTGGCCGCCTCTGCGCGAGATCAGGTTCCCCCAGCCCGTGGTCATCGAGAAAGCGGTTTTGCGCGTGTTCAGGTTCAGGCCGGCGGTAATGTTAAGCGGGTTCACAGTGTCGGAATAATACTTCTGCGAGCCGAAGGTGAAGCTGGTTCCGGGCGGGGCGATGCCGGTGGCCGTGACCTGGTTCTGGTTGTAGAAGACGACGCCTGGGCTCAAGCGGAATCCGTGATTCGGAAATGGATAAAGATCGAACGCAGCTCCGCCGGTGGCGAAGTTCAAATTACCCGTGACGGCGATTCCGGCCGATCCACCGTTGTTATTGATGGTGATGTTGTTCACGTTGTAGTGGAAGTAGTTGCCGATGCCGCGAATGTTGAAGTAGCGATTGGCCTCAACGGCAACCTGCATGTTGATGCCGCTTGCTCCAATGCCGCCCGAAAGGGCGAGGCGTGAAAAGGGCGCATTCCCTTTGTCGCCCTCTTTCTGGGGCGGAATGGGCTGGTTGGAGTTTTGAGCAAACAGGCTGGCAGAAGCGGCCAGCAAAGTGAGAGTCAAGCAGCTAACAAGTCGTTTCACGATCTCTCCGATCAATTGCCAGCGGATGTGTCCATCTCGTTGGCGGCATTTCAGCCTGGATGAGCCCAGCCTAGATGAGCTCTGGCTACCTGGCCCAGAAAATCAACTGCACGTTGGCAGGGTCTGCCAGAATGGGAATTTGAGTTCAAATTAGCAATCCACAGCCTATGCGGCAATACACCATTCAGGTCACGCTAAGTTGATGGAATCGCATTGGTCACCTGTCCTCTAGAAAGGCAAACCCCGTAAATGCCGTAATCTGAGCGCATGGCGAGGCGGGACGAGGGGCGTGACGGGTTGCGGGCCGCTGGCGCGCGTTTACTGGATTGGTACACGGCTAACAAGCGCGACCTGCCTTGGCGCAGGAGCAGCGACCCCTACGCAATCTGGGTTGCAGAGATCATGCTGCAGCAAACACGGGTTTCAGTGGTCGTGGAGCGCTACCGGGAGTTCATGAAGCGATTCCCCACGCTGGTGGCCTTGGCGCTGGCTGATGAACAGAACGTCCTGGCGATGTGGAGTGGACTGGGCTACTACCGCCGTGCGCGCATGCTGCACAAGGCGGCGCAGTTTGTGAGCGCAAATCTCGGCGGCAATCTGCCGACAAAGGCGGATGATCTGCGCGCGCTGCCGGGAATCGGAGTCTACACAGCGGCGGCGGTGGCCAGCATCGCGCACGGAGAACCGGTCGCAGTTGTCGATGGGAATGTGGAGCGGGTGTTGTGCCGCTTTGCAGGTTGGGATGCAACGGCCCGAAGGGGCAGCGGATCGGCGTTGCGGCGGAAAGTGGACGAACTGGCCAACAAGCTGCTGGACCCAGCGCGCGCCGGAGACTCGAACCAGGCGATGATGGAGATAGGCGCGACGCTTTGCACTCCGCGCAATCCCCAATGCGGTGTTTGCCCGCTCATGTCCGATTGCAAGACGCGCGGCGAGCACAAAACACGGGCGCGTGCGCGAATGACCAGCAAGATTGTGGCCTATGGTTTGTCGGTGCGTACGAGCAACGAAGGCAAGACCCGCGGCCAAAACGCACGCGAAGTGCTGCTCGAGCAGCGCCCGGAGCATGCCACGGTTATGCCGGGGATGTGGGAACTGCCGGCGCTGCGTCGTTCAGAGGTTCCGGCGAGCGAGCTGCGCATGACGGTGCGCCACGCCATTATGCAGGTAAATTATTACGTCCGCGTGCGCACGGTGTTTGAGGACGATGTGGATGCGGTGACCGTTGCTGGCGGAGATCGCCGGTGGGTTCCGTTGCGCGAGGCAGCGGGCATGGCGCTGACGGGGCTGGCTCGCAAAATCCTGGTTCGTGCGCGCCTGCTCCCGTTACCGGCAGCCGATGCAATTGCGCGGCGGCGCAGCCAAGCCGTCGTCTAGGGGGTCAATCACTTCAAGGACCAAACCGGGCCGCCGGCCGCCGACATCGACGCACCCATCGTCCTTATCCCCTGAGGGAAGCTTCTTCATCGCCACCAGACGATTTATGCAACCACTTCTAAGAACATGGCACCAGCGGCTGTGAACTCCGAACCTTGAACTGCGAACTCGTTGAAAGATCAAAACAGGAACGGGACCAGGGCGGCGGTGTGCAGTGTGTAGTCGATATACGTCTCACCAAATTGCTGGCGCATCCATTTCTCTTCCATGCGAAGTTTGAGCCAAAACGAAATGAACATAAGGACGAGAGCGACCACTCCCCGAACCTGGGTGATGGCGATCGCGGAGCCGACAAAGCCAGTAAGAATGCCCGTATAGATGGGATGCCGGAGGGTGGAATAGGGACCCGTGGTAATCAGCTCGTGGTCCTGCTTGATGGTGACGGACCGGCTCCAGTTTCTGCCGAGGTGTTCGCGCGCCCAAACCGCGAAGACAAGTCCGGTGACGTTCACGGCTGCACCAATCCAAAACGGCCAAAGCCCCACCGGCCACAGGTGCACATAGAGCCAGGGTAGGGGAATACGCAAAGGCGAAACCAGGGCAAAGATAATCAAAAAGATGGTGACCCGGAGCATCCGCGAGGCTGCCGGCTCGAGACGCTCCGTGGTTTTGGTGTTGGCGGCCTTCACCTGCCAATAGGCGAAAAAAGCGACCCAGATCGCGGGAAAGAATAATTCGTAAAACCAGAGCATCCATGGACCTCCGGGCACTGAATGGATTTACGCGATTACGAGAACGGAAGTTCCATGACGAGCGAAAAGCTGGTCAGTAATAGTCGGCGCAGCTCAGGTAGTAGCCGCAGTGGCCGCAAATGAGCTTGCAGCGGTGGCCGGTGAGGCGATGGCTGCAGGTGGGGCAGACCTGGCAATGATGGTCGATCGGCGATTCGGCAGCGGAGCCGATGTCGCAATCCTGGGCCGGTTCAACGCCCGCAGTGCAGATCGCACCACTTTGTGAGATTTCCGCAACGGAATCGGCTGCAAACCCGGATTTCAGGGCGGTGGGTAGCTGCGGCAACATGGCCGACAGATTAGCATGGAGAAGGGTCAGCCTGAACTGCCGAAATCTCCTCAGGCGCCCAAAAGTTCAATAGCGAGACGGCGCGACGGTTTCCCCAAAGATGCAGCGCCGTAAACCCACTTACAACCCAGAGAATTCGCACCCAAGGAGGGACTATGGCGAGCAAAGCAAGCGCGGTCTGGACAGGATCGTTGAAAGAAGGCAAGGGTACCATTTCTACGGCGACAGGCGTATTGAAAGACGCCAACTACTCGTTCGCCACGCGGTTTGAGGGCGCGGCCTCAGGCACGACTCCCGAGGAGATGATTGCGGCGGCGCACGCGAGCTGCTTTTCGATGGCGCTCGGCGCGCAGTTGGGCGGCGCGGGATTGACGCCGACGAAGATCGAGACCCAGGCGGCTGTGACATTGGCAAAGGCCGACGACGGCTTCAGAGTGACGAAGATCGCGCTCACCACGACGGCCAGCGTTCCCGGCGCGTCGAAGGAAGCGTTCGACAAGGCCGCTGCAGACGCCAAGGCCGGCTGCCCCATCTCAAAGCTGTTCGCGAATAACACCGAGGTCACGCTGGACGCGAAGCTGGTGTAGCGCCTGGTCTGACTGAGCAGGAATGGGGCCGGTTCGAATGTGGACCGGCTTCTCTATTTTCGCGGAAATACGAATAAGAATTGCGTTATGCTGTGTTCATTTCCAAAGCCGTGAAAGCGAGGCTTGAAATGAAGCACGCGTACTTCTCTGTATTTGTGCTGGCCGCAATCATGTCTGCCCAGCAGCCCCCGCAATCCATGACGAAAATGATGGTTCAGCTCGCGGGCACGGATATAGCGCGGGATAGCTTTGCAGCCAAGCCTAAGATCTTCTATCGAGCGGGTACAACTTATTGCCGAGTGGAGGAGCAGCCCGACCCGGAAAACGGCATTCACGGACTAGTGATCATCAATGAACCGGATATATGGATGGTGAACCTCGCGGACCAGACGGCCCGCCACTATGTGGACGACGGGCCGACGTTTAATTGCCACATGCCGATCTTCGGGGACCGGTCATCGGGGATGCCAAAGGAGGTTGCAACGCAGATCGGCGCGCTCGAGTTCGGATTTGAAATGGAGTTTTTCAAGGGCCACGGGGCTGTTCGGGAGCCCGGTCCGGTTCTGCAAATTGGCGGGCAGCCTGTGCAAACGAATGGATACAGGCTGCATTTCGGCGATTGGATGGTGGCACTCTTCACCGGCGGCGATGTAGAGAAGCCGGCGGCTGTTGCTATGTTTCACGGCGAGGAGCATTTCACCTACTACTATGCTGGTTATGACTTATTGCCTTTCGATGCCACTCTGTTCGCGAAGCCGAGCGGAGTGAAGATTGAAGAAGAGAAGAACTGATCAATTGTGGCTCCGGAGGACGATGCGGCGATGAAGAAATTTTCGTTCCGGGCGAAGATTCAGGAAGCCAGCGTGGGCTCGGGCGGCGCTTTCGTGCTATTCCCATTCGATGTGGAGAAAGAGTTCGGCACAAGGGGCCGCGTGGCCGTGAAATCGACGTTGGCCGGAGTGCCTTACTCGGGCTCGCTGATCAGATATGGCATGCCGCAGCACATGCTGCCGGTGCTGAAATTGATTCGCGAAGAGATCGGCAAGGGCCCGGGCGATTCCATCGACGTTGTGGTGTGGAAGGACGATGCGGAACGAACGATCGAAATTCCGCCGGATTTGAAGAAGCTGCTGAAGACGGAAGGGCTGCTGACCGGATTCGAAAAGCTGAGCTTCACGCATCGCAAGGAGTATGTGCGCTGGATTGATGAAGCGAAGAAGCAGGAGACGCGCCAGCGGCGCCACGAAAAAGCTGTCGCAATGCTCAGGAAGGGCGTGAAAACGCCAGGCTGATGATGTTGAAGCTCTGTTTGGGCGCCGTGCGGCCCCGCTCGATCACGGCCTGAGAATTTGACACCACCGGGCGCATTTGCGAGACTCGAAATTGCTGCCTGCTCGGCGGTTCCCGCCTGAGCGATCACGTGCCGAAGTGGCGGAATTGGCAGACGCGCATGGTTCAGGTCCATGTACTCGCAAGGGTGTGGGGGTTCGAGTCCCTTCTTCGGCACCAATCCAATCGCTATCTGCTTCGGGCGCCTACGGCGATCAGCGCGATTCCGCCCACCAGCGACACTCCACTCAAAATCGGCGAAATGGGGAAGGTATTCGTTTGTTTGTGCGATAGCTCGATGGGGCCGACTTTTGCGTCTCTTTTCTCGTGTGTGAAACTGATGCCGCCCCAGGCAAATCCGATGATCCCGAGGACAATAAGAAGGATTCCAACCACAGTAGCTGCTCTCATGAGCGAACCTCTGTGGGTTTGATGCAGGTTTTTGAAAGGCGCGCTTCAAGGAACGCCTCGGAACGATCGCCGTGCCGTTCACCCGAAGTAGCCCTCGCGTCTGCCTTTCAGCAGCCTGGCGCGAATCAGTGCGCCGGCTTCGCCTTTCGTGACGTTGCCATCCCTGTCGGTATCGAGGCCGGCATTGCGGCCGTATTCAGGGCTGCCCTCGCTGAAGAGAACCCATGAATTCGGTTTGCCGACCGCAGCGGGCCACAGGATCGCCATGTAGACGTCCTCGACGGTCTCAAGCATGTTGCGGTAGGGAAGAAGATACTGCTCGACGTAGTGCATCTGGTCTTCGGCTGGCAAAGCGGCCAGCTCCGCGGTGCTGGTGCCGAGTTCTGTGGCTGTGGCCGGCGTGAATTGGATGAGTCCTGTGGCGCCGCTGGCGTTCTGAATCGACGCGCTGAAGGTCTCGCCGGTCTCAAAGGCGATGGCCGAAACGAGGAAGTTGGGATCGACGCCGATGTTGCGCGCTGCTTCAATCAGGCGAGCTTTGAATGCGGGACTGACGCGTGCTCCCCAGGCGATTTGCGGATTGCCAAGACCGTCAACACCGAGAGCGTCGGCAGAGAGATCGCGCGCGAAGAACTCGAAAGTGGCATCGCCCGGTTCGACTTTTCCCGTCGGGCGACTGATACCTAAATGGCGGCGCTCGGCAGCTTCAATTGCGGCGATGGTCGCCGGGCCGCAAAGTCCATCGACATCCAAAAGACGCGAATCGCCGGGACGAGACCGCGAAAAAATGGAACGGCCCGCATCCGGCAGCTTGAGATTCAGCAACTGCTGAACGATAGCGACGTCGCCGAAGATGTTTGCACCGGAGCGTCCCACCGAAGCGAAAATCCTGATGTCGCCAGGCATGGTTCAAGTCTTTCACCTTCCGATGGTCCGGTCGAGACGCCGGTGGTTTGAAGCGCGTGTGCGGCCCCGACCATCGTAGGCCCGTTCAATCGCAAGCGGGCACGATGCGGTCAGGGAGTAATCAGTAGGATGACCTCGGTAAGTCGCGGAGGGGCTGCCCGGCGGCTCGCCGAACAAGATGAAGCGTATAGTGATTGCAACCGTTCATGAACAGACCTGCGCGCCGAGGCGCTCGTGCTCCGCTGCCCGGGTCCTGAATAGAAGAATGCAGCAGAGATCATCGGGTCGAAATCCGGGTTAAGGCGCGATGGTGAAACCACCCATCAAAAGCTTCATCGAAAGCCCCAATTCCTCTTCGCGGAACGGGGCCGAGATCGACATGATCGTGCTGCACTGCTCGACGGCGGCCACCGTCGAAGGCACGATTCATTGGTTTTTGAACCGCAATTCGCGAGTCTCCGCTCATTACATCGTCGACAAGAACGGCGATATCTATCAAATGGTCCGCGACGATTTGTCGGCATGGCACGCGAAGGCCACGAACGCGCGATCCATCGGCATCGAGCATGTGGCCACGGCTGCCGATCGGCTGACCGATGCGCAGAGCGTGGCCAGCGCGCAGCTGGTTCGGTGGCTTCAGGAAGAATATGGAATCGTCGCGACGAACGTGGTAGGGCACAAATCTGCGCCGGGCAACGAAGGAACGACCGACTGTCCCAATCATCTTTTTGGAGAGGCCTCAGCGGAAGCGGTTGCGGCATGGGTTGCCGCCAACGCCGGCGCAGGACCGAAAACGGCGCGCAGGAAACCGCAGGCTGCGGCGAAGCAAGCTCGGCGCAGGGCGCCGCGGTTACCAAAATGGGCGAGACCTTCGGCGTGGTTCACCAGGCTGCGCAGCGACTTGGGCCGAATCGATCACAACGTGCGTTTGTTGCCGCGCGAGCTGCCGGCGTCGTTAACTGCGCTCGAACTGATGACGATTGCCCTCGAAGATCGCAGGTTCTTTTCTCATCCCGGTGTGGACGCACGTTCAGTTCTGCGGGAGATGCTCAGGGTGCTCACGGGCCGCAAACACGGCGGCGCCAGCACCATCGACATGCAGTTTGTGCGCACGGTGACGGGATTCCGGGCGCCGACGTTGAAGCGGAAGATCTATGAAGGACTGCTGGCGATGGCGATCCAGTTCCGGCACAAGAAGATTGAGATTTTGCGGTCGTATCTTGCCTGCGCATATTTTGGATCGGGGCTGATTGGCGCGAATGCTGCGGCGCAAAGACTTTTCCATAAAAATGCCGATCAACTGGGAACCGAAGAGGCGGCGTTGATCGCGGCGATGCTCGCGTATCCGCGGCCGCTCCAGAAATTGCCGCGCTGGGAGCAGAAAGCACGACGGCGCGCGGCTTATGCGGTGGCGGTATTTGCGCGGCGCAAGCGGCGCCTGGCAGGCCCTTACGAAATTGCGCCGCTGCCTGCTGAAGTGGAAGACCTCGAGCTTGTCGAGCACTGACGGCCGGATCGGTATTGCTCCCTGAGCAGGCCTGTGATCTTGTTCCAATGTCAATCGTGCGCTCGTTTCAGCGCCTGCTGAATGCCCGTCTCAGCCAGCGGCGCCATAATCGCGAATCCGGCCGCGATCGGATGCACGCCATCGTCGCTCAGCGATGGCGGAAGCCCGCCGTGCTCATCAGCCAGCGCCGAATAGTAATCGACGTAAACATAGCCCTTTTCCGCCGCATACTTCTTGATCCACGCATTCAGTTCCACGATTCTCGACGCGGGCTTCAGCGCGGGCGACCACGCGAACTCCGACGAGGGCAGCACCGAGCACAGCACCACCTGAATGTTATTGGCCGTGGCGAGGTCGGCCATGCTGGCAATCATTTCGCCACTCTCTTCGGTCGTCATAGGGCCGGTGTTCTTCATGATGTCGTTGGTCCCGGCAAGAATGAGCACGACCTTGGGATGCAGATCGATCACGTCCTGCCGGAAGCGCACCAGCATTTGCGGAGAAGTCTGGCCGCTGATGCCGCGATTGAGGTAAGGCTTGCCGGGAAAGGATCTCTCCAGATGCCAATCCTCGGTGATCGAGTCTCCCATAAAGACGACGCGGTTTTCGCCCGGCTTGGGCGCGGGCAAAGCTGCGTCAGCTCTTCTGAAGCGTTCCAGGCCGCCGAAGTCGACCACCAGCTCTGCATCGTGCACTTTTCTCCAGGCGTAGTAGGCGGCCGGGTGCGGACCCGTGTTTGAGCCAGTGGGCGCGGCTGCAGCAGAACCGGCCGGCTGTTGCGCGTGCAGCAGGACCCAGGCCGGCGCCAGGGCCAGCGCCGGAAGAACGAAAAGAGCCTTGGCGAAATGTCGCTGAATCACGGGAGCGCTCCGATGGCAGCGATTATAGGTGTTGATGCCTGATGCAGCGAAAGAAGCTTGCTGCACGCAAAAACGAATTATGATGGCCTGTGCAGCTTTTGCTCGTGTCGAGCGAGGCTCTGTTCACGGGAGAGTGGCGTGGCACAGATCTTCATCAGTCATTCGAGCGTGGATCGGACCGAAGCGCAAGAGCTGCTGGAGTGGCTGCGTTCCGAAGGATTCGCCTCGACATTTCTGGATTTCGACGACGAGCGAGGCATCGCTCCCGGAGAGAAATGGGAGAGCACGCTCTATCGGGAAGTTTCCGCATGCGACGCGGTCATCCTCATCCTGACCGAGAACTGGTTCCACAGCAAGTGGTGCTTTGTTGAGTTCGCACAGGCGCGCGCCTTGGGCAAGGCGATCTTTCCGCTGGTGGAAACACCCACTAAAGAAAAATTCATCGGCGACGACATTCAACTCCTTGACCTGGTGAAGGACCGGGAAGGCGGTCTGGACAAGCTGCGCAAAGAGCTGACGCGCGTTGCATTGAACGAGCGCGGCGGATTGCATTGGGACCAGCATCGGCCGCCGTACCCGGGGCTGATGGCATTTGCCGAGGAAGATGGAGCCATTTACTTCGGGCGCGACGACGATATTCGCGCACTGATTCAGCGGCTTGAAGCGCGGCGCGTGCAAGGCGGCGAAAAACTGGTGGTGGTGCTGGGTGCGTCGGGCGCTGGAAAGTCGTCGCTGCTGCGGGCCGGCGTTACGCCGCGGCTCAAGCAGGACCGGCACAACTGGATCGTGCTGCCGCCGTTCCGGCCTGAGTCGCAACCATTGGATGAGCTGGCGCTGGCCCTCGCTACGGCGCTGGGTGATGCGAAAAACTGGAGGCAGTGGCGCAGCGAGCTCGAAGGCGACAATCCCGCGCGCGCGCTGCGAGATCTGGCGCGCGATCTGCGCGCCGCGCATGGGCGAAATGAAGCGCACATCCTCATCACCATCGACCAGGGCGAAGAGTTGTTCAGCGGCGTTGAGGACGCGCAGCACGAGCGATTCTTTTCGGTGTTGAATGCCATGCTGAGCCCGCAGCAGCCCTACCTGGCGGCGATGACGCTGCGCTCGGATTACTTGGGCCGCCTGCAACAGGAGACGCGGCTGGCAGCGCAGTTCGAGCAGTTCTCGCTGAAGCCGATGCCTTTGGAGCGAGTGCGCGACATTGTGTGTGGGCCAGCGAAGCTGGCGGGCATCACCGTCGACGACGCGCTTGTGACAGAAATGATGGCCGACGCGCGAACCGATGACGCGCTGCCGCTGCTGGCATTCGCGCTGCGCGAGCTTTACGACCGTTCGGTCAGCACAAAACACATGACGGTAGACGCCTATCGTGCCATGGGCGACGCGCCGGCGCAGTTGTCGCCGCTGGAAAACGCGGTGCGCCGAAAAGCAGACGAGGTGCTGGCCGCGGCGAATCCCACCGCGGAAGATTTACAGGCGCTGAAGGAAGCGTTCATTCCGGGGCTGGTGCGGGTCAACCCGGAAGGAGAGTATGCGCGGCGTGCGACTGAGCTCGAGAAGATTCCGGCACGCGCGATGCCGCTCATCGAGCGGCTGGCAAAGGCGTATCTGCTGACCGTGCGCCACGAGCGCGGAGTAGCGCTGGTTGAAGTGACGCACGAAGCGCTGCTGCGCAAATGGCCGCGACTGAAAAACTGGCTCGACGAAGAAAAGGAATTCCTGACCGGTAAGGAGCAGTTGGACCGGGACCTTGCCGACTGGGAAGCGGCGCCGGAAAACGAGAAGACGCAGGCACTGCTGTGGGGATTGAAGCTAGCGCGGGCTCAGTCGTGGCTCACGACCAAGCCGCGGCAATTGAACGACTCCGAGCGCAAATTCATCGAGGCTTCGGTGCGTCATGTTGAGGCGCTGCGAAAACGCGAGATGATTCGCACAACAGGCGCGATTGCGGTGGTCCTCTGCCTCATCTTCGGCTTCGTAATTGCGTACCTTGTCAGCAAGCGGCACGATGCGCAGGCAGCGGCGGCGAGCGCGCGCATGGCTGCCAGCGAAACCGACTCCGAGTTTGCGGCGACGGAGATGATGCGCGGCGATGAGCCGGTGTCGCTCGCGTACCTGGCGGACGCGATGAGCAAGAATCCCGGCAATCAAAAGGCGATTGCGCTTGCTATGTCTGAGCTGCACAACGCGCTGCTGCCGTTGCAGACGCTGCACCACGATGGCGAGGTGCAGGATGCATGCTTCAGTCCCGACGGGACGAAAGTGGTGACAGCATCGGCGGACGACACAGCGCAGCTGTGGGACGTGGCGACGGGGCAGAAGATTGGCCAGCCGATGCGGCACGCGGACTGGGTTCACACTGCGGAGTTCAGTCCTGACGGAACGAAAGTGGTGACTGCGTCGTGGGATGGAACGGCGCGCGTGTGGGATGCGCAGACAGGCGCGCAGATCGGCAGCGCGATGCAGCACAATATCGCGGTTGAAGGCGGCAAAGTCAACAGCGCATACTTCAGTGCCGATGGGTCGGAGATCGTGACCGCGTCATGGGATCACACGGCGCGCATCTGGGACGCGACGAATCCCGCGCATCCGGAGATTGGTAAGGCGCTTGTGCACGAGAGACCGGGCGCGGTCGCCGAGACGGTATGGACGGCGATGTTCAATCCAGATGATGGGCCAAAGTTTGTGGTCACGGCGTCGTCCGATCACGAGGCGCGGCTGTGGGATGCGGCGACGCAAGCGGAAAAAGCGAACAAGCTGCACAATGGCGAAGTGAACAAGGCGGTCATCAGTCCTGATGGCAAATGGGTGGCGACCGCCGGCGACGACGGCACCGGCTACATTCTGGATGCGAAGACCTTTCATCAGGTGGGCAAGACGATCGAGGATGGCAGCGGGCAACCGATCGATTTCGTTTCGTTCAGCCCCGACAGCAAGACGCTTGTGACAGCTTCGCAAGACAAGACGGCGCGGCTCTGGGCGGTTCCGTCGGGCCAAGCCATCGGGCAGCCGATGGTTCACGAGGGATGGGTTGAGGCAGCGACATTCAGCGCCGACAGTAAGTATGTCGTGACGGCGTCGTCGGACCGGACCGCTCGCGTGTGGGACGCGCAGACCGGGCAGCCGTTGAGCGAGCCAATGAGGCATAGCGGCGACGTTTACATGGCGCGCTTCGATCCGAAGGATTCGTCGCTGGTGGTGACCGCGTCGTTCGATCACACCGCGCGCATCTGGAAGTGGAACAAGGTTGCCGAGCTGCCAGTGGTTAGCGGGAAGGGTACGCTCAAAACCGTATGCCTGAACGCGGACGACCAACGATTGGTCACCGTGACCGATGGTGGCGCGCAGATTTGGGACGCGCGCACGGCGCAGCAGTCAGGAGCGATGGCGGCGACCGGCCCGGTAACTCTGGCCGCGTGCAGCGCAGATGGAACTCTTCTGTTTACGGCGTCGGGCAAGCAGGCGCAGATTCGCGCGGCGATGACGGGTGCATCTGTGGGAGCGCCAATTGCGCTCGGCGAGGCGCCGCTGGCGGCGCTGTTCGACGCGCACGACCATTTGCTGGCGGTGGTATCGCCGAGCTGGCTGACGATTTGGGATACGGCAACAGGGCAGGAGCGCGGCTCGCCGATCCAACTGAGCGGCGACGCCACTGGCGCGGTGTTCAGCAACGATGGAAACATGATCGTAACCTGGTCGCATGGCGGAACCGTGCGTGCGTGGGACGTGGCGACGGGCGCCGCCATCGGCAAGCCAATGCAGCATAAGGGCGAAGTGAAGAGCGCAAACTTCAGTCCCGACGGAAAGGAGCTATTGGCATCGTCGACGACCGGACACGAGGCCAGCATATGGACGGTCCAGACCGGTGCGGAGGCGGGAGTTCTGCAAGTGGACAACTGGGTGCCCGATGCGGAATTCAGCCCCAACGGAAAGTGGGTCGCGAGTTCCTACGGTCAGGCTGCGCAAGTGTGGGATGCGTCGAGCAAGAGCCGGCTGAGCCAGTTGATGCAGGAAAAAGATACGGTACTCATTTCCACGTTCAGCCCTAACAGCGAGTGGGTGCTGACCGCATCGCAGGACGGAGTGGCGCAGGTGTGGGACGCTTTGACAGGCGTGGCGGCCGGCAGGCCGATGAAGCGAACGTTGACGGCTGCGGCGAGCCTGCCGCTTCGCGCGGCGTTCACCAGCGATGGCAAATGGATTGTGACGGCCTGGCAGAATCTCGACCAGGATGAAGCTCCGATTAGCTGGGAAGTGCGGCTGCAGGAAGCGCCGATTTCCGCCACGAAGGCGCCCGCGTGGCTGATTCAACTGGCGCAAGTCGCAGGCGGCGAGGAGCTGGATAGCAACGGCGTGCTGCAGCCCACGCCTTCAGATGTTGACTCGACCGAATTACGTAAGACTCTTCTGGAGCTTGGCGGCGACGACCCGCTGAATGAGTTCGGCAAGTGGCTGGCATCCGATCCGAGCACGCGGCCCGCGTCGCCTCTCGAAGGCGCGAGGTAACGCGATGCTTCGGCATGCCGCTGCCGCCGCGTTACTGGTTGCTGCGCTTGCTGAAACAGCAGCTTGCGCAGACGCGCAGGGGTTGCGCATGCCGCGCACGGCAAAAGAGGAAGCGCCGGAAAAGCAGCCGCAGCCGCACGCGCATCCCGCCATCGCAATTACATTCGATGATCTGCCGCAGGTTGGCATTTTGCCGGCGGGAGAAGACGCGGTCAGCGTCGCGAAAACGCTGGTGGGAGAGCTGAAAGCGAATCATCTCGAGGGTACGTACGGTTTTGTCAACGGCGACAAGATCGGCAGCCGTCCCGGAGCGCCGCAGGCTTTGCAAATCTGGCTCGACGCGGGGATGAACATCGGCGATCACACTTGGTCGCACATGCGGCTCACAACGAATACGGTTGAAGCGTTCGAGCAGGACATCGCGCGGAACGAGCCGGCGCTTGCGCAATATGGCGAGGTGCGTGATTGGCGCTGGTTTCGGTATCCGTATCTCGAGGAAGGCGACACGGTGGAGAAGCGGCGCGCGGTGCGAGGGTATCTGCGCGAGCACGGTTACCAAATCGCGCAGGTGACGCTCCAGTTTGCGGATTATGAATGGAATGACGCCTATGTCCGCTGCCTGGCGAAGCAGGACCAGGCTGCCATCGCGAAGCTGAAGCAAACTTATTTGGACGCCGCGGCGGAAGATGTCAAAACCGAGCGCGCTGAAGAGCAGTTAGTCTTCGGGCGCGAAATTCTCGATGTGCTGCTGCTGCATGAGACGCCATTCACAACGCTGATGCTGCCCCAGTTGCTCGATCTGCTTCGCGCGGACGGCTTCACCTTCGCGAGCCTGGCGCAAGTTGAGAACGACGAGGCCTATTCCGAGGACCCCGATGCGGCCTCGAAGTCTGGCGGAACACTGACCGAGCAGCTGATGGACGCGCGGCACATGGCGCGACCGCCGGCGAAGCCCGATCCCTACTTGCAGGTTTCCGAGCTCTGCCAGTGAGGCGATCATAGAGAAGTAGCTCGAATTCCCCGAAAGAGGATGACCCATGCGATGGACAGCGAAGTTTTTGCGCCCGGCGGTTTCGGCGGCGGAGTTCCCTGAAGCCGGTGCGCCCGAGATTGCGTTTCTCGGCCGCTCGAACGTGGGGAAATCCAGCCTGCTGAACGCCCTCGTGGGCGCGAAGGCGGCGAAGGTCTCGTCGACGCCGGGCCGCACGCGCGCCATCAATTTTTTTCTGGTCTCGAATGAGCCTTCTCCGGCTTCGGGCAAGCGCGTCGGGCGGCAGATGATTTTTGCGGATTTGCCGGGCTACGGCTACGCGAAGATTTCCAAGTCGATCTCTGCGGAATGGCCGAAGTTCATTGAGCCCTACCTGCTCGAACGGGAAACGCTGGCGCTGTGCGTCTGCCTTGTCGATGCGAATGTGCCTCCGCGCCCGAACGATCGCCAATTGATCGAGTGGCTCCGCGATGCGGGCCGCGAATTCCTGGTGGTAGCGACTAAGATCGATCGGCTGAGCGGCAACGAGCGTGTGCGCAGCCTGGCGGCGCTGAAGGAAGGGCTCGGCGTCGAAGAGATTCTGCCCGTTTCGGCGAAGACGGGATTCGGCATCGCAGAGTTGTGGAGGAGAATCTCAGAAGCAGGGAACAGAGAGTAGAGAGCAGAGAAAAGAGAAATCAAGAAGGCTTGTTGGCCGGCGCCTCATTAGGATCGTAGCGGAACCGGTCGGGAGCGCCGCGCCGATAAGTCCGAACCTCGAGAGAAAAATGGATTTCGCCCCGGCCGGTGCGCTTCCGGAGCTCTTCCCAGAGACGAGCAGAGAATTCACGATGAGATTCAATTAGCCGCAATCCCTGAGCCATGCGGCCCAGATAACGTGGGGCGAGCCGCAGCCAGCGGCGAGAGCGCCATTCATCGGGATCGAGACAGGAGAGCGCAATCTCGTCAAGCACTGCCAGATCTTTGGGCAGCGACGAACCGGCCTGCCACGTAACGATGGCAGGAATCTTGCTCAGCTTGGAATGAGGGTCTTCCTCATCTCCCCGAAAGAGCGACACGTGGTGTGGGGCGAACAGGATTTCGCTGCGCACGAGATCGGGAGCAACGCCACGCTCATTCATTTCATGCTCCATCTCAGCCGGCGGCAGCGCGACGCACACGGCGACGGTTTCGCGCTTGCGAAGTTGGTTCTTCAGAATGCGCAGCGCCTCATCGAGCGTGGTCACCGCGAAGTCGACGACGCCTTCGCGCAGAGCCTGCTTCTGCAGATCGCGATCGGCAGTCGCTGCGATCGTTGCGGCTCCGGCGATATTCGCGGCCACGATGAGCGCCCGCGCCTCATCATCCAGCTCGCCAACATAAAAGAGCTTGCCGCCGAGGCCATTGTTAGCATCGACATTCGGCTGTTCAACGAGCGCGGCATACGCGCGGGCTACGCGAGCGATGTAATCGAATGCGGCCTGGGATGGAGATTCGCTAGCCAAGAATCCATTATCAGCTTTCAGCCTGTCTGTACCAGTCGCGGACGAAATGGCGTCACGCTCCTCAAGCAAGAATCTTCGAGGCTGCTATTCGAGATTGTCGTGCCAGCTGCGCTTGCGGACGAAGAAGATGAATTCGCCCGGTTTCGCTTTGAACGAGGTCTTCGCGCACTCGTTGGGAGCCACAATACCGGAATTGACAACGGTCGCGATCGAATACCAGACGTTTCGCTCCTTGTCACTCTCCTTCGCGGCGTCGCAATTGATGTAGGTGTCCATGCCGTCGTCGTATGTGGCTTTGATCGAAAACTGTTTGGCATCGGGTGGGAGAGTGATAGTTACGGCGTTGTCATCGCCGATTTTCACCCATTCGGGGTGCACGGTTTCGTAATGATCCACGCGGACCAGGAAGTTAGAGGCCTTTACGGGGAGACCGGTCTTGCCGTCGAGCAAGCGGATGGAGATAGTCTGCGCATCCTGCGCGTGAAGAGAAAGCGGAATCGCAGCGATGGCGGCAAACAAGATGAACGCACGGAAAGACGGCATGGAGCGGCTCCTTACTCCAGAATTTACCAAGCGGAGTAAGGCTGGCCGTCGGAACCTTGCTCATCGGAACCAGAGTGGACATCGTTGATGCCGGACTCGGTTTCGTCGATGGAGTACATGGCGTCGCTGGTGTCGGTGACCCATGTGTCTTTGCTGTGCGTCATAGGGTCTTCGGGAACGGCCCTCAGGTAGCCGGCCTGGACGAGGTCATCGAGCGACTGCGGAGCCTTCTGCTTGTCCATCGTGTAGGAGTCGATTGCCATGCGCATGGTCTGCAGGTCTTCACGCAGGACGGCTTCGCGGGCATGCTTGACTGCAGCCGCGAAGTAGGGGATCGCGAGCGTCGCCAGGATCGAGATGATCGTCATGACGATGATCAGCTCGATCAGCGTGAAGCCGGATTGGCTGCGTCGGCGCATTCTTAGTTCACAGTTCGCAGTGCCCAGTTCGATGTTAAAAATTCGCAGTATCGGCTCGCAAAATCACCTGTGAACTGCGAACTATGAACTACGAACTGAATTCCTCACCACGTCGAATACTTCGTTCCGTCCAGGCCTGTTCCCTGGGATTTTGAGTGCACGTCGAACACGCTCTGGCCGCCCCAGGAGTCGGAATCCGGATCGTCCTGCATCGAGCGCAATCCCCAATCGGTGTTGCCCGTCATCGGATCCACTGGAATCTTGCGCAGAAACTTCAGCTTCTTGCCTTGCACGTCCACGCCGTTTACCAACGTATCGAGATCAGGCGGATAATTCTGGCTCTCTATCTTGGTCTGGAATGCGCCCTTGTCGGCCGCATCCTTATATTTGTCGATCGCGTCGCGCATCTCCCACAAGTCGAATCGTAGCTCGCGCTCTTTCTGCCGCTTTACCTGGAAGCGAACGATAGGAAAAGCCGCTGTAGACAGAATCGTGAGGATGAAGACGGTTACGATCAACTCCACGAGCGTCAGGCCGCGTTCGTTCTTCCTTCGGATCGGGAGCGAACTGTGAAAAACCGAAATGGGGCGGCGGATGCTCATCGGCGCTCTATCCTACTTGACGACGATGCTGGTTTGCGCGCTTGCCACCGGCAACTGTTGCTGCGCGCCATTGACCACCGAGGCGCGGGTAATTGCGAGATCGCTCGGGCCCGACGCCTTGGCCTGGAAGGTGAGAACACACACCGTCCCTGAGCCCGTGATGCCGTGCGTCCCGGGCGGGCGCGAGATGCCAACGACAAGATTTCCAGCCGGTTCGTCGTCGTGAATGGGCGGCGCGGCCTGGCCGTCGCGGCTTAGCAGGTCGCCAGGTGCAACGTTCACGAGCTGAAGCTTCGAAGTGTCGTAATGGAACTGCAGCGCTATAGATGCGACGTCAGTGGCGCCATTCAGAATGATTGGGACCTGGAACGTGGCGCCTGAACCTGGCGGCACGGCCGGTGCGTTGATGGCGAAAGCTGCGCCAGCGCCCGGCGTTGTAGCTGGGGGCCCGGCAGCTGGAGCTGTTGCCGGCATCGTTGGCGGCGGCATTGTCGGGGGCGCCGCCACCGGAGGCGGCGTTGGCGCGGCGGCCTGCTGCAGAGCTTGTGAAACGGCCGCGGGCGCAACCGCGGGCGGAGCAGCCTGCTGAGCGGCATTCGGCGTGGTCACGGTGGTCTGAGCGGTCGAGTTCGGGCCGCCGCTCGATGCCATGTCAGACCGCAGCTGCGCTAGCATTTGCGGGGCGGCTTCCACGGCGCTTCCCGCGGGCATTGAGCCTATCGTCGGCCGATTCATCGCGGCAGGTTGCACAACCGGTGCGGATGCACTCGCCCCAGCGCCCGTGTTGGAATAGCGCAAGTCAATGGATTGGCCCGTGCCGGTGTCGATCTCGCGCAGGTTGGCCTCGTCCAGCTCCTGCGAGCGCACGATGTGCGGCACAACCACAAACACGATGTCGTCGTCCTGAATGATGCGGTCCCTCGAACCAAACAGGTACTTCAGAACGGGAATTGCGCTCAGGCCGGGAATGCCGTTCCAGTTGTTCTGCTCCTGGTTATTCTGGATGCCGCCCAGGATGCTGGCCTCGCCTTCGCGAAGGCGGATAACCTGGTCCACCACGCGCTGGCTGATGATCGGCTCCGTAACGCCGCTGATCGTCTCAGTGCCGCTCTCGGCGGAGACTTCAATTTTCATCTTGAGCGTTACGTCGTGGTCGTAGTGAACGCTGGGTGTCATTTCGATGTTCACGCCCACGTCCTGATACTGGAACTGCGTGTTGACCAGCGAACTGACGAGAGCGGTTGCAGCTCCGGTTTGATAAGAGCCCGTCGCGATGGGAATGCGCGAGCCGATCTTCATGGTCTGTTTCTGGCCGTCGGTGGCGCGAATGCGCGGGCTCTGCAGCACCTTTGTGTTGTTGTCTGTAAGCAGAAGATTCAGCGTGGCCGAGCCCACGTTGACCGCGAAATCCGTCGAGTTGAGGTGGGCAAGGTTATAGAGAGTGGGGCTAACGGTATTGGCGGTCCCGCTGCCGGTGCCTGTGCCGGAGCTGGCAGTTGTGCTGCACGAGTTGTTGGCCGCGCAGTTCGGCTGCAGCGAAACTCCGAAGCTGCTGGGCCATGATATGCCCAACGATCGCTCCCAGTTCTTGCTCACTTCAAGCACCGCGATGTCCACCACGACTTCGCCGCGCGGCTTGTCCAGGTCGTCGATGAGCTGCTGCGCCAGCAGAAGCTCGTCGGGCGTGGCGCGCATCACGATGGCATTCTGGCTCTGCACGCCATAGACCTTGGCCTCGGGCATCACGTTGCGCAGAGCGGTCTGCACGTCGTTCAAATCGTTTTGCTGCCAGGCGTTGGTCAAATAGAAGGTCTGCACCGCCTCCTCGTTCAGCTCCTGGCGCTTGGTACGCGAGTTCTGCGCCACAAAAATTGTGTTCGAGGTAACAGGGCGCCAGAAGGTGTCGGACATGACGCCGACGATACGCAGCGCATCGAGAAGGGAAACGCCGTTGAGTTCCACCTGGATGCGCTTGGAGTTGAAATCGGGATCGAAGAGCACGTTGATGCCCGCCGCTTTGCCGATTGCCTGGTAAACCACCTTCGCATCTTCGGTGTAGTGCAACGTCAGCGGCTCGTTGGTCAGGGGATGAAGCTGGGGTGGTGCCTCAACCTCATCCAGTTCCTGCGCCTCGCCGGGAGGTTCGGGCAGGCCGGTTTCCGGCGCGGGCGCCGCGGCTCCCTGCTTTTGGCGTACGTGAGCGATCTCCTGCTGCGCGGCCTCATTGCCGGGATCGATCTCGGCCGCGTGGAGAAACTCCGACAGCGCACCCTGCATGTCGCCCGCTTGGAAGAGCTTCCGCCCTTTCGTCACATGGATTGCCGAGTCGGTGGTGCGAATGCGAGCCAGGGCAATCTTGAAGCGCGCGTCTTTGGGATTGCGATTATAGGCTTTCTGGAAAAGCTCGAAGGCGGTGTCGTAGTCTTCGCGGGCCTCGGCCGCTTGCCCCTGCTTGAAGTCGCTGTTGGCGGATTCTGCATAGAGCCGGGCTGCGCAAAATGCGAGCGTGCCCACCACGCACAGAATCGCCAGCGCGGCAGTCCACCGGGAGATTGCGGCTCGAAAAGCGGCTTGGTTAAAGGTCCGATGGTTCATACGACTCCAAAAAGCGGCAAAGCGGAACAGGCCCGAGCAAAGTTCAACGAATAGGAATGCGGCAACGGGACCATGGCGGGGGACCTGGTTTCGGGAACCGCCGCGAGCCCTTGCGAGCCGCAGCGCGCGGCCAGATGCAATTCATTCTGCCGAACTTCCCGGCTAAAACGCTCCCTCATTCTAGCAAAGCTCCATTGCGGCCCGTTTCAAGCTGCCGGAAGGTTTGCCGATGCTACGATGAGAATTCGAGGATGCACGTCCATGGCCCGCCAAACCAGCCATATTGTTACCGCGAAAGGGGCCCCGGCGGGCAAGAATCCGGCAAAGCCCCGCGACCCTGTGGCCAGCGGCGAACGCGATGCGGCCCACAATCGCGCAGCCGGTCACAACTATTTTCTGCTTGAAAAATTTGAAGCCGGCGTAGCGCTGCGCGGAACCGAGGTCAAATCCATCCGCGAAGGCAAGGCGAACCTGAAAGACTCCTACGGGTTGATCAAGGACGGCGAGGCTTTCCTGTTGAATATGCATATCGGGCCTTATTCCCACGGCAACATCGCCAATCACGACGAGACGCGGACGCGGAAGCTGCTCCTGCACCGCGAAGAGGTTCGCAAGCTACTGTCAAAGACGCAGATCAAAGGGCATACGCTCATTCCCACCCGGCTCTACTTTCGCAATGGACGGGTGAAGTGTGAGCTGGCTGTGGCCAAGGGCAAACAGGATTGGGACAAGCGCGAAACGGAGCGGCGGCGCGAGGCTGATCGGGAGGCGAAGGCGGCGATCAAGGCCAACAAGCACAAGGGCAGCAGGTAGCCAGTACCCCGTTGGAAGCCGACAGCAGACAGCGAGCGCAGACGGCAGCCGAAGACCGCGGCGTCAGACTCGTCGCGGCATGCGAGGGCTCAGGCTGGGAAGTATGACCAGCGTAAGTGCGGCCTGCATCAGAAGCCCCAAAGAAATCAGAAGGATGTACCCTTCAAAGTTGACTCCCGTCGCCGCCAGCCAGAAAGAGCGCGCCCCGAGCCAGCCGATTCCGGCGCACCCGATCAGTGCCAGCGGACGCAGCCACGGCAAACTGCGCACATGCAACGCGGCCAAAGTCAACACGGCCTGGCCGACGATCAAAACTGTAATCCATTCGCGCTGGGCATAGCCCGGATGGTGCAGGATGATGTCCATCATCCCCAGCCAACAGCCGGCAGCCATGGTGAAAAGGCAGAATGCGGTTAAGACGAATCCAAGCCTCTGCGGAACAAAGCTCAATACCTGGCGCATATACCAAAACCTCGCACGGAAAGGCCCAAGCAAACGGACCTTCTCTTCGCAGAATTCTTCATATAAATCGCCACAGATTGCGTCGCGATCCCGAGGGTGAAGGATGAATCTTAGCGAGCGTTCCATCCACTGGGATGGTTCAATTCTCTTCATGCCGGAGCCTCCACGGGCCAGTGCACCCCGCGCCACATTCTCTCCAGGCTCGAACGCGCCTCGGTCAAATCCACGACGCCACGGGTTGTAAGGCGATAGAAGCGCCGCGCCCGGCCTCGGCGAGCCGCTGTACCCCGCTCAAGGCGCGAAGCCACAAGACCCTGCGCTTCAAGCCTGTCGAGCGTGGCATACACCGAACCCGCGGAAACACTGCGCTCGGGGCCCAGATTGGTTTCGACCGTGCGAAGCACCGCCCGGCCATACGCCGCGTCGCCCGCCGTGAGTACGGCCAGCAAAACGATCTGTTCAAAGGTGCCGAGCAACGCCGCCATGCTGACAATGTAGACATAAGTGTCTAGGGTTGTCAACTCTTCAGTCGCAGAGTCATTTTTCCCGCCCGATTCGAAGGCAGCGGCGCGATTTGCCACGATGCCGAGCCGCCATGAAGAATAGGCACTATGCGCACCGAGCTTTCTTTTGCCCCCATCGCGGGCATTGCAACCGAGATCCTGGCGGTTTTCGCCGCCGACGCACAAACTGCCAAAGGCCCCGACGCCAAGCCCCAGCCCACGCTGCTCACCACCGATTCCGCCGTGCTTGCCGCCGCGGCCGGCGTACTCTCGACCGGGGAATACAAGGCCGGAGCCAACGAAACCATTCTCCTGCACGCGCCGGCGGGTATCGCCGCCAGGCGGCTCCTGATCGTGGGGCTGGGAAAAAGGGCCAAAACGACACTTCACTCCCTGCGTGATGCAGCGGGAACTGCCGTTCGCTTTTGCAAGCCGCGCGGGATCAGGGAACTGACACTTGTCCTGCCAGAAAGCTCCTCCGAGGGGCTGCCTCCCGCAGGGATGGCGAGGGCATTGGCCGAGGGCGCGATTGTGGGCGATTTCGACGCCGACACCTACCGCAGCGATCGCAAGGACCAGAGCATTCAGAAATTCACTCTCGCCGCTGCTGGTCACGAAGACCGTGCAGCGATTGAGGCGGGGTTTGCCGAAGGCGCGATCATCGGTGAGAGCCAGAACTTTGCTCGCACGCTGGTGAACGAACCGGGCAATAAGCTGACACCAACGATTCTCGGCCAGCGAGCGGCGAAGATGGCCGAGGAAGTGGGACTGGGATGGGAAGTCCATTCGACCGACAAGCTCCACGAGCTGAAGATGGGCGCGTTCTGGAGCGTATCGCAAGGCTCGCCTGAGCCGCCCGCTTTGATCGTGCTGCGTTATGAGCCCCAGGGTGTGAAAGATGGCCCGGTTCTCGGCTTGGTGGGCAAGGGAATTACCTTCGACACCGGCGGCATCTCTATCAAGCCCGCCGAGAATATGGACCGCATGAAGTACGACATGGCCGGCGGTGCGGCGATGATCGGCGCGATGCGCGCCATTGCCCTCCTGAAGCCTAAAGTCCGCGTGATTGCTATCGTCTGCGCGGCAGAGAATATGCCGTCAGGCACAGCACAAAAGCCAGGCGACGTGCAGACCGCAATGCCCATAGCGCCGGATAAGCCGGGCAAGACCATCGAGATCATCAACACCGACGCCGAGGGCCGGCTGGTGCTGGCCGATGGGCTGACCTACGCGCGGCAGTTGGGCGCGACGCACCTGATCGATGCGGCCACCCTGACCGGCGCGATTTCGGTTGCCTTGGGCAAAATCATGGCCGGCGCATTCTCGAACGACGACGCGGCGTTTGGAAAATTCGAGGCCGCGCTCGACATCTCCGGCGAAAAATTCTGGCGTCTGCCGCTTAGCGATGGATACGCCGACATGATCAAGTCAGACATTGGCGACATCAAGAACACTGGCGGGCGATTTGGCGGAGCCAGCACCGCCGCCGAGTTCCTGCACGTCTTTGCCGAGGAAACACCCTGGATCCATCTGGATATTGCCGGGACGGCATGGGTAGAGGACTCAAAGCCGTTCATCGCCAAAGGTCCAAGCGGGATCGGCGTGCGGTCGATTCTGGAGTGGGTGCGCAGCTACCAAGCCTGACATTGCACGGGTCCGAATGCATCGGAGCCCCCGCGCGCGGCCGGTAAGCCCTTGCGGGCTGGCGCGAAAACTCTCCACATTGGAATTCTCTTATTGCGGGATAGCGCCTTGAAGTTGCGCGTATTTGCGCCGATTTAAGAATGTGAAGTCGTGTGCGGGAAGGCGCCCTGCGCGGCCAGATCGCGGCAGCCATGGTGTTTGGCGCGACCGATCTTCACAACCGGAAAACGCCGGGAAAGAATGCTTGTGGCCCAATGTAATGAACTGCTCGAAGCCGCATTTGACGCCGTACCCGAGGGCGTGGCCCTGGTGTGCGCCGAAGGCAAAGTGGCGCTGTGGAACCATGCGGCACAGAGCATAACCGGCCAGACAGCGATCGACATGCTGGGCCGGCCGCTTCCGGAAGGCCTCCAGACAGTGTTGCAGGAGGAATCGGCAGAAGCGGGCGGCGCGCCGGCGCGGCGAGTTCTGATGCGGCTGCGTCACAAGCTTGGCCACACTATACCGGTGATCGCGCGTTACCTGGTGTTGCGCGACGTCGCCGGAGAGCGCATCGGAGCCGCGGCGCTGTTTCATCCAGCGGAGAGTCTCGATGCACTGCCCCACGGCGAGAGCTCAGACGACGCCAGCTCAGACGAGGCACTGGAAGAATTCGAGGAGCGTCTCGAAACCGAGTACGACGACTTCAAGCGCGGCGGAACACCGTTCGGCGTGCTGTGGACTCGAGTGGATCAGGCGGAGGAGTTGCGCAAGACCCACGGTGTGAGCGCATGCAAATCGATGCTGGAAAAAGTGCGGCACGCACTGGCGCAAGGGCTGCGCCCGGCGGAAGAGATGAGCCGCTGGGGCGACGACGAGTTTCTGATCGTGGCGCACGAGCGCAACGCCGAGATGCTGGCGTCGCAAGCGCGCACTCTGGCCGGCCTGGCGCGAACCGCGGACTTCCGCTGGTGGGGCGACCGCATCTCGCTCACCGTGAGCATCGGCGCGGCACAGGCGGGCGGGGACGGCAATGAAACCCTGGCGCAACTTCTCAGCCGCGCGCAGCAGGCAATGGAAACAAGCAGCCGGACGGGGGGCAATCGGGCAACTGTTGCCGCCGGAAATGGTGTTGCCCCCGTGGAGGAATCGACATGTTCGCCATCATCGGCATCGTGATTGTGTTCGCCGCCATCATCGGCGGCTTCCTGATGGAAAAGGGGAACATGCTTGTGCTCATGCAGCCCGCGGAACTGCTGATCATCGCGGGCGCGGCCGGGGGCACCCTGCTGGTGGCGAATCCCGTGCGCATTTTGAAGGACATCGTGGGCGGACTCATGGCGTCGATGAAAGGCTCGCCCTTCACCAAGGCGCGCTACCTCAGCACACTGAAGATGATGTATCAGTTCCTGAACAAAGTGCGCAAAGAAGGATTGCTGGCCGTGGAGATGGACGTTGAAAAGCCCAGCGAGAGCGCTATCTTCAAAAACTATCCCGATTTCCTGAGAGACCATCACGCGCGCGACTTTGTTTGCGATACGCTGCGCACTGCCATTACCGGCGGCGTGGAACCGTTCGACATGGACCAGATGATGGAGCTCGACATGGAAGTTCATCATCAGTCGGCGGTCCTGCCGGCCGATTCTCTCACCACCGTGGCAGATTCGTTGCCCGGCCTCGGAATCGTCGCCGCGGTGCTGGGCGTGGTCATCACCATGGGTTCGCTCGGCGGCCCGCCTGAAGAGATTGGCAAACACGTGGCCGCGGCGCTGGTGGGAACGTTTCTGGGCATTTTGCTTTGTTATGGCGTGGTGGGTCCGCTGGCCGCGAGCATGAAGAAACTGGCCGATGAGCACAACGATTATCTCCATGTGCTGCGCGTGCTGTTGCTCGCGTTCTTGAAAGGTTCTGCACCGATGATCGCAATCGAGCTGGGCCGGCGCGCGATTCCCTCCTACGCCCGGCCGGACTTTGACGAGATGGAAAAGAACTGCAAAAACAAAACCGAGCCCGCGGCGGAGGCCGCAGCGCCGGCGCCGGCTGCGGCGGCGTAAAAGCAGTGAACAACGATCAGGGAGCAGGGATCACATGGATTGAGAACCACGAAGCACGAACCACGAGCCACGAACCACGAACGATGAGCTGAGAGCTGCATGACAACCAAAGCGCAACCCATCATCGTCATCAAAAAGAAAGGCCTTCACGGCGGCCATCATGGCGGAGCGTGGAAGGTAGCGTATGCCGACTTCGTCACCGCGATGATGTCGCTGTTTATCGTGCTGTGGCTGATGGCCCAGAGCGATCCGGTGAAGAAAGCCGTCGCCGGGTACTTCAAGGATCCCCGGGGAACCGCAAACCTGCTGGGAACCTCGATGGCTGGGAATGGCGTCGCAGTGACGCAGAACGACCAGAACACTAAGCAGCTCGAAGAGTTGAAGCAGAAGCTCGAAGCGGAGATCAAAGCCAAAAAGGAACTGGAGAAGCTGAGCAAGCAAATTGAGATCACGATTACCCCCGAGGGTCTGCGCATTGAATTGCTCGAAGGCAAAAACGGAACGTTCTACCAAAGCGGCAGCGCGCAACTTAGCCCCAGCGGCCAGGAACTGCTGGCTCTGCTGGCGGCAGAGCTGAAAACGCTGCCCAATCAACTGCTCATCGAGGGGCATACGGATGCTGCGCAATATTCCACCGACGCGAATTACAGCAACTGGGAGCTCTCCGCAGATCGCGCCAACTCGGCGCGGCGCCTGTTGCAGCAGGACGGCGTGCGCAAGGACCAGGTAACGCAGGTGCGCGGATTCGCCGACCAGATGCTGCGCGTCAAAAACAATCCCTACGATCCCTCCAACCGCAGAATCACAATCCTGGTGAAGAATGTTGACAACGCGCCCGTGCCGACTCTCGCGCACGCCGCGGTTGTGGATGGCGGTCCGGCCGGGCCTGCTGCGAAAGCATCACCCCCCAGCACGGCTCCGAAAACACAAACTCCGGCCGCTTCTCCATCTTCCGCGCCGGCAAAGCCATCGCCTGCGCAGCCCGCTACCAAGCCCGGGCCGACGAGCAATCTGACATCGCCGCTGCCGGCCAAAAAGAAGTAATCGAACAGAACGGTAGTGGGTCAGTTTGAACGGTACGGGCTTCAGCCCGTACGTCAAGTCTTCCAAAATGATCGCGGGCTTTAGCCCCCGAGGGAATTCGATTTCAAACTGACACACGACCAACAGAACGCCATCCACGCCCAGAGCGCTCCATGGTGTACTCTGGGGTGCGGGCCAGCAAGCGTTTACTCGGGCGTTTTTCGCACGACGGCAACGGCTCCGCTCGGAAGCCCCAAACCGCTGTGAAGGAGAAATTCGAATGGCCATCGTCGCCGGGGTCGATTTCGGCACACTCAGCGTTCGCGTCACACTCGTCGACAGCACCAAAGGGCCCATCGGTACGGCATCGGCCGAATACCCGCTGCACCGGCGTCGCGACGATCCGAATTATGCAACGCAATCGCATGCCGACCAGGTGGCCGCACTAGTCGCGGCAACCAGGGACGTGCTCAAGTCCACACGCATCGACGGCGCAGAAGTCGCAGCGATTGCCCTGGACACGACCGGCTCCAGCGTGATTCCCGTTGGCGAGGGCCTCGAGCCGCTCGACGAATATTACCTTTGGTGCGACCATCGCGCGTTCGCTGAGGCTGAGGAGATTACGCGCAAGGCGCACGAGCTTGGCTTCGAGGGCATCGAGTGGTGCGGCGGCGTCTATTCGCACGAGTGGGGGTTTGCAAAACTCCTTCACTGGCTGCGGCACAATCCCAACCAAAGAGAAAAAATGGTAACGGCCCTCGAACATTGCGACATGGTGGCGGCAACTCTGTGCGGTGTGACGGATCCTGCCAGGTTGAAGCGCAGCGTATGCGCCATGGGCCACAAGTGGATGTGGAATCCGAAGTGGGGCGGGCTGCCGCCGGAGAGTTTTCTCGTCGCGGTCGATCCGCTGTTCGCGGGCGTGCGCGCCAAGTTGGGCGGCGAATACCTCACAAGCGACCATCTCGCAGGGCATCTTTCGGCGAAGTGGGCTGCGGAACTGGGCCTGCGCGCGGGAATTCCGATTCCCGTCGGAGCATTCGACGCGCACTGGGACGCAATCGGGTCGAACATACGCGAAGGCGATGCAGTCAACGTTGTCGGAACGTCAACGTGCATCATTGCCATGGCGCGAGAGGCAGAGCTGGTTCCCGGCGTCTGCGGCGTGGTGCCGGGAAGCGTGCATCCCGGGTATACCGGCATCGAAGCAGGCCTCTCCGCGGTCGGCGATATTTTTGATGCCATCGCCAGGCGCGCCGGAACCACCGTTGCGGCGCTGAGCGAGGGGCTCGATGCATACAAAGCCGGACAGACCGGCCTGCTGCGGCTGAGCTGGGATAACGGCGACCGCACGGTGCTCGTGAATCCGGAACTGGGCGGAGTGACGCTCGGCTGGAACCTGGTGCAAACAGCGCAGGACGAGCTGTTTGCGGCCATCGAGGGTACCGCATTTCACACGCGCATAATCCTCGAGCGGATGGCGGAGCATGGGGTGCGTATCGATCGCGTCATCAATGCTGGCGGCATCCCGCAGAGAAACGAAGTGCTGAATCGCGTCTACGCAAACGTGCTCAACAAGCCGGTGCTGGTTCCGGCAGGAATTCCAACCAGCCTGGGCTCGGGAATCTTTGCGCTGATTGCTGCCGGAGCGTACAAGTCCATCGAAGAAGCGCAAGCCGCGGTGTGCTTGCCGCTGCGCACGGTCGAGCCGGATCAAAAATCGGCAGCAGTTTACGAAAAACTCTACCGGCTCTATCGCGACGCCTACTTTGCGCTGGGAACGCGCGATGCGGCTCCAACAGCTTTGGGAAAGATTCTGCCTGAATTGAGAAAGATTGCGGCGGAAGCTCGAAAATCGTGATCGGCCGGCAGCCGCGCTACGCCAGGTCGAACTTGTTGCCGCACTGCATGCAGGTCGCGATCATCTTGTCGCTGCCGATCATCCCGGTAGTCCACTTCCATCCGCGCTTGGCGGCCTGAACCTGCGTGGAACCGCAACGCGGGCACCGCAAGCCTTGCTGGCCGAAAGCTGCCGCGTTGGCTGGTTGAGCCGGTGGGGCCTGCGGGGGTTGACCCGGCGGCGTCGCCGCAACTGAAGCGGCTGGCGCGCCGGCCAGCTCGACGCGATTGCCACACGAGGCGCAAAAACTTGTGTTCGGAACCAGCGGAGCTCCGCACATCCCGCAGAACCGGCTTCCAGCGCTGCTGTCTGGGTTATCCATCGTCGACCTCGGGCACAGTATAGCCCAACGCCAAACCATGAAAATCGGAGCCCGCTACGCAACGGAGCTTGCCTGCCCGCTCGCTTGCGCTTCTGTCCCGCTCAATTTAACGTTGTGTCACAATCCATTCTCCCTGGTGATCCGTGCCCAATCCTCGTGTGCGACCAACCCTGCGCTGTCATCTGCTTGGTTTCCTGGCGTGCGCGGCTGCCGCGGCCGCACAGGCTCAATTGCCCGCGGCTCCAATGCCAAACATGTCAACCGATCCGTGGGCCGCGCCGGATTTTTCCGTCGATCCCAAAGCTCTTTACGAGGCTGCCTCGGCGGTGCCTGTGCCAGACGGAGCGAACGTCGTCGAGCTGGTGGAAGATGAGAGCTACACCTTCGACGAAGCCGGGCGCATGAATCATGTGGGCCGCGTGGTCTATAAAGTTCTGACGCAGAAGGGCGCCGAAGAATGGGACTCTCTATCCGTTAGCTGGGAGCCGTGGCATGAAGCGCGGCCGGTCATCCGCGCGCGTGTGATTGCGTCGGACCTTTCCGTACACACGCTCGACCCGAATACAGTCACCGAAGCTCCCGCGCGTGGCGGCGATTACAAAACCTATAGCGACGACAAACGATTGCGCGCGCCATTTCCCGCCATCGCCCCCGGCGTCGTTGTGGAAGAGGAATACACCGAGACGGAAACCGAGCCACTGTTTGCGCCAGGTCGCGTGGGACGCGTTGAACTTGGGCGGGAGAATGTTGCGGTAGCGCACAGCCGCGTGCTATTCGATGCACCCGCATCGCTGCCCTTGCGTACCGAAACGCTTCTGTTGCCTGGTGTGAACCCCGTGCGCACTCAGGCAAACGGCCGCGTCACGCTTACGTTCGACGTTGGTTCCATCGACGCCATCAATTCACGCGAGCCCTATCTTCCTCCCGACGTGGTGAAATTTCCAATCATTGCCTTCGCGACCGGCACGTCGTGGCAAGGCATCGCGGCTGCCTACGGAAAGATCGTCGACGATTTTTCAAACTCAGCCGCAGTCAAGGCTGTTGTCGATCCACTGATCGCCGGCAAAAAGTCTGCCGCCGAAAAAGAAGCTGCAATCCTCGACTACCTTGATCGCGAAGTGCGCTACACCGGAATTGAATTCGGCGAAGCAGCGATCGTGCCGCACGATCCCGCAGAAACATTAGCCAAGAAATACGGTGACTGCAAAGACAAGGCGACGCTGCTGGTAGTGATGCTGCGCGCAGCGGGGATTCCTGCCGACGTGGCACTGCTGAGCGTCGAAGCGCGGATCGATGTTCCCCCCGATTTGCCGGGCATGGGCATGTTCGATCATGCCATCGTCTATGTGCCCGGGGCGAATCCGAAGCACGCCGGAAGAGACGCCGGAGCTCCGGCGTTATGGATTGACGCCACCGATCGTTACGCGCAGCTCGGCCAGCTCCCCATGGGCGATCAGGGACGGCTTGCGCTGATTACCGATGCCGCCACCACTGCCCTCGTCAAGATTCCGCAGTCCACGTCGAAGGACAACGGCCTTAAAGAGACACGCACGTTCACGCTGGCCGATAACGGCCCGGCAAAAGTCGTTGAGCTTACGGAGCCTTCGGGAATCTACGAATCGGGTTATCGCGGCTATTACGCTGACAAGCCTGACAACGACACGCGCGAGGGACTGCGCGGCTATGTGCAGGCCGAGTATGTTTCTGACGATCTGACCAGCGTAGACCGCACCGATCCTGCGGATCTGTCGCGGCCCTTCGAGCTCACGATCGCATGTGATAAGGCGAAGCGCGGATTTACGAACCTCGAAGACGCGCAGGCGGCGATTCGCGTGGATCGCATGTTCCAGATGCTGCCCGACGAGTTGAAGCGCAAAGACGACAGCGACGAGCACAAATCGAACGACAATGACAAACCCAAAAGGGTGCGCACGGACGATTGGTGGATCGATGCTCCCTACAATGTTGACTGGACTTACCGCCTCATTCCACCCGCCGGATTCATTCCCAAGGAACTGCCGAAAGACACCACGCTGCAGATTGGGCCCGCGCTGTTAACCGAAAGTTTTTCCGTCGACAAAGATGGCGCGGTGCTGGCGCATCTTGTTTTCGACACGGAGAAGCGGCGCTTCACGGTGGCCGAGGCAACGGCGCTGCGCAACCAGATCGCCGACCTCATCAATGGGCCGGCGATTCTAGTGAACTTTGAACCTCAGGGCGCCGCGCTGTTGCGCGAAGGCAAAGTCAAAGAGGCGCTCGCCAGCTATCGCGCCCTCATCGCGCAAAATCCAAACTCAGCCGTTCACCATCTGCAGGTGGCGAACGTGCTGCTTGAAGCGGGGATGGGCGAGGCGGCCCGCGCCGAAGCGCGTCTTGCCGTCAAGCTCGATCCAACTTCGGCGATCGCCGAGCGCACGCTTGCCGAAATCCTCAAGCACGATCTGGTGGGCCGGAACCTGCGCGCTGGCAGTGACATGGCTGGAGCCGCCGATGCCTACCGCGCCGCCATCAAACTCGATCCCGACGATCACTCTGCGCAGGGCGACCTGGCAATCCTTCTCGAATATGACTCGGTCGGCCGTCGCTACAGCGGACAGGCGCACATGAAAGAAGCGATCGCTGAGTACCAGTCGCTGGGCAAAGACAAACTGCAGGAGCTTGGCATCGGCGAGAACCTTGCGTTCGCACTTTTCTACGGCGGCGAATATGTCGAGGCGTACAAAGCCGGGCAGACTCTAAATCCCGAGCCCAAGCCGCTACTCTCAGCCAGCATGGCCATGATTGAGGACAGCAAAGCGGGACTGGCCGAAGCGAACAAGCGGGCGAACGACGACGCATCGTTCAAAGATACGGCAGGCTCGGCCGGTGAGATGCTCATGAACCGCAGAGAATATCCGCAAGCGGCCGATTTTCTGCAGGCGGGCGCGGCCGGCGACGATGCCGCGCGCACGCTTGGTTTGGCCAACATGCTGCGCGGCGCCATTCATCACGAAGACGTGAAGTTCTCGAATACGCCTGAAGATGTTGTGAAGCGCTGGGCGATGGTGCCCTTTGATCCCAACATGACGAAAGACAAGCTGGCCGCAATGCTCAGCCGGAACGGCGTCAAGGTGTTGAATGCCGAGGATGCCGACGAGCTGAAGGATGAGTTGAGTTCGGGCAAGCAGATGAACAGCCAGCTCGCGCGCGAAGACAGTTCGCTCGATGTGACCCAGGACATTTTGCTGCGCATGCTCGATCCCAAGGGCGAAGGCGACGATTCCATCGGGTACCGAGAAAAGATGCAGATGCTCGGCGGCGCCACGATGACGGCGTTCGTGGTAAAAGAAGACGGGCAATACAAGCTGCTCGACACGCTCGATAAGCCGAACTCCATTGCGCTCGAGATGGTGGATCGCGTGAACACGGGCGATCTGAAGGGCGCCAAAGCGCTGCTCGACTGGATGCGCGAGGATCAGCACCTGCAAGGCGGTGACGATCCGCTGGGTGGCCCGGTGTTTCCGCGTTTCTGGACCAAGGGCGAAGCGGCCGACGCGCGAAAGATGAAGCTGGCAGCAGCCGCCATCCTCGTCGGCACCAAACCGACGGTCGCCGAGGGTGTTCCGATTCTTGAAGCCGCACTGAAGGACGCAGCCGGAGATCGCGAGCGCACCAATATCGAGTTGGCGCTGGCGATCGGTTACTCGGTCCAGGATAATTACCCGCGGCTGCTTGAGGTCGCTTCAGCGCTTTTGAAAGACGAGCCGGAATCGAAGCAGGCGTTCGAGTTCAACCTTGAAGCGCTAATGGGCCTCAGCCGCTTTGACGACGCCATAGCGCTGGCCGACACGCGGCTGAAGCTGCTCGACAACGACGGCGACGCATACGCGGCGAAGATGGAGATCGAAGCGAATCGCGGCGACTTCGCCGCGGCGCACACATGGGGAGAAAAGGAGCTGGCGCTCGGCCAGGAAAATGCGGAGTTGCTGAACGGGCTGGCGTGGGATGCGTTATTCACCGGCAAAGTGACCGACGATGACATTGCGACCGCAGTGAAGGCGACGCAACTGCAGAAAGATGCTCCCGACATTCTGCACACGCTGGCGTGCTTGTACGCGGAAGTCGGCAAGACGAAAGAGGCTCACGATCTGCTGCTTCGTGCCATGGACGTCTGGAATCTGGATGAGCCGAACGACGAGGTTTGGTACGTACTTGGGCGCATCGCCGAGCAGTATGGCGAGCGCGATATCGCGATCGCCGATTATCAGAAGCTGAAAAAGCCGAAGGAGATCCTTGCGATTCCCACATCCACCTGGCGGCTGGCGCAGATGCGGTTGAAGGCGATGGGAGCCGGAACAATGGCGAATTGAACGGAGGTGGTCGTGAATTTCGGCACGGACCATTCCGCGTCTGAGATCACTAACCACTAACCACGAACCCCTGACCCCTGACCCTGATCACTGTTGCTGCTGCATCTGCTGCAAATCGATAAATGGCGCGGGCAGGTCAGGTGGCTGCTGCGCGCGTTCCACCAGAACGCTCCAATCTTCAGGGATGGGCAGCTTGCGATCGAGCGCAGGCGGGTGCTCACTGGCTTCAACTTTCACGGCAACATAAAGTTCGCTCGCGGTTTTGCCGCGGAAAATTCCGTGCGTCGGCGGAACGTCGGCATAATCGCGTCCCACTGCGGTGCGGATGTGGCGATGGTGCGCGACGAGATTATTTGTCGGGTCCAGGCCGACCCAGCCAAGATGCGGTAGCAGCGCCTCAACCCACGCATGCGTGGCATCAGGCGTGGAGCGGTCATGATCTTCGCTGCCGCGATACAAATACCCGGAAACGTAGCGCGCCGGAATGCGCACGTGCCGCAGCAGCGCAATCATGGTGTGGGCAAAGTCTTGGCACACGCCGGTGCCGTTCAAAATGGCCTCATCGATGGGCGAATCGACGCGCGTGGAGCGCGGCACGTAATCGAAGTAGTGAAAGAGCCGCTGGTTGAGCTCGAGCACCAGATGCAACGGGTCGTCGCGGCGAACAACTTCCATCTTTTTCGCGAGCTCGACCAGGGCGGGCGTCTCCGCGGCGAAGGTCGACGGCAGCAGCATTTCGGAGTAGTCGCCGGATTCAACCAGCTCATCGAGCTCCTGCCATGCGTCCGGCGAAAGAAAATGGGGCACATCAGGCAGCGGCTGCTGCTCCACCACCGACTCCGCGACGATGACCAGCTGATTATGCTCGCCGGGAATGTCGAAGTGCTGCACATTGTTGCCCAGATGATCGCGATAGCTGAAGACGCGGCAGCGCGGGCTCACGGAGAGCGAAAACGTAAGGCAGTGCTGGCTGGAGTCGGAGCGCGGGTGCATGCGCGTCTCCATAATGCTCTCGCTGATGGGTTGCGAGTAACGGAAGCGCGTGAGGTGCCGGATGGAATAGAAATTCATAAATTAGTTTCTAGCTCCTGGTTTTTGGCCGTTGGTGTCCGATTCGAGCTTTGCGCCCCGGTATTCTCACACTGCCAGCGCCGATTGAATAGAGTAGTGCACATAGTTGCGGTAAACCAGCTCATGAATGCGAAGGCATTGCTCACGAACGTTGTGCAGAAATGCAGCTGCGTCGCCGGAAAGAATTTCGCCGATGGTGGTGTAGCCGAGCATTGCGTGAAGTTTGCCGACTCCGGCGAACAATTCATCCGGCGAACGCCGTCCGCCCGTCCGCTGAATCGATTCGATGGCAGTGCGGATGTTGTCGACGCAATAGCGAATGGCGTGGGGAAAATCGCGGTTCAAAACCAGGAACTCGAGAATGCGCTCGGCTGAAAGATCGGCGGTGTAAACCTGGCAGTAAGCTTCGAAAGCTGTGCAACAGCGCAACAAGCCCACCAATTCCAAATACTGATAGCCCGACGACTCTCGCTCCTGCGCCTGAAACAGTTCTCCCTGGTAAACCTCGAGCAGCGTTGCAGTGGCATAGGCGCGTTCCAGCGAGCGACCCAGGCGGATGAACTGCCAGCCCTGGCCGTGAATCATGGTGGAGTCTCCAACGCCTTGGAAGAGATGGATGCCGTCAACGACCGTTGCGAGCATATCGCCGGGGCCTGCAGCGTACTGCGTCTGCGCGTTGGGCGAATGAATCTGGTGATAAAGGCGGTTGAGGCGCTGCCACTGCTCCGTTGAGATTTCCTCGCGAACCTGGCGGGCATTTTCGCGCGCGGCGCTTACGCAGTACGTCACCGACGACGGATCGAGATGATCGAAGACCAGCTTTTGCGCCATGGCTTCGAGCGAACCACTCCATTCGATTTCCACCGGCCTTCCCAAAGCGGCGATCATTCTTTGCCAGCGATGTTCCGCGTTGCCCCCGCCGTCGTCGAGCATCAGGCTCATGGTCACATCGAGCAAACGCGCGGTATTCTCCGCCCGCTCCAGATAGCGGCTCATCCAATAGAGGCTGTCGGCGACGCGCGATAGCATCGTGCTCCTTTCACCTCCGCCCTTGTGTTCCCTGATCAATCCGATTGCAGAACCCATGTGTCCTTGCTTCCGCCGCCTTGCGATGAGTTGACTACGAGCGAACCTTTTTCGAGCGCCACGCGCGTAAGGCCGCCGGGCACGATGTTTACTTTGTCTCCGAACAGTATGTAGGGGCGCAGATCCACGTGCCGCGGCTCTAGCCTGTCGTCCACCAGGCATGGGGCCCGCGAAAAATCGAGCGTGGGCTGCGCGATATAGTTGCGCGGATTGGCCTGGATCTGCCGCGCGAACTCCTCGCGCTGCCGAACCGATGACTTGGGGCCAATGAGCATTCCGTAGCCACCGCTTTCGCCCACCGCCTTCACCACGAGCTTGTCGAGATTCTCAAGCACGTGCTTGCGATCTTTTTCCTCGCTGAGCAGAAACGTTTCCACGTTGGGCAGAATCGGATCTTCATTGAGGTAATAGCGAATCATCTTCGGAACGTAAGCGTAAACTGCTTTGTCGTCGGCAAGCCCGGTGCCGAATGCATTGGCCAGCGTGACATTGCCGGCGCGATAGGCGTTGAACAGGCCGGCGCAGCCGAGGGCGGAATCGGAGCGAAAGACGAGTGGATCGCTGAAATCGTCGTCCACGCGGCGATAGATGACATCGACGCGCTTCAGACCGTCGGTGGTACGCATGTAGACGATGTTGTCGTGCGTCACCAGGTCGCGGCCCTCAACAAGATCGATGCCCATCTGGCGCGCGAGGTAGGTGTGCTCGAAATATGCGGAGTTGAAAACGCCCGGCGTGAGCAGCACGATGTTAGGCTCAGGCCGGCCTTCCGGTGCGAGCGAGCGCAGCGTCGCCAGCAGAACCTGCGGGTAGTGCTCGATAGGTCGTACGCCGTAGCTCGAAAACAGTTGCGGGAAGGTGCGCTTCATGACGCGCCGATTGGTGAGCATGTAGCTCACGCCTGAGGGCACGCGCAAATTGTCTTCGAGGACGACGAATTCGCCCGTCGGCAAGCGAAGCAGGTCGGAACCGACGACCGCGATGTAAACGTTGCGTGGCACCTGCAGCCCGCGCATTTGCCGGCGATAATGCTTGCAACTGTAGACGAGATCGCGCGGGATAATTTTGTCGTTCAGGATCTTGGCGTCGGAATAGACATCGCGCAAAAAAAGATTGAGCGCCGTGATGCGCTGTGTGAGGCCGCGCTCGATCGTGTCCCACTCTTTGGCGGTCACGAGGCGCGGCAGCAGATCGTAGGGAAAGATGCGCTCGGTGCCTTCTTCGCGCCCGTAAACCGTAAAAGTGATGCCCTGGGTCAGAAAGGCAAGATCGACCGACTGCTTGCGGCGACGCAACTCATCGGTGGGCAAGCTCGCCAGGGTCTCAGCCAGCGCACGATAGTGCGATCGCACGTCTCCGCCGGGGGCGCGCATTTCATCGTAGGCCTGGTCGAGCGGGTAGTCCCCGAAAAGCGTTTCTAACTCGACTGGATGGCCTGCGGTCATCATTTCCTTTGCAAACTTTCCTGGAAAAAGTTTCAGAACGCGCGCGGCGGAGCAAGGATATTCAGGCAGGGCTGTTACCCGGAAGCTCGCGAGCCGGAAGGCCAAGCCGCGCCATTCTGTTTCTTCGTTTCTAACACGCCGGCTATAAAGGAGCCATTAGAAATCGCAGCCGGCGCGGTTTGCTCAAGAAAGAAAAGCGGCGCAGCCACTTGGTTGGCGCGCCGCTTTTCTGGTTCGCTGCGATCGGCCTCAAGGAATCTTCCGCCGGCCGAGCGCGGATCGTTCGTTAGCAAGTTCGAACCCGCCGCTCCTTAGGCAGGAACGAGCTCCTTCACAGGCACACTCTCGACCGTCTTCCAAATCCGCGCGACGATTTGGTAAGGATCAGCTTCGGAGTTGGGCCGGCGATCTTCAAGGTAGCCCTTGTATCCGTTCTTGATAAAGTTTACGGGCAGGCGGATTGAAGCTCCGCGGTCCGACAGTCCATAGCTGAACTTGTCGATGGCCTGCGTCTCGTGGTGCCCGGTCAGGCGCAGGTGGTTATCCGGGCCGTAGACCTCGATGTGCGCGGAAATGTTGTTCTCGAAAGCCTTCATCAGCGAATCGAAATACTCCTTGCCCCCCACTTCGCGCAGATGCTTGGTAGAGAAGTTCGTGTGCATGCCGGAGCCGTTCCAATCGCCCTTGATCGGCTTGCAGTAGAGCTGAACATCCACCTCATACTTCTCGCAGAGACGCATCAGAAGATAGCGAGCCACCCACAGGTCGTCCGCTGCCTTGTGCGAACCCTTGCCGAAGATCTGGAACTCCCACTGTCCCTTGGCTACTTCGGCATTGATGCCTTCGTGGTTGATGCCGGCGGCAAGGCACAGCTCGAGATGCTCTTCCACGATTGTGCGCGCGATGCTGCCCATATACTTATAACCGACGCCGCAGTAATAGGGACCTTGCGGTCCGGGAAAGCCCTCTGCGGGGAATCCGAGCGGCCGGCCATCTTTATATAGAAAATATTCCTGCTCAAATCCGAACCACAGATCCGGATCATCGGGCGCGGTGGCGCGCATGTTCGTGGAGTGCGGCGTGCCATCGGGATGCATCACCTCGCTCAGGACGATGAATGCGTCCTTGCGGCTGGCATCGGGGTAAAGCGCCACTGGCTTCAAAATGCAGTCGGACTTGCTGCCTTCGGCCTGCATGGTTGAACTGCCGTCAAATCCCCACAGCGGCATGTCCGCCAGAGTAGGCGTCTTGTCGAACGACTTGATCGTCGTCTTGCCGCGTAGTTCCGGTATGGGCTTCTTACCGTCGAGCCAGATGTACTCCAATTTGTACTTTGACATAGTTCTCCTCATGCTTTGGGAATTGTGAGACAGCCCGGCGGTGAGTGCGCCTGAGGCCTTTAAGGGATCAACCTCAGAGTAAACCGGGATTTTGGGAACGGCATAAGGATGGCATAAGGAAATGCAGAAATTCTGTGGAAGGGGGATGGGCATGCAAAAAACCCTGTAGAAACAGGAGTTTTGCGACGAGAGCGGGCGGTCGCCAACCGACTGAATTCCCCAACCTGTGAACCAGAAGACCGCAGAATTCGCAGTCCGCTCATCCCGTTTTTTTGCGATCCATCACGTCTGTAGAGCGGCTCGTGGAGTTCTCGAGCCCAGCCGGGACAGAACCGCGCCTGGCTGCGTTACTCTGGATGATCAGGGATTTCGGGTCAGGATGCGTATTCCGCGACTCTTCGCTTTTGGAGCTTTGGCGATGCAACTCATCGCGCTGCCTGGCGTGCGCTCGCAGCAGCCCGCGTCCCAGGTTTCCGGCGAAGACTTTGTCCGTGCCCACTACACAAAGTACGAGTACCGCATCCCCATGCGCGACGGTGTGCACCTTTTCACCGCGGTGTATGTTCCCAAGGCCTCGGCATTCCCTGATGACCCAGGTCCGTATCCATTCCTGATGAATCGGACGCCCTACAATGTCGAGCCTTACGGCGAGGATCGCTATCCCGGTACACTCGGGCCCTCGGATGAATTTGAGAAGTCGGGCTACATTTTCGTCTACCAGGACGTGCGCGGCCGCTGGATGAGCGAAGGAACATTTGTGGAGATGCGACCGCACATCGACCAGAAGAAATCGCCGCAGGACGTGGACGATTCCTCAGACACCTACGACACCATCGAATTCCTGTTGAAGAAGGTGCCCAACAATAACGGCAAGGTGGGCATCTGGGGCATCTCCTATCCCGGCTTCTTCACCTCGGCGTCCATTATCGACTCGCATCCGGCCATCGCCGCCGCCAGCCCCCAGGCGCCGATGACCGATCTGTTTCGCGGTGACGACTCGTATCATGGCGGAGCCTTCATGCTCGCGGCAGGCTTCGAATTCTACGCGCCGTTTTTCCATCCTCAGCAGAATCCCGTGCTGCCCAAGACCGAAACGCCCTTCGATTTTGGGACACCCGACAGCTACAAGTTCTTTCTTCGCGCCGGGAACGTTGCAAATCTCGACAAGTATCTCGATGGCGCATCGTGGATGTGGGACGACCAGTTCAAGCACGATACCTACGACCAATATTGGCAATCCCGCGACTTGTCTCAGCACATGAAGAACATCAAGTGCGCGGTTCTTGTGGTGGGTGGATGGTACGACGCGGAAGATCTCGAAGGGCCGTACCGGACGTTTTACGCAATTCGTAAATTCAATCCCGATACACCGGTCACGCTGGTCGAAGGTCCCTGGGTGCACGGAGGCTGGGCGCGCAGCGACGGCGATCACCTGGGCGACATTCAGTTCAACGCCAAGGCTTCGCTTTACTTCCGCACCAACATCCAGTTTCCTTTCTTTGAGCATTACCTGAAGGGCGCCGCCAAAACGCTTCCCGCGGCGATCGTCTTTGAAACTGGAACCAATGTTTGGCGCCGCTACGATGAATGGCCGCCGAAAAATACCGTCGCGAAGACGCTCTACTTTCACGCCGATGGCAACCTCAGTTTCGATCCGCCCGTTGAAACGGCGGCTTCGGACGAGTACGTCAGCGATCCCAGGCATCCCGTGCCCTTTGTGGGCTACACAACTGACACCGTGCCGCAGCGCTACATGGTCGACGACCAGCGGTTCGCCAGCTACCGTCCAGACGTGCTGGTTTATGAAACCGACCCACTCGCTGAGGATGTAACCATTGCCGGCCCAATTTCGCCGCATTTGAAAGTTGCAAGCTCCGGCACCGATTCCGATTTCGACGTGAAGCTGATCGACGTCTATCCCGACGAGGACCCAAAGGCTGCCGCCGCGCCGAACAAGCACGTGGTGGACGAGCCTCCCGTGCACATGGGCGGCTACCAAGAGCTGCTGCGCGGCGAACCGTTCCGCGCAAAATTCCGTAGCAGCCTGGAGAACCCTGAGCCGCTCGTGCCCGGCAAAGAAACCGATATCGACTTCACAATGCCCGATCTCTATCACACGTTCCGGCGCGGCCATCGCATCATGGTGCAGGTCCAAAGCTCATGGTTTCCGCTTACCGATCGCAATCCCCAGACGTTCACCGACATTCCATACGCCAGGCCGGAAGATTTTCGCAAGGCAACCGAACAGATTTTCCGCCAAAAAGATGAAGCTTCCGGTGTTGAAGTACAGGTCTTGCCGCAACCATAAACCGCCGGACGCCAAAAGCGCCCGCCAACCGATGAGGACATTTATGATCGTTCGAGCACTTCGCTCCGCAATTCTGATTCCCGCTTTGCTGGTGGCAACATTGGTGCCGGCATGCGCCGAAGAGGGCATGTGGACGTTTGACAACCCGCCACTGAAGACGCTTGCGGACAAGTACAACTTTCACCCGACCCAGGCTTGGCTCGACCACCTGCGGCTCTCGAGCGTCCGCCTCAACGACGGTGGATCAGGATCCTTTGTGAGCGCCAACGGCCTCTTGCTGACCAACCATCACGTAGCGCGCGACGAGCTGCAAAAGAATTCAACGGCCGAGCACAATTATGTGCGCGACGGTTTTTATGCAGCCACGCCCGACCAGGAGATGAAGACCCCCGATCTTGAAATCAATGTTCTGGTCGGAATGGAAGATGTGACCGCGCGCGTGCAGGGTGCAGCCAAGGGCGCCAAGGACGACGCCGCGGCCCTGAAGGCGCGCCAGGCCGAGATCGCTGCGATCGAGAAAGAAAGCAAAGACAAAACCGGCCTGCGCTCCGATGTAGTCACGCTTTACGATGGAGGCGAGTATTGGCTCTATCAATATAAGGCGTACACCGACGTGCGCCTGGTGTTCGCGCCCGAGGAGCAGGCAGCGTTTTTCGGTGGCGATCCGGATAACTTCACCTACCCGCGCTACGACTTCGACATGGCGCTCTATCGCGTCTACGACAATGGCAAGCCGCTGCACACTGACAATTACCTCAAGTGGAGCGCGAAGGGCGCGGCGCCCGGCGACTTGGTTTTTGTGTCGGGTCATCCCGGCTCGACCTCGCGCGAGGATACGGTGGCGGAGTTGCTTCTCGAGCGCGATGTCATCGAGCCGCAGTTCATCGCCTATCTCCAGCGGCGCATCGACGCGGAGCAAGCCTTCGCAAAGCTGAGCCCGGAAAACCAGGAGTGGGTGGGAACGAATGTGTTTCTTCTTCAGAACAGCCTGAAAGTCTATCTCGGCCGCAAGGAAGCGCTCAGCGATAAGACGATTATCGACAAAAAACAGGCTGAAGAGAAAGACCTGCGCGACAAGGTGGCTGCGAATTCCGAGCTGGAAAAACAATACGGTGACGCTTGGGATGAAGTGGCGCACGCGGTCGATCTGGCCCGGCCGGAGATGACGAAGAGGATCTTCCGGCGGACTGACAGCCAGTTGTTCGGCATCGCATTCCAAATCGTGCAGTATGTTGCTGAAGTAAAAAAGCCCGATGGCGAGCGGCTCCCGCAATATAACGAGGCAGGATTGGAGTCGTTGAAGTTTCAGCTTCTGTCTCCCGCGCCCATTCATCCGTCGATCGACAAGCTCTATATGAAGACTGCGCTGACGCTGGCCGAGGAAAAGCTTGGCGCTAACGATGAGTACTTGCAAGCCATTTTGCAGGGTGGCGACATCGACAAGACTGTTGACGCGCTTGTAGACGGAACCAAACTCGGCGATCCGGACGTTCGCAAAGCCCTGCTCGATGGGGGCGAAGCCGCCGTTGCCGCTTCCACCGATCCCATGATTATGGCCGCGCGTCGCGTCGATCCCGTATGGCGCGCCAGTTATGTTTTTTATCGCGACCACATTTCCAGCGTCTTTCAGGCAGCGGACGAGAAACTCGGTAAAGCGCGCTTCGCCGTCTACGGCAAAAATGCATACCCCGACGCAACGTTTACCTTGCGTCTGAGCTATGGCACTGTCGACGGCTATCCATATAACGGGACCATCGCGCCGCCGTTCACAACTTTTTACGGACTCTACGATCGCGCGGCCAGCTTCAGCGATCAGGCGCCGTGGAATCTCACACCGAAAGAAGAAGCAGCTCGCGACAAACTCGATCTTGCAACGCCGATGGACTTCGTTTGCAGCTGCGATGTGACCGGTGGAAATTCCGGTTCGCCCGTGGTGAACAAGGACGGCGAGCTGGTCGGCCTCATCTTTGACGGAGACATTGAGTCGCTTGCCGGTGATTTTGTTTATGACGGCACAAAGAATCGCGCCGTTGCCGTGCACTCTTCTGGAATCATCGAAGGCCTGCGCAAGATTTATGGCGTGGGCTCATTGGCGGACGAGCTGGAAGGCAAGCAGTAATCTTTGAACGGTCAAAAAGGCGGGGGCCGCGCGCTCCCGCTTTTTTTTGTGGTCTCGTGGCGGGCAGAGTACCGGAGATTCCCTTATTTCGACGTACAATTTAAAGATGACCGGCAGACCGCGGAGAGGTGGCCGAGCGGTTGATGGCTCCGGTCTTGAAAACCGGCATACCCGAAAGGGTATCGGGGGTTCGAATCCCTCCCTCTCCGCCATAGAGTCAATATAATCAACAATTTATAGAGGATCCCCCGAGTATCCCCGCGTTTCCGGGCAAACTCGCGGGTATTTGGCTCTGAAAGGGACCGGAGAGCATTCTCCGGCCGAGCCTATAGCCCAGGAATTCGACATTTTTCTCCATCCGGGAATTCGGCACTCCCGTTTCGTGCAATCTGCTGCTCGAACCGCCTTTTCCACGGTGATATTGCTCTATCCTTCAGGGGGGTCTATAGGACTTTCGCTGCTAGCGACGATTGGGGGGCCGTTACCCAGATTTTTCTTCCTTCCCGTCCATTCCAAGAACCCACAGGATTTGCCCTTGGAGTGTTCTTTCGCGACGCCCGAATCGGTTGGTTGTGCCCCTCCCAAAACAGGTGATTTTGGAAAATCGTCAATATCTGGGGTGATGCATCGTCACACGAACATATTGGTCAGTTCAGGAATTCTCGTCAGGAAGAGAAGCGAAACCATAAGCGCAAATGGGGCTGTTGTGATTCGGCAGGTATACAGACGTAGAGGGAACGTTGCAAAGCCGAGTTCAATGTGCGAACCTGGTTGTCGACATCGATGCAACAAAGTGTGACGATACGCGCGGCTAAATACCAAGACTGCGGCAAGACATTCCGGCTGTCAGACGCTTCCACGCTCTGCACCCATCGGTATGGATGTTTGGGTGAAGGAGATGAAATCAAGCGGCGCGGCAAACGGGTGGTTACCGTCTGTCGAAACGGCGATGCGCGAGTACTTCCAGCATATTTAGCAAAGGATGCGATTGAGTTTGGTCGATATATTCTGCCTGTCACGGTAAAGGAACCAACAACGTCAGACGAGATAGCTGGCTATCACAAACTCGAAGATTACCACTATCGTGGAAAAGCACTACATGGGAGACGTGTACCGCTTATCGTGCAGTCATCCGACCCGCTTGTCCCCGGAGTGTTGGGCTACATTGAGCTGTCCACATCGTTCATGATGAATCGGCCGCGTGCAGAGCTATTCAACGCACCGTTTTCATTCGACAACATTCGGTGGAAAACGTGGAACAAGTGGGCAGTCCGGCGATATACGAACATTGTTGTCCGAATTGCTCGCTGTGTGGTTTCTCCTGAATTTAGGGGCCTGTCGCTGGCACAACTCCTTGTCCGGCACGCTGCAAAATTCGCGCGACTGCATTGGAGCGTAGGCGGATTGAAGCCGTTATTTCTGGAGATTACTGCAGACATGCTTAGATATGTGCCATTCGTGGAGCATGCCGGAATGCACTACATCGGGGACACTGAGGGGAATCTGGGCCGAGTGCGGAAGGATATGGGATATATTCTGACCAATTTGGCACGGGTCAAGAAACGTGAAATATTGAAGGAAGAGAGCGCTGGAATAGTTGATCTACAGGTTTATTATGCGACGCAACTTGCCAAAATTGCTGCTGAAAGAAAAATCAGTCATACGAAAATCATCGATCTGCTGGTGCAGTCCCCAGAGAAATTGTCTGACGCTGATTGGGATTCGCTCCATAGAGTTCTACGACAACCAAAACCCACATTCGTTATGGGGCTATATCCACAAAGCGAAACATTCGTCAGGAAGCGCATAAAAGAACTCGGAATCCCAATAAAATACCCAGCGAGGACCCCAGCCGCTCTCAAGCAACCTGATGGTCCTATTTGCGTAAGGGACTGCACCGCCTCCTTCTCTTCATCTCTGATTCGCACGCGTTCCACCCGCCGCATACAAGAATCCTTCGGCGTCAGCAAGGACATGCTGACAACTACATTGTTCTCTGACCTCTCGTTCGAAATCAATCCAGGCGATATCGTCCTATTGTGTGGACCGTCCGGTGCCGGAAAGACCACCTTACTGCGCTTATTGTTCAGTATTGTCGGCCAACGGATATCCGGCAAAGTCCAGATTGCAGGCGAGATTCACGCGCCTTCGGGTGATCATAGTGCGGCCATGCTTCAGCCGCTGGGCGACCAGCGTCCTCTTGTCAACTCCCTTGGCACCCGGTCGTTGGACGATGCACTTTTCGCTTTGAACGTTTCAGGTCTGGCGGAACCTCATCTGTACGTGAAGCGGTTTAGCGATCTCAGCAACGGCCAGCGCTATCGAGCTATGGTTGCCAAACTGATTGCCTCAAAGGCATCTTTCTGGTTCGCCGACGAGTTTTGCGCCACATTGGACCCGGTAACATCTAACATCGTGAGTCGCAACTTGCGACGATGCGCAAAACGCATCGGTGCGACGGCGGTGTTAGCTGCCGCGAACTGGTCCTGCTTCATTGACGAGCTACGACCAGATAGAGTGATCCATCTACGGTCGCCATGGGACGCCAAGGCATTTTCTTGGCCGGAGTTTAAGCAAGCGATCCGCGGCTCTCAAACGTTCAGTGCGATGAAGTAGACCCCGCGGCGTGTTCGTGCTACGCTGACCTGTTCGTGACAACGATCGGAAATCCGGTCCTGGAATCTGGAGAAGGAGCCTTCGCTAGGTGGCTTGAGTCGGAATTGCCTCGCCTTCCGGGAGCAGAGGATGAGCTCTTCCACCGCCTCTGGGTTCAGGGTCTTCTTCGCTTCAGCGATACAAACGCGGCTATTGACGAAATCGATCGCACAAACGCCAGGATTTTGACTGCTGCGTACCGCGTTCGATGCACATCGATGCTAGTTTTGCCAGATGCAAGGGTGCATCGTCCAGCACTTCTGTTTGCCACACTCCTCCTGCGTGACTGGTGGGACCACAGAGCAGGCCGCCGGGATCCGAACCCCGTGCTATATTTCGGTTCGTCAGTCGGGATACGGGATCAGCTCGCCTCTGTACGAATCGGCGGCCGAGGCTGGAAACTGTCCTCGGTATTTCAGCAGAGCCATACGCAGCGTGGCGCGATCTCAGCCGTGCCGAACGGCGAGGCTCCAATGGGCGGCCTCCCAATGGTCATCACAGTTTATTCTCCCTCGGACGCCGCAAATATCTTGGAGGAATGTTGCCCGCCCTGGATCGCGATTGATTGCGCGGATGCGTATCGCCTGCAGTGGCTTGACCCATTAATTGAGCGAGCAGAACAGCACTGCGTGCCTGTTTTCGCGTGGTCGCAAAATGGGCTCGGTTATCGAGGCAGATTGCATACTTCACCGGTCAACATCCAGTGGCCGCTGATTTGTACATGGGACGACACGCCGGTTACTGGATTGGAGGACCTGCTATTTCGTCCAACGCGCTCATGTGCCATAGATCCGCTTGTGATGAACGGCCAAGGTGTTGACGCTTACGAATCGGGTATCGTTCAGAGCCTCCACATCCTGTCACAACTCCGAGCACACGGACGTTTGGCGGAGGATGCGGTTGCTGCGACTTGGGCACTCGTTCGTAAACTCCAAAACATATCGGTGCCCTTCCCACTGCATGAATCGGAGGCCCCAAACTTCTGGGGCTTCGGAACTGTGAGTTCGCTTAAAGGAGCAGCAGAACGGTTTGCAACAGCCACGAGAACTTCTGATCCCGAACTGGCGAGTGCACTCTCTCGAGCCGTTGCCGCCGCAGATTCTTCGGTCGAGTATCTTCAGCAGAATGATCCTCCGTTGTGGACTGCGCTGGGCAGCTTCTGCATTGAGCCGCCGCCAGAAGGGATTCGACGCCTGGTTGTTTTCGGCAGCCGAGCACAGATGGACGTTTTCTTATTCGCACTCCTCGCCCGCTACGGCATAACTCAAGATGACTTATCGACGCTCGATATCTTCGTGACAGACCTCACTGATCTGCATCGATCTGGTTTTCCGCCAGAGATAGCGAACTCGGATGTGCGACCTCTGTATGTTGGGGTACCGAGCCTAAACGCGTCGGCGAAGGTTGTCGACTTGCTCAGGCATTGCAAATACATTGACTTTTTGATCTACACTCATCAGCTTTCGTCGCTTGAACGCCGCTCGGACGATTGGAACCAGAAGCTTGGGTTGGATGCTGAAGCTTTTCAGAAATCTGTCACGAACCTCAGTGGACAGCATCTCATTGGAACAGTGCCTTCACCGAGAGCACTCAGCGGCATCGCGAGCGCCAGCCGCGTTGACGTCCTGAACGCCCGGAACCGGAGCGCTTTCCGTGCCCATTCACAACTACAACTCTCGCCTGTATCGGAGATTTCAAACTTATTTTCTGATGACGATGAGGATTCGGGGCTAGATACGGTGACGCTGCCTGGCGCTGACACGGGGCAACCACGGGAATCACCGTCGGATGTACTTTGTGATAGTGCAATTGCAGTGGATTTCGAGTCTGGCTGGACAGCACTGTTTGCACCAAATGAGAAACTCAATGTAATCACCACGGGCGGTACAGGTCAGCAGAAGACAGAAGAACGGGTCGTGGCGGCGGTTAGGCCAAATGATCGCGTCCTGCTCATCACGGGTCAGCGCCGGCAAAGCCTTTACGATCTTATTGTCGGAAGAGTGCATCGACATCCCGCGTTTGAAATGCATCTCGCCCTGATCCGTCGATGGCAGGATGATCTGGTAGCCGCATACGATCGGTGGAAAGCATACGGCGCCAGGAATATTGACGAGCTTCTTCGTCAGATGGTCGAGAAAGGCAGCAAGTTGACGTCCTCGTTCACTCTACGTACTTGGCTTTGGCGCCAAACGCTGTGCCCCGATGCCCCCGATGACCTACGAAGAATCGCCGAGGTGTTGGATATGCGTTTCGTCGCCGAGAATTATCGGCGCATATCGCGAGCTGCGGACAGGCTGCGAAATTTGCACCGTAGCTTGGCGCTCAGGCTGTCTCATTGGCTGCAAAATGGTCAGCGGGACATTGACGCTGCAGCGGCAGTTGTAGATGCTGATTTAGGTCTAACGTTCAACGATTTTCGGGATTCGCTATTGGTGCTGAAGGTAGTTAACCTGAATATCGTTGCAGGACCATTCTTACGGTCGCGGTTGGGGATTGTGGAAAAGAGGAACTCGTGAGTAGCTGGAATCCAGTTGAAGAGACACTATTGTCCAATCACCTGGCAGAGAAAGTTTGTGATCGCGCTTCTGGTGCAGTCGGAAACGAGTGTGTTCGGAATTTCCCGAGGGATACTTTCTTCATTGGTAACCTGCGCCCAAGGCCTATTGAGGATGAGCAAGAAGATGCGGCATATTTCCGCGAACTGCTTACCAAGCTGGCTCCCGTGGCATTTGGCGCGGAGTTCGGCATTGGGCGAACGGTGACAGAATGCGGAGTACAAGTCTCCCTGCGCTGGGATTGCTACTACCGCGTTTTTCCTACCTACATGCAGCAAAGTCAACAACGGATGGCCGCTGCACAGGGAGGTATTTCTCAGGCTGATCCAGGCGCAGGAGCTGAGCGAGCTGCAGTTCCCGTTGAAGAGACTGAGGACGCCACCGCGACCAGCCCTGACGCGGACGAGAGCCCGGAGGTCACAGAATCGCAGACGGATCGGCGATTACGTCGCCGGCCAGCAGATTCACTGTACCTCCGCTTCAAAAAGATCGCTTGTCATGCGACGGGCATCGTCCAATTGCGAAAAACTGCAAGCTGGACTGATGACACATCTCAGTTGCAGGCAGCCGTTGCCCGTGAAATTGCGAGGGCCGAACAAGAAGTTCGGGATGACCCCGAGCATTTGAGGGTGTCCGGTTCGCCGGAGGATCGAGTACGGGTTCCAGATACTGCCCTTGTTTCGGAGCAATCATTCGCGGATTTCTGTCAAACGCTGACGATCGATGTCATCCCACAATGGGGCCTTTCAATTGCGGTTTCAGTGCGAGATGCAGTTGCCGGAGAGTCGACATCAGTTGTTGGGTTCGAATTCACGAATACCTCCGCAGATGCAGCCAACTCTCCGAATTGTGATGTTTTCTTGTTCAACTGCTCCGCAATGTTTGAGTTCGTAGTGGGCGCAGTTTTACCGTTTGAGATCGAACTCGCTCCGCGCGGATTTAGGTATGACCGTCAGATGTGGGGGCGAGGATTCAATTGTGCAGTTACATACGACAGTTCTGCGAACATTTTCCGTACAACATTCACGCCTCGATATTATCAACGCCGTCTCGCAACAAGATCAGCACCACGGGCACTTTTCAGTCGACTGTCGACGGATCCTCTTCCTGTATTGGATTCTGTCGCTGGCGCGATGCAGGATTACCGAAATGTCTGGGCCGAGGTGCGTAATGCGAATGTTCAATCTGACCCGGGGTGGGGACAGAGATTTGGCCCCGAATTTGATCGGGATGCGGAGATTTTCGACAATGAAATTTCTAGATTTGGAGCAGGTCTTGAGTTGATACGACGTGATGCCGAAGTTAGGATGGCGTTCCAGCTAACAAACGAAACATTCCGGCGTTTGGGTGATCATCCGATACCGACAAAACGCAAAGACAGCTGGCGACTCTTCCAGCTAGTGTTTATCGTCACCCAGATTCCAGGGATCGTCTCGTTGCGAGGGCGCCCAAACGACCTTGCCGCTGCGGATGATCGAGAGGTTGTCGACATCATCTATTTCCCGACTGGCGGCGGCAAGACAGAAGCATATCTTGGGACTCTCGCGTTCCACTGCTTCTTCGACCGGCTGAGGGGCAAGACCGCAGGCGTAACGGCATGGACGAGGTTTCCGCTGCGGTTGTTGACACTTCAGCAGACACAACGATTCGCTGACGTGATCGGAACCGCTGAATTGATTCGCCAAGAACAGGTCGATCCACGTCTGAGTGGTCAGAGTGTGGACGGGTTTGCAGTTGGTTACTTCGTTGGAGCTGAAGCCACTCCCAACGAGCTTGTTAATGTGACCGCCTATCAGTTCTCGAAAGATACAGACCAAGTCAATTGGAGTCGGGCAAACGATCCGGAAGCGCGACAGGAATGGCGGCGGCTGTTGCGATGTCCATCGTGCAAGACGCCGACCGTTTTCGTCGATTTTGACGACGTAAGAGTTCGACTTCTTCATCGCTGCACGAATCCTGATTGTGCGTTCCCGAACGGGGTGATCCCCGTTTTTGTCGTTGACAATGAAATTTATCGGTATCTGCCGTCCGCAATTGTGGGTACGATTGACAAGCTTGCCGGGATCGGAAACCAACGAAAGCTCGCGCAGATCTTTGGTGTGGTTGATGGTCGATGCGCTATTCATGGTTATTACAAAGGAAAGTGTTGTCAAAAGGAATGCTTTGACGCACGGCGACTTGCCCCTGGCGTTCCGCCGGGATTGACCGGGCCTACTCTCTTTATCCAGGACGAGCTGCACCTACTGAAAGAGGGCTTGGGGACGTTTGACTCTCACTACGAGAGCTTCGTGCAGCGACTCAGGCAGGAGTACGGCCAGCGTGAGACTCTAAAAATCATTGCATCATCAGCGACAATCGAAGCCTTCGAGAGACAGGTTCTCCACCTGTACGGAAGGCGGGCTGCGCGCGTTTTCCCAGGATTGGGGCCACGTCTAGGCGCCTCGTTCTACGCCGAAGCCCTCGACTACGAACAGAGAATCTACGTGGGCCTGATTCCACACAACAAAACTATTTTCAACGCAATTCTTGAACTCATCGAGTTGTACAGTTCGGAAATCTCAATCCTTCGTTCAATGCGCACCGGGGAACTTAATCCGTACGGTGGGTCAGTAGAACCCGGCTCTCGTCTATGGCGTGAGCTGTTAGATTTCTATTCGACATCGTTAGCTTATTTCCTGAACGGAAACGAGCTCGCAGCCATTCACACGGATCTCGAATCAGATACAAACCCCAGGTTGGTAGCGGAGGGCGAAGGACCGTTGAACGTGATGGAGCTTACGGGCAACGTTCCGACAGGCGACGTGAGCCGAATTCTCGATCGACTCGAACGGGAAGCCCCGGGTGCGAATTCCGAGGACGTTGTGCTTGCAACTAGCATGGTAAGCCACGGCGTAGATATTGATCGCTTAAATGCCATGGTTTTCTACGGGATGCCGCGCCAAAACGCCGAATACATTCAGGCATCAAGCCGAGTCGGGAGAACACATGCTGGAATCGTGTTCAATGTATTACATCCTGCCCGCGAGAGGGATCGAAGCCACTATGCATATTTTGTCAAATTCCACGAATTTTTAGGGCAACTGGTCGAACCTGTAGCAATTAACAGATGGGCTAGGTTTAGCGCGCAACGAACTTTGCCAGGTTTGTTCATGGGCGTACTACTGCAAGTGATTGCGAATCGACCAGGAGTAGCAAATCCCAATAAATATTACATGCTGGATTTCGTCAAGCAGCAGATCAGTGGCGGCGCGTTGACAGAAGCAGAGTTCACATCCTTCCTGCAAGATGCCTACCTGAATGTAGCTGGAAGTGAGGGAGTAGACGCCACGTTGCGACCCGAGATACGGCTGCGCGTTCAGCAACTACTTGATCAGATTATCGGAGCGGGTTCGAGTAGTCGGTTTGTGAGCGAGGTCCTCACCCCAAAACCAATGATGAGCCTGCGAGATGTTGACAAGGCAATCACAATTGAACTCGATTCAGCCGGAACACAATGGGTCAATCGTAGTTAGGGGGGGCCGTGGGAGCAACTACAACAAAGGGCAAACAACAAATTCTTCTCCGCTTCTTGCCAGGCAAAACGTTCGACTTTCCGGGTGCGACAATAGCGCGGGTCAGGAGTATCCGCGGCTTTCCTCAGACAGATCTCAACGCTCAAATCGTGCTACGCCGGGTTTGGGAAGATGCACGTGCTTGGCCGGAAGAATTCCGGTTTGCACTGAGAGATGATGTACTTCGCGATCCCAGTAGGTTCGTACTACTCGACCCGCAGGACGCCCAAGCTGAGCTCTTTCCGCGGGTGTTCTGGTGTGACAACCGGGCTTGTGGCCTCGTTTTTGATTTCACCCAGCGTTCGGTGCCCACTTCATCAATGTGCCCCACATGCAGGACAGGGAAGCTCCAGCAACTCCGATTTGTAAAGATTCATAGGTGCGGTGCACTGCAGCCGTTAGTCCCACCACGCTGCGATTGCGGTACATCTTCGATCGCCTTGGACACTCGCGGGAGCGAGCGCATCGCCAATTTTAGGTGGGTGTGCCGACGCTGCGGCAATACGATAGCCGTGTTTGGAGGGCCTTGCCGAGAATGCCAGCGTTGGCAAGGCACTCAGAACATGAACAACATGGATATCGAGGTGCACAGGGCTGCACGTACTTTTTACGCACACTATACTGTGCTGCTCAATGTCCCCAACCAACAGCTGGATGCGTTCTTCAGTCTGCCCACTTGGTTTGCTATCTCTGCTGCGAAGTACCTGGAAATGCCGGAAGTGGCCGGTCGTCGCCTGTCGGATTTTGTTCGGACCACAGCAGATGCCCCGCAGTCCAGTCCTGGCCTTGCGGGCTCCGACCTCGATCTTTTGATACAGCGTCAGCGGTCCGGCGAACTTACACCCGAACAGCTCGTTGCTGAGATGCAGAGACTTCGTGAAGAGCGCAGCCGGGAGCAACAGGCCGCGTCACCACAGGGAGTTGCTGCCGCTCTGGTGAGGAAGACAGGCGTGCCGCTGAGCACTTGGGCCGATGCCGGCCAGGAACTGCTCGAAGTATTGCTACCAGTTGAGAACGGTCAACCAGTGGAATACCGAGGAACCCGTGCGCGGGAATTAGGGCTGAGTAGGTTCACGCTTGTGAACGACTTTCCGATCGTCACCGCAACGTACGGGTATAGCCGGGCTGAATATTCGCCACGACGGAGCAACGATGACGCTGTCCAGTCTCAGCTTAATCCGTTCCCTTCGGAGACACAGTACGCCGGCAGATTCCCGATCTACGTCGATCAAGTTGAAGCCGATGCTTTGCTTTTGAGGTTGGACCACGATGCTGTATTGAATTGGCTTGCGAGCAACGATATGCCTGCCTCCATAGCACCTGGGGAGGATCCTGCTCTCTCACGTCAGGCATTCTTCGCGGCTATATTTCAGGATGCGCCGCTTAGACAGACACTCGAAGTCGATCGAGCGCAGACTAGAATGGTATTCGGCCTTCTACACACACTGAGCCATATCTATGTCCGTCAAGCCGCGTTGCTCTGTGGTCTCGAAGCGACGAGCCTATCCGAATACCTGTTTCCTCGAGCACTTTCGTTTGCCATTTACTGTAATCATCGATTCGGTGCCACGATCGGCGCTCTTACTGCATTGTTCGAGCAGTCTGCGGATGAATGGCTGCGCTCAGTTTTCAACTCTCGCCAGTGTGTATACGATCCCGTCTGTCGAGACTCGAGCGCAAGCTGCCACGCCTGCACGCACTTGGGGGAAACGAGTTGCCGCTATTTCAACTTGAATTTGTCACGATCGTTTCTGTTTGGTGGCCCAGATATTCGATTGGGACGAATTCGCAACGGGTACATTCAGACGGTTGCCCAATGAGAGATTCGCCAGACTCGGTTCAACTGGTTATCTCCGCTCCAACAGAGCACGTCGCCGCGCTCACTTATAGAGCCCAATGCCGCACAACGCTGGGGGCACTGACGCAATTGATTGCTTCGGCACGCACGTCGCTTGTTCTCGCCGCTCCGTTTTTGCAGGCAGAACAAGGGATCGATCGGGGGCCTATGTCAGTGGCGGTGCTTGCCGCTCTTCGGCGGGGGGTCGATGTGCAGATCTTGAGCACTGGGAAGAGCTTAGAAACAATTGACGTGGAGAGCCTACGCGAAACAGGTGGCCGCCTCACGCTGTTACGCCCGCAACTCAATCTCGAGAATGAACGGTCAATTGGAGCACACGCGAAGCTTTGTGTAGCAGATTGGCAAACCGCTTACATCGGCAGCGCAAACTTCACTGGACCCGGATTGTCATACCAAGTGGAGATTGGCGCACTCGTATCAGGTTTGGCTGTCAGACAGTTACAGGCGTTCTGGACGTACTGCGTGGAAGAGGGATTATTTGTGAAGACCACGAGATGAGCTCGATGCCTGTGGGGGGCGTGCCCTCGCTTTCTAGGCAAATAGCCTCAGAAATGGCAGAGCTCCTCACGTAGAATTCCACTATCGCGGAGTACTCACATGAGCCTTTCGGATAATGAGTATCAGAATGCACTGGCATTTCTAGAGCAGGCCCTAAATGATTCTGGTCTGAGCTGGATTACGACGCAGGTTGAGGAAGAAATCCGATTCGGGAAGATGACCACACGAAGGGTGTCCGCCCGACCAGATGCTCCAGAGGACTTGGCCCTCCCGGGCCTATCAGACGCTCGGCGGCGCCGTGTACAAATTCCCGCGACTCGAGAGTACACCGCCCGTGAAAAGCTCGAGATCCTTTGCAGGGCAATTGAGCAAGCCATCGTCGCAACAGCCGACATGCAGATCGCACTCCGTAGCCGTTTGAATCGAATGGACAACGCATGGGTTGGCGTGAGGCTTGTGAGAAGTGACATGGGAGATCGGCCCGATGTTGAGATTTCCGCGTCGGGAGACGCCCAACAGGAGGAGAGGGTCAGGCAGCTTCACGGGCTGTTGAATACCTTGAAGGAGATGATGTAATGGCGACAGTGCCGCCACTCGCGACGTTACTGGCGCAGATCCAAGCTGCGCTTGGCCCTGCGTTGTCTCCAAATCTGACACCCGCATCCGCTGGTTCAGATCTGTTTGAAGCATACGTGCTCAGCCTAATTCTGGACGCCGCGGAGATTGAGGGTGCCAGTATTGGTTTCTCGAATGTTGACGGATCGGTGCCAACTCAGTTCACATTTAGAACGAGTCCCGGACACATCTGGTGGGACAGTCAACCTTTCACATACGCAACCATCCAGTTTCCTGGCGCTCCAACGCTTGAAGTACATATGGGAGTATATGTAAGCGGAAAATCTGGCTTGATTCACGAGGCAGATGTGCTGGTACTTCTGGCGGAAGAGGCCGACCTTGCCAGAATGAATCAAGTCCCTCCGCGTTCCAAGCGCACGATTATCGCGGCAGAATGCAAATTTTATGTGGCGAACCTTCAGATTGGGCTTGCTAGGGGCTTCGTGGGACTGTGCTCTGACCTTTCGACCCGAGACTGTTTCTTCGTCAGCAATGCCGGATCGCTATCAGTTGAGAAACTACTCACACATCACCGGAAACACTGGGAAAGCCGACTTGAACCAGGGACGCCGATCGTTATTACGAGATTTGTTGCGTCGATACAATCTGCGTTCAAACACTTCAAGGCTAGGTTTGCACTCTGACGGCAATGCGCAGGGTTATCATGACAATTCAAGACCGCATTCTCGATTACTTGAAAGCACATCCTGAAGGCGCGGACGACGACAGCCTTGCTGACGCATTAGGACTTGCTCAACGGCAACAAGCAAACCAAAGGTGTCGCCGTTTGGAGCAATTTGGATTGGTGTTCCGGCGACCCGTAAACGGCAAAATTCATAATTTCGCTAGTGCGGACTTGGCCGTCGCCACAACATTGCTGTCGCCAAGAACAGAAGAGCGGCCGTGGTTCTGGGAAGGGAATGTTCAGGCTAGAGTGGCTGAATATATAACACGGATGGGATACAAGATTAATTTTGCCGCAGACACCGCATCTAAACAACAAGGCAAAGACATAGTCGCCAGTTCGCCATCGGGCGGCACACTTTGGATTTCAGCGAAGGGATATCCAGTCGGCACGTTGAACACAAATCCTAGAACGCAGGCCAGGCACTGGTTCTCCCACGCGGTGTTCGACCTTGTCCTATGGCACGATGAAAATGCGTCCGTCGAACTAGGACTTGCTTTCCCAAATCAAGTCACATACCGTAACTTGGCGGCGCGGGTGAGGTGGCTGCTTGACCACTTGCGGGCCAGCGTTTACTGGGTAATGGAAGACGGCGATGTGACCTGTCAGCAAACCGACGGCTGTTCCAAAAACCAATAGCCCCTTGCGATAGGAAAGAGCGCGTCACCCCCCATTCTTATGGACGATTTTCCAAAATCACCTGCTTTCGGAAGGGCAAAACCAGCCGATGCTGGGGCAGTGCAATCAGGCACTTGACGCGCGCAAATTGGAACAAGGTTTTGGGACGCCTGTGCAGTGCCGCGCAGGCCGTGGCGACGTCGACATCAAGCAGTGAGGGGACGACCGTCAACGAGTCCCCCTTTTGTACGCAGGGCTGCCGTCTCGCAATATCTTTACCGGATCTCGATCGCCAATTCTAGATGTGGGCGCTTGTTGCAGTCGCGACCACATTCCTCTGTTCTGCCCAAATGAGCGGGATTCTGCGGACCAAGGAATCGAGCGATACGTCGGGAGGGACTGCGCCGTTCAGAATCTCCTCGATGGAGGTTGGACTGAACAATGCGAAAGAATAAATGCGTTTGACGTATGAGTGATTCAGTTTGTGAATCCTGGCAAGATCACGAATCCCGGAAGCTTCGCCGGCGATGATCTGGTCTCGCCATGTACGAGCCCGCGCAATGGCTTTGAGGATTGCCAGGGTACTGGCGGCAGGCGGGGCCTGCTGGTCGCCAACAATCAGCCGCACCGCTTTTCCATGAACTGCATGGTGGAAGGGGCAATGCAAGCGAAGTACCGCATGACCGGTAGCGGATGGGGGCGCCGTCTTACCGGCCAATTGATGAATGAGCGCGTCGGTCCGGATCAGTATCTCTACTTCATCTTGATGGATCACAACGCGTTCAAGAATTGCGCGAATAAAGCGTTCCTTGGTGTCGGACGAGGCCCGCGCCCAGGAGGAAGTCTTGTCAGACGCATGTCTGAGGAGATCCGCATAACGTTCGCGACGGCCGTGCTTGCGCGATGGTGCGAGCGTGCCAAGAACTTGCTTCGGCGATTTCAAGAACTCGAGGATTCGGTCGGTAACTGCAACCTCGAGGTCGTGTGCCGGGATGCGGGCCGGGACATCGGTTTCTGCGGCCTTTTGGATCACTGCTTGCGAAGTGTAGTAGCGGTAGCGGCGACCGCTTTTTTTCGCATGCGTTGGGGTGTATAGGTTGCCTGCAGAGTCAAAGAGGATTCCTGTGAGCAGACTGGCCTTGGTCACGCGCGTCTTGCGACGCTTGCCCTGCTGGTTCTCGCGAAGAAGTTCCTGCACTTGGTTCCACTGTGCCCGGTCGATGATCGCCTCGTGCTTTCCGGGATAAGTGGCGCCTTTGTGGAAGATCTCGCCCACGTAAATGTGGCTGCGAAGAATCAGATAAAGACCACCCCGGGAGAAGCTCGTTACCGGGGGAGTTGTCCCGATGAATCTTGAGCGCGGCTTGCTCCGGATCCCGTTCTGATCGAGATACTCCTTGAGGGCCATGACACAACCCAGACGAAGGTAGTTCGAGTAAATGGCGCGAACGATCGTGGCTTCCTCGGGATGAATATGCAGTTTGCGGTCGCGCAATTCATAGCCCAGTGGAACGTATCCACCCATCCACATGCCGCGCTTCTTCGATGCGGCGATTTTGTCGCGGATGCGCTCGCCTGTTACCTCGCGCTCGAACTGGGCGAACGATAGGAGGACGTTGAGCGTCAGTCGGCCCATCGAGGTTGTGGTGTTGAACTGCTGCGTGACTGAAACAAAGCTGACCTTATGGGCATCGAACTTTTCGATGATCTTGGCGAAGTCGGCGAGCGACCGGGTGAGGCGGTCAACCTTATAGACGACGACGGTATTGATTTTGCCTTCCTGAATGTCGGCCATCAGGCGCTTCAGTGCGGGCCGTTCCATGTTGCCACCTGAGAAACCGCCGTCGTCGTAATGAGCCGTGAGCGCATGCCAACCCTCATGGCGTTGACTCTGGATATAGGCTTCGCAGGCCTCGCGCTGGGCGTCGAGCGAGTTAAAGGACTGCTCGAGACCCTCCTCAGAAGACTTGCGAGTGTAAATGGCGCAGCGGATGGCTGCAGTCATGCGGCCATCTCCTTGGAGCGACGCTTGAGGCCAAAGAAGGCCGGACCCGACCAGCGAGTTCCGGTAATGGTGCGTGCGATCTCTGAAAGGCTCCGATAGATGTGGCCGTTGTATTCATAGCCTTCAGGCAGAACTGAGACTTCGTGCAATTTCCCCTGCCATTCGCGAACGTAACGGGTCCCGGCCTTGTGACGGGGAGTCAGCTCTTCGATCAGTTTGGCCCCCAGGGAACCGCCTTGAACGAGCGTACGAAGCTGCCTTTCAATGGATCCTTTGAGGCCACCGAATGCCAATTCTTGCAGCCGATAGGCGATGATCGGGATAAGAACTTCACGACGGAGAGCAGGATTTGGGGGACTCCGGAAGAGACGCTCCCAAAGCCCCCGCAGGGCCTTCCGATCCATCTTCGGTAAGGCCGCAAGCTGCTGATTTAACGAGACCTTTTCGGCGGTTCTTGGGCTCAAACGATGGCTGCTTTCTCCAGCAGTCCATTTCCGCTCTTCCCGGGCAAAGAGTCAAGCGAACTGTGAGCCGATGGAGAAGATTCGGCCACTTCACTAAAGTCAGGCAAGATCGAGGTTTAGATCTGCCGATACATGCCCGGAAAGGCTGGGACGGCTGCAGAGATACCTGCGGGCCTAGAGGTGCTCCCATACCCACAATCTCTGGGCCTTCTCACCAAGGAACTCCAGGGCCTGCGTGGTCGAATCCACCTGATCGTCATACTTTCCGCCCGGGAACCCCGTAATCTCCCGCACATAATCATCCAGCCATGGAGCTTGTCTCGGCAGGTGCACTCGCCCGTTTTCAAACTTGATCGTCTGCGCCGCCGTGCGCAGGAATTTGTCGCTGCCCGGGAGCGGCTCGTAGGGCTCAATCCTGAAGACGCCTTCGGAGCGTAGCTCCTGAATCAGCGAAGTGCCCGACGACTTGTCTTCGATCAGCAGCTTTTGCGGTTCGTACTTTTTCCATAAATCGGCGACGGCGCGCTTGAGTTGCGGAAACGTCAGTCTGTTTCGATACACGTGGCGTAGATAGAAGTGCCGGTCGTAGACTCCCCATGTGGTGCAGACGCTGTAATCATTCAGCTCGCCTGCTTTGTTAGCTGTATCCCAGCTCTGAAGAGTGAAACTATAGCGACCGGGCTCCTCGTTCGGTTCGTAAAACTGGAGCCATTCTCTCTTGATCAGCCCACCCTCAAGCGGCATAGGGGTCTGCTGGTACTGGCTCTGGAAGTTGTAATCTCCAACGGTTTCTCGGATTGCCGCGAACGTCTCAACCGAGTCACGTTCCGGGTGCAAAGCCTCGCCTGCTTTACGCACATAGGCGCCGTTCCAGATCGGCCCTTCGATGGGATAGTTTTCATCGTGCTGTGCAATTGCTGGGAGAGAAAGTACGTCCCAGTGCTCACGTTCCATCACCTCGCCGACCAGGTCTTCCTGGTGCAGCCTCTGCATCACGATAATGATGATGCCGTTCTCCTTGCTGTTCAGCCGGCTCAACAGAGTGTTGAAGTACCACTCGTTTGCAGCGCGGCGCCGCGTCTCGGACAGGGCATCGTCTGGCTTCAGGATGTCGTCGAGAATGATGATGTCTGCTCCACGGCCAGTGAGGACACCATTGACCGATGTCGACATGCGAAATCCCTGTGCCGTCGTCTTGAAGTCATTGACGGAAAGCTTCTCGGGCGAGAGAACTGTCCGGGGGAACAGGCCGCGATAGAACGAACTGCTCATTAATGTTCGGCAGTCTCGAGCGTGCTTGTCGGCCAGGTCCTGACCGTAGCTTGCGCAGATGATCTGCTTCGAGGGATCGTGGCCGAGCAGCCACGCCGGGAAAGCAACACTCGCAGCATGCGACTTCAAGGTCCGCGGGGGCAGGTTGAGAATCAGTCTTTTTGTTTTCCCGGTGCGGCATTTCTCCAGGGTTGAGGCCACCAGCTCTATATACCGGCCTGCCATGAAGTCTGCCTGCGGGTTGAGCTCATAGAACGAACGTTCGATAAAGCTCATTAGGTCGTTGCGCAGCAGGACTCTGTATTCCTCAAACGACAATTGCGCTATGACGCTCATTGCTATTCCTCCGTCGATCTGGTTTCGTTGGCCGATACTGTTTCTGCTTTCACGCTTTCCATGCGTCGCCGGATGGTCTCGATCACGCGCTGATCCATCTCATGGGGCGAGAGTGGTGCCTTTTCTGAATTGACTGCGTCTTCCGACCGCTGGACCAGGGAAAAGAGCTCGCGCGCCGCGCGCAGTTCTCCCTGCGCAGCCTGATTTCCGATTTGCATCATCGCTGCCTCGAGTTTGGTGACCGTGCGGGTTCCGCGAGGTCCGTTCACGCGAACACGTTGGCGACATTCGCGCAGCACGACGGTGGCAAGATTCTTCGAACCCTTCGGCCGGCCTTTGGGATTCCCCGATTGTCCCTTCGTAAACTGCCCAAACTTGGGCGGCTTGGCATAACCGACTTCGTATGGAGCGTCGTGCTCAGGCATGCTGCACCTCCTTCAGAGCCGCGACCTCGTTGAATTGTTTCCCTGATTGCGAGTGGATGGCCGCTTCGCCGGTGTAGTTCTGCCAGCGGCGAACCGCAACGTCCACGTAGACAGGATCGATCTCAATTCCGCAGCAGACGCGTCCCACACGCTCGGCGGCCATCAATGTTGTCCCCGACCCCAAGAAGGCATCGAGGACCACTTCGCCTCGCGCCGAACAATCAAGAATGGCATCGGCGACCATGGCGACGGGCTTCACAGTCGGGTGAAGCGCCAGCAGGTTGCCTTCCTCACTTTGCTTGGAAAGCGAATGAATGCCGGGGTATTGCCAAACGTTGGTTCGGTTTCGGCCGAACTGACCGAGTTGGATGTTGTTCCGATGCGGCCCATTGCCGTTCCGGAAAACCAGGACCAACTCGTGCTGCGAACGGTAAAAGCTTCCCATTCCGCCGTTATCCTTGACCCACACGCAAAGGTTCAGGAGCTCGTCGTAATTCTGTTTGCCGGCCGAAATCAGATCTCCCACGTGCCTCCAATCAATGCAGATGAAATGAACAGAGCCCTGTGCGCTGTGCTTTGCCAGCATGTGGCAGAAGTTGTTCACGAAGGCAAAGAACTCTGCATCTGTCATCTCTCCCGAGGCCATGGCAAACTCACGATGATGTATTGATCCGTTTCCGGTCGCATGGCCATCAATTCGTACGTTGTAAGGCGGATCGGTGAACGCCATCGCAGCTCGACGATTGCCCATCAGACCCTTGTAGGTCTCGGCGTTTAGAGAATTGCCGCACTGGATCCGATGTTTGCCCAAAAGCCAAAGGTCACCGGGCTCGGTGACGGGAGTCTCGTTCAGTACTGGCTCCGGAATCGCATCGTCCATTACCGAATCGCTTCTGGCCTCCTCGAGGATCCCGTCGATCTCGGCAACCTCGAATCCGGTAACCGTTACGTCGAAGTCAGCGCAATCAAGTGTCATCAGGTTTTGCAACTCGATTGCAAGGATCGACCTGTCCCAGCCCGCGCTCTCGGCAAGCTTGTTGTCAGCAATGATGTAGGCCCGGATCTGTTCATCCGAAAGCCCCTCAAGGCGAATCGTCGGAACCTCTTCCACCCCCAGGAGCTTGGCCGCTGCCACCCGGCCGTGCCCGGCAATAATCTGATTCTCCGCATCCACCAGAACCGGGTTGGTGAAGCCGAATACTCGAATGCTTTCTGCTATCTGGCGGATCTGGTGCTTGCTGTGCGTTCGCGCATTCTTCGGATTCGTCTTTAATGCGGATATCGGTAAAAAAATGATCGATAGTTGACTTGTTGTCTCGCAATCCATCTCCACTCTTTTGCCTCGACCAGGTTCTCCGAGCCGGGAATTGATTTGCCCCTGCTTATGGCAGCCGGGCTTATCGGAACATTTCCAATCAGAATCGCTCCTGTTCTGCGAATCAATCCTTGGAGGGAATATTCGGGTGGGAGTGGACAATAAAACGGTGTCTTTAGCTGTATTTAAGGGGTGTTGCGGGACACCGCAAAAGTTGTCCAGCGGCAAGGGATGGACGAGTTAAATCTCTGCGAAAATGGGCTCAACTGGGCGAAGAGCCTTCTTGTACCGGTCGCGGGCGAGGTAGAGTCTTCGGCGCACACTTGTGGCGAATTGGGGACGCCGCACAGCACCAGCAAAAGTCTTGATTGCGACTCTCGAATGCTTTTGGTTGTATTCCGAGATGGGCTTCCATTGCGCTGGCTGCAGGTTATCCTTGAGTTGAAAGCCCTCTTCGTCCAGTCTCGACGCAATGAGTTTTAGGGAAGAAGTGGAGAGTTCACCGTCTTTCCAATGCTCGACAAAAAGCGGCCCAGCGATACGATCAAAATCGGAAAGAGGGCCTAATTCGAAAGGTGGCTCATCCACTACGAGGCCGTCTTTATCTAACCACCAGCGCAAGCGTGGGTAATTGAGAAGAATCTCTTCGATCTGTCGACCAAGTTTACCGAAATAAACATGGCCCCGAATGAATTGCCCCTCCTTCAGCTTCTCGGAGAGAAACTTAATCGGAAATGGCCTAAGGGACGAACGACTCATCTCCATCAAATGATCAAAGTGCGTCGACCCGGCAGGCAAGGTCAGGCTTACGAAGTTTCCTTGCAATATGCGCATATTTCCATGCGCGTTTTTCGTGCGTTTCGCATCGAAGTGTCGACCGTAGTATTTCGGAGGGATGAGAGGCATATGATGCTCTTTGCTTCGTCCAGTTTACTACTCAATGTAATTCGACCCGTTTCATTGAATGACGATTGAGCCGCGGAATGAGCGCATTGTGCAAGCAAGGTATAACACCCGCCCTCTGGAGCATTTGCCGCGAAGTTCAGCTTTAAGGGACAAGCATGCTACGTTGAACGGGATGCCGACCGCCTCTCGAAAGCCAGATCGCGGGTTATGGACTAACGACTTCGATCACCTTTTCGTCCGGTTCTGTCCATGCATCTGAACCGGTGTGCGTCAACTGACGCTTCTCATCATCCCAGTGAAGTCTGGTGATGGAACCACCTCCGTCTTCATACGCGTATGTGGTGCCATCGTCCGAAAAGAGAGTGAAATCGCTATCGGCACCGGGATACACGCGCACAGACGCGACGGTCTGAATTTGGTGCGTACTGAGGACAGGTCCGCCCATCGGCACAATGGAACCCGCACGCACAAAAAGAGGAATTGTGTCGATCGGCGCAGGCACTAAGAGGGTCTGGCCGCCTTTTACTCGCTGGTTCGTCCAGTAGTTATACCAATCGCTTCCGGCAGGAAGGTAAACCTTGCGGCTGACGGCGCCTTGTTCAGTGACTGGCGCGACCAAAATTGCCGGACCGAACATATATTCATCGCCAATGTTCGCGGCTTCCGGGTCATTCGGAAAATCCATAAACAATGCGCGAGTGTACGGCGCGCCCGTTTGGTAAGTGTGATAAGCGAGCGAGTAGATATACGGCAACAATTCGTAGCGCAGGCGCAAATACTTTTCAAGAATGGGCTCGGCTTGCTTTCCATAGGCCCAGACTTCATTGTGTTCCCGCTCTCCGTGGGCGCGCATGACGGGCTGGAAAACTCCCCACTCGAACCAGCGCACAAAAAGCTCAGGATAATCTTCGTAATTGTCGACGTTGTCCCTGGCATCTGATGGCTCAACCAATGGTGTATGTGCGGCGTGGTAGGTGGAGGAGATCAGCGGCGAGAAGAAGCCCGCAATATCCGTGTCCCAATAGGGCATGCCTGAGGCCGTGAAATCCAGTCCCGCGGGGATGGAACGCTTCAACATGTCCCAAGTGGACCTGATATCGCTCGACCAGAAGACCGTGCCGTTTCGCTGCGCTCCAAGATAGGCCCCGCGGGCGAGAATCATTACCCGTCGGCTGTCCCCGAAATCGCGCCGAAAACCTTCATAAACAGACGCTGTATGGTACAGGGGATAAACATTGTAATAACGGGTCCCCGAGCCAACATAAAAAACGTCCTTGGCCGGATCGATGTCCGGTTCCGTTTCATCGAGCCAGATGTAATCAAAGCCGTAAGGCTTCACATAACGATCTCTTATGGACTCCCACCACCATTTGGCTGCTGCGGGATTTGTGGTGTCGATGTTGGGACCGATTACATCTTTGAAGTCACCAAAATCTGGCTTGCCGTCGGGAGTGTGAATGAGCCATCCCTTTTGCTGCAGCATGTCGTAATACAGCGAGCCGGGAGCAAAGTGCGGCCACACACTGAGCAGGGTGGTGACACCCATCGAATGCAGCTGATTGTTCATGGCAGCCGGATCAGGCCATCGCGCCGGATCCAGATCCAGATTGCCTTGCTTTGTCATGTTCAGGAAGTCGACGACCAGCACATCGAGCGGCAGGTTACGATCGCGATATCCTTTGGCAACGGCAATCAACTGATCCTGCGTGGGATAGATCGCCTTGCTCTGGATGTAGCCGTATGCGGCTTTCGGCAGCATATGCGTGACACCAGTGAGTTGACGATAGCCCGCGTAAATCTCATCGCTGTTATCGCCCGCAATCACAAAGAAGGAAACGCGGTCACCTACTTCGGATGACCATACATTCTGCAGATTGAAACCGAAATCGACTGAAGTCTTAGAGGGATTGTCCCAGATCAGGCCGTAGTCGCGGCTTGACACCATGAAAGGGACACAGACCGTTTCTCCGCCAATCGCGTTGTAGTCATGCCAACAGTTCATGCGATGGTCACGGAGGTCGAGTAAGCCCTGTTGGTGTTGGCCCAGGCCATAATAGTGCTCGTCGACCGGCGAGTCGAAAACGGCAGAAACGTGATAACCGGGATCGAGTCTTTCGCCGATTTCGCCGCCGGAAGACGACTCAGGCCGGTTGGGAATCATGGACCAGTTCCGCATGCTAAGAAGCGGTTTGCCCGACGGGGTAGTAATTGAGATCGTGTCGTTGTATATCCCCGTTTTCCGCGGCCCGCCACCGAAGTAGTGATCTCTCAGCGACTGATTCAACGCGTCGAGAGGCATCGCGTGAGGCGGCGGCAGAGCCTCGGGGGAGATACGGACGATCATTCGTGGCGAGCGAATGACGTCGTAACCGCCAGAATCCTGCTCGTGCGTCCAGCCGGTCATCAATGGCGTGCCCACGAATCCATACCCGGGAACCGCGAGGGCCGCCGACTTCTCCGAACTGACTGTTATACGGACAATATTCGGAGCGTATGGCTCGATCACAACCGTCCTGTCTGTACGCGACAACACGATGTGCGTATCGGCACCCCAAAGTGCGCGGCCACCAACGAGCAAAATCCCTAACCCCACCACAACCGGGCCTCGACGGACCCAAGCGTTCACCATCAGGCTCCTCCTTGCTTAGCTACGAGCACCCACAACCGATGACCGCCGCATCGGTTTCCTAGCGGCGAGCGTGCTGAGGCACGCCAAAACGCCCTCGAAAAAGGCGCGTCGCTGCGTTCCCCAGCCCCGATTCCTATTACTCTTTGTCTGCCAATCTCAGGTCAATGCGATTTTGAGCGCGGCAGCGTAGGCATTCGCCACCGGCAATCCATAAGGCAGCTGCAGATGCAATGCGTCAGCGTCCTGCGTCCACTTGACCTGAGCATCAGAGCCAAGCACGGAGACATTCTGGATCTTGCCCGGATTGGTCTTGCTCGATAATCCCAGGGCTGCAATTTGCGCGTGCCACTCCGGCCATCCCAGGAAGATGGCGTAGATCACCGTATTTGCCTTGTTGCGCGTAAAGCGGACATCTTTGCTCCCCAATGCACTGATACTTGCGCCCTGGAAAGATCCACTCGCGACCGCATTCGGCCCTTCGCCATAGATCGTCCACGGCCGTGTCTCGAAGATGGCTTCGCCATTTACCTTCAGCCATGCTGCGATCTCATCGAGAACAGCAACCTCCTTGCTGTCGATGGTGCCGTCCGGCTTGCCCGGGAGATTCAGAATGAAGGTTCCATTCTTGCTCACCGTGTCGATCAGCCAATGAATCGCATCGCGCGGTGCAAGGTAGCCGCCAAATTCTCCAGGCCCGTCATAAAGGCTGCGACGGTAATGCCACTCGCCGATGCAGGTTTCTGACTGCCACGCATAGGGCATGATGCCGCTGGTCAGGCCGCGCTCGTAATCGGCCACCACCGCCTTAGCCAGCTTGTCGGGCACGTTCTTGATGTTCAGAACGGCTTCCATCTTGCCGCGTGTCTTGAGGTTGTGGTTGTAAAAATACGCGCCCACATTCATTCCGCCCCAACCCAGCGGGAGCAGCGCGTTGTCGAAATAAAGCAGGTCGGGATCGTGCTGGTCGATCAGGTCGCGAGTACGGTCGTAGAAATTCTTTACATAGGAAGCGTCCGGCAGCGCGTCCTTCGGATGCTTCGCACCATAGAGCATTTGTGGATCGAGACCGTCCCACCACTGACCCTTCCCTTCAGCTTTTGTCATTCGCCCGTCATACGGTACGCCCGCATAAGGTCCGCTCTTGTCGGCGTTGTGGGAGGTCTGGAACCACCACCAATTGCGTGCCTGATGAACGGTCACACCAAACCGGAGCCCGTGCTTGCGCGCGGCAGCGGCCCACTCTCCAACAACATCCCGATGCGGCCCATGATTCATTGCGTTCCAAGGTTGGTGCTTAGATCCCCAGCAATCAAACCCGTCGTGATGGTTGGCCAGCGAGATGAACAAGCGCGCTCCAGCATCCTTGTAACGTTGAATCAAAGATTCCGGTTCCCAATTGAGCAGTGTCCATTGCGCGCATAAATCCTTGTAGCCAAACTCGGAAGGATGGCCGTAGCGTGAGATCTGATTCTGGTAATCGGGAGAACCCTCTTCATAGAGATTGCGTGCGTACCAATCGCCAAATTCGGGCACACACTGCGGGCTCCAGTGAGCCCAAATACCAAACTTGGCGTCGCGGTACCAATCGGGAACGTCATATCCTAGAAGCGAATCCCAATTGGCCTGATAAGGCCCATCGCCGTTCAGGCCTTCCACCGGCGCCTGCATGGGAACGCCATCCCACGAACCGCCGGGCAACTCTTGCGGCTCACCCCAACCGCTCGGCGACCAGTCGGCGTCGTTCAGCTTTTTCTGTACGATCCTGCCATCTACAAGCGCATAGAAGAGACGCTCGCTCTCCGGCGTGGCGCAGAACTGTTCGTACGTCTCGCGAAGCGTATTAAAGCCCGCAGTTGTGCCTTCATTTGACTGTGCCGTTCCAGGAAGCGTACGGGCCGCTGCGGCCGCCGCGATCAACTTGCAGAAATCTCTTCGTAACATCTTTCAACACTCCTTTTTTGGCCTTTGCTTGGGGCGCCAACGTCGATGAATTTCAGAAAAAGTCTCTTGCAACGTCACTTCTTTCATCCAGCTTCGAAACCCTCGTTCGCGAAAAACAGCTCTTGTCCAGCGAAGTCCTCAGCCCCTCTCAGGTGCGGTTGTGGCAAAAGCCATCACCTGTGCCGCGATTCAAAATACACTGATCGGTCAGGACTCAACGATCCGGCAGTCATTCTGGCAGATAGCTGGCGGCCATGGTGGCATGCATCTCGTTCATAGTCCATCGGTGTGCTTGTCCCTTCTATGCTTGACTGGACTGCTCGCTGTCAGGGCGGCGTGATTTCTCCATTTACATCCCAAAGATCTTCCCAGGTCTGGCCCTCTTTCCACAGGAAGACCTGGCCCTTGATCAGGCGACAGTTGCGATCGATGGCAGCGATGGAACGCATCTCCTCGTCGGTGAGCGGATCGCGCATGACGCCCTCGAGATTAGTGCGGTAGTGATGAACCGAAAACGGAATCGGCGTTTGGCCTCGCTGCACGGCCCACTTGATGCACACCACCGCGGGATCAATTCCATGATCTCGCGCGATGCGTACGATCACCGGATCCTCGGTCGGCGCGGTATCGTCCGGCGTGCGATCGCGCTCCGGTCGCCCCGGCGAGCCGACCGGGCAATAGCCCACCGGCTGAATACCGTTCTTGACCACGAATTCGAACAATTCCGGCTGCTGGAGATGCGGGTGCAATTCCATTTCGTTCACGGCGGGCTTGATGCGGGCGTCGCGCAGAACCAGCTTGAGCTTGGGGATCGTCATATTCGAGGTGCCAATATGGCGAACCAGGCCCGTGCCCACCAGTTCTTCCATCTTGCGCCAGGTCCGCATGTACTCTTCGTGGATGTAAGCCCTGGCATCCGGCGAGCGTGAAGTGACGTCGCAGCCCGGCGGATGGAAATTCGGGAATGGCCAATGGATCAGGTATAGGTCGAGGTATTCGAGACGCAGATCGGCCAGCGACTGGCGGCAGGAGGCGATCACGTCGTCGTGTTTGTCATTCCACAGCTTGGAAGTAATCCAAAGATCTTCGCGCTTAATTCCGTTGCGGAGAATCTCCTCAAAGACCCGGCCAATCTCAGGCTCATTGCCGTAGACCGAAGCACAATCGAAATGCCGATAGCCGGCTGCGGCCGCGCCCCTCACCACCTCGGCGATTTGTGCCGCAGAGACGCGATCGGAGCCGAAGGTGCCCAGGCCAATCGCAGGCATCGTCGCCCCAGTGTAGAGAGCCCGTTGCGGGATGGCCTTCAGATTGATGGAAGCGGCTGCGATGGGTTTGAACATGTCCAATCCGCCGACTGCAAGGATAGAGTTATCGCTAACTTCAACGGAAGAATACACTCGCTAGGGGGGACTGTCAACCTGTCTTCTTTTTCTGCCGGTTCGGTATCGGCTGACGGAGTGAACGAGCTTTGCCTTTCAGTTCGATTGACGGAGATTGTCACAGGCGAGGTTCGTTTGCAAGCCGGACTTCGACCGCGGGCGAAATCGAATTATGTGATCCAATGTATCCGGACTTCAACACTGTTGGCGCAATTACTGGTTCGATCTCTGCTTCTTTTCGGTCGAAGCCCGAACCACAAGTTGAGGCTGAATGATGATGGTCCGGTTGCGAGGACGAACCTTTGATTCCAACAAGGACAAAGTCAAACGCCCGGCACGGTCGCCGATCTGGTCGGTCTGTTGGTCGATGCTCGATAGGGGAATGCGGAGTTCGGTGTCGTAATGCAGGTTTCCAGATCCGATGACAGCGATGTCTTCCGGCACCTTTAAGCCTGCATCGAGAATAGTATGGATGGCTCCGATTGCCATCGGATCGTTGTAGCAAAACACACCGTCGGGACGAGGATTCAAGGCGAGCAACTGATGCATCAAATTGGCGCCGCTCTCCCTGCTTTGCACGTCCACTAACCGAGGCATAGAGACATAGCCTGAAGGGGACTTCAACTCATGCTTGGCCAAGGCATTTTGATATCCCTTAAGGCGCCCGACGCCTGGGCTATTGTCAGGCCCGCGCACGTGAGCGATCCTCTTGCACCCGACTTCAATCAGATGTTCTGTGGCCAAAGAACCGATCGCCTCGTCGTCGGTGCCAACATAGTTCGCCTCCAGCCCCGCGAAACTGCGGTCTATTAAGACCAACGGAATCCCATGCTTTTGGACGCGCTCGAGTGCCGATGGCTCAGTCGATGAAGATGCGATCACGAGAGCATCAAGTCGGCGGCCCAGGAGACGATTGATCTCCTGCTTTTCCAGCTCGGCGTCCTCTTCCGACGTCGAAATGGTGAGGCAGTAACCCTTCTTCAGAAGCGCCCTTGAAAGCGACTTGGCCACTTGGGCAAAAAACGGGTGCAAAAGGTCGGGCACCACAAGGCCAACCAAATATGTCTTTCCGGTCACAAGGCCACGAGCAGCCAGATTCGGAGTGTAGTCAAGTTCTTTTACCCGGTCGAGAACCCGCTTCCGAGTCGCTTCGCTTATGTCCTCGTGATTCCGAAGCACCTTCGAAACTGTGACCACCGACAATCCGAGGTCACGCGCGATATCTTTCATCGTCGTGGGCATAGTCTCTTTTTATCACGGACAAATCGAAGCAAGTGATACATGAATCGTTAACTGCTTAGACTTACGGCGGACGGGAGAGTGTGTCAATTCTGGCGGGTAAGTACGGCTTCGCCATGCTGACGAGCCAACGCCGCCGACGTCGAAATCCAGCACCAGGACCCGCGTCAGCCGGCCCTGCGCGTCCAGGAGGACATCGCAGTCGTCAGGAGGTCTGTTCTCCTGTGTTCTTGACAGTGCAGCCGCCCGGACTATACGCTGCACGTTAAAGTTAGCGATTGCTTTCTGGCATGTCTTGTCATTCAAGGTGGCAATCGTCCGTTCAATTAGATCCCGATGGGGCCGCCCCGGGGAATGTCGATTTTCTTCGGACCAGATGAGCTGTTTGCTCCCCATGTAGTCAATGCAACAAAGAGGAACTGTATGGGGAACGCTTCTGTGATTGAAAAAGAAGTAGTGGTTGCCGTCGCAACGACCGAATCCTGCGTAGTCTTACCGGATTGCAATGGGCGTAGGCGTTCTGCGAAATCATCGGCGGCTTGTGTTGCCTAACCTTCAGCCATTGGAGACTCCTATGCCCCGAATTTCTCGCCGGGACCTGCTTGCTTCCGGACTCGCACTCTCCACTTCTTCGATCGTTTCCCGCACCGCATGGGCTCTTACCGAAGCTCTGCGCGACGGATCCCAGCAAGAGCACTCAACTGCGGCTCTCCCAGCTGTCGCGCCCAGAGAGCAGTTACTCTTCGACTTCGGCTGGAAGTTCGCCTTCGGTAATGGGAATGACCCAACGAAGGATCTGGACTTCGGCTACGGGCAAAGCGACTTTTCCAAAACGGGTGATTTCAAATTTGCAAAGGCCGGTTTCGACGATACCGGCTGGCGAAAGCTGGACCTTCCGCATGACTGGGCCGTGGAACTTCCCTTCATGGACGATAATTCTGGCACGGGAGACAACCAGCTTCGCTCGCATGGGTACAAGCCGCTCGGCCGGCGCTATCCCGACACCAGCGTCGGCTGGTATCGGCGTGCATTCGAAATCCCCGCCAGTGATCAGGGGCGCCGCATCTCGGTGGAATTCGACGGGGTCGCTCGCGACGCTTTGGTCTTCGTCAACGGCTGCTTTCTGGGCAGGAACGACAATAGCTACGCGCCTTTTCGCTTCGATCTGAGCGACTTTCTCGCTTACGGTGCGAGAAACTATATCGTCCTTCGGGTCGATGCCAGCTTCGGCGACGGCTGGTTTTACGAGGGTGCAGGAATCTACCGACACGTATGGCTTACGAAGTCAGATACAGTCCACTTGGGGAAATGGGACAGCACGGTCCGTTCCACGGTAAACGGAGACTCGGCCGAGCTGGCGCTCTCTACAGTGGTGAAGAACGAGAGCACGCTGGCCATTAGCGCCCGAGTAAGTTGGAAAATCCTCGATTCCAGCGGTGCGACAGTCGGCAGTTCCGAAACACCTGGGCAATCTATCCCGGCAGGTGGATCATCGCCCTACGCCGCTACTGTGAGGCTTGGGAATCCCATGTTTTGGTCGGTCGACGAGCCGAATCTGTATTCTGCCGTCGTGCGCGTCGAGGCTGGCGGTAGTGTGCGCGATGCCGAGCGTGTCACATTCGGAGTCCGCACGGTCGTTTTCGATGCCGACAAGGGTTTTTTCCTTAACGGTAAATCGCTCAAGATCCAGGGTACTTGCAATCACCAGGATCACGCTGGTGTAGGGGCGGCGCTTCCCGACAGACTTCAAGCGTTCCGGGTGGCAATACTCCAGGGTATGGGTTGCAACGCAGTACGTACCTCGCACAATGCGCCCACGCCTGAATGGGTGGACGCCTGCGACCGCATGGGCATGATGATGATGTGTGAAACGCGCCAAATGAGCTCAAACCCAGGGGGCATGCATCAACTCGAAATGATGGTAAAGCGTTATCGCAACTCACCTTCAATCATCATCTGGTCGATTGGGAACGAAGAGTGGCTTCTGCAAAACGCAATGGCGGAGCAAGGCCAGCGGATCGCCACCGAAATGGTCAATCTTTGCCACCAGCTTGATCCCACGCGCGTGGTTTCCGCAGCAGTCAATGGAGATAACGAAAAGGGCGTCTCTGTGCCCCTTGACATCATTGGTTTTAACTACAACAGCCGGAAGTATCCTGAGCCATTTCACAAGAAGTATCCCAATAGGCCGATTTACGGATCGGAGACTTCGAGCGCAATCAGTACGCGTGGGGAGTATACGACCGATCGACTGCGCAACACGGTGAACTGCTATAACGGCGTGGTGCCGTGGGGCGAGACGCCAGAAGAATGGTGGACGTTCTATGGGATGCAGGAGTGGGAGGCGGGCGGGTTTGCCTGGACAGGTTTTGACTATCGTGGTGAGCCAACGCCCTATGGATGGCCTTCAATTAACTCGCAGTTCGGCATTGTGGATATGTGCGGATCTCCTAAGGACTACTTCTATTACTACAAAGCATGGTGGCGCAAAGAGCCTTCGCTGCATTTGTTCCCTCACTGGAACTGGCACGGTAGAGAGGGTGATGAGATTCCTGTCTGGGTCTACTCAAACCTGGATGAAGTGGAACTTGTGGTGAACGGCAAAAGTCTCGGCCGTCAGAATGTTCCTCACCTTGGACACGTGGAATGGAAAGTGAGATACGAGCCAGGCGTGATTGAGGCGCACGGTCTGAAAGGTGGAAAGGTCGTTCTAACAGAGAAGCGAGAAACAAGCGGACCGACAGTTTCTATCCGGATGACGACGGATCGAGATGAGATTAGTGCCGACGGTGAAGATGTTGCTGTTCTGAAGGTGGAGGCTCTCGATGGTGAAGGTCGGCCGGTACCGACCGCAGATAACCAGATCGCATTTACTATCTCGGGTCCAGGAAAGATCATCGGCGTGGGGAACGGTGATCCCAATTGCCAGGAGAGCGACAAGGCGCCAAAACGCTCGCTCTTTAACGGCTTGGCTCAGGTCATCGTGCAAAGCGTGAAGAGGCCTGGCGAGATCCATGTGGAGGCGGTGAAGGATGGAGGGGAAGGTCCGGATTTGACGCCGACCAAACTGGTCATCACTACCAAAGAGGTTGAACCGCGGCCTTCAGTGCCGGTTGAGGTGGATGCGTGAGCGATAACGCGCCTGAAGGGTATGCCCGCTTGCAGAGGGAGGGCAGGCCATGAGCCGGTCTGACAATCAACACTCAAAGGCATTGCATCGCGGGAGTCACCATGGACACGCTGATCGCGCGATCTGGTACTCAATACGACAAGCGACCGGGCTCAGATTGCTCGCTAGTTGGCTGTTATTCGCGGTGGTGTTTCAAGCACAAACGCTAGCCCAAAGTGCTAGCGGTCATCCGAACTGGCCGGGACCGGGTCAGCTTTATGTGGGCACGTGCTATCAGCCCATCGAGCGCACGCCGGAAGAAATCGACCAGGACATCGCTCTGATGAAAAGAGCGGGGTTCAACGTAGTGCGAATGGGTGACCTATCCTGGGATTCCTTTGAGCCTGAGCAGGGCAAGTTTGAATTCGGCTGGTTCGACGCAATTCTGGTGAAGATGCACGAGGCCGGAATCCGCGTAATTCTGGATATACCGGGTACGCCAGCCCCCATTTGGCTGCATCGCGCCTACCCTGGAGTCGATATCGTGGCCCAGGACGGCAATCGCATGCCGCCCGCGGAGCGTTATATGGACGACATAAGCGATCCAAACTATATCCGCGAGGTTGGCATTCTAGCCGAAGCCATGATGAAGCACTACGCGCACAATCCTGCGATCATCGCGGTTGGCTATGACAATGAAATCGGTAATGGCTATATGTCCTATTCTCGAGGAGATCGCGAGCGATTCATCGGATGGCTTGAGAAGAAGTACGGCACGATCGGGGCGCTCAATAGTGCCTGGCAGACGGAGTGGTGGTCGCGCAGGTTAGACGGATTCGACCAAGTCTATATGCCGCTGGCGGACGGGCCCGGGCCGTCGGAGAGCTATCTCGATCTGCATCGGTTCTGGTCTGATGTCTCCATTGCCCGGCTGAAGCAACTTGAGGCGCTTCGTCAGGAACATATGCCCGATGTGCCGGCCATCTCGAATCTGTGGCCAACAGCCGACAGGCGAGGTTTCGATTACCTGAGCACCTATAAAGCGTATGTCTCCTACGGAGCAGAAGGTTTCTATCCGAGTGATCCGGTGAGTGGCGCTTTTCTTGCTCTGACCACGACGGGTTCGTTGCCCACTCCGATCTGGTTCAACGAATTTACGGCAGGGGGAGGAGGCTTTTACGGAGCCCCAGGACAAAGCCGGATGTATGCCTACCTAGGCCTGATGATGGGGGCACAGGGCTTTCTGGCGTGGACTTTCAACTCGCATCTCGGAGGCGAGGAGCAGGCGCTCTTTGGACTACTCGATCACGACAGCAGTCCTTCCTGGAAGCTGGGCGAATGGGAACGGATTGCGTCGGAATTCAAAACCCTGACAAAATACGGATTTCCTCGCTACACGCATCCGCAAGTAGCGATAGCCTATTCCTTCGATTCCAGCGTCGATTCGCATCCCAATGGCCCGTCCAATACAACGCTCCAGTATTTCAAGCCCTCATATATTGATCAGGTCGAAGGGGCCTTCGCGCCTCTGTTTGCTGCAAACCTCGACACGGCGATTATCAACATCGGAAGTGACAGTCTTTCACCCTACAAGCTCGTCGTGGTGCCAGCAGATTATGTAATGGACAGCGCCAGCGCCAAGGCGATTAGGGATTATGTGCGCGACGGCGGGACCGTGGTGATGACGATGTTTTCGGCCAAGGTGGACGAGCACGGAAACTGGTTTAATACACCTCTGCCAGGGCGGCTGAGCGACGTCTTTGGGCTGAGAACGAGCGCATTCTATCGGGTCCAACAGTCCCTTAATTATGATTTGGACGGCCGCTCGGTGGATGCCGGAACGTACGAATACGAGGTACCTGAGCCCTCAACGGCGCAGATTCTAGCGCGATTCACCAACACGCCGGACCATACCCCCGCTATCACTATGAACAAGTTTGGCAAAGGAGAGGCGATATATCTGGCAACCTGGTCGAAAGCATCAGCCATTGGCCCCTTGTTAGGTCGTCTTTTCGACAAGGTAGGCGTAGATCCAGGTCCGAAGACCCCAGAGGGAGTGTACGCAAGGTTGGTTGACGGCCGAACACTGTACGTGAACACGACCGGACAGCAGCAGTCGATTCCCATTTCCGGCTCTCAAAAGGGAATCATCACCGGGCGCCTCTTCGAAGGTGACGTTACGCTGGGCCCATTGCAGGCAGACCTCGTCCAGTAATGAGGTGGCCGTCGACAGTTCACCCAATCCGCACTCAGCTGCTGGCTACGAACTCTGTTTTGGCACGGTAGCCTTAGGGTTAGGCAAGATCTTCCGGATTATCCCAGTTTCTTCCTTGATGACTAGGATTTGATTGGGGTCGAGGTCCGTGAAGGATTCGATTTTCTGGGTAGTAGGCCACTTGATTTCGAGGCGGTCTATCTTCTTTGCCTGGCCGACTCCGAAGTGCAGCCTGAGATCGCTTTGCGACATCACGCTCGTCCCTGAATGGACCTCGTCGAATTGTGAGTGTTGTCCGGTCACGACGCGCACGCGTGCGCCGATCGCAGTCCGGTTACACTTGGTTCCGATAAGCTTAATCTTGATCCAATTGTTGCCGTTCCCGCCGTCATTGCGCAGCAACGAAGGAATCTCATTCATATTGTTCACGACAACGTCTATGTCACCGTCATTGTCGTAATCTCCGAAGGCGCATCCGCGGCTGGAGTGCCGCGCCGCTATCCCCGGTCCCATTTCTTTTGATACATCCTGGAATTTTCGATTTCCGAGGTTGCGATAGACGATGCGAGGTTCCAAGAACGTCTGGCCGATGTTGTGCTGATCAACGCTGGGATAAACATGGCCGTTCACTTGGAGAATATCCGGCCAGCCATCGTTATCGTAATCAATAAACCCGCAGCCCCACTTCACGTCCTGGGTGTCGAATTCCACGCCGGCCTGGAATGTCACTTCGGTAAAGGTACCATCACCATTGTTGTGATAGAGGTTAGACGTGTCGTCGGAGAAATTCGTCTTGAAAATATCGAGCCAGCCATCACAATCGTAGTCCCCTACGGCAACGCCCATGCCGGCTTGCTCATTACCTTCCTCACTATATGCGCAACCTGCCATCACTGCGATGTCTGAAAACGTCCCATCGTGGTTGTTGTGAAATAGGATGCTTGGCTCAGAGTCCACAGCCACGTAGATGTCGGGCCAGCCGTCGTTGTCAAAGTCGTACGACACTGCAGTAATCGAATAGCGTGGGCCAGGCTTGAGAATCCCCGTCTTGGCGGAAACGTCGGTGAATGTGCCGTCTCCATTGTTGTGGTAAAGGATGTTCATTCCTCCGGGGAGGCCGCGCGGGCCGCACATGACGGGATTGCCTTTGTATTGGCAATAAATCGTCTGACCCGGTACAGGCACCATGGCAGGATCAAACATTATGTAGTTCGCAACAAATAGATCGAGGAAGCCGTCACGATCGTAATCGAGCCAAGTGCAGCCCGATCCCCATCTGACCTCATCTTTCCAAAGTCCCGCCTGTTTCGTTACATCGGTGAAGGTGCCGTCGCCGTTGTTGCGGAATAACATGTTGTGTCCCCAGAAACTGCAAAACAGGTCGTCCCAGCCGTCGTTATTGAAATCGCCGACGCATACGCCGGTTTGCCACCCAGTGCGGGCGAGACCGGATGTGGCCGTCACATCGGTAAATGTTCCGTCGCGGTTGTTGTGGTAGAGCTGGGTGGTTGGCGCTTGGCCTGGCGGCCAGGTGGTATTCAGCCGAGTTCCATTGGTGAGATAAATATCAAGCCAGCCGTCCTGGTCGTAATCAAAGAATGCGATGCCGCTTCCTTTGGCCTCAATGATATAACTCTTGCTGTCAACACCGCCCCAAACATTGGGTGTCGTGAGGCCGGCCTCACGCGCCACATCCACAAACTGCACCTTTGGAGCCGCGCTTTCCGCGGATGGGGCGGGAATCGTGGAGACCTGTAAAACTGGCAAGCTCGACCACCGCCATGTTGGCGTGCGAAGGAAATCGAGAATGCCGGGGCCGAGAAGCGTCGCGGAATATTCGAGAATTTGGCGACGCGAGACTTTCATACTGATCAACGAACCCCCTTTTAATAGTCTTATACACGTGCGAGGTGTGTATCGATATTGCTTCAGCGCTCGGCCATCAAACTGGGTGTTCTTCGCAAGATCGAGAACCCCGTGTAAGAAACTTGCTGAGAGATTGGGTTGAGATCCCAATTCCCGTTGTTGGTAGTGCGCCTCCTGTCACGACTAGTTTGCCTGTTCTTCCGTGTTCAAGGTGATGGTTGCATTTTCGAGGTTCTCGGAAGCCGCCTGGATTTCAATTGTCCCTGCCTGCCCGGTTGGTCGTACGACTGCTACGCACACTCCATGAAAAGTATCCCGCCGCGGTTGACGGAAGCTTGAGAAATCCTTGGGATTCCCATTGCCAACCGCCGCGAGTTCACCCACGCCTTTGACCGAAAACGAAATTGGCACGACAGCATCAGGCACCATGTGGCCTTCGTCGTCCACGACCTTGACGATGACGTAGCTCAAGTCGTCGCGGCTGGTCTTCATCTTCGGTCGATCCGCCGTGAGCACCAATTTCCGCGCTTGGCCCACGGTGCTGAATGCCATGTTGCCGATTTCCTGGCCACCTTGATAGGCCACCGCTTTCAGCTCTCCCGGGCCGTAAGGAACTGTGAATTCTGCTTTGAGAGCGTCGGCTGGCGTCAATTCCTTCGAGCCGACTTCCTTGCCATTCAGGAGCAGGGTAACTTTGTCCCCGCGAGTATAGACACGCACGGTCAGCGGCACGCCATCAAAATCCGTCCAGGTCCAGCTTCGCAATTCGTCGCTCCAGCCCCAGTCGCCGTACGATTCTGTCCAGCCCTTTGGAACGGGGCGCTGGACGGCCATTTCGATCGCGCTTCTACGCCACACAACATCGCGAAAGTAGGATGCCGGTTTCTTATTTCCAATCAGGTCAAAGTCGCCGCAGTAGGCAGCGTACCAAAGTCCGCCGCTTTCTCCTCCATACCGGCTGGTCGATGCAGCTTTACGTATGCTGGCCCGCCCCGTCCCAGCCTCGCCCATATAGTCAATGGCGGTCCAGACGAAATCGCCGATGATCCAGCTTGAATTCTCGACTGCCTCCGAGTATTGGAATGCTTGCCCGGGAAACGATTCCGTACCGACCATCACGCGCTCAGGGAACTTGACATGGTCGCCAGCGAATTCATCAACTCCGTTGTTATAGCGTGTAACATGCCCATAGTTATAACCGCCTACGTCCAAATAAGTGAATGCCGGCTGCATGTCCTGCCAGTTTTGCCCATCATGATCGTATGGCCAGGTAATCGCTGCGGTCACTTTACCCGTCGGGACCAGATTGTGCACAAACTCCTGCAGAGCTTTGCCGATCTCGACACCGTGGGGCAGCGCTCGCTCGCTCACCTCGTTCCCAATGCTCCAGAGAACAACGCAAGGATGGTTGCGGTCGCGCAGGATCATGCTTTCAAGATCGCGCTGCCACCAATCTTTGAAGTAAAGATGATAATCATCCGGGCTCTTTTGGACTTCCCAGCAATCGAACGCTTCATCGATCACCAGAATGCCCAGCCGGTCACAGGCGTCGAGAAAATCGCATGAGGGCGGATTGTGACTCGTGCGGATTGCGTTATAACCATTGGCCTTGAGGATTTCGACTTTGCGTTGTTCGGCGCGTGGAATCGAGGCGGAACCGATTGGCCCGTTGTCGTGATGTACGCATCCGCCGCGAAGCTTGATGCCCTGGCCATTGATGCGCAGCCCCCGCGCGGCATCGATCTCAACTGTGCGAAGGCCTGTCATCACGGTCTCGCTGTCGGTCACTTTCCCGTCCGCTTCAATGACTACATCGGTCAGATACAAATGGGGGTCATCCGGAGACCAGAGGTGCGGACCTTGCAGTTGCAAGACACAAGTCACCGTCTGAGAGCCTGCCGCCGGGACGATGCATGCCTGACGGATTACGCCGGCGATTCTCGTGCCATCCATCAGGCGAGCCCAGACGGTTGCCTCCCTGTTCAGTGCTCCGTCATTCTCCAGGTTCACGGAGATCTCGACTTGTGCAAACTCCATGTTCAATTTCGGAGTGGTGATGAAGACGCCGTGGTTGGCGATGCGCATTTCGCCGGCTGTCTTGATCCATACCTTCCGGAAGATTCCCGAACCCGAATACCACCGGCTGTTGTGTCCAGAATTATTCACTCGAACCGCGATTACGTTGTCGCCATCCTTCAGATGCGGGCTCAGGTCGTAAACAAACTCGGTGTAGCCGTAGGGGTGATTGCCGAGGTGTACCCCGTTCAGCCAGACATCAGAATTCATGTAGACGCCTTCAAAGCGAATCTCCGTTTTTCCGGCGGGTGGCAAGACTTCAGGTTTGCCAAAGGTTTTTCTGTACCAGCCGATACCGCCCACTGTCCATCCAGTCGCATTTTGTCCCGCGCTCGCATATCGGTCGAAAGGTCCCGACGGAATCCGAGACGTTCCATCGGTCCAAATCGCGTCCGCAGCTACCTCGGTACCCGGAATATCCTCAATACTCCAATCGTGTGGAACGTCAAGCACGCGCCAACTCGCGTCATTGAAAGCGGCAGCTTCTGCTCCCTCGACATCGCCGCGATAAAAGCGCCAGTTGTCGTTAAAGCCCCGCATCCGCCAAGGTGATTCGGACGTTTCCTGGGGCCATTGTGGTGTTGTTCCTTTCCCGTTTTTCCGGCCAAATGTACTCGCCGGCGTAATCGCTGCCGCGGCTGTACCTGCAAGCGTTTGAATCACGTTGCGTCTAGTCACTAACATCTTTGACCTTTCGAGTAAACCCAATTTCGATCTTCCTTTGCACGATGTGATTCGGTCCTCGATGTCCGGCGGTTTGGATTCCCGAGCCTCAGGATTCAGTTGGGCTATCGGCTTGTCTCTTCATCAGCGGGGAGAATTGCAATCTCCGCTGCTCCTGCTATACCGCCTGAACCCAGCTCCTGCAGCGCAGTAAAACGAAAGAATCGGGCATTCACGGGAGCAAACGTCACGTCTTGGGTATCCGGGTTGTTCCACATATTGCCAAAATGGCCCGACGCGACGTTCGTCGTCCAGTTCTGGCCATCCAAGCTGGTCTCGAAGCTGTAAGTGACCACCACTCCGCTGCGGCTTCCGTCGCGGCGCGGGAGATAACCGAAACCGGCGATTCGACGCACGCTGCTCATATCGACCGTGATCTGGTGGGGCGATCCTTGGTTGGCATCCGTTCGTGTTTGCCAAAAGGTTACGGGGTTGTCGTCAATCGCATTGCTCGCGGGGTAGTTCGGATCCTCGCTGTCGACAGCAATCACTTTCCAGCCGATGGGTGCCAGCCCTTCAAAGTATCTGGCGGCCGGCATGCCGAGCGTGCCGTCCGGCGCAATGCATGCAGCGCGCACCGAGCCGCCGCGCGGGAGAGAGATTGGCGATCGATAAATCGCGGAATGCAGAGTCGGCATGGTGCCATCAAGCGTGTAGACCACTGGCAGGCCTTTCGGGCTGCTGATCGTCACCGCGGCATTTCCATCGCGGGGAGAAACAACAGGAGCCTGAACCAGTTCAGCCTGTTTGAAGAGACCAACCTTGGCGAGCGTCGGTTCCAAGCGCGAGCCGGTGATGCGAATCCGCACCAGATGGGTGGTTACGGGATTATCCCATCGCAGCAGCCGTTTGTGTCCTACCGTGGTTTGCTCATCTACCTGCTTCCACTTCGAACCGTCCCAGACATCGACGTCAAAGGACTCGATCCGCTGACTGCGATGGTCCACCGCTTCTTGTAGCGACACGACGTCAAAGGTGACTGGCGCAGGCAGCTTGAGCGTTAACGTTGCCGTCGTGTGTCCCGGCGCCGCTTCCCACCAGGTATCGAGATTTCCATCCAAGGCCGCGGAGGGCTGGTGGGCGGGATTGGAATTGTCCGCAATGAGCTTGCCTCCGGTGCCCAGATCCCTCGCGAAAGTTTCGTGGATGACCCGAGCCATCAGGCCGAGACTGGCGAGCTGATCGTCGGGTACGAGCCCTCGATTATCCGGTGAGAGATTCAAGAGCATGTTGCTGTTGCGGCCGACAGATTGATAGTAGACGTCGACAAGCTGCGCAGCACTCCTCACGTGTTTGCGCGGCGCCCAGAACCAGCCATTGAGGATGGTCGTGTTAGTTTCGGCGGGGTACCACCAGAGGTAGGAACCGGGAACGAGCTTGGTCCGACCGCCAAGATCGCTCGCGTTCATGTCGTTCCATCGGAACGTATCCGGCGGTTGCGGAAGCGGAATAACGCTCCATTCGGTGGTGCGGCCGACCCCGTCCTCATTCCCTACCCACCGAACATCGGGTCCCTTGCAGGCGATCACAGCATGAGGCTGCAATTTGCGAATGAGATCGTACCATGCTGCGTAGTCGTAATACTCCGGAACGCTTCGGTCCGGATTGGCGCCATCGAACCAGACCTCGCGGATCGGCCCGTATTCGGTGAGCAGTTCGTAAAGCTGGTTCATAAAATAGCGGTTGTAATCGTCCACCGTATAGGTGTAGCGGTTGAACCCTCGAGGCGCTGTCCGTCCTTTGCCGGGATCGTTCTTGAAGCTGGCGGGATCGGTCGGAATGGTTGAGGGAACTCGCTGGCTGCCGTCTCCGTAGTAGCCGCCGGGATTGGTGGGATTCGTGCGCAGTTGATAGAGATCTGCAGGAGAAAGATAAATGCCGAGCTCGATGCCAAATTTTTTGGCGGCTGTGGCGACTTCCCGCACCTCGTCGCCCTTACCCTCCCGCCAGGGACTGGCCGCGACCGAATGCCCGGTGTAACGGCTAGGCCACAGGGCAAATCCGTCGTGGTGCTTGCAGACAAGAACGATCATTTTGCCGCCAGCATTCTTGATGGCGCGCATCCACTGGTCGGCGTCGAATTGCGTGGGATTGTAGACGGAGGGATCCTCGCGTCCGGTGCCCCATTCTACATGGTTGAATGTGTTAGGGCCAAAATGGAGAAAGAAGGTTTCCTCCATACGCATCCAGTGAGTCTGATTTGCGCGCGGTAAAACTCTGGCCGCTTCGTCGACAATAACGGCGTCAGACTCGCCGCTGGAGATGTGCTGCAGAGAGGAGTACGTGATCGGCCGTTCGGTCTCGTTGGCACACAAACTGGATCGGCCGCTCGCCAAGGAAAGAGCTGCGAGCAGGCCCACGGCAAGCGCAATGCGATTTTTTCTAACTGAACTTTTCATGGCTCCTTCTGAACGGCAATTTTGGGTCTGGGCGACTGAGTGGATCACCAGAGCCAATGTGTCGGCAGCACCGCGACGATCCTTAAAGTTAACGGTGACTTTTGCGACGAAAGGATTATAGACCAAACTCGAGGCAAGAAGCGAACAACAGAGCTTCGAGCGTGGAATTGCTGTGAACGGCAAGTCTGCTTGGTCAGGCGAACGGAAGGGCAGCAGGGTGATAAAGGGAGTAACGAGCGGCGAATTCAGCTCGTGTCAAGAAGGACGGGTCAATACCAAAAAGATAGTGATGCGGCCGACTAAGCATCGATCCTTCGACCTCTCTTGGTGGAGACGGGGGCGATTCAGAAATGACTACCCGGTTCTAATGCCAGCAGCCGATGCAGGTGTCGGTTTGCCGGGGATTGGCGGACCAGGCCCGTTTGTTCCGAGCTTCCTCCAATTGGCAAAGCCGTGCGAAACGGATCGGGGCAACGAGGCAACCAACTACCAGCTCTTCATGGCCACGACACGCGTGGATGAATCGGCGCTGCCGACTCTGTCGGTCTCAATGACGATCTCAAGGTTTTTGTCCTGCCAGCCAGAAGGCGCCGATCGAAGTGCGGCATTGAGCAACTCCGGATTCGATGCAATCTTTCCTGCAGCCTCTGTTCCCGGCTCGCTGATGCCGGCCAGGATGATTAGGAATTGGCCGGTCTTTGAATTCACAAGCCTGGCAATAATCGCAAAATCTTTACCCTTATCAAGCTCACCTGAAAGCCAGACTCGGCCTTCACCGCCTCTCTCTACAATTTTGTCGTCCTGTTCACGAAGGAAAAAAGGAAGCTCGGAACCAAGGCGAACCGACCACGGGTTATCGAAGGCGCCCATCAGGATAGCGGGCGAGTTCTGCAGGTCATTGTAAGAGAGGTCGCTCCCGATCTTGACTTCAGTTGGCTTGTGCATCTGGTCAAAGAGTGCGGCAAGGCCGGCGACATTGTAGACGTGCGCCTTGTTGACGACCGTATCGGGATAAACAATTACATCTTGCCACTGGAGAAGAGTTTTTGGATCGAATTCGAGGGGATGCATGGTGCGCTGCAACTCGGAGTCGTAGAATCCCGGATGTTCTCGGCTCGCCTGGAGAAAAATCTTGTCACTGAGTCCGTAAATCACCGGCGACGAAATGCAGATCAGGATAGGTTTTCCAGTTGCCAACGCAGGTGCCCAGAATTCATCGGAGGCAGATTTCCTGGGAATAAATCTTCGCACGGCTGTCACGATTAATAGTCCGAGAATTGCAATGCCCGCTATGAGAATTAGAGCTTTCGACACCCGGAATTTTTGTCTCTTTGGGGGCTGCTGGATGACCGTGGCTTCACCGGGCGTGACGGGGGCTTGGCTTGTACGGTTCCAATGGAAGCGAGGATGATAGGAACCGACAGGGAGCTCAACGCGAAGCTTAGGCGCTTGCTCCGTCTCGGCATAATATTGAGCTAATCTCTTTCTTACTTCGGCTGCATTCACGCGAACAATGGGGTCTTCTCCAGTAGCGTAAGTTGGCGGCCGGTGAAACAGGCTTACACCAATCGACCTTTCCTTTAAGAGTTCGGTGCGGCCTTCCAGCGCGCGCTCAACCACATACGACAGGAATTCTTTTGCGCGCGGACTATTGCAGAATGCATTGCTCTGCTCGATACATTTCACCTCCTCCCGAATAGCGGCAGGCCGGATCTCCTCGGTAATAGCAGAATCTGCCACTGATTGTGCTGGATGGTGCTGGTTCATGTTCGAACAGTTCCTTTCGGGGCGTTCATTCCAACGATCACTGCTGACCGCATCAAGGGTTCATCGCTGAGAGGTCGGCGGCTGAACGTACCCACCCGGGTTCTTCTGTCCTTGCGGATTTCCGGGTGCTCTGCAGGGACCTGTTTTGGGCGGACCCATTATACGGCCGGCGTTAATCCCGGACTAGTGCTCCTTACATGGAGCGGCGGCTTCGCCGATCTTTCCTTTTACTTTCAATCATTTACCGGAATAAACAAGCTGCTTTTACTGTAAGACTCTGTGTCGCACGTAGATTAAGTTAGCGATTCAGTTAATGCTTATCCATCGAAAGTGTGAAGTGGGTTTCATCTGAAAGTCTGAAGGAATTGCACTTACGCGAGTTCGTAAGCGCATTCAGACCACCAAAACGCAATGCAATTTGCACGAGAGAAAAAGAGAAGGAGAGCCGGATGTCCAAATTGAATCGTAACCGATTGAGGCTGATGCTCACATACCGCGGCACTATTCTGCTCATGCTGGCAGCTGTTGTACTGCTTTCCACTTGTGTGCAGCCGAGTTACGCCCAGATTTCCGGGTATGCGACGCTGAACGGGACTGTCACAGACTCAACTGGCGCTGTGATAGCGGGTGCAAGCGTCACGATCATGAACACCGATACCGGGGTGAAGA